>VYLZ01000002.1_pt1 | contig 1233253 bp, 1180 predicted proteins | sample 5115361 | NCBI WGS metagenome assembly VYLZ01 (sample SAMN12291805, study PRJNA351875) | freshwater metagenome | isolation source: freshwater lake | place: USA: Michigan, Sixteen Lake | collected 2013-08-07 | reverse complement strand
CACCCCCACCCCCAACAGGTTTTAATCTGGGAGGAGGAAACAAATGGAAGTGAAACGGAGTAAACGCCGAGGATTCACCCTCCTTGAGACGATAACAGCGGCTTCCATTGGTCTGATGGCAACCGTTCTGCTGGCGGAAACTTCTCTCATGGCGGCGAAGACCTTCAAAAAGGTCAACGACGTTTCGAGGATGCACACGTTTGGCAGACGTACTTTTGACCAGTTCGTTGCCGATGTTCAAAAAGCTGAACTTAGCCTCACCCAGTTTCCGACTAACAGCGCAAATCCGTGGTTCAAAGCCAAGGACGACCTGTGTGTGATTCTGCGCCAACCCATCTTTCTGGCCGACAACTCTGTTGATCCGGTCAACGCGAGAGTAGTGGTTTATCGCTTGGTTCCGGCCCTGAAACCGGCGGATGGCCCCTTTGTTTTGGAACGAACCAGTGGCTCCATAAGGATGGTTGGCACAACCACTTCGTCCAACCGCGGAACGTCGGTTGTCGTGGCGAAAAACATCAAGAGCGTCAATTGGAATCAAATGACGAGTCAGACCTTCTGGGGCGACCGGTCATCAAAAGTCTATACGCTAATTTCAACGCCATCGGCAGATACCAAGGAGATCAAGCTCCAAGCATTGATCGGAGGTGTTAATCGACTCGAGTCGGGCCATGCTAAGTTATCCGGTAAGACCGTTACCCTGTTCCAGGCAATGGAGTACGGGGTGGCGATGGATGTGACCTATCACATTGAGCCTACTACCGTTGCCTTCAACAATGGTTCGAACGGTGCAACTTCGATCTATTCGAGGATTGTTTTCCAACCGCGTTGGACGGCCAACGACTTTTCAACCAAAACCCGCGAGATCTCTCTCTCGGCCATGCCAAATCTTGAGAACAAGGTGGACTAACTTATGACACACAGAAATCAAACTCGAATCCGCCAGAGCGGAATGACGATCGTGCCCGTAATGACTTTTGTTATTGGATTCTCCGCAGTGGGGGTCAGCATTGTGGCCATGTCGAATACCCAGACAAGAGAGGTTCGCACCGCTGCTGATAAGTGGCAAGCCGATGGCCTCGCTTCAACTGCGGCCAACCTGATGTACGAACAGATTCGTCAGCAGATGATCGCTGATCAGTCTTACCCGTTCACTCTCACGGAGCAGACTCAAAAAATCACCCCTCCTGGAGGAGGAGAAGAGGTTTTGGGGAAGTGCTCGGCACGACTCGTCGCCAACCGACTCGTTGAGACCGATATTAGCGGCAGACGAAGACAGCTTTACTTCTTCACCGTTGAAGGAACTGGCATCTCACAAGCCGGTAGAAAAAGTGTTGCGAGAGTCGAGTTTCGCGGCGAGATCTGGCGCCACCTTGTGCCCAAAAGCATCTATAGCAATAACGGTGCGCCAGATTCAATCTGGTTTCCAACCGGTGCCATCGTTGCGAACGGAACGGTCAAAATGACCACAGATCGCAGTATTAAGACGGCCTCCACAAACGGGGATGCGCACATTGTTGGAAACAATGGGATCAGTTGGAAACCAACGAGTGGTTCAAAATCAGGCGTCACCGCATCCAATATGATTGATTGCCAAGGCTTCTTTTTGGTCCCGGAGGGTAACGCCTACAACACTACTCAATCTGATGCAGGTATCGGCAACTCGAATGGAAAGAAGAACTATAAATCACTCGCCGCGAAGGCTCAAGGGACTTTCCCCGGGTCTGAAGCCAACACGGTGATCAAGCTTAATGGCAGTGCCGCTTTCCCAGATGAGAAAACAGTCGACACATGGGCGGCGGACTACCTGAACTCAGCGAGCGTTGCCATCTCGACAAAATATGCTTCTGGATGTCGTTCAAGCGACCTCACGCCGCGGAGCTCGGATGGCCAGGTAGGAATTCAGTCGCCCGCACTCATCACGGGAGATTTGAACGTCGCAAGTGGTGCCACGGTTCATCTATGGCCCGGTAGTACAAATCCCAAAAAGAACATCGTCTACGTAAGGGGGAACGTCAGGAACTCGGGCAACATCGTTAACCACGGTTGCACTCTGATCTTCACAGAGACTTACGAGGACGCTCCAGCTGCCCAATACACAATCCAAGAAGAGGCACTCACATTCAAGACTAAGGAAGAGGCCGTCATGAAGTCTGCCTTGATCTCTCTGAAAAAGAGCAATGACGCGTTCAAGTTTCACACATCGCGGTCAGCCACAACTGGCTTGGTGTTTGCGATGAAGGGCGGTATCCAACTCGATGGGACGAACGCACAATTCACCGGAATGTTGTTAGCTGGAGGAGTTGGAGCCAATGGAGATATCGATATCAAACCAACTGGTGGAAGCGCCTTTGAAGTGAATTACGAATCCTATTCCGCGACTGGCGGAAATGTCGTGATGGATTCAGCTTCATTGGTGAACACCTCGTTCGTTGCCGGAAACGTCGCGAATCCATTTACTCCAACAAAGCTCTTCAGCTGGAACTGGATCAAGTAGCGAGCTTGGCAGGCAGATACTCACCCACCGAATCGAATAAACTGATTCGGTGGGCGCCCGAGTACCGATCCTGACTTACCACAAGATCGCGCCAATCACCGAAGGCACCATCTATCCCGGAACCTTTGTTCCGCCAAATCTATTTGAGAAACACCTTCGCTTACTCAACCGGCGAGGGTTTGCCTCTGTCAGTACCTCCAATCTTTTCGACTCAGGTCTTGAAAACCCCATCCTCCTAACCTTCGATGACGGCTTCCAAGACTTCGCAGACAACGCCTGGCCACTCCTCCAGAAGCATGGCTTCGGTGCGCTCGTCTTCCTCGTCCTAAACCACATCGGTGGACAAAATGACTGGGACATCGCAGTTGGCGATAAACCCGCTCCATTAATGAATCTGGAAACCATCCAGGAACTGGCCAAACAAGGCACCCAATTCGGCTCCCACACCTTAAGTCACCCAAGGTTGGCAAACCTTGACGAAGAAGAACAGCGAAGGGAGATTCTTGCTTTCCCCGAACTCTCCGTCAACCAACTTCCAACCACTTGCTACCCGTATGGAAGCTACAACGAAACGACACTGAGCATTGTCCGTAGCTCAGCAATCAAATACGGCTTCAGCACCGACAAGGGCCTCAACGACGTCACAACCGACCCGGTGCGCCTGAAGCGCATTGCGATTCGCCACGATACGAGTGTCCCGGCTCTGATCTACAAGCTCTGGAGAGGGTTCCGCTATGACCGATAAACCCCTACGAATTGTTCACGTTACGAGCGCTGGAAGCTATACCTACGGCGCGGTCATGAGCATGATGACCCTCGCCAAGGCTCAAATCGCCGCCGGTGACGACGTCCAGTTTGAAACCTGGCACGGACGGAATTTTGGCGCCGAGCTGCGCGGGTTGGGCTTCCGAGCCCACGAAGTAAAGGTCCGCACCAAAATCGACCTTCTTGCCATCCTCCAAATGCGCCGCTGGTTTCGCGAGCAGAAGTTCGATATCGTTCACACGCACCTTTCGACAAGTTCCCTTAACGGCTGCCTCGCCGCCCGCTTCGCTGGGATACCTTCTGTCGCAACTGTCCACGGGATGAGTAGTAAGTGGAGTTTCATTTTCGCCGACCACATGATTGGCGTGAGCAAAGGCGTCTGCGATCACCTCGTCTCTCAAGGAGTTCCCCGCGAGAAGACAACTCCAGTCTACAACGGTGTCGATGTTCCTCCCGAAGTCATGTCCAAACAAGAAGCCCGACAAGCGTTCAAGCTTCCCTTGGATGCAACGGTCTTCGGAACCGTCGCCCGTCTGACCCCGATGAAGGGTATCGATACCGGACTCGAAGCCTTTCGAATCCTCGCCGAAAAAGTCCCCGGCTCTCAGTACGTCCTCGTTGGGAATGGGGATGGCGAACCCACCTACCGCCAATGGGTCAGTGACCACAATCTGGCCGAGAGAGTCCACTTCCTTGGCTACCAATCCAACGTGTTCAACCCTCTCGCCGCCATGGATGTTTTCCTCTTCCCAAGCCTCAAAGAAGCAATGGGAATCAGCGTCGTCGAAGCCCTCGCCATGGGCCTCCCCGTCGTCAGCACCAACGTAGGCGGCCTCCCCGAAGTCATCACCCCCGAAGTAGGTCACCTCGTCCCCCCAAATGATGCCACAAAGATGGCCGAACAAGCCTTTGCCGCCCTCACCGACCCCACCCTCTCCCCCGCCGCCAAACTCAGGGCCGAGTCAACGTTCAGCGTCGATTCTATGCGCGAAGGAACTCGTCGGGTGTATCAACAAATGTTGATTAAATTCACTTAATCAATGTTCGCATCACGGACATTAGTTATATAGTAGGTTTACCATGCTTGGTGCCGCCCTTGCCCTAACCCTCTCCAAAATCCAAAGCGGGCCGATCCGGCCCCAGATGTTCGAGGGTGACCTAGTCCTTACTAACATCGCCGATACCATGGGTAAGGCCCGAAGCTATGACATGAGTGAGACCGCCGCATCAACAAGGCTTGCTTACGAAACAGAGACGATCAATGGCTACGTTCCGATCATCGAGTTATCCAATTTTGGTGGTGAAGAGTTGCTAAAGTTGACCGAGTATCGATTCAAGGTAGGCGAAGGGATACGCAAAATGAAATCCTACGGTAGCCGGCTCATGACCGCGCAGCAAGCAACTAACGAGAAAGGCAGGGTTCACTTTTTCGATTTCGGAATGACCGCTGCCCTCCCTGGTACAGAGGGAGCCCGCTATCCGCTCGCCGCCACCACCCTCGACCACATCCTCGAGAGCGGTCCAGGTGGTTACAATCTGTACCGCGATATTCTGCTGGTCATTTCCAATGAGAACCCTCCATTAACAAAATCTCTGCTCAAACAGAAGTTGCCTGGCTTTGCGGGCCTGGTGCTTTACACGCAAAGGTTTGAAGCAAACAAATTGACTAAAGAAGACAGAGAACTCTCCTTTCCTCCTGCCCGAGACGCAGTCACTTATCGGATCCGGTTCGATGAAACTGGTTGGCATGCTCGGACAGTTGCCTCGTACAGCGGCCTCTTCCCAAGAAAGCCCTCAATCGGCAGGAACTAGCTAGCAGGTTTTCCGCTCCAACCCCAGCCGAAGCGGTCTTTTAGACGTCTCATCCGGTGATAAGCTCTATCCATGAACATCCTTCTCACCCTGCTCGCCGTTGCCTTCGGCATCGCCGGAATCGTATGCGGAATCATCATCCTCATCGAGGCGTTCAAAGACGAAGTCTGGAAAGGCTTCGTCTGCATCCTTTGCGGGTTCTATATGCTCTGGTATGCCTTCACCGACTTTGATCATGACAATAAATGGGGGGTCGTCCTCATCTGGCTCTTCGGAAGTGGTATCGCCTCCGGCCTACTAAACCTGATCAGGTAAGCAGAGTTTCGCTAGCCCGGATACGACCGAAGTCAATCAGGTTTCAAAAAGACTTTCCGAAAAGACCTCAATTATCGTACAGTAATGTTGAAATGCTTGCCTCGATTGCATTCATCTCGACCCAGGCCTTGACGCCCGCAAACTTTGAGTGCAACCTGGTACTGATTTCCACGTCTCGCAACATAGCCGAATGGGATCCGACCATGTCATGGCTCACTGGATTTTTGGAGCCGGGCAAAACTGCGAAGGTAGTCCCGACGCAGCAAGAGAACGATGTCCGGGTAGCCAAACAGGCGGTGGCCGATCTCGATATCTCAGAGACTCCCGTCGTAATCATGGATGGGGCTGCATTCTCAAGAAGTCACTACGATCCAACTCGGCAGAGAAAGCTCAACGTATTAGCATCCATCGGCGAAGTTAGTAAGTTCAAGGATGGACGAAGGTTGATTCCGTACCCACAATATGTTGCGGAACTTAACTCCAAGACTTTTGGGAGTTCCTATTCAGGCTTTTATTTCGGCCCAAAGACGATTGCCAAAGGGCCGAGGTTATCTGCAAAGGAAAGTTTGCCGACGTTCTGCATGACACCGATCCGCCAGCAAGTGGACATGGACTTCGTAGATTTTGGATCCGCCGAACGAGTGATCGCCACTCGCCCACTCGCCCTCAATTTTTCCCCAGCCTCGGTTTCAGAAACTGCCGAATTCATCGACAAATCTGACCCAACGTACAAACAAATCTGCATCTGCGCCTGGGGTACTCAGATTCCTGGGCGACCAAATCTAATCACCTTCCCTCCCAACGGTCGCGCTGTCCGCTACAAGTTTGGACACAAAGACGGCAATTGGTTCGCTGACTTCGTAAGGGCGTATTAGGACGCTAGAAGTTTGGGATGAGCCCAACTGGGATCGAGGGTATCTCGACAGCGACAGTGAACAAAGCGAAGCAAACTCCCAACCCCACACGCCACGCTCCAAACTAACCCGGCGTAACAAGCAAAGGGTATAATTTAGCAATCTCGGCAGGCGAGTGCTAAAACCCTGCACTCCCTCTTAACCTGAACAGGGAAGAGGAACACCGCCGAAACCCAAAAGAAAACGACCATGGCAAACTTGAAACCACTCGGTGATAAAGTCGTCGTTGAGGTACTCGACGCGGAAGAAAAGACCGCATCGGGAATCTACCTCCCAGACAGCGCAAAGAAGAAGCCGCAAGAAGGAACCGTCGTAGCCACTGGCAACGGACGAGTCCTCGACAACGGCGAGCGCAACACACTCAATGTCAAAGTCGGCGACAAGGTGCTCTTTAGCAAGTACGGCGGAAACGAAGTTTCCATCGAAGGCAAGGAATACACCATCCTCGACGAAGACCAGATCTACGCCGTCATTGGCTAAAACCGCAACGAATAAAAATGGCTGATTACCGCAACCTCGACGTCTGGCAACAAGGTCGGACACTTGTCACGACCGCTTACCGCTTTACCGAAGTTCTGCCCGACGCCGAAAAGGATCGGCTCACCCAGGAGATCATTCGTGCCTCCTACGACGTCCCGGCGACCATCGCCGTGTCGGCCTGGCAAGACACCGGAAACTACAGCGAATCTGTCGCTTCCCTCAACCGCCTCGATACCCTCGTGGCTCTCGCTGCCGATCTCGGCTATGTCGAAGAGTTCCACACCACGGATATCAAAGAGCGAGTTCGCGAACTGAGCCTTAAACTCGGATCGATGTCCAAGCCGATGCGAACGGAGCGAAACGACCGCGAGGATCGACCTCAGCGCGACTTCAATCGCGATGATCGACCACAGCGAAGTTTCGACCGAGACGATCGCCCGCCACGCCGTGACTTCAATCGCGACGACCGGCCCCAGCGCGACTTCAATCGCGACGATCGCCCTCAGCGAAGTTTCGACCGAGACGATCGTCCACCTCGCCGAGACTACGGCGACGACCGACCACCTCGCCGAGACGAGGGTGGCGATGATCGCCCACCACGTCGCGACGATGAAGGCGGACCTCCACGACGCCCATACGGCGGCGGTGGCGGATTCCGACCAGGTGGCGGCGGTGGTAGACCCGGCGGCGGAGGCGGCTATGGTCGCCCAGGCGGCGGTCGCCCAGGTGGCGGCGGTGGATTCCGACCCGGCGGTCGCCCAGGTGGCGGCGGCGGATTCCGTGGCCCACGAGACAGAGACTGAAGTTTAGTGAGAGCCGGGGTGCAAACGCCCCAGCTCTAACTCCCAACCCTAATTGAACTAACATGGCAGCAAAGAACCTAGTATTCGACGAAAACGCACGACGAGCCCTTGAGCGCGGTGTCAACAAAGTCGCCGACGCAGTCAAGGTCACCCTTGGACCTAAGGGTCGAAACGTCGTCCTCGACAAAAAGTGGGGAAGCCCAACGATCACCAAAGACGGCGTCACCGTCGCCAAGGAAATCGAACTCGAAGATCCTTACGAGAACATGGGAGCGCAACTCTGCAAAGAAGTCGCCTCCAAGACCAACGACGTCGCCGGTGACGGAACCACCACCGCAACCGTCCTCGCCCAGGCAATCGTAAACGAAGGCCTCCGCTACGTCTCCGCTGGTGGAAACCCCATCGCGGTCAAGCGCGGAATCGAGAAGGCAGTTGAGCAGGTCATCGCGACCATCAAAGAAACCGCCAAGCCGATTAAGGACAAAGAGCAGGTCGAATTCGTCGCCACCATCGCCGGTAACGATTCAGAAGTCGGAAAGCACGTTGCTGAGGCAATGGACAAGGTCGGTAAGGACGGAGTCATCACCGTCGAAGAGTCCAAGGGTCGAGATACCCAGCTGGACGTCGTCGAAGGAATGCAGTTCGACCGAGGCTACATAAGCCCCTACTTCGTCACCGATCCTGAGCGCATGGAAGCCGTTCTCGAGAATCCGATCATCTTGATCCACGAGAAGAAGATCAGCGTCGCTGCTGATTTCCTTCCGTTCCTTGAGAAAGCCGCCGCCGCTCGACGACCAATCTTGGTCATTGCTGAGGACATCGAAGGCGACGCACTGTCGACCATCGTTCTCAACAAGATTCGAGGCGTTCTCCAAATCGCCGCCGTCAAGGCTCCTGGCTTTGGCGACCGACGCAAGGCAATGCTCGAAGATATCGCCGTTCTCACCAACGGAACCTTCATCAGCGAAGACCTCGGCGTCAAGCTGGAGAGCGTTCTGATCGAGCAACTGGGCACCGCCAAGAAGGTTGTCATCAGCAAGGACGAGACCACGATCATCGAAGGTGCCGGTTCTAAGGAATCCGTCCTCGGTCGAATCGATCTCATCAAGCGACAAATCGACACAACCGACAGCAACTACGACAAAGAGAAGCTGCAGGAGCGACTTGCTAAGCTCAGCGGCGGCGTTGCCGTCATCAAGGTCGGAGCATCCACAGAGACCGAGCTGAAAGAGAAGAAGCACCGTTACGAAGACGCCCTCTCGGCAACCCGAGCGGCCGTCGAAGAAGGAATCGTCCCTGGCGGCGGAGCAACCCTCCTCCGAGCAGCCGATAAGCTCACCACCGAAGGCATGACCACCGATGAAGCAACCGGAGTTGCCATCGTGAAGCGCGCCCTCGAAGAGCCAATCCGACACATCTCCAAGAACGCCGGTCTCGAAGGGTCGGTCATCGTGGAGAAGGTGCGCGCAGCCGCCGACGGCTTCGGACTCAACGCCGTCACCGGCGAGATCGTCGACATGGTGAAAGCCGGAATCGTTGACCCCGCAAAGGTCACCCGATCCACCATCACCAACGCCGCGTCCATCGCAGCCTTGGTCCTCACCACCGAAACCCTAGTTGTCGACAAGCCCGAGAAGAAGGGCGCCGGAGGAGCAGGAATGCCCGGCATGGACGGCATGGGCGGAATGGACTACTAAGGCTCAAAAGTCCGGCCAAGTCCAGGCAAGACCCGCAGGATCACAATCCTGCGGGTCTTAGTTTCTTAACGGCTTCCCAGTATCGAGCATGTTTGCGATCCGCGCCTTCGTCTCCGGACGCTGACATAGGATCAGGAATCGCTCTCGCTCGAGGCGAAGGCATTCCTCATAGGACGTCGCCTTTACCATGCAGTGCTTCAACTGCTCACCGATCATCACGTCATAGGCCGTGAATCCAGTGTCCTTCAGCTTTTCGTCGACCATGCCGGCGGTGAACGGTGGCATCTCCTTCCATTCGGGAGAGCCGACCGGCTCAACGGTCAGAGCCAACTCTCGTGCACGGGTGATCAGCATGTCGGGGTGGAACGTGACCTTGTCTTGATCACGGAGGAATCCGTTTAGGCGAGCCTCTACGGCGTTTGTCGCAACGAAGCCGCTGGTCATCAGCCCAATGGTGTCACGCATCATCTGAGGGCCATCCTGGCACCGCTGGCGCATCATCGTGACGCCTCGGCCACCAGGGATCAAGCCGACTCGCGCTTCAGGCAGTCCGATCTGGGCATCAGAGAGGGCGATGACCTGAGGGCAGCTCATCGCTAACTCGAGGCCCCCGCCTAACGCATACCCGTGCAATGCGGCAACGACGCGGCGCTGGGAGAGTTTTTCGCCGAGGGATTGGAGACGCTCGAGGGCGGTTTCGATGCCGAGCCAGTCTTCACGGTCGATGGCGTCGAGGAAGAATTTGAGATCGAAGCCGACGGAGAAGGCTTTGGTGGACGAGGCGAGCACGAATCGACCGTCAGGTTCTTTGTCGAGAAAAGCATGGAGGTCTTCAACGCCTTGGGGCGGGACGGTGCCCATCTTGGTTCGGAGCTCGATGCTATGGACTCCATCGCCAAGATCGCGAACATCAACGAGGCCGTGGGAGGCGACGACGGGGTAATCGGAGAGAGGGCGGTATTCGGGTTCCCGGAGGATGATGCTCCGTTCGGCTTCATTCGGGGAGAGCTGGCCTTCGACGGAGTAGAACTGCTTTGCCTCGCCGAGAACGGCTTGGGAGCCGATCATGTCGATCATCTCGAATGGTCCGGCTTCCCATCCGAATCCCCATTGCATGACTCGGTCGAAGTCTTGAACGGCATGGCAGATGGATCCCTTTAGGTAATCGGCGTATCGCAGAGTAGGTAAGAGGTAGAGGCGCATGAACTCGCCAACTTCATCCCGTGCCTCCAGCCCGATCCTGAGCCGCTCGGCAAGCGGTTTGCGGAGGTTGTCGGTCACGGTTGGCAGGTTTGGCTCGATTCGCTGGCGATAGGCGTGGGTGATGAGGTCGAAGGAGAGAAGGTCGTTGCCGATTTTGTCGTAATAGCCTTTGCCGGCTTTGTTGCCGATGTTGCCTTGGCTAAGCAGATAGTCCATCGACTTCGGATTGGTCAGTGTGCCCGTGTACGGATCTTCGGAGCACCGTGCGAATTGATTTCTCGCGATATCCTGCATGATATCCAGCCCCACAATATCATTGAGTCGGAAAGAGCCGCTACGGGGGCGACCGAGGAAAGGACCGGTGATGAGGTCGACTTGCTCAACGGAGAGCTGGAGCTTTTCGGCGATGTGGATGGCGTGGTACATCGACCACATTCCGTAGCGGTTCGCGATGAAGCCGGGGGTGTCCAAAGCCGGCACAACTCGGCGAGCAACTCGCTTTTCGAGGAAGGATACGACGGCGTCGTGGTCTTCCTGGGTGTTGTGGGGGGTATCGATGAGCTCAAGGAGCTTGAGATAGCGGGGCGGGTTGAAGAAGTGCGTCCCGAAGAAGCGACTTTTGAAGGATTCAGATCGATCCTCTGCGAGTAGCGATATCTCGAGACCGCTGGTATTTGTGGAGATCAGGGCGTCTTCGTCGATCAGCTTTTCGAGCTTTTCGTAAAGAGACCGCTTGGCGTCGAGCTTTTCGATGATGGCCTCACAAACCCAATCTGCGCCCTTGACCCAATCGAGGTTTTCTTCGATGGACCCCAATCGAATTTTGTCCGCGGTTCCGCGAACAAAGAAGTGCGGAGGCTTTGCCGTTTTCGCCCGATCGAAACATGCGTGGACAGACTGCGTCGTTAAATCCAATAAAGTGACGTTAAATCCGAGATTTGCAAGGTGTGCGGCGATGCCAGACCCCATCGTTCCTGCGCCAATAACGCATACTGTATTACCTGTCTTCAACCGATTGGCCAGTGAACTCACGATACTGCTAAGGATACCGACCGCAAAAGGTTCCTGGCTTCCCTTCATTGACAGGTAAAAATGCCGAAGCTATAATTGGCATACAAACCAAACACACATGATGAAAACTACCGAGGTGAACACCCATCGCAGGATTTAGGGGACGACGTCCCGTCCGACCAGAGCCAGGCCCAGATATTAACGGCCGGCTTCTGAAGCACCGTGAGCTACGAATTGTCGGCTCCGAAGGTGAACAGCTAGGCGTCATGACAACTCGTGACGCGCTTGATCAGGCTCGAAGCCAGGGTCTCGACCTCATTATGGTCGCCCCCCACGCGCAGCCTCCGGTCGCAAAAATTGCCGATTATGGCAAGCACAAATACCTTGAGGGCAAACTTGGTAAGGATAAAAAGCCCAAAGGACAGGAATTAAAGGGTATAAAGATAAGTCCGCGTATCGCAGAAAACGACATGGCGCACTTGTCTCGGAACGCAATCAAGTTCCTTGAACACGGCGACAAAGTCAAAGTCACCTGTATGTTCCGGCAAAGAGAGCTAGCTCACCCTGAAAACGGGTTAAAGAGACTTGAGCACTTTGCAGAATTGGTGAGCGAAGTGGGAACGGTCGAAAGACCACCGAATTTGGATGGGCGCCAGATGATCATGGTGCTGATGCCAAAGCCGGGAGTGAAGAAGAAAGATGCCAAAGATCAGGACAAACAAGTCGGCAGCGAAGAGGTTCAAGATCACCGGGACGGGGAAGATCACTCGACGCAAGAGCCACAATAACCACCAGTTCCTGCACAAGCGCAATAGCACCAAGCGTGCTCTTGAAGGCGAGCCGGTACTGTTCCGAGGCGAGCAGAAGCGCGTTAAGCGACTACTCGTTCTATAGTTTTATGTCCCGCTTGCGGGACCCCGACCCCTTACCGCTACCGCCTCCTTAGGCTGGGACCCGGTGGAAAGATACTAAACAGGAGATAAAAAATGGCAAGAGTTAAACGTGGCCTTATGCGCCACAAACGTCACAAGAAGATCATTGGCAAGGCCAAGGGTTACTTCGGACGAAAGAAGAACGTTTTCCGACGTGCGAATGAGCAGGTCATGAAGTCGGGGCAGTACGCCTTCCGCGACAGACGAGCCAAGAAGCGAGATTTCCGACGCCTCTGGATCGTCCGAATCACCGCTGCGTGCTCGCACTGCGGCATCAAGTACAGCCAGTTGATCCACGGCCTCAACACCCAAGGTATCCAGCTCAACCGCAAAATGCTCTCCGAGCTAGCCATCGCCGACATGAGTGCTTTCAAAGCCGTCGTCGAAGCCGCTCGAAAGGGTCTCTAAGAGGTTAAACTTCACTCAAGCGCCCTGAACCAATTGGTTCAGGGCGTTTTTGCATGTGTTGCAAGAGACTCGAGGTCCACCCTTCGACCTTGGTGGCAGTAAACTCGTAGAACAACTCAACGAAGAGGCAACTATGCGATACCACCACCTCGGCCAGCTACCCAAGAAGCACCACATCCAGTTCCGAAAGCCCGATGGCGGGCTCTATACAGAGCAGCTGTTTAGCACTCATGGCTTCAGCAATGTCAGCTCGACGCTCTATCACATCAACGAGCCGACCGAGATGGGACCGTGGCGCGACTTGGGCTCCTGTGCTCCTCAGTACCTTGAGGAGCAGCCCGTCCACCACAGGCATCTAAAAACCGCCCAACTGACGCCCTACGGCGATGCTGTGACCGGGCGGAAATGCTTGATGGGGAACAACGACATCGAGTGGAACCAAGTGCTCGTTGCGGAGCAGATGGATTACTTCTTCAAGAACTCGGACGGTGACGAGTGCTTGTTCATCCATGACGGAAAGGGAACCATGGAGTCGCTGTACGGCACGATTCATTTTCGCGAAGGGGACTACATTGTGGTGCCTCGCGGGACGATCTACAAGTTGAACTTTGAGACGCTGCCGGTGAGGATGCTCGCGATCGTTAGCCACGGGTTCATTGAGACTCCCCGGCGCTACCGTAACGAATATGGCCAGCTCGAGGAGCATGCTCCATACACTGAGCGAGATTTCCGGCCGCCATCCGAGCTACCGGTTTACGACAAGAGGGAAGAGACGAAGGTGATTATCCGTGCTCGAAACCGGATGACAGAGTACACCAGCCCTTACCACCCGCTCGACGTCGTTGGCTGGGATGGCTACTGCTATCCCTACGCTTTCAACATTAACGACTTCCAGCCGATCACGGGCAAGCTACATATGCCGCCGCCGATCCACCAGACTTTCCAGGCACCTGGCTTCGTCGTCTGTTCGTTCTGCCCGCGGATGCTGGACTACCACCCAGAGGCTATCGTCGTGCCCTACGTACACAGTAACGTCGATTCTGACGAAGTCCTGTATTACTGCAACGACAAGTTTGGCTCACGAAAGGGAATCGAAGAGGGAAGCATTACTCTCCACCCGCTCGGAATTCCACACGGCCCCCAACCGGGTGTCGTTGAAAAGGCAATTGGAGCCACAAAGACCGACGAACTCGCGGTCATGGTCGATACTTTCAAACCCTTCAAGCTCACAAAGCATGCTCTAGAGATTGAAGATGAGAACTACTGGAAAAGCTGGAGCCGCTAAATTAAAAGGAGTTAGCAGCTAAATCGCTGCTAACTCCTTTTAAAAGTTTGAGAGAGGGTGCTCAGTTGCCTTCTTTCTTCTCGACGAACTTTTTGCCGCCCATTTCAGTGAGCTTGGCTCTTTGATTGTCAGTGAGGACTTTGCCTAGCTCAACGTTCATGATGTCGTTGTTCTTCTTCATCTTCTCTTGCATCTCTTCGCGGCTCAATTCCTGATCTCGCATCTTCTGCATCAGAGCTTGCATTGCTTCACCAGACGACTTTTGAAGACCATCAATCTTCGCTTGTTGAGCAGATGTGATTTCGAGAGACTTCGCGACGTCCTTGTTGAGGATTGACCTGAAACCGTTTACTTGTAGCGAAATTTCAACCACTCGCTTTGTTTGCTCAGGGGTGAGCCAGCTTTCGACTTCCTTCTTCATCGAATCCATCTGCTTGGTCATGATGTCCTGCATCTTCTTTCGACCTTCTTCGGATCGCATGTCCTCGAAGCTCATGCCCGAGTTCTGGAAGACGGACATCATGCGCTCTCGCATTGCATCAGGAGCAAAGTATTCGGCAACTTTGAGCTTTTGATCTGAGTTGAGTCCAAGGTCCTCTTGGACATCCTCTCGGGTCAGCAACATCAGCGGATTGTTTTGTAATCCGGCCATCATTCCGCCCTGGCGACCACCGCCACCCTGAGCAAACGAGGCAACAGCGGCCATCATAACGACGATTGATAGAATGATTTTCTTCATTTATTGCCTCCCGACTTCTTTGCCGGGTCTTTGGGAGCCTTTACAGGTTCCTTGACTTCTGTCTTTGTATTCTCTGGTGGAATCGCCTTGTTAAGCGCGTCCTGGTTCAGCTGAGAGAGCTTTTTGGTTTGATTCAAGCGGAGCTGCCTAGCTTCATCTTCATCTTTCACGATTCGAGGTGTCAAAAGCACTAGCAATTCCGTTTTGTTCGAGATTTTTGAGTTCGTTCGGAAGAGCTGACCAAGGAGAGGAATATCTCCAAGGATTGGCACCTTGTTCGAAGTTGAGCTAACGCTGTTTCGGATGATGCCACCGAGGATAATCGTCTCGCCGTTCTTGACGCTGACAACCGTGTCGGCTTCTCGTTGGTTAACGATTGGCGCATCGAAAGTCGTGTAGCCCTGAAGGTCGTTTGCGGTCTGGTTAACATCCATCGTCACGTATCCGTTAGCTGTGATTCGAGGAGTGACCGTCAAGACGATTCCTACATCAAGGAAGGCGTAGTTGAAGATGGTGTTGCCGTTCGCATCGATTCGGCTGTTAGTAACGTAAGGGATGCTCTGGCTGATGTTGATCTGGGCCTGAGTATTGTTCGAGGTGAAGATTCTCGGAGTCGAGAGGATCTGGAACTTCGTATCGGTCTGAATCGCGTTCATGAACGCGGTCAGGTTCGCGCCACCTAAGGTGTATCGGAAGCCCTGCAGAGCCGGATTCGCAGTTGCTTGGTTGAAGTTGGTTCCGATCGAACCATTTTGTCCGGGAGTTCCAAACTGTCCGGTGCTCGTGTAGTTCCATTCGACGCCGAGCTTGTTGGTTGAGTCCAAGTTCGCCTCGACGATGATCGTCTCGATCATCACCTGCTCGGGGATTCGGTCAAGCTGCTCAAGAATCTGCTTGATGAGCGCGGCTGAGTCTGGGTTTCCGACCACGATGATTGAGTTGGTATTGGGGTCGGGAATCGCGGTGATCTGACCGGTAAGGTCTCGGACTGGAACGAGTCGCCCATTGGCGTCCCGACCGGTTTGGGTCTGATTCTGCGTCTGCGCGTTGGTTCGCGCTCCACCACCACCACCGAACTGGCCAAAGAATCCGCCGCCTTGGGCAAAGACATTGGTCATCAGGTCGCCCGAAGTGGCGTTCGGATCTTCCATGTCGACGTACATCTGGTTGTCTTCAATGGTTCCCCCAACTCGCTGGGCGTTGTTGTTGCGCTGAGCGTTGTTGGTGTTGGTTCGCTGTTGAGTAGGTGTCGTGTTTCGGTTGGCCCGTCCTGCACCTTGTCGCTGACCAAACGATTGGTTCAGAAGATTTGCAACATCATCGGCTTTCGCGTTGTTGAGTGGGAATACGAAGGTTGTGTTCTGGAATTCGACTGGCTTGTCGATATCCTTGATGACCTGTCCGACGATGAGCTGACTTTCTTCGGTGGCCGTAATTACTAGCGAGTTCGTTCGGGTATCGCTAGCAACGGTTCCGAAAGCTGCCTGCGTCGATCCAAATCGAGCTGCCTGTTGGAAACGGTCTCCAATATTAGAGCCGGAACTAGTTGCGCCACCTCGTCCACGAGGCGCGTTGTTAGTCAAAACGTTCTGGATGGTAGGAGCAATTTCGGTCGCCGTCGCAAATTCGAGCTTATAAACCATTGTCTTCTGCGGCTGATCGGTTTCCTTGTCAATCTGCTTAATGACTCGCTCGACTTCCAAGTGCTCTTTATCAGGTGCATTGACGATGACCGAGTTAGAGAAATCATCGGCGGAAGCTCGGACGTTTGAACTTGATTGCCCTCGATTTCCGCCGAGCATGCTCATCGGGTTAAATCCGCCGCCGCCTCGTCCACCTCGTCCACCCATTTGGAACGACATTCCGCCGCCACCAAACATGCTCTGGAAGGGGTTCGAACTGGTTTGACCAGCAGAGACAAATACCTCGTTAACCACCCGCGCAACCTGAGTCGCGTTGGCGTACTTGATCGGATAAAACTTGAGTTTGAGCTGGGGTTGATCTCCACCCATCATTGTCATCGGATTGAATCCGGTAGACATGCCGCCGCCTTGGCCAAAAATGCTGCCCATCCCGCCGCCGCCGCGTGTCTCACGCTTCTTGATGACCGCCATGCCAGCCTCAGCTGTCATGTCGTAACCCTTAAGATTCAAAGTCTTCTCGAGAATCGTAAAGGCTGTATTGAGATCAACATTGCCCGCCGAAGTGATCGTAAAAGGACCCACAAGGTTTGGATCCTTGATAATCGTTTTCCCACTCGTCTTTTGGAACATCTGAAGAACAAGATCAATGTTTGCATTGCGAAAATCGAGTTTGATCTTCGCCTTCGAAGACATTTTCAACTTCTCAGCCCACGACCCACCGGAGTTCGAAGTAGATGCCCCGCCTCCCATATCAAACTGGCCTAAAGACACCGAGCCGGCCACTATGGCGAGAGCAAGAGAGAAACTACGAGTTGGGAATTTATTCATTACCGGTTACGACGTCCACGCCGTCCAATTGTTTGGTCATTGCCACCGAAACCTTCGATAGCGGGGAGAGTTGACATGTTTTGTGGGGCTTCAGCAAAAACTTGCCCGCCTCCACCGATCTGCCCCGCCATTCTCGGCGCGGGACCTGGGTTTAACGGAGCGACCATCTGGGTCGCACTCGATTCATTGCTTCCAAAGAAAATTTCTTTCTCAAACCCGTCTCCTGCCCTCAGGATGATTGAATCTGATTTGACCTGCTTTAGGGTCATGGACTTCCACTTTTCGCCGGGTTTAAGGAAAACACCTTCACCGGTACCACTGTTCTCAACGAGAGCGTTTTGTCCTCCGTTGACTTCCATATTGCCGGTGTAGATCCAGCCGGTTTCACCTGAGGTGAAAACTGGGGGAATGGCGTTAGAAGTCTTGGACGACCCCATCAAGCTCTTTTTCTCAACGGCTGGTTTAAAGGCGTTTGGCAATCCGCCCTCAATCGAAGCAAACTGAGCCTTTTCATCCTCAGGAAGGTATTCTATGTCTCCAGTCTTCTTCTTCTTAGCCGCAGTTGGGAACTGCATGCCAGTGCTCTTCTTTGTCGAGGTTTTCGAGTCTCCACCGCCCATCATGCCGAATGCGAGTGCCACCACAAGCACTCCTACCAATAGAGGTAAGGAGCTTTTTTTGTTTGTTGTTGTTGCTTTCGACATGTTAACTCTTCACCCCAGGCTTGGTGGTTGACTTCTCTGACTTCACGATTTCGTGGAAGGCGACTAATCCGATCACTGCCGTCACTTTGTCTGAGTCATTCTCAGCGGCTGCATACTGGATGGAATTGACTGCCAGCTTTGCGTCTGACTTCTCGATTTTGTCAACTAAGGTCGCTACGTTTGTATACGAACCGTCGACAGATAAGTTGTACTGAATTTGTAGTAAAACCGTTCCCTCTAAGGGCTTTTGGGGTCGAAAAGAGACAAAGTTAAGTTTTGACTCCGAAACCAGACGCCCAACTTTGGCAAGAGCGGCCGGGGTGATATCAGCAACCTTTCCAACCCAAAGTTCCTTCTCAACCAAGAGGTCGGCAGAATAGATGTCAGCCGCCGTCTTATCCTTGATCGCGGAGTATTCCAGACGTTGCTCGTTGTTCTTGCGGACAAGCTCTCTCGTAGAGATTTTCTTGTTCAAAAAGAGCCCAACGATTGAACTGCACAACAGCACAATTCCGACAATGGCAAGAAGGCTCGGCACCTGGTCCTTTGGATCTTTTAAGTTGATCATCTATTTCTTCTTCTTGCTGGTTTGAATAATCGGCAGGTTGCCGACCGGGAAGGCGGTGATGTTGAACTGCACAATCTTCTCGCCCTCAACTTCGCCCGCGTTGGCGAATACTAGTCGAACGTCGCGGAAGCGCGATTGTTTACTTAATGCGCTCACATAATTCGCCACCGACTCGGAAGTCTTTGCGCTGCCACGAAGCTGAAGCAGCTTCCCGCGTTCCAGATTGAGAGAAGTCAGCCAGACGCCCTTCGGAATGAGCATTGTCGCAACCTTGGTCACATCGCTGATCTTCTGTGCGGGCATGAATGCCAGTTTGAGTTGTTTTGCTTTGGGACCCACCTTTCCAAGTTCTGAAGTTTTGGAATCAAGTCCAACCTTGACGAGCTTGGTGAGATTTTTCTCTCGCTTCTCAATCTTAGCGAAGTCTTGCTGCTTAAGAATAAGCTCGTTTGCAACCATGGCCGCAACGCAGAATCCTCCTGCGAATAGGACGTAAGCCTGGCGATGAGAAGTCTTTCGCTTCTTTTCGATCTTCTCACGTCGGTATTCGTCTGGCTCTAAGTCCATCGGAATGGACGCCGCTCCAGCAAGCGAAACCAAGAATCCTCCGAGCTTTTGTTCAGTTCCCTTGAACTCAACCCCCTGCGCGAGAATTTTCGATCCCGAGACAGCTGTAACTCGGGCGACCTCGTCGTCCAAGCGATCCAGAGAGACTGTCTTAGAAACCGCAAGCGAGCCTTCATGGAATCCGTCAAGATTGACGAGATCACCAAATCGCTCCGCGATGATTCCTGAAACCAGCCCCTGCTCCTGCGCAACTCTGAGTGCATACGCCTGAGCAGGCACAATCTGTTGAATCGTGATCCCTAACTCATCACAGACATTCAGCAGCTCACGGATATCCGCCGTCTTCGCGGCAAAAACGTCATTGAGACGACCTTCCGAGGATCGGATCGCCGATGGCAAGAAGTCGAACGCTAGCTCCGAAACCTGAATAGGGAAGACATCACCGAGCTTTTGCTTGAGAACGACGAGAGTATCGTTCCGAGCAGCGTCGGGCAACACCATCGAACGATGCATGACTAGACGGCGTGAGAGAACCACCACTGCATTCTTCCCCCCCACTCCCTCAATCGAGCCGAGCGAAACGCCCTCCTTCGTTTGTGATGAGTCAACAAAATGAACCCGCGTCCATTCGCGATCCCATTCAATAATCAGGTTTGGTCGAGTTGGTTTCTGGTTCATCTAGTTTTCCAAAAGTGGGGTTTGTGTCGTTGCCTCGTCCCAAAGCCACTGCGCGGCGAGGTCGGCGTAAGGAGGGCGTTCGATCCGAATTACCTTCAGAACACCCTGGTCAATCTGTATCAAGGCTTCGATTCCTTGCTCAGTCCGTCCGGACTTTCCGAGCACTCGAATCATGAAGCACTGGCTGTTGACATTGAGCGTATCGGCGATTGCTCCGGCAAATGCCTGATCTGAGCCAATGCTGAGTAATTCGCTCAGCAAGGTATAGCCTCCGGTGGGTCGACTGTCGACGATCTGAGTCGCGATGTCTTGGCTAATCCCAGGAATGGTCTGAAGAACGGCTTCGGGTGCAGTGTTGACGTTGATCTTGCCGCTCAACTGCTCCCCTGGAGAAACGGTCATCCGGTCCAAAACGCTTCGAACCACTGCTTGATTGTTTGCGATTCCGGGAACGTTCAGCACCTGGCTAAGAGCAGTATAGGTCGCATTTGGCTGAACGGCTCTTTGGGCAATGATTTGCTGCGCGGTCTGCAGAGGAATCTGCGCTTGCTGTGAGAAATTCTGAGCATTCAACTGGGGGTTATTAACGTTCACACGCCCATCTCCCTCGGCAGTTGTTGCTGCCGAGAAGTTCTGAGTTGTGACCAGTTCGATCAAGGCAATGTCACTGACTGCCGAAGATGCGGCTGTACTTGACGTATTGTCGACCGGATAGAAGACGTTTTGGGGGGTGAAGCCCTTGATGTCCAGAAGCTCGTACACTGATTGCAGCTGATTTTCGTGGGCATTGTAAGGCCTAGCGAGGCCGTTATAGTAATCGTCTTTCGCTCCCTCCACCCGGTTAGATTCGCCGACGTTCCTCCAGTCGAGGAAGCTATCGATTTGCTCTTGAGTGAGGTTCAGATTGGCTAAGTGGGCCTCTGTAACGGTGTTTAAATCGATTCTCGCAGCATTGTCGATGATCTGGATTCGAAACGAGTCCGAGCCCATAGTGAATTCCTCTGCTCCGTTGGTACCCAAGACTGCCCAGTCATCTTCGAGGGTCACCGGTTGGCCCGGTGCATCCACTACTGCCTGGAGCTCTGCAAGGGCGCGCTGAACGCCTGCCATAGCCGCCGCCTCGGCCCGCCGCGCCTCATTCCTGGCGGTGACTGCTTTGAATGCCACCGTCTGGTTCTGCGCATAGACCGCAACCACGGTCACAACCAAGGCCATTGCTGCCAATGCGATGATGAACGAAACTCCTCGCTGACGCCTCATTCGGAAGAGCCTCCCGCGGTCACCGGGTTGTCCGGCGTGACGTCGCTGAGAGGGAGTCGGACGACAAAAATACGCTCGACTGAATCGCTTGTCCTGGAGTAGGTCACTCGAACCGCCGCAGGAAGCCGTGGGACATCCATCGCTGTCGAATCCCAAGTCAGATCCCAACTTTCGCCATTGTAAAACTCAAAGGAGATTGAATCAATATCGGGATCCAGCGAGGACTCGAACCCGCCTTGTGACGAGTCTCCATCCGCAGGGGTTTGTTTTCTCAAATAGAGTCCCGTTGAGACCGGAGCGTTACCGATAGCTGATTGCGAAATTGAAACTTCGGTTAATCCGCCCCGTGGTCCGTATGTCTGGTTCAGGGTTTCAAAGTCGTCCTGCGAAGTCACGAACTCCGCCGGCAATCGCTCGCCGAGAGAGGTGAAAACCAACCCCGCACCTGAGGTCGTGATGTTCTGATCGGTGTCTCCGGCAGCATCTCCGCCTAGGTAGTAGCTTGCTGGATCGGTTGTCACCGTCGACAGACAAGCTGACGAGATGAGCGCTCGGAGCCTGTCCTCAAACTGAGCATCGCGGGTTGCGGCTAGTCGGTAAGCCTTTGCCGAGGCGTTTTGCCGAACCGCGACGTAGGTCGCCTGACTCGCCGAAGCGGCAATGATGGCAGTGATCACAATTGCGACCATCAGCTCGATCAAAGTAAGACCGCGCTTCCTCATTCGGTTGTCTCCGGCGGGGTGAAAAGCAGTCCAGTTGCCCTTGCTTCTTGGCTGGTCGTGTCGCTGTTCGATTTCTTTGCGGTCACAAGAATGGTGTCTAAGCTGTCGATACCCGAGGGCTGAACATCGACTGTGAACTCATAGTTTGGTTCCCCATACTCTTCGAAGTCACCATCGGTGGCGGTGTTAGCACCGTCCCCCAACGCTATGATTTCATCCAGCTTCATGTGCGCCAAATGGCTGAGTTTTTCGGACTCTCGCATCCGAATCTCCGTCTGGCTAATGGATCCAATCGCGCTCATGCCCGCAGTCACTCCAACCCCGACCAGAACAGCGGCGGCGAGCGCCTCCATGACAGTAAAACCACTAAGTCGTTGTTTTCTGTTCAAGGTCTCCCGCCTCCCACTCTGATTGGTCTTGCACTGTCGGAGCCCCACGGTTCACCGTGACATTGCCTTCCTTCGTGATCACTAACCCAAAAACAACGCCGTTCTGAGTAAAACTCGCCGTCGTTGCTTCCGCAGTTCCGTCTCCAAAAAATCGAACTGAAAAGTCCGAAGTTGTCTCCGATGAGGAGCCTTTCGATACATCAGAAACGGTCCAAGGATTCAGCAAGGTTTGCTCGGTTGGTGACGTGGTCTCCCCTGTCGCCCCATCGGCTTCTTCTGCTTCGTATTTCAGAGCGTTTGTCGTGTCGTCATAGGTGAGCACGTATACGACTCGATCCCTAACCGCTGCTGAATGCGCTTGCTCGGCAATCGTCTCGATGGTCTGAGAATCTCTGAGCGTCCGTTGACTATCCTGAAACGCAACCAGGCGTGGCGCCACCAGGCTTGCGAGTAACGCAAGCACTGCTGAAACCAGCATTGCCTCTAACAGGGTAAATCCACGACGGCGCATCAAATCGTTCCTTACAGATCCATGTTCGTGACGTCGTCGTCGGTGTTCGCTTGCTTATCCTTGCCGTAGCTTCGGATCGTGAACGAGTCGTCGCCTGCCATACCTGGCCAGGAGTACTCATACGGCATCTTCCAAGGATCTTCAATAATGTCCTTCTCGACGTAAGGTCCCTTCCATCCATCTGCATCCGAAGGAGGCATTGTAAGTGCTTGAACTCCTTCTTCTGAAGTTGGGAAGCGGTCGCAGTCCAGCCGGAATCGCTGAAGAGCGCTACCTATGACGGATATGTTGGACTTTGCTGCTGCGTTCTTGGCATCATCGCCCGCGCCAAGAAGGCGAGGAACGACCAGCGACGCCAGAACGGCGATGATCAAGATAACGACCATAAGCTCCATGAGCGTAAAGCCGCGTGTGTTACGAGTTTTGCGAGAGAGTTTCATGTTTCACTTCACGAGAGTTGCCGAGTTAAGAATTGGTACCAGGATAGCTAGAACGACAAAACCAACGAAAACGCCCATAAAAAGAACGATCATTGGTTCTACCAAAGATGTGGCGCGTCGTAAGCCATTATCTACCTCAAAATCGAGTGCATCCGAGACGCGGGTGAGCATCTTTGGAAGGTCGCCGGTTTCTTCCCCGACTGCGACCATGTGGGTCAGAACGGCTGGGAACGCGCGGGTATCTCGCATTGCTTCAGCGATAGGGCGTCCTTCGCGGACGGCGTCGCGAACTTCGATCGCCGAGCGTCGGAAGACGCGGTTACCCGCGGCGATTCCCGCAAGTTCAAGGGCGTCGAGAATTTGGACTCCACCAAAGACCAGCGTACCGAGGACGCGCGCAAACCGGGAGACGGTCGCTTTCTGAATGATTTTTCCGATGAGCGGAATCTTGAGCATGATCCGGTCGCGGATTTCTGCGCCTGCTTCGGTCGCAGTCCAAAGTCGGTAGAGGACAACTGCGCCGATAATTCCACCAATAATGATGAGCCAGTTGGTCGAAATAAAGGCTCCGGAAGCCATCAGGATTTTGGTGGGAGTTGGAAGCTTATCGCCCTGGGCTTCAAATGTATCGCTCAACTTCGGAATGACAAAGGTGAGAATGAAGATGACGACCATAATCGCGGTTCCGCCGAGGATGGACGGATAGACCATGGCGGAGGCGATTGTGCTTCGTCTTGCGACTTCCTTTTCTTGAAACTCTGAGAGTCGCGCCGCAACTTCGGCGAACTGCCCAGAGGCTTCACCGGCTTGCAACGTCGATGTGAAGACCTCAGGGAAGACCTTCGGGTACTTGCCGAGTGCAGCCGAAACGGATGCGCCGCCCCGGACGTCTTCGAGAGCCGCCTCTGCCACTTCGGTCAAGTACTGATTCTCTGACTGCTCCGCAACAACCTGAAGAACTCGGTCCAACGGGAGCCCAGCATCCGCAAGGTCTGCCATTCGGCGAGAAAACATCGCCATATCGGCTCTGCTCGGCTTGCCGCGCGTTTTCTTTTCCTCGCCGCCACCAAAGCCTGACCGAGCTGCTTGCTCGTTGAGATCAAGCAGGAAGCTACCCGTTTGAGTCAGCTGAATCACTGCGGCTTCACGAGTGTTCGCCTCTACAAACCCACTCTTTCGCTGCCCGGATGGTTCCAGGACAGTAAACGCGTAAGTCGCCAATTAAAGCTCCTCCCTCTGGCAAACCCGCAGGACTTCGTTGGGCGTGGTTTTGCCAAGCAAAACGTTTCGTTTTCCGTCGCTGAGCAAAGGCACAAGCCCCTGATTCTTGACTGCATAAGCTTTGATCTCGTTCGCCGATTGACGATCGACAACCATCTTCTTGAGGGCCTCGTCCATCACAAACAGCTCGTAAAGTCCCTGCCGACCTTTATATCCCGACCCGCCACACTTCTCGCATCCTGCGCCCTTTCGGAAGTTGGCGGTTTTGAGATCCTCTTCGGTAATCCCGAGAGCCTGGATAAATTCAACGCTTGGTGGTCCGCAAGGCTCAGCGCAGTTGGAGCAGATGCGACGCACAAGCCGCTGGGCGACAACGCCAAGAAGGGAAGAAGAGACCAGGAAGGGCTCGACGCCCATGTCAAGCAATCGAGTGACTGCGCCGGGCGCGTCGTTAGTGTGCAGCGTAGAGAACACCAAGTGACCCGTAAGGGAAGCGTGAATCGCGATTTCCGCTGTCTCAAGGTCACGGATTTCTCCGACCATGATGACGTCAGGGTCTTGACGAACGATTGAACGGAGGCCAGCTGCGAACGTTAGGCCAATATTGGCTCGAACCTGCATCTGTCCGATTCCCGAGACTTGATATTCAACTGGGTCTTCAACCGTGAGGATGTTCGTCGTTGGACTCCAAATCTCGCTGAGAGAGGCGTAAAGCGTCGTCGACTTACCGGCACCCGTCGGTCCGGTAGCAAGGATGATTCCGTATGGCTGACCGATAACCTTTCGGTATCGCTCCAGCACCTCAGGCGCGACGCCGAGCTCTTCGAGACCCATCATCGCAGTTCCCTTGTCGAGAATACGCATAACGGCTCGCTCTCCGTAAACCGTCGGAAGTATCGAAACACGAACGTCAATCTGGCGCCCAGCGATGGTGATCTTGATGCGACCATCTTGAGGCAATCGCCGCTCTGCGATGTTCATCTCACCTAAAATCTTGATTCGCGAAATGAGTGCCGCGTGCATCCGCTTTGGCGGCTTCATGGACTCATGGAGCATGCCATCCACGCGGAACCGGACTTTGACATCCTTTTCGTAGGGCTCAATGTGGATGTCCGAGGCCCCGTCACGAACTGCTTGGGCAAAGAGCAAGTTGACCATCTGGACAACCGCGGTTTCCCCGGCCATCTTCTGGAGGTCAGCAAGGTCGGTAACATCATCACCATCAACGACGGAATCTGCATCGTTGGAACCGGAAACCTGGCTGAGAATCTTCTCAAGGAAGATTTCTTCGATCTTCTCTTTCAGTTCTGCTGGGTCGGCCAAAACTGGCTCAACTTCCGATTGCAAAAGCACTTCTAAATCTGAAACCGCAGGAAGGGAAGCAAGCGATCCGATTGCAACCAACATCTTCCCGTCAATTCGCTCGAGCGGAAGAACCTGGTTCTTGAGAGCAAATTCGCCCGGAATAAGTTCGATGAGCGCGGTGTCTAGTTTGCGTCCTTCGAGGCGCACTTGCTCAAACGGCATCGGGCTGGAATCTGTGGTTGCGCTCATCGGGAACTTACAGAATAACGCACTGCCCCCCCTCATTGTTCGCAAGATACAACGAGAAATCAGAACTGTGCCAGATTGCGACCTTGAAAGGGGCATTCTCCGAGCAGGCATTCATCGTTGAAGAAGCTTGGCATCGGCGCCTTCCAGCTAACGCTCGAAAGTAGAATAGGCGCGTGCTTAGCCTAGCCCTCGCCGCCAACCTTGCGCCCAATCTCGTTGTTATCTTTGTCGATGACATGGGCATTGGTGACTTGAGTTGTTATGGGCAGAAGGCGTACAAAACCCCGAACCTGGATCGAATGGCTCGCGAAGGAGTTCGTTTTGCAGATTTTTATGTAGCCTCGCCTGCTTGTACACCGTCTCGTGCTGCACTCTTGACGGGTTGCTACCCGACACGCATTGGCCTCCCCCAAGTGATCAATCCCGACAGTAAAATCGGCCTAAACCCGGATGAGACCACGATAGCCGAAGTTGCGAAGTCGAAGGGTTACAAGACTGCGATTTTTGGGAAGTGGCATCTTGGCGTGGGGAACCTCATGCCAAGGACCCACGGTTTCGACGAGTTCTATGGCATCCCCTACTCCCATGATATGTGGCCACCCAACAAGAATGGCACCTGGCCGCCGCTGTTCGTGTTCAATGATGAGACTCAAGAGCGCGAGATCAAAACGTTGGACGACCAGGCTGAACTGACGAACCAATTCACTGAGAAAACGCTGAACTTCATCTCTCGCAATTGGTCGAATCCGTTCTTCGTCTACCTTCCTCTGAACCAGCCCCACGTCCCCATTGCTCCCTCGCCGAAGTTTCTTGGCAAGAGCAAAGCGGGCCTTTACGCCGACCAGATTTTGGAGATCGATGACACCGTGGGACGAATACTTAACCACCTCAAAAAGCTAAAGCTTGACCGCAAGACGATGGTGATGTTTAGCTCTGACAACGGTCCGTGGCTTCCTTACGGGAATCACGCAGGTTCGGCGGGAATCTACCGGGAAGGGAAGGGAACAACCTTTGAAGGCGGCTTCCGCGAACCTGGAATCTTCTGGATGCCTGGTACTCTGCCCGCCGGAAAAGTGCAAACCGAAATGGCATCCACCATGGACATTCTTCCTACCTTCGCCTCGCTCATCGGCGCAAAGCAGCCCGAGAAGGAGATCGACGGGCACAACATAATGCCTTTGCTCAAGTGCGAGGAGGGGGCACGAACCCCCTGGAAATGGATGTACTACTTCTGGCCAGCTGAGCTCCAAGCCGTTCGAAGTGGGGACTGGAAGCTCCACGTGTCTCACAGCCATCGTCGCCAAACCCAACCCGCCGGCCGAGACGGCAAACCCTTCGGAGAAACCACGGCGAGGCTGGAGATGGCTCTCTATAATCTCAAAACTGATCCGAGTGAGAAGACCGACCTGTCTGCGAGTCACCCCGAAATCGTTAGTCGGTTGTTGAGGATGATCAAGATCGGGACAAATGAGCTAGGCGACTCCATCTCAAAGGTGAGCGGGGCTTCCACTCGGCCACCTGGCCAAGTTCGCTAGCTCTGAAACAAAATCGCCCCGAGTCATTTCTGACTCGGGGCGATTTGCTTCTTCTACTTCCCGAGGGAATTAGAGGATGATTTCGGTGACGGATCCCGCACCAACGGTTCGTCCACCTTCTCGGATGGAGAATTTGGTTCCGACTTCAACCGCGATTGGGTTGATGAGGGTGATGGTCATCTGGACGTTGTCGCCAGGCATACACATCTCAGCGACTGCGCCGCCTTGGCCTCGGATCTCGTCGATGGTACCGGTAACGTCAGTCGTTCGGAAGAAGAACTGAGGTCGGTATCCAGGAACGAATGGGGTGTGTCGTCCGCCCTCTTCTTTCGAGAGAACGTAAACTTCGCCCTTGAACTGGGTGTGTGGCTTAACGGTTCCTGGCTTACAGATAACCATTCCGCGCTCGATTCCTTCTCGGTCGATACCTCGAAGAAGAAGACCGACGTTGTCGCCAGCTTCACAGTAGTCGAGGGTCTTTCGGAACATTTCGATACCGGTACAGATCGTCTTGCGACTGTCTCGGAGACCGATGATCTCGACTTCTTCCATCGACTTGAGCTGACCTCGCTCGACACGACCCGTCGAAACGGTTCCGCGACCAGTGATCGTGAAAACGTCTTCGACAGCCATCAAGAATGGCTTGTCCTTGTCTCGCTCTGGAGTTGGGATCCAAGCGTCGACAGCATCCATCAAGTCGGTGATCGACTTAACGTTCTTCTCGGTGTAGTCTACAGTTCCACCCTCGACTTGGTCGAGAGCCTTTCGTGCGGAACCGATGATAACCGGGGTGTTGTCACCGTCGAAGCCGTACTTCGAAAGCAGTTCTCGGATTTCCATTTCGACAAGCTCAAGAAGCTCGGCGTCGTCGACTTGGTCAGCCTTGTTGATGTAAACAACGATGTAAGGAACACCAACCTGGCGGGCTAGGAGGATGTGCTCTCGCGTCTGTTGCATAGGACCGTCGGTACCTGCAACAACGAGGATTGCTCCATCCATCTGCGCAGCGCCGGTAATCATGTTCTTGATAAAGTCGGCGTGGCCAGGACAGTCGACGTGCGCGTAGTGTCGCGTATCCGTCTCGTACTCCTGGTGCGAGATGTTGATGGTTATTCCTCGTGCCTTTTCTTCAGGTGCCGAGTCGATTTCGTCGTATCGGCGTGCCTGGGCGAGGCCCTTGGTCTGGAGAACGCCGGTAATTGCGGCGGTCAAAGTGGTCTTGCCGTGGTCAACGTGGCCGATGGTGCCGATGTTGACGTGCGGCTTCTTTCGTTCGAATTTAGCTCTAGCCATTTTGTTTTTTTCCTAAATTGGGATCAGGTTGAGGGCGACCCGTCGCCCAACTTCGGTCCGACCCACACCGCACGGCAGGGCTACAGACAAGCGAGAAGTATACCGCTGGATGTTAGGCGGACGCAAGGAACCACCTGCGAAACAACCAGCGAATGTTTAGGATATCCGTTGACAATTTGCCAGAACGTGACTTATTCAGTTTTCCAACTTGAGTAGGTGCATGAGTTCTCTTCTTCTATAACCAGGTGCATGCCAAGTCTCCTAGCCACACCTCGCGATGGAAGATTTTGTGGGTGACATTCAATTCTGTACTCGGGCATTGCCATGTTCGCCATGAGTTGTCTCACGGCCTCGGTGGCAACTCCTTTGCCTTGCCAACTGGGCTCGATGCTGTACCAAAGCCAGCCGACCTGGTCATCTCGACGGAGGCCAACTCTGCCAATCATTTGCATCGTCCCCAAGTCGCAAACCACTCTCTCGACATACTTCTCAGTGTCATGGATCGCCTCTTCGACATATTTTTGGGCGGTTTCAGGTGTTCGTGCCTAAAAGTCTTGGTACTGCACCATATCAGGTTTAGACTCGACTTCTGCAAGCCAAACCCAGTCCCCTGGTTGGAACCGCCTCAGAGAGACTTTCACACTAGCACCACGCTTTCCTGTTCATTCGGATCTGTCCGGGCGATAATGGCGACTGCCCGATGTTCAGTTGGATTGTAGGGACGGTGCGGCACTCCGGCGGGAATATATACGTAGTCCCCTGCTTCCACTCGATCACGGTGTTCTAGGTCCTGGCCGTGCACAAACTCGGCGACCCCCTCAAGCATATAGATCGCGGTTTCGTGATTCTCGTGAAAGTGGGCGACGGCAGATGCTCCCGGAGGCATCACCAACATATGCATACAAATCGCCTTGGAGCCTACGGACTCGGCAGAGATTCCCGAAAAATATTCGAGGCCCTGCTTGCCTCTAAACTCCGCTGACGTTCGAACAACCTTGCACTCTTTCATGCCCATGAGTGTATCAACCAGGTCCAAGGCATGCAAGCAAGTCGATCACTAGAATTTCAACTACTTAACAAAGTTAAGTTCGACAGTTTTCATAATCTGTACTTAACAATGGGGTCGTAACGTTATCCCTTGGGACGCTACTGCGTTGCCATTGGAGACCTATTCATGCTACGTCGCGCATTCACTCTTATCGAGCTGCTCGTGGTTATCGCAATCATTGCGATCCTCGCTGCTATCCTTTTCCCCGTATTCGCTCAAGCTAAAGTTGCTGCGAAGAAGACCGCTGACCTTTCCAACCTCAAGCAGATCGGAACCGCTTCCATGATCTACACCGCCGATAATGACGATGTGTACATGTTGCAAACGTCAATCAGCTGTGACAACGAGTGGAACTACAACTCACGAATTTACTTCCCATCCAACTGGAACATCACCGCGAATGCCGCTGAAGCAGGAGGCTGCATGCGACGAATCCGAGGTGGACGAGATGCCGCTGGTAACTCAATCCAACCATACACCAAGAACCAACAGATGTTCCAAATGCCGGATGCTCCAGTTGTGGAAATCGGAGGTGGTGATTTTAACACTGCAGCTACTAACCTAGCCGTTCAGCCAACCAACATGTCCTACAGTTTCAACGGACTGCTCGGAAACAGCTCAGCAACTGAGCCTGTTTCGCCATCGACAGTACCAATGTGGTGGCCCATGTTTGGAAAGAAGGCCGAGCGAGGTGGTGGATACACGAACCCATTCTTGATCTGTGCGATTGAGACTGCCGCTTGCAAATTCAACGGTGGCGGCCCAGTCGTTGCTGACGTTTCATCTTGTAACGTTGGACGTGATGATCGAGGAACTACTAATCCAAACGGGATCCAGTCGAGCTTTGGAAACGTCTCCTACGGATCCACCTGGTGTTTCAACAAGACCCAAAACTGGGTTTATGCTGATGGCCACGCTAAGACCCGACCTACCGGAACGGGTGCAGCTAACTTGGATCCGTTCGTTGCTGCTGGAACCTACCTGCAAAATGGTGTGCCTAGCCAAAGCAACATCTACATCGACAGTCAGTGCCACGTGCCACTGTTCCGACCAGACCGACTGCCAAACTAATCCGATGAGTGCACGCTTGCTCATCGCAGTTCTTGCTGCTCTCCTTGCCTTCGGGTGCGGGAGCAGCGAGACAGTCTCAGAAACAAAGGTCTCCCCATCGGGAGAAATGGAGGGTAAGGAACCAACGTTTACAATGGTTCCTTCCCAGAACGATCCAAACTACAAAGCCGGAAAGTAGTTGCTAACAATGCCCATCGTTCAGTAAGGATCGGTGGGCTTTTTCATGCCCGAAGGTACTTTGCGCCCGTGTGCGTTGTGAGATGAAATAACAAAAAGAGCGGGGCAAGAGTTTTCTCTCGCCCCGCTTTTGCTTTCACCCGATACGACTGCCCGCTCGAGAGTGTCCAGCGTCTGAGTCAGTGAGCTAATGGTTTACTACTGCTTGACGCCCAGCTTGTATGGATCCCATGAAGAGGCTGATGGCCGATTAATTAGATCGTCGATCACTCTGATATAATCCTGCGTTTTGGCATGAGTGTCGGCAAAGACCACGTTGAGATTGCCGTTGAAGATTCCCTTCGCCCGCTTCTCGACCGCAGCAGTTGAAGCCGCATCGGTTAGATAAAGTTGCCCTGTTGCCACGCCAGTGTTGCTGAAGCTGAGACCGTAGTTGACGTACTTCCAATAATGGAAGTAGTAGTCTCGAGTATCGGCATATGAAGTTGGGTCCGCCGGATTGAGTCCACTGGTGTCTCCAACCAATAGGCCGTCCATCACCTTTGCCCCATTACGGACGTAGCGCGGTAAAACGTTGTAGTATCGGGAATTCATCATCAAGTATGTGTCTGCCGGCTGGTCAATGGCAGTTGCACTGAGTCCAACCGTTCGAACAGCACTTGCTAACGACGCTCCGGAAGGAAACATGTAGTTATTCACTCCGTAACTGTTTTGACCGCCGTAACTACAACCATCTCCAACATTCTGATTATCATCATCACCCACTGCAGGGTCGCAGCTCAGGTTTGTGTTCACCCAGGCTTGTGGATTACCTGGACTTTTCCACATGTCGTTGTTCTTGACATAGGGATGGAGAAGCTGGTTGAAGAACACTCGGCCAGCACTGTTTCCGGTGATGTTCGGATGAGGCGAGTACGGATTTGGGGTGTTTCGCGTTCGATACGGAGGCAACACATCGTCTGCATCCGCTAGATAGATCTGTAGTGCCGTTCCGATCTGCTTCTGATTGCTGAGATCAGACGTCTTTTTGGCGGCGAGTTTTGCTTGAGCGAAGACCGGGAAGAGGATCGCTGCGAGGATCGCAATGATCGCTATGACGACGAGAAGTTCGATGAGAGTAAAAGCCTTTTTCATCCAGTTGCCTTTGTGAACAACAGTTCTCCACAATTATGAATAGCTAGTGTTAATCTGAGGTTAGCAATTGATTAACAGGTTGAGAAGAGAGCGAAACGCGAGCAAGTAGAAAAAGGAACCCCCAAACAAAGAAACGCTGGGCAAGCTATCTTGCCCAGCGTTGCAGATTACTGATTCGGGTGAGTGACCTTAGCCGCGTCCGCCCTGAGCCTTCGAAATGATCTCGTTCTCGACGTTCTTCGGAACGATCTGGTAGTGCGAAGGGGTGACGTTTGGAGCAGCTCGCCCTTGAGTCAAGGAGCGCAGAGTTGTAACGTATCCGAACATCTCAGAGAGAGGAACGAACGAGTTAATGATCGTCACTCCGCCCGGAGCTGATTCCTGACCTTGCATCTGACCACGTCGTCCTGAAATGTCGCCGATAACGTCTCCAACGTAGGTGTCTGGAGTCGTAACTTCGACCTGCATAACTGGCTCCTTGATGATTGGGCTAGCTTTCTTCATTGCTTCCTTGAAAGCGAGGATTCCAGCTTGCTTAAATGCGTTTTCGTTCGAGTCAACGTCGTGATAGCTACCCTCGGTAACCGTCACCTTGACGTCAACGACTGGGTAACCAGCCTGAACGCCCGCCAGAAGTGCTTCTCGAACACCCTTTTCAATCGCCGGGATGTACTCCTTAGGAATCGAACCACCAACGACCTTGTTCTCAAAGACGAATCCTTGACCAACTTCAAGCGGCTCAATGTTCAACCAGCAGTGGCCATATTGACCATTACCACCCGTTTGTCGGATGAATCGGCCTTCGCCCTTTGCCTTCGCCGAGATGGTTTCTCGGTAAGCAACCTGCGGCTTGCCCTGGTTTGCCTGGACGCCAAACTCTCGGTTCAATCGGTCAACGATGATTTCAAGGTGAAGCTCACCCATTCCAGAAATGATCGTCTGACCCGACTCGATATCGGTCTGAACACGGAACGTCGGATCCTCTTGAGCAAGTCGTGCAAGTGAGGTGCCCAGCTTCTCCTGGTCTGCTTTCGACTTCGGCTCGATTGCGATCTGGATAACTGGTTCAGGGAACTTGATTGCTTCAAGTGCAACTGGCTTCGCAGGATCGCAGATGGTGTATCCGGTGATGACGTCGCCAAGACCGATAACGCCTACGATTTCTCCCGCAAATACCTCTTCCAAGTCCTTTCGGTTATTGGCGTGCATTTCCAGGATTCGACCGACGCGCTCGCTTCGGGTTCGAATCTCGTTCGTGGAAGGATCTCGGTAAACGATCGAAACTGGTGACCCCTTCTTGAGAGAACCTGAGTAGACGCGAAGGAAGGTCAGACGGCCAACAAACTTGTCCGACATGATCTTGAACGCAAGAGCGCTGAACGGCTCTTCGTCGCTGATCTTTCGCTTCATCGGCTCTTCGGTGTCTGGGTCGACACAGTCGACTTCAACTCGCTCCAAAGGAGACGGAAGGAAGTCGCAGACCGCGTCGATCATGGCCTGAACGCCCTTATTCTTGAACGACGATCCGGAGATCATCGGGAAAATCTTGAGCGCAATCGCGCCTTCTCGAAGTGACTTTCGTAGTTCTTCTACGGTGATATCTTCACCCTCAAGGAACTTCATCGCGATCTCGTCATCGTAGTCGCCAATGCTCTCGATCATCTTCTCTCGCCACTCTTTCGCCGCTTCCATCATGTCTGCAGGAATCGGTCCGACTTCAAAAACCTTGCCGTCGTCGTTCTTGTAGATCGTGGCTTCCATGGTGATCAGATCGACGTAGCCCTGGTAATTGCCCTCAGCTCCGATAGGAATCTGGATTGGCGAAACGTTTGCACCGAGTCGCTCTCGAATTCGGTTATAGACCGAGAAGAAGTCAGCACCAATTCGGTCCATCTTGTTAACGTAAATAACGCGAGGAACCTTGTACTTGGTGGCCTGTCGCCAAACGGTTTCTGATTGAGGCTGGACGCCGCCTACTGCGCAGAACACAGCAACGCATCCGTCGAGGACGCGAAGTGATCGCTCAACTTCAACCGTGAAGTCAACGTGACCCGGAGTGTCAATAATGTTGATCTTGAACTCGTGGTCTGAGTTGTTCTTGCCGCCGTCGGTTTCGAAGCGCGTGCGCTTCCAAGCGGCGGTCGTAGCAGCCGAGGTAATGGTGATACCGCGCTCCTGCTCCTGCTCCATCCAGTCCATGGTTGCCGCACCATCGTGCACCTCACCAATCTTGTGGGTTCGTCCGGTGTAGTAGAGGATTCGCTCGGTTGTTGTTGTCTTACCAGCGTCAATGTGCGCGGCAATGCCGATGTTCCGAACGAGGTCGAGTGGGTGGCTACGGGGCATGGTTTCTTCTCTTCTCTTGCGAGTTTTGTTGTTTCTTTCGTGATGTGACCCCGGCCGTTTGGCCGGGGTCTAAGTGTTTCTACGTCAGGATTAGAAGCGGTAATGCGCGAAGGCTCGGTTGGACTCGGCCATTTTGTGAGCATCTTCTCGCTTCTTAATCGCGGATCCGTTGTTGTTGAAGGCATCGAGTAGCTCGTTTGAGAGCTTCTCGACCATCGACTTACCAGATCGCTTTCGAGCTGCGGCGATCAACCAGCGGAATGCCAGCATTCGACGTCGCTCGGGGCGAACTTCCATAGGAACTTGGTAGGTCTGACCACCAACGCGTCGGGGTCGAACTTCGACCGCCGGGGTTACGTTGTGGATCGCCTTCTCAAACGCTTCGATTGCTGGAACGCCTGTCTTCTCTTCGACAATTTGCATTGCCTGGTAGAAAATGTATTCCGACTTTCCGCGCTTTCCGCTGAGCATCATTCGGTTGATGAACCGAGCTGCGAGTTCTGATCCGTAAATTGGGTCAGGAGCAATAAATCGTTTTGGAGCTGCACCTTTTCGTGGCATTACTTCTTACCTCCCTTGCCTGCTGGAGCGGCTGCGCCCGGCTTTGGCTTCTTAGATCCGTACTTGGATCGACCTTGGTTTCGCTTGGAAACACCAGCGGTCTGTTGCGTGCCACGAATGATGTGATAGCGAACGCCCGGAAGGTCCTTAACACGACCACCGCGGACGAGAACGACCGAGTGCTCCTGAAGGTTGTGTCCCTCTCCTGGGATGTAAGCGGTAACTTCGATTCCGTTCGTAAGTCGCACACGAGCGGTCTTTCGAAGAGCCGAGTTTGGCTTCTTAGGGGTCATGGTTCGCACGATGGTGCAAACGCCTCTCTTAAATGGGTTTTCTTTCAACGCCGGGCTTTTTGATTTGACCTTTGGCGCCTTTCGTCCCTTTCTAACTAGTTGGTTGACTGTTGGCATTTCTGATTTCCTGACGCCACTGCGCTCACTTTCGGTCAACAAAAAACCCTGCTCAAACCTTTCGGTTGACAGGGGGATTCGAGGTGATGTTAAAAGTGTTTAACCAGTACCCAATCCCAATCTGTTGCCCTCCTGAACGATGGCGGTCCACGAAAGCGCGAGGCGCAATCCCAGACAGCATAGAGTGTGACGTATTCAAGTCAGAAATGTCAACGCCCGAAGGTCTACTTGGCTTTGTAGATCAGTGGAGTATATTTCTTATCCAGCTCTTCGAACGAATACTTCTTCCGCTGCGCCTTCCACCAGGCTCCAGACTCTAAATTGCCGAACTTTGCGGAGTTGATGCGTTCGATTTCCTGGCGACCGCCCGCTTCGGGAATGTAGCTACTGACGACTTGGTAACTGATTCTCAGTTTTTTGCCTTTGTGAAGGGCAAGAAAGTAGTCGGTCCCTCCCCCTCCGATGAAGAAAGATCGCTCTTGACCTTTCGAATCCTTGACGAGCGCGTGGAGATAATCTCCAGTCTCAAACCCGGTTACCGTTCCGCTGAGCCAGCGTGTAGCCTTGATGATGTCCTTCTGGTTGTCGGCCTTTTTCTGCTGTGCGAAGCTGGTCGCTCCAAGCGTCAAGACCAATACTGCCGATATCGCGATCACACTCTTCATTGTCTTACTCTACATCCTTTGGCCAACCGAAGTTGTCCTTTACTCCGAGCGACCGAAACTTCGGTTTGCCCAATACGAACTCGCCTTTCGCCACTTTGCATGGGTAGCTGACCGATTGATACACCGGTGCCACGTTTTCATTTTTGGGAACTTCACCGATGACCCAGAACGACACGGATTCGCCAATAAACTTGCCGCCACCAACTTGGAATACGATTCCGGCTTGCTTCTTCGACTTCGCCTTGCTGATATAGAACGCTTTCGAGTCGGTCTGCACTCGCTTGAGCATGCTGAGTTGGTTGCCAGACGCCGTGTTGACGAGGCTGAGCGCCCGAGGTTCCCACTTGCCAGCGTGCATCACTGCGGCGATCGTTTCAGACTTGTTGTAGGCCGCCACGACCCCGCCGTGATTCTCGCCATCAAAACCACTGAACCCTTTAAGTCGAGTCACTGCCTTGCCAGTTTTCAGGTTCACCAATTCATTCACGTCGGAAGTGCCAACCTGGACGTGATGGACTCCAAAAGTCTTCGAAGGCGAACTCGTGTCCGGAATAAGCTCCGAAGCCAGTGCCATGATCAAAATCATTCCCATATTCTATTCCGTAGACGCACAGTCCGCCGTTTCAGCACGACGATTCGTTAAAAAACTGTGCCTCGGACACAATAACCCAGAGCCTGTCCTAAATCCGGTGGCAGGTCGTCAATATTCCCAAACTCTTGCCGTCCAAAAAGTCGGGCAGCGTGGGACGTGTCATCAAAGACGTAAGAAGTCGTTCGCTAGATTGGAACCGCTCATGACTTCGTTGTGGGATCAACGGTCTGTTCTGCGTGAAGGGCAAGAGTCTCGAATGCCGGAGATGTGGAGATCGAAGTTAATTGTTGTCGATCTCCAGATTGAATCAGCTCGTTTTTTTGTCGTCACCCTCGGATCGTCAGACAAATCTGCAATTTCCCTACGATCCTATTCAGATTGACTCAAAGTCGAGAAACGGTACCAACGACAATAGGTTCGATGGTATCCAGCCAGTACTCCTTCTTCCCGTAATACTTGTGCAACAACGTCTCGTAATCTCGACTAAGCAGCGTCTCTGCGGTGTATTCGGGTGCCGCATGTATCTGCGCCTGAGTCAGGTTGAGTTTCACGATCTTCGTTCCGAAGCTGATGTGACTAATCCAATGAGGAGAGACCAGCACCTGCTTTCCTGGCAAAATCGCACCGGTGTCTACGACCAAGTATCGGACGGCCCAGGTTTCTTCATCAATAACGAAATCGTTGACGTGGCCGATGTCTCCGTCTGAAGCCGACACATGATAGCCGGTGACTTCCGCCGAACTTCGCAAATCTGGATCCCAGGTCTCTGCCGGGAGCTCAACTGGGTTGCGAGCTGCCGAATCGCGAATGATCATCGGATATCCGCCCCACGCATAGGGACCGTTCCAATAAACCGGCCAGCCATAGTAGTCAAAGTAAGTCTCTTCAAACTGCCGAGACACCGGGACATGAGCATCCAGCTGAGGTCCATCTTCGACGTCCTTCTTAGCAAGATTCAAAACCAAATGACGAGCCGAGTGATTCACCTCGATCATTGAGTACGGCGATATCAGAACTTTGTGTCCGATAAGCCAATTTCCGGTATCCACAACCGCATAACGTATCGACCAGTACCGATCATCGAAGTAGAACTCCTTGATCTTTCCAAACTCTTCGCCGAAACTGGCAAGACTAAATCCTATAAGCCGATTGATGGTGGTTAGCATGAGGTGGAGATCGCCCCAGCGGGCGATCTCCACCTTCCAGCTTGGCAATGAAATGGCCCAATCACCAGTCTGTGCTTTACCGCACAACAATTGCTGTCAGTCCTTAAGCGGACAGGTTAAAGACCAAGCCGCGACCACATCGTATCAACCTTTGCAACGACGTCGTCCGCCATTGTGATCAGCTTCGGATACGGTCTTGAGAAGCCGTTTTCGCCAGGCCATTTGTGGGTGCAATCAAACCCAATCTTTCCTCCGAACCCCTCGGCAATCGAAGCATGATCGAGCTGGTCGATCGGTCCCTTATTCATGAGCGTGTCTCGTGATGGATCGCAGTTTGCCCCGATTCGGAACAGGCATTCGCCGATATCCTGCACGTTGCAGTCTTCATCGAAGATGAAGACGAACTTGGTGAACGAGAGTCCACCGAGGCCCCAGATCGCGTTCATCACCTTATAGGCGTGCCCGGGGTACTTCTTCTTGATCGATACGAACGCCATGTTGTGAAATGTCGCCTCAACTGGGAGGTTCATGTCGACAATCTCAGGCACCGTCAGGTTGATCATCGGCATGAAGATGCGCTCAACCGCCTTGCCCATCCAACCATCTTCCATAGGAGGCTGGCCGACGATGGTCGCGGGATAGATCGCCTTGTCGCGCATGGTGATTGCGGTGACGTGGAGAACCGGGAAGTCCTCTGCGAGTGAGTAGTAGCCGGTGTGATCCCCAAACGGTCCTTCGAGCTTTTTCTCGGTCGGGTCGATGTAGCCTTCGATGACGAATTCGACGTCGGCGGGGACCATGACGTCGACGGTTTTACACTTGACGGTTTCGACCCGCTGCTTACGAAGGAATCCGGCGAAGAGCATTTCATCGATTCCGGGGGGCAATGGGGAGATTGCGGAGAAGTTGTAAACGGGGTCTCCGCCAAGGACGACGGCGACTTCGAGGTTCTGCTTCTTCTCGGCGGCGTCTTCCATCTGGCGGGCACCGGTCTTGTGCATCTGCCAGTGCATACCGCAGGTTCGTTCGTCGTGAATCTGGACGCGGTACATGCCGACGTTCCGCTTGCCGGTGTTTGGATCGTGAGTAAAGACGAGGGGGAGAGTGACGAATGGTCCGCCGTCCTCTGGCCAGCAGGTCAGGACAGGAAGTTTGCGGAGGTCGATCTCATCCCCTTGCCAAACGATCTCTTGACAGGCGGCTTTCGTGACTTCCTTCGGCGGAATGTTCTTCATCTCCCCGAGTAACCAAGGGAGCTTTTTGAGGGCTTCTATTGGTCCCTTGGGAAGTTCCGGCTTAAGGAGTTCGGCGATGCGTCCTGAATGCTCTTCAAAGTCGTCGCATGAAAGCGCCCAGCTCATTCGCTGACGGGTTGCCATTGTGTTGATCGCGACGGGGAAGTCATATTTCCGCCGATCTGTCGGCCTCTCAGCCGGGTGAATCGACGGGTTCCGCATGACCGCGCTCTTCGGATTTGGGCTTGAGGTTCGGTGGGTTGGGCCGACGACATTTTCGAACAGCAGCGCTGGTCCGCCCTTCTTCACGACCCGATCCGTAATCTCGGTGATTTCCAGATACGGCGACACCTCTTCGTTGATTCGTTTGAGTTCACCCTTCGATTCAAGGAACTCCAGAAAATGTCGGTAGTCGCGGTAAGCCATTGGCAACAGAGTCTACGCGATGGGAACTTTCAAAGTTTTGTGAAACCGAATCGTGTCTCTTCGGGTATATTGAAGTATTAGTAGTAGCCGATAAAAGAAAGTGAAGCGACTACGAAATCGAGGACGTCTTAAAGAAATCAATGGAAGCAAGGAAATCAGAGTTGGCAAAGGAGATATTGAACGATCCTGAAGCTAAAGGAGAAATGATGAAAGTCATTTATGACTACCGAAGAGAACAAAAATTTGAACACAACGGTAAGACATATGTGATTCGGCGCGCTTCAGAAGCGGGCTTTGCGTCGGCAACCATTCCATCAAAAACTTAGGCAGCATACTCATATGAGCTTTGCTGCGCCGGCAATAATCATCCTGCTACTTTTTTTGCCTGGCGTCATCCTCAGGAGCACCTTCCAGAGGGGCACATTTGAGTCGCATCCATTTCAACTAAACTCAATAGCGGAAGAACTCGCATACGGAGCTATAGGATCACTTGCACTTCACGCGCTCTTTGCTTCGATTGCTGAGCGCTTTTTTGTCCCCGTGGATTTTGAAGTAGCGAGTTCGCTCCTTTTTGGACCGGCTGCCAATAATCCCAAATTTGAAGCGGCGATTCAGAATGTTGCGGCCAACATGCCATCGATCGCGTTCTACTTCGCAGCAATATACTGTGGCGCATATGTTTTTGGTCGCGCATCACACATTTTGGTACGCTGGACAAGGCTCGACACGAGCAAGGCCCTGTGGAGATTTGAACATCCATGGTACTACTTGTTAGACGGGAAAATTCTGGATCTGAAGCAGGAGTGGGGAATGTTTCCGAGCGACAAAGTCGATTTTTCAATGGTCGCCGCATTAATTGTTGTTGGCGATGTTCCTTACGTTTACCGCGGAGTGCTTGAGCGTTACGAGTTTGATCGAGCGGGAAATTTGGATCGACTGGTGATTCATGATCCTAAACGTGCAGCTCTTAGCAAAGTCGAAAAAGCGGAGAAGTGTGAAGACACCAATTGGGATGAAGTGTTTAGTCGGCTACAAGATACGAAATATATGGTTATTTCGATGAAGGAGGTGCTTAATCTGAGCATTGACTACATTGATATTTCGCTTGAGTCCGAAGCAGAGAGCTGTCCAGCTTGGCCAGAGGCATCCTAAGTAGCCTAACTCTGCATAGCATTGTTGCTCCCCAACTTCTCAAACAATTCCGCTTCCAGTTTCTCTCGAACCTCGTCAATCGAAATCTTCTCCAGGACCTCAGCCGCGAACGCGTAAACCAGAAGCCCCTGAGCTTCGGCGAGCGGAATGCCTCGTGCTCGAAGATAGAACAACGCATCCTCGCGAAGCTGACCAATCGTCGCACCGTGCGTGCACTTCACGTCATCCGCGAAAATCTCAAGCTGGGGCTTGGTGTTCATCGTCGCGGTTGGTGAGAGCAGGATCGCCTGGTTGGTTTGCTTCGCGTCGGTCTTCTGGGCGTCTTCGTAAACGAAGATCTTGCCGTTGAAGACGCCAACGCCGTTGTCCTTCAGGATCGATTTGTAGACCTCGAACGACTGGCAGTTTGGCTGCGCGTGGTCGATTCGGGTGTGGTTGTCGATGATCTGTGATCCGGCGGCGACGTTCGCGCTGTTGAGCCAGGTTTCGCAGTGCTCACCACCAACGTAGGCGTTGATGTCGCAGCGCGACACCGATGCCCCAAAGTTGATATTGTTCGATGTGTAAACCGAGGTAGTTGCCTGGTCAACAAAGATGTTGGCAATGTGCGTCGAAGCCAGGCTCTCGTTCTGAAGCCGGTTATGCTCGAGCCGTGCTGAGGCGGCCAACCGAACCTCGGTTACCGGAATCGTCACTCCGTTACCAGCAAACGTGACGTAAGACTCAATCACCTTCGCCTCTGCGTTTTCACCCAAAACGATCAGGTTACGGGGAAATGAGAGAGCAGCGACTTCTGAAGCCGAAACAACGTGGACGATATGAATCGTTCTCTCGACAGCAACATTCTTTTCGAGGAAGACCAAGGTCCCGTCGCCCAGATAGGCCGTGTTGAGATCAACAAATCGGAGGTCGTTCGTCGAGCCGAGACGTCCGTCGAAATGAGCAATCGAGCCGAGATGTGCTTTGATGTCATCTTCAAATTCGGTGGCCTCGCTGAACGAGCCAATGTAAGCCCCGTTCGGGAGCGAGTCAGTTGAAGACAAATCGGGCGCAAACTGCCCGTTTACAAAAACGACGGTGATCGCATCAACATCGCCAAGCAAAAGCCCCGAAACATCTTCCCGCGTCAGGTTGGCACCGTATCCGAAGCGGTACTTCGTCTCGGTCAGAGCGTGGAGAGGAGTGTATTTGAACTCCTCGTCGCGAGTCGTCGGAATGCCCGACTCTCGATAGCGACGAATCGCCGCCGCCCGAAGCTCTTCAAACCCAGGTAAGCCATCAACAGTAAGAACCGGCAACAGCTCGTCGTAAGCTGCGACCAGGGGATCTGAACTCAAAGAAGTCGCCGTCATGCGCGCGCCGCCACTTCCTCTTTAATGAAGTCGTATCCCTTTTCTTCAAGCTCAAGGGCAAGCTCTTTGCCGCCCGACTTGACGATGCGACCATCCATCAGAACGTGGACGAAGTCAGGAACGATATAGTCGAGAAGTCGCTGATAGTGGGTGATGACCAAGATCCCCCGATCTCCGCCGCGAAGGGCGTTGACGCCGTTTGCAACGATCTTCAAAGCGTCGATATCAAGGCCTGAGTCAGTCTCGTCCAGAACACAGAACTTCGGATCAAGCATCGCCATCTGGAAGATTTCGTTGCGCTTCTTCTCGCCGCCGCTAAATCCTTCGTTAACTGAGCGGGAAAGCATTGCCGAATCGAGCTCCATCAAAGCCGCCTTCTCCTTAACCAAAGCCATGAACTCCTTCGGAGGCATATCTTCTTGACCGTGATACTTGCGGATCGCGTTGATTGCCGAACGAAGGAAATAGGTGTTGGTGACTCCCGGAATCTCGACTGGATACTGGAACGCAAGGAAAAGACCTTCCGCAGCCCGCTCATCCGGCTCGAGTTCAAGCAAATCTTGCTCAAAAAGCTCAACCGAGCCGCCAGTCACCTCATAGTCCGATCGACCGGCAAGAACCGAAGCCAAGGTCGACTTACCAGACCCGTTGGGACCCATGATCGCATGAACCTCACCTGGGTTAATGGTCAAATTGATACCCTTCAGGATTACTTTTTCTTCAACGCGCGCAGAGAGGTCTGTAATTGTCAGCATGGGGTGCAAATGGTTCCTACGTATCATTGAGAATGAAAGTTGACTAAAAAGTCAAGGTTGACATTTGACGAACCCAGACTGCGTGGTAGTCGTCATATGAGATACTTCGAGATTCTTATGCGCCACCGCCTCTCTTTGATCGGATTTGTGATTCTTTTGATCGCTCTTATTGGTTGCGGCGGCGGAAGCGGACCCGGAGGTCCAACGGGGCTGAACTATCGCACGAACTGGACCCTCAACGGTTCTCCTGGACAGCTTTCGGGTCAATCTCAGCGCATCACCGTTCGAGACATGAACGGGGTAGACGTCACCAATGCCATCCTTCGCAACCCCTCCGCAGGTACTGAGTCAGTTAACTTTTCCATCGCCAGCGGTAACTATCAAGTAATCGTCCAGCTGTTCTCCGGCTCAAATGCCGACGGAACACTGATCGGAGAAATCCGAAAGCGAATCTCGCTCAGCGGTTCGATGACCATGAATTCTGCCGTCGGGACCGCGATCAGCTCGATCGAAGTCTCACCCACAAACGCAACTGTACAAGTGGGTCGCGGAGAGGTCTTCGTGGCTGGCGGTCTTAACTCTGCCGGAACCTCAACCTTCATCGCCCCTAGTTCGCTCAACTGGACGGCTCTCGGGGGAGTTGGGACCGTGACCTCAGACGGCAGTTTCTCGGCTACCGCCACTGGTTCCGGAACCGTTCGCGCCACCTATAGCCCGCTCGCCATGAACGGGTCGGCTCTCGTCACCACAACTCCGAGCGGGGCGATTAAGAAGAAGTGGACCATCCTGGTTTTTCTTAATGCGGCCAACGACCTTCAATCCTTTTCGCAACTCAATGTGAACCAGATGGAGCAGGTCGCATCCAATCCAGACGTTCGGATGGTCGTCCAGTGGAAAAACTACCCAACCGCGTTTTCTGGCGGCCTTTTCGATGGCACTCGGCGCTACTTGGTGAAGCCAGATACCACCAGTGCAATTGCGTCCGAAATGCTTCAGGACATGGGCACCACGGTCGATATGGGTTCGCCCCAAACCCTCAACCAGTTCATTCAATGGGGCAAAGCCAACTATCCGGCTGATCGTTATGGAATCGTGATCTGGAACCACGGCAACGGCTGGCTCCGCTCTCCCGCAAAGGCCGAGTCGCGGGCTGTTAGCTACGACGATGAGAGGGGAACCTCAATCCAGATTTGGGATCTCAACCAAGCCTTTGGCTCCGAACAGTTCGACTTTATCGCTTGGGACTGCAGCTTGATGCAGATGTTCGAGGTTGCGTATGAAATCAGAGGCAATACCAAGTACGTTGTTGGTTCTGAGGAGTCTCCTCCCGGCGAAGGCTATCCCTACCAGTTGGTCTTCAACAAGTTCAGAGACAATCCGGACGATACAACCTTAAACCTATGCAAAGGCTTTGTGGATGGCCCCCTCGCGGTGACTGCCTACCAGCTGCGTAAGATCACGCAGTCGGTTCTCGATACCTCCCAGTTCGCGCCTTTGGCTACCGCGCTCTCAACGTTCGGTACAGAGTTGAACACGAACAGCGTTGCGCTCACATCGCTCATCACTTCAACTCGTTCATCTGCACAATCCTTCAGCCCGACATCGACTCGGCACTACCGAGATCTACTCGATGTCGCCAAACGAATCGAGCTTGGAACAACGCTCCCAGGTGTTCTTTCTTCGATCACCGCCCTTAAATCCGCCGCCGCAAACGCGATTGTTTACGAAGGCCATAACTCAAACTCCGCCAACGCAACCGGACTGGCCTTTGACTTCTCTCCTGCCTCGACATTCAATGCGGCGGATTCCTTGGGAAATGTCCGAGCCACCGACTATGCCAAGCTGAAACTCGCTCAAGACACCCAGTGGAATGAGTTCTTGACCATCGCCCCATAAAAAAAGGGCCCGCAACAGAGGCGGGCCCGATGGGCTTGGAGGGTTTTTCGTCCGGACTCTCGTAGGGTAAGCGGTCCGGATCTTGTTTTCGATGCCAACGGAGGCAAACCCGCTGACATATCTAGAATTCCGCACAATCCGTGCCCAAACTTCCGCGTTGTTACCGGGCTACCCCAAAGCTGGCAAAATGGCGGTCAGAAGGCATCTAGACAGCAAACAGGCTGAGCTGAAAGCAATCCGGCGGCGGCAAGTAAATCGGCATCGGAACGAACTTCGATCAACCCGTTGAGTGCCAAATCCATCAATCCTGGCTGCCCCATAAACGCCTGGGAGAACTGACGAATGTCCATCACCAGACCGGCGTTCGAAGCCGGAGCGACTGAGACGCCGTCGGGCGAGTACTCGATTCGCCAAGGTCCTTGGTTCTCGGCAAAGTGCTCATCTCGAACTTCGATGGTGAAGGATCCGGTGCCTTGGGGCTTGAGAGAAGAAAGCGCCTTAGGAACATTCAATACCCTCCACATCAAGTACCCCGATCCCGCATTGAGTTCTGCTCCTCGATCCCAATGCTTTGCCCGATACGGCGAATCCGACGGTTCAACCCAACTCAAATGAGTCTTGTTGATGCCAATTCCACTCAGCACGCTCAGCAATGACTCGTACCCGCGTTGAGTCGTCCAGACAAACTCATCCACCTTCTGCTCCACCCAAAAGTTCCAATCGTGAGTCACGATTGCATAGGCTTCAACTGGCTCCCCAACGGTGTAGATCGCCTTGTTCGAATCCAACTGAATGATTCGATCCCACTGATTCTGAGGCCTCAGATTCATTCCGGACCGACGCCGCGCAAACGTCTCGTAACAATCCCTCACTTGGTCTCGGTCGGCAGCTCCCAACTTCGCCGTCGGTAGAGTCATCTCAAACCGGGGGAACCGGCCCATGTCAACCTTGATCCCGTATTTGTAGCCTGCCACCTCGTAGCCAAACTTACGATAGAACTTCTCACTAAAGGCATAAAGAGAAGCCAACTCGTACCCTGCCTCACGGTAGTGGCGGATGCCGTGCTCCATCATCGCCTTGCCGACGCCATGCTGCCGCTCATGGGGCAAGACTGCAACGCCGGCAATCCCTGCGCATCGTAACTCCGCCTTTTCTCGTGTCACTACCATCGGCAACGACGCAAATGCCCCCACAATTCGCCCATCGATTCTGGCCGCAAATGCCTCGTCGTGCCGAGGCTTATCAGGTTCAATGGTCACCGGCGCGTTATCCCGATAGGTGGGACTCCAAACCTTGAAGAGCTCCTCAAGGTCGGTACACGGTTCAACACGCAGGCTCATTCGAGCAGTTTACTTGCCAAGCTCCGAAACGCTTAGACCGCGCCAATTTTTTGAGCCGTTCGCCTGTCGAGTCTCCCACTTCGCCAAGAGTTCACTCGAGCCCAGCCGACGGACCGCTGAATCGGCATCGAATCCTAAGTTCATGACCGTATCCACGTCCGGCTGGGCCCGGGTTAAGTTCACCGACGCAATCAAGCTATCCGGACGAATCACGTTCGTGACCAAAACCATCCCCATTAGGGAAACATAAGCCACATGCGGTACCGCTGACAACTTCCACTTCGACCCTAACCAGGCATAACCAGCGATAATCGCCATCAGTAGGCCCATCGATGCCGAAACATAAAACCGCAATGTTGAGAGCCCGTAGGCCGAGACATAAAGTCCCATGCGATACGCCGCCGAAGCCAGCATCAGCCCAAGTAATCCAGACATCGTCAATACAACCCACCGCACCGGCTTCCGATCTGCGACCGATGCTGTCCGCAGTGATTCTTGCCAAAACATCAACATCGGAAGCGTCATCACCGCCACCGTGACCAGCTCAAAGAATCCTCGACGTGCGTAGTCAGCGTAGGAGAGATTCTCGGTCTTAAGAACGACATCGTTTCCTCCAAACAGGTACCGAGCTTGAAAGAGAACGAATAGGGCAAACAGCGCCCCGACGCATCCAAAGAACGCTACAAATGCGCTGACTGCATCTTTGTTCGCGACTTTCAATCCGCCCGGAGCCGGTGGGCCCTGGATCTCGATCCTCCGCGCCGACTGAACGTCATAGATTGCGGGCCATGGGCTGCAGAACGAGGTACCAACCGCCAGCGAAAGTTCCCTCGATACCATCATGAGCATGCCGCAAGACGCAAACGAAACGGAGCCCAAGATGAGAACCCGTTGGCCAATCGTCTCCGAAGACGTCAGCCACTCCATCGAAATCGATCGTGCGAAGACCGGATCGGCCGAACTTAAAATCGCTCCAAAGACGATCAGCGCCGGAACCGCCCGCGCCACCCCGGTGAGTGACCCAGTTGAAACCTTTAACCGATTCCCACCTCCGGATTTCCAGTCCGTCATCGAAGGCAACAGGAAGGGAAGGAACGGCGCCACGAGAGAAGTCATTGGCCCAAGCAAAAGCGACTGGGCGGTCGAGAGAACCTGATTCTTCATTCCCCTCAACCCGAGCCAACCGATCACCGCGATGAGCAGGATCAGGTTCATCGCGTCTGTGCCCACTGAAGCCGAAAATCCAAATCCGAATGCCGCAATCCAAAGCGGCACATGGAGCATCCACTTGCTAAACCCTAGCTTCAGCTTGCCCATCTGCGTGAGTGCGAAGACCCCAATCGAGGTGGCTCCGGACAGAATCGCGAGATTGAGCCCTATCGAATCCGCCAGCAACAAATCCTGCGCCAGCACGCCGATGAGTAGCGCTAGCGAGACTACTCCGATAACCTCAGACTTGGGAACCTTCATCGAACAATCGCAACAAACCGAGGCGTTTATCGGTTCCCAAGTCGAATTTCGCTGAAATTCTCCAAAGATATGGAGATTCAGTTATAATGCTGAATGAGGACCGGTCCAATTCTCAACGGAGAGTAAGGAAGGAGCCCAATTAGGACCTCAACATGAAATCTTTACGAAAGGGATTCACCCTTATTGAATTGCTCGTTGTGATTGCAATTATTGCAATTCTCGCCGCCATCCTCTTCCCGGTCTTCGCCCAGGCGAAAGAAGCTGCCAAGAAGTCAGCAACCCTCAACACGATGAAGCAGATCGGTACTGCTGTCAACATCTACATGGCTGACTTTGACGATGGTATGCCAACTTGGAGTGAGTACTGGTACGACTACTACGTTAACTTCGCCGGACGCGGTCTTGACACCACGGACCGGTACTGGGATGCAAAACTCTACCCGTACGTCAAGAGCGGTAACCCAGGCTTCGCTGCTGGTGGAACCACTGCAAACTGGGGTGGTGTCTGGCAATCGCTGGGCAACGAAAACAAAGAGAATCGCCGCTCAATCGGAATCAGCATGGGCCTCATTTACGACTCCGTACGCACGAGTCCTTTTTACTACCGGTACGTCAACGGAACCCAGGTTGAGGCAGTTGCCGAAACCATTTTTGTTGGGGATGGCGGCACGGCAGGTCGATTGGGTCGAACCTACGATCAACAAGGATATTTCGAGCGATGGATGTGTCGGGACAACAATCCGCGGCCTGCAGGATGCCCAGCGGTCGGCTACACCCGAGATGCCCCGTGGCGCTTTACCGATTCGGCCAACTACGTTTTCGTAGATAGCCACGCAAAGCTCTTCAAAGGCGATGTGATTTTCCCCCGACCGCCCAGAACGGGAACAAACTGGGCCTTCGCAACAGGTGTGTCTCGTGGCAACTTGGAATGTACACATGCCAAGTACATGGCAGCTTTGTCTGATCAGCGCGCATACCACCGCACCTATGCCCTGGCAACCTATGGCGTAACTTGCCAGTAGTGAGCTGAGGTAGTACAAAGAATCGCCTCCAGGCATGCCCGGAGGCGATTCTGTTTGGTGGAGGTTTACTTGCTGGTGTCAGCCGGCATTTCGTTGCCTGGTGAGTTTGGTGCCATACCCGCGGTCGGGACGTCTTCCTTGCCAGCAGCCGTGCCTGTTGCACCGAGCTCAGCCTGAGCGGCTTGTTGCGCGTCTGGCGTTGCCACGGTACTGGCTGGGGCACCCGAAGTCGTATCGGAATCGTGCGATCCACATCCAAAAATACCAAGCAAAACTACAAGACCTAAAAGTGAGTATATGGGCTTCATCTGTTCTGATCTTACCGTGCATTGAGTTTTGGCTGAAGTGCTCGAAAATTGGAATAGTATGTTAAAATGCAAAGTGAGGACCAGTCCGATTCTCAATGGAGAGTAAGGAAGGAGCCCAATTAGGACCTCAATATGAAATCTTCACTCAAGGGATTTACCCTGATCGAATTGCTGGTTGTGATTGCTATCATAGCAATCCTGGCGGCAATCCTCTTCCCCGTCTTTGCGCAAGCTAAGGCCGCTGCTAAAAAAGCTCAGGCCATAAGTAACGTCAAGAACATGGGCACGGCGACAGAACTTTACAACACCGATAACGATGATATGTACGGTCTGGCGACTCCGTTCCTTGGCGGATCCATCAACAACTGGAGTTGGGATCGATTCCTCCCTGTGCCGCAGTTAATCAGGACCACCACAAACGTTTCGCTTGCTGACGGGATTCGATGCCATATCAACAACGCGATGCAACCGTACATGAAGAACTGGGACATCTTCCAGGATCCATTTGCGACGCGTCACACCGTTGCCGGAACTTCGGTACCCAATGCGGTCGGAATCGTAGCAGCGGATTACACGCCGGCCATTCCGTCGATCACATACACGTTCAACGGACTCCTCCAAGGTTTTTCAAGCACGGCTGTTGCAGCGCCGGCGGCGTTGACCACTTGGTGGAACGGTCAAGGTAAGCGAAGTCTCATCGGACTCAACTACTCCGCTCCTCAGCTCCTTTGTGGTGTTCCTACCGCTCCGTGCGTTTACGTCCCGCCCGCTCCAGGGTGTAACGGACTTGCCGTCAACGGTCAGTCCAGTTTCTACACCACTAACGCCAGCGGCCGTGGTCGGGATATGTACACCCGTAACAACGTGTTCGCTTTCGCTGATACCCACGTCAAGACTCGACGATCGGGCGTTTATCAAAACAACACAAGGCAAGACCCTCGAACTGATCCATTCGCATTCTATCTTGGAGAAGAAGTTGATCGATTCCGAGCTGGTGGCGCACGATATTGGGATGCCAACTTCTGCCACGGATACATGTTCCGACCAGACTTCGACTTCGCTAACTGGGACGTGGCCCTGATCGCACCATGATGAGCAAAATCATTGCAACATTGATTCTTGTAGTAGGAGCATTGCTCTTGGTTGGTTGCTCGTCGAGTGACTCAACTGCAGATGCTCCACCCAAAGGTCCCGAGCCCGAGGTTAAAACACCGCCTCCCGGTATGTTGCCCCCCGAACAGAGGGGAGCTAAGCCATCTGAAGGTCCCGACGGCGGAATGTAGTCGGCGGCCAAAAGTTAAGTCCAGGGTGCTTCATCAAGAGGCACCCTTTTTTTCGCAGTACAATCGAGAACGATGGCAACCTTGAAATCTCTATCGGTATCGGCAAAGCGTGTCCTCGTCCGGTGCGACTTCAACGTCCCCCTTGAACACGGCGAAATCACCGACGACCGCCGTATCACCGAGGCGCTTCCGACAATCAATTACCTACTGGAAAACGGAGCAGCTGTCATCCTCTGTAGCCACATGGGCCGACCCAAAGGCGTTACTCCAGAATTCTCGCTCAAACCCGTCGCCGAAAGACTTTCAGAACTCCTGAACCAAGACGTCCAACTTCTCCCCGACTGCGTCGGTCAGGAGATCGAAACCGCCTGTAAGAATCTGGAGCCAGGTCAAGTCGTCCTCCTTGAGAACGTCCGCTTCCACCCCGAAGAAGAGAAGAATGACCCAGCCTTCGCCCGTCAACTCGCCAACCTCGCCGATATCTACGTCAACGACGCCTTCGGTACCGCGCACCGCGCCCACGCAAGTACCGCTGGAGTGGCCGACTACTTACCGAGCGCCGCTGGTTTTCTGATCGGAAAAGAGATCGAGTTCCTCGGCAAGGCCGTCAACAATCCTGATCGTCCGTTCGTCGCCATCATGGGCGGGAGCAAGGTCAAGGACAAAATTGCCCTCATCGATAACCTTCTCCCCAAAGTCGATACGCTGATCATTGGCGGTGGAATGGCATACACCTTTCTCAAAGCCCAGGGATTGGAAATTGGCAAATCGCTCCTTGATGAAGCAAGCATTGAGTATGCAGGTCAGCTCCTTCGAGACAACCCCGAAAGGCTCCTCATCCCCACTGACTTTATCGTCGCCCCGGAGTTTTCTCCTACTTCTCCGGCGACGACCGTTCAAGCCGACGGCATTCCTGCTGATCAAATGGGACTCGACATTGGTCCAGACTCGCGGGTGACCTTCGCCAAAATCATCGAAGCCGCTGGAACTGTCCTCTGGAACGGCCCAGTCGGAGTCTTCGAAATGGATTCCTTCGCGGAGGGAACCAAAGCGGTCGCTCAGGCCATGGCAAGCTGCAAGGGTCTCACAATCGTAGGAGGGGGAGATTCTGCCGCTGCCGTCGAGAAATTCGGTTTCGCCGATGACATGAGCCACGTCTCGACCGGAGGCGGTGCATCACTTGAATTCCTCGAAGGCAAAGAACTCCCCGGAATCGCAGCGCTCGGAAAGGTAACTCAATGATCACAGCTCTTCTCGCTACTCATCTTTTCAACACCGGGAAATCGTTCGACTACAAAATCGGTTCCCAGACATTCCAGGGATATTCCATCGCAGGTGCGGCATCCAAGCCAACCGTGGTCGTTGTTCAGGATTGGAACGGTGTCAATGACCACGAAATCGATGTAGTTGAGAAGCTCGGTAAGCTCGGATACAGCGCGGTTGCCATCGACATTTACGGTAAGGGTGTTCGCCCTTCCTCGGTTCAAACATGCTCAGCCGAGAGCGGTAAGTACTATGCCGATCCTGCTCTTTTCCTCCAGCGACTCGAGGGTGGAATCAAAGCTGCGAAGATCAAAGGGAAATTCATAGCGATAGGCTACTGTTTCGGCGGAACGGGTGTGCTGGAGCTCGCGCGGGCAAACGTCAAAAACCTTGCCGGAGGGGTCAGTTTCCACGGTGGATTGAAGGCCCTTGCAAAGTCTCCCGCAAAGATTAACTCTCGGGTCCTGGTCCTCCACGGAGCCGTCGATCCCTTCGTTCCGGCTGCCGATGTGGATGCGGTCAAACTCGAAATGAAGAAGGCAAAGTCCTTCAAATTCGTTGCCTACCCAGGGGCAGTTCATGCATTTACGGTGAAGTCGATGGGATTCGAGGTTGATGGAGCTAAGTACAACGAGGCTGCCGACATGGGTTCCTGGAAAGAACTCCTGACCGCTCTTAAAACCTGGTAAAGCCGAATCAAACCCCCGGACATCTCCGTCTTGAAATAACAGACGAAGATGTCCGAACCAACTCGAGAAGCACCAACCGTATTTGATCATGTCGCCGTTCTGCTCGACCAGATGGCAGGGGTAGCGTGGCAGAAGCTCGGACTTCAGCCGGACATGGTCACCGGGCAGATCGAGCCAAATCTTGAACAGGCTCGAGTAGCGATCGACGTCGTTTCTTTCCTCGCTGGCAAGCTGGAAGACATACTTGACGAGGACGATAGGCGCCATGTCCAGTCACTCGTCCGCGATCTCAAAATCAATTTTGTGCAAAAAGGGGGTGCCTAATGGCGTTCACTTGGCCAGGTCGAGTCGCCCACCACGATCTCCCGGAAGTTCAAAAGCCTGCAGTTCGGCTTGAGCAATTGGAGGTTTTCGGTGAGGTCTTTGTCAGCTTCTCCCAAGCTCTCAATGACCTCACGCTGTACGGTCCCGTCGGATCAAACCAAGCTCGGGTTAACGAGCTACGAGAGGCCGCGAAGTTTGCCTACTTGCCTGTGAAGGAGTTTCTTAGTCCTTACTTCAAGAGATGTCCAAACCCCCTGGATCACCTCCTTTTTGGCCTCACCGAAGTCTGGAGTCAACCGTATTTGAGTCAAAAGGTCGAAAACGCGACCGAAGCCCTAAGTATCTACGGTCAGCATCTGCGATACTTGATCTCGAAAAGCGAATGATCATTGACTGGCGCGAAGCAGACCACGACAAAATCCTCGAACTTTGGAATCAATTCCACCCCGAGCGATACCGCATTGATGCCGACATTTTGCGCATCAACACTGTCGAGGCTGATACTTTCGACTGGGGAACGTCACTCGTTGATGTCGATTTTGACGGAGATATTCGAGCTTTCATCAGCATCAAAAAAGCGCCCGCGAAGCATCACAAGGTTGGCGACCCCGACGCCGTCCACCTGAGCGCAATCGCCTTCACGGATGCCACCCACGCCATCGACCTCATGAGCGATGCTAAGAAGACTCTTCGCCAGCGGGGAGTCAGCTGCATACTTTTTGGCATGGATTCCCGTCACTTCTGGCCAGGAGTACCAACCGACTTTCCGTCCCTCAATAACTTTCTCACCATCGAAGGCTTCGACCTGAGTGGCGAATACTTCGACGTCGAACGCGACATTTCGAACTACCAGCCCCCCCGCCCGATGCCGACTGAGAACGTCGAGTTCAGGGTCCTCACGTCTGATGACCAAAGAGGCCTTGAGAGATTCTTTGACCGAGAATTCCCTGGTCGTTGGCGGTACGACATATTTTGGAAGATCGAGCGAGAAGGGAATTACGACGGGTTGGTTGGTCTTTTTCACAAAGGTGACATCCACGGATTCGCATCGATTCAAGGACCCGGAACCCAGTTCCCCATCGGTGGTGCCGTCTGGCGAAATGACCTCGGCGAAAACTGGGGCGCACTGGGTCCCATCGGAGTCTCCCAGCAAGTGCGTGGTGAAGGTTGGGGCGGTGCCCTCCTCTCTGCAGGACTCCTTGAACTCAAAGCAAGAGGTACCAAGCAGTGCATCATCGACTGGACAACGTTGGGCGAGTTTTACGGCAAACACGGGTTCGCAAAGAGCAGACTCTACCGCTCAGCGAAGCTGACAATCTAGGCACCATAATAGTTAGGTGCCCCCAAAATTTCCAGGTCCCATTTCTGCGTCAATGCTCCTCGAAATGGGGAACTACGTCATCGCAGAGCCATACCCTTTCGCGGTTGACATTGAGAAATGCCACGGCATGTATCTGGCAACCGTTGACGGTCAAGAGCTCTTTGACTGGGCCGGGTATTACGGCAGCAAGCTGATCGCCCACAATCACCCTGGTCTCTATGAGCCTGAGTATCTCAAGCGCCTTCAGATCGCCGCGAACAACAAGATTGCCAACCCCGACTTCCTCACCAAGGAGTGCCTGGACTACTACCGCCTCATCTACCAAAACGCCCCTGAGGTGATGAAGAGCGACGATCTTGAAGTTTATGTCGTGAACTCCGGCGCCGAGGCGGTCGAGAACATGATGAAGTACATGGTTGCCAAGTACAACCAGAAGTGCCTCGTCTCGGGCAAAATGCCGGGGAACCGCCGATTCATCTACTTTGACCGCGCCTTCCACGGGCGAACTGTCTTCGCCCTCGGGGTCACCGAAACGGTTGATCCCGTCGCAACCAAAGACTTCGTTGGTCTGGGCATGGGCGGAAACATTAAACTCCCGTTCCCCAGCTTCAACTCAGATTGGACCGAAGGCGAGAATATGGCGAATGCCAGCAAGGTGCTCAGCCAGCTTGAATCGATCCTTCAATCGATGTCCGAGGACATCGTCGGTCTCATCATGGAGCCAATCCAAGGTGCGGGTGGCAACCGAGTTGCTCTTCCATCCTTCTTCCGTGGACTAAGCGAACTCTGCCACAAATACGGCATCTACCTTGCCTTTGACGAAGTCCAGACCGGCCTGGGACCCACCGGGAAAATGTGGGCAATCGATCACTTCGATCTCCCCCACCGCCCCATCGCGGTCGCCAGCGGAAAGAAGTGGGGCAACGGCCTGCTCTACATGGCGGATACGCTGGAAGACGTCGGGATCCTGGATTCAACGTGGGGTGGCAATACCGCCGATATGGTTCGCGTCTGCCGCGAAGTCGAAATCGTTCAAAAGGAGGGCCTGATCGAACGAGCGGCAACAAATGGCACGCTCCTCTCCGACGGTCTCAAGAAGCTTGTTGCAAAATACACCTTTGCGGACAATGTTCGCGGGATGGGACTTTACCAAGGTTTCTCGTTGGATACCGACGAACGCAAAGCAAAGTTAGTCAGAGCCGCTCGAGAGAACCACAGCCTCCTCCTGCTTGGAGCTGGAAACCGTTCGATTCGAACCCGTCCCAATCTTTCGGTCACGTCGGAAGAGATCGAACTGTTTCTAAGACTTCTCGATTTAGCCCTGGCTGATGTGGCCTAGACTCCCCAATCAGTAGCAGTTTGGGTTCAGAGCCAAACGAAAGTGGATGCGAGCAGGGCTTGAATCTGCCTGCATCAACCGACATCGGCGGCTCCTTCTTGGTTGCCAAACCACCGCTAAAGCTCCTGGAATGGTCGCAAAGCGAACACCATCAAGCCAAGTAAACAGAGCTCACTTGGAAACAGAATGGCGAGATGCTAAGCGAAAGGGAATACTTTTTTTGCGGGAGAAATATCCCCACCTCTGGAAGAGTGGTGAATCTTGAAGACAATATCCGTTTCGTACGAGCCAAAGCCTTTGCCAAACAAGGAAAATCCACCTTGGTTCGGTGCATCTGGCTTCACCCCGAGTCGGACTTTGGTCGCCTGCCAGGGCTGGACGTTGATTGAGGCTATTGTGACATCGCTCATCTTATCTCCATCAACAAACGCACCCGATGGTCCGACGCTAAACGTCTTGTGATATCCGTGCTGATTCATGTAATCCTGCCACCAAGGCGGGTTCAGCCTTCCGCGCTCACCACCTGGGTCGCCTGGTGAAAGCCAAGTGCCGATCTCAACATCGTTTATCCAAATCGTGATGTCGCTAGGATAATCGTTTGCGTAGCCAGGCGCCTCCGAGCCGAGCTCAAGCGCAAGCTCGATCGAGTCAATGACGGTTGTGAACGGAAGCGAGTTTGGAAACACGTACTCGACAAATCCGCCACCTGCCCAGAGGATTTCTGCCTTGGCACGATCTGGGAAGCTGAACGCCAATGGGTCGTCGATCACGCCGATCATTCGGTCTCTCGTTGCTAGCCCACAGGTTGGAGTTGGCTCGATCTGGGTGTACATTCCGACCGGAACTTCGACCTCAACGACGTAATCTTTCTCCTTGGCTTTTCCGCCCAAATCGACGACGATTCGGTCGTGAATCCGGCGGCAACGCTTTTGCATGCCTTGGACCCCGGAGGTGTAGTCGCTGACGACGAGTCCGGCTTCTTCTAGGGTCTGAACGTGCTTCGTGATGCTGGGCTGCGCCAGGCCAAGTGCAGCGGAGAGTTCGTTGATGTTCATCTCCCCTTCGCTCAAAAGTTCAAGAATCCGTATCCGAGACTCAGACGAAAGCGCACGAAAGATCGCTGCACTTTCATTACTGTTTAGGTCTCTCAGATTCAGCGACATCGGTTACCAAGAACTATACACCCGCACGGCACGAATTACATTTTTTAGAATAACAGGGAGGGAATATTCCTTGTTAAGAATATTTATAATTACTAGCTAAGATTTATCGGAGCATCAGCGAATCTAAATCGTGCAAAATAGTGACATTCACCATGAAGAGAGTCACGCTAGGCGTCATCATCGGCAACCGGGGATTCTTCCCAACTCACCTCTGCGAAAGCGGTCGAAAGACAATCCTTGAGGTCTTGGAGCAAGAAGGAATTGACGTAGTCATTCTCCCTGACACTGCCTCACCTGCAGGTTCAGTTGAATCCCTTGCCGAAGCCCACGCCTGCGCAGATCTCTTCCGGGCGAACCGCGACAAGATCGACGGTGTTCTCGTCACTCTTCCAAACTTTGGCGACGAACGGGCCATCGCAAACGCGCTCCGCTTTGCTGATCTGAACGTCCCTGTTCTCATCCACGCTTTCGCTGACGATGCCAAGCGAATGACCATCGCCGACCGACGCGACAGCTTCTGCGGCAAGATGTCCGCTTGCAACAATCTTCGCCAATACGGAATAAAGTACAGCCTTACCGACCTCCACACTGTTGATCCCACGAGTGCCTCCTTCCGCGCCGACCTTCAAAAGTTCGCCGCAACTTGCCGGGTAACCAAGGGTCTCCGACGCGCCCGAATTGGTGCGATCGGCGCCCGACCGGGTGCGTTCAACACTGTCCGCTATAGTGAGAAGTTGTTCGAGCAAGCCGGAATCACTGTCGAGACCCTCGACCTCTCGGAAGTCCTCGGCTGGGCAAATAAGCTCACTGCTGGAGATGCCACGGTCAAGGAGAAGCTCGACAAGATTCGAGCCTACACCAACACCGACGGGATTCCTGCCGAGAGCTTGGACAAGATGGCTCGCCTTGGTGCCGCCATCGACACCTGGTCAACCGACAACCGGATTGATGCTACAGCTATCCAGTGCTGGACCTCTCTTGAAGAGTTTTATGGCGTCGTGCCCTGCACCATCATGTCGATGATGTCCGACTCGCTCAAGTCCAGTGCTTGCGAAACTGACGTAGCCGGAACCGTCTCGATGTACGCCCTTCAGCTTGCTTCATACCGCCCGTCGGCGCTGCTGGATTGGAACAACAACTACGGCGGAGACCCCGACAAGTGCGTGGTGTTCCACTGTTCCAACCTTCCAAACTCAGTCTTCGCCGAGCAGAAGATGGACTATCAAGAGATCATTGCCGGGACCGTCGGCAAGGACAACACCTACGGCACGATCGTTGGTCGAATGAAGACCGGTCCGTTCACTTTCTGCCGGGTCTCGACGGACGACTTCAGCGGCGAGATCGTTGCTTACCTCGGAGAAGGGAAACTCACGGACGATAACCTCATCACCTTTGGTGGATTCGGCGTCGCAGAGATTCCGAATATGCAGAACCTTCTCAAGTTCATCTGCGAGAACGGCTTCGAGCACCACGTCGCCTTCAACCTTTCTGAGGTCGCAGGTGCCGTCGAAGAAGCGATGAGCAACTACCTCGGCTGGGCCACCTACCGACACCGCTAATGTAACCCCGGCTTAACGCCGGGGATATCTCAGATATGTCCACTAAATACACCATCGGCGTTGACTACGGTACCAATTCGGTCCGAGCCTTGATCGTTGACATCAGCAACGGCGAGGAAGTTGGAACTGGGGTCTGGAATTACGAGACCGGCGAAGCCGGGATTCACCTTGACCCCAACGATGTTCACCTAGCTCGGCAAAACCCTGCAGATTATCAGAAGGGTTTCTACGAGTCAGTCCGTCTGGCTCTGGAAGATGCGAATGGGATCGACAAGAGTCAGATCATCGGCATTGGAGTTGACACAACTGGCTCGACGCCGCTACCCATCGACAAAGACGGAGTCGCCCTCGCCCTCAAGCCTGAGTTCAAAGGAAACCTCCATGCTATGGCGTGGCTCTGGAAGGATCACACGGGCTATGCAGAAGCCGCCGAGATCACAGAAAAAGCTGCGAACTACCCCTACTTAGCCAAGTGCGGAGGAACATACTCCTCGGAGTGGTTCTGGTCAAAAGTCCTCCGCTGCAAGCGCGTCGCGCGAGATGTATTTGCTGCTGCCGACTCCTGGGTCGAACTCCAGGACTACGTCCCCGCTTGGCTGGTAGGGAAATCCAAACCCGCCGACATCCCCCGAGGCATCTGCGCTGCCGGGCACAAAGCGATGTACCACGAAGACTGGGGCGGTCTTCCCTCAGAGGAGTTTCTTACCACCCTCGATCCCGCCCTGGCCGACCTCAGAAGTCGACTATTCTCCAAGACCTACACCTCCGACCAATCCGCCGGAACACTTCAAAGAGAGCATGCTGAAAAGCTGGGCCTCCCCGAAGGGATCACCGTAGCTGTCGGCGCGTTTGATGCTCACCTTGGTGCGGTTGGCTCCGGAGTGAAGCCCGGAACCATCGTCAAAATCATGGGCACCAGTACTTGCGACATCATGATCGGCGACGCATTCACGCCGGACATCAAGGGAGTCTGCGGTATCGTTCCTGGTTCTGTGGTCCCTGGTTACATGGGAATCGAGGCCGGTCAAAGCGCGGTCGGAGATCTCTTCAACTGGCTGGTCAATCATTTTGGCAGCGAACACGCCACCCTGAACGAAGAAGCTCTCAAACTTAAGCCCGGCGAAAGTGGCCTTGTTGCCCTTGACTGGAACAATGGCAACCGCACCATTCTCGTTGACCCGCTCTTGACAGGCCTCATCATGGGCCAAACCCTTCACACCACCCGAGCGGAGGTCTACCGAGCACTGATCGAAGCAACCGCATACGGTTCGCGAAAGATCATCGAAAGGATCGAAGAGGGCGGGGTTGCCGTTACCGAAGTTGTTGTTTGCGGAGGCATCGGCGAAAAGAGTCCGTTGACCATGCAAATCTATGCCGACATTCTGAACAGACCCATCAAAACGAGTCGCTCTGCCCAAACCTGCGCCCTCGGCTCGGCAATAGCCGCAAGCGTCGCCGCTGGAGCGCACGATGACGTGCTAACCGCAGTCCAAGCAATGACTGGCACCAAGGATAAGGTCTACCTGCCGTCGGTTGAGTCCAACAAAACCTACGAAGACCTCTACAAAATCTACACGCTTCTCCACGATTCCTTCGGAGTCAAAGGAACCCAAAACGACCTCAGCCAGGTCATGAAGCAACTCATCCAAATCCAGAAGGACTCCGTCAAATGAACCCCCATATCCAGTCACTGAGAGAGAGAGTCTGTAGCGCAAACAAGATGCTTCCCAAAGCTGGCTTGGTCACCATGCATAGTGGCAACGTCAGCGGTCTTGACCGCGAAACCGGGAAACTCTACATCAAGCCGAGCGGAATGGACTACGACGCGATGATCCCCGCCGACATGGTTGAAGTTGATCTCGAATCTGGTCTTACCGCCGAAGGCCAACGAAAGCCCAGCGTAGACCTGTCGCACCACATTTACCTTTTCAAAAACGACCCAACCGTCAACGCGGTCGTCCACACACACAGCAACTACGCCACCGCCTTCGCCGCTGCCCACCGCTCGATCCCCTGCGTCCTTACCGCCATCAGTGACGAGTTTGGCGGAGAAATCCCCTGTGCGCCCTACATCGACAATGAGGGTGACCATATTGGTGAGGCGATCCTCAAGTACCGAGGTCGGGGCCCCGCGATCCTTCTTGGAAACCACGGAGTCTTCGCCTGGGGCGAAACCGTTGAAAAAGCCCTCAAAGCCGCGATCATGATCGAAGATGTCGCGAAAACCGTCCACCTCAGCTACCAGCTAGGCCAGCCGATACAGATTGATCCGGCGGAAGTCGAGAAGTGGTGGGATCGCTACCACAACAGATACGGTCAATAAACCTAAGCTTGGAGCCTCGATCGCCAACAATTCTGGCATGGGCGAGCGACCTTCAAAAGCAAATATTCTTGGCGCCCTGTCCCAAGCTCTCGATCTGGTCGAAGGTCAGCCCGAAGGTCACGCTCTCCGTACAGCAAAGCTCGCGCTTCGATTGGCTGACGAGCTGAAACTGTCAGATTCAGACAAGGAAGACCTCTACTTCGCTGCAGTTCTGAAAGACTCTGGCTGTTCAAACAATGCCGTCCGCATTCAAAAGATGTTCGGTGGTGATGAATTCCTCGCTAAGCAAAAAGTGAAGCTCGTAGATTGGACTTCAAATCTTGAATCCATTAAATTCGCAATTGCCCAGACCGAGGCCGGTAACACCATCGGAGCAAAGCTCCGACGCCTTGCCCAAAACCTTGGACATCCAACAAAGGTAATGGATGAGGTCACCGAGGCCCGATGCACGAGGGGCGCAATGATCGCCAAAATGCTTGGCCTAAACACCGAAGTGGCGAATGCGATTCATGCACTCGACGAGCACTGGGATGGACAGGGATCACCTTACAAAATAAAAGGTGCAGACATCCCGCTTCTCGCCCGAGTCCTCTGTTTCTGCCAAACGTTTGAAGTCTTCGTCCAAAGTTTTGGCCTCAACGCTGCCTACCAAATGGCCGAGGAGCGGAATCATAAGTGGTTTGATCCTGAAGTCGTTGCCACATGCCGAGCGATTTCCTCTGATAGCCAATTCTGGAATTCCTTCAACGACCTTGAAGGTATCTCAATTCAGTTTGCCGAGTCTCACGAATCCGCGATTGACGCCGACCTTGATGGAATCGCCGAAGCCTTCGCCCTCATCATCGACGCAAAATCGAGCTTCACTGCTGAGCACAGCACCCGCGTCGCCCGTTACGCCGTCCAAATTGGTCGCTACATGGACCTGCCCGCCGACACAATCAAACTTCTTCACCGTGCTGGACTCCTCCACGATATCGGCAAGCTCGGAATCTCCACCGCCATCTTGGAAAAGCCCGGAAAGCTTGAGCCAGAGGAGTTCGACCAGATCAAACTACACCCCAAGTACAGCGACCTGATCCTCCGCCGAATTCCAACGTTCGAGGATATCGCCGACTTGGCCTCAACCCACCACGAACGACTCGATGGAAAGGGCTATTGGCGTGGCCTGGGTGCCGACCAGCTCAGTCTCACCTCGCGAATCATGACGGTGAGCGATGTCTTCGATGCCTTGAGCGCAAATCGTCCCTATCGCCAAGCCCTCCCGCTCGAAACAATCTTCCAGATCATGGACCGAGATATTGGCTCAGCCTTCGATCCGGATTGCATGATTGCCTTGCACGAAATCTATTCAGATCGCGAAAAATCACTTCCTCTCGCAGCCTAAAGCCTAGCCTCGGTTAGACTCAAAAGGGTAACGTCTCGCCCAGATGATCCAGGCGATAGGACTGACGAAGGCATTCGGCAACAACATCGCTCTTAACGCGTTCGACATCACTATTGAGCCCGGCGAAATCATCGGCGTCATCGGTGAGAACGGTGCTGGAAAGAGCACCTTTATGAAGCTCCTCAGCGGAGTTCACCAGCCTTCTGGGGGCTCGATTTCAATCCAGGACGAAACCCAAACGTTCGCGACCCCACGGGAAGCGATCGCCAAAGGAATCGCGATGGTCCACCAGGAACTGAACCTGATCCCAACCCTCAGCGCGGCCGACAACATCTTTCTTGGCCGGGAAAAGGGAAGTCTGACGGTCAACCGAAAGGACACAAACTCCGAAGCCGCCGAACTCCTGCGCCTCGTCGGAGCATCATTCGGCCCCGAAACCCTTTGCGGTGATCTCTCCGTCGCCCAACAGCAGCTCGTTGAAATCGCTAAGGCCATCAGCCAGAAACCTAAACTCATCATCTTCGACGAACCCACTGCCGTCCTCGGCGAGCAGGAGTCTCTCGAACTCTTCGCGCTCATCCGTGGACTAAAGGAGCAGGGCGTGGCGGTCCTGTACGTCTCCCACCGCCTCCCGGAAATCCTTTCACTCACCGACCGGCTGGTCGTCCTTCGTGACGGAGTCAAAGTCGGCGAATACTTAACCCAGGGTCAATCGGAAAGCTCGTTAGCTGATCTCATGGTGGGACGTCCGCTCGCCGATATCTTCCCTCCGAGGAGCCCGGAAAGCCCCGACCGCACCCCAGCTCTAGAAGTTAAGAATCTCTCCTCGTCACCCCTCGTGAAGGACATCTCCCTCACCCTCCACCAAGGCGAAATCCTCGGCATCGCCGGTCTCATCGGTTCCGGCCGAACCGAGTTTGCCGAAGCCCTCGTTGGCCTAAGAACCGCAACCATTGGTCACATCAGTCCCATTAAGCCGATCCACACTTATCAGGAAGCGATCGCGCAAGGCGTCGTCTACATTTCCGAAGACCGCAAAGGGAAGAGCCTTGTCACTTCCATGTCCATCCGTGACAACATCTGCCTGGTTGCCCTCCAAGCAATCAAAAGCAAGCAAAGTCAACAAGCGACGACTAAGAACTGGATCCAAAACCTCTCCATCAAAGTCGCCGACATGGAACTCCCCATGACCAGTCTCAGCGGCGGTAACCAGCAAAAGTGCGCCATTGCAAAGTGGCTCGCCGTCAATCCCAAAATTCTCATCCTTGACGAACCCACCCGGGGTGTGGACGTCGGTGCGAAAGCCGAAATTTATGCCCTGATCGCAAAATTCGCCCAAGAAGGAATGTCCTGCATTGTGATCTCATCCGAAATGCCCGAAATCATCGGCCTCTGTCACCGTGCACTCGTCTTTCGAGATGGCCGAATAGAGGGCGAACTCCAGCAAAATGAACTCACCGAAGCCAACATCATGCGCCTAGCCGCAGGAATCAAAGAAGGAGGCAAAGCAGCATGAAATTCCTCAAAAACAACCAAGCTCTCGTTGCCCTCGCGGCGATGTACATCATCTATGTTCTCATCGATGTGATCTTCTGGAAGAAAGGTGTCGCAACCGATCCCCAGAATCTCCGCAACATCCTCAGTCAAAACTCCTACACCGGCATCATTGCCGTTGGCATGACTCTGGTCATCATTGGCGGTGGAATCGACCTCTCCGTTGGCTCCCTCATGGGCCTCCTCGGAGTACTGAGTATTCTCGCCCTTAACAAGCCCGCCGACGATCCAACCAAAACCATCGCCGCGATCGTCGTCGGCATCGGAGCCGGAGCCCTGATCGGATTCGCCAACGGAGTGATCATCACCTGGGGCAAAATCGCCCCGTTCGTTGCCACACTTGCCGGTCTCGTCGGCTTCCGAAGCCTCGCTCTTGCGCTCACCGACGCTCGGTCTCTGACGGCGAGCAGCAAAGACCTTTTCCCGGGCCTTGCCCAAGGCGGAATCCCAATCCCCGGAGCCGTCGATGCTGCTGGTCGACCCCTTCTTGCCCACTGGCCAATCTTTATCTTCATCACCATCGCTGCAGTTAGTTCCTGGATTCTTAATCGCAGCGTCTACGGAAGAAGGCTTATCGCGGTCGGGGCGAACGAAACCGCCGCGATCTATTCGGGCATTCGGTCCAACCAAATTCGGGTCATTTCTTACACGATCCTCGGAATCTGTACTGGCATTGCCGCCGTCCTCCAAGGCTCTCGTCTCACCGGCGCCGACCCCGCATCCTTGGGCCAAATCGTCGAACTCGACGCGATTGCTGCGGTTGTCATTGGGGGCACAAGCCTCAACGGTGGCAAGGGGCAAATCTGGTCCACCGTTGTCGGCGTCCTCATCCTTGGCCTCATCAGCAACATTCTCGTTATTAGCTCAATCAACCCCAACTGGCAGGGCTGTGTGAAAGGTGTTATCATTCTTCTTGCAGTTCTGATTCAACGCGGACAGAAATCAACCTCATGAAATCACGAAACCTACTCAAATTCGGCCTCATCGCCGCCGCCGCTCTGATGGTATTCGGATGCGGATCGGGTGACGCCTCCTCAAGCGCAAGCTCTTCGACTCCAACCACAGCTCCAGCCGCCGAAGGCAAGAAGCTAAAAATTGGTGTCTCCATCCCATCCGCCGACCACGGCTGGACCGGAGGAGTCAAGTACTGGGCCGAGCAGGAAATGAAGAACCACCCAGAAATTGAGTGGGTCTACCAAACCGCCGACAACCCTGCCAAGCAGAACGAGAGCCTGGATGCGATGCTCGCGCAAAAGATTGACGGCCTCGTCATTCTTGCCCATGCCAGCGAGCCACTGACTCCAAAAGCAAAAGAACTCCACGACGCCGGCGTGTTCATCGTTAATGTTGACCGAGGTTTCACCGAGCCGATCGCCGACATCTTCCTTGCTGGTGACAACAAGGCATTCGGACGCATCTCCGCCGAATTCATCGCCAAACAGCTGAACGGAAAAGGAAACGTCCTGATTCTCGAAGGTGTCGCGTGCAACGTCAACACTGACCGAGTCGAGGGCGCCAAAGAGGTTTGGGCAAAGAACCCAGGCATTAAGGTCCTGGACAGCCAGCAAGCCGACTGGAACCAACAAAAGGCATTTGAGAAGATGCAAACCATGCTCGTCAAGCACAAAGAAGTCAACGCCATCTGGGCGGCTGACGACGATATGGCTCTCGGAGCTGAAAAGGCACTCAAAGAAGCTGGACGAGATAAGAACATCTTCATTCTCGGCGGAGCTGGTATGAAGGACATCGTCAAGAGAGTCATGGACGGAGACACAATGTTCCCTGGCGACGTCACGTACCCACCAAGCATGATCGCTCAGGGTATCAAGCTCGCTGTCGAGACAATGAAGGGCAAGACCAAGGAAGAGCTGAAGGCTCGAAAGCCAACGAATGAGACGGTGAAAATTGAACTCATCGAAAAGGCAAACGCCAAGGACTTCTACTTCCCAGACTCCATTTATTAAGGTCTGAACCAAAAGAGCGTAAAATGGCTGGTAATGCTACCAGCCATTTTGCTTTTATCCGCCCAAGTATCCGGCGCACTCGAACTAGAATCCACCGGCGCCGTTACCGCGAAGCTCGGATACATGCCCGTTCAAATTCAGCTCACAGATAAAAAACCAGCGAAGATCACGAAGGAGCCGGCCTACCGAGCAACTCCCCAGTACGCGACGATCAAAGTCGGCAATGGACCCAAAAGCGATCACGTCATCGCCCTCGACGAGCCGAAAGATCAAGAGTGGAAGATCTACATTGACTTCAACAACAACGGCAACCTCACCGACGACGGCACCGGCGCCTGGAACACTAAGCGGGACGGCGATCGCCCCATGTACGGTGTGATGACCATCAACCTCCGCGCATCTTACGGAACCGCAGCTAAAGAAACTGGTTCTGCCAACTGCACACTGGGCTTCTATCGCTTTGTTCGCGAAGGGGCAAATCCTCTCCTTTGCTATCGTCAATCCGCCCGAACTGGCGAAGTGAAAATCGACGGTGCCAGCCACAAAGTACGCCTCATCGAAAACGACGCCGACGCCCTGTATAACAAGCCCGTCACGAAGGTCGAAGACGCCGGGAAGACCCGTCCTGTCTGGCTCCAGATCGACACCAAAGACGATGGAACCTATGCCAGCGGCACCATTGACGCCCGTGCGCCTTTCCAACTCGGCGAAAAAGTGTACGAAGCCAAAATCTCCGACGACGGTTCGAAGCTCGAAATCAAGCCCACCAAAAAACCGGTGATCGAACTCACTCCGAAGCGGGAAGCCCCCAAGCCCCTCCTCAAAGAGGGAACCCCGGCCCCCGACTTCGTCGCGGAGAAATGGGGCGGAGGCGAGCTCAAGCTCTCCGACTATCGAGGCCAAATCGTCATCCTCGACTTCTGGGCAACCTGGTGCGGTCCTTGCCAAAAGTCGATGCCTCACGTTGAGCAAGTCTACAAAGCCGTGAAAGAACAAGGCGTCGCCGTCCTCGCGGTCTGCGTTTGGGATGACAAAAAGCCCTACGAAGCATGGATCCCCGCCAACAAAGATAAGTACACCTTCCAGTTCGCCTTCGACCCCGCCGGAAGGGACAGCGCCAAAAGCATCGCCGGCAGCAAGTTCAATGTCAGCGGAATCCCGACCACCTACATCATCGACAAAGATGGCAAAGTTGCGGCCGCAATCGTTGGTTACGAAGACAACGACAAGCGGGTCGAAGAAGCCCTCAAAAAGCTCGGCGTCAACGTCAACTATTAATCGAGCCACTACGGCTCCTGGTTTGGGAACTTCTCAAGCCAGGAGCCATTTTGTTGACACAAAGCTGAACTCCTTTCGCCACAATGTTAAGAATGTTCAAACCGCCCGCTTTGGTCTTGTTGGCTCTTGCTGCGACCACCACTTTTGGTCAGCAAGACCTTATCAATCAACGCGAAACTCTCGAAAAGAAACTGCTGGAGTACACCCTTGCCTCAAGTGGCACCGAAGCCGCCTTCGCCGACGAAGTAGCTGAACTCAAAACCCAAATCGAAGCGATCAAGAAGAAGCTCAGCGCCTCCTACATCCAACCAACCAACCAAGGCTGGTTCAGCGGCTTCTTCCAAATGCAGTTTGCCAACACCCAAAGCAACGGCACCACCACCGGAGACTTCCGCAACCGACGCTCCCGGCTCAACTATAACCACCTTGCCGACGACAAAACCATGCTTCGAGCCAGCGTCGATTTCAGCGCCGGAGCCAACCAAACCAGCGCCCAGATTCGCGACGGCTTTATCCAGTTCAAACCAAACTCGTACCTCGCCCAAAGCGGCCCAACTTACACAATCGGGCAGCAGCTCACCCCACTCGGATACGACATCTCGCTCGCCAGCTGGGCGCGCTTATGGCCAGAACGGTCGGTTTACGAACAGGCTTATCACAATGGTGAGCGCGGACGAGGGTTTCTGTACCAAAACGGCGACAGCAGTAACTACTGGTTCGCAGGGCTTTGGTCATCCATGATGGTCAACGACTTCGAAGCCGTCAACAACTCCCGCGGTCCCGCCGGTGAAACCGGTCCCATCGGCGGTGTGCGTCTGAAGAAAGGTGCCTGGGAAGGTGGATTCTCCGCACTCTCGACTCGACGCCCAAGGTTTGTAAGTGGCAATACTGATCTCCCTGTCGCTGACCGAAAGTTCACCTACTTTGACGTCCGCTACAATCCCAAAGCTTCCAGATTCGACATCCGAGCCGAGTACATGCAGGGCAAGGATCGAATCCCGGGCCAGAACTACGCGGCGACCGACACCACCGGCTATCACGTCGTCATGGATTACAAGCTGAACAAAACCGACTCGTTCGTGCTCCGTCATGAAGAGTGGGATGCCGACTCTTCTCTTGACGGGGGTCTCACCACCCTGAACGGAATCGCTTACGTCCGAGATGTCAGCCAGTTTGTTCGGCTCAGTCTCGCCTGGCAGTGGAACACACAGCTCGGCCAAGCTACCGTGACTCCCGCCAACGCCCCCGTCAACAGCATCCAACAGTTAACTCTTCGTGCCCAGTTCAGGTTTTGAGCGATAACGTAATCCCGAATGGTTGAGGATTTCATCAATCGGGATCAAATTCTGTGGTTAAGGAATTGTTAATAAACAGTTAGAGATTTGTTAAGGAGGCTAAATGGCAGGGAAACTGCTATGTGCTGGATCTGCTGTGGCGCGACTGCAGCGAACTCAGGAGACATCTATTCCAATGAAAAAGGCATTTACCCTCATTGAGCTTTTGGTCGTTATTGCGATCATCGCCATCCTCGCCGCTATCCTCTTCCCAGTCTTTGCTCAGGCAAAGCTCGCGGCGAAGAAGGCTGCTGACCTCAGCAACGTCAAGCAGATCAGCCTTGGCATCACCATGTACACCGCTGATGTCGATGACATGTACCCATCCGCGTATTTCCACCGAGCCTTCAACCCGGCTGCTGGCGGTACCAACGCGGGTTACATCCACTGGTCCGGTATGACCGCACCGTATGTGAAGAACATTGATCTTTACGTTTCACCAGGCGACACCATTGGCGGGCATGCTCCAACCTGCTTCTCTTCTGCTGACAACAACAGCGGAAAGGGCGCTCCTGGCGGACAAACTCCAAACATCTGCACCGCAAACCCCGGCATCGTTCCTCCGAACTTTGTTCGAGGTGGTGCAATTGTCGACGAGCAGGTTCCTCGCATCTCCTACACCGTCAACTCGGCAGTTATTCCTCGCTACCGCAACATCGGTGACGTGACCCGTGGCATCAGTATCGTGAGCCAAACCGCTCTCGATAGCGTTTCCAACACGATTCTCATTGCTGGTTTCACCCGCAACCTCGAGTGCCTTGCATCGGCTTCAATCACCTCGGTCACCCGAAGTGCGTCACACCGATCCACGAACGCGATCACCCGAGATGCGGCTAACAACCAGGTTTACTTCGGTAGCCAAGAGGATGGTGCAACCCGGCCTGCACAGCTGTTCGGTTTGAACTTCCAGAACCTCCGAGCGAACAATATCTTCAACCTCTGCCGAACCGCTCCTTCAACGAGCTACCCGCTCATCGTGTACCACGGTTGGAACAACTGGAGCAACCAGGGCGACAACTACGGAATGGCCGACGGTTCCGCAAAGTACCGACCTTTCGCTCAGACGATCGCTGCTAACAACTACCAGTGGGGCGCCAAGGCCTTCACTGACGGTGGAGCTGCTATCCTCGACCCAGTCACCGGTCTCCCAGTTACCAACTAAGCTGGCGACTCTCTCCAAAACCCTTCCCCGCATCGTTCGGGGAAGGGATTTTTCGTTTCTGCAGACAACGCAAAAAGAAGTCTTCGAATGAAACAGCGCCATAACTGGGAAGTTCATCCATCCCGTATTACGGCAAGCTGAGAATCCTTCTCAAATAGCGCACCCGTTTATGTCTAAAATGAACGCAATGTCACGCTTTCTTCGCCTGTTCCTCTTGATGTTCTTGGAATATGCGATCTGTGGAGCGTGGGCCCCCACCGCGGCGGTCTACTTCCAGTCCGGCGGTCAAGGTGCCATGAACGCAACTGGCTTGCAAATCGGAGCCCTGTTCCTATTGATGCCGCTTGCAACCATTTTCATGCCTCCCATCTTCGGCTCCTTAGCCGACCGGTTTGTGCGAACAGATCGCCTTCTAGGTCTCCTCCACGTCCTCTCCGGCTTAGCCTTGTTCGCCGCCGCAAAGCAAACCTCCTTCTATCCGGCGATGACCTGCCTCGGTCTTCACGCACTCCTGTACGCCCCGACGATCGCCCTCACAAATTCTCTCGTCTTCGCTCATTTGGATGACCATCACCGCCAATTCACCCCTATCCGCGTTGCCGGCACCATCGGCTGGATGTCCGCCGGGCTGGGACTCTCCCTCTGGCGGCTCAAGTTCAACGCTCCCGTCGGTGACCTATTTCTGCTTGGGGCTGCTCTCAGCATCCTCCTCGGCGCCTTCTCGCTGCTCCTTCCCGCCACCCCACCAACTCATGCATCAAGCAACCGATTCGCCTTTGGTAAGGCCGTGAAGCTCCTCAAGAATCCAAGCTTCATGGCTCTCATTGTCGTCGGGACTGTGGCGTCCGCCATGTTCGACTACTACTACCTCTTCGCCGGAGGCTTCCTCAGCGCACCACGTCTTGAAGCCCTCAAGGCTGCACTTCCCGAAAGCTATTTCAACCCAGGCGCCGCAGGGCTCGGAATTCCACTTGGCAAACTCTCCGCGATGATGACAATCGCCCAGTTTGGGGAACTGCTGGTGATGCTCTGTCTCCCTTGGCTGATCAAAAGGCTTGGCATCAAATGGGTGCTTGCGCTCGGTCTTGTCGCTTGGCCGCTGCGCTACGCGCTGTTTGTGTTCTTCCCGTCCTCATCAGTTGCCTTGCTTGGACTGTTTATCCACGGCCTATGCATTCCCTGTTTCCTCATCGCGGGGTTCATGTACACCGAGCAAGTCGCCCCGACCGATATCCGCGCATCTGCCCAGTCTCTCTTCCTGGTCAGCACTCAAGGAATCGGAAGGGCGGCGGGTTCCCTCATGGCCGGTTACTCGCAAGTGCAGAACACCACGATGCTCCCGTCGAGAGTCTCGGTGGCTGGCTCCACCGATATCAACAAACTCGTTGATTGGCAATCAATGTTCATCATCCCGTTAGGGGTGGGGTTGGCTTGCGCCCTCGTTTTCCCATTTGTCTTTCGACCCACCAAGCCAACAAAACTGGCGAGTGAGTAATCACCCGGGCGCAAGCAACCGGAGGGCGGCGTATGCCAAGGCGTGCTAGCCCAGCGGATCCCCGCCCCTGCCCCTCTAGCGAACTTGCGTTCCTTCGGGTGCCTCGCGATCTGGCTGCAGAAGAATGGCTCCCCCATTCTCGTCCGTCGCCGCCAGGAGCATCCCTTGGCTCTCAGTTCCGCGCAGCTTAGCTGGCTTGAGGTTGTAGACAACTACAACCTGTCGTCCGATCAAATCCTCTGGCGAGTAGTTCGCTCGAATCCCCGCGACGATCTGCCGCTTCTCCTCACCGATGTGAACCTGGAGCTTCAGTAACTTGTCGCTTCCCTCGAGAGGCTCGGCCTCAAAGACCCGACCAACCCGCAACTGAACCTTTGCAAAGTCATCAATCGTAATGATTCCGGTCGTCTCTTCTGCTGGTTTCTTGGTTTCTTCCATCTTGGGTTTCTCAGGCTTTTCGGGCTTTTCGGGTGCGGGGACCTTCGAGAGGTCGATACGGGGAAAAATCGGCTGTGGCTCGTTCAAAACGGTACCCGCTGGCAGCGAATCCGGCGATCCAATCAGCGACCAGTCGGCGGAAGGCGCAACCCCAAGCTGACGAGCAACCTCGTCACACACTGTTGGCATAAACGGCCGCAACATCCCCTCGGCTGCTCGAACGCAGAGGATCATTGATCTCAAAACGGAAGCCAAAGCCGGATCGCCCGCCTTTGCTAACGCCCACGGTGCTCGGGTGTCGACATACTTGTTGACAAATCGAATGACATCAATTCCGGCGTTCGCCGCACGTTCCAATCGGAACCCAGTCATCGCCTCCTCGTAAGCGGTCTTGCATCGAGTGATCGCTTCTAAAACCTCCACCTCCACTGGCGCATCGGGAACGATTCCGTCCACAAACTTGTGCGCCATTGCCAACGATCTGTTTAAGGCATTGCCTAAATCGTTAGCCAAATCGCTGTTGTATCGCTTATGGAAATCCTCATAAGTGAACGTCGAATCGTTCTCGTATCCCATCGTCGCCGTGATGTAATACCGAACGACATCCACGGCCACGGCAGGCGCGCAACCCGCCAAAGCCGCCGTCTCTGCCGCCAACTCTAACGGTCGAACAACATTCCCTTTCGACTTCGATATCTTTTCTGTGCCGAGCAAAATCCAGGCGTGAGCAATCACGTGCTTAGGCAGCGGCAAATCCGCGCCCATCAGCATTGCTGGCCAAAGTGTCGCGTGGAACCGGGTCAGAATGTCCTTTCCGAGCCACTGCGCCTCCGCCGGCCACTTTTCCTCCCAGCCCGGATTCGGCCACCCAGTCGCCGTGATGTAATTGATCAGAGCATCAAACCAAACGTAGATGACCTGCGACTCATCCCCCGGAACCGGAATCCCCCAGCCGTTGTTCTTGCGCGAAACGCACTGGTCCATCAACCCAGATTTAATGAACGAAACAACCTCGTTCTTACGCGTTTCAGGAATGATAAACGAGGGATTCGCCTCAATATGCGCCAGCAATCGATCCCCAAATGCCGAAAGCTTGAAGAAGTAATTTTCTTCGCTTACCCACCGAACTTCATTGCCGTCTGGGCTCTTACCGTCAACTAAGTCAGCTTCCTTGAAGTAAGTCTCGGTCGAAACGTCATACCAACCCTCATACTTGGCGGTGTAGATGTAGCCGTTTTCCTGAAGCTTGGCGAACAGTGCCTGCGAAGCCGCACGATGCTCGGGAAGGGAAGTGCGAACAAACTTGTCGAACTTCATGCCCATGCCGTCAAAAATCTCGATAAATCGTTGCGCAATCTCGGCCGTAAACTCATGCGGATCCCGGCCCAAAGCCTCCGCAGCTTCCTTGATCTTGAGCCCATTCTCGTCCGTCCCCGCGACCGAAAAAACATCTTGGCCCCGCATCCGCAGGTACCGAGCCGTCACATCGCCCGACAGCGTCGTCAAGATATTCCCGATATGCGGTGTGCTATTCACATAGGGAATAGCCGTCACGATGGTGGTCTTCGGCATGAACCCCTAGTTTACCGGGGCAACCCGGTTTCCCGGTAAACTGTTAGGTTCAAATGGACTTCAAATCGACTCTCCATCTCCCGGACGCTGAAGCGACAATCCCCATGAAGGCGAACCTGCCGACCTTGGAGCCGTCGATTCAGCAGATTTGGGATTCAGAGGCGATTTATCACAAACTCCAAGAAGCCCGGAAGGACTGCCCGAGCTACGTCCTCCACGATGGCCCGCCTTACACGAACTCGCCGATCCACATCGGAACTGCGATGAACAAAATCCTGAAGGATTTTGTTCTTAAGAGTCGCCAGATGATGGGCTTCAGAACCCCTTACGTTCCGGGATTCGATAACCACGGTCTGCCCATCGAGCAAGCAGTGATGAAGAAGTTCGCGGAAAAGAAGATCACGCCGACGATCCCTGAACTCCGCCAAGCCTGCCGCGATCACGCTTCCGAATACCTTGCCATCCAACGCGACCAGTTCAAGCGACTCGGCATCTTTGGCCTCTGGGAAAAGCCTTACACGACGATGGACTTCCGGTTCGAAGCCGAGATCGTAAGAGTGTTTAGAAGACTTGTTGAAAAGGGTTATGTCTACAAGGGCCTCCGCCCTACCCTCTGGAGCCCAACAAGCCGAACCGCTCTCGCCGACACCGAGATCGAGTACCACGACCACGTCAGCAAAGCAATCTACGTCAGATTTCCTCTCAAGAGCGATCCAAACCAAGAGCTAGCTGGGCTAGATAACGTCTACACCGTGATCTGGACCACTACGCCGTGGACGATCCCCGCAAACCTTGCCTGCGCCTTCCATCCCGAGTTCAACTACGACGTCGTCAAGGTCGGCAATGACCACTACATCATCCTCCAAGACCTCGTCGCCAAAGTCGCCGAGAAAGTCGGCTGGGCCGAGTACACCACCGTCAAAACTCTCGAAGGGATCAACTTCGACAAGATTGAGTTTAAACACCCGATTTTTGACCGATCCAGCCTCGCCGTCATGGCAGACTACGTCACCACAGAAGATGGCACCGGCGTCGTCCACACTGCCCCCAGTCACGGACGTGATGACTTCTTCACCGGTCAAAAGTACAACCTGGGAGTTCCGAACACGGTTGACGAGCGAGGAGTCCTTACGCACGAAGCCGGTGAGTTCGAAGGCGTCTTCTACAAAAACTGCGACAGTGTCGTAGTCGAACGACTCCAAGAAGTCGGAGCCCTGCTCAGTGTCAGCGACTATCACCACAGCTACCCCTACGCCGAGCGCGACGGTCAGCCCGTCATCTTCCGCGCTACCGAGCAATGGTTCCTTAGCCTTGAACACGAGGGCCTACGGGGACGAATGCTTGACAGCATCCAAGACGTGAATTGGGTCCCGAGTCAGGGCCAAAACCGCATTGAGGCGATGATCCGAAACCGCCCCGACTGGTGCATCTCTCGACAACGCCCTTGGGGAGTCGGAATCCCGGTCTTCTATGGTCGCAAGTCTCGAGTTCCGGTGCTTGATCCAGTTGCCATCGATGCGGTCGCGAACCTAGTAGAAGCCGAAGGCTCCGACGCCTGGTTCATCAAAGAAGCCGCCGACATTCTTCCCGCTGGTTACGTCCACCCCGAAACCGGCGAAACTGAATTCGACAAGGAAACCGACGTCCTCGACGTCTGGTTCGACTCCGGTTCCACCTCCCTCGCAGTCCTCGAAGGCAACGTCTATCCCGAGTGGAGAGAGAACTGGCCCGCGGACATCTACCTCGAAGGCTCTGACCAACACCGAGGCTGGTTTAACACATCTCTCATCCTCGGCCAAGCCACACGTGACGGCGCGCCTTACAAAACCGTCCTCACCCACGGCTTTGTTACCGATGGCGAGGGACGCAAAATGTCCAAGCGCCTCGGCAACGTCGTAGACCCGGTCAAAGCCTGTGCCGACTACGGTGCCGATGTCGTCCGCTATTGGGTCGCTGGAACCGATTACGCAAACGACGTCCCCTGCAGCGATCCGATTCTGAAGCAGTTCGGCGAGAGCTACCGAAACATCCGCAACGCACTCCGCTTCCTGATCGGAAACCTGAAAGGTCACACCGCGGACTCGGTCGAAACGCTGCTTCCCATTGACCAATGGTTCATCGAGCAAGCCGACCTCCTCGTCGCCGATTGCTTCGACGCCTATGAGCGGTTTGATTTCGGAACCGTGATGTCGAGCGTCCACAACTTCTGTCGCCAACAGCTCTCCGCCTTCTACGCTGATGCAATAAAGGACCGGATGTACTGCGACGGTGAAGACTCCGCTGAACGAAGATCCGGCCAACAAGCCTGCTATGAAGTGGCGGAAAAGCTGATCAAGCTCATCGCTCCGGTCTTGGTCCACACCGCCGAAGAGAGTTGGCTCAAGATGCATGAAACCCTCGGCGTGAAGCCAACTTCAGTCTTCTTCGAGACCTTCGATGCCGTCAGCATTGACGAGATTGAAGGCAGCGAACTCCAACAACGGTTCGCCGCGGTCATCGCAGCCAAGCAGGTCGTCAACAGCTCGTTCGAGCCGTACAAGGGAACCGACGGGATCAAGAACTCACAAGACGTCGTCGCGAAACTCGCCGTTGACGCCACCGAGAAACAACTCCTCGAAACCTTTACTACCGACGAACTAGCGAACTTCTTCAAAGTCAGCTGGGTTGAACTGGCTGAAGGGGAGCCTGCTGTGACGTTTGTGAAATCGCCCTACAATGAGTGCATCCGCTCCCGAGTCCGGCGGCCCGACGTTGCCGAAGTCGAAGTGGACGGAGAAAAGGTTTTCCTGAGTGCCCGCGACCGAAAGGTGCTCGGTCTTTGAAGTCCCGCCTCCCGCTCTTCTGGACTCTCACGATCCTTATGGTCGTGGTCGATCAAGCCATCAAGGCGTGGACCAGAAACACGCTGATGGTCGGTCAATACTGGGACGGCGGACCCTGGAAAGGCGTCCTCGAATTCACCCTCAGCTATAACAAGGGCATCGCCTTCGGCATGTTCCAAGGCTCAGCCCTCGCGATGGCGCCTGTCGCGATCATCATCGCCGGTTTTGCTGTTTACACAATCCATAAGAACCGAAACGAATCCCGCTGGGGCACAATCGCGCTAGCCCTCCTCGCCAGCGGAGCCGTGGGGAACCTCATCGACCGAGTCGCCAACGAGAAAGGCGTTACCGATATGTTCCTTGTTCGTTTAGCAAACCTTACAGGGGGGAGGCTCAACGATTTTCCGGTTTTTAACTGGGCCGATAGCTGCATCACCGTCAGCATGATCATGCTGTTCCTGAGCTGGGGCAAGCCTGGCAAAGACGATCAAACCGAGCCTCTTCAACCCAAAGAAGAAGTTTTGTAATGTGTGAAGGCCAGGTAGCAGCGATGCAAAACCGGGACCATCAACAGTCCCGGTAGGTAGTTCGCCGTTGGCAACTGCTTCAGCCCCAACAATGAGATCCCAATTGACAGGATCATCAGCCCGCCTACCGCTGTGAACTCGTTCAGCAACTCCTCATCCTCGCGCAACCACTTCAGCCGCGACGCTAAGAGCGTAATCGCCCCCTGAAACACCAGCACAACCACCGCGGAAAACAGCACACCGATACCAAGCGACGCTGCCAAAAAGAACCCAGCGACCCCGTCTAATGTTGACTTCAACCCGAGTAGCTCCGACCGACCCTCAAGCCCATCCTGGATGCACCCCAAAATCGTCATCGGTCCTACGCAGAACAAGATCGAAGCCGTCAGCAATCCCTCGCTGAACTTCCCTCGACCCCCGACAACCTCTTTCGCCCAAACGGAGAGACTCTCCAATCCCGCCTGAACACCAAACAGAAGCCCCAGAATTCCGCCAAGGGCAATGCACGCCGCAACCAGAATCAGATTCTTCGAGGGCAAAAACATTTTGACTCCCAGCGCCAGGTTGACCAGCCCAATCCCTGAGAGTGCAATGTCTTGGGCGTTGGAAGGTAACAACTGCCCAACCAGCAAACCAAGGGTGGAGCCGACAACAACTGTCCCAGTGTTGATCAGTGTTCCTTTCATTCCACCGACCTCGACCCCACCGAAGTAATGATCAACCCCCAAGCTGCCTGCGCCGCCATCGAAACCGGAAAGTTCAGCGCCAACGGCAACGAGTAAAGCGCAACTGTCACCGGTCCGAAGTACATCCAACAAGTCACGAGAGTAGGGAAGTAGCGTTTCCAAAAATCCCCCTCCGCCAGTTTCTGTCGCATCGCCACAAAATTCAGCCCCGAGTCAATCCACATAAATGTCAACGCTGCCACTGGCATTGAAAGCAGCGGAGAAAAGATCAACATGTCAAAGGCGATCTTCGCCACCAGAACGCCAAGCGAAGGCTTGTCTCCAAGTTGCTGGCTAAGAAAGATGTAAAGAGTGTCGACCGCGATCGCAATGAATCCGAAGTAGGCAAGCTTTACCAACAAACCCGCAAAGCTCGTTTTCGGCCGGGCGTGGCGAGTAACAATTGCGGCCACCTCGGGAACAACCAGACTCGCAACCCAAACCGAACCCAACGTAAAGACCAGCCCCCATTTCTCACGGAACGATCGAATGGTCTCAGGTAGCGACTGCCAACTCGGAATCGCGTAATACAAAACGACAAAAATCAGAAAGCAAATCTGAATCAGAATGATTGGCTTTCGAGCCGCCCGCATCGATGCAAGCCCTGGTGCCGCAAGTGCTCGAACGTCAATCTTTGAACCAGAGGCCACAAGATAATCTACCTTTTCCCCCGAGTTCAATTGAGGTACACCTAACTGTCCCGCATGAACTCCCCTAACGGCGTCCGCTACGAACTCCTCGGAACCTGCCCTCACACCAAGGCACGCCGTGGACGACTCCATACACCACACGGCACGGTCGAAACCCCTTTCTTCATGCCCGTCGGAACCCAGGGAACCGTCAAAACAGTCGGTAGCGAAGACATCGAAGCCCTCGGCTTTGAGCAGATCCTGTCCAACACCTATCACCTTTCCCTTCGCCCGGGTTCAGATCTGATCGAGAAGCTGAACGGCCTCCACAACTTTATGTCGTGGAAGGGCGCTATCCTGACCGACAGCGGCGGCTACCAGGTCATGTCGCTTAGCAAAACCAACGAGGTCACCGACGAGGGCGTCACGTTCAAGTCCCACCTTGACGGAAGCAAGCACTTCCTCACTCCCGAGCGGTCAATCCAAATACAGGCCCAATTAGGCGTCGACATCAGCATGATGCTCGACCAATGCCCTCCTTACCCCTGCTCCCGCGATGAGGCCCACCAAGCCATGAAGCGCACTCACGAATGGGCGCATCGCAACCTCGCCGCGCGCAAAGAAGGTCAAGCCATCTTCGGAATCGTACAAGGCGGGGTCCACTTTGACATGCGCGAAGAAAGCGCGGCATACATCTCCGACCTCCCCTTCGACGGAATCGCCATTGGAGGCGTCTGCGTCGGCGAGCCTACCGAGATGCAGTACCCCGTCGTTGAGCACACCGCGCCGTTGCTGCCCAACGACAAAGCTCGCTATCTGATGGGCGTCGGTCACCCGAAAGACGTCATCCACGCCGTTGCCAGCGGAGTCGATATGTTCGATTGCGTTTTACCCACTCGCATGGCGCGCCACCACTGCCTTTACACGCTAAACGGACGGATCAACGCCATGAACAAACAGTGGGCGGAATTCGATGGCCCCCACGACGAAGGCTCTTCGTTCCCAGCAACCAACCGCTACTCCGCCGCCTACCTCCGCCACCTCTTCAAAGCCAACGAGCCTCTCGGCGCAAGAATTGCTACCCTGCACAATCTCGCGTTCTACGCGCGCCTCATGCAAGAGATACGCGACGCGATTGCACAAGGGACTTGGCCCGAACTCGTTGCTCGCTACGCGCAAGCGTAGCCATTCGCTTGCCTTCCCCTCATATTCCCGATCCTGTTCGCCCCCGGAATGATCTGAAATGCGAGCGAATGAGCATCTCATCGGTTCAGGCTGCTCTAGCATCGCTTCGATTCTTGTCGTCAAAGAATCGCTCAATTGCAATTTGGCGCCGTATGGGTCTGGAGTAGTAGAAACCCTGAGCAATATTGTAGCCGTATGAGCGGACCATGGACTCTTGTTCTGAAGTCTCCACGCCCTCCACGAGCGCAGTCTTTCCGAGCTGAGTAAGGAGCTTGCCAAAGGCCTGCAAGAGGAGTGCTGCAGATTCGCACTGCGGAAGACCCATACAGAATTCTCGATCCAGTTTGACAGTATCAAACGGCACTTTGTAGAGATTGGCAAGGCACGAGTGTCCGGTTCCAAAATCATCAAGCAGGATATGAAAGCCAGCCGCTTGGATGTCACGAATGATTCCGACGCACATCGAATCAGATGCGATGTCTCCGCTCTCCGTAATCTCGATTCCGAGCGCACCAACCGGAATGCCTGTTTTCGCGGTCAGAGAATTTAGCAAGTCGACCATCGAGGAGTCCAACTGTTTCGGAGATACATTGACAGTCACGAGTGGAAAGTTCTTGTTTTGCCAGCCCGGCAAGAGTTCCTTTGCCATGGCCGCCGCCTCCGAAATGACGAAAGCCCCAAGTTCTCGGATGAGGCCGTATCGCTCGGCGACGTCAATAAACTGATCAGGGTATGCAATGGGCTTGTTGCAAATCTCCCACCGACACAGTGTCTCGAACCCAACGGTGGCGCCGGTGGCCAGGTCAATAAGAGGCTGGAACATTGTGGAAAGCTGCCCATCCTCAATTGCGACTCTCAAATCGGCGGCCATGTGCTTATCTGAGCGAGTTTGATCAGATTCGCGTTCCACCACTGAGGTAATGATCTGCAAGACTTCATCAACTGCAAAGGGCTTATTCAGGATCAAGAAGTTTGGTCTGTTTCCCAACACCGCGCGTAACTCCGCGAAGCTGTAGTCAGAATACGCCGAACAAAGCACAACGAACTGATTGGGTTCAACATTCCATATCTCGCGAATTGTTCGTAGACCATCCCAACCCGGTGGCATTCGCATATCGACAAAGACTACGTCAAACGCCTGAATGAGTCTCTCCTTGTTAAACAGCTCAAAACCCTGCTCGCCTTGAGTTGCCGTGAACAAGTCGCAGTGAGACGACGGCTGAGCGGCGGTGACGCTGCCAAACAAGGCGCCTTCAATATCCTCTAGATCACCTGAATCCGCATTGCAAGATGGCATCAAAATCTTTCGGAAGTCGTTTAGTATTCCCGAGTTATCATCAATGGCAAGGACTCTTGGGATCATGTTACGCGGCTTCCTTTTCGAGTGACTCCGTGCGATCCAAGAGGACAAAGCTTGCACCCATTCCTGGTCCAGCACTCTCCATGCGGATACTCCAACCCATTTCTCTTAGTATGTTGGCGCAATAGTGAAGCCCGTACCCCGAGCCGTTCGGCTTGGTTGTAAATCCATTCGAGAAGATCCTCGTTGCATCGTGAACTTCGACACCCTCGCCATTGTCCTGGACGAGGAGTGATACTCCGCCTTGCGGAAGACGCTTCAACTGCATCTTGATTGTCCGGTCACCAGCTTCACGGCATTGAACTGCGTCTTTCGCGTTTGTAAGCAGGTTTACGAGCACGCGAATCAACAGAGGTGGAAAACAACTAGCTTTGACTTCAGGCTCAAGCGAAAGCTCGAGGTTCACACCGTGGTGTTGTAATGATTTCTGAACAATTCGAGCTGATTCCTCAACGATTGGAGCAAGGAAAACTTCCTCGTGCTGTGACATTGGACTCGCAAACGTGTACTGCGCAAGAATAACTTCCCCCATGTGAGCCACTGAGCCGGAGAGGTCGTCCAATTCACTGAGCGAGTGCTTGTGGTCGTCTACGAGTCGATCGCTAAGGGCGGTGAGGAATGGAAGAACTTTGGAACCTTTAGGATCTTCCTTAGTGTAGCGATCGAGATCCTCTTTGTTCTCGTTCAGGAGAGCCACTGACTCTTGAAGGCGCAGAATCTTCGAGTTTGCGGCAATCGAATGCAGTTGTCCAATTGCGACCCGAATCGAGTTGAAGACGTTGCCCGCGTTGTGCAGAACTTCCCGAGCAACAGATGCCATTCCAGCTTCGTGTGAAGCTTTTACCAGCGAAATCTGCGCTACTTCGAGTTGGTCAAACGCTGTCTGGAAAAATCGGGAAACGAGTCCGATCTCATCATTACGCTCAGTCAGAGATGGTGAAACCAGTCGGCTATTCCCCTTACCGATGTCACTCACTTCTGCAGACAGCGTCGCCAGCGGTCTGGTAACCATGATTTTGATCAAGATAAGCCCCAGCAACGAACTAAATAAGCTAAAGCAAATCATGTACCCGATTGAGTTGTTCACGGTTCCAACTCCGTCGATCAGAATTGTCGGACCTGTGCGGCAGATGATCCCAAAACGAGTCTCGCCGTCATCCCCGGTGACGTTCCGGATGCTGATGACATCAGATTGAACCGTGGGTGGTGAGTTGTAGCTAAATGTTCCTTGCAAGGGCGGCACTGGGAGTTGCCCGAGTTGCCTCTTAAGTCCACTAAGATCTTCCAGTGAAAATACAACTCCTATCGCGGAGGCCAGGTTGTCAACCTTCTTCCTATCCAGAAATCGGCCGATGACAATCATTCCGACCGGTTGCTTCTTTTCTGAACTGTCGAGAACTGGTCTTGCATACAACACCATTGGCTGCTGTCCCACGGTGCGAATATCCCACGCGCCCTTGTTACGTGGCTTCCCCCGGAGGTTGGCGGGAAACGCGAAGTCAACCAGATTGACACCAGGATCTCCGCGATGAATGACACCATTGAGGTCTCTCCAACCGGCATATCTGATCAGCTGAGTGTTGCTCATGATCCAGATGAGGTCGACGTGTGTGGTCTCGAACGTCGAGTCGGAAAGGTTCACACGCCTATAGTTTGGATTGGAGTCCAGGACGAAGTCATATGTATCGTCCCAACTGCCCCAATCTTGCGTTTGCCGTCCCAACGCGGAAACCTCGGTCAGAATTGATTTGTATGCTCGTTCAGCATTGAGCTCGGCCGCCGCGGATTGGAGCTTCATGAAGCTCTTCAGCATCATTGGTCGCTGAAAAAGAACGAAAACACAAAGAACAACAGACGTGATCCCCAGAATTCCCAATCCAACTTTGCTTCCGAGTTTCATTTGACCTAATCAGTAGAATTGGCAGGATGAACTCTAATCACAACGGGGCTTGTCCCAATTTTGCGACGATTGTCGCTCTATGAGGATCGCAAAAATTGCTGGGCCGATAACCAAAGTCGCCCCCTCAGTGAATACTGAGGGGGCGACTTTCAGCTTCCAAAGAGCTTACTGTCGCTTTCGGAAGTTAGGCTCGCCGCCGCCGGAAGCTGGTCGCTCCGCTCGGTCTGGGCGAGGGCCGTCTCGTCGAGGACCTCGGTCTCCGCCTCGATCGCCACCGCGATCTCGACCGCCGAATCCGCCGCCGCGTCCGCCTCGGTCACCACCGCGACCTCGGTCTCCGCCTGGGCGTCCGCCGCCGCCACCTTGCGATGGAGGAGGGGTTCCGTCTTCGTTACCTTCGAGAGTCGGAAGATCTTGCTTGACGCCGATTGCCGTAAGGTTGAGTCGTCCCTGGTCATCAAGCTCGAAAGTCTTGACGTTAAGGGTGTCGCCCATGTTCACCACGTCTTCAATGCGGTTGATTTCCTTGAGAGTGATCTGCTCCTTCGGAACAAATCCCTGCTTGCCGCTGGCAAGCTCAACCAGAACGCCTCGACCCATGATTCGAGTCACGACGCCAGTGGTTTCGACTCCCATTTCAACGTCGCCGACCGCATCCTTAACCATCTGCATGGCCTTGTTAGAGGCTTCAGCTCCGGTTGAGCCGATAAGGACTCGACCGTCTTGCTGAACGTCAACAGTTGCACCAGACTCAGCACAGATCTTCTTAATGGTTGCTCCACCAGGTCCGATCAGAGCACCAATCTTTTCGGGATTGATCTGCATCGTAACGACCTGAGGAGCCGTCTCAGCAACGCGGCTTCGAGGAGCACTAATTTCCTCTTCCATCACGTCGAGGATAGCAAGTCGAGCGGTAAGAGCTTGGTTCAAAGCTCGAGCAAGAACTTCGTCAGGAATACCGTCAAGCTTGGTGTCAAGCTGAAGCGCGGTGATTCCAGCGCGGGTACCTGCAACCTTAAAGTCCATGTCTCCGCAGAAGTCTTCCATTCCGATGATGTCAGTAAGGACTTTGAATTCCTTTCCGTCGCTCATCAGACCCATTGCAATTCCCGCAACCGGAGCCTTGATCTGGATTCCGGCGTCCATGAGAGCCAAGGTCGAACCGCAGACCGAAGCCATGGAGGTCGAACCGTTGGACTCAAGAACCTCGGAGGTCAGGAGCATGGTGTAAGGGAACTGAGGATCGCTCAAAGGAAGCACTGGGAGCAGCGCTCGCTCAGCGAGGGCACCGTGGCCGACTTCTCGTCGTCCGCGTCCTCGGTTTGGCCGAACTTCGCCAACTGAGTAGGCAGGGAAGTTATAAAAGTGCATGTATCGCTTAGCATCTACTTCTTCGAGTCCGTCCATTGTCTGGGCGTCTCCGGGAAGTCCGAGGGTAGCGATGGTCATGACCTGGGTCTGGCCGCGAGTAAAGAGTCCTGATCCGTGGACGCGAGGAAGAATTCCGGCGGTCGCTTCGATGTGTCGAAGCTCGTCGAGCTTTCGTCCGTCTGGTCGCTTGTCCTTGGTGATGATGAGGTCGCGAACGACACCCTTCACAACGGTATCAGCAGCTTCTGGAAGCTGGCCGAGGATCGCTGGCTGGTCGGCATACTCAGGCTTGAGCTTTTCAACGATGTCCTTGATTAGGTCGTTGAGAGCAGACTCTCGAACGGCCTTGTCAGCCGAACCGAGAAGCGCCTTCTCGATATCCTTGCCAAACTTCTTGCTGATCGCCTTCTTCAAGTCCTCATCAATGGTGAACAAGGTGACTTCGCGAACCTTGGTTCCGACAGTCTTCTTGAACTCCTCAAACTTCAGGGCGATCTCTCGAATTGCGTTGTGGGCGTACTTGAGGGCAGCGGCCATATCGGCTTCGCTGACTTCGTTGGCACCAGACTCAACCATGGAGATGGCATCCTTGTGTCCGGCAACGATCAGGTCAAGATCAGAAGCCTTGATTTGGTCGTTGGTTGGGAAGAGAATGAACTCACCGTCAATTCGTCCAACTCGGACGCAAGCGATCGGAGCCTTGAACGGAATGTTCGAGACTGCGAGAGCTGCACCAGCGGCGCAAACTGCGAGAACGTCGGGAGGGCAATCTTGCTCAACTGCGAAAGGCATCGCCATGACTTGAATGTCATTGCGCATTCCCTTCGGGAACAGAGGTCGGATCGGTCGGTCCATCAATCGTGAAACGAGAATCGCCTTTTCAGACGGTCGTCCACCGGACTTGATGAAGCCGCCTGGGATTTTACCGACGGCATACTTGCGCTCTTCGTAGTCGCAAGTCAGGGGCAGGAAGTCGATTCCTGCTTTGGGGTTTTCGGACATCGTTGCGACGCCCAGGACGATTGTCTCGCCCATTCCAAGGAGAACTGCGCCGCCGGCTTGTTTAGCCACGCGACCTGTTTCGAGGTAGAACTCCTTTCCGCCTACCTCGAATTCGAGTGTGTGTATCATTTATGCTCCGTTAAGATTAACGGGGCTTAACTTCACGAATGCCGAGTTTCTTAATAAGAGCGCGGTAGCCCACAACATCCTTGTTGCGGAGGTAAGCCTCCAGGCGACGTCGCTTACCAACCAACACGAGCAATCCACGTCGACCGTGGTTGTCTTTCTTGTGGGTGCGAAGGTGATCGGTGATCTGCTGGATTCTCGCCTGCATGATTGCGATCTGGACTTCTGCCGAACCGGTATCTCCGGTTTTGGTGGCGTTATCAGCGATGACTTGTGCTTTCTTATCTGGACTCAGGGGCATGGTGTTTCTTAAGCTCCGTAGTTAAATCGAGATCGAGAGTATTTCGTCCACCGCTCAGTTCAGGCTCCTCTTTACTCCCGCAGAGCGGAGGCAAACTAGGGGGCTGAAGTCAACGGTTGACGCGCAACCTTCGATTCGACACCTCAATATACCTTATTGCTGGTGATCCCGCTTCAAGGCGTCTCCGCGTAGATCGCGGGCGCGAAGCTTGGGGTATCGCAAAATCGTGTTCGACCGTTTCGATAAACCGCGACGCAAGTTATCCAGCCCGGAACGCCGGCGGGCATCGCACGAAAATTCACCGAGTTTCTTGGTCGATCCGTCAAATTCGGAGTAACGCGGTGATAAACGTGACCGTGGAGCAGAACCAGTGTCCCAGCACGGGGAGTCAAAATCACTTCACCGAGAATTGGCTCTTGCGTCCCTCCAGGTGGAATCGCTCCCATTTTATGCGAACCCGGGACGACGACGATGGCTCCGTTCTCTAGGTTAGTATCTGCAGGATACAAGAGCCGATTCAGGTTGAAAAGCCCGACTTCTTCTGGTGGGCAATCCTGGTGCCACGCCTGCCCTCTACCGTGTGGGATGCTAAACATGATCAGCGATGTTTGCGTATCAAAATCGTCACCGAGCACTTCCGCTGTTGCCGCTCTGAGCTTCTCCGAAGCAGCCATCGAACAAAACACTGGGTGACCCTCCAGCACCGGATCCCATGCCAAGACATCGCACTCATCATGGTCGCTCTTCTCCGCCACCTGGCGTGCCTCGGCCTGCCACTGTTCGTACTTCGCTTCGAGACTTTGATTCAGTCCGTGGCTTTCTTCTTGAGTCAAAAAACTCTCGATCACAACGAATCCTCTCTCTTCAAACTCTTGTGAAAGTGTCATCTCTTCTGGTCCTAAGGCACCTAACATCCCTTTTAAGGGTCACGCCTGAGTGTACGTTCTCCGCCACTGGCCGTGATCGCCACAATGTTGATCCGATCTCCCTTGATTTTCGACTGTAGTTCAGCAAAGCTGAACCTTGCAGATCGCCCCGTCAGAGGTTGTGACCAGTTTGGTTTTCCATCCTGCCAAACCGCGAGCAACCTGAGGTCGTCTTCGGAATCGATATCAACGTTATCTCCATTCACCTTGATTCTAGGCGCTTTGGGCAGCTCAGAAGCAGGACGGCGGGGTTGGAAGAATGGACTCAATGAGAGCCTTGCACTGTGGACCGGATCCCAGTAAGAAGCAGGAGTTGCTCGGTTTTGGTCTTTCGGACCGGGTTCAAATCCGATCATGGCCGCTCCAAACTGATCGAATCCCCTTGACATGATGCAGCGGTTATCAACCGTATGTGGCAATCCAAAAGTATGCCCGAGCTCGTGCATCATGGCTCCAATCGTCGTCGAGGCGTTTGCCCAGGCGCGATACCTGAGCCCTGAATCGTCGAGTTCAATCTTGGGGTCAATGACTCGGTTGTCGGAAAAGGCTCGCACTGAATCTCCGATCGAGGTTGGCCAAAACCGAACGCAACCGCCACCGAACAGGGCAAGCGACCCTCCACCCAATGCAGTCGCTCCCGTTGTCCTCTGCGTCGCGGCGTCGTATCGAGTGAAACCCATCACCACGAGTAACTTCTCATTTTCCAGCTTGAACTTCGACTGAAGCTCGGCATAAACCTTGGACCAAGTCACTTCCGCCTTCTGGGCGCGGAGCTCTGCGCCGGTCTGTGTTGAGGTCAAGAACGAGATCGGGATGTGACCATCCCGCCCGAAGTCGACGGTGAATGTCCGTGAAACCCGTTCTGTGCGTCGAAAGTGGTCCTCGCAAAACGCCTGCATGAGCTTGACCGCCGTCGAAAAGCGGGTTGTCACATCGATCCGTTTCGTTCCAGGGAGCCCAAAGACGGAAGAGTTGGGCTCATCAGCGGCGTCAAGGTAGACGAGCCGTACTTTGAACCCGGAAGTCGCAGGCTTGCAAGCGATGTTGGCTTTAGCCTCAGACTTTTGGCTCCGAACTGTGATCTCTACATCGCCATTTCTCAGTTCAATCGGAGCCGAAAACTTTCCTTCTACCGTAGGCACCCGAACTGGACGGCTACCCGGCACCGAGATCGAGACCAAGGCCTCGTTTGAAGTCCCTCGAACGATGACCGCACGGGAACGGATGACGTCGCCAGTTTTTGGGCTCGTGATCGCAATCGCTTGAATCGGAAGAACGAAGGGAAGCATCTAGGGTGTAGTCACGAAGCCCGGAGCATTTTGGTACGCCACTGGTCTTAACCATCGCTCTGGAGCGTGATTGCCAACACTCGTAAAGCGTGAATCCGAAGCCGCAGGGTACGGTCCACCGTGCTGAGTCGCCTCGCAAACCTCAACCCCGGTAGGGAAGCCGTTGAAGACAATCCGACCCGCGATCTGCTCCACCACAGGAAGCAGAATCTCAACAAGTGGTTGGTCATCGGGACCGAAGTGGATCGATGAAGAAAGGTTGCCCTGCGTTCCAACGCAAGCCAGCATTTCATCAAAACTCTTGCACGTGACGATCAGTCCAAAGGGCCCGAACACTTCCTCTTGAAGATGAGGGTTCTTTATGAAATCTGCTCCCGACACTTCGGCAAGCCCAGCTTGACCAGGATTGGTCACCTCAACCAGGGTAGAGACGCCCTCCTGACGGCAAGTCGTTTGCGCCAGTCGAACGTAGTTCTCAGCAATTCCATCCGTCAGCATCTTCCCGGCCGGAGCCGCCGCTGCCAACTCTTGCATCTTGGCCTTCGCCGCCGTCCACTCGGCCGAATCAATCCCCAATACAATCCCCGGATTAGTGCAGAACTGTCCAACTCCCATGGTTAAAGATGGTACATATCCCTCGGCGAAGCCTGCCACTCCCCCCGGCAGAACAAACATCGGATTCACCGATCCCATCTCCGCAAAAACCGGAATCGGAACCGGACGCTTCGCCGCCGCATCCATAAACAACCGACCAACCCGAAGTGATCCAGTAAACCCAACACCTTTGATCAGCGGATGCTCAACCAACCCCAACGAAACCGCATTATCCCCATGGACGCACTGAAACGTCCCTTCCGGAAATCCATGCGCTATCACCTGCGCCGACACGATATCGGCTACCATCCGAGACGTCTCCGGATGCGCCGGGTGAGCCTTCACAACCACTGGGCAACCCGCCGCCATTGCCGAAGCAGTATCACCACCCGCCACGCTGTAAGCGAGAGGGAAGTTTGAGGCCCCAAAGACCGCAATCGGTCCCAGAGGAATCATGAACCGACTAATGTGTGGACGAGGCGGCGTCCGATCTGGAATTGCCGTAACCACATCGACTGCCTTAAACCGCCCCGCGCGAACATCAAGTGCATGATTGCGGAACTGCCCAGCGGTCCTGTCGCACTCTCCGTTCAGCCGAGCCTCCGGAAGGTGGGTCTCCCGCATTGCAACCGGAACGATCTCCGCCTTAGCTGTCGTCAAGGCATTCGCAATCCCATCCAACAAATCCGCCAGAACCGACCCTTCAACTGAGCGCAAAAACGGAGCCGCATCAGCAGCGCGTCGGATAACAGAATCGAGTTCAGAAATAGTGATTTCAAGCATAACGGTTCGGGTCAAGTTGGTTAAGTGGCAAGGACGTCTCCCGCCCAGCGAGGAGTTCAGAAACAAGCTTACCGGTGATCGGGCCGAGGCTCAGCCCCATCATCCCGTGACCAGAAGCAACGATAACATTTGGATTCGTCTTGATCCGCCCAATATAAGGCAAACCATCCGGTGGACAAGGGCGATTACCCACCCAAATCGGCTCGCCGTGCATGTCCGCCTCTGAAAACTCCGGATAGAACTGCGGCACCGACTCAATAATCCCATGCACCCGGTTCTCGTTCACATAGTCGCTCGGTGGACCAAGCTCCATCGTGCCCGCAATACGTAGCCCGTTCTCCATCGGAGTAATCGCCACCCGAGCCTCCGCGAGCAGCGCGCAAACCTTTGGCATTACCGGCGGTTTCTCGACCGTCATGCTGTAGCCCCGTCCCGCCAGCATCGGCATCTTCAGCCCCAGCCCACGAACCATGCCGCCCGACCAAGCCCCCGTCGCGACTACCAATTCATCAAAAGGATGATCACCCACCTGGGTGTGAACCCGGTCGAGTTTTCCGTTAGTTTTGCCAAACCCAGTCGGCGACTGCAAGTTCACAAAAGTCGCCCCGTGCCGTGTGAGGTGGTCTCGCAAAGCAGACAGCAGGTTCTGAGGCGTCAGCGAAGCATCATCCAAAAAGTGCACCGCCCCACAAACATCAACCTGCGCCCCAGTCTCAACTTCCTTTAGCTCGGGCAAAGACAAAACCTTCGCCCGGAGCCCGATCTGGTTCGCTCGCTCAGCGAGCTTCGCCTCATGGTCAAGCGTGCTCTGCTTCTTGCAGAGCATGAGCAAGCCATCTTTCCGCAGCTCAAACCCGACCCCAATTGCCTCCGTCAAAGCTTCGTACTCCCGACGAGAAAACAGATTCAAATCACGAAGAATTGTCTCCGTCTTCTCAACATGTGCCGAGTTAGCGGCCTTATAGAAGTTCCAAGTCCACAATAACTGATCAACCGAAGGAGGGAAGTGGAACCCAAACGGCGACTTGGGATTCAGGAGCATCTTCAGCCCCATCTGAATCATCCCCGGAGCCGCTAGCGGCACAAAGTGGCTCGGAACAATCATCCCCGCGTTCCCAGTTGAAGTCGAACCCGCCCCTTCATATTGGTTATCGATGACCGTTACATCATGCCCGTCTCGCTGGGCATAGTAGGCCGAGCAAATCCCCATTATCCCGCCACCAATGACGACGACCTTCAAGAAATCCCCCAGCAGAACGGATCGGACTCGTCAAAAATCAGCTTCGACTCTCCGCAGACGTGAGCGCGACCAACGATATGCGGAATCACCCGACCATCCTCGTCAAGCGTCACCCAACCCGTGAACTTCGAGCCGGTTATAGACTCCTGAACCCACTTCTCGCCGACTTCAATCTCAGCGTCTTCAACCAGACATGCCAGTTTCGCGCTCGTCCCGGTTCCGCAAGGAGAGCGATCGTAAGCCGAACCCGGACAGAGGACGAAATTTCTAGAGTCTGCAGTGGGAGTACCGTCGAATAGTTCGACGTGGTCAACTGTGTATTCGTAGGCCCAAAACTCATTCACTTTATCCCGAATCTCTTCGGTCAGGGCAATGAGTTCACTGGCATTCTTGACGACGAGCTCCGGCATCGCCGGAGTGCGATGCGCAAGAAAAAACCAGTTTCCACCCCATGCGATGTCTCCAACCACCTCTCCGCACGAGGTCTGGAGTCGATAATCGGCCTCCCATCTTAACGCAGGCACATTCTGAATCTCAACCTCGCCATTCTCAAGCAAAGTCGCCTCAACAACCCCAACCGGAGTCTCGATCCGATGCAATCCCGCATCAATCCGCCCCAGATACTTCAGAGTCTCAATCACCCCAATCGTCCCGTGCCCGCACATCCCTAGGTAGCCGACATTGTTGAAAAACACCACGCCGCAAACACAAGAATCATCCTGCGACTCAGTCAGCAAAGCCCCCACAATCACATCATTCCCGCGAGGCTCACAAACCACGCCCTGACGCAAATGATCCTGATGCTGTTGCATCCAATCACGCTTCTCAGCCGCCGTCGCACCGTCCGGTTCCGGCCAGCCGCCAACTACGACCCGCGTTGGTTCGCCACCAGTATGGGAGTCAATGACGTGAATGTTCATCAACTACAGTGTAGGGCGATTCGCAACCGCCTCGTCGATGACCGCTTGAATCCGAGCCCGCTCCGCTCCGACCAAAGGTAGCCGAGGTAACCGAACATGCTCAGCGCAGTAACCCGTCGTCGCTGTCGCCAGCTTAATGTTCTGAACAAACTTGATTCCAACGTCCAAATGCGCCACCGGCGAGAACCACTTGTAAAGCTCCCGAGCCTCGTCCCACTTGCCCGCCATCGCCAAGTCCCAAAGTCGCTGATTCTCGTAAGGGAAGGCAAGCCCAATCCCCATCACCCAACCAACCGCACCGAGGAACGCGCACTCAAGCGCAAGGTCATCCACGCCCGCAAACAGCGCCAATCGATCGCCAATCTGCTTCTGAATATCCAGGAACCGCCGCGTATCTCCCGAAGACTCCTTTAATGCTACAAACCGATCACTCGCATCGCATAAGTTTTCCAAAATCTCCGGCGTCAAATCACCGGGATAGGCTAGTGGGTTGTTGTAAAGCAAAATCGGCAGATCACTCGCCTTTGCGACAGTGGTGAAGTGCGTGATCAGCTCATCCCGATCCGCCTTATAAACCATTGCTGGCATCAGCATGATCCCGTCAATTCCCAAAGCCGCACATTTAGCCGAATAATCAGCCGCCTGAGCAGTCGAAGTATCCGCAACCCCGCTCAACACCGCCACTCGCCCGGCCGAAACCTCGCGAGCAACCCGCAAAATCTCAAACTTCTCGTCCCAAGTCAGCGCGAGGTTCTCACCCAGCGATCCCATCATCACAAACCCCTTCACACCCGAATCAATCAGAACTTCAAGGTGAGCCCGCAACTGATCGTAGTTGATCGAAAGATCAGAGTTGAAAGGAGTCGTCAGGGCCGGAAACGATCCGGACCAGTATGGAGTGCTGGGCATCAAGGAGATTTTACTTCCACCGAGGCTCAACACCCAGCAGATTCTTCACCAGAAAGTCCCGCTGCTTGCGGCGCCCGTAAGGATGCCCCACCGCCCCGTGACCCACGTTCGGAATCGTAACGAAGTCAAAGTCCTTATCCGCCTTAATCAAAGCATCAATCACCTGATAAGTCGAAGCGGGGTCAACGTTTGTATCCGCCTCGCCGAGAAGCAACAACAGCTTCCCACGAAGGTTCCTCGCCAAAGTCCTCCCCGACTGCGCCTCGTAATGCGGCCCAATCAAGCCCATCCACTGCTCGTTCCACCAGATCTTGTCCATCCGGTTGTCATAGCAGCCACAATCCGCAACCCCGACCTTATAGAAATCCCCCTGAGTCAACAGCGCATGAAGCGTATTCTGCCCGCCCGCTGAAGTCCCATAAATCCCAACCCGAGTCAAATCCATCGAAGGAATCTCCCGCGCCACTGCCTTCATCCAAAGAATCCGGTCCGGGAACCCAGCGTCCACGATGTTCTGATAGCAAACGTCGTGGAAAGCCTTGCTCCGATTACTCGTCCCCATCCCGTCGATGCGAACCACGATGAACCCAAGCTCCGCCATCTGCATTCCGCCGGCACTGGTGTGGAAGTTCTTCGGCACGTGGCTGCTATGCGGCCCCGCGTAAATGTCTTCCACCACTGGATAGCTCTTTGCCGGATCAAAGTTGGTCGGCAAGTACACATGACCCCAAATGTCCGTCTTCCCGTCCCGCCCCTTCGCGCTAAACACCCGAGGCATCTGGAAGCCCGCCTTGGTCAGCTCCGAAGTATCGGCGATCTCCAAATCGACTACCTTCTTCCCGGTCTTCGCGCTCCGAACCTCATTCACCGGAGCCATGTCCGGGCGAGAGTAAGAATCAAGCAAGTACGCACCGTCCGGCGAATACGAAACCCGATGATTCCCATTCCCCTCGGTCAGCCGAGTGAAGCCCGATCCATCAAAGTTGACCCGGCAAAAATGAACGTTGTAAGGATCCTGATCCCCGTCCAACCCGCTCGCCTGGAACCAAATCTGCTTCTTGTCCTCGTCAACTCGGTCCACCGCCCGCATCACCCAGTTACCCTGCGTTATCGGTTTCGATCCACCCGTCACAAGGTCAAACAGGTACAAGTGGCTCCAGCCCGAACGCTCACTCTGCCAGATCGCCTGTTTGCCTCCCTCCAACATTCGGTAGAACGACTTCGCCGTCCAATCAATGAACGTCTTCGACGTCTCCTGAATCAAGGGCTTCGCCTCCCCGGTCGGAGAAACCTGAATCAGCGTCATCGCCTGATGTCCGCGCTGGTTATAGCGAAACACAAACCGCTCGTTATCCAACCACCGCTCGCCGTCCACATCAAACGGGTTCGAATACAAAGCCGTATCAACCTTGACCGGAGCCGCGTCCCCCACGCGGTAGATAAACAGCACTGGCTTTGCCACCTTATCTCCGGGCTTCAAGTACTGCCGCGTCGTCAGCTTCGGCTGAAACTGGTCCATCGGAGTCGTGAAAACGATGTTGAGTGGATGCGCTTCTTCCGGCTCAACCTGATAAAACGCCACCGTCTTCGAATCCGGCGACCAAGCCACCGGTCCCCGGAACGCATTCGCTGCCGAACCATCGGTTGTTAACTTCTTCCGATCCTTTGCGGCAACATCAAACAGATTCGCCTGATTATCCGTAAACGTAATCCTCCACTTCCCGTCCGGAGACTCGTTCTGCGGCCGCTGCCGAGCCGGAGTAAACGGAACCCGCTTCCCATCCAAAAACGCCGTCGACCCGTTCCGATCCGGCTTATAAGTCGCCAGCTTCGTCCCATCGAGACGAGTCACCGCCCAGAAGTGCGTCACCCAAGTCTGAATGGACCACTCCTTACCGGGCTGCAAAACCTGATACTCCCGCAGAACCCCATCGTCCTGAATCCAGTGAATCTTCAGCGGCTCCGCCGAGTCGTTGCGGAACGTGATCGAAGTCTGATCCCCGCCCCCGCCGCTCTCCGGAACCTCCTCCGGTGCATAAGCCTTCAACCCCCCTACAACCGGATCACGACCTTTGCGAACCTCAAACGTCTTCAGATTCACCTGATAAGCATCATCCAGTGTAAACGTCACTGTCGAACCATCATCGCTAAACGAAGCTTTCGGCGGCAACTGCGAAGGATCAACCGGTTTGCCCGCCGCCTTGCTCAAAGCCAGAGCAACCGCGCGGTGATCAAACGCCAGCGCCTTCTTACCCGCGGCCGCATCCACCAAAACAAACTCCGACTTCCCCACCGGAAGCTGACGTACATACCAAGCCTTCCCGCCCTTCAGCCAATTCAGCGTCAACCGCTCATTCAGAACCTTCCCCGAAAACCGCTGCCCGAAAGAGTCCGCCCGAGCATAATCCGACGCCGACCCCTGTGAATGAGCCAGAGCCGGGAAGGCCATGAGGAGCAAAGCTAGACGCCGAATCATTCCCGTATTACACCCGACATTCACCCGAACCGGCTCCACCGACCCCAACCTTGGCTCCGGAATGAGCGGCGGAACCGTCTACCTCCTCGACCCAACCCCCGAAAGCCTCAACCAGGACTACGTGGGTCTCAACGAGCCATCAGAAGAAGACACCCAAAGAATCAAACAGTTCCTCGAAACCCACTTCAAGCAAACCGAAAGCGCCGTCGCCGAGAAGCTTCTAGTAAACTTCGACCCGAGCCGGTTCAAAGTTGTGAAGACCAATCTGGTGCCCGAATGGCTCCCAGAATGGTCCCAAGAACCAACCGCTCAAGTTCTCTGACACTCCCACCATTGCATAAGCAAAGCCGAACGGCTATGCTTACACTGCAATGGTGCTCACTAGCCTCGCTTTACTTGCCACAATGCAGACAAAATTCGGTGAATTCGAAGGGAACCCAGTCTCCCTTTACACTCTCAAGAACAAGAACGGAATGGTCGCCAAGATCATGGATTACGGCGCAACCGTCGTCTCCCTCACCGCTCCCGACCGCACCGGAAAGCTCGGCGAAGTCACCCTCGGATTCCCCGAATTCGAGAACTACCCCGAAAAGAGCCCATACTTCGGCTGCACCGTCGGCCGATTCGGCAACCGAATCGCGAAAGGGAAGTTCAAAATCGACGGCAAAGAGTATTCGCTCCCCATCAACAACGGACCTAACTCGCTCCACGGCGGAACCAAGGGCTTCGACAAAATGATGTGGAAGGTCCTCCGAAAGCCAACGCCAAAGAACGCCAGCATCGTCTTCCACCTCACCTCGCCCGACGGCGATCAGGGCTACCCCGGCAAGCTCGAAGTCACGGTGACCTACACGCTCACCGCCAAAAACGAACTCAAAATCGACTACCGAGCCACCACCGATAAGGCAACCCACGTCAACCTGACGAACCACACCTACTTCAACCTCGAAGGTCCAAAAGCTAAGGATAACACTGGACACAAGGTACAAATCCTCAGCGACTACATCACCCCCGTCTCGGCCGAGCTCATCCCAACCGGAAAGCTGATGGCTGTCAAAGGAACCCCCTTCGACCTCCGAAAGCCAACCGTCATCGCCAAAGGCATCGACTCCGACCACGAGCAAATGGTCTTCGGCGGCGGATACGACCACAACTGGGTCCTGCGCGGCCGCGGACTCCGCAAGGTCGCCGCTGTCCACGAGCCCAAGACCGGTCGCTACATGGAAGTCATGACCACCGAACCGGGAATCCAGTTCTACAGCGGAAACTTCCTCGACGGAACCCTTTCCGGCCACGGCGGAGCAACCTACGTCAAGCGCTTCGGTTTCTGCCTCGAAACCCAGCACTACCCAGACTCCCCCAACCACGCCAACTTCCCGTTGACGTTGTTGCGACCCGGGAAGACGTACCGAACAACCACCGTCTACAAGTTCTCGGCACGCTAAGTCAAAGGTATCCCCGGCGTCCCGCCGGTTCTGTCGAACCCTTCCAGTGCCTCCATAGTCCAAGCTGTGGAGGCACTTTTGACACGGAAAGGGGGCTATGATGGGACGAACCGAGTTAAGATATGGGTCAAGGTGCGATTCAAACTCGTAAAAGGCTGCATCGGAATTGCGTCTGCCGCACTTCTTTGCTACGTTGTAACAAAAGCGGCACCCTTGTTCGTTAAGCCGATAATCGTCAAGTCTAAGTCCTTCACGCTCATCGTTCCAAAAGATCACATAGGGTATTTGAGAATCCCTTATGACAGCAGTCGTCCAGAGCATTTTTCTTCCACTGTCGAAATCTCAGAGGATGGAATCTGGAGCGATCCGAAGCTAAACACGTTGAGACTGCCTCAATACTGTCGGATAAAGGATGGGGGATTGATCCCGCTTGACTGGGAGATGGAGGGTAGCGCGAAGCGGCCGTTTATGGGAACTTACCTGGATTGTGCTCTAGTTGCTAGCGATTCGGGACACTGGTTTTTTATCGGGACAGCAGAGCAAAAGGGTAAGTCTGAACTCTATTCACCGATTGTTTCAATAGCCAAGTGGAAGGCTATCACAGCTCTTCGACAGTAGGCGTAGTTCTCATGCGGCCTCATTTTTCCTTTCGAAGTATCTTGTGAATCTAGGGGAGCGCAACTAGAAAGGGTGGCTACAATAAAAATCAACGGAACAGTACCCGCCAGAGCAAGCTTAATGACCACCTTCGTTTTGATGTGGGCAGTCGGATGTACACCAACCGCGCCGAGTCCCCAGAGGTTCTCGTTCGTAGTGCAGTTGAACCCGGCTGAAGAGCGGACTTTGCGCACGAGGTCCGGCTACGAGTACCGATTGTCATACAAGCCTGAGCTCGCCTGGAAGCCAGGACCCTACGTAATTCAATCGACCAAGGGTTCAGCCGAAGTTGGCGTTAATCCCCAGGAATGTGGTGGGGCACTCCCGCTCTTACAGAATTCAAAGGGATCGCTGATTCGTGACTACGAATACCTCTCCGTCGGAGAGGACGCGAAGGGCTTCTACTTCACATTTGTTCGCATTGAACGATGAGCGCGAGAGGAATGCTCAGATGAGCTTAACAAAATAGACTTTCTTTCCTTCTACCAACTGCTCTTCCATCCCAACGATCACAACTCCCTTGCGACCATTTGGTAGGCGCTCAAGTTCTCGGCCGTCCTTGTCCAACCGAATCAATCTGACCTGTCGACCGCTTCTGGTGAAGTAGGTTGGCAGAAGTCCGTAGTATTTCATTTCAGAAATGGAGCCTTTCTCGAAAGTCCCGACCCCGTTCTTGATGGTCAAGACGCATTCCAACTCTGGCAAAAGCGAGTTTCTTCCCACCCCCTCAACGGTGAATTTTGCAGGCAGGTCGCCGTATAGCTTGACGACAAGCACCGCTTGATCGCCCAAAAGGTATGGTCCGAGACTCAAAAATCCAAAATAGGATACTAACAACGTTCCTACCGCGATCCGGATCAATTTCTGGAGCAGAGTGTGTCGTTTCTGAATCTCTTCTGCTTCCATCAATCAATTCTGATCCAATCGGCGCAGATAAAAGCAACCTACTCTTTCACGTGTAGAATGGTAAGTGGCAAGAGCGGTTTTGTTCTTGACGAACCGGCGTGAAAAGAAAACCGAATCCGGCCGTCGCTACCCTGGTGGCAGTTGTGATCCTCATGTCAATAGCGTACTGGCTACAATATCTACTCCCGTTTAACTGGAGTAACATTCCTTTTCGGGACCCGAAAAGGTGAGATCAGATTGCATCCAAGGGGCGTCCTAGTAAAGTAGTCTTTCAAGTGAAAGTAGTGATGAAAAGTTCGTTGGATGCCTCGGGATCCTCGATCCCGCAGGCTAAAACTGGGAACCAACTTTAAAACCCCTTAGCCCAGAAAACTCGACTGATTGATACCCTGAAGTCCGCCCCTACCGACGAAACGCATGCGCTCCGACCGCCGACGCGGGACTTCCCGGCTTCACCCGGAAATCGCCCGAGCCAGCATCAACGAATCCCGGATCGACTCCATAAACACCACCGAGTTCAGGCATCGGGAGTTTGGGTTTGCTTGCGCCCGAAGAGGTGGCGTTGAACCAGAAGTTCCGAGCAAAACTGAATGTCTCTGGCGAGGTGCCCGCCCCAATGTTGACCCCGCCGCTCACCCAGTTCTCGGACTTAAACACGATCAAGTTGTCCGCGAACACCCCGCGCCTCGAAGCAACAAACCCCTCGAAGTTCGTCTCCTGCAGAATGCGAAGTGCCCATCTCTCCGGCATGTAAATGGTGTTGAATGCCACCTCCGCACCGTCGACACCAACAAACGCGAAGGGCGCCGCGCCGCCGATGAACGTACATCCACGGACCCGAATATCCTTTGCCTCGTAACGAGACCCAGAAGGAATTGATTCCAGTGCCGGACGGAAGAACTGAAGCCCGGTGCTTCCCCCAATGTTCACCCCGCGTTGACCATAAGCCTCAAATCGACTCTTCTCGATCAAAACCGCGCTCGTCCCGCCCTTCGCCTGAATTCCGCTGTCTCCCCCTTGCCGAAGCGAGCACCCAGAAATCTTCCCCCGATGGCAGCCCACCATATCGATCCCCGATCCCCCCCAATCCTCAATCGTGCAATCCGCGACCTCAAAGTCGTCGAGGCCAGATAACTTAATGCCGTCGTGATTCCCCTTGGGCAAGTGCCGAACTTGAATCTTGCTCACTCGAACGTGATGCGATGCCGCGCCAATCGTCCCTCCGTCATCAATATTCAGTCCGTTCGTCGTCGCATTCTCAATGACCAGATCAGAAATCTGAATGTGGCTGACCTTGGAGAACTGCAGCCCGCTCGTAAACGTGGGTGGCTTCTTCGGGTCTTGCGCCGTGATGATGATTGAGCGTTCAGACGTCCCGTGCAGATTCGAAGCAAACACCCCCCGATAACTCCCCGGAGCAATCTTGATAACCGATCCCGGCCCCGCCTTCGAAAGCGCGCCCATCAGCTGTGCCGAATCGCCGACCACGACCGGCGACGTTTGATTCAGAAGCATGGCCAAGTTTGCAAGTATCGAGAGCATCTATGACGACCATACCCTTGCAGCAAGCAACGTCTCCACTCACCCCCCAAACCAAACCTCAAACCAAAGCAAAACCCGCCCCGCCATAGTCCACCGAGCGCAGCGAGCCCAAACTCCCAAACAAGCCGCTCAACCCAGAACGCCTCCCATCCGGGGTGGAGGGTGGGAAGAGGCGCGATCAAATGATCGCTTAAAGCTCAAGCGGAGGTTGACAAACCCCCAACTTCTTCGCCTAGTAAGTGATGATTCAATCACCCACAGAAATCAAGACACGCCTTGGGAATCACCCATTAAAGCCCGCGCCCTTTCGCGCCCCTCTTTCGACAAAAACTACATATCCGTTCAACCTAATGCACCCTTCAAACTCTACACACGCCGCTGCCCTTTACTGCCCATCAAAAAGCCAAACCCGAACACCAAGTGAACCTAAACTGCCCATTCAACTCTCCACACGCCCCCTAAAAACCGCTCACCGCTCACCCCTCACAGTAAACTGTACGAATGCCCCTGATTCCCGTCGCACTCCTGCTCGCCCTCCAGGGTGGTCGATTTCAGCCCGCAAACCCCCTCCCCGGACTCCCGCCGGTCTTCCTGGATAAACTCCTCGACTACAAAGGACCGACCAAACAAGTCTGCGAAAAAGCTGGCCTCGAAGGCCGAATCCTCTGGATCGACGCCACCGCGAACATCGAGCGATACAACACCGAAGAGAAGATCGTCGCCCTTTTCGCGCGAGTCGCCAAATCAGGTTTCAATACCGTCGTCTTCGACGTCAAACCCCTCTCCTCCGAGATGGTCTACCCCAGCGCATTCGCACCAAAACTGAAAGAGTGGCGAGGCAAAGAACTAGGCGACTTCGATCCAATGCCCGCGGTTAGCCGCGAAGCCCGCAAGAACGGCCTCATGCTCTTTGTCAGCATGAACGCCTTCTGTGAAGGTCACCGCCTTCTCAACCGCGGTCCCGGTTTCGACCGACCTGAAGAAACCAGCGTCGTCTACGAAGCAGCGCCAACCATAAGAATCGGCGACAAGTCGTTCCCATTCTCCACCAGCGGAGAAATTGACAAAGTCACCATCGCGGCCACCCCGCCACCCGTCCCGCAAGACGACATGCCAAGCAAATCCGTCGTCTGCAACAAATTCGGAGTCATTGTCGATGCGGCAACACCGCCAAAAGGCGGCTTCACCGTCACCGCAGTCGGTGTCCCCGCAGGCGAACTAGCAATCTACGGCCAACCGGGAGCCAAGATCACTCTGGATAGTGAGCCGAGCTTCGTCCGCCTCACCGACTCCGCCGACAAGCAGTACCCGCTTATGACCAACCCGAATAACAAGGTGGTCCAAGAGCGCATCAAAAACTTCTGCAAAGAGGTCGTCACCAAGTACGACATCGACGGCGTCATCTTCGATGACCGCCTCCGCTACACCGGTCTCAACGGCGATTTCTCGCCCGTCACCCAAACCCTCTTCGAGCGAAAAGTCGGCAAGAAGCTCGTCTGGCCCGACGACGTCTTTAAGTTCACGTTCACCTACAAAGACGGCTTAGTGAGAGGAATGAAGCCCGGCCCCTACTACGAGCAGTGGCTCGCCTGGCGCGCAAACGTCCTGAAGCAATTCACCATCGACATCCGATCTGAAATCCGTAAGCTCAAACCCACCGCCAAGCTCGGCGTCTACGCCGGCTCCTGGTACGGCGACTACCAGCACTACGGCAACAACTGGGCGGCTCCCGCAACGGAAGCTGGTTTCTGGTTCATGACTCCCGAATACCGCAAAACCGGCTTTGCTCCCGAGCTAGACTTTCTAGTGACCGGCTGCTATTATCCAACCGGCCCCATCTTCGATGCGCTACAAGAGGGTCGTGGGGTTGGTGTCACCGTCGAATCCGCCGGAAATCTCAGCTACCGAGCCGCACACGACGAGACCTTTGTTTACGCCGGCCTTAGCCTTGCCGACTTTAAAGATAACCCCGATGGACTCGGCAAAGCACTGCAATCCGCCGTCGCCACGACCAACGGAGTCATGGTCTTCGATCTCTCTCACGACATCGAACCAATGTGGAGCGTCTTCGAGAAAGCATTCTCGGTGAAGAAAAAGTCCCCCCAAATCTCCGACGCCTACTTGGCGGAAGCCAGGAGGAGAAGAGTAATCCTGGAGAAGCGTGGCCAGAAAGAACCGCCAATCATCATCAGCGGCGGCGCGTCCGGAGTGGGATTCTAAACCTAACTGGTCAAAAGGGCGTAACATAGAAGTGAGAATGAAAAAGTCGTCTCGGTTGGTTTTCGCGGTTCCGGTTTTGGTGGCAGTTTCTGTCGCCCAGAACCCAGAAGATGTCTACAAGCAGCTCCAAAAAGAGACGTTCTTCGTCAGCCCCAAGTTCAAGGGGAGGATCGATCCAAGTCGGATTCGAGTCACTGCCGACCAGGTCAAGCCCTACGATCTCAAGGTCCTCGTTGTTCCGGCGCTCGGCTCTAAGTGGGTCAAGAACGGCAAAGAGAATCGAGGCGGGTTCTCGGAATACGTCGCCGGAAAGATCGGCCAAGGTCAAGACGACATCACCATCGTGTTGACCAACAAGGGAATCGCCACTTACGTTGCCAAGCTCAACGCGGCTCAGCTTTCAGCAATTGACGGCAAGGCCGTTTCTGCCGCCCGAAGCGGTGGTGCCGATGCCGCGATTCTCACTGCCGCAACCGAGGCGAAGGCCACTCTTCAAACAGTCGGCCAAACCCGGAACGAGGTTGGCTACGTCCCACCGGTCCGTTCTACTCCTGCTGAATCTTCGAGTTGGGGAATTCTTGGGCTCCTAGCCTGCCTAGCCGTTCCTGCTGCACTGATAGGAGGCATCGTGCTGTTAGTCAGGAAGGCCGGTCTCAAGCAGGCTCAAACCCAAGCTGAAGCCATTAAGAACCAAGGTACTGAAGCCCTCGCCTACCTCGACAGTTATGATGGATTGATAGACGACCCGACCGACGCCTCGGCCGTCCGCCAGTACCGCGACCGAATGGCGCAGAACTACGACGAAGGTCTAACGATGATCAGTCGCGCCAAGTCGAAGCAGGACTACGAGAACGCACGACGCCAGCTCGCGCTTGTGCTTCAGGACTTCGAAAGTGCAAAGCAGCACATCGACCACTCGACGGGTGGTACCGGAATGGCGTTCACCATCCCGCCAATCGTTGACACCCAGCGCGCCCCGATGTTCGAGCCAGTGCAAGGAGTCTCGTACTTCTCGTCGGAGCCTTCGGATCGACTCGTTCCTGTTGAAATGAACTTCGGCGGTCAGCGCCGAACCGTCATGGTTACCCCTTACGAGCGCGACCAAATGATGAACGGACAGATGCCTGAGATGCGCGGTATGAACCAGAACGGACGCTTTACGCCCTGGTATGGAGTGCAGGGCTACAACCCGCACAACGACTTCAGATCAAGCGACTTCTTGTGGAACATGATGGCCATCAGCGCAGTCTCCAGCATGTTCCAGCCGCATTACGGCTACGGGTACGGCGGCGGCCTTTTTGGCGGTGGCGGACACTATAGCCACGGCGGCGACACCACAATTATCAACAACTACGGCTCAGACTATAGCTCCGGTGGCGATTACTCGTCGGGTGGAGACTTTGACTTTGGCGGGTCGTCCGGTGGCAGTGACTACAGTTCCGGTGGTGACTTCGACTTCGGCGGCGGCGGAGACTCCGGCGGTTTCGACTTCGGTGGTGGCGACTCGGGCGGCGGCGGCGGCGGAGACTTTTAGTCTCTACTTCCGCGTTGCGAACCGTTTAACTTTGCGCTTCTCTTGGCCTAATCGGCCGTCACTGGTTCCTGCGATCTTACGCAGGGACTCAATCTCGTCGCGGACTCGCGCGGCCTTTTCGAATTCCATCGCTTTCGCGAGATCCTTCATGTCTTTTTCTAGGGCCGCGATGAGCATGGGAATATCTTCGACCCGGACCGCCGACCCGTCCTGTCCAAGTCGTTCTAAAGTGCTCTCTGCATATTGCGACGTCACCTCGGCGACTTGGTCGTAGGAGCGAATTGTTTCTCGAACTTCCTTCTTGATCGTTACCGGCGTGATGTTGTGAGTCTCGTTATAGTCCTGTTGAATCTTTCGACGGCGGTCTGTCTCATCAATTGCCCGCTGCATGGATCCCGTGATGTTATCGGCGTACATCAGGACCTTCCCGCCTACGTTTCGAGCGGCTCGACCGATCGTCTGAATCAGTGAGGTTTCGGAGCGCAGGAAACCTTCTTTGTCGGCATCTAGGATGGCGACAAGGGTGACTTCGGGGAGGTCGAGACCTTCTCGGAGCAGGTTAACCCCAACGACTACGTCGTAAACACCTAACCGCAGATCTCTCAGAATCTCTGGTCGCTCCAACGAGTGGATGTTCGAGTGAATATAGTTCACTTTAACCCCTAAATCTTGCAAATATCCGGTGAGGTCCTCTGCCATCTTCTTGGTCAAAGTTGTGACCAGCGTTCGGCTTCCTTTCGCGACGACCTGCTGAATCTCAACCATGAGATCGTCAATCTGGTTCGCGGTGGGGCGAATCTCGATCTCGGGGTCGACGATGTAGGTCGGACGGATGATCTGCTGGGCAACCGATGCCTGATTTTCCTTTTCGAACGGCCCCGGAGTGGCAGAGACGAACACGACTTGCGGAACCCGCTCCAAAAACTCGTCAAATTTTAGCGGCCGGTTATCCAAAGCTGACGGCAGTCGGAAACCGTAGTCAACAAGCACCGACTTGCGCTGTTGGTCGCCATTGAACATCGCCCGAATCTGCGGCAACGTCTGGTGGCTCTCGTCGATGAAAACAATGGCGTCGGAAGGCAAGAAGTCCAGAAGGGTGTACGGAGCCGTCCCCGGCTGGCGGCCGTCGAAGTAGCGCGAGTAGTTCTCGATTCCGTTGCAGTAACCAAGCTCTTTCATCATCTCGATGTCAAACTCGACTCGCTGCCGAATCCGTTGAGCTTCGAGGAGCTTGCCCTGAGACTTGAACAGGGCTTCTTGGGCATAGAGCTCTTCTTGAATCTTGACGATGGTTTCCTCCATCTGCTCCCAAGGTGTCACGTAGTGAGTCGCAGGAAAGACGGAGACTTTGGAGGGTTCGTCGATGACTTCCTGGGTCAGTGGATCAACTAGCCGAATCCGCTCGATCTGATCACCAAAGAACTCGATCCGAGTCACGATTTCCTCATCCTTAGGCTGGATCTCGAGCGTATCGCCCCGAACGCGGAAGGTTCCTCGCTCCAGAACCATGTTGTTGCGCGTGAACTGCATGCCAATGAGTTTCTTCAGGCAAGCGTCTAGCTCAAAGGTCATTCCCGTCTCAAACGTCACCGCCGCATCCACGTAGGTATCCGGTGAGCCAAGACCATAGATACACGAGACGGAAGCGATCACAATGATGTCCCGCCGCTCTAAAAGCGCCTGGGTCGCGGCGTGTCGCAATCGCTCAATCTCGTCGTTAACGGAGCTGTCTTTCTCGATGTAGAGGTCGCTCGAAGGCACATAGGCCTCAGGCTGATAGTAGTCGTAGTAGGAGATGAAATACTGAACTGAGTTGTCCGGGAAGAAAGCCCGGAACTCCTGGCAAAGCTGTGCGGCAAGAGTCTTGTTGTGCGCCAAGATTAGCGCTGGGCGCTGGGTTTGCTGGATGACGCTCGCCATGGTAAACGTCTTTCCGGTTCCGGTTGCACCCAGCAGAGTCTGGAATCGATACCCGGACTCCAAGCCGTCGCAGATCGAAGCAATCGCGGTGCCCTGATCTCCCTTCGGCGAAAAGTCATTGCTCAGCACGAGGGGGTTGTCGTATTGAACAATATCCATTCTTCTATTATAGACGCCTGTCTAGGTGTTCGTAAACCGGAAATCTAATCCTCGACACCAACCGCGCGCCGAAACTCCTGAATCGCCTCTGCAGACTCGAATGCCTTGTACGGCACATAAACTAACCGATACTTCCAGAGTTCGATCACCACATACTCGACCCGCGCCTTCACATCCCGAATCTGGTCGCGATGAATGCGATAGTTGAACTCCAATGGATCGGTGACAAAGTAGACATGCTCGCCTTCGCAGACCATTTTCGTCGGCAAAATCGCTCGTTTTGAGGCTTTTGTGGTGATAAGGATGGACCGTGCCGGAATGCTGATCGGCCAGAGAATCATCATCATCCCGAGGCCCTTGTAGAGGTTCCCCGAGAACAGCGAAAAGATAAAAAGTCCGGTGATCGGGATCGAGATAAAGAACGGCCAGAATCGACGTGCGTACTCAAATCCCGTCCAGTACGCGAGTTGCGACCGGGAAACGCTGTAGATAGTTGTCTCGATTCGCTTCAAGCCGTCCTCATTATGTAAGATGGAGGGCATGATAAAAGTGGATCGCCACGGCCCGGTACTGCGGGTTCAACTTAACCGGCCCGAGGTGCGAAACGCACTCAATGACGACCTGATTGGAGCTTTGTATCAGGTCTTCACGACGGTCTCAACCGATATTCGAGCGATCATTCTCGGTGGAGAGGGCCCGGCATTCTGCGCCGGTGGTGATCTGGATTGGATGCGAAAAGCCGCCGCTTACACCGAGGAAGAAAACAAGCGGGACGCGATGCTGGTTAGCAAACTTTGGGCGGCTGTCCAGAACTGTCACGCATTCACCCTCGCCAACGTCCACGGCGCCGCAATGGGCGGTGGCTCGGGACTTGTTGCATGCTGTGACATGGCAATCGCCACGGAGGATTCAAAGTTCGCCTTCAGTGAGGTTAAGCTCGGTCTGATTCCCGCCACTATCGGGCCGTTCGTGGTGGACAAAATTGGCAAGGGTCATGCCCGGGCACTGTTCGCGACAGGGGAAGTCTTTTCTGCCCAGCGAGCCTACGAAATAGGATTAGTTCACGAGGTGGTCGCCTCCAAGGATAAGGAAGCGCTGATTACCAAAAAGCTCCGCAACGTCCTCTCAGCGGGGCCGAAGGCGGTCGCTGGGTCGAAGAAGCTGGTTCTCGACATGCCGCTCAGCTATGAGGAAACGGCAGCCAGGCTGGCGGCTTTTCGGGCTTCGGCAGAAGGCCAAGAAGGTTTGGCGGCGTTTTTGGAGAAACGGACAGCGAGTTTTGTCGAGCAGGTTCCGGAAGTGGAGTAGGTATACTCTGAAGTTCGAACCGTGGGAGGTCTTCGGGCCGCCTGAACCACGAGGTGATTCCATTGCGAAAGAACGTTAAAAAGAACCTGCACTCGCCACGCTATGTGGCCATCGCCGCTACCGTCGACAAAGACACTCTCGTCACCGTTGAAGAAGCTCTAGCCCAGGTCAAGAAGACCGCTAACGCGAAGTTTATCGAGTCTGTTGACATGGCAATTGTTCTCGGCGTCGATCCTCGAAAGAGCGACCAGAACGTCCGCGGCCTCACCCAGCTTCCACACGGAACTGGTAAGAAGCGAACCGTCGCCGTCCTTGCAAAGGGAGATGCAGCTGCTGATGCTGAGAAGGCAGGCGCAGACGTCGTCGGAGCTGACGACCTGATCGCGAAGATCCAGGGCGGATTCAAGGATTTTGATGTCATCTTGGCAACTGAAGACATGGCCCCGCAGATCGGAAAGATCGGTCGAGCCCTTGGACCCAAGACTCCGAACAAGCGAAACGGAACCGTCACAAACAACATTGCAACCGCCGTTAAGGAAATCAAGGCTGCAACCCGTGTTGAGTACCGAACCGACAAAGCTGGTGTCGTTCATATGTGCCTCGGAAAGGTCAACTTCACCGACGAGCAACTGATCGAGAACTTCAAGGCTGGCTTCGGTGCCGTTCTCCGAGCAAAGCCTGCAAGCTCCAAGGGTAAGTACATCAAGTCGCTCACCCTCAGCGCAACCATGGGTCCCGGCATCGCTCTCGATACCACCCTTGCATCCAAGTTCGCTGGTTAAGGCCAAGTGAACACTTCCAAACGGCTTCCTCATATCGAGGAAGCCGTTTTTGTTTGCGTGATATGCTTGTGCAATGAGCGAACAAGAGATCCCCGAGGAAGATATGCCGGGTCCAACGACCCCAACCCCACACCACGCTTGGCTGCATCATTTGGTTGGTGAATGGAAGACCGAGCCCGCCCCAAACGAGGACGGAACCCCGGACGAGTTCAGCGGCTCAGGGCACGAATCTTACAAGATGTTTGGCGATCTCTGGGTCCTCGGCGAAGGCGAAATCACCTTTCCCGATGGCAGCCAAATGCTCAGCCGAATGGGTCTTGGCTATGACGTGAGCTACAACGAATACCGCGCCTTCTGGGTCGCCACGGTCTCCTCTCACCTTTGGAAGTACACCTGCGAACTCAGCGAAGACGGCAAAACTCTCACCATGAACTGCGAGGGCCCCGACATGATGGGAGACTCTCCAAGCGCACAATATCGCGACATTATCGAACTCATCGATGAAGATCACCGGACTCATACCTCGACAATGCAAGACAAAGACGGGAACTGGACTCAGTACATGAAGAACTACTACACTCGAGTCAAATGATGTTATCTGCGCTGATTCTCGCCCAGGGCTCCGGTCCCGTCCTTGCCACCGGTCCCTTTCTCCACTATCCTTACGTCCAGATTGGACGTCCAGAAAGGGTAGCAAATGAACTCACCCTCATGTGGCAAGCGCCTATCGAACGTGGGAGGTGGGAGGTTCGCTACCAATCTGCAAAAGGGATTATCACAAACTTGGCGGAATTCAACCGAGTCGATACCACCGTTCCAGGATTTCTTAACTTCCACACGGAGCTCACCTCACTTGCCCCTGGAAAGCCATTCAATTACGAAGTTTGGAAAGACGGCAACAAGGTCTTCGAAGCCAAAGCCAAAGCGCCGGTTCAACCAAAGCAAAAGTGGCGGTTGGTTGCCTTCGGTGACTGCGGGCGAGGAACTGCTGAGCAAGCAAAGGTTTCTTTCCAGGCGTCGAAGGTAAACGGGGATGCAGTTCTCGTCACCGGCGATATTGTCTATGACCTCGGTCGAGTCTCAGAGTACGAAACCAAGTTCTGGACCTACTACAACGGCAGCGCAACGAGCCCCGAAAGAGGATCGCAAATGATGCGCTCGATCCCGTTCCTTCCTGTTCTGGGTAACCATGACATGGCATCGAATGACCTCACCCGGTACCCCGATGGTCTCGCCTATTTCTACTTCTACCGTGTTCCCCTCAACGGTCCAAAGCTAGCTCCCGATAGCCCGCTGACTCCCAACGCGAAGGGAACCGGTATCAACAACTTCCTCTCCGCTGCCGGGGAAAATTATCCGCAAACCGCCAACTACTCGTTCGATTACGGTAACGCTCACTTCGTTGTCCTCAACTCAAATCCGAACGTCGATTGGACAACTCCGCAGCTTGTCGAGTGGTTGAAGAAGGACCTCGACAACGCCGACCCGAAGAAGTGGCGGATCGTCAGCTACCATCACCCTGAGTTCCAGAGCAGCAAAGTCCACGCAACCGACCGTTGGATGCGAGTCCTTTCGGATCTCTATGTGAAGTGCAAAGTTGACTTGGTCCTGAACGGGCACGTCCACAACTATCAGCGCACAAAGCCAATCGACTTTTCTTTTAAACCTCTCTTAAGCTCATCGCTTAACGCCAATGACTGGAAGGTCGATCAAGCCTTCAACGGATCAACCGTGACCAAAACGGACGGCGTTATTCGCATCGTGACCGGAGGCGGTGGAGCCCCCCTTTACAACCCCGAACTCGAGCCAACACCCGACAAATGGCTCCCTTTCACAGAGAAGTATCACGTTCAGTACTCATTCTCTCAGATCGACTTCGAAGGTGACAAACTCAACTTCAAGCAAATAGACCTGGAAGGGAAGCTCTTAGATTCATTTTTGTTGACAAGAAAGCCCAAAAACTAGCCTGAGCAACCCAGATATTCGCTATGCTAGAACTGAAAACGCCCGATGAAGAGTGTTCGAATTGTCGTCCCTGCAGTCTCACTGATCTTGCTTGCCGCAGGAGTAGTCTTTGCGCCCGCCCAGAAGGCGACTAAAGCTCCTAAGAAGATCGACTTCAACAAAGACATCCGCCCGATCTTGAGTGAGAACTGCTTCAAGTGCCACGGTCCTGATGCAAAGTTCATCAAAGGTGATCTCCGTCTCAGCGACGAAAAAGATGCTAAGCGAGATCGAGATGGCGAGTTTGCTATCCTTCCCGGGAATGCGAAAGAATCGCTCGTCATCCAAAGAGCACTCAGCAAAGAAAAGTTTGCTCAGATGCCCCCACCCGATTCAGGTCTTCCTCGACTCAGTGCGGCGCAGGTAAAGCTTCTCTCCGATTGGATCAACCAGGGCGGAAAGTACGAAAAGCACTGGGCACTCGTTCCACCAAAGCCGAGTGAGTTGCCGACCGTCAAGAACCAGAAATGGGTTCGAAATGACATCGACAGGTTTGTTCTGGCAAAGATGGAAGAGAAGGGCCTTCAACCAGCCCCCGAGGCAGATCGAGCAACCCTCCTTCGCCGTGCAGCTCTGACCCTCACTGGCCTTCCTCCAACCACCGAGGAGCTCAACCAATTCCTGAACGACGCTGAACCCGGTGCCTACGAAAAGGCAGTGGATCGCCTGCTGGCAAGTCAGCGCTACGGTGAAAACCAAGCACGCTATTGGCTGGATGCCGTCCGCTACGGTGACACCCATGGCCTTCACCTTGATAACGAGCGGAGCGTCTACCCTTACCGCGATTGGGTCGTTAATGCCTATAACAAAGACCTCAGCTTTGACAAGTTCGCTCTCTGGCAACTTGCGGGCGACATGCTGCCGAATCCAACGCGCGAAATGAAGGTCGCTACGGGTTACGTTCGCATGAACCCCACCACCGCCGAGGGAGGGGCGATTGAAGAAGAATTCCTCGTCAAAAACACGTTTGACCGGGTTGACACCACCTCAACCGTCTTCCTAGGACTCACTGTCGGGTGCGCCAAGTGCCACGACCATAAGTACGATCCCATCAGCCAGAAGGACTACTACGGTCTCTTCGCCTTCTTCAATTCAACGAAGGACGCGCCGCTTGACAGCAACGATCTCGCTCCTCCTCCCGTCATCGCTGATCCAACCCCCGAGCAAGAAGTCGCCCTGACTCAAGCTGCAAACAGAATTGCCGAGCTTGAAAAGGCGACCAACGTCGGATCTGCGAAGCGCTGGATCGAGACCAGCTCTCCTCCCGTAGCGGCCGTAGGTAACTGGGAAATCGCAGGTCCGTTCCCTCATAAGACCTTCAATGAAGCATTCGAGTTTGACGATAGACCAACCGACTGGAAACCTCTGAAGCTCGAACTTGGAAAGTCACTTAGCACCGTCAAGGTGAGCAATGGCAGTGCCTACCATCGTACTACTCTGATCGCAGAAACCGATCAGGAAGCCGACCTTGCCATCGGCAGTGATGACGGAGTAAAGGTCTGGCTGAACGGAGTCCAGGTCCACAGCAACCCGGCCCAACGAGGCGTCGAGCAAGCCACAGATCAGGTCAAAGTCCGGCTTAAGAAGGGCGAGAACCAACTCGTCATCAAGATCACCAACGGCGGGGGAGAAGACGGAATTCGCTTCAACATCGGAAGCGAAGCTCAAACCAAACTTGCCGCTGCTCTCAAGGGAGGAAAATCTGAGGAAATCGTCCGCACATACCTTGCTTACGGTCCTCAGACCACTGTCTCAAAGGAGTACCGGGCGACAATTGCCGAAAAAGCAAAGATCGAAGCACAAGTACCTCGAACGCTGATTGCCGAAGAGATGCCAAAGCCCAGACCCGCCTACCTTTTGAACCGAGGCGAGTACGATCAGCGAGGTGCCCTAGTCAGCAGAACTCTGCCCGCTGTATTCGAAACCAAACTCCCCGAGATCAATCGGTTGGGTCTCGCCAAATGGCTCATTGATGAAAAGAATCCGCTGACGAACCGGGTTTTCGTCAACCGCATTTGGCAACAACACTTTGGCACCGGCATCGTCAAAACTGCCGAAGATTTTGGCAACCAAGGCGATTGGCCATCGAACCCCGAACTGCTTGACTACCTCGCAATCCGCTTCCGAAAAGACGGATTCAGTCTCAAGAAGCTCCACAGACTGCTTCTCACCAGCGCAGCATTCCGGCAGTCATCGCAAGTGAGTCCTGAAAAGCTCCAAAAGGATCCGGAGAACCGGCTGATCAGCCGAGGTCCCCGCTTCCGACTCGACGCCGAAGTTCTTCGCGACCAAGTGCTCCAGGCGAGCGGTCTTCTCGTGCAGCGCCAAGGTGGTCATGGGTTCAAGCCCTATCAGCCCGCTGGACTCTGGGAAGACGTCGCCTTCCCCGGCTCAAACACTGCCCGATACACTCAAGATACCGACGCTGGCATCTATCGTCGAACCCTCTACTTGTTCTGGAAGCGAACATCACCGCACCCGGTGATGAGCACCTTCGACGCGCCCACCCGCGAAGCCTGCGTGGTGCGTCGGTCTATTACCAACACTCCCCTCCAAGCTCTCACCACGATGAATGAGCCAGCCTTCTTCGAAGCCGCGCGAAAGTTCGGTGAAAGAATCGTGGCCACCAAGTCAACCGACGAAAGCCGCCTGGACTTCGCGTTCAGAACCGCATTGAGCCGGAAGCCAAGCGAGCAGGAGAGAACCATCCTCATGGGCAGTCTCAAGCGATATCAAAAGATGTTCTCGGACCGACCCCAAGACGCTGCCGGAGTCATTCAAGTCGGTCTTGCGCCTGTTGATCGAAAACAAGACTTCGTGGATCAAGCCGCTTGGAGCCTCATCGCGTCGACTCTCTTTAACTTAGACGAATTCCTCTCTCAACACTAAGGTTCATTGAGTTCGAAGGAAATGAGCAGGGAACGATTCTACTTCCTTGACGAGAGAGTTGGCCTGAGTCAGATAAACCCGGAGATCAAACCAAAAGTCCGCCGAATCTATCGAAAAATTCGCTATGCTAGAAATGAAAACGCCCAATGACGAGTGTTAGAGTTGTTCTGCCTGTAGTCTCACTGACCTTGCTTGCCGCAGGAGTGGTTTTTGCGCCCGCTCAAAAAGCCGTGAGAGCTCCGAAAAAGATCGACTTCAACAAAGACATCAGGCCAATCCTGAGCGAGAACTGCTTTAAGTGCCACGGTCCCGACGCCAAATTCATTAAGGGAAACCTCCGCCTCAGCGACGAGAAGGATGCCAAGAAAGATCGCGATGGAGAGTTTGCAATCCTTCCTGGAAAGGCAAAAGATTCTCTCGTGATTCAACGAGCGCTCAGCAAAGAAAAGTCTGCGCAGATGCCCCCGCCGGACTCTGGTCTGCCGAGATTAACTGCTCAGCAAATCAAACTTCTTTCCGATTGGATCAACCAGGGTGGACGGTACGAAAAGCACTGGGCACTCGTCCCGCCAAAGACGACGGAGCTACCAACCGTCAAAGACCTAAAGTGGGTTCGGAATGATATCGACAGGTTTGTGCTTGCAAAGTTGGAAGAGAAGGGTCTCAAGCCGGCTCCCGAGGCAGATCGTTCTACCTTGCTTCGCCGCGCGACACTCGCGTTGACTGGTCTGGACCCAACCACCGATGAGTTGAACAACTATCTCGGAGACTCTGCTCCCGGAGCCTACGAACGAGCTGTCGACAGGTTGCTTGCGAGTCAGCGCTACGGCGAGCACGAAGCGCGGTATTGGCTGGACGCAGTTCGCTACGGAGACACTCACGGTCTTCATCTTGATAACGAGCGCAGTATCTATCCTTACCGGGATTGGGTGGTCAACGCCTTTAACAAGGACTTGCCGTTCGACAAATTCACTCTCTGGCAACTCGCCGGCGATATGTTGCCGAACCCCACAAGGGAAATGAAAGTTGCAACAGGCTATATTCGGATGAATCCCACAACGAATGAAGGTGGATCTATCGAAGAGGAAGTCTTGGTTCGCAACACGTTCGACCGGGTGGATACAACCTCAACCGTTTTTCTTGGACTGAGCGTTGGTTGCGCCAAGTGTCACGACCACAAGTACGATCCCATCAGCCAGAAGGATTACTACGGGATGTATGCGTTCTTTAACTCCACCAAGGACGCCCCGTTCGACGGCAATGATCTTCTCCCACCACCAGTCATTGCGGACCCAACTCCCGCTCAAGAGGCGCTCCTAAACACGGTTCAGTCGCGCATGACGGGAATCGAGCAAAGCGCAGATGCCGCGCAGGCAAGAAAATGGCTCGAGACAAACTCGCCACCTTTGGTGACAACAATGGATTGGGAGATTTGCGGTCCGTTTAGTAGAGGCTCCTTTGAAGAGACATTTAACAGCGACGAAAAGTTGGAGAATTGGAGGCCGATCAAAATCACTCCTGGAGTCGCGGTTCAAGCGATCAACGCCAATCTTTCAAATGCCTATTTCCGAACAAAACTAGTCTCGGATCGAGAGCAACTGCTCGAGTTCGGAGTGTCCAGTGACGATGGAGTTCGCGTGTGGGTCAACGGGAAGTTGGTTCACAGCAACTTTGTTTCCCGCGGTATTACTCAAGGGGTGGATGCCGTAAAAGCTCAACTCCGCAAGGGTGAAAACGAGCTTCTGATCAAGGTGGCCAACGGAAGCGGTCCAGATGGGCTTATGGTGACGCTGGGCAGCGAAGCGGTGACTAGAATTGATGCCGCGCTCAAGGGAACCGAGCCAATCAAAGTCGTTCAAGCGTATCTTCAATACGGTCCAGAAACCAAAGCATGCGTTGAATATAGGAAGCTCATCGCCAAGAAGATCCTTACGGAAAAAGAGATTCCCCAAACGCTTATTGCAGAAGAGATGTTGAAGCCTCGTCCGGCATTCGTTCTCGATCGAGGCGAATACGACCGACGAAAAGAGCCGGCAACACGCAAGCTGCCTGATGTGTTTGAAACTAAATTGCCCCAAGCCGATCGGCTCGGATTGGCCAAATGGCTGATTGATGAAAAGAATCCGCTCACCACGCGTGTCGTCGTTAATCGAATCTGGCTTCAACACTTTGGAACGGGCATTGTAAAAACTGCTGAAGACTTCGGGAACCAAGGCGAGTGGCCGTCTCACCCAGAACTTCTCGATCACCTAGCGATTACTTTCCGTAAGGAAGGATTCAGCCTCAAAAAGCTTCACAGGATGATTGTCACCAGCGCTGCGTTTCGACAGTCCTCAGCGGTTACCCCGGAGAAGCTTCAAAAGGATCCCGAGAACCGGCTAATCTGCCGAGGTCCGAAGTTTAGACTCGATGCTGAAGTCCTGAGAGATCGAGTGCTCCAGGCAAGCGGACTCCTTCTGCAGCGCCAGTACGGACACGGGTTCAAGCCCTACCAACCAGCAGGACTTTGGGAAGAGGTCGCCCAATCTGCGTCCAATACCAAGGATTACGTCCAAGATGTCGACCCGTCGATCTATCGCCGAACTCTGTATCTGTTCTGGAAGCGAACCTCGCCGCATCCCGTCATGAGCACCTTCGACGCTCCCACCCGCGAAGCATGCGCGGTGCGCCGATCCATCACGAATACCCCCCTACAAGCGCTCACCACCATGAACGAGCCGGCCTTCTTTGAAGCTGCGCGTAAGTTCGGTGAGAAAATCTTAGCCACCAAGCCGACCGACGAAAGTCGCCTTGACTTCGCATTCAGAACGGCACTAAGCCGAAAGCCTTCCGAGAGGGAAAGAACCATCCTCATGGGAAGCCTCAAGCGTTACCAGAAGATGTTCTCTCAGCGGCCGCAAGATGCAGCCGGAGTCATCCAGATCGGTCTCGCTCCCATTGATCGCAAACAAGACTTTGTTGACCAAGCCGCATGGAGCCTCATCGCCTCCACCCTATTCAACCTTGACGAATTTCTCACCCAACACTAGATAGCCATGAACCCACTACGCGAAGCAGAACTCCTGATGACCCGGCGCGAGCTGTTCGGTCGCTCGGCCATGGGCGTCGGTTCCGCCGCCCTTCACACCCTTCTGAGGTCGGGTGGATTGATGGGCGGTTTCCTCGCCGCCAGCGAAGCACTGGCGCAAAAGGCTCCCATGGGCAAAGCGATGCCGGGGCTGCCGTCGATGCCCCACTTTGCGCCAAAGGCCAAAACCGTCATCATGCTCTTCATGAATGGCGGTCCAAGTCAGCTTGATTTGTTTGACTACAAACCCACGCTTGAAGCCGAATACGATAAAGACCTGCCGGAAACGATTCGGAACGGTCAGAGGCTGACCACCATGAGCAGCGGTCAAGCCCGCTTCCCGCTCGCCCCATCGAAGTTCAAGTTCAAGAAGTACGACAACAATCAAGACGGACTCTGGGTTAGCGAACTCCTGCCCCACACTGGAAGCATCGCCAAAGAGCTTTGCGTTGTCAAATCGATGTGGACCGAGGCGATCAACCACGACCCCGCCGTCACCTACATCCAAACTGGAAGCCAGCTCCCAGGTCGCCCGAGCTTTGGTGCGTGGGTCAGCTACGGCCTCGGCTCGCTCAACCGCGACCTGCCCACCTACGTTGTTCTGCACTCCAAAGTCACCCGAGGCGACGCCGACCAAGCCCTTTACACGCGCCTATGGGGAACCGGATTCCTACCCGGCCAGCACCAAGGAGTGAGCATGCGCTCTGCCGGAGATCCGGTCCTTTATCTTAAAGATCCCAACGGCATGGACCGCACCACGCGGCGCAACATGCTCGATGACATCTCCAAGCTCAACACGATGCAGCACGACGACTTCGGTGATCCCGAAATCGTCGCTCGCATCGAACAGTACGAGATGGCGTACCGGATGCAAACCAGCGTTCCCGAGCTCATGGACATCAAGTCCGAACCTCAAGAGGTCTTTGACCTTTACGGTGAAGAAGCCAAGACCCCCGGAACCTTTGCCGCCAACTGCCTCCTTGCCCGCCGGATGGCGCAGCGCGGAGTCCGATTCATCCAGATCTTCCACCGAGGCTGGGATCAGCACGGTGACCTCGCCAACCAACTCCCAATCCAGTGTAAGGACGTCGACCAAGCTTCCGCTGCCCTCGTCAAAGATCTCAAGCGGCTCGGAATGCTCGATGAAACCCTGGTCATCTGGGGCGGCGAGTTCGGTCGAACGGTTTACTCTCAGGGCCAGCTCAGTCGCACAAACTACGGCCGCGATCACCACCCTCGCAGCTTCACACGCTGGATGGCGGGCGGAGGAGTCCAGCCTGGGATTGTCTTCGGTCGCACCGACGACTATGGCTACAACATCGTCGATAACGACGGCAAGCCCCTTAACCCAACACTAGACACCTACACCCCGGGCACCATGCACATCCACGACATGAACGCCACGATCATGCACCAAATGGGCATCGACCATACGAAGCTGACTTATCGTTATCAGGGTCGCGATTTCCGCTTGACCGACGTGCACGGGCATGTGGTGAAGGAAGTTCTGAAGTAGAGCCTAAATGCGCTTGAACAGCCGAAGTAAATCGTCGTGCGTCAAAGTCGCCGTAATCGGGCGCCCATGCGGACAGTGGTAAGGGTTCTCCGTCGTCGCCAAATCGACGAGCAACTTCTCCATCTCAGCGTTGCTCAACGGGTCGCCGGCCTTTACTGCCATTTTGCATGAAGACATGATCCAGATCTGCTCGCGAGTCGGAACGAGCTTGCGCGTCACCGACGACTCGACAAGCTCGTCAATCAAATCCTTCAGATAACGAACCGGATCCTTCCCCCGCAACGCCGCCGGAACCGCGCGGATCACATAAGCGTCCCCGCCGAACGGCTCCAAATCGAACCCAACCGAGTGAATCTCCTCCAACCGTTCCGAGAGCATCAGCGCCGCCCGACGATCAATGTGCAGGGTTTGTGGAACCAAAAGAGGCTGCTTCTCGATCAGTGTTGATCGCTTTAGCCCACACAGATACTCATAAATGATCCGCTCGTGCGCCACGTGCTGATCCACGACGATTAGGCCATGCCGAGTCTCGGCAATGATAAACGTGTTCATCGCCTGACCGATGATGCGCAAATCATCGAGCAACCGGATGTAAGGCATCGCCCCCTGTGCAAGCTCTGGAGCCGCTCCAAACACTGCTGGCATCTCAATCCGTGCCTGGTCAACCGTAGCGTTGTCGCTCATCGGCGTGACTGGCCCACCCAATGGAGACTGAGCCCAGAACGACATCTCGTTCAGAGTTGAAGTTGGCGCCGAAGCCTCCCGAATAGCCTGGTTCGCGAGCGCAATCTGCGCCGCCGAAGGCATCATCCCGTGCGCGAGCAGGGCTTCTCGAATACAAACTCGCAACGCCTCGAAGGCGATCCCCTCGCGTTGAAACTTCACTTCGCTCTTGGTAGGCGAGACATTAACGTCAATCTGCTCCGGATCAATCTCGATGTTCAGAGCCACCAGCGGAAAACGCCGCTCCGGCGTCAAATCCCGAAATGCCTGATCCAGAGCTACGGTTAGAGTGCGTGACTTCATCGGACGCCCGTTCACATACAGATACTGCAACGACCGCGTAGGCTTCGTGATGTGTGGCGGAGATACATACCCGCTGAGCTTTAAAGCTCCGAGCGAAGCCTCAACCGGAACCAGAGACCGCGCGGTATCTCGCCCCCAAACGTCACTAATCGCTTCCAACTGATCTCCACTTCCGCTCGTCTGCAAAACCTTCTGATCGTTGTGAGTGAGAGTAAACGCCACCCCCGGATAGGCGATCGCATACTTCATGATCGCCTCAACGATTTGTCCAACTTCGGTGGTATCAGACTTCAAGAATTTGAGCCGTGCTGGAGTGTTGTAGAACAAGTCTTCGACGGTTATCGTCGTCCCTTTCGGTCCCGCTTCCGCCGTATCCGAAAGGTGAGTACCACCTTGTACCCGAACCACGGTCCGCATCCCGTCCTCAGTCGCCGTCGAAATTGTCATCCGCGAAACTGACCCAATCGACGGCACGGCCTCTCCGCGAAATCCCAGGGACAAGACGCCGTTCAAATCATCCAGAGAGCGAATCTTGGAAGTCGCATGACGAAGCAAAGACATCCTGGCTTCCTCCGCCGACATCCCCCACCCGTTATCGCTAATCCGAATCAGCTCCCGACCTGCGCCCCGAAGTTCAATCTCAACCCGGGTTGCTCCTGCGTCCAGAGAGTTCTCGACTAGCTCCTTCACCGCTGCCGCCGGACGTTCCACCACCTCCCCCGCAGCAATCTGGTTGATTGTTGTGGGGTCAAGGAGCTGAATTCGGGAGGGAAGGGAATCGTTTATGCTAAACATTTTGACGCCCCGGGGCACCCGGAAAACGCAAAAAGGCGTAAGATGGTGTCATGCGACTCAGAAACGCTCTAGCAATCATTTCTGCGGTCTTGGTCGGAGCCAGTGCGCTCGCCGAAGATGCCAAGCCGCTCACAATCGGCAACAAAGTTCCCGCCTTCCCCGTCGATGGATACGTCAAAGGCAAGAACATCACCAATTTTGAACCTGGCAAAGTTTACGTTGTCGAGTTCTGGGCAACCTGGTGCGGCCCATGCATCTCTTCGATGCCCCACCTCAGCGACATGGCTGACAAGTACAAAGGCAAAGCTGACTTCATCAGCGTCAACACCTGGGACTATGCCAAGAAGGGCGATGCCAAAGAATCCGGCGCCGAGCACAAGAGCCGAGTCAAGGACTGGGTCGCAAAGAACGACGAAAAGATGCGCTACAACATCGCATTTGATGACGACAAGGACACCATTGCTAACACCTGGATGCGCGCTGCCGGACAAAACGGTATCCCTTGCGCCTTCATCGTGAAGGATGGAGCAATCAATTGGATCGGACACCCCATGTCAATGGACAAGCCGCTCGAAGATATTGTCAACGGAACCTTCGATGTCGAAGCGTTCAAAGTTGATTTCGAGAAGAAAGCTGCTGCTGCTAAGGCTGCTCAAGAGGCTCAGAAGAAGCTGACCGCCGACATGAAGGCCGGCAACAAGGAAGCGATTGACAAGTTCATCGCAACTGGACCTGCTCAGGCAAAGGGTGGTCGAGTGATGCAGGTCGTCCAGATGTCGGCAACCTCTAACCCCTCGATGGCATTCGACTACTTCAAGACTTACGCTGGTAAGGTTGAAGGCGTAGATGCATACCAATGGTGCGGAGCTGCTCGAATGCTCGTCAAGGGACTCAAGGGCGATGACCAGGCTCAAGCCGTGAAGATGAGCGAAGAGTGCGCGAACATGTCCAAACCGGACCTCGCAGCAATCGCCTACATCTACCACGCCGGAGTTCTTTACAACGCAGGCAACAAAGACGCCGCGATGACCTGGGCTGAGAAGGCCAAGGGAGCCGTTAAGGACTACCCAGAGACTGGTCGAGAAAGCGTTATCAAGTTCATCGATCAACAGATCGCTAGCTTCAAGTAAGCCTAACTTAGCCCCGTAAAAGTGCCGAGAATTGTATTCAATCTCGGCACTTTTTGTGTCTGCGAAGGCGGAGCAACCTGGCAAAATCACCTGCCAGCAAACTCACCGCCCAGTGGAACAACTAGCCTGGGAAGAGTATCGGGCTATGTTTACAATTATCGGTATTGTTGTGGTTTTGGCATCCGTCATCGTCGGATATGTGATGCACCATGGCAACCTTGCCGTTCTCATTCAGCCAAACGAATTCTTGATTCTTGGCGGAGCAGGTTTTGGATCACTGATGGCTGGCCATGGAATGGCTGGTGTCAAAGGTGCGATCCAAGGCACAATGGGTCTGCTCAAGCCAGATCCATATACGAAAGACGCCTATAACGACCTGTTGAAGATGATGTACCAACTCTTCAACGTTGCCCGAAAAGAAGGCTTGCTTGGTCTTGAAAAGCACATCGAGAACCCGGCCGAATCCGAGATTCTCGGCAAATACCCGGCGTTCATTAACAATCACCACGCCAGCGACTTCTTCTGCGACACCCTCAAGGTGATCCTCTCTGGTTCTGTCGGACCTCACGATCTCAGCGAAATGATGGAACTCGACCTTGAAGTCGCCCACCACGCTGCGCTCCTCCCAAGCCAAGCTGTTCAAACTGCCGGCGACGCGATGCCTGGTTTTGGAATCGTCGCCGCGGTTCTTGGTGTTATTATCACGATGGGCAAAATCGGTGGCGAAGCCGCCATGATCGGTCAGTCCGTTGCCGCTGCGCTCGTAGGAACGTTCCTCGGAATTCTCCTCGCCTACGGTGTCATGGCTCCTCTCGCAAAAGCAATGGAGATTCGGCTTGCCGGTGAAGGCATGTTTATGAACTGCATGCGCCACGCCCTGTTCAGCTTCGCCAGAGGCGAAGCACCCATTACCTGTGTCGAGTTCGCCCGCCGAAACATCGACCCCGCCGTCCGCCCAGGTTTCGCTGAAATGGAAGCTGGCGTTAAGGAAGCGAAGGCAGCCTAATGGCAAACGACTCCATCATCATCAAGAAGAAGAAGGTCTCTGGACACGGGGGGCACCATGGCGGATCATGGAAGGTCGCCTATGCCGACTTCGTCACCGCCATGATGGCGTTCTTCATGGTCATGTGGATTATGGGTCTCAGCGATGAGACTAAAATGAGCATCAGCGGCTACTTTAATGACCCGAACGGATTCATGAAAAATCCGCCGCGATCAAAGAACGTCATCACGGCAATTAATGGCGTCAACAAAGCGAAGTCTGCTTCGGATCAGACGAGTACCAAAGGACAAGGGCTTGGAGATTTCCAAGGATTGAGTGTGACGACAGCAAGTGAGGGACAGCTGATCCAGACTCAAATCCAAAAGCAGATAGCAGGAATTCCCGATCTCAAGAAGATGCTTGATCATATTGAGGTGACGGTGGGCATCGATGGCATTCGCATCGAACTGCTCGAGGATAGGGGAAGCGTCTTCTTCCAATCTGGTCAGTCAGTCGTCAGTCCAGTGGGACGTCGACTCATTAAAGCGCTCGCCCCGGTTCTCATCGATACCCAACGAAATATTGCTGTCGAAGGTCACACTGACGCTCAGCCCTACTCAGGGAACATCATGACCAACTGGGAACTCTCGGGCCAACGCGCGATCGCCGTTCGGCAGGTTCTTGCACATTCAGGAGTTCCAACCGCACGATTCCGAGGAGTGACCGGGTTCGCCGATACCAAGCTCAAGTACCCGCTCAAACCGCTGAGTCCGAAGAATCGCCGGGTGTCACTTCTCCTTCCTTGGGATAAGTCGCTCCAGATTAGTCCAACCAAGGAGGCGAATAATGCTCTCAAAGCGAATATCGCCCCCGAAGCCATCAACAAAGTCCCGAGCATTAGGCCTAATCTGAGCGAAGGGCACTAAGCCGCCCACGGCTCACGGCTCGCGGCTCGCCGAAATCGTTTTGCCCCTCTGCTCCGTCTGTACCTATCGAACGGACTCACAACATGGCAAATCTCGCCGGAAACCTCTGGGAATACAATATGGCCAGGGTGGTAGTGGTCGATGTCACGGATGACTATCGACTCATGCAACCCCCCCTGCCCTCCGACTTCTACCCGATCCTTCGGGAGACCTACCTGCCCACCTACAAGCTCATTGACCGCCTCCCGGGCGAAGAGTTGGTGACCGGCTACCTCTATGACTGGCACGAATCCCCACCCATAGAAGGGGATGTTTGGTATGTCGGCGTGGTTCAGGAAGCTCTTGCGAACGAGCTACTGTCGAAGACGATCAGTGCCTAGGTTTCAAAGGTGGCAAAACCCGGATCATGTATCTCAAACAACGCTGGGATGCTCTTCCTAAGTCGGCAAGGTCGATTCTTCCCCCGTTCCTTATTCTAGGTGGGCTGGGTAGCATCATCATCGGATTTGATTTTATTCGGAGCTCTTATCTCTCTCGCGAAGTACCCAAACGCGAACAAACATTGAGAGCCTTTCTCGCCAATCCTCGCAACTACGAAGAGAAACTTGAGGGTGTCCTAGACGCGTTCACTCTTCAACAGAGTTTCAGCGATACTTTTGCAACATACACCATCTTCTACGGAAAGGGAATAGTCCGTGGCAAGGATGTGCTGTTTCGGGCAAGGGTTCTGCGTTATGGTGTTGAAGTAGACACGATCAAATAGAGGAGCACTGAGGTGACCATCTTAACCTTCAACATCCGCTACGGTCTCGCCGAAGACGGCGAACACTCCTGGCCGCTCCGCCGCCACGCCACCGCCCAAGTCATCCGCGAGATCAACGCCGACATCGTCTGCCTCCAAGAGGACCTCGACTTTCAGCTTGAGTATCTTCGCGAGCAGCTCCCCGAGTACGCGGCCTACTCAGTGGGCCGCGATGATGGCGTGAAAGAAGGCGAAGCCTGCACCATCCTTTGGCGTAAAAGTCGCTTCGCGCCGGTTGACAAAGGCACTTTTTGGCTCAGTGACGCACCTGATCAGCCAGGCAGCACGGGCTGGGGAAACCGCATCACGCGCATCTGTAGCTGGGTCGATTTCGGAACCTTTGCCCTCTTTAACACCCACTGGGACCACGAGTCACAACTTGCACGGGCAAAAAGCGCAAACCTCATCCACCGCCACCTCCCGCTGACGCCTTGGATCCTAGTCGGAGACCTCAACGCCGAGCCAGACTCGCCCGAAGTCCTCGCCCTCCCCGGAATCCTGCACACAGCCGGACTCGAAGGCGGCACCTTCCACAATTATGTAGGTGGCACCGGAGGAGAGAAGATCGACCACGTGGTCAGCTCAATCGACTTCCGGTGCACGAAAGTAGAAGTGATTCGAACGCAAGTAGACGACCTCTGGCCAAGCGACCATTATCCGGTAGTTGCAGAGTTAGTAGTTAGCGGTGAGCACTGAACTAACCGCCAACTGAATCAGCGCATCCGATCCGCAATCGCGCGTCGAACCATCGTATCCACGATGTCCTCCGCCGAAGGGTTGTAGGTTCCCGCCGCAATCCGCTCCTTCAAGGACTCAATCATGTCCTCTCGGTCGGGGGCGTCCATGACTTTGCGAGTGGTTTCTCGCACCAAGAGCGCATCGCGCTCGGCAGCCTCGGCTTCCGACTCGACCCCAAGAACTTGCTTGAGGGCTTCGACTTCCGCCGCATGATCAACCGCAGTGAATCCACTGAGGGCCTTTTTTACTTCCGCATCTGAAATCCGCATGTTTATTGCTCCAATGATCTCAGACAGGTAACCCGGCTTTCTGCAAACAAATGCAGACCCTTAGGCTTTGCGTGATCGGGGTCTCCCCCGTCGTGCCGTTTTCTGTCCCAAATTTTCTGTGAGATTTCTCCCACGCTACGGTTATCGGCACCTCATCAGATTTCTTTAGGAAAAACCTCACACTTTTTGTAAAGTTTTTTCACCTAGAACCTAAACCAAGTCCAAAACCCGGCAAATCTATAGAGACATCATATCAGCTCTAGCGCGACTTCGGAGCAAAAATGTCGCCCTTCTGCCGTCAACCAAACCCGTTGATCGTCCCGTCCGATCCACCCTCGTTGTTCGAGTTTCGCCTGGCTACCCTCGGGCATCCCTTCGTGGCTCACTCCCTTATTCAGACGAAGCCCAAGCATAATTCGCTCCACCCTTTGCGTCGCCTCATCAATCAATTCGCTCTCAAAGGGAATCGGCTCTCCGTTCTCAACGGCAGAGCAGTACCGCTCGGGGTGCTTTAGGTTCGTATATCTCACGAGATCGGAGTTACTGGGCAAACACCCAACTGCCCCTGGACCGTACCCCGCATAAGCCTCTCCAAACCAATAACAAAGGTTGTGCTGGCACTCCCGCCCCGGCTTCGAGAAGTTTGAAATCTCATACTGCTCGTAACCCCTCTCAGCACAGATGCGCAGGCAGTCTTCGTACATATCGCGCTGCGAATCATCGTCCGGCAAATTCAACTCGCCTCGCAAGTTCTTCTTATAAAACGCCGTATTCTGCTCAATCGTCAAGCAGTACAACGAAAGATGCTCAGGCGCTAGCGCTAGCGCTCGCTCCAAATTCGCCCGCCAGGCATGCCTACTCTGATCCGGCAAAGCAAACATCAGGTCAAGGTTCACATTCTCAAAGCCCGCCTCTCGAGCCGCAAGCACCGCCCGCTCGATCTCTCCGGCCTTATGAACCCTCTCCAAGCGCAGTAAGTCCGAATCCAAAAAGCTCTGAGCCCCCAGCGATATTCGATTCCACCCCGACTCCCGCATCGAAGCAAACTTGGTGGCATCCACCGTCCCCGGGTTCGCCTCGCTCGTAATCTCACACCCCTCCATCGGAGGGTGAACCTCAAAAACCGCCTTCAAGAGCGAATCGAGCTGAGAACCCGACAAAAAAGTCGGCGTCCCACCGCCAAAGAAGATCGTCTTCGCCGGAGCACCTCGCAGAGGCGACCGCAGAATCTCCGCGCAAATCGCCCGAACCGTGCGATCCACAATCTCGCCGTCCATCGCATAGCTATTGAAGTCGCAATACCCACACTTGGATGGGCAAAACGGAGTGTGAACGTAGACAGCGATTGGGTTCAAAACAAAAAAGGTGTCCTATAAGTCATATAGGACACCCATGAGGTTACCGCGGCGTACCGCGCCAAAGTTATTCTGCTGCTGGAGCAGCCGCGACCGGAGCCGGAGCTTCGACATTTCGTCGCTCGCGTCGCTCGGTGTTCATTTCGGTCACAACGAACGGCAACAAAGCCATCTCGCGTGCGAGCTTGATCGCCTTGGCGACCTGTCGCTGTTGCTTTGCAGTCGTACCCGACTGTCGGCTCGAAACCATTTTGCCGCGATCGTTGATGAACTTCCGCAGAAGGGAAGTGTCCTTGTAGTCAACGACGTAAATCTTGTTGGTAGTCAGATAGCTGATCTTGCGCTTGCGCGTTTTGCGCGGGCGAGCGGCAGCATCCGCATCCTTGTCTTGTACGGCTCCGAGGCCGGCTTTTAGTTCTTCACTCATGCTCTTGGTCTCCAATTCGGGGGCTAAAGCCCCGAGCAGTCGAACCAACATTATGGCACAAAACTTAGTAAGGCGACATCGTCGGGTCAACCGTGGTCGCCCATCCGTTCATACCCGTCGCCATGTTTCGCACTCGATCGTAGCCTTGAGACATCAAAAACTCCGTTGCCTTCCCACTTCGGCCACCCGAGCGGCAGATCACAACAACGTCTTGATCCTTCGGTACTTCGCTGAATCGAGCCTCAATCTCTCCCAATGGAATGTGGTGGACACCAGGCAACACAATGACCTCTAGCTCGTCGGCCTCACGCACATCCAGCAAGAATGGGGTCGCGCCTCCTTCCATCTCGGCGGAAAGGTCGACTGGCATGACTTCAGCGATGCTACTCATAACAATAAGATTGTCCCCTAAGAAACCGTCACAAGTGCCACGTCAGATCGCCGTTTTGACAATCTTTCGCGCACTTTGGCCCATTCCGCACCGTCTAGTCGCGGATTCTCTTCGATAATCCGCAGTGCAGACTGTCGTGCAACCTCCAGCAACTTCGCATCCTGAATCAGGTCCGCGACCTTGAAATCCATCTGCCCGCTTTGCTCCGTACCCGCCAAGTTCCCCGGACCCCGCAACACCAAATCCTCCTCAGCGATCTTAAACCCATCTGTGGTTGCGACCATGATGTCCATCCGAGCCATCGCGTCCTCCGTCTTTGCATCCGCGACCAAAATGCAGAATGACTGGTGCTCTCCCCTTCCAACTCGCCCCCGCAACTGGTGCAGCTGCGAGAGCCCAAACCGGTTGGCGTCCTCAACAACCATTACCGAAGCATTTGGAACGTCCACGCCGACCTCAATCACCGTCGTCGCCACCAGAACATCCAGCTCTTGCCGCCGAAACGCTTCCATCACCGCGTCCTTCTCAACCGGCTTCATTTGCCCGTGCAAAAGCCCAACTCGCTTATCCGAAAACGTTGAGTTCGAAAGCTCCGCAAATAGCTCCTCCGCCGCTTGAGCCATCATCTTCTCGCTCTCGCTCACCATCGGGCAAACCACATAGGCCTGTCGTCCCTGATCAAGCAGAACCCGGACGTTGTCATAAACTCCCCTCCGATCCCCCTTTCGCTTAAAGTGAGTCTTGATCGGCTTTCGCCCCGGAGGAAGCTCGTCAATCACGCTTACATCCAGGTCCCCATAAAGGGTCATCGTTAAGGTTCTTGGAATTGGGGTCGCCGTCATCACCAGCACGTCCGGATTCCCTAGCCCCTTATCCCGCAGAGCCTTCCGCTGAAGAACGCCAAAACGATGCTGCTCGTCCACCACCACAAAGCCGAGGTTCTTAAACTCAACTCCTTCCTGAATCAGCGCATGAGTCCCCACCGCGATCTGGCAAGAACCATCCCGAACGTTCTGATAAGCGTGCTTCCGCTCCCTCGAGTTCAGCTTCCCAACCAAGAGGTCAACCTGAATCCCCAATGGCTCCAAAAGCCGCCGAAGTCCCTTCGCGTGCTGCTCAGCCAGAATCTCCGTCGGAGCCATTAGCGCCGCCTGGTATCCACTCCGAACCGCCGCCAGCATACAAGCCGCCGCCACCGCCGTCTTTCCCGAACCGACATCCCCCTGAACCAGCCGGTTCATCGGAAACGGCCGTTCCATATCTCCAAAAACTTCGCCGATCACCCGCCGCTGAGCCCCCGTCAGTGAGAAGGGAAGCATCCGATCAATCTGCTCCCACAGTGGCTCGCCTTTCCGCTTCTCCTCCTCAATCAGGTTGAAAAGGTTCTCCGCTGCCTCAACCTTCCGATCCGATTTCGCCGGAGCCGGTGGTGCCGGATCCTCACCTGCGATCAAAGACTCAACCGGAAACGCGATCCCCAACTCCTGCTGAGTCTCCGCTCGCCGAAGTGCAAGCTCCAACTGCAAGTACAAAAACTCCTCAAAAACCAACCGCCGCCGCGCCTGAATCCGTGATTCCTCATTCTCCGGGTTATGAATCTGCCGCAGGCACCACTGAACCCCCTTCAGCTTCTGGCTGTCGAGCAAAGACTGCGGCAACGGCTCCTCAACCAATGAAACAAACGTATCCACCGCCGACTGCGCCGCCCGCCGTGCCAGCTTCTGAGGCAACCCTTCGGTCAACGGGTACAGCGGCACAATCCGCGCAAACCCGTCAATTCCGTCTTCGTCCTCAACCGACTCCCACTCCGGAGCCGCCATCTCCTCAAGGTGCGTCCCGGCCTTCACCAGGCCGTAGGCAATGATGTCCCCGCTCGACTCCTCAAGCTGCTTGCGAACCCACGGCTGGTTGAACCAAGTTAGATTAATCGCCCCGCTGGCATCCTCAATGATCGCCTTCAGGATCACCCGTCCGCCGCTGATCGGCCGCGACTCCACCCTCCGCAACTTCCCCCGAACCGTGACTACCTCGCCCGGCTTCGCCTGCGATATCGGCGGAATGTTTCGCCGATCCTGATACTTGCGCGGGAGATGAAACAGCAAATCATCCACCGTCACCACCCCGAGCTTGACATACAGCTTCGCCAACCGAGGCCCAACCCCCTTAACAAACTGAACTTCCGTTTCGAGTCCGCTCGGCATATGCCTCGTAGTTTACAGTGAGCTTTGTTGCAGATTTGCACATGGCAAGGCTTAGAAGCACAATCGAAAGTGGGCAGAAGAAACGGTAATCTCAGACCATGACACGCGAGACCGTCTCAACGTCGAACGCCCCCGCCGCCATCGGACCGTACAGCCAGGCCATCAAAGCCTCCGGCAACTTCCTGTTCATGAGCGGATCGATCCCTCTCCGCCCGGACGGCAGCCAGGTCGAAGGCGACGTTGCCGCTCAAACCGAGCAGGTTCTCGCCAATATGGACGCGATCCTCAGCGAGGCCGGACTTGGCTGGGGCAACATCGTCAAAACCACGATTTTCCTCTCGTCAATGGACCACTTCGCCGTCGTGAACGAGCTCTACGGCAAGAAGTTCCCCGAGAATCCGCCCGCCCGCTCAACGGTTGCCGTCCTCAAACTCCCCCGCGGAGTCGATGTCGAGATCGAAGCAATCGCGGTCCACTAATCTTGAAACGAGTTGTTTCGATAAGCCTCGGCACCAGCAAACGCGACAAAGTCGCGGACGTCGAGTTGCTTGGCGAAACCTTCAGCCTCGAACGCCGAGGAACCGATGGCGACATGAAGCGCTTCGGCGAACTGTTCACCGAGCTAGACGGAAAGGTCGACTGCCTCGGCGTCGGCGGAGCCGACATCTACCTCCAAGTTGAGGACAGCAAATACGCCTTCAGAGAAATCAAAGCCCTGATCGCCGGAGCCAAAACCACCCCTGTCGTCGACGGCGGTGGTCTCAAGCACACGCTCGAACGGAAAGCAATCGAGCAGCTAACAACTGAAGGCATCTTCCCCCTCAAGGGGAAGAGAGCACTGATCGTCAGCGCCGTCGACCGTTTCGGCATGGCCCAAGCCCTCGATCAATCCGGGGCGAGTGTTGTCTACGGAGACTTCCTCTTCGGTCTCGGTCTCCCGATCCCAGTGAGGAGTTACAAAGCAGTCAAGATCCTCGGAAGGATCCTGCTGCCGATCATCACGAATCTCCCCTTCAAGTGGTTCTATCCCACCGGCGAGAAGCAGGAAAAACGAACCCCCAAGTTCCCCAGCTACTTCCTAGAAGCCGACCTGATCTGCGGAGACTGGCACTACATCCGGAGGTTCATGCCCGACCAGCTCCCAGGAAAAACGATCCTGACTCAGACTCTGAGGGCCGCCGATCTCGAATTCCTGAAAGGCGCCGGAGTGAAACAGGCAATCACGACAACGCCCGTGATCAACGGAGAAACATTCGCAACCAATGTGATGCAAGGCGTCATCGTCGCCCATCTGGGCAAGCATCCTGATCAGATCTCGGAACAGGAATACCTTGCTGTTCTCGATCAGCTGAACTGGAAGCCGAACGTGATCACCCTCAACGCCTAGCAGATTTGCGACGTAAGGTACCTTAGGAGCCACATTGCACCGATTCGCATTCGTCATCCATCCGCTCAAGGCGAAAGACGCCGCGCGAAAATTCCCCATCGCCAAGTACTTTCCGGAATGGGTGATCAAAAAAGTCTACGGCTCCCGCAAGCCGTTCATCGGCTCATTCGTTGACGGAATCGAATCTAAAACTGGAGTTAACACCGAGGGCTGGTTCATCATCTGCCCCCTCACTTCGGACATGATGATGAAAGAGCTCCCGCTTGAGCGAGTATACGAAAGACTCGAACAATGCGCAGAGCTCGCTAAGTCAGAAGGTGCAGAAGTCATGGGGTTAGGTGCCTTCACCTCCGTTGTCGGAGATGGCGGAGTAACGGTCCAGAAGCGAACCGGATTCCCGATCACAACCGGGAACAGCTACACCATCGCCACCGCGGTTCAAGGTGCGCTCAAGGCGGCAAACCTCGTAGGGGTCGATCCCAAAAACGCCACCCTGGGCGTTGTCGGAGCAACTGGCTCGATCGGCAAGACCTGCGCTCGAATGCTTGCCCCACAGTTTGGATCAACGATTGTCGTCGGCCGAGACGAGGAACGAACTCAGCTGATCGCTGATGAACTTGATCGCGCACGAGCTACCGTGCAAGTCGCCGATATCAAGGAGGCGGACGTGATCATCACCGTGACTTCTGCGGGCGCCGATCTGATCTATCCCGAGCACCTGAAGCAGGGTGCAGTGGTCTGCGATGTCTCGCGGCCCAGAGACGTCAGCGGAAAAGTCGCCGCCGAGCGACCAGACGTTCTCGTCATCGAAGGTGGTGTCGTCAAGGTTCCGGGTCACCCGAACTTTCGGATTCAATTCGGTTTCCCCGAAGGCACTGCTTACGCTTGCATGAGTGAGACGATGATGCTCGCGCTTGAGGGCCGAATCGAGAGCTTTACCCTTGGAAAAGAGGTCAGCGTTGCTCAGGTTGAAGAAACGATGACCTGGGCCGACAAGCACGGTTTTGAGCTGGCCGGCTTCAGATCCTTCGAGAAGGCAGTGCCTCAAGAGGCGATTGACCGCGCGCGAGTTGCGCGCGGCCTGAAACCAGCCTAAGCTGCTTTCGCAGCTTTCTTCTGAGCCTTTCGCAGATCTGCTCCCTTGATCTCCTGTTCGAGCATGGAAATGGTCTGTTTCAAGGAGCCGATTTCATCGACAAACTTGGAAAGTTCACGCTGCATTTGAACAGCAGTGTTGCTCATCTCACCAGCGGCTGCAGAGTTTTCTTCCGCGGCTGCGGCCACCGTGGACATCTGGAACGTAATGCCCTCAGATTCGGTTTTCATCGTACTCAAGCGTGCCGTCGTGTCGTCCGCAACCGAGAGAACATGAGTCATATTCGCAGAGAGCTCATCTTGCTTTCCACTGACCTCAACCGTTTTTGAGCGGATATCTTCAAACAGCTGAGAACTCTTGTTTGTAATCTCGATCGTTTCGCCAAGAGTTTCAACCATGGTCTTCATCGCTCCATCGACTTCGACGCTACTGAGCTGAACCGCCCGTACGAGTCGGGAAATCGTGTTTGCAGCTTCCTTCGAGTTCTCAGCCAGTTTGCGAACTTCATCCGCGACGACAGCAAATCCCCGACCAGCTTCTCCGGCTCGTGCTGCTTCAATCGCGGCGTTGAGTGCTAAAAGGTTTGTTTGTGCGGAAATCGCCTCAATGGTTTGGGTGATGGTTCCGATCTCCCTTGCCCGACTGTCCATTTCCGACGCTTTCTCAGCGGTGAGCTGAGCGGATTGCACCACGCTATCAATGATTTTCAGCTGGGTACGCATGCTTGATCCCTCGGAAGAAAGAACTTCCATGAAGGACATCGACTCCGCGGTGTCCATGATCAATTGATGAGCGGTTTCCACGGCATTCATCTGCTCGCGGAACTTCTCGTCAAATCCAACGAGCTCACTCTCGAAGTACTCGGTTTTGATCGAGACTTCTTGTGCAGCATTGGCTTGAGAATCCGTTGCAAGTTTGACTTGATCGACCACACCGGCAAGACCAGAGACGTTCATCGAAATGTCGTTGCATTTTGCCACCAAGTCATCGCTGATTTGGTACAGGACGCCGGAAGTGTCCTCTGCTACCTTCGATATCTGTGCTTTGAATCCATTCTCAATATAGGACTCAAGAATCAGTGACTGGTCCAGGTTGAACAGTTTTCCAAGTGCCACGAGAACTTTCACGCCTTGCTTGGGCTTTAACCGATGATCCGACATCACTTTGGGATAAAGCTCTTGAATGTAACTACTCATCCCTGCAAAGAACAGATCTGGAGCGAGCCCAATTCTTGCGTGGACGGCTCCGATGATGCGGCGGCTTTCAAAGTAGGTCTCTCCAACCTCTCCGGCCACCATATGCTTGAAGTAGTCAGGGTTGGTCTGTTTGAGTCTCTGAATACTTGATCCGGCTGCCTCAACGATGTCGACCGCCCCCGGCAGAGTCAACAGGTGCTCGTAAAAGGCGTCAACAATCTTGTCCATGTCGGCGAACAGCTTAGGACCGTAAGCCTTTAAAATGTTGAGATCCGCCTCCGAGATGCGGTACGCATCAAGGGTTGCTTGGATCTTGGCAAGGGGTAGCAGAGTTACCTGTGACTTCATTTTTAACGAGACTCCTACTTTCCTCAATCATTGGTCAGACCCATCACTTTCACCAGCCCTGTAGAAATCTTTAGCATCCTGTCATGACAAACTATGACAAGATCCTGGCTCCGTCATCGATTCCGCAGACGATTGCTTCGCCATCCTTGCCGGTGCTCTTCTTGTAGATGGGGAGCACAGAAGTGCAGAAAGCTTCGACCTCTTCGCGTTCCACCAGGGCGACGCATGCTCCGCCAAATCCAGCTCCTGTCATTCGTGCGCCAAAGACGCCCGGCGCAAGCCATGCGGCGTTGACCATGGCGTCAAGTTCTGGGCAAGAGACTTCATAGTCGTCCCTTAATGAGTCGTGGGAACCTTTCATCAAGGCGAAGATTCCGTTGCGATCCTTTGCGGCTAGGGCCGATTTGAAGGCAATTGATCGTGCATCTTCGGTAACCACATGTCGTGCACGTCGGAACGTGACTTCATCCAGCTCACTCTTCTTTGCTAGGAGCATTTCCAAGTTTGCGTCTCGCAGCTGTGGGACCCCAATTGCTGCTGCCGCTGCTTCACACTGAGATCGTCGTTCGTTATAGGCTGAATCGGTCAAGGCTCTAGGCTTCTTTGTGTCGAGCAGGACGACGGCAAGCGACGGATCGACTGGCGCGTAGTCGATTTCCAACGTGCGAGTGTCGATACACATTGCGTGGTTCTTTTTCCCACAGGCAGATGCCATCTGGTCCATGATTCCGCAGTTGACTCCTACATACTGGTTCTCGCACTTCTGACCCAAGAGGGCGAGTTGCTTTGCGTCCGCCTCAAAACCACCAAGGGCTTGGAACAGTTTGGCAAAGGCCAATTCCATTGCCGCGCTGCTGCTGACTCCACTTCCCATCGGAAGATTGCTCACGACAGTTGCCTCGATATTGGGCATCAATCCGAATGGCTCGGAGAGAACCCAAGCCATTCCTGCAGGGTATTTCGCCCAGCCAGTCGGCTTACGGTTGGTGTTGGCTGAGTCGAAGGGCTTTCCGGGTCCAGCGGAGTCTGACATGAGTTTTGATTCCCCGTCGACGATTCGACCAACAACCCATATTCCCCGGTCGATGGCGCACGGCATGACAAATCCACCGTTGTAATCGGTGTGCTCACCAATCAGATTTATGCGTCCCGGAGCGAAGACTGCGACCTTTGGCTCGACTCGGAAGTAATTGCGGTGGAGGGTAAGGGCGCGATCCAGTGACATATCCTGTAGTAGATACCAGGTTCCACCCACTTCCCGCGCGACCTGTCATCCTTACTGGGGGGTATGCATCTGGTTTTCCGGAATATTGTCTTCGGACGGTGCGGGTGCGATTTCAACCGCCTGCACCTTGTACCGTCCACCAACTTGCCGACCAGTATCCAAAGTAAACTCCGGGAATGTCTACTCCCGTCGAGACTCTTCACGCGTGGCTGAAAGATCACGAGCAGGAATTGCTCGAAACGACTCAAGCTGTTCTTCGCATCAACACGATTGAAGGTCCTGCCGAGCCAAACGCTCCTTATGGTCAAGGGAACAGGGAAGCATTGGACTACATGCTCAACCTGGCTCAAACTCACGGGATGAAAACCACTGACCTTGAGGGTCACCTTGGATATGCCGATTTTGGATCGGGAGAGCGGTTGGTGATGACGTTGGGACACTTGGATGTGGTTCCGGTTGGCCCAGGTTGGAAGCATGAGCCGTTTGGAGCCGAGATTGACGGTGGCTACATCTATGCTCGGGGAGCGGTGGATGATAAAGGGCCTACGATTGCTTCCTATTTTGCCTTGCGGGCGATCCAGTCGTGCTTACCAGATTTGGGAGCTCGGTTCCGGGCGGCGTTTGGTTGTGACGAGGAGAGCGGGTTTGGATGTGTTGAGCGGTACGTTCAAACAGAGGAGGCACCTACTTACGGGATTGCCCCAGATTCGGGCTGGCCATGCTATCACGGTGAGAAGGGGATCGGAGATCTGCTGGTTTCCGTCAAGACCCCCGGAGCGCCATTTGAGCTGACTTCTTTTGAAGGTGGTCAACGGCCGAACATTGTGATTGACTCGTGCCGGGCGACGGTTGTTGTTGGAGCAGAGGTTCGAGCGCATGTCGAAGGGAAGCTGGCAGATAATTGGGATCGTAATATTTCTTGTTCATGGTCTGGGGAGGAACTCGTATTGGAAGCGGTTGGTAAAGCGGCCCATGGTTCGACGCCGTTTTATGGTGATAACGCGGCGACTCGGGTCGCTCGGTTGCTGTTGGCGATATGCCCGTTGAGTCATCAGAAGTTTTATGAGAAGTTTCTGGAAGCGTTTCATCCGAGCGGGGTGGGGCTTGGGATTCACGGTCGGGATGATGCCACCGCGGATTTGACTTGCAATATTGGCGTGGTGTCGTTCTCGGATGGAGCGGTCCACTTGTTGGCGAATGTGCGGTATCCGGCGACTTGGAAGGGCTCTGAGTTGTTGGCGTTGGCCGAAACCAAGATGGCGAAGCTTGGTGAGGCCTGGTCGGTTGCTGTCGAACGGGATTCCCCGTCGCTTTACTTCCCGAAGGATCATCCGATGGTTCGGACGATTGTTGACGTTTACCGCGAGCAGACGGGCGATATGAAGGAGCCCCAGACAATGGGCGGCGGGACTTACGCTCGGGCGGTGCCTAATACGATTTCGATCGGAACCGGTTGGCTTGGCGATGGTGAGGCTCACCAGACGGATGAGCGACTGGCAGTCGAGTCACTTTTCAAGATGAGCCGGATCTATGCGGCGATTCTCTACCGCTTGGCGACGGTGTAGTTTGAACGGCTTTCTCAGTACTGGTGGTGCGTATTTCTTGCTTGGCTTTAGTTGGCTGAGTAGCGCCGTCGGGTTTTATCTTTACGCTCAGAAACTGGGCCGGGCGGCGAATAGCGAGACCGACGGGTGCTTCTTGGGATTTGGGTGCATTTTGTCGGCGATCGTTGGTGGCGGGATTGGACTGCTGGTTGGCAAGTATCCCTATTTCGTCATCACCTCGGCGATTGGATGCATGCTCGCGCCGGGGGCTTTGTGTTGGGTGTTTGTTAAGAAAGCGGGGCGGAAGCTGTAGGTCGGTGAGCGGTGAGCCGTTCTGCTGTCACCGCTTTTGCTGAATTGCGTTGCTCGCTTTGAATGCTCCAGAAATCTGAAACCCCTCCGATAACCAAGGTAGCGCACCTATGGATGGGTGAGTAATTGACCGCATGGATGCACGGAAGGTAACAACCGTGGCTTATCTGGATAACATTTTTGGACCGACATCGGAACGCCTCAACAAGGCGATGAACCTTGCGACTGAGCGTCAGGGGATGCTGATGAAGAACTTGGCGAATGTCAACGTGCCGAATTATAAGCGCGAGGACATGGACTTTCATCTTCAACTTCAGGACGCGATGGGCGGGCAAGGCGACGAGATTGATCGGGCCTTTATGCGTGGCAAAGCCCGCAATGACAACAATAACAGCTCGCTCCGTTTGGACGGCAACAACGTCGACGTTGAGCGCGAAGTCATGTCGATTGCCGAGACCGAGCACAGATTTAATGCCCTCACCGAGATGACGAGCCGCTATTTCAGCGGGTTGAAGTCGGTGATTCGGGAAGGAAGGTAAGGATTAGATGAGAATAGGATCACTTGCAGACGCGATGCAATATAGCACCACCGGCATGACCGCCGAGCGGTTCCGGATGGACACGATTTCAAGCAACCTCGCCAACGCGAATTCGGTCGCGCGGCCGGGTGAAGAAGGATATCGGCGACGCGCGGTCGTTCTGACGGCTTCTGAGGGCGGCGTTCGTATCGACGGCGTAGAAAAAGACATGGAGCGCGACTTCCAAATGAAGTACGAGCCGGGTCACCCATTTGCCGACGCGAAAGGCATGGTTACTATGAGCAATATTGACCCGATCAGTGAGATGGTTGACATGATCGGCGCGAGCCGGGCTTACGAGGCGAACATCGCAGCTTTTAACAGTGCGAAAGGAATGATGAATTCCGCCCTCCAGATTGGCAAAGCCTAACCGAAACCTAAAGTAGCACATGAGGATTTCGTCTAACCCCGCAATCGAACAGGCCCTTGATAAGGGTTCGCTCGGGACTGCGACTCAGTCAGCGGGGAAGAACCAGGGCAGTGATTTTGCCCAGATGTTGATGGACGTCATCGGAGAAGTCAACGACTCCCAAACTAAGTTTGGCGAGTTGCGTGAGGACTACGTGACGGGTCGACGCAAGGTAGAAATTCAGGACGTAATGGTCGCGATGGAAAAAGCTGGCACCTCGATGCAGCTCACTATGGCGGTTCGGAATAAGGTTCTCGAGGCTTATCAAGAGCTTTCGAGAATGCAGGTCTAGTCGTTTCTATGCTGCGTTGGCTTCCTTCTTTTAGGACCCAACAATGGCATTTATAGATCGGTTGAAGAATTGGTGGACAGAGTCAAGCCCGACTCAGCGCTACACGACGCTGGGCGGGGTAATGCTCTTTGTCCTTTTGCTGGGCGGCGTTTTTTCGTTCGCCTCGCGGCCTAAGTACGACATGTTGTATTCCGGCGTGACAGAACTGGAGAAGGCGACAATGGTCGAGGCTCTTCAGGCCATGGGAGTTCCCACTAAGTACGACAACCCAGGCATGGTGGAGATCCCTTCCGATAAGATTCATGAAATGCGCAGTAAGCTGACGCTCGCTGGCAAAGTGCCGAAGTCGGCGCATATGGGTTATGAGAACCTTGCGGACATGAGCCTTTCGGATACTCCTGCGAAGGAGCGGGAACGGCTTAAAGCGATTGCCGAAGGCGAGTTGGCTCGATCGATTGAGACCAACCCCGGCGTGCGCTCGGCACGGGTCCACATTACTCTTGGTGATCCATCGCCGTTTGGAGACCAGCAACGTCCCCCGTCGGCGAGCGTTAACTTGGTGACGAGTGGAAATGGTTCGATCACCCGCGACCAAGCGAAAGGAATCGCGATGTTGGTTTCGCACTCTCTGGACGGAATGGACATGAAAAACGTCGTCGTTCTTGATGAGAAGTCGATTGTTCTCTACAGCGGCAGCGACTCGAGCTCAACAGACGCGCTGGCTTCTTCGAAGATTGAACTCGAACAGTCGGTTGCACGAAAAGAAGAGCAAAGAATTCAAAACAACTTGGACGCGATTTTCGGACCGGGAAAGACTCGGGTCAGCGTTCGAGCAACGGTCAACCTCGACCAGAACGAAGTGACCAAGGTGGAAAACTTGGTGAAGAAGGGCGTCGCGCTGAAGTCGATGGAAGAGAAGATGGGGAGCAAGAAAGTTGCTGGCGGAGTCGCTGGGACTCAGGCAAACACGCTTGCTCCGACCAGTTCAGACTCCGACGACAAAAACGGCGAATACTTCTCCAAGGTCGAACAGCTCCAGCCTAATTCAACGCAAATCGAGACTCATTCGAACAAGGCCGTGGGAAGTATCCAGTCGATGGTCATCAACGTCGCGGCGAATACCTCTGGCTTCCCCGAGGGACAAGAGGATAAGGCCGAAGAGTTTGTTGCTCAGGTCAAGCAGTTTGTTGACTCCGAGAAGAAAACGGGAGACACGATTCTTGAGACCAAGGTGACTCCAGTCAAGTTTGATGAGACTGTTCGGAGCGCCGTTACCGAATCGGTAGCTAAGGCAGAATCGAGTGCCAAGATGCAACAGATGATGGCACTCTTACCCATCGCTGCACTTTTGGTAATCGGGGTCATGGTTGTCAAACAACTTAGCAAGATGAAGCCACTAGCGACAACGACGGCGATTCTGACTGCGGAAGGTCAGACTGTCAATGTTCCGCTGGTCAATGGCCAGATTCCTAGCAACTATGCAATGGTCATGGGGCAGCACCCAGGGTTAGTCCCGGCTGAGCAACGCGCTCAAGACCTCAGGAACAACTTGGCGAGGTACTCGGAAGAGGAGCTCGCCCAGCTTGCGGAGGGCGGAATCATCTATCGTGACAATGGTGAGGTGATGGAAGTCGAAAAGATTGCCGAGAAGAAATCGGTTCACCTTGCCGCGATCAAGCAGATGGCTAAGGATCGTCCAGAGCCCACTGCAATGTTGATCAAGACTTGGTTGGCGGAGGTTTAAGAATATGTCTACAGCTGCAAAAATGAAGGAACTGCCTAACAAAACGAAGGCGGCCGTTCTCATGATGGTGCTTGGTCCCGAGATAGCTGGCGACATTGTCAAGCACTTGTCGGAAGCCGAGATCGAGCTCCTCGCGCTTGAGGTGGCGCGCATGGAGAAAGTTTTCCCGGAAATTCGGGAAGCGGTGATCGACGAATTTTACGATCTGGCGATTGCGCAGGACTTTATCGCAGAGGGTGGAATTGGTAATGCTCGAGCCGTGCTTGAATCGGCATTTGGTACGAACCGAGCCAACGAGATTTTGAGCAAGATTATGTCGGCGATGCGGGTGTTGCCATTTGAGTTCCTGAAAAAAGCCGACCCGCACCAGGTTATCAGCTTCATCCAGGATGAGCACCCTCAGACGATTGCCCTTATTCTGAGCTATATGCCAATGCAAAGCGCAGCGGTGATCATCGGTAAGTTGCCAATTGAGCTTCGAGGTGACGTGGCAGGTCGCATTGCCATGATGGAGCAAACGCCTCCTGAAGTGATTAAGAAAGTTGAGCAGGTACTTGAGAAGAAGATTTCAAGTGTCCTTTCTCAAGAGATGACTCAGGCGGGTGGTCCGAAGGCTCTGGTCGACCTTCTGAACCGCGTTGACCGAACTACTGAGCGGACAATCATCGAAATGCTTGAGCAAAATGAACCTGAACTTGCCGATACGATCAAGGGCATGATGTTCGTCTTCGAGGACATCATTCAGCTCGACGATCGAGCTATCCAAGCTGTGATGCGCGAGGTTGATATGAAGGACCTTGCAACGGCGCTCAAAGGTTCGAAACCTGAAGTAGCTCAGAAGATTTTCCAGAATATGTCCGACCGTGCGGTTGGGATGCTTAAGGAGGACATGGAGTTCATGGGACCGGTGAGGACCAAGGTCGTCGAGGAAGGGCAACAAAAGGTCGTTGCCATTATTCGTAAGCTGGAAGAGTCCGGTGAGATCGTTCTGAGCCGAGGCGGCGAGGAGGAAATGATTGTCTAGCTTCGTTAACTCAGGGTTCACGAGTTTGAACCAGGACGCGCTCTTTGGGCAGATTCCAAAGCTGTCGTCAGACCTTAAGCGCATGTCAAATCGACTGTCGGATCAAGTCGATCTGCTCAAAGAAAAGGGTTATCAGGACGGCTACAACGCGGGCTTTGAAAACGGCCTCCAGGCTGGTGCCAATGAAGGTCGTAGTGCTGGACTGTTGATGGCTCAGAACCAGGCGGAGGCAGCGCGACGATTGGAAGCGAAGCAGTTTTTGGCCGATTGCGAGCTTTTCATGCAGGAGTTTGAGCAAAGGGTCATGAACTGGTTTGAACAATCTGAGGAGGTCTTGACGGAGATGTCCATGGAAGTTGTCCGGCAGATTTTGGCGGCGGAACTTGAGATAAACAAGCATTACGCATTAGAGATCGCGAAAGATGTTTTGCAGCACATTACGCACGCTCGTCGGGCGCGTATCATGATCAATCCTGCGGATTTTGCGCTCTTCGAGAGTCATCGAGAAGAACTCTCGCTCCAATCTCGCGAACTCGACAACATCGAAATCGTGCAAGACGCTTCGATAAAGAGCGGAATCGTTGTGGAGACTGAGGCGGGAATTATTGATGCAACTCTCAATACTCGATTAGAGTTGATTGACAACGAGTTTCGGAACGCAGCATGATTCAGATTCGCGAGCCCCGATTTACGCGGCTGAAACTTGCCGCAATGAACGCTCCTTCGTACCGGCTATCGGGGCGAGTGAGCAAGATTGTGGGACTTGTCATCGAGTCAAACGGACCTAACGGACCGATTGCGCGGATCGGTGATCTTTGCCACATCAAAACCGATGGGATGAATGGTGAGAAGCGTTCGGTTCCCGTTGAGGTAGTTGGGTTCCGTGATAACACTGTGTTGCTTATGCCGCTTGGCGATCTGGACGGCATTCGGGCTGGAGACTTGGTTGAGTCGACGGGGCATTGCCTTTCCGTCCCAATATCCGAGTCGATGTTGGGTCGTGTGTTTGATGGTCTGGGAAATCCAATGGATGGCGGTCCGGCGATCGAGGCGGAGATGCATTATCCGGTTACTGCCAATCCGCCGAATGCTATGACACGGCGGATGATCGAGAAGCCGTTAGCGACCGGAGTTCGGGCGATCGATGGAATGTTGACTCTTGGGGAGGGACAGAGGATGGGGATTTTCGCGGGTTCAGGCGTTGGAAAGTCGACGCTGCTGGGCATGATTGCTCGAAACTGCGAGGCAGAGATCAACATCATCTGCCTGGTTGGTGAGCGTGGTCGTGAAGTCCGCGAGTTCATGGAGAACGACCTTGGCGAAGAGGGGCTAAAGCGATCGATTATCGTCTGCGCGACTGGTGAGCAGCCAGCGCTGGTGCGAATCAAGGCGGCTCTGACCGCGACGGCGTTGGCAGAGGGTTTTCGGGATCAAGGTAAGTCGGTTCTGCTGATGATGGACTCAGTGACTCGCTTTGCTATGGCGCAGAGGGAAGTTGGTTTGGCTATTGGCGAGCCACCTTCCACGAAGGGCTACACGCCTTCGGTGTTTGCCCTGCTGCCCCGTTTGATGGAGCGGGCAGGAATGGGACCGAAGGGGGCGATTACGGCTCTGTATACAGTCCTGGTGGATGGCGATGATACGAACGAGCCGATTGCAGACGCCACTCGCGGTATCTTGGACGGCCATATTGTTTTGAACCGCAAGCTGACTTCGCGGGGTCACTATCCGCCGATTGATATTTTGAACAGCCTCTCGCGAACAATGCCCTTTGTGGTTTGTCCGGAGCAGATTCAGGCGGCGACCGATGTTCGGGAACTGATGGCGGCGTACAACGACGTTGAGGATCTAGTCTCGATTGGGGCTTACAAGAAGGGCGCCAGACCTTTGACTGACAAGGCGATTGACTCGATCGATGGGATCAACAAGTTCTTGCGCCAGGCGAAGGCAGAGGGTTCGAGCTTTGAAGCTGCAGTTGCCGGGTTGACGACGGCTGTGAATTAGAAGTCGACGGGTCGCAAGTAGTATTCGTTGATCGCGGTGTTGCTGAGCATCGCCACCGTGGGGAGCTTACGCTTCCAGTGGGTGCCGCTGACTCTTTTCCAGACGATGTCGACCTCGTCTTCAGGGAAGCCCATCGAGATGAGGCGATCGCGACCGTAGCCCTGGACGACGTAATGGAGGATTCGGTCAGCCTTTGGGTAGCTGATGCCGAAATCACCTTCGTCGGTCTGACCTTTGACCAGATCTGCGGTGGCGGGCTTGTCGATAATGACTTCAGGGACACCTAGAGCGCGAGCGACTTCCCAGACTTGAGTCTTGAAGAGGTCTCCAAGTGGGTTGATGGGGGGTGCGTCATCGGCGTGCCAAGTGTAGTAGCCAAAGAGGCGTTCGGATTTGTTGCCGGTTCCAATGGGGACTCCACCAACTTCGGCAGATTGATCGAAGAGTACGATCATCCGCGAGCGGGCGCAGACGTTTCCGAGGCGCTGGGACGAGATTCCGTCTTCATATTGCGAGACGTAGCCATCAACCATTCCGGTGATCTCGATGGTTCGGACCTGGATTCCAAGATCGTCGATGACGAGCTGCGCGTGATCGAGGCTTTCTTGGCTGCTGATTTTGTATGGCATTCGAAAGGCGAAGGTGTTTTCGGGTCCGAACGCGCGGGCGCAAAGGTAAGCAACAACTGCGGAGTCGACCCCGCCTGACAGACCAAGGACGACTTTATTCATGCCTCGTCGCTTAATGACTTCCGCTTTGAGGAATTCGATAAGCCAATCGGAAACTTGCTCAGCGTTGATACTGAGGGGATTGGTATCAAGTTCGGCAAGTTTGGCCGCGCGAACTACGTTGAGAGGCATGCTCCTAGTTTACAGTTAAGATGTGGTCATCCACGATCGTGCTGTTTGCTTGTGGGCGCCAAGGCGGGTAGGGAGATGTTTGTTGATCGGCTCAAATCTCAGAAACTCAATAAGGATGCTCAAATGTCGGGACCGAAAGCCCCGTATCCGTCCCAGCTTTGAACCTGAACCCTACTGAGAGAATGCTTGACAGCCAAAAGATACAAGACGAGTCAGGAAAGCAAGAAGCATCTTTTTTCAAAGAAATGTTAACCAGGTGTTGACATTGGAGATGGCCGCTGGTATCATTTCTGTTTGTCGCTGAGTTGAAAAAACGAAAAGCGAAACAGAGAGAGAAGGGCGCTGAAGAGCAATCTTAGCACAATTCTCACTCGAAGAAGAAGTTCTTTGAAAGCCGCATAGCGAAACAAGAAGCGCATCGAGCAACTCTATAAGCGCTGCGTAAAGCAAGCTAAAGAGGGCCGACGATGAATGCCTAGGGACAAGATACCGATGAAGGACGTGTAAGCGACGAAACGTCTTGGGGAGCTGCACAAAAGCTTTGATCCAAGAATTTCCGAATGGAGAAATCCGGCCAGAGTAATGTTTGGTCACTCATATCTGAAAAAATAGGATATGTAGAGGGAACCTGGTGAACTGAAACATCTAAGTAACCAGTGGAAAAGAAATCGAAGAGATTCTGTAAGTAGCGGCGAGCGAAAGCGGAAAAGCCCAAACCAACAGGCTTGCCTGTTGGGGTTGTAGGACCACCACCAACCCCTTCTAATCAAGATCATCGAAAGGTGACTTTGATTAGGAGAAGTTGGAAAAACAAACTTTACAGTTAATAGAACAGGATTGGAAAGTCCGGCCATAGAGGGTGATAGCCCCGTATATAAAAACACGTAAACAATTTGAAGGTGGCACCTGAGTAGCACGGAGCACGAGGAACCCCGTGTGAACCTGCCGAGACCACTCGGTAAGGCTAAATATATCTTGTCACCGATAGTGCATCCAGTACCGTGAGGGAAAGGTGAAAAGAACCCCGGGTAGGGGAGTGAAATAGAACCTGAAATCGTCGTGTCCACAAACAGTCGAAGCACAATGTTTGGAGTAATCCATTCAGGTGCGACGGCGTACCTTTTGCAGAATGAGTCTGCGAGTTAATAGTGTTGGCAAGCCTAAGTGTTTCAGACACGGAGGCGAAGGGAAACCGAGTCCGAATAGGGCGTCTAGTCAGCATTATTAGACCCGAAACTGCGTGATCTTGCCATGGCCAGGTTGAAGTGGTGGTAACACACCATGGAGGACCGAACTCATTGATGTTGAAAAATCTCGGGATGAGCTGTGGTAAGTCCGGTGAAATGCCAATCGAACGCAGAGATAGCTGGTTCTCCCCGAAATGCATTGAGGTGCAGCGTCTTGTATGTTTCATGGGGGTAGAGCACTGAATGGGCTAGGGGTCTTACCCGATTACCGAACCCAACCAAACTCCGAATACCATGAAATTAAGCAAGGCAGTGAGACGGTGAGTGATAAGATCCATCGTCAAAAGGGAAACAGCCCAGATCAACAGCTAAGGGCCCTAAACGATAACTAAGTGTGAAACGATGTGAGATCGCGTAAACAGCCAGGAGGTTGGCTTGGAAGCAGCCACCCTTTAAAAAGTGCGTAATAGCTTACTGGCCGAATGTGATCTTGCGCGGAAAATGTATGGGGGCTAAAGTTATCTTCCGAAGCTTTGGGATCGTATTTATACGATCGGTAGGGGAGCGTTGTGTTTGCAGTGAAGCTGTAGCGGAAGCAACAGTGGAGCGGACACAAGTGAGAATGCAGACATGAGTAGTGATAAGAAAGGTGAGAATCCTTTCCGCCGAAAATCTAAGGTTTCTCCGGCTATGTTCGTCATACGGAGGTTAGGCGGTTCCTAAGGTGAGGCCAGAAGGCGTAGCCGATGGACATCTGGTAGACATTCCAGACCCAGGTATACGAGCCAGGGGAGGACGCTTCACAATATCTCATCCCGCACCGTTGGTTGTTGCGGGCTAGGCCGAAACTCTAACTCCTGTTAAGGGGGTTTTTCAAAAGAGCGGGGCCGGGGAAGGGCGCTCTTCGGAGCAAACGAACTGAGATTGCGTGGGGCCTAGAAAAGTCCCGTAGCATTAATTGTATATCTGACCGTACTGTAAACCGACACAGGTAGATGAGTCGAGGAGACTCAGGCGTTCGAGAGAACTCTCGTTAAGGAACTAGGCAAAAGAGCCCCGTAAGTTAGCAATAAGGGGCGCCCCGAAAGGGGTCGCAGCGAAGCAGCCATGGCGACTGTTTACCAAAAACACAGGTCTCTGCTAAGGTGAAAACCGAAGTATAGGGGCTGACACCTGCCCAATGCCCGTAGGTTAACAGGAGATGTTAGGGAAACCGAAGCATTGAATCGAAGCCCGGGTGAATGGCGGCCGTAACTCTAACGGTCCTAAGGTAGCGAAATTCCTTGTCGGCTAAATACCGACCCGCATGAAAGGTGTAACGACTATGGCACTGTCTCAACGAGAAGCTCGATGAAACTGTAGTACCCGTGAAGATGCGGGTTATGCGCAGTAGGACGGAAAGACCCCGTGGAGCTTTACTACACCTTGACATTGTGACTTGGGTGTAAATGCAGAGCGTATGTGGGAGCTTCGGCACCAATGGAACACCACACTTTTGCATCTGATTCACTAACTTGGACCATTATCTGGTTCGAAGACATTGTCAGGCGGGTAGTTTGACTGGGGCGGTCGCCTCCGAAAAAGTAACGGAGGCGCCTAAAGATCCACTCAGGCTGGTTGGAAATCAGCCGTTGAGCGTATAGGTATATAGTGGGTTTGACTGTGAGACAGACAAGTCGAGCAGGGACGAAAGTCGAGCTAAGTGACCCTCTGATTGCGCGTGGGCGCGTCAGGGTTCAACGGATATAAGCTACCCCGGGGATAACAGGCTGATCTTGCCCGAGCGCTCACAGCGACGGCATGGTTTGGCACCTCGATGTCGGCTCGTCGCATCCTGGGGCTGTACAAGGTCCCAAGGGTTCCGGAGTTCACGGATTAAAGCGGCACGCGAGCTGGGTTCAGAACGGCGTGAGCCAGTTCGGTCCCTATCCACTGCGCACGTAAGAAATTTGAGGGGAGTCGTCCTTAGTACGAGAGGACCGGGATGAACAGACCTCTGGTGTACCAATTGTTCCGCCAGGAGCATACGTTGGGTAGCCACGTCTGGTCGTGATAAGCGCTGAAAGCATCTAAGCGCCAAGCACACCCCAAGATTAGATTTCTCAATTTGTAAGGACCCTCGAAGACTACGAGGTTGATAGGTCACGGCTGTGAGTCCAGTAATGGATTAAGGTGAGTGATACTAATTGTCCGAGGGCTTGCTTACGCAGCTCTTATAAAGTTACTCGAATGCGCTTCTTGTTTCATGTGCGGCTCTCAAAGGGCTTCGGTTATTACAATCGAATATCCCTACCACTTTCCGGGTGGTCATAAAGCGTAGGAAACACCTGTTCCCATTCCGAACACAGCAGTTAAGCTACGTCTTGGCTGAGGTAGTTGCACCGCAGGGTGCCGCGAGAAAGGCTTGTCGCCCGGTTAATTTTAAGAAGGCTCCCGAAAGGGAGTCTTTTTTTGTTTGCGGTAACCTCGTTGTATGATTCTTGTGGCTGCCGCATTGCTGATTCAGGCCCAACCATACATCTATCAAAAGGAACTTGATGCCTGGCGCGAGTCGGATGCAAAGAACCCGCCTCGCTCGGGCATGATTCTGTTTATTGGGTCTTCGACGTTTACCAACTGGAAGACGGTCAACGACGCGTTTCCTTCTCGCCAGGTGTTGAACCGAGCCTATGGTGGCTCTGGTCTTGGGCACCTAATTCGAGACTACAAGGTGTTCTCGGCCTATCGACCCAAGCAGATCGTTATCTACAGCGGGGAGAACGACCTTGCAGGTGGAAAAACCCCAGCCCACGAGGTTGTAACGAATTTCAAAAAGCTGTTTTCCTTGTTTCGCCGCGATCTGCCTCAAGCTGACATCCTTTACTGTGCGATGAAGCCGAGTCCTTCGCGCTGGCACCTGCGGGCCAAGTTCATGTTTGGGAACCAGGTAATTAAAGAGTTCCTCGCTACCCAGCCACACGCAGACTATATCTCTTGCTGGGACGCCATGCTTGGCTCGGACGAGCGCCCGGATCCATCAATCTTTGGACCTGATATGCTCCACATGAATCCAAAGGGTTATGCGATTTGGACGAGGTTGCTTGGACCCAGCCTGAAATAAACTTTAGAACGTCAGGTTGTCGCACATGACGCCGAGTGTCTTGCGGAGCTCAAGAATGTCTGATTTCGACTTGAAGCTCCCCAAGTTAAGGAACTTGGGGGATCCTCCGCAGGCGCTCGACGAATTCCTCAACCGCCGAGTCAGTAGGACGCCACGGACTGATTCCGGCGTCGGCCAGCTTAGAGTTACTCATTACAGAATAGGCGGGGCGCTTAGCTTGCGTCGGGTAATCGGCGGTGCCGATTTTATCGATTCTCACTTCCTCGTCCTTGTAGATTGAAAGGACCCGTTCGGCAAACTCGTGCCAGCTCATACGCTCGCTTCCGCAGGCATGATAGATTCCAGAATCCAAATTGCTTTCAACAGCGGAGGCGATTGCGGTAGCGAGATCGACGGTATACGTCGGGCAACCGAACTGATCACCGACGACTCGTAGCTGACGTCCCGCGTTGTGGGCGTAGATCATGGTGAGCGGAAAACTCTTTCCGCTAGGACCAAAGAGCCAGCTGGTGCGGAAGATGATGGGGTCGTCCAGCATTGCCTCGGCATAGTGCTCGCCGGCTAGCTTCGATTGACCGTAGACTCCGAGCGGATTCGTTTCGTCCGTCTCAACGTACGGCTGTGTGGCGGTGCCATCGAAGACAAAGTCGGTCGAGATGTGCAATAACCTGGGGCCGCCGTTGAGTTTGCCACAGAGGTTGAGGACTCCCTCCTCGTTGACATCAAATGCGATCTCGGGCTCTTCTTCTGCTTTGTCTACTGCAGTGTACGCAATGCAGTTAACCACCCAATCGGCATTCTTCTTTGCCAGCCATTTACAGTCGTTGATCGTCGCAGGTTTGGTGAGATCGACGTCCTTGCGAGTCAGAGCTCTGACTTCGTGGCCAAGAGCTTCAAGAACTTTGACAACATCGGTTCCAAGCATTCCGTTGGCGCCAAGCACGGTGACTTTCACTGGTTACGCACCTCGATGCTCCAATCCCTGATATCTAGGTCGGGGTCATTCGTATCGGCAGTTGTTGGTTCCAAGAAGGAAAAGCGGGAGTTATCGTAGACCTGCGATGTTGCCAATGGAATGCGGACGAAGGAGTTGATTTCGGAGATGTTCTGATTGTTGCCGAGGCTGTCGATAATCCGGCTCGAGCCGCTGGAGGGATCGAGGAGCCGATTCATGGTGAGAAGGTTTACTTGGATCGACTGAAGCGCATTTGCATCAGCGACACTATCGGCAAGCTGGTTCAACGACAGTTCAAAGCCCAGAGTTTTGGAGCCGGTGGTGACATCGAGTGAGTTGAGCGGAATACCAACCGCGTTGAAAAACGATAAGGATGAGTCAGTAAACTTATACAAAGTGTACTGGCGGGTCTCGGGAGTCCAGCGTACAAAATAGTTTGCGTTGCCAGTGAGGAAGCCGTTATTGGTCGGAAACGCAACGACCGGAAGGGGACCATCGGTGGTTGGGTTGAGATCGGTGCTCGTTCTGATCGCAAAGATGTAAACGTAGTCTGAACGCACTTGGCCGTCAACAGACATCCGAAAGATCAGTCGCGTAGCATCGTCGTCGGGGTTGAGGGGAGACTTCGCGCACCCCACTAAAAAAAGACCAGCAAGGAGGGGCCAAGCCCTCAAATGACACCACCGGTGTAATACAGAATCCGGCTACAGCCCTCACAAATCACTACTTTGTCGTCAATGAGCTGGACCATGACCATTTCAGGGATGGTTGAGCCACACTCTTCGCAAGTCTTGTCGTGGGTGACATCGGCCATTCCGACTTGGCTTTTCGCTCGAATGGCGTCATATCGACCAATCAACGCAGGACCGATTGTCTTGGCTAGCGCAGGTCGTTGAGAACTCAGTTCCTTGAAGCGCATTTCAAGTTCGGTCTTCTGGGTTGCCGCCATCGTTTTCCAGTCTGTGAACTTTCTGATTGCGGCTTCTGCCTGCTTTTTTGCTTCTTCCGCAGTCGCCTTCAATGGAGGAACCTCGTCCCAAAAAGCTAGGATTCGCTCTTCGTTCGTGGCTTGGTTTGCTATGAGCCCCGATTTCTGATGTTCTAGTGCCTCGATCTCCTTGGGGTTGGTGACCTTTCCGCTAAAGAGTTGCTTTTCAATGGACAGGAGCTTGTCGGCGATCTGCTGATTTGTGAGCTCAAGGTCGCGCTGCTCGCCATGCTTTTCGTGGTATTTGGCGTTAGCTTCGGCGAACACGGCTTTGGCCTTTTCGGCCAGGGATTGTAGCTTGACGCCTTCTTCCATTGCCGCCGCACGTTTGCGAATTTGGAGAATCGCACGGTCGATTTCGTGGAGCTTGTGGAGGCGCATCAACTCGGCAGATGCCATGGGTCTAGGTTACTTGATTCGTGAGCCAATCAATCCGCCAATTGCACCAAGAACCGCGACGGGGAGCATCGGGTACTTCATGTTCGGGCAGCCGGTGTTGCAACGCACCATCAGCTTGTGATATCCGAATCCGAGCACGGCACCGATCAGGAGTCCGAGAATTGGTTTCACCATATCGCTACTCTACGCCGAATTCGGAGTTGAAGTTAGTTGGCTCCAACTCCCGAAATCCTAGCTATTGAGTCGCTTCTCGAGATCTTCGAGAGCTTTCTCGGCCTCGCTAGCTGAGACACTGGGAGCAGTTCCGCCTTCGACGACGCTGACCGATGGGGTGACGACCTCTGTGGCGGTAACTGGTCGAAGTCCGAGTTTCTCTTCAAGCTTGTCGAGCTCCGATTCGGCTTCGAGGTCTCGAGAAGTCGATTCCATTGCCTGAATCTTTCCGAAGAGCGATTCGTTGCCCATCTCTGCGCGTGCGGCTGCTTCGGACTGTTTCTCTTTAATGCGGTTTTCGACTGCACCGAAACCTTCGAACTCGTTCTCAAACGAGAGACCGTCGAGGGCCTTGCTGATCGAAGATTGAATCTGAGCTGACTTCCACTGAGCCTTGAGGGCGAGGGCTTCGGCGGTCTTTTTGCGAACCTCTTCTTCCTGTCGCTTGATACCGACTTTGACTTGCTCAACGGTGGCGACTGCGGAATCGTAGGAGGCTTGGAGAGAAGCAACGACTGAGTCGATGTTCATCTTTTCGCGCATGAATTGAGTTGCAAGTGCGCGGTCGCCCTGCTTGAGCGCCATTGTTGCTTTCGACTCAAGCGAAGCGGCCTTGTTCTGCTGCTGCTTGAGTTCATTCTCGAGCATGTTCTTCTGCGTGATAGCCTGAACTGCCTTCTCACGGTTGCTGAGAAGTGCTGCCTGCATGTCCTTCTTGGCCTGATCCAGCATCACTTCGGGATCCTCCAACTTGTCCATCGTTTTGTTGAAGAGTCCTTTTAGCCAGTTGAGAAATCGTTTCATTGGATGTAATTCCGCGCGGTTTGACGCTAATTATACACTTACGGCATACCTAGCGTCAGGTTGCATTTGTAGTTTAGTAAGGGTTGGAAACCGGTGTTTGGACCCAAGGGAGCGCCGCCAGCAGCCGCTCCATCTCAGGAGTCTGCTCCGGATCTTCGTTATGCAAGTGAGGGAATGGGATTTCTGGCTTGCCTTCGGTGAAACCTTCGGTCTCGAGGAATTGGGTCGCGGAATTCAGATGACCGTAGAGATAAACCCAGTCGTGCTCATCCCAAATGATTGTTCCTCCGCCGTCGAGAGCATGGAGCCACACGTGATGACGAGCATCTCGACCCAGGAACTCTCCGAATTCGAGCAGGAGACTTTGCACGTCGTTCAGAGTGATTTGTTCAATTTCATAGCGAGAAAACTTGTATCCATCCGGTGGAGTGACGAGAAGATAGACCAGTCGAAATCGCTCACCGTAAACTGACAAAACCTTTGAGACAAAGTCTAGTGGTTGACGTGGAGCGACTAGCAAGCGCGACACGCCCGAGATGGATTCGTGCGTGAAGTTATCAGCCCAGGTGACCGGCGACCAAGCGTTGATGGGGTCCCAAGCTCCAAGCTTTGCTCCGAATTCGCGCGGGAGGGGGGTCATTCGTATCGCGGGTCCTTCTTGCAGAGGGCAAGGAAATCGCACCCTTCGCAAAGTGGCTTTGGGCGCGGGGAGTAGTCGTCAAGGGAAGCGGAGAGTATTGTTTGGCCGATCTGGATGATGTCTCGTTCGAATTCCTCGAGCTCGGCGGCAGAAAGGAAAGCGGTCGCCTTTGCGTTTACTCGAAGAGCATGGATCGTGGCGACGACTTGCTGTCCGGGGAACATTCTTGAAGCCAAGAGCTGATAGCAGGCCATCGCCAAATCGTCTTTGACTTGAGCTTCGGTGACGGCGGAGCGACCGGACTTGTAGTCGACGATTTCGATCGTGCCATCGGCACGCTCGTCAAGGCGGTCAACTCGTCCGATGAGCTCAAATGGGCCGACATCCGTTTTCAACAGTTTTTCGACGGCGAGGGTTCGGACACCTTCTTCGCGCTTGGCTATGGCGTCTTCAACGACACTCAGAACGATCTCTTTTCCTTCCCCATAAGCCTCCTGCATTTCTTCGGCGGAGGCGAAGCCAGCATCGATCCAGCTCTCTTCGTAGATTCGCAGGGCATCGCCGACGGTAGTGACGCCTTGGTCACCTTCATCATGGAATCTCTCCAAGACTTTGTGAAGCGTGGTACCGAACGAGTAGTAGCTTTTGGCGCGCAGGTACCACTTGCCTCGGGGGTCGATGTAGGTCCAGAGGTACTTGCTTGGGCACGCGAGGAAGGTCGTGATCCGGCTTGGGCTCAGGGTTGGTTTTCGCGCCACACGCTATTTTAGCGCGGTTGGGAACGTAGACTATACATGTGACTACCGCCGCGCAAACGATTCGCCTCGGCCACTCGCCAGATTCCGACGACGCCTTCATGTTTTGGGGCCTCGCATCCGGCACCGTCAAGTCCGATTTTCAGTTCGAGCACATCCTGCGGGATATCCAAACTCTGAACGATTGGGCGATGGAGGGCAAACTCGAGTCGACCGCGATTTCGGTTCATGCATTTGCTTATGTGGCGGATAAGTACGCACTGCTTCGGCATGGCGGTTCATTCGGCGACGGCTACGGTCCAATGGTGGTTGCGGCAACTCCCATTTCGGTTGCTTCGTTGGAAGAGATCACGATCGCGGTTCCCGGCAAGCTAACCTCCGCGTTTCTCGAGCTGAACTTGTTCTTCGAAGACACCTTTGGCACCAATGCAAATCTGAAATTTGAAGTCGTCCCTTTCGATGAGATCGTTCCAGCAGTTCAGCGAGGGGATTACAAGGCAGGGTTGATCATTCACGAGAGTCAGCTGACTTACAGCGAAGAAGGGCTTTTTGAGATTGCCAACATGGGAATGTGGTGGCGTAAGAAGACGGGTCTTCCGTTGCCGCTTGGCGTGAACGTTGTCCGAAAGGATCTGGGCCACGATGCGGTCATTGAAGTCTCTCGCTGCATGCGGGAGTCGATTGAGGCTGGCTTGCAGAATCGCCAGAATGCTTTGGGGCACGCGCTTCAGTACGCACGCGGAATGGACGAGGGAACCTCGGACAAGTTCGTCGGCATGTACGTCAATGAGCGAACCCGCGACATGGGCGAGGAAGGCGTGAAGGCGATCCGATTGCTGCTCGCTGAAGGCGCCCGAATCGGCATGGTTCCGGCGGTTGACGTCGAAGTAGTGGACTAACACAAAAATGCCCCGACTCGTTCGGGGCATTTTTGTGTCTGGATGTCTGGCGTCATCCTCGTTTCAAGCCCAATTCTGCCCACTGCTGGGAATCGATGGTGCTTGGAGCGTTCATCAGCGGGTCCATCCCTGGACCCGTCTTGGGGAAGGCGATGACTTCGCGGATGTTCTCGGTGTCAGCGAGGAGCATGATGAGGCGGTCCATGCCCCAGGCGATTCCGCCGTGAGGCGGCGCGCCGTAACTAAAGGCTTCGAGCAGGTGCCCGAAGCGCTCTTCTTGGGTTGCCGCGTCGATGCCAAGGAGGCCGAACATTTGGGCTTGGAGGTCGCTTTGGTTGATTCGGATCGAACCGCCGCCGCACTCGCTACCGTTGCAAACCATGTCGTACGCCTGGGCTCGGGCTTTACCGGGAGTCTCGGCGAGCAACGGGATGTCTTCGGTCTTCGGTGCCGTGAACGGATGGTGCATAGCTGACCATCGCTGGCCGTCGGCATCCCACTCGAAGAGAGGGAAGTCAGTGACCCACATGTAGGCGAGCTTTCGAGGATCGCGCAGGTTGCATCGGTCGCCGATTTCGAGGCGGAGGCGATAGAGCACATTGTTGCCAGCTTCGTTGCCGTCGGCGATGAAGCAGAAAAGGTCTCCCGCTTCGGCCTTGCCGGCGTCTGCGATGGCTTGGAGTTTCTCCGGCGTGAAGAACTTGGTGATCGAGGACTTGGCAATGAGTCCGCCAGGGAGGACAACGCCTTCGCCTTCGGCGATGAAGGAGATGGACGCCATGCCCTTCGCTCCGAATTCACGGGAGAAGTCCTCAAGGACTCCCACTTCCTTTCGGGACAATCCTGAGCCACCGGGATACCGGACGCCACGGATTACTCCGCCAGATTCAATGGTGTTCTCAAACACTCCGAATTCGGAGCCTTTGACGTGCTCGGTGACATCGAAAAGTTCGAGACCGAAACGGATGTCCGGCTTGTCGCAACCGTACTTGTCCATCGCCTCGGCGTAGGTCATGCGAGGGAAGTCGCCGACGGGCTCTTTGTCGAGCTTGAATTCGGTGATAAGACCGTTAACAACCTCGCGAACCATTTCCTGGTTCAGTGTGAGAATGTCCTCCTCGGTAATGAACGACATTTCGATGTCGAGCTGGGTGAACTCGGGCTGGCGGTCGGCTCGCGAGGATTCGTCACGGAAGCAGCGCGCGATCTGGAAGTATCGCTCAACGCCGCTGACCATCAGGAGTTGCTTGTACTGCTGAGGCGACTGGGGAAGGGCATACCAGAGTCCGGCTTCTTGGCGGTAGGGAACCAGGTAGTCGCGTGCGCCTTCGGGAGTCGACTTAGTGATGATCGGGGTCTCGACTTCGAGGAATCCACGCGCAGAGAGGAAGTTTCGGAGCCGCTGGTTCGCAGAGGAGCGCATCGCGAGTGAGCGATACATGTAAGAGCGACGCAGGTCGAGGTAGCGGTGCTTGAGCCGCAACTCTTCACTCACGCTCGCCATTTGAGCTTCGTCGGAGACCGGGAAAGGCAGCGGCTTCGCGGGGCTGAGGAGGGTGTACGAAGTCAGAACGACTTCGATCTCGCCGGTCGGCATTTCGGCGTTCTTGGTCTTCTCGTCTCGCAAGGTGACCACGCCAGTGACTTCCAGGCAGCACTCGGGCCGAATCTCGGTTCGGTTAGCAAACTTCTCCGGGTCGAGCGCAATCTGTACGAGTCCGTTGCGGTCCCGCATATCCGCAAACCAAAGTCCCCCAAGGTCTCGGACCCGGTGGATCCAGCCGTTGAGGGTGACGGTCTCGCCCGCGTTTGTGGCGCGAAGCTCTCCGCAGGTGTGCGTGCGAGGTTTAAAGCTCATTTTGAACCTACGAGGATACCTTCTTTAGTTGGGATTGAGGGGTTGGGGGTGCGGAGTTCAGGGCTCAACATCGCCACCTGGGTTGTCCCAGGTGGCGGTGCTGACGGGTTGAAGGACTTCGACGGACATGTCTCGGTCTACTCGGATCTGGCAGCTCAGGCGGAATTCGCCGAGAACGCCGTCCTCTTCCAAGCAATCCTTCTCGGCGTCACCGATCGGCGGTTCCTCGCTGAGGAACTTGACTCGGCATGTGGTGCAGCGAGCGTTTCCGCCGCAGCGGTGGGAGACGTCCACTCCGCCATTTTCAAGTGCGAGAACGAGCTTTGTGCCTTCCTCACAGGAGATTTCGTCGAAGCCAACAGCGGAGATTTTGTGCATGATCGTAGGATACCTATCCGCCCGACTTCTTCTCTCCGACGGGCTCAGTTCCCATCGTTCGGCCCTTCTTGAGTGCGGGAATACCTTCCGCCATCCAGACCGGAAGGGGTCCCGAGTTCAGATAGTAGTCGAAGAACTGCGACAAGCGAACACTGAAGTCCTTTCGGTTTCGGCGCTCGACGAGGTTATGGGCTTCACCGTTGTAGTTCAGCATCCAAGCTCGCTTATCGAGTCGGCGCAGGGCGGTGAAGTACTCGATGCCTTGTTGCCAGGGCACCGCTCCGTCCTTATCGTTCGCCATCATCAAGAGCGGAGTCTTGACCTTATCAGCGTGGATGAGAGGCGAGTTTTCGAGGTAACGGAGGGGTGACTCCCAGATGGATTCGCCGATTCGGCTCTGCCCAAACTCGTACTGACCTTGTCGCACGACGCCTGATTCGCCTCGAATTCCTCCGTAGGCGCTGAGCATGTTGCTTACCGGAGCTCCGGCACAGCCGGCGGCGAACATGTCGGTCTCGGTGACCAGATAGGCGACTTGGTAGCCGCCCCAGCTTTGGCCTTGGATGCCAACCCGTTTGGGGTCAACAAAGCCTCGGCGAAGCACTTCTTGCGTCGCGGGGAGAATTGAGTTCACCGCGCTCTCGCCCGGATAGCCCGTTTTGTACTTGATGTCCGGGACGAGGACGACATAGCCCTGGCTCACGAAGAGAGGGATATTAATGGTCGAAGCGCTTGGGGCGGGGGTGCGATAGCTGTGAAGGAGCTCAGAATCTCGCTCATAGAAGTACACGATCATCGGGTGCTTCTTGATGTAGTCCACATTATCAGGAGTGTAAAGAATTCCCTTGAGTTCATCGCCATCGTTGGATCGATAGGTGATGTGCTCGGCGTTGCCCCATGAGTATTCCTTCTGCTGCGGGTTGGCGTCAGTGATCCGCTTCCGGTTAGCGAATGTCCAAGCAGAATCGGCGACCATCAGATCCGGGAACTCTCGGAAGGTCTGGCGGGTAAAGAACACCTTTTCGGAGTTCTTGGCCTTTGAGACCGAGCTCTGGACGACGCCGCGAAGTCCGGCTGCGCCGCCGAATTGAGCAGCCTCCATCAAAATTTTCTCAGGAGCCTTGCCTGGCTCGAGCTTGTAGTAGCCGGCGTCTAGCGAATCGGTATCCACCGCGCTGAGGAGCATCGGCTTAGACAGGTCCACATAAACCTCTTCGGGATCTAGACCGAGCCGTCGGAAGCGGAGTGAGCGCATGCGACCAAACCCACCGGTGATGTTCTCTGGCTTGGCTTTACCGCTTGGGTCAACCGCCCAAATGTCGAAGGCGTCGTAAACCAGAATCCGGGCTTCGTCTTTGGTCCAACCGGCAAACCCGATCTGTCCGGCCGGAGCCGGAACGTCGTTGAGTTCATCCCAAATCGGTGGTAAATCCTCGTTGAGGACCACTTTCTTTCCGGTGCTGAGGTCGTAGGAGACAAGCTTCTTGGTTGATTCCTCGAATCCGACTCCGTACTTGCCCTTCGGCGACAGGGTCAGAGAAGCGTCGGTGCCCTTGACGAGTTCCTTGCGCTCACCGGTTTTGAGGTTGATGGTGTAGATATCTTGAGCGCCGGTCGACCACGATGACTGCTTTCGGTAGGCCTTGTTTGAGATTGAGAGCCCGAGGTCGTTATCGAATTCGGTTGAGAACGCGGTGCTGGAAAACGCGTCGTTTTCCAGTTCGATCAGCTTGTCATTTCCGATTGAGTAGACGAAGTCAAAGCTGCGTGCTCGATCTGCGGCTAGTTGGTTAAGTTGGACCGTTTGCAGCCGTTCGTCGTTGTAATGCCAAACGTCCAGCGAAACGGCCTCGTCCGCGTTTACCTCCATGTCTGGAGTCGGTTTCGCGGTGACGCCGAATCGTAGCCGCTTGCCCGATTTGCTAAAGCTGAGTGCTCCGGCGGCGGGCATGGTGTCCTTTGGAAGTTCCTTTGATCCGAGTTTTGCGACTAATTTGGGAGCCTTGCCAATCGTGGCCAGGTAGAGGCTATTGGTCGCCTGTTTGGTAGCGTAGTCGTCCTTGTCGGTAACGAAGGCGACTTGATTGGAGTCCTCGTCAAACGCCATGCGAAGGTAGCGGCCGAGTCCCTTGACGATTTCGGTCTTTGCACCAGATTTCAGATCTACGACAACGATGCCATCGTCGAGCCCGTCCTTGGAGCTGATCGAAAGAGCGAGTTTGTCACCTTTCTTGCTGAAGGTTGCCGAAACGACGTTCTCCCATTTGGACTCTTTGCCGGTTGCTAGCTCGCGAAGGGTGTATGTCTCGCCCGGTTTGTGGTCGGCCTTTTTCTTTGGAGCGTCCTTCTTGGCTTCGTCTTTCGCGGGTTCGTCTTTGGTGGGTGCTGCCGGAGGCGTTGGGACGACCTCAGGCTTGTAGAGAAGGAAACCCTGATCTTCGGGTGCCATCTGCCAGCTCGAAACCTTCTCCATGACTTTGCCTTCGGACTTGGCGAGATCGACGATCAGCATTCCGTTCTTCGGAAGATCAGCTGGCTTGACCTTGTCCTTACGGGCCTTCTTGTACTCCTCCCACTTGGGGCTGACGGTCGCCACGAGGAACTTCGAATCTCCGGAGATTGTGATCCGAGGGTTCACCGGGGTTCCTTGTGGGAGGGTCAAAGACTGGCCAATCGGTGCACTGAACTTGGCACCGGTGTTCGTGTTCTGGACCTCAAGCACCATGTCTCCTTCCTGGGCCGCGATGGCGTAGGCGATCCAGTTTCCATCGTCTGAAATCGTGGTGCCCCGAATCGACTTCCACTGGTCGTAAACCGAGTGGTCGAGCATCTTCTTCTTGGCGGCTTGGGTGGCGGCTGGCTGGGCGACCGTCGGTCTGGAAGCAAACAACTCTCCGTGAGCTACGACCGGGGTGGCGATAGGGGAAGACTGGGTCCAAAGAACGCTGGCGAGAATCAGAACGGAGTTCATTGTTCACGCGATTTTAACCTATTTCGGGATGGATAGTTCTTTCGTTAGCTGACCGCACCGATCAATCGGTGCAAATCTGAAGGCTTGGAACTAATCAACTCTGAACCTGTGGCAAAACTCCGGCAAAGATAAAAAATCGAGGCCCCGAGCGGAATAAGCCCAGAGCCCCGACCAGGAGGTGCAAGGGGCGCACGATGGCGTCCCAAACTGTGAGCCGGGGGATGATTGCTTACGCTTTGCATCTCTCGTTCGCCTACGGGGTTAGCTGACGGGTTAGGGCCAAGAGCGTCCCTTCCTCGGTTTCCCAAGAATTCACCCCAAGTTATGGGTCCCCCGTTCCCGCTTTTTGAAAGGCGGAACTCGGCGCTGGCTACACAGCCTGCATATCAATATTAACTCAGAAAAGGGTGGTTGTGTTCCAAATTATTGACCAAAAACCATGTCTCCGCCGAAATGCCCAGCGAGGAGGACTGAACCAGCGCTGAGGCACAGCAGAACGAGGAACCCGAGTCCCTCCTTCTTGCGTTGAGACCATGCACCGAGGGCAAGAACAGTGCTTCCGCTCGCGAGAGCGAGGTGGAGAATCATGGGGTTTGCCGTGAGTGGCCAGTAGCCAAGTCGGAGCATGGCGGCAATGCCGGTTCCGATGGTAACGATGGATGCCACGAGGCCAAGGCCAAGATTTGCGATGGCAACATCGTGGTAAGGCTTTTGCTTGCGGTATCGGCCGAATAGTTCGAAGAAGGCAGCCACTGCCCACAGCGCGAGTGGGAAGTGGGCCATCGCGGGGTGGAACGAGTGCTTGGGAACCAACTCTCCTTGGGACTCTTCGGGGGCGCCAGTGGAGGGTCCGGGAATTGAAGGAGCATCTTTGACTGCCGGGAGTCGTCCTGATTTCAGTTCATCGCCGTTTGAAACTCCATCATCATCCGCATCCGCCGAGGCGACTTTCTCTAGGGTTGCCGCGGTCAGCACATAGTCCTCAGGGAGTACGGGTTTCACTTGCTTCCCAAACAGGTTGAGTTTAGGAGGTTTGCCATCGTGACAAACTTGACACTTTGCCTTGGCTGCGGCTGAGTCTGTGGCGAAGCCGTACTGCTTTACCAGAACGTCATAAAACGCCGGGTACGCCTGGCACGCCCCTGCCGCTAGGCAGAAACTGAAAGCGACAAGGGTGCGGCGAAGCATCATCGGGTTTTACCCATTGAACGCAGATTTGATTGCGGATAGTTCCGTTTCGTCGAGCGGAACAAGCGGCAATCGAACTGACTCGCAATCGAAGCCGCGCTGCGAGAGCATCCACTTCACCGGAACCGGGTTCGGAGCTACAAAGCAGGCTTTGATGACGGGCATGATCTCGTGATGAATCTTCGCGGCCCCCGCCGGGTCGGTCGGACACAGTTCGATCATCTGCTTAATCTGCGCACCCACAACGTGCCCAGCAACGCTAACCACGCCATGCGCGCCAAGTGCCAGAGTCGAAAGCGTAAGCGCATCGTCTCCGCAATAAACCCGGAAACCTTCCGGAGCGGAGCCGCAGACATCGCTAATCTGGGGAACCGAGCCGCTTGCTTCCTTGACGCCGACAATGTTCGGAATCTTGGCAAGTTCTAGGAGATAAGGCGTTTCCAGGTTAATCGCCGAGCGGGGGATGATGTTGTAGACGAGGACGGGAAGGGAAGTCGCCTCGGCGCAAGCCTTAAAATGTGCCACCAAACCTCGTTGCCCCGGCTTGTTGTAATACGGGTTAACGATCATGATTCCGTGAGCACCGAGTTCGGTTGCCTTTTTGGTGCAGTAGACCGAGTCGGCGGTGTCGTTAGAACCGGCGCCAAAAACAACTGCGGCTCGGTCGCCGACTTCATCAAGAACCTCGGTTAGGAGCTGGAATTTCTCTTCTTCAGAAAGGGTTGGAGATTCGCCAGTGGTGCCGTTGACAACGAGTCCGTCGTTTTTCTGGACATCAACTAGGTAGGCAGCGATTCGACGCGCTTCCGAAAAATTTACTCCGCCGTTCGCGCCGAACGGGGTCACCATTGCCGTAAGAAGTTTGCCCCAGTCTCGGGGTCCCGAAAATGCTCCCATTTTTGTTACACAGGTGTCCCGTGCCAGGTGGTCGGGAACTTGCGGAGTTTACTGCAACTTGGCCTTCAAATGGCTGATGATCTTGGCGGCAACTTCTTCGGGCGTTCGATCGGCAGATTCGACGACGATCGCATCGTCGGCAACCTTCAGCGGGGAGTCATCGCGGTTGATATCGCGATGGTCGCGCTGCTCGATTTGGTTTCGCACGTCTTGAAAGCCCGCTTCCATCCCCTTCGCAATGAACTCATGCTGCCGTCTCTTCGCTCGCTCCTCCAAGCTGGCCGTGAGATAGATCTTGAGTGTGGCGTCGGGTGCGACGACAGTAGTAACGTCTCGTCCCTCCAGGATCACGCCTCCTCCTCTGACCAACTCTTGTTGGAGGGCAACCATTCTCTGGCGGACGGGCGTGAACTGGCTGAGGGCGCTGGCGGCTTCACCGATTTCGGGGGTTCGGATGCTGGTGGTGACGTCTTCGCCATTGATGAAAACCGGCTGAGGCTCGCCAACTCCGAATGTGATGTGGATGTCTTCCATCAACTCTGCCGCTTTGTCGCCGTCTTGGACGGTTAAACCTGCATCCAAGGCTCTGAATGCGAGGCATCGGTACATTGCGCCAGTGTCGAGGTAGCTGAGACCCAGCTCTTGAGCGATCAGCTTGCTCACGGTGCTCTTGCCGGCTCCGGCAGGGCCATCAATGGCAATGACAGGTTTCATGTCAGGAAGTTTACTGCCCGCGTTGGCTTTTGGGGCTAAGCGACGCAGAGTCTCGCCAACTCAGACTCGAATCCAGGAAAGCTGGTAGCGATCGAGTCGGCTCCGGTGATTTCGGTTGTTCCTTCGGCGATCAGTCCGGCAATTGCAAAAGCCATCGCAATTCGGTGGTCTCCGTGGGCGTCAATCTTTGTTGCGCTGAGTTTTGCTGGTCCGGTGATCGCCATGCCATCTTCAAACGTCTCGACTTGCGCGCCCATTTGTCGTAAGCCGTTTGCGACAAGCTCGATTCGGTCGCTCTCTTTGACTCTCAGTTCATTCGCATTCCGAATGATTGACGTTCCTTCGCACTGGGTTGCGAGAACGGCTAGCACGGGGATTTCGTCGATGAGTCTGGGAACAAGTTCCCCTTCGATTGTGAATGGTTGCAGGAGATTAGCAGTGTGAACTACTAGTGACGCGACTGGCTCTCCAAGTTCCTCTCGAACATCTGTAACGAAGAAAGGAATTTGGCATTGGGTGAGGACATCTAAGATTCCAGTTCGGGTGGGATTGACGCTGAGTTCCTCGACTTCAAGACGGCTGTTTTGTAGGATCGCAGCAGCGACAATGAAGAACGCGGCAGAACTGATATCTCCAGGGACGTTGAACTCAAAACCGTGCCCCTGCTGTCCTCCCTCGACACTGACCTTTAGCCCTTCTGAGTCTAATCGGAAGCCCATCGCTTTGAGCATTCGTTCCGTATGGTCTCGAGATAGAGAAGGTTCGGAAACCGATGTAGTTCCTTTCGCTCGGAGTCCGGCAAGCAGGGTGCAACTTTTGACCTGGGCACTGGCAACTGGGCTGATGTAGTCAATTCCTTGAAGCTTGCTTCCGCGTATCGTTAGGGGTGCTCTGTCGCCCCCAATTTCAGCTCCCATCAGACGTAACGGAGTCGCTACGCGACCCATGGGTCGCTTCGACAGGCTGGCGTCTCCGACAAACGTCACGTTTAACGGACGAGAGGCCACAAGACCCGCTAAGAGCCGCATCGTGGTCCCGCTATTGCCACAGTCGATGGGCGCGTTCGGCTGCATCCACTCCTGAGTTTGGATCAAGCGGAACTCCTCTGGTCCTAACATTTCGTGGCGTAAGCCAAGGTGGATCATCGCTCGAAGGGTGTTCTCGCAATCCTCACCTCGTAACGGGTTCCGAACAATTGACTCGGTCGTAGCGAAGGAGGCGAACATGTAGGCCCGGTGGGTCAGAGACTTGTCGCTGGGTGGGCGAAGGGTTCCTACGAGAGACTTGACGGGGTTAATGGTCAGCTTCACTTTTGCTTCCCCTTGAGCTTAGCCATTTCCTTGAGCCACTTCTCGATACCTTTCTTGTCACTCCGCTCGATCATGCTCTGCAACTCCCCAAGTCGCGCAACGTAGCCACCCAAGACTGAAGCGACTTCCGTTCGGTTTCCGAGCAAGATTTGTGTCCAGAGGTCAGGGTCAACCCCGCCAACTCGGGTGAGGTCTTTCCACGATCCGCCGCTAGCCTCCGTGGACTCCAGTTGCGCTCCGGTTTCGAGGAGTAAGCCTGCGAGAACATGGGGAAGGTGAGATAGGATTGCGGCGGTTCGGTCATGCTCCGAGGCGCTAAGGCGGACGGGAATCGCGTCGAGTTCCTTCAGTACTGATTCCAGCTTAGCCATCAATGAAGTAGGGGCAGCTCCCGGACAGATGATCCACTTTGCACCCCGAAAAAGCCAGTTGGACGCGAACTTGGGCCCACCCTTCTCGTGGCCCGCCATCGGGTGGCTTGCGACGAACCATTCCTTATCTTGGCCCCACGCAGCGACATCTGCCTTGATGCTTGCAGTGTCGGTCACCAGTGTTTCTGGTGCTCGTGATGCATAAACTTGATCGAGAACTGCAACCGTTGCCGCCGGTGGAACCGCCACAAACACGACGTCTGCCTTGCTGGCTACCTCAATCGAAACGGCTTCATCAATGGCGTATCGTCGAAGTGCGATATCCGTGTTCTCGGTAGTAAGGTCGTAACCGAGAACGCGGTGTCCTTTGGCTTTCAGCCCCATCCCGATGGAGGCCCCGATGAGTCCGGTTCCGACGATGCCGATCGTCAAACCAATTCCCCTTGGAAGTGCGCAGATTTGAACCCTTGCACGCACGCGATACCGCTCTCAAACAGCTTCATTCGGAGTCAATAGGTTAGCATATCGGTGCACGGGGAGCGGTGAACCGTGAGTAGTGAACGAGGGGTTAAATCTCCTCACACTTCACCCCGAACTTCCCACCGACAAGGGACTTCTGTCCCGACTGAATCCTTTTAACGACATCGCCGTATTGAATGGTATGTCTGAGTCAAATCGGAATCTGCTCAAGATCGTCGGAATGATCATCGCTGCAATCCTGGTCTGGAAGATCGTGGTTGCGCCAATTCTGTTCATCGCCAAGTTGCTGCTCCCGCTTGCCATTGTTGGTGGAGTCGTCTATCTCATCTATCGTGGCACCGGGGGAAAAGCCCTCGGCGGCGGTAGGCGCACTCTGCCGTAAATGAAATGTCCTCACCCTTTAGCGAGGCTAAAGGGTGAGGCGTCGGGTTGGGGGATCGGATAGGGATGCATCATCGCCGGCGCCGATTCACCATCCAACCCGCTATCGCCAGTGGCAGCCAAACTGGGATGAAGACTAGGAAGTAGATTCCGAGGGTGCCTACGACTTGGCCGATGGAGCCGAGGCCAGAAGTGGCATCGCCAAAGGCGCCTTTTGCCCAGCCGCCGCCGCTGGCTCCTCGGGTGAAGGTGACTTCGATGGTCGAGAAGTTGCCGCGCTCTTTCAGGTTGTTCAGCTGCGATTTCTCGGCTTCGAGGTTAGCACGGACGTTACTGAGCTCGCCTCGGATGCGCCACTTCTCATCGCGGCTCTTCGACTTAGCAAGCTCGTCGATGAGTTGCTTTTCTTGATCCGCCCATGAGCGAGTCTTCGCTGCTGAGGTGACGGTCTCGCCGGTGATGTCTTGGCTCGCCGAGTTCACTTGGCGCACTTCGCCCATTCCCTGAAGCTTGTTCATCGCGGCAGGGAAGTTGTCGGAGGGGATGCGGAGGGTCATTCGGGCGGAGCCGCCCTTTTCGGTGTTCTGCATGTCGCTGGTGACCACGAACCCTTTGAGGCCGGTGACCATTCCGGTCGCCTCGTCAACGGCGCGAATTAGGTCTTCGACTTCGATTGATACGCTGCCTGACTTCTCCAGGTAAACGCCGTATGGAGCGCCGGGCGAGTTTTTGCCGATACTCATGTTGAGCTTGGCTTCGTCCTCGGCGGGGAGAAGGCCTCCAGTAGCGACCCTGGACTTGTACTTCGATCTGGGTGGCTCCTGTTCGAGGGCATCCTTCAATTTTTCAGCGAAATCTTTGTCCACATCGGGTTCTGGGACTGCCTTTGCTGCACTCAGAGGATCAGCCATGGAATCCGCCATTGAACTTTCCGATGTCATCGGGGTTGCGGGCGATGCTGCGGCGCCAGCGGTCGCGATTTCAGGTGCGGCTTTAGACTTGTAAACCGCAGCAACCTCAGCCATTCCGCTTCCGCCTTTCAACGAAGGAATCATGGCGATAACAAGGACCAGTCCCATCGCTGAAGACCATCCAGCGAACCGCCAAATCTTCCTTGACTCAGCGACTGAGGTCGTTGAGAGTCGGGCTTGCAACTTATCAAGCCCATAAGGCTGACCAGGATCAACTCCTTTCAGTGCTCCGGACAGGGCAGAGAAATCTGCTGACATCTTCGCCAGCTCGGCGTCCTGTCGCAAGTGGGTCTCGACCTCTGCCTTACCGGCCAGGTCCAATTCGCCGTCTAAAAAGCTCTTTAGGTTTTCCATGAGTTCAGGCCACCTCCGAAGGCGCCAAGGTTTGTCGTAAGTTCAAAAATGCGTGGTAGAGGCGGCTCTTCACCGTCCCAGCCGGAATCCCAGCGATCTCTGCGATCTCTTCGTAGGTGAAGCCGTCAACTTCGTGGAGAAGGACGACTTCGCGGTGTTCGGGCGAAAGCTTGGCAAGCGCGACCCGGAGGGCTTCGCGGTCGACGATCTGGCCCTCGGGGGTTGGCGCGCCGAATTCCACCATAGGTTCGCCATCGCGGCGAGTCCGGTTGATCCGCCGACACTCATTGAGCGCGATCCCCATCAGCCACGTCAGCGGCTTGCTATCGCCCCGGAATTTAGGAAGCGCCCGCTGGGCAGTGATAAAAGTCTCTTGGGCGGCGTCCCCGGCGTGGTGAAATCCCACGCGCACCGAGCAAAACCGGAAGACCTGGTCATAGTGGCTGATCGCCAACTGACCGATGTCTAGCTTTGCTTTTGTGGCCACCGCCTCGTTCACAAGAAGCATCATACAGAGGTTGGTGACCTCTGGGCTCTGTAATGTTCAAGGGATTTTTTAGATTGCTTGCCCAACAACAATCCTGTGACCGTCCGGAGTCTTGATCTGGAAGTCTCGGATGCCCCAGGGTTGGGATTTTATGGGGACGCTGATGATCGCGCCGCTTGCTCTCCATTCGTTGTAGAGATCGTCAGCATTATCGACGAACCAGTAGGCGAACCACGAATGGTTCCCATTGTCCTCGGCGAGAACTTCGCCGGGGCAGGTGCCTAGGTGGATGTTGATCGGGCCACGTCGCACGAAACGCCAGTCGTTCTCACCTACTGCCTTCCACTCTTCGAAGCCGAGCTTTTCTTGGAAGTAGAGACTGGTTGCCGCGGCATCAGGAACGGCGAGGACATAGCGAGGTTCGATGGATTGGGATATGGGGCTAGTTTACGCTTGGCAGGCATGTCCGAGAATCTAATTGCAAAGTCACCCAAACGTAGGGTATAACTTCTCTTTGCGCCGGACTGTGTCTGGCGTCACGCAGCTTCCAAGCTCGCTTGACTGGGCGACCCCGGTTGGTTTCATAGCCAATAACGATTGGGCAACGTCAGTGATTCATGACGAATCCGACAGGTCGAACGATGCATTGAAGCGAGGAAAAATCTATGCTTCCAGGCATTTTAGGACGAAAAATAGGCATGACCCACATCTTTAACGATGCGGGCAAAATGGTGCCCGTTACCGTCGTGGAAGCGGGACCCGTCTATGTCACTCAGTTGAAAAACCAAGAGACAGACGGATACACCGCAATCCAGGTCGGCTACGGAGACGCGCCAGAGCGTAAGCTCACTTTCCCCAAATTTGGCCACCTCAAAAAGGCTGGTCTGACCAAAAACCTTCGCACCCTCCGCGAATTCCGTGTTGCAAAAACTGATGGCGTCGAGCTCGGTCAAGAGTTCGATGTTTCATTGTTCACGGAAGGTGAGAGTGTGACGGTGACCGGAGTTAGTAAAGGTCGCGGCTTTGCCGGTGGTGTCAAGCGGTACCACTTTAAAGGTCAGCACATGACTCACGGTTTCATGACTCACCGACGCCCGCTCTCGAACGGTGCTACCGGCCCTCAGAGGGTCTTCAAAGGTAAGCGCGGTCCGGGTCGAATGGGTACCGATACGGTGACTCAGGCTGGTCTCAAGATTGTCAAGATCGACGCTGAGCGAAATCTCTTGCTCATCGACGGTTCCGTCCCTGGCCCTAACGGCGCAAACGTTACGGTTAACAAGGTGAAGAAATAATGGCTGCTATCGAAATCAAGGATAAAGCCGGCAAGAAGGTTGGTAGCCACGAACTCAGTGGATTCCTGACCACCATCTCTGCTAGCCACACGTCGATTCACCGAACGGTTGTTGCTGAAGAGTCCAACTCTCGCCAAGGTACGCAAAGCGCCAAGACCCGAGCTGAGGTTCGTGGTGGTGGACGAAAGCCGTACAAGCAGAAGAAGACTGGTAACGCTCGACAGGGTTCTATCCGTGGACCGCACTATGCGCACGGTGGAATGGCGCTGGCTGTTAAGCCTCGCAACTACGACAAGAAGATTAACAAGCAAGAGCGACGGGCGTCCATCGTCAGTGCGCTCGCGATGCACTTCGAAGCTGGCCATGTCAGCGTTGTTGATTCGGTTGCTTTTGCATCGCCGAAGACCAAGGATGCGATTGCACTGTTGACCGCCCTTGGATTGGAAAACACGCGACGAGTCCTTTTGGTCCTTCCTGAGTACGACGAAGTTGTTCTCAAGTCCTTCGCTAACCTGAAGAATGTTGTGGTGCGAACCGCTCCGGCTTCGGTGAAGAAGGGTGAAGAGGGTCCTAAGACGCAAGCTTTCAGTGCACGAGACGTACTCGTTGCTCACAAGCTAGTGATTGCCAAAGACGCTTTGGCGAAAATTGAGGAGGTTTGGTCCAAGTGAGAAGTCCATATGAAGTAATCGTTGCTCCCCACCTGACCGAAAAGTCGGTGGCCCTGAGCTTCGGCGACCTGCGCATTAAGGAAGATTCTGAACTCGTGCGAAAGTACACGTTCATCGTTGCCCGAGACGCCAACAAGATTGAAATCAAGGCTGCTCTTGAAGCGCTTTACAACTCTGGAAAGAAGAAGGGTGAGGGCATCGAAGTTACTTCGGTTCGTACCATCAAGGTTCTGGGTAAGAAGCGACGACGTGGTCAGCACAGCGGCTATGAGCCGAATCGCAAGAAGGCAGTCATCACCCTCGCAAAGGGTCAGATGCTGGAGGATTACGGAGTCTAACCATGCCAGTACGAAAGCTTAAACCAACATCGCCAGGACGACGCCATCAGGTAGTTTCGACCTACGCGGAAATCACAAAGATTCGACCGGAGAAGTCGCTGACCGTTGGTCTGCGCAAGTCCGGTGGTCGCAACAGCTATGGCCGTGTTACCAGCGTTAACGTTGGTGGCGGAAACAAGCGACGCTACCGAATCATTGATTTCAAGCGCATCAAGGATGGCGTTGAGGCAACCGTTGCGGCGATCGAATACGATCCAAACCGCACCTGCCGCATCGCTCTTCTCCACTACAACGACGGAACCAAGGCTTATATCCTTGCTCCTCGCCACCTCGTAGTCGGTGCAAAGGTCAGCAGCGGAGTCGATTCCGACATTCTTCCTGGCAACTGCTTGCCATTGAAGAACATCCCGCTTGGTACCCTGGTCCACAACATCGAGTTCCACCCTGGAAAGGGCGGACAGATGGTGCGATCTGCCGGAACTTCCGCGCAGGTGATGGCAAAGGAAGGAAATTACGTCACTCTACGACTCCCATCGGGCGAAATGCGAATGGTGCACAACACCTGCCGCGCTACGGTTGGTGAAGTCGGAAACGCAGAGCATGAGAACGAGTCGCTAGGTAAGGCTGGAAAGAGCCGAAACCTTGGCCGCAAGCCTCACGTTCGCGGTGTCGTCAAGAGCCCTCGCGACCACCCACACGGTGGTGGTGAAGCGAAGTCGCCGGTTGGACGCAAAAAAGGTCCAGTCGACCGATGGGGCAACAAGTCTCTCGGAGAACGAACCCGAAGCAACAAGAAGACGGACAAGCTTATTGTTCGCCGACGCTACGGAAAGTAAGTCTAGAGACAACTATCGTCAATTTGAGTTCTCTCCTTGGTTCGTTTCGACAGACTGGGGTCAAGGAGAAAGCTCCTCGTGCACTGCCCGCCTTTGGCTGGGGCTAAGGGCGAAGGTCAACACAGGAAAATCTAAATGGCAAGAAGCTTAAAGAAAGGATATTTCGTGGACGATCACCTTATCGAGAAAGTCGATAAGTTGAACGCTGCGGATGAAAAGAAACTCATCAAAACATGGAGCCGACGATCGACGATCATCCCAGACATGATCGGACATACGTTCGCGGTTCACGATGGACGCAAGCACGTTCCAGTATTTGTCACCGAAAACATGATCGGTCACAAGCTGGGCGAGTTCGCACCAACCCGAACGTATAAGGGCCACCAAGGCGGTATCCCTGAGCGAGGAGTGAAGATTCGATAATGGAAGTACGCGCAACCGCTAAATATCTCCGCGTGCAGCCACGAAAGGTTCGCATCATCGCCGACGAAATCCGAGGGATGGACGCAACGATGGCAGCTCACAAGCTTCGCTATCACACCAGCAAGAGTGCAAAGTTGCTCCGAAAGGTTTTGATCAACGCAATGGCAAACGCAGTCGAGAACAATCAGCTCTCGCCTGAGACTCTGCGAATCGCAACCATCGAAGTGAACGAAGGGCCTCGCATCAAGCGAATCCAAGCTCGCGCTATGGGTCGTGCGAATCGCATCGTCAAGAAGACCAGCCATATCACCGTAGTTGTTGAGGATGCCGAACCGAAGGTAGCTGTTAAGCCACACGGAACCAAGGCTAAGCCGCGACCTAAGTTCGCTGCTCCAGCTCCTAAGGCGAAGAAGGCCGAAAAGGTCGCAGAAGAGATTCAAGAGCCAGTCGAGGTTGTTACCGAAGAAGTAGCAGTTGAGGCACCGGTTCAGGAAGAGGTCAAGGCCTCTGAGGAGACACAAGAAAACTAATGGGCCAGAAAATTCATCCAGTAGGCTTTCGAATTGGCGTCATCCGAGGCCACGACAGTCACTGGTTCTACAAAAAGCAAGGCTACGCCGCCGCCGTCAAGATGGATCACGAAATCCGACTTGTCGTTAAGGGTCGCGTTGGACTTGGAAACGTTAGCCGCGTTGAGATCGAGCGAGCTGCAAACCGCCTGAAGGTCAACATCTTCACGGCGCGACCAGGCGCAATCATCGGACGAGGCGGAAAGGGCATCGACGAACTGACCGACATTCTTAACCGAATGGTTCGCGAGTTCGACGGAACCCTTGGCGTTCAAGTCAACGTCACCGAAGTGCGACAGCCAGAGCTCGACGCGCAAATCGTTGCCGAGAACATCTGTGCTCAGCTCGAAAAGCGAATCAGCCACCGACGCGCCATGCGACAAGCAATGACCCGCGTTGTTCGATTGAACGGACGAGGCATCAAGATCCAGGTTTCTGGACGACTTGGTGGTTCGGAAATTGCTCGAACGGAAAAGGATAAGACCGGTAAGGTTCCTCTCCACACCCTCCGAGCTGATATCGACTACGGATTCGCTGAAGCGCACACCGTTTACGGAATCGTTGGCTGCAAAGTTTGGATCTACAAGGGCGAAGTTCTTCCTGAGAAGCGACTCCGCGAGTTGGATGCCATCATGCAGACACAGCAAGAGAACCGACGAAAGGAGCGAGACGATCGCGCACCTAAGAAGGCCTTTGCTGCAACGAAAGCTGAGGATGCTCCGGCAGCCGAAGCTGCCCCTGCTCCGGTAGCAGCCCCTGTGACCGAAGGAGAACAAGCCTAATGCTATTGCCAAAACGAGTTAAAGAAGGCCGACGGAAAATGTTCCGTGGCCGAATGAAAGGGAAGGCAACCCAGGGTAACAATATTGACTTTGGCGACTACGCCATCGTCGCTTTGGAGCCAGCATGGGTTACTTCACGGCAGATCGAGTCCGCTCGTATCGCGATGACCCGACACGTCAAGAGAGGCGGTAAGGTCTGGATTCGGATCTTCCCCCAGAAGTCGTACACCAAGAAGCCACTTGAAACCCGTATGGGTAAGGGTAAGGCAGGCGTCGAGGGCTGGGTAGCCGTCGTCAAGCCAGGCCGAGTCCTGTTCGAGATGGACGGTGTTTCGGTTGAGTTGGCGAAGGAAGCTATGCGACTTGCCATCTACAAGATGCCGATGCGATGTAAGTTCTACACCAAGGCCGATCTGGAAGCCGAGCAAGCTGCGCTTGAAGCTGGTTACCAAGAGAAAGCCGCCGCAAAGCGGGAGGCTGCTGCACAATGAAAAGCTTGAAAGCAAAAGAGTTAAGAGACAAATCAGTTGCTGATCTGCAAGCAATGGTTACCGAAGAGCAGGCTGCCCTTTATAAGGCACGTCGCGATATCGTTTTCCGCCAGCTCACAGACACAGCGAGCGTGAAGGTTCGACGACATAACGTTGCCCGAATCCTCACCGTGATCGGCGAAAAGCAAAGAGGAAACGCTTAATGGCAGACGCACAAGAATCCCGTAACCGGCGTAAAACTCGACAAGGCATCGTTGTTTCCAACAAAATGGAACTGACGGTGGTTGTTAAGGTTGAGCGACGCGTTCAGCACCCGCTGTACGGAAAGGTTGTTATCCGAACTGAGAAGTTCAAGGCACACGACCTTTTGAATTGCGACGAGGGAGACCGCGTTGAGATCATGGAGACCCGCCCAATATCGCGAGATAAGCGATGGCGAGTTACCCAGATTCTCGAAAAGGTCAAGTAATTACCGCCCCCTTCCTTCGCAGGAAGGGAGCACGAAATTTTGAATCACGCCTACTCCCGAATGTCGTTCGGGAATGGCCTCTGAGAAAGGAAAACTGAAATGATCCAACAATTTACAAGACTCAAGGTTGCCGATAACAGCGGCGCACGAGACGTCATGTGTATTCGCGTCCTGAAGGGTTCACAGCCCCGATACGGCGGAATCGGTGACGTGATCGTTTGCGCTGTCAAGGCTGCCACTCCGAACATGCCGGTTAAGAAGGGCGACGTCGTCCGGGCCGTCATTGTTCGAACCAAGAAGCCCGTCCGACGTGCTGATGGTTCAACTCTCCGATTTGATGAGAACGCCTGTGTTGTCATCAACCCGAACAACGGTGAGCCTCGAGGCACCCGTATCTTTGGCCCAGTTGCTCGCGAACTTCGCGATGCTAACTACATGAAGATCGTCTCGCTCGCACCGGAGGTGCTGTAATGCCAACAAAAGCTGATCTCAAACGACTCGCAAACCCCGTCAAGCTCAAAGTGCGACGTGGAGACAAGGTAATGATTATCGCCGGAAAGGACAAAGGCAAGAAGGGCTTCATCGCCGCCGTGTCCCCGAAGGAGAACAAGGTTATCGTCCTTGCTGAGAATCCAGAGAACGCCGAGCAGCCAATGCCACTCAACGCGGTCATTAAGCACCGCAAGGCAAAGCAACAGGGCGAGCGAAGTGCTCGAATCCAGCTTCCAGCTCCTCTGAACATCTCCAACGTCATGGTCCTTGACCCGAAGACCGGCGAACCAACTCGAGTTGGTCGACGGAAAGAAGGCGACAAGCTCGTTCGCTACGCGAAGAAGAGCGGAACAACGATCAAGAACGCAGACTGACAAACTTTCAGCCTTCAGCTCTCAGCAATTGCGCTGATCGCTGAAGGCAGATCGCGGTCAGCTACAACCGCCTAGTCAGAAATTAGGCAAAACAGGAAAACGAAATGGCTAAGAAAAAAGAAGAACCAAAAGTGAATGCTCCAAGCGGCGCACTCCCTACGCCTCGCCTCCGCGAGAAGTATAAGACAGAAGTGATGCCGAAGCTGCAGGAGCAGTTTAAGTACAAGTCCGTGATGCAGGTTCCTAAGTTGGACAAGATTGTCATCAACATGGGTACCGGCTCGACCGATAAGGACAGCAAGCACATCGAGAACTCGATCCGCGATCTTGCCTTGATCTCAGGTCAGAAGCCAATCACGACTCACGCCAAGAAGGCTATTTCGAACTTCAAACTCCGAGAAGGAATGAAGGTTGGGTGTAAGGTCACTCTCCGAGGCGACCAGATGTATCACTTCTTCGACCGACTCGCTACCGTTGTCCTTCCCCGAATCCGAGACTTCCAAGGCCTTTCGGCCAAGTCGTTCGACGGACGCGGCAACTACGCTATTGGACTCAAAGAGCAGCTCGTTTTCCCTGAGATCCCTTACGATACATTCGATCGAATCCGTGGAATGGACATCGTGTTCTGCACGACCGCTAAGACCGACGAAGAAGCTCACGTCTTCTTGAAGTCCATGGGACTTCCGATTCGAGAGAAGTAAGCTCTCAAGGCGATCAATCTGAAGGAGGGCATTTCGTTGAGAAATGCCCTCCTTATTTTAGATCGGCGTAATCTCGATCTCTCTTAGCCTTGCCCCTTCGATAGGCATCCGAATAACCAATTGCGAGCCTTCCATTGTTGCCGCTCCCTCGGAGCATTGGAAAGCGGTTCCCCACAGACCTTCAATACGAATCGTGGCTTCCCGTCGCACAGCCTCATTTGGGTTGTCCAATGTGAGCGTCATCCATCGGAGATCAGCATTGAGCTCCAACGAGTCGATTTTCGCTCCTTCAACTGTGATCTCAACATTCATGTGTCTGATCACGATTCGTCGACCGACCCCGTCCCAAGGCACGATTCTCAGGCAAGGCTTACCGTCGCGTGGATAAGCTTCGACACTGCCCCCGAACGTGATAAATCCGCGCTCGGCGGATGGCAGGACCCAAACCGTGGCACGTCGAATAAATTCTGCTAATGCAAAGCCGATGTCGCCGGTTCGGGCCGAGAGCCCGCGCTGGGAAGAGGCCATATCCGGACAGAAGCCCATGCTTGCCGCGCCATCTTCGCGAACCATGGCCCAGGGTGCCATCAGACCACCGAACGCCAATCGCAACGAGGGCTCATCTAATCGGGTGTAGTCCCGGTTGAGCCAGCTGAGGAGCGTGTGCGAAAGGGAAGTCGTGGTGTAGGAAGGGTACATCGCACCGTAATCAGAGAGCTCCGGGTGAAGCTCATAATCGACCAACGGTCGAGCCTCGGTGCCGAAGGACCACCAGTTTGGTGAAGTTGAGCGGTGAGTCAGCAACAGTTGCTCCACAGAGCCAGTCGCGGAGATTGCATGAGTCTGATCGGCGATCGCCGCGACTTCGTCGAGGGTCGTCAGTGAGAAGTGCCGACCGACCCAAAACGGAAGCCGATATTGCTCCAGATACTTGTCCCGAAGTTCCTTCCATGCTGGTTTTTCGATGAGATCGGACGCTCCAAACAGAGCGGTTGAATAGAGCCCCTCGCGGTCAGAGAACTTGAGAAGTCCCTCAATGAGCCCGTCGGCAAGTTCACAATAGCCTTCCTCGCTACGGGTCATCTTCGCGTGCCGCGCAAGGCGGGAAACTGCCTCATAAAATCGAATTGCATGAACGTAACTCTGCGCTCGTGAAGCGTCGTAAGCGATTGCTCCCGCCGCCGGCGGGCAGACAGATGCAAAGGTGTTCTGGAGCGGCTTATGGAATACTTTGAGTAAGAAATCCTCTACATATCGGTCTATTGCCTGAACCTGTTCGGGGTCCATATAGACAATGTTCTTTTCAACAAGAAAGGTTGCATCAGCAAGAGATCCAATGATTCCCCAAGGAGTCTGGAAGCAGTCGAGTTCTGGCGCATTTTCCTTGTTATCAGCCGGCAGAATTCCATGCTCAAACGTGCCGCTTCGAATAAGCTGGTTATCGAAAATCCATTGCGCGCGAGCATTGATTAGTTCTGCAAGGGGCCGAACGAAGAAGAGGTGGCACCAAGATTCCCTTCCATCCATGTCCTCTACCAGCACCCGCAACGGTCCGGACTCACGTCGAGAAACCGCAAAGATTCCGCCGTGTTCGTCACTCTCTGACTCGATTTCCGCATCCTCAGCTTCGGGAACAAATTGAGCCGGTCGAGTTCCTGCGATCTCGATGTAGTTCTGAGTGTCCACGGGAGTCACTGCCCCTTGGCTTAGCCTAAATGTCGGGATCTTGTACTCCGCTAACGCCAACGGAACTTCGAACCCATGCCGACCCATGATCGGAGCGAAACAAAGTTGATACTGCTTCTCTTCTTTTGGTTCCAGTACGAGGCTGCTGTGCCCGTAAAACCAGTCTGCCCAGCCTTCCCGATCGGCGGTAGCTCGACTGTGCACATAGACGATTGGCACTCCAGCCCAGCCCGGGCTTACTCTCAACGACATTGGAGCTGAGTGGTGAAACTCCCAGGAAGTTCCGACTCCGGGATAGATAAGTAGTCCTGGCGAATCGCCGCACATCCTCCGAGCTGCCAAATAGCTTCCCGCCCCACCAATATGGTGCTGCAACACCATTCTTTCGGTCAGCAGAGAGTTCATACCTTCGTCATTGAGTGGGAACCCGTCGAGAGTGTTTAGGAAGGCGAATGGAAAGCCAAGCTCGCCGATCTCGATGCTCTTACGACTCTTGTTCTTGATGACAATATCCCAGATGACAACTCCGGGTTGCTCCTCGGATTCAAAGAAGTGTCCCGTGACGGCTAACTCGGGGAGAAGAGAAAAATCGTAGTCAATCTCAATGCTGTTTTCGCCACTTTTTACTGTCGCTGACGAATTCCGGCTCACCATCCAGGGGTCGTCCGGACTTGTGCGAGCTCCGAGCAGTATTGTTCCCGGAAGGTAGTCGTCGGTCGTTTCGTCAGCCATCACGACGGGGCCAGTGACAAACTGAACATCGGATGAAAACGGCCCGTTCGACTCATTCAGCCAGAGGCTGTTGATTCGCCCTGAAGGCAGAAAATTGAAGCTGATTGCGGATGTTGAAAGCTCCGTCGGCTCGAACCCGAAATCGAAATCGTCCACGGGCTTCATCTTACTGTAGAATTCTTGCGGTGATTCATCGGTTGGCAATATTGGGTTTTGGTGACATGGAAGTGGCGCCGAAAATTTCCGCGACCCTGGCGAATTTTTTCGCGGAACGTCCCATTGAGATTCGATGCTGGGACGAGCATGCGGAGGCATGTGATGCGATGTGCCGAGTGTTGCGCTTGTTCCTAAAGGAGCGCGAGCTGAAGTACCCCGTGATCAGATTGGAGCCTCATCAGGCCCTCGAAAAAGCGGATGCTCTCATCATGTGCGGTGACTTGATGACGATAATCGAACCAGGCATCTTGGTTCCGACTTTTCGATTCGAAATAGGTCAGGATCAGCGACTCGACCGGTACAAGTTTCAGGCACTAAGATGGATCAACCAAGAGGACGATCCGCTGATGTTTATGCATGAACATCAGAACTTGGAGCTCCTGAGCTGGTTGAACGCTTTCTGAGGAAGCACCACCAGAGCCAGATGAAGGCCGCCCCAGTATCGAGAATTACATCCCAAATTGAACCTGCGCGGTTTGGCATCATGCTTTGTCGCCACTCGTCGCAACACGCCATGACCAATGTAAATGTGAGCGATGGAACCACTGCGTTCCGACGGCCGACAAGAAAATACTGATAAAAGCAGGTCGCCAGCGCCGAATAGAAAGTGACGTGAATCACCTTTCTTGTCATTAGAATCAGTGCCCAGGTTGCATCTGGCGACAATCCGAATAACGAATAGAGTGGTTTCATGTTGTCGGCGGAGCCACTTGAGCCTCCAAAGTAGCTCACGCACCACGTCAACACGGCTGCTAAAACAAGTGCAATGTGGTGCTTAAGCAGAGGTCGACGGAGAAGAACTGCCGTGCCGATGGCAGCAGTCAGTAGGCCGGCAGCGACTCCGTATTGCCAAATGTCTCGTCCCTCGCGTCTCTCGCTCACTGACCAAACCACCGAGAGAGGGCCGAGCCAAAAAAGACCGAGAGCAGGAACCCAATCTGAGTCCTGGTCAGGCACCAGGACGGCTAAGAGCAAAGCGAATCCCGCGACCAGGGTCATGGTCGGAAGCACAAAATTTCCTGAGGTGCAATAGGAAACGATGAGCGGAACCAAGGCAAGCAGGGGAACTAGGCGCTTCATCGGATAACATAGTTATTATGCCGGTACCAGACGCGCCAACATTTCATCGAATGCTCGACGAGGCTCAGAAAGGGAACTATGCGTTGGCCTCAATCAACGTGACCTCTAGTTCAACGCTCAATGCAGCACTGGCTGCCTTTGCGGAGACGAAGACGGACGGCATCATCCAGTTCAGCACCGGCGGATCTGAGTTCGCAAGTGGACCGATCAAGTCCATGTCCACCGGAGCGATCGCCCTTGCTGAGTACACCCACCGAGTTGCCGCCGACCTCCCTTGCTACGTTGCGCTGACCACAGACCACTGTGTTCCGGACAAGGTCGATAAATTTGTTCGTACGCTGATCGCAGAAAGCCAACGACGTGTTGATGCTGGTCTCGTACCGTTGTTCAATGGGCACATGTTTGACGGATCGGAGCTCTCCATGGTCGAAAACATGAAGACCTCTGTCGAGCTTCTTAAGTTGATGGGGCCCATGGGAATCGTCCTCGAAGTTGAGGCAGGACTCGTTGGAGGGGAAGAGGATGGGATTGACAACTCAAGTGCCGACCACAGCAAGCTCTACACCACACCGGAAGACATGGTGATGGTCTACGAGCATCTTCACGCTCTCGGAAAGTTCACTCTCGCCGCCACCTTCGGAAACGTCCACGGCGTGTACAAGCCTGGAAACGTCAAGCTTGACCCAGAGATTCTGAAGAACGGTAACGATGCGATTCGGGCGAAGTACAACGCGATTGCAGACCTCGTTTTCCACGGCGGAAGCGGCTCAGAACTCAGCGACATTCACGCTACTCTTGAGTACGGCGTGGTCAAGATGAACGTTGACACCGACTGCCAGTACCACTACTCGCGCCCAGTGGTTGATCATGTGATGAAGAACTACGATGGACTCCTGCGTATTGATGGCGAGATGGGCGATAAAAAGGTTTATGATCCCAGGTCGTACATGAAGAAGGCCGAGGCAGGTATGAAGGCAAGAGTCATCCAAGCTGCAACTGAACTGAAGAGCCTCGGCGTCAGCTTGTACGGAAAGTAGGGGATAATCAGAGCAATGATCGTTCAAGAGTTGATTGGCAAGAAGGTCGTGGTTCACGTTGAGACTGGAGCAAACGTTGCCCAGCATCGTGGGGTGTTAGAGGCTGCTGATGCGCAGTTTCTGAAGGTGAAGAAGGACTCCGAAACTCTGTTTCTTTGTATCAGCAACATCATTGCCGTCGCGGCGGTCTAAATGACGGTTCGCGTAGCTAGCGTCCAGATGGATGTGGAGTTCAACAATCCGAGCGCAAACATCGCTCGGACTGTTGAGCACATCCACAACCTCGCAATGGGAGGGGTCAAGCTGGTTGTATTCCCGGAGTGCGCGCTGACCGGATATTGCGTTTCTTCAGCCGAGGAAGCAGAGGGTATCTGCATTGGGCTGAGTGGACTGGAACCCATTCGAGAAGCCGCCGAGAAAACGGGGATGGTCGTCGTTGTGGGCTTTGCTGAGGAGGGGTGCTACAACACTGCCGCCCTATTTGACACCGACCGAGAGCCAGTTTATTATCGTAAGACTCACCTTCCTGAACTTGGCTACGACAAGTTTGTCAAGACGGGCGATGCTCTTGACGTCTTCGAGACGAGCGCTGGACGAATCGGAATCTTGATTTGCTTTGACGTCCGGCATCCGGAGGCGGCACGAACATTGGGACTCAAGGGAGCGGATATCATTGCGATTCCGACGAACTGGCCGACCGGAGCTGACATTTCTGCGGACAACCTTTGCATCGCGAGAGCTGTGGAGAACAAGGTGTTTGTGATTACCGCAAATCGTGTTGGCACTGAGAACGGGTACTCGTTCATCGGTAAGAGCAAACTGATCGACCCGATTGGTCGAATCCTTGATGAAGCGATAGGAAATGAAGCTAAAGTCTTGATTGCCGACTTCGACTTAGAAGCCGCCCGCAATAAGCGGAACGTGACCGTGCCGGGGAAACACGAAACAACCATCCTTGAGTCGCGCCGCCCCGAACTTTACGGGGAAATTATTGCCGCCAAGTCTGCAAACTCAGCCGGAAATGCTGTAAAGTAGCCCTACGGCTTTTAGGGGCTTTCTTTGTCATGAAGCGCAAATTCAATCTGGTAGCAATTTCGGCAGTCGCCGGTTCGATAGTTCTGATCGCTTGTGGTGGCGGAGGCGGCACAACTACAGGATCCACTGCGACAACCGCAACCACAGCGACGACCGCAACTACAGCGACGACCGCAACTACAGCGACAACTGCCACGACGGCAACCACAGCTACCACGGCCACAACCGCGACAACCGCGACAACCGCGACAACCGCGACAACATCCTCTACTGCCGGTGGAACTGCAGGATCCCTGCCGACGAATGCAATTCTCTTCACACAGCTTGATGGCACAGGAGTGTTCCTTAAGTCGATCAAGGAAGATGGCACCAACGAGACGGTTCTGGCTTCATTCAGTGGAGATACAACGAAAGCTGTCGCAGCAAATCCGAACACGACAAATCAGTTCGCATTCGTCAACATTGTTAACGGAACTACCACCGAGATGCGACTTTATCGAGGGAACTCAGCCCTTGATCCTGTTAGCTCGACTCAATTGACGACCACCGTGTTTGACGACGTGCTCGATGTTCAATTCAGCCCAGACGGACTGTATGTTTTGTTCAGTGCCGTGCGCCCTGGAGACCTCAACTATAAACTTTTCGTAGTACCCGCGGCTGGTGGAACCGAGACGATCCTGGACAATGGAGGAGACTTTGCCGTTTGCCCAGACTCCACCAACCGAGTCGTGGTCTACAGCAAGGATAACCCATCGGGGGTGAGCTCCGATCTTTACACGATCAACTACATCACGGGCGCAGGAGGAACTGCATTGACCACTCTCGCGTCGGAGGCATATACTCCAAGCTGGAACCGAGCGGGAACGAAGGTCTACTTTGCTAGCCAGCAGCCTGTGTCAGGCGGAGGCGGTGGAACCCAGACTGAGCTCTTTACTGTCACCTTCCCATCTGGTACTGCGACTCGGGTGACGAACACCGATCCAGTTTTCGAGAGCGGATTTGGAGTTAACGAAAACGAGACAAAGGTTTCGTTCATCAACTTCACCGGAAGCTCAACAGACAGCGGTCTTTACGTGATGAACGCAAATGGGACGAGTGCGCTCAAACTTGTGGCGGGGACAAACCTCGGATTTACCACCTACTTCACGAACTCGCAAGGACGCTCCCTTGGCGGACAGCCCTTCCACTTCTCGTTTGGTCCACGGCGCCCTCGCCGCTGACCTCGAAGTTGACACAAGAAGAGGGCGCTACCATCGGTTGCGCCCTCTTGTTTATTTTGTAATGCCAAGCGCAAGCTCGGCGATCTGAACTGCGTTGAGTGCGGCTCCCTTGAGCAACTGGTCGCCGGAAAGTATGAGGCAAAGTGCGTTTGGGTTTGAAAGATCTTGCCGAACGCGCCCCACCAGCACATCGCCCTGGCCACTTGCATCAAGAGGGGTAGGGAAGCGGTTTGACGCTCGGTCATCGACCAGTCGGACTCCAGGGGCATTTGCGAGTGCTTCCCGCGCTGCTTCGACACTTGGAGCAGGGCCGTCAAACTCGATTGTGACGGTTTCAGTGTGCGCTCTCAGAACCGGCACTCGGACGCAGGTGACGTTGATTTTCAAGTCAGGCATGCCGAGGATCTTTCGGGTTTCCTCAATCACCTTTGATTCCTCCTCGTTGTAGCCATCTTCGCCGATAGGGGTGTTGTGACTGAAGAGATTGAAGGCGTACCGATGATTGAGCTTTGAGGTCGGTAACTCCGTATCGTTGAGAAGTGCGCGAGTCTCTGCTTCCAGGTGGTGCATCATCGCGGCACCGCCTCCACTTGCGCTTTGGTAGGTGCTGACGATCAGCCGAATCATTGTTCCCAAACTTCTGAGCGAATTGATCGCGACGCACAAGAGTATCGCCGTGCAATTTGGCACGCTGATCAGGCGGGTATTGGAGTTAAAGTCGCCAGGATTCACTTCCGGAACCAGCAGCGGAACCTCGTGGTCCATTCGGAACGCGCTTGAGTTATCAATGACCAGGGCCCCTGCATTCAGGGCAGAAGGGATGAGTTCACGTGATCGAGAAGCGCCAGCTGAGAAGAAAGCTACGTCTACTCCGTTGAACGAATCTTTCGTTGCTTCTGAGACGACCACCGACTGCCCCTTGAATGCTAGGGTCTTTCCAATAGAATTCGCCGAGGCTAGGAGTCGCAACTCGTTGATGGGAAAACCTCGTTCGGAAAAAAGCTGGAGGAATTCATTCCCAACGGCACCAGTAGCGCCGACCACGGCGACATTAAAACTCACACATTCTGTGTACCCCATGATAGGTTTAGTTCATTAGGTTCGAGCAGGTTAGGCACGCCTGAGCAAAGGTGAGCAGTGTTGATAAAGTCGGTCGCGAGTTCCCCGAAACGTGGGCCCTCTGCGATCCTAGGCGACTTGTTACACATGGATGCGTGCTAGGACTGATTCTAGGGGATCATCCATTCCGGGAAGGTACTCTTGAAGGAATGCCCCTTACCGAAAGCTCAGTTCTTGACGCCCTCAAGGTTGTCATGGATCCTGACTTAAACCGCGATATTGTCACACTCGGATTCGTCAAGAATGTCGTGATCGAAGGCGGAAAGGTCTCCTTCACGGTGAACTTGACGACACCAGCGTGTCCGGTGAAGGAGGAGCTCAAGTCTCAGTCCGAGGATGCGGTCAGAGGTCTGGAGGGAGTCACTTCGGTTGAAGTCGAAATGACGGCGACGGTGCGGGCAAGGCCCGGCGAGGCTCAAGATCTTCTGCCAGATGTCGCGAACGTGATCGCCATTGCGTCTGGAAAGGGAGGAGTAGGTAAGAGCACGGTTACTGTCAACCTGGCGGTCGCACTGGCACAAAAGGGCGCTCGGGTGGGAATTCTTGACGCAGACGTTTATGGTCCGTCCGTGCCGCTTTTGCTCGGCGCGCAAAACGAAAAGCCATTCACCGAGGGTCAGAAGATTGTCCCAGTCTTCAGATTTGGGGTTCACACGATGTCAATCGGCTACCTTTTGGACGACGACCAAGCGGTTCTGTGGCGTGGCCCCATGGTTGCCGGAACCGTTCGTCAGCTCTTGGCGGATGTTAACTGGGGGACCCTCGACTACCTGCTCGTCGACCTTCCTCCCGGAACAGGTGATGCTCCGATGTCTCTTGCCCAACTTGTCCCGCTGACCGGAGTCGTCATCGTCTCTACTCCTCATAATGTTGCGGCGAACATTGCTGGAAAGGCTGTCCAGCTCTTCAAGCGACTCAATTCTCCGATTCTGGGTGTTGTTGAGAACATGGGCGTTCTGATCGACCCGGTCACAGGCGCAGAGTCGAGGATGTTCTCGGGATTATCCGGGGAAGACCTCGCCGCTCAGCTCAAGGTTCCTTACCTGGGTTCAGTGCCGTTCGACCCGCAAGTCTCACAGGCTGGAGACCAGGGCATTCCGGCGGTCGTCGCCTATCCGCAATCGGCTCAAGCCGACGCTCTGAAGCAAATTGCCGGACGGCTTGCACAGCAGGCTTCGATTAAGGCGATGACTGTTGACTCGGTCTAGACTTTAATCGCGTCCATCGCCGCGTATGGCGGTGGACCGAGCAAATCTGGTGTTCCCGATCGAAGCCATTCGAGGGCCTGGCTTCCGGTCAGGACTACCGGCATCCGCGTGTGGAACTTTCGGGTGAATCCGTTGGGTTCGCATGTCATTAATCCGACCGTCCGAATTTCGGATCCATTCGGGTCCAAGTAATCCTCAAACAACGCCGGAAAGAAGAATGGATCGTGTCCTCGCACGACGAGTGCATATTTCCGCTGCTCAATTTTGATAGGGGGCTTATCGCTAAAGAGGCTGGCTTGGTGTGAGGGTAGCTCGACCTCTTCGTCCACCCACTCGAAGTACCCACTGACCGGCAACACTGCCCGCCGACCGCGAAATGCCGCCTTAAACATTGGCTTCTCCGGCGCGGTTTCAGCGCGGATGTTGATCAGCTTTGCCTTCCAGTCTTCCTGACTCCAGGAGGGGGAAAATCCCCACCGCATCGGTTGTAAAACCCCCGACATACAAATCGCATCCACCCAGTCCGTCGGACGAACAATTCCCCGGTTTAACCTCGGCGAATATCCTTCAAGCACCGAAAAGGGAAGCTCCCGTTGGAGCTTTTCGGCGGTGAGGTTCGCGTAGTACACCGAGCACATAGAGGTGCTAGGTATTCTATCGTAATATGGCTGAGCTCCTCGCCGCGTCGCTGATTCGCGATGTACCCGATTTTCCTAAACCAGGAATCCTCTTCAAAGACATCACTCCGGTTTTAGAGAATCCGGCGGCTTTTCAGGAGGTCATCGATCTGATGACAGCCAAGGCAATAGAAAGCGGAGCCGACGTCATCGTCGGAATCGAGAGTCGGGGCTTTGTGTTCGGAACGCCGATTGCACTTCAGGCGAAGCTTCCTTTTGCAATGGTTCGTAAGCTGGGCAAGCTGCCTTACGAGCGAATCACCGAAGAGTATTCGCTTGAATACGGAACGAATACCGTCGAAATGCACACCGACGCCATCCTTCCCGGACAGAGGGCGTACATCATCGACGATCTTCTTGCAACTGGAGGCACCGCCGCCGCCGCCCAACGGCTTGTTGAGCGCCTTGGTGGAGAGGTTGCTGGCTTCGGCTTTATGATTGATTTAACGTTTCTCAACGGAAGGAACGCTTTGGGCGGCAAACCCGTCCATGCATTATTGGAATTCTAAGAATATGAAACGCACCCTCTCACTCATCCTCGCTGGTCTTGTTGTCGTAGCATTCGCCGCCGACGCAGCCAAGATCTCCGATCTCGTCAAAAAGCCTGAAAGCTTTGACAAGAAGACCGTCAAAGTGACCGGCAAGGTCGATAAGTTTAAAGCCAAGACGAGCAAGGCAGGAAACGATTACTATGTTTTCGACCTCACCGATGGCAAAGAGAAAATCTCGATCTATGGCCGAGGCAAGCTCGATAAAGCTCCGAAAGACGGCGATAAAGTCGAAGTCGAAGGGAAGTTTGAAAAGGAGCACAAGATCAACGAGGACTACTCTGTGAAGAATCAAGTCACCGTTGGTGGCAAAAAGGGCGAAGCTCCGAAGCTTAAGATTTTGGGCAAGTAGCTAGACTGAATCCAAAGTCATTGAAACGCCCCGGTTAGATCGGGGCGTTTTGCTTGGTCAGTTTCCGAGACCGTTCCAGTATCGATCTCTCTCTTGTACGGTTGTCCCTTGGCCGACTAAGGAGTCAATCGGAACATACTTAGTGTGGCCGTCCAGCCAGTTCACAATCACCTTCTTAGCGTCGTAACGTCCCCAGAGCTGGCCCTGAATGCGTGCATCAATGCCAATGGCGGCTGGGCTTGCTGACGCCGGCGGAAGCCAGAAAGACGGTGCATCAACGCGGTGGTATCCCACCGGCTGTCGGACGATTGGTTGGCCGGGGGAGACGAGGTCTTTTCCAGTAGCCTCAGCAAACACGACCGTCTGAGCAGGCGAGCCAAGGGATGTGGCAGACACTCCGAAGTAGGTCAGAGCTCCAAAAGCTCCCGCAGTCTGAGTATTCATGTAGCGCCGATTGTAGCCGTAGCTGGGGAAAGCCCCCATGAGATACCAATAGGCGCATCCAGACTTATCAAACCGAGGCGCTCCGGGGCATCCTGTGTAGCGCATGGCCGGATCGTCGCCTTGGTCGTTGGGGTCCAGGAAGAGTTCGGTGTTCTTTGTGTAGGGTTGCAGAAGCACCGGATAGAAATAGAAGCCGTAGGTGCTCGGGATCGACAGATCAGCCGGGTTGTACCAGCGAAGCGGAGGCATAACGTCGTCGCTGTCTCCGATGTAAATCTGGGTCCCGAGAGCGACCTGCTTCATGTTGCTGATGCTTGCAGTCTTCTTGGCTGCCAGTTTCGCCTGAGCAAAGACTGGGAAGAGGATCGCCGCGAGAATGGCGATAATCGCGATGACCACAAGAAGTTCGATAAGGGTGAAGGCTCGTCGCATGACAATGATGCTAACGGAGCCGGTTGGCGTCGAATTTTACAAATCTGACGATTAGGCGACTCTCATCTGGGAGGATCAGTGAGTTCGACAAATCTGAAGGCCAATCGTCATCAATGACTTTGAACGGTCATGCCGAGATTGCTGACTTACGCTTCAGAATCTGTCGAAATTTGAGTGGGGTTGTGTTCTTCGGGCTCGAGGATGACCGCGGTTTGGCCAGCCGCCAAGCACCACTTTTGGTAAACGTTCCTCACATTTTCGCGAATGCCCGTTACGGGAATTTTGAGGAAGCCTTGCTTCTTCGCAGCCTCGAATAGACTTCGTTCTCGCGCAGTCAAGCGATGACCAACGCCCCGACTGCCAGCTTTGGATCGAGAAGCTTTGCCTCGGCTCAGCTTCTCGACGTCATCCTTGGATAGTTTAGGGGCAGGTTTCATCGGGAACGAAGAGCGGCGATGCGATCTTCAAGTGGCGGGTGCGATGCGAGCAGCTTGAAGAGACCTGAATTGTCGGCGATTTTCGCCGTCTGAAGTCCATTCTGTGCGTCCAGCGGCTGGTACTTCAGCTTCAAAGTGTTCAGGGCTGAGGCCATTGGGGCAGCGCCTACGAGATCTGCAGCGCCAGCATCGGCTCGGAACTCCCTTGCCCGAGAGAACGCCATCGTGATGAACGATCCCAAGAAAGTGAAGAGGAGTTGAAGAGCAATATTGACAACAAAATAGACGATGCCCGACAGCTTCGAATCAACGACGTTGGAAGCCGCCCAAGCGATGATTCGTGCCAAGAAGATCGCAAAGGAGTTGATAACTCCTTGAAGAAGCGTCATGGTGACCATGTCTCCGTTCTTGATGTGGGCGATTTCATGGGCAAGAACCGCTCGAACCTCTTCGGGAGGCATGTTCGCGAGTAGTCCCGTCGATACGGCGACGAGCGAACGTCGTTGTGTCGGACCCGTTGCGAAAGCATTCATTTCATCGCTTTCGTAGATTCCGACCTCCGGAGTTGCTGGCAGTCCAGCCCTCTCCGCAAGCATTTGAACGTCTCGCGCAACCTGTCCGAATGGTCCGTACTCGGTTGGAGAAACAAGCTTGATGCCCATCATCCACTTTGCAATGATCCGCGACAATCCAAGGGAGATAAAGGCTCCAGCGAACCCGTAGATGACCGAGCTGATCATCAGCATCGTGTAGTTGATCCCACGAGAATCTGCCCAGCCTCTCAGTCCAAGTGCTGAGGTCACGGCAAACAAAAGAGCACCAACCAGTAGGTTGGTCGCGAGAAACAGAAGAACGCGCTTCATTAGTTTATTGTACGTCTGAGCGGCACAAAATGAACCATATTGGATGCCTACGAAGACTGAACGAGGTTGAGTTCTCCTGTCTGGACTCGCCAGAGTGCGGCGTAGAGCCCGTTGTTTTGTAGTAGCTCCTCGTGTCGACCTGATTCGGTGACCCGCCCGGCTTCCAGAACCCAGATTTTGTCAGCATCCCGAACCGTCGAGAGTCGGTGGGCGATCACGAGGGATGTTCTGCCCTTGGTGACGTGAGCCAACGACCTTTGGATGGCGGCTTCGGTTTCATTGTCGACGGCAGATGTTGCTTCGTCGAGCACGAGGATCGCGGGATTTCGGAGGATTGCCCTGGCTAGCGAGATGCGTTGCCTCTGCCCTCCGCTCAACTTTTGCCCACGTTCGCCGACGACCGTGTCGTAACCGTCTGGCAACGATTGTATGAAGTCGTGCGCTTCGGCTTGCTGTGCGGCTTCTTCAATTTCCAGGTCGGTGGCTTGTTCTCGACCGTAACGAATGTTCTCTCGCACGGTGCCGTGAAACAGGAAGACGTCTTGAGCAACGTACCCGCAGGCTCCGCGGAGGCTGGCATAGCTGAGACTCTTGATATCTGTTCCGTCCAAGGTGACTTGGCCGGATATGGTGTCATAGAACCGCAACAATAGCCGGATGATGGTTGATTTTCCGGCGCCAGTGGCTCCGATGATTGCGTGAGTTTCCCCAGCCGGGATGTGGAGGTTGATTCCTTTGAGAATGGGCTGCTCAGGCGTGTAGCCAAAGATGACATTCTCGAACTTGATCTCGCCTTTGATTGGGGTTTCGAGTATCGCCGCGCCCTCCACCATTTTGGGCTGGGTGTTCAGGAGTCCAAAGATTCGGTTCGTTGATGCCATTGCCCTTTGGTACTGATCGAGCGTATCTCCGAGCCCGGTCATCGGCCAAAGGAGCCGTTGAGTCATGAATACTAGCACCGAATACACACCCACTTCCATGCGCCCATTGAGGACAAGCCAGCCACCAAAGACAAGGGTACAGGTGAAACCCGTAAGGATCAACATGCGGATCAGAGGGACGAATCCGGCGGAGTACTTGATGGCTTCACGGTTCGCATCTCGGTATTCAGCCGACGCCGCTTCGACACGTTTGGACTCCAGGAGTTCAGATGTGAACGCCTTGATGGTGCTGATGCCACCAAGGTTTGTGCCAAGTACCGACCCCATCTCGGAGACGGCTTCGCGGACGCGGGCATATCGAGGCTTGAGGCTATTCTGATACCTGACCGAGCCCAAAACGATCAACGGGATCGGCAAGAAGGCGAGCAGTGTCAGCAGTGGCGAGCTGACGAAGAAGACGGCACCGACGAGCACGACGTTCCAGAAAACGGTGATGATCGAGGCGGCACCGCCATCGAGGAAACGCTCAAGCTGGTTGATATCGTCGTTCATCACGCTCATCAGACCACCGCTTGTCGTATCCTCAAACCAGGCAAGCTCGAGCTTCTGGACATGGTCGTACAACCCGATTCGCATCTCGTGCTCAATCGTTTGGGACAGGTTCCGCCAAGTGACGGCGCTGAGGTAGCCGAAAACAGACTCAAGGATCCAGCACAGGGCGTTCGCAATTGTAAGAAGGACGAGCTGTTGCCACCGATCTTCGACGCCAAACTGGACGGCGAGGAAGGAGCCTTTTCCTCGAACGATGACATCGATCACGGCCCCAATTAGGACCTCGGGAACCACGTCCATGACTTTGCCCAGGGTGGTGTAGATTGAAGCCAACCAGACTTGGCCTCGGTGGGGCCCGGCATACTGCCAGAGTCTTCGCAATCCAGTTTGTGGTTCCGTCACGCCGCAGAGTTTATCTGTAGAGCTGTTGGAGACGCGGGTCAGAAGCTAGTTCCTTTCAAAAAACATTGAAATTTGGCAACTTTTGGGTTTGCCGCGCCATAATAGTAAGTAGCCGAGGGGCGTTGCAGTCACTTTCGAGTGGCGAGGCTCGGCGAATAAACGGCGCTCATGATCGAAAGTTGGTCATGGGCTTTTTTGTTTCCAGACCGACTAACAAAGGAAAGGATAACAAATGAACACAGCCCCTGCTGACCTCAAAATTGACTTCCACGTTGCCGATCTGGGTCTTGCCGCTTTCGGGCGTAAAGAGATCGCGATTGCTGAGACTGAGATGCCCGGCCTGATGGAGATCCGAAAGGAATACGCCGGAACGAAGCCGCTCAAGGGCGCCAAGATCGCCGGATCTCTCCACATGACCATCCAGACCGCGGTTCTCATCGAGACCTTGGTCGATCTCGGCGCCGAAGTGCGCTGGGCAAGCTGCAACATTTTCAGCACCCAAGACCACGCCGCCGCCGCGATCGCCGCCGCGAACATCCCCGTTTTTGCCTACAAAGGCGAGACCCTTGAAGAATATTGGCAGTACACCCACCGCATCATGGAGTGGGCTGACGGCACCACCCCGAACATGATTTTGGACGACGGCGGCGATGCGACAATGCTCGTCCTCATTGGTGCCGAAGCCGAGAAGGATCTTTCAGTTCTAGACAATCCAGGCTCTGAGGAAGAAGTGATCTTTTACGCCTCGATCCGAGAGAAGCTCAAGACCGATCCAACCTTCTACTCGCGCATCAAAGCCGAAATCAAGGGCGTTTCCGAAGAGACGACAACGGGAGTCAAGCGACTTTACAAGCTCCACGAAGAAGGCAAGTTGCCGTTTGCCTGCTTTAACGTCAACGATTCGGTCACGAAGTCGAAGTTCGACAACCTTTATGGTTGCCGAGAGTCACTGGTCGACGGAATCAAGCGAGCAACCGACGTCATGATCGCTGGAAAGGTCGCGGTTGTCTGCGGCTATGGCGACGTTGGCAAGGGTTCAGCTCAGGCTCTGCGTGCGTTGAGTGCCCAGGTTTGGGTCACCGAGTGCGACCCGATCTGCGCTCTGCAGGCGGCGATGGAAGGCTACCGAGTGGTGACCATGGAGTACGCCGCCGACAAGGCTGACATCTTTGTTTCCGCCACCGGAAACAAGGACATCATCCGCCACGAGCACATGATCAAGATGAGGGATCAGGCGATTGTCTGCAACATTGGCCACTTCGATAACGAGATCGATGTCGCCGGACTAAAGCAGTACACCTGGGAGAACATCAAGCCCCAGGTCGACCACATCATCTTCCCTGACGGCAAGCGGATCATCCTTTTGGCCGAAGGTCGGTTGATCAACCTCGGCTGCGGAACCGGACACCCATCCTACGTCATGTCGTCGTCGTTCGCCAATCAGGTCTTGGCTCAGATCGAGCTGTTTGCCGAGTTCGGTAAGTACGCCCCAGGCGTCTACGTTCTGCCGAAGCACCTCGACGAGAAGGTCGCACGACTTCAGTTGGCGAAGCTTGGAGCTCAGCTTACCGAGCTGACTCCTTCGCAGGCATCATACATCGGTGTGACTCCAGAAGGTCCGTTCAAGCCAGATTCATATCGGTATTGATTTTAGGCTAACGAGTTTGAGGGGGGAAGTCGCCTTCGTAGGTGGCGAACCCCCTCTTCTTTTCTCTGTGAGGCAGACTTTTTAGTTCCTTGGACGCATCGCAACCGATGATTCGATTTACATGAATCGCGCCGCAGATCAGTGCAATCAGCGTTGCGTAAGATTGCTCCCCTACGCCGGCCAAGAAGAGACCGATCACAGCAAAAAGATCGAGAGGTCGAGAAAGGGTAAGTGTCCGATGAGTCAGCACTCTAGCGATTTCCGAGATCGACAAGTTCCTGTCGTCGACCGCTCGACCAAAAGCACCAAACCCTATAGCCAGAAGGTAGAAACTCCAATTGGTAAACACCATTTCAGCGGCCCGATTGAAAGTCCAGTTCTCAGCCCGGTACGCCCATTTGAAAAGGATGCTCAATCCCAAGAATAGCACCAATGTTCGGGTGAGCATAGAGAGCCAAAAGCTTGGCGACCTGATGGCCTGACCAAGTTCAATACTGAAGAGTCCCACTACTTCTCGGAACCTGCTCACCTGCGTATTTTACGACAAAGTTTCTCCAGGTAGCCTCGAACTTTCTGCTGCTTTAAACAAACATCTCTTTAGAGGAAGGGTAACAAGCACCAGGATCAAATGGCTGACAAATCGCTACTAAATCGAACCCGAGCTCGCCGATGGCGTTTCTACTTGCTGATGATTTGTGTTCCCATCGCCATCTTAGTGCTCGGTAAAGCCAAGCAGAACCTGCCGACGGAAATCCTCGAACATAACGGAATCAAGTGGGAATACTCACTCATCGCGCCTAAGGTCAACCTAAAAGGGCTGATTGTCGCCATGCATGGGGCGGGCGGAAACGGACCGCAATTTGCCGAGAACAGCCGAATCATCAAGGCAGCAAACGAACGTGGCTATGCAGTTCTGGTTCCCACTGGTCAACCAGCTCAGGCAGGAAAGCCAGCTAATTTTAGGACGAATCCGAACTTATGGAATTCCGGTCAGATTCCCCCAACGTCACCCCGAACGAAAATCGACGATCTCGGATTTTTTGAGGCCCTTGTCAAGCGGGCAGAGGCGAAACTCGGTAAGACACCGTTGTTTATCACCGGTCACTCGAACGGCTCAGGCATGACCTACCAACTTGCCATGAATTGGAAGAGCCGGGTTCGAGCGATCGCAAGTGTGAGCGGTCAAGTCCCACCCAAACTGGTTGGCAAAGCCGATCAGCCAATTCCGTCGCTTTTCATCTGTGGATCGGAGGATCCTATTTCGCCCTGGAACGGCGGAGAATCCAATTCACCTTGGGGCAAGAAAGACAGTCGCTCAGTGCTCACAATGCTCAAGCTTTGGACACGATGGCAAGGAATCGAGTCTGAATTCGCTGAATCTGCTCCATCCGACAAGGAGAGGGCATTTGAGGCGCGAGGCGAGGACCCGCGTCAGGTCGTCAGAGTCGTCAGGTTAGAAGGGCACGGACACGCCTGGCCTGGCGGAACAAAAGGCTTCGCGGACCGGATGATGGGACCGAATGTTGCAACTTTCGATGCAACAAATGCGATCCTAGACTGGTTCGACAGGTACCAGTAGCCTGGCTGGTACGCTTAGACGAGTGTCCGACTCAAGATTCAGATTAACTGCCGAGGATGCCTACGCACTCTCAACTGAGTTTGGTACCCCCCTTTACGTTATCGACGAGGGTGGCTTGTGCGAGCGAATTCGACGATATCGAGGTGCGTTGGCGGCGCTTTGGCCTCGCTATGAGGTGAGCTTTGCCAGCAAGGCAAACTCCACGCTGGCTGCACTCAAGGTTGCGCATGACGCGGGGGCGACGATTGATGTTGCCAGTCGCGGTGAACTTGAGGCGGCGCTCAAGGCAGGAGTTCCGGCGAGCCATTGCCACTTGCACGGAAACAATAAGAGCCTTGATGAACTGCGTTTCGCGCTCGAGCAAGGCGTCAGCCATGTGATGATTGACCATCTCGGCGAGATTGACATGATCGCCACCCTGGCCCAAGGCGCGACAAAGTTCGTTTTGAGAGTCGCGCCGGGTGTGGATCCGAAGACACACGCAAAGATTTCCACGGGCCAGGCAGATACAAAATTCGGATTCAATTTGGCCAACGGGGCAGCTGAAGAAGCCCTGCTACACGCTCGAACCAAGAGAATCGAGATCGTTGGAATCCATTGCCACGTCGGCTCTCAACTCATGGACGGCGAGGCTCAGGAGAATGCGGCTGAACTGCTCGGAATCTGGCTCGCGGAAATGAGTGCCAAGTATGGAGTCTCGTTCGACTATCTCAACGTCGGCGGCGGGCTTGGTGTGAAGTACTTGGACTCGGACGAGCCTGAGTCCATTGAGGATTACGTCTACCGCGTTATGTCAAGAGTTCGACCTGTTCTTGAAGAGGCCGGGATGGAACTGCTCATCGGGATGGAGCCAGGACGAAGCCTGATCGCGGAGTGTGGAGTGACGCTTTACCGGGTTGGAGTCGTGAAGTCGGTTGGGGAGAAGACTTATGTCGCGGTGGATGGTGGTTTGGCGGACAATCCTCGACCGGTGATGTACGGAGCGCAGTATCAGGTTGAACTTCTGCGGGATTCGAAATGGGAATACCAGACCGACGGCCCGGGCGCAATGTCGTTTACTCGAGAAGTTGGTGAAGGAGCCATAGTGACGGTTGCTGGGCGGCACTGTGAAACGGACACATTGTTCCCAGATGTCGAGCTTTCCCGAATTCCTGAACCGGGAGAGTTGCTTCAGATTCTGACTACGGGCGCGTACAACAGCAGCATGGCGAGCAACTACAACCGATACCAGCGTCCAGCGACGGTTTTGCGGAGAAGCAACGGGGAATTTGCACTCATTCAGCGGCCCGAAACGTATGATGAGATGTTCGCCCGTGAGATCATTCCGGAGGGACTCTAACCCATGCAAGATTTTGATCTGGTCGGTGCGCTATTGCGTTTGCTCGTGTTTATTCCTGCGGTTGGCCTGCACGAGTATTGCCACGCTAAGTTTGCCGATATGGCTGGTGATATGACACCTAGGGCTCAAGGTCGGGTGACGTTGAATCCGCTTGCCCACCTTGACCCGATTGGAACGATTATGATGGTGCTTGCCTCCGCGACGGGGGCAGGAATTGGTTGGGGTCGTCCGGTTATGGTTAATGTGAACGCAATGCGTAACCCGCGCTGGGATCACTTTATCAGCGTCATCATGGGGCCGATCTCGAATTTTGGCCAGGCCGTTTTCTACGCGCTCCTCCTTCGATTCGGATTGGTTGAGTTCAACCTGCAGGTGTTGAACAGCCCTTCTCTGGCGTTGCAGTCTGGCGGAGCATTCGCCTCCTACTGGGTGACGATGTCGCTGATCATGAATCTGGGCATGTTCTTCTTCAACATGATCCCGTTTGGTCCACTCGACGGTCACTGGCTCGTCGGGGCCTTGATGCCGACCGCCCAGCGGAACGCCTGGTATCGGTTCTGCCACGGTCCGGGAATGATCCTATTCTTGGTGTTGGTTTTGATTCCGGGGAATGCGTTTAATCCGATCGGGTGGTACATGGATCGTACGATGTGGCCGACGCTCCGCTTCCTCCTTGGCCGTGGCTAGGTTGCCAAAGGTATAACCTTCGGGTGAGTACATCGAAGCGAATCCTGAGTGGAATGCGTCCGACCAATCCCAAGGGCGGGCATTTGGGTAACTATGAGGGTGCGCTTCGGAACTGGGTGAATCTGCAGAACGAGGGGTACGACATGTTCTGCATGGTGGCGGATTGGCACGCGCTGACCACGCTGGATGACACTGAGAGCCTTGCTCAGAACACGATTGAGATCACGAAAGACTACATTGCGGCCGGGATCGATCCATCGAGAGCGGCGATCTTCGTTCAAAGTCACGTGAAAGAACATGCCGAGCTCCATGTGCTTTTCAGCATGGTGACTCCCTTGGGCTGGCTGGAGAGAACTCCGACTTATAAGGAGAAGAAGGACGAGATTGAAGGAGTTGAAAGGGAACCCTACGGACTCCTCGGCTACCCTGTCCTTCAGACCGCGGATATTCTTCTTTACCGCCCCTACGGCGTCCCTGTCGGGCGTGACCAGGCTCCACACCTTGAGATCGGTAACGACATCGGAATACGGTTCAATCGGCTCTTCGATCGAGAAGTCTTCCAGACCTACAAGTATCTCATTCCCGAAGATGAGACCAGAGCAAAGCTCCCTGGTCTTGACATGCGGAAGATGAGCAAGAGTTACGATAACTGCATCTTCTTGAGCGAAACTGAGGACGAGACCGCCGCGAAAGTGAAGAGTGCCTACACCACACCGAGCAAGATCAAGAAGACCGACCCCGGTATTCCAGAAGGGTGCGCAGTTTGCCAGTATCTGAAGATCTACTCGCCCGACTGGGAGACGCTTTGGGACGAAGACCGCAAAGGCGAGCGCGGATGCATGCAAAACAAATCGGCTTGTATTGAAGCGATCAACGAATACTTCCGCCCAATCCGCGCGCGGCGTAATGCCCTGAGCAATGATGATGTTCAGGACATCCTGAAGGAGGGTGCCAAGAAGGCGAGGGAAGTCGCCGGTCAGACGATGGCTGAGGTTCGCTCGGCGATGGGGTTACTCCCCGGATAAGCGACGAAGGAAGGTGGTGGTTCTGTCAGATTCTCCCCCCAAGCCCAGACTGGTGACGATGAGGTCTCCTCGGCGATTTGCAAGTTCAATGTAGGACTCCTGACCACCGATCGGCCACTCCGGGTGTCGACGAAGGTCGTAGGCGACGCCATCCTTCCATACCGCCGGAATAAACGTTGAGGCGTCAAATTGCAGACCGCCAAACATCAGGCCGTCGTTCGTGACCTTCTGGATGATCATGCTTGAGCTGCCCCGGGGGGGCATTATCTCTTTCCAAGTTCCATTCTGAAGGCGAAACGCCCGATTTCTGGTTTCTCGATCGGTGGTTCGCACGGTGAGAATGGATATGTCTCGAGTAGTTGTGATGACCTTCGGAGATCCTGCGATCGCTGGTAAGGTGATTTCGGTGGTGGTGGCCTGGTTCACCCTGTGAAGTAGGTGCTTTAGTTGTCTACCGTCCCGCTGGATGTTCCAAATCCAGATCAGCTCTTTGTCATCAACTTCGCCAATGACGGGTTGGTCTTTGGATCTAAGAATTGGCTTTAAGCGCTTACCTTGCTTACTGAGCCAGATTGTGGTTTCGTTGTTCGCACCAAACTGATACCCAATCATGAGGCCATCATTAAGAAGGCGACGATTTGTCCCCATGAGGCTCGTTGATCCATAGGCCAAGTCACTCACCTCCACCCGGTAGCCTGCCCTTCGAGGAAAGCCGAAAGTGGCGGGACCGGTCAAAAACTCAAAAAGGCGACCAGACTGGGACATTGCGTAGCGAGTCTCGGCTTTCACTGGCGAAAAAGTCTTCCGGGTCTGGTCCGGTCCCAAAAAGATGTAGGTTCGTTTTTGGCTGTCGGGGTCAACAGATACCGTCAGCGCTGCACCGTTATCTGCAAGGTCTATTCCGTTGATATCCGGCACGGTTAGAGCGCTGTATCGGAGGAAGTTAGGGGCCGGAAGTTTGGGAGCGGGTGGAAATTTGACTGTGGTTGGTTGGTTCTGTGCAAAAGTCAGCCGGGTTGAAGCAGCCCCAGTTCGAGCTAATTGCCATCGACCAAATGCGGAAATTGCTGCTACACATGCGCAGATAGAGGCCACAATACGATACTTGGCTCTCACCTCCATCACAAGATTCTGACGAAAGAATTGGCAGAATCGTCACCAAGCCCTGGCTACTCGCTAAAATGCTGGGTAGTGAAACAGTTTTGGCTTCTTGGGATGCTGGTGGGCGCGGGTTTTCTTGCGGGTACTTCCACGGGTCAAATGACGCCAGGGGAGAAGACGGTTATTGCTCAGGCATTGCAGATTGCCGTGCTATCGGAAGAAGACCTTGGCATGGCTCGTCAAAGTCGGGCATATCAGTTTGCTCCACCAATCGTTTCAGAGTGTTTAGCGAAACCCATCGTAGCGATCGAGAAGCTAATTGGTCTCCACGAAAAGAGTAATCCCAGCCTCAAGCTGATGCTCAAGCAAGCCTTTTCAGCTGTTTACGGTGATCCGCCATCGAACACCGTTGCGATTGAACAAGTGCTGCTTCCTCCAACGGTCATACTTCCAGAAAACCTGAGAGCGCCGGTTGGCGACTTGTTGAGCGCAATCGCCTTCGCTAATGTCAAGATTCGTCGAGCGCTGGTCAAGCTCTCGCCAGAAGAGAAACGGGGTCTGATTGAGTCTCTGCCACTTTGGGCTGCTCAGGGAACGGAGATCACGTTTGAATTCGTTTCGAAGCCCAGAATGTCGTCGATGGATTTGGCAAGTGCTCTCGCAAAGGTTGAGTTGGCCACGATTCGAGAAGCGGCTCAAGAACTGGCAGCGGCGACCGAGGCAGCGATTCCTGGATTACGACAGGCGGCAAGTGCGGGCTGGAAAGGGTCTGCAACATTCACCGTCAACAGCATTCCCGTCGAGATTCGTGGATCCGGAGATGACGATCACACTGCAGTCGCCTCTGGACTGTGTATTGATCTTGGGGGACGCAACCGCTACAAGGGGCGTTATGGGGCGGGCATTGGGAACGCCTCTGTCCTGATCGACTTCGGAAACGATACAAAGGCAGATTTCAAGGACGCAGCAGGCGGGACCGGGATTCTTGGAGTAGGGGTTGCACATTTCTTGGGCGTTCGTCCTGATTTGTATGGAAAGGCGCTGTCGTACGGTGCAGGAGTTGGAGGAGTTGGCATAGCGGTCGTCGATCAACAATGCCGGATCGAGAGTCGATCATTGGGTCAAGGATTTGGCATCGCAGGCTCGGGAATCTTGCTGGTTGGCAAAGGCTCGGACACTTTAAAAATTGGCTATTTAGGGCAGGGCGCGGGGATGCTAGGCGGAACGGGTTGGCTCGTCAACTTGGGTGGAAACGATCGGTACCGAGCTGGAGGCTTGGTCGCGGACGATTCAAACTTCGGGGGCTATCTCTGCCGCTCTCAAGGCTACTCTGGATTGATGCCTGGTGGAGTCGGACTTCTCACTGACTTTGCCGGAGACGATCTGTATGAAGCGGGCACCGACTCGCAAGGTTCGGCTCGAGCGTTCGGAATCGGTTCAGTTTATGACGCGGTCGGCAACGATACTTACCTGGCGTTGACCCAGTCTCAGGCATCTGCAACGGAAGAGGGAGTTGCAGCTCAGTTTGATTTGGAAGGCGACGATACCTATGTGGTTCGCAAAGGTGCGTGTCACGCCCATGCGACCGATCGCTCGGTTGCGATATTGCTCGACCGCGAAGGAGATGATCTGTACGCGGCGCGAGATAGTCGACCCGCATTGGCACAAGAAGGCTCAGTCGCGGTTTTCATGGATGAGGGTGGTTCTGATCGCTACGCAGGACCGGTCGGAGTTGGAACTTTGGTGAACGGGCGCCCCGGCATTGCCCTATTTGTTAACCAGGGCGGAGATGACGCCTTTGCCGAAGGGCCGCTTCCTGGAACAGCGAATTCTTCCGGATCTCAGGGTATCAGTCTTGCAACAGAGGAGAGCGCTCCGTCTGAGGCTCCTTCAATCAAGCCTGGTTCAGTGACTGCAAAAACTGAGGAAATCGATACTCTTTGGGAGCAAGTTCGGTCGGGGGGTGGGCGGGTAACACTCGCGGCTCGCAAACTCGCGGAGATCGGGGAGCCAGCCTTGGCTCGATTCTGCTCCCAGTTTGCGGGAACTGCACCCAACCCGATGATCAAAGTTGCGGCTGCGCTTGTCCTGAATGAGAACGCTGCTAAGGCCACGCTGCTCGAGCAGTTCGGAAAAGCCAATCCGTTCGCCCGGGCCTCGCTTTACCAGGTAGCGACTTTGGCAGAAATCACTGAACTCAAGGGTACGGTCCTTGAAGGGCTGAAGAACGACTTCACCCGGCGTGCGGCAGTTCGCTACGCTGCGGTTGCTGGAGCAAAAGAAGCTGTCGATCAGATTTCGGGAATTGTTCTGAGCGGAGACGCGATTACGGCAGAAGACGCAATGATCGCTTTGGCGGTGTTGGCCGATGAATCTATGGCTCCCACCATGGAGGCATTGCTGACGAATCAAGACTTGGTGATCCGCCGAGCGGCGCTCGGGTTCCTGGCTAAGTCGGCTCGGGGGATGCCCTTGGGGAGGTCGTTGTTAGCCCGCTCGGATGAGAAGTCGTTGTTGCTTGGTGTTGAGCTCATGGGGCTGATCGGAACTGCTGAGTCGCTGAGGATGGCGGGCTCTGGTCTGAATTCGGCTTCGACGGCGGTTCGGATCAAGGCATTGCACACGCTGAACGGTCGGGTTCCAGAGGGGTATCGACAACGCGTCCTGGAACTGATCAATGACCAGAATGCGTTGGTTTCGATGGTGGCAAAAGGCGTGGACTTGGGGCGGCAGTGAGGGGAGGGTTGGTTGTGTGGGGCTGGGCCTGTGGAGCCTTGAGTTTGCTGCTCGCAGGTTGCGGAGCAAAAACAAGCTCTTCGACCACGGGTGCAAAGCCTATGCTGCAGTACGTGGCGAGGTCCGGGACTTTCCGTGTGACCGAAATCAGCGAAACAGGCTTCACGGTCTTGCTGCCGAAATCATTCCAGTCCGAGGGTGAGGAAAAATTGGAGTTTAGTCGCCAACGAGTATTCATCCCGATAAAACTTCCCCCTGTTTCAACCTGGAAGGAACTTGACCCTTTAAGCGAATTCCCAAAATACTCTGCCGGGGACGCAACGATACAGCTTTCGGAAGAGATTGCTGTGACGCCCGGAAGCCGTCGCCTTGACTTCGTTTTTCGTGCAAGCTACCCATCGCCTGATGCAATGCCACTAATTGATCGGGAGGCCACAACAAAAAACCCTGCAGATTCCGTCAGGGTTGAGACGTTCGAAAACACGATCTCAGTTAGCCTCAGCACGCCATGGAGCGATTCGCCCGTGGTTGGCGTCGACCTAGAAGGACCCGGGGAAGACCAACGATTCCTCCGAACGATCATAAACCGAATCACGAGCGAGGCGGAACGAGACGTTCTGCCGGTAGCAAAGCACGGCTTCGCTCCTTTCGGCCTGAACAACGAACTCTACTTCGGACATACGTTTTGGGACATGGATGTTTGGGTTCTGCCTTCGATGCTTTTCCTGCAGCCGGATGCGGTGAGATCCATGAACCGGTACCGGCTAGATCGGGCCGCGCAGGCGGAGAAGAATGCAGCGGAATTCTTCAAGAAACCGAATAGCGGAATGATGTTTCCATGGGAGTCTTCGGTCACTGGGAAGGAGACAGTCCGGGCCTCGAGCGTCAAGGAACACCACATTTCGGGTTCGGTGCTCTGGGGTTTAAATCTGAGTGAGCAGGCGGGAATTGCATCGCCGTCAGAAGTTGGCAAGGTTGCAAGTGGCGTGGCTAGGTTCTTTGAGAACAGGTCGATCGCAGGTGTCAGCGGACGCGAAATCAAAGATGTGATGTCTCCCGACGAGAACCACATCGGCGACAATGATCTATACACAAATCTCCTCGCGCAGTGGGCAATGAATGGGCGCAAGTGGGATGGACCCACGAAGTTCAAACTGCCTAAGGATGCGAATTCGTTTCTGACGTACGACAACGACAATGAGCGAGGCTACAAGCAGGCCGCGGCAGTACTGTCGATCTTTCCGCTCCAGTACCCACCCGCTGAGAAGCAGGCGCGGGTGATGATGGAGCGGTTTGAGGGCAAAGTCAGCAAGAACGGCCCTGCAATGAGCGACGCCATCCACGCTACTATTTGGGCGCGACTGGGAGAAAAAGAGAAGGCGTACGATGCCTGGAAGCGATCGTGGGAACCGTTCGTCAAAGGTCCTCAAATGCTGTTCAGCGAGAAGCGGTCTTCCGAGCGGACCTATTTCTACACCGGAGCGGCTGGTTGTCTGAACACGGTTATCTACGGTTTTGCTGGATTCAGATTTGACGACAAGCCCTTAGACGGCGCAGTTTGGAGAAAGAAGCTGAAATCCGGGTGGTGGCTCAGCTGCAAGCCATGCTTACCGCCGAAGTGGGAGAGTTTGATGATCAACCCAATGATCATCGATGGTCAAAAGTATAGGGTGGAGATAACGCCAGAAAAGGTGACTATTCAACCTGCGAGCGGCTCCTAGCGGGTATCCTGCTCGTCTAGGTTGAAGCGTTTCCTGCTCCTTAGTGATGGTTCCCAATATGAGGGGAAACCCCTTGGTGCTGATGTTTCCGGCATCGGAGAAGTGGTCTTTAATACCGGTATGACCGGCTACCAGGAGATTCTTACCGACCCAAGCTACGCGGGGCAAATGGTGATGCTCACCTACCCGATGATCGGTAACTACGGGATCAACGACGACGATTTTGAGTCGGACAAGATTCAACCAAGTGGTCTCATTGTCCGAGAAGCCTGCGAAGATCCCTCGAACTGGCGATCAAACCGAACGATCAATGCGCTTTTGAAGGAGCGAGGAGTTGCAGGCATCCAAGGTCTCGACACTCGGATGATCACCAAGCACATCCGAAGTGCGGGAGTCACGATGGGAGTGATCTGCGACGATCCACTCGAGGGCAAATTGAGGCTGGCTGAGGCAGCAGGTTACGACGAACAGGATTATGTTCTCACGGTCACAACGAAGAGTGCATACAAATGGGGACCCGAAGGCAAGGAAGCGGTATCCGAGCCTGATCCTGCTGGGCGCCCGCGGCTTGTAGTCCTGGATTGTGGCTTGAAGTTCAATATTCTTCGAAGATTCTGGAGAGCAGGTTGCCGCCCCATCGTGTTGCCCGCAACTGCAACTGCGGATGAAGTGATGAGTTGGAAACCAGACGGAATTTTCCTCAGCCCTGGCCCAGGCGATCCCCAGCGGTTAGAAGGGGTGGTTTCGACCGTTAGTAATCTTCTCGGAAAAAGACCGATGTTTGGCATCTGTCTCGGAAACCAAATGCTCTGCCATGCGGTGGGTGGTAAGACCTTCAAGCTGAAATATGGACATCGGGGATCAAATCACGCGGTAAAGGACCTGACTTCTGGAAAGGTAACCATCACGAGCCAGAATCACGGATACGCGATTGACCCCGAAAGCCTCACCGGCACAAGGGGCGAAGTGACTCAAATCAATGTCAATGACGGTACTGTCGAGGGAATGTCTGTTCCAGATGCGGACGCATGGAGCATCCAGTATCACCCAGAAGCCGCACCTGGACCGTGGGACTCCCGCCCCTACTTCGCCCAGTTTGTTGAGAGAATCAAGAATGTCAATTGAGCTTTTAGAAAATCCGCTGATCTCATCGTTTGATGAGGGCATGTGGGATTCCATCAGCAACTTTCCTGACGAGATCTACTTGATCTCGGTGGGCGAGGGGAAGTATGCCTGCAACAATGCCACCACCCCCGACGGAATGACAGTAAACGGACTCTCTTGCTTTCCATCCGTCGACGATGCAATCAGCTACATGGCGCAACCTGGGATGCTGAGTGGAGATACAAAAAGAGTGTCTTTCGAGGATGCTCGGGAGATTGCGAAAGGGAAGCCAGTTCTTGATTCACTGCTGCTCTGGGAAAATAGCCGGATCGTAGAGATTCACTTCGTCCGATAACGTTAAACAGTTTCCTCGGGAAATTTAACCGTTCGCTAACATTTTCCTTAGATTGTTTTGTATAGTTGATTGGAGTCTTGTTCCCTGCTTGACCCAGCGATTATCTGGTCTTACGACCTGAAACAGAAATTCCCATGAAAACAAAGGCATTCACTCTAATCGAACTGCTGGTTGTGATCGCGATCATCGCGATTCTCGCCGCAATTCTCTTCCCCGTATTTGCGCAAGCGAAGGCTGCTGCAAAAAAGACTTCGTGTCTCGCAAACATCAAGCAGATCGGAACCGCAACCCAAATCTACTTGGCTGATGCGGATGACGTATTCCCAACGACCTACGCACCAACCGATCGATACAATGAGTACAGCTACGACATGTTCGTGCCAATTGGCAACTGGGTCGCAGGGCACACCGTGAATGACCTGAACGTGGTTGCGACATTTTGGGCCAACAACACGCAGCCATACATGAAGAATACGCAAATGCTCTTCAGTCCAGGTGCGCAAAGGGTGGCCAGTGGTGGAGTGCTTTCCCTTGGGCAACAAGCTCCGGCGAGTGTTCCCGGTGTCTCCTACTCAATGAATGGACTCTTGAACTCTTGGAGTAGCACAGCCGTCGCTGCACCAAGTAGCTTGCCTGCGTTCTGGACGATGTTTGGTCGCCGCGCGATGGCCGGCATCGCATACGTGAGCCCGTACCTATTCTGCGTGAATCTCAACGCTCCTTGCACCTACGTCCCGCCAACTGCGGCCTGTAGTTCGGGCGTAAACGGACAGTGGAGTGGTACGAATCCAAACAATGGCGTTGGTTGGGATTTGCACGGAGGCGGAGCAAACTACAGTTTCGCAGATTCGTCGGCAAAGTTTCGCCGAAATGGCTCGCTGACAAACAGCCTAACCGATCCAAGAACCGACCCGCTGACGAATTATCGACAGACGGGTGGTCCAGACGGATGGTATGATCGGTGGGGCTGCCACTCGTACTTGTTCCGGCCAGACTTTGACTTTGCGAACTGGGATCCAGCTTCGATCTACTAAGAAGATGGCAAGACTTCTGATGCTTTTAGCCCTAGCAGGTACCACCCTTGGAGTGCTTGCCGGATGCAGCGGGAGCGCGGACGAGAGTCCAGCGCTCAACGGTCCGCCACCCGAGGTGGCTCCGTCAAATAATCCCGAGCGGATGAAACGCAGCGAAGGTCGATAAGCCGGCCTCTTTTGCACCAACTCCCTCGTCTCTGACGAGGGAGTTTTTTTGTCGGTAAACTACTGTTTTAATGAAAGTCTTAGTAATCGGCTCCGGACCAATCGTCATCGGTCAAGCAGCGGAGTTTGATTACGCAGGGACTCAGGCGTGTAAGAGCCTTCGTGAGGAAGGACACTCCGTCGTTCTCCTCAACTCAAATCCCGCCACGATCATGACCGATCCTGGAGTTGCAGATGCTCTCTATATCGAGCCAATGACGCTCGATTTCTGCACCCGAATCATTGAGCGCGAACGGCCAGATGCGCTTCTTCCGACTCTCGGTGGACAAACTGGTCTGAACCTAGCGACCCAGCTCGAAGATGCAGGAGTGCTGGAGAAGTACAACGTCAGGGTTCTCGGAACTCCTTTGAGCGCGATTAAGCAAGCCGAGGATCGAGAGTCATTTCGCGCGCTGATGCGAGAAATCAAAGAGCCAGTTCCCGAAAGCTGGATCGTTAGCACGGAAGCCGAGTTAGAAGCGGTTCTTGATCTTGTCCCCTATCCCTGCATCATCCGCCCTGCGTACACCTTGGGTGGCACCGGAGGGGGAATCGCAAATACCAGGGAGGAGCTGATGGAGACTGGTCGAAAGGGTCTCAAGCTCTCGATGCGAAGCCAGATCATGGTTGAGCGTTCACTCTTAGGCTGGAAGGAGGTCGAGTACGAGGTGATGCGTGACTCGATCGGAACGGTGATCACCGTCTGCAACATGGAAAATTTTGACCCGATGGGAGTCCACACTGGTGACTCAATCGTTGTGGCACCTTCGCAGACGCTGAGCGACTTGGAGTATCACATGCTCCGAACGGCCTCGCTCAAGATCATTTCTGCTCTCGGAATTGAAGGTGGTTGTAACGTGCAACTCGCGGTTAACCCGCACTCGTTCGACTACTACATCATCGAGGTCAACCCGCGCGTCTCGCGCTCATCGGCACTGGCTTCTAAGGCAACGGGTTACCCGATTGCCCGCGTCGCAGCAAAGATTGCAGTTGGACGGACTCTGGACGAGATCGATAACCAAGTAACTGGGACCACCAAGGCGGCGTTTGAACCCGCACTTGACTACTGTGTTGTCAAACTTCCGCGCTTCCCGTTCGATAAGTTCGCTACCGGTGACCGGACGCTTTTCACTCAGATGAAAGCCACTGGTGAGGTCATGGCGATTGACCGAACCTTCGAGGCCGCCATGATGAAGGCGATTCGAGGGCTCGAAGTGAAGCAGAAAGACCTGCGCCACGAGAAGTATCAGGCTCAGGACGACGTGACTCTGGAAGCAAGCGTGAAGCAACCAACCGACGACCGAATGTGGGCGATCATTGAGGCGATTCGTCGCGGCTGGTCACTAGATCGGGTCAATAAGATTTGTAAGGTTGACAAGTGGTTTCTGCGGAAGTTGCAGAAGCTTGTCGAGGTTGAGCAAGAGCTGGTGAACATAAGTGCGCTCGAAGACCTGGATACCATGAGAGATGTGATTCGTCGAGCTTTTTTGATCGGCTTCTCCTCTCCGTCAATTGAGTCGCTCATTGGAATTACGCCCGAGTACAAGGCAGATTTGATGAAACTTCGTGAACTTACGAAAGACTTGAAGGTTCCTGCAGAGTTACTTGAAGCAATGATAGAGGACGAACTTCCGGCAGACGAAAAGCTGGGCGAGATTTTTGAACAGATGGACGAGATGAACGATCCGACGCCTAGAAATTGGTTCTTTGAAAAATACGATGTTGAAGATCCTCGATGGCGATATTCGATGTTTCTTCTTAGCACCATCAACCAGCAAAAAGTCCAACCGGTATTCAAGATGGTCGACACCTGTGCTGGCGAGTTTGAATCAAATACGCCGTACTACTACGGCACATTCGAAGTCGAAGACGACGCGCTGAGTCGCGCTTAGAACCTGTAACCCAAGGTGAGCGCGTAGCGCGAGTTGTCGCTTCGTGCGCCGGGAGCGGGGGTGGCGTCGTAGTCGGCGATCCAGGCTACCGCGAGCGAGATCCGTTGGGAGATCGGAATTCCCAGGTTGAGGTTGCTCGTGAGGAAGAAGTCGTCGAATCGGTCGAAGGCTGGGTAGAACTCGAGGTAGTGATTGACTGAGACGCCTTTCTTAAAGACCTTTCGGAAGGAGGAGGCGAACTGCAAGCCGGGGGCGTTGCGCGAGCCGAGATCGTTGAGATAGGTTTCGGTTAGGTAGCTTAGTCCAGCGGTGATTTTCAACTCGGCGTCACCCACCGTATCGACGCGGCCGGTCTTGAAGGGGTTCTCTGTTCGTACGGCGAAGTAGCCGTAGCCGATGGTGGTCACAGATCGCGAACCAAGTTGGACAACCGCGTTGCGGTCGAATCGCTGGTCGATGAATCCGAACTTCCGGCGGCTGGACGGCGTGTCGTAGTGGGCGCCGACACTCCATCGGTCTTCAGTCGTATCGTTCAAACCGGTGGTGGCGTTTGTCTGCCTGCTCAGGCCGTAGAACAACGAGTACTCCAGCTGGTTTCCCATTTTGAGCTTGTTCACTGCCCTCAGGTTGACAAACGCGGATGAGGAATTGAGAACTGATTGTGCGGCAGTGTAGTTGAAATTGAGCTGCCCCGACCATCCTTGAACTTGGCCGAGCGCGGAACCAGCGAGAAGAAGAACACCTAGCCCAGCGAGTCGTCGGAACATCCGTACGGTTCTACCCGCCTCGGATACAATAAGACCATGCGCCAGACCGCAATTTTGCTTGGACTTTCGATTGTTTCGTTCAGCCCAGCCCAGAAGCCGTTGACCGTTACGATTTTGCACACAAACGACCTGCATGCTCATATCGAGCCTACGGCGATCAAGGGCAAGACTTATGGTGGCTATGCTCGACACGCAACGCTCATTAAGCGGGTTCGGAAGGCTGAGAAGAACGTTCTGTTGCTCAACGCTGGCGACGTTTTCCAAGGAACGCTTTACTTCAATATGTACGACGGTCTTGCGGACCTTACAATCATGAACGCGCTTGGATATCAAGCCCAGACGATTGGGAATCATGAGTTTGATAAGGGTGATTTGGCGCTTGTTGAATACGCGAAGCGCGCGAAGTTTCCGCTTATCGGATGTAATGTCGACATGACAGATTTCCCGAGCCTTCGCCCGTGGATCAAGCCTTCGACGATCATCAATGTTGAGGGTCAGAAGATCGGAATCGTCGGAGTGATTACTGACGATCTTCCGAACCTGACCACTCTCGGCAACGCTTTGAAGGCGGGGCCGCATATTGAGAGCACGCAGAAGGCGGTTGATGATTTGACCAAGCAGGGCGTGAACAAGATCATTGTGATGTCGCACATTGGCTATGACTTCGACCGGTTGATGGCGAAGGGTCTGCGCGATGTGGATCTCATTATTGGCGGTCATAGCCACACCCCGCTGGGGACTCCGGCGATTGATGGTTGGCGCCCGGCGATTGGTCCGTATCCGACGATAGAGAAGGACTCGAAGGGAGCGACGGTGCCGATTTTCCAGGCTTGGGAGTGGGGCAAGGTGATGGGCAAGATGAAGCTGCAGTTCGATGCGGCGGGTCGGCTGGTCAAGGTTCTGAATCCAGAGCCGATTGTTGTGGACGAGTCGATTCCTGAAGATCCGGATATCGCGGCGCTAGTTGATGCTTTCCGAAAGCCGATTGAGGCGATGGGGAATACCCAGGTCGGGACTGCGGCGGTTGCGCTGACGGATCGAACGAAGGTCGGATACTTGATCGCAGATTCGTACTTGATGGCGACGGAGAAGCTTGGAGCAGTTGCGGCCCTGATGAATCCGGGTGGAGTTCGGGCAAACCTTGAGGCGGGGAAGATCACGTACGGTGCGGCGAATGCGATTTGTCCCTTCCGGAATACGCTTGTAGTCGCGGAAATGACTGGGGCGCAGATCGTGCAGCTTCTCAATGACTCGAAAGGGAACTTGATTCCGTCGAAGGGGTTCACGTTTGCTCTGGCCGGGGGCGGAGTTCGCGATGTTAAGATCAGCGGTGCGGTGGTTGATCCGGCCAAGGTGTACAAGGTGACGGTCAACAACTTCATGGCTGGGGGCGGTGATGGCCTGCAGACGCTGAAGGATGTGAAGAAGACGGATACGGGGCTGATTGATCTGGATGCATTTGTTGACTTCCTGAAGGCGTACTCTCCGATTCCGGAGCAGAACGAGATTCGCGTTTCGAAATGATTTTTGCGGTTCAAGCTCTTCCTCCAATTGAGGCTGTCGAGCGGACGGATCGGAAGTCGCAGATTGCGCACGAGCAGTTGCTCGTGAAGGCGCGGAGCGGTCGAATTGATCTGTACTTTCTGGGTGATTCGATCACCCGGCGGTGGGGTTGTTCGGATGCGCAGTACGCACCGTTTTTGGAGCACTGGAAGAAGAACTTCTGGGGCTGGAACGCGGGAGATTTTGGGTGGGGTGGTGACACCACGCTCAATATTCTATGGCGGGTTCGGAACGGCGAGTTGGATGGGGTGAATCCTAAGGTCATTGTCGTGCTGGCGGGGACGAACGATTTGCCCGGGTTGCTCGGTCGGGCGGATGCGGCGGCGTTGCTCGGTCGGCGGGTGGCGGCGATTTTGGCGGAGTGTCGGTCACGGGCTCCCAAGGCTCGGATTGTTTTGACCGGGGTTTTTCCACGGACGGGGACGGTTGGTGAGTTGGTACCAGCGGTCAACTCTGAGCTTCGAGTTGTTGCTAAGGCTTCGAAAGTGACGTTTTTGGATGTGAACAAGGGGTTCACGGATATGCCCGGGATGTTTCCGGATGGGTTGCACCCTTCGGTGGCGGGGTACCAGGTTTGGGCGGACGGTCTGCGTCCACTGTTGAGTCGTTGGCTCGGCAAGCGGGCAGAGGTTGATTTGGCTCCGGCTCCGACTGGCGACCCTGGGCTTTGACGGTTGGGAATTGGGGTTTTTCGCTTGCGTGCATCCTCGATGCTGAGTTTCGTGTATGTTGGTTGTAAAGTAGGCTGAATGGACAAGTTTGGGGACGATGTTGCGAGAGTTCGGGTTCCGGCAGGGGAGCTTCGGGAGTTGTTGACTCGCTTGGCGTCTTCGGACGGCGTGATGGACTCGGAGCAGCCGACGATCCGGGATGTGGCTGAGGTCAGCGGCAAGTCGGTTGGCGAGGTTGCGGCGGCGCTTACGGCGATGCGGGGTTCGCAGGTCGTGGCTGTTGCTCCACTGAACCGACAGCGGCAGCAGGTTATTGCCGTCACTCTGGTGGCGTTTGCGCTCATGTTTATGGTGCTCGGGGTTCTGCTCTTGAGCGGTGCCCCAACTCCTGCGGAACCGCGGGTTATCGCTCCACCCGCCATGGACTCGCCGGCAGATCGCCCGGCGCCTGGCGACGCGGTGGCTCCAGCGAGATAGCGGCAGGAGTCCGAGCGGCCCCGCGCTTGCCCAAGGCCAATCCCCATCCAAGACGTCTCCGTTCCCGCCGCATTCGCTTTGGGAACGAAGCCGCCTTGGGTCCCGTGCCCTGCGCGGCGGCGACGCTTGTTGGACGGAGAGCCTCCATGCGGTAAAGTTCGGGGATGGTTGGGGCGATTGCTTGGGCGTCGATGTTGCAGGGTTCGGGGAACCCTGCAGGAACTGTGCAGGGGATTTCGGCGGGGAAGTTTGAGGGGCCGATTGTAAAGCGGGCTTCGCTGCAGTACCTGGTCTCGGTTCCGGAGGATTATGAGACTTCGCGGGGGAAGCGGTATCCGTTGTTGGTGTTTTTGCACGGGTCGGGTGAGCGGGGGACGAACCTTGATCTTTTGAAGGTTCATGGGCCGATGAAGCTGGCGGCGGCGGGGAAGAAGTTTCCGTTTATTGTGGTTGCTCCGCAGTGTCCGGAGCGGCGGAACTGGGATGCGGATGAGCTGATTGGGTTGTTGAACGACCTTGAGAAGAAGTTTCGGGTGGATCGGTCGCGGGAGTATCTGACCGGCATCAGCATGGGCGGGTACGGGACTTGGGCTTTGGTTGCGGCCCAGCCGAAGCGGTTCGCGGCGATTGCTCCGGTTTGTGGGGGCGGGGACCCTGGTTCTGCGGCTTCTTTTGCGAAGGTTCCGACTTGGGTTGTGCACGGGGATAAGGATCCGGCGGTTCCGTTCGCTCAGAGTGTGGCGATGGTGGACGCGATGAAGGCGGCGGGGGGATCACCGATTTTCACGCAGGTTGTGGGCGGGACTCACGACGTTTGGACGGAGTTCTATTTGAAGGACGAGTTTTATGAGTGGTTGCTGAAGTTTCGGCGGTGAGTTGGCGCTTGTTTGTCGTGGCGTAGTGGAGCCTGGTACAAATACTGGCATCACTGATGTATTGCGTAAACCTGCAGTAATTTGTCAGATATTCTGCCATGCTGTCTCTAACTTGGCGTGGCAGGACTTTCCTTTCGCGACAGGTTTGAGATCTTGCTTATGAAAAAATCTTTGGCTATTGCAATTCTATTGGGCGGCTCCTCTGCGGCATTCGCAGACTTTACGGAAGGCTTCGAATCTGGACCTTCGGGCTTTTTGGGTGGAGCAGTCATTAACTTCGGCAATACCGCAGGTGGCGACAGCATGGTCTTCGGTTCGGGGACGTGGCATGCTAAGAACGAGAGTACTGCTCTCGGTAGCACAGGATGGTTCAGCAACAACACGGTTTTTGATCCTAGAACTGGTAACGGCCAGTTGAATGCGAACTTCAACAACACTGCTGGTGCTGGCACCATCAACAACTTCATGATGTCACCGGTTTTGACGTTTAACAACGGAGACGTGATCAACTTTTGGACTCGAACGGTGAGTGCGCCACAGTTTGCAGATCGACTCCTCTTGAAGCTCAGCGTTAATGGCGCCAGCACCGTCAGCTCAGACTTCTCGACCACCCTGGTGAGCGTGAATCCTGGTCTCACGGGAACGGGCTATCCTGCGACCTGGACCCAATTCAGCACGACCCTCAGCGGACTTGGTGGCCCAACTTCTGGTCGATTTGCGTTCAATTACAACGTTACGAGCGGCGGACCATCGGGTGCCAACTCCGACTTCATTGGAATTGACGACGTTTCGTACGTTGCTGCAGTTCCTGAGCCAGCTACCATGTTGGCGATGGGCTTGGGCGTGGCAGGAATGCTTCGCCGACGAAAGAAGGCCTGACGCTCTCTACTGGAGAACTAGAGATCCCCTTGCAGTTGTGCAAGGGGATCCTTTTTTTGTTTGAGCCAGTTATAGGTTTTCGTTCAGGAAGGACTCGATGTGATCGAGAAGAGTTTTGCCTTCTATTCTTGTTCCGAGGGCGAGGGTGTGTCCACCTTCGTTGGCGAGAAGTTTGTGCTTGATTCCCTCTGATACGGCTCGATTAGCGAGGTTGGTTGCGTGGCTGAAGGCGACGGTTCGGTCGTTGCGACCGTGGATGATGAGTACTGGGGCTTCGCCGCGTTTCATGTCGGATTCTTTGCCGTACATTCCGCCCCAGAGGTCGATGACGGCTTTGACGGGCGTGTTGCGGGAGTAGGCGGTGAAGAGGGAAGTGATGGCTCCGGCGGAGCTGCCGCCCATGCCGATGCGCTTGGGGTCGCCGCCGTATTTGGGGGCGTTGGTGACGGCCCAGTTGTAGGCGGCGGAGGCGTCGTCGACGGCGGCATCGATGGCGGTTTGGATGGTTCCGCCGACGTCGCGTTGGAGTCGGTAGCTGATGTCGAAGCAGGTGTAGCCGCGTTGGGAGAGGTATTGGCACAGTTCGCCGGTGTTTCCGCCCTTGTTGCCTCCGGTGAAGCCGCCGCCGTGGATGGCGATGAAGACTCGGCCGTTTGGTTTGGTGGCTCGGTAGGCGTCGAGTTGGAGTGATTTTCCGTTGATTGTTCGGTAGACAATGTTGCGATCTACTTGTTGGGTCAGGAGGATTGCAGCGAGAGCGAACATATTGGGAGGTTAGCACGGAGTTCTCAATTGTCGCAAGGCACTTTCGATGATGCCTAACCGTCTTAACACTGCCTGCCAATAATGCCAGGTAGACGTCAGGTGGGCGGGGTAATCTCCGGGGAGTCTTTGGACTCGTTTATGGAGACCAAAGACTCCCTCAAGGAACTCGAATAAACACCGGGCGTCTGACGTAGTAGTAGGGACGGCGAACCTGGAATGGGGAGCCAAAGGAAACAACAAGCATATGTGGCAAAGATTTACGGAACGAGCGCGAAAGGTCGTGTTCTACGCCCAGGAAGAGGCGCAGAAGTTTGGTGAGGGATACGTCTCCACCGAACACCTGTTGCTTGGTCTGGTGCGAGAATCCGACAGTGTTGCTGCGCGGGTACTCGACAAGCTTGGTGTTTCACTTAACCGCGTTCGCGCGGAGGTTGAAAAGCAGCTGCCGAGAGGCGACGCGAGGCCGAATCAGGATATGACTCTGACGCCTCGGGCTAAGCGGGTTATTGACCTTGCTTATGACGAAGCGCGCAACCTGAACAACAACTATATTGGAACCGAGCACCTTCTGCTTGGCCTGATTCGCGAAGGCGATGGGCTGGCGGGGCGGGTTTTGGCGAAGCTAGGCGTTGAGCTAGAGAAGGCTCGACGTGAGGTGATGGGACTCCAGGATAACGATACGACTTCGAAGCCGACTTCTGGTTCTGCTTCTTCCTCTTCATCGTCCTCACGGTCTTCGTCTTCTGGCTCGACTTCGGGCGCTAAGACGGCTACTTTGGATGAGTTTGGTCGAGATTTGACCGAGCTTGCTCGCGAAGGTCGGTTGGATCCGGTCGTTGGTCGCCAGAACGAGATTGAGCGCGTGATGCAGATTCTGTGTCGGCGAACCAAGAACAATCCTTGCCTTATTGGTGAACCGGGTGTTGGTAAGACTGCCATCGCTGAGGGGCTTGCTTCGCGGATTGTGAACGGCGATATTCCGGACATTCTCAAAGACAAGAGAATTGTTTCGTTGGACTTGGCGGCTTTGGTCGCGGGCACCAAGTATCGCGGTGAGTTTGAAGAGCGGATGAAGAAAGTGATGGAAGAAGTTCGCCGGGCCGATGGCCAGGTGATCTTATTTATCGACGAGCTACATACGCTGGTTGGCGCGGGTGCCGCAGAAGGTGCGATTGACGCCAGCAACATCATGAAGCCGGCTTTGGCTCGTGGCGAACTGCAGTGCATTGGCGCGACGACTCAGGACGAGTTCCGAAAGTACATCGAAAAGGATGCAGCTTTGGAGCGAAGGTTCCAGTCCGTTAAGGTCAAGGAGCCATCTGAGGAAGAGGCGATTGAGATTCTGAAGGGACTGCGCGAGCGGTATGAGGCTCACCACCAGGTGGAGATCACTGATGACGCGATTGTGGCTTCGGTTCAGCTTTCTCAGCGCTATATTTCGGATCGGACGTTGCCAGATAAGGCGATTGACTTGGTCGACGAGGCTGCTTCGCGGGTTCGGCTGCACCAGAGTTTGCCGCCGAAGGACGTTCGGGATGATCGAGTGAAGTTGAACAAGATCATCACTGAGATCGAGCACCTTGAGAAGCGTTCGACGGAGACGGAGAAGCTTGATAAGCTCGTTGCCGAGAAGGAAGCTTTGGAGGAATCCGTACGGGTTCGGGAAGAAGCATGGTCGGCGGAAGTTAAGATTGAGCCGATCGTGAATGAAGCCGAGATCGCGGGGATTGTGACTTCGTGGACCGGAATTCCGGTGACCAAGATTGTGGCGACTGAGAGTCAGAAGCTGCTTGCGATGGAGGACGACCTCCATAAGAGGATCATTGGTCAGCACGACGCAGTTGTTGCGGTTAGCCGGGCAATTCGACGCTCGCGAAGCGGCCTTAAGGATCCGAAGCGACCGATGGGTAGCTTCATCTTTATGGGACCAACCGGTATCGGTAAGACCGAGCTGGCGAAGGCTTTGGCGGCGTACCTCTACGATAAGGAATCGAACATGGTTCGCATCGATATGAGCGAGTACATGGAGCGATTCTCGATCTCCAGGTTGGTCGGTGCCCCTCCGGGATATGTGGGTTACGATGAGGGCGGTCAGCTAACAGAGGCCGTTCGGCGCAACCCGTATTGCGTGGTTCTTCTTGATGAGATTGAGAAGGCACACCCTGAGGTCTTCAACTTGCTCCTGCAGGTGCTTGAGGATGGTCAGCTGACGGATAGCCAAGGGCGAACCGTCGACTTCCGAAACACCTTGATCGTCATGACGTCGAACGTCGGTGTTAAGCCGATTGAGATGGATAAGGCGCTTGGATTCCGAGACACCCGTCAGGATGTCAACGATCCGAAGACTTATGAGCACATGAAGAACAAGATGCTGGATGAGATGAAGAAGACCTTCCGGCCTGAGTTCCTCAACCGCGTTGATGAGATCATCGTGTTCCATCACTTGAAGAAAGAAGAGATTCTGCAAATCGCGGACCTCTACATGAAGCGAGTGAACGAGCAAGCGGCCTCGATGGGAATTACTCTGGAACTGAGCGAGGCGGTAAAGAATCTTCTCGTTGAGCAGGGCTACGATCCGAACATGGGTGCGCGGCCGCTGCGACGGGCAGTTCAGCGGTTCATCGAAGATCCTCTTTCCGAAGAGATGCTGTTGGGTCGATTCGCCGAGGGCGACGCGATTCTGGCGGATGTCGAGGAAGATGGCAAGATCGTCTTCAAGAAGATCGAGCCGGAAGACGGCGGAAAGAAGAAGAAGAAAGAACTGGTTCAGTCGTAAGCTGTCAGCCTTCTGCCTTCAGCCCTCAGCGAGATTCGCTGAGGGCTTTTTGTTTGGGTTCGAGGGATTGGTCCGGGAGTATTGTTCTGCACGTGACTTGAGATTTGAAGATAGGCGCTCAGGCTTCTAAGAGCGTAGAATCGGGTTATGACTCAGTTGCAGATGTCAGTGGTCGAGGCCGTCAATCGGATTCCTCGCGGCAAAGTCCTCGCCTACGGAGATGTTGGGTCTCAAATTGGAACTAGCGGACGACAAGTTGGCCAGTTGATCAAGCACATCGATCCGGAAACATTTCCGTGGTGGCGAGTGTGTAACAAGAAGGGCGAGTTTCCCATTGTTAAGCGAAATCCGATGTTTGAGAACGAGCAGCGGCAGCGCCTAGAGGAAGAAGGGGTGCCGTTTTTGGAGTCGGGACGGGTGGATATGGCTCGGGCTCGGTTGGAGAGCTAAGGGCTTGGAGGATTGGATAGGACATATAGGTCTGTTAAGACTCATATGTCCTATTGCCTTTCGGCGCTTCAGAACGTGTAGCCGTTGCTTTGGAGGACGGATTTGAGGGTGCCTTCCATTCCAGCAGCTTCGGCGTGGACTATTCGGCCGTCGCGGTCGACGACGATCATGGTTGGGAACTGAGTGACTCCGGCAGCCTGGGTGAGATTGGCGGTGTCTTGGATCGTGGGGACTGGGTTTCGCCGTCCCCGGAAGAACTGATTTGCCGATTGGTTTTCGGAGTTGATGGCGATAACGTTGAGCAAGGGCCGAGACTTTCGGGCGAGGTTTCCGAGGGCAATCATTGCGTCGTTAGAGGCGGTTTGGCTGGCTCTCGTGTACACCACCACGGTTAGGATTGTGTTGCTGAAACTACCGGCGAGTGGCTTGTCGTTGGCACCTGCGAGCTGGGCTCCTATCTTTGCGAGGCCCGGAGTCACGACTGGGACTTGTCGCTCGCCTGGTTTTGGTTCAAAAACGAAGGTATTGTTACTCAGACGTGGTTCAAGGTTCACCTGCTTGAAGACGCCCTTGTATTGCACCCCATTCGCATTCAACGTGAAGCCGCTGGGCAGACCGGTGGCTGGATTGATGTATCGACGGGTATCGCCGAAAGCCATTTGCACTGAGCTGGCACCATCAAAGTCTGTGACGACTGGAGATCCGGTACCGGTGAAGATAGGGGCTGTTCGGTCTGAAATCGATTTTGATTGAACGATTGGTTCGAATGGGGTGAGGAGCGGGAAGCCAACGGAGCGGCTATCGAAGACCTGATAGGTCATCTTGGTGATATCTCGAACAAACTTGTATCGTCCGTCAAAGATCTCCTCTGACCCGCTCGTGGAAACTCTAAATTGCCCTTCTCGGTTGATCGCGAAATTTGCCTCGCCAGTTCCGATTGCGGCACCGCCCAGCGATAGGCTGAATACTCCTGAAATCGCCGAGGCGTTTTTGAGCTGCCGAAGATAGCGATTGGCGACTTCTTGGGCGTCGACCTGTTGCCCGTTTGATAATGCAAGAAAAAGTGCTGAAGTGAGCATAATAGTCTTTAAGCAAGGGCACGGAAAAAACCGTGCGCCTTAAACCTTCATATCAGTGATGACGTATATCGGCACTGATAAGTCCATATTCACAGAAAATGACTACAAAAAGTGGGTTAACCAGTAGAAATGCGGGGGATTCTCTGCTTTGATTGAAACAGTTGGCTGACGGTTGACGTTAGCACTCTCGGGGGTAAACTGCCAATACCGTTCTCGACCCGTTCGAGGTGGAAACCCCAAATTTTCATCTGGCTAGGAAAGTATGAGCACGACTCTTGAGAAAACGATGAATATCAAACCGTTGCACGATCGACTAATCGTCAAGGCTGCCGAGAAGGAGCAGGTGTCCGCAGGTGGCATCATTCTTCCTGATTCAGCCCAAGAAAAGCCCCAGCGCGGCGAAGTTCTCGCGGCTGGTCCGGGCAAAACACTCGACAGCGGCACGCTCGCTCCTCTCGATGTGAAGGTCGGCGATGTCGTTTACTACGGCAAGTACAGTGGCACCGAAGTGAAGGTTGACGGCGAGGATTATGTGATCCTTCGCGCCGACGACGTTCTTGCGGTGGTGGAGAAGTAAGCACTATGTCAGCTAAAGAAATTAAATACACAGACGAGGCACGCAAGCTTCTTGAAGCGGGCGTCGATAAGCTCGCAAACGCAGTTAAGGTAACCCTTGGACCTCGCGGACGCAACGTCGTTCTCGAGAAGAAGTTTGGTTCACCAACCGTCATCAACGACGGCGTGACCATCGCTAAGGAGATCGAACTTGAGAACCGCTTCGAGAACATGGGCGCTCAGCTCATTCGAGAAGTTTCTTCCAAGACCAACGACACCGCAGGCGACGGAACCACCACGGCTACCGTTCTTGCACAGGCGATCTTCAAAGAAGGTATCCGAAACGTTGCCGCTGGTTCGAACGCGACCCATATCAAGCAGGGAATCGACATCGCGGTTAACGCGGTTGTTGCCGAGCTGAAGAATATCAGCACCCCGATCAAGACCATCGAAGAGTCCGTACAGGTTGCGACCATTTCGGCGAACGATCCTGAGCTTGGAAAGCTTGTTGGCGAGTTGATCCACAAGACCGGTAAGGACGGCGTTGTGACTATCGAGGAATCGAAGTCCATCGACACCGTGACCGAGCAGGTTGACGGATTGCAGTTCGACAAGGGCTACATGTCGCCTTACTTCGTGACCGACGCAACCCGAATGGAGACCGTTTACGAAGATCCGATGATCCTCTTCCACGAGAAGAAGATTTCTTCGGTTCAGGACTTGGTTCCTTTGCTCGAGAAGGTTCTCCGAATGGGCAAGCCGTTCGTGATCATCTCCGAAGATCTTGAGAACGAAGCTCTCGCGACCTTGGTTCTGAACCGAATTCGCGGCCAGCTCCCCGTGGTGGCGGTCAAGGCTCCTGGCTTTGGCGATCGACGCAAGGCAATGCTTGAAGATATGGCGATTCTGACCGGCGGTCAGTTCGTTTCCGAAGACCTCGGAATCAAGCTTGAGAACGTTGGACCTGAGATGCTTGGTTCGTGCCAGCGCATCGTCATCACCAAGGAGACGACTACGATCGTCGACGGAAAGGGTGACAAGGCTGCTATCGAAGGTCGGCTGAGCCAGATCAAGAAGCAAATCGAATCGACCGACAGCAACTATGACAAGGAGAAGCTGCAGGAGCGACAAGCTAAGCTGAGCGGCGGCGTTGCCGTTGTGAAGGTTGGCGCGGCGACTGAAACTGCTCTTAAAGAGAAGAAGGCTCGCATCGAAGATGCTCTCGCAGCGACTCGAGCAGCTTTGGAAGAAGGAATCGTCCCTGGTGGCGGAACTGCTCTTTTGACCGCAGGTCGAGTGCTGGACGGACTCGGTTTGGTTGGCGATCAGCTGATCGGCGCAAACATCATCAAGAAGGCTCTCGAAGCTCCTCTGCGCACCATTGCTCACAACGCAGGTGTTGAGGGATCGGTTGTCGTTGATGCAGTTCGACGCGAAGGGAAGGGCTTCAATGCGGCGACCCTCGAGTACGGCGACCTGGTTAAGCAGGGCGTTGTTGACCCGACCAAGGTTGTTCGACAGACCCTTGAGAACGCATCGTCGATCTCTGGTCTCTTGTTGACGACCGAGGCATTGGTTGCGGAGATTCCGGAGCCAGAAGATCACGGCCACGGCCACGATCATCACCATCATTGATGCGTGATCGTGGTTGAATGGAAAGGGGAGCCAGATGGCTCCCCTTTTTTGTTGTGTCGTTCTGATTCGGCGGCTTTACCTGTCTCTGCGGCGCATTGCGAGGCCGCTGATGCCAAGAGCTAGGATGGCTAGGCTGGCAGGCTCGGGCACGGGTGCGTAGTTGTAGCCGGAAGCCGAGTTGATTGAGTAGCCGGTTGGCAATACAATTCCGACGAGCCCGGTGCTACTTGCGTTGAGTTGGGAGTTCGCTACGCCGTCCAAAGAAGATCGAAACGCGTTTGCTTGGGCCGTCATGTAGGCTCCGATTTGGAACGGAGTTCCCACGGTGATATTAGTGATAAAGCTCTGGGTGTATTGGAATGGGGCGGTGATTCCGTCTGTTCCCGAGTGACTCAAAAGAACCGCTCCACCGGCCGTTGAGGAGACATTGAGTGAGCCTTGGGCGACCACTGAAGAGCTCGATGAACCGGAATCCGGTGCGGATTCGGCGGAGGTTCCGGTGAAAAAAGCAATGACTGTCAACGGGATGACGTTTCCGACGTCGGCTCCAGAAATTGTGATGGTGTCAAGGAAGGATGCACCGGAATCGGTGGTCGGTGGATTCCATCCGCTCGCTTGGGATTGGACACTTGCGCCGACCGAGTTACCGGTGATTCGAACGAGACTGGATGCATTGGCGCGAAGGACGCCGGCTGAGGCGGTGAATGAGGCCGTGTTCGTGGCGCGGAAGGTGGTTCCGAACACATCGCTTCGAACTTCATTGAGCCCGAGATTGGCGGCAGCGGTACCGGTGACTGCGACCAGGCCGGTGTCAAACGTCTGGGTGACTAAAGGAGTCCCCAGTGTTCCCGAGAAACCTGCTTGGACTCGAGAGTTCGCGGACACGAATGGGGTCGCATACACTTGTGCAAGAGCAGCCGTGCTCAAAGAAGCCAATCCAATGGCGGAAACGAAGAGTTTCGCCTTCATGCTTCGATTGTACAGAAGTGTCTTGATTTCGTCAAGTCGGTTGGGCTGTATGTTTAGGAATTGATAACATGGACATGTTTGGATTTGGGGGCGGTGGCTGGGTCGGGTGGTATGTGAGCGCACTTTGATCTTTCCAGAGATTGGTTCATCAGTTCCCAGTCCAGATTCTCGATTCAGGCACGGCTGACATGTCTCGAGGTGCGAGGGCTTCCCGAATCCTGTGTAAAATGGTTTGAGCATGGCTAAGAAGCAGTTGAACGTTGGGTTGATCGGTTATCAGTTTATGGGCAAGGCGCACAGCAATGCGTATCGGCAGGCGAATCGGTTCTTTGACCTTCCGGCGCAGATCAATATGCACACGATTTGCGGGCGGAACCAGGCGGCGGTGACGGCAGCTGCGGAGACGATGGGGTGGGCCAATGTTGAGACCGATTGGCGCAAGGTTGTTGCTAACCCTGAGATCGACATTATTGACATCTCGACTCCGGGGAATTTACACGCGGAGATTGCGATTGAGGCGGCGAAGGCTGGAAAGGCAGTTTGGTGCGAGAAGCCGATTGGCAATACTTTGCCCGAAGCGAAGGCGATGCTGGAGGCGGTTAAGTCCGCGGGGGTTCCGAATGCGGTTTTCCACAATTACCGGAAGGCTCCGGCGGTTGCTTTGGTCAAGAAGATGATCGAGGAAGGGAAGCTGGGGACGATTTATCACTTCCGTGCGGTTTATCTTCAGGATTGGATTGCTGATCCCAACTTCCCGCTCGTGTGGCGACTTCAGAAGGAGATCGCGGGGTCAGGAACTCACGGCGATATCAACGCACACATTATTGACCTTGCTCGGCACCTGGTGGGTGAGTTTGACGAGGTTTGTGGGCACCTGCACACGTTCATAAAGCAGCGACCATTGGCTGGGGCGATCAACGATTCGCTTGGCGCTGAGGCGACTTCGGAGATGGGCGAAGTGACGGTTGACGACGCGGCGATGTTCTTGGCGAGGTTTAAGAACGGGGCTCTGGGGACGTTCGAAGCTTCGCGGTTTGCGGTTGGACGCAAGAACAAGAACTCGTTCGAGATTAATGGCTCGAAGGGGTCGGTGGTGTTTAACCTTGAGAAGATGAACGAGCTGGAGTATTACAATGCCGAGGACCCAGAGGGGTATCAGGGTTTCCGGCTGATCCAGGCCACCGAGTCGGTGCACCCTTATGCCGGGCAGTATTGGCCAGTAGGGCACATTATTGGATACGAACACACGTTTGTGAACCTGGTTGCAGATGCGGTGACGGCGATGTGCGAAGGTCGGGCGATCTCGCCGGATTTTGTGGATGGGTATGAGAACCAGCGGGTTCTGGATGCAGTGGAAGTGAGTAGCGAGAAGCGCGGCTGGGTCTCGCTTTAAGCGATAAGCTGGCAGCGGTAAGCGGAAAGCACGAAGGAGCTGGCCCGGTCTGATGCTGGGCTTTGACTTCAAGCCCGTGGGACAGGTTGGTGAGTGCAGGGTTTCGCGCCCCGCAACTGAGCTTTGGTAGGGAGTTCCCCCAGGTGTATTCGCACCCCTGCTGCCTAAAGTACCAAGGCGGTCCAACGATTGAGCTTAACCAAGTAAACTGAGCAGGTGTGCGGAATTGCCGGATACGTCGGACCGAAAAACGCAGTTGACGTTGTATTTGACCAACTAAAGCGCCTGGAATACCGGGGCTACGACAGTGCTGGGATTGCCTACCTGCAGGATGACAAGATTGCGGTCACCAAGCGGGCAGGGAAGCTGAGCGAGCTTGGGAAGGTTCTGTTTGAATCTCCGAAGCAGGCGGAGCTTGCGATTGCGCATAGCCGCTGGGCCACTCATGGTGGACCTACGGATGAGAATGCTCACCCTCACTACGATCAGTTTGAGCGGGTGGCAATTATCCATAACGGGATTATTGAGAACTACCTGGAGCTGAAGGAACAGCTGATTGCGAAGGGACACAAGTTCAAGTCGCAGACGGATACTGAGGTTGCGGCGCACGTTATTGGCGAGGAGTACGCGAACGGGGTTTCTCTGGAGGAGGCCGTTCGGAGGTCGGCGAAGCGGCTGCGTGGGGCGTTTGCTCTGGTCGTGATGTCAAATACGGAGAAGGACAAGATTGTTTGCACCCGAAACGCTTCTCCGCTGGTTTTGGGGATGGGCGTTGGTGAAAATCTGCTGGCTTCGGACATTCCGGCTTTGCTGCCTTACACCCGCGAAGTGGTGATTGTTGAGGAGCATGTGGTCGCGGTTCTGACCCGAGATGGGATCACGTTGATCGATGCGGATGGTCGTCCGTTGCCGGTTAAGACGACGCACATTGACTGGGACATCGCTAGCGCAGAACGGGGCGGATTTGAACACTTTATGCTGAAAGAGGTTCATGAGCAGCCTCAAGTAATGCGTCAGGTCACAGCCGGAAGGATTGACGAAAAGTCTCGGATCCGGCTTGAGGGGATATTTGGCGAGAACGTTTGGAATGAGATCGACCGGGTGAACATCATCGCCTGCGGTACGGCGTACCATGCCGGGCTAATGGGTAAGCACTTCTTTGAGTCGGTTCTTCGGTTGCCGACGGATGTCTATTACTCGTCCGAGTTTCGGTATGGCGATCCGGTTTTGTCGCCGAAGTCGTTGGCGATTTTTGTTTCCCAGAGTGGTGAGACGGCGGACACTTTGGCGGCTTTGAAGCTGTGTAAGGATCGTCGTATTCGAACTTTGGGGATTGTCAACGTGATTGGGTCGAGCATCGCTCGCGAGTGCGATCGAACCATCTTTACTCAGGCGGGACCGGAGATTAGTGTGGCCTCGACCAAGGCTTATACGGCTCAGGTGATGGTGTTTGCGTTGCTGGGGCTATACATAGCTCAGGTGCAGGAAGTGCCGGGAGTTAAGGTTGAGGAGTGGGCGGATGAGCTGCTTCAGATGGACGGATTCGCGGAGAAGTGCTTGTTGCTTGAGGATGAAATCGTCAAGTTGGCGGCAGAGATTAAGGATATGCCTCTGTGCTTCTTCTTGGGCCGAGGGGCAGATGCTTTTGTCGCAGCGGAAGGGGCGCTGAAGTTGAAGGAGATCGCCTATATTCCGACTCAGGAGTATCCGGCGGGCGAAATGAAACATGGGCCTTTGGCCCTAATCACAAAGGATGTCGTCTCGATCTTTGGCGCGACGGATCCTCGGATTCGGGAGAAGGTCGTTTCGAATATGAAGGAAGTTCAGGCTAGAAGTGGGAAAGTGATTGCGATTGTGACGGAAGATGACACGATCACAGAGCAGGCGGCGGATCACGTAATCAGAATTCCGCGAACGAAGTTCGAGTTTCTTAACGCGCTTTTAGCGATTGTCCCGCTACAATTATTGTCGTACCACATCGCTCGATTGAACGGGCACGAGATCGATCAGCCGAGAAACTTGGCGAAATCTGTCACGGTGGAATGATTTTGGCTACCTCCCTGAGGAGAGACGGGAAGGGTAGCCGACAATATTTGTTTGGAGGCGTCGGAGATTGGCACTGGATTCTAAGTTAGTTGGAAGTGACGAACCGAAAATCATTTCGGTGGTTGGTATGGCCGGGTCTGACCATCCTCTGATCTCGCCCATCAAGTGGCAAGGTTATTTCACGATTAAGCGGATGTTCGATATCGTGATTTCAGGTGCGTTGTTGCTTGTCCTGTTCCCATTCTTCTTCCTGATCTCCTTGATCATTTTCATCTCTTCGCCTGGTCCAGTGCTTTATAAGAGCTCGCGGTACGGCAAAGATGGAAAACCGTTCCAGTTTTTGAAGTTCCGGAGCATGTATGTTGACGCAGATAAGCGCCAGCTTGAGATGGAGAAGACGTGCAACGAGTCCAACGGTGCGATCTTTAAGATGAAGGATGATCCGCGAATCATTCCCTGCGGAAAGTTCATCCGAAAGTACAGCATCGATGAGTTACCTCAGCTCATAAACGTTTTTCTTGGTGACATGAGTCTGGTTGGTCCTCGCCCGTTGCCTGTTCACCAAGGCGACAAATTGGTCGGCGTCGAGAAAAGCCGCATGACGGTGCCGCAAGGAATGACCTGTTTCTGGCAAGTCATGGGTCGTAGCGACCTCAGTTTTGAGGAGATGGTGCGGTTGGATATTGAGTACGTACAGAAGATCGGATTTCGAACGGATGCCCGTATTTTGATCAGAACTCCGATTGCCGTGATCACTGGGCGTGGAGCTTACTAGCGAATTGTCGCATAATAGAGAATGCCGCTGATGATCTTGCTAGTTTCCCAGGAATCTAGCATCCTTCTTAGGTGGTTTGTCGGTTGAAATTATCCGATACTTAGGGAGCGCCGCGCTAGTTTGGGAACGGATTGGCACGGTTCATGTCTTTATTAGGTCTGGAATCGAAAATTTATGTTAAAGGTACACCTTCGACGCATGCTGATTGTTTCGGCAACTTTAGGGCTTCTCGCCTGGTTTTGGGCGTTTCGCACTCCAAAGGTTTATCAGGCTGAAGTGGAAATGAAGGTCGGTAGTCCGCAATTGACTTCGGATAACTCGATGCCGATCAGCATCAGAAAAGTTCTCCTGGCAGGATTGTTGAACGACCTTGATAGCGACACAGGCATCTTGAAGTCTCAACGAATTTTTAAAGAAGGCATGGACTTGGCTGCGAAGGAGACTCGCGATGAGGAGTTGGGTTCGGTTTCAATGTTTCAGCAGCTTTATCCGATGTACGAATTGGATATCCCTGGAGCATTGAACTCTTATGCTCCTGACTCAGTTCGCGTTGTTAAGCTGAAAGTACGAGCCATGAGCCCAGTTGCGGCCGCGGCGATTGCGAATAACGTTGCTTATGCCTTTTCTGACTATCGGAAGCAGGGGGCAGCGACGGCGGTTCGAGAAGCGGTTGATATCGTTGAGAACTCCACTAAGACCGCAAAGTCCAAGCTAGACGAGATTGATCGAAAGATTCGAGAGCTCAAGGTTTCGAGCAATGTGGTTGATTTGGGTGAATCAGGACGGGCTCTGACTCAGAGTATTGAAATTTTGCGCCAGAAGCGTGCTGCGGTTGAGGCCGAGCTGGCTGGCGTGCTGGCATCCGCAAACCAGCTTCAAGCGAAGCTGGCAACAATCGACAAATTCTCTGATTCAGTACAAACAAGTTTGCCTGATCCAGGAGTTGACGGACTTCGACAATTGGTCGTTCAGGCAGAAAATGAGCTGGCGATTGCTCGGCAGACGTATGAAGACGGTGCGCCTACAGTCCAACGAGCGAAAGAAAAACTCGTCGCCTGCAGAAGCAGGTTGGCTTCGGCTGAGAAGAATATCCGAACGATCAAAGGAGCAGGTACTAGCACTTTGGCGACGGCATACACTGACACTCAGCTCAGTTTGATTAGGACACAGGCGCAGGCGAAGTCGTTGGAGAGTCAGCTTGGGCCAATTAATCGTTCCATCTTGGAATACGAGCAAAAGATGCTCAATATGCCAGGGATGGAGTCCACCTACCTAGATCTGGTTCGTAACAGACTTGTCAATGAAGAGGACTATCAAAGGTCCCAGAAGATGGCGAGTGAGCTTCGAACTGCACGAGATTCTCGGACGACTACGATCGTTTCGAGCGCTGACCCACGGGTGATCGAGGCGTTCGGGCCAGTGGCTCCTGACGTCAAGAAATTCGTCATCCTCGGTGGATTCCTTGGTGCGATGATTGGTCTGGCCTACTCCTTTGCTCGGGAGTCATTCAAGTTGCCGATCCATACCAGCTGGCAGCTTTCGGAGATGACCGCCTTGCCAGTGGCTGCTTCGATCCCTGCTCTGCCAGGCGCCCTTGCTAAACGACACTCGCTCATGATCAAGGAGCCATCGTTCAAACCGATTGAAAGCTTCCGGTTCATGGCTTTTAGCTTGCTTGCTCAAGAACAGCGGCCAAACGTGATTCTGTTCTCGGCGGTTGGCGACATGGTTGACTCGTCGATCGCAGCGGCAGAGTTTGCGGTCGCGATGTCGAAGACGGGGTCCAAGACGATCTTGGTTGATGCTGATCTGCGCGCGTCTCGATTGAGCCGCGTGTTCGGTCTTGAGGGCAGGAGCGGGGTTGCGGATATTCTTGGAAGAACGATTCTGCCTGGAGAATCTTCCGACCTGTTTGTGAGCACCGAGCACGATAATCTCACGATTCTTCCGGCCGGAACCATGAGTTCTTCGGGGATGGCTGATGTACTTACTTCACACTTGCAGGCGATGATTGGTGATCTTAGGGACAAAGGTGATACCGTTGTTGTTCACTGCCCGCCGGTTGATGTCTTTGCTGACTGTTCTCGATTGGCCCAGTATGTTGATCACTGTTACATGGTGGTAAGCGCTAAGAGCACAAGCTATCGCTCAATTCCGGTTGCTCAAGAGATTCTTGAAAAGTCAGGAGCAAAGTTTGTTGGAATCGTACTGACTCAGGCATCGCAAACTGAGGAGCCGTTTGGCAATTCGGCTGCATATCGCTCACGGAACTGATGGCCTACCGAACCACGAACAGTACTCGCAAACGATTGGCGGGGATCGGACAATCCCGGGTAGATCGGCGGGACGTATCAAAACGCACGTTTGGATACGGTACTTGGTTCGTGGTCTGGTCGTTCCTTCATGTGCTTTATGCGCTGTTCATGTCGACGATTTATTACGATGCTTACTCTCAGAGTTTTGGATGGCTGGTCACACCAGTCGTAATTATTAGTTGTTTGGTGCAAGTTGCTCTTGGGAACTCCTTGTTCCGACTTCCAACCCGCGTGCCTTGGACTGTCTTCGGATTGTTCCTCTTCTATGGTTACACCCTGACAAGCGGTGTTCTTGCAAATGCGGACTTTGGGCGAAACCTCTCCAATTCGATTGGATGGCACACGACCTGTCTACTGTTTTATGCGAGTACGAGTTTGTCCGTTATCCAGGCAACTTATATCAACGAGCGTAATCGAGAAATTGTCAAGTGGAGTATTTTGATTGTTTTGGTAGTGAGTGGGTTGGTTGGCCTTCTCCAAAACTTCAACATCGGGAATGCTCGAGTTGTGTTTATTGGCCTTGAAAAACAGCCTCCGGGTCTGTATCGGCCTATTGGTCTTACAAACTATCCTTCGCAACTTGGATTTCAGGGAATGCTTGGCATGGCGATGTTGGGGTCTCCTCTGTGGTTTCGAAATCTTAAATTGTGGGAGTGGCTTGGCGTCGCTTTTTTTGCGCTAGTGATTCTTTGTGCGCAGTATCGATCAATGTATTATGCTGGCATCGGACTGTGTATGCTTGTTTTTGGTTACTGCCTCTGGCGCCGAGATCGAGGACAATCTGTAGTTTTCTTGATCGTTTCGATCTCCATTATCGCATTACCACTTATAGCCTTCCCGAACAAGTTTGCCTATGGACTTCGTGGATCGCAAAACGATCCAGCTCTTATGGCACGACAGCTTGCTTGGAAGGAGGCCGAGCCTGCGATCATATTGCGTCCCGCGACTGGAATTGGGCCAGACGGAAGCCTTTTTCTTGCGACCGGCATGTCAAGATTCCCGGACAAATATTCGACTACAGTGATTGACAATCTCTATATCACAGTAAGGATCTGTTACGGATGGATCGGAGTTGTGCTTGCGGGAGCGTTTGTCATCACAACGTTTTTGGGTCTCATGATGAGAATTCTCTTGGGCTCTCCTGCGGCGTCGGCGTATGCTGTAGTGGCAGTTATCGTTTCAGTCTCAATTTTGTTCTTTAGCCTCACCGGAAACAGCCTCGTCTACACCACGGTTGGCTGCCTTGCAGCCATCGTTTTTAGCTTATCTTCGCCAACTTGGCGTGAGGAGGCGGAGCAGATGCAGCTGACGGATCAGTTCGTGCGCTTCAGAGTCGCGGTTGCCAATGGCTTGCGAAAGTTGGGAATCAATATCGGATGACATCCGCCCAGACGAATCGGGCATCGGCTGCGACTCTGTTAATGGGCTCGAAGACGGTAGTTATCCTCTTGCAGTTGGCTTTCTTGCCGGTCTGCCTAAAGATTTTGGGTGAAGAAGGAAACGGGTTCGCGCTTTGGGTGATGAGTGTGCGCTCGATGATTCAGCTCATCGATCTTGACCTTCCGCAGGGTATTCGGCATTCGATGATGACGAACGCCAGGATGGATGAAGGGAAGTTCTGGAAGTGCTTTCAGACGGGCATGGTTCTCAACGGAATCGTTGGTATTTTAGGCGGGCTTCTTTTGGGGCTCGGCTGGCAGGTGCTGAATGGGCCTAAGTACGACCAGTTCCAGACGATTATGCCGATGATGTTTGGATTGGCTGCGTTTCAAATGCTTGCGGACTCGATTGGTTCGACGCTGACTCATCCCTTTTATGCAAAAGAGGAGTTTTCTCAACTTGCAATCAGTGGATCGGTGGTCCCGAGCATTGCGCTGATCTTTAACTTTGTTTTGGTACTGGCGACTCGCAGCCCTGTAGCGATGATGGCTGCCGGGGTGTTTGAGTCAGTCTTGACGCTGACGATTACGCTGTATCTTTTCCGAAAGCGTTTTGGCAGCGAGTACTTGCGATTTGGGTTTGATCGAGGCGTCGCGCGCGAGGTGATCTCAGTTGGGTTGAGGAGTTATCCGGGGAACATCTCGGGAAGGATTGCTGGCACCGCAGATAAAGTGATTTTAGGGAGTGTCGCAGGGATGGACTTTGTGACGATTTACAATATCGCAACTAAGATTCCGCAGAGCTTAGTGCAAATTGTAGGAAGCGCGACCACCATGATGGTGCCGGAGATGGTTCACGCGGCCCAGAATGAGCCGGAAAAATTCAAGGCGATCCTTCGGCGAAATGTCTCGTTTTTCTCCGTTTTGTATTCCTGCACAATGATTATAGCCGCGGGGTTTGCGGTTGTCATCTTGAAGGCATGGGTGCGCAAGGACTATCCCGGATTTGCTGAGCTCAGCATTTTGATGGCGATCTATTACACCTTCGAGATGAACTTCAGCACGGTGACTACGGCATTCTACGCATTCAAAAAGGCGCACCTGCTGTTTCCTTTCGCGCTGTGGAATGCGGTGGTGACAGTCTTTGCTACGGGGCCAATTTCTAAGAAATTCGGACTTGTGGGTCTGGGATGGATGAATGCCATGATCGATATCGTTCAGCTTGTCCCTATTCATTGGATGCTCACCAAGTGGATCGTTAAAGACGATACGATGTGGTGGTACATTGGTCGGCTGGGCGGAGCAATTGCAGTGACGACCGTCATTGCAGGGGCGATATCTTGGGCTTTAACGGGCGTGCCGGTGGGGCGTGAGGCGATCGGCTTTGTGTTGTTGATGCCCTTGGCGAGTATTGGATCGTTTGTGATTGCGACTCGGATGAGCTTGGTTACGCTTCCGAACAGCGTTCGAGAGAAGCTTCGGAAACGAAGCATTGCGGTGAAGCTGTTTGGTTCAGCGGCTCTGAAAGGCGACTAGGACGGCTTCGGCAGATTTGTCCCAGCCGAATTGGCGGCTTCGCTCTACTCCGAGAGTGATGAGTTCCTCACGGTTCTTTCGTTGAGCAGATTGGATGAGGGCTTGGCTGATTTGTGATTCATCCGTTGGGTCGAAGTAGATCGGGAGGTCACCACCGACTTCCTTGAGGGCACCAGTGTTGCTGCTGCAGATCGGGCAGCCATAGGTGAGGGCTTCGAGAATTGGGATGCCGAAGCCTTCTTCCAGGCTTGCTGTGACGGCAAATTCGGCTGCTCGGTAAAGCTTGATCAGAGTTTCGTCTTCGATGTAACCCAGGAAAACGATTCGATCTGAGAGCCCGGAAGAGGCTATTTCATCGAAGATCTCTGAGGTCTTCCAGCCTTTTCCACCGGCTACGGCGAGGGTCTGACCAGCTAAAGCCGGGTGGTCTGCGACTTGACTAAATGCTCTAAGCAGGCGAGGAAAGTTCTTGCGGGGTTCAAGGGTGCTGACGGAGAGGATGAACTTTCCATGAGGAAGTCCGATTGCTTGGCGGTCATCTGGAGTTAGTTGGGGAAGAACATCTCCGATGCCGGGTGGTTGGCCGACGCCAAAGGGGAGGGGGATGATACGCTTAAGTGGGTAGCCGAAGTGGTTTGAGAATTGCTTGGCAGTGCTTTGGCTGTTTGAGAAGACGAAGGATGCGTGTTTTGCTGAGTTGGCGTACATGCGCTCGTGGATGATCCTGTCTTCCTGGGTGTAGGTGTCGGCGAAGGTGTGGAAGAAGATGTCGTGGATGAGGGTTGCGGTTTTAACGCCAGGTGTGCGGGGGACGTAGCCACTCACCGAGAACCAGTTTTTGAGGTTGTGGCGGAGAGGTTCGAGGTCGCGACCGATAAGGTGCCAGGTTCGGGTTCGTTTTGATGCTCGGACGACCTCCACATGGGGCATTTTGAGCCAGTGCTCGGGGATAGGTGAATCGGGTCGCACGAAGACGACATACTCGTGTTCATTTCGCTTTAGAATTGCCTCGAGGAGTTGAAGACTGCTGCGCGAGACTCCGGCGTGTTTGCTTCCTTCAAAGAAGATATTGGTGGCTTGGAGTCCTAGTCTCACTTGAGGTTATAGACCTCCATTAAGTCGCGGGTGTAGTTTTCGGGCGAGCAGGGGTCTTGCCGGTAGCGGACGTAGGCGTTTTCGCTCATTCGGTCGATGGCTGAATCGTCTTTGGTTTTCTCGAGGGCTTCGGCGAGGGAGGTGACGGAGCCGTTCTCGAATGTGATTCCGTTCTCTTCGTCCGTGAGCCAGGAGGTGGCGGCGCTTCGGTTACCGATGATGCATGGGATTCCGGCGGCGAGGCATTCGAGCACGACGAGAGATGCGGTTTCGTACCAGGCTGAGCTCATGACAAGACACCTTGCAGTGCTTTGTAGTTCATTCACCTCCTCGGGAGATTTCCAGCCGAGGAAGTTGTGGTGAGGGAATTCCTTTTCGAGTATGGTTCGGAGTGGGCCGTCGCCGATGATGGTCAAGGTGATGCCGGCGAGGTCAGCGGCTTTGAGGGCAACATCGGGGTTCTTTTCGGCGGTGAGTCGGCCGATCCACAAGTAGGTTTGACTCGCTACGGGGTTCAGTTTGTCCGTAGATGCGGGTTGAACAGGGCAGCGCAGAACCCTGAGCTTGCCGAGGTCGCCGAGCTTCTTCGCCATGATCTCTCGGGCGAATGGTGATGGGCAGACGATCGAGGTTAGACGCTCGTGCAGCTTTTTGCTCTCGAATGCGGTGATCGCTCGTCGAAATCGGAATTGCTTGATGTTTTGATCAGTAGCACTTATGCATGCGCTGGATTGGCAAGCGGTAGAGAGGGGATCTAGCTCGCAGATGCGGTTTTCGGGATAGTTGAAGAGGGTTGTGTTGGGACAGATGTAGCCGTAGTCGTGGGCGTGGAGATGAGTACGGAAGCCCTGCTCGAGGCTGGCGGAGATGATGAGATGGGAGAAGTGGCTGTGGAACCCGTGAATGTGGACGACAGTTTGTTCAGGGTTCAGACCCTTAAGAGCGTCCATATAGATTGGCAGCAGGGATCGATCTTCGTTACGTAGGGGGTAGCTAAGAATTCGGTTTTTGCTGAAGAACTTTTCCCACACTGGTGGGAGACCAAGAGCAATTCCTGTGACGCCGGGCAGGTTTAGGTACTTCTGGTCAATTTGGCTTGCCGACGAGATGATTCGAACGGGGATTCCATGAGCGCTGAGAAGTTCAACAGTCTCGAACGCAACACGCTCGGCTCCGCCGGTTGGTCCTCCGCCTTCTACCACGATCACCACGTTTGAGAAGTTGTTCATTTGACGAGTGGGGTGAACAGTTCGAGGATTCGGTCAACGAATTGCTCGGTTGAGCGCGGGTTGGACTTGGACCAAACGAGGGCCGCTTCGCGCATCTTGGTCCAAGTGTCCTGATCTTGCAGAGTCTTCATCGCGTCTGCTAGCGATTGGGGAGTGACTTCCTCAGTCACGATGCCGGCACCTGATTCCAGAACGACTTGGCTTGCGCCGACGTTGGTTGTGGAGATGACAGGGATACCTCTGTGGATTGCATCCACGACTGTTAGTCCAAATGTTTCGCGCCAGCGAGAGGGGATGACCAGGGCGCGAATGTCTTTGAGTTCGGCTTTGAGAGGTTCGTCGGAGAGCCACCCAGTGAACCGGGCTTCGGGGTGGGCGGCCCGTAGTTGCTCCTCCATTGGTCCTCCACCGATGATTACGGCCCTAGCCCCGGCGAGCTTTGCGGCTTCAAGAAATGTATCTGGGGCTTTCTCAGGGACGAGTCGACCAATGAAGGCGAATTCTTCTCCCTCATTTGAGCCCATTTCAGCTTGGGACGGGTAGGCGTGGGGATAGTTGACGATGATGGGAGTTTTTGGGAGGTGAGGGGTAAGCGTTTTCTCGTTGAGCAGTGAAACTGCGATGAAGAGATCTGCTCGGTGATAAAGCTTCAGTAGGTATTTGTTCCCAAAGTGATTAGTCAATTTTGGGATTTTGTGCCGGATATTTTGCCCTTGGCATTCGCAAGTGATGCAGCTCAGTGAGAGCGGTTTGAGGTTGCAGTTGCTTTGTGTGCGGTGGTTGTAATAGAGGGACGTTGGGCAAATCGTGGCATATTCGTTGCAGTGGAAGACGGTTCGGAAGCCCATCTTTTGGGCGATCGCGATCGGAGTTCCGGTGAGCTTCAGTCGGAAAGAGTGGATGTGTATGACAGTTTGCGTCGGCGGGAATTGCTTCAGGAATTCTTCGACAGGTTGGCGGATGAAGGGGTTTGAGAAGAACATTTTGGTTCTTTTCTGCTTATCTGGCTCCTCAAACCAGCTGTTTGCCTTTAAGAGTAGGAGTTCGACACCCGCTTCAGCGAGTCTAGGGTCAGCGTCAAGATCAGCGGCGATAAAGCCCACTCTGATGCCCCTTTTGCGCAGTTCGAGAGCTTCTGAGACAGCAACCCTTTCGGCTCCACCGGTAATGCGGGCAGATTCGCAAATCAAAATGAGACTCACCATGCATCATTATGAACTCAATACTTTCTGGCGAAATGAACCATACGATTCGAACTCAGAGTGTTTGTGGAATAATCAAATGGGCCCACGCTGATTCCGCAGTGAGTTAGCTCGTATTCCGGAAACTTGGAGCGATCAGGAGGAAGAATCTTTATTTGAGTCAAGAGGCAATTGAAGGAGTGGTCAACCACAGAGGCAAGCCGCGCTTAGTTTCCGTCGACGGACTAAAGGGAGTGGCGATCGTTTTCGTTGTTGGAATTCACTACATGGAAATTCTAACTCCAGGCATAGCCTCGACTATTTATTCCCAGATATCCTACGGAAGACTAGGAACTCTGTTGTTCTTCATAGTGACAGGGTTTTTGATCCCAGGATCACTAAGAAAGGATGGGTTTGCGATCATCACATTTTTTACGAAGCGGGCGGTGCGCCTGTGGCCAGGATTGTGGATAAGTCTGCTTGTCGGATACTTCGCATCTTTAAACACTGGGAATGCAGTCCCGGTGCTGACATTAGGAAATTGTGTTGCGAACATGATAGGTATCCAAACTTGGTTTCGATATCCTAACTTCAACCCGGTGACTTGGACTCTTGGAATTGATTGGCTGATTTATCTGAAATTTGCTTCAATACGAAAATTTAGCCCCAAAACCGACTATAGCCTACTCGCGGTGGTTGCAGGTTTCTTCATTGGCGTGGTGACTCCGAGCATGTTGGGTCAGAGGGTACCTGCGGGAGCTCTGACGCTTTACTTGGGATCCGCAGTTGGGTGGGTGTGGTTCCAGTACCTAAAAACAAAAAGCCTCACAAAAGGCGGTGCATTTGCACGAATCAGCGGGTTGTCGCTCATCGAATGCGCTTCGATACTCGTCAATAATTCCAACGAGCGCGGCTACGAGTTTTACACATATCACACGCCAAAGGCTGAAATCTTTGCATGGATACTGGCTTGCACATTGTTTCTAATTGCAACGGCAAAGGATTTCTATTTTGGAAGGATTCTATCATATTTGGGCAGAGCCAGCTATTCCATTTATTTGTTTCATGGAATCGGAATCCTTGGGTCTGAAACTGGCGGAAACGAGAGAGTATGTTTGATCTTTGTTGCTGCATTACTCTCGATAGCTGTGTACCATTTTGTCGAAAAGCCGATCATCAGCGCGGGTCTGGTTCGTTCAGCGAAGCCTGAAACGGCAAGGTGATGTTTGGGAGAAATGCGCGTCGCAATTTCTGCATTCCACTTCACAACCGAGCCGGGGAAGCGGTATGCGGGGGTGGGGAGGAACATGGCTCGGGTGCTTGAAGAAATCGTCCGCAAGGATAGAGGTGTTCGCTACGACATTTTTGTCAATCGCACAGTTGAATTGTCGCCCGAGTGGGATGGGTGTTCTTGGATCAATTGGCACCGAATCGAAGTAAAGGGCGTTGCTCATCGCCTGTATTGGGAACATTTCCAAGTTGGTAGGGAAGCTAAGAAACTTGGCTGCGATCTTGTTCACTCGCTGTTCGCGAACTTACCATTTGGCTGCAAGCTTCCGATGACGACACTCGTCCACGATGCCTTTCCGCGTACGCACCCTCAGTGGTACACACCTCGTAATCGACTGATTCTTGATTGGATGACGGCCACTGGGTGCCGGTTGGCGACCAAAGTTTTTACGGTTTCTGAGTACTCAAAGAAAGAACTGAGCACAGCCTATGGCGTGCCAGAAGAGAAGATCACGGTTTGCTACAACGGACCTGGGAACGACGTTAGTCAACTCACGGAGGAGGAGATGTCTGTTATCGAAAGGGAAGGGTTGCCGCCGTTGGATGTGCCCTTTGTTTTTACTGTGAGCACACTTGAGCCTCGTAAGAATTTGGTTGGACTTATAAAGGCGTTCGCGGCGGTGCCAGATGTGAAGTTATACATCGCCGGGGCGAAAGGATGGCTGAATTCGGAATTGGCTGGTGTCGTTGAGGCTTCGCCCGCAAAGGACCGGATTGTTTTCTTGGGCTACGTTTCCGATCAGCAGTTAAACTTGCTCCTTAACAAGTGCAAGCTATTTGCCTTGGTATCTTATGTGGAGGGATTCGGGATTCCGGTTCTTGAGGCAATGATTGCAGGGGCTCCAGTGGTGACCAGCCGCACGAGCTCGTTGCCCGAAGTTGCGGGTGAATGGGCTTACTACTGCGATCCGGAGAATGTGAATTCGATCTCGGAAGCCCTGGCAAATGCTTTAGGAAATGAGACGGAATTAAGCCGAATGGCAGCGGGTGGCAAGGAATTTGCGACTCGCTTTACTTGGGAAGCCAGTGTGGACCATCTGCACGAGGTTTTTCGTTTGACGGTAGGAAGATAGAGATCTATGTCGAAAGTTGCAATTGTTACAGGCGTTACGGGGCAGGATGGGGCGTACCTTTCCAAACTGCTCCTTGAGAAAGGTTACAAGGTTTACGGAGCCGTGCGGCGTAGTGCGTCCACTAACTTCTGGCGCCTCGAAGAATTGGGAGTCCGAAACGAGATCGAGTACGTATCAATGGATCTCTGTGAGTACACCAATATTATTCGCACGATTCGAAAGATTCAACCGGACGAGTTTTTCAACCTAGCGGCCCAAAGTTTCGTAGCTGCTTCCTTCGAGATGCCAATGTATACCGCAGATGCGGACGGCACGGCAGTTCTTAGGATTCTTGAGTCGATCCGTGAGTTCAGTCCTGCGACCAGGTTCTACCAAGCTTCGACTTCGGAGATGTTTGGCAAAGTCCAAGAGATTCCGCAGAAGGAGTCAACACCGTTTTATCCCCGCTCGCCATATGGTGTGGCTAAGTTGTTCGGTCACTGGATGACGGTGAACTACAGAGAATCCTACAATATGCACGCTTCTTCGGGAATTCTGTTTAATCACGAATCTCCTCTGCGAGGACGTGAATTTGTTTCTCGAAAGATCACTTCGACCTTGGCAAATATGGTTCGGGGTCACGAGGCTGTTCTGGAACTTGGGAATATGGACGCCAAGCGAGATTGGGGCTTTGCGGGAGACTACGTCGAGGGTATGTGGCGAATGCTTCAACAACCCGAGGGTGGTGACTATGTGTTGGCGACCAATGAGACACACACTGTCCGAAAGTTCGTCGAGATCGCAGCAAAGTATGTCGGATTCGAGATCGAATGGACAGGCGAAGCGGAGAAGGAACTGGGAATTGACAAGAAGACGGGACGAACGATTGTCAGGATTAACCCCGCATTCTATCGGCCAGCTGAGGTCGAGTTACTGATCGGTGATCCAGCGAAGGCAGAGAGCGTCCTCGGATGGCAGCGAAAGATGTCTTTCGAAGGCTTGGTTGAGGCGATGCAGAAGGCGGATATCGAACGAGCTGAGAAAGGACTCGTTAGCAACTAAACGAGGTTCTGATAAACCTGGATCAGTTGATCCAGGTGTTTTTTTGTTGTTAATGGGGTCTGCCAATATTGATCGTATGCTGCTGCTCCGAGTTCTGTAGCACGCTCTTGGGTCATTGCGGTTAGGATCGTGGCAAGCTCTTTCTCACCTTGATAGTGGACACCTGTTTTTCCGTGTTCAACGTATTCGGTGGAGGCGCAGTTCTTGGCGACGATCGCAGGGATCCCTTGGGCTACGGCTTCAATGACGGCTAGTCCAGCGGTTTCGTACCAAAGAGAGGGCATGACGAGGGCTCGGCTTTGGCCTATTTTGGCTTGAACTTCACTGTGCGTAAGCCAGCCTGTGAGGATCGCCGTGGGATTTGCGGCGAGGATTGCTTCTCTCTCTGGGCCATCGCCAATGAATTGGCACTTCACGTCGGCAATCCGGGCGGCTTTTGCGAATCCGACAACGCCCTTTTCTTGGGATAGGCGGCCCACATAGGTGAATGCATCTCCTCGTTGCGTGGTGATGGGTTGTTGCTCTGAGGAAACTGGGTTGTAGATTGTTGTTGAGGGTGTTGATTTGGGAAGATGAGGCTCGATGATCTTTCGGCTGAACTCGCTGACGTAAATAAAGTGGTCAAAGTCTTGGGCGATTTTCTCGCGAGCGATTTTTGAACCTCGGGCGGTTTGCATGATCTTCATCGGCCAACCTTTGTGAGTGCACTGGCAGGTTTTGCAGGCGAAGGAGAGAGGCTTGTGGTGGCAGATTTCGTTCTTTGGCGCGATATACAGGGTTGTGTTAGGACAGACCAGGCCAAAGTCATGGAGTGTAAAGACCAGTTTGAATCCCTGGCGCTTGGCTTCTTTGATGACTGCTCCGCTAAGGATCCGGCGGAAAGCATGGACGTGTATAACCGTGTCCGTCGGCGAGTATTGGTTGAGCAATTTGCCAAAGGTAGTGGCAGCGTCAGGGTTCCAAACGAATCTTTTGAGGACTTCGGCTTTGGAGGAGTTGTAGGCATCTGCCAGATTTAGCGTGACGCAGTTTATCTCGTCGAGTTCAGGTGTTGAGATTGGTTCGCCAGCAAAGTAGGTGACATTGAAGCCTCTCTGCTGGAGGCCTAGCGCAGAAGTGATAGCTACGCGTTCGGTGCCACCCGTTGGGCCGGCACCGTCGCAGACAATGATGACGTTCCTCATGAAGCGATGCCGATGGTGTGATATTCCCACCCGGCGGCTTTGGCTTTTTCGGGAGCGTAGACTCGTCGTCCATCAAAGAGGATAGCCTCTTTTGCGGTCCCGGCGAGCCGTTCGAGATCGATTTGACGGAACTCGTTCCACTCGGTCACAAGAATGACGACATCCGCTCCTTTGCTTACGTCGTAAGCCGAATTGACATAGATGGCAGCAGGGAAGTGCTCCTCGACCAAGTGGGAGGCGACGGGATCATATGCTTGTACTCGTCCACCGGCCTTTAGAATTCGGTCAATGATAACGAGCGCCTTGGCATCTCGGATGTCATCGGTATTGGGCTTGAAGGCAAGTCCGAGCAGACCAACCGTTTTGCCCTCAAATCCGCCAATTCGACTTTCAATGCGGTCGAGGAAGTGATGGGTCTGGTCTTCGTTGATTTTGATAACTTCTTTCAGAAGACCAAAATTGTAGTCCAACCCTTGTGCGGTGGCGACCATGCCTTGGACATCTTTGGGGAAGCACGAGCCACCCCAGCCGAGACCAGCGTAGAGGAATTGGGGGCCGATGCGTTGGTCGGCGCCGATTCCTTTGGCCACGTCTCCGATGTTGGCGTTGCAGAGTTCACAGACACGGCTCATCGCATTGATGAAGCTGATTTTGAGCGCAAGGAAGCTGTTTCCGCCGTACTTGATGAGCTCGGCAGAATTTAGGTCGGTAACAATGAATTCGGACTGGAGCGGGGCATAGAGCTCTTTTAGCTTGTCGGCGGCTTCTGCTCTACGGGTTCCGATGACGATTCGGTCAGGATTCATCGTGTCGGAGATTGCACTTCCTTCTCTTAGAAACTCAGGGTTAGAAACAACGTCGAACAGGTCTGACGAAACTCCTTGATCTCGGATGATCTGCTCAACCATATCGCCTGAGCCGACGGGAACGGTCGATTTATTGATAACGATTGTTGGCTTTTCGATGGCTTTACCGATGTCTTTTGCGACCGCACGCACGGCGGTCAGATCGGGTGTGCCGTCTGCGGCGGGTGGTGTTCCAACCGCGATGAAGACGATTTCGGACTTCTTAACCGCATCCGCAATGGAGTCTGTGATGGTGAAGTTGCCGTTCTTCAGGGTTCGCTTGAGCATCTCTTCGATGCCTGGCTCAAAGATGGGGGCAATACCTGCGCTGATTGACTCAACTTTTCGTGGGTCTTTGTCAACACACGTGACTTCATTGCCGAGATCAGCGAGCACTAGACCCGTGACCAGACCAACATATCCAGTTCCAACAACTGCTACCTTCATAATTTACTCAGACTAAATTGTCGGCAAGTTGCCGACCAAAACTTGACCGTGACGGTCAATCGAATTTGAATGGTGATTCGATTTCCTCGTGTCGGATTTCGTCCACCGGTTCAGTCTTACCCGTTCCTGCATAAAGTTGGTTGGGGAAGTTAAGAACAAACGCGTCAGTGGAACCTACATTTTTGTATCCATGAACAACTCCGGGAGGCACGACAATGGCCACGGGGTTGGCTTTCCCAACCAAGAAGCCACCGGTCCACGCGGGTTGATCTGCCCGGTTTTCCCATAGCCTGAGTTCGTACTCACCGTCTACAAAACAGAAGAGGTCGGTCTGATCTCGGTGCTCGTGCGGACCACGTGCGATGCCGGGATGGGTGACGCTGATATAGCCCATCGCGGGGAGTGTGCCCTCCGGAATTTCATCAGAGCGGAATAGCTCGGTAAGGAAGCCTCGTGAGTCGGTGTGAGTTCCGAGAGGCTTTATGATTACTCCGTTTGGCAATTCTTGAGACATTAGGATCGAATTTACCTGCGAACAGTGCCCCAAAACGCCACAATAGTAGGAAGGTATGAGAGTTGTTTTAACTGGAGGGGCAGGATTTTTGGGCTCGCACTTATCGGACTTGCTACTCAGCAAGGGGCATGAAGTGGTGGCGGTCGATAGCCTGATCACCGGATCCGAGCAGAACATTTCCCATTTGCGAGAAAATCCTCGGTTTGAGTTTGTCAAGCAGGATTGCTCGTTGCCATTTACAGTGGATGGCGAAGTTGATTTTGTTGCTCACTTTGCCTCAGCGGCCTCTCCGGATGATTTCAAGAAAATTCCTTTTGATGTGCTTCGAGCAGGCTCTTATGCAACGGATAACTGCCTCGAACTTGCGGTTGCTAAGGGTGCAAAATTTATTTTAGCCTCGACTTCAGAGGTTTACGGCGACCCTCAGTTCTCGCCTCAGCCAGAGTCGTATTGGGGCAATGTAAATCCCAATGGTCCTCGTTCAGTTTATGATGAGGCGAAGCGGTTTGCGGAAGCAACCACAATGGCTTACCATCGATTCAAGGGAGTTGACTCTCGTATCATTCGGTTCTTCAATACTTATGGCCCGCGCATGCGGCTTGATGACGGTCGGGTTGTTCCAAACTTCGTGAACCAGGCGCTCCGGAATCAGCCGATTACGATTTATGGCGACGGGTCGCAGACGCGGTCGTTTGGTTACTGTGCGGACATTTTGGATTGTGTCTATCGGCTGATGGAGTCTGATCTGCATGATCCGGTGAACATTGGGACTGAGCAAGAACGAACGATTTTGCAGTTTGCAGAGGCAGTGATCAAGGTCACCGGCTCTTCATCCGAGATAGTTCACCTCGAAGCAGCGATAGATGATCCGAAACAAAGGCGACCAGACATCACAAGGGCACGAACCTTGCTTGGATGGGAACCTACGACTGAATTAGAAGCAGGTCTAGAGAAAACGGTACAGTACTTCAAGTGGCTTATGTAGCTTTTGGGAATCTTTCGGCTTAGATCGACGTTGAAATAAAAGGAAATTTGATTTTGGATCAGGCAGCAACTTTAGAGGCTAAGCAGGGGAAGGGTTCCGTGCTGGACGATGTCCAAGCGGCTTTTCGTCGGGTGCTTGATTGGGTGAAAGCCGGGGGTCTGGTTCAGGTTACTCGGCATGAGTTTTTTATTCCGGCGTTAGTCGGGCTCATTGGGTTGAGTATGATGTTCTGGCCGTTGTACCGCCAGGTCTATAAGATGTGGAATGAGGACGACAACTACTCGCACATCATCCTTGTCCCCTTCCTGATTGCTTGGCAGCTTCACCGCCGAAAGGACATGTTTGACGTGGCGAAGCGAAAAGTAGCCCCGTTGGTGATGGTTCTGCTGGTACCGCTGGCGTACTTTCAGTACATCGCGTTCATCGGCGATTGGTGGGCGATGCAATCGATTTGCTTCGTCGCGGCAGTCTTTGGAGTGGTTTGGACACTCTTTGGTGGTAACTGGGCATGGAGAGCGCTGTTTCCGATCATGTTCTTGTTCTTCATGATGCCGATCGCGAGTTCGTATCTCGACGCCAATACCAACGAGTTACAAATTGCATCAACTACCGTTGCCGAAAAATTGCTCGCGCTCACTGGCTTTAACCCGTCTCGACTCGACCCTACTTCGATTCAGTTGAACTCCTACGCTTTGAACATTGCGGTGCCTTGCTCTGGGCTGAAGTTGTTGGTGGCGGTGACCTGCTTTACATGCCACTTTATACTGTTCGCACGATCGACAGTCAACTTCAATTTTATGATGTTGCTGATGATTGTTCCGCTTTGTCTATTGATGAACGGGCTCCGGATTGCGATGATCGGAATGGTTGGTGAGCAGTGGGGGGCGCCTGCGGGAGCGGCGTTCCATGACTGGAGCGGCTATATTATGCTCCTCATCTGCTTCTGGATTATCTTCAAAGCGGCTCGCATGTTGGGATGGAAAGAATGAAAAAGACACTCTGGATCATGTCGGGCTTGATGACCTCAATTGGTCTGGCCTATAACTTTGCGCCACGTCCGGCGGAGAAGAATCTGACCGAGGATCAGGTGATCAACATGTTGCCGATTAAGGTGGGACGATTCCAGCCGATGCTCAAGGATGGCGAGAAAGTCTCGTACAAGATGGACAAGAGCTCTTACGATATTCTGAAGCCTTGGGGGATCTGTGCACGCGTTTTTGTAAACGGGAATGAGTCTTACGATGTCGTTGCGATTGCGAGTAATAGTAAAGAGAGCTTCCATGATCCGCAGATTTGTTTCTCGGCTCAGGGCTGGCGGCTTTCGAATCAGCGAGACGATGTCATCAAGACTAAGACCCGGGGCGACGTTCCGGTGACCCTGGTAGACATGGAGCAGAATGGCGATCAGAGAGTCGCGATGTATTTCTTCCGACTGACCAAGGGGTACTACGGCAACATGTCGAAGGTCAAGAAAGACATGCTGCTGAATCTTTTTACTAACCGAGTTAAGGATGAAGGCGCGTTTATTCGCCTCATTCCGACTGGGTCTGTGGATGTCGAGAAGATGAAGCGTTTTGCAGCGGATTGGGTCGACGCTGCGGCCGAAACGAGCAAGGGATACTACTAAGACCTTAGTTCGCTGAGGGGCCGCCAGCCGAGATTGGGGCTCCGGTTCCTTTGAGTGACCGTTGCTTCAGCTTTACTCGTCCGTTGTCCTTGGACGGGTAAATAGCAACGATCTCGGTGGATCCGTATTTGAGTTCAAGGGTGTCTCCCGAGAATTTGATCGTTGAAGAGCCAGGGTCGTACTCACGAGCTACGGAGTCCTTTGGACCTACTTTGACGGAATCGCCGCCCGAGAGAGAAAACTCGATGGACTCGTCGGTAGGATTGACAAACTCAAGCACCGCCTTTCCTGGAATCGAAAGAGGAGAGCCTGAAATGAAGCTCGAAACTTTGTCGCCTGATCGGACGACAAGGGTAGTAAATTTGCTTTGCTCAACCTGAACTACCTCGGTCTTCACTTGAGATTCTGGACCTAGTTCTACTTGAGCGGGTTTATTGGCAGGAACTAGGATTGCAGGCGTGATGCCTCCCTGTTCGAGTTCGTATCGGGTGAGGTTACCGATCCTTACACCCAATGTAGAGTCAGTGAGATTGATGACTCGGACGCCAGCAGGTTTGGTGCGAGCAACTACCCCCTTGGCCATTTCTTCTTCGGATGGTTGGCATCCGATGAGGAGACCAACGGAACAAAGGGCCAAGGCGGCGAGTTGCTTCATCAGATTAGTCCTGGGCTGGAGTTGGGGCTGAGCCCCCGTTCTTTTGAGTTGCCGCGTCCTTTTCCTTATTGACTGGGGGGGCGTTTTCTGCACCAGCAGAGGAATCGCCGCAGCCGATCATGGAAACTGCGAAAGATAAGATAAGAAGTAGAGCGAGAAGTTGTTTCATGGATTTCTTTAGGTAGTAAATCGTTACAGGTTGGATACTGGCGAGCAGTATCCAACCTGAAGTTAGCTTTGGAAGCTTACTGGGTCTTGGTTGGCGAGAACACGCAGTCCTCGAAGAAGCCGCGACCGAAGTTGCAGCCCCATCGGCTGGCAGGTACGCCAGCAGCATTTCCAGAAGCGAATGGGTTGCTGTAGTAGTCTCGGGTTGGGGTTGCTGCGTTTGCGCTCATCTTGATGCGTCGGAACTTGGTCGACGAATCGGTGTTAGCGAAGATCATGCCTTCTCCGTAGCTGTATGCCGAGATGTTTGCATCCCAGAACCAGACGAATGCGAATGAGCCAGCAGTCGTTCCAGCATTGCTGCCGGCGTTACAGCCTGCGCCCATACCTGCGCAGTTCATCGCAGGATTGGTGAGTGCTCGTCCGCGAACTGAGTGCTTGCCGGTCATACCGCTGAACATTGGAACCTGCGAAGGAAGTTCGATTGCAGTTCCGCTCCATTGGTGGAGAAGACCGTTCATCGAAAGACCAACGTTGGTTGGTCGCATGCCAGGAGTTACCGCACCGGTGTACCAGTTGTCGTCGACTGGGAGGCCAGTTTGCGCGTACATGTCTTGGTTCTTGATGTATGGCTGCAAGCTGTTGGACCAGTGAAGTCCGTCTTCGGATCTGCGTGGATCAACGTTCCGCACGCCGTCTGCTCGCCATCCATTTGGGCAGCTGGTGGTGAAGTTCCATCGCCAGGTTGACGTGGCTCCGTCCCATGAGAACGCGAGGGGGAAGAGGTCATCTGAATCCGAGGAGTAGATAAGGGTTGAGGTAGCGAGTTGCTTGAAGGTCGAAACGCTCGACGTTTTCTTCGCAGCTTCCTTAGCTTGTGCAAAGACCGGGAACAGGATCGCAGCCAGGATCGCGATGATCGCGATGACTACCAAGAGTTCGATGAGTGTAAATGCTCGTTTCATAATTTCCTTTTGTGGCATAATTGCCACTTAAAAAACGACTCAGAAGTTCTGATGGATGTTCCCCGCCGTTTTGAACATTCTATCCCGGAGTTCCGCAAAACGCGCAAGATTTATTAAAATTAGCGAAATATTCCAGGATTTTGGAACTTTTCGTGTATTCCATCACCGATCTATTTCGCCAAGGACGATATCTATCGAGCCAATGATGGCGATGAGGTCGGCGATCATGCGTCCTTTTGCAAGAATCTCAAGAGATTTGAGGTTCATGAGGATCCTACGTCTTTCGCCCTATCGGTTTGATCGAAAGGCGTGATGACCTCCACTCTATTGTTTCTTTATGAGACAAGAATGAAACGCCGACGCTATCCAATTTGGTACGAGCTAAAGAGTTGGTACGACCTCGACTCATCACCACTGGAGAGTGTTTTCAACATAGGTGGTGAGGAGTCCACGAAAATGGTTGCAATGACCGGCTAAACAGAGCGGGTATTCGAGCAATTGAATTTGTGCATGTTTCGAGGAGGAGAAACGCTGCTGAAATTTCATTGAAGTCCTAGCGATGGTGTGATCAGATCTCTAACGTGAGAAGCGTTAGAACTCAGCTATCTCACGATATCGTCTTCAAGAATCTTGTAGAGATTGTGAAACAGAACAGGCAAAAAAAGGCTCCCATTCCAGGAGGAACGGGAGCCTGTTAGTTTAGTTGCCCTGGGTAGGGACGGTCAGTGAGTCGCTTGACATTCCTTTCGGAGGAGCCTTGTCTGTTGCTCCCTTGTCTCCTGCTACTGCGCCAGCCTTTTCCAAGTCCGTGTTTGCATCAACGTTCGGCTGATCTCCGGAGCATCCGAATGCTCCAATGAGAATTGCCGAGACCAAGAGCATTCTTGCGCGGATCATTGATTGTCCCAAACGTATCGGGTCAAGTCGGTGATTCGAACGCCTTCAGGAGCAGTTGCGTTCCAGTTGGTTCCGGCAGCAAGAGCTCCGGCCGTGGATCGCTTTGCGTGTCCGTCAACCCATGCAACTGTAGTCTGGTTCGCGTGTCGGAAGCTCACGCCGCCGGTTCGTCCACCTTGTACAGGAGTCAGCTTAAGAATCCCTTCGTGGAAACTGGAAGCTCCACCGCCCCATCCCGAAAGGCACCACTGTGGAATGTAGTAGCAATCTGGTGCTTCAACAACCGCGTAGGAGAGAACTCCACCTGGGAATCCGGTGCCCCAGTCTGAACCTGACTTGTTCTCGGTGTTTGCATACTTTGCTGCAAGCATAACGGTTTCGGCAGGGTTTGCGAACGAAGTTTGCGATGTCGTGGACTGCGAACCAGGGCTAGCTCCGAAATCAGGGCTCAAATAGGTGTGGTTGTAGCCCATTTGCACGTGGTAGGCATCGAAGTTCTGCTGAGCGGCTGCTCGTCGTACGTTCGTTGGAGCCAATGCATCCATGAACAGATCAGTGTTCTTGGTGTAAGGTACGACCCGCCAGGCCCAAGTGGAGAATGCTAATCCTGCACCGTAGCTGAGTTGGTCGGAACCGGAGTTCCATTGGGTTGCGATTGGGAACGTGTCGTCGGAATCTGCCCCGTACATGATTACCGAGAGGGAAGTCTGCTTGACGTTGCTCAAGGTTGCGGTCGCTTTTGCGGAGGCTTTAGCCTGTGCGAAAACTGGGAACAGGATTGCTGCGAGGATCGCGATGATTGCGATGACCACGAGAAGCTCGATGAGTGTAAATGCTCTTTTCATGATTTATTTCCTAAGTGGCAACATTGCCGCTTAAATGGAACGACCGAAATAAGCGGTTGCTTGTTCCCAGCCGACGTTGTCATTTTATACTGAATCAATCTGAGATCTGACAACTTAAATTAAATTTCGTGTAAGAAAAACGAAACCCGGAACTTTCACGTGTTTGCTTAGCGATCGATTTCGCCAAGAACGATGTCTATCGAACCAATGATGGCGATGAGGTCGGCGATCATGCGTCCTTTTGCAAGAATCTCAAGTGATTTGAGATTCATGAAGCTGCTAGGTCTTTCGTGCCATCGGTAAGGCCGATTGGTTCCGTCACTGACGATGTAGAATCCTAGTTCGCCCTTGGAGCCTTCTACTGCCGCATATGCCTCACCGACCGGAGGGCGGAAGCCTTCGGTGTAGAGCTTGAAGTGGTGGATGAGCGACTCCATTGAGAAGTCGATCTCGGGCTTGGGCGGGGGAGAGATTTTGCGGTCTGCAGTGCAGAAGTCGCCTTCAGGGAGACCGTCAATCGCCTGCTCGATGATCTTGGCGCTCTCGCGTAGTTCGACCATGCGAACGAGGTAGCGGTCGTAAACGTCGCCGGTGCGACCGATGGGGACCGAGAAATTGAAGTCCTCGTATGAAGAGTAAGGCTTGTCCTTTCTTAGATCCCAGTTGACACCGCTCGCGCGCAAGATTGGTCCTGAGCAGCCGAGCGAGAGAGCATCGGCGGCGGAGAGAATTCCGACGTCGTAGGTGCGCTCTTTCCAGATCGGGTTCTCGTTGATGAGACTCTCAAGCGTATCCATTTCATTGTCGAAGCTCTTGAGGAACTCTCGGAGCCTAGGTTCGAACTCCGCGGGAACATCGCCACGCAGTCCACCGGGGACGATCCAGGAGGGCATCATCCGAACACCGCTGACCATTTCGAAGATGTCGAGGATGAGTTCGCGCTGCTGGAAGGTGTAGAAGAATGGGGTCATCGCGCCCATGTCGAGGGCGTGCGTTCCGAGCCAGACGAGGTGGGAGGCAATCCGGCTGAGCTCGGCGAGGATGACGCGGATGTACTGAGCGCGTTTCGGAATCTCGCAACCAAGCAGTTGTTCAACAGCGAGAGCGTGAGCGAGGTTGTTGCCGTTAGCGTTGAGGTAGTCCATGCGGTCCGTCATGGGAACGCACTTCAAATATTGTTGGTACTCGGCTTCCTTCTCCATTCCGGTGTGGAGGTAGCCGATGACGCACTTACACTGGACGATGGTTTCGCCGTCAAGCTCGGTAATGACTCGGAGGACACCATGGGTGGATGGGTGCTGGGGCCCCATGTTCACGATCATCGTGTTTTCGCCGATGCGCTCGAAGATCGTCTCGGTGGACGGCATAAAAGTCTGGTGGTTCATCGTCCGCTGACCTCCTCGGTTCCGGTCTTGCCTTCAAAGCTTTCTCCAGCATGAGGGCGCATTGTATCTTCTACGGCAGGGCCACGAGTTCCGATGTCAAACAGCACGTCTTCGCCGCCCAGGGGGTATTCCTTGCGGAGGGGGAAGCCGACCCAGTCATCGGGGAGCATGAATCTTTCGCCTGGCTTCAACTCGTTACCGGTGAAGATGATTCCGTACATATCGCCGATTTCCTTCTCGGGATACTCGGCGCCTTGGAAGACGGGGATTGCCGAAGGGATTGATTCGCCGTCGCTGACGCTGGTCTTGACAAAAACTCGGTTGCCGGTCGATAGGGAGAGGAGGTTGTAGACGACTTCGAAGCGACCTGAGAGATCTCGCTCGTGGGTCCAGGTGCTGTAGTCTGCACCGACGCACTCGCTGAAGAACTTGTAGTCGTGTTTGTCGCGAAGAACTTCTAAGGTTTCAAGAAGGTCATCCGGAGCGACGCAGAAGTAAGTTCCGGCGTGCTTTTCGGCGATCTTGATGAGTCGCTCGCCGAGCAACTCTTGTAGGGTTGTCGTTTCTGCGACCATTACGCGGCCTCCTGAACTTCGGTCGGGAGAGCTTCGGGTTCGTCCCACTCGATAGCTTTCACTTTAAGGATGTACGCGTAGCCGAGAACCCAAGTCGACATAAAGGCGAGGAATTCGAAGAAGGTGAACTTGATGAAGTCTGCGGTGCCGCCCTTATAGACCGTCATCCACGCCCAGAGGAAAACAACTTCGATATCGAACAGGATGAAGATGATCGCGACGAGATAGAACTTGATCGGGAATCGCTCGCGGGCGTCGCCAACCGGAGCCACGCCGCATTCGTAAGGTGCGTTCTTGTAGGAGGTGTTTCGCTTGGGCCCAAGTAGCCAGCTGATGGTGGCAAAGACCGCGCAGAGAAGTGCTGCGAGTCCCATGAGCGCGAGGATGCCGATGTACGATCCCATCGACTAAAAGCATACCTTTGGAACCTGCGGAGTACAGGTGAAATCGTTCTTCCAAATCTGTTAAAGCGTGGGCTGATGGTACGCAGACAAGCAGAAATTGAGCGATAATCGAAGCAATGGAATTTGGACCGTTGCTTGGAAAAGTCGCCAACCGCGAGCATCTCTCGCTCGCCGAGGCATCCTCTTTGATGAAGAGTCTCATCAAAGACGCGACTCCGGTTCAGATTGGGGCGGCTCTGACTGCGCTTCAAATGAAGGGGGTGACCAACGACGAGATTGCGGGATTTGCGCGAACGCTGCGTGCAGACTGCGTTCCGGTGGTTTCGCCGGTGAAGAATCACATCGATACTTGCGGCACGGGCGGCGGAGTTTCTTCCTTTAATGTTTCGACGGCGGCGGCGATTATTGCGGCAGGGGCGGGGGCGACGGTTGCTAAGCATGGCAACCGAGCGATTACGGGTCGGTGTGGCTCGGCGGATGTTTTGGAGGCGATTGGGGTTCCACTTTGCGAGACTCCGGAGGATGCTTCTCGCCGGCTGAATGAACTCGGGTTTGCGTTTTTGTTTGCACCTAAGTTCCACCCTTCAGGGGCGAAGATGGGGCCGATTCGGAAGGAGCTTCCATTCCGGACGGTTTTTAACGTTCTCGGACCTTTGTTGAATCCGGCGGGGGCACGTCGTCAAATCGTTGGGGTTTGGGAGCCAGGGTTGCTATCGATGGTGGCAGAGGCTTTGGTTCGGCTCGACACCGAGTTCGCGATTGTTGTGCATGGCGAGCCGGGGATGGACGAGATTTCGCCGATTTCGGTGACCCAGGTTCGGGTGGTTGAGAACGGGGAAGTGACACGAGAAGAGTGGACTCCGGCGACGTTTGGAGCAAAGCCAGTTGATCTTTCGGCGTTGCTATCGGGGGAGACTCCTTTGGATAATGGTCAGCTTCTCGAGGAAGCGGTGACGCAGGTTTCGTCGCCGAAGTGCCTTGCGGTTCTGCCGAGCGCGGCGGTAGCAGTGCGACTTGCGGGGCTGGCTGACGATTGGAAAGGTGCGTATGAGTTGGCTTTGGAAACCGTGCGAAGCGGGGCTTCGGCGAGCAAGCTTGAACGGCTGAAGGCGGACGCTTGACGATTCTGGAGAAGATCTTTGCGACCAAGCGCGACGAGGTTGCGCTGGCGCGTCAGGTGATTTCGGTTGAGGAGCTTCGGGCTCGCGCGGCTGCGTTTGAGCCGAGGGGTTTTCGGGCGGCTTTGGTCGCGGCTGCGAAACCGGGGTTGATTGCCGAGGTGAAAAAGGGTTCGCCTTCGATGGGTGAGATCCGGGCGGATTTTGATCCGGTGGCGATCGCTCAAAGCTATGAGCGGGCGGGAGCGACCTGCTTATCGGTGCTGACCGACGTTCAGTACTTCCAGGGATCACCAACTTATCTGCGCGAGGTTCGGGCGGCGGTTTCGTTGCCTTTGTTGCGCAAGGATTTTGTTTTTGACACTTATCAGTTAGATGAAGCGCGGGCTTGGGGGGCGGATTGTGTTTTGCTGATTGTCGCCGGACTCGAGCAGGGACGGTTGACCGACCTTTATCACGAGGCGAAGCATCGGCTGCTGGATGTGCTGGTAGAGGTGCATGATGAGGCGGAGACGGAGTTTGCGGTGGCGCTGGGAGCGGATATGATTGGGATCAACAATCGTGATCTTCGGACTTTCAAGACGGACCTTTCGACAACTTCGCGGCTCATTCAGTTGATTCCGGGGGGAGTTCTGCGGGTTTCGGAGTCGGCTCTGGAGAGTGCGGATGACGTTCGGGCGGTGCATGAGATGGGAGCGGATGCGGTTTTGATTGGAACGGCGTTTTGCGCGTCGCCAGATATTGAGGGCAAGGTTCGAGAGGTTATGGGTCGGTGACACGGGTCAAAATCTGCGGGCTTACGAACGAGCGGGACGCTCGGATGGCAATCGAGTTTGGTGCTGATGCGGTGGGCTTTGTTCATGAGCCTTCGTCGCCGAGGTGCATTTCGGAGACGGATACGGCTTGGCTTCAGAAGTTGCCACCGGTGCCGATTAAGGTGGCGGTGTTTGGTCGGGTGACCGGCGCTGCGTTTCGGGGACTGTTCGATCTAGTCCAGGGGGCGGAGTGGGAGGAGTATCCGGAGCCATCGACCAAGCGAATCCACACGTTGCGGGTTCGAGCGGGGCAGAAACCAGCGGATTTTGTTCAGCAGACGGTCAATGCTTCGGCGTTGCTGTTGGATGCCTACAAGGATGGAGTTTATGGGGGGACCGGGATCGCCTTAGATTGGGGGTTTGCGGCAGAGTTTGTTGCGCTGGCAGATCGACCGGTGATTTTGGCGGGTGGGCTGACGCCGGATAATGTGGCGGACGCGGTTCGGCGGGTTCGGCCGTTTATGGTGGACGTTTCCTCAGGAGTCGAGGACGTGGTGGGACGAAAGGACCTGGGGAAGGTTAGGGCATTTATCGAGGCGGTCCGCGAGGCGTAGTCCTTCTCTTGACGGAGACTTGGTGCAAGAACCTGCTGCCCAGGAACCAACGTTGTCTGGCGCCCCAAACTCACTCAGACGGCTATCGCATCGATTTGGGGAAGAAGGAATCGACGGATATCGTTGAGGTTGAGTCCGAGTTCTCTTTGAATCGCTTTGCTTGCGGTCTGCTCACACGATAGCCCAGCGCTTTCAAGTATTTTGGGAGAAACGGCTCCGGCAAGACAGATTTGATCGACGGCTTGGATCGCTCTGACTTTGGTAACGAATTCGTGGAAGCCGATTCCGCTCTTGGCTCGAAATGTTCTTGAAAAGTGATAGACGGAATATCCGCAATGATTTGCGGCGGCTTCGGTGGTCCAATCAAAGCTAGGCGTTTCACAGACTTGCCGACAGAGGTTGGTGAAAATTTTGTCAAGATTCCTGACACCGTATCGAGTCAGACTCAAATCTGCTGGTTCAGTGAGCTTATCGAGAAGATCTAACATAAGGGAGCTAAATTTGAAGATAGAGTGCTTTGCGGTGGTGTCGGAAATCGTGATAATCTTCGCTCCGATCGGGTCGGCTTGGATGTCGATGGCGCGGATAGGGATTTCGGTTTGGGTATCTCCCAGGAACAGATTAAGGCCAAGTACCGCACCTCGGTCTGCGTTGAAAAACAGGGTTTCAGAACGTCGTTTGCTGAAAACGACGTCGTAGATTCCACTCGGTAACGCATAGACGTCGCCCGGCTGAATCAAGCAAGAAGCTCCCCGCTTTCTCGATGTCAAAATGCTGCTTCCCCTTATGCGGTAGGCAACTAACTCGGTTTGGGGCGGTACTTCGAAAGTGAAAGGTTTTGGTCGAGTGTTCTGACGAACACTCAGTACAGCGGAGACAGCAGCCGTGTCGGAGGGCTGAAACTCTTGGAGTTCTATTGAGTCATCGGCAAGCTTTGTTCGGCCTCCGAGTTGTTCGACGATTTCTTTAGCCGACACGAATCCTCCGGGTTACAGCATGAGAAACTGTAGGGGCAGGTTATCCTACAGACCTGATATATTTCGCTGATTTTCGTCAAAAATGCGAAGAAATATTTTCAATCTTAACATTTCTCAACATTGCTAGGGTTCGGGCGTGTCGTTACTCAGGGAGGCTGAGGACGTCGCTTAACCCGATTGACTTTTGATTTCCGTACTCCAGGAGTTTGGCGCGGGTGTCTTGGATGTCGAGATTTCGCATCGACAGTTGGCCGATTCGATCTTCGGGGGTGAATTCGGAGGCGCCGGATTCCATGCTCAGTTTCTCTGGGTGATAGGCAAACTTTTCGCCTTGGGTGTTGAGGATGCTGTAGTCGTCGCCTCTTCTGAGTTGGAGGGTGACTTTTCCGGTGACGACGCTTGCGACCCAGCGTTGGAGGGAGTCGCGTATCATCAGGGATTGGGGGTCAAACCAGCGGCCCTCGTACATGAGGCGTCCAAGTTTTCGGCCCATCGTTCGGTAATTATCGATGGTGCCCTCGTTGTGGATGGCGTTCACCAGGCGCTCATAGGCGGCGAAGAGAAGCGCCATTCCAGGGGCTTCGTAGATTCCACGGGACTTGGCTTCGATGATTCGGTTTTCGATTTGGTCGCTGCAGCCGAGTCCGTGGCGCCCGCCGATTTCGTTGGCTTTTTCGACGAGTTCGACGCGGTTGGTAAATCGTTGGTCGTTGATGGCGACGGGCCAGCCGGCTTCGAATTCGATGGTGACGTCTTCGGTTTTGATGTCAACGCTCGGATCCCAGAATTTGGCGCACATGATGGGCTCGACGAGGTGGAGGCCTTGGTTAAGGAATTCGAGGTCTTTGGCTTCGTGGGTTGCGCCCCAGATGTTGGCGTCGGTGCTGTAGGCTTTTTCTTTGCTGTCTCTATACGGGAGCTTGCGGGCTTCTAGCCACTCGGACATCTCTTTTCGGCCACCGAGTTCGTCGACGAATTGGCGGTCGAGCCAGGGTTTGTAGATCCGGAGGTCGGGGTTGGCGAGGAGACCGTAGCGGTAGAAGCGCTCGATATCGTTGCCTTTGTAAGTGCTTCCGTCGCCCCAGATGCTGACTCCGTCTTCGGCCATTGCCCTTACGAGGAGAGTTCCGGTGACTGCGCGGCCGATGGGGGTGGTGTTGAAGTAGGTTTTTCCGCCACTGGTGATGTGGAAGGCGCCGCATTGGAGGGCGATCAGGCCTTCGTTGACCATTTCGGGTCGGCAGTCGATGAGGCGGGCTTTTTCGGCTCCGTATTCAACGGCCCTTAGGGGGACGCCGTCGATATCGGATTCGTCGGCTTGGCCGAGTTGACCGGTGTAGCAGTAGGGGATCGCTCCTTTTTCTCGCATCCAGGCGACGGCGACGCTGGTGTCGAGTCCTCCGCTGAAGGCGATGCCGACTTTTTCGCCGACGGGAAGGGAGCTGAGGATTCTGCTAGACATGGTTTTTTAGGTTCGCCACGTCTTTGTGGTTCAAGCTAAAGAATACCGTTTTAGGCGTCGGGCATTGTGCTGGCAAGGCGGGCGCCCATGTTCCGGGCGAGGAGCATGAAGTGCTCGACAACGACCTCGTTGGGGGCGGTGTCGCGGAGGGTTTGCTCGAAGAGGTCGAGCCATTGGGGGACCATCCAGGAGCGGGCTTGTTCGACTCCGGCGTGGACTTCCATGAGCTTGCCTTGGTAACCCGCGCTGCGGAGGGCGACGCCTTCCCAGAAAAGTTTCATCTTGGCGAGGTGAGGGGGCCAGTCTTTGATTTTGGATCCGAAGATGGGGCCGAGGACTTCGTGGTGTTGGATGCGGTCGTAGAAGGTGTCGACGAGGAGGCTGATGTACTCCTCGCTGACGCCGATTTCACGGCTGGATCGCTGGAGTTCGGCGCGCTTTTTCAGCACCAGTTCGGAGGCGAGTTCGACGCGCATCTGGTTGGTTTTACGTTTGTCGTTGTTCGTTTGTCGCAAGTGCGGCCCTCTGCTATCCGCATTCTGCTGGCAGCAGGAACATCGGATTACAACTTCTCGAAGAAGATGATGTGCTGCCGTGGCAGGATGTTACTTGTCCTGGTCCAGCGGACAGGGAAGATGGACATTTCCTTCTTCACCTGGGCTTCGCTCATTTTGTGGAGCTCCTTGATGGGGACCCGGGGGTCTTCTTTACGGTATTCGACGAAGACGACTTGGCCGCCTTTTTTGATGCCTTTGAGCATGTTTGACATCATCTCGTAGGGCTTGTCGAACTCGTGGTAGACGTCGACCATGATCGCGAGGTCGACACCTTCTTTCGGGAGTTTGGGGTCGTCGGTGGTGCCGAGGAGCCGGTCGACGTTGGTGATCTTGTTTCGCTTTGCCTTGTCTTCAATGATCGTCAGCATTTCGGGCTGGATTTCTTCGGCGATGACTCTGCCTTTCGGGGCGACTTTGGCGGCCATAGGGAAGGTCAGATAGCCGCTTCCGGCTCCGATGTCGGCGATAACCATTCCGTTTTTGAGGTTCAGGGCTTCGAGGAGAAGCTGGGGGGCTTCTTCTTTGTAGCGCTCGGGGCGATCCAGCCAGGAGGCGGCTTCGTGGCTCATGTAGTTTGCCATCTCGCGGCCCATGTAGCTGTAGCCGATCCCGTTGGGATCGTGGTCGTCCATCTTGACGTACTCAGGCTTTTGGGTTTGGAGGAGGAGAAGCGCAGCGACCAGCATCATTTCTCTATGCTACGCGACGATTGCCTTGATTGTGTGCGGTAGTGAAACAAATCCTTCCCAACGCTTCATGTATTGGATGAACGCCTCACCGAGACCTTCGCTCCTCAGGTAGTCGGCAGTCACGGGTGGTGTGGTCATCTCGAAGTTTGGATCAGTCTGGATGCGAAGAGGGAAGTCGTGGTGGAGGATCCCGGCTTTGCCGATGGCGACAAAATCAGCGCCAAGGTCAAGGGCATTTTGGACGTCCTTGCCAGAGTAGAGCTTTCCGGCGACGCCGAGGAGGACACCTTTCCGGGGGAGGTTAGCGAACAGTTGGAAGAAGTTTTTGCCTCCGTGTTCGCGGTTGTAATCCCACATGCTGATGTCGAGGTAGTCGAGTCTTTCGTCTTGGAGAAGCTTGGCGCTGAGGTTCAGGATGTCTTGAGGGTCTATTCCGAAGCGGTCGGGAGAGAGCCGGATTCCGACTTGGAAGCCAGAGCGGCAGGCCTCGCGGATTCCTTTGAGGATTTCCATGAGGAGTCGGGCGCGATTCTCGGGGTTTCCGCCGTAGGCGTCTTCGCGCTTGTTTTCACCCGCGCTGAGAAAGGAGCAGATGATATAGCTGTGGGCGCCGTGGATTTCGACTCCATCGAATCCGGCTTTCTCCGCTCTCTGGGCGGCCTTAATGAAGTCGTCTCGGAGTTGGTGGACTTCCTCGGTTGAGAGAGCTCGTGATTCAGTTCCTTCGTCGTCCGATGGGCCGACCGGTTGGGTTTTGATGAGGTCCTTAGGGGATCGGAATCCGGCGTGGTGGAGTTGGATGCTGGAGACAGAGCCTTGGGCTCTGATTTCGGCGGCGAGCTTTGTGAGGCCCTCGATGTGATCGTCGGACCAGCAGCCAAGCTGACCCGGGAAGCCTTGGCCCTGGGGCTGGACGTGGGATGCACAGGTCATGGTGAGAGCGAAACCGCCCTTGGCACGCATGGTGAGCCAGTGGTGCTCATCGTGGGTGATGGTTCCGTCCGGGTTGCTCTGATGGTTTGTCATCGGAGCGAGGGTAAAGCGGTTCTTCCAAGCTGGGCCGTGTTGGAGAGTGAGCTGATCGAACGGGGTTGGCACCCTTATCTTTACGCCTATCGCTTTTCGTTTGTCGTTGGTCATTGCGAGATCAGGGTGTTTTGTATCGTAGGCTGGAGGGCGAATGAAAAAATCTGTGGTGATTGTTGGAGCGGGGCTGGGGGGATTGAGCGCGGCGATTCACTGTCGATTGAAGGGACACGATGTCGTTGTTCTTGAGCAGGGTCGGGTTGGGGGCAAGGCGGGGCGGATTTCGGAGGGTGGATACACGCTTGATCCGGGGCCGTCGATCATTATTCTCACTGAGATCTATAAGAAGGTGTTTCGGGATGCGGGTCGGAACCCGGATGACTATCTTCAGTTCGAGCGGCTGAATCCGATCACGCGGGTGATGTTTCGGGGGGAGACGATTGATATTCCGGATGGGTACGAGGCGGCGCAGGGGCTGATTGACCGGGTTGCGCCGGAGGACTCTGCCGAGTTCGCTTTGATGTGGTCGAAGCTCTGCAAGATTGCGCCGCTGGTCAATAAATCAGTTTTTGCACATCCCTATGATAAGCCGTGGCAGTTGGCTGATCCTTCGCTGATCAAATTTGCTTTGCCGTTCGATGTTCGCAAGACATATAAGGAGTTGGTGGATGGGATGTTCAAGAGTCCGTTGTTGCGGGCCTTCTTTTATGGGTTTCCTTCTTACGGCGGGCAGAGCTATCGGAGCAAGGCGCCGGGGGCGTTGTTGATTCCTTACTTCATGCTTCAGGACGGGGTTTGGTACCCGAAGGGCGGGGTGGCGGCAATACCGGAAGCGTTCGCTCGGTTGGCGACAGAACTGGGGGTGGAGATTCGGACGGGGACCAAGGTGGTCGGGTTTGAGCGGGAGGGGAATCGAGTTTCCGCTGCGATTCTTGACGATGGAGAGCGGATCGCCTCGGAGGTGTTTATCTGCAATCGAGACCGGGTTCAGACTCAGAGCTGGTTGGGGCGGGAGTTGCCTGCTAAGCCGAGTTATTCGTATTTCACGGTTCACATGGGGGTTCGGCGAAAGTTTCCGGAGTTGAAGCACCATACGCTGTTTGTGCCGGATGACTTTGAGGCGGGGTTTGAGGAGCTTTATGAGGAGCGGGTGTTTCCTTCGTCGCCGATTGTTTATCTCAACAACACATCGGACACGGATTCATCGGTGGCTCCGGAGGGGTGCTCGAACCTGTTTGCGGTGGTGACTTCGCCGGCGAATGAGGATCATTTGGATTGGCCGGCTTTGACTGCTGCTTGTGTTGTTCGGACTTTGGGAGTGATGGCTCGGGCGGGGGTTGCGATCGATGCTTCAGAGATTGAGATGCAGCGTGTTCAGACTCCGGTGTATTTTGAGCAGGAGCACGGTAACTTCCGGGGATCGCTTTATGGGGCGGACGAGAAGTACCGGCTGTTCGGGATGTTCCCTTGGTCGAACCGAGATTCAGAGTTTCGGAATCTGCTTTATGTCGGGGGCTCGGTTCAACCGGGGGCGGGTTTGCCGATGGTGACGCTGAGCGGGAAGTTTGTGGCGGAGATGGTTTAGTGTTTTGGCACTATTCTCCTGAGAGTCTGCTACCGATTCTCCGATAACATGATCATGGAGGGGCGAGGTATGCGTCGTGATTTGCATTTTCGTGCGTTTACGCTCGTTGAACTCCTCGTTGTCATTATTATTGTCTCGATTTTGGCGGCGGTGGCGATTCCTCGGTTTAGTGATTCGGCATTGAAGGCTAGAGAGGCGGCGTTGCGCGCTAATCTGAAACTGATTCGGGAGGCAGGAGATCGGGCGGAGGCGGATACTGGGGTTATCGTTCCGATCTCAGCGTTGATAAGCGCGACGGCACCGGCATCGGGATGGCAGCGGCAAGCGATGAACACAACCTGGTCGACTGCTAACGTAGATGCTTCGACCTGGAGAGGGCCGTATTTGCGTGCCATTCCTTTTAACGATTTCTCGCGAAACAATACGTATATTGGGGGCCAGACGAACACTCCGACGACCGCATGGACGAAGGAATCGAGGCAGAGTTTCAATCCGAGCTGCTACTTTTACCCCTCGACCAGGGTCGGGTCGGATGGTCGGGCTTATCGCGAGTGGTGAGGCGGCTCGGTTCAGCATGGGGCGGGTTTGCCGATGGTGACGCTGAGCGGGAAGTTTGTGGCGGAGATGGTTTAGGGATTCAGCACTATTTTCCTGAGAGTCTGCTACCGATTCTCCGATAACATGATCATGGAGGGGCGAGGTATGCGTCGTGATTTGCATTTTCGTGCGTTTACGCTCGTCGAACTCCTTGTCGTCATCATTATTGTCTCGATTTTGGCGGCAATAGCGATTCCTCGGTTTAGTGATTCGGCATTGAAGGCGAGAGAAGCATCACTGCGGGCTAATCTGAAGCTGATTCGCGAGGCAGGAGATCGGGCGGAGGCGGATACGGGGCTGATTGTTCCGGTTTCAGCGTTGACGAGCGCGACAGCGCCGCCTACGGGATGGCGCCGGCAAGCGATGAACACGGGCTGGTCGACAGCTAGCGTGATTGCTTCAACTTGGAGAGGGCCGTATCTGCACGCAATTCCTTTTAACGATTTCTCGCGAAACAACACTTACTCTCAAGGCCTGACGAACACTCCGACGACGGCGTGGACGAAGTTTTCTATTCAGAGTTTCAATCCGAGCTGCTACTACTATCCTTCGACTCGGGTCGGGTCGAATGGTCGGCCTTATCGCGAGTGGTGAGTAGGCGTGTGTAGAGTTGGTGGGGCAGTTTAGGTTCGGGGACTGGCGAGTTTTTGCCAAATGAGGGGCAGGGAGGGGCCGCTTTTTGGCATCGCACTGGGACGTTGGTGCAGTTGGTGCAAATCACTGAACTTAGATTCACCGACTCCGGCGCAGGTCGGTGAAAGTCGCTTCTCGTATTGCCCGCTTATCGGGTTTGTAGCTAATTCGTGTATTGGCATCTCTGCTTTATAGGCAAGGAAGTAGGGGTTTGTCAACCTGGCATTTGAGTTGGCGAGACATTGACATCGCGCCCCTTCCCACCCTCCACCCCGGTTGGAAGGTGTTTTGGGGTTGGTGGCTTGTTGGCAAATTTGGGCTCGCTACGCTCGGTGGACTAAGATCTCGGCGAGTTTTGCCGTTGGCTTCGAGTTGGTGGCTTGGAGGGAGGCGGTTCACTGACAAGCTGGGATTGTGGAGGTTGAGAGGTTGAGATGCATGGGCGCTTCTCAGTGCCACCCAGGCTCTCTCTTGATTATCCTGCCCACGCAAGTGGCTGGCGGGCCAATCAAAGGTCCCAAAAGGATCATTCGTCAAAAACGGGTAGAAATTTTGAATCCTCCGCATTGTAGATGCTTAAAACTTGTTCAAGGTAAATCTCAGCTATGGCAATTAATTCTGACCCGACGACGACAGTGTTAGAGCAATCTAAATCAATCACGATTCCATCGGGAATGCGACTTTCAGCCGCCTTCAGGTTCATGTAATCAATTCCCAACAGCCTTACAGCTTTTGTGGACTTGTCCACGATTACACTCATTAACTCACGATTGTTTAGCCATTTTTCTTCCTATATGTCACATTTTCCCTGCCCACGCTAATGGCTCCTCATTGGTGGTTCGCCGACCACAGGAAAACAAGGCAATAAGATGGTTCGCTATTACGATAGCCCCACCGGTTCGCTTCGCTCACCGACTCCCCAATTCTGGGGAGCTACTTCGAACGCTCGGAGAGAGCTGGCTCTAGCAACATTTCTTTCGTGAATATGAAGTCTTCGCGGTCGTAGTTTGCGAGTTCAAAATCCTTTCGGAGGACGATCGCGCCGGTGGGGCAGGCGTCTTGGCAGTAGCCGCAGAAGATGCAGCGGAGCATGTTGATTTCGTAGCGGACGGCGTGGCGCTCGCCGGGGGAGAGGCGGTTTTCTTCGGTGTTCTCGCCGGCATCGACGTAGATGCAGCGGGCGGGGCAGGCTCCGGCGCAGAGAGAGCAACCGATGCACTTTTCGAGGCCGTCGTCGTGGCGGGTAAGGACGTGTCGCCAGCGGGTTCTTGGGAACTGCTCGCGCTTGTCTTCGGGGTACATGACCGTTGGGCGGCTGTGTCCGAGTCGCTTGGAGGTGATGCCGAGTCCGGCGATCATGGGTTTGACGATTTTGTCGAGGATGGCCATTACGCAGTCACCTTGTCTTCGATTTCTTGGATGTCGCGGGAGTTGACTTCGATGAGTCGGAGGTCGGAAAGGGTGGTGGCTCGTCCGCGCTTGATCTTTTCTTGGAGCTTCATGATTCCGTAGATCAGGGCGTCGGGGGATGGAGGGCAACCGGGGACGTAGACGTCGACGGGGACGATCTGGTCGGCACCTTGCACGATGGCGTAGTTGTTATAGACTCCTCCTGATGAAGCGCAGGCGCCCATGCTGATGACCCACTTAGGCTCAGGCATTTGGTCGTAAATTTGGCGAAGGACGGGAGCCATTTTCTTGCTCACTCGTCCGGCGATGATCATGACGTCGCCCTGTCGTGGAGTTGCTCGGAACGCTTCGGAGCCGAAGCGGGCGATGTCGAACTTGGGTCCGGCGGCGCCCATCATTTCGATTGCGCAGCAGGCGAGGCCGAAGGTGACGGGCCAAAGGGAGTGGGCTCGCGCTTGGGAGATCAGGCTTTCGAGCGACGTCACGACGACGCTCCCAGCTCTTTGGGCGTCTCCGATGACCGGAGTTGAGCTGTCGTGGAGGACTACTGATTCAACGCGCTTTGGCATGAGCTTGTTAGATTCTACCGAAGCTGGGGCGGGTTCGTTACTCGGTTCGTTAAGTATTCTTATCGCGTGCCTATGCAACGTATTGACTTGCTGAAAGATCTTTCGATCATTGTTGCGGGGCTGATTGCCTTTATCACCCTTTGGCAGGGACTTTTTCAGTACGCCCGCCAGAACCACGCGGCGCGGGCCACGCAGTTTATCAACATGCGGCGGCGGTTCCTTGAGGATGCGATTTTTCGTCGGTTGTTGACGATGATCTTCGAGGGGGATGCGTCGATTTCGACGGAGCCTATTCAGGATCGGCGGAACTTCATTGCGTTTTTTGAAGAGGTGGCACTGCTAGTTAACTCGGGGCTGATTAAGCCGGATGTGGCTCACTACATGTTTGGATTTTATGCGATCCAAATCGATGATAACGAGCCGATTTGGATCGGACTGAACAAGGAAGGGGAGTTCTGGCGGGTGTTTCGGGACTTTGTTGCCGAGATGCGGAAGCTCCCGGCGCCGGACGGGAAGCCGGTCCGAATTTAGCGGTTTCTGGTTGACATTTAGGCGACTTGCTCGCCTATAAGGTGAATGCAAGATTTTTTGAATTGGCTTGGTCCAGTGTGGCGGCCGCATCCTGGGCAGGAGAGATTTTTGCTGGCTCGAGCGAAGACGAAGGTGCTGGCCTGTGGGCGTCGTTGGGGGAAGACGGACGCTTGCGCGGTGCAGGTGATTGCGGGGCTTGGGGCAGACAGACCACGACGGACGCTTTTGGTTGCTCCGACTCTGGAGCAGGCGAGTTTTTTGTTTCGGCGACTTCGGGGGCTGGTGGAGCAGCTCGTTTCGCGGGGACTCTGGGAGTTGCGGTTTCCCTTGATGCCGAAGTTTCGGGACTCGAAGATGGAGTTGACGATGGGGGACCACTCGGTAGTGGCTCGGTCGGCGCATTCGAGGCACCACCTCAGGGGTGACGAGGCGAGCGAGATTATTGTTGACGAGGCGGCTTATGTTTCGGGTTCGGTTGTGAACGAAGTGTTGACCCCGATGATGGCAACGACGGATGGGAGTCTCACGATGATCAGCACTCCGAATGGGCAGGATCACTTCTATGAGGCGTTTAGGGAGGGGCTGGAAAATTCCGATGAGTTCTGGTCTCTCCAGGCTCCTAGTAGTGATAATCCACAGGTTCGGCAGGCGTTTTTGGATCGGCAGAAGAAGCTGCTGAGTCCGAGTGCTTTTGCCACGGAATACGAGGCACAGTTTGTTCAGAGGGAGGGATACGTTTTTGATCGGACGGCGGTTGATGAGTGTGTTGTCGCAGAGCCGGATTTTGACATTCCGGGCCCGACAATCATTGCGGTTGACTGGGCTCGATACGAGGACTTCTCGGCGCTCGTTGTGGTTCGGGGCTTCCAGTCGAGGGCGAGCGTCTTGGAAGTCGATCGGAAACATCGCGAGGACTGGTTTAAGCAGATTGGTTGGGTGACGGACGTCCTGGCACGTTATCCGAATGCTCGACTGATTTGCGATACGACTGGCGGGGGCGACAGTATCACCGCCTGGCTCCGAAACGAACTGCATGGGGTGTCGATCAAGTCGTTTGTCTTCACCGCCGAATCAAAGCCCAAACTGGTGGATAGTCTTGTTCGGGCATTTGAGACCCGTTCGATCCAGATCCCCCCTCACGAAGCCCTTAAGAAGGAACTCGACAATTTTCAGGCGACTCGCTCGGCGAGCGGGCACATCCAGATGGCGGCGAAAAGTGGCCACGATGACCTGGTCATGGCTCTGGCGATGGCGGTCAGCGACCTGCCTTACGCGCATCGGATGATTTTGACCACGAATCCAAGAAGATAGCTGTCTGCTAGCTGCCGTCAGCCTTCAGCAAGTCTTGTTTACCCCTGAAATCTGAGCGCATTCCAAACAAACCTACTATGAAACTATTCAATAGAAAACCGAAACCACCAACGCCGACCCCAACTATTCCTGCCTGGCAGCTCCAAGCGGCTCAGAGGGGATTTCCAAACCCCAACCGACCCGAGATTTTTGCCGAAATGGCTAGGGACTCGATGATTCAGACTTCGCTGACGATCAAGACACTGGGAGTGCTTGCTTCAGGATGGAAGTTCGTCGGGGAAACCGCCCAGGCAGAATTTGTTCGACAGGCTTTTTCGAAGATGCAAGGGTCGGTTCATAGCATCCTTCAAAACGCGATGGATGCTTTTGTTCATGGCTGGAGCATTCAAGAAATCGTCTACCAAGCCGATGGGGGGAAGTGGTGGATTCAAAGCGTGCACACGAAGGATCCTCAGTACTTCACCATTGAGATGGATGAGTTTGAGAATCCGAAGAGTCTGCGGCTTAATCTCCCTGGCGAAGCTGAGCGGTCACTGAGCCCTGATCGGTTTGTCATCTATCGTCATCGGCCGGGCTATGGACGGCCTTATGGGCAGAGTGATCTTGAGGCAGCAATGCCGCATTACCGGGAGAAGAAGCGGTTGATGGAGGCGTGGAGGATGCACCTCGAGCGGTTTGCATCGCCAACCTTGCTCGCGAAGTTTGGAAAGGGGGCGACGAGCGAGGATCAGAACGCGATGTTGCGTTCGCTGGAGGCTTTGGCTAAGAATTCGGCGATTGTTTTCCCGGATGAGTTTGAAATCTCTCCGTTGGGGGATCGTAACAACGCGAGTCAGGGATTTATGGATGCGATCGATTTCCACAATCGAGAGATCACCCGGGCGATTGTCGGGCAGACTCTGACGACGAGCGAGGGGACGCGGGTTGGGTCGCTGGCGATGGGGCGGGTTCACCTTCAGGTGTTTCTGCTTCAGTTGGAGGCGATTCGCCGTGATCTGGCGGATACGGTGATGAATGAGCAGGTGATCAAGCCGCTGGTGGCGCTGAATTTTGGCGACGTTGAGATGCCGGTTTTTGAGTTTGAACCGACGGCTTTATCGGTGTTTGCGACTGGGCAGATTTGAATTGAAATCGCTGTCTTTGCCGGGGTTTTAACCTCGGCGGAGGCTCAGGGGATTGGCCGAATTTCTGCAACCAAGATCGTTATAACGGGGTACAGTTAACCACCTTGAGTGCCAAATCACTGAAACAAGGCGATGCCTTCTTACAATGCCAAGGCTGTAAGAAAATCCTCTTTCGAGTGGATTTTGAGCAAAACCTGCACGTCTGCGGATACTGCAACCATCACCATCGGATTCCTGCTCTCACGAGGATGCGATGGACTTTTGATGAGGATTCCTTCGAAGAGCTGGATACCGACCTTCGCTCTCTAGACACCCTTGAGTTCCCTGAGTATGCCGAGAAGCTGAAAGCAGCCGAAGAGAAGACTCGGATGCATGATTCAATTGTCTCTGGTCGAGCGAAGCTTGATGAGATGCCGGTTTCGGTTGCGGTTGCCGATTTCTCGTTTATGGGCGGTTCAATGGGCTCGGTTGCTGGGGAGAAGATCACTCGCACTTTGGAGCGTGCGGCGCAACAGGGGATTCCCGCGATCATCTTCTGCGCCTCGGGCGGAGCCCGAATGCAAGAAGGCATTTTGAGCCTGATGCAGATGGCGAAGACTTCGGCTGCGGTCCAGCAGTGCCGCGAGGCTGGGGTGCCTTACATTTGTATCTTCACTGACCCGACGATGGCGGGAGTTTTGGCTTCTTACGCTTCGATTGCGGATGTGATTATTGCGGAGCCGAAATCGCTGGTTGGATTTGCCGGAGCTCGGGTTGCGAAGCAGGCCGGAGTAGGGAAGGTTCCCGACGATTTTCAGACCGCCGAGTTTGTTTTCAAGCACGGCATGATCGACGCCATTGTGCCTCGAAAGGAGATGCGAGCCACGCTGACGTCTTTAGTTAAGACGCTCGGCGGCCACTTGTTTCTCTCCCTCGGAAGCGTCGTGAAGGAGAACATGCGCTGATGCCCTCCAACTTTAATGAATTTGAAAAAGAGCTTCGTGAGATCGATGAGTTCATCGAGAAGATGAAGATGGAAGCTCGAAAAGAGACGAATCCGACGGCCCTGGAGACGGGTCAGGCTAAGATCATTGATCTTGAGAAGACCCGGGATCGGTATCTAGAAATGATGTACGACCCGGAAAACCTTGGCCCTTGGGAAAAGACTCTTATTGCGCGTGCGCCAAAGCGCCCTTACACGCTTGATTACGTCACGGCTCTTTGCCAGGACTTTACCGAGCTTCAGGGTGACCGCAACGGCTTTGCTGACAACGCGATTGTCGGCGGCCCTGCGCTGTTCGAAGGCACCCCGGTGATGATCATCGGGCACCAGAAGGGAAGAGATATTCAGAGCCGACAGTTCCGAAACTTCGGAATGGCGAAGCCTGAGGGTTATCGAAAGGCGATTCGGCTGTTTGAGATGGCAGAGCGGTTTAAGATGCCAGTGATCTCCTTCGTCGATACGCCCGCCGCCGACCCCGGCGTTGAGAGCGAATCGCGAGGCATTAGCGAGGCAATCGCTGCTTCGATCATGAAGATGTTTGCTTTGACTGTTCCCACCGTTGCGGTTGTCATCGGCGAAGGCGGATCAGGTGGAGCAATCGGTATCGCAGCTTCTTCTCGCGTCCTGATGCTCGAACACTCGGTGTACTCGGTTATTCCTCCAGAAGGATGCGCCGCGATCCTCTGGCGCAAGCCAGAGATGGGCAAGCAGGCTGCGGAGGCGCTTAAGATCTCTTCGGCTAGTGCTCTGGAATACGGAATTATCGACGAGATTCTTCCTGAGCCAGTGGGAGGCGCGCATCGCAAGCCGATCGAGGTGTACGCGACCGTGCGAGACGGAATCAGCCGTCATCTCGCCGAACTGAAGACCATGACCCCTGAACAGGTCAAAGCGGAGCGATTCTCGAAGTTCCGCCAAATGGGTATCTTCGACGAAGTCACGGTGTAAGCGAAGCCAGAAAACAAAATGAAATCGCCCTCGAGTGTTCTCGAGGGCGATTTTGTGTTAACTGTTTCAGATCTTACTTGCTAGCCAAGATATCTCTGATTTCGATCAGAACTGCAACATCAGGCGGTGCAGCGAGAACAGCCTCTGCTTCACCATGCTTGAACTTATTGTATGCCTTGATGAACAAGAACATTACAAATGCTACGATCAGAAAGTTCACTGACGAACTGATGAAGGCGCCGTAGCCAAGTGCACTACCACCTGCCTGCTTCACTTCTTCGAGTGTATTAGCTGCCATGACCTCGGGAATACTTCTTCCTCCGATCACAACAAATTTGTCACTCAGGTCGGTCCCGCCGATCAGTCCAATCAGAGGGTTTACGATGAAGTTCATAAATCCTTCGGTCACCTTCCCAAATGCAGCACCAATCACCACGCCGATGGCGAGGTCGAGCATGTTTCCTCTCGATACAAAATCTTTAAATTCTTTGAGCATGAGCACTCCAGCCGCGATTATGCGGAGTAAATCCAAAGACGAACAGATTGTTCGAAAAGATGCGCTACATCCTGAACAAGGAGAATGCGGCGGGTTCCTCTGGCGAGTTTAAGGCTGCTTCGAGCCCAAGGCCAAGCACACGACGCGTATCAACGGGATCGATGATGCCGTCGTCCCAGAGTCGAGCGGTTGAATAGTAGCAAGATCCTTCCTCGGCGTACTTCGCCAGAATGGGATCCTTCTCGGCTTGTTGCTCCTCAGGAGACATCGTTTTGCCTTCGCGCTCGAACTGATCCATTTTGATCGTCAACATGACGTTCGCGGCTTGTTCGCCGCCCATGACGCTGATCTTGGCGTTCGGCCACATCCAAAGTTGGCGGGGGCCATAGGCGCGTCCACACATTCCGTAGTTTCCGGCTCCGTAGCTGCCACCGACAATCATCGTGAATTTGGGGACGTTTGCGGTGCTGACGGCGGTGACGAGCTTGGCGCCGTTTCGGGCGATGCCTTCGTTCTCGTATTTTCGACCGACCATGAAGCCGGTGATGTTTTGGATGAAGACGAGGGGGATTCCGCGTTGGCAGCAGAGCTCGATAAAGTGGGCGCCCTTAAGCGCGCTCTCCGAGAAAAGGATGCCGTCGTTGGCAATGATTCCGACTTTGTGTCCGTGGATTCTGGCGAAGCCGCAGATGAGGGTTGAGCCGTAGCGGGCCTTGAACTCGTGCATCTTGCTGCCGTCGAGGATGCGGGCGAGGACGGCGCGCATGTTCATCGGCGTCTTGCTGTCGTTCGGCACCAGTGAGTAGAGTTCGGTTGGATCGAACAGCGGATCTTGCGGTTCGTCTTGGTCTCGGTTTGCTTTGCGAGGGGTTCCAAGGTTTTCGACGACGTTTCGGATTAGTTCGAGGGCGTGTTGGTCGTCCTCGGCGAGGTGGTCGGCGACTCCGGAGATACGAGTGTGGACATCGCCGCCGCCAAGGTCCTCGTCGGTGACGACTTCTCCCGTAGCTGCCTTGACAAGTGGAGGACCGCCGAGGAAGATCGTGCCTTGGTTCTTGACGATGATGCTCTCATCGCTCATGGCGGGGACATAGGCTCCGCCGGCAGTGCATGAGCCCAGGACGGCCGCGATTTGGGGGATGCCCTTCGCGCTCATCTGAGCTTGGTTGTAGAAAATGCGTCCGAAGTGGTCTCGGTCGGGGAAGACGTCGGCTTGGTAGGGAAGGTTCGCGCCACCGGAGTCGACGAGATAGATGCATGGGAGGTGATTTTCGAGCGCAACTTCTTGCGCTCGAAGGTGCTTCTTGACAGTGATGGGGAAGTAGCTTCCGCCCTTGACTGTGGCGTCATTCGCGACGAACATGCACTCTCGACCATGAACGCGGCCGATGCCCGTGACGACTCCTGCCGAAGGAGCACCATCGCCGTACATTCCGTTGGCGGCGAGGGTGCTGAACTCGAGGAAGGGCGAGCCGGGGTCGAGGCAACCATCGATTCTTTCGCGGGCGAGGAGTTTGCCGCGAGACTTGTGGCGGTCGACAGCTTTGGCTCCACCGCCCTCCATGGTTTTGGCCATGCGAGAGCGGTAGTCAGCCATGATCGCGTCCATTGCGGCGCGGTTCTGCTGGTGTTCGTCGTCGTTGAGGTCTACCTGCGAGAGAATCGGTTCCAAGATGGATTTATGGTACCGGGTTAGGCAGGGTAGCCGGGTGCGGTTTTGATGATGTGGACTTGGCCTTGGTGGTATCCGGGGTGGAACGCGAAGCGAGCGAGGGCACCTTGTCCGGTAATGATTGGGCCGAGAACAGACTGGATTTCGGTGGTTAGGAACTCATCCGAAGGGCTTTCGATGTGGGGTTGGACGATTTTGGCGACGTAATCGAAGGCTTCGATGATGGCAACTTCGTTCACTTCTTCGGGTGAATAGGGGAAGGGAAGGTCGTTGACGACGCTGTCGGTGGCGGCTTTGATGAGCTTGGCTTCGTAGGCGTTGTTCTCGCGGTTGGTGAGTTGGCTGACGAACCAGAGCTCTGTTCCGGCGACGTGGAGGGCCATTTCTCCAATGGTGAGAGTTTCGGAGTGAAGGCGGTAGTTGAGTTGCTCGTTGGTGAGTCCGGAGACAGAGTCGACGAAGCGTCCACGGCATAGATTCCAGGAGATGGCGAAGTCAGTCATTTCGGGGAGAGTTTATCTTACAGTTGGAAGACCAAGAGCTTGCGTTCTCCCGTCGGGAGTTCAGCTCTTACTTGACCTCTGGGGTCTATGACCATCGTCTTGCCCAGCGCACCAACACGGAAGATCCATTTGCCAGCCTCCACGGCGCGCCAGCGGGCGGCGATTTCGAGGCGGGGCATTGCGCTGGTGCCCATGTACCAGTCGTCAAGGGAGATGATGGAGAGGATATCGGGTTCCAGGTTTTTGAGGTTTCGACCGGCACCGGGGAAGAGGGACTCGAAGCAGATCATGGTGCCGATTTTGAGTCCATTGGGGAGGGTGAGAAGTTTTGCTTCGCCCTCGGCAAGGTCTCCGGCGGGGAGTTGGAATCCGGCGGGATAGGGGATGATGCCACGGAGCGGGACGTATTCGCCGAAGACGACGAGGCGGGTTTTGTCAGTGAACTGGAAGCCCGTCGTGTCCCAGAGATAGGCGGATTGGTAGCGAGGTGAGGTGCCGCGCTGAGCTCCAAAGAGGACGGGCATGTCGGGTGGGAGGTCGAAGGCGGTGTTGGGGGTGGTTGCGAATGCGGCAACGGCTTCGGGGAGAATGAGGACGTCAGCTTTCTGGGCTCGGGCTTGGCGGATCAGGTCGTTGGCGGCTTCGCGGATTTTGAAGGGTTTCAGGCCGTCTTCGGTATACGCGAGGTCAAACCCGAGTTGGCCGAGGGCGATTTTTGTTTTGGCTGGGACTGAGCTGACGTGGAGGGAAACGAAAATGCCGAGTAAATAGAAAAGCGCTATAGCCAGGAGTTTCTGAGAATAGTTCCGGTCGCGGCGCCCCCTAGACGTATGCACCGCTATGGCACAAATTGCCAAGCTCACGAGGTAGCAATGAGGCAGGTAACGGGTGATCCAGGAGTATGCAACCAGCGGCTCTCCCAGAGGGGTGAACGGATACGCAAACTCTGGGATGTATGATCTCATGAGGTCGGGTAGCCAAAGTGCCACAACGGCAATCGCCGACTGGTACCCGTCGGCATCGATAAAGCGTTTCGCCACTGCCGCCGCGCTACCGTGAAAAACTCCCCAAACCGCCCCGACGATGAACACAGCCAGTCCCCCGATGAACACGCTCTGCGTCCACTTCCCAATAAACTGGCCTAGCCAGTAGTTATTGAGGATGGCGTACCAGAGGCCGAATAACCAACCCGCTAAGAACGGGCGTTTGGAGTAGCGGCGGAGCCAAGCGAGGAAGGGGATGTAGCAGACCACCGCCAGCCAAGCCGTCCAGACCGAGCCGTACCAGAAGAGGTGGAGAAAGGTTAGCCCGAAGCCCATCAAAAGCAGACCCCAGCTGGAGCCGAGGCGCTTTAGGATGTCTTGAGGCCGATTGCTCAACGTCTGCTTACCACTCTTCAACCCATCTGCGGGTTGCGTATTCGGCGCCGAGGAAGTCGTCGGGCGCGGCGCAGAAAGCAACTACTGGCTCCCCCGAAACGGGATGCACCAAAGCCAAATAGGCTGCATGAAGTTGCATCGGACCCTCGCGAAACTCTTTCGGAGCGTAGAGATTGTCTCCCAAAACAGGGTGTCCCATGGCTCGGAGGTGGACTCGGATTTGGTGGGTTCGGCCGGTTTCGAGTCGGCAGGCAACGAGGGTTCCGTGGGCGAGATTGGCGACGTTTTTGACGTGAGTGACGGCGGGTTTGCCGTGCATATCGACGGTCATCTGCTGGCGGTTCGCCTGATTACGGGCCATGGGGGCGTCGATGGTGAATTTTTCGCGATCGACGTCTCCGGCGACGACGGCAAAGTAGCGACGCTCGGCGGTCTTCTTTTCGATTTGGGCGGCGAGGGAGACGTGGGCGGCGTCGGTTTTGGCGACGACCATAAGTCCTGTGGTTTCTCGGTCAAGGCGATGGACGATTCCGGGTCGGAAATCGCCACCGACTTCGGAGAGGGGTCCACCTCGGCCTAACAATGCGTTGACCAGGGAAGGCTCCTTCAAAGATGCTGCGGGGTGGGAGGCGAGGCCCCGGGGCTTGTTGACGATCAGCATGACATCGTCTTCGTAAAGGATTTCGAGCGGAATGTGGGCGGGAGTGAGATCATGGGGGGCGGCTTCTTCCGGAGCTTCAAGTTCAACCTCGTCACCCGCACGAAGTTTGTGGGATGGTTTGACAGCTTCGCCGTTCACAAGAACTGCTCCCTCCTCCGCCATTTTGGCGAGTTTTGAGCGAGAATGCTCGGGGAGGGCCGCGCTGAGGAACTTGTCCAAGCGTTCGGGAGTTTCAACAATTAAGCGCATTTTTGTCCCGGCTTTTGGTCCCAGGCTGTAGCCCAATTACAGAAACCGCGTATAACAGTGTGAAATGTTTACCACCGCTCTTGCTTGTGTTCTTACTCAACAGACTCAAACCGTGACTCTTCGGGCGAACTTTCTTCCGGTTGAAACCGTGATTCAGCAGATTTCGGCGCAGACCGGGCAGCCGATGCTTGCGACGGGTGAGCTCAAAAACTTTCCACTTTATATCAATGTCAAAGGCGTTCCTCTGAACGATCTACTCACAAGGATTGGCAAGACGGTAGGTGGGGAGTGGTCGAAGAGGGACGGCAATCTTTATCTCACGCTCGAATCCGATGTGCGGAGTCGGCAGGATCGTGAAGGCGATCCCGAGATTGTGAAGGCGTTAGAGGCCACGATCAATACTCCACTTAAGCCGTCGCTCACCCAGTCCGAAATTGAGAAGATTGGCAAGGATGTCGAGAAGGACGAAAAGAAGGCGATGGAGATGGTCGGCAAGATTTTCTCCAATATGTATAACCCCGACGAAGCGAGCATGAAGCTCGTTCAGGCGATCGGTGCGAAAGATTTGAGCACGATTGTTGAAGGTCGACGGGTCGTTTTGAGCAGCACTCCAAATCAGATGCAGGGGTTATTAGCTACAAATTCGGTGAACCTGATCATGGCCGAGATGAGGAAGCTTGCGGCGAAGGCTCCGAAGAAGGACGACAAAGCAGAAGATCCGATGGCGATGTTTGGCTCAATGTTTGGTGGGGGTTTAAGTAAGCCGGAACTCGTTAACAAGGTTAGCCTCATCCAGGCCGCTTTTCAGATTCAGAAGCGCAACACGCTCAATGTGACCATCAACGCCTACACGCCCGATGGAGCTGGGGTGTACACGAAGCAGGTCTCGCTTCCGTTGGTGAACCCGGAGGCTTCTCGGCCTCAAGTTACTACGGGCACGCCGATCAGCCTTTCTCCAGCAACTCAGGAGTATGTGAAAGCGCTCGGCGAGAACAGTGCATTGGATCCGTTCACCAGCATGATTGTCAACTTCAACGGAAACATCAGCTCGGTGATGGGGATGGTGATTGGTGGTGGAGAAGGGTTTGGTCAAGCTGCGCCGCCGATCACAAAACCGATCTCGCCGGCTTTGAGGGCTAAGCTTCTCGACCCTGTGACTAACGAACCGTTTGCGCTTACGCTTGGAGAGGTTTTGGACGCGTACGCGAGCAAGGGTCGGAACGTGATTGCTTCGCCTTCGGATGACATTTTGGGATCGCTCGTGACTGCGATTAATGCCAAGAATCCGACGGTTGAAGGGGTTCTCGATTCAATTGACCGTTCGATTACTCAGGAAGTGGATGTTGATGGGACATGGACGACCGTTCGTGCATCCTCACCGCTTGAGCTGCGGTCGGCATTCTGTAACCGGGTTGCGCTCAAGAACCTCATCACGGGGGCAGGCAACCGAGGCTATATCAACTTGGAAGACTGCCTGAAGTTCGCTTCTCAGCAGACGCTGGCTCGTGGCTCGGAGACGCTGGCGATTCCTTATACTCAGGCGATATTCCGAACTTCGGATATGGGCGCGGCGACGGCGCTGACCGGTCTCGGGTTTGATGCTCTGAAGTTTTACGGAACGTTCGATCCGATGCAGCGGGCAGCGCTGGAGGCTGGAAAGCCGATTGCTCTTGCGAGCTTGTTCCCCGGTCAACGCGAAATTCTGGGGCGAATGGTGTTTAACGGCATGGTGCCTCCGATGGGCGCAGACAACCCTCTGGGTGGGATGTTCGATGAGATGGGCGCTAAAGAAGGTCCTGCGGGAGCAGACGAGGACGGCGATGGCATGGCGGGGATGGCAGGCATGGGAATGGCGATGGTCGGCCCGATGATGTCGATGTTTGGAATGGGCGGAGTGACCGTGATGAATGAGCGCACGAATCTCTTGCCGAGCGGAATCCCCTCCTTCGGAACCATGAAGTTGAAGCGATTCAACATGAAGAGCCTGATGGCAATGAACACCGACACTGGGATCTCGACCATCGGTGTGCCAGAAATGATGGCCATGTTTGAGGGTGATAATCCGGCATCGCCCATGTTTGGCGGAATGAAACGGTCCTACAACATGTACAAGATGGCTCAGCAATCGACGCTGATGTTCACTTTTGACTTTGCGAAGAAGGCCTCCTACTTCACTTCCCTGTATGACGTGACGGTTGATAACTCGCGCACCTATCGGAAAGATGAGTTGCCGAAGAAGATGCAAGAGCGGCTGAACCCGCCTAATTTCACACGGGAAGAGAAGGTGACGGCTCCCCCTCCTCCTGTGTTATGAAAGTAAAGCGTCTCCACTTTGTGTGCCGGAATAACTTGAATGTTCGGGAGATCGAGTCAGGAGCGTTTGTATCTGGATACTGGAAGGTCTCTTCGGATGTGGCGTTGTCGGCCGAATTCCTGGCACTTCATCAAAGTAAGAACGAACCCTCATACCGGCAGGGAAAAATCATTACGAGAGATTTGGTGAATTATGAATCTGGCAAACGCTATGTCTTCACAGTTCAATCCAGTTCAGAGGTTTTAGAGTGGGAAGGTGACGGGGCTGGCGAAAAGGGCTACGGTTACTAGCGATTACGGCAGTAGTTTCGCCAGTTCCTTCACTTTCGGGCTGTTCGGATCAAGCTGAATCGCCTTGGTGAGGTCAGCCTTAGCGTCTTCCTTTTTGCCAGCAGCAAGCGAGGCTTGACCACGGGCGGCTAGGTATCTGGGAGCATTCGGGACAAGTTTGACTGCGTCATCCGCTAACGTGTAAGCCCGTCGATAGAGGGTCAGGGCGCGTCTACGAGACTCTTCTGCCTCAGGTCCTTGCCCGGAAGCCGCGTTGGTGTTCATTGTCGAAACTTCTTCGGCGGCCAGTTCGAGGGTTGCCTCGCTCGCCAGAACGGCAGCCTCGATCGCGGTGAGCCGCACGGCCTCCATATCCTTCATGGGGTCGACCATTCGGTTTTCCCAAGATTGCGCCAGTCGATCGGCGGCAAGCTGATATTCGCCAAGGAGTAGGTAGCACTTTCCAGAGCCAAACAAAGCCGCAACTTGTCGTGGTTCAAAGGCCTTCATGGCTTCGAATTTCTTGGCACCCTCGCGGAGCTTTTGTCGGTCAGCGTCGGTGAGTTCTTGTCCGTTATCCGCTCGAGCAAAAATTTCAAGAACAAGATCAGAGGATTCCTTGTTCAGCTTCTCATACTCAGTTCGAGTTCGGGGCAGAATGACACCGTCGCGCGTCTCGACAGGACGGTCGGAGAGATACATAATGACCGCCAATGCCGCCACTGCGGCCCCCGCTCCGATCGCCGTTTTGTTCAATTTCATCCCGCCACCACAATGTTAACAAGCCGACCAGGGACGGTGATCACCTTTTTGACTTCTTTGCCGTCGGTGTAGATCTTTACTTTGACACTCGCTTGGGCTTCCGCCTCAATCTGCTCTTTAGGAGTATTCGCCGGAACCGTGATTGTATCCCGGAGTTTTCCGTTGACCTGCACGGCGATGGTCAGGCTGTCTTCGGCGGCGAGATCGTCATCGTGGGTTGGCCAGTGGGCGTGATAGGTGAATCCTTCCTTTCCGAGGTCCTCCCAGATTTGGTCTGCTGAGTGGGGAGCGCTTGGTGCGACGAGGAGGATCAAGGTTTCAAGGGCTTCACTCATAGCAAGTTGCAAGTGTCGCTCGTTCGCAATTCTGGGTTTAGCCAGTTCGAGGCACTCGGTGATCTCGTTCATGAACTTCATGAGCCATGAAACATAGGTGTTGAAGCCGAAGTTTTCGAGGTCCTTAGTGCAGTTACGGATCGTTTGGTGAGTTGCACGGCGAATGCGCTTACTGAGGTCGTCGAGTTCTTCGAACGGAAGGATGTCTTGCCAGTTTTCGGCGAAGTGGGGTTGTACTTCGCCAGCGAACTTGAAGATTCGACCGAGGAAGCGGGAGATGCCCTGCATGCCCTCGTTACTCCATTGAACGTCGGCGTGGAAGGGGGCAACGAAGAGGAGGTACATCCGAAGGGCGTCGGCACCGTACTGCTCAACGGCTTCGTCAGGGGTGACGACATTGCCTTTTGACTTGGACATCCGCACCCATTTCCAGGTGAGATCCGCTTCCGGCATCAGCTTGGCTTCTTCGAAACTGACGAGAATTCCGTCTTCTGCGACGCCTAGAACCTCGCCTTCGCGTGGCTTTCGATAAGGGGACATGGCCAAAACTTGCCCCTGGTTTCGTAAGGTTTGGAATGGCTCTTTGACGGGAACGACTCCGGCGTCGTAGAGCACTTTGGTCCAGAAACGGGCGTAGAGCAGGTGCATGACAGCATGCTCGGCTCCACCGACATAGCAGTCAACAGGCATCCAGTACTTGATCTTTTCGGGATCGAAAGCGGCTTCAAAGTTCTCTGGGTCGCAGAAACGGAGGAAATACCAGGAGGAGCAGGCGAAGCCGCCCATTGTGTCAGTCTCTCGGCGAGCCAGAGAGCCGTCAAGGTCGGTGCAGTTCACGAATTCGTCGATGTGCGCAAGCGGGGAAGACCCGTCTCCGGCTGGCTCATAGGAGTCAACCATTGGGAGCTCAACGGGAAGCTGGCTGAGCGGGACGAGCTGCTCTTCGCCGTCTTTGGTGTGGATGACGGGGATCGGGCAGCCCCAGTAGCGCTGACGGGAGATGAGCCAGTCGCGGAGCTTGTATTGGATTTTTCGCTCTCCAATGCCTTCGGATTCGAGGCGGATGCCGAGCTTTTCTTGGGCTTCGAGGACGGACAGTCCGTCGTAATGGGATGAGTTGATCAGGGTGCCGTCTTTTGGTTCGAAGGCTTTACCTTGGGCTCTGAGCGCTCGAATCTCGTCAAGACCCCCTGGGCCAATGATGACCGGCTCAATGGGGATTCTGAACTTAGTTGCGAAGTCGAAGTCTCGTTGATCATGACCGGGGACCGCCATGATTGCGCCGGTTCCATAAGTGGCTAGAACATAATCCGCGAGCCAGATGGGAATTCTCTCACCAGTGAATGGGTGGTGGGCGTACGCTCCGGTGAAGACTCCGGTCTTTTCGCGGTTTTCGGCGGTGCGGTCGGTGTCGCTGAGGGCTTTCGCCGACTCTTGGTACTCCTTGATCCGTAGTCGATCTTCAGTCGTGATCGGAAGATGCTCAATGATCCCGTGCTCTGGAGCGAGAACGCAGAAGGTAACGCCGTAGATCGTATCAATGCGGGTGGTGAAGACATCAAAGTGGAGACCGTTCGATTGCGGGCGAGCTTCGCCGTGTTCGATCGCCTTGTCAAGGTCGATCCTTGCTTCATTCGCGGTTCCGACGACTCGGAAGGTGAACTGGCAACCTTCGGATCGTCCGATCCAGTTGCGTTGCATTGCCTTAATGCCCTCGGGCCAGTCGATGGTGTCGAGGTCGTCGATCAGTTCCTGGGCGTATTCAGTGATGCGGAAGTACCACTGAGGAATCCACTTCTTCTCGACAAGAGCTCCTGATCGCTCGGCTCGCCCAGCGATGACTTCTTCGTCGGCAAGAACCGTTTTATCAACCGGATCCCAGTTGACGGCGGCGAGTTTGCGGACCGCCAAGCCCCGTTCATAAAGCAAACCAAATATCCACTGGGTCCACTTGTAGTAGCTGGGATCGGAGGATTTGAAGGAGCGATGCCAGTCGAAGCCGCATCCAATCAGATCCATCTGCCGTTTGTAGTTGGCGGCGTACTTCTCGATCATGGGAGCCGGGTGGCTTTTGCGCTTGATCGCTTCGTTTTCGGCGGGAAGGCCGAAGGCATCAAATCCCATTGGGTGCAGGACGTTGAAGCCCTGCATGTACTTCATTCGGCTCAGAACGTCAGTCGGAACGTAGTTCCTACAGTGCCCAACGCTCAGCCCCGCCCCGGAAGGGTAGGGGAAGAAGTCGAGGGTGTAAAACTTGGGCCGACCAGCCTCTTCGCGAGTTCGAAAAAGGTCCGCCTTGAGCCATCGCTCGCGCCACTTTGCTTCGAAATCACCCGGAGAATAACGGTCGTACATGAACCAATAGGTTACCTGTACGCTACTTCTTAGGTTCGGGAGCGGTGCAGTAGACGAAGTCGCCGAGGCCCTTGGCAACTTCGACCGGTTTCTCGGATTGAATCATGATGAAGCTTGGGCCCTTTCCGGCTCCGCGTTGGGCGAGTCGGTAGTTGATGCCCTGGCCGTACATGATGTGTCCGCTGCCGGCGATGACGACGAAGATATCCTTCGCACTTGGTTTGCGAACGGCAAGGTACTTGGCGGCGGTGTCGGCCATTCCATGATCCCACAGCATTTGGCTTTGATAGATGTTTGCCATCGCGGGGCCCATGTCGTGACCGCCCATCAGCGACTCGAAGACCAGTTTGTGATTCTTGTTGTTGAGATCAAGAGTCGCCGGAAGCTGCATTCTGGCGGAAAGCGGTAGGGCTTCGAAGCCGCCTTTGGATACGGCTCGCACCCAGTCGCGGGGAACGTTGAGTCCGACGACGGGCATGGACTTGGCTTTAATGACCTCAAACAGGGAGCGGTAGAAGTTGTAATCGTATCCCCATTGGACTTTCCACTCGCTTTGGGTGAGAAAGTCTGCTTCGGCGAGGGCACCCTTTGTCCATTGGTCAAGGATGTCCTGCTTGGTTCGGTGGAAGAACTCAACTCCGACGGCAGGGGTTCGACCGGCGAGAGAGAGGCTCTCGACAAGTTTGGCTTCCATTTGCTGGTGCAGGGTGGTTGCGTGATTCTCGCCGATGAAGAAGAACTTCTGCCCTTTGCAAGCCTCAGCGACCTCGAAAGCGGTCATCACCCGTCCGGTTTTTGTCTCGATAATTTGACCTGGCTGAACCATGACGGTGCCTTTTGGACCGATGGGGAGGTTGTTGGGATCGAGTTGGAGAGCAAGGGCAAGCGCGACTGCGGCGGGCATGAAAGAATTATGCGCTAATGCGGTGCGGCACGAATCGGGCGAGGTTATCGGTGATCAGGTTGTCGGTCTCGCGGATCCCGATTCCGCGCGATTCGGTACCGATGACCCAGCTCCCGAGGACGGGATGGGCGCCGTCGAAAGGGGTGATCGGGATGTATTCCTGGTAAACGAATCCGCCGTTGCCATATTCGCCGCCGGAGGATTCGAGGCCGTTGATGGTGACGTTTGCTCCCTCGCGTCCGAGGATGGGCTTCTTCACCCACTGGTTAAGGGAGCGAGGCGAGTCGAGGTAGGCAGGAACGAGGTAAGGAGAGCTGGGGAAGAGCTCCCATAGGATCGCAAGGAGAGCTTTGTTGGAGAGGATCATCTTCCAGATCGGCTCGATCCATTGGGTTTTGCCGAGGGTTTGAAGGCACTGTTGGGCGTAACCCTCGTTCATCATCCATTCCCATGGGTAGAGCTTGAAGATGGTGTGGATGTCAATGTTTTCGAGGTCGATGAATCGGCCCCTTCGCTCGTCGAAGCCGAGTTCTTCCATGAGCAGTGCTTTGCCTGGGATTCCGGCCTCTTGGGCAGTGTCGCGGAGGACGGCGACGGTCATTTCGTCTTCGACGGTTCCACAGTGTCCAAAGTGAACGAGAACTCCGTTGAGCTTTTTGTTCTCCTTCAGCCAGGTCCACTCGTCGACGAGACCTTCCCAGATGGAATTGAATTGATCGGAGCTGGGGGAGACTTCTTCGAGCCACTTCCACTGGATGACCGCGGCTTCGAGCAAGGAAGTTGGGGTGTCCGCGTTGTATTCAAGCATTTTCGGCGGCCAGTTGCCGTCGTAGACGAGGTCAAATCGGCCGTAAAGGGAAGGCGGATCAGCTTCCCAGGTGATCTCGATCGCGGGGATCGCGTGGGGCGGAATGCCGAATTCAGCGTACCGGCGGTTGGTGATGACGTGTTCAACCGCCTGGATGCACATTTTGTGCAGTTCGTTGGTGGCGATTTCGAGGGCGTCGGTTTCGCTCTCGGTGAATTCGTAGCAAGCTGATTCGAACCAGTAGGGCCTATCTTCTTCAGTGTGGAAGATGAGACCTTGCTGTTCGACTTTGGCTTGCCAGTCGGCACGGGGCGTAAGCTGAAGGCGCCTCATTAGCTTGAGAAACTGCCAGAAGATTTGCCGCTACTACCAAATCCGCCTCGGGAAATGGTTGTTCCGCTGGGGGTTCTGACGCTTGCTCCGGAAGGCGGCGCTGAGGCATAGCCTCTCACACGACCGTTGCTCACTTGACCGTCGTAGCCCCAACGTGGGCGCATGAGGCCGGCGGCGAGGCCGGCGTAAATGAAACCGTTTCCGTATCGGGGCGCATTTCGGCAAAATGAACGGTCCACGGCAATGTTCGATTTTGTATCGAAGCAGATATCGACGCCTTTGGTGTCGGGGACGAGGGCGTAACGACCGCCCCGGTAAGAGGTTGCAGTAACGGGCGAAGTGCACATTGAGTCAGGCAGAATCTTTCCGGTACCAGGTTCAACGCAACGACGAACTGACGATGGGCCAGAGCAGCCTTCCAAGATGGCAACTCCGACGGCGGCGCAGAGGGCCGCAGGTACGGCGCTCGATTTCTTCACAATTAGTATCTTACTGTTAATCTCTGAGATTGGTTGCTAAGAAGGCGCAACCTTAAACGCCAAGTCAGGTAAATTTTCTACTGGCCTTTATGGATTGGTTACGGAGCCTCGACCCAACACTTCAAGACGTGCTAGCTGCACTGGGACGCGCCATCCTTGCCATTATTCCGGTTTTCGCACCCGTACCGTTCATCATCTGGTACGAGCGACGGTTGCTCAGTTGGATGCAGGACCGTATCGGGCCGAACCGAACCGGCAATATCACATTTTCTAGAACAAGCAAGATGATCCCCTCGTTCCTGAAAGGGAAGAAGTTCAAGCTTTTTGGTCTGGCTCAGTCGATTGCGGACGGTATCAAGCTCTTCACCAAAGAAGACATCATGCCGACCAAGACGGACAGGTTTTTGTTTATTCTTGGGCCCCTCATCGCTTTGTTTGTAGCACTGACCTTAGGCGGAACGATTCCTTGGTCGGGTGATCGCCGATTTACGCCGGTTGCTGACATCAATGTCGGACTTCTTTACGTGATGGCGATTTCATCGCTCGGAGCTTACGGACTGGTGCTGGCGGGTTATTCGTCGAACAACAAGTATTCGCTACTCGGCGCGCTGCGGGCTTCGGCTCAGCTGATTTCGTATGAGCTTGCGATGGGTGTTTCGCTTGCGGCGATGGTAATGGTTACGGGGTCGCTCAAGATGACCGAAATTGTTTCTGCTCAAGAAGGACCTCTCCTCGGCTTTATTGGATTCCTGCCCAACTGGAACATTTTCACTCCGTTTGGATTGGTTTCCGGATTCATCTTCCTCATCTGCATTTTCGCCGAGACGAATCGGCCTCCGTTTGACCTGGCAGAAGCAGAGAATGAGCTGGTTGCAGGCTATCACACCGAGTACAGCACAAAGCGCTGGGGCTTGTTTATGATGGCGGAATACATGGCGATGTTCACCTTCTCCATGGTGTTCTCCACGGTCTTCTTGGGTGGTTATCATCTTCCACTTCGCTGGGAAGCGATTGGGATGGATTTCATGACCAGCATCGAGAACTCTTATCTCGGTGGCCTCAGCGTGATGATGCTCAAGGGTGTTGTTGGCTTGACACTTTACATTTGGGTTCGAGCCACCTACCCTCGGTTCCGATACGACCAGTTGATGAATTTGGGCTGGAAGTTCTTGCTTCCGGTTGCGACCGGAAATCTGATCGTGACGGCAACCTGGATTATGATCACCAAGGTTTACGGTGCGGCTCCGGGATGGATGTTCAGCTTCGGTCTTTACGCGGTTGCGGTTGCGGTGTTCGTTCTGCTGAGGTCGAAGAAGTCGACCCAGTACCTTGACACGCGCTCGGTGGACATGATTAACCAACCTGCTCGGCGAACGGTTGATTTAGTTGAATCAAAGCCTGAAGAGGTGCCAGCATGAAACTTACTCCGGAACTGATCATATTTGGGATGCTTGCGGGAATGGCGGCACTTTCGGCAGTGGGAGTTGTGGCCTTTAAGAACGCAGTGCGATCGGCGCTGTGCCTGGTTTTCACCTTCTTCATCCTTGGTTTCCTCTACTTCGCCTTGCACATGGAAATGTTGGGGATTACCCAGATCGTGGTTTATACCGGCGCGATCATGGTTCTATTTTTATTCGTTATCATGCTGTTAAACTTGGGCGCCTCTCATGTTCTTGAGGAGAAAAGCGATCCAAAGAAGGTTGTTGGGCTGACGTTTGGAGTCGCCCTGGCTGTTCTTCTTGCTTCCCAAATTGTGCCCATTTTGATCAAAGTTCAGGCGCCGAAAGCGATGCCCCAGTTTGGTTCGCCTCAGGTGATTGGGTCGATCTTGTTCACGGACTATGTTTATCCGTTCGAAGCAGTGAGCGTCTTGTTGCTTCTTGGAATTGTCGGATCAGTTTTGCTTGCTAAAAGGAGACTTTCATGAACGGAGTTCCACTCGCTGGTTTTATCGCCCTGAGCATGTTTATGTTCATCACGGGAGTCGTTGGGGTGATTATTCGTCGCAACCCAATCGTGATCTTTATGTGCATCGAATTGATGCTCAATGCGGTCAATCTTGCGTTCCTCGCCTTCGCCCGATACCGGTTCTCAAGCCCGACGATGGTTGAGCAGGGCGCAGCCGGGCAGATGATGGTTGTTTTTGTGATGGCCGTTGCGGCTGCCGAGGTCGCGGTTGGGCTCGGCATCATCATGGCGATCTATCGGCTCAAAGAGAACATCGACGTTGACGAATTGAACTTGCTCAAGGGATAAAGATTTGGAAGGAAACTCACTCATTTGGTTAACTCTTGGGCTGCCCATCTTGGGCTTCCTGTTCCAGGGAATCTGTGGACGATTCTTGGACAAGACAGCCGGCGGCAAGAGGATAATGGGGCTGTTGGCAGTGTTGCCGATAGCGATCGCCTTTGTTATTGGGGCGATGATCACGAAGTCTTTGGACCCCAGTCAGGCAGTCGTACTCAGTAGCATTCCCTGGATTGAGGTCAAAGGACTCTCGGTTCCTTTTGAACTGAGAATTGACACCTTGTCGATGACGATGGTGCTGATCATCACGGGTATTGGGGCTCTAATTCACCTTTACGCCACCGGCTACATGTCAGAGGAGAAGGATTACTCCAGATTCTTCGCTTATCTCAACTTGTTCATTGCCGCAATGCTAGTTTTGGTGCTCGGCAATAACCTGCTGATGTTGTTCATTGGTTGGGAAGGAGTCGGTCTTTGCTCCTACTTGCTGATCGGTTTCTGGTACGAGGATATTACGAACGCGAAAGCGGCTAACAAGGCATTCATCGTGAACCGAATCGGTGATTGGGGTCTGACGCTTGGTTTGCTGCTGATAGCTACATTGATTGCGACTTCGCCGGCGGTTCAGGGCGAAACCCGGCTGTTTAGCTACGACGTTATCTTTGCGTACTTGCCAAAGATTCTCGTGATGAATCCCGGCGTCGCCACAGCGGCGGCACTTCTGCTGTTTGTCGGGGCTTGTGGAAAGTCTGCTCAGTTCCCGCTTTACCTCTGGCTTCCTGATGCGATGGCTGGCCCAACGCCAGTCTCCGCTCTCATCCACGCCGCGACAATGGTCACCTCGGGAGTGGTTCTGATGAACCGAATGTCGCTGGTGTTTGAGAGTTCTGCCGTTGCTTCGGCAGTCGTTTGTGCAGTCGGTGCGTTCACTGCGTTGTTTGCAGCAATCATCGCGTTTGGACAGACGGACATCAAAAAGGTCTTGGCTTATTCCACCGTCTCCCAACTAGGTTTGATGTTCGTTGCTTGTGGAGCGGGAGCTTACTGGGTTGGCATCTTTCATGTGACGACGCACGCATTCTTCAAGGCCCTTCTGTTCCTTGGCTCGGGCGCCGTCATCCACGCTATGGCTCACGAGCAGGACATGCGTAACTATGGGAAGCTTGCGAAGTATCTGCCGATCACGTTTGGAACGATGATGATCGGCTACTTGTCGATCTCAGGAATTCCATTTTTCTCTGGGTTCTATTCTAAGGAAGAGGTCCTTGGATCGGCACTTGCAGGCGACTTTGCTACCGTCGGTGCATTCGAGGTAGGAAAGCTCTCGGGGTGGATTTGCCTTGTTGTTCCAGCTCTCACTGCGATGTACATGACCCGAATGATGTGGCTTACGTTCTTCGGAGGGGTTGAACAGTGGCGCAAAATTGAGCCAAATCACGTTGATGACCATGACCATCACCATTTGGACGCTGAGCACAAGCCTCATGAAGTTCCGTTCTCCATGTACTTCCCGCTGATCGTGCTGGCGGTGCTGAGCGCAGCCGGCGGTTGGTACCTCTCCCAAGGCGGAAGGTTTGAACACTGGCTGTTGGCTTCGCAAGTGGGCCCTAAGATTGCACCTCCTACTCATCCAGAGGGGATCCCGCTCATGGCACTTTCCGTTGGAGCTGCGGTGTTGGGGATTCTTGCTGGCGTTGCGGTTTACATCAAAGGGCTTCCCGCTAAGGAAGGATGGGACGAATCGAAGTGGTCCAAATTGCGACTCCGAGCTCGGGATCAGTTTGGCTACGATCGGCTTATGGTGAACAGTGTCACAGTTGACTCAGCGAGTCTTTCGACCAGTGTTAACACAGGATTTGATCATGCGGTGATAGAAGGGATGGGCGAAGGAGCCGGCAACGTGACCTCCTGGCTCGGTGGCATTTTCAACTCGGTTCAGACTGGACTGGTTCGGATGTACGCCTCAATCATGCTTATCGGAGTGGTTGTGCTGCTCCTTTGGGTTGTAGTTTCTGCGGGAGGAGGACGATGATGGTGAGTCTTGCGATTTGGCTTCCGATCTTGGCAGGATTTCTCCTGCTCGGCTTCGGTCGAAGCCTGGGAAGCTTGGCGAAGTCAGCCGCTTCAATTTTGATGCTTGGCGTCCTCGGGGTCTCGGTTGGATTGCTCGCTAAGTTTGATTCGGCGGCCAAGGGATTTCAGTTTTCGGAAAAGGTCGATTGGATTCGCTCTTTGGGTACCAGCTATTCATTGGGACTCGACGGTATCTCGATTTGGATGTTCGTCCTGACGGCCTTTTTAGGGCTCGTTGCCGTCCTTGTTTCGAAACCCAAGGAGCGGGCTGGACAGTTCTTCGGGCAGATTCTTGTCCTGAGCGGAGTCCTTCTTGGTGTCTTTGCAGCGTTAGACTTGGTTCTTTTCTACATCTTCTTCGAGCTCAGCCTTGTTCCAGTCGCAATGCTGATTCTCGGCTGGGGCAGAGGGGATCGAAAGCGAGCGGCTACACGTTATCTTGCGATGTTATTCGGCGGATCTCTCCTGATGCTTCTTGCGATCATCGCGGTTGGGATGCAGTACTCGGCGGTGACGAGAACGGCGAGTATGTCCATTGTGGACATCCAGAGCGTCGTCGCCTCCGGAAAGCTATGGGCTGGGAAAGAGCAGTTGGAGAATCTTGCCTTCTGGGGATTCCTGCTCGCCTTCCTGATCAAGTCTCCGGCGGTGCCTGGGCATAGCTGGCTAGCGTCTACTTACGAATCGGCGCCTGTCGGTGCAACGATCGCGGGTGTTGTGCTGAAGGTTGGAACATACGGGCTGTTCAGGTTCTGCTTGCCACTGTTCCCTCATGCGGCGGCGGCGAATGCTTCGTTTGTGACGTTCTTGGGAGTGCTTGGCATTCTCTACGGCGGAATCTTGGCGATCAACCAGAAGAACATCTTCCGAGTGATGGCGTTCTCGACGATCAGTCACGTTGGCTTTATTCTCATAGGACTGTTCTCGTTCAGCCACGTTGGAATGGTCGGTGCAGCGTTCCAGCAGTTTAATCATGGTCTTGCTTCGGCAGCGGTGTTCGTCCTCCTTTCATTCTTGATGGAGCGAGGCTTTACCGGTGAGTTCAGTGAACTCGGTGGCCTCAAGCGTACGATGCCGGTGTTCGCCAGCTTGTTTATGATCGCAATGCTTGCAAACCTTGGTCTTCCATTGACGAGCGGATTCGTCGGAGAGATTCTCGCAATGATGGGGTCCTTTGAGTCGGGTTACGCTAACGTTCTCGGATTGAACGTTGGTTACGCGGTGGCGGCAGGAGCGGGTGCGATTCTTTCTGCGTCGTACATGCTCTATGCCTACCAAAGGATGTTCTACGGCGAAGCCAAGTCCGGAGAATCTAAGGACTTGAACCTGAACGAAATGTTGATCGGAGGGGTGTTTGCCGCCGCGATTATGGTTGGCGGAATTCTGCCGACCTTCATCCTTCAGCGCATGGATCAGTCGGTTGCAGTGACAGGGAGTGCGGTCAAGCCAAACTCGGGGACGACCTGGGCAGAGGGTGGAGGAGAGATTGACGCCTCCCGTATCTATGCCGCTAGCTCGCAAGGGGAGTTCAAGTGACGATCGCTCCTGACTCTTTGGTCGCTCAGTTTACGGGATTTGACGTGAGCATTCAGGGAGAGACTCTGCCTGGAGTTCTTTCTCCACTCGCACGAGCCATCGCACGAGGGCTGAACATCATCGATCTATTGGAGGAGAATCCGAGCCGAGGAGATCAAGTGATCGCATCACTATTTTCCGAAACGCAGGCGGACATCAGCCACATCGATGGCAGCTTTAACTACGTTGTTGCTGGGGCTGAACCCCTATGGACGACTCCGATGCAGTACGGGGGACACTTTTTGGAACTTGATCGAGAGCTGATCGGATCTCGGCAGCCAGCTATTACATTGATCGGCGGGGCTGAAACCTACGTGGATATTGTTTCGGATCTTGCCGAGACGTTTTTGATTTGGAACCCTGCAACCAACGATGTCAACCCGGAAGAAGTCGCCAAGATGACAAGAGCCACCACTTTGACCCAAGTCACCAATTTTCCTGAACTCAGAATGGGAGGGGCAAAGTGATTCCGGACATTGAATGGATTTCAGTAGCCCCCGTGGGAATAGTGGCGATCACGGGAATGTTGTCCCTCATCGTGCACATGATCACCGGTAACTCGGAGCAGCAATGGACCCAAAAGGTCACAGTTTTGGGCTTGCTGACGTCTCTGGTTGTGTTGGTGGCAACGGGAGGCAATGAGCGCACCTCGTTCAACTCAATGCTCAGCTTGGATCGGCTTGGAATTGTTGCGCAACTTTTGACCGTGTTGTCAGCTTTGATTGTCGCTTTGGTGAGTCCTTCGTACCTGGAAGCCAAGAAAATAAAGCTTGGTGAGTTTTATCCAATGCTTGCTTGGGCAACAACCGGCGGCATGATCGTTTGTGCGACTCGCAACTTGCTCGTGCTCTTTGTTGGTATAGAGATTCTTTCGATTAGCTTGTACGTTTTGGCTGGCCTTCAGCGGGGCTCGAAGCGATCTGAAGAGTCTGCGATCAAGTATTTCTTGCTCGGAGCTTTCGCTACAGGCTTTTTGCTGTACGGAATAGCCATGTTTTACGGCGCGTCGGGAAGCCTTGACATGAGCACCGCACTGTCCTACTGGTCTCATCAGGGTCCGGATGAGCGAGTCTTATTGTCTCTGTCGTTTGCGTTGATTACGGTCGGTCTTGGGTTCAAATGCAGCTTGGTTCCATTCCACCAGTGGACCCCGGACGTCTATGAAGGTGCACCGACGAATGTTGTTGCATTCATGGCCACTGGTGGAAAAGTGGGGGCATTTGTCGCCCTTTGGAACTTTGGCGATAGCTTCGGCGGAGCCGGTCGATTTGTTGCATTGACGATCGCTGGGCTTGCCGTGCTGTCTATGGTCGTTGGAAACGTTTTGGCCATGGGGCAGAAGAACCTCAAACGACTGCTTGCGTACTCTTCAATTGCTAATGCAGGATACGTTGCGGTGACCGCCGCAACGGTAGCCAGCGCGCTTCAGACAAGCCATGTTTCGCTCATTTACTTCTTATTCGGCTACGTCCTCACAACTCTAGGGGTGTTTGTCGTGCTGATGATGGCGGCGAAAGATGGAGAAGAGCCTTCAACTTTGGATGATCTGAAAGGGTTGGCGAGTCGGTCTCCGATTGCTGGATTTTCCCTGGTCGTGTTCGTTCTCTCCCTCATCGGGCTTGGGCCAGTGTCCGGCTTCTTAGGGAAGGTGTTCGTTTTGAAGGATACTCTTGATGCTAACCTCCAGTGGCTAGCAGTTGTGATGGTTCTCAACAGCATTTTTGGTGCGTTCTATTACTTTGGGATTTTGAAGTCCGTGTTCTCGCCGGAAGCTAGCGATTCAAGACCGATTACCGTCACGATGCCTCAGGTGCTTTCACTTGCGATCTGCGTATTCGGTGTGATTGGTTCAGTCGTGTTTTACGCCCCCTTACTGGCTCATCTTGGACTCCGCTAGTTTTTCTGTTGGTCTTTCCTGGTATTCAGTGCTCTCCGATTGGCGAGCGGGTGAGATGCCAATCTCAAGGTTCTGCGATTTTGCGCGAGCAACTGGGGTGGATGGAATCGAGATTTTGGATGCATTCCTCTATGCTCCAGGGGTCTCCAGAGATCATCTGCCAGAGACGGCTGATTTCGAACGGGAGTTATCTGAATCTCTCCAAGGTCTTCGGGTTTACGCGGTTGCAGTGACGAATGACTTCGCCCATTCGGATCCTGATCGAGTGAGCCTGGAGCAGGATAAGATAGGACTTGGGGTTGAGCTTGCTGAGCGGTATGGGTCCGGACTGGTGCGGGTTTTTTCCGCGCACCCAGAACCCCCGAACATTGAGACCAGCCGCCAAAGGGCGATCGAGAATCTGCAGCAGGTAGATCGAAGGAGTCGAGTCTTGGTGCTCGAAAACCACGGAGTCCACTTTGGCACTCCTTCGGAAGTATTGGCGATCTCTCGCGGCGCAGGAACGGGGATCTGCTTCGATATTGGAAACTGGTTGCTTGCGGGGATCGACCCGGTGAGAGCTGCTTATGAGCTTCCGTTCCCCGACCTGATCCATGTCAAAGACTTCATCGCTGACCCTGCGGGACCCTACGCGACCCCGGCCGGAGAGAAAATTTCGGGAGCTTTCTTGGGTGACGGGATTGTGCCCATCGAGGAAACCCTGACGGCGCTTTTTTCGCGGCCTGATCGGCGGCCGGTGCCAATTGATCTCGAATTGGAATGCGGTGAACAGGGAAGGGAGGCCACCAAGGAAGGCGTGAAGTGGATTCGGTCCTTGCTGGCTCAGCTTGTTTCAAGTGTCTGAATGAGGATGCCGAGCTGTTCCACTTGCTCGTCAAAAGGGATCGTCTCGAAAGGTGGGACATGCACGAAACCTATCCGTCGATCTGGATATCGAACCAGAAGCGAATAGAGCAAGAAATTGCACAGATAATCACCGGGAGTAAAGCTTGTGCCCAAGTGGAGGTTGGGCAGTTGATCTGGAGTCAGAAGTGTTTGGCCCAGAGTCTTGGGTCCTTTGGATTTAATGATGGTTCGGCGGTGGGCTCGGCTTCCATGTCCCTTTTCCGCACCAATCTGATTGTGGGCGTAGAGTTCGAACTTAAGGGTTTCTGCCCTGGCGTTTAGGCCCAGGCAAACGACGATGTCCTCCTCACGTGCGCTTACTGTTTTGGCAAACGACTCAACCTTTCCATACTGGACTGTCAAGACTTCGGTTGTGCCGGGTAGTGCGGCGGCAAGCTTTGCCGAAGGGTTGTCAGTGACGTTTCGAAAGGGACCGAAACCGGTCACAAGTAGCTTCATGTGGCAATCAACTCCCTGACTTCCTTTTCGAGTTCATCAAAGTAGGGCATGCCGGTTTGAGCTCCGACGTGTTGGACGCTGTGGGAGGCGCAATGGACGGCAAACCGGGTTGCCTGTCTTAGTTCAAGCTTTTGTGCGAGAGCGAAGGCGAGAGCACCGTTGAAGCAGTCTCCTGCACCGACGGTGTCGACGGCGGGGACTAGTGGGGCGCGGATCAGACCTTCGTCGTCTTCGGAGCGCAAGTAGGCGCCCTTTGCGCCTAGAGTGATCACAACTGATTTGCAGCCGCGAACAAGGAGTTCTTTGGCGGCCATCTCCGCAGTTCTCTCGTCGTGGATTGGGTAGCCGACGAGGTATTCGGCTTCAACCTCGTTCGGCGTGAGGACGTCGATCATTGGGTACATCGAGAGGGGCGGGGCGATAGCGGGGGCGGGGTTGAAGATGACGAGGCCCTGAGACGCCTCAGCGGCGGCTCGGGAGGCTTCGAGGGGGATTTCGCCTTGGAGGAGAAGGACGTGGTGCAGTTGCTGGTGGGCGGCTTTTAGAGCATGCTCAGGCTCGAACAGCATGTTTGCCCCGAGGGCGACGACGATCGTGTTTTGGCCGAGGTCGTTCAGAGTGATTCCGGCGGTGCCAGTGGCGGATCGCTCGATGGAGTGGACCATTGTGCAGTCGATTTGCTCGGAACGGAGCTTCATGATCATCTCGGTTCCATCGGGATCCGGGCCGATTGCTCCGCAGAAGGAGGTGATTGCTCCGAGGCGGGCGGCACAGACGGCTTGGTTGGCACCTTTGCCGCCGGGGAAGACTCCGACGACTTCGCCACGAACACTTTCGCCTGGGCGGGGGAACTCGGCGACGCGGAGTACCCTGTCGAGTACAATGCTTCCCACAACCAGAATCCGAACGCTCTCCATTCGAGGCTTATCTTAGCTGATGCTTGCTGCAATTTTCGCCATCGCCCTCCAAACTCCGCCGACGTTTTTCCTAGTCGATGAGGATGAGACCGGGACGCTCCCTGAGGTTGAGGCGAAGTACGTTGCGGTCTGCGATGTGAGGATGATCGGACGCAAGGCCGTTGTTTTGCTGGATACCAAGAAGAGAGGGCTGCCGATGAAAATTTTAGTGACATCGACGCCGAATTCGTTGTTAGAGTTTGCGGTGAGGGGACTAGGCGTTGGTGGAAAGCGAGTGGTGTCGGACCCCAAAAGTGGGCAGTTCGCCTGGGTGAGGGTGATTAACCTGAAGAAGGTGGAGGGTTGAGGAAAGACTTTGCCGAGCTTTGGCGGTATCGCGAGTTGCTGTACGTCATGGTCCAGCGTGAACTTCGGATTCGGTATAAGAACTCGGCGCTGGGTGTGCTTTGGTCGTTTTTGAATCCATTGGCGCAGGTCGCGGTGATGAGTTTCGTTTTCAGTAACTTCCTTCGACAGGACGTGCCGAGCTTTACGGTTTACATGCTGGCGGCCTATCTGCCGTTTATCTTTTTCCAGTCGAGCGTTTTGGATTCGGCGCAGTCGATCTTGAACCAGTACGGGCTGATCAAGAAGATCTACTTCCCACGGGAGATTCTGCCGTTGGCAGCAGTGATCGCAAATATGATTCACCTGGCGATCGGGTTTCTGATCATGTTTGGGCTCATGTTCCTCGGTTACCTCCGCGATCCTCGAGTGTTTCCCTTTCAAATTGGAACGATCTATTTGCCGTTCTTGCTGATCGTCTCGACATTGTTCGCTACGGGAATTTCTTTTATCGTTTCAGCGCTGAATACGTTCTATGAGGACGTAAAGTACATCGTTCAGATTGGGCTCTATCTGCTGATGTACCTTTGTCCAATCGTCTACTTTGTAGAGCAGGTGGCTAACTCGCCAAGGAACCACGCTAGCGGGTGGTTGCTGTTCAAGCTCTACATGTTGAATCCGGTTGCGGTTCAGTGTGTGGCATATCGCAAGGCTCTAGTTGCTCCGGTTCCGACGATGTCGGCGGGTGGAATGGGGTTGCCGACGGGGATGCCATGGAAGTATCTGGCGGTCCATAGCGTCGGTGCGGTCTTCGTTTTCTTGTTCGGCTATTGGCTGTTCAACCGGTTGAAATGGAAGTTTGTGGAGCGGCCATGATTGGGGACGTTAAGGTTTCTATCCGGGATTTACGGAAGCAGTTTGTGGTTTCGCATTCAGGCATTGCTTCGATCAAGTCTCTTTTGCTGTTCTGGCGGAAACGGTCTTACGTGCATCTTGAGGTTCTGAAGGGAGTTTCTTTGGATGTGCGGGGCGGCGAGTGCGTGGCCGTGATCGGAAAGAACGGGGCAGGGAAGTCGACTTTGTTGTCGTTGCTCGCTAAGATCTACCTGCCTTCGTCTGGTTCGTTGGAGGTCAAGGGCCGGGTTGCGCCATTGCTCGAGCTTGGGGCGGGGTTTCATAACGATCTGTCGGGGCTGGAGAACATCTACTTTAATGCGGTCATCTTGGGTCTGACCCGAGATCAGGTCAAAGCACGGATCGAATCGATAGTTGAGTTCTCCGAGCTTGGAGAAGCGATCCAAGCCCCAGTTCGAACGTATTCGAGTGGCATGATGGCTCGGTTGGGGTTTGCGATTGCGATTCACGTTGACGCCGAGGTTTTGATCGTCGACGAGGTTCTTGCGGTGGGTGACCAGCGATTTGAGCAAAAGTGCTTGGAGCGGGTCGAACAGTTCCGCAAGGATGGGGGGGCGATTTTGCTGGTCTCACACCAATTGCCGACGGTCGAGAAGTTCGCGGATCGGGTGGTTTGGCTGAAGGACGGGGTTGTGGAGATGGAAGGCGAGCCCTCCGTGGTGATCGCCGAATATGTTCGGCGCGGCTGAGAAAGGCTCCGCGCGAGCCCAAGGCTAATCCCCACCCGAGGCAGCTTCGGTTCCGCCGCATTCGCTCTGGAACCGAAGCTGCCTCGGGTCCCGTGCCCTACGCGGCGGAGTCGCTCGTAGGGCACGAGTGATTACGAATCACCTGCTTAGAGTCGGTGCGCTATCTTACCGAATGCTGACTTGCCAGCGTAGACTGCGTTGTCGCCGAGGTTCTCTTCGATACGAAGGAGCTCGTTGTATTTGGCGACTCGGTCGGTTCGGTTTGGAGCACCAGTCTTGATTTGGCCGCAATTGGTGGCAACTGCGAGGTGCGCGATGGTTGCGTCCTCGGTTTCACCGGAGCGGTGGCTCATGATGCTGGTGTAGCCTGCGCGCTTGGCCATTTCGACGGCGGCGAGGGTTTCGGAGAGGGAACCGATTTGGTTGACCTTGATGAGGATCGAGTTGGCGACGCCGTCCTTGATACCTCGTGAGAGCCGTTCGACGTTAGTGACAAAAAGGTCGTCGCCGACAAGTTGGACCCGGTCACTCAAAGCGTCGGTAACCATCTTCCAGGTTGCCCAGTCTTCTTCGCTGCAGCCATCTTCGATGGAGATCAGCGGGTAGCGGTTGCAGAGATCGACAAGGTAGGCGCACTGCTGTTCGCCGGTGAGCTTGCGGCCGTCGGAGTAGACGTAGTGGCCGTCCTTGTAGAACTCGGTGGCGGCGGCGTCGATGCCGAGGAAGACGTCTTTGCCGGCTTCATAGCCAGCTTCCTTGATTGCGATGAGGATAAGGTCAAAGGCCTCGTCCTGATTGGCGAGGTTCGGAGCGAATCCGCCTTCGTCGCCGTAGCCGGTTGCAAGTCCCTTGGACTTGAGGACCTTCTTCAGCGAGTGGAAAATCTCGCAACCCCAGCGGAGGGCTTCCCGGAAGGATGGGGCTCCAACGGGGAGGACCATGAACTCTTGGAAGTCGACGTTGGAATCCGCATGGGCTCCGCCGTTGAGGATGTTGAGCATCGGTACGGGGAGAGTCTTGGCGGTGGTTCCACCGACGTAGCGGAAGAGTTGGAGGTTGGAGTGATCGGCGGCGGCTGCGGCGACGGCGAGGGAGACGCCGAGGATGGCGTTTGCTCCGAGCTTGCCCTTGTTCGCGGTGCCATCAAGGGCGCGAAGAGCTTGGTCGATACCTTCTTGGTCGGTTGAATCGTGATCGAGGAGAGCAGGAGCGATCACGTCGTTGACGTTGGAAACAGCATGCAAGCAGCCTTTGCCCATGTAACGATGCTTGTCGCCATCTCGAAGCTCGACGGCTTCGAACATACCAGTGCTGGCTCCGCTGGGAACCATTGCTCGGCCCATCGCGCCTGATTCGAGGGTGACTTGCACCTCGACGGTGGGGTTACCCCGGCTATCAATCACTTCGCGGCCAAGAACGTCGGTAATGTACGGCATACTTTTCTAGATTACCGCTCGTAGATTGATGCGAGGGTAACCTTAACCGATAAAGATGGCACTGTCGCTTACAAAGGAAAACTACGTTCTGCACCGCATCCACTCGATCACAGGCGTGATTCCCGTGGGCTACTACATGGTCCAGCACCTTGCGCTCAACAGCTTTGCGATTGCGGGTGAAGCTCAGTTCGACGGAGTCATTGCATTCTTTGAAGGAATTCCAAAGCATGTCTTGCTTACGATGGAAGTTGTCGCCATCTGGATCCCTTTGCTGTTCCACGCCATCTACGGAGTTTTCATTGCCGCGAGATCCGAGAACAACTACTTCACTGAGAAGTATAAGTGGTCGCACAACCGAATGTTTTTCCTTCAGCGTGCCTCAGGATTGGCGATTTTTGCGTTCTTGATTTATCACTCGTTGTCGACGACCGGTTACAAGTATGCGACCGGAGATGTTGAGCGGCTGAAGTATGCGGCTTGGCACGAGTTCTTCCAGAATCCACTTTGGATTTTGGTCTACGCGACCGGGATTTTGGCTTCGTCTTACCACCTCGGGTACGGGATCTGGAATTTCTGCATCCGATGGGGCATCACCGTTTCGGAAGAGGCTCAAACTCGAATTCAGAAGTTGTCCGCTTTGATTTTTGTTGGCCTAACACTCCTCGGGTGGGGCGTCATTGTTGGATTCTTGATTCACAAGCCAGGTGCAGCGAAGGTTGAGGGAGAGACCGCTTCGGTAGTCCGCCCGATTTCAGTTGCGGGTCGCTAAAGCTTAATCAAAGCAAATGTTTCGCCGTCCACCAAGGTTTCTCCTTGGGGGGCGGCGATTGAGCTCATGGGCTTAAAATGGACGTAGTGGGTGATTCCTAGGTCTTTCAGGGCGGTAGCAGGGTTGGTTGATCGCACTGCTTCGACCAGTTTGTTTCGGCGCTCCCCGTAGGCAGGGGTCTCACTCCAATGTCCAGCATAAGCCTTCGATCCGGCTAACCCCACGAGAACAGGATTAAGATCAGGGATCGCAGGCGTGTTGTACATGTCTTCGATTCCATTGCCAGCCTCGTCCATGGCCGGGGCTGGGGCGCCGGGAAGACTTGCGATGATGGCGTCTCGACCGAGCGGGGCGAGAACATCGATCATTTTCGCGACTTCCGGAGGCTGAGTGACGGCGTGAACAGTGGTATTGCTCACGTTGTTTCGGGCGAGGGTGATCTCACGTTGAACCCACTGAATTCCCGTGGCAGAGCAGATGAGAATCACGAGAGAGCTCAGCAAGTTTCGCTGCCCGCGCTCCCGTTGAGCGATGAGATTGGCAATGCCCATGCCGGCAAGGATTCCCCAGGGAATCCCAAGCATCATCGTGAGTTTTCGCTGGAAGAGCGCGGGGAAGTAGGGGGCTATGAGGCCGACGAGCGCCCAACAAAGGATGATTGCAAACGCAGCTTGATTTTGCCTTTGGAGAAAGATGATCGCGAGGATGCCTACGAAACAAATACCGAACGTGACGGGGGTGAGGAAATAGCCGTCTTTGAGGAATTCGGGATTCGCGGAGTAGGTGAAGAGCCCGACGATGAGCAGAGCAAGGGCCACGAGCCCGGCTTGTTGGTTCTTGTTTGCCTTGCCGAGGGCGAAGAAGCCGAAGAAGATGAGGGGTATGAAGCCAAAGAAGAGCTGTCGGAAGTTGGGGGAATAGGTAAGGGTGGCGGCGCGGGCCTGGAAAACAGGGTCATTCTTGAGAACGTAGACGAACCATAGCGCGAAGGGGACAGCTCCGAGCGCGATCATGAGTGCCCTCAAAACCCACTGTTTGGAGAGAGTCTCGGATTTAAAGAGGGCGACAGGGACTCCGAGCATGACGAGCGAGACAAGCAGAACGTCGTAGCTGTGAATGTTCATCAGAACGCCGAAGCAAAGCGCGCCGCGCAGGATCGCGGCTTTGTTGTCTTTGGCTTGGAGGACGTTTAGAAAGGTGCCCAGAATGAGGCAGAGGCTCACCATGAAAAGGCTATTTGTCAGGGCAGAGTAAAAGAAGTAGCCTTCGGGTTGCCAGACGTCGGTGGGGAGGCGGGAGAGCATCCAACCAGCAAGGGGACCTCCAACAGGTTTGACAATGGCTACTCCGAAGTTGTGCCAGACCGCGAAGCCGAGTCCGCCGCCGAAGATCGCGAGAGCAAGAGCGATTTTGCGTTGGAAGGTGTCGTTGGAGACGGCTTCAAGGAGGCGTCCGATAAGGATCACTGAAAGGTAGGTGAAGCCGACGCGAGCTGCGTGCATGGCGACAGGGATTCCGACAACTTTGGCGATCCATCCCAGCACCAAGAAATAGAGGTGGAGGGTGAGGCCGGGTTGGGGGTCGGTGGTGAACCGGTTTTCGAACAGAAGGCGTCCTTCGATTGCCTGGCGCATCCAACCGGCGTAGACCATATGGTCATCAAAGTTGTATTGGATTCCCAGGTACAGACCGGCAGGTTTGAGGGCGAACCCCAGGAGGGTTGGGACCAGGATGAGGACGCTGAGGAGCAGTGCCATCCACTTGGTGTAGGCACGAAAAAGGGCTAGTTGCTGCTCAGCGTCGAGTTGCGGCACGATACGGTAATCAGTTTTCGGAGATTAGTCGGTTTTTGGAACAGGGCGTCCCATTTGCTTGTAGATGTCTTCGATCATCTTGATCTGTTCATTTGCGACTTTGTTCTTCGGGTTGATTTTGACGGTTTCGCGGAGATAACGCAGAGCCGAAACGTACTTCTCGCGAGGTGGGAGTCCGCTGTACATACAGCCGAGTCCGTAGCCGAGAGCAGCGTCTTCGTATGCCTTTTTGAGCTTGGTGTCCTTGGGCTTCTTGACCGAAGCGGCTTTGGCGGTTTCGTAGGTCTTCTTGAGCTTAGCGAGCTTTTCGGCGTTCACTTGGGCCGGTGCGCCTTGGCTCATACCGATGGCGCAAAGGATGGCGAAACCTACGGAAAGTAAGGCTTTCATAGGTTGGTTATACCAGTCTTCGGAGGCGACGCGAGATGTTCAGAGCGTCTTTTGCCGAAAGGTCTTTGCTCAGTGCGGATTGCGACTCGATGAGGGCGCTGGCTTGGTCAGGGGTGAGAAAGTCTTCGGGGAGGTTCAGCAGTTGTTGTCGGCTGGTCCGGTGTCGTCGCTCGAGCTCGAGCATCGTCTGGTTGTAGACGCATTGAAGCGCCCAACGTCCGAGAGCCTTGCGCTTGGCGAGGTTTCCTACGCCATCGACGAGTTCTCGGCTGGAACGCTGCTCGGCACGGGGCTCGGGAGGCTTGCCGAAACGGATGTTGAGAGTGAGGAAAACGACGGCGAGGAGGACCAGGAACTGGTTCCAAGCGGAGTGGAAGACAGGGCCGAGGCGCTCGATGAGACCTTGTTGAGTGGCAGCGTTGAGATAGGAGCTGACCAGGGTAATCGGGCGGTTCTGCTTATTGGCAGATTCTATGAAGCCGAGGTAGATGTCGGCGTTGTTCGCCTTAGCGAGGTGTCCATTCGTGATATGGGAGGCTTGCTCAAAGTAGTAAAGGGTCTTGTCGCCTGCGTGTTGCATGCTAGCAATCGTGCCTTGGTCAGTTTCGGCGGAAATCACGTCTAATTCTTCGGTGAGTTTTAGGAAAGATTGTGACCATTTCTTGGGCGCAGGTACTTCCTCCGCGTCGCTAAAGATATCGCTGAAAGAGGGGTTCCACTCGTTGGAGTACCCCGTGAGCTGCCCTAGGCTTTTGCCGCTGGCTGTGTTGGATGCTCCTGTCGGACTCTGAGCTTTGTCGTCCTGGAAACGCGATATCCTGAAAAGCACATAGGTCCCTGCGGGAGCCTTTTTGCGGAAGAAGTCACGGAGATCGTCACTGAATTCAGTGGTGAAAGGAATAACGATCAGACTCTTATCCTTTGGAACTCGGTCAGCGATTTTGGTGCCGGGAAAGGTCTCCTTGACCAAAGCCGCGAAGGCAGCAGTGCCGTTGGATCCAGTTTTTTCGAGTCCATGATCCATGTCAAAGCTGTAGCGCCCGCTCTGGACTACGGCGACACCGAGGAGCAGAATGACAAAGAGCCAAATGGCGATCTTGGCTTTCATGCTGCCTTCACCTCGGTGAGCTGCTTGATTTCGATGTACGCACGGCGGAACGGTTCGACATCGGCGGCGGAGCGGGCGGTGTAACCGTACCAGGCGTGATCGAAAAGTTTAGTCGGAGTCCGGAAGTCAAGTCCTTCGGGTTTAGTACGGCTGGTCTCAACTCGGCGAAGATGTTCCCAGTTGGTCTGGGTTGGTTCGAGGCGGGCGATTCGGGCAGCGTCGAGCCGGACGAGGGTGGCTAGGTAGAGGGCACGGCAGGCTTCGCGGAATTTGCCCTGGGCGATGAGTTCGTCGGCATTGCGGAGGTACTCGTCTTCGGAGAGTAGTTCTTCGCCGTCTTCGAGGATTCCTCCGCCGCTCCGGGCTTTGGTTCGGCGCATTTCGGACATCAGTCTGAGCTTGGAGAGTAGCCAGACCAGGAGGCCGATTGCGGTGGCGAGGATGAGGTACATCATTACTCGGAGCAGGCCGGCCAGCCAGGGCATGTCGGGGAATTTGGGAAGGTCGGGTTTATCCTGATCCTTCATTCGGAGTTTATCGAGCCGGTCGAGGATTCTCTGGACCCAGGACTTGCCGGGAGCGTCCTTCATCGACTTGAACTCGGTTCGGGCGAGGATTTCGCTCGCTTTTTTGGTGGCGTTGGGTCGGGCGGCGACGTTTTCGGAATCGACGTAGCGATCAATTCGGGCGAGGATGTTTGTCCAGGCTTCCTTCTTCTTGACCGGTGTGGCTTTTGGATCTTCGTAGGCTTCGAGGTCATCGGCAAACTGGTCAACCTCTTCGATTGACATGATGATCTCTTCTTCCCAGCCCGGAGCCTTTTCTCGGGCAATCTTCTGGATCGGCTCCCAAGAGCTTTCATCTGCATTGGGCTCTTGTCCGAAACAGAAGGCGGTCGCAAGCAGCACGCCGAGACTAACGGCGATTCGCAGGTAATTTTTCATAGAGGGTTTTGATGTCCAGACCTTCGACGACGATGCGTCGTTGGTAGTAGTAAAGCGCACCCGCGATGGTGGCGAAGGGTAGGACGAGAAAGATGAATAGGAACTCTGGGATGAGGCTGAGGGTGGTGTCGGCGATCACTCGAAGCAGAGTTGTGGGCATCTTGGAGAGGATGATGTCGCTAAGGGTGAGTTCGCTCATCGCCGCGTTGTAGCCGAGACGGAGGATGAAGTAGAGACCGAGACCGGCAAGGATTCCTCCCGCGGCAGGGTTTGCCTTCGGCATCGGTCGACTTTTGCTTCCAAAGAGATATTGCGCTCTCTTGAGGGCGACCTTTGGCTCGACGTTTTCGGCGAGGCCGACGCTAACCGTCCCGAGAGCGACAGAGAAACGGGACAAGGCGAGTATTAGGCCGATGGGTAGGATGACGAGCGATATCCCGACCGCCACAGCGGGATACAAGTTGTAGCTCGCGGTGAGGGCACCAAAAATGCCACTGATCAACAAGGGGAGGAGGCTTGCAAAAGCGATTCCGACGCTGAAGATGCTGGAACGGATGAGCAGTCGGTAGCTTTTGCCGAAGAGTGGTTTGGCACGGCTTTCGATCTCACTTTGAGTTGGAATCTCATCCTGTATAGCGGCTTCGGCAAGGATTTGAGCGTAGGAACAGATTCGGGAAAGACCGATAAGGGCGACCACCGTGCTGAGTCCGATGCCGCCGACGAGAAGGATCGTGGTTTGGAGGACTTGAAGGGCCATATCCGTATCTTGTTCGCTCTTTGGGAACAGATAGGGATAGAGAAGCTGGAAGAACACCAGTACAACCCCGGAGACGAAGAGGGAAGGAAGTAGGGTGAGGCTGGCGATGGTTCGAAAGCTGCGGCGATAGACGAAGATTGAGGCATCCGACAGCTCGGACGGCGTCAGGGGGCGCAGGAATTGCTGTTGCGATACTTGGGCGTACTTTGCAAAATCCTTGATTGGCCCGCTCGTTTGCATCGCTTTCACAGATTGTATACGAATCGTTAGGCCGATTCAGACGTTCATAATGACTGTAATGGTTTTTGCAGCGGTACTTGTTCCAGCTCTGGTCGGCGGATTTCAGTCAAAGGATATTGAGTCTTATTGCCAACCTGGGCTGCGGGATTTGGCGTTTACGGGAAAGGTCGTGAAGGCTAAAGTCAGCGAAGCGGCGAAGATCGATAACGACTACAAGCGGAACCTGTCGTTCCAGAACTTCAAAGTTGTGGCTAAAGAGCCGTTTAAGCTTCGGCTCGATATGCAAGCCGACGACACGACGTTTGTCTATTTGGTCAATGGAAACACCCAGGTCACCCGAATTCCAAAGCTGAAGATCAACCAGAAAGTCGACGTTACGAACGAGCCTGGCCGCAAGCAAACATTTCTTGAATTTGGAATGTTGACACCGACGGTTGCGACTAAGTTCTTTCAATCTAAGTTTGTGCGGTTCGATCGCGAAACGGGCAATCCAGTGTTTGACCTGACCTGGCCGGAAAAGTTTGATAACACGTCGCGAATGAGAATATGGATCGATAAAGACGAGAAGTACATCGTTCGCCGTGAGTGGTACGGGCAGTTGGGGCAGCTCAAGGCCACGATCCTTTTTTCGAAGCCGGTGAAGGAAGCCGGGGTCGCTTTCCCGACGATTCAGCAGACCTTTAACGCGGAAAACAAGCTTGCCGCGGAGTTCCATTATTCGAGCGTAAAGATCAACGACGGGGTTTCGGATACGTTGTTTAGTCTGTAGGTATCGTAGAACTTGGTATGCGGGCCTATCGCAACTGGTTTTATGCGGCGGCGGTTTACAACTTTGTTTGGGGAACATGGATTGTTCTCTTTCCGCTCTCCTTCTTCCGGCTTCTGGGATTGCCTGAGACTAACTACGTTTCAATCTGGCAGTCCGTGGGGATGATGGTTCTGGTCTACGCCCTGGGCTACTGGATGATTGCCCGGGATCCGGTTCGCTACGCAGGCTACGTTTGGATTGGTCTGATTGGGAAGACCTTTGGACCAATTGGGTTTGTGATGGCGGCGCTCCAGGGGCAGTTGCCTTGGCGCTTTGGGTTCACGATTCTGACGAACGACGTGATCTGGTGGCCAGCGTTTTGGATGTTTGCGTTAAAGTATGCGGTGAAGCCGATGCACGAGCTGATTGCGGCGGAAACACCTGACAACGAGTAGGCAATCTTTGTAGCAGGCAACAAATGCCGATTCAGGCTTGATACAATGCCGGTATGTATCAAGCCCGAAAGCACCTCAAGGCTCTTGCTGTTTTTGCGGGAGTATCGCTGGGGGCTCAGGCGATGCCGTTTGGTGGCGAAGTTCTGCTTTCGAGCTACTGGTTTGACTGGCACCATAATGCGCTGACCCGGACGGCCGCCCAACAGGCTGGTTTCTTTAGGATTTTGGGGTCGATTGAGAAGCCGAAAGAGGATGAGATTGACTCTGCGTCGGCGGAAATCGGGTGGCACGCGAGCTTTGTTGACTCGTACGCTTACAATCCTCTCTTCTGGGCGATGCGCGGGACGCAGGGCTATACGACGGCGGTGGCTCTGCACGATGATCTCATCAAGGTCCATTACGACGATACGAATTCCACACCGCAGGTACGGCAGACGATTTTTCGGTATACGACGGGGACTCTGACGGGCCTTTTGTGGGCGAAAAGCATCTATCAGCGAGGTGAGAAGACGCGAGCGATTGCGGCGGCGCGCCAGATTCTGGGAATTTCGCTTCACGCGAATCAGGATTTTTATAGTCACTCGAACTGGATTGATCTTCCGGCTCGGCGGATGAAGACTTGGTTTGAAGAGTTCACTACTAACCCTTCTGGGCTGGTGAACACCCAGATGTACACGGGGGCTTATGAGCTTCCGGAGCAGACTTCGGTTCATTCGCATGGCATCATGTCGCCTTCGATTAGCGCGATGCAGGCGATTGCGCCGATCATGGATCTGTTGGCATCAGACATTTCACCGGTGCGCGAAAGTGCCACGTTTGTCACTTGGCGCAAGTACAAGAATCGATCAGAGGCGATTATGCCTGGAATCATCGATAGCGCGGCGTTTGGTAATAGCGGCCCCGCGCAGACGGAAGCTGGCGTAGCGCTGGCAGCACTCACGGCACGGCCAAGCCAGATGTATATCGGTATGCCTCCGAACACTCTATTTGTTGCACCTCCGGGGATGGCGATTGATGCGAGCTACCTTGCGGCAATTGCCTGCCGTGAACGTGGGATCATTGACACGACTCCGGTCAAAGCGTTTATCTCCGCTTACTCATGCGCGCTTAACAGCAGTGCCCAGTGGCTCCGAAGAATCGATCAGGTGATGAAGGATCAGTTCTCGGCTGATGATGATTTCTGGTTCCAGGTGAAGAACGCTCCTCCCACAAATCAGCACCACGAGATGTATGAGGACTTTAACAACCTCGCATTCAAATTCTTGTCGGCAGGTAACTACCCAGAGGATGCTGCAACGACGCAGGCAAAGCTTGGAGGGGATGCCTCGAAGGTTCCTGCGACGGAGTATTTCCTTCGGCTGAAGGTCAAGACTTCGAGCGACATTCTTTCGGGCACAGACGCCGACATTTACGCCGAAGTTGACGGGAAACGCTACTTGCTCGACTACGGAAATGTGGCGAATAAGAGCTTTGCAGACGCGATCTTTGCATACAACGACTTTGAGGGCGGAATGACGACGGCCTACACCGTTGGACCGTTTGCCACGCCTCCGGCGGCTTTGAAGCTGGTGAACCAGGCGGGCGATATTGGTCAGGTGATGACGGCGATTGGGCAGAGCATTGTCAATGGATTCACTTCAATTGGCGTTGCCATCGCCGATTTCTTCCAGATGATCACCGGGGCTAAGCCGGACTATATCGGGGAGAAGCGACTGGTTTGGTCTGCATCACAACTTGCGGCGGTGACAGCTACCGGATATGAGCAGAAGTTGTACATCGACGGTGGAGATGAAGGGCGATACGACGTGTTTGTACACATCAAGAAGTTGTCGTCCGCCAACGGTCAGTCGACATATAGGATCACTCCGAAGCGATTTAAGTGCCTGAAAGAAAGCACCTTGGATCAAATCGGTAGCACACCTGGAGATGAGGTCTTTTTGTGCAACGTCGTCACAGGATTTCCGGGCACTCCCATCGGAAATCGGACTCCGGTCTATCGCGAGACTCGGACGGGAAATGAGAAGACGATTGTAGATTTCAATCTTGATGTCACGGTGCCCGATCGATACGGCGCAATCACTTATGGGGTGATGATGATGGAGAGTGATAGCGAGTTTAGTGCGGCTCGGGACACAATTCAGGAGCAGTATCAGGGCAAGCTTGACCTTCCAGCAACTAGCAAGACCTCGATTTTGAACGAGGTTGGAAGGGCATTCGCGGCGGATTGGAAGCTAGAGAGTCTTGAGGTGACCGGCTTTAGTCGCGGAGCGCAGATGGGGGTCGGGGTGATGTATTCCGGCACGCCTAACTCGTGGATCGAGGGGAACAAGTCGCAGGAGTTCATCCTGAACCGAACTGCTTTGACTGCTCAGTATTCGGATTCGTTACACTTGCAGAAACTCGATCAGACTAACTCTCCGACGAACGTCGTGAAAGAGCCGGTTGTCATTAAAGACATTCCCGTTCGACCTGGAACGGGAGTAACGCTTCCTCCGAAGGGAACAACGAATCCGCCCGGAACCCCAGGTGTTGGGCAGGATGCGACGGACCTTGGGAAGATTCTCCTGGTTGATGATAATCGGGATGAAAGCAACGCCTTGGACGGTGTTGAGCGAAGTGAAACTGCTGCAGATAAGATGTACCGAGATCTCTTGACCGCCGAGGGTCTGAAGTACGATGTGGAGCTTGTTCAGACCTACAAGGATGGGCCATCTTTTGACAAGCTGAGCCAGTACGACACGGTGATTTGGTACGTCGGTGGGGGCTACAACGACGAGTTGACGGGGAATGACCGGACGACGGTTCGGGCTTGGGTGATGTCCGGGAAGAAGAACCTTTACTTATTTGCGCCCGGGTTTATTAACGCGCTTTCGTATGATTCGAATGCCAAGTCTTACCTTGAGCGGTGGCAATCTTGCGATAACTCCTTGATGTCGAAAGTTTTTGGACTCAAGGGTGGTTCGGGGATGATTTCTAGGTTCATCGAGGGCGACATGCAGGACGTGGATACGAAAGACCTATACATGGTCGGAAAGGGAAGCGCGACAGAGACGATTTTCTCGCCTCTGAATCCGGCTAACGGGACACGGCCGCTACTGCTGTTCGAGTGTGTACCGCACATGGACACAAAGACGAAGCAGATGAATCCAGTGGCGACGGTATCGCGAACAGGGACTTCGTATTGCACCTATGTTGCTTTTACGTTAGAGAACTTGTTGATCAATCGGCAGAAGCTGTTCCATAAGTTGCTCTTTGCACGCCCTTAGTGGCTAGCGGGGACCTGACGGGTAATCTAGCTGGGTAATGGCAACTCCGATTACGATGACTGCGCAAGGGCTCAACGTGCCCAATGACCCGATTATCCCCTTCATTGAAGGCGATGGAACCGGTCGTGACATTTGGCGATCTTCGGTTCGCGTGTTTGATGCGGCGGTTGAGAAAGCTTATGGCGGAACCAAGAAAGTTGCTTGGGAAGAGGTCTTGGCGGGGCAGAAGGCATTCGACACCACTGGCTCATGGTTGCCCGAAGACACTTTGACTGCGTTCCGTGACAAGCTAATTGGTATCAAGGGACCTCTGACGACCCCAGTTGGTGGTGGAATCACTTCTCTCAACGTTGCTCTGCGGCAGATTCTTGATCTTTACGTTTGCCTTCGCCCAGTGCAGTATTTCACTGGCGTTCCTTCTCCGGTGAAGAAGCCAGAGGCGGTTGACATGACGATTTTCCGAGAGAATACGGAAGACATCTACGCCGGAATCGAGTTCCCCGGCGGATCGGACGATGCGGCGACGGTTCTGGCATTCCTTGAAGAAAAGTTTCCAAAGATGTTCGCCAAGGTTCGATTTGGAACCACGGCGCGGACTGAGGAGTGGTCGGCGGCGGTTCACGGCGGACCTTCGAAAGAAGTTTGCGTTGGCGTTGGCATTAAGCCAGTCTCGCGACAGGGTTCGGAGCGACTGATTTACGCAGCCATCGAGTACGCGATCAACAACAATCAAAAGTCGGTGACGCTTGTTCACAAGGGCAACATCATGAAGTTCACCGAAGGCGGCTTCCGAGACTGGGGCTACCAGCTTGCGAAGGACCTTTACGGTGCAGAGGAGATTGATGGCGGACCGTGGTGCAAGATTCCGGAAGGGAAGCGCGGCGCGGGAATCATCATCAAGGATGCAATCGCGGACATCGCTCTCCAGCAGGTTTTGACTCGACCAGAGGACTTCGATGTTATTGCTACGTTGAACCTGAACGGTGACTACCTCAGCGATGCCTTGGCGGCACAGGTCGGCGGAATCGGTATCGCACCGGGCGCGAACATCAACTATATCACCGGTCACGCAATCTTTGAGGCAACCCACGGAACCGCTCCGAAGTACGCGGATCAAGACGTTGTGAACCCTTCGTCGGTCATCCTCTCCGGTGAGATGATGTTCCGCTACATGGGCTGGATCGAGGTCGCTGACCTAATCCTCAAGGGCGTCAACGGCGCGATTGGAGCAAAGACGGTCACCTATGACTTCCACCGACTGATGGAAGGCGCGACGAAGGTCAAGTGCTCTGAGTTCGGCGATGCGATCATCGCTCATATGGGCTGAGCCGAGCGGGTAGCTTGAAGGGACTTTGCGATTGATCGCAAAGTCCCTTTTTAGTGTCTGGCTAGCTCGCGCTTTTTGAGCTCAATAAGGGTCCAGGCCTGGCCGGAGGTTTCGAGCATCGCGAGGACGGTTTCTTCCACCCCAAGTTGGCGGAGTTCGGTTTGTTGGTCACCGGTGATGGGGCGGTTGCGCCATTGGGTGCTGGAAAGGGTGAGCCCGGAAGTGAAGGGCCAGATTTGGCGGATTCGGATGTCGGCGTGGCGGAAGGCGTCACTGAGGTCGCGTCCGAGGGGGGTTTCATTGGGATCCATGCTGGCTGATGAAAGGATCAGGTGCCAGTATCCGAGAGCGTCTTCCTCAATGGCGGCCATACGGTGCTCCTCATGTTTGCTGCTTCCGCAGGCGAGGAGGTAGCGTCCGTCTCCGACTTTCATCCAAGCGTTACGACTGTTGTCCATCACCTCGAAGGGAGGCGTCAGTTCGGCGAGGAGGTCGACGGCGATGAGCGTGTTGTCGAGGTCATCAAAGCTGACATTTCGACGGAATAGGAGAGCTTGAGTACGGGGATCAAGCTTGTCGAAGCTATCCATTGCCTCAGTCAGGGTGCGACCTTCGAGGTCGAACTCTTCGGGGAGACCGACAAGTCCAGTGAGAGAGGGGTTTTTCTCTTCTTCGGCACCTTCTTTGGGCATGATGACGCGCTTGCCGTTGTCGATGACATCGATGACGAGGCAGTCGGGCTTCTCCGATCCCTTGATCAAGTCTCGGCGGGCGGTGGCGTCGGGAATGCCTTCGATGGTGTTAGGAAGGACCCTGAGTCCGCGTCCGATCATCTGGCAAAAGAGTGCCCAGCTTTTGGTGGGACGGAGAAGGAGGACACAACCAACGTCGGGGACATCGAAGCCTTCGGTGGCGATTTCGACATTGCTCAGGATCTGGGTTTTGCCGTTGGCGAATCGGCGCATGATGCCGGCGCGCTCGTCGGGCTTCATGCCACCGTGGACGTACTCGGCGGCGAAGCCTTCGTTTTTGAACATCTCGGCGACGCTTTTAGCGTGATCGACGCCGGTACAGAAGATAATGGTCTTGCGATCTTGGGCGACTTTGGTCCAGTGCTCAAAGGCGGTGCGGTTGCGGGATTCAGTGTTGACAGCATCTTGGAGGGCTTTTGCGCTGTAATCGCCGTGGACGATTCGTACTTTGCTGAGGTCGACGCCGGTGGCGACTCGGTAACCCTTGAGGTCGGCGAGCCAGCCGTCAGAAATTGCCTCTTTTAGGGTGTAGGTGAACGCTACTTGCTCGAAAATCGCTTCCTCTTCGCCATGGAGGGGGCGGTTGTCCATGCGGTGAGGAGTGGCGGTGACTCCGACGGTGAAGCAGGTGCCGTCGTAGGCTCCAACGGAGCGCATGACGTTTTGGTAGGTGTCGGCGGCGGCGTGGTGGGCTTCGTCGATGATGAGGCTTTTGGGCCGGAAGCCATCAAGGCGAAGAGTTTCCTTTCGTCCGAGTGCTTGGACGGAGCCGACCATGATTTGGGGGCGTTCCGCTTGGTTTTTCGCCTCGATTCCGACCCGGAGCTTCGGATTTTGGAGGGCAATTCGAGTGGCGGCTTGTTCGAGAAGCTCACGACGATGGGCGAGGACGAGTCCTTCGTCAGCTTTCCTTTTGCACAGCTGACCGATGAGGGCACTAAAGAGGGTGGTTTTGCCGGTTCCTGTGGGCATAACCACGAGGACGCGGTTGAGACCTTGGTCCTTGCAGGCGAGAACTTGTCCAAGAGCCTTGGCCTGATAGGGGCGCAAAAGGATCTCGGTGACTTTCATCGGGACAGTTACAGACGCTCTAAACGTGCGGTTTGGTGCGCAGTTTGTTGTACAGTAGAAGGCAATGTTGGTCACATCGATGTGCGCACTTGCAGTTCTCGCCCCTAAGTGGAAATTAACTTTTTCGCAAGAGTTTGAAGGGCCGAAAGGTACGGCTCCGGACCCCGCAGTTTGGGCTCGAGACCTTGGCGGACACGGTTTCGGGAATAACGAGATGGAGAGCTATACAGACGGCAACAAGAATGCCTTTTTGAATGGCTCGGGTCAGCTTGTGATCGAGGCCCGAAAGGAGCCGACCAAGGGTGCGGACGGGATTGCAAAGGATTACTCTTCGGCTCGATTAAAGACCCAAGGAACGTTTGCTCAGCTCTATGGCAAGTTCGAAGCGAGGCTCTGGTTGCCGAAGGGGCAGGGTATTTGGCCAGCGTTTTGGATGCTGGGTGACAACATTGGAACGGTTGGCTGGCCGAAGTGTGGCGAGATCGACATCATGGAGTTCCTTGGCCACGATGTGAAGACCACTTACGGAACTCTTCATGGCCCCGGCTATTCCGGTGGGGCGAGCATCCAGCGAAAGTTGGCGGGGATGGAAGATTTGTCGGCGGGATTCCATACCTACGGTGTGGAGTGGGAACCCGAGGAGATTCGGTTTTATCTGGATGGAAAGTCTTTTGGCAAGCTCACTTCTGAAGATGTCGGAGCCGATGAATGGGTCTTTAACAAGCCGCAGTTCATGATTCTGAACCTTGCGGTTGGTGGTCAGTGGCCGGGTTATCCGGATGCAACGACGACGTTTCCACAACGGATGCTCGTAGATTATGTAAAGGCTTGGAAGGACGAGAACTTGGTGGTGGACGAGGCAGCGATTGAAAAGCGCCGGCTCGCGCGGATCGCTCGAGCCAACCAGCCTCCCAAGATTGACCCGATCAAGGTCCCTGGAGATTTGGTGTTTGCGAACTTCATGCCGGGTGGGGCTGGGGTGGCCTATAAGGACAACGATCCAGGTAACAACGGAGGAGGGTATCGAAAGACAGAAGGAGTCGATATTGGTGCTTCAGGCGACGGCCTTAACAAGTGGTCGGTTGGCTGGACAGCGGCGGGCGAGTGGCTGAACTATATCGTTGATGTCGAAGCCGCTGGCACGTACAAGGGCACCGCTCGGGTTGCCAGTGAAGGCGATGGCGGAACGTTCCATTTCGAACTCGACGGGAAGCGCGTTGGATCAACGATTTCGGTTCCTAACACCGGCGGTTGGACCAACTGGCGCACAGTGGATGCGGGGTCGTTCACGTTGCCGAAAGGGAAGAGCATTGTGAAGTTGGTCATGGATACCAACGGGCCGAAGAACAACTCGGTTGGAAATCTGTTGTTGCTCAACTTGGCCAAATGAAGTCTGTTTCGGTATCCCCCGAAGATTTCGACTTCTTGACGTTGCGCGCCACCGAGCAGAATTGCTCGGTGGAAGAGCTTCTAGAGCAAATGATTCTTAGGGAGCGGGTGCTGGCGAAGGCTCCCCAGGTGAGTTTTGAACCTGCTAAGCCAAATTTAGAACCGCCCCACCGAAAATGGGGAATGTAATTTTGGCTTTGCGTGTTATAGTCAGACATGCGACTTGCCTCTAGCGTTGTTTTCCTCTCCATTGTTTGCGGCGCGTTTGCCCAGACTGGCGCCGTTCAAGTCGGCGGAGCAAAGGAGAGGATTTTCGATCCTTCCCGGGACGCGGCGGCTGACCTGGCGGCTGGATTGAAGCTGGCGACGAAGGAGAAGAAACGGGTTCTGGTTGATGTTGGGGGGAACTGGTGCGGTTGGTGCCACAAGCTCGACAAGCTGTTTAAGTCGGATGCCGAAATCGCTAAGGTGCTCAAGGCGAAGTATGTGATCGTGAAGATCAACTTCAGCCCTGAGAATGAGAACAAAGCGGTGCTGTCAAAGTTTCCAACGATCTCGGGCTATCCGCACCTGTTTGTTTTGGACGCAAAAGGGAAATTGTTGCATTCGCAGGATACAGGTCTGCTTGAAACTGGACCGGCGCACGACCCAGTGAAGGTGATGGATTTCTTGAAGAAGTGGGCTCTCTAAGCTCGAAGAACTTCTTCTAAGATTGCCTTGGTCTTTAGGATTCCGTGGTGCTCGCTGAGGCGGTTGCCTTCGTATTCGATGCCGATTCGCCCTCGGTAGCCCGCTTGCTTGACGATGCCTAGCAGGCGGTAGTAGTCCATATTGAGCTCGTTTCCGTCTGGGCCGAAGTCATTTGATTTGGCGCTGACGCCTTTTGCGAAGGGCATCAGGTCTTCGACTCCCTGGTAGCGGTCGTACTCGTAGAAGTTGCCGAAGTCGGGTAAGGTGCCGACATTCTTCATGTTCACGCGGCGCATGACGTCGGCGAGCCAGTCTCCGTGGCTACTAATTCCGCCGTGGTTTTCGACGATGACATTGATACCGACCTTGGCACCGTACTCGCCGAGCCTAGCGAGTCCATCTGCGCAGAGCTTGGCTTGTTCTTCGCGGGCTCCGCGGGATTGGGCATTGACGCGGATGCTGTGGCAACCGAGGTACTTGGCGGCATCGACCCACTTGTAGTGGTTCTCCACGGCTTGGGTGCGTTTTGCGGCATCGGGGTCGCCGGTGGCGCCTTCGCCATCGCACATGATGAGCACGCTCTTTACGCCTTGGTCTTTGCAGATCTGCTTGAGCTCGGCGAGGTATTTGGCGTCCTTAGCTTTGTCTTTGAAGAACTGGTTGACGTATTCGATTGCGTCGATGCCGTACTTCTCGCGGGCGACTTTGGGGAAATCGAGATTGGTCATGTCGCCGCCAAAAATGGTTCGGTGGAGCGACCACTCGGCGAGGGAGATGGTGAACCAGTCTTTTGGTTTGGGTTGGGCAGCGGGGAGGAGGGAAGCTGCGCCGAAGGCAAGGGTGCCGGTGAGGAAGTCGCGTCGATTCATGGGGCGTAGCATACACGGAAAATTCCCCCGCCCCGAACAGATTGTTCCAACGGAGGGGTTAGGAAACTCCGGTGTAGAAATTTGCCAGGTCGGTGTCGGGGAAATCCCAGCGGTCTTCGAGGAGGGCGATGCCTCGGAGGACGCCTCGGTGGTATGTGCCGTGGTTGATGACGTGCGAAGCGATCTGCTTCAGAGACAAGGATAGGGCTTCTCCGGTTGTTCGCTTGTAGTTGATCACTTCCGCGAGTTCACGCTCGGTGAGCGCAGAGCGCCAGCGTTGGTTGAGTTCATCTAAAGTAGCGAGTGTTGGCTCGGGCAGGACGAACTCGGTTGGAGACACGCCTCCAACTCGGGTGATCCACATTCTTTGCGAGCCAAGGAGGTGAGCCATCTGCTCCATTTCCTCCGCGGTTGACTCTCGTCCGGAGAGATAGTCGATCCAAAGTGCGTTGGCCCATCGGTCGTAGGCAAAGAGTTCGAGGAGGTGGTCGCGCATGAAACGAAGTTTATCCACGATGCGCGGTGACCGTCGGCAAAATCACTTCAGAGAATTGCACGAGCGATGTTGCGAGGAAGTCTGCACCCTCGTCTAAGAACCGTTTTGGATCCTTGTTGACCATCCACCCACCCACTCCGATCTGTGGTCTTCCTTCCTTTCCTCGCTGGGAAACGAGTTCCCGTATCAAGCGTAGAGTCCATTCGACACCGTCCTCGTGGGCGCACGAGATCAGAACGATTTCGGGACGGGAGTCGCTGACTTCACGGAGGAAACTGGGAATGGGAACGTTTGCACCGAGGAATTTTACGGACCAGTTTTGACTCGTGAGGAAGTCCGAAAGCATTCTAAGACCGATAGTGTGGTGATTGTGCGGAGCGGCACCAATAACGGCAACCCCTCCAGTTGGATTAGGAGCGCCAAGGTAGTTCATTATCCGAGCCATTTGACGTTCAGTGATCGAACTGGTCATGTGCTCTTGAGCATCATCTATCGCTCCGGACAGATACCATTCTCCAATGGTTGTCATTGCAACGCTGAGCAACTCAGTATAGAGGGGTATCAATTCTCGGTTTGTTCGCAGGGCTTGGTCGATAATGCGGTTACATTCGCGCTCATCCCCGCGACAGGCTGCGCGAGCGTAAGGAATCACGAGATCAGAAAGGGACGCACCTGTAGTCGGGCTTTCAGAGGTCCTGATGATCGCGTTGAGGGCATCTTCCACCTCTGCTTTGGAGATCGAATAATAGATATGCCGTCCGATCCGACTGGTTGAGACAATTCCTTTGGCCCGGAGTCTTGCTAGGTGGTTACTCACGTTTGGCTGTCGGAGTCCGGTTGCTTCGACGATTTCATTAACACTTCGAGAACCGTCCATCAGGTTCATTAGAATTGCACGCCGGGATTGCTCGGAGATTTCGTCGAAAATGCTCATTATTGCTCTCAATCTATCATACATCAGCATTCGGTGATGTATTTGCACGTTTGGACGATTCAGGTAACCATTTTCTGAAATACGTCAAAGCCATACGTCACAATAGGTTGCTTGCATACGATGAAGTGGCAAGCAACGTAGATCAACGAGGACTGACCACAGATATGTTTTTGAACTTAGAATCCGAAGATTTCGCTTTTATCGAGACCGTTGAGAAATTCGTCGCCGAAGAAGTTCTCCCGAACACCCGGGCATGGGAGGAGGCAACCGCCTTTCCTGACGATATCTGGACGAAAATGGGAGCTATCGGGCTCTTGGGAATGACCCTTCCGAAGGAGAAGGGCGGAACCGGATGTTCGACAATGGCCTACGTCGAGGCTTGTCGGGAGCTTGCTAAGGGCGACCCAGCGTTGTCGATGAATGTTGCAGCAGTCAATGCTCTTTGCGTGGCTCACTTTGATCACTTTTCCACGCCAGAGCAGTGCGAAAAGTATCTGCCCGGCATTCTGAAGGGTGAGATCAAGCTTGCTTGGGGTCTTACCGAACCAGACGCAGGCTCAGATGCCCGGAGAGTTCGGACGAAGGCGGAGCCGACGGACCAAGAAGGCATGTACAAGATCAACGGTCGGAAGATGTTCATCACAAACGGTGGGAAGGCTGATCTGATTGTTTTGATCGCGCGAACCAGCGAGACGGAGCTTTCGGCATTCCTCATGGAGACGAATCAACCAGGATTTAAGCTTGAAAAGCGAATCCACACGGTTGGAGTTTCAGCATCGAACACGGTTCAATTTGCTCTTAACGACGCCATTGGTTGGCACACGCCGTGTACCTTTGAGCAGGCGATTGGCTTGCTTTATCGGGGTCGCCTCGGAATTGCAGCAATGGCGGTTGGCATTGCTGAGAAGGCTTATGAACTGATGCTGGAGTATTCGAAGGGACGAGAGCAGTTCAATCGTCGACTTTGCGACATGCAATCAGTTCAGAACATGATCGCTGATTCGGCGATGGAAGTTGAGGCGGCTCGTTTGCTTCTTCATAAGGGAGCGACCAATTTGGATAAGGGCCTTCCCGCGGTGCTGGAAAGCTCATTCGCTAAGCTTTACGCATCGGAAACGGCGAATCGGGTTACCAATCGTGCGATTCAGGTTCACGGTGGGCGCGGAATGACCCGAGAGTTTTTGGTTGAAAAGCTTTGGCGAGATGCAAAGTTGACGGAAATCGGCGAAGGATGCTCAGAAATTCAAAGGCTTGTCATCGCAAAACATGTGTTGAAGTAATAATGTAAGCATGGCTTTGACCGCGATCGCGCTCTTTTTAGCTACCTCCGGGCGACAAGCCGGGATGATCGAACTTGGTCGCAAGTTTGTCGCCGGAGAGAAGCTGGTTTATCTGACGAAAGCAGAAATCACCGACGAGCAACGTAGCGGGGACTTGCAGACGTTTATCCCTCACGACGAATCTTACGCTTATCGCCATACGCTTGACGTTCAGAAGTTGAAAGCAGACGGTATCGCCGAGGTGATGTATTTGCGCCCGACCATGGCGATCACCATGGGAGATACAGCGGCGGCGGCTGCGAAAACGACGACGGAGAAGCTCGATTGGAAACTTCAGATGGACATCAGTCCGGTAAACGAAATTCTTTCGCTGAAAGATTTGACACCGAAGAAGCCAGATGCTCCGAAGAAAAATGATGGACTCCGATGGCTTCGTCGGCACGGTGTTCAGGGATCTCAAGCGGACGGTGCGGCTGTCGGACTCCTGTTTCAGTTTGTGGAAGAGGTTCAGCGGTTAGCCTTCTTCATCGGTGGCTTTGACACCTCTTTGGACATTTCGCCCAGGATGCCCTTTGAAGAGGTTAAGGCAGGAGACACTTGGTTGCGAACAGTCTCGGCAACTCCGCAGAAGCTTAAAGGCAAGGGCGAAAAAATGGGAGTCCAGCGCCTGGACTACACCTACACTTACCAGGGCATTACCAAGAGCTCAGACGGTAAAGATGTCCATCGCATTGAAGCGGTGGTCAAGCTGGATACAGACATGGCAGAATTTGCGCGGCAGCTGACTGGCTCGTCTAATGCGAGCACGAGTCTCAAGGCTGTCCCACTCAAATTTGAAGCTAAGGTGAAGTACGATCTTGACCTTAAGACCATGCATCTTCTGAAGGCATCTGCGGAGAGTTCTGGCGGCTTCTCGATTGTAGTCAAGGGCGTCCCTCAGCCTTTGCTGGAAGACCGCTTCCGTGGACGCACGCTGGTCAAACTGGAATCTTGGAAGAAGCCAGGATCAACCGAACCGGTGGCAAAGCCAACCGCGAATCCGGGTAAGAAAGGCGGAGGCAAACCACGGTCAGGAATCGTCTAGAATCCTACAGGATTCATGCGCCAACAGACACAGTCTCGAACCCAGGATGATCGCGCGCTAGAATTCGTGCTGGGAGTTGGCGTCATTGCCTTGATGTCGCTTGTTGGTTTCCAGATAAAAGCCGCTGACGGCGCACTGATCGCTGGACTTTTTGGCACGCTCATTTTTGTCCAAGGGCGGCTCACTTCGCGGAATCATGTGATTCATGTTCCGCTGATGGCGTTTTCTGCAAGCGTGTCATTGCTCTTGCTACCTGTACTCGTTTTGGGGCTGTTCTTGCTCATACCACTCGGGTCTCGACACGGTATTCGGAGAGTTCTGGCGCTATTTGCGGGAGAGTGCGCAGGAGTTGTCGCGTTGTGCCTGCTGTTGGGACAGCCGGTTTGGGTGTTGGTTGCGCCATATTTGGTTGTTCGCATGGCGGCTTCGATGCTGGTATCCCGATTCAGCGGTTTGCCGCTCGACTTTGGGGCGATGAGTGGACTCCCTGCTTGGCTATCTGGTGGCGCAGTTTGCTTGATAGCGGGGTGGGTATTAGGAGCCGCAGCCACAGTGGAGGTCGGCTGTTTGCAGTACACGATCATTGCGACAGTTTGGCTATGTGTCATGAGGGCTTACCTGGGGGCGGGCGATGAGTTTTCTGGTGGACTTGTCGGACTTGGAAATCTGCTCGGTTATGCACATCCTTACACAGGGGGGCATTCGCGGCGTGTCGGCTATCTGGCACGAGAGACGGGCCGTCGCTTGGGTATTCCCGAGTGGCGATTAGATGAGGTTGTTCATGCCGCTCTGCTCCATGATATTGGGAAACTTGCCGTTGACGAGCGGATACTGGAAAAGCCTTCTAAGCTCACGGACGAGGAGTTCGCGGTGATCAAAACTCACCCGGCGATTGGTGAGGCGATTATCACGGAAGTGCTGGAGCATAAGCCGCTCGCGAAGTGGATTCGGCACCACCACGAGCGAATGGATGGCCGAGGTTATCCGGACAACCTGCCTAAGAACGAGATTCCGATCGAGAGTCGTTTGATCGCAGTGTTAGATGCCTACGACGCTATGACTGGCACGAGCGCCGACGGTCATCGTCGGTTCTACCGGGACCCAGTCTCATCAGAAAAGGCACTCGAGGAGCTGCGACGATGTTCCGGAACTCAGTTTGATCCGCGAGTTGTAAAGGCATTTGAGGCTGTTCTTCGGCACGGCAAAGGAGGTGTTCTTTGATTGGTTGGTTGGTCACTACCTTGCTCTGTGTGGTCATGCTTGGGTTTACCTTTTGGCATTTGCCAATCTTACGCGTTGCGCGCCAGAGACGACTAGCGAGGGGGATAGGGGTGGCAATTGAACATCGCTCGCCGTTCTTAGCGGGTTCTGTTGAGGAACTGGAGAAGTTGGTGGCCGGGGTGGCGACGGAGATGGGTATGAGTACCCGAGATCGAGAACGGGTACGCATTGCATCCCAGATTTGTGACCTGGGACTTTGCGGAGTTCCGAGCCAGCTCTTGCGGAAAAATTTTGAATGGACTCCCGATGAGCAAGCCGTCTTTGAGCGCCATGCTTCAGGCGGGGCAGGAATGCTGAAAGGGAACCGGCTCTTGGCGGAGTTCGCACCGATTGTTCGGCACCATCACTCCAGATTTGAAGCGGAACCGAACGTGCCGATTGAGAGTAGGATTTTGTCGGCTTGCTCGGACTATTTACAACTGATTCGCCACGTTGGAACGGAAAGGGCATTGGTGGCTTTGGATCGCCAATCGGGTTTCCACTACGATCCCGTTGTGGTCAAGGCGATTCGGGAGGTTGTTTCAAACAGTGAATAAGATCAAGATCAATTGGCGCGACCCGATTCTGCTGGTGATCCTGGCGGCATTTCTGTACCGGCTAGTCGGGGTGGGCTGGGGATTGCCTAATGAGATGCGGGCGATTTCTTTGCATCCTGATGAGCAAGTGAATCTGCTCGTAGCGCGTCAGGGAATTGAGCCAGGGAAACTTGACTTTACTCCGGGGTTTTACAACTACGGAACCCTCTACTTCACCTTCCTGAGGTTCATCTCAGATATCGCTGGGGTGTACTCGGGCGGGTTTGATGCTCAGGGTCAACTAACTCCGGCGGGGATGGGGTCAGTTCATTTGGTCGCCAGGGTGTTTAACTGCCTTTTTGGGGCGATCACTTGTGGTTTGGTTTTCGCGATTGGGCGAAGGTTTCTGACGAAGGTCGGTGCAGGGTTTGCCGCGGCAGCTTGTGTCGTGGCTCCGGCGCTGGTCGTCCACTCGCGGTTCCAGACGGTCGATGCACTTGCCACGATGTTTGCGGTTGCGTGTTTGTACTGGTGCATTCGGGGGTTGGATTCTCATGAACCGCTCAGGCGAGCTGCGCTTTGGGCGGGAGTTTTTGCGGGACTCAGTGCAGGGACAAAGTACGTTGGTTTTGCTGCAGTTTTGGCTCTCCTTCCCGTTTTCGCTCTGCGCGGAAAGTCGGAAAACGCAGGAGAGCAGCGGGAAGTGGTCTCTTGGGTCATGTTGCCTGCGGCCCTATTTGCATGCCTTGTCGTTTTCCTGATCACCACCCCGGGGGCGATTCTTGAGCGGGAAGCATTTATCCGCGACTTCACTTTTGAGCTGAATCACAGTAAGGAGGGGCACGGCATTGTCTTCGCTCAGACGGCACCGGCTTTCCTGTATCACCTCGGGAATCTCTGGCTAGGGTTTAGTCTCATAGGTCTACTTGTTGGCCTATATGCATTCGCTCGGGGCGCGCTTCTAAAGTCGGCTCCAATCATTGTCTGCGCGGTGTTTTTCGTTCTAATGTACGGAGCCGTCTCAGGTGGTCAGATCAAGTTCATGCGTTACATCCTTCCCACGATTCCAGCACTGGCGTTGGGACTCGGATTTTTTATTGATTTGGTTCGTGAGAAGTCTGAGCTTGGGAAGAGGGTCGGCGTTGTTGTCGGATTGGCGGTGGTTGGCGGGTTGGATAAGTCCGGATTTGTTGCCTCGGGAACCATGACGGCGCAGATGCTCGCGGTCGATCCACGCGACCTTGCAGGTCGATTCTTAAAAGATAAAGGAGAAGTCGGCTTGGTCAGTGATCCCTGGTTCTGGTCGGCGACGTTGCACCCTGAGATGCCGATGACACGGATGTTTGGTCCGAAGCGACTCATGGAAATGTGGAGCGGTTGGACTTCGCCAAAAGTTGTCCGGTTTATGCCGGAGAACCCCGCCGAGCGATACGATTGGGACAAGCGTCTGATTTCTGACTTGAAGCCCGAGTACATCTCTTTCAGCTCCTTTGAATATGGCCCAGTTCAGCGTATCGCCGACAGTAAGGGCGGGTCCGATGTTGAGAAGCTCTTTGCTTCACGATATTCCGAGTTTGTTGAGGAACTCGGCAAAACCTACGAAATCGTCCCTGGACCATGGGATGATGGCCTGGGGCATCGGCTGATGGTCGAAGATATGGAGTACATCCACCCGAGGGTGACGATTTGGAAGCGCAAAACGCCCTGATAGAGTCAGTCGAGTGGTTCCTTGACCATCTGAAAGTGGAGAAGGGGGCGTCTCCGCATACGCTTGAGGCGTATTCGCGTGACCTGAACGAGGCGGTTGCTTGCTTTGAGGACATCCGTTCTTGGGAGTCGCTTACGGTTGAGTTGATGCTTCGGTGGGATTCTCATTTGGCAGGGCAGAAGTCGGCTCGGACGGCGCAGAGGAAGGCCTCTTCGCTGCGATCTTTGCTGAAGTTTTTGAAGCGGAATGGTGTCGCCATTCAAGTTGATCTGCCCTCGACGGGAGGATTTCGAACGCCTAAGCGACTCCCAAAGGCACTGCCCTTCGCGGTGGTAAGGGATATCCTTGCAGGCGCCGAAACTGACTCGCGCCTCGCGAGCCGAAACCTATGCCTGCTGGAGATCTTATTTGGCTGCGGACTGCGCGTTTCTGAAGTAGTTTCGTTGCGAACTTCTGAGGTTGACCTAGACACGGGTGTGCTGCGTGTCACCGGCAAGAGAGGGAAGATGCGAGTGGTTCCGCTGCCATCGGAGACGGCTGAATCGTTGGCGGAATGGCTTAGATCGGGCCGCACGGAGCTGTTGAAGGAGCCCAGCGGACTGGTGTTTGTTTCAGTGCAGGGGACTGAATTGTCTCGACAGGCAGTCTATGGCATCATCGCGGCGGCGGCTAGTGCAGGAGGAGTGACAGGCCACGTTGGACCACATACAATGCGGCACTCTTATGCGGTCTCATTGCTGAAAGGAGGAGCAGACTTGCGAGCGGTTCAGGAGCTTCTGGGGCACGAGTCGGTGGCCACGACCCAGGTGTATACCGAGCTTGCTGATGACGAAATCAAGAATCGGTATCTTGCGGCGCACCCGCGCGGTTGAATAAAACACTGTGAGGGTGGACTTGGAGATTCAATGCGTTGGTGCCGACACCGGCGACTAAATGGGCGGCAGCGGCGAGTCCGATCATGGCGGCATTGTCCGTGCAGAGCGTGAAGGGCGGGATGTAGGCGGGGATTCGGTTTTGCTCTGCTAGCTTTTCGACTCTGGAGCGGAGGTCGGGGTTGGCGGCCACACCACCACAGAGGGCGATGCTGGTCGGGTTGTGGTCCTCGATGGCATTGCGAAGGCGCTTGATGAGTGCATCGTTGATCGCGGCTTGTAGTGAAGCGGCGGCATCTGGGACGCTGATGTTGTTGCCTTCCTTTTCGACGAGCCTGAGAACAGCAGTCTTGAGACCGCTGAAGCTCATGTCGTATCGTTCTTTTGATAGGCCCCGGGGAAGGTCGTAACGTTTGGGATTACCTTCGGTGGCTTGTTCGGAAATTTGGCGACCTCCGGGATAACCCAAGCCAAGGAGACGTGCTCCCTTGTCGTACGCTTCGCCAGCGGCATCGTCGCGGGTTTGCCCGAGAAGTTGGTAGTCGCCGATTTTGTTGATGAGGACAAGTTCACTGTGTCCACCAGAAACCAGGAGGGAGATACAGGGAAACTTGAGCTCCTCGGACAGGGCGAGGATCGCGAGGAGGTGACCCTCGAGATGATCAACTCCGATCAGAGGCTTCTTGTAGGCAAAGGCGAGGGATTGGGCAGCGGTGACGCCTACGCTTAGGGCTCCGACCAAACCGGGACGGTTGGTGACGGCGATGGCATCTAATTCGGAAACCGAAGTGTTTGCGATTGAGAGAGATTCTTGAATTACGGGGAGAATCGCTTCAACATGGGCGCGTGCCGCTGCTTCGGGAACGACTCCTCCCCATTTCTGGTGCATCTCAATCTGGGTCGCAACAACGTTGCTGAGAACCTGGCGGGCGGACACCACGGCGGCGGAAGTCTCGTCGCATGACGATTCGATGGCAAGGATAAGGCTCACGGCTTCCAGCCGAGAAGGTCATCAAGCATCATGACGATTGCGTCCTCCTGATTATCAGGATAGTACGCTTTCCGAACAGTTGCCATCACGAATCCCATCGATTCGTAGAGCTTAAGAGCCACTTCGTTCGACTTGCGGAGTTCTAGCGTTGCGCAGACTGCTCCTTTATCGCGAGCTTTCAGAAGCATCTCGTTCATAAGCTTGCGACCAATGCCCTCGCCTCGAAACTCTGGGGACACGACGACGTTGGTGACATGCGCTTCGTCGACTAGCACCCAAGTTCCTCCATAACCGATCACTTTGCCTTCGATGAGAGCAACTAGAAACACACCGTACTTGTGCTCGAGCTCGTTTTCGAAGGATTTGCGACTCCATGGGGCGGAGTGGGTGGAACTCTCGATGACAAGAATCTCATCGATGAGATCCTTGCTCAGGGGGACAAACCTTAGGGTTGCGAGTGCGCTCACTAGCCTCCCAAATAGGCTTCTTTCACCTTTGGATCGTGAAGCAGATCTTGACCAGTACCTTGCAGGACGAGTTCGCCAGTTTCTAGCACGTAAGCCCGGTGTGCGATCTCCAAGGCGCGGTTTGCGTTCTGCTCAACGATGAGCACCGTCTTGCCATCTGCGTTGAGGTCTTTTACGATGTTGAAGATCTCGGTGATGAGGAATGGCGCAAGGCCGAGAGAAGGTTCGTCGAGGAGCAGGATCTCCGGGCGTGACATTAGAGCTCGGCCAATGGCGAGCATTTGTTGCTCACCACCTGACATCGTGCCGCTGTTTTGCTTGAATCGTTCCTTCAGACGAGGGAATCGGCCGAGGACCATTTCCATGTCGGCAACGACTCCGGCTTTGTCTTTTCGAAGGTAGGCACCTAGTTGCAGATTTTCTTCGACGGTCATGTTCGTGAAGATGCGGCGACCTTCCGGTGCGTGGGACAGACCACGCTTGACGATTTCGTGCGGTTGAAGCGTTGTGAGTTCTTCTCCGTTGTATGTGACTGAACCTGAACGGGGTCTAATCAGACCAGAGATCGTGCGGAGCAACGTGCTCTTTCCGGCTCCGTTTGAGCCGATGATGGCGACAATTTCGCCGGGCTGAACGGTGATTGAGACATCGTTCAGGGCGTTGATCGCCCCATAGAACACGTTGAGATTCTTTGTTTCCAGCATGAAATCGTTATTGGTTCTACCTTAAGTGCGATTCAAAACCTGTTTTCCGGGGGGCGAATACCCTAGAATATTTACCAGGATATGAAGAATCCCAAGTTCACTCGTGCCTTCGAGGTCGTAACGGCGCTACCTCAGCCCCTTTTGCCGCTAAAACGACTTGCAACGAACCTCCTTTGGACGTGGGATCATGAAATTCGTGACTTACTTCGCTCAATTGATAAGGACCTTTGGGTCGAATGTGAGCACAACGCGATCTTGTTCCTCAATCGTGTTCCGGCATCTCGCTGGGCAGCTCTCGCAGCTGATCCCGTTTTCATGAATCGGGTCGAGGGGTGCGAGAAGAAGCTTGACAATTACCTTGCGGCGGAAACTTGGTTTGAGAAGACTTATCCCGAAGAGAAGGGAACCTTTGCTTACTTCTGCTTCGAATTTGGACTCACCGAGGGCTTGCCTATCTATTCGGGCGGCCTGGGAATTCTTGCCGGAGATCACCTTAAGTCGGCTTCCGACCTCGGCCTGCCGTTGGTGGCGGTGGGTTTGCTCTACAACCGAGGCTATTTCCGTCAGCGGCTGAATAAAGACGGATGGCAGGAAGAGGTCTATCCTGAATACGACTTTTATCAGATGCCGCTCTCGTTGATGCGAGACAGCAATAACGACCCAATTCGGATTCCAGTTGACTTCCCGGATCGCATCGTTACTTGCCAAATTTGGAAAGCAGAGGTTGGGCGGATTCCGCTTTACCTTCTGGACTCAAACATCCTCGAAAACGCCGAGAACGACCAGAGTATTACCGACTCACTTTATTCGGGAGACGAGGAGATGAGAATTCGCCAGGAGATGATCCTGGGTATTGGTGGCATGAAGGCTCTTAAGGCGATAGGCATTGAACCTACTGTCTGCCACATGAATGAAGGGCACGCCGCATTTATGTCGGTTGAGCGGATTCGGCAGTACATTGCGGCTCAAGGATGCGATTTCCGAACGGCCCGTGCAGCAACTGTCCACGGAAACGTGTTTACGACTCATACCCCTGTTCCCGCTGGCTTTGATGTGTTCCCTGAGCCACTCTTGCGACGCTACATGAACAATACCGTCGAGGCTTCAGGAATTCCTTTTGCCGACTTCATCAAGTTGGGTCGATTCGATCCGCTGAACCAGGCTGAGAACTTCAACATGGCTCTTCTCGCCATGGAGACTGCGAATCATGTCAACGGTGTTGCTCGACTTCACGGAGAGGTTTCGCGTGGGATGTTTGCGAACCGCTGGCCGGATTATCCGGAGAAAGAGGTGCCGATTGGTCACGTTACCAACGGGATCCACACGATGACCTGGATTGGACGAGGTATGGCTCGTCTGTTTGATGAGTTCTGTGGCACAAATTGGCGACGGAACCCGTCGGACCCTGCCAACTGGGAGGGTGTTGCCAACATCCCCGATGAGGAGCTTTGGTCAGTGATGGAAGATCAGCGTGGCGCGTTGATCCGAACAGTACGAAAACGACTTGCAAAGAGCCTTGCGGCTCGCAACATGAGCAGTCGACCTGACTACGATTACGTCAGCACGATTCTGGACCCTCGCGTCTTGACCATCGGCTTTGCCCGGCGATTCGCCACTTACAAGCGCGGCTCGTTGATGTTGACGGATCCGGATCGGTTGAAGTCGATTCTGTATCATTCCGAGCGCCCAGTCCAAATCGTTATTTCTGGAAAGTCGCACCCACGGGACGATGCCGGAAAGAAGCTGATTCAAGAGCTGTTCAATTTCATCAACCACGGTGGCGCGCGCTCGCGAATGGTCTTCTTGGAGGACTACGATATGGGCGTTGCCCGCGCCCTGGTGCAGGGCGTTGATGTCTGGCTCAACAACCCTCGCCGGCCCTACGAGGCATCGGGGACCAGCGGAATGAAGGTGGTTCCGAACGGTGGTCTTAACTGCTCGATCCTTGACGGATGGTGGGATGAGGGTTATCAACCTGGCCTTGGCTTTGTCATCGGCAACCGATCCGAAGGCGGAGACTCCGGGCACCAGGACTGGCTCGATTCACGGTCGCTCTACGATGTGATCGAGAACCAGATGGCACCGACCTTCTATCACAGAGTGGAGAAGGGAATCCCGGTTGGCTGGCTCCAGATGGTCCGTGACTCGATCATGGCTCATGCCCCTCAGTTCTCGACGCACCGAATGGTGCAAGACTACACGCGGCAGGCCTATGTGCCGGCCTCTCAGTCGTTCCTTCAGGTCAGCGCCAACGGGTCGGCTCTAGCAAAGGATGGGTTGGCTTGGCGAGATAAGGTTCAGTCGAATTGGGGGCAAGTATCGGTGGTTACAGTTTCGGACAACGCAGGACTATCGAACGCGATGGGCAAAGAATTCACGGTAACGGCTCGGGTCAAGTTAGGGGCTTTGTCACCCGCAGAAGTTCGAGTTCAGGCAGTCAGCGGAAAGGTTGGAACGAACCGGGAGCTGACGAATACATCGGTCATTGATCTGGCGTTCGGTGAGAAGGACGGCGAGGAGTTTGTGTACGCCGGGCAAGTAAGTTGTGACCAGCCTGGGCACCAGGGCTACACGATTCGCGTCATCCCGTTCCATTCGAATGTCTCGATCCCCGCGGAGCTGAATCTGGTTCGCTGGCAATAAGACTGCTTTCGGCTGGTGTGTTTAGATACACACCAGCCGAGTGGCTAGATCCGGTTCAGGATGGTTTCGCGGTTGAACAATCGGACGCTCCATGCCATTGCCACGAGGGCGAGCACCGTACCGATGCCGACGGTCATTGCGATGCCCACGGTGTCGTACTTGCCGATGAGGGCGTTACGGATCACGTTTGCGGCGTTCAGGATTGGAATTGCGTAGACGACCCGGCTTTGAGCGAAGTCTGTGAACCCGATGATCTGACTGAACATCGCGGGGAGCATAACAAGGATGCTCCCCTGGGCGAGGTAGGTCTGAGCTTCCCGAGTATTTCGGGCAAAGCTACTGATCGCGATGAGCGCGCTGGCGAAGAACATCGTCGTGGGGATCAGGGCGACCAGAATGACAAAGACTCCGGTGAGGTTGAGCCCGAGACCGTCTTCGAATAGTGGCTTGAGGAAATCTAACTTGAGGCTGTAGAACACGAAGATCGTCGCGATGCTGCTTGCCGTGGCGAGGAACGACGCAGTCGCCAGCGCAAACAGTTTTCCTAGGGCAACTTCCCGTCGGGCCACTGGGCTGATAAGAAGTGTCTCCAAAGTCTGTCGCTCCTTCTCGCCGGCGACCATGTCGCTGGCGGAGCTCATGGCTCCGTAGAACGCCCAGATGACGATGAGATAGGGAAGTAACTGGACAAGGAACTCGTTGGTATTGGTGTCGCCAACTTTGACTTCTTTTCGCTCCACACTGAGAGGCTTGAGCATCGCCTTGTCAATTTGCCTCTCTTCAAAAAGCTTGCTGACTATGACTTCGTTCATAGCGCTCATTGACTTTTCGATCACCCCTAGGGCGATTTGGGCTTTTTGCTCGCTGGGGTCGAAGTAGGCTGGGAGCTTGAAGGGCTTGTTGGAGCCGAGAGCAGCTTCCATTCCCTCGCCAAAGTCGAGGGCAAGGCGAACGTCTCCCTTCTTGATCTTGGCTTCGGCATCCGCTACCGATGGGAGTTCTTCAACTTTCATTCCGCCCTTTTCCAAAGCCTTGATGAAGCCATCGGTTGCCGCGTCGTGCTTGGGGATGATTGCGTGAACGGTGGTCTTTGTTGCCTTCCCGATACTTGAGAAGATCAGACCAAAGAGCATGAACATGAGGGCGACCGAGAAAATTGGACCGACAAACATTGCCGAGCGGACCCGCTTGTCGCGGAGCATCTCTCGCATCTCCTTTCTGTAAACCGTGAACATTGGGTTCATGCCATCACCTCTCGGTTGTATCCCACAACATTCAAAAAGGCTTTCTCAAGGCTGTTTTCGCCTGTCAGCGCTTTTAATGCTTCAATTGACCCTTGCCCCTTGAGTTCACCGTCATGGATGCAGATGATGTGGTCGCAAAGACGTTCAACTTCGCTCATGATGTGAGTGCAGTAGATGATGGTTTTCCCCCTCTCTCGTTCTTCCTCGACAAAGCGCATGACGTCTTGGCTCATCACGACATCGAGGCCGCTGGTGGGCTCGTCGAAGAAGAGCACCTGAGGATCGTGGATGAGGGTTCGGGCGATGTTGACACGTTGCTTCTGGCCGGTGCTAAGCTTGTCGCAGAGTCCATCGGCGTAGGAGCCAATATCAAGGCGCGAGATCAAATCGTCTACTTTCGATTTCAACGTGGCACCTTGGAGTCCATAAAGCTCGCCAAAGTAGGCCAAGATTTCTCGTGGCGACATACGTCCGTAGAGGGCAGTGGAAGTAGACATAAACCCGATGCTTCGCCGTACCTCAGTGGGCTCTTTGACGATGTCGTAGTCATTCACCCACGCCTGACCGCTGCTTGGAGTGAGCACTGTGGACAGCATGCGCAGGAGCGTCGATTTTCCAGCTCCATTCTTGCCGAGAAGCCCAACAATCTGACCTGGCCTGGCTTCAAATGTCGCGTCCTCAACCGCCTTTACGTCTCCTCGTTTCGGATCAAAAAAGTGTTTTGAAAGCGAATCCGTGCGAACCATGCCCCAGATGATACGTTGTTACCAGGGCGTCAGATTCAGGAAGGTGATAGGTTGGCACAAATTCTGTCACCAGGTACCCTGTAAGGGGCTGTTTTGGTTGTGAGTTTTAGTTCTAAGGGTGTGGGGATTCTCCTCTGTTTGAGTCTAGCTGCGGCTGGGCTAGCCCGATCTGTGTCCTCGTTGGGGAGCACAGTGTTCGTTAACGGTCGGCAAGTCTTAACATTTAAGGCGACTTCTAGAGGTGTCACTCCGGCCCAGTTGGCGGCGAAAACAGCTTCAAAGCTTGCTAAGGCGTCAGGCAAAGTCGCGGTTCGCGCCTCGGGAGCAGACTACGTCATCAAGGTTGGCTCAGATGTTGTGGTGACGATTAGTCGGCCTGAAGCAGTTGCGCGAAGGATTGATCGTAAAACTCTCGCCTACCGTTGGGCTGGTGATCTTCAACGAGTGTTGGCGGAAGTAAAGCGTGGCTCGGTGGTCGAGTTTGAAGACATTCGGCTGCCGGTTGGTGATTCAACCGCACTGCAGATTCCTACAACGGTCCGCCTCACGTCATCTGATGATCGCTTTCTCTCGATCTCCAAGGCTGGATCAACCTACTACGCAACAGCGATTCGACCCGGAGCTGGCTTTGTCACCATCAATAACGGAGCTTCGGTGCGACAGGTCAACTTTACTTGTTTAATGACCGCAGCAAAGCTGCCCGATGCATACGAGGCAGAAGTTACGGGTCGACCAGCCATCCCGGGAACGGTTCGAGGTGCGATTGAAGCGGCGCTTAAGCTACAAACGAAATTTTCGCCGCTCGCAAAGCTGGATTGGAGCGTAGAAAATGTTCCCGCCCTGGGTGCTGGTCTATCGGTGACCGTGCCGGTCAAGATCAACATTACAGCGCCCGGAACTGCACCCAGGTCAGGCACGGTTTCAGTCAAAGTCTCTAATGTCACTCTGGTCCCTCAGGATGAGAATGTGCTTTGGTATTGTAACGATCCCGAGCGAGTGGAAAAGCCAGGGAATTTGTTCGGTGCGGCGTTGGAGCTTGGCAAATCAGCCCGTTACCTGTATCACCATATCAACGACTCGCCCGCTCCGCTGATCCTTCGATCGCAAATCGTCAACGACAGCGATACTGCAGCGCGAATCGCACTGACTCCTGGAGACTCTGCGCCAGATTTCGACCCGGTTGGGGCAGGCATGAGAGCTGGGGACCTATTCATGCGGGCGATACGCTCGGCAAGCGCTGAGATCATTGTTATTCCTCCACGATCCACCTGTCCAATTTCATTTCGCAGACTCTCGCCTCAATCGGTTATCAGTGGGCTAGCCGCGATTCGCCTGATAGAGGGACCCGATAGGGTGATCGTTCGGGCAGATGCATTTCCAACGCTCGAGGTCATATCGAAATGGAAGCCGGCTTTGACGAGTTCCACTCCTTGGCGCGAAGTCGGATCGCAACCTCTCAACGATTGGGACAAGTCTGCGTTCACAATCTCAGATCACATCTATCCTGACCCGATCCGAACCGAGAGCTGGGAGTATACGGTCGGTGGTCGGATGGGTGTTTTTCGGCTGGGTCAGAAGTCGATTGAGCGTCAGGATAATGGTGGCAGGCTGGATGGCAATTTTGGAGTCACGGTTAATCTTGAGACGACTCTAAACAATCCCACTGAGGAGAGCGTCAATGTTGAGATCGCCTTTGAGACGAGCGCAGGGTATTCGGGTGGGCTGTTCTTTATTGATGATCTGTATCTGATGACGCCGAAGCTGCTCCCCAAGAAACAGGCAAGAATCGCGCTCTATCGACTTGCGCCAGGCTCGACAAAGAAAGTCAGGATCACGACAATTCCACTTTCGGGTTCGAGTTACCCAGCAACGCTTTTTGCCCGTGTGGCAAACGCGGAGACATCGGTCGGTCAGATCGATATCACCCGCTCCAAGTAAATTATGGATGCAAACGTAAACGCTATCGCCGACCTATTTGGTGCAATTACCCTAGATAACAGTCATGCCGAAGGGCCGAGCAAGTTCGGAAACAATGCCGCTGAGAGCGAGCAACTGGGACGAATGAGCCTTGAAGCAGGTAAGTATGCGGAGGCGATTGCCCACTTCCAAAAGGCGGTCGAACAAAGCGAGCCAGGAGATGTTAAAAGCAGAATAGACCTTGCTGGCGCGCTCGAGGCGACCGACCAGTTCTCGTCGGCTTACCGCCAGTACATCCGGGCGCTTGCACTTAAGTCAGACGCAGTTGAACCGCATATTGGTCTTGCTGACCTTCTGCAACGCCACGGTCGCACGACGGAGGCGATAGGGGCGCTTCAAAAGGCGTTGGAGGCAGAGCCGAATAACCCATTCTTCAATCTTAAGATTTCAGAAGCCCTGAGAACGGCAGGATTCCCAGTGAAGGCGATGGAATTTGCAGTGAACGCTGTGGTCGCGAAGCCGGACGATTCGTACCTGCACTACTGGGTGGGTGACATCCTGATACAGCTGAAACAGTACCCTGAAGCTCTCCAGTCTCTACGGGCATCCGTCGAACTTTCGCCGGGAGACGACTTCCTCTACCTGCGTTGTGCCGTTGCGTTTTGGCTATCCGATATGAAAGTTGAGGCAATCAAGGCAGTTCGCTTAGCGAGCGACCTAGAGCCGGAGAAGAATGTCTATCATGGTCTCTTGGAAGAGCTTCTGAGAGCAACCGGACAGGATGCCGAGGCTGAGCTTGAAGTGGAGCGTGCGAGACAGATGGATCGGTTTGATGAAGACCAGGTCGAAAGGGTCTTGCGAGAAATGGGTTTCGACCTGGCCTAGTTGTTGCAGTTTGTTAGAACCGCGAGTCGGATGCAAGAAGCTGCAAGACGGGGAGCGTTGGGGTTTGCCGGGATCCACCACCGGATGAACCCGTCTGTCCTCTTCGGATTTTGTAGAAGACCTGCCAGCCGAACTCAGTGATCGGAATTGCGTTGGAGTGAAGCTCTGCAAAAACATCGCTCATAGCGGAAGCAAAGATTCCAACGTTGCTTCCATCTTTGAAGATCGAGTAGATCTTGTCGCCAGGGGCTGTAGCTTGCATTTGAGAAACGCGACCAGCTGGTGCCTCTTCGCTGCCAAAGAATTTCCCTCCGATGGACAGGCGCGAGACCTGATAGAAGGCAAAGATGGAGATACCTTTCTCCGCGAATGGTCGATAAAGATCAGTCTTCGACACCATCGTCGAGGTGTCGGTTGCCAATTGGGTGTCAACCCCGGCGAGCCAATCCCGCTTATCGATGTTCGCGCCAGCTCCGGTGAAGAAGAACATCAAAGTCGATTCTGCTGGCATTTTCGCGGCTAAGCTTGCCGCAGCGGCTTTTATTTGAGCTGCGGTAGCGTTCGAGAGAACCTCCACATTTGCGGCATCGTAGCCGGCATTCGTTGTGATCGAGGCCTTGAGAAGATTTGCATCATTAGCAGCGTGACTGACCTGGAACCCGCCCAGCTTGTTTTCTCCGTTAGCGATAATGAGTGCGAACTTTTTGGGATTCACTGCCACGGGACCAGCCCTCATCGGGACACTTGGAACGATTCCAGCCATGTTTGCTGCATCAACGACGGCGACGACACCTTGGCTGTTTCCAGTCGGAGTCATGCTCTGAGACATCGCGGTTACTTCTTCAGGTGCTAGCAACTCGGAGTCAACCTTCCAGTTCGCCTTATCAGATTGCTTTGTTAATGCTTGTAGCTTGTCGGCTTGGTTCGATCTAGAGTACATTCCCGAAAGAAAGAACAGAGTTTCCTTACTGACTTGCTTCTTCTTGATCAAGCTTTCGAATTCATCTTGAGCTGTTTTGAAAAAGGCAGAGCCAGCGTCGCCCTTCGCTGTTTGTCCGAGTTTGTAGGATGCATATGCTGAAAGGAAGTTGGGGGAGTACGGAGCTCCATTACGCCACTTTCTTGCGTCGGTTACGGGTCCTGGCAGGTTGGTTGGACCTGATACATCGTCTGGTCGATTTGCTCTAGCCTTCTGGAATTCTTTCCGAGCCGTTGCCCAGTCGCCTGCCCTTGCTGCCTTGAGTCCGGCATCGTAGGCCGACGTCCAAGTCTGTCCCATCGCTGCGGCGATGAGAGCCAGCCCTAAAAATCCAGTCGTAAAAGATCGCATGCGCATTATCCTATTTATCAAATCGGTAACTGAAGGTGAAAGCTATATCCTTTCCGCCGGTTTTCGGGAAAGCGTAGTTCACGTCGAGGGCCCAAGGTTGGCTGTTCGGACGATAACCGAATCCAAAAGTAATTCCGTCTCTTGAGGCAAAAGCATCTCCACCGGCTGGTGATGTCATGTATCCCACCCGAACGGGGAGGGTGAATGCTTCGCGGGTCAGTCCAAGCTCAAGGCCGACTCCAAAGGTGGTCTGGGATGTTCGTGATAACAAGCCGTTCCCCGATCCACCAAAGAAGTGACTGACTTGGGCACCAGAGAGGAGGTAGTCGTTTCCACCTCGTATGTTGTCCATTCTTCGGGCAATTCCCAATGAAAGTTGTCCAGGAATCTTATCGTAGGCTGCCTTCACGACGTCGCTGCCTTGAAGTTGAATCGGTGTTCGGAGACTGATGCCGTACGAACTGCTACCTTGGTTCTTCTGAATACCAGCGACCAAGCCGACACCGTACGCACTTGACTGATTGTCGGTGTCGATGAGGACTGCTGCGTTTGGAATAAAACCGAGTTGCCGATTTTGGAAGTTCACATTCGCGAAGGTCAATCCGTAGCCAATAGAACCTGATCCGTCTTCTTGCGCTTTTCCAAGTGCAACCGTGTAGAAGCCAGTCTTGACGGTCAGCTGTTCTGAGTAGGTGACGTTGTTGAGGGCCCCAGATGTAAGTCCGGTACCTCCTCTGAAGTCATTGATGTACCCGCCCACTTGATAGCTTATTCCTAGTGTTCTACCACCTTTGATCGGAATGGCATACCCTAGGTGAGTCAATTGCGCTTTGCCACCGTCACCGTCCGACGATGTAAATGGCGAGTTGAGATTCCCTGACAAACTGGTGAAACTCGTCGGCATGTTCCGATAGGCAAGACCGTAGGTCTTGTTAGAAATGTATCCGAGCCCTGCGGGGTTATTGAGAATGCTGAGAGTATCGGCTCCGGTAACACCGAAAGCACCGTAGGCCCGACTTCCAGCATCAAATGTGTTCAATAGATCAGGGATTTGGGCCCCGGCTATCGCCGAGAAAGAGCCAAGCAGTAGCGCGGAGGCGGTGTATTTGTTCATGCTTCTTGTGGTCGTAAGGATAAGGACGAATCTAACCGTTCACTCGCACCGACACTTCTTGTCGGACGGCAACATTGCCAGCTTTGTCCAAGCCGGTTGCGATCACTTTATAGCTACTTGGGAAGCCACTTCGCCAGCGGATTTTTCCGGTGAACCGCCAAGTGTTGTTTCCGATGTCAGTGAACGACTGGCGAGCGACTCGCGTGACGAACGTGCCATCAGTCCGCTGAATAATGACATCAACACCGGTCACGGAGACCGCATTTGCGAACTGGTCAGCAATGTCAACAATGACCGTCACGTCGGCGCGAGATCGAATCGGAGTTGAGGAATTGGGGAACTGAATCGTGGCGACTGGGGCCCGCCGATCAAGGGTGACGGGAATCGAGAAGTTCAAGAGGTTATCGGCTTGGTCCTTTGCCACCATCGCAATATTTTGGGATCCGTCGTTGTCCAACGTCCCTGAGTTCCAGTCGACTCCGAAGTCTTTGGCGGTGCCGGTGTTGTTTGGAATATCAGACCCGCCAACGGTGATTCGCCAGTCCTTCATATTGTCTTCAAGGAGTTTAAACCGGATTGGTACGATGCCCTTGACAAACGAATTCTGGGCTGGCCGGTATTCGAGCAGCTTGGGCAACTTGGTGTCGACCTTGACTGCCAAGTTGACAGGGGTGTAAGTCTTTCCCGGCTCAGTGGCTGTGACCTGAATCGTGTAATCGCCTTGCGGTGCGTTCGAGGCGAAGGTGAGGTTGAGCGATCCCGAAAAGTCTCCGTTAACGGCAGGATTTACCTTGGTGCTGACAGTCGAAGAACCCGATGGGCTGGTCACCGTGGCGGATACCGTTACTTCAACCGATGCCCCCTTACCGTTGAAAGTAAGAGATTTGTTTCCATTGAGCCAGTCGCCGTTAGTAGGCGAAGTCACGTTAAATGTTGTCTGCCCAAGTCCTAAGGCAGCGAGGAGAAGACATAGCGAAACCGTTACCGACCGTAGATAATTCACAGAAACCACCAAACTACCTATGGTTGTAGCACATAGCGAGCTATGAACTCACCTACTCCGCCCTCTTCATTGCTTCTAACTGTAAATTGTGCGAGTTGCTTAACCTCGTCCAGTGCGTTGCTGACTGCTCCTGAAAGACCAGCGAGCTTTATCATTTCGATATCATTCCGATAGTCGCCGATGGCCGCGACTTGGTTTATCTTGAGTCCAAAATGCTGGCAGAGGTGCTCTAGCCCTGACCCCTTGTTAACGCCCTTTGGAAGAATCTCCAGATAGCGAGGGGCACTTTCGGTGAGATCGGCACCGAGGGCGGTCAGTTCGGGTTCTAGTTCGAGTCGCATCTGGGGCACCAGTTCCGCATCAGCAATGTAAACGAGTTTAAAGATGGGCATTGCCATGACCTGGTCTGGCGTTCGCAGGTTGATCGGGACCCCTTTGACAAGCTCTCGATACTCGTCAAGAAACTCCGACTCCCGCAGGGCATACGTGCCGTCTGTTGAATAACAGCTGAGGTGCAGATTGTGCTTGAGAGCGTAGTCCAAAGCTGCGCGTTTGACAATTGGATTCAACACATCTTGGTGAATGTGCTCATTAGAACTGGCCCAAACATCTGCCCCATTTGTTGCCACGGCCGCCCCAACTTCCAAAAATCCGGAAAGCACCTTACGGATGCTTTGAATTGAGCGCCCAGAGGCAATCACAACTCGGACTCCGGCGGCGCTCGCGAGTGCCAACTGCTCCAGGGCATACGGGTGCGGGGTGTGATCCCACCGCAACAGAGTCCCGTCAAGATCGATTGCGAGAAGTTGAATCGGCATTTTGCTAGTAAAGATGGCAGGGAGAGAAGCCAAAGATTGATCTAACAGCTATGTCAGAAGTCGCAGTCCTTGAAAACGATTTGATGCTACCCGAGCAAAAACTCGTGCGCTTCCAACTTGGTGATGAGCATTTTGCGTTCAGTGTTGATTCCGTAACCGGAATCATTCGCTGGCGGGAGGTGACTCCATTGCCATCCCAAACACCGCACCTGCTCGGTCTCGCAAACTTACGAGGACGCACACTCCCGATCTCAGACTTACGAATTCGGCTCGGTATCCCGTCGGAAAGGCCGGTTGAGGATGGCTATGTGATTGTTACTGAAAACGATCATGGTTCGGTTGGGTTTTTGGTGGATGACGTTGCTGAGGTGATTACGATCACCGAAAGCGATGTCCAGGAAGGGGTTTCGGAAGCGAATTCAATTCTTAGTGAGATGGTTCGCGGAATCGTGAATCTCGATGACACCTTGATTTCGATTGTTGACATGAACAGCTTGATTGGAGTGAACGAATGAGTGCCGGCGTTGATATGAACGAGTACCTCGACCTGTTTTTGCAGGAAACCGAGGAACAACTAACGATTCTCGAGGCTGAAATCGGAAAGCTTCAGGCTGACCCGACTGATGATCGGATCGGATCGATCTTTCGAGCTGCACACACTATCAAAGGTTCCAGTCGTGCGATGGGATTTGCAAATTACGCAGACCTTACCCACGAATTTGAGAATGTTCTGTTCAAGGTGCGAGATCGCTCTCTGGTGGTTACACCTGAGATTGCGGACTGCTTAATTCAAACCGTTGACATCATGCTGGGCGGTAAAGAGATGTTGGCGGAAACGGGTCAAGACATTGCGACCTATCCAGAGTTGGTTGATATGCTCAATGCGTTCGCTGCAGGAGCGAGTGGGGGAGTGTCGGCCACGAAGAGTAAGAAGAAGCAAGTCGTTACTTGGCCTTCAGAAGTTATAAAGACACTTAATGCGCTCCCGACCCTGGCCGGCATCTACGAGATCCGAGTCGAACTTGACGAGACGTGCGGAATGAAATACGTGCGCATGTTCATGGCGATCAGCGCGATCAATGGCTGTGGGGAAATCCTTTGGGCAAATCCTGTCCAAGAGAAGCTTGAGGCTGAGGAGTTTGACTTCGAGGCCCGGTTTCTTGTAGCTCTAAACGCAAACCCAGTAGATGTCAGCAAGAGCTTGTCGGCGATCGGAGAAGTCAAATCGGTCGATGTAACACCATACACGCCAGCTGATGAAGGTATCAAAGCACAACCGGAGAATACTCCAGCGGTCATGGAGACGATGGTGGAGCGTGGCAACGATCGTCGGCAAGCTGACCGACGTGCACCGGAGGCTAAGCGGGAATCAAGTCAGACGATCAGGGTCGATGTTTCACTTCTCGATAACTTGATGAACCTTGTTGGTGAGTTGGTCATCGACCGAACCCGTTTAAGCCAGATCGGTGCAAACATTGCTGCAAAGGCCTCTTCCGGCGAAGAAGTTGAATCGCTAGCCGAGACTGTCGGACACATCGGACGAGTCACGAGCGAGCTTCAAGAGGAAATCATGCGGGCTCGTATGCTTCCCATTGATACTGTGTTCCAACGTTTCCCACGTTTGGTTCGCGATCTGTCGCGAAATCTTGGAAAAAAGGTTGAGATGGTCATCGAGGGTGGCGAGACTGAGGTTGACCGAAGCGTCATCGAGGGGATCAGCGACCCACTGATTCACATGATCCGGAACTCCGTAGATCATGGTCTTGAGTCCAGCGCTGAGGAGCGGATTGCAGCTGGCAAGCCGGAAGTGGGAACCGTTCGGCTCACAGCGAAGCACAAAGATAATGCGATCTGGGTTGAAATCATCGACGATGGTCGCGGAATTGATCCTCATCGACTCCGAGCCAAGGCCGTAGAGAAGGGTCTGATGTCGGCTGAAGCAGCCTCTCGGCTTTCGGATCGAGATGCTCAGATGCTCATTTTCCACAGCGGGTTCACGACGGCGAAGGAAGTCACCGATGTGAGCGGGCGAGGTGTCGGAATGGACATCGTAAGATCCAACATCATGGCTATGGGAGGTCTGATCGACCTTGAGAGCACCGTCGGTGTCGGTACCAGGTTTATTCTGAAACTGCCATTGACAGTTGCGATCATGGGCGGATTGTTGTCTCGGGTGAGCGATGTCGATTACGTCATGCCTATTGGATCGATCATTGAAACGCTGGCCATTGATGCCCAGCCAATCACTAAAGTTGGGCGCCAACCAGTGATCATCTTAAGGGGTCAGACAGTTCCGATTCTGAAACTTAGAAATGTTTTCAAAGTTCCTGGAAGTTTCACGAAAGAATCTGCCGATAACTACGTCGTAGTGGTAGGTTCGGCTGAGCAGAAGGTTGGCTTGGTAGTTGACCGACTTCTCGGAGAACAAGAGGTCGTGATCAAGTCAATCAGCAAATATTGTGGAGAATTACCCGGGATTTCGGGGGCAACGATTCTTGGCAATGGGCGGGTCGCTTTGATTGTCGATGTCAATTCGGTTTTAGAAGTAACACGAGGGTTTGAAAATGGTTGTTGATGCAGAAGCATTGGTTATTCGTAAGCGCCTTGAGCAATCGCTCAAGGAGCTTCCACCGTTGCCGACGGCGGTCGCAAAGATCTTGGATGAAACCAATAAGGCGGAGCCCGACTTGCACCGTATCGACGAAATCATCGCTGGTGACCAAGCTTTGGCATCCAAGGTTTTGCGAATCGTCAACTCCGCATACTACGGCCTCTCGCGTCAGGTGACGAGTGTTGGTCAGGCGGTTATGATCCTCGGAATTCAACAGGTTCGCACGATTACTCTTTCTGTAGGATCAATCGCCGCATTCAGTAGCAAGAATCCAGTGGACCCGGAAGGCGCGCGTAGGTTTTGGGAGCATAGCTTTGCTACTGCTGCTGCTTGCCAAACGATTGGTCATAAGCTTGGCGTTGACAAGAAGTCGATTGAAACTCTGTCCACGATTGGGATTTTGCACGACATTGGTCGTATGTTCATTTTCTGCAACTTCAAGTCGGTCTACGATAAGATGGTAAAGAAGGCTCTCAAAGAGGGAGTCTCATACGAAGAAGTCGAAGCTCACTTTTTGGGTGAAAGCCATGCTGGCATCGGTGCGATGATCGCAGAGAAGTGGGGGCTTCCCGATCAGATCGTTCAGAGCATTCGATGGCATGAAGGTCCCTTTGAACCAGATGTGGACAGAGCTCTCGCGACTTTGCACCTTGCTGACTGGATGCATAAGCACGTTTACTACGGCCAGGATACGGCACCTCTTAGCGGAATTGACCCTGTGATCTATGAGGCTTTGGGCCTTTCTGACGAAGTTCTCGAACAGATTCAGGAGCAAGTTCGGAAGAAGGTAGCTGAGGCTAGCAAGCTTTACGGAATGGTTGCAGCTTGATGGAGTAGGTTTACATGGCAGTTTCGAGTACAAACGGGATTTCTTTCAGCGGATTGAGTAGCGGTCTTGACACGGACAGCATTGTTTCGCAACTCGTTAGTATCGAAAAGGCTCCTATCCAGCGGATGTCGGCGCAGCAGAAAACCCTCCGCGACCGCGCAGAGCTTTACAGTCAGTTCGCCACAAAGATTACAGGAATTGCATCTGCAGGGAACCAGCTGACAACGCTGGGGACATTCTCGGCGATTACAGCTTCGTCAAGTGATAATGCCGTTGCTTCAGTCACCGTCGAACCAGGAGCGACCCTCGCGGGTTCGTTCAACCTCACCGTCTCCAAGCTCGCCCAATCTCAAAAGCTCTCAAGCGGTGCGCAATCAAGTGCGATCGCTGGTCTCGGCTACACCGGATCGTTTAATGTGAACGGGAAGGCCGTGACAGTTGAAGCTACTGATTCGATCACTACGATTGCCCAGAAAGTGAATACGCTCGGGGTTGGTGTTACGGCATCCGTCATTGACGGAGGAACGAATAACGCGTACCTTACTTTCACGTCTGGCACGACCGGGCTTACTGGCAAACCCCAGCTTTCCGATGTCACTGGATCCATATTGAACACGCTTGGAGTACTTAACGCTACATCGAGTATCCGTGAGTCGATTAGCAACGGTGCTGCTGGCACCAAGCTCACCGCGTCCACGACAGCGCTGGGGACGCTCATGGGCGCGACTGGGCTAACCGACCAAACAGTTCAAATTAATGGCGTTTCGGTGACACTGAATCTCCAAACGGATTCCCTGCAAGGAGTTGCAGATAAGATCAACGCCGCTTCTACCGGTGCGACCGCCTCGGTCGTCTCAATCACCGAGAACGGCTCCACAAAGTATCGACTTGAAATCAAGAATCCTTCGTCCACACCGACATTCACCGACACTGGTAACACTTTGTCGGCCCTCGGAATTCTCCAGAGCGGTGCCGCCAATGAACTTGTTCAGGCACAGGATGCTGCGTACACGATCGACGGAGTGAGCCTCACCTCCTCAACCAATAGCATTAAGAGTGTCATCCCAGGCGCTTCGCTGACTTTGCTGAAAGCTAATGTTACGACGCCTGAAAAGTCAACGATTAGTATGTCGAGCGATGCGGACACGATTTCGAATCGGGTGCAATCGTTCATTACGTCTTTCAACGAAACAGCAGCTTTCATCGATCAGTACAGCCAGTTCGATGACAAGACGTTTGCTACTGGACCACTTTTTGGCGATTCTACGGTCAGGCAATTCCTTTCAACCTTCACCGTCTCGTTGTTCAACAACATTGAAGGGGCGACCGGGGACTATCGAAATGCGGCTTCAATCGGAATGCGTTTGAACTCAAAGGGAACGATCGACTTCGATACTTCAGCCTTCAAGACTGCGCTCCAGAAGGATCCAGAAGGCGTCCGAAAGATCTTCCAAAACTCGGGATCAAGCGCCAACAACGCGCTGACGTTTGTCTCGGCAGCTTCAACGGCAAAGCCATCTGCGCTTGTACCTTACGATATCAACATTACACAGGCGGCGACGAAGACGAGTTACGTGGCGGCCACTACCAAAACGGGTGCCAACACGGTTTCCGAGATTCTAACTTTTAGTGGCGGGCTGTTCGGAAGCTCAAACTATGCTCTGAACATTGATGTCGGAGCCACGATGGGTGACATTGTCAGCAAAATCAACAGCGATTCAAGGCTCAAGGATCTTGTGATCGCTAGCGATAATGGGGGCAAATTGCAGGTTGATAGCAAGAAATTCGGAACCAGCGGGCGGTTCAGCTTAGTCAGCAATCAGTCGCCACTCGGAACCAACTCGGGAGTTGGCTTCAGTGCTGGGTCATTAGTCGATGGACTGGATATAGCGGGAACCATCGCGGGCCAAGCGGCGACCGGTAGCGGTCAGTTCTTAACCGGCGCAACAGGGAACACGGTAGCGAATGGGCTTCAGATCCAATATACGGGAGTCACAACTGGTTCGGTTGGTTCAATGAGTTACGTACGCGGTCTTTCGGGATCTATCAACGAGGCTTTGAAAACCTTTACCGACTCGCTGAATGGACTGGCGGTTTCTGGGCAGGATGTCTTTAAGCGGCAAGCGGACGACCTCCAAAAAGATATCGACCGAATCAACCAGAGGGCCACGCAAAAGAGTGACGATCTGAAGGCGAAATTTATTGCGATGGAGTCGCGTATGAACTCGATGAAGAGCCAGGGAAATGCTCTTGCTCAACTGTTTGCATCTTCTAATTCCTCGAACTAAGCGGCACAGCGAGGTTCTCAGTCGTCTGTAAACGATGCCGATGACGATTCGTGAACAAATTGAAACCCGAGAAGTCTCCGCGTTGTCGACTTTGGCATGTCTCGCGCGAGATTCAAGTGGACGTGTTGTTGGCGAGGAGCAAGACTTAGTTCGAACTTGCTTTCAGCGGGATCGAGATCGAATTCTGCATAGCAAGGCCTTTCGTCGGCTGAAGCACAAGACTCAAGTTTTCATTGACCCCGCTGGTGATCATTACCGGACGCGAATGACTCACACTCTCGAAGTCGCGCAAATTGCTCGAACCATCGGACGAGCCCTCAGACTCAACGAGGATCTGATCGAGGCGATTGCGCTGGGTCACGATGTGGGACACACACCTTTTGGGCATGCAGGTGAGCGAGCTCTTGACGAAGCAATCGCGGCTTACTGGAAGGGGCAGGGAAGTGAAGCGGATCAGGAGGCTCTGCCGCTAGAGGCCGGCGCCGGAGCTCCGAGGCGATTTCGGCACTATGAACAGTCGTTACGGATTGTCGATGTGCTGGAGAATTTGAACCTCAGCGAAGAAGTTCGGCAGGGAATCGATGGTCATAGCAAAGGGCGCAAGGACCTCAGCGATGCGGATGGTGAACAGATTTCGACATTGGAAGCCGCGGTTGTGAGGCTCAGCGACCGAATTGCGTACCTAAATCACGATATTGACGACGCTGTCCGCTCAGGGATTATCGAACGCGTGCCGGCGGAGTTTGATGTGCTCGGGACGCGGTATTCGGATCGGATCGGAATCCTGGTCAGAGATGTCATTGAACAGAGCGTTGATCAGCCGTTCGTGAGAATTTCCGACAAGTATCTGACGGCCATGAATGGGCTGAAAGAGTGGATGTTTGACAACGTGTACCTCCGATACCCAGTTTTGTATCCCGATGTGACGAAAGCAGAGAAGCTGGTTCAAGACCTGTTTGTTCACTTTCTCGGTGCTGGAACCTTGCCAGAGGGCTACGATGGGGTCCAAGGGGCGGTGGACTACGTTGCCGGGATGACAGATCGGTTCGCTATCGAAACCTATCAAAGACTTCACATTCCACTCGCCTGGGAGAAGTGACCGTATCGGATACTCTCAACTTTGCGGCAGGTCGGGCACGTTCGTCGGGTGCCACTCACCATTTCTCTGTTGGTAAATAGTCTCGCCAAGCAGGGTTCCAACCGGGTAACCGGCGGCGTCAAGCTCAGCTTGGGGATAGTAAGTTAAAAAGTTTGAGTCCAAGAACACAGCCTGTTGCCGGATTCTGATCTCGTCGGGTTCTGGTAAGCCCTCCTCAGGATTCATGAAGTAGATTCCCAACATGTCATCCCATCCTTCATTTCGAAAAATTTCGAGATGAGTCCTGACCGCCCTACCGCCAGCGTACATCGCGACCACTCGGTAATAAGGTGTGAGAAGCCAAATGGCCAAGTTGGTAGCCTGTTCGACCGAACTCACATGCTCGTGCCAGGGATCCAAGGACACCTTGATGTCATCTGGTGCACTGAAAGTGATCTGAATCGCGAATGAGTCTTCGACTTGGGGAACGAGAACAAGTTCCTGATCTGAGGGAGTCTCTAGGGCGAGCTTGCCTGTTCGGATGCGAGAGTCGAGTGATTCTCGAATGAGCTGAAGTTCGTGTACCAGCATGGGAGGTAGCTGGCAGAGCGAGAGGGATTCGAACCCTCGAGACGTTTCCGCCTACACGATTTCCAATCGTGCTCCTTCGACCACTCGGACACCGCTCTGCACAAGGTCAAGACCTGAAACAGGTCTAAGTAACTATTATGGCAAATTTCGCGCAACTCATTCCCAATTCGCAATCGTATTGACTCGCAATGCTCACCAGTGTCGCGCTTTCATTCGTTCTAGCTCAGGGTAATCCAGTTGACGTTATCGTCCAGAAGCACCTCGACAAAGGGCTCATGGGAGTTGGAGTTGCCGTGGTGAAAGACGGAAAGGTGGTCCATCTGAAGACCTATGGCAAGGGCTCGACTCCAAATCATGACGGACATTATCGTCTCGCTTCGATAACAAAACAGTTCACTGCAGGTGTGATCGTCAGGCTAGTCAGGGAAAAGAAGTTTGCGTACGAAGACACGCTTGGCAAGCTTATGCCAGATACGCCGACGGACTGGTATCCCGTGACTATTCGACAACTGCTGACCCATACCAGCGGAATTCCAAGCTATACCAACTCAAAGAAGTTTGCTTTTGTAATGCAAAAGGGCGTAACCCCGGATGGAATCTGGCAGCTTGTGAGGGACGAGAAAATGGACTTCGCTCCCGGCACCAAGTACAGCTATAACAACACGGCTTATGCCTTGCTGGGTTGTCTAATTGAGCGAACTACGAAGAAGGACTACTATAGCGCTCTCGAAGCATATCTACTACGACCAGCCGGAATGCGATCAACAGGATCGGAAAGGCGGTTTAAGGTCGTCGAAAGCTTCGGTGAGAACGGAAAGCCGAGCTTCCAGATGAACATGGACTGGCCATACTCCGCGGGTGCCCTTGTCACGACATTGGCGGACATGACTCAATGGGACATTGCTCTCAGGGGCACCAGACTTTTTACAACTGCAGAGAAGGAGCTGATGTTTAACCCAGACCCGACGACGGTGAAGTTGAAGGAACCCTACGGGTTTGGTTGGCATCCGAAATACGAGAACGGAAAAATCTACAGCTATGCTCATGAGGGCGGTATCCCGGGCTTTTCGACCATGATTGATCGGGCCGTCGATGGCACGACGGTGATCGTTTTGGCCAACCACGAACACCGGAGCCGGAGCATTCTCAGCAACGAAGTGATCGAACATTTTTATCCCAAACCCATCCCGCCGATGACTGTGGACACGATGCCCGAACTCACGGCGAAGCATCGCCAGATGTTTGTGAACCTGCTGAAAGGTTCTGTCAACGAAAGTGATTTCAGCGATGAGTTTTTGAAGCAAGTACCTGTTTCTGTCCTTATCTCTAGCTCCAAACAGTTCGCGGAAATGGGAGAGCTAGGCGATTTTGTGTTGATCAAGTCCGAGGGCGACAATGATGTCCGTCGCTCATACAGACTCATGCTGGGAGAAACAAAAATGACCTTAAACATCGCCGTGCAGGGTGGGCTTATCGTGGGGATGACGATCCGCTAGGCTGATTTCGGCGTGAAGCTGGTTCCGCAACCACAGGAACGGGCGGCGTTCGGGTTTTCAAACTGAAAGCCGCCGCCAATGAGGTTGCCGGTGTAGTTGAAGGTCGAGCCTTCTAGAAACTTTGCGCTCTTGCTGTCGCAGACAACCGTGACGTCGTCAATGACTAGTTCGAGGTCAATCGGTCGTCGAACTGTGTCGAGTTCCATTCGGTATTCGAAGCCGCTACAGCCTCCGCCTTTAACCCCGAGCCGCAGGAAGACTCCCTCACGACCGTCTTTTGCCACGATGCGCTTGATTTGGGCTAAGGCTGCGTCTGTAATTGCGATTGGGAACATGGTGCTTTCTACTCCGTGGAAGTGCCTGCGAGTTGCGGGCGGTGGCGCCCTTCGAGATGCAGGGTGACGTTTGACTTCGCTTCAGTCGCCACCATGTCTTGTAGGGTGACCTTGTCCAAGACGCTATCTACGGCACCTTGAATAATTTGCCAGAGCGACCGTACGGAACAATCAACAGCGTGGGTGCAAATGTCCAACGCACCAGCGTGTTTGCGACAGAATTCGGCGTCGTACAGCTTTCCGCCGATCGCTGAGAGCACGTCTCCCACGGCAATTTCGGAGGCGCTTTTCGCTAATGAGTAACCACCCGACTGTCCTCGGCTTGCAACAACAAATCCTTCTCTGCGAAGGATCATTAGTGTCTTTGCGGCGTGGGTTGAGCTGATTCCCTCAAGATCTGAAATCTCAGGAATCGTGAGCGGCCGCCCAGCCCGAGCGATTTGTATGAGGCATCTAAGACCATACTCTTCTTGGGCTGAAAACTTCATCAGTCGAGCCCCAGGATGAGCTTTGCTTCTTCGCTCATCATTTCGATTGTGAAGGGCGGATCCCAGGTGAGTTCTAGCGAGACTTTGCCGATTCCGTCGGTGTTCCGCACCGCAGTTTCCACTTCTCCGGGGAGCGAACCCGCTACGGGGCAAGATGGAGAAGTGAGCGTCATCATAATATGCGCATTCTTCTCGTCGTCGATTTGAATATCGTAGATGAGACCCAGATCGTAGACATTGATCGGGATTTCAGGATCGAACACAGTACGAATCTGTTCGATAATTTCTGCCTCAAACAGGCTCTTTTGAATCGTGTTCATCTTCGGTGATGCCACCTCGTTCGGCTCTTCGCGCACTGCAACGGGTTTGGGCATATCGTACATTCTACGTCAGAGCGCGCTAGGAGATCACTGAGCGTCGGTGTATATTCTGAATCAAGATGGCAAAGAAGACTTGGATCGAGAAAATGAACCTTGAGATGAGATCCGAAGTGAAACTGTTAGAAAAGCCCTTTGGGGGCTTTCCTGTGGGTGCAAAGCTACTGATCCCTACACCTTCCATGGTAAAGGAATACATCTATTCAATTCCGCGAGGCGAAAGTCCAACGACAAAGGAGATGCGAGCCGATTTAGCTTCCCGGAACGGAGCGGACACAACCTGCCCGCTCTGTGCCGGAATCTTCTTGAGGATTGTCGCGGAGGCCGCCCATGAATCTGGCGAGGAAGTGCCTGTTTGGCGAGTGATCGATGCTAAATCTCCCACTAAGAAAAGACTTAGCTTCGATGTTTCTGAGTTGGATGCACGGCGTGCAGCCGAGCGACTTCCAGCTTAAGCATTATTTGTGCCAACAGAGGCGGCTTTGGTCGCAGAAATGCCAGGTTCGAGCCTACAAAGGTTCACATACTGGTAACTCTGACTGCAAATTCGGGTTGGTATCCGGGCAGAAACCGAGTGTGAAAAGAACCTCGCTTATCGCACTTGTTTCAGTTTGCGCCGCATCTCAAGCTCAGACTCCAGAATGGTATGCCAGCCGTTTTGGTCTTTGCGTCCATGCTCCTGCTCCGTCGGGCAATGCGCCGATGACCCAGTTTAGAATCCCAAAGTTTATGGAAGCGAAACAGGGTGCTCGCTCGCACAACGATCCAGGCATCATGAGTTCGAAGCAAGTAGCGCTTTCGGATGGCAAATTTGCGTTCAACGACCCGCGATGTGCTCCTTGGGCAGAAATGCTCGAAGTCACTGACAAGTTGCCAGCAAATACGTGGCTACGGCTTGAATCTGCTCTGAATCACCATTTTTATAATCCTTACGACAAAGTTGGGCTCCAGGAAGATCGTCTAACTCAGGGTCTAGTCGGTCGGCTGATGTATCGAAATTCGAATGTTGCGGACACTCTCAATTTGCTTTTGGTTTGCGCTCCTGGTATCAATGCTCATACAGGAGCGAGTGACTCATGGACAAGGATTTCAGTAGACCCATCTGGAAAACCGCTGCAGACTGCTGTCACGACGAAACCACCTAAAGATCGAGACTGGTGGCGACCCGAGCCGGCGATGATGCCTTACCTCAAGAACAGCTTTCAGAAATATGTAAATCTCGTCAATGATGCTGCCGCGGTGCAAGCTCGCCAAAAGTATGGTACTGCCGGTCAGTCGCTCAATTTTGTGCAAAAAATCGGATTCCAAATCGGAAATGAACCTGGCACTGGTCACCCCGGGGGATCCCAATTCGCCAAGATCGGCTCATGGGATGGCTTGGGAAGAGTTAATGAAGGATTCTCTGTCGGTATCAACTATGGTGTTAGTCCCGCTGTACGGGCACAGCTGGGAATTCCAGCCTCATTCGGGACCAATCCGCTTACTATGCCAGCCTTTTCGTTTTTGAACGAGAATGCCAACCAGATCAGTGGCAACTACGTGGGTGGAAAGCTGATGAATTTCCAAAACAGCGGAGCTTTCTCCCCAGGGGTAAATGAAGTTCTCTCTTACGGCAAGGAAATGAACGGATTCAAATGGTCTCAGCAGTGTGGACGCCGAGCGCTGCACTTCCGCTCCCCCGTTCTTAGATGGAGATTTTTCAAGAACGACTTCGGAATGACAACCGGCGACGGACGTGAACTGTTGCACTTTGGCCCTCAAGATCCTCAGTGGGGTCGCTGGGAAACCGCCGCTGAGTATGCGAAGCGATGGGTTACCGATCTTGAACTTGGCGTAGACATGATAGCCAGCCTTCCAATGCCTGCTGCCACAAAAGTTGTAGATGTGACTGAGACTTACTTCATCAACGGTGATCTTGGAGCTGCTCCTTTCGACGCAAACATGAAGGATTCGAACGGTGCAAACATCAACTTTGCGAACATGACTCTGGATCAAGTTCGTGAGACCGCCAAGACATGTCGAGTTCAGGGTGGAAAGTTCTCACCTTTGCTTCCGACCCAGATACCGCCTACTCGAAAAGAGATTCTTGTTGCGATCCGCAATGAACTTTATCAACGAGATGTTGTTCAGAAGAATCTTTCCAAGAACCTTGGACGAATCTTCATCTGGAGCTCGGTCAGCATGGGTTGCCGTGAAATGACCGGACTTAACGCGGGTAACAAGGGTGACATCGTGGGTTACAACCCCTGGAACGACTTCCGGCTCAATCCGGATGAGATGAAGGCTCTTTGGGGCATTAAGTAACTCATCCACAAAAAGGCCGCTCTCAGATGAGAGCGGCCTTTTTGTGTTTGCTTCAACCGTGGTTATCTGTTCTCGATAGAAACGTAAGGAAGATTGGTATCTCCTTCGTAAATGACCTTGGGTCGGATCAGTCGGTTGTTGTCCAGCTGCTCAATCGCGTGCGCAGTGTAACCTGCAAGTCGCGCGACAACGAACAACGGTGTGTAAAGGTCAATCGGAATCCCTAGAAGGTAGTAAGCATAAGCCGAGGGGAAGTCGACATTCGGGAAAATGTTCTTCCGCTCCGCCATCGTCTTTTCGAGAATATTGGCGATCTCGGTGAAAGTTGTATTCCCCTGTTCCTCACCGAGTTCTTTGGCAACCTTGCTCATGTAGAAGGCGCGGCTATCTCCCTTCTTGTATTCGCGGTGACCGAATCCCATGATCTTCTTCTTGTTTTCGATGGCATCGTCAATCCAAGCTTGAGCTTTGTCGGGTGAGCCGATTTCAAGGATCATATGCATTGCTTCCTCATTTGCGCCGCCGTGAAGCGGACCGCGAAGAGTTCCGATTCCGGTGACGACTCCGCTGTAAAGATCAGAAAGGGTCGCGACGGTGACTCGGTTTGCAAACGTCGATGCATTAAAACCGTGCTCAGCGTAAAGGCATAGGGAAGCGTCCATGACCTCAACAGTCTTCGCTTTGGGCTCTTCGCCACTGAAAAGGTAGAGGAAGTTCTGCGCGATGGAATGCTCTGGCTTAGGCTTCAGCGGCTCATGACCGTTTCTGATTCGGTGCCCATTGCCAACGATTGTCGAAGCCTTTGCAACGATGCGGATCGCCTTTCGTACATTCGCCTCGTGGTCGGTTGGTTCGCTCTTATAGTCGGGGTCAGATGGAGCGAGGGCTGAGTAAGCCGTGCGCACCAAGTCCATTGGATGAGTGTTCTTCGGCAACGCCTTAATCACGTCGTAGACGTATGCAGGAATCTCTCGTTCTGCTACGAGCAGTTCGTTGAACTCTTTGAGCTCCGCCGAGGTTGGCAGCTTGCCCTTGATCAGCAAGTAGGCGCACTCTTCGTAAGAACCTTTTTCGGCAAGGTCGTGAACGTCGTAGCCTCGGTATTGGAGCGAACTGCGATCGCTATCAATCTCAGATATGGTGCTGACTCCAGCAATCACGCCTTCAAGACCAGGGCTGTAGTTGGGATATTTGTTAGCTACGTCGCTCATTCCTAGTATTTCCTACTGTCTGCGAAGTCTACCCGTCAGCAGAGATTGGTAAACACCGCTCTGAGCACGGTTCACTCTTGTGGCTTATTCAATTCGATTAGAGTGTCCCCGGAATGAGAGTTGACGAGTTTCAACCCCCGGTGTTAACATGCGCGGATGGGATATTCCCTCTCCATGTATACTGCGCCGGCGGGAGGAGTAACCCGGCTCCTCGGATCGAAAGATCAGGCTGCTTTTGATCGAATCTTATCGAGCAAAGCCAATGACCTCATAGGAAACGATGAGTTTTTGAAGACATGGAGGACGAAGAGGATGAAGGCGAAGAAGTTGAATTGAGCGGTTGCTTGGGCTTTCTGGCCAAGATTCTTGGTAAGAAGAGCGAAACCCCAGCCTACGAAGGACCCAGCTCATCCGGGCCGTTTCCGACCAGCGAGCAACTTCTTCACGCATTAATTTTTGGCGAGACGCTTGATTCACGCTGCGGGGCAAAAATTGGCTGCGTCTTTGAGATACTGGTTGCCGAACTTGGTGAAAGGGAGGATGTTGGCTCTTTCGAAGGCATGCGAAGCAGCTCTGGGTTGACCGGTGATTTTGACAAACTGTTCAAGCAGAGCGGTGTCAGTCGAGAAGTATTCTCGATCGAGGGCAAGTTGATGGAGCACCTTGCACCAATCAGCGTGCCGCATCCGGATGATTTTCCAGCCTACGGCTACTTACTCGCCGAAGAAGCAAAGGTGGCGCACACCGCGCTGGATGTCGCAAAGCTTAACCAGCTTGCATCGGCTCATGAGTACGGCGAAGTCGCGGTGGCGGGAGCGCATGCTGTCGCTGGGTGGCTGAGCAAGGCGGCAATCCAGAATCGAGATGTCTTCGGTTTCTACTATTGAGAAGTTTTGACTAGGATGCAACTTAGGGCAGAGAATTTGGCGTAACGAGTCTCAATGTTGTCAACGTCATTACTGCTTCTCGCCGCGAGTCAACTCCAGGCTCCCAAGGTCTCGGTTGATCTGGGTAGTCAGGCCAGTAACAAGATTAAAGCCGACCGAGTTGGTAACTACCTCTACGTCGACGGCGTGATCAACGGCAAAAGAGTTAGGCTTGTGGTCGATACGGGGGCTGGGCTTAATGTTCTTACCTGGGATGCGGCAAAGCGTATCGGTATTGAGGGCGGTGCGGCGACCCGAGCAGTTGGCAGCGGAGGCTCCGACTCTAGGGCGAAAATCGTAAACATAGATGAGTTCGACATCGGAGGAGTCTCGGTGAAGAACGATGCTGCTGTTATCGTTGACGTTCCCGGTCAGTTGAAGGCCGATGGCTTGGTGGGGTTCAGTTTTTTCCGGCACTTTGCCACCACCTTTGACTACGATTCAAATCAGCTCATTGTGAATGATTCTAAGTTTTTCAAGCCCAGCAGAGCATGGACGTCAACCGAGTTATTGGTGGTCAACAACCATCCTCACGTGGGAGGAGTCCTTGACGGAGTGAAAGGACTCCTCTTGCTGGACACGGGCAATAACGGAAGCGCGACGATCTATAAGTGGTTTGCTGATCAGCAAGACTTGGCTAAGAAGTGGAAGACTGGGGCCCCGAAGGTTGCTGGGAAGGGTGTTGGTGGTTTTAGCTCTGGTCAAGCCACCGTCGCGCCTTCCTTCCAGCTTGGAGCAGTACCGACGGTGCCGAGCATTCTGACGATTGATGGGGATGAGAAAGGCATCTTCGCTGACCGAAAAGTTTGTGCAAACGTCGGAGCTGAGCACCTTCGCAGATTCAAATTCCCCCTTGATTACCCGGGAAAGAAGGCATATTTCGAGAGAGCGAACGCCTACTCGGAGCCGCAGCGTCTCGATCGGTCGGGGATGCGCGTTGACTATGTCGATGGACAGCAGGTGGTGATTTACGTTCAAGAAGGTTCACCTGCGAGTCGGGTTGGGGTCCGAGTCGGAGATGTTTTGACCCATATCAACGGAAGACCCACGGCCGATCTGCATCCGATTGGCGTGCTCGCCGCTTTCCAAGCGGCACCGGGCACTCAGATCGAAGTAACTCTCTTTGCCAAAGGGAATTCGAAGACGCTCAAGCTGACGCTTGAGGACTTGGCCATCAAGTAGTTGCTACCTCATTCGTCGTGATGTGACGTAAGACTGAACCGCGAATCAGAATTTCGATGAGTTTGGTGGCGACTCCAAGTAAGATTTGAACATGATCCCGCCAAGCCTTAACCAACTTGCCGAGGAGCGCAAACTCGCTCCTTGGTCTTCTTGGGAGAATGGTCGTCCCAGTGGCTATTTCGATCTTCCGACGACCGCTGCTGCGGCAGAGTTTTTCGAAGCCAATGGCTTCTTGGTGATCGAGAACGCACTCTCCGCCCCAGAGGTTGAGGCACTCAGGGCCGAAGCGACTTCGATTTGCCGTGGAGAGCGAGGCGAAGTCCGGGGGGCGCCGGAAACTTCTGAAACAACCACTGACGAGGATGTTCTTCGACAGGTCCTCTGCATCCACTTCCCTCACAAGATATCAAATTTGATCCATCAGAATCTGGCTCATCCAGTGTTTGTTGATGTCCTCACCAAAGTGATCGGCCCTAACGTCAAATGTATGCAGTCGATGCTGTTTGTCAAGGCAAGCGGCAAACCTGGACAAGCTTGGCACCAAGACGAGGTCTATATTCCCACTCGCGACCGCTCACTCACCGGGGGGTGGATCGCCTTGGACGACGCCACGGTCGAAAACGGTTGTCTTTGGGTGATCCCAGGCTCCCATAAAAATGGCGTGATGTACTTCCAAGAGTGGCACGGGGATCGTCGGTTTGACTGTAGCGAAGAAGCTCAACGGTTCCCGTATTCCAACGATGAGGCAGTCCCTGTCGAGGTTAAGGCGGGCTCGATCGTGTTTTTCAATGGCTATTTGCTCCATAGGTCGCTTCCAAACTATGCAGATGGCGGTTTCCGACGCTCATTGGTGAACCACTATATGAGCGCCGAATCCCTTCTCCCTTGGGCATGGAACACTGAAGTCAAAGGGGGCGTTTCGGCTCTGGATCAACGAGACGTGGTCATGATCGCCGGAGAAGATCCGTATGCTTGGCGCGGTTATGAGAATGTTCACGCCTGCCATATCCGCCCAGATGGGAAGGGTGGTTGTGGGAACAACGAGTACAACAAGCAGTGAGCAACTTCCGAAAGGTGATGTCCGTCTGATTAGGTTGTGCTCCTCGCCCTCATCTTGCTTTTAACTCCGCCACAGGGGCCAGCTGCTTGGAAGGCAAAGGCCGAAGCGTTCCTCGCTAAAGAGCAGTTTCAGCCGGCTTCTGAAGCGTTCCTTAAAGCTGCTGAAGGTTACGACAAACTGGGCGATCCCAACGCCGGAAAGGTGCTACGCGAACGGGGGAATCGGTACGGATCTAAGCTCGAAATCTACACCGCCGAGCCGGTTGCGCAAACCAAGCTTGCGAGGGGCGAACCCGCCTCTGGGATGTACCTTGGCGCGAACATCGAGCGGGAAGACGCGACCCGCTACCCCCAGAGCTTTAACAATCTCATCGGCAAGAGGCACGCGATGTTCTTCATGTACCGCAAGTACGGCGTCGGGTTTCCGGTGGCTTTTGCCCGCGATCTCAAGAAGGCCGGTGCCGCGCTGCAGATTGCATGGGAACCGGGCTCTCTTAGCGAGGTGCGCGATGATCGTTACCTTCAACAGTTCGCAAAGGATATCCGTGAGAGCGACATCCCGGTCTTCGTTCGATTCGCCAGCGAGATGAATGGGAGTTGGACTCCTTATCATGGCAATCCTGCGCTTTACCGGGAGAAGTTCCGGTTGGTGGCTGATGTCATTCGGACAATTGCTCCGAACGCGATCATGGTTTGGTGTCCCAACACGATTCCTGAGCAGCCGATTCCTGAGTACTATCCGGGGCCAGAAGCAGTTGACTGGGTGGGGGTCAATTTCTATTCGGTGATCTATAACGATTCGGATCGGTCTCGAGCCGCGGATTGGCGGTTCCCGACGGATTCGCTCGACTACATCTACAACCGATATTCCGCCGCGCATCCGATCATGGTTGCGGAGTGGGCGGCTTCGCACCGGGCTTCGATCGACGGGGCCGACAAGCCGGCGTTTGCGACGCAGAAGATTGCTGAGTTCTTCCGAACAGTTCCGCTTCGGTATCCACGGTTGAAGGCGGCAAGCTGGCTGAGTTTCAATGCGCTGAAGTATGCCAAGGGTGATCGGCAACTCAACAACTACTCGCTGTTTGATAACCCGGCGGTAGCGGAGGGGTACAAGAATGCGGTTGCGGATCCGCATTTTTTGAGCGTGGTCGGCTCGTCGGCTCCGGTTGCATGGCGACCAGCGGCTTTGGTGGTTGGTCGTCGGGCTAAGTGCCGGGTTTGGATTCGTAGTTACGACCCTTTTGCAAGCGTCGCGGCTTCCTTTGGAGTCGGTGCTTCGAAGCGGTTGGAGATGGGGAGTGAATTCGAGGTTCCGGCGGATGCGAAGTTTGTGAAGCTTGAGCTGAAGGACAGCGAGGGACGGGCGGTTTTGAGTCGACAGGTTACGATTAAGTGAGAGAACTGCGACGCATTTTGGTGGGGAGTTAGGTTCAACGATCTGCTCGCTTTGTGTTTTTGGTGGGGACAAGTGGGGACAGCATGTGGAGAGTTTATTGGGCAGTTTAGGTTCGATTTTGATCGAATTTGTCCGAATGTTGGGCAGTAAAGGGCAGTCGCGTTCGGGAGGCTTCCGTGAGCAAAAGCGAAAGCGCGACGTGCATCGCGAACTCCGAAATTTATTCATCACTTACTAGGCGAAGTTTTTGGGGTGTTGTCAACCACTGTTGATGTCAAAATGCGAGTTTCCACCCGTCGGCCCATTGCCGCACCCCTCCCAAGACATCTCCGTTCCCGCCGCATTCGCTTTGGGAACGAAGCTGCCTTGGCACCCGTACCCCCAGGCGGGTGGGACCTCGCTCCGGGAGGTTAAGTTGACTGTTCAGATCAGAATCTAGCTCAGCAACCTGGCACAGCTTCTCGCCCGACTGAGATCTCGATGAGTTTGCCTTTTTTGAACACTAGCTCTTGGCTGTAGATGTAGCCCTCGCCATTTTTGACGTTCTTCCACTTGTACGAAGTTCGAACGTAGGGACCGTCCAACTTGCGCTGTTGGGGCTTGCCGATCTTTGTTGACACTTGGTTCTCGGTCATTCCGATCGTGACTCCTCTATCCGTTCCAAGATTTCGAAGTTTTGCGATCTGGACATCTCCGGGCTGGAGAGGGGAGAAGTTGCGAAACATCTTGGTGTCTCTCGTAAGGATCACAACAACGTGTGCTCCATCGCAGTCGATTCCTCGACCGATCCAGTAGCCCGTTTCCCGATCCTTCCTCCGAATTTGGGAGGTTTCGGACCCAAATCCAATTGCATAACCCGCCAAGTTGTTCGGAACCCACTTGGGTTTGGAACCGGCAAGGGTTAGGAAAACAGCGAGCGAGAGACTCATACGGGCATTCTAGTCTAGTCGAGACCATCCGTCAACCCAGCCGGTAAACTCACTTCAGTGACCGAACAGCTTATTCGTGCTTATTTCGATGCTTTTAACGCCCATGACGCCGACGCGATGCTAGCGACTTTGAGTGATGATGTGGTGCACGTCATCAACGAAGGGCCGACTGAGGTGGGGATTGAGAAGTTCCGGGCGTTTAAGGCGCACATGGATGACTGCTACCGCGAGCACATTAGCGATCTTTGCGTGATGGTGGATGGTGATCGTGGGGCAGCGGAGTTCACCTGTAGTGGAACCTATCTTAAGACCGATGGTCCCCTTGTTGAGGCACGTGGGCAGGAGTATGCGATTCCGGCGGCGGCTTTCTTCGAAGTTGCGCAAGGGAAGATCACGCGGGTGACCAGCTATTACAGCCTGAAGGGCTGGATTGAAGCGGTCTCTGTTTAGGGCGGGTTCGCTATAATAGATACAGCCATGCAGTTCGTTGTTCGTGCCTATTACAAGTTTGTCGAAGTCACCGACGGCGAGGCTCTGCGTGACCAAATCTTTGCCGTTGCGGAAGAGAACGGTCTGAAAGGAATCGTGCTGGTTGCTCCGGAAGGGATCAACAGCACGGTTAGCGGGACTCCGGAGGGAATAGCGGCTTACTGGTCGTTCTTGACCGCTGATCCTCGGTTCGCTGACCTTGAATTCAAAGACTCCCAGCACGAGGAGATTCCTTTCAAGAAGCTGAAAGTGAAGTTCAAGAAGGAGATCATCACAATGCGGAATCCGCTCGCCAATCCGGGCGAGATGGTGGGTCGGTATGTGGAGCCGAAGGACTGGAACGATTTGATTTCTGACCCAGACGTGATGGTGCTCGATACGCGGAACGTGTACGAGTACATCGAAGGCACCTTTAAGGGTGCAGTAGACCCTCGTTTGGTTTCGTTCGGCGAGTTTCCGGAGTGGGTTGAAAAGAACCTTGATGCGGCCAAGAACAAGAAGGTTGCAATGTTCTGCACGGGCGGAATTCGGTGCGAGAAGACCACGGCGTTTATGCTCGCTAAGGGGTTTGAAGAGGTCTATCACCTGAAGGGCGGAATCCTCAAATACCTCGAAGAGATTCCTGAGGAGGAGTCGCTTTGGGAGGGCGGGTGCTTTATCTTCGATAACCGAGATTGCTTGGTCACTGGTCTTAAGCCAGTTCCGCGGCAATACGATCAGGACGAGATCGTTGACCAGCTGTTGGCTGGCACGTTGCCCTAATTTGTCGCAACTTTGGCGGACATACTTCGGCACCCGCGAATTCACCGGGTTCGGTGTGCGAAAATTGAGCAATGCCCGTGCTTGCCTCGCTGATTGCCCTTGCCCTCAGCCCCAGCCGAATCCAGTCTGATGTTATTGCAAAGAACATTCCGCCGAGGGATGTTTGGGTGTTTCGCTCGGTTCTGGATGAGCGAGCTCGAATCGCAACGGTTGCGCTTGCGAAGGATTTTTGGATCGCTTATGATGCGACCAACTGCGGCTTGTACAAGTTCTGGAAGGGCGATGTGAACTTTGAAGGGGCGGTTTACACAACCGTTCACGGACCAAATCCCACTTCGAAGGGTGGCGAAATTCTGGGTGGCAAACTTGACGCGACAGTTTGGAAAGTTGACGGCAAGGAGACCAAGCCACGCTATCGTGGCCACCGGATGCTGAAGGGCAATCGAGTTCAATTTGTTTATGAACTGCCGGCGAACGGCAAAACGGTAACGGTTACCGAGGAGCCCGGTCTCCTGCGGCGGGGTGATCGCCCGGTGGGGTTATCCCGAACATTCACTTCATCCGCTCCTACTGCAAACATCCAGGTTCTGACCTACGGTCGATCTGCGAGCAAAAACACCTTTTTCATGAACGGTCGGTCTTATCCGGAAGGTGATCGCGAGGCCTGGATGGGCATCGGTGCAAAAACGAATTGGAGCGTGTTGTTTGACCCCGTTCTGGGGTTGCCGCCGAGTGATGACGATGGTATCGAAGCGAGTCTTGATCCTGTTGAAGAAGGCACGCAGGGACAGGGAAACATCCAGAAGGACGACGTCCATGCTCCAGGGCTGTCTTACCGGGCGTATCAGATCGAGTTTCCGTTCGAAAAGATTCCGACCCTGGTTCCGAATCAGACTCCTAACATCAGTCGGCAGATTCCTAATGTTGATCTCAAAAACGAGGATTTTGGGCTGAAGGAGCACTTCTTGGTATCAATCACGGGATGGTTGAAAGTTACCGAGGGAGCGCTTTACGAGTTCCGAATGAACGTCGATGACGGCGCGCGGCTGTTCGTGAACGGTGAGCGAATCATCAACTTTGACGGGATGCACCTGGGTGAGCAGGCGACAGGTTCGATGGACCTTGAGCCGGGGCTGTATCCGTTGCGGATTGACTACTTCCAGAACGAAGGACCGGCTCTCTTGACGCTGGATTGGAAGCTGGCGGAGGAGACCGAGTGGAAGCGGATCACGAACAAAAACCTAGAGACGGTTGCCGACGAGGTCGGGGTCGTGGCTCCTGGATTCAAGAAGGTGATGGATGCAATCTTCCCTCAGCGACCGGGAGATGGGCGACCCGAAGTAAGTGTCCACCCTTCGTTTGATTTGACAACGCCCCGACCAAAGGACTTCAACCCCCGCGTGGGAGGCCTGTCGTTCCGTCCGAACGGTCACCTGGTGCTCTGCACCTGGGATCCGGACGGCGCGGTCTACGACATTGAAGGTGTTCAGACTGGCGATCCTTCGAAGGTTGTCGTGAAGCGAATTGCGGCTGGATTGTCTGAGCCGCTCGGCATCGAGGTGATTGGTAACGACATCTTTGTTGCTCAAAAGCAAGAGATCACGCGGCTCCGTGACACCGATAAAGACGGCATTATCGACGAGTATTACGCTCTGAGTAGCGGGTTTGGCGTGACGCCAAACTTCCACGAGTTCACCTTCGGTTTCAACCGGAAAGGCGACTATCTCTATACGAATCTTGCGCTCGGAATCAACACCGGCGGACGGAGTACGGATGGTCAGAACTTTGATCGCGGTCGGGTGATGAAAACCAACATCAAGACAGGAGACTACGAGTTCATCGCTCGCGGTCTTCGGACCCCGAACGGCACCGGAATGAACGGTAAAGGTGAGCTTTTCATTACCGACAACCAGGGCGACTGGTTGCCTTCTTGCAAATTGCTCGAAGTGATTCCTGGCGCGTTTTATGGCAACCGTTCCGTCGAGTTTGAAGCGCTGAAAGGGATCAAGGAGTTGGCTCCAGCGGTTTGGTTCCCGCAGGGGGAAATCGGAAACTCGGTAAGCCAGCCTGGTCCGTTTGAATACGGTCCGTACAAGGGTCAGATGATGGCCGGAGACGTCACGTATGGTGGTCTTCGCCGAATCTTCTTGGAGAAGGTGAACGGTCGGTATCAAGGCACCGTCTTCCGTTTGACTCAGGGCCTTGAGGCGGGAATCAACCGAGTTGTCGTGGGTCCTGATAAGGCGATGTACGTCGGCGGAATCGGCTCGACCGGTAACTGGGGCCAGGAAGGGAAGGAGCGCTACGGCCTCCAGCGACTTGCTTACAACGGCAAGATGACCTTTGAGATGCTTAAGGTTTTGCCCGCGCAGAACGGTGCGGAGATCGAGTTCACGGAGCCGGTTCAGGACAACCTGTTGCCGGAGATATTGAGTGAGTGGGAAGTGCGCCACTGGCACTATGTTCCGACCATTGAGTACGGCGGTCCAAAGGTTGGCGAAGAGCGACTTCCGGTCAAATCGGTGACTTGGAACAAGACTCGAACGAAGGTCTTCCTGGAGTTCTCTGGCGTGAAGCCCGAGGATGTTATCTACTTCCGACTCCCAATGTCACTGCGCGGAGCGGACGGGCAGATGATGTGGGCTAACGAGGCTTGGAGCACGGTTAACGTGATTCCGAACCGGGTTGGCAAGGTTGCGCCGAGCGAAGCTGCGGCGGATTTCAATAGTCTTAGTCCAGAGGAGAAAGCGGCGGGATTCGAGTTGTTGTTTGACGGGAAGAACATCGAGAAGTGGCGTAAGTATCGCGGTGAGGGAGTTCCGAAGGGGTGGCAAGTTGCCGATCAGGCTCTTGTCTTCATTCCTGGGCTCGAAGGCGGAGATCTGACGACGAAGGAGCAGTACGGCGACTTCGAACTACGGCTTGACTGGCGGGTTCAGGCGGGTGGAAACAGCGGCATCATGCTTCGCTCGCGCGAGACTCGAGGGGCGAGTTATGAGACGGCTACGGAGTGCCAAGTCCTTGATGATGCAAAGCATAAAGACGGTAAGAATCCGCTGACCTCCGCTGGCTCCGCATACGGTCTTTACGCCCCTGCCAAAAAGATGGTTAATCCGGCGAACACATGGAATCACCTGCGGGTGATTTACAAGGGTGCTCACGTTGAGCACTGGCTGAACGGAGTGAAGATCGTGGAGTACGAAGTCGGATCACCAGACTTCCTTGAGCGGCTTGGCAAGAGCAAGTTCAAGGGCTGGCCAGAATATGCCAAGTACACTTCCGGACACATCGTGCTCCAAGACCACGGCGATCTTGTGGCGTACAAGAACATACGAATCCGGAAGCTCTAAATGAACCATGCCCTCGTCCTAGCTATCTCCGCCGACCGCGCCGTCAAGGAGATCAGCTACGAGGAGGGCGTCGCCCGGTTTAGGCAGGCCGAAGAGGTCACCTGGATCCATCTGTTTGATAAGGATGCAGCCGCTACTAGCGCTCTGCTAGAAAGAGACTTTGACTTCCACCCCGTCGCGATTGAGGACGCCGTCGGGCGCGACGAACGACCGGAGTTAAAGGAATTCGAGGATCACATCTTTCTCGTTGCACCGGCGGTCGTTGGGCAGGATGAGGCTGGCGAGGAGATGTTCGACGAGATCGGATTCTTCGTTCACGGAAAGACGCTTGTCACGGTCTCTCACGTAGAAATTCCGTGTGTTCAGCAGATGGCAACTCGCTGGAAGGCGAAGCTCTCGCTGGGTCGTGCCGAAGTCGGATACGTTCTTTTTGCACTGCTCGATTCCATTCTGGATGACTACTTTCCGAGGCTTGATGCGATGGAGGACGAGGTGGACAGAATCTCGGATGAGATCTACACTGGGCGTACTGACAAGCTCCGCGAATTGCTGGTTGTGAAGAAGAGGATGCTTCACATGCGTCGCCAACTGGGCCCATTCAGGGATGTGATGAACTCATTGCTAAGGCGCGAGTTAGATTTTGTAACCGATCAGATGGAGCCCTTCTTCCACGATCTGTTTGACAATACTCTGCGGTTGACCGAGTTGGTTGATACTAACCGTGAGGCCCTGACGGGCCTGCTTGATATTCACCTTTCAACCGTCTCGAACAACCTCAACATGGTGATGAAGAAGATGACCGTCATCTCAACGGTCTTGATGACCTGTGCCCTGGTTGCCGGCATTTATGGCATGAACTTTAAGCACATGCCCGAGTTGGAGTGGTACGCGGGCTATCCCCTTGCTCTGTTCCTCATGTTCGCGCTGAGCGCGGGCATCGTTTGGATGTTCAAGCGCAAAGACTGGCTTTAGGCGGCGATTTGCCCAATGAACTCGACCTCGGCTTTCGCAGAGATTTCGCTGTAGGCGAGAACCGGGAGGTTTGGCAGGTGTCGATCAAGGAACCGACGCATCGCAAGCCTTAGCTGGGCACCGCATAGCAGAACCGGCTGATGTCCTTGCATGGTTGCCCGGTCGTATTCGATCTTGAGGGATTGAATGACCAGACTCTGAAGATCGGGGTCCAGTACGAGGGTTGAACCGCTTCCCGTCAGGCTGACTTTCTCGGATAGAGTGCGCTCCAGGGCGGGCTCAAGAGTGAGGCAGAGGAGCTTGTCCTCAGGGTCGAGATACTGTCGAGTAATCGTTCGTGCAATCGAAGATCGAACGATTTCGCCCAGCTGCTCGACATCCTTCGTTTTTCGAGCAAAGTCGGCAAGGGTCTCGATAATCGTGACCATATCTCGAATCGGAATTCGCTCGCCGAGGAGGTGCTGGAGCACTTTTTGAACATCCGAAATCGTGAGCAGATCGGGCATGAGCTCATCAACGGCGGCGGGATTTGACTTGCGAACTTCGTCGATGAGCGTTTGGACGTCCTGTCGATTGAGGAGCTCAGGGCAATACTGCTTGATGACTTCACAAAGGTGAGTTGTAATGACCGACGAGGGATCGATAACGGTGTAGCCGACTCGCTCGGCGAGCTCCGCCTGATCGGGTTCGATCCAGAGGGCTTCCAGTCCAAAGACGGGGTCTTTGCCGGGGATTCCCGCAATCGATTCCACTGCACCACCGCTGTTTACGGCGAGCTTCAGGTTGGGCATGACGGTCGCCATTGCGACTTCTTCGCCGCGAATCTTGAGAACGTAGTTGTTCGATTCCAACTGGATGGAATCTCGGATGCGAACAGATGGCATGACGTAGCCCAGCTCAGATGCGATCTGGCGTCGGGTTGCTCCGACTCGCTCGCTGAGGTCGCCGCCGGCTTTGATGTCAGCAAGTTTTGTGAGTCCGTAGCCAATTTCAATCTCAATCGGGTCAACGTGGAGAAGGGCAAGGGCGGCTTCGGGTCCAGTCGGCACTGGTGCCGGAGGTGGTGCTGGCTTTTCCTCTTTTGGAGCGTCGAAGGCATCAATAAGTCGAGGGTTCTTCTTGAGAAGCCAGGAAAGTCCGTAGAGAAATCCGCCGGCACCCATGAACAGGGTTGCCGGGAAGCCAGGGATTAATCCGAAAGCGGCTAACGCTCCGCCGCTGACTGCCAGAGCCTTTGGCTGAGCAAAGAACTGGGCGGCAACCTGCCCACCCATGGTTCGCTCTTGGCCAGCTCGAGTGACAAGAAGAGCACTTGCGGAGGAAATCAGAAGCGCGGGAATCTGCGAGGTGAGACCTTCACCAACGGAGAGCAAAGCGTACGTCTTTAGGATCGTCATCGCGTCACTCTGACCTTTGAAGAGACCGACTCCGAAACCGCCGATGATGTTAATAGCGATAATGAGAAGGGAAGCTACGGCGTCGCCCTTGACGAACTTGGAAGCACCATCCATTGCACCGTAGAAGTCGGCCTCTTGCTTGACCCCTTTTCTTCGGGCTTTCGCCGTGTCCTCATCAATGAGTCCAGCGGCGAGGTCGGCGTCGATTGCCATCTGCTTACCGGGCATTGCGTCCAAAGTGAACCTAGCGACGACTTCTGAAACCCGTCCGGCACCGTTCGTGATGACGACGAACTGCACGATCATCAGGATTAAGAAGACGACAAATCCTACGACAAAATCGCCACCCATGACGAAGTTTCCGAACGTCTCGATAACGTGCCCGGCTTGCCCGGAACCAAGGATGAGTTTGGTTGCGGCAACCGATAGGGCAAGTCGAAAAAGGGTTGTGATGACCAGAAGGGGCGGAAACGAGCTGAACTGCAGGGGGTCGGTGATGTTGACCGTTGTCAAGAGAATCATCACCGAGGTTCCGAGCGCTACGACCAGACCAAGATCAAGCATCCAGCCGGGCATCGGGAGCATGAGCATCGCGACGATGACAAGGAGACCGATTCCGGCGAGGATATCGGTATGTTTGAGAATCTTAGCGACGACTTGCATTGGCTTGAGGCAAAGGATGCCCGTATTGGAGTTATTGGATGCCAGCCGCACTTTTGGAGGGCAAAACCGGTAATTGCCTGAGGGATTCAGATCGATCGGGAGGAGCGGACAAGTCTCTGTTCCATGGAACCTGGAAATACTGTTATTTCTCTAGGTAACTGGGAGCCCGTTGTGGAATACGTAAGGTGGGCCAAGGCACTGGTTTGTGCTCTAGCTCAAATTTCGATACGCCATGAGAGGGAAAATCGGCCGAGGGACGAAGAAGAATTCGACTCAGGTCAGTCTGTCTGCAAAACCTGCTGAAGGGCGGGGGGCACTTGGCGTAGCGGTTCGGTTTGGCTTGTTTGTGTTCACTGTCAGCCTCGCAAGTGGCTTTATTGCTGGCATGGGCGTAAAGAAGGCGGCCAGGTCCAGAATCATCACAAGCTATAACGAAATGCGAACTCTGACCGGGGGACTGCTTGCCAAGAGCGTCAATCCGGTGAAGCTCAAAACGGTTTGGACAGAAGCCGACAAGCCGAAACCTTCTTACCAACAAACGCTCACTTCGCTCCGTCGGTTCATTGCTAGAGATCCTCGCTTAGCAAATGCATTTGTTGTCAGGCTCATCAAGGGTCGTGTAACTTACGTGGTTGATCCGGGTCCCAATGGCAGACGCGAGGATGGACGCCAGATTTTGCAGGCGAAGATTGGAGAGTCGATCGATAAGCCGAGTGCGAATCTTCTTTTAACCCTCAAAACCGGAAGACCTTCCCTGGACCAAATCGTTCTAGAAGAGCCAGGTGCCGATGTTCTGCGAAGTTACGCAGCTCTTCTTGGTAGAAATGGAAAACCAGTGGCAGCGGTTTGTCTTGACGTTAAGAACGCACCCCTTGCGCACGACCTAGAAGACCTTGAGGCGTCTTTTGAAGTCGGCATTTTCGGGGCGTTTGCCTTTAGTCTTCTCCTTGGAGTCATTGCGGGAATGATTGTTAGACGTCTTCGAGTAACGGTTTCTGAACAAAGCTCAAAACTGGGGCGAACTGAAGAGAATTTGGCCGCCACCGCACAAGAGGCAAAGGCACTGAATGAGTCACTAGTCCGAACCTTAAATGCCGCGGGGTGCCTTGTTTGGATGGGACACGCAAAGATCCACGACGGAAAACTCAGTTGGGCGGCGATGCTTAAGCATCAATCTCCGTTTGCTTGGATTGAGCACCAAATTGCGTCGGGTGACACATTTGACTATCTTTGGGAGACTTTGCGCGATCCCGAAGATGAGCAGCTTTGGCAGAGAGCAGTCAAAGAAGCAGTCGCTAAGAAGTCGGAGACTATTTCGACGGAATACAGGATTTGCCGTGACAATGGCAACTCATATTGGTTCTCTGAGCAACTCACGCTTGCCTATAATCCTGACGGCACGATTTCACTCGAGGGTTTTGTCAGCGATATCTCTGAAACGAGAGCGCGAGGCGAAGAAGTCCGACAGCTGGCATTTTTTGATACGGTTACAGGTCTCATCAATCGCACGAAGATCCATGAAGTGATCTCGTTCTTCCTCAGTGAGTCCCCCCGGATGGGCGTCGTCGGGATAGAGATCAGCAACTTCCGCAACATTAACGAGTCGTGGGGTGCTGAGATAGGAGACAAGCTCTTGAAAGCATTTGGTGCGACGTTATCCGAAGGAGTCGCATCGGCTGGGATTGTGGGTCGGCTTGCAGGAGATGACTTTGTGGTTATCGTTCCCGACACTCACGCGATGTCTTGGATTGTCGGCAAGATTGACGAACTCTGCCAAAAGGCAATCCACATTGACGGAGTCGAGATTGCGAAAATGTGCCGAATCGGCTACGTTCAAGCCGAAGATGGTGAGACCGCGACAGGAATATTGCGAAAAGCCAACCTTGCGTTGGAGAATGCTCGGAAAAATCAGTCGATCTACCCGGTGATCTACAAGCCAGAGATGAGCTTCCGGGCCAAAATGCGGGTCGAACTGGAAACTGCCATGAGGCAGGCTTTAACCGATGGCGAGTTTCACCTTGTCTTCCAGCCGATCTACTGCAACCGAACGAAACGCCTGGTGAAAGCTGAGGCGCTTCTCAGGTGGAATTCGAGCCGCTTTGGGCAGGTTTCTCCGGCGACGTTTATCCCCATTGCGGAAGAATCAGACATTATCAACGACCTTGGCAACTATGTTCTTGACGAGACCGCAAAGGCGATCAAGAAGGTCATTGAGCTGACCCGCGACGAGAGTTTTGCGATTAGCATGAATCTTTCTCTGCGTCAGTTGAAGAACACAACAACACTCCATGCGTTCAGTGCAGCGGTTGATCGATGGGGGATCACCACGAAGAACCTCATTATTGAGGTGACTGAATCCTCGATCATGCACGATGCCGGTGAATGTCTAGCGATGCTCGTTCAGCTTCAGGACCGTGGCTTCAGCCTGGCGATTGATGACTTTGGAACCGGTTACTCGTCGCTGGCTACGCTGGCGAGCCTTCCTTTTGATATTCTGAAGATTGACAAGAGGTTTGTCGATGGAATTGCAGTAGATAAGAAGCAAGAAGAGGTGATTGGAACCATCATTCGTCTCGCCCGGGCGCTCAATCTTCAGATCGTTGCCGAGGGCATTGAGACCGAACCGCAGTATGAGTTCCTTGCCGCAAAACAGGTGGAATTCAGCCAGGGATACTTCTTCAGCAAGCCGTTGCCACTTGAAGATCTCGTCCTCTTGGCGCACAACGGCAACGACCTCGCCGCGTAGTGATTGAGGTATTATCTCTTTCCTAACGCGCTCGTAGCTCAGTGGATAGAGCATCGGCTTGCGGAGCCGGAGGTCGGAGGTTCGAGTCCTCTCGAGCGCGCCAATATCCTCCCAACCGGTTACCCCCTTAGGGTATAATCTGTGTGTGAATCGGCCCAATGTTGATCAACTTGGTTCCGTCGCAAGCTTTGCTTGCGCTGTTCACTGCGCCCTCACGGGTTTGGCTCTTGGCGTTCTTTCCTCGGCGGGATTAGGCTTTGTGGGAAACCCGATTCTCGAATTCCTTTTTATCGGTTCCACGGTTGCTCTCGGACTTTGGGCAGTTGTCAGGGGCTACCGGCTACACCATTCGTGGCATCCACCCGTCCTGTTTCTTTGTGGAATTGCGATGATTTTCCTGGCCCATAAAAATGAGCCAGGATGGGTGTTCTCGGTTCTAGGCGGAGCGCTTCTGATCACGTTCCATTGGATAAATCAGAAGCTGACCCGTCAGTGCCGAGCCTGATTCACATTGACTGATCGCCGTACAGGGTTTGGATGTAGCTGACCTGACCCATGTGATAGGTTGCGTTCCAACCCGCGAAGGTCATCGTCTGGAGGAAGGTGTATTTGCCCCAGGGGAACTCGACTTCGGTTTGGAATTCAGCTTCTGGGAATGCTCTCACGGCTTCGCTGAATTTCTTCATGTTCTCGTTAGCGGCTGCCTCGCAAGCAGCGAGATCGGTGAGAGTCGCTTTGGCTTCTTCGAAACCGCCAAAGATGGATGGATCAAATCCTCTCGCAGCCAGAAGTCCGGGCACCCAGAGTGGGCAGAGTGCGACTTCCTGAGCTTGGTCGAGGGTCGAGCGACCAGTGTCGAGTGGCTTCCAGTCCATTTTATCGGCGGGAACCTTGCGGCAGTTTTCGAAGAAGTTGGCGAAATTTCGTTCAGTGTCCTGAATGATGAAGTCGATGACGTTCATAACGATGCGAACTATACAGATGTCTACATGTTCTTGTCAAGAGGGTGATTTAGAAAACTGTAAAAATTACCAGCAGAAACTTTGAGCGTTTTGTTAGAGTTGTGTTATAATCCGTTTGTGAATTCGTATTCTCGGATTCTTTCAACGGTGAATTGGCAATGAAGCGATTTTTAATTGGCGGACTTTTCGTCCTGACGGCTGCAGTCGGTACGGCGCAGACTTATTACTTGACAGGGGCTCCTGTAGGTTGGAGTGAACCCGGACTTGGCTCATCCATCGCGATGGCTTTTAATGGTTCAACCGGTTTTTATGAGGCTACGTTCACTGGACTAACCATTGGACAGAACTATGAGTTCAAGACTTTCAACGGTGCCGGCTGGTCCGGAGGTTACGGTAATAACTCCAGGGTCAACGCAACCGCAACTTCTATGAAAGTTGTTCTGGATCCAGATGCGACGGACAATACAGACCTTGCTGAGGGTTGGATGCCGGCAACAGGACATCGACTCGGTTTCGAAATGGACAACCAGTATTCGAAGAATTTCGAAGTCATGGGCTCCTTTAACGGTTTCAGCACACCGATTTCGATGACCTACCTTGGTAACGGTCGTTACGCAACTGCAGAACTGCCAAACACGTTCTTGGCTCCAAACACAACGATCGATTTCAAGTTCCGAGAGGCGGGAACCTGGGGCAATACGAACATTGGACCTGGATTTAGTGAAGGCGGCAACATCTCGTTCACTTCCAATGCAACCTGGAACACAACCCAGTTCATCCTGGAACCAGCTAAGGGGCGCTACGCTGTTGTTCCTGAGCCAGCTTCCATGGCTGCCCTCGGTCTTGGTCTGCTCGGTATTGCCCGACGACGACGAAACAAGTAAGTCTCATCCGAGGTATCAAAAACGCCACTCAAACGAGTGGCGTTTTTGTTTTTGACTCTCCGTTCGAAGAGGACGTCACCCGTTTCCTTTTGGCAATTGCAGTCGGCCCCGCTGATCCCGATTTCACTCTCCGTACGAAGAACTCCGAAGGGCCTCACGAAGACACGCTGAAAAGCCATCAAGGTAGCGACAACGTCATCCTTCTCTGATTTCCGGCCGCCTTCACCGGTGTTTGCACCAAGGAGTTTTGCGATCTGAGTAGTGGAGTCCACAACCTCCCCGACGCATAGGTCTACGGTATCTCCTGCGATTCTGCTTTTGCTCAAGAACGTTGGGCGAAATCCGAGATTATTTCGGTCACCTTGCTCAGCGACTACCAACACAAAACGACGGAAGCCTACGATGTCGTTCTTCCTGACCTTGCTTGCCTTGGCCCGGCTTCCAAGCGGGCGGCTTTTGTGATCGATCAGACGGGGATCATCTGGTATTCAGAGGAGACTCGTACGCCTGGCGACCTGCCTAATTTCGCAGCGATCATCGAAGTTTTGCAATCCCTCTAAACCAAACCGCCAATCTTCACCCGAAAGGGAATAAACTCACGGGCGAAGATGAAAATAGGTCTGTTTATCGCGCTGTTTGGCGACAAGCCACTCGAAGAAGCTCTTGATACCTGCGTTGCCGAGGGCATCCAGGCCGTCGAAATCGGTTGTGGAGCCTATCCCGGTTCCGGTCACCTCGATGTTGCTAAGCTTCTCGAAAGCAAAGCCGATCGCGATGCACTTCTCAAGAAGATCGAGAGCCGTGGTCTGATGCTCTCAGCACTGAGCTGCCACGGTAACGCGCTTCACCCGGTGAAGAGCATTGCTGAAGATCATCATAACGCTTTTGTCAACGGTGTGAAACTTGCCTCCATGCTTGGAGTTCCTGTCGTCAACGGGTTTAGCGGCTGCCCAGGCGACGCTCCCGGCGCGAAGAACCCGAACTGGGTCACTTGCGCATGGCCAGATGAGTTCCGAGATATTCTCGAGTATCAGTGGAACGACGTCGTTTTCCCTTATTGGAAGGAGCAAGCCGCCTTCCTGAAGCAGCAAAACGTTAAGTTTGCAATCGAAATGCACCCCGGATTCGTTTGCTACTCAAACGACACCCTGCTCAAGCTCCGGAACGGAATCGGAGCCGACGGCGAATGGATCGGAGCAAACTTTGATCCGAGTCACCTTTGGTGGCAGGGAATTGATCCGATCGCGGCGGTTCGGCAGCTTGCACAAGAGGGTGCGCTGTATCACGTTCACGCGAAGGACACGAAGATCAATGACTACACTTCAGCTTTGAACGGCAACTTGGACGCCAAGTCCTACGGAGACATCAATGGTCGAAGCTGGGTTTTCCGCTCGGTTGGCTACGGCCACGGCGTCGAATGGTGGAAGCAGTTCTGCTCCGAACTTCGAATGGGTGGCTACGACTATGTGCTTTCGATTGAGCATGAAGATGGTCTCATGTCGCCGATGGAAGGACTCCGAAAGGCTCTCGATGTGCTGAAGCAGTCGGTCATCCAGGAATCGGCCGGCGAAATGTTCTGGGCTCGTGACTAATCATTCAACTTACGCCGCGCCGCGGAGCTGTTCCAGCTCCTCGGTGAGGCGGAGAGCGACACGCTTTGCGCGCATGCCCATTGCTTGGATGAGGGCGATTTGCTCGATGCTTTCTGAGGGCATCAGATACGGCCAAGGCTCGACGCTCACACCCGCGCTCTGCGCGGCCATGGTTGCAACTTCAGTCGCGCCGATAATGAGCCGCTCCTTGTCGTCAAGGTCAAAGTCTTGAGGACCTCGCAACGCGATCGTAAGTTCGCGGGTCAGGTTCCAAGCTGAGGCTAGGCGTCCGGCGGCCGAATGAATCGACTCTCCGTTAACCGTTTGGAATGCGTTGGCGATTGGGATCTGGCGCAATCGAGCAACTGACGCCGCCGCGTCAAACTCTTCCGGGAACTGTCTTGCGACGAGTGCGATCGAAAGGGAAGAGAACATTGCGAAAGACGCAGCCCTAATTTGAAGTTCGGCGTCGGTCAGAGTTAAATCTTGCTCCAGCGCCATGGGAGCTAAGCAACCGATGACGAGACATCCGAGTGACATTTGGGATCCGCTGACGACAGCGCTTCTCACTCGAGATCCAGAGATCCAAAGGTCAGCCGCAATAGCCAGTTGAGCCAAAGCCGCTGGTCCCGCCCGCTGAATGATCAGAGGCATGTTGCTTTCGAATCCGAGGAACTCACAGATTGTGCGTGTGGTTTTGGTGACGATCACATCTGAGGCGAGAACTGTGAGCAAAGTCCGCGCGTCATGATGCTCATGCTGAATCAACAGCATGGCCGCAGTTGGCGGGAGCGGAGTTGCTTGCAACGAGTTCATCGGCAATCTTGACAGGTGCTCGTAGCACCACAGTAATAGTTTCGGGAACCTGTGGGGTAAACCACACTGTTTTTGAATTAAGGTATCATAGGAGATTCGAGGTTATCATGAAGGAAGGAATTCACCCAACACTCTATCCGGTTCTTTTTGTAGACGGCGAGCATGAGTGGATCGGAACATCGACCACCAAAACCGCCAACGTACGTTCGGTAAACGGTGTCGACCACTACGTTATCAACTGCGAAATCAGCGCCTTTAGCCACCCATTCTATACGGGTCAGAAGAAGCTGGTCGATACCGCAGGTCGCGTTGAGAAGTTTATGCGACGATACGGCAACGCGCCCAAGAAGTAAACAACGGAGTCCCACCTGCTCATGCGCCAGATGCAGAGAAAGGGAATCTACATTACAGCCGCAACGGTCTTCGGACTTGTTGTGGCTGGTTTCATTTTGAACGCATTTCGAGTTCGACGCGATGAGGGAGTAGCTCTTTCGAGCGCGGTGTCGCCGGTCTACTGGGCGGATCGTTTTGCCGGTAAGGATTATTTCAATCCCGATCGCCGTATTTTCTACCGTGGAAATCGAGAGCGAAAGACGGTTGCACTCACGATTGATGATGGTCCTTACCCACTGTCATGCCAAAAGCTGCTCAAGACTCTTAAGGACAAGAATGTCACGGCATCGTTCTTCTTGGTGGGTAAACAGGTGGATGGAAACCCCGACCTTGTCCGCATGATTGATGCCGACAAGCACGAGATCTGCAACCACACTTACGATCATGTGAGGCTCGACAAGCTGAGTCGCGAAAAGGTTTTTGACCAGATTCATGCCTGTGACGTCGCGGTTCAAAACGCAATCGGCAAGAAGATGACCCTGTTCCGCCCGCCGGGGATGCGCTTCTCGAATACGGTCATTGATGTTTTGAAGCAGAAGGGCGAAGTGATGGTGCACTGGGGGATCGGAGCGAAAGACTTTGTGGGCACTGTCCCAGACTACGAACTCACCCCAGAGCTTCGGAAGTTGCCCAAAACAACTCCAAAGCGCATTATTGATTACGTGACCAAGCAGCTGAAGCCTGGCATGATTATCCTGCTTCACGACAACCCAATCACTGCCGAAGCGCTTGGTCCCATGATCGACGCTGTTCGGGCTCAAGGCTACGAGTTCGAATCGTGCGCCGATATGATGAAAAACCTGCCAAATCCGGTTTATGTAGACGTCAATCCTATCGCCGTGAATCTGGTTGCAGACGGTCGCTAGCCGTCATAATAGAGGCATGCCTCAGCATCCTCACCGCATTCCTCTTGAGCAAGCCGATCCCACGATCTATGGCCTGATCCAAAGGGAGGAACTACGCCAAGAGGAAAACATTGAGCTGATTGCTTCGGAGAATATTGCGTCTTTGGCGGTTCGTGAGGCAATGAGCTCCGTCCTGACAGACAAGTACGCCGAGGGTTATCCAGGGAAGCGATACTACGGTGGGTGCGAGGTTGTCGATGAGATTGAACAGCTCGCGATTGACCGTGTGAAAGAGCTTTATGGTGCGGAGCATGCGAACGTTCAGCCGCACAGCGGAGCACAAGCGAACATGGCGGTCTATTTCGCCTTCCTAAAGCCCGGCGACACCTTGATGGCAATGAACCTCGCTCATGGCGGACACCTCACCCACGGTTCCCATGTGAACTTCAGTGGCATGTTCTATAACATCGTTCCTTACGGCGTTGCCGAAGGTAGCGAGGTCATCGACTACGACGCGTTCCGCAAGTCGGCTCTTGAAACCAAGCCGAAAATGATCGTCAGTGGAGCGACGGCGTATTCTCGCCAGTTCGACTTTGCCAAAATCCGAGAGATCGCCGACGAAGTAGGCGCGCTTCACATGTGCGATATGTCTCACTATTCGGGACTGATCGCAGGTGGCATTTACGATTCCCCAGTCCCGCATTGTGACTTTGTTACCTCCACGACCCACAAGTCAATCCGGGGTCCAAGGGGCGGAATGATCCTCTGTAAGGAGCAGTATGCAAAGGAGATTGACAAGTCGGTCTTCCCAGGAATTCAGGGTGGTCCGCTGATGCACGTCATCGCCGCCAAGGCGATTGCTTTTGGAGAAGCTCTGCAACCTTCGTTCAAGGAGTACCAGAAGCAGATAGCTCTCAACGCCAAAGCCCTGGCGAAGGCGATGGAGAATGAGGGTTTTCGAGTTGTCTCGGGAGGAACTGATTCGCACCTGATGTTGATTGACCTGCGACCTTATGGAGTCACCGGAAAGATCGCCCAAATTGCACTTGATGAGGCGGCGATTACAACGAATAAGAACTCAATTCCTTTCGATCCTGAAAAGCCATTTGTAACGAGCGGAATTCGTCTCGGCACTCCTGCGGTTACAACCCGAGGAATGAAAGAAGGGGAGATGTCGGAGATCGCTGCGCTCATCGCCCAGACGTTAAGGGTTCACGACAATGAGGACGGACTCAAAGCGGTTCGAGCGAAGACGATCGAACTCACCAAGCGATTCCCCATTCATTTGGTTTAAAGCGTCTTTGGGAGTGCGCGAGCGCACTCCCAAAGGGCTAATCCTGCCGGGTAGGAACCCAGGCAGTCGTTCGTCCGCCGATCTGCTCGCGGATGATTGACTGTCCGTCGATCACTTCATCCCCTTTTGCCCCGCCCCAACGGTAGTGGAAGAGCCAAGTGGAGGGGAACTTATCTTTGTCCGCACCGACTTCGACGGCGTGCGAGATGACGTCTTGGAGGGCGGCGTGAAGCCGCGTACAGTCCTCGATGGTTAAAGTCTTTCCGTGCCGGGAAGGACGAATGCCCGCTAGATACAACACTTCATCTGCGATCCAGTTGCCGACACCGCAGAACAGCGATTGATCCAAGAGCAGAGCCTTGATGGGTGCGGAGCGACGTGCGACGGATTCAAAAATAGTAGCAGGAGAGGGAAGGGAGGTATAGCAATCTGGCCCTAACTTTGAGATTGCCGCATCATCTGACGGAGACGAGCAAAGCCATATTCGCGCTAGCCGACGACCGTCAGTCATCACAACTTGGCCGCCGTCTTCGGCGGTCAGGAGCATTTTTAGGAACTTAGGACGTCCATCGGCATCTTCCATAGGAGCCTGTCCATGCTCGCGGAGTCGGATCGTCGAGGCTCCAATTTCCCGGACCCATCCTGCCATCCCGAGATGCCCAAAGAGCCAGGGTTTGGTATCCAGTTCCAACCAGAAGTATTTGCCGATCCGTCCCGTTCCAGTAACCGTTTTTCCAACGATTGCCTCCCGAACAACTTCCGCCGGAGTTTTTTTCAGCACGATGGAGTCCTCGGCAATCTCAGCGTCAACGATCCGTTGCCCGGTCAGAACACGATCAAAGATACGGCGAACGGTTTCAACTTCTGGCAGCTCTGGCACCGTATAAGGATACTAAGGAACCAGGAGATATCACATGGACCGAAGCGATTACACCAAGGGAGAGTTACGCGAAGAAGACTTGCAGCCGGACCCATTCCAGCTGTTCCGAGGATGGCTCGACACTGCTCGTCGGCAGGGCGCGATTGAGCCTGAGGCGTTTTGTCTTTCCACCAGCACTTCGGACGGAAAGCCGAGTGGTCGTATGTTGCTCTTGCGGGGCATTGACGAGGGACTGCTTTTTTACACCAACTACCTTTCCCGCAAAGGTGGTGAGCTTACTTCGAACCCGTATGCTGCCATGACCTTTTGGTGGGGCAGCCTCGAAAGGCAGTTGCGTGTTGAGGGTGATGTGGAGCAGGTCACTCCGGAAGAATCGCAGGCGTATTTTGATTCAAGGCCACCCGGCAGCCGCCAAGCAAGTGCGGCGAGTCCGCAAAGCCAAGTTGTGGCAGATCGCGCCGAACTGGACGCAAGGGTTGAGGCCGCGGGAACGGAGCGACCAGATCACTGGGGCGGCTACCGTCTGGTGCCCCACACCTTTGAGTTCTGGCAAGGTCGTCCATCGCGTCTCCATGATCGGTTCCGCTATAAAAGGTCTGACGATGGCTGGAGAATTGAACGCCTCGCGCCTTAGTTATCGAAGCAGTAAGCCGGCAATTGCCACGACCATAGCGATCCCACCAATCGTCAGAATTCCAACGAGGTACGGATCTTTTCGTCGCCAGGCTTGGTACATGTCGATGACGCCGAGGAACGCCATGATGTACCCGTAGCCATCAGTGAAGAGGATCAGAGACACCGAGAGGACGCTCCAAAACGTGATCGAAACGAGACCCGCCTTGGAAGGTTTTTGGAGGGGAACTTCTGTGACCCGCGGGTACTCGGCGTACTCTGTTACGGGAGGTTCAACTGTTTTCGGAGGCTGATCCACTAGCCCGAGTTCGGGAATGGAATGGGCAAGTACGGTCTCACCGCCAGGAGTGATTCTGACGGTTGCGCGAGGTGTTACGCGTCCCTCGGATGCCCACGTGATGAGAGTTTCGAGCTCGACTGGCCCGTACTCATTTCCATCCTTTCCAACTAAGACATAGGCCATGTTTTCTTAACGGAAGATTGGGCCCACAACGAATCGAACTACAAGCGCGATCACGGTGCACACGATGGCAATGATGAAGGCCGCAAGTCCACCCTGCTGGGACTCTTCCTTTGCCTTCCAGCCCATCTGGATTGCATAGGACCCGAGAAGTATTGCGAGAAACCCGATGGTGACCCCGACCACCAATGTGGCAACTGAGAGACCGATAGTGATCCAGAAAGGCTTCAGTCCCTGGTCGCTGTAGTTGCGCATCATCTGCGCTGTCATATCTTGCTGTGCGTAACTGGGTCGGTTCTCGTATCCGGCCATCGGGGCGACTGCTCCTAGCGAAGGAACTGGAGCAGGAGGGAACAGATGTGAAACCTCTGGCATCGTGCTCGCCTGCAACACCATACCGTTCGATACATTGCGGATCTTCGAAGAAGGAACAACCCGATTATCCTTGACCCATTCTTGCAAAGTGGACAGATCAACAGGTCCATATTCGTTCCCGTCGGTACCCGTCACGAAGTATTGCATCGATCTATTATGGCTCCTCGAGTGTATGGGTTCAATCCACCGGAGGGATGACCTTGACGATGCGAACACTCCCGCCCTCGCGAGCCAAATAAATTGAAGCCGCTCGATCCCTCGGCCAAGCCGCGGGATCCGTTAAGTTGATCAGTTCCTTGGAGAATTTGAATGTTACAAATCGGGGAACGGTGTTGATCAGCACTCTGCCGGTATCAAACTGCTTCGCGTACAGAACGCCGTAGAATGCTCCAGTTTCGGCAACCCAATTCCGCTTGCAAACTTCGAATCGCTCCTGCTTGGCATCAGGCTTGTCCTCTTGGCGAGGGATCTCCGAGAGCGGAGTGATTAGCTTCATTCCGCCTTGGAGCGCTTTCGTCGGGTTTCGCAGCCCCTCTCCTGAGTACAGTTCGAAGTGCAGATGGGGTCCGGTTGCTTTCCCCGAATCCCCAACATAGCCGACTAACTGCCCAGCCTTAACCCGATCGCCATGTCTAAGAACCGGAGAGAACATGTAATCAGGGTCTGATTGGTTGTCATTTGTTCCGGGAGAATCGTTATTCAAATGAGTTCCGAGACACTTCCAGCCGTTGTCGCCGTACACCCAAAACGAGTTGACCTTCTTGCCAAAAACTCCGTCGAACGGAGCAACAACGGGGGTCATCTTCCTAGCCCGTATGTCTACACCTGTATGACGGAATGAACCGCGCCCTTCGTTGTAGTTGTCGCGCCAATCGACTTGACCGACGACCGGAAAAATGATCTTGAGTTCTGCCATCCCTGTGGGCAAAGGAGCGTTGGTATAGGGGGCGACGGGAGGCGGAAATTTCCCATAGGACGCCCACGTCTGTGCAGCGATCATCGCCGGTATCAAGCATCCCATGCCCTTATTAGTACCCTGTTTGAACCCGCGAGTTCCCGGGTAAATTAACAGGGTGAGTCTTGAGGTCCTGATCTCCGAAGCCGAGGTTGCTCGCCGTACCAAGGAGATGGCCGCAGAAATAGTCGCTTCCGTAACTGCTGCTGACCAGCCGATCATTCTTCTAGGCATCCTCAAAGGCTCCGTTCACTTCCTCTCTGACCTTAGCCGAGCTCTCTGGGCTTTAGATTGCGAATGCCAACTCGAATTCATGCAAGTGAGTAGCTGGCATGGAGAAATGGCAAGTTCGGGAATCGTGCAGATCAAGAAAGATCTGGACAGTTCAATTGAGGGTCGTGACGTGGTCATCGTTGAAGACATTCTTGATACGGGTCGTACATTGGCGCACCTTCGGGAACTCCTTGCTGTAAGGCGGCCGAAGTCGCTGCAGATTTGCACTTTGCTGAGCAAGCCGGATGCGCGGATTGTCGATGTCAACGCAGAATTTCTCGGCTTCGAGATTCCTGATAAATTTGTGGTAGGATATGGACTAGATTACGACGAGCGGTATCGCAACTTGCCTTACATCGCTGTCTATCACCAAGACTAAGGTCTTCGTGAATCCCCCCTATCCCACTCAACGGACTGATATACGTCTATGAACCCTACATTTCGACAACGCCAGGGCGCAGGTGCCGCTGGCGGAAACAATAACAACAATAACCGACGCCGTCGAGGCCCACGCCAATCGACCGAAGGGCTACCAAAGGGCGACACGCAGATCGATCCGGAACTGTTACCGGAAACAGATTTTAGCCATTACGATGACATGCCTCCGGCTGAGCTTCTGAAGCTCGCCAAAAAACACAAGATTTCTGCTGACCTCCTCAAGTACGAGGTCATCGAAGCGCTCCTCGTAAAGGTCAATGCCGAAAAGGATGCCATTTACGCGAAAGGCATTCTTGAGATCATGAACGACGGATGGGGTTTCCTTCGCAAGGACACCTATCAGCCATCTCCTGAAGACACCTACGTTGGTCAGACTCTGATCAAGAAGATGGGTCTTCGAGCGGGCGACATTCTGTTCGGCCTTTGCAAGCCGCAGAAAGAAGGCGAGCGATATCGGGGACTTTTCCGAGTTGAGTCGGTGAATAACCAAGGCATCACGACTTTCACCGCGAAGCCGAGAAAGAACTTTGACGAGCTGACCCCGTTGTTCCCTGACGAAAGGCTCGTCATGGAAACCAGCCCAGACAACATTCCGACCCGGATTGTTGACTTGATCTCTCCGATCGGAAAAGGTCAACGTGCCCTGATTGTTTCTCCGCCGAAGGCTGGAAAGACGACGATGATGAAGTCGATTGCGAACGCAGTCGCGGCAAATCACCCCGAAGTCTTTTTGATGGTGCTACTTGTCGACGAGCGACCCGAAGAGGTCACCGATATGCGCCGGTCCGTTCGCGGTCAGGTCATTTCGTCCACCTTCGACGAACCTGCTGAGAACCATATGCGCGTTGCCGAGCTTTGTATGGAGCAAGCCAAGCGCCTTGTGGAGAGCGGTCGCGACGTCGTGATTATGCTCGACTCCTTGACTCGACTTTCTCGAGCTTCGAACCTTACGATTAACCCTTCCGGTCGAACCTTGACCGGTGGTCTGGACCCGTCAGCTCTCTATCGCCCTCGCCGGTTCTTTGGTGCTGCACGAAACATCGAAGAAGGCGGTTCGCTGACGATTATCGCTTCGGTTCTCGTTGACACTGGATCGAAGATGGATGAGTCGATCTTTGAGGAACTGAAAGGAACTGGCAACAGCGAAATCATTCTCGACCGCGAACTTTCCGAGCGCCGCATCTGGCCGGCGATTGACGTTCGACGATCTTCTACACGACAGGAGCAGCTCTTGTTCAATCCGAACATCTATCAAGGTGTTGTTCAGCTTCGCCGGCTCATGGCCAAAGAGCAGAACTCAATGGAAGCTACCGAGCAGTTCATCAAGCTCATCAAGCGAACGCCGAACAATGCGGCGTTTATTGAGAGCGTCATCCAGCGCACCAGCGCGGCCGTTTAATCAACACGGGGTGAGGTTGTTCTTGACGAGAACAACCTCACCCGTTTTTGTGTTAGAGTGCTTCGACGAGCACCGCGGTTGCCTCTCCACCGCCGATGCAAGGCGTGGAAATGGCGTACTTTCCACCTCGACGGCGAAGCTCGAGAAGGGAAGTCATGACGAGTCGAGCGCCCGTCATTCCGATTGGATGACCAAGAGCAACGGCTCCGCCGTTGACGTTCAGCTTATCCAGCGGAATCCCGACTTTTTCGGCGCAGCCGAGTGCGACCACCGCGAAGGCTTCGTTAATCTCAAACAGATCGACATCTGCCAAGGCAATTCCGGCTTTGGCGACTAGTTTCTCAATTGCCGCCGCTGGCGCGGTGGTGAACTTCGTCGGCTCCTGGGCGTGGGTCGCGTATCCTGCGATTCGTCCGAGGGGCTTAAGGCCTCGTTTGGATGCCTCCTCGGCGGACATCATAACCAGTGCCGCCGCTCCGTCGTTGATTGAGCTGGCATTGCCAGCCGTAGTCACTCCGTCTTTGCTGAAGGCGGGCCGCAGCGTGGCCAGCTTCGCCAAGTCCCCACCCTTAGCAGGCTGCTCATCTTTCTCAAAAACCAGCGGATCGCCCTTACGCTGAGGAATTGAGACAGGAACAATCTCGTCGTCAAATCGACCAGCTGCCTGCGCAGCTTTTGCACGGGCGAAGGACTCGGCGGCAAACTCATCCAGCCGCTCTCGTGAGTAGCCAAGCTCGGCAGCTGTGGAGTCGCCGCAGTTACCCATGTGGCAGTTGTTGTAAGGATCCCAAAGGCCGTCATTGATCATCGTATCGACGAGTACGCCGTTGCCCATTCGGTAACCTGCCCTCGCCTTGTCCAGCACGTATGGGGCATTGGTCATGGACTCCATTCCGCCGGCAACAACCACCGAAGAATCGCCAAGTGCGATTGATTGCGCGGCCAACATTACCGCCTTCATTCCTGAGCCACAAACTTTGTTGATGGTCAGACAGGGAACTGAATCGGGCAGTCCGCCGTAGATTGCCGCCTGGCGCGCCGGCGCTTGTCCAAGGCCTCCGGAGAGCACGTTGCCCATGATAATTTCGTCAACGTCTGCACCGGTCAGGCCGGCTCGGGACAGGGCTCCTGCGATTGCCAATGCTCCGAGCTTTGGAGCAGAGAAGTCTGATAACGCTCCCTGAAAAGAGGCAACTGGAGTGCGAGCAACCGAAACAATCACAACGTCGTGCATGATCGTTCTAGGGTACCTGTCAGACCTTAAGGTCGGAGGCGATCGAGTGCGTGACGGATGCTCCAATCGCTTGCTTCGAGAGCTTCTTCGGCCTCATCACGAGTCGCCGTCGAGAGTTCGCAAACGATTCTAACACACCGGTCACGGAGTTTGATATTCTTCGCCTTCACATCGACCATCAAGTTCTCGATGACCTTTCCGTTGAGAACCATTGCGCCCGTGGAGATACGGTTGAGGCACATTTTCTGCGCGGTTCCCGCCTTTAGGCGCGTTGAGCCAGTCAAGATTTCTGGACCGGTATCGAGGAGAATTGCGTGCTCCGCTTCTGCCAAAACGGGTGTGCTTTTGTTGTTGGCGATTCCACATGTCCAGACGCCTTTTTGGCGAGCATGCTTGATCGCGCTTAGAACGAATGGCGTCGTACCGCTAGCAGCGATGCCAATTACAATATCCTTTGGGTTCAATCCCATGAGGTTGAGGGCTTGGATCGAGGCGGCCGGGTCGTCCTCGGCATCCTCTACTGCTTGGCTTGTTGCGACAGCACCACCTGACACAACGGCAACAAAATGTTCGGGATCGATCCCGAATGTTGGTGGCATCTCGGCAGCATCTGCAGTGGCAATCCGACCACTGGTCCCGGAGCCGATATAGAAGATACGCCCGCCCTCTCTAAACGCCTTCGCTGCATGCTCAATGGCGACGGCAATTGCCTCCTCAGCAGAGGTCATAACTCGAAAAACGGTGTGTTCTTCTTCGTTCATCAAGCGCACAACTTCGCGCGCATTCATTTTGTCAAGGCCGTACGACCGGGGGTTTCGAGATTCAGTTCCCATGATTTAGTTCTTTTGCTAGCTCTACAGCGCCGTAGAGCGGAGGACGAAGAAGTCGGTGTAGCTCCCATTCGATCTGTGGGAGTTCATCTTTGAGGTGATTCAAGAATGCATCTTTGAACTGGGCAGAAGCCTTCCAAACTCCGCCCGCGAGGGAAATCGAAAGTTGTTTCGACCCTGAGTGATGCGTTTTGACATGACTTGAAACGAGCTTGGCAAGGTCACCCATGTGCTGTTGGACACTGTTGATCGCGTACTCCTGACCTTCGGCAGCGTCGTGCCCGACCGCCTTGACCAACCGAGCTAGGATTGTTGCAGGAGAGGGTGCTTTGTAAACTCCCGTAACTAAGACCGATTCTTCAAGAGAGCCGAAAACATCTTCAATTTGATCTCTTAGGTAGCGCGTGGATTGCTCCGGATGTTGCAAGAAGTGCATGAGCGCATCCCTACCGAAGGAATAGCCCGAACCCTGGTCACCGAGAATGTACCCGCGACCTCCGCTCTTGACGATCTTTCCATTGTTGCGCGAGCAGACTAAAGAACCCGTTCCCGAGATCACACAGACATCGGCTTCCGGTGAAGCGTAAAGCGCAGCCGTATAGTCGGGCTCTGCCCGGAAGACAGCAGGGACGCCAAAGGTGTCCTGGAGGATTCCGATCCCGCGTTCACGGGTCTGGGGACTAATAAGCCCGGCGAAGCATCCGCAAACATAGTCTGGCTTCGGGCACCCTTTTGATGCGTTGGTCAGATTGCGACGGAGTCGCCCTTCGGGGGTCGAAACAAGATTCGCGGCTCCACTCTGACCCTGAAAGAGTACATTTCCTGCCTCGTCCATCGCCAAGACGCGGCTGGAAGATCCCCCGCAGTCGAGGCCGACGTAAACACTCATTTCTTGCCTAGATTACCCGCCGGAACCCTTGAGCCACTCGGCACGGCGAGCCAATTGTGCTGGGGTTGCCAGGATGTTTCGAGTCAGACGCGTGTCGTTTGCTTTGAACTTTCGTGCCTTCACGATAACCTGTTTCTCTTGTCCACCACGCTTCACCGTCACTTTCAGAGAGTCGGTCCCTTCTTGCTCGACAAGGATGAGATTGTCTCCATCCAACAGCGCGGTTTCCGTGCCAATTACCTTGATTATTGTTCCCGACTCGTTCACCACGAATGGTGCGTCAAGATACTCTTTGCCCGGGATCGTGAGCCTCAGTCCCAAATGCTCCAATTGCGAATAGGGAAGATCTTTGCCTTTCGAACGGATCAATGTGTCGTAAATCGGACCCAGTTTCACACCGCCAACCTCAACCACTAAGTCCCGTAGGGCACCTTCTTCGAACCCGGGTTTTGGCAATGCGTATCGATCAAATGCGATCCGCATCACGTCGTCCAGTGACTTTTTGCCTTCGGTCTCCTGTCGAATCGACGCGTCCAAAACGAACCCGGCCACGAGGCCCATATTGTAAAAGCTGAGGTCACCAAATCCACCGAAGCCGGTATCTTCCCAAGTGTTGAAGCACACCTCCTCGAGAGTCATCTTCTTGCGGGTTTCGCTTCGCTCAACGGTCCGAATTTCGTCTCGTAATCCATCCAAGAGTTGAGATTCGCTGGTCAGCCCGGCCTGAAAGGCGTGAAGCTTTGCGTAATAGTCTGTGACTCCTTCGGAGAACCACAGGTTTACCGTCCGTTGCGGCTTCGAGTAGTCAAACGGCCCAAGGATCTTTGGGCGAATCTGCTTGACGTTCCAGGAGTGATAGTACTCATGGGTCGCTAGTTCGTCCAAGTGTACGGTTTGGGAGTTCCCTACGGCAATCGTTGTCGAAGCCCGATGCTCGAGCCCGCCTCCGAAATCGCCAACCTCCAGGTGAATGAGATACAGGTACCGCTTGAATGGCACTGTTTTCATCATCTTGATCGCAGGAATGCTTCCGCGTCGAAGTCGCTCAGTCTCGGCGTCAACATCGCACCTCGGAGCTGGATCACCAACCCAAATCGCTTCGAAAGGTATTCCCTCGACCTTAAACGACCGGCGCACGAAACGCCCGAGCTGAATCGGATGATCCGCCAGCTCATCATAATCAGCTGACGAGTAGTTTCCCTGGCCATCGTGGTCCATCGCTGTCCCAATGTCCCACCCTGACGGCACATTGAATTTCACAGAGTGCTTATCGGTCATGTGTGCATCTGCATAGAGAAACGCAGATGGACCGTTGATGAATGCGTTCGTCGTCCGGACGTGAGTTCGGAAGAAGCCCATTCCGGCATCGTTACCCTGGATACGGTAGGTGATCACCACCGGTTCTTTGGTTGGATTAGTAATTTGAATTGAGCGAGAGTCGAGCTTCTTCGTGACCAATTTTTGTCCAGCCAAGTTGACGACGTTCACATCGAAAAGGGCCTTTTCGTAGTCGAGAAGAAAGTAGAAGCCTGGACACCACGCTGGGATTCGCACCGTCTCGCTCTCCTTCGCTCCGTCGATTTGCATTCGCACGGACAAATTCTTAGCCGCCGGATTGACGCGAACGTTGTACTTGACGTCCGCAGAAGCGAAGAGTGGGAGTGCGCTGAGCAACAGGCACAATGATGTGGTTCGTTTCACTTGCAGATATTGTGACGCTTTGGCACGTTACAAGTTGCGAGTCAACCAGTTCGGCAACAATGTTGAGTTCGTTAGGCGGCGCCGAAGAACCACGTGCACCAAATCAGCACATACATTGCTGAACCCACGGTGCAAGCTTTGTTTACGAAATCCTTGTTCTGTTTGGCGTACCAGGCCATGGTTGCCCACGCGATACCGATGGTGAGACCTTTCACGAAAGCAAACAGCCATTCGGACTGCAAGATGAAAACTCGCATCAGCGGGTTGAGCTCAACGATCATCCCTTTGGAGTGTAAGACGGCCGTTGAAACAAGGTCAACAAGGCCGATGGTCATCAGTAGAAAAACGCTCTTCGTCGGGAACGCCAGTGTCATAGCGTTCCTCATTCGCAAGCTCCATGCCGATTGTGTGCTATCCCCTAACATTTTCAATAAACCTATCAATGCAGCTCTGCGTCTCGCCCGTGGTGCAACCGTAGTGGTTAACGATCACGGAAACGATCTTAAGTGAACCGTCCTTGCACTTTACATAACCACTGAGCGAACTCACCATGTCAAGTGTGCCAGTTTTTCCAAAAAAGGTAGTGCCTTTAAGCCGATTGGCAAGCGTGCCAACGCCCGGTCTGGCCAGTGAATCCAGCCAGATTTGCCGGGTTGGTTGGTCATAGCTCCACCTGAGGAGCTTAGCAATGTTTGCGGCAGTGACGTTGTTTTTGCGGCTAAGGCCCGAGCCGTCGGCGACCTTGAACGAGTTCCTTTCCCATCCGATGCTTGTTAGCCAGTCGCCCAGATTCTTGGTTTGTCCGTTCGTTGAGCTGGTCAAGAGGTGCTCTGCCAGGCAGTTATCACTCTTCTGTAAGCACGTCTTGGCAATCTCCGAGAGCGGTGGGCTCTCCAGGGTGACGTCTGGTTCCCGGTTGACTTCTGGGCGTTTTGAAAGGTTCTCGCGTTTATAGCTGGTGCCGCCTGCGAGGTAGTCGAGCACCGACGAAGACGGATCAGGATCGCTGAGGGTGTCCGTTGCCTTTGACTGATCTGCCGGAGCTTCGCGTACCAACAGCTGTGCCAGGGGCGCATTGTAGGCAAACTTCGGCTTGATGAAGTCATTCTCAACAATTTCGATCCGGGGAGTGTACGGTTTGAAAACAGGTCCTTTTCCGGTAAACCACAACTCAACCCCAGCCTTTTCGAATGTCAAGGCATGAATGATTGGCGCGTATCGGTTCGGGAGATCGCCGACCTGCCAGGAATCTGGAACCTCGTTCTGATAAGCCTGCCATAGCTGAACCGCGACCACGCTATTTTTGGCAAACTGTTCCTTAGCTGCCGCGAGTCGATCCGGGGTCAGCAGAGGATCTCCTTCGGCCGATACCAAAGCCACCATTGATTCCAACCAGATCTGCGTCTTCCAGGTCTTTTGTGCTCCAAAAGTCTTGAGCGCAAATGCCGCGCTTACGAGCTTTTGATTGCTTGCTGGCATTAACCGGGTCGTGCCATTGCGCTCAAACAGCACCCTGCCGTTGGTATCTGTCACGACCGCCCCAACGATCGCACCTTTTAACTTTGGGTCGTCCAGTGCAGTACCCCAACCACGCTGGCCAAGGATCATGGAAACGGCAATGGTGCCGGTAATCATGCGGGTAGTTTACAGCGAAATGGTTAGCAGTGAAGAGCGGCTTTGGCAACTGCCTATCGCTCACCGCTCGCCGTCCGCCGACGATTGATCTTCGCCATTGCTCGCTCAACATAAGCCGACTCCGGCATTCCTAGAGCCTTGGTGATGAAGTAGTAACCCCACATGGCCACCAAGAACGCCCCAAGAGTAATCAGTAGGGTGGGGATCTTCCCTTGGTCTAAGGAACCGAGTGAAGTATTTGCCACGATGACTCCCACAACGACAACCGAAAGTGAGCCGACAAACGCCTTCGCGAGCGTCTGGGCTAGGCCCTTTATATCGATTCCGCCGATGCGTGGAGTGAGAACCATCGCCATCATCACAACCATCAGCATTGGCGCAATCGAACCCGCAAGCGGCAGTGCCAGATATCCCATAGGACCTCTTAACGCGAGGATCAAGAGAACGAAAATCCCCGTCGTTAAGGTCCCGATGACGACGGGAGTCTTCGTGTCTTGAATGGAGTAGAACGCCCGCATGATCACCGGGTGCAAGCACCAAGCCCAGATTCCGATGCAGAAGAGTCGGAGACAAAGAGCGACAGGAGGAACGTCCTCGACTTTGAACAAGCCTTGCTTGAAAAATGCCGATACGATTTGGGGTGCAAGCATCGCCATCAACACGCTTGCCGGAACAGTTAAGTACATCACTGTACGCATCGTGGAATCCAACTGCCGCCGGAATAAATCCATCCGGTCTTCGGCTCGGAACTGTGTCAAAACTGGAAAAACCGCCAACGCTAACGACTGTCCAAAAATCCCCAAAGGTGCCTGCATCAGCTTGTTTGCGTAATCGAGAGTTGAGTTCGTGCCTTCCGGATAGTAACTTCCAAAGAACTGCATGATCATGCTGAAAACGCTCGGCAGCGAGAGTCCCAGAATCACTGGCAGCATGAGCTTGAACACCTTCCGAACTCCCTCGTGGTGGATGTCGAATGAAGGTTTGAATTCCATTCCCATCCGCCGAATCACCAGGAACGGAACGACCAGGTTGCCGATGATGGCGCCGGCCGTTGCTCCATAACACATGCCGATGACGCCTGGTTCAATGAATCGCCCAAGAACCGCGGCGCCGAAAATGATGCCGATGTTGTAGATGTTCGGTCCCAAGCCTGGAATGGAGAACACCTTGCGCGCATACAGCGTCCCCATCATCAGGCCCCCAATAAAGAAAGCAAACTGTGCCGGGAGCAAAATCCGGCTCATGTGGGCGATGAGCGGCAACAATTCAGGATCAGTCTTGGCCTTGCCTAGGGCTACCGCATGAGCTAGCGGAAGAGCGAAAATTCCGCTGATGACGATGAACGCAAACACGATCACCGACATGATCGTAAGGACCGCACTGAAAACTTTCCAGGCATCCTTCTGTCGATTGGTGTGCCAGTACTCGCTGAATACCGGAATGAATGCCGAGCTTAGCGCTCCGCCGCTAACGAGCATGAAAAGCAGATCCGGAATCTGAAAAGAAAGTCGGTATGCGTCAGTGAAGGCGTTTCGACCAAACATGCCTGCGATGACCGAATCCCGGACCAGACCTAGCACCCGGCTAAGCAGAAGTGAGACCACCATGATCGTTCCCGCCCGTCCGACTCCGTTACCGACAGATGACTCGGATGGCGACGGAGGAATTTCACTCATGGCTACTTGGGGTTATTGTGACAGATCAAACTGCAGCAAGCAAAAACCCCTACTGCCTGGAGGCAATAGGGGTTTCAGCGTTAAAGCTTGAGAAGACTTAAAGTGCTCGGTCGATCAGCCCAGCAAGTGCTGCCTTCGGCGCCGCGCCGACTTGCTTGTCAACAACCTTGCCACCCTTGAAAACCAAGAGGGCAGGAATGCTCATGATGCCGTAGTTTTGGGCGACTTCGCCGTTTACGTCAACGTCCACCTTGAAGACCTTGGCCTTTCCTGCGTATTCTGTGGCCAGTTCTTCGACCGATGGTCCGATCATCTTGCACGGGCCACACCAAGGTGCCCAGAAGTCCACGAGGACGGGAACGTCGGAGTTCAGGACCTTCTCCTGGAACTCAGCTGCGGTGTTGATTGCGAGGTCTGCTGCCATTGTCTTTCTCAATATCTCCAATAGGGAATACGCATGAGCGTACCTTTCCAATCCCAAAATCTTTGGGATTTTCATCCGAGGTGTCACCAATTGCCAGGAAGCATCGTCTATAATTCCGAACCAGGGACTTCACGAAGTCTTTTTAGGTTTGGAGGCCAGAACAGATTTGAAACAGTCGAAATTTATTGCACTTTCCGCCGCATTTGCGGTCGTGTTGCTAGGCAGTGGGCAGGAAGCTCAGGCTGGCGACGGAACCAAAGTTAAGTCGAAAGGCAAGACCGCCAAGAAGTCAACCGGCGAAGTCCGATATGCAGTTCGGGGAACGGGCGCAGAGACGGGGCTTGCAGGAATTAACCTCTACGACAGCGGCCTCAAGGTGCTCCAAGTTTACGGTAATCCTGAAGCCATTAGTGCGATTACCGTTGGCGGAGCGGCCGCGACAGGTGGTGGCGAAGGTGGACCTCCAGGCGGATTCGGTGGAGCTCGCGGTCCTTCAGGCGGCGGCGGTGGGGCCCCTGGACGTCCAGGCGGCGGAGGTGGTGCTGCATCGCCCACAGCAGATTCAATTTTGCCTCCTGGTCTCGGTAACTTTGAGTTGTTCCCGAGCGACGCAATGGGCGATGGCGCACTTTGGAAACCAGCGGTAGGAAACTTTGGGCAGCCTGTAGACGTGCGGCAAGGGACAAGACTTCCACCGAAGGGTCCTGGTGTCTCCGGTGGTGGTCGGCCGCCATCTGGAGGTGGAGCTGAAGGTGTTGGAGCTCCGCAGGGAGCCACTCCTGGCGGAGCTCCTGCTGGTGGTGGAAACACCGCGTCTGAGTCCACCACTTTTACACGCTGGCAGTACACCAAAAACGGGACTAAGCTTGCGTTCATCATTGACAAGTTCAACCGAGTCCTTCAAATCGAAGCAATCGGTCTTGTTAACAAGAACATCTCTACCAAGCGAGGCGTCGGATTCGGAAACACGTTCCAAACCGTGATGAACAAGTACGCTCCAGCGAACGAGCCCGATGGCTACGATCTCGCTGGTAGCAACTTCACTATCCGATTCCTTACCCGAAGCCGGGTCGCCTTCCGATTGACCCAACTTGGAGGAAAGACTCCTCACGTGGTCACCGGAATCGTGGTCTCTGCAGGCAAGAAGTAAGGTTAGTTGAATGACGATCGCGATGAGATAAGGCGACGTATCGACCTCGTCGATCTCGTTTCTCAGCGCGTTCGTCTCAAACGTTCTGGCAAGAACTACACGGGGCTTTGTCCGTTTCACGACGACAAATCCCCGTCTTTTTATGTCAACCCCGCCCTTGGCAGGTACACCTGCTTCTCGTGTGGTGAGAAAGGGGATGTCTTCACATGGACAATGAAGACGCAAGGACTCGAATTCCGCGAGGCGTTGCAGCTCCTAGCCGATCAAGCTGGTGTCAAGCTCACGTCTTACTCCGGTCCAACTCAAGATAAATCCGAGCGAGAAGGGTGGCTTGCGACCATGCAGTCGGCGCTGATCTTTTATCGGAACGAGCTTGGAAAATCCTCGACGGCAAAGACCTACTGCGATAATCGAGACATTCCGCAATCTGTCATCGACGAATGGGAACTGGGTTATGCCCCCTCCGTTCGCGAGGGACTTGTTAGCCAACTCAAAAGGGATGGCCACCAACTGGTTGAGGCTGAGCGCCTGTTCCTTGTTCAAGGCGACCAACAGAATGGATACACCGATAAATTCTTCGGTCGACTCATGTTCCCAATCCGCGATGACCGGGGCGATCTCGTTGGCTTCGGTGGCCGAGTTCTGGGCGACGGAACGCCGAAGTACATCAACTCCTCGGACACACCGCTCTATCGAAAGAGCCGCGTTCTCTACGGGTTCCACAAAGCTCGCGATCGGATGATGAAGGAGCGCCACGCGGTGCTCGTCGAGGGCTACCTTGACGTGATTGCTTGCCACCGGGCAGGAGTGAAAGAAGCCGTTGCTAGCCTTGGTACCTCACTCGCCGAGGACCACGCCAAGCTCCTCAAGCGCTTCTGCGACAAAGTTACCATTCTGTACGACGCCGATAAAGCTGGCGAGAAGGCGGCAATGCGCGCGGTGGAAATCCTTGGCGAAGTGGGTCTGCAATGCCGCATCGCTCTGATGCCCCAGGGCGAAGACCCAGACACTCTCTTGCGGCAAAAAGGAGCGGAAGCAGTCCAAGAAGCCGTTACGAAAGCGGAAAGCCCTTTCGACTTCGAGATTCGCCTTCTTGAGTCTCGGCTTGGCATCCTCAGTGACGAATTCTGGGAGCAAATTCCGCTTGTCCTCGCCAAAGCTATCACGGAGCTTGACCTGGAGCGCCACATACTTCGCCTGGCCGGGCAACACCCTGCGATTCCCAACGCTCAATCCGCTGCCGCTGCGCTGAGAAGGGAGGTGAACAAGCACCGAAGAGCCGCGCAAAAGGGCATCAAAAATGAAGAACTTCCAGCGGCTCCGAAGATCAAGCGATCAGCAAGTTCCCTGCAAAAGGCCGAGCAAATTCTACTCGTTGTCTGGCTCGAACCAGAGCGAAGGCCGCTCATCAAGCCTCTCATTGAGGAGCAAGAACTCTGGCAAACGGGTACCGCACGGCTTCTGGTTCTCGCTTTAAAAGAAGCGTCCGAATTCGATGAACTTCCTGAGGATCTCCAAGCAATTCTTCTCGAAATCGACGCTTCGATTCCTCAGCAGGAGCGCACTGATGAGGTCGTCAAAAGCGCTGAAGTGCTGCTCCGGATCGAACTCTTGACAACCCAGATCCGGGCTGAAGAGGAGGTTCTACTGGCAGACCCCAATAATCAGGTGGCAGCCCAAAAGCGAAAAGAGCTGATTGCAAAACGCAACTCCCTCAAAACTCATCGAACAGGCCGGGGTAGCTAACGGTAAATCTTTCAGAAAAGTTCCACAAAATTCACTGTTTTTCGACAGATTTTTCGTAACATGGGAACCGTATTGGAATCATCTGCGATGTTAGGACAAGAGGGGATACTTACCATCGCGACGATCGAGCCAAAGCGACCAGTCAGGTGCCCAGCTCGAAGAATCGCACTCGCAAATTTGGAGCGTCAAAAGCCCGTTGTATTGGACGAGGAGGGCGAGGCGATTCCGTTGTTTGGCGAGCAACAGGATGACTTTGAAGACTCTGTGCACATGTGGTTTCGGCGCATCGGTCGTATCGCTCTTCTGCGGGGCGACCAGGAACTTGAGCTTGCTCAGCACGCTGCCTACGGTTGTACCGATTGCAAGCAACTTCTGATCGAATCGAACCTCCGTCTTGTGGTCAGCGTGGCAAAAAGGTTTGTTGGTCGCGGGCTTTCACTTCAAGACCTCATTCAGGAGGGCAACATGGGTCTCATCCGGGCCGTGGAGAAGTTTGATTCCGAACGAGGGTTCCGATTTAGCACCTACGCAACCTGGTGGATTCGCCAAGCCATTTCACGTGCCATTTGCGATCACGGACGTACGATCCGGGTGCCTGTCCACACGCTTGAAGCAGTCAATAGGATGATGAAGGTTGCCGGTCAGCTTCAGCAGGAACTCGGACGTGATGCCACTCTCGGCGAGCTCAGCAACAAGCTCAACATCACTCCTGAGCGGCTCATCGACTTTCAGCGTGCAACCGTCAACACGATTTCCTTGGATGCGCCAGTCGGTGACCACGACGATCTTGGCCTTGGCGACTTCGTCCAGAGCAAAGATGAAGAAACGCCAATGGAATCCGCCTTCAAAAACATTGTTCGGGATCAAATTGAATCCGTGCTGGACACTCTCACAGAAAGAGAGAAAGGGGTCATCATGCTACGTTTCGGACTTGTGGATGGAAACCCACGTACGCTTGAGGATGTCGCCCGCCACTTTAACGTCACTCGAGAGCGTATTCGCCAAATCGAGCAAAAATCATTGAAGAAGCTGAAGCACCCTTCTCGCATCAAGCCGCTTAGGGAATTGTTGGATGATTCGGCGCATTGCGCCTAGTCCGCTGGCGTAAGATAAGGAGTGCGCGCGCCGTATGCCATCGTCAATCTCGATTCTGGCGAATCGGTTAACTTGGAGTCTCTTTACTCCGAGCGCCCCTTGGCGCTAGTCTTCATGCGCCACTTTGGTTGCGTTTTTTGCCGTGAGCAATTGGCCAGTCTTCGTGAGTATAAGGACGACAATATTGTCCTCGTTGGGATGGGTGACCAAAAGGAGACGGTAGCGTTCAAAGGCCGCCTGGGGGTTCCGCAGATAATGATTTCGGATCCGACCAAGGCATTATTCCAGCAGTTTGGGCTGCGACGCGCCTCATTTGGTCAGTTCGTAAACCGACGAGTGATCACCAGAGGCATTTCGGCCATGAGGGCTGGGCATCGAGAAGGAATTCCCAACGCTGATCCTTTCCAGCTAGCTGGGGTTTTCATCATCAATCGGGAGGGTGAGGTCGTCTTCGAGCAGCGCTCAACCGACGCTTCCGACAATCTCCTTGGTCCTCAAATTGCCAGTGAACTCCGTGCGCGGTCATAATCTAAAGCCGTGCAAGACGAAAGCCGTTTGAGAATCGAGATTTGTGAGTATGCGGCCCTGCTTTGGGTCCGGGGTCTCATCGGAGGTATCGAAGGCAATTTATCTGTGCGCTTGGACGAGAACCTCATCCTGTGTACGCCGTCGGGTCTTGCAAAGGGGCATCTCAAGCCCAACCAACTGGTTCTGGTTGATCGTCAGGGCAATGAGCAAAACTCGCAACCGGCCCGGCTTGGCTTCCGTGATCAAGGTAGTTCTGCTCCCTCCCTCCGAGCGAGCTCGGAGATCAAAATGCATCTTGGTATCTACGCCGCCCGTTCCGACGTGACCGCGATCGTCCATGCCCATCCTCCCTTTGCGACGAGTTACGCATATGCCGAGCTCCCTCTCGATTTGAGCAGTAGTGCTGAGGGTCTCGCTGTAGTTGGTCAACCCGCTCTCCTCCCCTTCGCGAACCCTAGCACCGACGAGGTTCCTGAGAGTTTTAAGCCGTTTCTCAATGATCACAACGCTTTTCTCCTCACCGGCCACGGCGCGACCACGGTCGGAACAAGTCTGGAAGAAGCCTTCAACCGTATGGAAACTCTAGAGCGCCTCGCACAGGTGATGTACCAGGCGAGAATCCTCCGGCAAAGCTAGCTAACCAGTTCACGGTCTGGTTTACGCCCCTTAACAAGTTGTGTTGATCGTCACCAACGACACCTTACTCTGCATCGCTGGTCATACCGGGCCGACGCTCTAAGTAAACTGTTTCCCAGTTATGCGGATTCAAGCACCACGAGGCACCGAAGACGTCGTTCCGGCAAAGGCGGCGCGTTGGCAAGAAATCGAATCGGCATACCATCACATCGCCTCTCTCTACGGCTACCGCGAAATCCGAACTCCTGTTTTCGAAGACGTCCAGCTGTTTAAGCGAACCGCCGGTGAAACGAGCGACATCGTTGACAAGGAGATGTACGAGTTTCAGGATAAGGGCGGCCGGGACATCGCTCTGAAGCCAGAGGGCACCGCCCCTGCCATTCGCGCCGTCCTTGAGCACAATCTTTGCCCAACCGGGACGCATCTTCGACTCTGGTACGTAACTGCCTGCTATCGTTACGGTCGCCCGGGACAAGGGCGCCTGAGGGAGCTTCACCAGCTTGGAGCCGAACTTCTTGGATCCAGCTCAGCGGATGCTGACGCAGAAGTTTTGGAACTCGCGATGCGCTTTTTCGAGTCTCTTGGAATCATAGGTGCACCGGTCAAGATCAATTCAATTGGCCGCCAAGAATGCCGCGCCAAGTTCCGAGAGGTGATTCTTGATCACGTCAACACTTATCTCCAAGATGCCGACGAGGTGACCAGAGCGAAGATTGAGAAGAACCCGCTTGGCATGCTCGATTCTAAGGATACTAAGCAAAAAGAAGCTCTGCAAGGGCTTCCGTCGATCCTGGAGTTCCTTGAGGATGACTCAAAGCAAAGGTTCGATCAGCTTCAAGCTCTACTTGCAGAAGCCAAAGTCCCTTACCAAGTTTCCCCTGAGATCGTTCGTGGACTGGACTACTACACCGAAACCGTTTTCGAGTATGAGCACCCTGCCTTACCTGGTCTGAGCGTTTTCGGCGGTGGGCGTTATGATAACCTCGTCACCCAACTCGGCGGTCAAGCAACTCCCTGCGTCGGCTACGGAATCGGAATGGAACGTCTCCTCGCCGTCCTCGAAAAACTCGAGCATGAGACCAAGCAAGCTGCCCCGCTCGCCTTCATCGTCCAAGCAACAGAAAACGCCAGTCAAGTGGCAAGAGCAATTGCTCGAGATGTCAGATCAAAGAACATCCCCATTAGCCTTGACCTTGATCGACGCAGTTTGAAGAGCCAGATGCGCCAAGCCGATGGGTCGGGAGCAACCTTTGCCATCATCATCGGAGATGACGAACTCGCCCAGAGTAAGGTGTCGGTTAAAAACCTCAAAACAAGCGATCAGCAACTGGTAGCCTTCGACAAAGTCGTTGAGTTCCTATGCGAACATTCCTAGCTGTAACCCTGCTGATTCTGGGCACTCAATCTGCCCAGAGTCAAGCTCCGGATGTCCGCATCAAGGGTGATGTCAGTTTCAGTTACATCAACAATGATGGTGTAGGATTCCGAACCATCACTCCGCTCGCTCGCTATTCAACGATCTCTCTGAGCACACTTTCACCCCTCGGGTTTAACATCCTTCTCAGCCAGAGATTCAGCTTCATTCGAGATGACGCTGACAACGAGTTCTTTGACGAGTATTACATTGAGGATCCTGGTAGCTGGCGGATTGGGAAGCAATATCTGCCCTTCGGAGGAGGTCAACTCCTTAGAGAAACTGCCCTTGCGGCTCGCGTCGACTCCAACCTGATCTTTGAGGGCCTCCCCCTCAGTCTGGCCCTGGTGGACGCTGGGAAGGGAAGACAGGCGGGAGTGATTGGTCGACTCGGCGGACGCGGGTACGGTTTTAGTGCGGCACTGGGTGCACATTGGGGAATCAACGGAACCGCGTTCAACCTCTTCCAATCCCTCGGTCCAGGGCTTGGCCGAGAGCGAGGCTATCAGCAAGCATTCGGCTTTGACTGGAACCAACGCTCAGGTCGCCTGACTTATCGGTACGAGAGCGTCGCTCTACGACTCCCAAACGGCGGGGATGACGCACTCAACCTCACCGACTTCTCACTTAGTTACGACCTCGGAGACCGAAACTCGCTGCTCGTGGGATTGTCGCAAGGCAACGAACGTTGGATTCGCTTCGGAGGAACCTACAATGCCAAGCATGGCGTCACCGTGGAAGCCCTTACCAGGGCAATGAACGGGAGAATCGTCGAATCCAGTGTCACTCTCCGAGTTAGGTTCTAAAGCTGAGACCGAAGGTCTGAGAGTTGCTGCCGCCGTTCTGAGTCTGCTGGAGTCACGTCGATCATCAAATCAACCAGCCGCCTCAACTCGCGGTTCGGTGCGCCAGCATCCTTTTGCGCGTTGTACGCCTCGAGGTAGCAGTCGTAAGCATTCTCAAACTGCCTCATCTCTTTGTAAGCATTTCCAGCTTCCACCAACAACCGAGCCTTTGCCGCCCCACCGGTTGCTCCCTGTGCGTCATTGTAAATGACCCGAGGATCTGGTCCAGTGTAAGTCTCAACGGGTGCCTCTGGCACTGCCGCTGGCGAATTGCTTTCCCTCGCGATAGATGGATCAGTTGGAGAAGAGGTCGGAGCCGCCGCCGGAGCGGTCGAGACTTTTGGGACCGAGATCTCCCGCTTGGCTGCAGCCTGGCTCTGCTGGATAGAGTTTGTCACGGTAACAAAAGCTGCCACTAAGATCGCCGCCAACAGTCCGAATACTATGAAGGCAATCAACAGTTGCCGCATCTTTTCTTTCGCCTGCGCGCTGATCAGTGGAGGTCCCGGAGGGGGCGGATAGAACTGCCCCGGTGGCAACTGGTACTGCCCCGGTTGTGGTTGCTGATATGGGTTGTATGCTCCGTATTGAACAGGTGCTGAGATCAAGGGCGGCGGCGTCGGTGCGCCGTATGGGTTGTATCCCCCCTGGATGGGCTGACCGTAACCCGACATCGGCAGCGGTGGGCTCTGACCTGGATCAAAATACGGGTTTGGCGTTCCATAAGGTGTGTAGGGCTGATTGTAGGGATCAATCACTGGTGGCGCTGCTAGTCCCATTGGAGCCGCGCCATAGGGATCGAAAACCGGTTGCTGAGGTGCTGGCGCTACTCTTGGGATCGAAATCGCGTCCTGCAGAGCCTGCCGCATCTCGTTCGCGTTGTGGTATCGCATCGCCGGAGACTTCTCCAGCGCACGCTGAATGCACACCCAAAGTGGCATTTGAATATTGCTCGGTGGAGCCGGAGTCGAGTTCACGATCGCGTGCGTGATGGCAATCACGTTGTCACCCGTAAACGGCTTGTTTCCAGTCACCATCTCATATAGCATCACGCCGACGCTAAAAATATCCGTTCGCTGGTCGATCTCTTTTCCCACTACCTGCTCTGGCGACATGTATGAGGGCGTCCCAAAAACCTGCCCATCCATCGTCAGGTTGGGCTGAAAAGTGAGCCTAGCAATGCCGAAGTCGGTGATCTTCACCACCCCTGAAGAAGTCAACTGGATGTTATCAGGCTTGATGTCCCGGTGAACAACTCCTGCATCGTGGGCGCACGATAGCCCGGCCAAAACATCTGAAGCGATTTGAACCGCTTGATCGGTCGAAAGAAATCCCTTGTTATCAATCTCCTTACGAAGCGTGATCCCGTCAAGGAACTCCATCGCCATGAAGTACCGCCCAGCGTCTTCGCTGAAGCTGTGGACGGTCATGATGTTGTTATGGTTAAGACTTCCAACCGCCTGTGCCTCGCGTCGGAACCGGCTTACTCGATCCTCTAGTTGCTGTGGAGTCGACCCCGCCGGCATCGAGAGCTCTTTGAGTGCCACACGACGATGCATGAGGGGATCATAAGCCTCATATACGATGTCGTTTGACCGCGCGATCTCGCGGATTATTTGGTACTGACCAAGGGTTTGTGGTTGTGCGCTCATCCTAGACAGTCTTGGCTCGTATTTATTGTAGGACAAACCTGATCATTAGACAGTGTTTTCTGACGTTCAAGCAGGGAGTTTGAACGTAAAATGCAAGCAGGGAAGCGATGATTACAATCTTGGCGAGCATTGCTTTGCTAAAATCAGATTCGATTAGCATCACGATGTCCAGCCATGGACCTCAGAACGAACTCCTCGTGGCTAAACCAACCATCGTTTGGCAGGTCTGGCCCCAGGGTGAAGGTATTGTCAGTGGCGCAACGATCACCATTGACGGCAAGAGACAGAAGGCAAGCTATAGCAAACTTGCGAAGAGCCTGCTTTACACTCCGGCTGAGCCCTTTAAACCTGGCGAGCACCACGTTCAAGCCCAGATCGTGGTCAACGGCTGGGCGAAGTTCGACAAAAAGTGGTCATTCAACGTCTTGCCTGAAGCCTATCTAGAACTTCCGAGTCCTTCTGAAGCTTCGGTGGCGGTCGTTGAGGCCTTTAACGCAGTGAGATCGAATATCGGAATTGAACCCTCGATCATCGATCCCCGGCTATGCCTTGCAGCGACTGGGCACGCAAGCTACTTAGAACAAAATCCTGGAGCAGCTCACATTCAAACTCCTGGCAGACCAGGATTCATTGGGCGAACACCTGCCGATCGGCTGTCACGCATGGGCTACGCAGGTGGATCGTGGGAGGTTCTCGTTCCAACTGCAACCGACGTTGAGATCGCTGTAAAACGTCTCTTTGATGCTCCGTACCACCGAGCCTCGATGATGAATGCAGGACCCATCAAAGTTGGCGGCGGATTTATCGGTGGAACTGTGGTGATTGATGGAGAGGTTTCTCCAGAACCGAGAACAGTGCTCTCCCCCGCTGATGGTCAGAAAGACGTGCAACCATTCTGGAAGGATACTGAAGTTCCTGATCCGTTTCGATTGCATTCTGCTAGCTCAAAACTCGTCGGGTACCCCATCATGTTTGTTCGACAGGGCGCCCAACGAATCGTGGTCAAGAGATTCAAAATTTCAGATCCTCAAGGCAACGAACTCGCTGCCTACGAGAATTTTCCTGGGTACGACGATCACCTCAACGCTGAAGCTTTCATCATGCCCAAGAAACCTCTTAACTCGGGAACCACATACAAAGTGAATGTTGAAGCCACCGACGACAATGGAAAAGAAATTGGGAAAACTTGGTTCTTTACGACTTCCGCTTCTGAGGTGAACGCGGCAAGAACTGTCGCATCGATACAAGATGCTCTCGGAATCGCTCCAGTTCAGGTATCGTCGCCACGCCGTCGGCAGTAATCACTCCGTAGGCAATCATTTCCAAGCTGTTGACCAACATTGCTGCATAGTGTGTCCCGTGCCGCTCATCGTGATCTAGAGCAAGGAAGATGAGGTTTGGAATTTTGTTAATTCCTTTTGCGGACGGCTCGACTTCGTCGACTTGGAGGTAAGCGTTTCGGAGCCACTCGAACTGCCCGATCATATTCAACAGGTGCTGAATTTCTGCCTTGCTCATCTCTCCGTCGCTCCATGCGAGATTGTCAAAAACGCACTTGATCGCTCGTGCAGTCTCTAAGCTGAGGTCGGTGCCCACCGGCAAGTCAGTGTCGGTTCGAAGGACGTTGACGACTTCCACAAGCGAGTCGACGCTTCTGATGGAGAAGCCTACGTGGTCTTTAACAGCTAGTGCGGTCATATCTATCTTTACGGCATTTCCTGCGTTGGAACTCCAAGGTTGTGCGAATCTACTGAACCAGTTCACCAAAACCGATAGACTATGCGTGGGAATGACTCCAAACCAACTGCGCGCCCAACAGCTTATGGCGAAGCACAAGATGTGCATCGTCCATGATTGGATGACCGTGATGGGTGGTGCCGAGGAAGTGCTGAAAGTCATGCACGAACTCCTTCCGGTGCCCATCCACGTCGCGCAATACAACGCTGAAAAGCTGAAATGGGCTCAAAGCGCGGATGTTCGGCACCACTGGATTACTAATCTCCCGTTTTCTAAGTCCAAACACCATATCTACTCGCCGATCCTGGCTGATGTGTATCGAAGTTTTGATCTCAGAAACTATGACGTCGTCGTGTCGGTGTCCCACACTTTCGCGCACCACGCCAAAGCCCGGCCAGATGCGGTGCATTTTGGTTACTACCATACGGTCGCTAGGGCACTTTGGGTTCCGGAGATTGATGGGCGCGTTGGCGAAGGATTTCTCAGGAAAAAAGTTGCTGATCGACTTCGCCGCTTAGATCTTGAAGCCGCAAAGAACTTTACGTACATCACCGCTAACAGTCGAACTGCCGGAGCGAGGGTTGAGAAGTTCTACAAGCGACCGGTTGACAACGTTCTTTACCCATGCGTTGATACCGAGAAGTGGCGCGACACCACTCGTTTGAGTGATGACGAGGGGTATGTCATGTGGAGCCGTCTTATCCCGTACAAGAAGTTCGATCTAGCGATCGAAGCTGCGAAGCAAGCCGGCTTCAAACTTCACATCGTTGGCTCCGGGCCATTCGAGCCGCAGCTCAAAGCTATGGCCCAAGGCTACAACAACATCATCTTTGAGGGCCGCCTGCCTGATGACGACCTTAAGGCGTTGCTCAGTCGCGCACGTGGCGTGCTTTTCCCAGCCTACGAGGACTTTGGCATCGTCCCAGTCGAAGCGATGGCCGCAGGATTACCCGTTGTGGTCTTCAACCAAGGCGGAGCATCGGAAACCGTTCTCCCTGAATTTGGTGAGCATATTGCCGCACAAACTCCAGATGAGCTGGTCGCCGCTGTTCAGCGTCTTGAGAAGAAAACCTACGACCCGGATGCTTTGAAAGCTCATGCAGAAAAGTTCTCCGAAGAACGATTCCGAGGCGAATTGTTGGATGCAATCGAGGCCGCAATCGAGCGAGGACCAAACCGCCGATTCATTGAGTAGGGTATACAACCCTCGTGAGGATCGATACCGACCTGATCGCCGCGTTCGAGGCGCAGCTTGGAGAAGCTAACCGGATTCTCATAGGCACTCACCTCAATCCCGACGGCGATGCTCTCGGCTCAGCCCTCGGTCTTGCCGAGTTTCTGGAGCAACGGGGCAAACACGTCGAAGTTCTTTGCCACCACAGCGCTCCCCGAAATCTTCGGTGGCTTCCGAATGTTAGCCGGGTTCAGCAGGAGCCAACGGGAAGTAACTATGATCTCGGAATCATCGTCGACTTGGACAGTATTGAGCGTCTTGGTAACACGGGTCCTTTCTTTGAAAACTTACCCAGCCTGACGGTCATCGACCACCACGTTCCCCACCAAGCTCCTGGTGATGTTCGTATCATTGATGTGACTGCTGCTGCTACCGCGCTGATTCTGACCCACCTTGTTCAGCAAATGGGCGGCGAGCTCACGGCATCTATGTCCACGTGCTTCTATACAGGAATCGTCACCGACACCGGCTCCTTCCGTTTCAGAAATACGAGCCCTGACGCTCTTGCCACCAGCGCAATTCTGCTCGAGAACGGGGCCGATCTTGAAACAGTAAGCCAAAGAATCTTCCAAAGCAAGCAGCTTTCGTCGGCTCGCCTTCTCGGTCACGCCCTCGAAACGATGAAACTTGACCTGGACGATCGCCTTGCATGGTCATGCCTCAGCTACCGTGACTTTGAATGGGCAAAGGCAACCGACGAGGATACCGAAGGCTTTGTTAACGAGCTTCTCAGCATTGACACTGTTCAAGTAGCTGCCATCCTGCGCGAAGCCAAGCCCGGCAAAATCCGCGTTTCTCTTCGCTCACGTGCAGGTTATGACGTCGCTGCTGTGACTCGCGAGTTCGGAGGTGGAGGTCACAAGAACGCTGCAGGTTGCACGTTTGAGACTGACCTGACCGATGCTGAAGACCAAATCGTCGAGGGAATGCGCCGTTGTTTGGCATCATCCTAATCGATAAACCCCTGGAAATGACGTCCCACGATGTCGTCGCTATCCTTCGAGGTAGGTTCAAGACCAAGCGCATCGGTCACTCTGGGACGCTGGATCCGATGGCAACTGGACTCCTGGTCGTTGCTGTGGGGCCCGCGACGCGATTCCTTCAATTCCTGCCCCTTGAGCCCAAGGTTTACCGCGCCGAAGTCCATTTTGGAAGAACCACCGCCAGTTATGATCAAGAAGGCGAGACTGTTGAGGAACATCCCGTACCTCCCGACCTCTTGACTCGCCTCGTGAACGCCCTTCCGAGTTTTCTAGGAACCCAAGACCAGCTACCACCCATGTTCAGCGCGGTCAAAGTGAACGGGCAGCCTCTTTACAAACATGCTCGGCAAGGGGTTGAGATTGAGCGTAAACCTCGCGAGATCCACATTGAGCGCATTGACCTTTTGGAGTTCAATGAGGATAAAGCTCTTATCGAGGTCGAATGCTCTGGCGGCACATATGTTCGCACCATTGCCCACGATCTTGGCCAGGCGGTCGGTTGCGGAGCCTACCTAAGCAACCTCGTTCGCACTCAGGTTGGTGAGTTCATACTTGAGGGAGCTCAGCACCCCAAGGAAGCCACCCTCGATCGACTCATCCCGCTCGCGACAGCCCTTCAGCCCATGCCGAGCCGCGAACTGAGCGAGACAGAACTCTTCCGAGTTCGGAACGGAAACCCTGTAGCAAACACGATCATCGAAGACGGTCACCATTGCATGCTGGTCGATGCAAACGGTCAAGTCATGGCTGTTGCCCACGCTGATGGCAACGTATTGCAGCCCGAATGCGTTCTACCTACTGAGGCATTTGATGAAGCTCTTTGAGCCCGACTCCAAACTAAAAATCCGCGCCCAGATGATATGGTTCTTCCTGTGGCTCGGCGTTACTTGTGTCGGTCTATTCCTCAAGCAAGACCCGCACCTCCACGGCACTCACCAGCAGCTTGGCCTACCACCTTGCCCGAGTGTCTTGCTGTTCAATCGTCCTTGCCCGGGTTGCGGACTCACGACGTCATGGACCGCTCTTTTGCATCTTGACTTCATTACATCCTGGCGTGCTCATCCGCTCGGGATTCCGATGTATCTTGGGTTCACCTTCGTTGCCCTCGGTTGCCTCTACGGCAATATCAAAGGGCTTCGAATGCTCATCGACTCCAACTGGGCCAACATGGCCTTCGTAACTTTTGTTGTCATCTTCTTCATCTATGGCGCCGCCCGGATGGCGATGACCACCAACTACCAAACTCAGAAGGAGCAGATCTGGAGTTCTGCGCTGAAGAGGTGAGCGGTGAACAGTTAGCGGTGAATAGCGAGCAGTAAACTGTGCTCCTCGAAAGAAAACCGCAAACTTCCACCCACGCTACGTAACCATACACAGCTCACTGCTCACCGAAAACCGCTAACCTCAACGATGTCTATTCGCGCCCTCCCTCGAATCTTCATTTCTGGAGCTGATATGGCGGCACCGTTCGAGATTCCGCGCGCGGAGTTCGACAAACTCCACAACGTCCTCCGCCTCCGCTCTGGAGCGCGGATCGGTGTTTTGCCAAACGACGGTTCTTTTTGGGAGTGCGAACTCGATGGTCGGTACGCCAAACCCATCGAAAAGCACCTGCCCAATACCGAGCCTTCGCTCCACATCACCATTGCGCAGGCGCTACCGAAGGGTGACAAGTTGGATGATGTTGTCAGAGCCTGCACTGAGCTCGGCGTGAGCCACTTCATCGTTTTCCCCTCAGACCGCAGTATCGTTAAGTGGGAAGATAGAAAGCTGAACGACAAGATGCGTCGGCTTGAATCTCTCGCCAAAGAAGCCGCCGAAACAGCCTTCCGGACCAAGATTCCTCTCGTTGAGTACCGCCAAACGCTGGCAGATGTCATGCGAGAACCAAATCTCATTGCGCTCAGCGAGTCGGAGAGAGAATTCAAACAACTCTCAACTTCGAACCTCGAACCGTTAACCCTCGCCGTCGGCCCCGAAGGTGGTTGGTCCCCCAGAGAAGTCGAACTGCTAAAGCCCTACGCAGTAACGCTAGGTCCCAGAGTTCTCAGGACTGAGCACGCGGGCTTCGCCGCCGCCGCGAAGCTACTAATTTAGACCTGAATCAAGCTTGCTCAGGAACTCATCCAGCTTATCGGTGAATGCCCACGAGGTCTTGACGACCTCGCCGTCCGGTGAGACAATTGCGTAGGTTGGCAGAGTAACCGTTCCAACCATACGCTGCATCATCTTCGCATTCTCCGCATCTTGCTTCGCATGAACGGGATCGTTGACTCGGTCGATATAGATCGACACAGGGACGTATTTTTTGAACCTTTCTTGAGTCTCTTTTCGAGTGAAAATGTTTTGCTCAACGACCCGGCAGTTGGTGCAATAAACGCCGGTGAAGTCTACAAAGATGGGTTTTCCGGTTTCCTTCGCTTTGGCTTTTGCCTCTTCCCACGATTCGACAAACAAGCTTTTCCATCCGGTGGCGGTTCCCGCCATGGTCTTGCCGGGGTAGGGCGATGGAGGCAAGAATCCTTCTAGCTGACCTAGCTTCGTATCTCCAAACGCCATCAGGACCCAGACGCCTAGGCCCAAGGTGAACGCCCCAACTCCGCGCCGGAACCACCCAATTTTCCCGTCATCTACCTTTGGCAGCTTGATCGCTCCGAAGCAGTACAGTCCGGCACCCAGAAGTAGCGCGAACCACAGTGACAGCATCACCTCGCGGGTCAAAAATCCATACGAGTAGCCGAGATCGAATGAGCTAAAGAATTTTGTCGCCGCGATGAGCTCAATGAATCCCATGTACGCTTTGATGACCACCATCCACGCTCCGGAACGGGGAACCTTGCTGATCGCAGAAGGGAAGATGGCGAGCAAGAAGAACGGAATTGAGAACGTCGCTGAGAATCCAAGCATCCCTATGATCGGCCAGACATAGTTTCCGTTGGCCGCCGAGACCAGAACTCCGCCAACGAACGGCAGAGTGCATGTGAACGAAGTCAAGCTAAAGGTGAGTCCCATTAGGACTGGTGCTATCCAACCCTTTTTCCCGCTCGCGTCAAACTTGTTGACCAACTTTGGTGGCAGCCCGATCTCAAAAACTCCGAACAGCGAGAGAGCAAGGATCACGAAAAGCGAACCCATTCCAAAGTTGAACCACGGATTATTAACGAGTTGGTTCAGCCCCGTCGCTCCAAAAGCCGCCGCAACGATGATTCCCAGGAACGTAAATGTTCCCACTATCCCACCGCAGAACAGTAAAGCTTGTTTGACTCCTGACCCTTCTTCCTTTCGTTTGCTGAAGAACGAGACAGTGATCGGAATCATTGGAAACACACAAGGTGTCAAAAGTGCCGTCGCGCCCGCCGCAATTGAGAGAAGCAGGAACGGAATGATTCCCGCCTCCTGAGCCTTCTTAATCTGCTCCGCTTCAGAAGACCCAGATGTTGATGTTCCAGCCGCTTGCTTAGGTTCGGCGACTTTTGCCTTCGGTTGCGTCACCGTCTCGCTGATAGGAACGCCCGTCAGCGGCAGTTCGGCATCGGTCGGAGGGATACACACTCCATCCTTACAAACCTGGTATTTCACCGCCAATTTCGCATCTGCCGACTTTACTGGTACCCAAAATCGCCCTGTTTCTTTGAAGAAGTCGACATTCTTGCTGAAGCCCTTGTCGAACTCGGTGTGCAGGCCCTCTTCTCCGATCTTTGCCGAAACTGGCTCTTCACCAACCCGAAACGTTGTGGGAAACGGTCCAGCCTCAATTTCCACCGTCGAGTACAAGTGCCACCCTGGTTTGATCGTTGCCTCGACCACCGCAGTAAGAGTAGGGGCCTTGCCCTCCAGACGCAAAACCTTCCAAGAGACCTCCCCCGCCGCAAACCCTAGGGCAGTCAAGATCAGAAGGATGAGGCTCGAGAGAAGTTTCATGTTCAAAAAGGAGAGGCTCCTTGGGCAACCCAAAGAGCCTCTTCTATTGTATTCGTTTAAGGCCTAAAGAGTTCCCCGAAGCTCCTGCTCCCGCTCGATCGACTCAAACAAAGCCTTGAAATTCCCCTTTCCAAAGCTCGTCGCTCCCTTGCGATGGATGATTTCGTAGAACAACGTTGGGCGATCTGTGATCGGCTTAGTGAAGATCTGGAGTAGATACCCCTCATCATCTCGATCAACTAGGATTCCGAGCTCGGCTAGAACCTCAACATCCTCGTCAATCTCACCAACGCGGTCTGTGAGGACCTCATAGTACGTCTTGGGAACTCTTAGGAACTGCATCCCTCGTGCCTTCAAAGCTGAAACGGTTGCGACAATATCGTCCGTACGAAGTGCAACATGCTGAACTCCGGCCCCGCCGAAATACTCCAGATACTCGTCGATTTGGCTCTTCTTCTTGCCTGCTGCCGGTTCGTTGATGGGGAACTTGACGCGACCATTCCCGGAGGCCATGACCTTCGACATCAACGCTGTGTACTCCGTCGAAATGTCGTTGTCGTCGAACGAAATCAAGTTCTTGAAGCCGAGGATATCCTCGTACCACTTCACCCAAACATTCATCTGACCAAGTTCAACGTTGCCGACGCAGTGGTCAATCTCAACGATCCCAATCCCTTCGCCCGGCTCATTCATCTCGGCGAAGCCCGGTAAGAAGTGACCCTTAAAATTATCGCGGTTGATGAAGGTGTGGAGCGTATCGCCGTAAGTGTGAATCGACGCAATACGAACATAGCCGAGTTCGTTTTCTAAGGAGTAAGGCTCGATTGCCGCCTTTGCCCCTCGCCGAACCGCTTCGTTGAATGCCCAATCGACATCGTCTACTTCGAAAGCGATGTCCCGAACGAAGTCACCGTGGATCGCCAGTGCATCGGCGATGTGGTGACCTGGCTTCACCGGAGCGGAGAACAGCAACTTGATGTCATTTTGCTCCAGGAGGTAGTCAACTTCGTGTCGAAGACCGGTCTCTAGTCCGTGTCGAGCGGTGATGTTGAAGCCGAAGACGTGCTGGTAATAGAACGCCGACTGGCGCGCGTTTCCAACGTAGTGGCGAATGTGGTCAACCTTTCGAATCGGGAAGTTATCTTGCATCATCGCAAATCCTTCCCCACAGTTTACTAGGCGGTTAACCTAGCTCAACCGGAAGATCGTCCGAAATATTGAAAGCCATGACGTAACTTCGGCGGGGGCCTGAGTTCCAGAAGGAGGCATTGCCGCGCAAGCGATTCCCAAACCGTCGATCGTCTCGGGTTTCAACTCCCAAAGCGGCTTTGGATCGGTCGTCTGGCCGTTGGAGGTAATCACCACTCCGCCTGGTGTCGAATGGATATCGGCCTGATTCCCCTTTAGCAGTGCCGCCAGTGGCCTCTCCTGGGTTGTGATGTCGATTTCCTTCGACAACCAGCCGCGAAAAGCTGCTAACGCCTGGTAGTTCAATAACATCGTCTGACCCTCTGGAACTGAGATGTTGGGGTTCTTTTGGAGCAAAGCTACGGCTCCATCAAAATCGTAAGCGTCTCGATGTCCCTCTAGCTCAGACATTTCCGCAGGCGTTAATGCAAATGCTGCGGTGGCAGGGGTGTTTGTTGAAGAAGCGTTTGTGTCTTCCGCTGGTGCGTTCGTCGCTTCGTTCTCGCCGCCAAGTTTCTTTCCGATGCTTTTGAGTGTGTTCTTGTCTGCTTTACCGCGAGGTATCGCCGCCATTCCGGTTTTTGAGGACTTCTGAGCTTGCGCCATCATGTAAACCGGAACCGCCGCCACGCCAATCATGATCAGCGTCAGGACCAGCATCAAAATCGCCCGCCTTCCGGTCGCACCACTTGGCCCTTCCCCGACCGCTGGCGGTGTAAACAGAGCTTCCGCCGCTTGGAGCTTGAGCATCTCGTCAATCGCGGGCACTTCGTAGGTCGGAATCGGAGTTGGAATGTTCTTCGCCATCTGCCCCGGAACGTATCGGGCATCCATCTTCACCTTGTCTTTGACCAGCTTGTAAAACTCGGTTGACATCTTGATTGAATCTGGCTTCGCCATCGACTGAATTCGCGCCGCCTGATTGACACCATCGCCGATGGTATTGCGCCCATTCAGGTGAATGTCTCCGATGTTGAGTCCGATACGATGCGACAGAATCCCGTCTGGTGGGTTCGATTGCTTCAAAGCATGAAAGGTTTGCTGTATATCCAGCGCGCACTGCATACACTGGGTTGCCGACTGGAAATACACCATCATGCCGTCGCCCATTGTGTTCAGAACTTCACCCTTGTAAGCCGTGACCGAGCGGAAAATGAGGTCAAAGTCGCGACGAAGAGCCCGCATTGTCCGCTCTTCATTGATCGCTGTCAGCTTACTGAAGCCCACCACGTCGGTGAACATAATTGACGCCAACGTTCGCTGTTCCTGATCCATGACTCTTTCCCCTTGTCACTAAGACAACATTAAGACGACGAGTTTCCGACAATTGTGCCTCAAAAAAGTGAAGTCGAACTAAAACCCGCACGACCCCACTCCCCAGTCCGAGCTTCAAACGGGTATATTCTTCTTCCGATAAGCCGATGTAGCTCAGTGGCAGAGCAAGTCTTTCGTAAAGATTAGGTCGCGGGTTCGATTCCCATCATCGGCTCCAGTTTTTTCGGTCTTCGTCTTTAAGACCCGATTCAGCCCGCTCAACTGCAATTTTCCAGACGAGGAAGCAATAGGCAAGCCCTCCGCCGAAGTGGAGCGCATCTCGAAGTCCCCTAATTGCATGGACTGCGGCAAGTTCATCACCGGGGCCGCTCCAGGCAAAGACTCCGATCTGAGGAGCAAACAGGATCATGGCAATGACCACTGGATACCCCCGCCGAAAAAGCGCTGACAACACTCCCCCTGGCAGAAGGAAATGCAACCAAGTCCTGCTGGGTTTGAAGAAGCCAACTGTTCTGGAAGTGTGCAACAAGGGTTCGCTTGCGAACTTCAAGATGACGGTCATGATCCCGTATATCGCTAGGCATCCGAGGACAGACCACAAAACTCTTGCACCCAGTTTCATTCAGACACGCTAGAACACATTCTATTGGGATAATCCTATCACTGTGGTGCTCTATCGACAACCGAGCGTCTGATCAACAGCACAACTCTTAACTCCAAACCAGCAATTTCCCCTACTTTTCAGGTGCTAATGGATGTTATGCTAAGGCAATGCTGAAGTGGTTGCAAGGGAGGAAGGAGAGAATCGAGGCCTCGCGAGACTCGATCACTCACGCCGTAACCCGTCCTGCGCAGCAGCCGAGTACGCCGCTTCCCGTCCAAAAAGTCCGCATGGTTCGCATGCTCACAGGACACCTAGCGCTCAAGGAATTCCCCAATTCTCAAGCCCATTCCCAATGGCTCGCACTGCGGGCAAAGGTGAACGGCTCGCTCATCATTTTTGCCGACATTGAAGATCATAGCGAGATGCGTGCACCGGAGGCTCACCCTCAGCCCTCCCAAACCGAACACCCCGACTACAACGCCATCCTCGCCGCCCATCTTCAGGTCCTCAGCGAAAAAGACTTCCAACGGCACCGCCCCAACCCCTCGTCGCTGACCACCGGCGAGGTCGTGAAAGTTTTCTTCACCCTGAAGGGAAGCAAAGCTACCACCCACCTCGGCGTAGTTCCAGTCAGGGAGCCTTGGAAAGTCCCCGCTACTGCCGCTTTTGGTAGTTGGGAGCGAATCACCGACGACGATATTGTTACCGCTCACCTCAAATCGTGGTACGAGAAATACGGGGCAACTCCCGCCTTGATCGGTGCGGGTCACCTCGAACTGTGGTTAGATCGACCCATTACCGATCCCGAGATCGCCGCTGACCTAGCCCTCGAGATGTTTTCGCTTTGCCCTGACATCATTGACGAAGGTCTGGAGACTACCGAAGCCCTCGCGATGTCGATCCTCGGAGCGCATGTCTGGTACTTCTGGTGGGATTGAGAATTGCTCGAACTTTCCAGAAACTCTGCCTGAACAGGATCGTTAGATTAACGAAGTGAAACTTGTGGCAAAATCTCTACGAGACCGACCGCGCGTTTCCAAACAGTCATATGATCCTTTCCGCTGCCCTTGCAATTTCAATCGCTCAACCCACGGTCGTTGTCGTGGGCGATACCGTCGTGGCGGAGAAGACAGCTAAAGGCTGGAGGTCGCCCGAAAAGAACCTTCATCGTCAGAAGGTGAGCTTAAAGAGCTGGAGGCTAGACAGCACCGTTGCCGGGTTCGATGGGGAAATTGAATACGATGAGGGACCGCCAATGGAGTCCGTGCACATCAAGGGCATCGAATTGCCGGATAAAGATATTCTCTCCGTCTCCGGAAATCCAAAATTTGCTCCGGTCACTCGGATCAGTCCCGAGAACCCGGAATACAAAAAGATTGCAGTGGAGTATGGCAAGTCTCGCGGTCGCAAAGCTGTGCCCGGAATCGAAGCTGGATTCCTCGCTGACCTCGACGGTGACGGTCGTCAAGAAGCCCTCTTGGTGATCGCCACCGACGCAAGCGTCAAAAAAGAAACCGGGTTCTGCGCCATCGTCCTCCGACACATGTCCGGTAAAAAGGTTGTTACAACTACCCTAGAATTCAACGGAATATGGGGCTACATGCGCGGTCCCTATCACGGCCGCGTTTACGGGGTCGGCGATTTCGACGGTAACGGCACCCGAGAGTTCATTTACACTTTCGAAGACCCCTGGGGAACCGACACCAAGCTTAAGCAGTTCAAGAACGGCAAAGTGAAGAATCTCTGCACAACCGCTTGGGGTGAGTAGCCACCGTTGCTTCCGAGCGAAACAGGGTCAGTGATTCCCGTGATTTAACGATCTTTATCGTCATAACTGACCCAGCTCGTTGTAACATGAATGGTAGAGTGAAAAAGGCGCATCTGCTCCTCTTGACGACGTCGTCACTACCGCTCCTGATTGCCCTCCAGGCTCCGGCGAAGCCTTCCGCGCCAGCCTCTACCGGCGAGGCTTTGTTTGCAAAGAATTGCGCATCGTGTCATGGGAAGGAAGGCGTCGGCGGACCTGGATATCCCAAAGCTCTTACCGGCACCAAGGCTCCGGCGGACCTTGGGACCTACATCTCCAAATCTATGCCCCCTGGCGGCAAAACTCCCCCTGCCCAGGCGACGGAGATCGCAAAGTACATTTACGGTGCGTTTTACTCCCCCATTGCCCAAGAGCGAATCCGCCCGCCCCGGGTTACGCTCCAGAGACTAACTGTTAAGCAGTTCCGAAACGCCCTGGCTGACCTCATCGGGCCTGACCATCAAGCTCTGACGGGTGAGCCAGGCGGGATGAACGGCAACTACTATAAGAGTCGACCATGGGATGACAAGAATCGTCTGATTCAGCGCAAAGACTCGACGATCAATTATGATTTTGGAACCAAAGGTCCAAGTGATGCTGCCTTCGATCTCTGGAATTTCTCTGCTGTCTGGACAGGTTCCATCATTGCTCCTGAAACCGGAGAATACGAGTTCATCATTCAGTCCAACCAGAATGCAAGACTCCAACTTAATGGGGACAGGCCACTCATCGACAACCGCGTCAGGAGTTTGAACGAAGTTGAGTTCAAAGCCTCCACCTATCTGATTGCGGGTCGGAACTACCCATTCTTTCTTGAGTTCACGAAGCAAACTGCTGGAGTAAACGACGAAGAAAAGAAGAAGAAAACTCCTCCGTCGTCCGCTTTTGTAAAGCTCCTTTGGAAGCGTCCCAAGATGGCCGCCGAGATTATTCCCGCCCAATATTTCAGTCAAGGCTGGAACCAGAACACTTACATCAGCGACACACCGCTTCCGGCCGATGACCGCAGTATTGGCTACGATCGGGGCAACGCCGTGAGCAAAGACTGGGACGAAGCCACCACCCGCGCCGCGCTCGAAACCGCCGAGTATGTTGTCGCGAATATTGATCGGCTCAGCGGCACCAAGGCCGGCGATGCCAATCGTGCAGCCAAGATCAAAGAAGGGGCCAAGCTCTTCCTCACAAAAGCTTTTCGCCAACCGTTGACCCCCGAGCAGGAGCAGCTCTACCTTGAAAAGCCTTTCGCCTCCGCCTCTAGCCCGGAAGTCGCACTTAAGAAAATCATAGTGCTAGGCCTCAAATCTCCCCGTTTCCTATATCGCGAAATCGGTTCCCGTAAAGATTCGTTCCAGACTGCTTCCGAACTTAGCTTTGGACTTTGGGACACGATACCGGACGTTCAGCTTTTACAAGCGACAGGGAGAGGAGAGCTCAAAACTCCGGACGGAAGGCGCAATCACATCCAACGCTTGGTCAACGACTCGCGCACCTACACCAAGCTCCGCGAGTTTGTAATGAGCTGGCTCAAGGTTGACGATATTCCCGATATCGTCAAGAACGCCAAAGCTTTTCCTCAGTTCGACCAAGCTACCGTGAATGACCTCCGGACCTCTCTCGATCTTTTTGTCAAGGACGCGGTGTGGACTCCAGATGGCTCATTTACCAAACTCATGACGAGCAAGAACCAGTTCCTTAATGGAAGGCTAAGCAAGCTGTATGGAGGAAATCTTGCACCAGATGCGGGCTTCCAGCCGGTGATTGCGACCGACCGTACCGGAGTGCTCACGCATCCTTATCTTCTGAGCAAGTTTGCCTACAATGAAGGAACCTCCCCCATCCACCGTGGTGTTCTAATCGCCCGAAACATGATGGGTCGAGTCCTCGCCCCGCCTCCCGTTGCCGTCGCTCCTGTGGCTGCCTCGCTTCAACCAAGCCTTACGACGAGAGAGCGAGTTCAGCAACAAACCAAGCCCGAGGGCTGCTACAGTTGTCACCAGCTCATCAACCCGCTTGGATTTACTCTCGAAAAGTATGATGCGATTGGAAAAGTCCGGCTTATCGATAACAATAAACCCGTTGATACGTCCGGAAGCTATGTGAACTCAAAGGGTGAAACCGCTAAGTTTAACGACATCAACGATCTTGCTAACTACATCGCGAATAATCCCGACAGCCATGCTGCGTTTGTGGAAAAACTATTTCAGTACTTCACGAAACAGCCTATTCGAGCCTACGGAAAGGATGCGTTGCCAAACCTCGTAGCACAATTCAAAAAGGACAACTATAATATCCGCAGTCTCATCGTGAACGTGATGATGACGGCGACCCAGTAACTACCCACTAAGTGCCAGCAATGAACGAATCCACACGAAGAGATTTTCTGAGAACCCTTGGGGTGAGCGCGGCGGCGATGCCGTTCCTCATGGGTCTCCCGAGCTTTGCCTTCGGCAATCCGGCTCCGTTGCGCAAGAAGCGGCTGGTGGTTCTCTTCAGCCCTGATGGAATCGTTCCAAGTACATTCTGGCCGGATACTCCCGGTTCAGGTTTCATTTTCAAAGAGTCCCTCAAACCACTCGCAAACTACCGCGACAAAATGCTGATCCTTAAGGGAGTTGGCGACCGCATCCGCGGTGATGGCGACGGTCACATGCGTGGAATCGGTTGTTTGTTGACCGGTATTGAGTTGTTCCCAGGCAACGTTCAAGGTGGCTCTGACACCCCTGCGGGCTGGTCAAGTGGAATCTCGATTGACCAGGAAATCAAGAATTACCTCCAGAAGAGTGCTGCCACGAAGACCCGTTTCGGCTCACTTGAGTTTGGCGTCATGGTTCCTGAACATGCTGATACATGGACTCGAATGTGTTACGCGGGACCAAACAAGCCGATCGCCCCGATCGACGATCCATACCAGATGTTCAATAAGCTGTACGGCTCCATGAAGGATCGCGAGCTGATGAAGTCCGTGCTTGATGACCTGAAGCAGGACATGGACAAGGTTCGGTCGCAGATTTCCAAGGACGACCAAAGGTTGCTCGACGACCACATGCAGCTTGTCCGCGAGATGGAGAAGGATATTTCGAACCACAAGAACGAAACTCTGAACCATCCAGTCCCACAACTCGAACCTGGCGTCCGGCGTGACAACGACAACATGCCCAAGATCAGCAAGTTGCAGATCGACCTCATGGTAAGTTCGTTTATCGCCGATTCGTGTCGCGTAGCTACCCTTCAGTACACGAACTCCGTAGGTCAGCCCCGGTTCACTTGGCTTGGCATCAACGAAGGTCAACACGACCTTTCCCATGAACCGGATAGCAACACGGGTGCTCAGGAAAAACTCACACGAATCAATAAGTGGTATGCCGAGCAGATGGCCTACCTCCTCAAGAAGCTCAGCGAGACCAAAGAGCCGGACGGCAACGGTACCCTTCTCGATAACACGACGGTGATCTGGACCAACGAACTTGGCCAAGGGAATAGCCACACCCTAGAAAACATTCCGTGGGTTCTTGTCGGTGGCGGAGTTGGATTCAAAACTGGTCGTTACATCGACTTCAAAGGCGTCCATCACAACCGGTTGCTGATGGAATTGGCGCACGGTTTTGGACACAACGTCACGAGCTTTGGCAATAAAGACTACTGTGGACAAGGCGTTTTGGGTCTCTCGTAGTTCTTAGACAAGCGTCGATGATCAAACTGACCTGATGTGTGCTTTCTGCACATCAGGTTTCTTGGGTGCACATGAAGCCAACTCATGCTCAAGCGGTATCGCTAACCTACCAAGAAATCTGCTGTAACAATCGGCAACGGTGAATGCCCCCAGCCCATGTCGCTTGCACCTGTTTTTGCGGCGTCAGGAACACCGAGTAGGGTGATGATGTGCGGCTTGTAAGGAAAAACTCGGCTCGCCAAAAACGCCACGTGGTCGTCCCGAACCTGCGCTTCGCCGATGATTGTTACGTACGGCGAGCAGACAATCGCGTGCCCATCACGCTGATAAGTTTCATCAAAGCAGGTGACGTTGAGTAGCCCGGTTTCATCTTCTAGATCGAAGAAGACGACCCGTTTGCCGCTCGGAGTTGGCGGAAATCGCAAGCGAATTGGGTTGCCGACGACAATCGCTTTTCGACCATGCTCCAGCCTTCTTGCCACTGTAGTCGTCACTCCGCCCCGGCTCGCAACTCGCTCCCGCTCAAAGCTCATAAGGTGCTGGTCAATATCTAAATCTAGATACCTCCGCTCGTGGATTGCCCGCTCCGCCTGATTGAAATCCACGATATCCTCGGGGAGTAGTGGAATAGGTGCCCCAAGTGGCAATGTTCCTGGAGTGTTGTAAGCTCGTGCGTAATCCAGAATCGCCGGTAAAGCCCACAACAACTGTCGCCGATTCGGATGGAGTTCATCAAAAGCTCCGACAAGGATGAGCCTCTCAAGATCATCACGAGAAGGGTTCGTCTTCATCGCGAAGTCAAAAATGCTCTCGAAAGGTCGAGTCAAAGAGATCCGAAGTTGTAAATCCCGGTTTAACCCGCTAATTTGCGCCAACGCAACCCGAATCCCTCCGTTCGGAACAACGATCTTAGGGTCCATCGTCGACTTCACATTCTCAACCGCAAACCCCACCTCACTTAGGTTCACAGCCACTGGAAGCACCGCCACTCCCCGGTTTCGTGCCTCATTGACCAACGTACAGGGCCCGTAGTAACCCGCTGGCTGAGCATCCAATAGCGAAGCAAAATACTCGGCCGGATAGTGCTGCTGGCAGTAGATTGACCTCACAGAGATCTCAGCAAACGCCAGTGCATGACCTTGCGCGAAACCATAACCCTTGAACCCGGCAATGAGTTCAAAGACTTCCTCAGCTATCTGAAGTCCGTACCCATTTGCCTGAATCCGCTGGATGACCCTTTCCCGTATCTCCCGCCCAAAATCCTCTCTTCTTCGCTTATGAATCTGCTCACGAGTGTCCTCCGCTTCACCTCCTGAATACCCAGCGAACTTCTGGAGGAGCTGGTCAACCTGCTCCTGAAAAACGATGATTCCGTATGTAATCCCAAGAATCTCCTCAAGATCGGGATGTGAAAATGTGAACGGCTTTCCATGTCGCCGTGCGATCATCTCGTTCAGCTTCACCGCTCCGCCTACGCCTGGCCTAATGCCAGCTTGAACCAGCGAAGCATCCTCAAGGTTCTTTGTCTTGAGACGAATATGAGCTTGTCTCATCGCTGGCGATGCTGATTGAGGGATGCCGATCAACTCACCGCTTCGCATCGTTGCGTAAACATCCGGATCATCCGAGGGCAGATTCGCAACGTCAAACGTTCGATCTCGCACCACCACCCGATCTTGGGTCCCTTCTAACACATCCTGCCCGCGTAGGCACAAGATGTCGAACTTGTCGAAGTAGTGCTTAGCCGAGCGCTTATCCCACTGAATGATTCTAAGGTTGCCCCCGTTTGGATCCTCGGTTGCCGACCACATGACCGGGACAGTTTCATGCAAAGGACGAGAAGAAATGACGACTCCAGAGGAGTGCGCCCGCATGTTCCTCGGAATATCCATCATCCGCTCTGCCAAACTCAAAACCCACCTAAATCGCTCCTTTGGAATGTTGCTTCCTCGTAGCTCTGGTCGCTTTTCTAAGGCAGCTTCCAACTTATCTGGCGCAATCCCGCCGTGTACGCGCTTGCTCAAAAAGCTAATCGTTGAATCCGGTAGGCCAAAAACTTTGCCAACCTCGCGAATGATCCCACGAGTGCAATAAGCCCCAATTGCCGCCACCGTTGCCACCCGTTCCTCGCCATATTTCTGCACCATATACGACCGCACTTCATTACGTCGTTTTGCAGGAAAGTCAATATCGATATCTGGTCGCTTCGTTCCGTCAGCGGGTAAGAATCGATCGAAGTGAAGACGATGCTTGTAGGCATCGATGCGACTCAGATCAAGGCAATAAGCCACGACTGAATCAACTACTGATCCTCGGCCACTAAACTGGTATCCTCGCCGAGAAGCCCATCGACAAGCGTCCCAAATAGTCAAAAAATGATCGGCATATTGTAAGCGACAAATTCTCTCTACCTCCAGATCAATCCGTCGACGAATCCCGGTCGTCATCAGTGGATACTTCTGATGCGCACCTGCATAGGTCACCTCTCTCAAAGCGTTTTCCGGATCATCGAACAGCTTTGGCAAAGTCGTGCGAGATGGCATCACATCCCGATCACACTTCGAGAGCAACTGAAGACTATTCGACACCAACTCTGGTATCTCCGAATACAGTTCATTTATCTCGAATGGGGTCCGAAGAATCCTTTCCGCATTAATTGATCGGAAAGGGAAGCCATCCTCGTGAAAGCGAGGTTTACGCCCCTTTACTTCGTGAATGAGACTCAAATTGTGCGCACATCCGATCACTTCCTGTACGGGGAAGTGGTGGGGACGAGCATGCGTTACCAGCCCACCTGCCACCATCGACACCTCCATTTCCTTGGAAAGCTCGCAAAGCCCCCTCAAGTGCGCAATATCCCAAGGTTGGTATGCAAAATCTGCCTCGAGATACAGTCGATCTCGTCCAAAATGCTCTCGAAGTAGACCTAGAAAGTTACGAGCAGAATCTATCTGTCCTCTTAGTAGCATTGGCAAAAGAGGACCATGTGATCCGCCTGTCAAACAGATCAGATCTTCGCACAGTGACCATAAATGTTGAAGGCGAAGAATAGGTAGTAGCCGCTCTTCTTCTAAATGGCATCTTGTAATCAAAGTGGATAGCCCTACATATCCCCGCTTCGACTGAGCTATCAATACAATCTCACCACCCGTCTCAAGCTCAAATGATGCCCCAATCAAAGGATGAATTCCCGCATCCCTGCACCCTCTAGCCAGCTCTACCGCACCCACTAACGAAAAACGATCTGCGATACAAAGCCCAGGAAGACCGGTCATAACTGCAAACTGAACCGCTTCTTCAGGCAACATCACTCCCCGCCCAAAGTCGTAGCCACTTGCAATATGTAGTGGTACATAGGGCGCATCAGAAACTCCCGCCGGGAGAGCAGAATACAACCGAGGTGGCTCTGATACAAACGGATGCTTCATCTTCCCATCTCGCAACTTCCGAGTTCGCAACGACCAATCCTCCGAATGATCAACCTCTTCCGAAGCCCCAGTCACAAACGGCAAGTGACGAAGCCCTAGCTCAAACGACTCCTCCCGCCTCGAACCCGCTGACACATAACGAATCCATTCTTGAGCCGACTCGCCATCCCACCACTCACCTGACTCTCGCCATCGCGCCGATAGGTTAGTACCATCCGGTAGTCGCCCGAAGCACACGCAGCACCTCCTTGCGACGAGGAACCTTCACTGAGGATCCTGCCACCACCACCGACGACCCGTACTTCCGCGACAACCGATCCACTGCCTCAGAAGGCAAGGATTCCTCACGATCAACTAAACCAGATAAAGAAACCTGCCGCCGAGAAGCCGCCCCCACATCGTGAGCCACTGCCCGCAACCGGACAACCCCCTCGGCAACCGCCATGTCTGCCCAAAGTTGCAAAAGTGCCATCCGAAAACGCAAGGCTGAGTTCAAAGCCCGCCCAAACTGTCGCCGCAAACTCCGCTCACCAGCCTCGCCTTCCACAAAAAGCTCCAAGCCCTTCGCCTCTTGGTCCCCCTCGCTTAACGTACATGCTAGCTCACGAGCCAACCGTTCCAAGCCCAAAGCGACCACAGACGAGTCCGAACACAACCCATCAAATGTCAACCGACGCGAGATGGCACAAGGCGGATAGTTTCCAACCACAGGCTCATGAAGCATCCCCATTGCTGCCTGTCGAATTGTTAGGCCGTACAGCCCAAACTGCGACTTTAAAGTCGCCAAAGAGAGCCCCTGAATTTCCTTAATCTTCCGGTAACCCAGAAACGCCAGCCGCTCCCGTACCGACATCTCGACCGGTGCCAACTTATCTAAACCGCACTCTGCCAAAGCCGCGAAAGGTTGAGGAAAATGCAACAACCCTGAAGCAGGAGCTAAAGCTTGAGCCACCCAACGGCATGCCGAAACCGCTCCCCGATACTCAAATGGCAACGAGGAACAAACCTCCAACGCTGTCAAAAAGGGGTCAGGATGTCCTGTTAAATCCACGTAGGCCTGATGAGGTGAAACCATCTCAACTGAATCCGAAACCGCACACAGCCGGTTTAACCAACATGCCGAGGCCTCTTCATACACAGAAGAATCAAACGAAAAACAAGTCAGCTCATGCAGAATCGCACGGGCCTGACCAGCACTCATCCCAACCCGTATCCCCGCCGCTAAAGAGACCTGACAGGCATCCAAAACCACCTTTTCTTGCACCACAACCGCCGGCGAAACAGGTTCATGGCATGTTAGATATAATCCAGAGACTTCGATAGAAAGAGTAGACATATATCTACATTATTGCAACGATATGTTTCAAAATCAATATCTTCATTGACTTTTATCGAAGAGTAGTTGAAACTAGACCCAATGACACGACGCGACCTTCTTGCAGGAGCCGCTGGAGTCGGCCTTGCCGCCTCTATTCCAGCTCAAACCAACCAACGGGCATCTACCCGCCCGATCCTCGGCGAGAAGGCGCACACCTATGAGGCATACCACGACTGGCTCGTTCCGCCGAAGAACTTGGCCTGGGGTGACACCCACGGGGTAACCACGGATAAGAACGGCTTCATCTACATCGCCCACACCGTCGGTTCGGGAAGCATTAGCCGCGACACGATCTGCGTCTTTGACCCGAAGGGCAAGTTTGTTAAGTCATTCGGCTCCGAATGGGCGGGCGGCGCCCACGGCCTCGACCTCCGCAAAGAAGGAAGGGAAGAGTTCCTCTACATCTGCGATGTCAACCGAAAGGTAGTTGCCAAAGTCGACCTTAATGGTCGAGTCATCTGGGAACTGGACTACCCGAAGGAGTCTGGCAAGTACCGAAACCGAGACGGCTGGAACCCCACCAACGTCGCATTTCTCCCCTCCGGAAACATCCTCGTCGGTGACGGCTACGGCAGCAGTTTCATCCACGAATACACCAAGGACGGTGCCTATATTCGCACCATTATCGGCCCCGGAAACGGAGCCGGGCAAGTCAGCTGCCCCCACGGCCTGTGGGTCGACCAGCGCACCCCTGGACAGGCTCAACTCGTCGTCGCCGACCGTGGCAACCGCCGCCTCCAGATGTTCGACCTCGACGGCAAGCACAAAGGCTTCGTTACCGAGGGTGTGAGAATGCCTTGCCACATCCATTTCAACAGTGGCCTCATGCTGATCCCTGACCTCGAAAGCAGAATCACCATCCTCGGTAGCGATAACAGACCCGTCGCCCAACTTGGCGATGGTCACCCCAGCAACCTCAGAGGTAAGGCAAAAGACCAATTCCAACCCGGCAAGTTTGTTCATCCGCACGGAGCCGCTTGGATCAACAAGACTGACATCGTGGTGGCAGAATGGGTGCCTCAGGGAAGAATTACGCTGCTGAAACGAGTCTAATTCAAGTTAGAACGACGGTTCCTGAGGCTCTAATCGAGCCTCGGGACATCTCCGGGCTTGCGATCTAACATCTCACGAATCGTCGCCGGAATTGAGACCGCTTTGCGCTCCGACCCCATCAAGACATGCCATGTGTAGCCTTCGGTAGAAACAAGTCCCGTTGACTCATTTAGAACTGAGTAGTCGAATCGAATCGCGGCTCGCTTGATCTCGCTGACCCAAACCCGAACCTGGATCCAATCGTCGTACTTTACTTCGCCCTTATAGCGAGCGTGAACCTCTACGACGGGGAGAAAGTAGCCCTCTTTTTCCAGATCGAGATAAGCAAATCCGCGATCTCGGCACCATTCGCCTCGAGCTTGCTCGAACCAGAAAAGGTAGTTCGCGTAGTAGGCGTGTCCCATCTGGTCCGTCTCGCCATAACGAACCCGGATGCGTGCCGATGACTCATTCATAAGCTTCATTATGAAGTCCCAGATGCCCAAACCAACCGTAGGTAGACTCCCTCCGCATGGAATCCTGGCTGTTTGAGACTGAGCGTTTATGGATTCGTCAAACCGAGGATTCGGACATCGATGACATGTTGACCATTTACAGCGACATCGAAGTGATGCGGTATCTGGGTGCCGAGCCGAAAGCCATCGAGACAAAGGAGGAGATCCAGGTGATCATCGATCGCCGCAAGGCTATGGCGCAAGAGTTCGGCGATCGGCTGGGAGGTTGGTCCGTGGTGCTCAAAGAAACTAACCAAGTGATTGGTGCAGTCTTGTTCAAGCCGCTACCGGGTCGTGATGCAAAAACTCCTTCTGGCGAGATCGAAATCGGCTGGCATCTAGGTCAGGCCCATTGGGGCAAAGGGTATGCGATCGAAGCTTCAAGAGCATGCCTTAACTATGGATTTGACAAGAATCCCGAGCTGGGACGAGTCCTCGCCTGCTTCTATCCAGAAAACACAAGGTCGGAGCGGATCATGCAAAAGCTAGGGATGAGCTACCTCGGGGAATCCGACGATTACTACGGAGTTCCCCTCAGCGTCTACCAAATCACCAGAGAATCAGCTGGCCACTAGTTCTCGCAGGTGTTCATCTCCCACTTCGGAGAGCGTGTCCGCCATCTCCAAGAACTTAGAGTAAATCTGCTCAAACCTCTCTGGAGTGAACTCATATCCCAGTTCCTGGAGACGGTGCTTCAGACCGTGTCGCCCCGACCGCGCCGTCAAGATAATCTCGCTCTTGGCCGCACCCACGAGGGATGGATCGATGATCTCGTAAGTTGAGCGATCCTTCAGAACGCCGTCTTGGTGGATGCCCGAGCTGTGGGCATAAGCATTCGCACCGACTACCGCCTTATTGCGTTGTACGAGCATTCCGGTGAGCTGCGAGACCAGTCGCGATGTGATCAGCAGTTGAGTCGTGTCGATCCGAGTCGCGATGTCCAAGACGTCTCGGCGCACGTAGAGCGCCATCACAACCTCTTCCAAAGCCGTATTGCCTGCTCGTTCGCCGATGCCGTTAATCGTAACTTCAACCTGGCGGGCTCCGCCCAGCACTCCCGCGACAGTGTTCGCGGTGGCCATTCCGAGGTCATTGTGGCAGTGGCAGCTTAGGATCGCTTTATCGGCGTTCGGTACGTTGTTCAGAATCCCTGCCATCAAGTCCCGATACTCATCTGGGTAAGCGTAGCCAGTGGTGTCTGGAACGTTAATCGTTGTCGCTCCGGCCTTGATGACCTCTTCGACAACCTTGTAAACGTAATCTCGATCGGCCCGACCTGAGTCCTCCATGAAGTACTCAATGTCGTCTGTGAACTGTCGAGCACACTTAACCGCGTTGATTCCTGTCTCCAGTGCCTGCTCTTTGGTCATCCGGAGCTTGTTGTCAAGGTGATTCTGGGAGACACCAAGACCGGTGTGAATGCGTCTTCGCTCGGCGGGGGCAAGGGCCTCGGCTGCGACTTCAATATCTCGTTGCCGCGCGCGGGTAAGTCCGCAGATGGTAACTCCCTTGAGCTCGGTTGCCAACGTGTGAACACTCTCAAAGTCCCCCGGCGAAGAGATCGGAAAGCCAGCTTCGATGATATCGACTCCGAGGCGGACCAACTGGTGTCCAATCTCCAGCTTTTGAGCTAACGAAAGCCGCACACCTGGACTCTGCTCACCATCGCGCAGGGTCGTATCGAAGACAAAAAGCCTCTGGTTCATATCTATCTGGATTATAACAGGCGAGAGGTACAATTCAGTTCAATATGACCTCCGTGCTGGTGAACCTTTCCGCAAACGCAGACCAAGTCTCCGAACCATGGATTTGGCGAATCAGTCGCGACTTCAACGTCAAAGTCAGCATTGTCAAAGCCAACATCGACGCCGACTTCGGTTACATGCAGGTCGATCTGAGCGGGGAAGTTGAGGACATCCAGCGCACGATCGCCTGGCTGATGACCACGGGTCTGCATGTCGAAGCCTTGAGTCGCGCAGTCGGCGCCTAACTCGAGAGCGGACAACACGTCCTTTGCTGAGCGAGCATTGCGCGAAGCAAGCCAGGCGACCATCCATGATTGAGCTCCCTTACGAGAAACCAGAAGACTTTGAAGCCTTTTGGCATCAAACGACATATGAGGCGCTGCATCATCCTCTGCAAGTTGTGGATTGGCAGTTTCGTGCGACGACCACCGAAAGTCATCACGTTGACACATTCACTTTCATTGGAATCGATGGCACTGAGAAACATGGCTGGCTCGCCTACCCGGAAGGGGCGAGAAGTCTAAAGTCCTTCCTTTGGCTACCTCCTTACGGTCGCGAATCCAAACTTCCTGATCAGTACGGCACCCGCCCCGGCATGGTGAGCCTTAGCTTCAACTTCCATGGCGAACCCGCCTTTCACCAAGAGAGTTACGTGCAAGAGCGGGGCTACTTCGCCACGGGTGCCGACGAGCCTGAAACCTGGGTTTTCCGCCGAATGTTCCAAGATGCCGTCATCGCCTCCCGAATCCTCCAAGCCCAAGTTCAGGTTGACGCCGATCATGTGAGTGTTTCGGGAATGTCTCAGGGTGGTGGCTTGAGTATTTGGCAAGGAGCTTGGAATCCGATTATCCAGCGCGTCTGCTCTGACATGCCGTTCCTGAGCACGATTGGAAATACGCTCGTGAAGGGTGTCTACCGCTACCCACTGAAGGAGTTACGGGACTTTATGCAAACGATTCCTGTTGGTGAGGCCAGAGTCCTTCACACCCTCAGCTACTTCGACACCGCCTTTCAAGCCGAGTACTGCACCATTCCAACTCAAGTGAGCCTCGGCCTCAAAGACCCAGCATGTCGTCCCGATACCGTTCGAGCAGCATACAATGCCCTCAGAGGCGAGCGAAACCTGATCGAATATGATCACGGCCACGACTACCACCCGGATATGATTCTTAACAACTTAAGCTGGTTTGCGGCTAAGTAGAGAAATCCCTGTTCCTGTAAGGGGCATCGATTTTGCTTTCCAAGCACTGATCTCCCTGCACAACTATTCGTTAGTGCTTGCATGAACCACACAGTGAGAGTCCTTGACATGTACTACTACATGAACGAGGAAGCAAATAGCACCGTTACGGGATTCGAAACCGCCGAGCTCGCCGTCGAGTATGCGCGACGCCGAACTCGCGCTTCCGTCGAAGAACAGAGAAAACCCAACATGGACCCCGAGCTACTCAAAAGCCTCTGGTTCAGCTTCGGGGAAGACTGCCTAGCCGAGGACTACATCGGTGGCAGGGAGATTGATTTCTTCATCGCCAACCCCGCGCCTAAGGAGACTCATCCCGAGCTTACCGACTGGACTGCGCTAGAACCCAGAAAGCAAAATGCTCAGTGAGTTAGAAAATGAACTGACACGTTGTCGTTGTTCCTAGATTGGGCGAGGAGTGCCTAACCTGGCACTCCCGTCGACATCAATAGTTCAGCCCGAACTACTGACCCCCAAGCACCTTGAGCAGTTCCGGAGCACCGCCAACCACGGGCAAAATCAGCCGGGTTCCCGCTAGGTCAACCGTCAACCGAGTTCCGGCCTTCGGCCAAAGCGTGTACTCTCGGTCGCTTGAGAAGATCATTAACCCAATTTTTCGCCCCGCCGGAATTACCTGGTCGTCAGGTTGCAAGTCAAACGTCAGATTCACGAATTCGCCGGGTTTCAACGGCGTCCCTGGTTCAAAGGATGCGAAATTTCCGCCGGTCCGAAGCGACCGGTGGTTCTGAGGATCGGCCCAGCCACGAGTGATCAGGTTGTTCAGGATCGGAGATCCGTCCGTCCAAGGCAACTGAACCAAGCACACCGACAAATTGGCGGCTGGTGCGCTCGATGCCAACCGAAGGGTGATCTTAGCGGTGCCTGAGATGTGCAGCGGAGTTTTCAACTCCTCAGTGGCAAACAGTAATCGGTTGGGCGAGGTTGCCGCCTTCGCCAAGGCTGGAGCACCTTGCGAGACGTCGTCAACGAACTCAAGCTTCTTTACGGGACCGACTGCAGATAGCGCGAGTTTGCCAGTCGCCAAGCCGTCGCCGCTTGGCAATAGAGTCACGTTACGAGCCTCCGGATTAGGATAGTCGCCATACGGCGTTGGATCCCCACGCCGACCAGCGGCTTCCCGTACGATCAGCGCCTTCGGTCCCTTCTCGACACCATTTTCAACACCGTAGAGGAACCGCGAAAACCACTTATTCTGCAACTCAAAAGGTGGGTCGCCTCCGTGCCCGCCTTGGTGGAAGTATTGGATCAAAGGCACTTGCCCTTTGAGTGCTTCGCTGATCCGGACGGCATGCTCCGGAACCACGTTCCAGTCGTTAAACCCGTGAGCCATCAATACCGCGCACTTGATGTTCTTGGTGAATCGAAGCAAGTCTCGCTCTGCCCAGAACTGGTTGTAGTCGCCGGTTCGTCGATCCTGATTGGCCGCAAAGAGCCCATCTCGGTAAATTTTGACTCCTCGGTCCCGGTTTGCTGGATCTCCACTGTTCACAAAATCAAACAGCGAGTCGACGTCTTCGCCCAAGTATCCACCGGGGCTTCGGACCAAGCCGTTCGAGCGGTAATAGTGGTAGTAAGACGTGTTTGGAGAAACCGGGATGATCGCCTCTAGCCCCTTGACTCCGGTGGTTGCAGCCGCAATCGGAAGCGTCCCTTCGTAAGATGTGCCCATCATCCCCACTTTGCCTGTGCACCATTTTGCGTACACCTGAACCGAACCGTCAATTGTCGTGAAACCCTTCGCCCGCCCGCAAAGCCAGTCAATCACTGCCTTTGGCGCAAATCGTTCGGGTACTCCGCCAATCGTGACTGCTCCATTCGAACGTCCCGTTCCCGGAGCCTCCGAGTGAACGATCGCGAACCCACGCGGGACCCACTCCCGTGTCATCGAGCGGGCGATCACCGTTCGGTTCGGGTCGAACTTGATGTTCGGATGAGACTTGCGAGCCGGAGACGCCTCTCCAAGCTCCTGCTTTACATCCCAAAGATCGGAAACTCCATCCGACGTCCCCGCAAAGTACGGCGAGGAGTGATAGATCACCGGAACCTTTAGTCCTTCGGTTTCCGTCTGCTTTTGTCGAGTCACGTTGACGAAAACTCGGTCCTTCTTTCCATCCTGGTCGGAATCGAACTCTGTCTCCACCCACAGGAACTCCCGAATCCAATCCTTCTGCTCGGAGAATGCCGGCACAACCTCGGCCATACCGTCCGAAAACATGGGTAGGGCCCGACCAATTTGGGCATGCCCAGAGGAAGCGCAGAGGACAAAACCCAAGGCTCCCAGAATTCCGCGATTCAACATGAAAACAGTATGCCCCAACCCATCGAGAATGCGATTGTCCTTACGCTTCTGCAAACGCCCTGCGATCAAACACCAGATCACTCGCCAGTTTCCAAACTTCCGATTCGATCTTGTTCTCTGGCAAAATCTTGGAAGCGTGGACAATTGCCGAGGTGAGGCCCGCCTCTCGAGCAAAGTGGAGGAAGGTGGAGTTAAGGACTTGGCGCAGCGCTGGTTTGAGACCGAAGCTGACGTTGCTGACACCAAGCACGGTATTGACGTTCGGATAGTGCTTCTTGAGCATCGCAATCGCATCAATGGTCGCAATCGCCGAGGTCCGGAACTCTTCGTCGCCAGAGCCGAGGGTAAAGGTTAGGGTATCGATAAAGAGGTCATGGTCGGGCAGACCAAATTCGCGAGTCCGGGCAATCAGACGCTCGGCGACCGCAAATTTTTCATCGGCCGATTTCGCCATTCCTTTCTCGTCAATAGTCAGACCAACCACGGCAGCGCCGTACTTCCGGCAAAGCGCGAGGACCTTGCGCGTGCGCTCCTCGCCATCCTCAAAGTTGATTGAGTTCACAATTGGCTTTCCAGCCACCATTTGTAGTGCGGCTTCGATGACGTTGACTTCCGTCGAGTCGATCATCAAGGGAACCTGAATATGCCGGTTGTAGTAACTGAGAAGAGTCCGCATGTCCTTCTCTTCGTTTCTGCCGACATACGCAGTGCAGACATCGAGTACGTGGGAACCTTCGCCTTCAAGTTCACGAGCCAGTTCGGTCAGTCCCTCCCAGTTCTCAGCGGCAAGCATTTCGCGGAATGCCTTTGAGCCGTTGGCATTCGTCTTCTCGCCGATGATGAGGAAGCTAGTGTCTTGATCATACGGCTGGAATTGGTAGAGGGACGAGATCCCGACCAGTGAGTTGGGAGTGGGGAGTTCTGGGGCAGGTGTGGAGAAGTCAAAACCGGGATAGGTGTTGCGAACTTTGATCCAGTGAGCGTCTGCGGTGTGCTTGTGTCCACCGACCGCGTCGGAGATAGCTTTAATGTGCGCAGGAGTCGTTCCACAGCAGCCCCCACACAGGGCAACGCCGTACTTTTCGACGAACTCTAAGTGGTGCTGACCGAGTTCCTCTGGTGAGAGCTTGTAAACGGCTTGTCCCTTCTCCATGATCGGCAGTCCGGCATTCGGCTGAACGGCAATTGGTCGAGTGGAGTTTTGGCCCAGGAACCGAACGTGCTGTGCCATCTCCACCGGTCCGGTTGCACAGTTGAGTCCGAATGCCACCACTGATGGGAAAGCCTCAATCATATTGAGGGCAGCGCCTATCTCTGAGCCGAGGAGCATCGTGCCAGTCTGCTCCATCGTGACTTGAACAAAAATTGGGAGCCTCGTTTGGCATGCTGCAAGCGCTCTCTCGGCGGCTACAATGCTCGCCTTCACCATGAGCAAATCTTGGGTCGTCTCGACGAGGAGTGCATCTGCCCCCCCCTCAATCATTCCTCGGAATCCGTCGAAAAAGCTTGTTTCTACGTCTTGGAAAGATGCCTGACCAAGTGAGACAAGCCGGGTTCCTGGTCCGATTCCGCCAACGACGAATCTCGGTTTGAGTGAAGTAGAAAAAAGGTCCGCCTGCTCGCGAGCAATCTGGGCTGAGGCGAGCGCTAAATCATAAACAAGTTCAGAAATCTCATATTCGCCCAGTACGTAACTAATTGTTCCGAAAGCGTTTGTCTCGATCAGATCAGCCCCGGCCTCGAGATAAGAAGCGTGAACTCCAGCGACGACCTCGGGTCGAGTTAAACACAGAAGTTCATTGCAACCGTCAAGAGAAATTCCGTTGAGGCGCATTGCCACGGCCTGAAGGGAAGCAGAATCTCCGACATCAGTTCTTCCCACTTCGCGTCGGAGCGAGAAGGGGGTAGGGCTTTGGAGCACAAAGTCGTCGGGTGATAATCCAGCCGCCTGCAGCTGCGTGCCCATCGCACCGTCGTAAACAAGAACGCGATCAGCAAGGCACTCAAGCAGAAGAGACTTCATATCTATCTATTGTGGCGGATTTGGGTTGGATTTCTGGGGAAGCTACTAGGTTCATGTTGACCTGCTTCGGGAATGAATTGTATGGAACCTGATATGCCTACGATTGTGACCCTCCTTGCAACCTTAGCCATCATCTCGGCAGGCGTTTGGGCGGTCGCGATTTTGGTTAATCAGCACATGCGTGAGCGAAAACACCTCGTTTAGAGGTGTTCTGTGGGAAAAACTCCCACATCTACGAAAATCAAGTTCGAAAATCGGCACCAATGAACCTGCATTGGTGCCTCTGGTTGTTTTTCATGACTCAAGAATTTGATCTGAAAAATGATTTAAGTATATATACGTCTACATAAAAATCAAACATAAGAGTAGACAAATACCCCAATAAAGACTTAACTCATTATCTGCAAAAAACTTTTTGAAAAAAAGAGTTTAAAAGTGGTTGCAAAGTGGGAGAGTAGTGTCTATACTATTCACACCAAAGCCAAGGATTGGCGAAGGGGCAGGAAAGGCTGGGGTGCCAATCTGAAGAATTAGGGCCGCGATGCACGGATGCAGAGCGGCCCTTCCTAATCCCCAAAAAAATACTCGATGTGAAAGGAGATCTGATGAGCAAGAAACCTGCGCCCGCTCGCTCATCAATCAACCTTAACGAGCCCTGCAGTGTCGATGTCAAGGGTCGAGTTCTTCTCACCAAAGAGTTGAAAGAGGCTTTTGTGGGCGAGGTGAAGCTCGTCCAAGACATCCAAAAGTTCATCCGCGTTTACACCAAAGAAGTTTTCGAGGAAGAGGAGCTTGACATCAAGCAGACCTTTTCACGTGGAAACCGCTCGGCGTCGAAGTATCGCATGGCATATCTTTCGAACGCGCGCGATGCGAAGGTTGATGCTGCCGGCCGACTTTTGATCCCTGCTGACTTCCGAGCTTGGAGTGGAATCGCAAACAAGTGTGTGATGATTGCCAACGGAGAGGAGTTTCTGATCATGTCGCCGTCTGACTACGAGCTTTGGCAGAAATCGCCATCAAAGTATCGCTCGGAAGAGGCTGCTGAACTGAACTCTCTTCGTAAGGATGCTTACGACGAAGAGCGAACCATCCGTGATCTCAAAAGCGGAGTGTTGAAATGACCGCCACTTATGCTCACGATCCCGTCATGGTCGATGAGATTCTTGCGGCGCTCGCCCTCAAAGCTGGAGATGTCGTCGTTGATGGAACGCTTGGACTCGCTGGTCACTCGATGAGGTTTATCGACGCGATTCGTCCTGGTGGAATCTTGGTCGGTTTGGACTGGGATGAGTCGATGCTTGCGATCGCTAAGCAACGGGTCGGAAAGCCAGAGGGTGTGACGGTTCACCTCGTTCACTCTGACTTTCGGGATATGAAAGAGGTCTTAGTTGAGTACGGTATTCGTCCCAATGGAATCTTGCTTGATCTCGGTTTGAACTCAGCTCAGATTGAAGACCCTGCGCGAGGAATCACGTTCAAGGAGGAGGGTCCGCTGGATATGCGAATGGATCGCTCGAAAGGTGAGCCTGCGTCGGCTCTGCTGAACAGAATGTCGCCACAGGCGATCCAGGATGCTCTCGAAGACTTCGGCGATGAGAAGTGGGCGCATCGCATCGCCCAGAAGATCGTGCTGAGAAGAAAGGAGCAACCGCTTCGGACGACAAACGACTTGATCGAGTGCGTTCTGGCCGCTATTCCGGTAAACGCAAGAGAAAAGCGGATTCATCCGGCTACCCGGACTTTCCAGGCAGTTCGAATTCTTACTAATGCCGAGTTTGACGGGCTACGAGAGGCGATTTTGGACGCTGCCTCGATGCTCGCCGACAACGGAAATCTCGCGATTTTGAGCTATCACAGCGGTGAGGATCGCATCGTCAAGCGAGCTTATCAGGAGCTCGCGCAAGAAGGTTTTGTCCTGGTGGACAAAAAGCCAAGGATTCCATCCGAGGCAGAAATTGGTCGCAATGCGCGGAGCCGCTCAGCCAAGCTCCGGGTGATTCGCAAGGAAGTGAAATCATGAGTGCAACAACAATCGCAAGGGGTCGACAGGAAGTTGGCCCTAAAGCAAAATCATTATCGAAGCCGAAAGTCAAAATCTCAGCTCGCCAGCAAAGCATGGTGATCAATCAAACCATCCAGGGTTCCTGGGTATTTGGCTTGGTGTTCGTGGCAACCTACGTGGTCGGCGCAATTTCTGGGCACGTGATGATGGAGTCACAACGCGCAACCGTTAAGGCTCTCTCGCCCGTCCTTACAGAGGTTCGAGAAAGTGAGCTTGAGCATCGCACAACCAGTGCAGTCGATGGATCGATGAAAACTGTTATTGACTGGGCGCGGTCACGAGGCTGGTCTCAACTCGAAATGAAGAAGACCTATGTCGCGAGTCGTTAAGAAGAAGATCAATTTCGCCCCCGTCGGGATGCTAATCCTTTTCGGGGGGACTGCGCTTTCGCAAGTAAAGCTACAAGTCTTTGAACGGCAGAAGACGATCGATCTCGCGAACGATGTTCGCAAGTACGAGGTCACCAAGACCACTCGAGCCCGTCGCGGAACCATCCAAACCGCCGATGGAAAACCGCTAGCGCAAGACGCCAAGAAGTGGAGGCTCCAGATTGATCTTGGTAAAGTGCCGCACACTCCCAGCTTCGCTATTGCACTCTCTGAAGCCACGGGAATCCCCGCCCATGAGTTTTCTGACCAACGAAGAGGTGGCCGGGATTGGTCGATCGATCTTAGTGAATATCAGATGGCCAAGGTTGCACAGATCAAGAAAGATTTTGATGCTACCGGCGTGACGCTGATGGAACTCGCCGCGCGAAACTATCCACTTGGCAGTCTTGCGAGTGGACTGGTCGGGCGTCAGTACATGAGTGGGAAGGGCGGAGAAATCGTTCAGCGGTTTGGGCTGGAGTCTTCGCTGGATAGCATTCTCGGTGGTCGGGATGGCAAACAGACTGGGCTTCAAGACAAGAATGGTGAGTTCTTGCCGATGCGATCAGAGTCACCAGAAGTTGTAAAGCAAGACGGAGCAAAGGTGGTGACCACCATCGATAGCGAGATCCAAGCTGCCGCTGCTCTTGCCGTGCGACGGGCGGTCGAAAAGAACCGGGCTACAAGCGGAGTCGCCGTAGTTACCGATCCAAAAAGTGGCGATGTCTTAGCGGTTGCATCTTGGCCCGTGGTGGAACCCAATGAGCAAGGTCTGTCGCCGCTTGACGAGAAGAACCCAGCTTATACAACCCTCCTCGAACCAGGTTCGACCTTTAAGATTTTGACTCTGACCAAAGCGGTTAGTGATGGAACCATCTCGGAAGGGCAGACGACAAACTGTACCGGCCAATTGATGATCGGTGCTAGGGCACGGATTAGGTGCGATGAGCACCACGGGAACCGGGCTCATGGCGTCGTTGATCCCACTTTGGCAATTGCAAAGAGCTGTAACGTAGCGGCAGCGACCTGGTCGCGGAGTATCGGTGTCGACGGATTCTTCGACTATATCCGCGATCTTGGTCTACAAAGCAGGACCGGGCTTGACCTTCAGGGTGAGATTCGGTCGCGGGCGGCAAAAGACATCGGCAACCCTGGCCTTCAGCTTGCAAACCTCGGTTTCGGACAGGCGATGAGCGTCACTCCGATCGCGCTCGCCGGAGCATTCGTCGCAATCGGAAACGAAGGGAAGCGAATTCCTCTTCGACTTGTGAAAAGTGTCAATGGCATCGAGCGACCGATTCGAGAAGGGCAACAAGTGCTATCTAAGCAATCGTGCGACTACACTTTGGAGTGCATGGAGCGAGTGATGTCGTCAATTGGTACGGGGTCCTCTCTAAGGATTCCGGGTTATCGAATCGGTGGGAAAACGGGAACTGCTCAGAAGTTCTCCAAAGGTCAGAATCGGGGCTATGTCTCTAACTTCGTCGGAATGATTCCTGCGCGAGATCCTCAGGCGGTGATCCTTGTGATGATTGACGACCCAAAGGCCGGCAAAATATACGGTGCAGATGTTGCGGGCCCGGTGTTTAAGGACGTGGCAAAGTCCGTCATCACACGACTCAACATTTCCCGCGATCAGTAAGCCATGCTCGTTTCTGAATTACTTTCGTTGGCGCAAGTCGAAGCTTACGACCTACGCGGTGACGCTGATGTGGCGCGGATGTGCATGGACTCGCGCAAAGTTCGCCCAGGTGACCTTTTTGTCGCGATGCCTTCGGAGCGAACTGATACCTATCAATTCATTCCAGAGGTTCTTGCTTCAGGCGCAGCTGGTGTGGTCGTCTTTTCCGAAGATGGCCTCTCTCTTGCCCCCTGTGCGATTTATCTTCAGGACTATGAAGACGCCCTTTGGCGACTTTGTGACACGCTCTATGCGCATCCAACTCGCGATCTTAAGATGGTTGGGATTACCGGCACGAACGGGAAGACCACCACTGCCTGGATTGTTCAACAACTGCTTGACTCACTCGGTCTGCCAAGTGCTTACATTGGGACTCTCGGGTTCAAAGTTGGCTCTGATCTGCGACCGCTTGCGAACACCACGCCGTTTGTCATTGAGAGCTACAACTTGTTAATCGACGCCCAAATGGCGGGTTGTGAGGCGGTTGTGATGGAGGTTTCCTCACACGCCCTTGCCCAGAAGCGGGTTGAAGGATTCGAGTTTGATGCGGCGGTTTTTACGAACCTCACCCAAGATCATCTCGACTTTCATGGGTCTATGGAAGAGTATGAGAAGGCCAAGCTAAGGCTGTTCAAGGATCTTCCATCCACGAAGACCCTGACGAAGTGCCTGAATCTTGACGACCAAACCGGGTCGGATTGGGCACGGAGATTATCTGGTCCGAAAATCGGCTTCCGGACACATTTCGGACTTGAACAGGATCTGGTAGGCGTTCCCTCCAGCATCCGCGTTGATGGTATTGAGATGGAACTGAGGTTCCGTGGCGAGACGGCTCAGATTCATAGCCAGCTTGGTGGCTCTTACAATGTCGAAAATCTACTCTCCGCAATATCCGCTGTTCTAGCACTGGGCTATCCACTCCCCGAGATTGCTGAGCGTTTAGCCCTGGTTACCCCCGTTCCGGGACGATTTGAGGGCGTCAAAAATCCACATGGGATCGGAGTGATCGTTGATTATGCCCACACCCCCGACGCGATCGAAAAGCTGCTCGAGGCGGCAAGGGAAGTCACGACTGGGCGGCTGATCACCGTCTTTGGATGCGGAGGGGATCGAGACGCCACGAAACGCCCGCTCATGGCGACTGCGGCGGCAAAAAACTCAGATGTCGTGTTTGTAACTAGCGACAATCCCCGGACGGAGGACCCCGAGTCAATTCTTGATCAGGTCTGCGCCGGGCTCTCGGACGGGTTTACTTATGAGCGAATCGCAGATCGTCCGACGGCCATACGACGAGCGATTCAGAGCGCGAGGCGCGGGGATACCGTCGCCATCGCCGGAAAAGGGCATGAGGATTATCAGATCATTGGGCACGAAAAGATTCACATGGACGACCGCGAACTTGCTCGAGAGGCCCTGAGTGAACTACTCGCTAAGTGATCTTGCTCGCCGATTTGTTGGAACGGCTTCCTGCGAAGCCACCGTCACCGGGTTTGTAACGGACAATCGCGAGGTCAAAACAGGCGATCTGTTCATCGCCATCAAAGGCGAAAAAGTCGATGGTCACAACTTTGCATCAGATGCCTTTGCAAGAGGAGCTGCCGCTTGTCTCGTGGAGCGATCTGTTGATGGACCGCACATTTTGGTTGAAAACGTGGTCGAAGCCCTTGCCAAAATGGCTCGATCGTTCCGCATGGAGTTTGGCGGACCCGTCATTGGAATCACCGGCAGTGCCGGAAAGACAACCACGAAGGAGTTTTGTGCCGCGGCGTGTTCCTCTCTCGGTGAAGTTCTCAAGACGCAAGGGAATCGGAATAGCGAATTCACGGGGCCTCTTCTTTGGCCGGAACTCACGGTAAACACGAAGGTTGCGATCACCGAAATGGGGATGCGAGGCTTCGGACAGATTGCCCATTTGGCGTCGTTTAACTTGCCCAATATTGGGGTCATTACCAACATCGGATATTCCCACCTCGAATTGGTCGGCTCTCGGGAGGGCATTGCCAAGGCTAAGGGTGAACTGCTTGAGGCTCTGCCCGAGGATGGGACGGCGATTTTATATTCGGAAGATGAGTACCTTGGGAACCTGATCGCGGTCGCCGGAGAGCGCCGAATTCGCCTCTTTGGTCAGGGGGGAAATGCTGATTGTCAGGTGACCGATTATGCAGCGCTCAGCTGGACTTCGGCGAGAATCGGGGGCGTTTTGGATGGAGTCAAGTGGGAGGCGGTGATGCCCACAGTTGGTCGGCATCTTGCCAATAACGCCGCCGCCGCGATTCTCGCCGCGACAGAAGCTGGAGTTTCGCTAGTCGATGCTTGCGCGGGACTTGAAGGGGCCGTGCTGCCTCCGATGCGAATGGAGATTCGAGATTTCCAAGGCGCGACGCTGGTGATGGACAACTACAATTCCAACCCACCGGCTGTTTTGGGAGCTTTGCAGACGCTTGAGGAGGTTCCGTGCGACGGGCGTCGAGTCGCAGTCTTGGGCACGATGCGAGAGCTTGGCGAGGAAAGTGAAGAGTCCCATCGCTCCATCGGGCGACGGTTATCGAAGGCAAAGATTGATCGGATTATTGTGTATGGAGATGAAACTGAGCTGATCCAAGACGAATTCCTGCGCCGTGGCGGGGTTGCGGATCGTCTTGTTAAGGTTGAATCGCTCAATGCGATTCGCGAGGAATTGAGTGGTTTTGGAGAGGGAGACACAATTTTGGTTAAGGGCAGCAGGGCTCTTGAGCTTGAACGAGTGTTCGAGTAAATCGACGTCGGTGGTTTCCCGATGACCTTCTCCATGCACATGGAGGACCTAAAAGCGTTTTGGGTCGCCTTCATCGTTAGTGCAATTCTGAGCAAGCCAATCCTGAACTTGCTCATTAGAGCCAAGTCTCGTCAGACGGTTTCGTCTCACTTGGAAGGGCATGCAACCAAACAAGGAACCCCAACGATGGGTGGTTTCATTATATTGGTCGGATTCCTGGCGAGCTGGCTCGCTGGGTTCAGCGGCACAAACGGCGGTCCGATGATCCTGCTCGTGATCCTATTTGCGGTGATAGGATTCGTTGATGACTACTTAGTTCCGAGGCTGATGCCAGGAAAGCGGGGCCTAGGTTGGAAGCAAAAAATTCTGATGCAAGTCTTTGCTGCGGGTGCTCCTCTCGTTTGGGTCGGGCAGTCGCCACTGGTGATTGGAATAGGGATCTTCCTTATTCTCTTTTTTGCCAACGCTTACAATTTCGCGGATGGCCTGGATGGATTGGCTGGCACAATCCTAGTTGGGCAGTTAGTTGGGCTCGCGTGCCTCGGAACCATGGGTGGTCGAGTCGAGTTTCCGGTTTGGATCGTGTGGCCGCTTTTGGGGTCACTAACAGTTTTTCTTTACTGGAATGCCCCCAAGGCTAAGGTCTTCATGGGTGATGTAGGTTCTCTGCCCATCGGTGCCGTTCTTGGTGGCTTTTGGGTACTTCATGGTTCTGTTGGATCTGACAAGATGGAAGGACCTTCGCTGGAGGCTGTCGTTCAGTGGTTGAGTCTTCCGGTCTTGCTTTGGTCGATCCCGATGATCTGCGAGCTTGTTCCGGTGCCACTCCAAGTCTTCTCAGTGAAGGTGTTCAAGAAGAAACTCTTCCCATTCACCCCAATCCACCACGCCTTCGAAGAGATCAAGTTGAAGGCTGGGGAGACCGAAGAATCTGAGAGTTACCAGGAGCGCGTCAAGAACAGCCCGCGCTGGGCGCATTGGCCAGAGACAAGGATTGTCTTCACCTTTGCCATCTTCCAACTCCTTTGTTCGATGCTCGCGATTACAGTCGCCCTCATGACCAAGCCGAACTGATGTTAGAAGGCCAATCTATCGCGGTGTTTGGACTCGGACGCAGCGGGCTCGCTGTCACCCGAGCCGCGATCTCGCGGGGTGCAACAGTTACCGTTTACGACGAAACCCCGCGTGAGAAGCTCGGCAAGCCCGAACTGGCTGAAGAAGCTGAGGGGCTTGGAGCGAGGCTCGTGCTGGGACAGCCGTTCCCGATGAGCGCCCCTGAGGAGACGATCGTCGTCAACCCCGCCATCGACCACCGTCACCCCGCCCTCCAATCTCAAAAGGAGAAAGTGATCGGTGAGGTAGAGTTCGCCTACCGAATCTCCAAAGCCCCGATCGTCGCCATTACGGGCACCAACGGAAAGAGTACGACGACTGCCATGACCGTCGTCGCCCTCCGCGCAGCGGGGATCGACGCCATCCTCTGCGGGAACATCTTCGGCTCTGGCCTCCCCGAAATGCCCCTCACCGACGCCGCCGATCAATCAACCCCAGATCAAGTCCTAGTCGCCGAAATCTCTTCCTTCCAACTCGACTGGGTTCGCGATTTCGCCCCCATCGCCGCGGCGATCACGACGATCACCCCCGATCACCTCGACCGATACGACTCGTTCGAAGACTACGCCGCAACGAAGCTCAGGATCTTTGAGAATGCGGCGGTCAAGATTGATGCCCGTGAACAGGGTTACCTCATCCTTGAAGCTACAACCGGATTCAAAGCAATCGGTGAGCACAACGTGCGCAACGCAGGCACTGCGGCGGCTCTCACGGTTGCGACTTTAGAGTGGCTGCTGTCTGAGGGGTCTTCTTCGCAGGCGATTCAGGCGTACCGAAGGGAACGAGAAAGCAAAGGAAATCAAGCAACGCTCCCCAACAACGCCCTCGAAGCCCTCCGCGAGTTTCCCGGTCTCGCCCACCGCATGCAGTTTGTGGCCGAAGTCCAAGGCGTCAGATATATCAACAACTCGATGTGCACAAACCCAGCCGCAGTCGTCGCATCCATCGAAAGCTTGTTGACAGAACCGGTTCATGTCTTAGTAGGTGGGGTGAACAAAGACCTCCCGTTCGGCCCGCTGAGGGACTATCTCCAAGCCAAAACTCACAAGGTCTATCTGTTTGGACGCGACGCAACCCAAATCAACGCCGAACTCTCGCAAAAATGGCAGGTTTACGATACAATGAAGCAGGCGTTTGACGCCGCCGCGAAGGAAGCCAAGGATGGTGAGATCGTGATGCTAGCACCGGGATGTGCGAGCATGGATCAATTCCGAGATTTCCGCCATCGAGGCGACGTCTTTTGCCAATTAGTCAGGGATTTGACGCAATGAGAGCAAGGACAGCAAAGCGAGGCGATACCACCCTTTTCTGGTTGGCGATGACGATTAGCGTCATCGGCTTGTTCTATATCTTGGATGCCGGCTACGCCCAAAGCATGCGCATCGGTGCAGGCATACTCCCGAAGCCCTTCATCCAGCAGATTTTTGCCCTTATTGCATCGGTTGGAGCTTTCTTCTTGTTGAGAAATGTTTCCCCAGAAAACTGGAAGCGCTTTGCGCCCTGGGGAATTGGGATTGCATTCTTCCTGCTGTTCCTTGTGGAAAAGATGGGGACAACCACAAACGAGGCAACTAGGTGGCTGCGAATTGGTCCTGTTCAGATCCAGCCGGCTGAGTTCATGAAGGTTGCGGCGGTTCTTTATCTGGCGACGGTCCTGGCAAACAAGAAAGATTGGAACGAGACCTGGGAACAGCGCAAGAAAGAGAAAACAATTGAGGCGGCGGTGATTATTCCGAAGCTGAAGAGGCTCGTTCCCGGTTTCATCATCCTGTTCGCGGTCGCGATGATCGAACATGAAAAGGATATTGGAACTGCGTGTGTCGTTTTGGTAACGGGCATGGCGATGTTCTTCTCGGCACCCATGAGCCTGAAATCGAAGATCATCGTCCCTGCCCTGCTCGGGGTTTGTCTGCTTGGGGCGGTCGCCAAAGAGCCGTACCGAGTATCGCGGTTTATGGTGCACCCAAATCGCTGGCAACGCGAACATATCAACGATGAGAGCTTTCAGACCATTCACTCCGAACTCGCGATGGCGAGCGGTGGAGTCGTGGGAACCGGAATTGGAACGGGCCGTGCGAAGCACCTCATCCCGGCGACAACCAGCGATTTCATTATGGCGACCATCGCAGAGGAGTGTGGAGTCTGGGGTCCGTGGCTATGCCTAGGAATCGTTGGAGCGATCAGCATGCGTCTGCTGCAACTCGCCCAGAAAGCCGAGGATCGGTTCAAGAAGCTGTTCATGAGCGGTGTGGCCTGGTGGATCGGGATTCAAGCTTGTACGAACATGCTCATGGCAAACGCCACGATTCCAGCAATCGGAATTCCATTCCCATTCGTCAGTGCAGGGGGTTCAAGCTTGCTCGCGCTTTGGATTGCCGTTGCAATCAGCGATCGACTGAGTTGGTCAACCGCCGCAGAGACGGCAGAAAAGGAGGTCGCCAATGCGCGTCGTCGTAACCGGCGGGGGAACCGGCGGACACGTCTATCCGGCGCTTGAGATCTGCCGCATCGCCCAGGAGGAAGCCGATCTTCTTTACATCGGTTCTCTGAGGGGGATGGAGATGGGTGCATGTGCGGATAGAGGAATCAACGTCCTTGGACTCGATTCTGGACCCGTCTACAACCCACTTTCGTTGGGCGGAGCGATGGCGTTGGGGAAGCTTTGGCTCGCCTCCTTCGAGGCAAAAAAGAAGCTACTCCAGTACAAACCGGATGTGGTTTTCTCTACCGGTGGCTATTCCAGCGCCCCGGTGATGAAGGCGGCTAAGGAACTTGGGATTCCACTGGCCATTCATGCTTGCGATACGATCCCTGGTCGTTCACTGCGGATGTTTGCAAAGCAGGCAAAGGTTGTAACGAGCACTTTTCGCGCGACAGCCAGGGCGCTTCCGGGATGTAATGTTGTCCGCACCGGACACCCGATTCGGCAAGAACTTCGCGAAGCAGTGCAGCATCGGCGTCCTGAAGAGAAGTTTGTTCTCGTTCTCGGTGGATCAGGGGGTGCCAAGTTCCTCAATGAAGTCATGCCGCTCGTTGCTCCACAGCTCGAAGGAGCCAAAATTCTCCATTCGGCGGGTAAGGGTCAGTATGACCAGTTCAATCATCTCGTTGCTGGAATGCAAAACTACGACATGCGCCCCTATCTCGAAGCAGATGTTCTGGCGGACGCATACCGACGCGCAGCGTTGATTATTGCCAGGAGCGGTAGCGGAATCAGCGAGTACGCGATGGCGAAAATTCCTTCGATATTAGTCCCGTTGCCGTCGTCAGCCGATGATCATCAGTTCCATAATGCAAAGGAGTTCGAATCTTTCGGTGGAGCATCTGTGCTTACCCAGGACGTGCGCGAAGGCGAGATTCAAGCAGCTCCGGAGTCAATCGCGAGAGAAGTTCGGGAGTGGTTTGCCGACGAGACTGGGCATGCGGAGCGAGGTCTTTCCGATTGGGACACTCCTGGCGCCACAATTCAGATTTGGAATGAGATCAAGCGCGCGGCGACGAAATGAGAAAAAGAGCGGAAATTGAGGCGGAATTTGCACCTACTGATGCGCTCAATGCATGTCGCTCGTTCTACATGGTTGGTATCGGGGGGGCTGGTATGTCAGCGCTGGCCAGAATGCTTCAGCATCGAAAATTCGGGGTTGCAGGCTCGGATGTAGTAGCTTCCTTGGAAGTTGAACGGTTACGAAACGAAGAGATTGAGGTCCACGTCGGGCACTCCGCTACAGCCCTCCGTGAATTCCTCGGCTCACATCAAGATTGTGCGCTGATCGTGACCGACGCCGTTGATCTCAACAAGTCGCCCGAAATTGCGGAGGCACGAAAGAAAGGCCTCCCTGTTGTTCGCCGCTCACAAGCTCTCGGCTGGCTACTCAGACCCTACAAGGTGATCGCAGTAACCGGAACTCACGGAAAAACCACGACGACCGGACTCCTCGGAGCTGGGTTGATCGCCGCTGGACTCGATCCGTTGGTCGTTGTCGGGGCCGCAATTCTTGACTGGGAAGGGCCAATCAGGGAAGGAAACGGTGAGTACGCCGTGGTTGAAGCTTGCGAGGCTTATGAGGCCTACGCAGACATCAATCCCCACATTGTGCTCTTGACCAACCTCGAGCCAGACCACCTCGACTACCATGGCACCTACGAAAACCTGCGCGATAGCATGGTGCGGTTTGTTTCAAAGATTCCCCCGAGTGGTGGACTGGTCTACTGTGCCGACGACCGGGGAGCATCCGAGATTGCAGAGCTTACCGATGTGAAATGTCTTGCCTACGGCCTCTCAGAGGCTTGGCTCCAACAGACATTTAACAAGTTTGGCTTTGGAATCAATGCTAGCGAGAGCGATGCCGGCAAACTCCTCAAACTTAACCTCCCCGGTGACCACAACCGCATGAATGCAACCGGGGCACTGGCCGCCGCTTCGTTGCTTAACGACGAGGATAGCGTTGTCGAACTCGATGCAGTTGAGATGGGGATTGCTCGTTTCGGCGGAGCGGAGCGCAGATTGCAAGTCTTGCTGGAAGGTCCAATTACGGTGATCGACGACTACGCGCACCACCCCAGCGAGATCGTCGCGTCGATCCAAGGCGTGAGGCAACGCTATCCTGGGCGACGACTTGTCGTCGTCTATCAGCCGCACATGTATTCAAGAACTCTTGAGCACATCTCAGATTTTCCACCTGCGCTCAATACCGCCGATTTCGTCGTTTTGACCGACATCTATCCCGCTCGCGAAGCTCCCATCCCTGGAGTTTCAAGTGCGAGAATTGCCGAAGGTATCACTAAACCGATGCGCTACGTTCCGTCGCGCCACTTGTTGCCACGGCAAGTGAAGCAAATTTTGAAGCCTGGCGATGTCGTCGTCGGAATGGGTGCCGGAACGATCAGCGAATTTGCTCCTGACTTGATCCGAGAGATTGAAAGAGACGTGAACCCAACCAAAAAGGTTGTCGTGATCTACGGCGGCGATAGCTCGGAAAGGGAAGTTTCCATCCTTTCTGGCAACGCGATTGCGAAGGCGTTGAACAACGCCGGTTTTGATGCCGAACTGATCGATGTTACTGAATGCTTGCTGCGGAAAGGGAACGTCATTGACTTCACGGGTTCAATTCGGCCCGATGTTGCCTTTCTCGCCGTTCATGGAACCCATGCCGAGGACGGCGCTATTCAAGGGTTCTTAGAGTTGATGCACGTTCCCTACACAGGTTCAGGAATCTACGCTAGCGCGGTTGCGATGGATAAGAACCGAACAAAGCAACTGCTCAGTGCCGTTGGAATTCGGTGTCCCAAGGGGCAGTTTATCAAAACTGAGTCGGAACCAATTTCGATATTGGCTCCAGCCATTGTAAAGCCGAATCGAGAAGGATCCACTGTTGGACTCACCTTCGCAGAGACCCATGACCAGATTTCCGAGGGCATTCGGATGGCACTCCAGTATCCAGGGGGGTGCCTTGTTGAGGAGTGGGTAAAGGGCATGGAAATCTCGGTCCCCGTCCTTTGTGGAGAAGCTTTACCTCCTGTTGAAATCTGCCCGGCAAAAGGAAGCTACGACTTTGCCAATAAATATACGCCTGGGGCGACGGAGGAAATTGTCCCTGCCCGACTCCCGGAGCATCTCCTAGCTGAGGCACAGCGAGTTGCACTACTTGCCCACGAAACCCTCGGTTGTGAGGGTGCTACGCGCACGGATATTATCGTTCGGGGTGAGGAAATATTTGTCCTTGAGGTCAATACTTTGCCTGGAATGACCGCAACATCGCTTCTGCCAAACTCAGCCCGCGCGGCTGGAATGTCCTTCGAACAGCTTTGTACTCGCATCGTGGAGGATGCGCTGAATCGCCATGCGACGACGTCGTAAAACCGTCGTCAACTGGGCGGCAGTGTTTGTGGTAGTCCTGCTGGTGAATCTCGTTGTCGCTAGTTACAAGAGTCCGCTGACGGCAGTTCGTAACATCAACTTGAGCGGAGTCCGAAAGAGCGAACGGCTGAGGCTTGAGCGAGTTCAGTACCTTGTCAAAGGTGTTCCGGCCATGCAACTTGAGCCGGCAACAGTGGAGCAGTTGTTCCTTGGTCAGTCTCGAATAAAGAAGTGTCACTTCAGCCGTAACATCTTTGGAAGTGCGAGGCTTGAGCTGACCTACCGGGTGGCCGTCGCGAGCGTTGGCGGTGGCGCCTTGCTCGATCAAGACGGTGAGTTTTTCTCCGATCCAGAGCAGGGTGACAACCTCGTGCCGCTGACACTTGCACTTTCACTTAAGGTCACTTCCGCAACGCTGATGGGGGTTACCGATTATAGGCGCATCGCTGAAGCGTGTTCGATTGTCGCAGAAAAGCTTCCGGGGGCGAAAGTAGAGGTTATGGAAACCGGGACTGTCCGGCTGGACCTTGAAGGTGGCAAAGTTGTCCTTGGAAAGCCGGATAAACTTCCTGAGAAAATTGATACACTGCTTGGACTCTTGCACGATCGACCGACGTTGCTAAAGAGTGTCCATGAGTTGAATATCATGGAACCCGATCACCCTTCAGTTAAACCGATTAAAAATGACAAACCCGTTCAGCCGAATCCATAACGAAAAGTGGGTTATTCCCGTGAGTGGTCTCAGCGCACTGCTGGGGTTCATGTTGGTCGTCTCTTGGCTCAACGAAGGTAACCGCCTAGGACGTGCGAAGTTTTTGACACCCGATCAAAACCAGCGGGGCTTCATCAACGAAGTCGGCTTCGCTAGCTATGTCAGCATGAAGGAGGAAGTTGAAAGGCTGCAGAAACGGGCGACAACACTCGAAAAAGCACTCTCCGAAAATGGTCGCGGTTCGGCGACACTTAATGATCAGTTGCAATCGGCAAAGTCATTTGCAGGACTGACGGAACTCGTCGGCGGCGGAGTAAAAGTCACTCTGAAGGATAACGCTGGTGCCGGGGGGATGCCCGGAGAGCAAGACCTGATCCACGATATCGACATTCTTCGGGTTACGAACGAACTGTTTGCTTCCGGCGCCGAGGCGATTTCGGTGAACGGACACCGACTGATGAGTGCATCTTCCATTCGATGCGCTGGGCCAACCGTTTTGATTGATGGTGTTCGACTGGCACCGCCGTACACAATTCTCGCGATTGGCGAAGTCGAGACTCTCTATAACGGATTTACAATCTCGGGTGGGGTGATGACTGAAATTGCGACGGCCAGCCCAACCATGATCCAGATTCAACGTGAAAAGTCGATCCGAATTCCGGCATACTTGGGTGCAACTGCGTTAAAGCACGGTTCGGTTCCAAAGGCTACGAAGTGATTCTCGTCCCCATCATCGCCCTTCTCCTCGGTGCCATTTTGGCACTGGGGCTAAAGGTGCGTGTTGGAGACAGCATGGCTCAGTACCTAGCCGTCGCCTGCCTCGCCGGGCTGGATACCGTGCTTGGAGGAATGCGATCTGCGTACGAAAGCAAGTTCCAAACCGACGTGTTTCTAAGCGGATTCTTTGCAAATGTCCTCATCGCCTTCTTTATTGCCTGGCTTGGCGATCAGATTGGAATCAACCTCTACATGGTGGTCGCTCTGGTGATGGGAATGCGGATCTTTACCAATTTAAGCCTCCTTCGACGCTACCTATTGGTGCGTGCCACGGACTGGATCGCAAAGCGGAAGAAGGAGCGTGAAAAACAACTCGAGCAAACCATGGAAGGTGTCACTGAATGAAAGAATGCGTCGTTATTGATCTTGGGGGCTCAAAGACGGTAGCCCTAGCGGCAAAGTCCTCTGGAGACGGGAAGCTAGATATTACTGGCATGATCCGTGTGGACAGCCGGGGGATGAAGAAGGGTGGGATTGTCGACCTTGATGGCGTTGCCCGGACAGTGGACACGGCGCTTCGGCATTTGGCAAACGACTTGGGACGAGAGTCGATTGACAACGCTGTTGTGATCATTTCCGGGGCACAGGTCGAGGGTGTCACGGTTCAAGGTTTCAAGCCAATCATTCCGAAGAACCGAACCATCACTTCACAAGACGTGATGGAAGTCGTGAACCACTCTAAGGCCGGGTTCTTGCCATCCGAGCGGCTCCAAGTTCAGACCGTCCCGCGAGGATTCCGAGTTGACGACGGCAAGATGATCATGGATCCCGTTGGGCTTCCTGGTTCAAAGCTGGAAGTCAACAGCTACCTGATCACTGGTCAGGGCGCTCACGTGCAGTTGTTTGAGAGAGCGCTTACGCTGAATCACCGCAAGGTAGATCAGTTTATCTTTGGTCCTTTGGCCTCTGGTCTGGGAATCCTGACCGCTGATGAGATCACCAAGGGCGCGATTTGTATCGACATCGGTGCAACCAAGACCGACTTGGCTATCTTCGCGGGTGGCTCTTTGGCATTTGCTTGCAGCATCCCGGCGGGTGGAGATAATGTCACGAGCGACCTCAGTCAACTCTTGAACGCGTCTTTGGAAGAATCCGAGCGACTAAAGATTCAGGAAGGACAGGCGCTTGCCGCGCCGATCTCTGATCGAGACGCGATTGAAGTCCAACAGCAGGGTCAGCCGAACCCGCGACCGATGCAGCGCAGAGTTCTCTGCGAAATCATCGAGAGCCGAATGCGCGAAATTGGGCGCATCGCCAAAGTTCATATCGAAAAAGCAGGTTTTCTGAAGTCTGTTCCAGGCGGCGTTGTACTGACCGGCGGTGGAGCGAAGTTGAAAGGCATCGAAGAACTGTTTGGTCAAATCTTCCCCGAACTTCCGGTCCGAGCCGCCGAGCCCAGACTTTTGGGCGGAAAGGATGCCGTCGGCATGGCAGCTTCGCTCGGCGCCGCACAGTTCATTTTGCAAGCAAATGACGACCTCAGCACGATTAGTGGTGGTGAAAGCTGGCAGGACAAAGTGCGCGGCTTTTGGTCGATTATCAGCGGTAAGTAGGACTTATCCACACTTATCAACACCTTATCCACACAAGTGTAGTGATAAACTTGCCAGCTCAGGGGGTTTTTTACGTGGCGAATACAGCGGTAATCAAGGTAGTAGGCGTTGGTGGAGGCGGTAGTAACGCCGTTCAGCGCATGATCGAAAGCGGAATCAAAGGCGTCGAGTTCATCGCCATGAACACCGACGTCCAAGTTCTCGATTTATCTCCTGCCACCAAAAAGGTACAGCTTGGCGTCAACCTCACCCGTGGTCTTGGAGCCGGAGGCGATCCTGAGGTCGGTCGCAACGCCGCCGAAGAGAGCAAACCTGAGATCCGAAAAGTCCTCGAAGGCGCGGATATGGTGTTCATCACCGCTGGTATGGGTGGAGGAACCGGAACCGGGGCCGCCCAAGTTGTCGCGGATGTTGCTCAGGAAATGGGCGCTCTCACTGTTGCTGTTGTGACTCGCCCGTTCAGATTTGAAGGCCCTAAACGTGAGCGACTTGCGGATGAAGGCGTGCTCGGTCTCACCGGAAAGGTTGATACGATCATCACAATTCCGAATGAGAAGCTTTTGGGAGTCGTCGAGAAGAAGACCACATTCCATGATGCATTCCGAGTTGCTGACGACGTGCTTCGTCAAGGAGTTCAGGGGATCTCCGACATCATCACCATTCCCGGTCAGATCAACGTCGACTTTGCTGACGTTAGAACGATCATGAAGGATGCCGGCCCGGCGATCATGGGAATTGGTTACGGTGTCGGTGATAACCGCGCTGTTCAAGCCGCGCAAGCCGCAACATCTTCTGCACTGCTTGAGCAACGGATTGACGGAGCGAAAGGCGTGCTTGTGAACATCACCAGCGGCGACGACCTCACTCTTGCCGAGACAAGTGAAGCGATGATTTACATCCAGTCGCTTTGCGATCAAGATGAAGTCAACATCATTTTTGGCTCGGTCATCGATCCCTCGATGGAAGGCACAGTTAGAATCTCGGTGCTTGCAACTGGATTCGATCCAATCTCGGCAGTTTCAAGTCGAGCAAGAATCGAATCTTCGGCTCAACCAGCCGTCGCTGTCCGACAGGCAGTTAATCCGGTCATTCCGTCGGTCACGAGTGCCGATGTTGTTGCAGAAGCCCGAGCTAAGATGTTCGAGAAGAAGATTGAAGAGACTCCAGACATGATTGAAGAGTCGGATCTGGATATTCCGGCATTCATTCGCGAGCATCGGAATCGGCAGCAGGGTAACTGACTAGATCAGCTCGCCGACGAGGCCCCACTGCTTAGCTGAAGTGGCGCGGACTTTTGCTAGTCTGCCGACTCGCTCGTTGGCAGCCTCAAAGTGCATCATCGTGAACTCCCGGCTGTAACCCTGCATCATTCCGGTGTTGCGGGGAGAAGTTCCTTCGACCAGCACTTCATACTCGTCGCCGACACGACCCTCATTCACTGACTTTGTGATTGAGTTCTGCAGATCTATGAGTTCATTTAGCCGAGCCTTTTTGGTCTTCTCGTCGATCTGCCCCGACCAATCTGCCGCAGGAGTGCCAGGTCTGGGTGAGTAAGCGAACATGAATGCCCAATCGAACCGGAAACGATTCACTGCGGCAAGGGTTGCTTGAAACTCATCTTCAGTTTCGTCGGGGAACCCGACGATTAGGTCCGTTGTGATTCCGACTTTCGGAATCAGTGAACGAATTTCTTCAACGATCTCCCCGAAAGACTCAAGGGTGTAGAGTCTCTTCATTCGGGCGAGCTCCGTATTTGAGCCCGCCTGGAGCGGCATATGGACATGCTCCATGACTTGAGGTACATCGCGGATCACTTCGATCAGATCTCGCCGAAAATCACGAGGATATGGCGAGGTAAATCGAATTCTCTCTATGCCGGGCACCTCGGCGACTTTGACAAGGAGTTCCGAGAAAGGAACTTTGCCTTCCATGAGATTTTTTCCGTAGGAGTTGACGGTTTGCCCCAGCAGGCAAATCTCCTTCGTGCCAAGGTCGGCCAAGCGCTTAACTTCATCAAGGATCTCTTCGGTTGGGCGCGATCGCTCCCTCCCTCGAGTGGTTGGAACGATGCAAAATGTGCAGAACTTATCGCATCCGTATTGGATGGGAACATAGGCCTTCAGCTTTCCGTCTCTGCCCACATGTCGAGTTGGAAGGTGGGTGACTACCGATCCCTTGCGTTCCGGAAGTTCAATGCGAGAAGTGAACTGGGCACCTTGGAGCGCCTCTGAAACGAGTGCGGGTATTTCTGCCAGGTTCCCAGTACCAACAACAAAGTCGACATGGGGAGCCCGTCTGCGAATTTCGTCTGCTCTCAATTGGGCCATGCATCCGCAAACTCCGATGACGGTATCTGGAAATCGTTCCTTAAGGAATCGGAGTTCACCTATCAACGAAAATGCCTTGTCTTCCGGTTTCTGCCTGACTGAACAGGTGTTCAGAAGCACAACCTGAGCTTCCCGAATTGAGCCGACCGGCGAGAATCCAATCTGCTCTAGATACAGAGCCATTTGTTCACTGTCCTCCTCGTTCATCTGGCAACCCCAGGTCTGAACAAAGTAGGTGCCCGTCCGTCGAAGGGATGCGGGCTGGTCAAGAAGGCTTTTGGGCGAAAGAAGTGTGCTCAAGAGGGAACTACCAGAATACCTGTCAGGTTCAATTGAGCATGGTTGCCTCGTCGAAACCGTATACTGATGGGATGTCTTTTTCGAAGCTCAATCGCGCGATCATTTTTTGCGCTGCGTTCGGCTTGTTCGTAGCAATGGTTCTGTCGTTCCAGCACGCCTTTGGGCGTGAAGTCCCGTGCATGTCCGGTAAAGGCTGCGCGTTAGTTGCCTCCCACCCGTCTTCGTACATTGGAAAGATTCCAGTTGCGTACTTTGGAGCCTTTGGCTACTTCGCCATCCTAGTTTTTGCTGCGATGCGAGCCGCTGTCGGGAATACGTTTAAGAATCAGCTTGTTCTTGGAGGGTTCTTGCTCAGCGCTTTTGGCTTTGCTGCAAGTTGGTATCTCCAGTACGTGTCCAAGTTTGTGATCTTCGCATTCTGCCCCTGGTGCTTCACCTCGGCTGTGGTGATGACCGTGCTCTTTGGCCTTCATGCAAAGCTCTACTCAATGGTTGGAAAGGGAAGTGAGACCGAGGTCGCCTCGCGTCCAGACACAATTGTTGCCGCCATTGGAGTGGCCGTGGCAATCATTGGTAGCTTTGGTCTGATCAGCACGCAAAACAAGATGTCCGCACTCAACGAAGTGGTCTCTGAGACGCAATCTGGAGAACTGGTCGCTCAACCCGGAAACATTTTGGGAGATGCAAGCGCGAAGGTGACGTTGGTTGAGTTTGCCGATCTCTGTTGCCCCGCCTGCCGAAAGGGCTTTCCAAAGCTGATGGAATACAAGCAAAAATACGGGAACAACATTCGCGTGGTCTACCGACACTTCCCACTCTTCAAGATCCCAGGTCACGAGATGAGCCCCCTTGCAACCGTTGCGGCTGAAGTCGCCGCCGAAACTGGAAAATTCTGGCAGTTTGCTTCGGCATTCACATCCACTGAAGAGGCGGCAAAGACGCCAGACGAGGTCTTTGCAATTGCAGAAGGTGTCGGAGTCTCGCGGGAATCGATTGAAAAGGCGGTCTCAGACACTAATTCTGCCGCCGCTCTCCGTGTCGTGCGGGATCAAGAATGTGCGATCGAGACGTTGAAAATTGGTGGGACACCAACTTACTTCCTTCAATACAACGGCAAAACCAAGAAGCTCAATGGTGAGGGTCTTGAGACAGAGATGAGTAGCTCTGAGGTTCAAGCCCTTCTGAAGTAATGGCTAAGCGACCGACAGTTTTGGTAGCGATGTCGGGCGGAGTGGATAGCTCCGTGGCGGCTGGATTGATGAAGCAAAGAGGGTACGACGTGGTCGGACTCACAATGCAAATCTGGCAGGAGAGCCAGACAGATCCTCGTCACGCTGGTTGCTGCTCGTTGGGCGCCGTTGAAGACGCTCGGCGGGTTGCCAGGGTGCTAGACATCCCTCACTATGTCCTGAACTTTAAGGAAGAGTTTAGAAAATCGGTTATTGACAACTTTGTGGATGAATACGCAAAGGGAAGAACACCCAACCCGTGCGTTCAGTGTAATCGACACGTCAAATTCGAGATCCTCATGCAGAAGATGAAGGAACTTGGATGTGACAAGCTGGTCACCGGACACTACGCTCGGATTCGGCGTCGAAACGGGCAGTACCGATTGCTCAAGGCGGTAGGAAAGGAGAAGGATCAGAGCTACGTTCTTTATATGTTGGGGCACGAGCAACTCCAACATGTGATGTTTCCGATGGGCGAGATTCGCTCAAAAGAAGTCGTGCGCGAAATGGCACGCAGCCTCGGATTGCATCTTGCCGAGAAGCCAGATTCCCAGGAAATCTGCTTCGTTTCGGAGGCTGGTGGTTATAAGGAGTTTCTTCGCAAGGCTCGTCCCGAGCTTTTCGGACCGGGTGCCATCCAGCTTGCGGATGGAACTCAGCTAGGAGTCCACGAGGGAACGGCAGACTACACGATCGGTCAGAGAAGGGGCGTCAAAGTCGCCTCAAAAGACGGGAAGCCGATGTATGTCATCGATCTGCAGCCCAAGACAAACACCGTGGTTTTGGGATCAGAGAAGGACCTCTTGCAGAGCGAAGTGATCTGCGAAGATATGTACTGGTCAGAACCTCCAACTCAGTCGATAAAGGTACAGGCCAAGATCCGCTACAACATGATCGCGGTTCCCGCGACTCTCCATCCCTCCGGGAAGTTGGTTTTCGATGAACCGGTCAAGGCCGTCACCCCAGGTCAGATGATGGTGGCTTACCGTGGAGCAACGGTTGTTGCGGGCGGTCTGATCGCTGATGAAAACCGGACGACGCGGATGGACAGTCTCATTCCTGAGCTAGTGACTGCATAAAGTTGGAACGCATTCTACAGGGAGAGAATAGGCTGTAGTAATGATCACTCTACTAGCCGCGGTCCTGATTGGACAGCTCAAGATGGACCACCTTGTGCCAGAGCTCACTGGCGACCAATGGCTGAACACCGAAAAGCCGATCAAACTTGCCGATCGAAAAGGCAAAGTGACTCTTGTTCACTTCTGGACATTCGCCTGCTACAACTGTAAGAACAACCTTCCTGCCGTCAAGCGGTTGACTGAACGGTTTAAGAAAGACGACGTCATCACGATCGGCGTTCACACGCCCGAAATCGATATTGAGAAAGACTTCAAGAAGGTCACAGAGCAGACAAAGAAGCTTGGCATCGAGTATCCGGTGCTCTTCGACGGCAAGCTTGAGAACTGGAATGCCTGGAAACTTGACTGTTGGCCGACACTTTTCGTGATTGATAAGAAGGGACGATTCCGAGCCGGTTGGCGCGGTGAGTTGAACTACAACGGGCAGAACGGTGAAGACAAAATCCGGGACGTTGTGATCAAGTTGCTAGCCGAGAAGTAAGAAAACCGTAACCCAACCCTTAACTTAGGCGTAAAATAAGCCTACAAGGAGAAGTGATGAGCAATAACAACGATAGCGATTCCGGTGCAGTTCTTTACCTTTTGGCTGGGGTTGGCCTCGGCGCGATTATCGGCGCAGCGGCAGGGATGCTGTTTGCACCAAAAGCCGGTAACGAAACCCGTGACGAGCTGAACGACAAGTTTAAGGAACTGAAGACCAAGACCGAAGAGTGGATCAACGAGCAGAAGGCCAAAAAGGCCGTTGCTGATGCTCCCGAAGAGCTTGGCGTCTAAACTAGTTTTATGACGTCGGGTCTCGCCGGCTGGAGAATTGCGCTATGGGTAGTGATCGCGATCGCTACCCTGGCGTTTTTGTATGCGGTTCGCGGAATTCTCTCGCCATTCGTTCTCGCGTTTTTGATCTCAGCAATCTTGCAGCCAGGCGTTAATAGGCTTGTGTCGAAGGGGTGGAAACGGGGCCGAGCGTCGCTGGCGCTGATGACCATGTTTTTCGGGTCAATCATTGCCCTGTTGGTATTGTTGACTCCGGTTGTTACCCAACAGGTAGGTGGGTTTAAGGATCGGGCCGAGGAGCTTGCCAGAACGGTGGCTCAGCCCAATCCGAATGACAACTTCTTCATGCGCGGGATCCCAGAAGTGCGCATTGCGAATGCCGAACGGAAGGACCCTATTGACACCTACTTGGGTCGATACGCAGATTTGTTATCTCAGGCGAATTTGCCGACAACGAAGCGGGCCATTGTCGCTCAGTATATCGAGCCGCAAAGAGGGCAAATTCAGAAGACGCTCCAAGGGGCATTGAAGTCCAGCGTAGGCATTGCAAGCAGCTTGTTATCTCAAGGGCTGATGCTTATCTTTGTGCCGTTGCTTGTCGGCCTCATTCTTCCCAACGCAGAAGATCTGAAGAAGCGACTTTTTGGAGTCATTCCGCCCCAGTTAAGAACCTCAGCAGAAGGTATCTCGGAAGATATCGGCGACGTGTTTAGTAATTACCTGCGAGGAGTTGCGATTGCCGTCTTCGGATACATGGCCTTCATGGCTCTCTTGCTCTCGCTCCTCGGTGCTCCATATGGAATCTTGCTTGGAGTTTTGTTTGGAGCGCTCTACCTCGTGCCCTATTTGAATGTTGCGATTGCGGCCACGACACTGTTCATCCTTACGGGTCTGAGCGGAAAGTCGGACTGGCTGATGATCCATTTCAATTCAAGTTGGGTTTACGCTGGGGTCTTAGTCGCCGTGTATGCGGTTTGTCACTTTGTCTTTGACAGCATTGTTTATCCCCGATTCGTCGGAAATGCGGTTGGGCTCCATCCGATTCTTTCGATGTTCGTGATCTTCTCCGGAGGTGCGCTGTTCGGGCTACCTGGCATGATCTTGGCGTTTCCGGTCGCGGGTTCAATCAAGGTTCTGCTTGATAGGGTCATTAGGTTCACTAATAAGACAGACGGGGAACTCATCCTGCCCGAAGTTCCGTTGAGGCATAGAGAAGTGATTACATGATTCACCTCGCTCTCGCTTACGCCTTTGCCGCTGGACATCCCGTTTCCTTCGACGTCACCGTCCAATTTGAAGGTTGGATTCCAATTTTCGGGGGCCGAGAAGGAAAGGCAAATGTGTCGATGATCGTGGTCGCCAACCCGGTTCCCCCGAAAGAGGCTGGATTTTCGGTTTCTGAAGTCGAGTCGTCGATTTCCAAAATTGAGGCTGAGGCATTTGGCGTTCAGTTACCCTTGAACAGCTCGAACGTCGACCAGTTCTTCCCCAGGGCGGTGGCGACCTTCGACCTTCAGGGTGTGGTGATTAATAACACCGCACCAGCGATCAAGATGCCTGCAAAGCTCCCCGGTTTAGATTCTCAGCGGCTTCCCGAAATCAGCTTCTTGCCTTTGGCTCTGCCCAAGACAGAGATAAAGGAAGGCGAATCGTACTCGTTCAGCCGAACCTACAGCGGTCAGGAATTCAAATACACCGTGACACTGATGAAGCAGAATGAATCCGGAGCAGACCTCACGATCAAGCTCGTTTCTACTCGGGACGGCTTTGAAGACGCTTACGGCAATACACTGGAAACAGTCAAGGGAGCCAAAAAGAAATCCCGCTCGGAGCTAGGCGGCGCCGGATCGGCGCACTTCTCACGGGCGCTCGGCAGCTTCGATAAAGTTGAAGTCGAAACCACCGAGACGACAATCACGGAACCGTTGACTGGCGGAAAGCAGACGGTCAAGAAACTTAAAACAACACTCAAAATCAAGCGACAGACCCCATGATGACAACCCTCCTCGCCACCGCGTTTCTGCAGCAGCTTTCCACGTTGCCCGTCGTGAAGCCGGAGGAGCTCAAGAGACATGTCACGTATCTCGCTTCGGACGACCTGAAGGGTCGGGGGACGCCTTCACCGGAGCTCATAAAGGCGAGTGAGTACATCGCTGCAGAGTTCGCAAAGATCGGGATTCAACCTGGAGTTGGCAAATCGTTCTTTCAAACGACAAAGTGGGAGCGAGGAAGAGGCGCGGGTGAAGAAGTTCGGAATGTCGTCGGCGTCCTGCCTGGCTCTGATCCAGTTTTGAGTAAGGAGTACGTCGTTGTCTCAGCTCACTACGACCACCTTGGCGAAGCCAAAGAGGGCACCGATAAAATTTTCAATGGAGCAAATGACGACGCGAGTGGTGTCGCAGGAGTAATTGGTATTGCGGCCGCCATCGCGCAGTCCAAGCCGAAGAGATCAATCATCTTTCTCACCTTTTATGGAGAGGAGCGCGGTTTGGTTGGTTCTACGTTCTATTCGAAGAATCCAGTGTTTCCGCTCAAAAACACCGTGGCAATGCTCAATATCGAGCAGATTGGACGGACGGATGACAGCGAAGGACCCCGGGTTGGCGCGGTCAACTTGACCGGGTTTGACTTCAGTACAATTGGGCCGGCATGTGCAAAGGTTGGAAAGGAAGTCGGAGTACCTGTCATTGAGCACCCACAATTCTCTGCGCCATTCTTTATGGCCAGCGATAATGCGGCCTTTGCCGCAGTTGGGGTTCCTGCCCACACGTTTAGTGTGGCCTATGAGTTCTCGGACTACCACAAAGTCGGCGACCATGCGGACAAACTCGATTACGACAACATGGCGAAGATCACTGCTTTGATTGCCGCGTGCACGCTCAATATCGCGAACTCCAGCCAAGTGCCGAGTTGGAATAAGTATCAAAAGCGCACTGCACGCTACATTGAAGCATACGAAAAGTTGCAGGGGAAGGCACCGGTAAGCCAAACTAATAAGGGTTCATGACCGGAACCCATCAGAAAGTGCTCGTCGTTGATTTTGGCGGGCAGTACACCCAGCTCATTGTTCGTCGTGTGCGAGAGCAGGGCGTCTACAGCGAGATGGTTCCCTGGAACGCAGCCTTTGAGCGGATTTCCTCGGAAAAACCCACAGCCGTAATTCTGAGCGGAGGGCCGCGTTCAACTTTGGAAGAGGGTGCGCCCGATTTAGATTTCTCTTGCCTCGACGGAATTCCGGTTCTCGGAATTTGCTACGGCCAGCAGCTGATGGCCAAGAAACTCGGCGGAGTGGTTGAGAATGCTTCGCACAAGGAGTATGGACTTCGGAATTTGAGTTCCAAATCTGGGTTGGTTGCTCTGATGCAGGACGACCAGGTTTGGATGTCGCACGGTGATCAAGTCGTTTCCGTACCGGATGGCTTCAAGGTGACTTCATCAACGGATTCGTGCCCAGTTGCGGCAATGGAGAACGCTGGACTGAAGCGATTTGGTGTCCAGTTTCACCCCGAAGTGACTCACACAACTTCCGGCAAGGCACTTCTGAAGGGATTCTTGGAAGAAGCCGGATTGGTCGGGGACTGGACGACAGAGAACTTTGTGGAAGAGGAGATTGCCAAGATTCGGGCGATGGTCGGTCCAGAAGAGAAGGTTCTTTGCGCGGTTTCCGGAGGTGTTGATTCTTCTGTCATGGCGGCACTCCTTATTCGCGCGATTGGAGACCGAGCTGTATGTGTCTTCGTTGATCACGGTCTATTGCGCTATCGCGAGGCCGATCAGGTGATCGAGACGTTCGGTGGTCACTTCCATGCGAACCTGAAGGCGTACTACGAACACGATCGATTCTTCGGAGCCCTTGCCGGCAAAAAGGACCCGGAAGTCAAGCGCAAGACGATTGGCGAGCAGTTTGTCCGAGTTTTTGAGGATCATGCCAATGAGCTTCAGGGCTGCGATTGGTTGGCACAGGGAACACTCTATCCCGATGTCATCGAGAGTGGGTCTTCGACTGCGGCCAAGATCAAGACTCACCACAATGTTGGTGGCTTGCCCGATTGGATGCGGATGAAGCTTATCGAGCCACTTCGCTGGTTGTTCAAAGACGAAGTCCGAGCCGTTGGTCGACTTCTTGGATTGCCAGACGAAATGGTTGATCGCGAGCCGTTCCCTGGTCCTGGACTTGGCGTAAGGATTCTCGGTGAAGTCACTCCGGAAAGGGTGAGAATGGTTCAGGAGGCCGACTGGATTTTTCGCTCTGAACTTCGGAAGCGTGATCTTCACAAAGGCATTTGGCAGTCCTACGCGGCGCTCCTTGACGTGAAAAGTGTCGGTGTGATGGGTGATGAGCGCACCTATCAGCAGCCAATCGTTCTGCGTGCAGTCGAGAGTGAGGATGCAATGACTGCGAGAGCCGTCAATATCCCATTTGACGTTCTAGAATTAGTCGCCAGCAGAATCGTCAACGAAGTTGATGGTGTCAACCGAGTGTTTTACGATCTAACCAGCAAGCCCCCGGCTACGATCGAGTTGGAGTAGCACTCAATAGGGCTTCTTACTTCCCGCGGACATTGTGCCAGATTCATTGACTAATCGCGACCAGAACTAAAAAGAACTCGGCAGAAGGTGGTCAGCTTTTCTCGTTGTCCAACGATCGCTAGTGGAATTCCGGCGATAATCCTCGCTAGTGCGCCCAGAAAGTTGAGGACTCTACAGGTTGCAGCAGGGAGCGATCCCGATGTGATCCTGAAATAGAGACACTTGCCGTAGTTGTATCGCGCAACCGACCGCCAACGATTATGTTTCGAACTCGATCCTAACTCGTGCGTGAACTCCGCCCGCGGATCGTATACGATCCTCCCTCTTTGCCGTAGCCTGTGGCAAAGCTCCGTGTCCTCACAGTACAAGAAGAACCTCTCATCGAAGCGTGGATCAGCATCACGGCGGACCATCAGACATGCGCCCATTACCTGATCCACTTCGCTTGCTTGGTCGGTAGGCAAAAGCCTTGTACGCCAGTAGGAGCGACCAAAGCGTCGAGCGATGCCATCCAGAAAGAACTGCTCCAGAAACACTGCGCTCAGGGTTAGCCTCCCCGCCACGGATTCCTGAAGAGAACCATCTGGATTCAAGAGTCGACCGCCTGCCGCAATCACCGAAGGATCAGAGAAGTTCGAGGCAAGCTGCGCAATTGCCCCCGGATGAGCGTAGGCATCCGAGTTAAGATAGAGAACAAGGTCGCCTTTAGCGTGGACTAATCCGAAGTTGTTCGCCCGACCAAACCCTAAGTTCTGCGACGACGTGAGTGTGAGCGAACCTGGAAAGAGCCTCGGTTTCACTTCTCGCAGCATCTCGACCGAACCGTCGGACGAGGCGTTATCCACCACGATCACCTGCGAAACCGCTTGTCCAACCAGAGCCTCCAAGCACCGCCGAAGCTGCTCGCAAGTGTTGTAGCTCACGATAATCACGGTAACGGATGAGGATTCGGTTTCCAACTCAACAAGCGTACATTAAAACTGTTAACAAGCTACAATAGAGGATTAATGGCAAATGCAATTCAAGTGACCCAGGAGGGCTTTGACAAGCTTAAGAAAGAGCTTGAAGAGCTACAAGGGCCGACCCGTATGAGGGTCGCAGAGGCGATCCGAGAGGCGAAGTCGCACGGCGATCTTCGTGAAAATGCCGCGTATCACGAGGCAAAACTGAACCAGACCCGGCTCGAAAGCCGAATCAACGACCTAGAAAAGGCCTTGATGTACGCCAAAATTGTTGAACGGAAGGACGATGGGGGAGTAATCGCTCAGCTTGGTTCGGTCGTCAAGGTTTTGGATGAGGAGTTTGGGGATGAGATCTCCATCACCCTTGTCGGCTCATTCGAAGCTGATCCAGCTCAGGACATGGTATCTATTGGTTCGCCACTAGGTGAGGCAATCCTCGGCAAGATCGTTGGCGATATCGTCGAAGTTGCGGCTCCCGCAGGAACGAGCCGCTACAAGATTCTGCAGATTCAGAGCTGATATGAGGCGTTGGCTTATAGGGGTTCTCGGAGGTTGCCTGCTTACCGGTTGCAGCGGCGGAGACGCCACGGTTGCCGAAAGGCCCGTAAATCGGCAGATTGGAAGCCAAATGAGCGAGTTTCTTTCGCCATCTCAGACGTGTATTCTCAACGGTCGCCGCCGCCTGTCACTCGGCGAGCCTGCTGAGCGCGCATTGGCGGTTTTTCCTCGTCCGTCACGCGGATTTCCCATTGAAGAGATCGTGCCAGGATTGCCAGAGGGATTCAAGTCGGTCGGATGGGAATCCAATACAGACGGGTTTGGCGCAGTGGTTTATGAAAACCAGATCGTCCTTCTCATGCGGCAGTTCGAAGCGCTCGACGCCGAACAGTTTGCGCAGTTTTTGGAAGCCATACAGGCTGTCAATCCCTCGTTGAAGTATGAGTTAAGGGTTGCGAACGGCGTGGACTATTGGTTCGCGGCAGATTCCAATTCTACTCAAGTAATCTCTCGAATCCCGTCCAAAACGAAGGCGTATCAGGTGACGCTATCTCTGGGTGAAAGCCACTTGATGGCGGCGATGAACCTGATTCCACCTGCCGGAGAGGTGTCGAGTATTGCCAGATAACCTCATCGTCATCCCAGCGCGGATGGCATCGACCCGCTTTCCCGGTAAGCCGTTGATTGACCTTTGTGGCAAGCCAATGATTCAGTGGGTGTACGAGAAAGCTGTTCTTTCCGGTGCGGCCGACCGGGTCATCATCGCCACTCCTGATCAGCAGATTCTCGACGTCGCCAAGAATTTTGGAGCGGAGGCGATTCTCACCCGAGATGACCACCCTACTGGAACGGACCGAATTGCGGAGGTAGCCCTCAAGATTGAAGCCGACGTTTACATCAACGTCCAAGGAGATGAGCCTCTGATTGACCCCAATACGATCAGGGCGGTTTCAGAGCCGTTTCGGGAGAGCTCCGTGCAGATGGTCTCTGCCTGGGCTCCGCTCCCGAGGGAAGCAGAATCGAATCCGGCGATTGTCAAAGTCGTCACCGATCTGGTCGGAAACGCCTTGTACTTCAGCCGCCACGGAATTCCATTCCCTCGCTCCGAAAGAACGCAGTCTCTCAAGGGCCACATTGGAATTTACGGATACCGCCGAGAGGTCCTACTTACTTACCCGAGCTGGTCGCAAACCCCACTTGAGTTAGCAGAGAGCTTGGAGCAGCTTCGTTTTATGGAGCATGGGATTCGGATTCGCATGGTTGAAGTAAAGCCTTCCGGACCAGGAATCGACACCCCAGAACAAGCCGCCGAAGTTCGCGAAATGATGTTGAAATAACCTATACTTACCTACCCAAGGCAACGCAACGGAGCGGTAGCTGAGGCACAACGCTAAGATGCGCCCACCACTCGAAATTCCGCACGACTGGGAAGATACGGACGACCTACATCGTCTGTTCACGAAGTTGCGAGAGGCGCGCTCAGATGCTGACATTAAAAAGATTCGCTACGCCTACTATGTAGCTGAGAGTGCTCATGCAGGGCAGGTTCGCAAGTCCGGGTTACCTTACATCTTGCACCCGGTTGCCGTTGCGGAAATCCTGGTCGATCTGGGAATGGATGACAACACGATCTGCGCGGCATTGCTTCACGATGTTGTCGAAGATTCCGAGATGTCGCTTGAACAGATGCGCGAACTCTTTGGGGAGGAAGTTGCCCATCTCATCGACGGGGTTACCAAGCTCGCTCTCAAACCCCTCGAAAATGCCACGACCAGACAGCGAAAGGCGGCTGAAACGGCTCGGACCGCCGAAACTCTAAGAAAAATGCTTTTGGCGATGGCGAAAGACTTCCGGGTCATGGTCATCAAACTTGCCGACCGGCTGCACAACATGCAGACCCTGGATGCGATGGAACCTGCGAAGCAGGTCCGCATTGCTGCCGAGACCTTGGACATCTATGCTCCTCTCGCCGCCCGACTTGGAATCTGGCAGATGAAATGGCAGCTCGAAGATTTAAGCTTTAAGTATCTCCATCCGTCCGAGTACGACGACATCACGGCAAAGGTGAATCGAAGCCGAAACGAACGTCTTGCCGACATCGAGCAGTCGATCGTGATGATCAAAGAGCGGACGCAGGAGCGGGGGATCAAAGTCGTCGAGATTCGAGGAAGGCCGAAGCACCTCTACTCAATCTACAACAAGATTGTCAAACAGGGCGTCGAGTTTGAGGAGATCTACGACCTGCTTGCAATCCGGATCATCCTCGAAGAAGTCTCAGACTGCTATGTGGTTCTTGGCATCGTTCACGAGATGTTCATCCCCATGATGTCGCTCTTTTACGACTACATTGGAAACCCAAAGCCAAATGGCTATCAGAGCTTGCATACCAAGGTTTTGGGTCCAACTGGTACGCCGCTGGAGATTCAGATTCGCACAACGCGCATGCACGAGATCGCGGAGTTTGGGGTCGCTGCGCACTGGACTTACAAGGAAGGCGAGCAAGCAGAAAAGGAGGTTGCGACATTCTCAAATCTGCGTCAGCAACTTTTCGATTGGTCCAGTGATGCACGGCTGTCCTCTGACTTCCTGCGTTCGCTCTCCACGGACCTTTTCGCCGAACAAGTCTTCGTCTTTACCCCCGGTGGGGATGTCATCGACATGCCCGTGGGTTCTACCCCCGTTGACTTTGCGTTCCGCGTCCACACCCAGATTGGGATGACTCTTGTGGGCGCAAAAATCAATGGCGCTATCGCCCCGCTTTCGACGAAGCTTCAGAACGGTGATGTGGTGGAGATTGTTAACCGATCGAACGCGACCCCCTCGTTGGATTGGCTTGAGTACGTTCGCTCAGCCCACGCGCGGAGCAAGATCAAGGCGTACTTCCGAAAACAGAGCCGAGAACAGCACGCAGCTCGGGGAAGGGAAGCGCTCGTTTCCGAGCTCAAAGCGCAAGGGCTTGAGCCCAAGCAGTATGTTGGCGATGAGAAACTGGAAAAACTCGCCAAAGAGTTTGACTCAACGGAAAACGGGCAAGATTTGCTGGCCAAAATCGGCAGCGGATTGCTGACGGTTCAGAAGGTTGTCAGCAAAATTCGCGGCGATCTCCCGGCTACCCCGGCTGGAGATCGCATCGAAGTGTCCAAGACCCGGGAGGGCAAACTTAAGCTCCATGCCGCCGGGATGAAGGACGTGCTTCTTGCTCGTGCGAAATGCTGTACCCCGATTCCTGGCGATGAGATCGTTGGTTACGTCTCAAGAGGACGTGGAATCATGATTCACCGCCGCTACTGCCCACACGCCATGAAGATGGTAGAAACCGAGCCTGAGCGCCTCCTGCGCTTCCACTGGCCCGCAGATGGTGCCGTCTATAGTGTTTCGATTAAGGTCGTGGCGATCAACCGTCAAGGGCTGCTGATGGAAGTCTCGACAATCTTTGGTGAATCCAAGACCAACGTCTCGGCCGCCAATATTCGTACGTCCTCCAACAACACAGCAGAAATCGAGGCAACCATTGAAGTGACTGATACGAGTCAACTTGCTACGGTGATGACCAAGATCGCGAATTTTAGCGACGTCATATCTGTGCTGCGAATCAATACTCGGCTCCGTTAGCGCGTAGGACAAGAGTTGAACGAGATTCTTGAAGCCATCACCAACATGCGCGAGAACTTTCGCCGCACTGTTCTGACCTCCAGCGGGGTCATGGCTGCGACCATTGCGGTCGTGCTGCTGGCGAGCATCGCGATCGGCGTTCGAAAGGACTTTACCGAGCAGGTCCAAGACCTTGGAGTCAACACCCTGATCGTCATTCCCGGCAAGCTGAGCGGAGGCTTCAACTTCAATCTTGGCGGGGCTTCCTATCTCAAATTTGCCGACGCTGAGCGAGTTGCGAAAGTAAAGGGCGTTCAGAGCGTTGGAGCTTGGACGTTCGTGGGCGGCGGAGCGACTTATGGGGGGAACGAGGCGGCGAGCTTCTTGGTTGCGACAACGCCGACTTGGTTCAAGATGAAGAAGTTCGATCTTGAGGCGGGTCGTCTCCTGACTTCTGCTGATGATCAGCGGGATGTGGTCGTCATTGGCTCAATTGCAAAGCAGGGTCTGTTTGGGGAGAAGCCTGCGCTGGGCAAAAAGATCAAAATCAACGGGCGGATGTTTGAGGTGATCGGGGTCACCAAGGACGACACAAAGGATGACTCTCTGATGTCGATGGGAAGTTTTCAGAACCTCATCTACATTCCATTCGCGGGGCTTCACAAGCGGGTTCCAACCTCCCAGACCGATCGGCTCCTCATACAGCTTGACTCCAAAGTTGAACCCGAACAGCTTCTTGGGACGCTGAAAGCGGAGTTCCGGAAGACGCTTGACGAAGAGCAGTTTGACATCCTCACCCAAAAGGACTTGCTCAAGGTCGTTTACAAGTTCACGGATATTCTCCAGTGGCTCTTGGTTGGACTTACCGGGATCGCGCTTTTTGTTGGCGGTATTGGCATTCTCAACGTGATGATGCTTTCGGTTGGAGAGCGGACGTCGGAAATCGGAATCCGCAAAGCTCTTGGCGCGACCCACTCGTCCATTTTCAGACAGTTCCTGGCGGAGAGCGTCGGCATTTGTCTATTGGGCTCGATTGTAGGATTGTTGTTCAGCGGCTTCTGTTGTCTGCTGCTTGCGCGGTTCTCGCCCATCAATCCCATTGTCACTTGGCAAACCGTCTTTGGCACGCTAGGCGCCTCGTTTGTCACAGGCGTTCTGAGCGGCATTGCACCCTCAATGAAGGCGGCAAGAAAAGATCCTGTTCGTGCAATTCAGAATCTGGGCTAGGCTCGGGCCTACTTCGGTTTCCAGACGGGAGTCACCCGAAGCCAGGTGTCTAACAACTTGCCAACTTTGCCCAATGACTCGGCAGAGCACTTGTCAACGGTGTCCTCGAGGGTGTGCCAGTGCTCGTAATCGAAGTCAATCAGATCAACGGTCGGGATTCCTGCGGCGTTCATCGAAAGGTGGTCGTCAAAGATCTCAGGGCCGTACTCCATTGGGAACGTCTTTTCAAGGCCGACCTTCTTGGCGTGACGGTACAGGGCTACGGTCACCTTCTGGGCTTTTTGGTAGCTGTTTGGCTCGACCGGGACTTTTAGGTCTTTGTCGCCGATCATGTCGAGGAGGATTCCATAATCGGGCTTTGGCGGCTTGAGGTGACCTGAATAGTAGCTCGCGCCAAGAAACATCTCGCTGAGTTCGGGGCCGAGGTCTTCGCCGTCGAAGAACGCGAAGCAGACACCGATGTCTTCGGGGAGGGACTTGTTGAGTCGCATCAACTCAAGCAAAACGGCGACGCCCGAGGCGCCGTCATTGGCTCCCATGATGGGCTTCGCCGCTTTCTTAGAATCGTTTTCCTGGTCTGCCGATGGGCGAGTATCCCAGTGGGCGGCGAGCACGACACGGACTTTTGCCTTTTCCCAGTTGTGAAACGCGAGGACGTTCCACATTTCGACATCTTTGTTGGTCTTGCTCCACTGGTGTCGGAAGGGTTGGAGCTCGGCTCGGGCGCAGTGCTTACGCGACTCTTCAAGAATCATGTCTCGGCACTTGATGTGGGCCGGAGAGCCAGGAGTTCGGGGACCTAGGTCACACTGTTTTGTTAGCCAGTTCCAGGCTCGGGCTTGGTCAAACGCCTCGGGTGTCTGTGTCAACGCGATGTAGCCGAGAAGGAGGGATTGGATAACCATCGGAATACCTGAGATTGTACGCCTTTTCCGCGAACGACCTCTCCAATGGTGGGACGAACAATTCGGTTGGGAGTTTTGAATTCCCAAATGTTGTTGTATCCAAATCCGCCTTTGGCGAGGCTGGCGGGCATTGCGACTTTGTATCTCTTGTCGGCGTCAAGCGGCTGGTTGAGTTCGCCGATCGTGACAGACAGGATTCGAGAGCCGATTGGCTTGGTCGGATCGAAATTGATCTTGGCTGCACTCACCTGGAGGAAGCTGCTGAAAGGAGAAGGGAAGAAGCTGACGCTTTTTTCGAAGGCCTCCTTGAGCTGCTTTCCGGTCAGTTCGACTTGCCAGAGTTCATCGGTGTCGTAGCCGAGACATTTGGAAAGGTCCTTGCTATCAGCGGACTCTTTGATTAGACCATCAACAATGAGAGCAACTTCGGTTCCGGCTTCCCGGTTGATGAGATCTGCGATGGATTGTCCAACTGCCGAATCCGCACCGATGCCGGCCGCCGCGAGGGCAACAAGGCAAAGGGCTAACAGACTTCGGGCTGATCTCATTCCGCTACTTCTTGACGTTTCTCTACAATATCTGTTCCATGAAACACGACAGCCAAAATCGGTGAGTTCCGATTTTGGCTGCATTGCCGTGATTAAATGAAGGTTTTAGCCTTCGACGCGGACGCCCATGGAGCGTGCGGAGCCAGCGATGATGTTCATCGCCATTTCTTCGTCGTCGGTGTTCAGGTCGGCCATCTTCAACTTCGCTACTTCGCGGAGCTTGTCCTTGGTAATGACTCCAGCCTTATCGGTCTTGGGGTTTGCGGCACCTTTGTCGAGGCCGATTGCTCGCTTGATGAGGTCAGTTGCCAGAGGCTGCTTGACCACGAAGCTGTAGGAGCGATCTTCGTAGACGGTGATTTCGACGGGGAGAACGAAGCCCATTTGCGGAGCGGTTTGCTCGTTGAACTTCTTCAAGAACTCCATCATGTTGATACCGGCTTGTCCGAGTGCAGGTCCAACGGGGGGCGACGGGGTTCCCTTACCCGCCGGAATATTCAGTTTGATATTGCTTGTGATTTTCTTCGGCATGGATTCACCTTTTGGGTGTTCGCGGCGCAGCAAGGGAAGCGTTTGCTTTGTCGCGAGTGAAGATTATACCTGAGTCAGGATGATGCTGTTCATCTCCCAGGATGAAATGACTTTAGCGGACGGGTCTCCGCGAAACCGTAAGAATTGGGTTGTTCAAAGCGAGGCAGCCTAACCACTTGGGAGTGGTTAGGCTGCCTCATTGATTCGACCAGGGAAGTGCCTTAGTTAGGCCACTTGAACATGTAACCACCGCTCAGCGCTCCGCTGAGGGCAAGGTTGATGAACTGACCGCAAGGCATATCCGGCGCTGGCACCCCGAGGGCGGATGGCTTGACGATCACGTCGGTCATTGAGCAATACATTGGAATGATCGCGCTGGTGTCCGACGGAACCCCGATGTACCCTTCTCCCTTGACCGCAGTCGTTGGGTTATAGGTGTAACCCTGCATCTTCATCGACTTAGCATGACCGTCAACAAATGCAAAGTTGAAAGAGCCACCATAGCGAAGCGAGTTGTTCCTTGCAGGACCCGTGTAGTAGGTCAGAATCGAACCAATTGCGCTCATGGTATAACGTCGCCCGTTGTACGTATCCCCGAATGCCGCCATGCGAGCAGGGTTCTCGACCGCCGTCGCGGAGATTCCTGGAAGGACGGTGTTGGGTGATGAGGCTGTTGGAGTAGTGGCTCCGTCCCAGTTGTATTGGGCACCGGTCAATCCGCCACCGGCCCAGATTCCAAATCCCCAGTTGTAGCCGAACGAGACACATCGAGTTTGGTCTTCACCGGAAGGAACGTAGTAGCCTGGAATCGTGTTAGAGGCTCTGTTATCGCAGCTCGCCGTACTGGTGCCACCAACCGATGCACCGTTCTGTAGGCGCCATTCATCCGAGAAGAAGATGGTCATGTTCTTCACGTAGGGCTGCATCAGCTGGTAGACGTCTGCGCTTCGGCCGTTAACCGAGTAGACGGATGGTGTGGTGTCGTCGGCATCTGCTAGGTAGAGGTGCATCGCAGTACCGATGTTCTTTGAATTGCTGAGAGCCGCGGTCTTCTTTGCGGCAAGTTTGGCCTGAGCAAAAACCGGGAAAAGAATCGCGGCAAGAATTGCGATGATGGCGATGACGACAAGGAGTTCGATGAGCGTAAAGGCGCGGCGACTATTCATGATTTCAACTTGACCAGGGCACACGCCCGGACTCTCACATAATAACTGGCGAACATTAAGAGGCTGTTTTGAAAGGGATGACTTAACCAATTGTTAAACTAAGTACCACCCAAGTGACAAGGCAGAAAGGTGACTCTTACTGGGCCAGGATTCCAGCACCTCCGGATCCAGGATGCTTGTATGGAGTTTGGGCTCCCGGGGGTCTGTGAGGCTCAATCTTCGAAATCCGCCGTCACTTGGTATCAGAGCGCCGGTGGTTTAAGAGTAGCTGGCTTCGGCAAGGGTGGTGATTCCGGAGTCGGTTTCGCTCATCCAGAACAGGTGGCCTTCTTCGGTGATGTGTTGGGCGACCACTGTTCGACCGTCGGGTAGGGAGTAGGTTTTCCCTCTGGTAGCGTCGCGGTTCTGCCACTCAGGTGCGAGGTTGGTCCAGGTATCGACGCAGAGAAGTGAACTTGAGAGAGCGACAAGAATGCGTTTGAGGGCGATCTGGGGGGCAACGATTTCGCCTTTCGCGAGGTGCAAACTGGTTGCACGGTGGCGAATTTCGGGGGGAAACTCGCCGGTGGTTAGGTTCAGCCCGAGGCCGACGATGGGAACTCCGTCGGTGACTTCGGTAAGGATGCCACCGATCTTTCGGCCGTCGGAGACGATATCGTTTGGCCACCGGACGTTGAGGTCGAACTCGTTTGCGACGATGACGGCTAGGCCCATTCCGACGAGATAGGGACTTTGGTGGTGGGTGAACTCGTCGAATCGGAAGGAGGCGGCAAGGGCGGTCCCGGGCGCGCAGTACCAAATCCGATCGTGACGGCCCCGACCCGCAGTTTGGTTATCGGTCCACACAACGCCAGCCTCGGAGGACTTGATAAGGTCTTGGGTTGACGAGACTTCGCGCAGGTAGATGGTCGGTCCGGCTGGTGGATTCATCCTTGGTTGAGTTCCAAATGGAAGGCAAGGGATGGTGCGGAGTGGGTAAGGGCTCCGACGGAGATGACGTTGACGCCGGACTCAGCGATGGCTCGGACCGTAGAAAGGGCGACCCCGCCGCTGGCTTCGAATACGGCTTTGCCATGGAATTCTTGGATGACTTCGGCCATGACAGCAGGGAGCATATTGTCGAGGAGGATGACATCGGCACCGGCGTTGACGGCTTCGGCGACTTGCTCGGGATGATCGCACTCTATTTCGATTTTGTAGAGGTGCGAGATTTTGTGACGGGTTGCCTCGACGGCGGCGGTGATTGAACCGTGAGCGCGGATGTGGTTGTCCTTGATCATCACGGCATCGTAGAGGCCCATTCGGTGGTTGTGACCGCCTCCGCAGCGCACAGCGTACTTTTGGAGGTGGCGCATGAGGGGGACAGTTTTGCGGGTGTCAACGATCTTGGCCCCGGTGGCTTCGACGGTTTTGACGAAGCTGTTTGTGAGGGTGCTGACGCCGCTGAGCATCATCAGGTAGTTCAGAGCGGTTCGCTCAACTTGGAGGGCATGGTTGCCTTCGAGGGAGCCTTTAGCGACGACGGTGCCAGGGGTAACTTGGACTCCGTCGGACACAAGACATTCGGTTTCTTGGCCGAACAGGTAGGCAACGATTCCGACCCCGCAGACGATGCCAGTGGCTTGGGCTTCGATGTACCAATTGACGAGTCGACCAGGGGGAATGGCGGAGGAAGTGATGTCACCGGAGTAGACATCCTCGGAAAGTGCGGCTCGGACGTGGTCTTCCCAACCAAATGGTTGCGGTTCTTGCCACACATTTCTCATCCCTGGTGCTAATTTACCAGAGTTTAAGAGAATCGGCTGGGTATCTGGCGCGTCCGATGATTATGGTTTCTACACTGCTGGCTTCGATGTTGTTGAAGGAGGCAAAGTCTGCGGATTTGTCCCAGATCGCGACAATGCTGGCGGAAAAGTCAAAACGTCCGAGCATGGTGATTTCGGCAGGCAAGACTGAATTTGACGTTGATGCTGGCGTGTCTGATCCGGATTCGTTTTGCGATCCGATGATTCGGTCGGGTTCAATCTTGCTGCGTAGCGATCTTTCAGTTCTTCGACCTACGATCTTGCCGGAGGCTAACTGGGGGATTCTCAAATCTCTTGTTGGTGGCTCGGCAGGACCGAAGGTGACTGAGGAGAGCATTCCGGGTGATTCGATGAAGGGAGGAAAGCTCAAGTTCACCTCAGCAAAGGGGACAGTTGTGAATTTGCGGTCGATTGCGGCTCTCAAATTTGACAAAAAGGTTCAACTTGCTGGGTACTTCGAGGGGAGCCAGAGTTCTCCGTTCAAGGTTGCACTTTGCGTTCCGGGCGAGGTGGACGGAGTCGTTTTTGCTCAAGCACTGGCGACTGGCTTGGGGGGTAAGTACCGAGTGACAGAGAAGGTTTGGTTTGTGGACTTTGATTCAGCGACGTGGAGACGCGGCTTTGCGTCGCTACTTTCTAAGTCGCGGGATGCGGTTCAAAAAGGGGGCGTGATCAGCACTCAGCCGCAGTATGATCCTGCGAACCCGGGTGGCGACTTCCAAAGGCAGATGCCGAGTCAGTCTCAAACCTCTTTGAGTCGATCAGCGGCACTCAACTTGCTGAACCAGGTGGTGGTTGCAATGTCGGATTCCTTGGTCGAGCAGACTTTTGCTTTTCCCAACACAACCACGCGGCTGAACTTGAACAACTATCCGGGCCTGAAACGGTTTATTGGTGACTATATCCGTACCGTCCTGCCTAAAGAAAGTAAAGGCGCTACGGTTTCGAGAGGTGGCGGTCAGGGTCTGCCAAGCAATCTTCTGGAACGCATTGATCCGAATCGGCCCGGTGAACTTGTGATTGAGTCCAACTTTCGACTCTCGGTTGAACTCAATCTTGGGAGATCGAGTGGCGGGGAAGAGGGACGACAGCAGCGAATTCAGATTTTGTGAAGTAACTTGAGCGCCTTGCGGTGAGGTGCGGGAATCGGTACCTCGGTGATTCGATTGAGTGGGATTAAGGAGAAGCCTTCGAGTGGGGATTCAGGTCTCAATAGTTTCACTTCGGCCGTGATCCGATGATTAGTCACGGTGAACTTGAACCTGCCGAGGTCTTCTGCCCACCCGTCGCTTGGCGGGATCTCGGAGACGGGCAGGACTTGCATGTCGCTCCACCATTCGTTTTTGGCCGATCGAGTGAGATGAATCGAGTCGTCGAAAAGGATAATCCAGAAGGTTTGTCGGAGAGCTTTGACTTCTGGCTTTGGAGAAGCTACGGGGAGCTCGGAGACGAGACCGCGGAGGAAGGCTCGGCACTCGAGTTGGAGCGGACACCCGGAGCAGTTGGGGTCTCGGGGAGTGCAGATGGTTGCGCCAAGCTCCATGAGACCTTGGTTCCAATCGCCGGGTGAGGTGGCTGAGATGTTTTCATCAGCCCATTTCCACGCATTTTTGCTGAGTTCGGTTCCGTTTGATCGATCTCCGGTTAGCCTTGCGAAGACTCTCTCGACGTTTCCGTCGACGAGGCTTGCGGGGTGAGATAGGGCAATGGAGGCGATGGCTCCGGCGGTGTAGTCTCCGACTCCAGGAACCTTCTTCCAGCCGTTTGCGTCGGACGGAAAGCCGTTCTCGACGATAAAGTTCGCCCCGGCAAGGAGACTTTTGGCGCGTCTGTAGTAGCCGAGTCCTTGCCAGACTTGCAGGACGTCCTCTTCAGTTGATTGCGCGAGGGATCCGACGGTAGGGAAGCGGGACATCCAGCGCTCGTAGTACGGTATCACGACGCTTACCTGGGTCTGTTGAAGCATGACCTCGCTGACCCAGATTGAGTAGGCATCTTTTGTCCGACGCCAAGGCATCGGGCGCTGATTTGCCCTGAACCAGGGGATCAGTTTCTCGTGGAGGCTATTCAAGCCCTATCTCGGCGAGGACGGCTTCGGGTTCTTGGGCGTCGGTGAGGGCTCGGCCAATGACGAGGTAGTCGGCACCGTCGGCGATGGCTTGTTGAGGGGTTCCGACTCGTTTTTGGTCATGGGTGGGTCCGCTAAGCCGGATGCCGGGTGTGACGATGATTCCGTGCTTGCCGATGGCATTTCGGATTGGTTTGATTTCGTATGCCGAGCAAACAACGCCATCGAGTTGCAGGTCGATCGCATCCTTCGAGAGCTTGACCATGTGCTCTTCGATGGTTCGGTTGACACCGAGGTGCTCCGTGAGTGTGGCTTGGTCGAGCGAAGTAAGAACTGAGACTCCAACGAGGAGGGGGCGCTTTTCCGCTGAATAGGCGTTGGCCTCTTCGACGGCGGCACTCAACATGGCGGGACCACCAGTAAGGTGGAGGGTCATCATCCACACATGGTGCTTGGCGGCTTCGCGAACCGCAAGTCCGACTGAGTTCGGAATGTCGTGGAACTTTAGATCCAGGAAGACCCGTTCGGCTCCGGCGTCCTGCAGTTTGTCGATGCACGACAGTCCGTTGGGCAGGGTGAGTCCGTGACCAATCTTGAAGGTGTTGACCCAAGGGCTCAGTCGGCGAACAGTGGCAATTGCCTCATCGAGGTTGCCAGTGTCGAGGGCGCAGATAACCTGTCTTACCATCGAAAGTTGAGCTTACCCGGTTATTCGGTTGCGGTTACTTTGGAAGCCACACGCTTTAACTCTCGGCTGACGACAGTTGCGGTTTTTGCGTCCATTGCGGCAAGTAGCGCGGCCGATTTTTCGGAGTCCATTTCCATCAGGACAGGAGCGAGTTCGGTTGGGGTCATCGCATCAGTGATTTTAACGAGGCCCTCGGTTGGGATCTCATTCCAAACCGTTGCGAGCTTGATTGCTCCCTCTTTATCATTCGGAGGAGTTTCGGCGACGACCGGTGTTTTGGGTTCTTCGACCTTCTTCTTGGGTGGCTTTTTGGGCTTCTCTTCAGGTTTCTTGGCGGCTGCGGCAGGCTTTTTGGGGGTGAGACCAGGAATATTGATCTTGCCCATTTTGGCAAGTACGACGACGGCTACGGCCGCAAGGACAAGCACCACCACGAGGATGATGACGATCATCAACCCCTTCTTCTTTGGTTTCTTGCCCTCTTCAGCCATTATCGTTCGTTAAGTTTCGTCATGATTTTCTTGACGTAGTTTCTAGTTTCGGCAATTTCTGGAATTCCTCCAGCCCGTTCGACCTTTCCGGGTCCGGCGTTATAGGCGGCGAGGGCCAAGTCCATACGTCCGGGGAACCTCGCCATCATTTGTTTGAGATACTTGGTACCACCAGTGAGGTTCTCGTAAGGATCAAATGGATTGTTGACTCCCATCTCTTTTGCGGTGTCTGGCATCAGCTGCATGAGACCCTTTGCGTTGGACTTCGAGACATCGTATGGGTTGTAACTGCTTTCTGCTTCAACCACGGCTCGGATGATTTTTGGATCAAAGTCTTGTTCTTTGGCGACCCGGGCGATCAGCGCTTGGACTTCAACCTTGGTGGTCGGCTTACCGGGATCAAAGGGGGCAAGTCCATCCTCGATATGGAGGTTTGCGCTTCCGGTACCAATGTTGCCCTGCAGAGGCATCGGAGCTTTTGCGGCTTCCATGGCTGCCTTAAACTCATTGGGATCTTTGATTCCGAGGCGATCTCGCAATTCAGCGATCCGCTGTTGGACTGCCTCGGGACCTTTCGGTTGGAAGTCAATATCGAAGCTCATGCAGCAATTCTCCGTTGGGTGGCGAATTCGTCGAGAGCATTTTGTTCACGCTTTTCGAGGATGGCCTTGAATTCTTCGTGGGCGCGCTCACGGAGCTTCTCCATGATCGACTTGTCTTGGCGCTTTTCGAGCCAGATTGCCCGGGCGGCGTCTTCCTCTTCCTGGAGGGTGTAGATCAGGAGGCGTTGGGCTCGCTCGTTGTCGTCAAGCTTTTGGAGGCGGAGTTCGAGCTCGCGGCGTTGGGTGAGGTCGTCTGCGCCCATGACGAGGTAGGTTCGGCGGGCCTTGTCGATCTCGTTGAGCTCGGATTCGGCTTCGAAACGGGCAGCTTGCTTTTCGAGAAAGCGGTCCTTTGCCCACTTCTCCTCCATTTCTCGATATTCAAGCACGCGCTGGAGCCTGAATTGGAACGCCATTTCTGCCATACATGGTTGTTATTGGCGGATTTGCGTAATCCTTGAGGGGATTGTTAGGGTTTGGCGAGATCGAGGAGCTCTTGCCCATCAACGCGGCAGATTTTCCATTCGTGCATGAGCTTGGCGCCGACTGATTCGTAGAAGTCGATGCTTGGCTGGTTCCAGTCGAGCACGCTCCATTCGAAGCGGGCGTAGCCGTTGTCGACGGCTTCCTTGGCGAGGTACTTGAGGAGGGCTTTGCCATGTCCCTTTCCTCGATGCTCGGGCTTGACAAAGAGGTCCTCGAGATAGATTCCGGGCTTGCCTTTGAATGTGCTGAAGTTGTTGAAGTAGAGGGCGAATCCGACGGGCTCACCTTGTTGCCAGCAGACGACGGCCTTGGCTTTTGGGGTTTGGAAGAGCCAGTTGTGAAGGTCTTCGTCGGTGATGATGCATTCTTCGCGGAGCTTTTCGTAGTCGGCGAGCGCCTCGATAAGGCGGCGGATGATGGGGATGTCTTTTGGCTCGGCGGGGAGGATTTGCATTTTTATCATCTCTAGTTTCGCACGAAATTGAAGGTGCGGGTCTTTTGATTGATGTCGAGCAGCTAACGATCCATCCCCCGCTTGGGGAGGAGAGCATTAGTCCATAGCTTGAAGTTTGAACCCGGGCGGGTAACCTTTAGGGGTTACCTCCGAGGGCCTGTAGCTCAGGGGTTAGAGCGGACGGCTCATAACCGTTTGGTCGCGGGTTCGATCCCCGCCGGGCCCACCAGCTTTCGGTTCTCGGCGAGCAGTTATCGGTTTTCGGTGAGACTACAGAGAACCGTTAACTGAGAACTGAAAACCGCCTATCTCATTCCTTCGGCCACGATTGCGTCCGGCGCTTTGGGCGAGCCGTTGTCAAAGTAGCGGATTCCGCCGAGGCGGTTGAAGGGGAGCCAGACGAATTCTGCGCGGCCGATAATGCTGTCGCGGTCGATGAGACCCCAGGCGCGACCATCGAAAGAGTTATTGCGGTTGTCGCCAATGAAGAGGAACTTGCCTTCGGGGATCTTTTGGGCGGGCAGGTTTCGGACTTCTGGAGAGCTTGCCTCGACGGGATCTCGGATGACAAACGGGTCGGCCACGTAGTACGGCTGGCGCCCAAAGTTCTCCATGTGCGGCGAGACGGAGTTGGCGTCGTGGGCGGTGTAGTTGAGCGGAATCAGCTTGCCCTTGTAGTTCACGAGCTTCCAACTTTGCTTTTCATAAGCAGCAGTTTCGGCTTGCGTGAAGAGGCGGAAATCACCTTGGCTGACCTGTTCGGAGAAGTGCCAGTAGGGTTCCCAGAGGAGCTTGCCGTTGACGTAGACAACACCGTTCTTCATCTCCAGCAGGTCGCCAGGAAGGCCGACAAGACGCTTGACGAAATCGACCTTCGGGTCGTTTGTGCCGGGTCGCAGTTGATCGGGGGTGCAGGCGTACGCCGGAGGGTGGAAGACCACGATGTCGCCGCGCTTTGGCTCAGAGTAGCGATAGATCGCCTTGTTGAGGCCAATGAAATCGCCAACCTTTAATGTTGGGTTCAATGAACCCGTTGGAATCTGGAAGGTCTGGAAAAAGTAGGGGCGGATCACCATGAAGATGAAGACCGCGGCGTAGATCAGCGAATCGAAGAGATCGCTGACTCCAGTTAAAATCTTAACCCCAAAGCCTTGTTTGTGCCTTGGGGTTTTTGCGGTTACGAAATGGGAGACGATTCTTACCGCCGTCAGAGAAGCTGAAAAGATAAGGATTTGGCTGAGCGGAGTCCGCGCAACCATATCCACATATTCAAGCGTTGACGACGGCATGGATTAGCGTCGCTCTTTGATTCGGGCTTCTTTACCAACCTTGCCTCGAAGGTAGTAAAGCTTGGCTCGGCGAACCTTACCGCGACGAGTGACTTCAAATCGGGCTACGTTAGGCGAGTGGATAGGGAAGGTTCGCTCGACTCCGACGCCGCTGGTGATCTTGCGGAGCGTGATTGTCTTTGCGATACCACCGTGCTTGACGGCGATGCAGGTTCCCTCAAAAAGCTGAATTCGCTCTTTGTTTCCTTCGCGGACCTTTACGTGAACCTTGACGGTGTCACCAGGCCAGATGTCTGGAACGTCGGTCTTGATGTTAGCCGCGACCACGCTCTCCAAAATTGCTTGTTTCGACATGTTTTGTTTTACTTCTGTATCCGTTTTGTTCCTTCGAGAGGAACGATGCCGAGTTCGATGAACCTGGCAGTTTTAACGTCAAGAGGCGCGACAGAAGTTCCACGCTTAGACGGAATTTATATTATGGCACGTTTTCGGGCTCGTCGGCTAGCTCTGGATTCGGCTTTGGAGTCTGCTCTTGATTTCCGGCCAGTCTTCGGCCATGATTGCGAACCACGCGGTATCGCGGAATTCGCCCCAAGGGGTGAGGCGGTGTTTTTTGAAAACTCCTTCGGGTTTAGCTCCGAGCTTGAGAATCGCGGCTTTGCTGTGTTCGTTGCGGTCGTCGGCTTTGAGGGTGACTTTGATGCAACTGAGGGTCTCGAAGGCGTGGGTGAGGAGAAGGAGTTTGGCTTCGGGGTTGAGGGTGGTACCGCGTCGCTCTTCGATGTACCAGGTCATTCCGACTTCGACTTGGAGGTCAACTTCGCGGATGTCGAGGTAGTTGGACATCCCGAGAATCTGATCAGTTTGGAGGTCTTCGATGACTTGGCCGTGGATGGTCGGCGTGTTGAGGATGTAGTCAACGAACGGCTGCCAGCCTTCTGGGTCTTGGCTGGTGGGGACGCTGGTGACGTAGTACTTAAAGGTCTCGAGGCTCGTTAGGCCGGAGAGTTTTTCCGCATCCTCACCCTGAAGGGGGCGGATGCGGATTGTGGGTCCGGTCAGGATTGGAAAGTGGAACGACACCTTACATCAACGACATCGGCATGATGACGCAGAAGTAGCTGGACTCTTCGTCGCCCGACTTGAACACTGCGGGTCGGGAAGGTTCGGTCATTTCGACTTTGACTCCGGGGCCGCTAATTGGTTCTAGTGCGTCGAGGACGTACTTGCCGTTGAAAGCGATTTCGATCTCGCCGTTGGACGAGATGATTGGGAGCTCTTCCTTCGCATCGCCTTTCTCTTCGGAGCGGGCGACGATGGTGAGGGTCTCTTCTCCGCCTTTGAAGCGGATTCGGTTGGCGCTGTCTCGGGCGACGATCATGGCGCGCTTGACTTTGCTACCGAGCTGGTCGGCTTCGATGGACCAAGTTCGGGTGGTTTCTGCAGGGACGACGCGCTCCCAGTTGGGATAGGTGCCTTGAAGAAGCTGGGTGACAACCTTGGCTGAGCCCGCATCGACGCCGACGCGACCTGCGCCGAACTCGAGCTTGACTTCGACATCATCGGCAACGGGGAGGGCCTTGATCGCCTTGAGAGCTTTCTCAGGAACAACGGCGTTGACCTCGCCACCAAGACCTGGCTTGGTGATCTGTCGAACTGCGAGTCGGTGAGTATCGGTTGCTACGAGGAGTAGTCGATCGCCGGTGTAGTTAAGCATCACGCCGGTGAGAAGTTGTCGGTGAGGATCGGTGGAGACTGCGAAGATGACCGAATCAACCGCTGAGCGAAGCTCGCCAGCGGGAATCTTGAAGTCGCTTTCGCCGCCAAAGGTTGGGGCGTCGGGGAAGTCGACGGGGTCGAGGGAGTGAAGTCGGTATTCCGACGCTCCGTGGGTGAGCAAAACGTTGGTGCCGTCCGAGGTGGAGAGGCTGATGTCTCCCTCGGGGAGAGAGGAAACGATGTCCACGAGAAGTCGGGCAGGGACGCAGATTGCGCCTGGCTCTTCGACAACGCTTGGGAGCGAGCGTTCAACCCACATTTCACCATCGCATCCGACGACGCGGATGGTGGTTTCGGTCGCCTCGACCTTGAGGGTCTGGAGGATGTTGACCGAGGTGCGGGTCGAAGCGGCCTGGCCAGCGGCGCTGACGGCTTCGAAGAACTCTTTTCGTGGACAGGTGATTTTCATCTCAGGTTGGGGTGCCTTATGGAATGCAGTTTACTAGCCAGACATTGGCAGTTGATATTGAAGGTAAATCGGTTCGGGCGCGCCTTGTTGCATCTCCCCGGCTCGAGCGTAGATTTTCATCAAGATTCGAGCGTGGGTTTCTTCGGTATAGGCTCCGTCGTCTTCATTTTGGAGTTGGCTGACGGTTGCGCGCAGAGAAGTCATGTCTGACTTCAGGGCGGGATTGGTTGCCGCAACTGCTTCGAGTTCGGCGTTTAGGTCTTCGGCGAGTTCTTGACCCGCGTACATATCGACGAGTTTTTCGTAGATGTTATTCATTCTTGTGTGCCTCCTAGCTTGTCACGGAGCGCCCTACGTCCTCTGTATAGGCGAGATTTCAGTGCCGGAACACTGATTTTCAGAACCTCCGCTGCTTCCCGGGCGGCCATCTCTTCGAGATCACAAAGCACTAATGGCTCCCGGTATTCGGCGGGAAGCTCAGAGAGGGCTTGCTGGACAGTAATGCGCAGCGTTGACTTCTCTTCGGTTCCCGCAATTGATGCGTCTGGGGGCAGCTCCATGAGTTTGTGCTGCCGCATTTTGTCGATGCAAAGGTTCCTGGCGATGCGGAAGAGCCAAGTCCGGAACGCTCCATCTGCGCGGAGTTCGCCGGATCGGCGAAGGACGCGAAGGAATGTTTCGGCAGTGATGTCTTCAGCATCGGAACGATTGCCCAGCATTCTGAACGTGTATCGGAAAATCCTTTCTCCGTACAGTTCATAGATTCCACCCAAAGCTTTGGTATCGCCCTCGTTGAGGGCGGTGAGCCAGCGCTTTTCCTGGAGGGAATCGTGATTCGTTTCACCGGGCATGATATAGACGGAGCGACCCCAGAGAAGGTCGCAAAAGAACTTCCTATTGTATCACTTCTGGTAGGGTTGCGGGGAAGTTGTTAAGCGATCTACTATTCGATGACTATGGAGCCGGCGATCGAGGCGACATCAATCGTTGACGTGCGTAAGCTCATCTAGCAAGCGGCCAAGCCAATTTGCCACTCGATGTTCCTGCTCCATTGATCAGAGTGGTCACGACCCTCACTCTCCACCAAGCTACTCCCTCTATTCACTAGAGATTTTGACCGAGCTCAGATGAGTTCGTAGCGAGTATTTCTTCGCTTTGCATCGTAGCCGGCGTCGTTGATCAGTCGCTCAAACTCTGTTGCGTTCAGAATGAACTTGTTGCCAGCCGCGGAGACGACGTTTTCTTCGATCATGACCGAGCCAAAGTCGTTGGCGCCGTAGCCGAGGCCCATTTGGGCAATTTTGGGGCCCTGGGTGAGGATGGAGAGTTGGATGTTGTCGAAGTTATCGAGGAAAATTCGCGATACGGCGAGGGTGCGCAGGTAGTCGGCGGCGGTTGACTTTGCCGGAATCTGGAGCATGGTGTCTTCGGGTTGGAACGACCAGGTGACGAAGGCGCGGAAGGGCTGGCACTCGTCTTGGAGGTCACGGATTCGGCCGAGATGCTCTACGCGGTCTTCGAGGGTCTCGACGTGACCAAACATCATGGAAGCGGTGCTGCGGATTCCCATGGCAGACGCGGCGCGCATGCAAGCGAGCCACTCATCAGTGGTGTCCTTGTAGGGAGCGATGATCTTGCGGACGCGATCAACGAGAATCTCACCGCCGGCACCAGGGATCGAGTGGAGGCCGCTGGCTTTGAGGCGGGTCAGGCACTCTTCGAGGGTGATCTTGCTGATGTGGGCGATATAGATGATCTCTGCCGGGCTCAGGGCATGGAGGATTACCTCGGGGTACTCGCGCTTGATGAGCGAGAAAATGTGCTTGAAGTATTCGATTTTGAGTTTGGGGTTCAGGCCGCCTTGGAAGAGGATTTCGACGCCGCCTTTGTCGACGGTGTCTTTGACTTTGGCGAGAATATCTTCGTCGCTGTGGAGGTAGCCCTCTTCGTGGCCTGGGGTGCGGTAGAAGGCGCAGAACTTGCAACGAACCCAGCAGACGTTGGTGTAGTTGAGGATTCGCCCTACGATATAGGTGACGACCTTTGGATCTGTGCGTTGTTGGCGACGAAAATTGGCGAGCGCAGCTAGTTCGAGCGGATTATTGTGGTGGAAGAGGAAGAGGGCTTCCTCGGCGTTGATGCGCTCGTTTGCATAGACCTTCTCGGAGATCGAGTCGATAGAAATTGTTTCGAGAAGTGCCATATCAACATATTCTACTCCTTGGGTTTCAGAGAAGTTTGAAAGTTGGTTTAGGCGAGAAGTGCACGGGCAGGTTCTGCTGGGTAATTCTCGATGAGTTCGAGTCGCTGAACGGGCTTCTTTCGACGATCTTGCTTTGGCCAGAGGGTTGGGAGCGAGAAGGCAAGGGCGTGGTCGTCGCCGAAGATTCCGAGAACAACTTGGCGGTACTGCACGGCCCGGTCAATCAGCGTTTGGTGGAGTCGTCTGCGCTCAGCTCGAATCTGACGCTCCTGGGCGAAGGCTTTGTCGCGGGCCTTGAATGCTTGTCGAAGCACTTGGATTCCTGCGGCGAACATCTCGATTGTTGTTCCGTCAGGGAGGATAAGCGGTCGCACCGAGTTGGCATGTCGCCAAATCATCAACGTTCGCTCTACCGGTGCCATGTAGCGGGCTTCGTTGGAGCGGGTATCGGGCAGGGCGGGCAGACCTTTGGCGAATTCAGAATCGGGATAAAGACCTCGAACGAGATAGGCGAAGCGTTGCATGGTGGAGCGCATGTTCTCTTTGTAGAGAGTCAGCTGGGCACTGGCCTTGTCGCGGGTCAGAGTAATTGTTTCGATTTCTGCGGTGAAATGGTCGAACTCCACGGCTTTGTTGAGGAATGCGTTGCGATCAAAGTCGCCTTTGAGGACGATTCCGGGAGTGGTGAGACCTTGGTTTGCGGTGTTCCAGTGGCTAAGTATGCGGTCGAAAATGCCCTTGGCGTCGCTCAAATCCAGAATTGTTTGTCTCATCCTTGTGGTCAATACAATACCCGTCGGTAAGGGTCAGGTTCGTGTTGTTTTTAGCGCAACTCAGGGTGTTTCGATAGCGATTCTGGTTTGCAGAACTGCGTAGACTTTGGTGCAAATGCGCTACTGGTTAATGAAATCCGAACCTGACACCTATTCGGTAGATGACCTTGCGAAAGCGGCTGCACCGGCAATGTGGGAAGGGTGCCGAAACTATACCGTTCGCAACTTTTTTCGCGATTTGATGGCTGATGGTGACCTCGCGTTCTTTCATCATTCGAACGCCACGCCGAGCGGGATTGTGGGGACGATGCGGATCTGCGGGGATGCGTTTCCCGATCCGACGCAATTTGATCCTAAGAGCGAATATTTTGATCCCAAGGCTCCGGCGGATGGATCGCGGTGGATTTGCCGCAACGTCCAGCTGATTCGGAAGTTCAAGCGGATGATTCCTCTCGGGGAGTTGAGGGAAACTCCTGGGCTCGAGGGCATGCTTCTGCTGGCTCGAGGTCAGCGGCTCTCCGTGATGCCGGTCACCCCGGAAGAGTGGGAAATTATCAACGGTTTAAGCGGTCTTTGAGATTCTGCTAACTTCCAGGTGAAAACAATAACAGCTCGGCAGTTGCCGAGCTGTGAAAGCCCCGATTATATCGGGGCACTCCACATGGAATCCTTAGTAGGACTTCGAAGCGATGATCTCCGTCTTAGTCTTGAGGATCGTTCCGTTGACGTTGACCCGGACTGTGTACTCTCCCGGTTGTGGGCGAGTGAATCCTCGGGCTTGCCAGGTGATCACTCCTACTCCGCGCTTCTTGAGCGTAGTGAGTTGAGCCTCGCTAATCTGGATCGATTGCTCGTCTCCGGTTGCGCCCTGATAAGTGGCGGTAACGGTGCCGTTCGCAGGCAGGTCCTTCGGAATCCACACATACACCCTGATTGCCGATCCGTTGTTGTTTGAGCCACCAAATGTGTCTCCGTCCAGCGGAGAACCAGATTCCCAAGCTGTGTACACGGCTGGGGTGGCGCCCAAGATGACGGGTTCTTTTGGAGCTCGATCTGAGGAATCTGCAACGAAGTTCTTTGGCATACCCTCAAGGGCGGCGATGTCGACGGTCCAAATTGATCGACCATGGGTGCCAATCACAAGATCCTTCATGCGAGGATGAACCTTGAGATCGTGCACGGCGACCGTGGGGAAGTTTCCACGAATGCGGCTCCAGCTGGCACCTCGATCGGTTGAGAACCGGAGTGACATCTCTGAACCCAAGAAGAGCAAATCGGGGTTGGTTTCTCCTTCCTTGATCACGTAGACGCTGTCATAGTCGGGTAGCGAACCAGCCAAAGATTTAAACGTCTTTCCGGCATCTTCGCTGACGTAAGCGTAAGAGCGGAAGTCGTTGTTACGGTGCCCATCGGCGGTCACGTAAAGGCGATCCTTTTCCCACTTTGACCACAAAACTCGGCTGATCCACGTGTTAGCCGCCAATCCGGGGAGCTTGGCAGTGACGTCGGTCCAAGTTGCTCCATTGTCCAGCGAGACGTTGACTTGGCCGTCATCCGAGCCCGTGACATATCGACCCGGGACGAGGCGAGACTCGTCGAGGGTGACAATCGTACAGTGGTTCTCGGCTCCGGTCGATTCAATATTGATGCTCAGCCGCTTGCTCAGTTCACCAGACTTGATCTTGCGCGGACTCATGGTGGTGAGATCCGGCGAGATGGGATTCCAAGTATCGCCTCGGTCGGTTGACTTCATCAGTCGGTTTGACCCGATGTAGACCGTCTTTTGGTCGTGCGGAGAGAGCATGAAAGGGGTGCTCCAGTTGAACCGAAGTGTTTCGCCTTGGATTGTCGGACGAATGCTCTTTCTTGCTCCAGTTTTCCGGTTGAGACGAGCGGTCGCGCCGCCTTGGCTTTCGCTGAAGACCCACTCTGACTCGGTCTTGTCGACCGCGACATGGAAGCCATCTCCGCCGTTGAGGTTGGTGGCGTTCCATGGTCCTACCGGTCCGTTGGTAGTTTGGGTTGGCAGAGCCCAGCTTCCGTTATCCTGCAGTCCTCCGTAGACCCAATAAGGGAATTGACCGTCATAGTCAACCGCGTAGAACTGACCGAGGGCGAGCTGGTTGTGGTGCCGCCAGGTGATTCCTTTGTCCTTTGAAGAGTAGATTCCGCCGTCGCATCCGGTAAGGAGGTGGTTGGTGTTCTTTGGATCAACCCAGAAGGTATGGTGGTCGGCGTGGGTGTTTTGCCCAATAAGTTTCCAGTCCTTGCCCTGGTTATCTGTGACGAGAAGGTTTAGTCCTCCGATGTAGATTCGGTTCGGATTGACCGGATCGATGGTTGGGTTACTGAAGTAGAAGGGACGAGGGTTGAGCATGCGAAGGAGGGACCAGGACTCTCCTCCGTTTCGGCTGATATAGATCCCGCCGCCGTTCATCTGGCTTCCTGCAGGGACGGTTTTTCGCCAGGCATCCGGGTCTTCACGCTTCTTAGGAGCTGGCTTTGCGGGTGTCTTTTGTTCTGGCTTTTGAGCCGTGGCGGGAACTTGGGCACCCTGTTCGGCGAACAGGCCAAGTTCACTTCCGTCAATATCTCGGCCAGTTAAGCGGTCGTGCTCGCGCTCTGGTTCTTCTTCGTTGTTCGTGCCAGCGGAGAACGGGTTGTTTGGATCCTTGGGAGGAACAAACTCGACGGTCGCGATCATGATCTTGGGATCCTTTGCGTGAATGCTGATCGCGGTTCGTCCGAGAACGGTGTTTGGTAGCCCTTTTTTGATGGGCTTCCAAGTTTCGCCTCCGTCGGTGCTCTTGAAGATTCCACTTTCGAGACCGCCACTTGCCATCACATATGGTTTGCGAAGGCGATCCCAGGCACAGGCGAACAGAACGCGGGGATTCTTTGGATCGACATCAAGGTCGATGATTCCCGCTCGGTCCCCTTTAGTCAGAACCATTCGCCACGTCTTTCCTCCATCGGTTGACTTGTACAGTCCTCGCTCCTCGCTGCGTCCCCACAGTCGGCCGATTGCGGCGACGAAAACGATGTCTGGGTTCTTTGGGTCAACATAGATTTCTGAGATGTGGCGGGTTTCTCGCAGACCGATGTGAGCCCATGTTTTTCCGCCATCGACGGACTTGTAGACACCGTCACCCCAGGCTACAGAGTTGCGGCTGGACTGCTCCCCTGTGCCGACGTAGACCACGTTTGGTTTGGATTGACAGATTGCAACCGCGCCCATACTCACTGAGTTGCCATAGTCGAAAACGGCATCAAACGTGTCGCCACCATTTTGGGTTTTGAACAATCCGCCGCTGGCGGTTGCGACATAAAAGAGGTCGGGATTGGATTCAGACACGCTGAAATCCATGATTCTGCCACCCATGTTGGTTGGTCCGAGTTCTCGAGGTCGGAGAGCGTCAAGGATCATCGCGAGACTTCCTTCGCTCTTTGGACGCGGAATCGGAGTTTGTGCGACCGATACTGCGGGAATCGAACAGAGTACGGCAGAGAGGGCAAGAAGTTGCCGATATTGCATAGCAAGGCTTTTACCTCTTTCGAGGGTCAAATGAGTTCCAGTACCGGAAACATTTTCTCTTAAGACCTAATGTTTCATGCGAAGTTGCACGAAAATGATTACGGAGCTTTAAGGAAGCGTCTCTCGTTATGGAAATGTTCAGCAACTTCTTCAACAATCTCGCCTCGCAGCCGTTCGGAATCGCGGTGGGCGCTGGGATTGTCTGTATTCTTTGGGGACTCTTGGGTAAAGACAACTCTGGAAAGGCCACTGCGCAAGCCTCTTTGGGTGAATCATCTGAGGAGTTTGCAAAGTTGCAGGCAGAGCTTGCAACGGCAAAGGAAGAAATTGACAAGGTTGCTGACATGCACTCATACATTCGTCAGTTGGAGACCAAACTGCAAGTTTTTGAGGCCGCTACCGCAGAACCTGGCAGCGAAGAGCACGAAATGCGGGTGCGAGTGCTTGAACAGCAGCTCGGTGAAAAGGCCGCCATCGAGGCAAAGCTTGCAATTACTCAGCAAGAACTGTCCGACTTGAAAGCAAAATTTGAAATGCATCAGGCTGTCGCCACAGCCACTTCCGGTTCAGCTCCTGTTGCAGAAGCCGCTCCAGCACCTGCCCCTGTTGTACAGACGCCAATTTCCGAGGCGGCTCCTGAGCCGAGCACCCCGGCACCAATTGTTGAAAAAGTTTCTGAGCCAACTCTTGAAGAGGTCTTCAAAGTCGAAAAGCAGTCTGCGCCTACGATTGCCGCCGAAAAGGTAGAGCAACCTGTGGTTGCTCCGTCAGTTGAAATCGAAGTTTTGCATAATGAAAATCCGGTTTCTCCAACTGTCCAGCCTATGGTTGCGTCTGGCGGAGTCGCCGTGGCGGCTAAGCTTGAAGCTGTTGAAGAGCGACCTGCGCTACGAGTAGAAGTGCCGACTCCGGTCACGATCGCGGATAATCGAGATCCGCTCGAGGACATTGATGGAATTGGTCCCGTGTATCAGCAAAAGTTGTACGAGGCAGGAATCAAGACATTTGCCCAGCTGGCGGCTGCTTCACCAAGTCGAATCACGGAAGTGATTGAGCCGCAAAACTGGCAACACATCGACGTCATGAAGTGGCGCCGAGAATCAGCCTTGTACGCGGCAGGTGAAAAGTCGTGAAAATGAATGCTAAATCCATCAAGGTGATTGCAGGCGTTGCCCTGATTGGTAGCGCTTTCGCATTTAGCGGAGGCTCTGTCTCATCGAAGGTGGAGCCAGTGAAGGCAAAGAGCGGTGCGAAGACTCCCGAAACGGTTGGACTACTGGCCATGACTCATCCAACGGATGAGAAGCATTACAAAGAAGGAACGTACGTCTTCGAAGGGCAGATTGGGAGAGGCAAAAAGGTTGAGGTCCTATTCGATGACCGAGATCCAGTACGGATGGACGCTGACTCAGATGGTGCTTATCGTTTCGAAGCGCCGAAGGTGAAGGCAGGGGATCACAAAATTGAGGTCAAGGTAACCGACGCCAAGAATAAGGGAGCCAAACCTGAATCAGAAGTTTTGGAGTTTGAGGTCAAGGCAGGAGCACAAAAATCCTCCAGCGGCAAGGAGATCATCTCCAAAGCTCCCGCGAAAGACGAGCATCGAACAGCCAAGGTAAGCGATGACGAACTGCCGACCGACCTTCTTCCCGAAGATGACGGATCTGATGTTGTCTATTCGAAGGGATCTGACCTTGGCGTAGACGACGTGGCGAAGAAGGATACAGTTGTTGAGGATGAAGCTCACGGTAAGCCAGCAAAGCCGACGGCAACGAAGGGTGGAGCGACAGCAAAGCCCGCAGGCAAGCCGGTGAAACCTGCTGCGAAGCCAGTTAAACCCGTGGGTAAGCCGGTCGCGAAGAATCCGGCTGGTAAGTTCGTGATCAGTTCACACTCCAATTTCAACGTCGTTCCTCACGGAATCATTAAAGTGGGCGGTAAAGGAAATCCTGGCGAAAAGATCATGCTTCTGGTAGATGGAAAGCCTTCCATGCGCGGCACGGTTAAGCCCAACGGCCGCTGGTCGTTCCCGGTCAAGGTTTCGAAGGCGGGATTCCGTAAGATTACTGCTCAGAATCTGAAGACTCGTCAGCTGGTTTGGGTTAAGCTCAAGATTAAGTAACTTGCCGAAGATTCAACACCCCTCGTGAACCGAGGGGTGTTTTTCGTTATGGGGTCGGTAAACTCTAGGCCATGGACTTTGCCCTGACGCAAGAGCACGAGTTGATTCGTGAGATGGCCTATAAGTTCGGACAAAACGAGGTTCTTCCCGGCCTCGCCGAGCGCGACCGCGAGCACCGAAGCGATGCTTCGATGCTGGAGAAAATGTCGGAAGGCGGCATTATGGGTATCTCGATTCCGGCGAAGTACGGCGGATCGGACACGGATTACGTCTCGCTCGGAATCGTTTGCGAAGAGCTTGAAAGGGCGGATTCAACGGCGCGAGTCGTCATGTCGGTTCATAGCGGACTCCACTCGTTGACTTTGTTGCAATGGGGAACTGAGGAGCAAAAAGACCGCTGGCTCCCTGACCTGGCCAAAGGGAACCGATGGGGAGCGTTTGGGCTCACCGAGCCGAACGCGGGATCGGATGCGGCAAATTTGCGGACTACAGCGACCCGCGACGGCGACTCCTACATTCTGAATGGTGAGAAGACTTGGATTTCGTTGGCGGACTATGCGCACCAGTTCTTGGTCATTACTCGGTTGACAAATACCGACGCCAAGGCCCCTTTTGCGGCGTTCATTGTTGATCGAAACACTCCAGGATTCTCATCGAAGGCTCTGAAAGGGAAGTTGGGAGTGCGTGCGGGGAATACCGGACAGATTTTCTTTGAGAACATGCGGGTTGACAAGTCTTGCATGCTGGGCGAAGAAGGCGATGGGTTTAAGGTCGCCATGTCGGCGTTGGATCACGGACGCTACACGGTTGCAGCGGGCGCGGTTGGAATTATTACCGCTTGTCTTGATGCTTCGGTGAAGTACGCGAACGAGCGTTCGGTGGGCGGCGAAGTGATCGGCAAGAAGCAACTGGTTCAGCAGATGATTGCTTCGATGGTTCGTGGGCGCGATGTCGGGCGGCTACTTTATTACCAAGTTGGTTGGATGAAGAACAACGGGCTGCGGCACACTCGCGAGTGCTCGATGGCGAAGTGGGTGAATTGCGAGGCGGCGTTTGATTCGGCGAACAAAGCGGTCGAGATTCACGGCGCCTACGGCTTCTCAGACGAATTCCCGGTTGAGCGCTACTTCCGAAACTCTCGCGGCGCGATGATCTACGAAGGAACTCACGAGATTCACACCCTCATGCAGGCGGAATACGAGCTTGGATACCGGGTGGATCGTCCGATCGCTCGGGTACTTCCGACTTGGCCGGTTGCCTGAGAGTAGAGCCCCTATTCCACAAGCTGAGCAATTCGCTCGAGTCCACGGTCGAATGAAGTTCCGATCATTTTCTCGGAGTTGAACACAACTCCGAAGAACTTGGCGATGAAGTTGTTGGTTCCCGACATGATCCAGGAAACCCGGGTTGCGGGCCCTTCGGGAACGAGTTTGAAGTCGGCTCGGGCGGAGGACTTCATGGGTTTTTCAAACTCTAGCGCGACATCGACGGCAAAGCTTGGTGCAGAGCGAAGGATTGTGCAAGAACCTGAGCCCGTCTTCTTACCGTCCCAACGGTAGAATCCACCCTCGCCTTCCGTCATATCGCCGTAAGTCAAAACTGCGGTTGGCTCCATCTCGATCCAGGGCGACCACTTTTCCCAGTTTCGGAATTCGTTGACTTGTTCAAACACCTTTTCGGGAGACGCGTTGATCAATCTTGATCGCTCATACCGGAAGTCATTTGGGCGGGACTGGACATAGATCAGGAACAAAACGAGAACGAAGACCAGGACTTGGAGAATGAGCATGGAGGGTTATCTTAACAGATGTCCAGACAAAATAAAACTCTCCTTGGTGAACCAAGGAGAGTTGCGACTTGTATGGACGCTCGAAATTAACGAGCGTAGAATTCGACGACCTGTTGCTCTTGGAAGAACTTAGGGAAATCTTCTCGCTCTGGCATGGCGATGATCTTTCCGTTCATTCCTTGAACGTTGGCTTCGATGTACGCAGGAACCGGGGCGCCTTCGTAGTTATTGTTTCGAGCGATGTCTCGGCTGGACTTTCGGTCTCGGACCTCAATGACATCGCCGACCTTCAGTTGGAAGGATGCAATGTTGACAACCTTTCCGTTGACCATGATGTGGCAATGGCTGACCATCTGTCGAGCTTGGAAGATCGTCTTTGCGTATCCGAGTCGCCAGACTGCAGTTGCAAGTCGGAGCTCAAGGAGGCGAAGGAAGTTAAGCGAGGTGTTGCCGCTCATTCGCTGCGCTTTCTTAAACGTGTTCGAGAACTGCTTCTCAAGCATGTTGTAGTAGCGGCGGATGACCTGCTTCGCCAAAAGCTGCTCGCCGTATTCGGACTGCCGTCGATCCTTGAGGTTTGGACCATGCTGACCGAGCGGGTATGGGCGCTTGGTTACAGGGCTGTTTGGTCGACCCCAAATGTCGTAGCCGACAGTGCGGCAGATGTCTGTCTTTCTTCCTCGATAAGTTGCCATTTCTAAGTCGCTAATGCGCGAGAGAACCCGCGAACATGGAAATATACCCCATCTTGTTGGCAGTTTGCAGAGATCAGTTTGGAGTTTTTGCAACTCCAAACTCCAAACACCCCACTCCCATCCCGGAACCGTGTAATCTTAGCCTGAAATGAGCAAGTCGGCACCGGGAGTGAGGTTCGCAGAGGTAGATCGTGAAACGAAGGAAACACGGATCCATGTGGTGTTAGACCTGGACGGCGGTACGAAGCAAGACATCACAACTGGGATCGGATTCTTCGATCACATGCTTCAGCAGCTTGCGTTTCATGGTCAGTTCGATGTTGGAATCGAGGCGGAGGGTGATCTTTTCATCGATGATCACCACACGGTCGAAGACGTTGGAATCGTTTTGGGTCAGGCAGTTCGCCAGGCGTTGGAGTCGAATACAGGCATTGAGCGGTACGGCGTTGCGGCAGTCCCGATGGATGAAGCCTTGATTCAGGCCGTTGTGGATATCAGCGGAAGGGGTGGCTTTTATACCGACGTTGAGTTTAAGCGGGAACAAGTCGGTGAGCTGTCTACCGAGTGCGTTTGCGAGTTCTGGAAGTCGTTTGCCGTGAATGCTGGCTTGACGTTGCACATTAGGAAGTTAGCAGGCGAAAACGATCACCACATCATTGAAGGAATGTTCAAATCGGTGGGTAGAGCGCTTCGAGCGGCGACGACTAGAGTTGAACGACAGGGGAGTACATCGACAAAGGGTCGAATTGGTTGATTTTTTGCAACCTAAGAGAGCACTACGAAGTAGGATTCTGAATTATGGACGGACCTGAAGTAATGATCCCGTTGGCGGCAGTGATGCTGATTTTTGGAATTCCAATTATCATCATCTTGACCAATCACCAGCGGAAGATGGCGGAGCTGATTCATGGAAAGCAGGGACAATCGGCCGCTCAAGATCTGTCTCCGATCTATCATGAACTTAAGAACCTGCGAGATTCGGTCAATTCGCTTTCTATGAATGTGGATTCACTCAGGCACGAGGTAAAGGCTCAAGGCGAGCTGGCTGATCGCCTCAATGTTGGAGAATGACCAGTCATGGAAACTCCGCTTGCAATAATGATCACGCTAGTTTCGGTTGCCGCCATGGGCATTCCGATAGTTGCGATCTTGACGAAGCATCAGAAAGAAATGGCACAGATGTTTGCGCAGCAGCACCATATGCAATCAGCTAACAATCCTGAAACCGCGCAGATGCGCGAGGAAGTTCGCCTACTTCGGGAGCAGTTGAACCAACAGTCGATCATTTTGGACGATATTCGGTCTCACAGTAAGAATTTGCAAGAAAGAGTGAGCGAAAACGGTTAGATTGCGATACAATTTTAAGGTTAGCGTTGAACTCCGGAGGGTTCAGGGGATAGACTGTATGTTCCTCGGTTTTTGCCCCGGAGTGTGAATGAGAGTTATCCAAGCTGCTTCCAAACGAATTGACCGCCACATCGAAGTCCCCAACTTGATCGAGCTCCAGCTAAATTCCTACCGCTGGTTTGTCGAAGAAGGACTCTCAGAACTCTTCAAGACGTTCTCTCCAATCTACGACTTTACGCAGTCGAACTTCATCGAACTCGTTTCGTTCTCTCTCGGCGAGCCGAAGTACTCCATCCAAGATTGCCGCGATCGCGACATCACCTTCGAAGCTCCAATCAAAGCAATCGTTCGGTTTGGTGGAAAGGAACGCGAGGTTATTGAGTCCGAGGTTTATCTCGGCGACCTGCCTTTGATGACCGACCGTGGGACATTCATCATCAATGGTCGAGAGCGAGTGATCGTTTCTCAGTTGTCCCGTTCACCAGGTCTTTACTTTGAAGAGGGTGTTGACTCTGCGATGCAGGTTATCATTTCGGCTCGCGTCATTCCTAATGAAGGACCTTGGCTCGAAGTCGAATCCGACGGCAACTTTGTTGTCCGAACCCAGATTTCTCAAACCAAAAAGCTTCCGATCACACAGCTTGTGAAGGCCCTCTACGGCTTCTACATGGTTGATGATCAGGGCAAGATGAAGACCGATGGTCGCGGTGCTCGAAAGCGCGCGCTGAAGGATTCGATCGGCAAGCGCACCGTGGAGAAGGCTGTTGACCCTTCGACCGGTGAAGTCATTCTCGACATCAACACCAACATCACGGCTGAGACGCTCAAGGCGCTTGACAAAGATCAGCTGGAGATCGAAGTCTTCTCCGCAACTCCGCTTGGCACCAACGAGGAGATCATGGCTGCAATGTCCAAGATCGTTACTCTCGAAAAGCCTTCGGAAGAAGATCTGGTCGGCAAGCGAGTTCTGGCAGACATTATTGATGCCGGCGAGCTCGTCATCGCAACTGGTGGGAAGATTGACTCCGCGGTTGCGAAGCGAATTGTTGCTATGGATTTGCCGACGCTTGACGTTCGACACGTTCCAGTGCTCGTTGACGCAACTCTTGAAGCTGACCCAACCAACAACTCGCGAGATGCGTTGCTTGATATCTACAAGCGAATGCGTCCAGGCGAGGCGGCCAACGAGGATGCGGCGAAGCAACTCGTTTACGGATTGTTCTTCGATGTTCGTCGCTACGACCTCGGTCGTGTCGGTCGGCGATTCCTGAACCAGAAGCTTGGTCTCGACATTCCGCTGAACGTTCGAAACCTTACGGCAGAAGACCTTGCGAACATCATGATCGCGATGACTCCGTACGTCAACCGCGAAAAGGATCGAGATGATATCGACGACCTTAAGAACAAGCGAGTCCGTTCGGTTGGAGAGCTGCTCCAGTCGCAGCTTCGACTTGGTTTCGTCCGAATGGAGAAGGTTGCCCGCGAGCGAATGACCTCGCAGGATCAAGAGAACCTATTGCCGGGAATTATTCTCTCGGTGAAGCCGATCTCGGCTTCGATCAAGAGTTTCTTTAGTTCGAACCAGCTTTCGACGTTCATGGATCAGACGAACCCGCTGTCGGAAATCACCAACAAGCGACGTTTGTCCTCGCTTGGTCCTGGTGGACTTCAGCGATCCAGTGCAAAGCTGGAAGTTCGCGACGTTCACCGTTCGCACTACGGCCGAATCTGCCCGATTGAGACCCCAGAAGGTCCGAACATTGGTCTGATCTCCCAGCTCACTTCCCACGCTCGTGTGGACGAATTTGGCTTCATCATGACGCCTTACCGAAAGGTTACCGAAGGGCACATCACTGATCAGGTGGTCTACCTAACGGCTCAGCAAGAAGACGGAATTTTGGTCGCTCCCGCGGACATCAAGACCGACGAGAACGGACTGTTCCTTGACGAGCGGATTCAGGTTCGTTGCGCCGGTGGTGTTCTGCAAGGTGCTTCGTACCCGACCGTCCCTCGGGAAAAGATCGATTACATCGACGTCTCGCCTGCTCAGATCATCTCGGTTGCAACCGCGCTCATTCCGTTCCTTGAGAACGATGACGCGAACCGCGCTCTTATGGGTGCGAACATGCAGCGCCAAGCTGTTCCTTGCCTCCGTGCTGACAAGCCGCTGGTCGGAACCGGGTACGAGAGCGTTGCTGCTGTTGACTCCGGTGCAGCCGTTGTTGCTCACAATCCTGGAAAGGTTGAATATGTATCTGCAACTGAGATTCGCATCCGAAAGGATGATGGTCAGGTGGACAACTATAGCTTGATGCACATGGTGCAGTCGAACAAGTCGACTTGTTTTACCCAGCGCCCAGTCGTTGGACTTGGCCAGTATGTTCTCAAGGGCGATGCCCTTGCTGATGGACCTTGCGTTGATAACGGCGAACTTGCTCTTGGTAAGAACATCGTGGTCGCGTTCATGCCGTGGAACGGTTACAACTATGAGGACGCGATCCTCATCAGCGACCGAGTTGTTAAGGACGATGTCTACACCTCAATCCACATCGAGCGATACGAAACCGAAGCCGTTGACACCAAGCTTGGACCAGAGGAAATCACCCGCGACATTCCAAACGTCGGCGAAGATGCTCTGAAGGATCTCGACGAAAACGGAATTATCCGAATCGGAGCTGAGGTTCGACCTGAAGACATTCTCGTCGGAAAGGTTGCACCGAAGGGTCAGGTTGAGATGACCGCTGAAGAGCGACTTATCATCGCAATCTTCGGTAAGAAGGCCGAGGAAACTCGAGACGTTTCGCTTCGAGTTCCTCACGGCGAAAAGGGAACGGTTATTGACGTTAAAGTCTTCAGCCGATACAAGTACCTTTCACCTTCGATCAACTACATCTATAAAGAGTCCAAGAAGCGCGATCGTCTGATCTGCGACCGAACGGAAGAGCCACTGCTCCAGATTCCTGGAGACGAGTTGCCAGCCGGTACCAACATGACCGTCCAGGTGTTCATCGCCCAGAAGCGAAAGCTGATGGTTGGTGACAAGATGGCAGGCCGACACGGTAACAAGGGAGTTGTGTCCCGAGTTATGTCGGCAGAGGACATGCCGTTCCTTGCCGACGGTACTCCGGTTGATGTTGTCCTCAACCCGCTCGGCGTTCCTTCGCGAATGAACATTGGTCAGATTCTTGAGACTCACCTCGGCTACGTTGGAAAGCACCTCGGAATCGAGTACAAGTGCCCAGCGTTCCAGGGAGCGACGGAGCACGAAGTTCTTGAGGAAATGGAGCGTCTTGCTGAGCACTTCCGACAGCGTGTGCTCGACAGCTACATCAAGTCAGAGTTGCAGCTGGACATCGACTTCGGTAAAGGCGACGGAATTGAGGCGATGATGGCAAAGGTTGAGGCAAAGTTCAGAACCCTGGGCGTCAATGGTCTCGAGCGAGTTTCCCGAATCCTCGCAGCACCTCCGGTTAAGCCAGTTGCTGAGCTGATGGAAGTTGATGCTGAGAACTTTGAGTTCGAAGATCTTGAGCTCGAGAGGGACGAAAAGCCGCATAAGGTCAAGGATGATGTCTACACGAATCTAGTCACCAAGCTCAAGAACAACGTGTTCGAGCGAGCTGGGCTCGATCCGCACACCTGTAAGTCAACCGTCCGTGACGGTCTCACCGGAGATACGTTGCCGAACAAGATTACAGTCGGTGTCATCTACATCCTGAAACTTGAGCACTTGGTTGACGAGAAGATCCACGCTCGATCAATTGGGCCGTACTCGCTCGTTACTCAGCAGCCGTTGGGTGGTAAGGCGCAGTTCGGTGGACAGCGATTCGGAGAAATGGAAGTGTGGGCGCTTGAGGCTTATGGTGCGGCGTACACCCTCCAAGAGCTTCTCACGATCAAGTCAGACGACGTCGTTGGTCGAGTTCGCGCTTACGAAAGCATCGTTAAGGGTGAAAGCATCGCTGAACCCGGTATTCCGGAGTCCTTTAAGATTCTGGTGAACGAGCTTCGGTCGCTTGGTCTAAAGGTCAGTGTCGAGGATTCCAACAACAAGGAACTCCCGCTCAAGGATCTCGACGAACTCAGCGGTGGCGACGATATGCGCCTCGCCCGTTCAGTCGGATTCTTTAACTAATTCATATTCCGCTCCGGTTGCAAACGGGGCGGAACGATCACTCGCAGCTTTATTAATACAAGGAACACGAAAAGGAAATCATGGCAGCCGTTAGTCTGTTCGACAAAATCAAAATTGGAATCGCAAGTCCGGAAGACATCCTCTCATGGACGCATGGAGAAGTCAAGAAGCCTGAGACCATCAACTACCGGACCTTTAAGCCAGAGCGCGATGGGCTGTTCTGTGAGAAGATCTTTGGTCCAGTGAAGGACTGGGAGTGCTCCTGTGGTCGCTACAAGAAGATCAAATACAAGGGCATCGTGTGCGAACGCTGTGGCGTTGAAGTCACGCGAAGCAAGGTCCGCCGTGAGCGAATGGGTCACGTGGAGCTTGCCGCTCCGATCTGCCACATTTGGTATCTCAAGGGCGTTCCATCTCCTCTCTCGTTGATCCTCGATATCTCTCCGAGGTTGCTTGAGAAGGTTATCTACTTCGCCAGCTTTATCATCATCGACATCGAGTCCGAACAGATTCAAGAGCTTCTTCCTGAGGTGCGAAAGGCCGTTGAAATCGAAAAGATGCATATGCAGCTCGGTATGCGCGAACTCGAGGAAGAATCTCTGAGCCGCCTTGCAGAGGACATGAAGAACAATGGAGACGAGTACGACGAAGTTTATGTTCGTGAGCGCTCCAAGGCTGTTAACGACCGAATCAAGGCTGAATACCGCGACTGCGATGACCGGATCAAGGATCTCGACATTGCTGTCGAAATCCTCGGCAAGCTCGAGCGAAATCAGCTGATTGACGAAGATAAGTATCGTGCAGTTTCGAAGCTCCTCGACGGAGTTGGAATGCGCATGGAGCGAGACCTTCGCCCGCTCGTTCGAGCCAACATTGGCGCGGATGCAGTCAAGGAGCTTCTGCACAAGGTTGATCTCGAATCGCTCGCTCGAAAGCTGCGACAGGAGATCGTCATGACCACGTCGCAGCGACGTGCTCGTGCAATCAAACGACTTGAAGTTGTCGAAGCCCTCATCGGTTCCAAGAGCCGACCCGAGTGGATGATCCAGGATGTTGTCCCGGTCATTTCCCCGGAGCTTCGCCCGATGGTTCAGCTCGACGGTGGTCGATTTGCAACCTCCGACCTTAACGACCTATACCGACGAATCATCAACCGAAACAACCGGTTGAAGAAGATTATCGAGATTCACGCACCGGAATCGATTATCAACCACGAAAAGCGACTTCTGCAGGAAGCCGTTGATGCGTTGATCGATAACGGCCGCCGAGCTCGGCCGGTTGTTGGTTCCAACGCCCGGCCGCTCAAGTCTCTTAGCGACATGCTCAAGGGTAAGGAAGGACGATTCCGAAAGAACCTTCTCGGTAAGCGCGTTGACTACTCCGGTCGATCCGTTATCGTTGTCGGTCCACACCTTAAGCTGCACCAATGCGGACTTCCTAAGGAAATGGCGCTTGAGTTGTTCAAACCGTTCGTAATGAAGACCCTGGTCGAGAAGCGAATTACGCAGAACATCAAGACTGCGAAGCGCATGATTGATCGAATGCACCCAGCGGTTTGGGATGGTCTTGAAGAGGTTATTAAGGAGCACCCAGTTCTTCTGAACCGCGCTCCGACGCTTCACCGACTCGGTATTCAGGCGTTCGAGCCAATCCTCGTTGACGGAAAGGCGATCCAGCTTCACCCGCTGGTTTGTAACATGTACAACGCGGACTTTGACGGTGACCAGATGGCTGTTCACGTGCCGCTCTCTTCTGAGGCGCAGGCCGAGGCTCGAGTGCTTATGCTCTCGACGCAGAACCTGTTCACCCCTTCTGACGGACGTGCAACTTGTGCGCCTGTGCAGGACATCGTTCTGGGCAACTACGCTCTGACATTCATGTCCATTGAGGGCAAGGCGAAGCTTGAGAAGCAGATTGCAGATCACAAGTCGAAGCCAGAGAAGCATCCGGCTCCGTACATTTATGCTAATCCGAACGAAGTTACGTTCAACCTGGAGTCACCTTCGGTTGAGAAGAAGCTTCAGCTCAACGAGCCGATCTTGGTTCAGCTGAACCGACCAGTCTTCCGACCTGACGACGAAGTCGCGTTCCGCGATGGAGTTACCGGTCAGGAGTACCAGAACGTCACCTCGCTCGACGAAGATGGAAAGGAGATTACAGAAATGGAAGCTCTGGACATGGAGTACGAGAATGTCATCCGAATGATGACGGCAGGTCAAGTGATCTTCCACTCGGCACTGCCTTGGCCGCTTCGATTCTCCGAACCTCTTCTGAACGTTGAGTTGTCGAAGAAGGCACTCGCGGATATCATTCTTGTCATTCATAAGCGTGCCGGTGTTGGTGCTACCATCAAGTTCCTTGATGACATGAAGGACATGGGCTTCAAATGGGCGACCAAGTATGGTCTTACCGTTGCCATTACCGACATGGATCCTCCTGCTCGCCGAGATGAAATCATCAAGGATGCAGACGATCGCTCGAATAAGGTTCTGGCCCAGTTCCGAAGAGGAATGCTCGCGTTTAACGAAATGCAGGGCACGCTGGTTAAGCTGTGGCAGGAAACCTATGACGTCATCGGTAAAGAGATCGTCCAAGGTCTGACCCAGTTCAACCCGCTCAGTATCGTCACCGTTTCTGGTGCTCGTGGTTCGATCAAGCAGCTTGCGCAACTCTCCGGAATGCGTGGTCTGATGTTGAACCAGTTCAACGAAACGATTTACGAGCTTCCGGTTAAGAACTCGTTCCACCGAGGACTGTCGATGCTCGAGTACTTCGTCACCACCCACGGTGCACGAAAGGGACTTGCTGACACTGCACTCCGAACTGCTGACGCTGGTTACCTCACGCGACGCCTTTGCGACGTCGCTCAGGACGTCATCATCAAATCACTTGATTGCGGAACTGCCGAAGGCATGACTGCACACCGAATCGTCTCGATGGGTGAGCAGATTGAGTCAATCGGCGATCGAATGGTCGCTCGTCTTGCTCTTTCGGTGATTAACGACCCAGAAACTGGTGAATCCCTGACTCAGTATCAGGCACCTATTTCGGTCGAAACAAGTAAGAGGCTCAACGCCATCGAGAAGAAGTTCTACGCAGCTGTAGAGGCCGCGAAGGATGAAAAGGCTCGAGACAAGATCGTTAAGAAGTACGTCGAAGCTGGCTTCGAAATGACCGACCACGGTCTGCTCGCCGCCAAGGTTCGATCGCCTCTGTATTGCGATCTCATCCAGGGTGTTTGCTCCAAGTGCTATGGCATCGACCTCTCGACCAACAAGTTGGTTGAAGTTGGTGTCTCAGTCGGAATCATCGCTGCTCAGTCGATTGGTGAGCCGGGTACCCAGCTTACGATGCGTACGTTCCACACGGGTGGTGTTGCGGGATCGGCAACCATTGCAAGAACGAACCAGTACAAGACCGGTAAGTTCATCCGCCAGTTCATGGAGGACTTTGCGATGGCGACCGACAACGACATGAAGGTCTTTGACCCAACGAAGCTACTTGCGACGCAAGAAGGCATCGTCAAGTCGTTGTTCCAGAACCCAGAAGTCGCTCCCTTGACAATCAACAATGACATTTCAATCGAAGAGATTGAAGATCCAAAGGCGAAGCGAAAGGCCGAGCGACTCAGCAAAGCAGCTGCTAAGGCTGCCGATAAGAGCGATAGCGATAGCCGCAAGCTTTGGGAGAAGTCACGAAAGACGTTCTTCTACTCTTGGACGGGTGAATCGTCCGGTATCGTCCGCGTTGAGGAAATTTTCGAAGCGCGACGACAGCCTCGAGGTAAAGCGATCATCTGCCCGGTTTCGGGTGTGGTCGAAGATATCCGTGAGTCCTCGTTCGGTCGATTTGTGGTCATCAAAGCAACGGTTCCGGTGACGGGTCCGCTGAAGGATGCCTACGTTGGAGACGTTCAAAACTGGCCAACAGACAGCAATGGTAGCTACGCTGGCGGCCTCCATAAAGCTATTGGACAGAAGCTCACCACTGCGATTCTTGCGATTCTGCGAAAGGCTGAAGTAACCGAAGTGAACGTGATCTACGCGATCCTTGTTCCACCGCTCGGTAAGCTTCCGGTTGAAAAGGGAACCCGAATCATTAAGGGCGACCCACTTACCGAAGGTCCTCGAGACCCACACGAGGTTCTAGAACTTGCTGGCGCCGCCGCTGTTCACGAGTACTTCGTTGAGAACCTGCAGAGCGTTTACAAGAGCCAAGGTGTTGACGTCAACGACAAGCACGTTGAAGTCATCATCCGCCAGATGATGAGAAAGCGACAGGTGAAGGAGCCAGGCGATACGCCTTACCTCCCGGGCCAGATCGTTGACCGATTCGCGTTTGCCAAAGCAAACGATACGGTTAAGGAAGCTGCTCGATCCGGAAAGAAGATCAAGTACGTTGATCCAATCTCGGGCGAGAATATTGAGCGAGATCCTAAGGAAGCAACCGCAACCTGGATTCTGCTCGGTATCACCGAAGCTTCGTTGGCTACCGACTCGTTCCTTTCTGCTGCCTCGTTCCAAAAGACGACCCGCGTTCTTACCGAAGCCGCCGTCCGAGGAAAGAAGGACTACCTGGTTGGTCTGAAAGAGAACGTCATTCTTGGTCGCCTCATTCCTTCGGGAACGGGTGTCAAAGAGTATCGAGAGATCGATGTCAACGTCCAGCGCGGATCATGGGCTGAGCAATCGCTCCAAGCCCTTGTCGAATCCGACGACATGGAGTTTGACGACGAGTTCGAGAGCCTTAACTTCCCATCGCTTTCCGATATGGCAAGCGAGGAAATTAGTCTCGAAGAGATTTGATAGATCTCCTAAAGAATCAAAATGCCCCGTTGAAGTTCAACGGGGCATTTTCATTTAAACAACTTCCAAATGTCCGCATGATATTGTTTAGTTGAGATGATGACAATGCTCTCCACAGTCGCGTTCCTCTTGGTGGGTTCGAACAACCTGATTCAAAATCACGATTTTGAGCTTGTTGACGCAAAGTCGAAGGGACCCGAGGGCTTCATTTTAGCGGGATCGGCCACCCGGGATTACGTCGGTTACACCGATGAGAACGCGAGCTACGGCGTTCACCTCACGGCGGCTAAAGGGAACGCAGGCTCGGTTAGCCAGCTTGTTACCGGAATTGACCAGAAGCAAGGGAAGTGGGTCAAGTTCACGTTTCGAGGTCGGCCCGAGGATGGATTCTTGGTTGAGGATGACAAGCTGTTTATCAAAATGGAGTTCTTCAGCAAGGCGGGGAAAACCCCGATGGACTCGGCCGAGCGTCTGATTTATCGCGAGGTGCTCAGAGACCGCGCTGATTTTGCGATCAACGGTAACAATTTGTCAAATGGTGCGAGTGTTTGGCGCACTTATGAATTCGAAGAGCTGTTGCCCTTCGCGGAAGTTGACTCAGTTAAAGTCACTGTTGGGTTTGCCAAAGGAGCCGCAAAAGCTGAGAAGTTCACATCGTTCTTTGTCGATGACTTCGACCTGGTCCAGAACGACTCGTCGACGGATGGCCGAGTTGAGCCTAGCTCAAAGCCGAGTGAACCCGCAGTCAAGGGTCGGGAAGTCAAGCTCGGCGGATACTGGAGCTACCTTGCGACACCGAATGAGAAGGTTGCATTCCCCCTGGTCGTCAAACAGACAAATTCGAAGCAGTTACTGTACCGAGGATCATCCATATTCGCGGGAACGATGAGCTCGGTCATGAAGGAGGGATTCATGAGTTACGAGGGTCAGATTGCAACCAAGTCAACACCGCTACCGGACAATCTTGTGATCACCTTCACCGGAAACGGTTCAATTCAGGTTGACTCTAAAAACATTCCGAACCACCCGACGGCGCGGTTCCCGGATAACTACGGAACGCAAGGCTACAATCCTGGTTACATTGGCGAACAGAGGATGCGGATGATATTTCCGGTTGAACCCAAGAAGAGCGATTCTGCGATTGCGATGACACGGGGGAACGCCAATCGAGCTTTGAACATGGGACCGACGGGTTTTGCGGTCAACGGTGTTGTTTTCTACAATCCGTTTGATGCAGGCATGACTGATGCTTCCCGGATTATGGATCGTTGCTGTGGGCATCCCAGTCCTGACTATATGTATCACTATCACAAGTATCCGATTTGTGTGAACACTCCGTTTGCGGATAAGGGGCAGGGGCACTCGCCCGTGATTGGGTTTGGACAGGACGGCTTCCCGGTCTATGGACCTTACGAGACTAACGGAGTGATGGCAAAGGATGTGACCAGCAACAAGCTCAACGACTTTAACGCACATTTTGATGAGCAGCGGGGTTGGCACTACCACGCCACGCCTGGAAAGTTTCCTTACATGATTGGCGGATACATGGGGACGGTCTCGAACCGCCGCCGCTAACACGGCGTCAGCGATCTCGTTTGGTTCTTACAATTCGCTACGTTTACGAATGACGACATTCGGAACCGGTAGGAGGGATTCGTCTTTTCGGATCGGCATGTTCGAGTTCGTAAACATTGCGGTGATGCGCCTTTCGGCTTCGGCGGCATATTCATTCATCTGCTGCTCCATATCGGTACGCATCTCTTCCATGTCGTCCAGCAGCCTCAGAATGATTTCAACTCCGGCGAGATTCACGCCAAGTTCCTGAGTCAGGCGCTGAATGCGTCGGACCCGCATGATATCGGATTCAGAGTACAAGCGGTTCTTCGCTCCGGCTCTTGACGGTATGATGAGCCCTAACCGTTCGTATTGGCGAAGTGTTTGAGGATGGACGCTACAAAGCTGGGCGGCGACGCCGATCATGTACACGGGCTGATTCTCGTGCCTCATTTTGAGTTCTCCAGAGTCTGCAGTTCACTTAGCAATGTTCGTTCGTGTTCCGAAAGGAGTTTGGGTACAGTGACCTTAATTCTGGCCATCAAATCCGTTCGTCCACCGGACATCCGAGAAATGCCTTGACCGGAGAGGCGAAACGCCTGTCCACTCTGAGTACCGGCCGGGATCTTCATTGAGACGACGCCACGCAGAGTCGGGATCTTTATCTCGCCTCCCAGGGCGGCGATGGTGTAGGACACCGGAACATCCGTTTCGAGATGTTCGCCAACCATGCGGAACTTGTCGTTCCGTGCCCACCGAATCACAACGTAGAGATCGCCAGCGCGGCCGTTCACTCCCGCGTGTCCTTTTGAAGGAACTCGTAACTTTTTCCCATCCGGAATTCCCGCTGGGATCTTTACTTCGACTTTCTTCGTGGTTGGTACCGTTGCAATGTCGCCCCTTGTACGCTGGGCATCCATCGTCTGGTAGGTCAAGGTTCTGGAAGTGCCTGAGTCGATGTCTTCGAGAGTGATTTCGACTTCACGCTCAACATCTCGGGGTTGACCAACTTCAAAATCTTGGGTCCGAAAGCCACCACCCCCATTCTGTGCACCAAAGAACTGTTCAAATATTGAACCAAAGCCACCCATCCCTCCGAAGTCGCCACCACCAAAATCCGCACTGCCTGGATTGTTCTTTACGGCCTCCCAGTTCGATCCATACTGATCATAGAGTGCTTTCTTTTCTGGGTCGGACAGAACCTCGTAAGCCTCGCTGGCTTCTTTAAATCGAGTTTCAGCCGACTTGTCACCGGGGTTCACATCAGGGTGATACTTCCGTGCGAGTTTGCGGTATGCCGACTTGATGTCTTTCTCATCCGCCCCCCTTGGAATCCCTAGAACTTTATAGTAATCAGTCATGATTGCAATGCCTTCAATTATATGAGTATATGACGCTCAAGTCACTAGAGTCGTTGCGCAAAGTTCTCTAATCTTTCATGAACGCCAGCCAAGACAGAGTCAACTCACTTACCCCTTGGTGGCTGCGTCTGTACCAAGATTTTCGGGCAACGAGCAGCACCTTTGATGCCGTGCGGAAACGTGTTATGAGTAGGAGATCGGGTTGAGGAGTCAGAGGTTTATCCGCTCAACCTAGAGTTCTGAAGTTGTAGATTTTTAATCAGATTTGAGACTAGACCTGCCGATGATTATAAAGATCGTGGACATACAGCTCTTAGCTCTTAAGATTTCCCGCAGCGAGAACCTACCGGTTCTTCCTACTGTGGTGGTTCAAATCTTAAAGCTATACGAAGATCCGAACATTTCCGCGCGAAGCCTTGAGCACATCATTGAACAAGACCCGGCGATGTCGGCAAAGGTCTTGAGAGTTGCCGGATCTTCGATGTACGGACTCCGCTCGGTCAACACGGTTAAACTGGCTCTGAGTGTAATGGGGATGAATACTCTCCGTTCGATTGCGATCTCGCTTGCCTATCAACAAATCCTGAGTGGGAAAGGGCTGCGACCAGCTTTCGATCATCTAGCATTTTGGCGACACTCGTTGGCTGTTGGCATTGGTGCAAGGGGACTCATGCGACATATCAACATGGGGTTAGATGAGGAGATGTACGTCGCCGGCTTGATGCATGGTATCGGAATTCTCACGATGGATCGATTTGCCCAGCCCGAACTGATCAATGCGGTGAGGGCGGCGAATATCAATCGGATTCCGCTTCGCCAGGCCGAGCTGACAATCAACGGTTTTGACCACTGCCAAGTCGGTGGAATCCTTGCGGAGAAATGGAAGTTGACGCCGATGATGACCAACGTGATTAAGTATTACGACAACCCTGAAGAGGATTTGGTTACCTATGAGACAACGATTGTTGCAGCTGCGGCCAACCATCTTGCATACCATTGTGGCTTTCCCGCAATGCCAGGTGTACCAGGGAATGAAAATGGACCAGCATATTTAGCAAGCCTGGGGCTTGAGCAGGACAAGATTGACGCAATTTCAACACAGATAATGGTTGAGGTTGATGTAGCAGACGAAACCATGGGTTCTGCCCGAGCCGCGTGAGCGCCGAGGTTCGCTTCTTACTTTGGCAGGACGAATAAATAAAATCTTGTCTTGTGATAAGCAGAAAAAGCGCGAGTATGAAGACCGTTCCGGCCGTCGGGAGTATGGTCGGCAGTTTGTAACTCACTCGTCTTCTCCAGTTACAAAGTTCAATGATCGCCAGCAGAATCTGTCCAATATTGAGCATCTTAACTCCAGAATGCTTTTGCTTGTCAGGAACTCGGCGTTCGGGCTCATGTTCAATCATTAAATTGCCGACTATTATAAGTAACTTTGGATCTACAACTCTTAACCCTCAAGATTTCTCGAAGTGAGAATGTGCCGGTCCTCCCCACGGTAGTGGTTCAGATTCTCAGGCTGTTTGATGATCCAAATGTCTCGGCACGCAGTTTAGTGCGCATTATCGAGCAAGATGCCGGCATGTCCGCGAAGGTTTTGAGAGTCTCGGGATCACCAATGTACAGACTTCGCTCTGTCAATACGGTCGACCGGGCCATAAGCATTCTTGGAATGAGTACGCTCAGATCGATTGCGATCTCTTTGGCTTACCAAAAGATTCTGAATCGCGGGGGTCCGAAGCCTGCATTCGATCAGTTGGCGTTCTGGAGGAACTCACTGGCTGTTGGGATCGGAGCAAGGGAACTGATGCGCTCTGTCAACGCTGGGCTGGCTGAGGAAATGTACGTTGCCGGCCTGATGCACGGCGTCGGAATTCTTGCGTTGGATCGGTTTGCTCAGCCCGAACTAAGAAGAGCTATGAAGTCAGCCACTGTAAAGCGGATTCCTCTTCGTGAAGCTGAGATGATGGTGAACGGCTTTGACCACTGTCAGGTGGGCGGAATCCTTGCGGATAAATGGAATCTTTCTCCGATCGTCGGCAATATCATCAAGTATTACGACACTCCAGACGCGGATACCGAAACTCATCAATCGACTCTGGTGGCGGCTGCAGCGAGTTATCTGGCGTACCATTGCGGTTTCCCCCTCGTGCCTGGGCTACCTGGATCAGAGGACGGCCTTGAACACCTATCAAAACTTGAGCTTGGGCAGGACAAAATTGATTTTGTCGCAACCAAAATCATGGCTGAAGTTGACGCAGCGGACGAAGCCATGGGTTCCGCCCGAGCCGCTTGAGCGCCCGGGGTTCGCCTCTCACTTTGGTAGGACAAACCGAATGATATCCTGTCTTGTGATGAGCAAAAAGAGCACGAGCATGAACGCCATTCCGGCTGTGAGGAATGTGGTCTGCAGCTTGTAGCTCAGCCGTTTACCTCGGTTGAACAGCTCAATTACCGCCAACAGGATCTGGCCGCCGTCGAGCATTCCGATTGGGAGAAGATTGGTGATGCCCAGCGAGATTGAGATCATTCCGCAGATCGTTAGAACGCTGGATAGACCAGCTTCGACTGCCTTGTTGGTGACCGCCGCCATTCCGACAACCCCCGTCGTTTCTTCAATGATTTTCGCGGGTTGGGTCAATCGATACAGAAGTCGTTGAACGGAGATGATCGGAATCTCAACCGCTGTGCTAAATGCTTCTCCAATCGGCATTCGCACTTTTTCAGCGCCGAACACGATTCCTAGCATGGGGACCTTCGCCTTTTGCCCTGTAGGGAGGCCATCACTGTCGAGCAAATCCTGGGGTTCTTCGCTGAGTCTGGTTTTGATGGTGAACTGCAAAGGCGTTCCTGAGCGATCGACTTCGAGGCTGACTGTGCCACCGGTTGACTTCCGGATTGCCATGGTCGCGGAGAATGGTTCGGTTGTTGGCTCGCCGTTTACCTTAAGAATTCGGTCACCAGGCTTGATTCCAGCTTCTACTGCCGGATACTTGAGCTTGAGTTGCTCAACCATGTTCGAGGGCTTATCAATTCCAAAGGACGCGACGGTCAAAAAGATCACCAGTACACCGAAGACAATGCTGAATAGGGGGCCGGCAAAGAGAACGGCGATTCGTTGAATTGGAGGCTTGCTGTAGAAACCGTGGATGATTTTGGTTTCGCTTCCATCCGGCTGCGGCTCCATTCCCTCGATTTTGACAAACCCTCCTAAAGGCACCGATCGGACGTTGAAGTCTGTTGTGACCCTATCATCATTGGGCATTGTGGTGAGCTTTCGCCTCCAAGTTTTCATCTTGGGTCCAAAACCAATCGAGAACTCCGAAACCGCCATTTTGAAATAGCGCGCGGCGAGGTAGTGTCCCCATTCATGCACCGCGACGAGAATCGCGAACATGACGATAAAAGTGATGATGGAGAGGATGATGGTCATGAGTTCAGTCGATTGCTAATAAATCGTCGGGCGAAGGTATCCGCTTCCAATATATCTTCTAACGTCGCGGGCACGCTCTGATGTTCCTGCATTGCGGCTTCAACGTGGTCTGCGATTTGGAGGAATCCACACTTTCCGTCGAGGAAGGCGGCAACGACGGCTTCATTAGCGGCATTCATTGCTGCGGGCATCGTGCCTCCGATGCGGCCGGCCTCGCGGGCGAGTGCGAGACAGCGGAAGGTGTCTTCATCAGGTTTTTCGAAAGTGAGCTGGGGTGAGTCGGTCGGGTCCCAGTTTTTGAGGTCGTTGGCCGGACGCTCAGGATAGAGAAGTGCGTAGGCGATGGGGAGCCTCATGTTGGGCCAACCGAGCTGACCAAGAACGGAGCCGTCGGTGAACTTGACCATGCTGTGAATGATCGATTGCGGGTGAACGCATACCTTGACCTGATCGATACCGACTCCGAAGAGCCATTTTGCCTCGATCATTTCGAGTCCCTTATTCATGAGGGTCGCGGAGTCAATCGTAATCTTGCCACCCATATTCCAAGTGGGGTGATTGAGGGCCTGCTCAACGGTGATGTTCTGTAGCTCTTCACGTGTACGACCACGGAACGGTCCGCCGCTGGCGGTGAGAATGAGTTCGCTAACCTGATCCGGGCGATAGCCTTGGAGGCATTGGAAGATCGCACTGTGTTCGCTGTCGATTGGCGTCATCGTCACACCGTGCTTGTGGCAAAGTGGCATGACGATTTCGCCGGCGGCGACGAGGACCTCTTTGGAGGCGAGGGCAATCTGCTTGCCTGCCTTAATCGCTTCAAAGGTGGGCAAGAGGCCAATCACTCCGGCGACGCTGACGACAACGACATCAGCTTCCGGAAGAGTGGCAAGACGGACCAAGGCATCCATACCATCGCGTTCGTACAGAACCGTTTCGGTAACTCCGAAAGAAGCCGCTTGCTCGGACAGAAGAGAAGCATTACGGGCGGCCGCCAGACCAACGACTTTGAGCTCGCTGGGGAACTGTCGGATGATGTCGAGGGTTTGGGTGCCGATACTGCCGGTAGAACCTAAGACAACAACACGCTTCATTCGAATTGATTGTGACAGGTTTACATTGACCTGGTTGCTTAGGTATATTGTCTATTCGCGTCTTTGTGACGCCAAAGGATTTGAGCAATGGCCAAGATTTGTCAGGTAAGCGGTAAGAAAGGAAACACGACTGCGAAATTTATCCGCAATACTCACTCGCAGGGTTGGAAGTATAAGGCACCGCACAAGCAGCGCACCCAGCACCCAAACCTTCAGGTTGTGCACCTGAAGAATGGTGGAAGCATGGTTAAGCTCGTGGTTGCAACCGACGTGCTGAAATCGCCAATGTTTGCTGAAGTCGCATGCGGCCTCAAGCCAATTCCAAAGGCTTGGCTCAAGAAGCCTTCCTACAACGTCTAAGAACAGACATTCATAAACAAGAACGAGCAGGGCGCCATTGCCTCTGCTCGTTTTTTGTTCTGCCCCCCTCTTGAGGAGAAGGGGGCGGTCATTCGCAATTCCTACCTACTTGCCAATCCCAAAGGTTTGGAGTAGTTAGGCGCTGATATCCAGGGTTCCGCCCTTGCCGTTTCCGCTCTTGCCAATGGGCTGCGTTCCCGCAGTCGGCGGCTTCGAACCAATCGGCTGAGTCCCGGCTTCTGGAGGAGGGGTCGAACCAATTGGCTGGCTGGCTCCCCGTGTTGTATAGAGGCTCGTGCTACTCGTTACCTTCACGCTTACCAAATTCCTTACTACAAGGTAAGCACTCCTAGTAAGCGTGTCAGAAAACTGTTCTTCCAGACAATGCCGGTAATCTTCTTGTCTCCGGTAACATCTAGGTCCATGCCAAATCCCCACTATAATCCCCATCTCGACGGTGAGACCATTAAGGAAGAGTGTGGGGTGATTGGGGTCTACCTGCCGGGTGAGGATGTGGCGAGCACTTGCTTCTTCGGTCTGTTTGCACTCCAGCATCGGGGGCAGGAATCGGCGGGGATGGCGGTTTCGGATGGTTCCAAGGTGCGGATGCACAAGGGCATGGGGTTGGTCAACCAAGTTTTTGGGGCAGAGACTCTCGCGACGCTTCCCGGTGAGATGGCGGTAGGGCATACACGCTACTCAACAACCGGCGCGAGTGCCCTTCGAAATGCTCAGCCTATCTTCTGCCAAACCCAGATCGGCGAGGTGGCGGTTGCCCACAACGGAAACCTGATTAATGCCGTCCAGCTCCGCACTGAGCTTGAGGCAGATGGGGAAGTTTTTGGTTCCACTTCTGATACGGAAGTGATGGCTCGTATCATCGTTCGTAACCTCCGAAATGGTGTAGAGGAGGCGGTTCGTGAGGTGATGCGGCTCTGTAAAGGCGCCTTCTCCGTGGTGGTGCAAACTCCGACCACAATCGTTGGTTTCCGTGATCCTTACGGAATCCGTCCGTTGTCGGTCGGACGGTTGGGCGAAAACGGTCACATGATGGCCTCAGAAAGTTGTGCATTTGGTCCCATCGGCGGAGTTGTTGAGCGCGAGCTCAAACCGGGCGAGATCGCCGTCATCGACCACAATGGGCTCCGAATTGTCCAAGGTATCGAATCTCCAAAGGAGGCGATGTGCCTTTTCGAGTTCATTTACTTCGCTCGGCCCGACTCGCGAATGTTTGGCACGGGGCTGTATTCGGCCCGAGTACGGATGGGCGAGCGACTCAACGAGGAACATCCGGTAGACGCAGACATTATTGTCCCGGTTCCTGATAGTGGAATCCCAGCTGCTCTCGGCTTCAGCAAAGCATCCGGAATCCCGTTCCGAGAAGGCATGATGAAGAGTCGATACATTCATCGAACTTTCATCCAACCCGATCAGCGTATGCGCGAGATTGGAGTGCGTATGAAGCTCACTCCTCTAGAGGATCACATTCGGGGCAAGCGAGTTGTGTTGGTGGATGACTCTATTGTGCGGGGAACCACAACCAAGCAGATCGTCAAGATGATGTTCGACTCGGGAGCGACCGAGGTCCACGTTCGAATCACCGCTCCTCCGATCAAGCACCCCTGTTTCTACGGCATCGACATGGCGAGCAAGAACGAGCTTGCGGCGGCAGTCATGACGCTAGAAGAGTTGACCGCGCACATCGGGGCAACCTCCCTCGGGTTCTTGAGCGTGGATGGGGCGAGGTTAGCTGTCAACGATTCCACCGAAGGTTTTTGCACTGCTTGCTTCACGGGGGAGTACCCGCTGGAGATTCCGGATGGTCTTCAGAAGAACGCCTTCGGTGACCCTGTCGGAGAGCTTGAGACAGTGTCATCTGGTCAAGGCGTTCTGATATCCGAATAGAAAATGTTGATCATCCTTGATGGGATTCTCGGTTCTCCTGAATCAGATTCCTTGATTCGGCGAGTCGAGGGCTTTCAGCGGCTCGGCGAAGTTTCCACGCTTTGCCGTTTAACCGTGCCCGAGTGCGAAACTCCAGAAGCCATGTTGCTCGGACTTGCCCCGGACGAGGGCCAGCTTCGGCAAGGGCCGCTGACCGTGTCGGCGCTAGGCTGGGATCCTCCAGAGCGTTCGCTGCACTTCCACCTTTCTTTGCTATCCTACGGTGAGTCAATCATGGCGCCTAACGAACTGCTATCACCCGAAGAGTTTGCGGTGATCAAATCAAAGCTCGACGTTTTGAAGACCAAAAAGTTGACAACATTGGTCGGGCAGCAGTTCGATCATGGCCTGGTTTGGGAGCGAATGGGTGAACTCAGGACCTGCGATCCGTCCGAGATCATTTCCTTAGAGGCGAGTCTTCCTGAAGGAGATGGTGACGCCGAGCTAAGGCGGTTCATTGATGACTCGGTGAACATCCTCCACGAAGAGGAGTTCAATCTGAGGCGTATCGATAAAGGTATCGATCCAGTAAATCTTGCGTGGCCGTGGGGGCACGGCTACCGACTGCCCGTAACAAACTTGGCCCTCCGTTACGGATTTCCGTACCGATACGAATCTTCTTCGTTTCGCCTTGCTGGTTTGGTACGGCTTGCCGGCTTCCGTCACGGTGAAATGGGACGATTCAAATCGGGGCTGCAAACTGAATTTCAAGCGATTCAGTACGATCCCGGCAAGATAGTTCACCTTGACCCATGGCTAAAAATGCGCGAAAGGGAAGAGTTTGAAGAGATGGAGTACATCGCCGACAAGTGCGGGGCAAATCTTGTCGGTCGCCTGTTGGACCATGTTTTGGAGAACAGGCTGGAACTTCGACTCATTCTGCTCGGTGGTGCGCGGGGCCTAGGGACGACCTTTTCAGCTATCCCATCCAGTTCCGCACTTCCCTTAGATGAGCGATCACTATTCGAGACCCGAATACCCGGCGAACAGCTCCACGAGTTTGTTCGCCGGGCTCTTGCGTAGCGCTCTATTAGAAGCGTTTTGTAATGCCAAAGAACGAGGTTGTGAAATCAAGAGTCGATCCTGATTCGGAACTCATCAGTGATCTCGTGGTGAGGTCCAAAAAGAGCCCATCGTTCAAACGGAAAGAGATTCGCGAAGTCGCCACGCTTCCGCTGTCGCCTGAACCTGAATAGCTACCGAAACCGATTTGAGTGCTCCAATTATTGTCACCTCTTGGCCAAAGATCGGCGAAGAGAGTGAAGTAGGTGGCTCGATCACCAGTCACGTTGAGTTCGCCAACACTGGCACCCCAGATGCTAGAGAAGTAGCCCTTCGCGTAGAGGTCGCGCATCTTGTAGCTGTTCAAGTTGCCACTCTCTTGGAATTGAAACGTCCCGTATCCAATAGCGATTGGATTTTGCGAGCCTCGGTTGAGGACGAACTCTGCTCCAAATCCGTATGTTGGCTGACTACTAGTTGAGGTCACCCCAAGGTTGGTCTCAGAATACGAGCTTGAACCAAAGTAGAGGCTCAGGAAGAGTCCGCGCTTGTTATCATTCTTGGACATCATTTCCAAGCGAGACGGTGCACCGAACTGGGCGACGGCGCATGTGGACAGGAGGGTCAAGGCGGCTAGGGTGATGAACCTGAGCGTCATTTCATTGCAATATACGGAGGCTTTATTGGGTGTCGTTGGTACATTCAGCGATAAACGTGATTAAGTTCCATCTCGTCTTTTCCAGCGAGATCGGTATAGTCGCCTTCTGGTATTCTCTTGCCGGTCGCGGACGCCGATGTCCGATCATGCTCCTGCGTAGTAATACTGGGACAAAAAGAGGATCAACAGTGGCAAAACAGGCCGAATACAAGATCACCGAAAGCGCAGCGGAGCTCGAAGAGCACCTGCGTGATATGCTTTTCATCAGGCTCTTCGAAGAGAAGTGCAACCGTGTTTACCGAGAGGGCAAAGCGGGTGGCTACATGCACGTTTATATCGGCATGGAGGCCCTCGCGGTCGGATGGATGAAAGCCATTCGCAAGGGTGAGGACTACGTCATCACTGCCTATCGAGATCACGCCCACGCACTCCTATTGGGGACCCCGCCCGAGGCTGTCCTCGGCGAAGTCATGGGACGTAAGTGCGGAACTGCCGGAGGAAAGGGCGGTTCGATGCACATCTACGATCCCAAGAACGGTTTTTACGGTGGCTGGGGAATCGTTGGTGGTCACATCCCTCTCGGAGCAGGCTTGGCTTTCGCCGCTCGTTACCGAGGCGAAGACAAGGTTTGTATCAACTTTATGGGCGATGGCGCGGCCAACCAGGGTGTCGTCTTCGAGACCTTGAACATGGCTTCGCTGTACGACCTCCCCTGCGTATTCGTCATCGAGAATAACGAGTTCGCGATGGGTACCCGGCTTGAGTACCACGCTGCCGATAAAGAGCTTTGGAAGCGCGGTCTGCCGTTCGACATCCGATCCGAAAGGCTTGACGGGATGGACGTTATCCAAATGAAGCGACAGGCGACTGAGATCGTTGAGTGGTGCCGTAAGGAGCAACGCCCAGCCTGGATCGAGATCATGACGTATCGCTACTCTGGTCACGGAGCGGCCGACAACGACCGGCAGCTTTACCGAACCAAGGAAGAGGAAGAACTGGCTTGGACCCGTGATCCGATTGCTCGTCTGAAGAAGCAGATGATCTCCCTTGGCTACATGACGGACGAGAAGTACGAAGCAATTGAAGAGGAACTGAACAACGAAGTCGAGCGCATCTACGAGATCTGCGACGCATCGCCGTTCCCCGATCCTGACGAGGTTTACGACAACATTTACAGCGATATGACGCCGGAGAAGGGACACTAATGGCACTTGAAATGACCTACCGAGAGGCTCTTGCCAAGAGCATCGAAGAGGAAATGCAGAAAAACTCTGAGGTCTTCATCATGGGTGAAGACATCGGACGATACCAGGGAACCTTCAAGGTCACTCGGGGATTCGTCGAGAAGTTCGGTTCGCGCTCCGCGAACTACAACTATCGAATCCTCGATACCCCGATCACTGAGTGCGGTTTCACCGGAATCGGAATCGGTGCGGCCATGGCAGGACTTCGACCGATCGTTGAGTTCATGACCATGTCGTTCTCGATTTTGGCCCTTGATCAGATCATCAACCATGCTGCAAAGGTGCATTACATGACCAACGGCGAAGTAAAGTGCCCGATTGTCTTCCGAGGGCCAGGCGGAGCTGCCAAGCAGCTGTCGGCTCAGCATTCGCACAGCATGGACGGCTGGTACGCACACGTACCTGGTCTGAAGGTCGTTTGCCCGGCGACGGTTGCAGATGCCTACGGAATGATGAAATCGGCCATCGCCGACGACAACCCGGTCATCTTCTACGAGAACCCAGGTCTCTACACTGTCAAGGGCGAGATTCCTGATGACATCAACTACTCTGTGCCGATCGGCAAAGGGCAGATTCTTCGAGAAGGGAAAGACATTTCGCTTATCGGCTACTCGCGCATGACCCAGGTTCACTTGGCGGCGGCGGAGATGCTGGCGAAAGACGGAATAGACTGCGAAGTCGTAGACGTTCGCTCGCTGCTTCCTTTGGATACCGAAACGATTTACACGTCGGTTCGTAAGACTCACCGAGCAGTTGTGACCTACGAAGACTGGCGAAGCGGCGGCTTCGGCGGCGAGATTGTTTCCCGAATCCAAGAGGATTGCTTCGATGATCTGGACGCTCCGGTCATCCGCGTTGGCGGCCTTAACGTCCCGATGCCCTACGCTCGGAACCTGGAGCTGCTTTGCATCCCGTCCGAAGAAGACGTGATTGCGGCGGTTCATAAGATTCGTTAATCTAGCCGATCAACTCAATAAACCCGCATATCTTTGGTATGCGGGTTTATTGTTTATCTATGCCAAGTTATTGTTAAATGTGATCAATTAACGCTAAAATGGAAATGCGATGGCGGAACTCCGAACATTTCTTGAAATTCCCTACGACCAGCTCGAAGAGCTCAACCTCGAGGCAAAGAAGAAGCAGCTTGACCGAGTGCCGGTCACTGAACTCGAGAAGCATTACCTCGCCTACCTCGCAAAGGAGAAGGCAATCAAGGCTGTCACTGTGTGCTTTAGCGACCTTGAGGGCCGATTCCACATGCTTGATTACGACAAGAAGTTCCTCCTTTCAAGCTACGACAACCTCACCTTCGACGGGTCGTCCATTAGAGGTTTCAGCGTCGTCAGTGAGTCCGATCTTCGCCTTGCCATCGATTGGGGCTCTTTCCGATGGCTTCCTTCCGACGTTTTTGGGCCTGGAAAGGTTATCGTTTTTGGATTGATCCAAGACCGAGAAGGGAAGCCGTACGGCTCCGACTTCCGAGGTCTACTCAAGGAGTACGCCGATGAGCAGGTCGCAAAGAAGGGTTGGCACTTCAACCTCGCAGTCGAAGTCGAAGGTTTTCTCTTCGAAGGACTGAACGCCGAGCAGAACTTCGCATCCGCAGAAGGTTTCAAGGTCGTTTCTAGCGGTGGCTACTACCACTCGCTCCCGAACGACAAGCTTCGAACATTTATTGACCGCCTTGCTGAAGCTCAGCGTGCGCTTGGATTCGAAAACGAAAAGGACCACCCTGAAGTTGCTCCGAGCCAATTCGAGCTGAACTACAAGTACAGCGACGCGGTTATTGCGGCAGACCAAATTCAGCTCTACAAACTCACGGCAAGGCAGATTGCCAGCACCATGGGCTTGACCGCTAGCTTCCTTCCCAAGCCAATGGTCGGAATCAACGGTAGCGGAATGCACACCAACATGTCGATCTCGGATAAGAGCGGGAAGAACCTGTTTCACGATCCTACGGGAGAGGACGGCCTCAGCCCGATGGCGATTGAATTCGTGGATCGAATCCTAAACAGTGCGAACGATATCTGCTTGATCCTCAACGCGAGCGTCAACTCATACCGACGGTTGGACCCTCACTACGAGGCTCCTAACCAGATTAAGTCGAGTGCGGTCGACCGAACCTCAATGATCCGAATTCCGCTTGGTAACGCCAAGTCGGCTCGGGTCGAGTGCCGGACTGTCGCCCCTGATGCCAACGCGTACCTCGCGTTCTACACCCTTCTCCGAACCGGACTGGAAGGTCCGATGACCGAGAAGATCACGAGCGAGACTCGACGAACCCGAACCCGCTTCCTACCCGACAATATCTACGATGCAATTCGGCACATGAAGTCCTCGGTGTTTATGTCCGAACTTCTTGGTGAGGACAACAAGGAGAAGTACATTGACCGAAAGCTCGCTGCCGCTGAACGAAGCCCGAAGGAACTCGGAACTCGAGTCAAGACAGGTGAGATCATCTATCACCACGAAGTCACCAACCAGTTCCTCTGGGGCAAGTTCTAAAGAAGAGGTAGGGGAGTCCCCGTCCACTTCCGAAGAGCCTCGTACGCTTCGTACGAGGCTCTATTGTTTTGATTCGAACTCAGTGTTTTGAACGTAAGACCAGAACCGCCCCGTTGCTGTATCCTCCCGATTCAAGCGGCATCAGGTGATCAAGTTCCCAACCCTCAATCGCCCAGTGATTCAGCCTCGCCTCGGCTTCTTCTAAGATCGATTCAATGGATTGAAAGGAACCCTTTCGAATGAGTTCGATCTTGTAGGTGTACATCAACTCGGTTTACGCGGCACTGTTAAAACGGGTTTCAAACTAAGCAATTAACGCAACCCAAAGGTATACTTTCTCATCGGCGGATAACGCCAAATTGTCATTTTTGACAAGGAACCAAGAGCGAATGCCTGGCACAGGAAAAGTCATCCAAGTTTTAGGTCCAGTTGTGGACTGCCGTTTCACCTCCGGTCAACTCCCACGGATTTACAACGCCGTCACGATCACCGACGCAGCTCGCGGAGTGGATATCACCTGCGAAGTCGCCCAACACCTTGGCGATGACCTCGTGCGAACCATTGCGCTCGCTTCCACCGACGGACTTGTCCGCGGTATGGAAGTTGTGGACACCGGTGCCGCAATTCAGGTTCCTGTCGGAAACGACACTCTGGGCCGAGTTTTCAACCTGCTCGGAAAGCCGATCGATAACGGTCCTGCCGTTGACGACGCACCTCGTCTTCCGATTCACCGCAAGCCGCCGACCTTTGAAGAGCAGTCAACCAAGATCGAGCTTCTTCCTACCGGACTCAAAGTTGTTGACCTCCTGATCCCATTTAACAAGGGTGGAAAGATCGGTCTCTTCGGTGGTGCTGGTCTCGGAAAGACGGTTACTATCCAAGAACTCATCCGAAACATTGCTGTTGAAGCATCCGGTGTTTCGATGTTCGCTGGCGTTGGCGAGCGGACTCGTGAAGGAAACGACCTTTGGCTCGAAATGAAGGAAGCCAAGTTCAAGGACAAAGACGGTACTGAGAAGTCTGTTCTTGACAAGACGGCAATGGTCTTCGGTCAGATGAACGAACCACCCGGAGCACGACTTCGAGTTGCTCTGACCGCTCTCACCATGGCGGAGTACTTCCGCGATGAAGTCGGATCCGACGTTCTCATCTTCGTTGACAACATTTTCCGATTCGTCCAAGCAGGTTCCGAGGTTTCGGCGCTTCTCGGTCGAATGCCTTCCGCGGTTGGTTACCAGCCTACGCTGGCTACCGAAATGGGACTTCTTCAAGAGCGAATTACCTCGACCACGAAGGGATCGGTTACCTCGGTCCAGGCGGTCTACGTTCCTGCAGACGACCCCTCTGACCCTGCTCCGGCAACCACCTTCTCGCACCTTGACGCATACGTCTACCTCGAGCGATCGATCGCTTCGAAAGGTCTCTTCCCGGCGGTTGACCCGCTGGCTTCGACCTCGAAGAACCTCGATCCACGCGTCGTTGGCGAAGAGCACTACGAAGTCGCTCAGCGAGTTCAGCGAACTCTTCAGCGATACAAGGAACTCCAGGACATCATCGCGATTCTCGGTATCGACGAACTTTCGGATGACGACAAGCAGTTGGTCGGTCGAGCTCGAAAGCTTGAGCGATTCCTTTCGCAGCCGTTCTTCGTTGCTGAGCAGTTCACCGGAAACGCTGGTCGATATGTATCGATCCAAGAGACCGTTTCTTCCTTCAAGGAAATCGTTGACGGCAACCTCGATCACTACCCAGAGCAGGCATTCTTGTACTGTGGTGGACTCGACGACGTCCACGAGAAAGCCAAGAAGCTCATGGCCGCTAGCTAAGTATCGTCATGGCAAGCACATTTGAACTGTCAGTCGTTGCTCCAGACCGCGAGGTCGTCGCGGCAAACTCCACCTCGGTCATCGCGCCCGGGGTGGATGGATACTTTGGCGTCTGGGCTGGCCACGTTCCTGTGGTCTCTGCTCTGAAGCCAGGAATTCTCGAATTTCTTGACGAAAACGGAAATCGTAACCACGTTTATGTCGGTGGCGGCTTCGTTCAGGTTGATTCTTCGAAAGTCACCGTTCTTGCCGATGAAGCCCGACTTGCTTCTGACCTGGATGTCAGCGAGGCCGAGAAGGTTCTCGAGGAAGCTAGAAAGGCTCTCCGTGGCGAAGATTCAACGGTTCCTTCCGAAGACGCCGTTATGGAAATCGAGCGAGCAACTGCTCGTATTCGAGCAGCGAAAGCTGGAAAGTAAACATCTTCTACAACATAAACAGAAAAGCGAGCAGTTGCTCGCTTTTTTGTTGTGAGCAGTAAGTGCCTTATCGCTTGCGTCGTCTAAGTATCGCGGCGACTCCCAATCCAACCACTGCCATCGTGCCTGGTTCCGGAACGACTTCAAACGAATACGTCCTAAACTGACCAGCTGCAATCGTCCCGCTTCCAGCACTCAATCCATTGAGGTTCAGATTATAGGCACCATAGTTCAGCGAGTCGACCCCCGGCAGAGCGAAGCCATCGCCAAAGGTGCTTTGGAAACTCCCAATCACCAAGACGTATTTGTTATGTGCGAGCCCCGCGGCTGTGATCGAGCTCAGCAAATCGGTGCCGCTATCGTCGTCCTCAAAGAGTTTTGTTCCTGAAGCCGTGTAGAGCGCTATGTGCGTATCACTGATCCCAGTGCTTCCGTTGGTGTCAAACGTCAACGAGTTTGGGTTGAAGAACTGACCCAAATCAGCAACGTGAGAAATCGAGTTGCTGTAGTTGAACGAAACGTTACTCCAGCTGGCCTGAATCGTACTTGGAACAAAGCCGTGCTGGAACGCTTCGAAATTCACAGATGCCCCACCTTGGAACCAGAACAGCCCGTTTGTCGAGGAATTCACATCGACGGGTGCCGTGTAGGAACCATTCCCGGATGGGGTGAGAGAATAGCCAGATCCGACGCCGGTTCCGGTCACATTCCACAATGAATCACTTTCCCAGGTATCGCCTGCAACGCTCGTCAATCTACCGCTAAAATCGAGTGATGTGAAAATGGTGCTCGGACCCGAGTATGTGCGAGTGAAGTCACCATTGGTGGGATTCCCCAAGTTTCCGAACGAGTTAAGGGGACCGGTTGCCGCAGCATTAAATTGGGAATTTGCCGCAGAGGAGAGTAAAGCCACCGTGGCGGCCGAAATAGGTAAGTTGAGCCTCTTCATTGAAAACCTTTCAAACGACTTGAAGTTTCAGTTTAGCACAGGCTACTTGGGTTGCCGGCGTAGCAATCGCGCCGACTCGCTACCAGGTTTCTGCGCGGCTCGAAGAAGGATGAACTCATCTCCATATTCAACTATCGGCTCCGTCATCGGAGACATCGAATCCCACGACGCCGCAGCGTACCGATCAATGACTGTGCGAGCCAGCAAAAGCTTGTCCCTCTCGACCGGCAGGGTTGAAAGGTCGGGGACTCCTACCTTCTGCAGGCCACGCACGACAAAGGTCAGATCATCTTGCTGGGTCACGATGACATGATCATCGAACGCGGTTGCCTGGTGCTTGCGGTTCAGAAACTCTTGAAACTCGGTTACTGACCATAGGCGGTCCGCCACCACATCCAGAATTCCCACCGCTCCAACCTGATGCGCCAGTGCACCAGCCACATGAACACAGAACTGAAGATGCTTCTTGGAGTCGAGCTTCGATTCGCTTGAATACTGCACTCGAATGGCGCTTCCGGATAGTTCAAATGCATCTCGGTATTCGCTGCGATTGACAATCTCCGCATTCTTGTTCTTACTCGATAGAATCAGACCGATCTTAAACCGAATATCGGAGAAAAGAAGCCCTTCGGTGGGTCCGATGCCAGGGCTCTGCATCACCGCCGCCATCGTCTCGGTCAGGTCAGGGAGTTTGGTGTCAGGACTGAGCACCCAATACTCGACGTGAGCCAGGTACCTGCCTTTTTGATTATTGAGGTAACGGGCAAGGACAATTCCGAGTGCAACAAAAACTGCGGTGATAAAGAAGCCTGCTGGAGTCAAGGCCCGACACCACTCGTCCACCGCACCGCCGCCTGAATCTCCGGAGTATCCAGTGCCGAGTAGCAGTACCGGCAGATTCCTGCCTCATTCACATCCGGCCGGCAACAAAGGAAGCAAGAATCCATCTTGCGCCGAAACATCACCATCTCCCGGTTGCCCAGCGCGTACAGCAACTGATTCCGCGGAATTCCTTCTGGGTTCAGTCGAGTCATGTTGGTAGTTTACTTGCTCAAACAAAAACGCCCTTGCATGAAATGCAGGGGCGTCTTACTACGATGTTCAGATTAACCGTTGAGAGCTTCCGCACCACCAACGACTTCCAAGATTTCCTTGGTGATCGTCGCTTGGCGCTCGCGGTTAGCTTTGAGCGTAAGAGTGTGGATCATCTTTCCGGCGGAGTCGGTCGCGGCGGTCATGGCACTCATTCGAGCTCCGAATTCCGAAGCGGTGGACTCCAACATCGACTGCCAAACCAGAGTTTGGAAGTAGCGGGGAAGGAGGATGTCGAGAACGACGTCGGCAGATGGCTCGAAAGCTACCTCGCCACCGGCTGCGTCTTCAGCAGCAGGAGCTTCGATGGGTAGCAATTGAACCGTCATCGGAATCTGTTTTACTGCGGAGATGAACTTGGAGTAAATAACCCAAACTGCATCGACTTCACCCGATTCAAACATCGTTCGAGCCTTCTTGGTGATTGCAATGGCATCTTCAAGCCGTGCACCCGCCGACGGAGCCGAGAAGGTCTCGACCATGTCGTATCCGCGCTTAGCAAAGAAGATGTTCGCCTTCTTTCCGTAACCAAGAATCTTGACGCCTTTGCCTTCGTTTTGCTTTGCAAACTCAGTTCCTTTTCGGAGAATCGAGGTGTTAAAGCCGCCAGCAAGACCTCGGTCGGAAGTCATCACGATCACAAGGATATTCTGAACTTCCCGGTTGGTCAACAAAGAGTGCGGTGGCAGGGTGCCCGACGCCGACATGCTGGTCATGATGTCCTTGAGCTTGTCGGCGTAAGGTCGAGCCTCGAGCACGCGATCCGTCGCCTTCTTCAGGCGCGCGGCGGCAACCAGCTTCATCGCTTTCGTGATTTGCTGGATGTTCTTTGCGGCGCGGATGCGCTGACGAATCTGCTTGAGCGTTGCCATTTATTTTCCGAAAGATGCTGCGAACTCGTGAATTCCAGCCTTGAGCTGTTCTTCAATTTCCTTCGAGATTGCCTTGGTGCTTCGAATTGACTCAACGACCTGGCTGTACTTCTCGTGCATAAACTTGAGAAGACCGGCTTCGAAGGACTTAACCTGTTCGTTGGACAATTCGTCAAGAACTCCCTGCGAACCGGCAAAGATCGCAATCACCTGGTCAACAACGTTGACTGGCGAAACGAGATCCTGCTTCAAAAGCTCGGTGAGGCGCTGGCCTCGGATGAGCTGGAGCTGGGTCGATCGGTCAAGGTCAGAAGCGAACTGCGCGAAAGCAGCAACGTCACGGTACTGAGCCATTTCGAGCTTCAGCTTTCCGGCAACTGCCTTCATGGCCTTAATCTGTGCGTTTCCACCAACACGGCTAACCGAGATACCAACGTTAATTGCCGGGCGAACGCCAGCAAAGAAGAGGTCGGGCTCAAGGTAGATCTGACCGTCGGTAATCGAAATCACGTTGGTCGGAATGTAAGCCGAAACGTCGCCGGATTGAGTTTCGATGATCGGCAGAGCCGTCAGCGATCCACCGCCACGGGCGTCGGAAACCTTTGCCGCTCGCTCCAGAAGGCGTGAGTGAAGGTAGAAGACGTCTCCCGGATACGCTTCTCGTCCTGGCGGGCGTCGAAGAAGGAGCGAAACCGCACGATAAGCTTGAGCTTGCTTGGTAAGGTCATCGTAGATGACCAGAGCGTGCATGCCGTTGTCTCGGTAGAACTCACCGATTGCCGCACCGGCGAACGGAGCGAGGTACTGCTCAGCGTTCGAGTCCGAAGCGGAAGCAAGAACGATGGTGGTGTATTCCAGAGCGCCGTTCTCTTCGAGGGTCTTGACAACTCGGGCAACGTTGGAAGCCTTTTGGCCGCAAGCAACGTAGATGCAGTAAACCGGCGAACCGCCTGGCTCGTGGGTCGACTTCTGGTTGATAATCGTGTCGATACAGATCGCGGTCTTACCGGTCTGTCGGTCGCCGATAACGAGTTCTCGCTGACCTCGACCGACGGGGATCATGGCATCGATAGCCTTGATACCGGTCTGAAGTGGTTCGGTAACTGGTTGTCGATCGACAACGCCAGGAGCCATGGTCTCGAGTCGCTGGAAGGTGTCGGTAACGATCGGACCCTTGTTATCGATGGGCTGACCCAGCGCGTTAACTACGCGACCAAGAAGAGCCTTTCCTGTAGGAACCTGGATGATCTTTCCGGTTTCCTTAACGGGGTCGCCTTCCATGATCGAGGTGTCGTCGCCGATAAGAACGGCACCGACCGAATCCTCTTCGAGGTTGAGCGCAAGTCCAACGACGCCGTTAGGGAACTCAAGGAGCTCACCCATCTGGCAGTCAGGAAGTCCATGAACACGAGCGATACCGTCTCCAACTTGGATAACGGTACCAACGTGGTCGGTCTTCGCAGACTTGTCGAATGACTCAAGTTGCTTGCGGAGGATGTCTGTAATCTCTTCTGGTCGAATGGCCATGTTCTTTATGCCTGTTTCAGGTTGTCCTGTCGGAGCGATTCTCGGATTCGCTTGAGCGAGCCCTTGACGCTACCGTCAATGACGAAATTGTCGTATGCCACTTTCACGCCACCAACAAGGGTGGGATCAACGGCAAATTCTGGTTCGGACTTGCGTCCGAGTTTTGCGCTTACTTTCTCGACGATCTGCTTCTTCTCGCTATCGGTGAGTTCGATTGCACTGGTCACAATAATGTGAACAATGCCTTCGTCGGCCCGGCGGAGAGTTGTGAACTCGTCGCTGATCGTAAGAAGCTCTTCTTCGCGCCGCTTTTCGAGCATCAGCTTGACGAGGTTGCTGGTGAGAGCAGTTACCTTTTCGCCAAGTGCTTTTTCAAAAAGTGAGATCTTCTCATCTCGTCCCCGATTTGGGCTGAGAAGAAAAGCGCGGAGGTCACCGTTATAGGTGAGAGCGGACTGAATGCCCGCCAGATCTGCGCCGACGACATCGACGGATTTAGCGTTTTTCGCAGCTTCAAAGACTGCTTGGGCGTACCGTTTTGCGACGCGATCTCCAGCCACGTTAAGCCTTCACCTCAAGATCGGCGATGAAATCAGCGATCAGCTTTCGGTTAGCTGCGTTATCCATATTTGCGCCAACGACTTTCTCGGCTGCGGTGAGCGAGAGGTCGGTAACGTGGGTTCGCAGTTCGCCGAGAACTTTTGCCTTCTCAGATGCGATCTCTTCTTGGGCTTGCTTGACAAGTGCATCGGACTTGGCCGCTGCCTCTGCCATGAGGCTCTGTCGAAGTGATTGCGCTTCCTTGATCTGGGCGTTGATTTTCTCGCGAGCTTCTGCCTCAGTGGTAGCGATCCTTTTCTCGTAGTCACCTTTCATCGTCGTCATCTCATTTCGGAGAGTTTCGACTTCTGAGAAGGTCGTTTCAAGATTAGTGTTTCGCTCATCAATGGCGGCGGTGAGGGGCTTCACGAAGAAAGACTCAATGACCGGGAACAGCGCAATAAATACGCCGATCGAGCCAATCGTCTTTCCAAATTCAATCGTGATTGGTTGATGAACCGTCAGATTTGCGTTGTTGGCAACGACGCCAAGAACCGCAATGACGAGACCACCAACAATCTTCACGATTGCTGGAATTCCCTTTGATTGAGTGTGTTCTGCCATGAGGTAGTTTTGCCCTTCGCTCAGCTTTGATGCTAAGCGAAGGGCTGCTGGTTGTTAACCGCCGATGAGGCTCTTGCCAAGGAACAAGGTCAAGAGGAAGATCAGCTCGACAAACGCCATAGCGATGAGCATAACTGTTTGTAGCTTGCCGATTGCTTCTGGTTGTCGGGACATGCCCTGCATCGCGCCGTAGCCGATGAGTCCAAGGCCAATGGCGACTCCGAGCATTGCAATTCCGTATCCAATGAAGTTGTACATGTGTTGTTTACCTTTCTTTCAGTGACAAAAAATCGTCAGTGTGCTCCAGCTGCCTCGTGACCATGGTCGTCATGTTCGTGGTGCGTTACAAGTGATATGTAAACGCACGTGAGGAGGCTGAAGATCATGGCTTGTACTAAGCAGGTTAAGAGCTTAATGGGTACAAGAAGAGTTCCCGCAGGAACCCAGGACATGTGGAAGACACCACCAACAACCGTGGAAATTGCTTCGGCTGCTTGGTGACCACCATCAATGTTTCCGAAAACTCGGAGGCTAAGAGACAAATTCTTCATGATCTCGGAGACAAGCTCGATCATGAAGAGCATTCCTGAGATGAGAACGAGAACTCCGGTCATCTTCGGTCCGGCGAAGTGCTTGAAGTGCCCGAGAACTCCGTTAGACTTGATCCCCTGGTACTGAACGTATCCAATGGAGATGAGTGCCATTCCCAAGTTGAAGCTCAGGTCAGCGGTCGGGGCGTGGGTGAAGAAAAGCGAGAAGATGTTGGAAACGAAAATGACCAGCCAGAACGTTGCAATGAACGGAATGAACTGCCGCCCCTTTGCTCCAATGGTTCCAACGACCATGTTCTCAAGGAAAAGGTAAAGCTGCTCAGAGGCGCCGGCAAGATAGCCCTTAAAGACTCGACCCGTGAAACCTTTCTTCGCGATCGAAAGTAGTGTGAAGAGGACAATGAGAACTAGAGCAAGGTAGCCGAAAACGTTGACGAAATCTGCACCGTGGTGCGCTTCGCCACCCTCCGTAGAGGCTATCAGCGTGCTCGATAGATTAAGAATGTCCATTGTTCGGGTCAGCCGCATTGCCACGTGAAAGTGCCCACGCGACGACCCAGGAGTATACCAGCACCAATCCGATTAAAAAGCAACTCTGAGTTCTTAAATCTTCCTCTCTTAACCAAAGCCCTAACAGTAAGAAAAACGGAACTTTGAATCCAAGCACAACGAAAAATGAAGTCAATGCAGGTAGCGTTTTTGCTTCATTCACGACCATGCTGGAGAGCATTTTGATCGCCATCCAGGTTCCGTATAAGTAGATTCCCGTTAACAAAAAGCCGAGAATTGCTAGCAGGGCTCCGAGGGTCGGGAGAACCATCGTAGCAGCGACCAATCCCAATCCGCAAGCGACCTTAAACCACCATGGTGCGAACTTCATTGCCGGGTTCGAGTCGCAACGAAGTAGGCCCCAACGAGGCCCAAGATCATACCAACCAATCCACAGACGCTGACCCAAATCGGGTTTCCAGTCTGGTTTTTCAGCACGACTCCGATGATGCCCCCGACGAGCGGCACCCCGAGGATGGTGTAAGCAATTGAGATTCCCGCTCCGAGTCCCTGGTTGGAGTCTTGCGCGATCCGGTTCTCCCTGGCCGCTTCCGCTTGCTGGGCAGTGCGTTTGTTCTTCAAAGCGTCGGCCTTGGCACTCAACTCAAGAAGCTTGGCATGATCAGGGTCTTCTGGGATTGGGATTGTCGCCGAGTCCAGAATTTCGGCCAGCTTTTCGTCTGCGTCAGAGAGGTCAACTTTTAGCTTGTCTCGAACTGCTTCAAGCCGGCTGGCGATCTCATTATCAGACGGCAATCGTGTGTCTTCATCAGCCATATAGAAGAAGTTTAGCCCGTCCTAAGGATTCTGAACTGGAACCTGCTTGAGTTCTTGCTTTTGAACTGGCGGCGGCTCGAAGGCAGGGCGGCGCCGGTCTAATGAGTCGATGACTCGGTTGACGATGGGACCAACCCAGTCAACTTCGGCAAGCGGTTTCAGCACAACAATGAGCAGAGAAACAACAACGGTTGCCCCCAGGACGGTTCCGAGCCCTGTCCACAGACCCGCAACGAGTCGCTTGCCAAAATGGGTCTGGCTCTCGACGAACTCCCGAAGGAGTTTGTTCTGGGCCTCCACCTGCGTGGTGAGCCTTTCGATGGCATCTTGGAGTTCGGGCTTCTGCTCTTCCACGGTGATAGTGACGTTGAGGTCACGACTTTCGTTGCGCATTCGCGAACTAGGCGTGTCGGAGTAAGATCAAGAAATGATCACAGCGGCAATTTTGGCGATGACGATTCGGCTTTGGGAAGGCGATGCCCCATATGCGACGGGCGAGGGAGAAAACGATATTCCCACTCTCACCGCGTTTCTGCCCGAGAAGCCCTCGAATACTGCAATCGTTGTTTGTCCAGGCGGTGCGTATTGGGTACTTGCCGACCACGAGGGGAAGGACTATGCAGAGTATCTCGCCATGCACGGGATTGCCGCATATGTACTTCGCTACCGGCTGGGGCAGTACGGTTACCGACATCCTTCGATGCTCGCTGATGCTCAACGGGCGATCCGGAAGGTTCGGTCACTCGGCTACGCCAATGTCGGAATCATGGGTTCATCGGCGGGTGGACACTTGGCGGGCACTGCGAGTGTGCACTCTGGAGTCGAGGCTTACGCTCCGGGTGATGAGACCGACAAGCTGAGCCGTCGTCCCGATTTCGGAATTCTGTGTTATCCGGTGACTTCTTTTGACAAGCCCTTCGGGCATGACTTTTCGGGCAAGCAACTTCTCGGTGAAAAGCCTGATCCTAAGTTGGTGGAAATGATGAACCTCCCCAAACAGGTCACTAAAGACACCCCGCCGTGTTTCCTCTGGCATACCCAAGAGGATGACGGAGTTCCACCTCAAAACTCCGAGCTGTTCGCGGCTGCGATGCGAAAGGTAGGCGTTGAGTGCGAGTACCACGTGTTCGCAAAAGGAAAACACGGAATCGGGCTGACCGATAAAGCTCCGTACAAAAACGCCCACCCGTGGGCGAGCAACCTGATCTTCTGGTTGCAACAGCACGGATGGGCTCCGAAGTAGGTTCAGTGGCTAGTTACTTCTTAACCTTCGTAAAGGTCATGGTGACTGCCTCACCTTTGTGATCCTTTCCGATGAAGGTCGCGGTATCACCCTCGATCTTTACGGTTCCTGTTGTCGCCTTACCTTTTGCCTCTTCCATTGCTTTCTTTGCCGGCTCAACCATCGGTTTGAAAGCCGCAGGTATTTGGCTGTCATCAAAAGTCGAGTTCACTGTTGTCATCGAAAGCTCTTCGCCCTTCAGCGTGTAGTTGCCATCAGTTGTGATCGAAACATTAACTCCACCTTGACCGGCTTTGATGTCCATCTTGAAAGTGTTGGAAGTAAAGTTGGCAGTCGCAGTAGCACCGGGGGGCAGCTTATCGTTGGTTACCGTCCAGTCGCCCGCAAGCGACGGACCGCCACAGCCAAGGAGAGCTAGGGCGAAAAGAGAAGAGGCGGCTAGGATAGGTCGCATGAAGAGGTTATACACGTTTTTCATTGTGCCGGTTGCTACTCGTTCATCACAAGGTAGTAGCCAACATCTTTGCCGTGATGATTTCCCCAGCCCGTAACGATCACCCTTTTGCCCACATGCGCAATACCGTTAACACTCTCAAAAGTCCACACTCTTGCCACCGAGTCTAGCCGGATCACCTTTTTGCCGTGCCAGAGCACTGCATCATTCCCGCAGTAGCCCCCGATGTACACACCGTCCTCGGAAACACATTTTGCCACTGCCGTATCGCGTCCCAAGTTTGATAAATAGAAGATTTGTCCGTTCTTCCAATACACCGCATTGCTCGAAGCTTCTCCGGATACGCTTCCCACGATCATCGATCCGTCACCACTGACATCATTGGCAGCCGAATCGGTGTGGTTCCGTCCCACGGGAAGGAGTTCCGACAAACGAAAATCTGTTCTGAATGCACGCGTCGTCGTGTCGGCCGTGCTGATCCCGCACGCCTCTTTCCCGTTGGCACTCACCGCGAGGGCGATGCTACTGGTGTTCTCTGCTGGAGTCGGAATTTCGCTCATGCCTACTCCTTTCCTCCACACAAACGCTCGGCTGAAAGTCTCGGCCTGACTGTATCCGACTACGATGCTCCCATCGGAGTTCACATCGTAGGCAAAGGAGTCAATATCCCCTTCTAGTTTCCCCAGCAGTTGAAATCCCCCTGCCTTACTGTATCGATAAGCCTCTTTCGCCTTGCCGACAACAATGCTTCCGTCCTGGCTAGTTGACTGAACGTAGACATCCAAAACAGACTGATCTGGGCTTGGCTTGAATTTTGAAATCTCACTTCCGCGCCAGACAAATGCATTTCCTGGGGCGAACTGCCCGACGACAACCCGACCATCACCACTCAGAGCATAGGGATGAGGCTGCGGAGTCGCGGGATAGCTCGGCAGTTGGGTCACCCGAGCCACTTTCAGGGCTATGAAGGCGAGAATCATAAAGGTATTGTTGGCGTGAACCAAGCTAAACTTCTGCCAGTGGATTGGATTTTGGCGGTTTCTGAGCTTGGTTTGAGTCTATCGCCCGAACAAATCACCATGTTCTCGGTCTTTGAAGGCGACCTCTATGACAGAAATCAGGTGATGAATCTGACCAGAGTCCCACAGGCGGAGTGTGGGATAAGGCACTTCCTTGACTCACTTCTTCTTTCCTCGCTTATCGGAGACGGTCAGCGAGTCGTTGACATCGGGTCCGGCCCTGGCTTTCCGTCTTGGCCGCTTGCGTGCGCCCGTCCTGATCTGAAAGTTACCGCGCTCGACTCGAGCGGTAAGATGCTCGGATTTTTGGCCAGACACCCTCTGCCTAATCTTGAGATTGTCAATGACCGAGCCGAAAGTTGGGGGCGACGAGAGAAGTTTGATGTTGCAACCGGACGTGCAGTAGCCCCACTCGGAATTCAACTTGAGCTATCGGCGACTGTCGTGCGAATCGGCGGCTTGGTGATTCCGATGCGAACCCCGAACGAACATTTTGAACTTGCTTCGCTTCAGGAGATAGGGTTAGAACTGGTCAGTATCGAAACCCAAAAGCTTCCTGGTACCGAAATTGAGCGAGTCTTTCCGATCTATAAAAAAGTCGCCGCCACGCCGCGCAAATTTCCGCGCGACTGGGCGACGATTCGTAAGAAGCCGCTATCGTAACCCCGGCATCTCGCCGGGGTTACGCTTAGACTCTCCGCAATTGCAACTCAACGTTGCCGGTGACTGCGCTGACGTCAATCGTGCCGGTTCCATCGCCAAGCCGACCAGTCACCCGTTGATCGTTCTGCGCCCGATCAGTGAGTTCGATATCTGTCGAAGTGACCCCACGTAGGGTCGTCAGAGCAACGCGAGCATCAGATCCATCAGCCACTTGAACATGCGCGTTACCACTCACGGTTCGAACATTTACAGTTCCCGAGACTGGTTCGATTAGATCAACGGTGACGTTTCCGGAAACTGCCTCAGCCGCAATCGTTTTACCTTTGCTGCTCAAAATCGCGATATTCCCACTGGAGCAACGCAAGTTCATGTTTGCGTCACACTCTCGAATGCTGACGTCGCCCGACTTGTTCTCAATATAGAGATTCGGCGAAGTAGCACTTTCCACGGAGACATTCCCTGCGGAAACGATGATCTCGACGACCCCGCTAACCCCTCGAACGTCGACTGCTCCGTCGGTGCTTTTGATTCGGCAAGAGTTCTTTGTATCTCGGACGATTACATCGCCCGTATCAGACTTCACGTCCACGGCTGGAGTAGCTGCAACGTGAATCTCAAGGTCAACTTCAAGTCCGCTGACTTGAGGTTGTCGGATGACGACTCCGTGATCAGACCCCTCGACTACGAGCGTGTATACATCAGCCTTCGCCTTTGCATCTTCAATCGTCGCCCCGCGAACCTTTGCTTTCGCGACCACATACGACTCAACTGAATCCGAGACAATTGTCACGTCTCCGCAACCATTTTCAACCGAAAGGCTTTGGCCATCGGTGATGGTAAAGGGAAGTCTCAGCTCGCGAGTGGCTGTGCTGAAAAGCCATCCAACGTCGAATCGACCTTTACTAACATCTTTGAGACCCGCCTTCAGAGCATCTAGTCCCTTCTTTGCCGATGACCGAGCACCTTCCGAGACTTCGTTCCAGTCGATTTTCTCGGTGACTTCTTTGCCCAGTTTTTCGATCGAGTCAATGATGTTCTTGAATGGGTCTCTCGCCCGAGCATCCGTTGCGTACTCAGTAGCTCCGGCACTCTCGTATGCCTCCTGTGGCGGTGGAGGTGGAATCTCGCCACTCTGAGACGCCGACGTGTAGAAAGCGTCGATCAGGTCCGCGGCATCCTCGGGCGATAACTTGCCCTCGGCCACCAATTTGTTAATTCGTTTAATCTCCTCTTTCAACTCAAAACCCCCAGTTTCTTTTTTGCTTCGTCGGCGGTGATTTCGCCTTTCTCAAGCTGTTCCAAAATCTTCTTACGCTTGTCGGCGTTCTTGTCGGTGCGCTCCCTTGCCTCAATAGGGCTTAAGTTCAGCGCACCAAGCAAAGTGTCTAACCTTGCCCGGGCCGTGGGATAGCTGATTCCTAATTCTCGCTCCACGCCGTTGAGCATGCCACGACATCGGAGAAAAACCTCGAGGAAATCGAGCATCTCGGTATCGAGTTTCGCATAGCGTGGGATCTCAAAGTTCCCTCGAATCGTGATTCCGGTTTCTTCGCTGGTCAACTCGCTGATATACAGCTCGCCGCCGCTAACGGGATCCTTGTGAGGAATTCTGTGCATTCGATTTCGCTCCATATGTGCCTTTTTACATCCATATCGTCGGATGCGTTGCGCTCAACTTGATTGTTTGATGATGATTTTATTGATAAGTTCGCTTGGTAGACTAAGAATTATGAAATCTTCACTTGAGATTTTGAAGGAAAGAATGGGCGATGTGAACGCTCTTGGAGCGGCGATGGCGATGATGGACTGGGACCAACAGACCTACATGCCACGGGGCGGAGCCGAGGCGAGAGCCAACCACCTCGAGTGTCTCTCAAAAATGCACCACGACATCTTCATCGCCGATGAGACTCGAAAAGCTCTTGAGGGAGCTAAGGCTGAAGCTTCGAGCGAAGACGAGGTTGCCCTTCTGAGAGTCATCGGTCGTGACCTTGATCTCGCGACGAAACTCCCTTCTGAACTCGTTGCCCGCAAAACCAAGCTCTCAGCAATTGCTCACGAAGAATGGGTTCGGGCCAGAACTCAGGATGATTTTGAAGGATTCGCTCCGACGCTTGAACAGATGTTCGAGATCGTGAAGGAAGAAGCACACCACCTCGGCTTTACCGATCACATTTACGACGCCGTCACCGACCAGTACGAGGAGGGCGCCACCGCCGCCGACTGGAAGAAGATGTTCGAAGCGATCAAGGGTCCACAAGTCGAATTGGTCAAAGCAATCCAGGCAACGGGTCCGGTTGATGACTCTCGCCTGTATGGCGAATGGGACAGGCAAAAGCAGTCCCAATTCACCGAGATGATTGTTTCCAAGATTGGATTCGATTTCAACCGAGGTCGCCAAGACACCGCTCCTCACCCGTTCTGCACGGGTTGGTCCGTCGGAGACATCCGCCTCACCACCCGCTATAAGCCGTACCTCGGCTCCGCCATTTTCGGCTCACTCCACGAAGCTGGACACGGGATGTACGAGCAAGGTTCGCCTGCCGCTTGGGATCTCACCTCGCTCGCCGGTGGAGTCTCGCTCGGACTTCACGAAAGCCAAAGCCGAACCTGGGAGAACATCGTCGGTCGAAGCGAGGCCTTCTGGTCGCACTTCCTACCGAACCTCCAGGAGTCCTTCCCGCAACTCGCAGACATTGAGCTCGGCAGTTTCATGCGCATGATCAACAAGGTTGAGCCATCGCTCATCCGGGTCGAGGCGGACGAGCTGACCTACAACCTTCACGTCCTTGTCCGGTTTGAAATCGAGTGTGCGGTTCTTGAAGGATCGCTCGAAGTGAAAGACCTCCCCGAGGCTTGGAATGCCAAGTACAAGGAGTATCTCGGTATCACGCCTCCAAATAACGCTCAGGGCTGCCTTCAGGACGTGCACTGGTCAATGGGCTCGATCGGCTACTTCCCGACCTACTCGATGGGCAACATTCTCAGCTACCAAATCTGGAACTCCCTCGAAAAGGACGTCAAGAACCCGTTCGATCTGATCGCCAAGGGTGAGTTCGAGCCAATCCTCGGATGGCTGCAGAAGAACATCTACTCCCAAGGCCGAAAGCACACGCCGAAGGATCTCATCAAAGCCGCGACCGGCGAAGAGATGAATCCGAAGTATTACTTGGACGGCCTCGGTGCCAAGTACCGAAAGCTCTACAGCCTTTAAGGCTCGAGCCAAAAGTCTTCAGTCAGTAACCATCTGACTGAAGACTCAGACCTAAAGCCCGGCGTTCGCCTGCTTCAGCGCGTTCAGACATGCCCGAGCCTTGTTACAAGCCTCGGTGTATTCGTAGGATGGGTCGCTGTCGAAGACCACGCCGCAACCTGCCTGGACGTACCCAACGTCACCTTTCTTGTAAATCGTCCGAAGGGCGATGCAAAGATCGACATTCCCGTCGAATCCGATGACCCCAACCGAGCCCGCATAGGCTCCGCGCCGTGTCGGTTCAAGCTCATCGATCACCTGCATCGCCCGCACTTTCGGTGCGCCCGAAACGGTTCCAGCCGGAAACGCTGCCCGAATCAGGTCGTAACCATCTTTGTCTAAAGCCAAGTCGCCCGTCACATCCGAGACGATGTGCATGACGTGGCTGTACTTCTCGATGACCATCAAGTCGTTGACCTTCACTGAGCCGTACTTGCAAACTCTCCCAAGGTCGTTTCGCCCGAGGTCGATCAGCATAATGTGCTCAGCCCGTTCTTTCTCGTCGGCGAGCAGATCCCTTGCGAGAGTCAAATCCTCTTCCTCGGTCTGACCGCGCCATCGAGTTCCCGCAATTGGTCGAACTCGCGCCTTGCCATCATGCAACGAAACCAGAATCTCTGGCGATGCTCCAATGAGCTCAAAGTCCTCAAACCGGAGCAAAAACATGTACGGCGAAGGATTGATCGAACGCAACGCACGGTACGTCGATAGTGGATGCGAAACTCCGGTCACGTTGAACCGAACCGAAGGAACCATCTGGAACGCGTCTCCCGCCGCGATGTAACTCTTCATGCGAGTTACCGTGTCCTCAAACTCCTGCTGGGTCTGGTTCTGGGTCACTTTGGGCTCGGGCTTTGTCTCCTCGGGCAGCTCCGGCAACGGAGCTCGAAGTCGCCCAATCACCCAATCAATTTCCGATTGGGCGGTTTGATAGCCAGCTTCAGTGCCGTCGGCAACGTAGAGCACCCGAATAATGTGCTTCACGTGGTCGAAGATCACCACCAACTGGCAGATCATCATTGCCAAGTCCTCGGCCCCAAGATCATCGATGCAGGTGTCGGGCAGCTTTTCGAAGTACCGAACGATGTCGTAACCCATCATCCCGACCGCGCCCCCCAGGAAGTGCTTCATGCCGGGCAAGGGAAGGGGGTCAACCGAATCCAGTTCCCGCTTCAGCACGTGCAACGGGTCCTCACCAGACTCCAAAGCAGAAGCTGTCATTCCGTCCGAGTCGGTCACTCGTAGATCGCCATTCTTTGACCGAATAATCTTTCGGGGCCGAACGCCCAAAATCGAATACCGACCTACCTGCTCGCCACCCGTCACTGACTCCAGGAGGAACGAATAGACCTGATCGTGCGAAACCTTCCAGTACGCGCTCACCGGAGTCTCGATATCGGCGAGAATGTCCTGGTAAACCGGAATCGCCTTGCCGCGCTTAGCGAGTCGCAGATAATCTGGAAGTTCTGGGGTCAGCATCTAGGCTAACGATGTTACTCCGAAGCGGCGATGTGACAAACTAGGATCGTGCCAGGATTTACCACTCATACGGGCAAGATTGCAGTTTTGAACCAGGATCAGGTGGACACCGATCGCATCATTCCCGCTCGATTTTTGTCCAGAGTTTCAAAAGCCGGCTACGGTGAGCTCGTCTTCAGCGACGTTCGCGGCGCAGATTTCCCGCTCGACCAGCCCGAAGCGGCTGGAGCTTCGATTCTGGTTGTAGGAACCAACTTCGGTTGTGGCTCCTCTCGTGAGCACGCCGTTTGGGCAATCCAACAAGCCGGTTTCGCGTGCGTGATCTCCCGCCGAGATGCCGATTCCCCCGGCTACAGCGACATCTTCCGAGGTAACGCGGCCAACTGTGGTCTTCTCCTCATTGAATTGAATCCGACCGACCATGCCAAGCTCGTCGCTGCCGGTTCTGGAGCCGAAGTCACGGTCAGCCTCCCAGATCAAACGGTTCTGATCAACGGGGAATGCCTCAGCTTCGAGATCAACGAAGCCACCAAACTCGCACTGATTGCGGGTCTGGATCTCATTGGTACCACCCTCCAATACGACTCACAAATCGCTGACTATGAGGCCACCAAACTAGGCTACGCCCCGCCGCTGGAGGTTGCGTGACAGGAGCGCGGACACTCTCGTCCTCCTTGTTGCTCGCGTTTCTCCTGCTCGGTTGCCAACCGTCCTCTGAAGCACCAGCTCCTACTCCGGTGCAAACAAACGCGACAACCCCAACCCCCACCGACTCTAACCCCGACCGTATCAATCAACTCAAAGACCTCAAAAAGATCGAAATCCCCGCTCCCAAGGGCACCATGAAACTCTGGATCATGGACAATCCCAGCAAACGACAAGAAGGCATGATGTTCTTGGTGGATAGGGAAGTTAAGGACGACGAGGGCATGATATTCGTCTTTCCAGAAGTCCAACCCGACGACGGCAAGCACGGCTTCTGGATGCACAACACGCCGATGGGTCTCGACATCGCCTATGTGAGCAAGGACAAAAAGCTCGTCAGCATCGTCCAGGGCCAGCCTTTGAACGACACGATGCTTGAACCCAAAGGCGAGTATCAATTCGTCATTGAACTTAAGCTCGGCCTTGCCGAGCGGATGGGCCTGAAAGTGGGCCAACAGGTAAAGATCCCCGAAACTCTCCGAACCGACGAGTGACGCAACCCCGGAAGGCAGCTCATGAAGATAATCCCAGCCCTTTTCGCCATCCTTGCCACATCAATGGCAAGCTCTCAACAAGTCTTTGGTGACGAAACTCGAGCGTGGATGGTCGGCCCGGCAAAAGCAATCTCCAGTGGATCGGTTAACAGTTTTCAGTACTCAGCTCGCGGAACCAAGATTATCTACAACCGAACCGACCCGAACTACTATTTCCTTGGCGAGCAGAAGCCACCTAAGACTGAGTGGTTCGTTTACGACATCCTGAAAGGGCAAAGCCTGGCAATCAAGATCAGTGGTCTTTCCTGGCAGTCCAATATCAGTCTTCTCGGTGACGAGCGTACGGTCTTCTTTACCGACTTCGTAGACGAGAAAGTGCAGGGATTCTACAACTTGGAAACCGGGGCCATCACTCGAACCTCCATTCCGCTTGGAAAGATCATGTACTACGGACAGAATCCCGTCGCTCCATTCCTGGTCGTCTCCACCGCCGAAAATGCTGTCACCCTTGTCGCACCGGGCCGCGGAACGCAATCGTTCAAAATCGAGAAAGGCACCGAGTTGCTCAATCCCACCTACTCGGACGGTCAAATCGTCAAGTTTCAGGCTTACGCCGGAAGAAACAATCAGATAGTGCTCCGGGAAGTGACTTTAGCTCTTCGTACGGGCGAAGCCAAAGTTCGCGACCTAAAACGTGAAGAGTGGGACAAAATGGGAAGCAAAGAAGTAAAGCCCATCTTTGAACTGAACAATGAGGCAGAATTTGCAACCTTAGGTCTACCGCCAGTCCAAGTACCGAAAGGATCGCCGAACACGAAACCCAAACCGAGGCCTGGATATCTGGAACGAACCGTTTACGTTTGCCCGACAAGGTTCCAGGTGCAACTCGAGCCAAGCGAAAAGTCAATCGCCTACACCGACAACGGCGCCCTGCTCCTCAGAGAGATTCGTCCCTTCGACCATGATTTGGCCGAAAAGATGAAAATTGAGGCTCTCAAAGCACAAGCTATGAGCATAGCAAAGCAGGTGGGCATCGCGCTCATGCTTTATGCAGCCGACATGGACGAGGTCCTCCCAAATGGTGAGAACTTCGTCAATCGCCTTACGCCGTACATTAAAGATCGAAAGATGATAGCAGCCTTCAATTACACCTATGCGGGCGGGCCGATGGACCAGATCAAAGATATCGCTAACACTGAGCTCGGCTTTACCATGGGTCCCGGAGGTCGTGCGATTGTCTACGCGGACGGTCACGCCAAATGGGTGCCAGACAAACCTTAGTGGCGTAATATCTAAGTAGAGATGCCCATCTACGAATACGAACCCGTTGATCGGGACTGTTTCATGTGCCCGAACCGGATTGAGGTGATCCAAGACATCGCCGCTGAGCCCTACAAGTTTTGCCCCTACTGCGGACTTGATGTCAAAAAGGTCGTCAGTCGAGCCACGTTCAAAGTTGGAAGCGAACCTAACGCTGACAAAGCCGCGAAGAAGGGCTTCACCACCTACAAACGTGCGGAAAAAGGCGTCTGGGAAAAAGCCGCTGGCGAGGGACCGGATATCATCACTGGCACCAAAGACGACCTCAAAGCCGTCGAAGCAGAAAAAGCTCCAAAACCAAAAGTTCTTGACCTCAATAACGTAGATTAAACAGGATGGACAAACGGGTGTTCGGAGTAGAAACTGAGTTCGGCTGCCTCGTCGCCGACGAAAGCCTGGGTCAACCCGAACAAGTCGTCGAAGAGATCAAAGACCACCTCTTTTATGACAAGAAGATCGGTCTCATCGACCACCACGCCCGCGACGACGTCTTCGAACCCGCTGAGAGCGGCGGCTTCCTCCTCAACGGAGCAAGGCTCTACGTTGACGCCGTCGGCTCACACCTTGAATACGCCACCGCTGAGTGCCAATCGCTGAAGGATTTAGTGGCAAACGATAGAGCCGGGCAGCGACTCATCGTGCAAGCCCTCCATGACCTCGGCTTGGCCGAGGACTGCGCGATTTACAACAACTCAGTCGACCACTTCGGTGGACACACCTTCGGCTGCCACGAGAACTATCTCGTCCGCGCCGAGGGCGAGCTTATGAACGGCACCCTCCACTTGCTGATTCCGTTCCTCGTCACGCGTCAAGTCTACGCCGGAGTTGGACGCGTGGGGGGGCATGTGCTCTTCGAGGGCGACGCTCCAACCTACGAGCAGCTCAGCCAGAACCCCATCGACTACATCTGGGTCTCGCACGTCTATGGAGTCGCCCCCGACCCGTCGGTAAAGTTTCAACTCAGCCAACGGGCTGATCACATTCTTCGGACCATTGCAAGCAAGGTTAGGTTCAACCGTGCCATCGTCAACCCTAAGTGGGAGACGATGTACAGCCAAAACGGCATGACCCGCCTGCATCTCCTCTTTGGAGAGGCGAACCAAAACGAATACGCCTACGCCCTGAAAATCGGCACCACCTCACTCGCCATCCGCGCTTGCGAGAGTGGTCTGATCTCGCCCGATTTTCTCCTCGCCCAACCCCTTATGGCACTACGCGACATCAGCCGGGATGACTCTTTCCAGTGGCTCATTGAGCTTCAAGACGGTTCGATCGTCTCAGCGCTTGATCTTCAAAGTCGCTACCTCGAGGCCTGCCAAGCCTTTCGAGGAGAATCCGACCAGACCGACTGGATCCTCGTTGAATGGGAAACGACTCTCAACGACCTCCGAACCGACCCCATGCAAATGGGCGACCGACTCGACTGGGTCGCTAAACGGCTGATCTGCGAGGAGTACATGGCAAGTGAGCAGATTGGTTGGGAGGACGATGCCCTTCAATCCGTCGACCTCGAGTACCACAACATCGACCCCGCCGCCTCGCTGTTTTATGGATGGCAAGAGATGGGTCGATCTAAGCGCCTGATCCGTGACCTCGACATCATGATCGCCCAAGCCGATGCCCCTAAGGACACCCGCGCCCACGGTCGTTCCAAGCTAGTAGAACACGTCCTCAAACGCAAGGGCGCCCCAATCTACGCCTTTGACTGGTCCTCTGTCCAAGTAGACCGCCAGCGCATCGTCCAACTCCCCGAGCCCCTCGATCCCTACTCTCAGCCCCTGGATCAATGGGGCCAGCCAATCTTTGGTTAGTCCAAGTCGAACGGTGAGCAGCTAGCCTGGGGGCAGGGAAGCAAGACGTAGCCTACGTGCCACTGACAGGCGACCATCCGAGATCCGAACCGAAAGTCGCCGAACGTCAGCCGGTGATTGAAGCCGAAAACTCATGGCGACCCGACCCCACCCGGTGCTCCTTCCCATCCGGCAGAATAACCTTTGCACTCGTATTCACCGGAACCTCAACGCTGAACGTAAAGACACCCTTTGCCACCTTCCAAGATGTCTTGATGTCGCCTCGAACCGACTTGTAAACGCAATCCGAGAACGTAAGGTTTGGATCAATTTCCGGCGCGATAAGAATCTCTTCGAAGCCGGGTTTGAGTTCCTTGATTCCGCCAATCTTCTCAAACATCCATCCCACGACTGCACCATAGGCGTAGTGGGAGAACGAGTTCATACCCGTATCCTGGAACCCCTTCTCCGGTGTCCAGCCGTCCCATCTCTCCCAGATACTGGTCGCTCCGTTAACGATCGGGAAGCCCCACGAAGGGAAGGTCTTGTTATGCAGGAGTCGGAACGCCACATCGTTTCGCCCGATCTTGCTCAGAACGTGCATGAGGTCACGAGTACCAACAAAGCCCGTTGAAAGGTGCCACTTTCGATCCTCAATGTTCTTGAGCAAATGGCTCGAGGCTTTCTCGACAAGTTCCTTCGGAACCAAATCGAAGTACAGCGCCAGAACGTAACCCGTCTGGGTCTCGCCTTTAACATGGCCGTCCTTGTCGATGAACGCAGATTGGAAACCGGCCCGAATCTTGTCATGCAGCTCGTCGTACTCCGCCGCTTCTGCGCGATTCCCCAGAATTCGGGCCGCATCGGCGACAATCTTCGTGCTTCCTGCAAAGTAAGCCGTCGTAATGACGTCTCGAGGTGTCTCCGCGTTGATGCTGAGCCAGTCACCAAACAAGTGATAGTTCTTAGGAGGCAGCATGTCTTCTGTCGAACGGGCTCGGCAGAACTCGATGAACTTCTTCATCTGCGGATAGTGCCGTGCGAGTAGATCTTTGTCGCCGTAGACTTGATAAATCGTCATCGGACAGATCACGCCGGCATCACCCCAAGCCGGTCCACCATCATCCAGCCCCTTGAGGACCGGGGAGACTTTCGGGAAGTTGCCATCGGCACTCTGCGAGTCATCCAAAGTAACTAGCCACTTCTGGAAGAACGCCTGGACATCGCTGTAGTACGTGGCAGTTCGTATGTAGGCCTGTGCGTCACCTGTCCAGCCGAGTCGCTCATCCCGCTGAGGGCAGTCGGTCGGAATGTCGACGAAGTTCATCTTCTGAGTCCACCAAGCGTTGCTGACAAGCTGATTCAGAATAGGATCACTTGTCTTGAGCGTTCCGCTTTCTGGAGTACTTGAAGAGATGGCAATCGCTTGGAACGTGTCTTTGCCTGGCTTGCTCGGAACGCCAGCGACTTCGATGTACTGGAACCCGTGGAAAGTCATTCGAGGATTCCACTCCTCACCCCCGCCTCGGCAAGTGTACGTGTCGATCGCCTGGGCAAGGCGAAGGTTATCCGTATAAAGATTCCCCTTTGGATCGAGTCTTTCGCCATGGCGAATGGTGATCTTTGTTCCTGCTGGGTAGTTCACTTTCAGGCGGACGAAGCCGGTGAGATTCTGCCCAAAGTCAATCAGATACTTTCCTTCTGCCTGCGGCGTCACGGTCTTCGCTTTAAGGCGAGCGTATTCTCGAACCGGATCTCCGTCGAAGGCTTCCAACGGTCCGACTTTGGGATTTCCTATTTTTGCCGCCATTGGCTCGCGTAAGACCGGAGTCGCATCAAACTTTTCGCCGTGCAGGAAGTGCTCATCACGAATCGGTCCTTCGGATACCCGCCAAGTCTGGTCGGTCTGAATTGTCTCGGTCGTGCCGTCTGAGTACTCAATTTCTGCTTGCATTAGCAACATGGGCGTCGAGCCATAGTGCTCCCGCTGTGCGCCCCAGGCGACATATCCGGTGTACCAACCCTGACCGAGAACCGCACCAAGAATGTTGTCACCCTGCTTCATGGACTTGGTGATGTCAAAAGTTCGGTACAGCACCTGCTTCCCGTACTCAGTCCAGCCTGGCGTGAAAAGGTCCTCAGTTATCCGCTTACCGTTGAACTCAAAGTCTGCAATGCCAAGAGCCGTAGCGTAGAGCGTTGCCCTAAACACCTTCTTACTCACTTTGAAATTCTTGTCAAAATACTGCGCTGGAGCTTTGACGAATTCGCGATTGCCGAGATTCCCCCAAGGATTCATTCCGTAAGGACCCAACTCGACGGCGGGCTTATCGTCCGCTGTCCAAGATTTATCCGTGCTGGCGTAGACCGAGCTATCGCCTCCAATTCCCACGATTCTGGCTACCACGCCGGCGAAGCTGCGCGATTCATTGGTCGCCACAATCTTGATCACGTTCCCTGTTGGCTTCAAGTCGCTGAGAGTGATCGTCCTCAGCGTCCGCCATGAGTCCTTTCCAGAAGTTTTGACAACCTCCTTGCCGTTCACCCAAACTTGAATCTGATCGTCACCAGTGACAAGAAGCCTGCACTGAGGTGCCGCCGAAAAGGTCTTGGTGATGGTGGTGCTCCCGGCACCAGTTTGATCGCCGTTCGAAGCGAAGTTCCAAATCCACTTCGCGCCATCAAGCACATCCAGAGGTGCCTGTGGTTTCTCACCATGAATCCACATGGCCGAATAGTCGCTCGAAGACTGAATACCGGTTCCAAACTTTTCCGCCTTCGACCAAGCCGAAGCCACTCCGTCTTGATCCCAGATCTGGAGCTTCCAGAAGCAGTTGAGCTTCGATTTCAGCGGCTTCCCGCCGTAGCGGATGCCATAAGTGGAAGCCGAATTCACTCGCCCAGTGTCCCAAAGATCTCCGATTTCCTGGTTGAGCAGGCTGGGGTTCGTCGCAACGAGCAACCGATAGCCTGTTTGCCGCAAACTCTTCGCTTGCTCGTCTCCCGCTCGCAGTTTCCAGCTGAAGACCGGCTCTAACCCCTGAATTGCCAACGGCTGGCTCAGAGAGTTGATCCGAAGCTCGTAAGGCAGGATGGAACAGACAAGGAGCGCGGCGGAAACTAACATCTGAGGCGAGTTTAGCCCCAAGTCCGCCTGAATGCAACATCTAGGGGAGAATCAAATTTTTGCGCCGAGTCTCGGGAGACACTTTCAGCTTCTCGATCACTCCTGCTCGATACTCACACTCCACAACTGTATTGCCCGGTGCGAACAAACGGAAGGTCACATCCCAATCTTTTGGCCAAGCGGGAAGCAATCTGATCGCGCCTCCTAATTCCAGCGGCTCGCATTGCATCAGCATCAAATGAGTTTGATTTAACAAATTACCTCCGTGGTTTTGGTCCGGCAACCAGTCGAAGTTCGGACCCCAAGTTGCGGGCCATCGGAACGCCCGATTCGAGTTCCTAACCTTGACGTTCAGAATTCGCGCAGCTTCGTCAGTCAGGCCAAGGAGTGCGGCGACGTTCCCATCATAACCCCACCCCGTGTCAAGTTGGTTCTTCTTGGTTGCGTAGGCGTTACGGGCTTCGTTGATCAACTTCGGCTGATTCAACGAGGCATTCCCAAACGGCCAAACTGCATAGAGTTCGCCATTCTCAACGTTGGAAATTTTCGGCAAGTATATTTCCGCAGGAGCAAGTTGGCGCTTGCCCCTTTGAGTTTCGATCGGGAGGGCGGGAAGCTCAGAAGCGAGGCGTCGATAGGTGGCTAACTGGCGTGGATTCGCGGGTAACGAAGCCAACCTCGCCAGAATCCGATGCAAACCCGCCACCACTGGCATGTCGTTGACAACACCCTCCCAATAGGTTTCAACTACTTGGGTGGGATCAATCAACAGTTTCCCATTGAGATCACGTTTGAATCGAGAGTCAAAGTACGCCAGAACTTCATCTGCCATGGGCAGTACTCGGTCTGTCAGGAACTTACGATCCTGAGTGTAGTCATACCGGTCAAGCATTAAGTTGACAAGCTCCGGTCCCTGGTTCCAGGCGTCGTCCCACCACGGACACTGAACCTCGTTCGGCTTTAAGCCCTCTCGATTCCACCCATAATCTGAACCTGCATAGGTCCCAAAGGAGGTCATTGTTTCCGGAAAGTAGGCTCCCTTGACTCCGTGATAGCTCGCAGCTCTGCTTTTGGCCAGTGGGAGGGCATTTTCATAAAGCCGCCAGAACGGCTCCATCATTTCGAAGTCGCCACTGGCTAGCATCGGGTGGTACATGTGTCGAGTGTTCTGGAACCAAAAGGCGTCGCCCCAGTTGCGGAAATCTGGGTTTGACTGCCGACCCATTGCGGTGGGCTCAACGCAGAAATAACCGCCATTGAACTTGATCGCGTAGTTTCCGCGCCCTTGGCAAGCCTGGACAAAACGTTGGAGCGTATATCCCCGCGTAATGGGGGAACCAGTTTCTGGTTGAGTTGAAGCGACGATCTTGCCGTCAACAAGAATCTTTGCCTGACCAGATTTGCTGTCGTAGGTTGCCTCGACCCGATACTGTTTTCCAACTTCCAGAATAGCTCCCGTGCTCAGTTCAAGATCTCCAACGATGAAGCGCAGGGCCTTGCCTGGGTAGTTGTCGAGTAAGAAGCCGTCATTGCGACCGGCTGTGAGTTTGTCGAAGATCCGACCAGGTCTTGCTTCTTTCAATTCAATGAGAGCTTGGAGAGTTAAATCCTTTGGATGAAAAGGGATCCCTTCTTGCATCGCTCCCGATGAGTTTGCAAACTCCTTTTGCACCTTGTTTGCTTGTATTGATCCAACGTACTTCCAATCGAGGATCGAACCTGGAAAGACGTTTCCACCGTCCGAGTCGCGTCCCTTTCGAATCGGGAAATTGTTATCAGGAATCGCTCGAGGTGCAGGCTTTTCGCCAACGAACACATGCGAGCGCTCCCAGAAACGGTTCCACCAGCCAGATGTGCGCTGTTTGGCAACCTTGATCGCGGAGCGACTCAATAACTCCGACGTCTCCCTTTCCCAGCTGCTCAGATTCTGATTCGTATGCACCGCAATTCTGAGATTGATCGTTTTCGATGCTGCTGAGGAAACCAGTTGCCCGGTGTCCGTAGCGACCAACCCAGAGCCATCAATGATCGCCCCAAAAGTCCTACCGAGCAATGGATCTGTGACTCCAGCCAACCCCTGTAAGCTCTGCTCTTGGAGCAAAACCGGAACAATTGATGTTCGATTCGTGTGAATCCAGCCAATTTGGTTCCACTTCTCTCTGTGAATCGGTACGTCAGCAGATTCAAGAAGTTGGACAGGAGCTCCCTTTGCGCTCCAAGCAGAATTTGCATCCGAGTCGGGCAAGACTCTGTCCGAGTTTCGCCAGTTGTCAGTCCTCACGGTCATCGAAACTGGAGTTTTCGATGTACCAGTGAGATGAACAACATGAGCTTGAGAGTCGACAAAGAGTGAGAGGCCGACCCCCGAACCGCGGAATAGAATCCGACCATTGTAAAGATCAAGCCGCTGTTCAAAGCCACCCGATTTAAATGGGTCGGGAGTGAGCTTAACTCGAATCCTTCCGACCTTCAAAATTCGCGAGATTTCAGACAACGAATCCGTCCGTGCGATCAAAAGACAGATTTCACTGGTCCTTGCATCGACCCAGGCGTTAAGAACAACTTCGCCATTCCCGATCGGCATTGAGGCCGCTGCGTCCATTGATGGTGTGGTCCAGACGACATCCTGCCGAGCAAGCTCCTCCCTGACAGATATCGCCAAGCCAGACACGGCCATCAGAAGTCCCAACAGAAGAGCAATTGTTCTCATGGAGCAACGCTACCCGAACGGAGGGTCTACTTCAGGACTCTGCCGAGCCATTCGAGTAGCACGGACGTTACTTCTGGGTTGTGGATGTTTCCAGGCTTGCCCCACTTTTCCATGCTGTCCTTGAATGACGAAGTCTGAAAGAAACCGTGGTCGGCATTTTTCAGGAGTTTGAACTCGCCGTAGCCAGGACGAGCCGCGTTGACGCAGTTCACGATTTCTTCCTGATCCCATCCGGTACTGATGAAATCGCTGTCTCCCCACAACGACAGCACACGGCAGTTTGCCTTAACCCATGCCTCGGGCAGATTCTTCTGCGAGAGTTGCTGGAAGAACTTGATTCCCACTCCGGAGTAGGTCTTCCCATCAGGATACGTGTCCATCACTGCAGCCTTTAGCTTGGGATACTTCTTGATGATTTGGGCAGGTAGGAGCTGGTCGTTGTATGTGTAGTGCAAGATTTTGCTCAGATCAACTTGTTGCTTTTCAATTTCGGGTCCACTGGCTCCTGCAAGCGCAGACTGTCTTCGCGAGTTTTCGAGGTTGTACTCAATCCAACTTTTGTACATCGTCGCGCAGGAAGCGATTCCCGCGACCGGCTCCGCGGCTCCTACGAGCGGACCAAACGCTCCGCCCATCGAATGTCCGAAAATCGCGATTCGATTCTTATCGACGAAGGGAAGCGTTTTCATCTTCCGAAGCGACGTAATGTAGGCGTCCAACTCATCGTTGAAAAGCAGGTCGGTATAGGCGGGACCATCGCTGTCGCCCTGACCCGGTTTTTCGGTGCGGATGATGGCATAGCCGGCCTTGGAGATTGGCTCAAGAATGTTTCCGTAAGGAATCGCCTTGAACTCGCCGTCCATGCTGTACGATCCGATTCCTCCGATCACGAAAAGGGTGGGAAACGGTCCGTCACCCTTTGGGTGAGTTGCGATGACCCGGATTCGATTTCCGTTGCTCACGATGTGGCTGTAAACCACCTCGAACCCGTCGGGCTTCTGCTTCGGCTTTTCAACCAACTTGGTCGAAAGGGTGACAAGCTTGCCATCGCGCTTTATGACTGCGGTTACGAGTTCACCCGCGCGAAGTGTCCTAAGGACAGCGGAGACATCAGCAGTTGCACCGATCTGCTTCTTGTTGAGGCTGATGAGGATGTCGTTTGGCGCAAGTTTCATCGCCTCGGCGGTCAATCCTGGCAGGATTCCGGCCGCTTTGATCCCCGCTTTGACACCGTTGGCCTTAGCCTCTTCAGCGGTCAGAGGAGACATTTGGAGCCCGAGCGCACCTCGCCGAGGTAGCTCCTGGGCAGACAAAGAAACCGCGATACAGGCGAAACTAACGAGACTCAGCGATCGAATCATGACTTGAGATTACTGAATGTGACAACGGTACAGTTCCAGTTGCAAAAAACAAGTCCATTTAAACTAAACTGCGCTTCATGCGCTTATTGGCCATTATTCTTGTCCTCGGAGTCTCTGGAGCAATCTCTGCTCAGGATCAACCGCAGGCGAACTGGAAACTGATGAATCAGTTTGGCGGGAACTACCTTCGCCAGTACGTCTACAGCACTTCGTTGACGCCGAACTTCATCAACAAAACCGATGAATTTTGGTATTCGTGGAAGGATAGCAAGGGCGTCAAGTTCTGGCGAGTCAACCCAAAGACGAAGAAAAAGGAGCCTCTGTTTGACTCCGCAAAAATGGCGGCCTACCTCAGTGAGTACACAAAAAAGCCGTACGATACGACCAATCTTCCGCTCACGACTCTGACATTTGATGAGAAGAACGACCGACTGATCAAGTTTACGGTTGATAACCTCCTTTTCAGTTACGACACCGAGAAGGATGAGTTCAAGAAGCTTGAAAAGCCAAAGGATACGCCTCCCGCTCCGACCCCACCCGAGGACCCGGCATACATCGGGCGAACCGGGGGTGGCGGAGGATTTGGAGGATTTGGTGGTGGTGGTCGAGGGGCAGGCGGAGCCGGCGCAGCGCGAGACTTTCGCAACTGGTCACCTGACAAAAGTGCGTTCATTTACGCCCAAGAGCACAATCTGTTTTACGTAGCTGTGGTTGACAAGAAGGAGCAGCCCCCTGTTCAGCTCAGCAAGGACGGTGTCAAGGATTACAGCTTCGGCTCGCGGTCTGGCGAAGCTGAAATTCAGCAGATGATGCAGCAAGACGGAACCACCACAACCCAAGGTGTCACGGCAAACGCTAATGAGCAGCGAGTGCGTGCTGGTGGGACATGGTCGAAAGATTCGAAGCGGTTCTATACGAGCCGAACCGATCAAAGGAAGGTCAAGGATTTGTACCTTGTGAACAGCCTTACCATGCCCCGCCCTTCCCTGATGACTTACAAATATTCCATGCCAGGCGAGGCAGAAGTTGCTCAGCAAGAGTCTTGGGTGTTTGAACCTGAAACGAAAACGATCAGCAAGATGGAGATCGGAAAGTGGAAGGATCAGCGCGCAATGGATATGCACTTTCAGGACGCCTCTTCTGATGTGATTCGGTTTGTGCGACGGGACCGCCTTCAGCGCAATATGGAAGTCTGCGACTACGACGTCAAGACTAAGAAGACGTCCGTCTTGGTTTCTGAATCGGTCGAAAATGCTTTCTTAGAGTCCCAACAGATTCGCTACCTCAAGCCAGGTGGTGACTTCATTTGGTGGTCTGAACGAACCGGGTGGGGACATTTCTATCTGTATTCCAACGATGGCAAGCTCAAAAATGCGATAACAAGTGGTCCATACCGCGCCAGCACGCTTGTGGACGTTGAGCCTGAGAAGGGACGAATGTGGTTTAGTTCCAATGGGCGGGAGGAAGATGAGAACCCGTACTACAAGCATCTGTATCGTGTGAACCTCGACGGTAAAGACTTGACGCTTCTCGACAAGGGAGACGCTGATCACAGTTCCACGCTGACCACCTCGAAAAACTTTGCGGTTGATCTTCACTCACGAACCGACATGGCTCCGGTCGCCGTGTTGCGAGACAACGAAGGAAAGACAATCCTTGAACTTGAAAAAACTGACCTGAGCCGCCTGATGCAAACCGGCTGGAAGATGCCGCAAACTTTCCAGGTTAAAGCTGCTGATGGTGTCACGGACATCTACGGGAACATGTGGCTTCCATTCGACTTCGACAAGACTAAGAAGTACCCGATCATTGCCAATGTCTATCCGGGACCCCAAACCGAGTCAGTGACGACCGCATTTTCGGCTACGGCTGGAAACCAGCGCCTCGCCCAGCTTGGTTTTATTGTGATTCAAATCGGAAACCGAGGTGGTAACCCCGCAAGGTCGAACGCTTATCACAGCTACGGCTACTACAACTTGCGAGACTACGGCCTTTCTGACAAGAAAGCCGGAATCGAGCAGCTTGCTGCGCAAAATCCTTGGATTGATATTGACCGGGTCGGCATCTATGGTCACTCAGGAGGTGGTTTCATGACGGCCGCCGCCCTGATGCTTCCGCCGTACAACGACTTCTTTAAGGTTGGAGTGTCGAGCGCTGGGAACCATGATAACAACGTGTACAACCAGAACTGGAGTGAGCAGCATCACGGTCTCAAAGAAGTTCCGGTGACGACGACAACCAAAGCGGCCGATGCTAAACCCGAGGACAGCTTCCTCGGCTGGGATGATCCCCAGTTCGATAGTGGCTATGGAACGACGGGAACTCGGTTTGACATCAAGGTTCCCACTAACGCGGAACTCGCCGCGAACCTCAAGGGCCATCTGTTCCTCGTTCACGGAGACATGGACAATAACGTTCACCACGCTGGCACAGTTCGACTCATGGATGCCTTGATCAAGGCAAATAAGCGGTTCGATTTCATGTCAATGCCTGGGCAAGCCCATGGCTTTGGTCCGATGCAGAACTACTTCGTGCAGCGGATGTATGAGTACTTCGTACAAAACCTGATGGGCGCGCCGCTTCCTAAGGGCGTGGATATGGTGATCGCACCGTGAGAGTCCTCTCTTCTCTTATCCTCTTCACACTTGGCGCGGTCTCCGTTGCGCAGGTGAATCCCGATCTCTATTCGGGGATGACTTGGCGAAATGTCGGACCCGCCCGTGGAGGGCGGTCAATTGCAGTCGCCGGAAGCGTGCAACGACCGAAAGAGTTCTTCTTCGGTGCAACGGGTGGCGGAGTGTGGAAGACCACCGACTCCGGAACGACGTGGAACCAGGTGAGTGACAACACGTTTGGAACCGCTTCCGTCGGTGCTATTGCGGTCGCACCCAGTAATCCCGATGTGATCATTGCGGGAACGGGCGAGCGGGACATCAGAGGAAATATATCGCACGGTGATGGCTTGTACCGTTCGAAGGATGCCGGCAAGACTTGGCAGCATATCGGTCTCAAGGAGTGCCAAACAATTTCTCGAGTGGTGATTGATCCAAAGGATCCAGATAAGATGCTCGTCGCGGCATTTGGGCACGTTTACGGCCCTAACCGTGAGCGAGGGGTGTATAAAACCAGTGATGGCGGCACCACTTGGCGAAAGGTTTTATTTGAATCCGAGAAAGCAGGAGCCGTTCACATCGCTCTGGATCCTAGCAACAGCAACGTCGTGCTTGCCGCAACGTGGGAAGCTTGGCGCACCCCCTATTCAATGAACTCCGGCGGTCCAGGTTCAAAGCTCTGGAAGTCTTCAGACGGGGGAGAAACTTGGGAGGACATCAGCCGGTCCGAAGGGTTGCCCAAGGGCATGCTGGGCAAAATAGGCTTCTGCATCTCACCAGTGGACTCCAATCGCTATTACGCTCAAATCGAGGCTCTTGACGGTGGACTCTTCCGCAGCGACAACGCAGGGAAAACCTGGCAACTCGTCAATTCGGATCGAAGTTGGCGACAGCGGGCATGGTACTACACTCACGTCTATGCCGGGCCCAAGAACAAGGATGAGGTCTATGCACTCAACGTTGGATTTGGGAGATCGACTGATGGCGGAAAGACATTTACATCCCTGAATCCACCCCATGGAGATAACCACGACCTTTGGATTGCTCCTGATGATCCTCAAAGGATGATCGAAGCTAACGATGGAGGGGCAAACGTGTCACTGGATGGAGGTAAGACTTGGACCGAGTTGACTTTTTCGACGGGGCAGTTCTACCATGTCACCACGGACAACGCCTTCCCGTACCGGATACTAGGTGCCCAGCAGGACAATAGCACCATTCGAATTGTCAGCCGCAAGCAGGGTGGAAATATCGGCGAGAAGGACTGGACGAGCACGGCGGGCGGCGAAAGCGGCTACATCGCCGTGAAGCCTAACGACCCGGATATCGTCTTCGGTGGTTCCTATGGTGGTGATCTCTCTTGGATCAACCATCGCACGGGGCAATCGCGAAGTGTTGACCCGTGGCCGAACAACCCGATGGGGCACGGAGCCGAAGACAGTGAGTACCGCTTCCAATGGACCTACCCAATTCTTTTCTCGCAGCACAACCCGAACGTCCTCTACACATGTTCGCAGTTTGTGATGAAGAGCACGAACATGGGTCAAAGCTGGCAGAAGGTCAGTCCAGACCTCACGCGTAATGACAGGTCGACCATGGGACCTTCCGGCGGACCAATCACCAAGGACAACACGAGCGTCGAATACTACGGAACGGTGTTCACCCTGGCTGAATCGCCAAAGGATAAGAATGTTCTTTGGGCAGGATCGGATGACGGACGGATTCACATCACTCGTGACGGTGGAAAAAGCTGGAAGGAAATCACTCCTCCACAGATGCCAAGAAACGGTCTTGTGAGCATGATCGAGGCATCTCCTTTTGACAAGGGCACCGCTTATGCTGCGGTGGACAACCACGAGAATGATGACTACGCGCCATATGCGTATCGGACGACTGACTTTGGTTTGACTTGGACACCGATTGTGAAAGGGGTCAAGAAGGATGAATTCTTCCGAGTGATCCGTGAGGATCGCCGACGTAAGGGTCTGCTTTATGGTGGAACCGAAAGGGGAGTCCTAGTGAGCTTTGACAACGGTGCAAACTGGCAATCTCTCAGCCTTAATCTTCCCGTTTCTCCCGTGCACGATCTGGCTTGGAAAGATGATGACCTCATCGCTGCCACCCACGGTCGTGGATTCTGGGTTCTGGACGATGTGACCCCCTTGCAGCAGCTAAGCGTGGCAGGGAAGTCGTACGTTTTCGCGCCGAAGGATCCGTTTGCCGTTCGTTGGGGCGGTGGAGGTTCTCGTCGTCGAGGTCAAGGGTCTGGAACCGCTAACAGCGAGATAGGCACAAACCCTCTCTCTGGGTTGGTGGTTTCGTACTACTTGCCTACGGAGACGAAAGCAATTGAAATGACTGTCAAGGATGCAAAGGGTAATGTCGTTGCAAAGCGAACTCGTACTGGAACTGCTGGTTTCCAGCGCACATCGATCTGGCTAGAGTATCCGTCTTGGGAGAGTGTCCCTGGCATGATTCTTTGGTCTGGATTCCCTCAACCGATCCAGGCTCCACCGGGTCGATACACACTCGAAACTACCATAGACGGAGAGAAGTTCACGCACCAGTTCAACTGGCTTCGTGACCCAAATGCTGTAGGCTCGGACAAAGACCTCGTTGCTCAATTCGAATTTCTACAAAAGGTATCTCAAAGGCTCACCGAAGCGAATCGGGCGGTGAAGACCTGCCGCGAATTACGTGAGAAGAATCCTTCGGCAGAAATCGTGAAGGAACTGACGAGCATCGAAGAGGCAATTTACCAGACGAAGAACAAGAGTGGGCAGGACCCGTTGAACTATCCGATTCGACTGAACGACAAGCTCGCCGGAGTGTTTAGCAATGCGATGAGCGGAACAACAAGACCGACCGACCAGGCAGTTCAAGTATTCAAGAACTTGTCCGCTGAACTTCAGGTACAGCTTGATCGTCTTGCGGCGGTTGAAAAGCAGCTCAAGAAGTGATTGTCAAAGCATGGCGGCATTGATATAATGCCGTCGTGCCTGCTCCAAAATTTCTGAGTGATGCCACCGGTTGGTGGGAGCGAACCTCTTCGCTTAGCCTGCCATGGCAGCGAAAAGAGCCTTATGAGTCCAATTCGTCGTTGCACGTTGAGGTGGGACCTCAGGGTTCGTTCGCGCAAATTGAATACCGCTGGAGCTACGAGGGTGCTGTACAGCACGGCGTTCTGCTCATTGCCGGAAACAAGAAAGGCGAGGCAGTAACCGTCGGCTGGGTGGATTCCTGGCACCAAAATCCAAACGTGATGAACATGACAGGGAAGTGGGAGAAAGATGAATCGCTCTCGGTTCTTGGTCATTACTCGGCAGGTTCTGGCCCTGAATGGGGCTGGCGGTTCGATCTTGGTCTCGTGGGTGACATTCTGGAGTTTGAGATGACAAACATTCACCCCGACGGAAAAGAGGACTGGGCGGTTCGGTGTCACTACAAGCGAAGTTGAGCCCATGAGCGATTTCCTAAAGCGTCAAATCGCCATCCGCGGGAGCGAACGTTAAGCGGCGCGATCCCAATGTCTCTGTCACTTAAGTTGGAACTGGAGCACGCGAACGCCAAGTGACTCGAAAGGCACCCGGATTTTTCCACCACTCAGCGGCACCACTGATCCGTCTGTCACCGATATACCAGTGCTAACACCCTCCAATCCTCCCAGGACAATCTCAGTTTCTGCTATTGTCTGATTCCGAGTGTTGACCAGGATGAGAAGAACTTCCTTTCCTCGCTTTCTCCATCCCGCAATAACTCCGGCAGGGGTGGCGGCTCGGAACCCGGCCGGATCAACCTCTGCTTGCAAAAAGGAGCTATCTTGCTAATGACTGCATTTTGCTTTGTCATCTCCGAAACGATCGCGGCTGGAGCGCCATCGAATTGAAACCCGCTTTTTCCGACAACGGCAGGGAAGTAGAACAGCCCCCGAACGCCTTGGGTGATGGCATACCAAATTTCGGCTCTGAACTCGGCTGCGGTTGGGCACCTTGCTCCCGCTACATTACCTCTCTCGATCTCACTGGCCTCAATGAAAGCAAATTGAGGTTTCGAAGTGAGGCCCTTGAGGATTTTGATAGGCTCACCCAGAAGGGTGATGTCGCCACGCCTTGGTGCATGCGACTGGTTAAGCCATCCGCCGCACGGATAGAGATCGTTGGCCATCCAATCTGCAGACGCGATCAATCTGGGATAGTGGGAAGCGTAATTTTTGGAGTACGCGTCGTTCCGCGTAGTGAACCAGCTCAGGTCTGGTCCAGCAAAGTTGATGAAGATCTTACGATTTGGATCAATGGCTCGCCATTCTGCAGCCGTCTTCTCGAACATGGGCGTCCACTCCACGATTCGTCCAGCGGCGTCCGGCTCATCCCAATGTGACCAGGCCAGCAGATCCTTCCGACCGATATCTTGGCGAGGATTTTGCATCGGACGGCGAATCACATAAAGACCTGCGGTCTGGGCTGCTCGATCCCAACTGAGCGGATCGTGGCCCTGCGGTGTTTCCAAGATTGTATTGATGCCCCTGGCCTTCCATTTGGCAAAGGACTGTTCGGGTTGGGAAAAAACCCCTATCGGAAATACTCCGTTAAGAAAGAGCTCATTGCGTCCTGTGTGGTGTGTCTGGTTGGCATTAGGGGATGCCACGTTGGTGCAACTCGGAAGCGTTGTCACCGAAAACGCTAGAAGCAGCAGACTGTTGGCGCTGAACATGAGGACTCCTGGCGGGATTATAACACGACGCCCGAAGAGCTGTTAGCTTTCTAAGTTCTGGAGGAGAGAAGGGGATTCGAACCCCTGAGCCCTTGCAGGCTTCTTGTTTTCAAGACAAGCGCGATCGACCACTCCGCCATCTCTCCAATCTTGGTCTTGCGAACAATATAATACTCGGTCAGTTGTCGGCCTTCCACACTCGGCCAGCCAGTTTTGCCGAAAGATACAGGGACAGGAGGATCGCTGCCCAGAATAAAAACCCATTCGGGAATGAGCCGAGTGACTTGACTCCGCCGGGAACAAAGACTCTCACAAACAAGGATATAGAACCACAGGCAATGAAAAAGCAGCCGATCCCGCAGGTCATCGATGTAAAGAATCGAATAAGAACCTTAACACTAATCACCCCGGGTACCTAACCCAGTATACAATACGCTCGTGAAACGCGCGTTCACCCTTATCGAGCTCCTGGTAGTGATTGCGATCATCGCGATCCTTGCAGCAATTCTATTCCCAGTCTTCGCTCAAGCGAAGGCGTCTGCGAAGAAGTCAGCGTGCCTCTCGAATACCCGGCAGATTGGTATTGGTTTGATGATGTACATGGCGGATGAAGATGACAGAATCTTCTTCTTTGCTCACGCTGTGGATCCCTCCCGGACTCAGCCGCTAACCCCTTTTGGCGCGACAATTGAGAATCGCTGGTGGAACCAGATTCAGCCTTACCTAAAGAACCGAGATATTCTTTGGTCACCGAGCGACTCTTTGCGAAGGCCCCATCCGCTCGAAAACGGACAGAGCGGTCGTCCGCTAGTCCCCAGATCGTACGTTGCTAATCGTGCCGCTGAAGGTCTTAACTACACGTCAGTCGACACTCCGGCCGAGATTGTTGTCGTGACGCTCAAGAACGGCATCTATGATGACTCCTGGTATGAGCCGCCAAAAAATCTCTATAACAAGTCAGCGACAACGCCGCCGGTCCTGTGGCTTGACGGTCAGCTGGGAGGCGTTAACAACACTTTCTTTGATGGTCATGCTAAGTGGATGTCGAAAGGGCTGATTCTGAGGGATCCGTGCGGATTACCGTTTTCGGGTGTCCAACTCATGCGCCAATTCCCAATCCCGCCAACACCAGGGCAACCCTCCCGAACTCCATGGCACGCGAACTGCCCGTCGTAGTGGCGAGAAAGGGTAGCCTCTTTGCTGAATGAGACCTGACGGACGCCAGCCGGACCAACTTCGCCCCTACACCTTCGAGCGAGGCTTTGCAAAGTTTGCCGAAGGTTCTTGCCTACTTCAGCTAGGGGATACGCATATGCTGGTGACGGCGACTGTCGAGGAGCGGGTTCCTCCCTTCTTGAAAGGTAAGGGACAGGGCTGGGTAACAGCTGAGTATTCAATGCTTCCTCGCTCGGGTCGGCAACGCAATAACCGAGATCTAATGAAGCCGAACGGTCGTTCGATGGAGATTCAGCGGCTGATTGGTCGCGCTCTGCGTGCCGTTGTAGATCTTGAAAACCTCGGGGAGAGAACGATCACGATTGATTGCGATGCCATTCGCGCAGACGGAGGAACGCGTTGTGCATCGATCACCGCTGCGTACATCGCGCTTTACGATGCCCTGGAGCTACTGAAAGGGAAGCGGCTTCTCAAGAAGGATGTTCTGAAAGATCAGATCGCTGCGATCTCCGTCGGCATCTATCGGGGTACCGAGGTGCTAGATCTGAACTATGACGAAGATTCGGTGGCTGAAACCGACATGAATGTTGTCATGACCGGGGCAGGAAAATTTGTAGAAGTTCAAGGAACTGCCGAAGCCGAGCCTTTTGCCGCAGACGAACTCGGTCGAATGCTCAAATTGGCGAAAGGCGGATGCGACGAACTTTTCGCGGCCCAGCGCGAAGTCCTCGGCTTATGATCCAAAAGCTCGTTATCGCGACCCATAACCTGAAAAAGGCAGGAGAGATGCATACAATCCTCAGTGCACGGTTTCCAGAGATGGAAATTGTGACCCTCGCTGACTACGAGGGAGCCCCCGAGCCTGAAGAGACGGGGACGACTTACAATGAAAACTCACGTATCAAGGCTGAGTCAGCCTTTGATTTCACCGGTGAGTGGTGCGTTGCAGACGATGCCGGGCTTGAAATTGACGCGCTAGACGGCGCACCCGGGCTCTACAGCAAGCGCTTCGGAGGCGAGGAACTTCCATTCCCAGAAAAGATGGCAATGATTTTGGAAAAGCTGCGAGATGCGGAGACTCGAGCCGCGCGCTTCCGTTGCAATGTGGCTCTTATCGGTCCAGGCTATCCGTGTCAGGTTTTTGAGGCGACTTGCGAAGGAGAAATCTCGGATCAACGTAGCGGGGCCGGCGGGTTTGGATACGATCCGATTTTCTTCTTGCCAGAGCAAAATTGCACCATGGCCGATCTCACTGCTGAGCAGAAGCACCAAATCAGTCATCGAGGGAAGGTTTTGAGCATGGTCGGGGACGAGATCGCGAGGCTGAGATAACTAACAGGCTTTCAAGACGTCCATAATCCTTAGGGACCTTTATGAATCTGTTGCCGCTCATCGCATTCGCGCTCACTGCCCAGACTGAACCGATGCGGAAGGTTGAAATCAAATCTGCTGGACTCATTCTTGAAATCCCAAAGGCTTGGAAGCTGAATCCAAAGGATTCCAATCTTTCGATCTCGGCAAGAGTTCCGATCAAAGACAGCAAAGTCGTTGGCAAGTTAGACGTCGGCTACGTGATTGACGAATCAACTGATCCCGAAGGGTTTCTGATCGCTCAAAAGGACATTCTTACAAGGTCTGGGTCCAGCATTGAGAGGCAGTGGACAGTCGATGCGCTTGGCTCCCCCTTCGTCTTCACGAAGAGCAAGAAAGAGAATGAGACAACGATTCGGGGCGTATTCTTTCGAAAAACGAAAAGCAAGATGGTGCTTCTGCTGTCCTCGCCAAGCAACGTTTTTGCCTCGGTGGAACCTCAGCTGACCCGTGTCCTGAGCACGATGAGGGAGACCGAGGTGAAGGAAGCGGCGAAGCCAACAGTGCCGACGGAACGAAAAATTGAGATTGCCGAACAGTTTCCTGGGACCATCGTGGCAACCCCGGTGCAGCATCCCATCGTGATTAGCGGTTCCACGTACATGCTGCGTCTGCCAAAGGGAAGTGTGGCTACAAAACTTGGAGAGGGCTCGGCAAGTGTAACCTTTCCGGGGCTCAGTCAGCCCGTCATCATTGACTGTTACACCCAGAAAATTACGCCGTTGACGAAGTCTTTTGCCGAAAAGCCCGCCGCCACCGCGAAACTGTTTAAGGGTGCGGTCAACCGGATTGATCGACTAGTGCCAGTGCGAAAGGATATGCAACAACGGCAATACGTTTGGCGGTTTGGACTATCTCACAACGGAGAGGACCTCATGACTTGCGACGTTCTGATCGCTCAACTCAATCCTCAGTACATGTTCGCCTCGTACGTTCAAACGAAGAAGGCGGTCTTCAAGAGTGAGGAGAAGGTCTTCACTAACTTCATCAACTCGATCCGTCTCGATGAGAAAAAGTGATCTTCGCCGTATCGACAAGCAGCCCGTTCGTCTCAGTGGCCGTGTTTAGCACCGAAGGTGAGATCCTCTTTTCGGGAGAATTGGAATCTCGGCAGGAAGCATCAAATGCGTGTCTTCAATTGCTGGAGCAGTCAGGGTTGGATGTTTTGCAAGGGACGCTGTTTCTGGCCGACCTGGGGCCAGGCTCCTTCACCGGTACGCGCGTAGGCGTAACGCTTGCAAAAACTCTGGCTTGGGCCGCGAACGGCGAATGTGCAGGGGCTTTGGCTTTTGATCTGATCTCGGTTGGCAAGACCGTGGTCTTTCCAAGCAGGCGTGGAGAGTGGTTTATTCGCCCTCCTGGAGGTGAGGTGACTCGAAACGAGTCGCTGCCACAGTGCGATTATCTCGGATTTGGCCCTTCAATCGAAGACCCAGTCTATCCTCATGCTAAGCGGTTTGCTTCGTTATTGGGTCATCTTGACCGAATGGCTCCCGAAGCACTTGTTCCTGTTTATCTGATCGACCCGAGTATCTCGCTACCTAAGCAGCCGCTGAGTCGGGTGGGAGGTCAAACTTGAACTGGGAATCTGTCAGTCGTTCCGTGCCCCTGAAAACTCTGACAACACTTAAAGCCGGTGGGGAGGCTGAGCTTTTCGCAAAAGCCACTAGCACACCTGAACTCGTCGAGATTGCAGCTGCTTGTCAGCTAGAAGGCGTCAAAGTGACTCCGCTAGGGTGGGGCTCAAACTTCCTGCCTTCTGATTCCGGCGTCAAAGGTCTGGTCTTAGTTAATCAGACGCGGGCAATCCAAATTGACGGTGATGTTGTTATTGCCGATTCTGGAGTCGCTTTCCAAGATCTGTGGCTGAAATCGACACAAGCTGGTCTGGTGGGCTTGGAGTTTGCGGTGGGAATTCCAGGTACCGTTGGCGGAGCCCTGGTCAGCAACGCAGGAGCCTACCGGAGCAACATCAGCGAGTTCCTGATCGAACTTGAAATCGTTCAGGATGGTAAAGCCGATTGGGTCGATCCTAGCTGGATGGAGTTCCGCTACCGCGATTCTGTCCTTCGTTGTGAAAGTCCGCGCTCGGCCGTCATAGCGCGAACTCGATTCAGGCTTCCGAAGGGCGAAGCAAAGAAATCTTATGACGAGGCTCGCGAGTATCAGCGGCAGCGAATCGGCAAACAGCCCCCCAGTGCAAGCGCAGGTAGCTTCTTTAAGAACGTCATTGACGCCAAACTCGCGAGTGAGATCGAGGGCCTGAGCGATGGGATGCGAAAGAACAACGTCGTCCCGGCTGGATTTTTGATCGAACAGTGCGGTCTGAAGGGCTTTCGGTTAGGCGGAGCCATGATCGGCAAGAAGCACGCCAATTTTCTCCTCAACGTCGCCGGCGCGACGGCCTCTGAACTCCGATCCCTTGCCGAATACGCAAAGCGTGAAGTCAAAGCCAAGTTTGAGGTCGACCTCGAGGAAGAAGTGATGTACATCGGCGACTGGACGAACTTCCAGCCCATTAGTCCGTAATTCGCCGATCTTCTAGTTGCGGAGGGGTGAGCCAGCCGCTCTCAAACATTTTCAAGGCCACGAAATAGGTGATCTGGAGAGCGAATACCGCAAGCAACATCAAGTATGTCGTCTTCAACAGGGGTAAGCCGATTCGGCGCGCCAGCCGATTCTGACTCCGATAACTATCCAGGAACCCCTGGTGCTTTGAGGCGGGCATCCAGCGAAGCGGAGCCATGTGCAAACGACGCATCCACGGTCGCCTCATCCAGTGAATCGTGAGGAACCAGGTCTTTCTTGATAGCCAGGTTGCGAGCCTATTCATCTACGCCCTCAAAGTACACTACGCGCGTGCAACAGATTGATCGCGCGGTTTTCCACTGGATCAATAGATGGTCGTCTGGCCTGGAAGGTTCCATGCGCTTCTTCAGTGAGGGTCTGCAAGAGTGGTGGGTAAAGCTCATCTTGCTGATTTGCCTAGGAGCGATGATCGCGGCGGGGAAGGATACACGCAAAGGCGCGGTGTGTGCTTTGCTTTCTTGGCCGATCGCGGATTTGCTCACAAACATTCTTAAAAAGACGATCCCTTTACCCAGACCCTGTAACGACCCTGGTCTGGACGAGTTGATACTTCGGATCGGAAAGTCCGAGTCCGCCGGCACCGCAAGCGCACACAGCGCGAATATGTTGGCGGTAGCGATTTGCATGCTGATTGCCCTTCGTTGGGGCGGGATTCCCTGGCTGATTCTTGCCATTTTGGTTGCTCTCAGCAGGATCTATAACGGTGTCCATTATCCCTATCAAGTGATCTTGGGCTGGATCTGTGGGGCATTTGCAGCCGTACTGATTTGTGTGCTCTATGACTTCTTTGGCAAACGAAGAGCAGCGAAGAGGGAAGCGAATGAAACGAAATCCAGCGACTAATGCCTTTTTGATTGCGGTGATGGCGTCTATTGTCTTGCCATTCATCCCGATCGTGCGCGGCATTTTGCTCCCTTTCGATTATCTCAATACTCACCTACACGAGATGTTCCACGCGTTGGCGGCTGTTCTCACCGGGGGAAGCGTTGACAAAATCCTTGTGTTCCGAAACTCAGAGGGTCTAACGGTGACCTACGGCGGCTTCGTACCGTTGATATACTCCGCTGGCTACATCGGAGCTTCACTTTTTGGAGCGTTCATGGTTCGGTCTTCGATTCACGAAAAGCCTGCTCGTAAATGGTGCCAAATCCTAGGAATTGTCACTTTGCTTGTGAATGTTGCTTGGGTTCGAGGTGATGCAATTGGCTGGCCGATTGGGATCTTCTGGGGTGTCTTTCTAATGATTCTGGCTGCCAAGCTGCAGGCAAACGAGATTCTTCTTGTAGCTCAGTTTCTGGGTGTTCAGCAATGCATAAACGGGTTCAAGTCACTGCGAGACCTCTTGCTTCTAACCGGAGCAAGGGCCGAGAATACGGACGCGGCGCTGCTTGCCAAGGAGACTGGAATTCCAGCTGCCGGTTGGGCGCTGCTATGGACTGTATTGGGGATTTACGGTGTGGTGATGGCTGTTATTGGCCTCAATAAAGCTTCTAGCGCACCGAAACGGGTGAACTGAGATCGGTATGCCCTAGCGTTTTTTGGACTTCGCCGTCGATCCTAATTTGAAAGTGTCTGACCCGCTTATCTTTTTTTAGGGCTAACTTTAGCGTATCAATGAGTTCTCCCTCGCCCGAAGAGCCTAGAGTGTCGATTATGGCGGAGTTCATATCGACGGTGGCAATATGGTTTTCGATTTGCAATCCGACGACCCTGGCGATTTCGAACCCGGCATTCTTCACTGCTTGATTAAGATCTGCCTGAGTCACCCACATGTCAGCCCCTGAAGGCTTATTCATGTTTTCATTGCCTTGGTCACTCGAATGAGTTTTTGCGGTTCCGCCGCCTGGCGTCACATCTTGAACCGATACGGGAACTTCGTCCGACTGAAGCGACTGAGTTCGGTTGCCGTTTACATAGCTGGCAATGCCGACAAAGCTGGCACCCGCGACTGCGGCAGTGGCTAGGATTGTCCAAGGGAAGCTACGGCGAGACGTTTTCATTTTTGTCCAAAGAATAGTTTAAGTCCCTTGACGACACACTTTGCTATGCCCTCTCGGAATTGTTCGGTCAAAATGACCTTTCGGTCGTTGGGGTTGCGTACAAAGGCACATTCCATCAAGATGGCGGGCATTTTGGAGTTTCGCAACACCGAAAAGCCGCTATCTTGAGCAAACTTGTGGTCATCAACGGCACCAAGGTTTGGCAGTGGTCCTTCAGATTTAATGAACTCCTGAATACACTGAGCAAGATACTTGTCTGCGTCGCGACCACCATGATAGATCGACTTCGTTCCGCTCGGCGGCGTCTTTTTGGAGCCGGAATCATCGTAGTGGAAGGATAGAAAGATGTCTGCACTGTTGCGATTGGCAACTTCCGACCGGTAGATCAGATCGTCGGCTAAGCTCTCCCGGAAGTTGGTATCTGTCTCCCGCGTCATGATGACTTGGGCGCCCTCCGCTTCCAGTGCCCTCCTCACCGTTTTTGCCATCGCTAGGCTCAGTACCTTTTCGGTGTATTGACCGCTTCCTGTACCGGGGAACTTTCCGCCGTGACCCGCGTCAATTACAATAACTTTGCCCTTAAGGCTACCGTTCCCAGTGGGATGCACGAAAGTAAGTTTGAACCCCTCTGTGGAGGGTTCCATCACCGCGCCCATTCGCGCGGAAAGCTTAAAACTGAGTACGGTGAGTCCTGTGTCTTGTCGTAGTTGAACAGACTTGATATGCTTGCTCAGATCTTTTTCGACGTCGCCGAGTTTGGCATTCATCGTTGGCATCGCGATTTCGACAACGTCTCGTTCCGGGCGCCGCACTGTGGCGATACCTTTCCAGCCTGGCTTTGGAACGGTGATAAACAACTCAGTCGATAGTTCACTTTCGGTTCTTTTTTGAACCGCAAGGTCACCTGAGGGGGGCGTTGGTACTGGATCGACCTTAGGCGGGGCTACCTTGGGAGGGTCAGTTTTCACTGGATCCGTAGAGATTCGCTCGGCGGGATTAAAATCGATAACAATGTTCTGAGCATTTGCCAGTTGACCTTGGGGCAAAAGTGGAGTGAACGGCAAATCGAGCACAATTCTGACGTTATTGGGTCTGTACTGACTCACCTTGGCGGAGGAATCCAAATCGAGTTCGATGCTCGGTGATAGTCGAGCTCCCTCGAGATCGATAACGACCTTCGGGTCGTTTGTGCCCATCAGGGAAATCGTCGGTCTGATTTTGAGTCCAGCGCTGATCGAGATTTCACCAGACTTGACAGAAACTGACTTGATTGAGCTCACGACCTCAAGAGCGTCGTAACCGCCCGGCATCCAGGTAGAGGTGCCATCCATCTTTTGGATCAGATCTCGCAGCGCGATGCAAGTGCTCCCTTCAATTTGTCGGGTTGCGACCTGGAAGGTTTTGCCTTCGGCGGATATCTTCGCTCCAACTGCACTTGAGTTCGCAGACCAGCCGAGTTCTACGATGCGATCAAGTGGGATCATGAACTCTTCGCCCACACGGTATCCACGAAGTTGGACACCCAGGTAGGTATAGGTCACCGTTGCATTCCGCACTTGGGCGAAAGCTCCGGCACACAGCGCCATCCATAGCGCCAGGGCAGTGAGCACATTTTTCATCCTGGAACCGCCATTGTACAGCGTTTGTATCATTTTCCACAACCTCCAATATTGATTGTCGGCAGTCCTTCGGGTATCTTCATTGCTCCACCCGACCGGGAGGCATCCAGAGTATATACGCTCGGAGGGTATGCCGAAGTTCAGTAGAGGGTGCGAAAGGGCGGTTAGCTCAACGGTAGAGCGTCTCGTTTACACCGAGAGGGTTGGGGGTTCGAATCCCTCACCGCCCACCAAAATCCTTGCTATGTTTATGCACTCTTGCGGCCAGTAAGTCCGCTATCCAGCGCCCGAAGTGTTCGGCGGTTAGACGGGAATGAAGATTCGAGAAAAAAAATGGGATGTGAACCCTCCATTCACATCCCTAAAACACTAACCCCTTTCGTTGTTAAGTCTTATTTTTTCTAACCCTCCGGTGTAGCAGCCGGATCGCTGTCTTTAAGCGGCTTCGTCCTGAACTTGAACATCCGTGGCTTGTTCGGCACTGCTCATATCCCAGTTGTCGCAGTCCAGCCGTCGGCAGTAGATCATTCTCTGCTTGCCGGCCGTAGCGGTCTCGACATCCGCGATCTGTGCGAATCTGCATTGCAGGCACATTTCTGGTTCGAGAAGTTTGACAACCTTCATATTTCGTCGTGACATCCATATCACCCCGGCTTTCCTGGTTCGCGTCCGTGCGCACTTAGTCAGCTCACCTGGCAATTTCCCTACCTGGCAACAATGTTGCACGGTAGGTTTGCTGGGTTTGGGGTGAGTAGTGAGCGGTGAGTGGTTGAATTCTTTGCTGTTCACCGCTCCTGGCTCACCGTTCACAATACTTACATGCGCATCAACTACCGCGAGCGTGTCCGCCGGATGCGGGCTTTGAATCGTTGGGCGTGGTCCTCTTCGGAGTCCTTGCGGGAGGGGTATCACGAGCGGCCGCGTATGCCAATCGAACTTGTTGTTTGCCCTCTGGGAAAAGAGGTTAACCATGGTGGAATTCTGCGGTTGGCAGAAGCATTTATGTTGGAGCGGGTGACCTTCTCGAAGGAGTCGGATGGGGCAGAAGACTTTAGTGGTCACCGTGGAGCGGATCAGTGGCAACCTTGGGTCTGGGCTAACGAGTTTGAGGCGGTTTCTTTGGCGAAGGTGGCGGGGCGACAGTGCGTCGCTCTGACTCTCAACGAACGGGCTGTGGCGTTTGATACGTTTGACTACACTTGGCCCTGCACCCTGGTAGTCGGCTCCGAGATGATGGGGCTCCCTGGGCAGTTGGCGGATCAGTGCGATGGAATAGTGGCGATTCCGATGTTTGGGGTGATGGCATCTTTAAACGTTGCGACTGCGACGGGAATCGTGGTTCAACACATGGCGCGGTGCTATGCGGATGAGATGGGATTTCAGCCTTTGCGCGAAGAGTCGGCACGGTTGCTCAACCCGGACGGTAAACTCTCTTTTTAATGGCTGAAACAGTTCTCGTCCTTGGCTCCGGCCCGATTCGTATTGGACAGGGAATTGAATTTGACTATTCGTGCGTTCACTGCGTTTGGACTTTGCGTGACATGGGTTACAAGGCCATTCTGGTCAACAACAACCCCGAGACGGTTTCCACCGACTTTGACACGTCCAACGGGCTCTACTTCGAGCCTGTGACCCTTGAAGACGTTCTGGATGTTATCGCCCACGAAAAGCCGATCGGCGTCGTTTGCCAGTTTGGTGGTCAGACGGCCATTAACCTTGCTGAGGGGCTGGAAGGTCGGGGACAGAAGGTTTTGGGGACCTCACCGGAGGCTATTGCGGCGGCAGAGGACCGGGAGCAGTTTGACGCTTTGCTGGAGAAACTGGGCGTGAAACGGCCTCAGGGGCGGGCGGTTCGATCCTTGGCTGAAGCCCGAGAGGTCGTGGCTGAAGTCGGCTATCCCGTTTTGGTTCGCCCTTCGTTTGTGCTAGGCGGACGGGCGATGGAGATCGTCTTCTCAGAGTCTCAGCTGGAGGGGTTCTATAACGAAGCGGAAGCCGCCAACCCTGGTCAACCGGTTCTGGTTGATAAGTATCTGCTCGGAAAGGAAGCCGAGGTTGATCTCATTTCGGACGGAACTGACGTTCTTGTGCCGGGAATCATGGAGCACATTGAGCGAGCAGGTGTGCATAGTGGCGACTCAATGGCGATCTACCCGCCGGTATCCCTGTCGCAATCTGAGATTGATCAGATGGTGAAAATCGGAATTGGGGTTGCTCGCGAGCTTGGGGCTCGGGGCTTGGTCAATATTCAGTTCGTCATTGTTGATGGTGAAGCTTTCGTTCTTGAGGTCAACCCTCGGGGTTCGCGAACGGTTCCGTTTCTTAGCAAAGTGACGGGGATTCCGATGGTCGACGTTGCCACCCGGTGCATGATGGGTGAGTCCTTGGTTTCATTGGGTTACACAACTGGCTTGTGGTCGTTGGGGACGTCAGGCCGTCTTTACTCTGGTGAGAAGGGTGCAAAGTGGGCGCCGATCTTCCAGGGCGGAGTCTTGGACTCCGCACCAACCGGCCCATCGTCGGTCTACGCAGTAAAGGCTCCAGTCTTCTCTTTCCAGAAGCTTCGCAAGGTTGAGCCAATGCTTGGACCGGAGATGAAGTCGACAGGCGAGATTTTGGGAGTTGACTCGACTTACGAGGCGGCTCTCTACAAGGCGTTTGTCGCGGCGGGCGTCAACTTCAAGGGAGACGGCGCGGTCTGTTTGACCGTCCGCGATCAGGACAAGGATCAGGCGGTAGACATCGGTCGTCGATTGTTGGCAAACGGTCGCCGGGTGGTTGCCACTCCGGGAACAGCTTCCTACTTGGCTTCGCATGGTGTTGATTGTGAAGTTGTACAAAAGATCCAGGCGGGATCGCCCAATCTTTTGGAACTAATCCAGTCCGGCGGGGTTTCGATGATGCTGAACACGGCTTCGCTCACCGAGACGAGCGAGAGTGAGGCGGCCCAGATTCGCCGTGCTTGTATCGAGACCGGTGTTCCTTGTGTCACTTCTATTGATACGGCGTCGGCGTTGGTCCGTGCGCTGGAGATTTACGACGATCCGAGTCAGAGCACTTGCAAGCGCCTAGACGAGTATTTCACTTTGGCTTGAGACCTGTCTCTGTTCGAGGATCACTAATTGATGCCTCGGGATCGTTCATCCTGAAGCACTCGAAAGCGAAGGTCGCTATTCGTCCTTTAGGGATTGGACTTCGTTAAGGGCTCGGACGAGGCTGTGGCTGTCGAAGTTGAGCGCGTCCATTGCGAGAGAAGCAGATTCTTCGCTTGACCCGGAGTCACTTGGGTGGGAAAGGGATGTTCTTATGCTCCAGATCTTTTGAAGGATGAGTGCTCTCGTCGCGTGAATGAGTTCTTCTTTCGTTTCAGCTTGCTCGGCAAACTTGCTTCTTTCTTGGGCGTACCGAAGAGTCTCGGCATAGACTTCTCCAAGTGCGGTCCCCGCCGTTTCAGCCACCTTTGATTGAAGCGTTGCGAGTTCAGACTGGCTTTCTAAGTGCGAGGTGGAGGATACGGCCCCGAGCTGCTGTTGAAGGGCATAGTCTTGTTCAAGCAGGCGGTTGAGAATGCTGAGGATCTCGACTCTCTGCGAATGTTCGAGGCTTACGTTCGCAAGCGTACCGGTGGCTTCTAAGTAGGCCCTATCGGCACCATCGAGGCGGAGGTAGGGAAGCAGTTTTTCCAGTTCGCCCGGGCGAATCACGTTCATCGTTGAGCCCACCACCCAGGCGTATCCGGCGTAAGTCAGAAGGGAAGAGACAACGGCACCGGTAATGCCGAAGGCGAGGGTTGAGGCACCCATGATGACTAGCATCCCCACGATGAGCAGTCCGAACAACAGCCAAAACTCTTTGAACCAGGCTGAGCCGTAAACGTTCAGCATCGTCTTCAGCTCATTGTCTTTGAGAACTCCTTTCTGGCGAGAGACCATGACGGTCCAGCTGCGTCGTAACGCGAGAAGTTCGCGGACAACGCGAGGGTTCAAGCAGTTGTAAGGGATGTTTTTATGGCCGGGTCGGAAGACGAGCCGGAACGGAAACAGCGCGCGCTCTAACAGGGATGGGCCCTTGAGTCCTGGAATTTGGCCAGGCTGATCCGCGCGATTCATCTATGTTCGGTACGGATCGAAGCTCAATTTCGTTCCAGCGTTTTGCTCAGTATCTCTGTTCAGCACGCGTCCAGCCTTTGTCCCGTAGGGAACTTGTCATAATCTAGCCATGATTCGGGTTGGGTTTGTTGGGGCAGGGCGGTTGGGTCGGGTTCATGCTCGGCATTTGATGCGGTTGCCCGAGGTTTCGGTAGGGGCGTTTGATGTTATTCAGGCCTCAGCCGAGTCGTTTGCTTCGGAAGTTGGGGGTTCATCGTTTTCTTCCTTTGATGAGCTTTTAGAGAATAGCGATGCGGTGGCAGTGGTAACTCCGAGCGACCTGCACGCGGATTACGCGGTCGCGGCGCTTAACGCTGGGAAGCACGTGTTTATTGAGAAGCCAGTGACCTTGTCAACAGCGGAGGCTCTGCCGATTTCTGTTGCTGCTTCGGCGGGGCCTGAGTTGGTTTGTACTGTTGGGCAGGTTCTGCGGTGGTTTCCGATGTACCGCCGCGCTCATGAGCTTGTGAAAGCGGGCGAGATTGGGCTTCCGGCGGCCTTTCGGATGTCGCGCGGTGGCGGCTTACCCGGAGCGGGACGGGCCTGGTTTGAGGATCATTCAAAGTCGGGCGGAGTGTTTATCGACCTTGGAGTCCACGATTTTGACTATCTTCTCTGGACGTTTGGGCCGGTCACGGAGGTTGTTGCTAGGTCAGTGGGGGCAAAGACTGGTTCTGGAGTGGACTACGGGCTGGCGACTTTGACTTTTGCCAATGGGGCTGTGGGTCACGTCGAATCGACCTGGATGGATGCCGAAGATCCCGGGATGTCTTTCGAGTTCTGTGGTTCCGCCGGAATGCTTGAGTGGAACTCGCGCACTTCTGGTACGGTCAAGGGAATGGGTCGCGTTGACGGGCACTTTATGCCCGACGATGATCCGTTCTTCGGACAAATGAAGGAGTTTGTGACCGCGATCCGAGAAGGACGTCCGGCGGCGGTTTCTCTGGCGGACGGCGTTGCGGCTTTGCGGGTTGCGGAGGCGGCACTGGAAAGCGCGCGATCGGGGTTGCGGGTTTCGCTTTAGATGTTTCGGTGAATCCCGCACCCCCTTGGGTTCAACCGTAGTCTCACAGACGCCCAAGTCGAGGGAGTGGTTTGAGCTTGCGTTCATAATAGAGTGGTGGTTTCCCAAGAGGTTTCGCAGGCAATCGTTGAGGCTGTTCGCGGCTCGTTGTTGACGGGCTTTGAGTTGCGGCTGTTCGCGATGCAACAACTCGACACTTTGGATACCTACAACTGGAGCGGCATCTACCGGCTCGAAGAGGACACCCTAGTTTTGGACGCCTATGTTGGCGCGGAGACAGATCACACGCACATTCCAGTTGGGCGCGGGGTTTGTGGGACGGCCGTGGCCGAAGATGCAAACCAGGTCATTGACGACGTTAGAGAACTCAGCAACTATCTAGCTTGCTCAACGCAGACGCGGTCGGAGATCGTGGTTTTGATCCGAAGTGGATCGGAAATCCTGGGTCAGATTGATATTGATGGGCATACCGTCGGGGCATTTGATGCCTCCGATGAGGCAATGCTGGAATCGCTGGGTGAGATTTTGGCGGAGAGGTGGGATTGAACCGATTTGATGTGATCGTAGTCGGCGCGGGGCACGCGGGAATTGAGGCGGCACTTGCCTCGGCTCGAATGGGACTGCATACGGCTTGTATCACGATGCGTAAGGATCGGATTGGACACTTGCCCTGCAATTGTTCCATCGGCGGTCCAGCGAAGGGGCATATTGCTCGTGAGGTCGATGCGTTAGGTGGGCAGATGGGCGTTACGACCGACTTTGCTTTAACGCATATCCGACGTGTGGGAACCGGGAAGGGCCCGGCGGTGCAGACCCTGCGGGCGCACGTTTGTAAGGACCTGTATCCAATTCTGATGCAGGGGGTTTTTGGTCGTCAAGCCGGCTTGACGGTTATTGAGGCGGCAGTGGAGCGGGTACTGTGGACCGATCTTGGCGTCAAGGGCGTCGAGCTAGCGGATGGTTCGGTGATCGAAGCACGTTCGGTTGTTTTGACGACAGGCACGTTCCTGAATGGTTTGTGTCACGAAGGAAAGAAGCAAACGATAGCCGCCCGGCATGGGGACGCGGCGGCAGTTGGTTTGTCCGCCTCTCTGAGTTCGCTTGGTGTTCGGTTGCGCAGGTTTAAAACAGGCACCACCCCTCGAATTGCGTTGTCCTCGATTGACTTTTCCAAGACCGAGGTCATGGAGAGCGAAGAGGATGCAGGGGCCATGAGCTTTTTGCACGATCGTTCGTTCCCCGAGCGGCCGCTCTTGCCTTGTTGGCAGACCCACACCAATCTTCGTACCCATGAAGTGATCCAGGACAACCTTCAGGAAAGCGCAATGTTCAGCGGAAAAATCGAGGGAGTCGGTCCTCGATATTGTCCAAGTATTGAGGACAAGATCGTTCGGTTTGCGGACAAGGATTCGCACCCGGTCTTTCTTGAGCAAGAGACTTGGAGCGGTGAGGACGTTTACGTTCAGGGGGTCTCGACTTCGCTCTCAGCTTGGGTTCAAGAAGAACTTCTCAAGACCATGCGGGGGCTTGAAAACATGGTGATGCTCCGACCAGGATACGCGGTTGAGTACGACATGGCGGACCCGCTGCAGCTCACCCCACAGTTGATGTCAAAACTGTGTCCAGGTCTGTTTTTAGCTGGGCAGTTGAACGGTACAAGTGGATATGAAGAGGCCGCCGGACAAGGAATCGTTGCAGGAATTAACGCTGCGCGGTGGGCGCGCGATGATGAGCCTGTCGAGTTTTCTCGGACGAACAGCTTCATTGGAGTGATGGTTGACGATCTCACCACGAAAGGGGTCGAGGACCCGTATCGAATGTTGACGGCGAGGGCAGAACATCGTCTTCTACTAAGGCACGATAATGCGGATGAGAGGCTGACTCCGTTGAGCAGAAGCGTTGGACTGTGTGATGATCCTCGTTGGGAGCGGTTCAACCGCAAGCAGGAAATCATACAACGAGGGCTCTTTGCTTTGGAATCCAATTATGTTTCGATTGCAGATGAGGATGTCTTTGGTGAGCTCGGGTTGAATGCTTCCAAGCAGAAGACTTCGCTGTTTGATTTGATGCGAAGACCTGAAATTAGGCTAGAAAAGGTGGAGGAGATTGCCTCAAAAATGGGAATCGAACTCGGAATTCCTACCAGCGGAGAGGCGAGAGATCAAATCGAGTTACAGGCTCTCTACAGCGGCTATGTCGTTCAGCAGAAGCGAATGGCCGAGAAGGCACAGAAGCTGGATGAACTTCGGATTCCGAATGATTGGGATTACGAGTCGGTGAACAGTTTGAGCTTTGAAAGTAAAGAGAAGCTCAGCAGGATTCGCCCCACGACAGTGGGGCAAGCCTCGCGGATCCCAGGGGTGAGGCCGACGGATATTGCGTTGCTAATTGGATATCTGAAGGGTCGAGTCGGGGGTCGGGCTTGAGGGGCTGGAAGCTATTCGGAGTTCTGTACGGTTCGATGGCGGGACTTGGACTGCTCATTGCGGTTTTTGCTCGCTTTTCTCCCCAAGGTCGCTACGTTCTGAAACTGGTGCGGCCAGGCGAAATTTTATTGTCGGGTGTATTGCTGGCCCTTGTTGTCGGTGGTTTCGTTTATCTCAACAAGCTAATGGACGAGGAGCAAGCACGGCGCGGTCAATGACTTACGATCAGGCTGTTCAATGCATCGCAAGCCTGTCTCCTCGCGGTTGGAGGCTGGGACTGGACCGCATGGAAGAGTTTGCTCGGCGGGCTTCGCTGCTTCCTTCTGAGCAAAAGTTCATTCATGTTGCCGGAACAAATGGTAAGGGTTCGACGACGGCGATGATTCAGAGCGCTTTGGTGGAGCAGGGAATATCGACAGGTGCCTTCTTTAGCCCCTACGTTGTCGATCCGAGAGAGCGGATTCAGGTCGGCCGAGATTACATTTCGGAGAGCCTACTTGCTGAAATCACTGAGTTCTTGAAGCCCATCGGAGAAAGCCTGAGTGAGACAGAGTTTGGCGGAGTAACAGAGTTTGAATTCAAGACCGCACTTGGGCTCGAGTGCTGGAAGCGAAACGGGTGCGAATTTGTCGCATTGGAGGTCGGATTGGGAGGGCGGTTGGATGCCACCAATATCATTGACCCTGCTTGCTCGGCGATTGTTAGCATCGGTCTCGATCATGTGAGCATTCTGGGGAACACGGTTGAAGAGATCGCCTTCGAGAAGGCAGGGGTTCTCAAGCCAGGAAAGCCTGCCGTGATCGGCGAAATGGATCCAGGTCCGCTTCGGGTGATCGAGAAGCAGGCGGCGGAGGTTGGGGCTGATATTTGGAGGGTAGGAATCGAAGTCAACTACAAAGTCAATCCAAGCGGGACGGTTACCATTGAAACTCCGACTTCACGAATTGAGCTTGAGCCCAGCCTTTTTGGGGCAGTTCAACAGCATAATGCCGCAGTTGCCTACGCTGCAATCGAGCTTGGTGGTGCCCTGCGAGACACTGAAGCAGTTCAGCGAGGGTTTGCAACTGCAGCAATTCCTGGTCGTTACCAGCGGTTGGAGTATCGGAATTCGGAGTGGGTGTTTGACGGTGCACACAATCCGGATTCGGCGAAAGTGCTCGCTGCAATGCTGGCACAGGACGGTAAGCGGGACTTGATCTGTGTCACCGGAATGCTTCAGGGGCATGATCCGGAGCAGTTTTATCCAAGGATCGCTCCCTTCGCCAAGGAGTTCTGGGTTGTCCCAGTTGATAACCCCCGTTCGATGACTCCTAACGAGCTTTCGATTACGATTCAAAAGCTAGGGCTTCAGACCAGAACCTTTGACAGCACGGTCGCCGCCATAAAGGCGGCTGACCACGCTGAGGGTACGGAGGGGTATCTCGTTTCGGGGAGTTTTTATGCAGTTGGTGAAATCATGCGGCTGCTTCGATCGGCTCAGTAGTCTCGCCTGCGATCTTGACTTCCAGGACGAGATCTCGAATCTCTGGACGCTGACGCAAGATCTTTGTGACGAGACCCATCTCTGCTGCTATGTCAAAAAAGGTGGCGTTTGGCATTGCTTTGACTTCGCCTCGCATATAGAGCACACCGTGCATAACATAAAGGTCGGAGCGAGAAATGTCTATTCCGCGCCTCGCAAACTCTGCTCGTGCGATCCGCTGTCCCCGAAAATCGTTCTGATCTACCATGACACCTTTGGTTTTCCTCATGAGCTGACTTTCCCGACCTAGTAAAGGCTGTAGCTGGTAAACGAAACTGGTAATCCCTGCAGCGGAAGGGGCTTCTGGGGGAGCGTGCTGGTCTTCTTCGGTCCGGTCGCATTTAGGTTCAAACAGCCAATACTTTGACGGGGAACATGGTGTGGTTCTTGGCAGGACCATAAAATGTTCGTTAACCCAGCAGTTTCGAAGATTGTTTGTTGCTTCTTTTTGCGCACAGCAATCGTCAAACAAGAATAGCAAGATGAAACGTGTGTTGATACGGAGGGGGGTGAGCGTTCCGCCACAGATGTGGCGGGATACGGCTATACGCCGAATCTCCCGCGCCGCCGCCCGAATCAACACAGCCCAGCACATTGCGTGACTGGGCTGTGTGCGTTTTGGCTTGTTAAAAGTGAATTAAGATGGCAGTGCAAGAAGTATTAGTTTTGAATAGCAACTATGAGCCGCTCAATGTGTGCCACGCCCGTAGGGCGATGGCTTTGTTGATGCTGGGCAAGGCGGATGTTTTAGTTCAGCGGGACGAGCCGATCTATACAACGCATGGTGAGATCGATTCGCCGGCAGTTTTACGGATGAAGTATTTGGTGCGTCGTCCGCATCCGCAGTTGCGGTTGTCGCGACATGCAGTGTTGGCTCGGGATAACCATATCTGTCAGTACTGTGGCGTTAAGGCGAAAGAGATGACGATTGACCACGTGGTTCCTCGTTGGGCAGGCGGTCCGCACACTTGGGATAACTTGGTGGCTTGTTGCCGCCGATGCAATTTGAAGAAGGCAGATAAGACTCCTCAACAAGCAAACATGAAACTGGCTCGGAAGCCCAAGCGACCTTCGTTTGTTCCCTATCTTTCTTTGCCAACCTACATGAAGGCTCAGGGAAGAGATGAATGGCGGGATTTCTTGCCATATTTCCCGGAACTCCAGTCTTTGCCATTAGCTAGCTAAATGCTTCTCCATGGGGCGGGGTTGCTCGGCGGGGGTAAAATCTCTAACTTAGACTTAGGTGATCCCCACGGACGGGTCGGATCTAGCTCATGGACGCATTATTGATTAAGGGTGGGAAACGGCTCTCAGGAGTCATCGAGGTTGCAGGAAGCAAGAACATCGCGTTAGCAGTACTTTCTGCGGTTCCGTTGGCTCAGACTCCGGTTCTGCTGAAGAACGTCCCGGTAATCAGCGATACCCAAATCAAGGTTCAGCTGTTAGAGGCGTTTGGAGCTAAAGCAGAATGGAGGGGAAGTGACCTCCGGCTTGACTGTTCTGATCTGCACTCAGCTGAACCAGATGAGGATATGGTTCGTCTGATTCGAACTTCCTTTTACATGCTTGGGCCATTGGTGGCGCGGGTTGGGTCGTTGAGAATGGCGGCTCCAGGCGGATGTAAGATCGGGGCTCGACCAGTGGACCTCCACCTGAAAGGACTTCACGCATTGGGTGCCAAGATCGAGCTGAACGGCGGAGTTTACGAGGCTTCCGCAGGAGTCCTCCAAGGTGCTGAGGTCTATTTGGACATGCCAAGCGCCGGAGCAACGCAACATATCATGTGCGCGGCGAGCATGGCTCATGGTACGACCATCATCCAGAACGCGGCGATGGAGCCAGAGATTGTTGCGCTCGCGGAATTTTTGATTTCACTCGGAGCGAAGATTTCGGGTCAAGGCTCTTCAATGATCACCGTCGAAGGAGTCGAGCAACTCCGGGGTTCGGAATATAAGATTCCTGCGGACCGAATCCAGGCAGGTACCTTCCTCATCGCGGGAGCGATGACTGGCGGACATGTGACGGTCAGAGAGATTAATGCCGACGATCAGACGGCAGTTGTCAATAAGTTGCGAGAGGCCGGGGCAGAAGTCGAGACAACGGAGACTTCGGTCACGGTTAACGCCCCCAATAGACTAAAAGGGGTCAATATAAAAACCATGCCCCATCCAGGATTTCCGACGGATGTGCAACAGCCGATGGCGGCGGCACTTTGTGTTGCTAAAGGGACTTCAGTGGTGGAGGAAACTATCTATGAATCACGCACCGGGCACCTACCAGAACTGAGCCGAATGGGAGCAAATATTCGGCAGGAAGGGAGATCGGCTTTTATTGTCGGAGTCGACAAACTTCGGGGAGCAAAAGTTCAGGCGAGTGATCTCAGAGCCGGAGCGGCATTGTGCTTGGCGGGGCTTGTAGCCGAGGGAGAAACCCTCGTGCAGAACATTCATTGGATTGATCGAGGATACGATTCGATTGAGCGAAAGTTGACCGAGTTAGGCGCGGAAGCTTCGCGGGTTCAAGAGGGTTAGAGCAGGTAACCTGAGGCTAAGTTGAGATTTGTCCCCCAGTTAGGAATCGACCTCGGAACCGCAAACCTTTTGGTATACCGGCGCGGAAAGGGGATTGTCCTATCCGAACCAACCGTTGTGGCAGAGAGCATCACAACGGGCAAAATTTTAGCCGTCGGAAACGACGCGCGGGAGATGCTGGGGCGCACTCCAAGCAATATTCGAGCCGTACGTCCGATGAAAGATGGCGTGATCGCGGATTATACAATTACGCTGAAGATGCTCGAGCATGTGATTCAAAAGACTTGCGGCACAAGACTGCCATTTCGATTTGCTCCCACAACGCTTATCTGTGTTCCGGCAGCAGTCACAAATGTTGAGCGCCGCGCCGTCATCAAGGCTGCAAAGGAAGCTGGGGCAGGGATCGCGATGACGGTTGAAGAGCCGTTTGTCGCGGCGCTCGGGGCTGGTCTCCCGATCAATGCGCCGGGCGGGAATATGGTCGTTGACATCGGTGGAGGAACCACGGATATCGCCATCCTCTCGCTGGGCGGAATTGTTATCTCATCCAGCATCCGCGTCGCAGGTAACAAAATGGATGAGGCGATCATTCGACATGTGCGAAACGCATACAATTTGATGATTGGAGACATGACAGCCGAAGAAATCAAGATCAAACTTGGTACGGCTTATCCAGCAAGTCAGGAGGCGAGGATGGAGGTTAGGGGGCGTGACATGATTCACGGTTTGCCTAAAACCATTGAGATTTCGTCGATCGAGATTCGAGAGGCATTGAATGAGCCAGTTCGGCAGATCGCTGAGAAGCTTTGCCAGGTGCTTGAGGAGACTCCTCCTGAGCTAGCAAGTGACGTGATTGAACGCGGGATTACACTCACGGGTGGAGGCGCGTTGCTTCGAGGATTGGATCGATACTTACAGGACGTAACACAAGTGGACGTCAGGGTCGCCGAGAATGCTCTCACGTGTGTTGCTACGGGAACCGGCATGGCGATTGAGGATTTGGATAACATACGCAATAGTGGGGCTTTGACTTCCTTATGAAAAAACTGATTGTTCTGCTCGCCATTATTGCTTCGATAGGGGGCAGCGCTCAGGACATCTCTGAGTTTAAGAAGCCAACTCCAAAGGCCGTCAAATCGACAACGGCTCCGGTGACTCGCTCAGAAGCGCGTAAAGTGTTGGACCGAGCTTGGACGGTTTTGGCAAAGGGGCTCAAGTTGCCATCGGTCTCTCCGGTGTTGCTCGTCGGGGGTGGTGAACCCGTCACTAAGAACGAAATCTTAACGGAGTTTGCTCGTTTGGCGAATGCCAGTGCAAAGCAGTTCAAGCGCAGCCCACGACCGACCAGTTTTGATGCGACGAGACTGAGAAAGGATTGCGACGCAACTCAGCTCAAGTTCCTCGTTTCCAAGGGACTTGTGATGCCGCTCGGACCGTTAGTGACAGGAAAGAATGGCCCAATGTCGACGGCAGAATTTGGCGATGCCGTCGGGGTTTTGGTGACTAGACTGGCAGATCTTTGCCATCTGCCAAGCACTCAGTATTCTCCCAACTTAATGCCTGGTTAGACTCTCAACCACACCTGCATATAGCTCTTTCCACTCCCGTTCCACTCGCGGTAGGGGATGAGTTTAAGTGCTGTTTGAACTAGCTTCGGCTCCTGGTCATATTCGTAAAGAGGGCCGTCGTCGTCCGATTGCCTTAGGGCTTGAACTTCAAGTGTTGGGGCGCCGCCCTTAGAACGGGCGGAGCCGAGTTGGATTTCTTCGCTGAGGTCTAAGTTGATGCGTTGTGGCGCATCGCTTTCTGAGAGACTCTCTGCGCAGTATATTGTCGGTCCGTATTGGATTGCGACTCGCCCAAGGTTTTCAAGCACCTTAGGGTGTGAGGAGAGAATTCTTGGTTCCATCTCGAACTCCACCGCAAGAGTTCGCTCGCCTTCCCACACTTCATCAAAAACTGCAAAGCCTTCTTCGTATTCTGCGGGTTGGGCACCGGGAAGCGTGGTGGTGACTTCTTCGGCCCAGTCGGGAATTCTCAACGCGAGTCGGTATCGGGTGGGCTTCATAGCCTTAACTTTGATCTCAGCTTCGCCCTTATGGGGATATTGTGTTTTGATGCTGACCTCAAGACCGTTGGCTAATATGAACTCGCAATCGAGAGGGAAGCCAATGTAGAGGGTCTTGGTGTCAGCTTGAATCGCGTAGTCTGTGATTGATGCGATGAGCCTAGCGAGGTTCGGCGGGCAACAGGCACATCCGAACCAAGGCTGTCGTTCGGTGTTGCCACGGCTTTCCAGCGGATTGTCGTAGAAGTAGCTGGTGGTATCAAGTGACGTTCCGCTTAAGATGCCATTGAAAATCACCTTTTCTAGAACATCAATAGCGTCGGTCGAGGGGTTCGACTCAAATGATCGGCGCGCCCACATCGCCAATGCGATTCCGGCGCAGGTTTCGGCATAAGCGTTAAGATTGGGAAGATCGTAATCAGCAGTAAATCCTTCGCCGTCGCCGGTCGACCCGATTCCTCCAGTGACGTACATTCGCTTTTCAGTTAGATTCGCCCAAATTCGGTCGAGTGCGCTCTGTAGGTTCTCATCCTTGCGGCGAGCAGCGGAGAGTTGGGCGGCGGAGTAGAGATAGGCTGCACGGACAGAGTGTCCAACAATCGTGTCTTGTTCGCGAATCGGTTTGTCGTCTTGGAGGTACTCACCGTAGTACTTGCCCCCCTTCCACTCGCAGCATCGATCAAGGTCGACGATGCAGTTCTCGGAGGGGTTGTTGAACTCTTCTTCGAAGGGAGACGGGCGCTGGCCCCGGCAATCGATCATCCAATCGGCAAGTTCGGCGTACTTCTTCTGACCAGTTTCTTGCCAAAGTCGGTAGAGGGCGACTTCAATTTCTGGGTGACCGCATGATCCAACTCGCTTTTCTGGGCCAAAAGTGTTGGTGATGCACTCAACGGCTTTGAGAGCTACGGTCATCAGCCGGGAGTCGCCCAATTGGTTGAGGGCGATGCACGCTTCGATGAGGTGGCCAAGGCAGTACATCTCGTGCATGTGGACGAGGTTGCGCCATTTCCAATCAGGCTTGTTAAGCTGGATGAGTGTAAAAAGGTAGCCATCCTGGGCCTGAGCTGCAATGATCGCATGAACGGCTTGTTCTATCGCGGCCTCTACAGCTGCATTAGGATTTAGAACCTGGGAGTAGGCGGCAGCTTCCAACCATTTGTAAACGTCACTGTCGTTGAATCGATACCCTTGATGGGTTTCAGATTTGACGTCGGCTACGTCAAGGAAGTTCTGGAGACGACCAGTTTCGACGATTTGGTTCCACTGATGGATTAACCCTTTAGACGCCAGTGCAGTCTGGTACTGCCCCCAAAATCCTCCGACGGAACGGAACTGCTTGAGGGGAAGGCTTGAAGGCATGCTGATAACAGATTACCGCGCACTGAGGCCATCAGATCTGCTATGATAATTATCATAAACCTTGAGGTTCGATAGTGATCAATGCCACCTAAAAAGCAAACTTCGAAGCGAATCACCTTGCATGACGTTGCGGCGGTAGCAGGTGTGTCAATTCAAACAGTTTCGCACGTGATGACTGGCAACCCAACGGTCAAGCTACCGGAATCGACGCGGCAAAAGGTTCGTGATGCTGCCAAAGAGGTGGGATATTCACCGAATCGACACGCTCAAGCGATTCGTAGCGGCAAGACCAACGTGATTGCGATATGGATGCCCGTTGACCGCCCCATTGTGAGCTACATCCGGATGCTACAACTGATTTCCCGAGAGGCGAAGCGTACTGGTTACGAACTGATGATTGTTCCACTGGATCGAGAGTCTGGTCTTTCGGATCAGGCGGTGGCACCCAACATGTGGCCAGTTGATGGAATTCTCGCGATGGACTCTGGAGCTGCGGTCGAGCGGTATCGCGAAACGGCAGAAGGAAAAACAACCCCGGTGGTAGTGATTGGGTACGAGTTGGTCGATAACGGCGATGCGGTGGCTTGGAACGTGACTGACTCGGTTCAAATGGCAACCAAGAGACTGATAGATTCTGGGTGCCAAAACGTTGTTTACATCACGATGGACTGGCAAGTGCGAGACTTCCCATATGAGCGCCGCCGGGCCGGATACACAGCGGCCATGCAAGGAGCTGGCTTACACACCCGATTCGTGATCGTTGAAGAGGAGTCGCGGATTGGAGCATCCAAGGCGGTAAGCGAGTATGTTGCCGCATCTGGGGTTCCAGATGCCTTCGTCGCGATGACTGATATGCTGGCGATGGGCGCAGTCAGAGCCGTTAGCGCCGCCGGAAAACGAGTTCCTGAGGACTGTCAAGTCATGGGATACGGATCTCATCCGGACGCTGAGGACTTTGAGATCGCCATCTCGACTTTGAGATCGCCGATCGGAGAGGTGATCCCGCGTGCTTGGGAGCGGCTGATAGAGCGAATCGCTAATCCAAATCTTCCAAGCGCACTTGAGACTTTTGAAATGGAGTTTGTGCAACGCCAGTCAACTCGGTGAGCTCGCATCCCTTTTAGATGATCCAAACAAAGAATCCCCCCATTTTCCCTCTGGGAAGTTGGGGGGAAATTAGCAGAGCTCAGAAGCCGCCGACGTTGAGCCGACCACCGGTGACACATTGAGTTCTAACCGAGGAGGTGGCAGTAGTTCTGGACAGGATCGCAGACTTGATTTGAGATGCAGTTGCCGCAGGATTGATCGCCTTGTAGAGCGCTGCCGCACCGGTGACGTGCGGAGTCGCCATTGACGTTCCGTTGTATGACGCGTACGCCGATGTGTTACCGGTGCCCGGGACAGTTGACCAGATTCCACTGCCAGGAGCAAAAAGATCAACCTGCGTTCGTCCGAAATTAGAGTAGCTAGCTCGAGCTCCGGTATTCGTCAAAGCACCAACTGCAATGACGTTTGCCATGGTGTAGTTGCTCGGGTAGTTAGCAACCGAATCGTTGTTTGATCCATTGTTGCCCGCGGCGGCTATGAATAGAATTCCCGCATTGTTTGCCCGAGTAATCGCATCGGCCAGTGCTTGGCTATATCCGCCTCCTCCCCACGAGTTGTTGGTTGCAACAATGTTGAGTCCGTGGCGCACTTTGAGGTCGGTGATGTAGTCAATCGCTTTAACCGCGTTTGCGGTCGTTCCCCCGGATGCTCCAAGAAACTTAGCGGAGATCATCTTGACGTTCCAGCAGACTCCGGCAACTCCAGTCCCGTTGCCACCAACTCCACCAACGGTGCCAGCAACGTGAGTGCCGTGGTCATCGGAAGTTCCATCGTAAACGGTGTTGTTTCCACCGGCAAAATCCCATCCTCGAGTGTCATCAACATATCCGTTGCCGTCGTTATCAACTCCGTCGGCGGGATCGTATGGGTTTAGCCAGAAGTTAGCCGCCAAATCAGCATGGTTGAACATGACACCTTCGTCGATGATTCCCACATAGACGTTGGCAGAGCCAGTCTTGTTGGCATTCCAAGCTGCCGCCGCGTTGCTACCGAATTGGTTTTTGAACAAAGGAGTCGCTGCTCCGTACATTCCCCAAAGGGTGCCGTTGGTATAGCGGGTGTCGTTGGAAACGACCTGAGTGCGGTATACCCAGTTCGGTTCGGCATACTCGATATCCCCGTTTGATCGAAGATCATCAATGGTGTTTTTGACGTCTCCGGCAATTCGTAAGACAACGGTGTTGGTGGCTGAGGTGGAGTTAAAGGAGGGAGCTGCCAGTGACGCACTGTTCATTGAGCCAACTCGATTCGCAATCGCTTGTCGTGCTCGTGGAGATGTGGACTCCTTGAACTTCACGATCACTTCACCTGGCATGAAGGTGGGACCGTTGAGGGGGCCGATTAATTTGGACTGCGCTAGGCCGCAGGCGGCGAGGCCAAGGACGATGCTTGCGGAGGTCAAGAATCTCAATTGCATGGAATTAACTTATTCCGCAACACTGCGGAATTGAAACATTTTCCCCCCTAAAGCTGGCACTTAATCGGTGATGATTCCAAAGACCTATCGTGGAACTCGTGTGCTCCATTTGATTTCTGCGCCGGCTTGCATGAGTAGCTCCGAAAGTTGGCCAGCGTGACCAGCCAAGTGACGCAAATTGAGGAGTTGGTGGTCTAACTTTGGAAGGTTAGGGTACCAACTGAATCCCGATTCCTGGCTGTCTAGATCGAGACGTTCCACCCAACCGGAGATACTGGCGTCGATGAAATCTAAATACTCGAGGAGCTGAGCCTTCGAGTAGGGTTCGACAATTGAGGGCTTTTCGGTTACCCAAAGGTCTGTGCAGTCGCGATGAAGCTCCCAGGGGACAAAGTCTTCTGCCGTCGGCATTGCATAACAATGAGTGAAATGGAGTGCATGGTAAACGATTCGCCAAAAGTTGCGCGGGTGCTCTCCGGCAATCCAGGTTTCGGCTGGGCATAGCTCAATTGTTTCACGAAGCATTGCTAGTGCAGCTCGGTATTGGCCCTTGAGGGCGCGTTTGATTGGCATTGTTCCTCAACATTACCCAGATATAATCCCTGATAATGATTTCAAGTCTCTTCGCATTCATCTTAGGCTCGGCACCAGCCGAGGTGCGAGGAACCTGGATGACGACCACCGCCAACGAAGCGATCAGCACCCCAGCACATACAGTGGCTTCGATGAAGAAGCTCCGGGAGATCGGGCTCAATACGGTGTACGTCGAGTGTTGGAAGAACGGATACACGGAGTTTCCATCAGAAGTGATGCGCAAGGCGACCGGAGTTCCGCTCAAAGTTTCAAATTCTCCGAGCGGGTCTGTTCAGCGAGACCTTTTGGACGAGACGCTGAATGCTGCGCATCGGAATGGGCTGATCTATATTGGATGGTTTGAGTACGGCTTCATGGCGGCTTGGAAGGATACGCAGAACGAACTTCGGGCGCGCAAGGATTGGCTGAGTCTCGATAAAAACGGCAATGAAGTAGCCAAAAACGGATTTGTCTGGATGAATCCGCTGCATCCGGATGCTCAGAAACTACTGCTTGGGATCGTGAAAGAGGCGATCAAGAAGTACGACCTAGATGGAATCCAGTTGGATGACCGAATCGTTTGGCCCTACATCGACATGGGTTATGATGAGTTCACGCAAAAGCTCTACGCTGCCGAACATGACGGCCAGCGTCCTCCGTTAGATCCTAAGGAACCCGAATGGGTGCGTTGGCGCACCGAGAAGGTTCAGGCGTTTTCAAAGCGGTTCGTTCGTGAGGTGAGAGAGGCGGCAGGCAAGGACTTTATTATCTCGCTTTCCCCAGGACCTCATCCCTGGGCGTTGGACAACTATTTGATTGACTGGCCAGCGTGGAGTCGATGGACGGACTCGCCAACTTGGGATGAGTATGTGCCTCAGGTGTACAGGATGAACTATCTCTCGTTCGAACGAGACTGGAAAGAGCAGGTCGGGTTCATGGGCACTCGTAACAAGGACTTGATCGCGGGGATCAGATTGGTGGGGGATGGTCCCGACCAGAAGGCGGAGGATGTTGCAAAGCACCCGTCACTGACTCGTCAGACTGGGAGTGGTGGGCACTGCTGGTGGTACAGCAAAGGCGTGTTGGAGAAGTTTACGAGCGAGATCGCATCGTTTTACGATGTTGCCACCAGTGGTCAGGCTCCGCATCCACGTTTTGGAGCAGATTGGCGACCAGCACCGATTGTGGCAGTTCCGGCTGGCAAGAAGGATTCTTGGAAAGGGAAGTTGGCACCTGGAAAGTGGCGAGTCATCGGCCGCTATGGGGATTCGTGGAAGACTCTTTCGACCCTCCAGGTCAAGGCCAGCCAAAACGTGGTCGTATCTGCAACGGGTGCTGAGGCGGTTGAGTTCCTCGTCAGTCGGCACTAGGTCGTTCGTAGCTGACGAATGCGAACTGGGTGCTATCGGGCGACCATGACGGGACGTTGATAGTGCCTTGTCCGCCAAAAAGGCTGATGAGTGGGCGGATCGAGCCGGTTTTCATATCTCGAAGGCGAAGTTGGACTTCTTGATTGGGTGGGTGTCCGATGACCGACTTGTCGTAGCTTAGAATCACCATCCATTTGCCGTCTGGAGAGATGTGTGGAAACCAATTCCCGAAGTCGTCGTTCGTGATCTGGGTGAGGTCAGAGCCGTTAGGTTTCATCCTCCAGATTTGCATGATGCCGGAGCGATCGCTGTTGAAGTAGATGTACTTTCCATCTGGCGAGTACTCAGGACCATCATCGAGTCCATCGCTCACTGTAAGCCGAGTTTCCTCGCCACCAGCAGCGAGAATGGTGAAGATTCCGTAGCGAAGGTTGCGTTGAGCACAATAAGTAAGTGTTTTGCCGTCGGGTGACCACCCGTGCCAGAACGATGGAGCGTTTGGGGTGATGAGCTTGGGTTTGCCGCCGCTGATTGGGAGCGTGTAGATGCGCGAAGACCCATCCTCGTGGGTCTGGTCGCTGATTACGATAGATTTGCCGTCAGGTGATACTCCGTGATCGTTGTTGCAGCGCACTGCAAAGCCGGTGTCTATGGGTGTTGGTGTGCCTCCTTTGGGGCTAATTCTGAAAAGCTGTCCTTTGGAGTTGTAGATGAGCCACTTCCCGTCGGGTGTCCAGTTAGGGGCTTCGATGTGCTCCTCGAAGGTGTGAACGATCTGCCTCCGCTCAGGTTGGCTGATGTTTAGGATTTCAAGGTAGCTCTTTTGCATGGGCTTCGGCTGGGTGAGGCTCAAGGCTATGGCGGTAACCCAAAGAGTCATGAATTTACATTACCGCGAGGTTCTATGGCGAAGTGCTGGAGAGATACTTGAAGTTGTGTTCAAGTATCGACAGCCGATTCAGATTGTCGTGGAATGCATCGTGTTCGCTTGCGTGCTAGGAATGGCGCTTGATCTGATTACGGCCAACGTGGCGGTCGAGTACTTTACCGTGCATCACCCACACGTGGTTGATTCCAAATCTCCGTGGGTCATGGCGCTGGTCTGGGGGATCGGGGCGTCTTGGTGGTTTGGCGCAATCGCCGGGGTCGTGCTTGCGGCTTTGAATCTGCGACGAAGTCAGCCGCTTTCCGCCTCAATAATTAGGGGTTGGATGTTCCGGGCATTTGTGATCTTGTGGCTTGTGATGATCGGGATTCTTGCCGTTTCTTACGTGGGAATCGGATTCCTGCCAATCGAACCCAAGGATGCGAAGTTTGAGAGCAACCGACGGATCATGTCGGTTGCATTTGCCCACATGACTGAGTACGTTCTAGGGGTGATTGCTCTGATTGTCGTTGGGCGAAAGGTGGTGCGACACCCTCTCACGCCAGTCTGACTCGGATATCACCAATTCCACTTGTCGTCGCCGGCGAGGGATTGGATGAAGTTGAGCTGGCCGGAGTGATACCAGTTGTGGAGGGCGACGAACCGGCAACGTGAGGCTCGGGTTGATTCACCGCGCTCGGTTTGAATTGTCCCGTTGAGCTCTTCTTCTGACATTGCCTCCACCCCACCGACAAACCGATCCCGAGAGGCAAGGAGTCCGGTGATCACAACATCCTTGGTCCCAAAGTCAGATGGGGCCGTAACCCAACCCTCGTATGGCCAGGCGGGTGGGACCTCGCCTCGAATGGTTGCCCCTACGTGATCGTTAACCTCGATGATTTCAAAAATGATGTCGGCGACCGTTCTGGCTTTGCCGCCCATGCACTTTGTGAAAAGCTCTTCAGGGAGGGCATTCAGGTCCTTCTCCAGCAGGGAGAATGAACCGTTTAGGTTTTCGAGAATTTCGCTTTTTGTCATGTTCGTTGGTGATTGTAGCGTCTAGACCTTCCCGAGTGCTCACGTCTCAATCATGCTGTTCGGATCTCAGCTGAATTGCTGACTAGTGATCCACAGGAAGCGTAGTCAAAGTTCGGCGTTCAGCGATGCGAGCACTCTATCTTCACAAGCGCGATTTCCGATTCTTCGATAACGAGGTGCTGAACTGGCTTAATGAGAATATGATCGAGTTTGCTCCCGTCTACATTTGGGAGCCTTCTCTGATGGCAACCTATGAGTTTGGCGATATGCATCAGTTTGCCGTTGCCCAGTCGCTCGATGGTGTTCGAGAGCGATATGCAAAGCAAGGCGTGCCCTTTATTGAGTGTGTCGGAGAAGTGGTTCGGACTTTAGACGAGCTTCATGAGGAGTTGGGCATCGATATCCTCATCTCGCACATGGAGCATGGAACGGAAGCGACGTTTCGTAGAGACATTTCGATCAAGGAGTGGTGTCAATCCGCTGGAGTGAGATGGATTGAATTGCCCGGTTCTACAGTTAAACGGGGATTGAAGAGTCGCGACGACCGGATCAAGGTTTGGAACGACCACATGGCAGCGAGGCTGAAACCCGTGCCAAAAGAGCTGATCGGAATGAAAGTTGATGGAGTGCTATCGAAGTGGCACGCTGACCAGATTTCCGAGTTTCGCTTCGAACTCAATCAAAAGCACCGTTTGCTGGACTTTGAAAGCCGACTTCAGCCAGTCACAGAGAAAGCAGCTCACGATACTCTCCAGGACTTTCTCAACGAGCGGAGCGTCAAGTACCGAGGCGGAATCTCGTCTCCGAACAGTGCGCTCACTCACGGTTCCCGTTTGTCTGTTCACTTGGCTTGGGGAACACTCTCAGTTCGCTGTGTTTACAAAACCGCCAAACAGAAGATGTTTGAGTTGCAGAACCCATTACCGGATGGCAAGCCTGATGCAGGTCAGCGTCGGCATTACCTCTCACTAAAGAGCTTTACCGCGAGGCTGCACTGGCGTGATCACTTCATCCAGCGTCTGGAGGATCAGCCCGACATGCCCGATCACGCTCTGAATCCTGCGTTCGAGAACATTGAATTCCTTCAAGACCAGGCACGACTTCATGCCTGGCTTGAGGGGCGAACCGGGGAACCAATGATTGATGCCTGCATGAGATGTTTGCAGGCAACAGGATTCATCAACTTTCGGATGCGGTCAATGTGCTTGTCGTATGGGGTCTACGGGCTACACCTCGACTGGCGAGCCTTGGGGAGAGCAATGGCAGAAGTGTTCTATGACTATGAGCCAGGCATTCACTGGTCGCAAGTCCAAATGCAGGCAGGAGTTGTGGGGATCAACACAATCCGTGTCTATTCGCCCGACAAGCAACTCTTGGATCAAGATCCGGACTGCAAGTTCGTAAAACACTGCATCCCGGAGTTATCGAAGTTCACTGCGGAAGAGATCAAGAACTATCGGAATCAGCTCTTCGATCTCGATCCGTACCCGTCTCCAATCGTGCCGTTCAAAGAGCAGTCGGCATCAATGAAGAAAGTGATCTACGGAATCAAGAACGGTCGAGAGAATAGAGAACTCAAGTCGGAAGTCTTCCGGAGACATGGCAGCCGAGTTTTCAGACCTAACCCCAACCGGAACGTTTGGCGAAACTCAAGTCCCGATTAACTCAATTGGTGCCCAGGAAAGGACTCGAACCTTCACGCTCTTGCGAACTCTGGCACCTGAAGCCAGCGCGTCTACCAATTTCGCCACCTGGGCACAGGCGGACACCAATTTTGGCATATGGCACGGAGGGATTGCTACCTGCGTGCCGTCCCACGGCTTAGTGCATGTCAGCGCAAGTCTTGCAGTACGTCTTGCCGTCTTTCACTACGGTGTCTGCGACCGCGACGTTGACAGAGCATGCTTCACACTTCTTCTGACCTTCGGTCGGAGGAGTGGTGTCAAGAGCTGGGGCGGAGGTCGTTGAAGCTGAAGAAGAACCGCATCCGACAAGACCGATCGACAAGACGAGGAAAGGAATAAAGAATTTCATGACTAAACTTCAGTATGAAACGAAGACTGGATTAGTTTCAAGGATGTTATGGCTTGACAATTGTTTTGTCCACAACCCTCTCTACACCCTTCGTTTCGCGAACTAGTTCAAGGATCAGTTTTTTAGCCTTGATCGTTGGAATTGTGCCAGTGAGCGTGATGGTTCCAGCTTCAGATTCGACTGACAACGTGCTTGTGTCCACCCCCTTTCGAAGATTCAGAACGGTGTTCACTTTGGCGGCCAGGCCGGCGTTTCCGAGGGACCGAGTCGAGCTTTCGGCGAGCTTGGTGGCGTCTTTCTTGAGGTCTGCTTGGTCGGAGGCATTACATCCGACCACGCTGAGCAATGACAGCAGCAAGAAGTATCTCATGCTCGTTTAAAGAATCGCTTATTGGCTACGGTTCCCGGTTCTCGCTTTCCGCGGACTTCAATGGTTACGGCCGTTCCTTGCTTGACATCGGCGCGCAGGAAGGCAAAGGCGATTCCAGTATCGAGGAGTGGGGAAACAACTCCGCTTGAGACTTCACCAATTTCTTCCTCGCCAAGGTAGACCTTCATTCCGGGCGCAATCAGACGCTTGGCCTCGAGCTTGATCCCCTGAAGCTTCGTGCTCGTTCCTTCTTCTCGAGCCTTGTTGATGACATCGGAGCCGTTAAATGTTTTGGTTTTGCTGATCACCCAACCGAGTCCAGCAGCGATTGGAGACAGTTTGTCGGTGAGCTCATGTCCGTATAGGGGCAGTCCGGCTTCGACGCGAAGAGTGTCTCGGGAGCCAAGACCGCAGGCTGTAACGCCGGCGGTGAGGAGCGCATTCCACACCGTCTCTGCTTCATCTTTGCCGTAGATCAGCTCGAAGCCATCTTCGCCCGTATAGCCACTGCATGCCGCGAAGGTGTCGACTCCGGCAACTTTGCACTTGACTACCTCGAACAGGGCTGCCGCTTGGACGGCAGTTGGGTTATCAGACAGCTGGGCAACGATTTGTCGAGCCGTTGGACCCTGAACGGCGACCATGACGGTATCGGCGGTGGTATCGTTCATCGTCACGGTCGAAGGCATAAACTTCTTTGACCATTCGACGTCCTTCTGGTGGTTCGATGCGTTGAAAACAACCTCGAAATGATCGGCGGTGATTCGGTAGACGATGATGTCGTCCACGATTCCGCCTTCAAGATTTGGCATCATCGAATACTGCCCTTGACCGTCGCCAAGCTTGGAAACATCGTTCGTCGTAATCTGCTCAAGAAATGCCTCTACTCCCTCACCGCAAAACGAGACTCTTGCCATGTGAGAGACATCAAACATTCCCGCTCCCTCACGAACTGCCTTCGATTCGGCAATGATGCTGGCATACTGAACAGGCATGTCATAACCAGCGAACGGCACCATGCGGGCATTGAGTTTTAGGTGGGCATCGTAGAGGGGCGTTCGCAACATCGCGGCGTCGGACATGTCCTTAGGATACCGGGTTAGTTCTTAGCTTTCGAATGCGAAGACGGGTTCTGGCGTGTGGTCGAGACCACCCTTGACGATGTCTTCCGCCATTGCAAATGCGAAGATACTGAGTTGGGGATCCGTCTCTCGTTTCGCGTGCTCGCGTAAAGCCTGGACTACTCTTGGCTCCATGTCCGGTACCCACTCGCAAACGTGAAACAGACCGTGGATTGCCGAACGACGACCAACCAAGGATGGGGCCGAGAGGCAATCGAGGAGAGCTTGACCCCCTCGACGGTGGGGAAGATGGCCACCAAGGACGACGCCGGCTTTGTAGATCGAACGGGCGTAGTCATCTTCGGCATCCCAGAGGAGGCCCTTAATGACGGTAACCGCTCGATCATTATCTTGGTCTGAGTCGATGTAAGCGGGGAGATCTTCAAAGAGATCAAGGACGCACCACTGAGCAGAACGGCGCCAAGGATGTTTGCGATCCTCTAGGATCTCACAAAGGGCGGGGAAGTAGCAGGTGCGGTAATGCGAAACTTCCACGAAATCGTGAGCCGCATTTGCCACATCACGATCTTCGCAATAGAACAGTTTGAGGATATCGAGAGGAGCGAGTTGCCTGATTTCTCCGCTGTACCGTGACTCATGCTCGAGAGCTTTAGCGATTGCAAACTGTCTTCTGAACAACGGCTCTGCCGCCAGTTCGAGCGCCTTGAGCATTTCGGATTCGCTCTCAGCTCTCGCCTCATGCCAAAGCGAGGGGCAGCGACCAAACACCCCGAAAGGGGTTCGGGCTATTTCAACGTCAAACGTCTCGCCGTAAGCGTTGAACGTACTTCTGCCCGTCCAATCGGTGGCGAGCACGTGGTATTCGTAGCTGACAGGATGAGGTGGCCAGTGAAATTTGATGCGATGCGGTGGGTTGATCGCCTTGGATCCAACTTTAGAGGCAATGCGAGCAATGTAGTCTCGGATACCCTGAACCAGGGCATCCGAGTCAAACGGTTCTTCGACGCGCTTGTGCGGCATGCTTAACTGATAAGATACCGCTACTTTGCTGCAGCAAAGTGAGCCGGATACGGAACTCCCGGCTTGTAACCCGCCCAAAGCAGTCGGTTGAGGGAATCAAAATCGGCTCGATCGATCTCGGAGAAGTCGAGAGTCTTAGACCACTCCGCTAGTTTTCCGGTCTCGGGGTTCCTTTCGTTAACGTTGTACTTGGGTTGGACGACTTTGAACGGACGAAGGTCAGGCTTCGAGGTCGCCGCCATGATCATCGGCGGGGCGATCGCATCGTACTGGGACAGCGGAGCGGTTCCGAGGATGAGCCCCATTGTTCTTAGCATTGACGAAGTGGTGTAGTGCATGGAATCAACGACTCCACGACGGGTGTATGGTGAGATGAAATGTGCAACCGTACGGTGGGCATCAACGTGATCCGGTCCATCTTGAGCGTCGTCTTGGATAACGAAGATCGCGGTGTCTTTCCAGAACCGCGAGTGCGAGACCGCGTCAACCAGGCGTCCAACGGCGAGATCATTATCTGCAACCATTGCTTTGGGAGAATAGCTGCCAGGGCTAAACCCGTTGGTATGGTCGTCGGGGAGAGCCATTACCATCAGGTTTGGCAGAATCCCAGTTCTTTCGGCTTCTTTGAATTCCCTGAGAAAGTCGTCGATCTTCTCGGTATCTCTGCCGCCAGTGGCGAAAATCTTCTCCCACGTTGCGCTGTATCCATACTTCTCGGGATCAGCCTTGATTTCTGCTGAGTTGAGCGAATCGTGATCTTCCTGCACGTCGACGTATTCACCGTAGACTCGCGCCTTGAGTCCTTGCTTTCGGGCCTGCGTCCAAATGTATTCGCCGGGAGATGAGGTCAGTCGTAGGTCGCTGCGGATCTGTGATCTTCGAGAGTATCCGAGTACCCACTGCTTTTCGCAGTAGTCGTTAGCGTAAGCCGCATCGGTCCATTGGTGACCGCACTGCGAGCACTCACCGTCGGCGTAAAAGTTGTCGAACAGGATGAAGTCTTTGGCGAGCTGGTGCGAGTTGGGGGTGACTTCTTCGCCAAATAGGCAAAGGGAAGGATCGCCGTTGCCTTGCTTCATGTCTCCAAAGACCTGGTCATAGGTTCGATTTTCACGGATGACGTAGATCACGTGCTTAATCGATTTCATCGCGTCCATCGCCGCTTTTTGTTTGATCAGGAGCTCGTCGGCTTCGCGTTTGCGGGCTAAAGCACCATCGCGGGCGGTTTGGGTGTATGCCTTTAGGTCTTGGTTGGTAGGAACGTCAAGGAGAGTAAGACGTCCCTTGAGCATTGTCGAAATGTAGCGGTAGGGAATGTTGTACTGCTGCCCACGAACACCCTTCACAGTCGTGTCCACCTTGGAACCTGCATTGGGGCCATACTCGCCCTTCGCCGTTCCAATAATCAGCCTCTTTCCGTCAAGTGTTTCTCTTACGAGGGTTGGATATCGATCAGTCGGAATGTGTCCGGTTAAGGTTGGTTTAGGCTTGCTGATATCCAGGACAGCAACCGCGTTGTTGCCAGCGTTGGCGACGTAAAGGCGAGATTCGTCTCGGGAAAGGCTCAACGCAACTGGGCTGCTGCCCACAGGCTGGGCGAGCCCGAAGCCGACATTGACTTTGCTGATGGGTTTACCGCCCTGAATCACTGCGACATAATCCGAGCCAGAAACTGTAACGAAGAGCCGACCATCCTTCGCATACTGCAAGGAAGAAGGGAGGGGGCCGACTTCGGCATACCGAGCCATCGCCATCGTCTTGGTGTCATAGATTGAGACGGACTTATCACCCCAGTTCGAAACCGCAATCTCTTTGCCATCTGGCGAAAGCGCCAAAGCGTAAGGGCGGTATCGGAGACGGTTTTTCCGAACTGGATTCCACTGACCGTCGAGCGTGATCAGTTCATCGGTCTGGATGTTAAGTACGTAAATTCGGTCTTTCGTGCGAACGATTGAAGAAACGAAGCGCTCGTTTGCAGAGATTGATCCATCGAGCCAAGGCTCTTTGCTGATGAGCTTTCCGCCGTCGAAACTAAAGCGGTGGATCATCTCACCCGATTTGGGCTGACCAGCTGAGAGAAGGATTTCCGATTCATTTTCAGCGTCGAGGCCAATCCAAGCGGTCGGAACTGTGATCGTCTGCGCAACCTGACCGGTCTGCAAGTCAATCAGGTTGAGCGTGTGGTCATTGAATCCTGCGGTATTCACAAGCGCGTGGCGACCATCGGAAAGAAAAGCGACATCTTGAGGGAAGTCGCCTGGAAGTTCAATGAGCTTGCCAACTTTGTTGACTGTCCAGCCATTTGGAATCTTGATCGAGCCGTCTGGTCGAACTCCTGGAAGTTCTCCACTTTTCGCTTTCCAGCCGATGAACGCCGTTCCCGCGATCGCAAGAGCCATCGTCAAAGTGATCCAAGTCGGTTTTGCCGCCATCAAATTTCCTCGTCTATGCACCAAAGGTTTGAACCAGTGGTGCACAGACGTTAGCCAATTTTGTTTAAGACAAGATTAAGCTGGCTCTTGGATTTTGAATTGAAACGCGTCATGCTCCACTGTAACGCTTACTGATTGACCTTCCTTAACTTCTCCTCTGAGAAGCAAGGTAGAAAGCGGATTTACAAGCTCACTCTGGATTGCCCGCTTCAGTGGTCGAGCGCCATAGATTGGATCAAATCCTTTGATCGCCAGGCTACTGAGCGCGTCGTCCGTCACTGTGAGCTCAATTCGTCGGTCGGCGAGTCGCTTTTTGAGGGCTTCCAATTGGATGCTAACAATGCCCTTGATCTCGTTCTGAGTAAGCGGTCGGAACACGATCATTTCGTCTAAGCGATTAAGGAACTCGGGTCGGAAGTGCGCTTTCAGATCTTCGAGTACGAGCGGCCTGACCTCGTCAAAACTTGGTCCGCTGATAGGATCACCGTAATGATGGCTTCCGATGTTACTGGTCATGATGATGACAGTGTTCTTGAAGTCCACGGTTCGGCCCTGACCGTCGGTGAGGCGTCCATCATCCAGCACTTGGAGGAGAACGTTGAACACCTCAGGATGAGCCTTTTCAATTTCGTCGAGAAGAATAACCGAATATGGACGACGACGGACAACTTCGGTCAACTGACCGCCCTCGTCGTATCCAACATATCCTGGAGGGGCACCGATAAGGCGCGAGACCGAGTGCTTCTCGCCGTATTCACTCATATCGATTCGAGTGAGGGCCTTGTCATCGTTAAACAGAAGTTCAGCCAGAGCCTTGGCTGTTTCAGTCTTTCCAACACCAGTGGGACCGAGGAAGAGGAACGAACCGATGGGGCGGTTGGGGTCGCTAAGGCCCGAGCGGCTTCTTCGAACCGCATCAGAGACTGCGATCAAGGCTTCGCGCTGTCCAACAACCCGCTTCTCGAGTTGCTCCTCAAGGCTTAGCAGCTTTTGCATTTCGCCTTGCAGGAGGTTTCGAACGGGAACGCCCGTCCACTTGCTGACGATGTCGGCGATGTCCTCACTGTCGACTTCCTCCTTGAGCATTTTGCCGTCGGCTTGGAGCTTCTTGAGATCCTCGCTGGCAGATTCTATGCGTTTGTTGACTGCAGGGATGCGCCCGTACTGGATCTCTCCGGCTCGGGCTAGGTCGCCCGCGTTGGTGGCGTGTTCAAGCTCGGTTTTGAGTTGCTCAAGCTCGGCTTTACCTTCACGCACAACTTCGATCTGATCCTTTTCCTTTTGCCAAACTGCTCGGAGTCCACTGGCTTTCTCTCGGAGTTCGGCGATTTTTCGTTCCACACCCTCGAGCCGCTCTAGCGAAGCAGAGTCTTCTTCTTTTTGCAGTTGCTGCTGGCTAATTTGAAGCTGGACAATCTCTCGTTCGACTTCATCAATCTCGTTCGGCACCGAATCAATCTCGATTTTCAGCTTCGAGGCGGCCTCATCAATCAAGTCGATCGCTTTATCGGGGAGGAAGCGAGCCGTGATGTAGCGGTTCGAGAGTGTCGCTGCGGCGACAATGGCAGAGTCGGTGATTCGAACTCCGTGGTGCACTTCGTAGCGCTCCTTGAGACCTCGAAGGATCATGATCGTTTCGTCCACCGTCGGCTCATCGACCAGCACCATTTGGAAACGACGTTCCAGAGCTTTGTCCTTCTCAATGTACTGGCGGTACTCGTTCAGGGTCGTTGCTCCCACGCACCTTAGCTCACCTCGGGCGAGCATCGGTTTGAGCATCTGAGCGGCGTCCATGGAGCCTTCGGCCTTACCAGCTCCAATCAGGGTGTGCATTTCGTCGATGAAGAGGATGACGCGACCTTCGGCATTTTTGACATCGTCGAGTAGAGCTTTCAGACGTTCCTCAAATTCACCTCGGAACTTCGATCCGGCAACCATCGCCCCGAGATCGAGGGTGATTACGCTCTTGTCCTGAAGGCTCTGGGGAACATCACCGGCAACAATACGTTGAGCAAGACCTTCAACAACGGCGGTCTTTCCGACTCCGGGCTCGCCAATGAGAACTGGGTTGTTCTTGGTTCGTCGGCTCAGGACGTGGATGACGCGCCGAATTTCTTCGTCTCGGCCGATGACTGGATCGAGCTTGCCGCTACGCGCCTTGGCGGTGAGATCAACGCCGTACTTCTCGAGAGCTTGGTAGGACTCTTCAGCGTTTGGATCGGTGACTTTTCGACCACCTCGAATGTCATCAATCGCCTTGATAAGGTCGGTCTCTTGGACTCCAGCGGCTCGAAGCTGCTTTCCGACATTGCCAGGCTCTTTGCTCAGGGCGAGTAGGAAGTGCTCGGTCGAGATATAGTCGTCTTTTAACTTTTCGGCTTCTTTGAATGCCTCTTGGAAAATTGTGTTAAGACGACCCGACATACTCGCGCCATAGCCCGCGGAGTCAGGGACTTTGGCTTGATTGCCGAGATACTTTTCAAGTTCAAATTTGAGTGGACCCGTTTCGACACTGAGCTTCTGCAGTAAAGGCTTGATAAGCCCTTGCTCCTGATCGAGCAGCGCAAGCATCAAGTGCTCGGCATCAATGGCTTGGTGCTGATACTTTTCAGCAACAGTCTGCGCACCTTGGAAGGCATTCTGGGCTTTGAGTGTGAGTTTATCGAATCGCATATGAGTCTTCTACTATCAAATCATTGTACGCCTACATGCTCAAAGTGGTTTCGGTCTGAGCGCAACGTCGGAGGATGTGGTTTGATTTTATGACGCGTGGACTACTTGCCGATGCAAAAATCCCGGAAGATTCTTTGAAGCAAGTCCTGGTCGGCAGTTTCTCCGGTGATGAGACCTAACTCGTGCAGGGCAGAGCGGAGATGAGTAACAAGAAGATCTGCAGGATGGTTTGCGTTAATCCCATCTGTCACGGCTGAGAGGGAGTTCTCCGCTGACTGCAAGTGTTCGATGTGCCGTCGGTTTGGAACGATACCACTGACATCGCCCGACCACTTTTCGAGTTGCTTGACGAGCTGGTCGATTCCAGCGCCAGTGTATGTGGAGACCGGAATCCCCCCGGTAGACTCGCCTAAATCCGCCTTATTGGCAATTAGTACAACCGGGGCGCTGAACTGGGCAAGTTCATTCTGATCAACCTCAGCCAAGCCGATTGAAGCGTCGAAGACGTACCAGATAAGATCTGCTTTCGCCGCGATCGCCCTGGCTCTCTGAATTCCAAGAGACTCTACTTTGTCATCGGATTCCCTGAGGCCGGCGGTGTCGATTAGGTTGCATTGTAGTCCGCCGAGGATGCAGGTTTCTTCCACATAATCGCGGGTTGTTCCGGCGACATCGGTCACGATGACGCGGTTGACGCCCAGGACTCGGTTGAGTAGGGATGACTTTCCGGCGTTTGGAGGGCCGACGATGGCGATCCGGATTCCCTCTCGGATGAATCGACCCTCATGGCCGTTGATGATCAGAGGAGTGAGGATTTCGGAGGCCTGATTAATCCGTTGCTGAAGCAAAATGGGATCAACTTCACCGATCTCTTCGCTGAAGTCGACGCTTGCTTCGATGGCAGCTAGGGCGGAGATCAGAAGCTCCGAGGCACCAGTTATCGCGCTCCGAAGCCCTCCTTCTCGAAGCTCGTTGGCCAATGAGAGTTGGCGATCGGTCATCGCGCGTACAGTATCGTTGACGGCTTCCGCCTGGGAAAGATCCAGACGGCCGTTGAGAAAGGCTCGCTCGGTGAACTCGCCGGGACGTGCGAGGCGAGCGCCGTTCCGTTCTAGAAGTGCGATCAGAGTTGCGACTGATGCTGGTGAACCGTGGGTGTTGAATTCAGCTGACTCTTCGCCGGTATAAGAGTGACCTTTAGCAAAAACGAGGACGAGCCCGTCATCCCCGTTGCTGAACCGACCATAGTAAGCACGGTGCGATTCGGGCTGGGAAGGTAAGTTCTTGAAAGTACTTGCCGCGACCTCCCAAGCCTCTGGGCCACTAAGTCTGATGATTGAAACAGCACCACCTGGAGCTGTTATGGGGGCGCAGATTGTATCGAAAGTTGTCATGATCGGTGGGCGACGAATCTGAGTCGGACGTAATCTGCCGACCATACACCGTTGTCATCGCATAGCGATGGCCGAATGAGATCCTCAGCGTAGCTAATCGCGGCCTCCACTTGAGTTTCGGAGAGTCCCGCCAATGGTGCTTTGGCAAAGGTGACATACCAGCCTCGAACACCTTCGGGAAGCGGAGTTTGACGATGAATGATCTCGATAGAGTCAACGGTAAATCCGTTGGACTCTAACCGCGAACGAAAAGCAGAATCGGTAGGGAAGTTGTGATAGTAGCGGTCCTTGATATCAATCCCTTGGAAGGCAATACCAGCAAGTAAAGCAGTTCGCACCGCAGCTATGTTTCCGTGCCCTCCAAACTCGCCGATGAAACGCCCGCCGGGTTTCAGTGCCTGATGAACTCCAGCGAGAACTGCGTCATGGTCACGAATCCAGTGCAAAACGGCGTTGGTAAACACGGCATCGAATTCCTCGTCAAAAGATAAAGCCGTCGCATCCATCACCGATGCTTCCAAACCACGGGCGATTGCGTCGCCAATCATCTCTGGAGAAGAGTCCACGCCTAGGACTGAAGCCCCCTTTTCAACCAAAGAAGCAGTCAAAACACCATCTCCGCAGCCTAAATCTAAAATTCTTTGACCCGAAACGTCTCCGAGTAAGTCCAAGACAGATGCGCCATAAAATGCTACGAATCCCGCATTTTGTCGATACTGCTGTGGATCCCAAGTCTGCGCGCCCATGTCAAAGAGGCTACCAGACCCCTAAAGAACCGACTAAGGATTCCAATAACCTGAATAGGCACCCCAGCAATGATGCCAGGTTCTTACCTGTCAGTACACCTAGCTGTGATATTTGTCAATTTCCATCTCATATTTCGGCCCGGCGTGTGGAAATACCTTTGTGAAGGCGGTTGAAAGAGAAAGTGAGGGGTGGGTTATGCCAATAACAACGACTGTACGAACTGAAGGCGCAAGCCGGTCGGTTCGATTAACAAAACGCGAAATTGAAGTTCTAAGTTTGATTGCACAGGGTCACAGCAGCAAGGAAGCAGCTGACGTTCTGTATGTCTCAAAGCGAACTGTCGATTTTCATCTTGCCAATATTTACGACAAGCTTCAGGTCAACAACCGAGTACAAGCGTTCCGCGCTGCAACCAGGTTGGGTCTGATTCCGTTCGAGCCAAGCTTCGGCCACGCTCGCGGCGACGCTTGATCCACGACTGATTGTTCAATCGCGAACGTGCTCTCTACCTTTCGAGGTGGAGGGCACTTTTTGCTTTTGCTGGGCGTCTGTTCTGCTGATGATCGTCGCTTGCATAGTCCTGGCCCCTAAACTCGCCGAGATGCGGGAACATCGGCTCTTTGTTGAGGGGAAGCCGACTTGGTACAAGCTCCAACCCGGGCTCCGGGAAGAGGTGGTGGATGTGAAAAAGTTTGGGAAACTCATTGTCGGCACAATTGAGCAAGACTTTTCTGGAGCGTATTCAGGCACCAACAAGTTCACATTCATAAAGGATCGTGGAAAAGTATATGTCTCAGCTGCTGGGCCACCTTACAAAGTTGTTGGCGACGCGGTGGTTGTGGCTCCGTACAGTCCTTTTCCGTGCGTGATTGGATATTCAGAATCAGTGATTTATCGGGCTGGAAAATTTACGCAAGTCTCAATCGCGACTGGTCTTTCCGGATTTGACAGCAAAACGGTCACAGGCTGGTTTTGCTGTGACTCAAAGGGAAAGCCATTGATGTGTATCGAATTCGGCGAGACTTACGAAGCATATGGCCAAGCCTTCAAATGGACAGATGGAAAACGCAAACTACTTGAGAGGGTGAGGCTAAGGCAGAGTTCTAACACCTACGTTTGGCCATAATCTAAAAAGATGTCTCGACTCACCTATCTTGATCCAGCCAAAATCGAACTTCGGCGCCGAGAGGGGTCGTTGTTTTTGGATGTTGAGATCAATGGCGAGTGGGTGGAGAACGTGCGGTTGGTACGCGCATTTCCGCTTTCGCATACAGCGGCATTCATCTCGATTCGGGATGAAGAGAATAAAGAGTTTGGAATCATTGAGTCTCTGGCAGCTCTGGACAACGAATCACAAAAGTTAGCCCATGAAGAACTAGATCGTCGTTATTTCACCCCCGCGATCACCCGCATCAAGGCACTGAGGAACGACGCTTCGATGTGGTGGTTTGATGTCGAAACGACTCGCGGACCTTCCGACTTCTATGTAAGAAACTGGCGCGATAATGCCCACGAGCTGACCCCAGGTCGGTGGCAGATTACGAGCGTCGACGGTGGACGCTATGAAATTTTGCACCTGGATGAGCTCGATGAACGCAGCCAAGTCCTTATTGAGCAGCTTCTTTGACGCGCTTTATCCGTCGAAGTGCGCGGTCTGCGGCTTGATCGGATTTGCGGTCGTTTGCGACCAATGTCAGCAAGAACTGATTCGAGAGGAACTGCACTTTATCCAGCCGATCTCCCACGTCGATGAGGTTTGGGCATTTCATGCCTACGAGCAAACAGCCGCCGAGATGGTAAAAGCCCTGAAGTATCACAGGGAGACTGCTCTGGGAAATCGCATGGCAGGTGTAATCCTTGATGTTTACACGGCGCACTTTGCATCGGTCGATTTCATCGTACCGGTGCCAATCCATCGTTCCCGTCTGGCGTGGCGCGGGTTCAACCAAGCCACCGCTCTCTGTACCCGACTTCCGAATTCGATGGTACGAGAGGGGCTAGTACGTACCCGTCGTACGACTCCACAAGTTCACCTGAACGCCGAGGAGCGGGCAAACAACCTCGAGGGAGCTTTTGAAGCCCTTACGATTCCGAAGGGATGTCGAGTACTCCTGGTTGATGACGTCTTCACGACAGGGGCAACTGCTAGCGAGTGTGCCCGGGCGCTCAAGCAAGCCGGAGCCTGCTACGTCGGCGTCGCATGCTTTGCCGCTAAGCGGAGGGATTATCCCGCTTCGCCTGCATCGCCTGCATATGACCAGCCAGTAGAAGACCGATCAGAACCAGCGACGCGATGACCATCACTCCAGCTGGGTAGATCTTGCCTTCGGTAAAGAACGGTTTGATGAACCGTCCCATCCCGCCGAGGGCTACGAGCAGCGACATGATTCGTCCGGCACGAGGGTTCTTCGTCCAGATGAACAAGGAGACTAGCTCCAGGATGCCAATGCCCCCACCACCCATGAGTGAAGGGAGGGACTGTTTGGCCATGTAAGCCTCGACGCCAAGCCCGATGCATAGAACGGCATAAATCACAATTGCGGCGTTGATTGTCTTAGTCATTAACAGGAGTTTACTTCGCTAAACACGCTTCGCCATCCGGCAAAACTTTGGAGCGCACGACGAATCATGGTCAAAACTTAGCCAATGAGACTACGCCTCTACAAAGCGATACCGACTATTATTAAGTAGTGGAAATTCCATCTTGGTGGTTAGTGATCTCCGGGTTGTTCTTTGTGATCAATGCGGTGTTCTTCGTGGTGCTCATCTTCGGGCTTATGAAGGTTCTTGAGCTCAGCAAGGAGTTGAAGCCCAAAGTAGATCGGATTTCGGATCGGCTAGACTCGATCTCCGCAAAGGTCGACGATATTGCAACCAACGTTCAGGCCACAGTTAAGAACGTGGGAGAAAAGACCTCGACAAGTGCGGACTCTTTGGCCATGATTGCGCAGTTGGGTTCAGCTAATTTCGGACGCTACGCGCCAGCCCTAGCGACACTCGGAACGGTAATGAAGGCGGTTCAGATGCTGAGAGCATCTGGCCTCAAGTTTCCATCGATGCCGCGACGGCGTCGGCGATCAAAGTGATTTGATCATGGACCGATGGGGCATTCCAACCTCTTCGAACCAATCACTCACGCACTCGTAACCTAGCTTCTCATAAAAGGGGATTGCATAGTGGCGAGAGCACAGCATGACCTTCGGATAGCCAGAAGCTTTCGCCTCTGATTCGACAAACTCCATCAAATCTCTTCCGAGACCTTTCCCCTGACAGTCTTCTCTGACTGCCACTTGTCGAATCCGGGCAAGCCCAGGCTCCTCTTCGGCAAGACAAGCGGAGCAGAGATACTCCGGAGAACCCGACTCACCGCACTCACCCACAAAGTGGCGCTCGGCGGACTCCGCCGCGAGCTGCTCGGGGGTGTACTCAAGTCCCAATGGCTTCCGAAGCACTTCACGCCTGAGCTGAACCGCCTTCTCATACTCCGAAGTGCCGTGCTGAATCTCTTTGAGTTCCACACTCATATTATGGGAGCGCACGGTCAAGACTCGTGCGCACCTAGATGACTACGCCTTCTTTTTTGCTGGAGCCTTTTTCGCCGCCGCCTTCTTTGCGGGTGCTTTTTTCGCTGGTGCTTTCTTGAAGGGTTTGCGAGTTGAAGGACCGGCATCACGCTTTCGCTGAAGGATCTCGGCAGCTTCAGTGGCCGTAACTGTCGCCGGATCTTTACCCTTAGGCAGGGTTGCATTTGTTTCGCCGTCGGTGACGTACGGACCAAACCGCCCGCTCAGGACTCGGACGTTTCCTGCGCACCCTTCAAGGGTGCCAAATTCAAGGATGGGGCCAGCCGATGCTGTCTTGCGCGCTCCGAAAGTCTTCGGCTGAGCAAGAATGACCTCGGCTTCTTCGAGGGTCATGGTCGCGCCCGCTCGCCAGTCTTCGATCGTGCGCCGCTCCTCGCCTTTCTCTACGTACGGACCAAACTTGCCCATCTTGAAGAAAACATCTTTGCTGATTTCGCGGGGATAGGAGCAAAGAATGTTGAGGTCGTCCTGCGATAGCTCCTTGGGATCAGCTCCGGCAGGCAATGAGATCCACGTCGGTTTGACCTTATCTTCGATCTCTTGCTCGGTTCGCTCGGCTTCGAGGTAGTACCCCTGACGGAACTTGAGGAGCAGATTTCGACCGGTTTCTGGGTGGACTCCAATCGACTCAGCTCCAGAGGCTTTTGAGTTTAGAAGCTCCACTGCTTTGGCAACGGTCAAGTCTGCTGGGGCTAAGTCATCGGGAACGTTCGCATACTGTTTTTTATCACCCAGCTGGAGAAACGCACCGCCATCTTTTCCGTTACGAACGATGATGACCTCGCCCGAATCGGGGTGGTTACCGATGATGGGGGCAGGGAAGGGAATCTGTGTTTTGCGCTCTTCGACCATGGTCTTGAGACCAGGTTTCGCTTCGGTTCCGAGGAAGAAGGAGTGCAGATAATCTTTGGCGCTCGCTTTTCCTTCGGAGACTTCGTCCAATGTCTCGTCCATCAGAGCGGTGAACTGGTAATCCATGACCTCACGGAAATGGACATCAAGAACCTCCATCGCCATGAAGGCTCGCCAGGTTGGGAACAGAGTCTTGCCTGACTTCCGCACATATCCACGATCGACGATAACAGAGATGATTGACGCGTACGTGGAAGGTCGCCCGATTCCTAGTTCTTCGAGCCGTTTGATCAGGGTCGCATCGGTGTAACGAGAGGGTGCCGAAGTGTGGTGCTCAAGAGCGTTAAGATCAAGCAGGTCGACTGCTTGCCCCTGTTGCATTCTCGGGAGCAACTTATCGCCGCTGTCCTCTTCTTCGTCCTGACCTTCACGATAAACGGCTAGGAAGCCAGGGTCGAGGATTTGGGAGCCGTTGGCTTGGAAAGTCAGGTGCCCGCTAGTGCTTTCAACGCCTATCAGGGCTTCAGTACGAGATACTGTCGCGGGAATCATCTGAGAGGCGACGGTCCGCTGCCAAATCAAATTGTAGATTTTGAACTGGTCGTCGGTGAGATGACCACGAACGGAAGAAGGTGTGCGATTGACGTCGGTTGGACGGATTGCCTCGTGCGCTTCCTGAGCGTTCTTAACCTTGCTGCGGTACTGGTTTGGTTTGCTCGGCAGAGCAGATGGGTAGTGCTTGCCGATATAGCCACGGATACCACTGAGAGCCTCTCCCGAAAGGGTCAGCGAGTCCGTTCTCATGTAAGTGATGAGACCGGCGGTCTCTCCACCGATGTCAACGCCTTCATAGAGGGTCTGTGCTATCCGCATTGTCCGATCTGCCGCGAAACTGAACTTGCGGTTCGCATCCTGTTGCAACGTCGTGGTCATGAACGGTGCCGATGGGTTCATTCGGCCTTCTTTCTCAGTGAGACTCTCGACCTCGTACGGCTTGGCGTTTTGGGCGGCGATGGCAAGCTTGGCTGCCTCTTCGGCATTGACCCAAAGCACTTCGCCTTTCGTTTGACCCGTTGTGGGTTCGAAGTCTCGCCCCTCTGCAAGTCTTCTCGTATCCACCAACTTTAGATCAGCAGTGAACGAACCTTCTTTGACTCGGAACTGAGCCCGCAAGTCCCAATATTCGGCTTCGATGAAAATTCGTCTTTCTTGTTCTCGCTCGACAACGAGCTTAACTGCTGGGGATTGAACACGTCCGGCGGAGAGGTTTTTGGTGACCTTGCTCCACAGAACCGGCGACAACGTGTAGCCATATAAGCGGTCCAGGATTCGGCGTGTTTCCTGAGCAACAACGAGATCCATGTCGATCTGTCGCGGCTCCTTAATCGCCTTCTGAATCGCTTCCTTGGTGATCTCATGGAAGGCGATGCGGCTGATTTTGACCTTCTTAGCCGGGTTCAATGCTTCGAGAAGGTGCCAAGAGATTGCCTCACCTTCTCGGTCTTCGTCAGTCGCGAGTATCAGTTCGTCCTTTGACTTCAGTGCATCTTTCAGCTTCTTGACCTGAGCGGCCTTTTCGGCCGGGACTTCATAGAACGGCTCGAAGTTGTTATCAACATCGACGCCATAGTCGCTCCACCACTTCTTCTTAAACTCGGGCGGAAGACCTCGGCCGTTTGGCACTAGATCGCGGATATGTCCGATGCTGGCAAGCACCTCGTAATCCTTTCCGAGGTACCCGCCGATGGTTTTCGCCTTGGCGGGCGATTCCACGATGACCAGTTTGGTTGCCATAAATTCCTTTTGAGTCTACGTTGCTGCGTTAGTTATGATGCCGTGTTTGCGCGGACACCGTACCCAGTTTTGATAAAAGGTTGCAATTCTTTGGAATGGTTCTTGCTCCGATGTGCGTCTAATAAGGGTCTATGGTTACGCTTTTTCTCGCTGCTGGGGTGCTCGAAGCTCAATATTTTGGCGTTTATCTCCAGGGTCAGCGGGTCGGCTATGCCCTGTATGAGTCGTCACCGGTGGTGTTCGCAGGCAAGAGCGCGGAGCGGTCACATTCTTTTACAGTTTTGAGAATTGGACTAATCGGATCAGAGGTCGAGATGAAGGTTGACTCTGAAACAATTACCGTGGCTAATCAACCAGTGAAGATGAAGTTTTTGACTTCGAGCGCAGGTCGAACGCAGACGGTCGAGGCTAGGTTCGCTGCAACTTCTATCGAAGCGAGTGTCAACAACAACGGAGCGCTCTCGAAGTCGACAATTCCCCTGCCAAAGGACGGCCGAATTTTTGACGATCCTGTCACTGCGCTCCAAGCACAGCCGGGGATCAGCGGGAAGGAACTGAACTTCTACATTTTTGACCCTACCTCTGTCGCGCTCATGAAGAACCGCGCGTTCTTTGGGGAGAAAGAGGAGTTGGAAGGGGTTTTCATTGCTCCGATAATTGTCGAAGATCCTAGACTAACCACGAAGATTTATCTTTCTGCCAAGGGAGATATTGTAAAGGTTGGCACCTCAATAGGGGTCGAGATGAAACCCCTTACCAAGGCGGAGGCACTGTCAGAAATCAAGGATACAGGTTCACGACCGGACCTAGCGGAAGTCACCGCTATTCGTCCAAGCCCAGCCATCAGGAACCCTCAAAATACGAAATTTCTTAAGGTGCGTCTCTCAGCAGACAACCTTAGAGGGATGGCTGCAGGTGACTATCAAAAAGCAGAGAAGGCGGAATCGGGATGGATCGTCAGCGTGACTCAGCCTGTCATGGTTCCCTCGAAAAGTATCGCTCTTTGCGCCAAAGCCGAGCCCAACTGGCTCAAAGCGAGTCACTTGATCCCAAGCAATAGCCCGAAGATGGTCGCCCTTGCAAAAAAGGTTGTTGGGTCAACAACGGACGCAGGTAAAGCGGCAGAGAAGATTCGTTCCTTCGTCAATGCAATCATGACACCAGACGCCGGAATCGGGATTCTGCGCGACGCGAGCGAGGTGCTCAAGACCAAGGTTGGCGTCTGCCGAGACTACGCCATCTTGACTGCGACATTGTGCCGAGCGGCTAAGCTTCCGACGAAACTTGCGAGCGGACTGGTGAGTTTTGACGGGACGTTTTACTATCACGCCTGGGTCGAAGTATTTACCGGATCGAAATGGGTTCCGTACGATAGTATTCCGAATGCTCCGGAATTCTCGGCAACCCATGTTAAACTGTCTCAGGGGAACGTTGATACAGCGTTTGCGTTTACCGTGCTTTCGGGCGCGAAAATCGAAGTTTTGGAGCAAAAGTAGATGAACGAAGGAGAGCGCATCACCAAAAACGTCAGCCCGGAAAAACGGAGGACGTTGCTTCAGTGGCTGATCCTCGCAGTTTTCTCGACGAGTTCAGCGCTACTCTTTGCTCAGTTTGGTAGAGAGTGGTTGGAACTATGCGGAAATTGGGTAGGCGATCGCTTGGGTGCCTCTGCGGACGCCTCGTACAAAGCCCCGGAAGGTTTTTTTGGGCTACTACCTCTCGTAGGGGCAGGTGTCCTCGTCGGATGGTTCATCGCGACCTTGCTTATCCGAGTCACCGAGCGTCTGGGTTCCAAATGGGATCAGACCGATGACAGCGAAAAATTGACTTGGTTTGTTGGGACTGTCATCGGTTTTCTCGTCGCCACGTTTTTCATCAACTTCTTCTTAGCGATCATTCCGAATAAGGTGGTTGTTGCACTTGCCGTAACGGGGATTGGAATTCTCTTTACTGCCCTCTCCGTCTATGCCCTTCACACGATGAAGGAGTCCTTACCGTGGTACCGGGGCAAGGTTCGCGCCAGGCGAACCGGGATAAAGATTCTCGATACCAATGTTATTATCGACGGTCGAGTCTACGATGTCGCTCGGGTCGGATTCGTCGAGGGGCAGATTTACGTTCCCCAGTTCGTTCTCGAAGAACTACAGTACATCGCGGACAGTCATGACTCCCTTCGCCGTCAACGTGGTCGACGGGGTCTCGACATTCTAAAGCTAATGCAGACGGAGTTTAACATTGAGGTAGGGATTCATGACCGTCTTGCACCGGAACAGGGTGATGGAGTTGATTCGCGCTTAGTGCGGCTCGCCACAGCTCTAGGAGGGGATTTGGTAACCAATGACCATAACCTCAATCGGGTGGCGACGCTTCAGGATGTTCGGGTACTTAACATCAACGACCTCGCCCTAGCTCTTCGTCCAAACGTGCTACCACAGGAGCATTTGGAGCTAAGCATCGTTCGTGAGGGTAACCAGATTGGTCAAGGAATCGCCTACCTTGAGGATGGGACGATGGTCATTGTCGAGAACGGTCGGGGCCATATTGGCGAGACTCTCGAGGTCATGGTCACCCAGGTCATTCAGACTGAACGTGGGAAGCTCATCTTTGCCGAGGTTGAGGGTGAACCTGTTGACGGTCGAGCCCGAAAGCCACGCCGATGATGAAGCTTGGGGCAGTCATCCTCGCCGCTGGATCAGGTCAGCGTTTTGGTTCCGACAAACTCGCGATCTTGTTGAAAGGCAAGCCAGTTTGGTGGCACTCGTTTGTTGCGTTCCGAGATCATCCGTTGATCTCGGAAGTTCTCGTAGTTTGTAGTGACGCAAACTTTGCTTCAGTGAGGCAGCTTGTCGGTAATGAGGGAGAAGTACTTCTGGGTGGTGATACTCGGCTGGCTTCGACAGTCGCCGGACTCTGGAAGGCTTCCCAGATTGGATGCGAGGGAATCATGTTTCATGACGGCGCCCGCCCGTTCATTTCTTCAGACGTGATTGATCGTGTGTGTCAGAAGATCTTTGAGGGCAAGGCCGTAGCGGCGGCGATACCAGTTGTTGATACCGTAAAGACTATCGACGGTCCTGAAATTGACGAGCACTTGGACCGCTCGCACCTCGTTGCGACCCAAACCCCACAAGGTGCGCCAATCGAAATGTTTGCCCTGGCGATCACTCAGGGCATCGAAGGTGTCACTGACGATGTTGAGCTGCTTGCGAAAGCCGGGTACCGTACTCACCACGTGATGGGTGACCCAGCAAATTTCAAGATTACGACTCCTGAGGATTTGGCTCGAGCCCGCGCCTTGCTGGGCTCAGAAAGTCGAACAGGGCTCGGGTATGACATTCACAGATTTTCCTCAGATGGAGACCGTCCCTGTTGGCTTGGTGGTGTCCTCTTTCCAGGCGAAACTGGTCTTGAGGGGCATTCCGATGCGGATGTTGTGCTCCATGCGGTTGTCGATGCTCTTCTCGGCGCAATTTCAGCCGGAGATATCGGTCAGCTCTTTCCCAATGATGATCCGGCCAACAAAAATCGAGCGTCATCGGATTTTCTCATTGAAGCAGTCCAGCGAGTTCACCGCGCGGGTTGGACCGTCAATCACATCGATATTGCTATTCAAGCAGAGAGGCCCAAAATCATGCCTCGGTCGTTGGAGATTCGAGAACGGCTGGCCCAGCTCATTGGAGTTGAATTGGAGCGCGTGAGCATCAAGGCCACGACTAATGAGGGATTGGGTGCGATCGGTCGTGCGGAAGGAATCTGTGCTTTTGCGACGGCTTCTGTCAGCCGTTAATGAACCCGATTTCCCACGGCTTTCGGATGTTTTCATTAGTAAGAAGATCTCGTTCATTCCAAGCTGAGCCATCACAGTAGCGAGCGTCAAGCCCAGTTTCCCGAGCGGCGAGGACCGTTGCCGCGACGTCGTAAAGCTTTTCGTTCACGCCATACAGGCTCTTGAACCACCGGCGCACCGTGAATGCGCCATCAACCACGAAAGCTCCGCAGAGTCTCGGCTTTCCGATCACGTTTCCGTCAAGTTGTCGCAAGGCAGAATCATTGACGCTAATGAGTTCGTGGGGTTTTGTTTCCGTTGCGCTTAGAAACGGTAACCGCTCGCCGTTCCAATAGGCTCCTCCACCCCGCTCTGAGCAAAGTTCAAAACCGAGTTCCGGTAAAACGATGCAACCGAGACGAAGCCCAACTGAGTCCTGCAGAGCAACAGAAATCCCCCAGAGCGGATTTCCGGAAGCGTAGTTTGAGGTTCCGTCAATCGGATCAACGAGCCATATCCCGGCGGGGGCAATCGATTCCCATCCCAACTCTTCACCCCAAAAAGATGTCCCCTCGGCAAGACTCGGAAGACTTTTACGCAGAGCACGCTCAACGGCGACGTCGGTGCCAGTAACAACGCTTCCATCCCCTTTAAGACTGACATCCGAACGCAGATCTGTTGAAGATGCAAACTCCCCCTGCTCCCGGACGATGGCAAGCAGAGATGACAGTTGGGGACTCATTAGCAAGGATTATGACTGCAAGACTTGACCCAGTGCGTTAAGAAAGAGGTATCATATGGGTCCGCGAGCGGGCATAGCTCAGTGGTAGAGCGACTCCTTGCCAAGGAGTAGGTCGCGGGTTCGAATCTCGTTGCCCGCTCCATTTTTATTTGCGGACCTTCTTATTCCGAGGCTGAATCCAGGCCGATATGCTGAGTAAATGTAGGCATATCCTGAGCCAGGCACTACCGCGCTGTTCAGCAAGGTAAGTCCGACTTGGATCAGTGATTTGAGCCTCGTCAAATCAAACTTTGATTACACGGACTCTGAACCCGCTGGACTCCAATCCTTACGCGGACCAGAGTTTAGCGAGATTGAGCCAGTTCGATCAAGTCGCGATTCGGACGGAAGGTGATCTCTTCTTTGACCGTCTCCACAACCTCGACTGGAATTGCCCGACCATTGAGGAGGGAACCAATGATCTCCTCAACCAAGATTTCCGGTGTTGAGGCTCCACTCGAGAGGCCAATGCACTTGAAATTAGTTCTCCACTCTGGTTTGATTTGGTCTGGCGACATCAAAAGGTGAGCCTCCGCCCCGAATTGCTCGGCAACCTCACGGAGGCGGTTCGAGTTCGATGAAGTAGTGGACCCTACGATCAAAAACAGGTCGCACTCGGCTGCCATCGCCCGAATTGCAGCTTGACGATTTGTCGTTGCGTAGCAAATGTCTCCCTTCGGTGGACTCTGAATGTGCGGAAACCGTCGCTCAAGAACGGCCATTGTTGAAGTGACTTCATCAACACTGAGGGTGGTTTGAGAAAGTACGGCAAGATTGTCGTAGTGAGGAATCTCCAGCTTCTCGGCGTCTTCTGGAGTTTCCACCAAAACCATGCGGTCCGGTGCTTCTCCCATCGTCCCCTCTGCCTCAACGTGACCTTCATGGCCAATATAGATCATGAAGAAGTCCTTCTTTGCGTAGTGCTTCGCTTCGTTATGAACCTTTGTGACCAAGGGACAAGTTGCATCGACGATAGTAAGGTTTCTCTCAGAGGCGATTCGCCTTACCTCGGGTGAGACGCCGTGAGCAGAGAATACAACCGGCATTCCATTAGGAATCTCATTGACATCCTCAACAAATATCACTCCTCGTGCTTCGAAGGATTTCACAACCCATTCGTTGTGGACAATCGCGTGACGTACGTACAAGGGCGCGCCATACGCCTTCAGCGCAAGGTCAACGACTTCAATCGCAAATGCGACGCCTGCACAGAATCCTCGAGGGGCGGCGAGAAGTATTTTCTCCACGGTGCTAGTTTACTTTGGATGGGGGAGAAGGGGGGTCAACTTCTATGGAGTGTGAACTTCTCCAAGTTGACCTCCTTCGACTCAGTGAGCTTCTGCCCCTTCCGAGCGATGCTTCGCATACTCGGTGACCAAGGCTTGTTGGTCTGGGAAAGGTAGCTCTGCATAATGAGCAAAGTGCTGGCGGAAGCGCCCACGACCTTTTGTGATCGAACGTAACTCAAGCGCGTACTTGGTCATGTTCGCCATCGGAACGGTTGCCCGGATGCGACTCTTTCCCGCTGAAATGGGATTCATGCCGAGCAAGTGTCCCCTTCGTCCGTTCAGGTCTCCCACAACGTCTCCAACATTCTCGTCATTGACATCGACCTCAACTTCAAGGATAGGTTCAAGCACGACCGCATCCGCTTTGGCAAATGCTTCGCGAATCGCAAGTGCTCCGGCAGTCTTGAATGCCATCTCGCTTGAATCGACGTCATGGTACGAACCGTCAACAACCGTCACTTTGAAGTCAGTGGCAGGGTTGCCGCTCACGAATCCATGCTCCATCGCTTCGCGGATCCCCTTTTCAATTGCTGGGATGAAGTTCTTAGGAATTGCACCACCGACGACCTTGTTTTCGAACACAAAGCCTTCGCCACGCCCAAGCGGTTCGACCTCGATGTGGCAATCCCCAAATTGACCCTTTCCGCCTGTCTGACGTTTGTGGCGACCTTGAGCCTTCGCCTTACTGCGGACAGTTTCGCGGAAGGCGACCCTTGCTTCACTAATCGTCACACTGACGCCAAACTTTGACTTGAGACGTTCGATAATTGAGTCAAGATGGATATCACCCATTCCTTCAACGATCTCTTGGTGAACCGTTGAGTCTCTGAAGGATCGGAATGTCGGGTCTTCGTCCATTAGTTTCGAGAGTGCACCGGGCAGCTTATCCTCGTCGGCCTTAGTCACCGGCGTGATTGCAATGCGGTAGATCGGTTCGGGAAGGTGAATCGGCTCTAAGAGAACCTTTGCTTTCGTGGAAGTCAGGGAGTCTCCCGTATGGGTGTTAGTCAATTTTGCAACCGCAAAGATATCGCCCGCGCCGACCTCAGTTGCAGGCTCTTGAGTCTTTCCGTGGGGGAAGAACAGATTGTGTATCCGTTCGTCTGTCTCTCGGTTGACATTAGCCAGATGATCGTCCTGTCGTATCGTTCCGTCAAAGACTCTCAGGAAGTTGATCTTCCCGACAAATGGGTCCGCGGTTGTTTTGAAGCAGAGAGCGGCTACGGGTCCGCTCGTGTTGTTCATCGAAATCGACGGTTCTCCTGATTTGTGAACTGATACGCCCATTGCGTCCTTGGGGGCCTCGGTCGGCGAGGGTAGCTCGTGGACGATGTGATCCAGCAGGGTCATGACTCCTATGCCGCTCAGCGCTGAGCCGAGCATCACGGGTACGACGCGACCATGTTCAACACCCACAAGTAGTCCGTGTTCGACTTCTTGCTCGGTAAGGTCCTCTCCCTCGAGGTACTTCATTGCAAGATCATCATCCCCCTCTGCCGCGGCGTCCATCATTTTCTCTCTTCGGTACAGAGCGTCCTCGGCGTAGCCACTCGGAACATCTTCGATTTCAATTCCTCGATCCTTGCCTTTGTACACCTTCATCCGGAGCAGGTCAAGCACGCCAGAAAAGGCGGCTTGGTGTCCGATAGGTAGCTGAACACCGACAACGGCTCGACCGTAGAGCTCGTGGAGAGTCTCCATCAAACCTTCGTAGTCGGCGCTATCTCGCTCGAGTTTATTGACAAAGATGCACTTGGCAAGTCCGTACTCCTCAGCGACTTCCCAAGCCAGTTCGAAGCCAACATCAAGGTCTCTCTTCGCGTCGACAACAAGAATGAACGCCTCAACCGCGCGAGCAACGCAGTGGAGTTCGCCGATGAAGTCAGGATATCCGGGCACGTCGATCAGGTTGATCTTTGTGTTCTGCCATTCCAGGGGCAAAACGCTTGATGAGAGTGAAATCTTTCGTCTGATCTCGAGTGGATCGTAGTCACTCTGAGTGTTACCGGCTTCGACTGATCCGACTCGATCCGCGGCTCCGGCGGTGTAAAGCATGTGCTCCACAAGCATGGTCTTTCCGGAACCTCCGTGACCAACAACGGCGATGTTTCTGATGTTTTCGGGTGTATATCGCTGCACCTAGTTTTCCCCCTTTTGCAAGGATTTATCGTTAGGGCGGCGTCGAGCCGGGGTGCCCGTCTTGGTCACCCAATGAAGGAAACCTCGGGGACGGCGTCGTCTTGTTTTCAATATACGCCCCTATTGTTTGATTTGGAAGAAGATTTATTGAATGTGCGGAAAAGTGGTGACGTGTCAAACTATGGACAGGCCTATGAATCTCGACACGACCTACCCGAGGCGCAAAACGACGCCATGCCGAATTGGACCCTTGACCATTGGCGCCGGGCACCCCGTCATGGTGCAGTCGATGATCACAGAAGAGACCCGCAACGTTGAAGCTTGCGTTGAACAAATTATTGATCTCCACCGTTCGGGATGCGAACTGGTTCGGGTAACGACTCCTTCGCTAGGAGAAGCGGAATGTTTGGAAGCCATACGGGCAAAGGTGACGGAAAGGTACCAATACGTCCCCCTGACTGCAGATGTCCACCACCAAGGAACCGACATCGCCGTCGAAGCAGCCAAACACGTCGACGAAATTCGCCTCAATCCCGGTCTGTTTGTCTTTGTCCGCCACGGCTCACGTGCGAAAAAGGCGGTTGGGGACGCTGTTGACGTACGGGGAAGAGAGGGGGACGAAGTTGCCCGCCTGCGAGAAGAGCTCGCCTATTCAGCCGACGAAGCCACCGAAGAGCTTCGTGCGATCGAAGAGAGCCTGGTGCCGGTCATCGAAGCCTGCAAGAAGTTTGATCGGGCTATGCGGATTGGCGTGAACCACGGCTCCCTCTCTGAGCGACTCTTGGTCACTTATGGAGACACTCCGGACGGTATGGTGGAGTCGGCCCTGGAATACCTCCGGCTTTGCGAAAAGCACGGATACACCAACCTCAACATCTCCTGCAAGGCTTCACGAGTTCCGGTAGTCGTCGCGGCAAACCGCCTGATGGTCAAGAGAATGGCAGAGGAAGGGATGCACTATCCAATGCATCTCGGAGTCACTGAGGCCGGAGACGGTGAGTATGCGCGAATCAAATCCACCGCCGGGATCGCTACGCTACTGATGGAAGGAATCGGCGACACGATTCGGGTTAGTCTGAGCGAAGATCCAAAAAACGAGATTCCGGTTTGCTACGACATTCTTCAGTCGCTCGGACTGCGAAAGACCAAGGTCGAGTACATCGCCTGCCCGTCTTGCGGACGAACCAAGTTTAACTTGCCAATCGTTTTGAACCAGGTGAGAGAAGCGACCAAGCACCTTGTCGGACTCGACATCGCCGTCATGGGCTGCATTGTCAACGGTCCGGGAGAGATGGCGGATGCGGATTACGGCTATGTGGGGGCAGCCGGCGGAAAGATCACGTTGTATCGAAAACGAGACGTCGTCAAGAACAATATTCCGCAGGAGAATGGTGTAATGGAGCTGATTGAGTTGCTCAAGGCAGATAACAAGTGGGTTGAGCCTGATGGTGGATTGAAGTTGATTCAGCCAATTGCTTTAAAGAGTTGAAAACCTGGTAATTCTTGGCTTCTGATAAGGTTATTTCTAAAGCTGATAAAGTATATTAGCTTTGAACCCAAGCGTTGGCTGGGGCTCAATTGGAATGGCAACAATGAAGTTTAAAGTTTTACTTTTAACCACGGTGGTTTCGGCTTTGACAGCAAGCTCGCTCGGGCAACTTGATTTCAAACATGTCGCACGATTCGACCTATCTTCAGACTTTGGAGCAACGAGTACTCTCGGGAACAATGCAAGTGATGTTGCATTTGACGGCACGAGTCTTTACGTGGCCGGCTACCGATCATCAACTGGTTCCGCAGGGATTCTTAAGGTTGACAACTGGTTGGGGGCTGGATCGAAAAGCAGTTTCTTTACTCAGTCCAACGTTTTAGCTGGCGAGTCCAAACTAGATTTCGCGGGCGGAGCGTGGTACTACGGGTTCGGCTTGGGGCAGAGCATCAGTGCAAACAGCACTTCGACTGGAATCGCAAAAATTGTTACACCTGGCGGAGGAGCTGCTGCCCTTACCACGAACTTCGGAGGTGCAGATGGAATTCTTGACGCGATTGACGTACAAGGCGGAACAGGACGACGTTTGGACGGTTTCGCGGTGGATCCTCAGGGAGGTTTAGCAGTCGTTGCTCTCAGTCGTGGATTTATGTTCCGACGCCAACAAGCTGATGGTTCTTCGATCGCCAATCCAACCATCTCGCTCGGGAACGGTTGGAGAGACGTCGCGTTCAATTCGACCGGCAATGTTGGCTACTTCCGAGAAGATAATGACGTTCTGGCTGGACCTCGATCAAGCGCAATTGCCAACATCACTAACTCGATCATCGTCAACAACACCGATAACACAGCGTCGCAGTTCATGAGCTTGTCCTTCGGGAACTCTGCTGCTGGAAATCTATCCTACTTGGCATTTAACAACCGGTCAGGAGGCCAGAACCGATTGTTCTTGACAGCCGTCAACGGGGCACAAACTGGTACCCAAGGATCCATTCTGTCACTTACCGGGACGGAAGCTATTAATGGTGTTGCTCAGACTGGATTTGATTCCGATGTCATCAGTTCTTCCACCGGATCATTTGGAGGAAAGGATTATCTGTTCGTCGTGCAAGGTGGATCGGCAAACATTAAGCTCTCGGTCTACGAGGCAGTTCCAGAGCCCGCCACCATGGCTGCTCTCGGTCTCGGAGTCCTCGGGCTCCTCAAGCGACGCAAGAAAGCCTAACCAGGCTATTTTCGAAGCAAAACCATAGTCCCGATGCTGGCATCGGGACTATTCTTATTTGATGGCCTCCGAAACCCTCGCGCGACTCAAGACCCTCGGGATGCAGGCGATGCTTCCGATGGAGTTGCTTGCGTTCGCGGTGAGTAAGGATGACGAGGAGGTTGACCGTTGGCTCGGCGTCTCCCGAGAGATGATGCTGGCGGGGCGAAAGCTCCGAAAATTTGCGGACATCTCTTCCGATGAACTCGAAAGGTCATTTGATCTTGACCCCGCTACTGCCAAGCGGCTGGTTGCCATGTTTACCCTCGGGCGCAAAGTCGGGGTGGCGGGAAAAGGCGAGCTTGAGATCGAAACAATTACTGACCCCCAGGACGTCGCCGACCTTCTCGACGATCTGCGGCACGAGCGACAGGAGCACTTTGTTGCCATCTATCTCGACTCCAAGAGCGTGATCCTGCGGGTTGCCACCATCCACATCGGCACCGCCAACGCCTCCATCGTCGGTCTCCGCGAAATCTTCCGTGAAGCTGTCCGCGAAGGCGCGGTCAGCCTCATCGTCGCACACAACCACCCCAGTGGCGATCCCGAGCCTTCGACTGAGGATATCGAAGTCACTGCCAAGATCAAGGAAGCCGGTCAGCTGCTAGACATTCAACTTCTCGACCACGTTATCATTGGTGAGCGGCGATTTGTCAGTTTAAATCGTCAGAAGCTGATGTGAACCATTGGGATGAGCTAAGGGCAGATGCCCAGGCGATGCATGAGGCGCGCGAGCAAGTGCTCGTTCGTTGCCGCAAACTTGGACAGCTGAGCGCAAAGTCGATTCGTCATGTCCACCGCCATCAGTTCGCCGAGGCGTCCTCCCTGCTTGTGGAGGCGCAGGCCGAGGCTGTGGCAGTGCGCGAGTTGATTGCCCTTCATCCCACCCTCAATCCCTCCTACCTGCACGATACTGAGAAGGAAATGGTCGAGGCTGCATGCGTGCTCGCAATCGTCCTCAACAAGCCCCTCCCTGTGGCGTCTGAGCTAGGCGCACAGACCATGGCCTACCTTCACGGTGCCTGCGAGGCCGCCAGTGAAGTCAGGCGGTTCGTCTTGGACTTGATTCGGGAAGGGAAGATGCCCGAGGCAGAGCGAATTCTTGCCGAAATGGACGCGATCTACGAGGAACTCGTCACCTTCGATTTTCCCGATTCGCTGACGAACGGTTTGCGTAGAGCGGTGGATGCGCTACGAGCCGTTTTGGAGCGAACCAGAAGCGATCTGACCCTCACAGTCAGTCAGCAGAATCTGATCGCCGAGCTTCGGCGAGGACGGAACGAACTTTAGGAGTTCATTCAAACGGGAGGTCCACCGGTGGCTTCGGTCTGGATGGCACTTCCCGCTTTGATCCACCCCGTTTAGCGATCGCCGCAAGTTCGAACAGGGCGAGCATATAGGTCATCACTGCCAGAAAGCCGAGGAAGATCATCGGCATGGAGACTTCGAAATTCTTGCCATCGGACCGCATGAACTCATTCTTGAAGATCAGCAGAAACGGAACCATGAACAGGAACCAGCAACACAGGTAGACGACTCCCTTTGTCGTCTGTCCGATGAACAAGTGACCCGCTCCCGGAAGGAACATCGAGGCAAATGTCGCAGCAGTTGGGGAGGCCTTCATATCGCCCTCGTTGAGAAACGGTGAATCCGAGAGCCCAGCTCTCAATTGAGACTCAATCGAACCTGCGTAAGCAGCCTTCAGGCTCACTTGCGCAAGCTTTTCTTCGATTGACTTGCTCTTTGGAGAGATCTTTCGCGCCTTCTTTAACACCGGAACTGCGGAAACGAAGTCTTTGGCAGCGATAAGCTGGTCTGCTTTGAGTTCTAAAACGTCAGGATGGTTGGGTGCTGCCTTTTCAAGGGTCGCCAATGCTTCTCGGAGTGCAGGTTTGCGTTCGGCTGCGAAGTGCGCCCGCGCGGCTCGGATTAGCTTCTCAATATCCGCATCAGGTAGCTCAACCTCAGGTTCTGAAATCGCATCTTCAAGAGCCTTAGCCTCAGTAACCTTTTGGATCGCTTGAACAAGCTCGGTTTCTAAGGCGTCCCTCTTAAACTTGAGTGCCTCGACAATGTCGCTATCCGAAGAAGCCGAAATCTTCGCCGCCAAACGTGCGATTTCGGCTTTCAGTTCGGCAACTTGCGCGCTCGGATCCATAGGGAGTTAAACCAGATCTGTGTTTACCTGAGCCGATTGCCAGAGTGATTCAAGGTCGTAAAACTGTCTCTGTTCTTCTTTCATGACGTGGAGAACCACGTCGCCGTAATCCTGCAGGATCCAGCCGCTCCTCTCTCCTTCGCTCCGCAACGGCTTGAGCTTGTGTTCGACGAGCTTTTCGGAAACACGGTCGGCGATAGCATCAACGTGTCGATCCGAAGTACCAGAGCAAACGATGAAGTAGTCGGCTATAGAGGTCTTGGCGCGCACATCGAGGACTTCGATGCGTTCGGCTTTCATGTCATCTGCCGCATTGCGGATCAGTTCGAGGGTTTCTTGTGATGTCATTTGTACAACTTGTTCTTCTTAATATAGTCGACTATCTCGGGAGTTGTGAGATTTCCGATGGGCATTCCTCGCTGAACTTTCACGCGGATGTCCGAACTGCTAGCGTCGATGAGTGGCATTTCAACAATGTCAACTCGCGCTTTTACATAGTCTTCGAGTCCTAGCAAAACTTCTTCATGTACGATTGGCGGCCTCGCCGCCACCGCCAATCGGCACTGTCGAAGGATCCGCTGAGGATTCTTCCAGTCAGCAAAACCCTTCAATGCATCGGCTCCCATAATGAACCAGTACTCGCCTGGATAGACCATCTGCAATTCGCCGAGCGTGTCAACGGTATAGCTCAACCCGCCACGCGTGATCTCCATGTCGCTCACCACGATCTTAGGATTCTGCTTGGCAAGAAGGCTCACCATTTCCATCCGCTGTTGAGGGGTTGCACCCGGTCGCCCCTTTTTGAATGGATTCTTGTTGGCGGGCAAAACGATCACTTCGTCGAGTTCTAGCTCTTGAACTGCCGCCTCAACAAGGGACAGATGTCCGATGTGCGGGGGGTCAAACGTGCCGCCTAGGATGCCAATTCTCATGATTCGTCAATGTAGGAGAACTCGAACTCGCCGATCACGACGGTATCTCCTTCCTGGGCTCCGCAGAGCCGGAGCTTCTCCAGAACTCCAATCCTTTCAAGGCGGCGTTGCATGTAGCGAACCGCATCCTTGCGCTCAAGATCGGTCATCGCGATCATGCGCTCCAAGCGTTTGCCAACCACTCGATAGCAATCCTCTTCCTCAACAATCTCCCAGTGATCTTCACCCTGCTTTTCAAGCGCAGGCATGTAGACCGGAATCTCGCTTTCCGGAAGCGCCTCTTCGACAACGTCGGTCATCGCATTGAGAAGGTCAGTCAGTCCCCGGTTGGTGAATCCTGAGATTGGGAAGATTTGATGCCCGAATTTCTCAAACCTTTCGACTGTCTCTGCGATGGTTTCTTGTGGAACCATGTCGATCTTGTTAAGAGCAATCAAACGAGGTCTTGCTGCGATCTCCTCGCTATACATTTCCAGTTCTCGCTCAATGAGCTCATAGTTGGCAACGGGATCGCTCTCGTCAATGGGCAATATATCGACAACGTGCACGAGGACCCGGGTGCGCTCAACGTGCTTGAGGAACTGGTGTCCGAGTCCAATCCCTTGGGATGCGCCCTCGATCAGACCGGGCATATCCGCAACCGTAAAAGTGGTGTCTCGAAAACTAACAACTCCAAGATTTGGAACAACGGTTGTGAATGGATAGTCGGCAATCTTTGGCTTTGCTGCGCTGATTGAGCTGATCAACGTAGACTTACCGGCGTTTGGAAGTCCGATCAAAGCAACATCAGCAAGAAGCTTAAGCTCCAATTTGACCTTGACTTTCTCAGCGGGTCCGCCCTTTTCAGCAAAGTTCGGTGCCTGTCGTACGGAGTTGACGTAGTGCATGTTGCCATGTCCACCTCGCCCACCTTTGGCGACAACGTACTTCATTCCGTGCTTGGTCAAGTCAACCAAGAGTTCGCCCGTGGCCGTGTCCGTCACCACCGTTCCGACCGGAAGTTTAATGATGATGTCTTTAGCGTTTTTGCCACGCTTGTTTCCCAGACCATGAACACCGCTGTCCGCTTCATGGTGATCCATGAGCTTAAAGTCGTAGAGGGTGCGCTTGCCACGATCAGCCAAAAGAATAACGTCGCCACCTCTTCCGCCGTCAGCACCGTTAGGCCCGCCACGCGGAACGTGCTTTTCGGTATGGAACGCAACCGCGCCGCTGCCCCCTTTTCCCGAGGTGAACTCTACAATGGCCTCGTCAAGGAACATAATAGGTAGTTTACCGGTTTAGGTTCATGCGGCATAAACCGACACAGTAAGGGGACATCCCATTGATGAAGTATCTGGTCACAGGCGGAGCGGGATTTATTGGCTCAAATTTCTTGGTTAAGTACGTCGCTGAGCGGCCGGATGACCACTTTCACTGTATCGACAAGCTGTCGTACGCAAGCAACCTGGCTTCTCTGAGCCCAATCGATCGGTTGCCAAACTACCAGTTTTCTCGTCTCGACTTGGTCGACCCTGTTACGACAAGTTTGCTTGTGAATGAGTACGTGCCTGACATAATCATTCACTTCGCTGCTGAATCTCACGTGGACCGGTCGATTGCCGGCCCCGCTGAGTTCATTCAGTCGAACATCGTCGGCACGTTCAACCTCCTGGAAGCCGCGAGGCAAAAAGGAGTTTCTCGGTTCCATCACGTTTCGACCGATGAGGTCTACGGTTCGCTCGGAGAGGAGGGGCTCTTTGTCGAAACCACTCCGTACGACCCGTCTTCGCCTTACTCGGCGTCAAAGGCCGCTTCCGATCACCTTGTTCGGGCGTACCATCGAACCTATAAACTGCCAATCACGATCACAAACTGCTCGAATAATTACGGACCGCGTCAATTCCCCGAAAAGCTCATACCGCTAATGATTCTGAACTGCCTAGAAGGGAAGCCTTTACCAATCTATGGCAAAGGGCTGAACACTCGCGATTGGCTCTACGTCGACGATCACAACTCAGCGATCATGGCGGTTATTGATAGCGGAAGAGAAGGGGAGACGTACAACATCGGTGGAAATGCCGAGCAGAAAAACATCGACGTTGTAAAAACCATCTGTCGGTTGATGGGTGAAGAGACAGGGAAGGGTGATCTCTCGCACCTCATCACTTACGTCGCAGACCGACCTGGCCACGATTGGCGCTACGCGATCGACGCTTCGAAACTCCGAGATGAACTTGGCTGGGAGCCGACCGAAACCTTCGATACTGGAATACGAAAAACGATTCAGTGGTATTTGGAAAATGACGATTGGGTCGCCGACGTAAAGTCAGGCGATTATCAGAAATGGCTTGACACCAACTACGGGGGACGAAACTAATGGCAAGAAAAGGCATCATTCTCGCAGGTGGCTCGGGGACGCGGCTCTATCCGGTGACCCTTGGCACGAGCAAACAACTTTGTCCGATCTACAACAAGCCGATGATCTACTATCCGCTCAGCGTCTTGATGCTAGCTGGAGTCAAGGAAATCTTGGTGATCACAACTCCCGAGGATCAGGCATCGTTCCAGCGGCTTCTAGGAGATGGAGGCCAGTGGGGAACTTCTCTCCAGTTCGCCGTTCAACCGTCGCCAGACGGCTTGGCGCAGGCTTTTCACATTGGGGCTGAATTTGTGGGTTCGGACCCTGCGGTTCTTGTTCTGGGCGACAATATCTTCTTCGGGCACGACCTAGAAGTTCTGCTCAGGAACGCTGACCAGCGAACGTCAGGGGCAACGGTTTTCGCCTATCCGGTGCGCGAAGCGTCTGCTTATGGCGTTGTGGAGTTTGATGGCGACGGAAAAGCTATTGGCTTAGTTGAAAAGCCTAAAGTTCCCAAGTCCAACTTCGCAGTCACTGGGTTGTACTTCTATGACAACTCTGTCATAGACAAAGCCCGTGATTTGAAGCCGTCAGCTCGAGGCGAATTGGAGATCACTGACCTTAATCGGTTGTACCTTGAAGAAGGCTCATTGAACGTTGAGGTGATGGGCCGAGGGTACGCGTGGCTCGACACCGGTTCGCACGAATCGATGCTTCAGGCCTCCCAGTTCGTTGAGTCAGTCGAACAGCGACAGGGATTAATGGTCTGTTGTCCAGAAGAGATCGCATTCAGACGGGGATGGATTTCGACTGAACAACTGACAGAAATAAGTAAGCCGCTCCAGAAAACTCATTATGGGCAGTATTTGCTCGCTCTTGCTGAGAAAAGAATCCGCTGAGGCTGAGCTACGAGATTGAAGAAACAGTCATAATAATGATTATCGGAAAAAGAAAATCACTATTGATGATGAACCTGTTGGGGTTAGCTGTTCTATGTTGAACTTGAAATAGATTCAGCTAGCCTTCTGGTAGGTTTCAAGCTTCAACTGTAAATTCCGAGTTGCCTCATCGCATGCGTCAATCCAGCTTTTCTTGGACTCACATGTTTCGGCGCCGCGAAGCTTCTTTGCCAGCGCGTATGCAAGTGCGCCTGTAGCAGCGGCAGTCAACATCCAAATTGTTGCTTTCTTCATTTCCGTATTCTCCGTGGCCATATTGAGCGTCCTTCTTCTTTGAAGCCAACACATATACATTCGTTCCACGAAACGTGAACGTTTCAGCGTCGGTACACTCTTAACTATATGTTTGACAACTTAACGCGAAGACTTTCGGGTGTTTTTGCTGGTTTGCGCGGAAAGGGCAAACTCAACGAAGACGACGTCAACGAAATGCTTCGCGAAGTTCGGGTCGCTCTCCTAGAAGCCGACGTCAACTTTGGAGTTGCCAAGCAGTTCATGGCCCGGGTCAAAGAGAAGGCTGTGGGAGAAGAACTTTTTTCCTCGCTGAACGCTGATCAGACCATTATTAAGATTGTCAAAGATGAACTCGAGGAGATGCTCGGGGGCGAGGCAGTTAAATTCAACTGGGGATCTGCTCCCCCGACCGTCATTCTTATGTGCGGTCTCCAGGGTTCCGGAAAGACCACCACGACCGCAAAGTTAGCCAAGTGGCTGATTGACCAGGGGAAGAAGCCGATGCTCGCCGCTTGCGACATCGCCCGTCCTGCCGCGATAAAGCAACTCGAAGTTCTCGGCGAGTCCGTTGGAGTTCCGGTCTTCACCAAGATGGACGGCACTAAGCCTCCGGTCATCGCAAAAGAAGCTCTTGATCGATGTAAGTATCTTTTTAACGACGTACTCATCGTCGATACCGCTGGACGAACCACGATCGACGGCGAACTCATGGATGAGCTCGAAGCCATCTATAAAGCCGTCAATCCAAACGAATCCTTCCTCGTGCTGGATGCCACGACGGGTCAAGAAGCCGTCAGTGTTGCCGAGGCCTTCCACGCCCGGGTCAATGTTACAGGAGCCATATTCACCAAGCTCGATGGAGATACGCGAGGCGGTGCGATCCTAAGTGTTCGACAAGCAACTGGGGTGCCTGTTAGATTTACCGGGGTTGGCGAGCAGGTCGAAGCTCTCGAACTGTTCCATCCAGACCGAATGGCCCAGCGAATTCTGGGCATGGGTGACGTCCTTGGGCTCATCGAAAAGGTTGAGAAAGCGTTCGATGCTAACGACATGGCGTCGATGGAGCAAGGCTTTGGAAAAGGCCAGATGGACTTCAATATGATGCTCCAAAGCTTCACGATGATGAAGAAAATGGGGTCGATGAAATCGATGCTCAAGCTCATCCCAGGACTTGCCGCTTCCCTGCCTGAGGACGCGATGGAGCACATCAACGACAAGCAGATTAACCGCACAGAAGCGATCATCCTGAGCATGACGAGCAAAGAGCGAGGAAACCCGGATATAATAAACGGTTCGCGAAGGAAACGCATTGCTGCGGGTTCGGGTACATCGGTCGAAGAGGTCAACCACCTGATCAAGCAGATGTACGAAATGCGTCGAGGCATGAAACAAATGTCGAAGATGCAGGGCCGAATGAGCAAGCTCCAACGCAGACGATAAAACCAAATTGGAACCATGGTAAAAATTCGACTTCAAAGACTCGGAAACAAAGGACGCCCATTCTATCGAATCGTCGTCTCAAAGTGTGAAGCTGGCCGCAATTCAGCTTTTGTTGAGAACATCGGTATCTATAATCCGATCTCACAGCCAAAGGAAATTCGCATCGACGAGGAGCGCGCACTGCACTGGCTCCGAGTTGGAGCGGTTCCTACCGAAACTGCTGCTTACCTGCTGAACAAGATGGAGATTCTTCCGAAGTTCCTCGAGGAGCGACCTTCACAGAAGCCGAAGTACAAGTTCCTCGACAAGCGAACTGCTGCTATCAGCAAAAAGACTTCCGTCGAAGCCGCTCCGGCAGCTGAGTAATTTATGAGCTACTCTCCTTTCGTAGAAGAAATTGTCAAGCAAATGGTCTCCGAGCCAGATAGCGTCGAAGTAGACGAAGTACTCGAAGGCAACACTCGAACCTTCAACGTACGTGTCGCACAAGAAGACGTAGGCAAAGTCATTGGCAAAAGCGGTCGCGTGATTTCCGCAATCCGACAAGTCGTTTCTGCAATTGCTTCCAAGAGCAAAGAAAAGGCATACGTCAAAATCGTTACTGAGTAATGGTTTTATCCGTGGTTCCAAAGCCCAGGTTGTTACAACCTGGGCTTAACTATGTCGGAGGCTGCCATGTCTGAACCCAGAGTCCGCATAGGTCAGATCGTAGGTGCCTTTGGACTTAAAGGTCAAGTCAAAGTCGAAGCTCTCACCAATTTCGAGAGCCGCTTCGAAAAGGGCAGTACCGTCTTTATTGACGACAAACCCTTCGTGATTCAGAAGTTCCAGATCCACAAAAATCGTCCCCTGATAACCCTCCAAGGCGTCGATCACATTAATCAAGCCGAGGCGCTTCAATGGAAGTTCATGGAGGCAGAAGGAGAACCTGAACTTGAAGACGACGAGTTCCTGATTGAAGACCTGATCGGTCTAAGGGTCGTCACTGAAGAAGGCGAAGAACTGGGCATTGTCACGGATATTGAGGATTACCCTGCACACCAGATCGTCCTCGTCGGTGAAATCATGATCCCTCTCGTGGATGAGTTCATTTTGGAGATCGATTTAGACGAAGAAATTATGCGTGTGAAGCTAATTTACGGCATGCGGCCCGGCGAAGATTGATAAACTAGCGGCATGCGAGTGATGATGCTCTCCTGGGAATACCCGCCTCGAATTGTGGGGGGCATTAGTCCACACGTTCATGAGCTCTCCCAAGAACTCGTGAAGAAGGACATCGAAGTTCACGTCATCACCAAATCAACCCCCAAAGCTCCCGATGAGGAGATCGAAGAGAGTGGTGTTCATGTCCACCGCGTTCACCTTGATGAAGAGCCCAAGGACTTTGTTCACGAGATTCAGCTTCTCAATCAGGCCACTGACCGCCGTGTGAGAAGCATGCTGGAAGACTGGCGTCCTGGTGGACAGCCGACCGTGTTTCATGCCCATGACTGGCTCTCTCTCGACGCCGCCAGGAACCTGAAGTACGAATACAAGCTCCCCATCATCGCCACGCTACACGCCACGGAGTGGGGTCGCCACGGCGGAATCTTTAGCGACATTAGCAAGTACATCGCCGAACAGGAGTACTGGCTCACATACGAAGCTTGGCGGCTGATTGTCTGCTCAGAGTTTATGAAGGGCGAAGCCGTGCGCCTCTTCAACACACCTTCCGATAAGGTTGATGTCATCTTCAACGGCGTCGATTCTGCCAAATTTGAGTTCGACTGGAGCGATGCGGAGCGGCTTGAAACACGCCGTAAATATGCCAAGGACGACGAGAAAATCGTCATCTATGTTGGTCGCTTCGTCAGAGAAAAAGGAATCCAAGTCCTCCTCAACGCAGTTCACTCGGTTCTCGCCGAGCAACCAACCACCAAGTTCCTCATCGTTGGCGGCGGAGTTCGAGATAAATTTGAAAGTTTCACACGCTGGGCGGGATTAAGCGAAAGCGTGAAGTTCACCGGATTCATGTCTGGACGCCAGCTCCACGAACTCTACCGCTGCTCTGATGTTGCGGTCTTCCCTTCCCTCTACGAGCCATTTGGAATTGTCGCCCTCGAAGGTATGGCTGCTGGCGTTCCCGTTGTTTCTTCGGATGCTGGGGGTCTGAAAGAGATCGTTCTGCATGGGGTAACGGGCACGACTAGCTTCGCCAACGATCCGGCATCGTTGGCATGGGGGATCCGCCAGGCGCTTGGAGATGCCCAACACACTCGTGATATGGCTGCCAAGGCTAAGGAACGGCTTCAAACTGACTTCCATTGGGCAAATCTCGCCGAACAGACGATCGCCGTTTACGATAGAGTCTGGCGCGAATTCCTAGACAGCTACTGGGCTGCCAATACGGTCTGGCCAGTGTCTCCTGGTGCCGAAGAGCGCTACCTTCAAATGGCTCTGCGCGAAAAGGCACAAGCTGTTCAGGCTGTCGCCCGGCCGATGCCGAGGCACACGATCACTACCACCGAAGCGGCGGAGGAAGAGGACGTGATCGCTCAGATGATTGAACCTTAACCAAGATAGACCCGTTCCAGGACGTCCCGGTAGCTCTCAACTGCTGGAACGTCAAGTCCAACAACTTTCGCTTCGTCATCCCAGCGACGAACCTGAATCGCAGTCTCAAAATTCGGTTCGGTTCGTTCGAACTCGGCGACTTCTTCTGGAGAGAATGGACCGCCCTGTAGTCTAAGGCTCTCAACAGAGGCCGCTGACAAGCCCCCTAGATACCCAGGATCAGTAGCCGTCAAGTACCGCTTGGCCGCCACATGCAGCCGTACGCAGTCCAGAACAACCTGAGGAAACTTCCCTTCCAACCACTCCGCACCCACATCTTCGTGCTTCCCATCAACTCCGTGCTGAGCAATATCTTCACCCAGCCCGTGCATAAGGTGCCCGACATCGTGCAACAACGCCCCCGCAATCACTTCGTCAGAAGCCCCTGCCTGCCGCGCCAAATGAGCTGCCTGCAAGGCATGCTCCGTCTCCGTCACCTGCTCTCCGAAATAGAGTGAGCCACCGTGGTTGTTAAACAGGTCGAAGATTTGGTCAATCACGTGCATGCCACAAATTATCGTTGCTGTCTGTTAACAATTGGTTATGACGCCAGTACCCGGCCAATCCACTGCACAAACCAAGCTCCCAAATAAGCCAACACGGTCATGTACGTAAACATAAACAAAGGCCACTTCCGGGAGTTTGTCTCGCGCCGAACGACGGCTAGCGTTGATAAACACTGGGCGCAAAGTGCAAAGAACACCATTAACCCGATAGAAGTCGGCAGAGTAAACAACTTTTTGCCGTCTGGCCATTGAGCTTCCTTGATTTTCTCTCCCAACTTCGCCTCAGCCTCATCACCGGAGCCAAGGGAGAAAAGGATTCCTAAAGATGGTACGACAGTCTCTCGTGCCGGAAATGCACTCAGAATCGCCGTAGAAATCCTCCAGTCAAAACCAAGTGGAGCAAACACTGGCTCAACCGCCTTCCCAACTCGCCCCATCACCGAATACTCCAATTGAGCCAGCGCTGCATCACTCTCAGCCAAGCCCGTATCCGCCTTTCGAGGGAAATACGAAGCCGCCCAGATGATCACCGACATAACAACAATCGTCGTTCCAGCAGTGGTCAAGAACACCTTTCCTCGGTTCAGCATCCCTAGGAAGACGTCCTTCCATCGAGGCATTTGGTACGGTGGAAGTTCCAGCATGAATGGCAACCGCTTCCCTTTCAAAACTCCACGATTGAGAATGAAGACGACAGGAATCGCAACTACCAGACCAAGTAGGTGCATTGCAAAGAGTGCAAACCCAGCCCAAAACGCCCCGTACTGAGGCTCAATGAACGAGCCAATGATCAGCATGTAAACTGGCAAACGCGCGGAGCAAGACATCAGCGGAGCAACGAGAATCGTCGCCAAGCGTGCCTTAGGATCTGGCATCACTCTCGCCGCCATCACCCCTGGAATAGCACAAGCAAACGAGGAAAGCAACGGAATGAAGGCACGGCCGTTCAGTCCGCACCAGCCGAGCAGACGGTCCATCAAAAACGCTGCTCGCGCGAGGTATCCCGTTCCCTCAAGCATCGCGATAAAGAAGAAGAGAATCAGAATCTGGGGCAGAAATACGACAACCCCACCGACTCCAGCAATCAGCCCATCAACGACAAAGCTCTGCAAGACTGGAATACCTTCTAATCTCGGAGAAAGAATTGAACCCAGCCAGGCGAACCCTCCTTCAATCAAATCCATGAATGGTTGTGAAAGTGTGTAGATCGAAAAGAAGACGGAATACATGACGGCGGTGAACACCATCAATCCGAACACTCGATGTGTCAGAACCTTGTCAATTCTGTCGGTTAAACTCAGCACCTTCTTTGGAGCACGCTGCACAATTGCTTCTCGTTGCACCTGCGCCGTCCATGCATATCTTGTGGACGGATCGGTGAAGGTTGCGTTCTCTGCCGCTTCTTTTGCCTTCTCCCAAGCGGGTCGGAGCTCAGCAAAAGGGACGATCATTGTCGACTGGTCATCCAGAACTTCACGTCGAAGATCACCAATTCGGTGATCGTAACCACGTCGGGCAAGCTCCACCTGAAGTTCCCTCAACGCACCGATATCAGAAAGCAATGTCGGTTCGGCCGGCGCCGCGAGCGAAGCCTCGATAGCCGCTAACAGCTCTTTGACGCCCTTCTCCTTGTGCCCAACCATCGGAATAACGGGGCATCCGAGTAGCCTTCGTAACCGATCGAGCTTGAGCATAGAGCCTGCTGACTCAACCCGATCCGTCATTGTAAGGGCGACGACAACCGGACGCAAAAGCTCAGCAATCTGAGAGTAAAGAAACAGATTGCGCTCAAGGTTTGAGGCGTCAATGACGCACACAACCAGGTCGGTTTCTTCTTCTAAAACTTTGACCGCCACCGCTTCATCTTCCGAAGCAGGAGTCAGAGAGTACAGCCCAGGAACGTCAATAAACTCGCACTCAAATGTTCCCACTTGGCGAAGAGCGGACACACGCTCCACAGTAACGCCCGCGTAGTTCCCAACCTTCTGCCGTGAACCGGTTAACGAATTGAAGAGGGTGGTCTTCCCTGCGTTAGGGTTACCAACGAAGGCGATGCGCTTAAAGGATTTCGACGCCAAAACCGGTCATTTCCTGCTTGCGAAGGCACAACCGATAGCCCCGAAGATCGATCTCAATCGGGTCGCCAAGAGGCGCAACTTTAATGACCCGGAACTCGGTGTCTTTGACCAAGCCCATTTCCATGAGCCTTCGGTGATCATCTCCAACCGACGGTATCTCGACGATCCTCGCCGACATTCCTTTCTTGAGTTCTGCAAATGTCATCATGAGCCTTGCCTCTTTAATCTACCCTAAAGTGTCTAGTTTCGATCAGTTCACTTTGAACAACGCCTGATTCAGGTCAGAGTTTAGTTTCAACTCACCTTCCCAAATCGTGCTGATGTTAAGGTCAGTCGGCACGTTGCTTCCTTCAGGAACGATCCGAACCGACTCCACGGTCTGGCACTTTCGGATGTCAAAGTCCTTTGTGACTTGGATCTCGAACCGCTCGATTCTGTCAAGTTCTTCGCTTAAACCAATTTCCTTAACGTCTCCAGCGAACTTGGCTCCCCACTGGATCATTCCCTTGAGTGCCCAGCCATCAGAACCGTCCTTAAGCTTTCGAGCGACAACTGAGAGCTTTTGCATTCGGTTGATGTAGGCTCGCAACGAAGTGTTGTTGCCCTCTCCAGCCGATTGCATGGTGAACTGAAGGTAAGGATTCCATGGATCACCAAGGCTTCGTCGCGCCCCGATTAAGAAATCGTTGAATTTTAGTACACGCTTGACCCCTGTAGCGGTTTCCTCAACGGCAGTGCGTTCAAACTGCGGGGGCGCATTAACAAACTTTTCGCTTTGTGGGGCGTCATATCGCCACTGCGCACCATCCGAAATCACTGTCCAACGGCTGGTCTTTCCTGGCGTCGGCTGCAACCACTCTTGTGAGAGATAGAGTTTGTTTGGTCGCTGCGCTTGGATGTTGGTGACATAAACTTGCTTGACGTCAGCGACTGTTTGCGTACGCGTAATTGAACCAGCAAAAGACTCTGAATCGAGATATCGTTTTGCGATACCCTGAATGAGGTCAGCAACCGATGGAACTGCCGGTGCACCACCCTGTTGGGTGATAAGGATCAATGCCAAGCTCGACGTAATCATTTATCTCTCTTACTCCATGGAATATCTGGGACTCCAGATGTGCTGTTTACAAAGCGACAACTACAGAATATCCAATCAGATAGACGATTGAGAAACTGCAAGGGTTCATTTCTGACTTTTGTGGTCTCCGATAGCGCTACGACTGCCCGTTCAAGTCGTCTACACACTGCCCTCGCGATGTGCAGATTTGCCGCTAGCGACGAGCCTCCAGGCAAAATGAAGTTCTTCAGTTCGGGCAGCGCATCCGTCATCGTATCGATTTCGTTTTCAAGTCTGAAAATATCTGCCTCGTCGACGGATTGAATATCGAACTTGCAATCTTCCGGGCACGCTAGTTCAGAGCCAAGATCAAAGAGCACGTTCTGGAGCCAGCCCAATGTATCAGTTGTAAGGTCCGGTCCAACGTTCAGTCGACAAACTCCAAACCAGGCGTTTAGCTCATCTAATGTGCCAATGACCTCCATTCTCAGGTCAGCCTTTGAGACTCTTTCTCCACCGAGAAGTCCCGTTTCGCCTCGATCTCCCCCTTTTGTATAAATCTTCACTTCTGTGCTCTACGAACGCTGAGATAGAACTTCGGCAAGTTCTTCACTTTCTCAAGTTTTCGAGGATTCAGAAGAAGTCGCCAAAGCCACTCAATTCTTAACGTCTGAAAAAGTTTTGGAGCGCGCTTGACCGTTCCTGAGTGAACATCTAATGACCCCCCAACTCCGATTCCGATCTTTGCGCGAATGGTCGTGGCCGTGTCAAGGATGAAGAGTTCCTGTCGCGGCATGCCCATTGCTACGACAAGAATGTCTGGCTTCTGCGTAGCAATGTTTTCAGCTACAGCCTCATCACTCAGATCGCCGAAGAAGCCGTCTCGGCATCCGAGGATGTTGCAACCGGGATATTTTAGGCTCAGGTTTCTGGCCGCCGCCTCTGCCACGCCGGGCGCCCCTCCCAGAAAGTACATGGTAGCTCCAGTTGTCGCCGAAATACGACACAACACCTCGACAAGATCCACCCCACTCACTCTTCCCGGAACCGGTTTGCCATACTGGCCTAGGGCCCAAGCTGGGCCGGCGGAGTCTGGAGTAATCAATGCGGCCTCCGAAAAACACCGACGGAAGGATGGGTCTGTTTCGGCGCAGATAAAGGCGTGGGAATCAGCGGTGAAGACGAGCTTCGTCCCGTCCGATTCAAGAAAGCTTTTCAGAACTTCTTCAGTCTGGGCTAAAGAGACACGGTCAACTGGTAGCCCGAGTACAAAAACGCGCTCAACCGTCGACTCTGGGAGCATATCCCAGAAGTTTACCAAGCAACTTTACGGGTCTTATAGATTTGCCGATTGATTGATTCGACATTTTCCCTTAACACTGGCATAACGATTGCGTTATCGGTTACTATGCATTCTGGGTCGTATACGGCTGACAGTGTTGTCGATCCGCAATCATTGAAATTCTTTTAGGAGAACCTGAACAAAAACATGACTCGCAACAAGGCATTCACGCTCATTGAGCTGCTCGTTGTTATCGCAATTATCGCGATCCTCGCTGCCATCCTCTTCCCAGTTTTCGCCCAAGCCAAGGCCGCCGCAAAGAAGTCTGCGACCCTGAGCAACCTCAAGCAAAACGGAACCGCGGTTCAGATCTATCTGGCCGACGCAGATGACACCTATCCACAATCCGCTTACTGCACCGCAATGCCAGATGGCACCGGCGCTACTCCGAACGGTTACCTCATTCCCGCATCTGGATGCCGAGTCATTTCGATGTACGATGCAATTCTGCCGTACACCAAGAACCGCGACATTTTTACCGACACTGCTGAGCCAAAGGCAATCCCCTGGGCGGCAATTCTAGGATCGCTCGGAGTCCGACCGAATACCGCAGACCAAACGAACCCGCTCTTCACCGGATCGCAGTTCATTCAGTTCGCAGGTATGGTTCCTAACTTCGCCGTCTTCGAAGATCCTGCCGTTGCTCCAAACTTCAACGAGCAAACCCGAAGCGCAACCAGTTTTGACGCTCCTGCCGACACGATTGAGTTCGCAACCGGAAAGAACGTTGCAACTGCAACGAACATCGATCTTGACGCTACAACCGCAATCGGTGCTTCAAACATCGCCGGTGTCCAAGCTCAGATCGTCACCAACTACCGAACTCCAGCTCCTGGATTCAACGCTCAGCGCTTCCCAGGTGTCGCACGACACAGCGAATCGATTATCTGCAGCTTCGCTGACAGCCACGCAAAGGCATTCAAGCGAAACGCTCGATTCCCGAACCTGGTAGCTCCAGATCCAAACGTTTCCGGCGCCGCGAACATCGTTCCGGTGTACAACTTCCCATTCGATATCAATGGGATTCCTGGAACCCTCGCCGAACCAGCACCCTAATCGGAAAGCTCGGTGGTTACCGTCCCAGGCAACTGACTGGGACGGTTTTTTGTTGCCTCAAGTAAACTAAACCTTCCCCAATGAGCACCGAAGAATCGATAAAAGACATCCGCCTTGGCAAACTTGCCCGAATGCGCGAGTTGGGTTACGACCCCTACCGCGTCGAGAAATGGAGTCTCACAGATTCAGCCGATGCCCTGCTTGAACACTTTGAAGACGGTCGAGAAGTCTCCTTTGCGGGCAGAATCGTCTCCTACCGAGACATGGGTAAAGCCGGCTTTGCTCACATGAGCGATGGCGAAGGCAAAATTCAAGGCTACTTCCGCAAGGATGAACTCGGTGATGACCTTTACGAGGTTTACAAACTTCTCGATCTCGGAGATCACATCGGTGTCCAGGGCAAGATGTTTGTTACCAAGACCGGTGAACAGTCCATCCACGTCAGCTCATTTCATCCGCTGAGCAAGGCACTCCACCCCCTTCCGCTTGGAAAGGAAAAAGACGGTCATGTCTTTTACGGCCTCCAAGACGTCGAGACCAAACTTCGTCACCGCCACCTCGACTTGATGTCAAGCAAGGAGGGCCGCGCAAAGCTCCTCAACCGAGCCCGTATTGTCTCCGCAGTCAGAGCATATTTCGACGGGCAGGGCTACCTAGAAGTCGAAACTCCAGTTCTCCAAATGGAAGCCGGCGGCGCTGCTGCCCGACCCTTTATGACCCATCTCAACGCTTATGACGTTGAAGTCAAGCTGCGTATCTCGCTAGAACTGTATCTGAAGCGGATCATATGCGGCGATGTTCCCAAGGTCTATGAAGTGGGTCGAGTCTTCCGAAACGAAGGAGTCAGCTACAAGCACAACCCGGACTTCACGCTCCTTGAGTTTTACGAAGCGTACGCCAATCTTGAAGACATGATGGACCACGTCGAGAACTGTTTCAAGTACGTAGCCCTCGCGGTTTTTGGTGGCACCAAGGTCGATCTGCCGCACCAGGATGGATATGTTACGGTTGACTTCGCTGAACCCTGGGCGCGGATCGACATGCTTGACGAGATCTCGAAGCACACCGGCGTCCCGCGGGAGCAGCTTCTTGACCTCAAGACTGCCGTCGAGGCCCTAGGTGATGGTGTTCGAGTGAACGCCGTTACCGGAAAGAAGGTCATCCCATCCGATGAACGCAACCTCGGAGGCCTGCTCGAAAAGCTCCTCGAAGTCTACGTTGAACCGACTTTGATTCTCCCATCGTTCATCGTCGGCTATCCCCTCGAAACTTCCCCTCTCGCCAAAAAGGATCCTAACGACCCTCGCTTCACCCGCCGATTCGAGGGGTATGTCCTCGGTAGCGAGGTCTGCAACTCCTTCAGCGAGATCAACGACCCGATCGACCAGCGAGAGCGATTCGAGTTCCAGGTCGGCGAAGCCGAAGCTGGAGACGAAGAAGCTCATCCAATGGACGAAGAGTTTCTCTACGCCCTCGAATGTGGAATGCCCCCCACTGGCGGCTGCGGAATCGGGCTCGACCGAATGGCAATGCTCCTCACCGGGTCAAATACCATCCGCGAATGCCTCATGTTCCCCTTTATGCGTCCAGAAAAGGATCAGAAAGAAGATGAAAACTGACCTCGGCGCGATCCTTGACGCCTCTGGTGCGATCTTGAGGGGACATTTCGTGCTCACAAGTGGTCGCCACAGCGACACCTACTTCGAGAAATTCCGAGTTCTCGAGCAGCCGGAAGTTCTTGTCGCCCTTTGCCATGAGATCGCTGAGAACTTCAAGGGTCAAGGCGTAGAGTTTGTGGCCGGACCAACCACCGGTGGAATCATCATCGCTTTCGAAGTAGCTCGACAAATGGGAGTCCAATCAGTCTACATCGAATCCGAAAACGGTGAGAAGACCCTCAGAAGAGGCAAAACCCTTTCCGAAGGTGCGAGAGTGTTGATCGTCGACGATGTCCTCACGACTGGCCGCTCCCTTTTCGAGAGCCGTGACGCCATTCTCAAAGCGGGTGGAAATCCTGTTGGCTACGGAGTCTTGATCAACCGGGCGCAAGGCGTGCTCGACCTGCCAAAGCTCTTCAGTGCTTACACCGTCGAAGCGACAAGTTACGCTCCCGACGAAGTCCCCAACTGGCTCGCAGAGATTCCCACCTCCAAGCCTGGCACGCGAAAGTAGTCAGACTCTGAACGGGGATGGTTGACAACTAGTCAAGTTCTTCGCCTATTTAGTGATGGTCCTCGTCATCAATTCACGAATCGCGAGTCTTCCAAATCAACGAAAGGGCAGTCTCCAGAGAAACCGCCCTTTCGCGCCCATCATTTGCTACTTCTGAGAAGTCGTTTGAACCTAAATTGCCCCTCAAACTCTACACACGCGATCGTGCCCCAAAGGTCGCTTATGCAGCTTGACCTTTAGCCAATCGAGCAAAGTTGTCTTTATCAATGGCTCGAGTGAGACACTCATCGAAGGAGACGAATCCAGCTCGGTACAAATCGCAAAGCGCCTTGTCCATGGTCTGCATTCCAACTCCACCCGACATTTCGATGATGGAATACATCTGGTGAGTCTTCCCTTCTCGGATCAAGTTCTTGATCGCCGGAGTTCCGAGCATGATCTCGATTGCCGCGCATCGACCACCACCCAGCTTAGGAATCAGCTGCTGCGCCACAACACCTTCAAGAGTGTTGCCGAGCAAAACTCGGATTTGATCCTGTTGGTCAGATGGGAAGACGTCGATGATTCGGTCAACTGTCGCCGGCGCATTTCTGGTGTGAAGTGTTCCGAATACTAGGTGACCGGTTTCTGAAAGCGTGAGTGCTGCCTCAATCGTTTCCAGGTCTCGAAGCTCGCCAACCAGAACGATATCTGGGTCTTCTCGAAGAACAGCACGGAGCGCGTCATGCAATGTGTAAGTATCATGGTGCAGCTCGCGCTGGTTGACCATGCACCGCTTGTGCTTATGGATGTACTCAATGGGGTCCTCGATAGTCAGAATATGCCCGGGGAAGTGCTCGTTGAGGTCATCGATCATCGAGGCAATCGTCGTTGTTTTTCCGGACCCAGTGGGGCCGGTCACCAAAATGAGACCCGATGTGCGCTTACACATCTCACGAATCGTCTGCGGCAGACCCAAAGTCTCAAACGCGGGGATTTTGCTTGGGATGGAGCGAAGAGCACCCGCGACTGAGCCACGCTGCAAATAGACGTTAAATCGGAACCGGGCGAGATCCTTGACCGAATAGCCAAAGTCCAGCTCGTGGGTTGTTTCAAACCGCTCCAGTTGCTCGTTGGTCAAAACGTCATAGATCAATCGTCGCGCATCGCGAGGGGTTAGGGGATGAAACGGTAGCGGCTGAATCTCACCATCAAGGCGAATCATGGGAGGCAGACCCACGGTGATGTGAATATCTGAAGCCTTTCGCTCCATCGCCATCCTTAGGACATCGTCAATGTGATGATCTGTGGCAGTTTTGAGCTCATGCACTGAATACCCAGCTACCGTCGATTCAGCCTCAATCTTGAACTTCGGGACATTGACATCGGTAGTGTGAACATCCTGAGAGACGAGCGGAGTCTGCTGCATGGCGGGCATCACCGGCTCACCCGTGATCGGGTGAAAAATAGCACCTTCCTGCTGCAACTGAGTCACGTCTCGTTCTTCCGTCAAAAACTGCTTCCAATTGAATTCATCTGCCATGTCTCTTATCCTCTTTCCATATTCACTCGTAAAACTACTTAAGCGTAAATAACGCGAACGACCTCATCCAATGTCGTGATTCCCAAAAGAACCTTAGAGAGTGCATCCGACTGAAGTGGTTTCATCCCCACTTCAATTGCCTTGTGGCGCAGGTCATGGGCGGCTGCTTCTTTCATGATCATGTCTCGAAGCTCGTCCGTAACAACCATGAGCTCATGAACGCCAGTACGCCCCTTGTAACCGGTCTTTTTACACTTATCGCATCCAACGCCGCGATAGAGCGTCACGACGTCTTTGCCATCATTAGCAACGGCATATGGCAACTCAAAGCCGTAACGGAGAATATCTTCCTTACGCACGTCATAAGCTTGCTTGCAATTGGCGCAGGTCACTCGGCAGAGTCGCTGGGCGAGAATCCCTATGACGGAGGACGCAATGAGAAAAGGTTCAACACCCATGTCCATGAGTCGCGTCGGAGCGGCTGGTGCATCATTCGTGTGCAGCGTCGATAAGACCAAGTGGCCTGTGAGAGCAGCTTCCATCGCAATGGTTGCAGTTTCACCGTCGCGCATTTCACCTACCATGATGATGTCCGGATCCTGACGAAGCATCGCCCTTAGGCCAGCCGCAAACGTCATTCCCGCTCGAACATTGACACCGCACTGATTGATCCCGCTGAGTTCATACTCAACTGGATCTTCAATCGTGATGATGTTGTTATCGCCTGTATTGAGCTCGTTGAGAATTGAGTAGAGAGTCGTTGACTTCCCCGAACCCGTCGGTCCGGTGACGAGAATGATCCCATATGTCTTCTGACACATGTCTTCGATCATCATCAAGTTGTGCTCAAGGAAGCCGAGTTTTGATAGACCAACGTTTATTCCACCTTTATCGAGAACTCGCATTACGATCTTTTCGCCAAAGATCATCGGCAGGGTGCTCACCCGGAAGTCGTAGTCTCGACCACTGATCGTCATTGAGATTCGGTTATCTTGTGGGGCACGCTTCTCTGCGATGTCCATGTTGGAGATGATCTTGAATCGGCTACAGAGCGGAGCTGCAAGTTTCTTTGGAAAGTGCATTCCCTCGACCATGACTCCATCGATGCGGTACCGAACTCGCATTCCGTCTTTGAGCGGTTCGATGTGGATGTCCGATGCCTTATCGACGATAGCCTGGTTGATGATCAGATTTGCGAGACGGATAATCGGAGCATCGTCCGTGTCTGTTTCCTCCTCAACCTCCTCGACTTTCTTCTTGATATCAACGACTTGGTCTTCATCGAAATCCTTGAGAACTCCCGCAAGTGCTTCGCTCTCATTCCGATAGAACTGAACAAGGCCATTGATCAGGTCGGCTTCGACCGCAATCAGAGGCTCGACATCCAGACCCGTTGTGAGCCGAATCTCGTCAATCGCAAAGATATCAAGCGGATTGACCATTGCAACAAGGAGCCGATTTCCTTGTCGTTCCATAGGCAGCGCTTTGAACTTTCGAGCATTTGCCGAATTCATCATGCTCAGAGCTTCTGGCCTGGGAATGATTTCAGTGACATCGGCAAACGCCACGCCCCAAACTTTGCCTTGACACTTAACGCGATCCCGCTCAGTGACATAGCCAAGCTGAACAAGAATTCGGGCGATGGACTCTTTGCCATCCAAATCACGCTGTTTTGACATGGCGTCATTAAGCTGTTCATGCGTGATCAGCCCTTCCTTCAGAAAATGTTCGCCCGTCAATACCATGTCTTAGCCAGATGGAAACTAGTGTTCCCCTCCTTATCATCGGTTGACTATTCGGTCAAATTTATGGGTTGTTGGTATACTGTTCTCAGTTGCCTGCTTTAGATAGATTTCTCGAAGAACGATACGCATCATTTCTCCAGATTCCGGATAAGCATTCAACCCTGAGAAAGAAATGAGCACAAAGAGACTCTATATTGGCAATCTGTCCTATTCGGCGACAGAAGACGAGCTGTTGGATGCAGCGGCTGAGTTCCAGCCAAGCAACCCACGCATCGTTGAGAACCGAGGCTTCGGCTTCCTCGACGTTCCAGAAGACCAGCTTGACGCAGCAATTGCAAAGCTTGATGGCTTCACCCTCGGCGGACGAACCCTTCGTGTGAACGAAGCTCGTCCGAAGGAAGATCGTCCTCGTGAGGGCGGTGGTGGCGGCTACGGTGGCGGCGGTGGTCGCTCCGGTGGCGGTGGTGGATACGGCGGCGGTCGCAGTAGCGGCGGCGGCGGACGCGGCCGATATTGATCGGCTGACTTCCAAGGACTAGAAAAGACCCAGCTTAGGCTGGGTCTTTTCTAATTTGGAATGTTTCACCGGGCTCAAGCGTAAGATGAATGCATGGATCAACTACCGACCAACGAACTGCCGCAGAATGAGCAGGAGTGGCGTGGCATTCTGACTCCCCAACAGTTTCACGTTCTGCGAGAGAAGGGTACAGAAAGAGCTTTCACTGGCGAGTATTGGGATCATAAAGGTGACGGTGTCTACCGCTGTGCAGGATGTAACGAGGTTTTGTTCACAAGCGAGGCCAAGTTCGACTCCGGTTGCGGCTGGCCCTCATTCTATGAAGGTCTGGATAAGTCAAAGATTACTGAGCACGAGGACACCACGCTAGGCATGCGCCGAGTCGAGGTGACTTGCACCAAATGCGGTGGTCACCTCGGGCACGTCTTTCCTGATGGCTACGGAACCCCAACTGGGCTCCGATACTGCATAAACAGCATCAGCATCAAGTTTGAAGGTAGCTAATTTGGGTACTGGAACTTGTTCCCGCACTCCAACTCACCACTTCGTCTCGACCGTGTAGCTGACGGTCTTCACTTCGCCGGCTTTCAGTTTCAGCTCAAATACTGCGGTCGAGGAATCCTCTTTGACAAAGGCATCGCTCTTGTCGGTGATCTTCCAATCGCCCCAGTGCCTTTCGTATAGGAATACCGTCTCCGCAACTGCCTTCCGATTCCGAACCTCAATTTCAAAGGTCTCTCGAACTCGTTGTGCCGCAATTCGAGTGAAGTTAGTGCGCTTCCGGTCTGCTCGAATGTCGAAAGATCGACCAACATTAAGACTAATCTTCTCATCCTTTGGCGTGTGCTTGATCATATCCTCACCGAGGAACTGAACAGATCCTTTGCTGTCTCGCGAGTAGATTCTGATCTTGCCTGCAGGAAACGGCATGCCGAGATTTGACTTCTCATCGTTGACAAACTTGAGTTTCACAAGCGGCGAGAGCTGGCCCATACCAACCTGTCCCTCGTCTGGGTAGTACCCATCGTAGCCTGCCATTGAGTCAAAGATGATTTGCTTCTTGACAGGTACATTTTCTCCCGCAAGAAGGCTCAACTGCTTGTTCTCTTTGTTTCTAACCGTTGCGGGCCGCTGGAGGGTGTAAAGGTGGTATTCAAACAGAGATTCCTCGGCCATTTGGTTACCGCCCTTAGCCCTTCGTACATTTGAATCAGCGGCCATTGCCATAAACTCTGCCCTAGGAGGTTGTACGGTATTGATCTCTCCTGCGAGAAGTTTTAGAGTCGCATCCTTGAACGACATTCCGCTTTGGTTGTTAAGTGAAACCCAGCCCTGAACATCCGCTGTAGAATCCTTGTCCAGAGTTAACACGTAGTTGGCGTTCCAGCTCATTCCCTGGGTCAAATAGCTCAGCTCAATCTGTGCATCCTGATCCTTGTCGCTATCCAACTCCCAAATCAAAGATGGAGTAGAAATCAGCCCCTCGGGCATCTCCATCACATCAATCTCACCCTGAGGGGAGAGAATGATGCGACCGTCATCAGCTCGAATGACGAGTCCATTGTATGAGTACTCCTGACCGTTTCCAGTGTTGACCACGGTCGTTGGCGAACTCAAGAGAGTGCCCGTTAGAGTTTCCTTTTGCATTCCAACTGCTCGGGTGAGCCGAATCTTCTTGCCTACCGACTTGGCCAGAATCGACTGCGGAGAGATGAGGTCGAATTGGTAGTTCTGCTCCAGAACTCCGACCGAGCCCGGATTCGACAGGCATTTGAAGCCCACTGAAGTTGGGTCAATGAGCTGGGCGACGTTTTCAACCAGCATCGACTGAGTTCCCTTCTTCAGCTTTGCGGCGCGAACTTCCTTGATGAAGCCCATGCCTTGGTTGTAGACGGTGACCTCGGTAGAGGTCGGTGCGGCGAGGGCGGCGACGGCGGCAAGTGTGCTCAACATACAATCCTTCTGTGCCTTAGGACGCCCCAGTTGTTCAATCCGTTTCGGAAAAGGTATCATATCGGTTCCCTAATGTCGGGGCGTGGCGCAGTTGGTAGCGCGCGTGCTTTGGGAGCATGAGGTCGCACGTTCGAATCGTGTCGCCCCGACCACTTTAACTCAGAGTTCCAAATTCGGAGCCCAAACCCCACCCTTCATTGGAACTGGCACACTTTCTGCCCTGGTAAACTAGATTCGATTCCAGGTCAGCGGCCAAGCGCGGGGTTACACCGCGCAGAAGCGTTCGATTTCAGGGAGTTCGTAACACTCATGAAGTCAAAACAGCAACCCGTTGCGCAAAGTAGCGCACACCGCCTTTTCATTTCCCTTGGATTGGGACTTTTCTCAGCAGCGTCGGCGCTAGCCGCTGAAGGCGAGAATGTCCATCTCAAGTTTGGTTCTCAAGATAAGATCATCCTCCTCGTCGCTGCCATTCTTGGCGTCGTCGGAGTCATTGTCGCTATGATGATGGCGAAAAAGATCATGCTCGAAGATCGCGGTAGCGAGGGCATGCAATTCGTGCAAACCGCTATCGAAGACGGTGCACGCGCCTACCTGAGTCAGCAGATCAAGATGATGGCTCCGTTCATCGTCATTCTGATCGTTGCCCTCACCGCTCTTTACTCCAAGGGAATGGGGGTCATGTCTGGTCTGGTCGGCTTTGCCTTCCTTGTTGGAGTGATTTCGTCTTACGTTTCTGGCTTTGCTGGAATGATCATGGCTGTCAAGGCGAACGCGCGCGTTGCAAATGCTGCTCTGACTTCGAACAAGAGAGCCCTTGAAATTGCATTTCGGTCGGGGTCAGTCGCCGGTCTGGTGACCATCGGCGTGGGACTCTTCTTCTCATCGATCATCCTGCTTGTATTCCCTTCCCAAGCAACAACGTTGCTCGTTGGATACGGTTTTGGTGGTTCACTTGCAGCTCTGTTCATGCGCGTCGGCGGTGGTATCTACACGAAAGCAGCTGACGTAGGAGCTGACCTTGTCGGAAAAGTAGAAGCCGGAATCCCTGAGGACTCCCCGATGAATCCGGCGACAATCGCGGATAACGTCGGAGATAACGTCGGAGACTGCGCTGGAATGGCCGCCGATGTGTTCGAATCATATGTCGTTATGCTTGTCGCGACAATCGTGCTAGGCGCTGCAACTTCAACGGTTCTTGACGGCAACACTTGGCCGAAACTTATCGTATTCGCACTCGCAGCTTGTGCGGTAGGAATCGTTGCGTCCACAATCGGCATCGCCGGTGTTCGAGGAAACGATGATCTTGACAGCGATCCACTGAAGCCGATTCTCAGAGGTTTCCGAATCACTGCTCTTATCTCGGCGGTTGGCGCTTTCGTTTTGTCGTTCTTGCTCCTGAACAATGTTTCGATTCGAGAAATCTTGACGCAAACCGCGGCTCAAACAAAGGTGATGGTGACCGTCAAAGAAGTTCAGGCTTCGCTTGCCAAAGAAAAGAAAATTGAAGAGTCGAAGGTCACCGAAGGTGACATTCTTGCCGACAAACGGATAGTTGCTCTAGGACTTCAGGCCGGAGACAAAGACGACCAAACCAACGTCAAGCAGCTCATCGGAACTCCCGGAACTGGGATGAAGATGCCGAAGGGTCTTACTGGCTACAAAGAGGTTACGGAGGACGAGATCGCCAATCGATCTTTCCCAGCATTGAATTACGCGGTCACGCGAAGTTTCGATGAAAAGGACTTTCAAACCAACAAATACACGACCGTAGCCCAGCGTTTCGGAAACAAGTATGTTGCCGTAAAACTCAAGGCGAACATCACAATGCCCGGTCAGCAGGGTCAGCCCGGTCAATCGAGTGAGCAGACAATCTGGCTCGGTCCAGGCGAGCCACAGAAAATTGACGACCAACTTAAGAAGGGTGTCAAAGCGATTGAGGATCAGAAAGGGACTGCCAAGATTACAACTCTTGACACCAAGCCGGTCCACCTCTACTACTCGACCAGCGAAGACAAGTTCGCTTTAGTCTCCGCACCCGGAGTCGACCGACCCGACAAGTTCCAAGGCGGTGAGTCAATCACCTTCTTCCGTAAGTCGGTGGAGGAAATGAAGGCTGCCGATGCTGCTAAAGAGAAGGATCCTATGGCGACTGCGCCAGCCGCTGTTCAAATCGAGAATGGCGCTGCTGTCGAAACAGTCAAGGTGCCCTGGTACAAGTTCGCCCTTGCCGTTGTATTCGGAATCATTGTCGCCATCGCCGTCGAGTTCTTGACGAACTACTACGTCAGTGCTAACAAGCGACCTTGTAAAGAAGTTGCTGGAGTTGCTACTGCCGGTCCAGCTCCGATGATCATCTCCGGCTTCGCCTATGGGCTCGAATCGAGTGTGTTCATGGTGCTTGCAATTGTGGTCGCGCTCCTGGTACCACTCAACCTCTTCCCACCGGCTGAATACGGCTCCATGATCATGGCGTTCTACGGAATCGCTCTGGTCGGACTCGGGCTTCTGACGACCACGGCGTACATTCTTGCGATGGACACCTTCGGTCCGATTTCAGACAACGCGCAAGGCGTTTTCGAGATGTCGGGAGAGAGCCATAACGAGTACGGGTCAACGTCGCTCCAGCGACTTGATGCGGCTGGAAACACCACGAAGGCTCTGACAAAGGGATTTGCAATTACAACTGCGGTTGTAGCCGCTGTAGCGCTGTTCCAATCATTCGTAGAGTCCTCACACCTTGAAGTTCAAGGCTTGAGACTTGATGTTCCTGAGGTCTTCCTCGGACTTTTGATTGGTGCCGCGGCTCCGTTCTTGTTCAGCTCTTTCGCGATCAATGCGGTTGGTCGCGCGGCGTTCGAGTTAATCTCCGAAGTACGACGTCAATTCCGCGAGATGCCAGGCATCCTGAAGGGTGAAACAAAGCCAGATTACGCTCGCTGTGTAGCGATCGTAACTGCCGCCGCACAGCGTGAGCTCCTCGGCCCAGGAATCCTCGCAATTTTCCTTCCCATCGCAGTTGCGTTCGGTTTCGGAATTGGTAAGGCTCCTGTAATGGTTGGCGAGGTTGAATACAACCTTGCCGGAGCCATGGCCCTCGGCGGATTCCTCGCTGGAGCGATTGCGAGTGGTCAGCTGATGGCTGTTCTTCTTGCGAACTCCGGCGGTATGTGGGACAACGCGAAGAAGGTCATTGAGGACGGCCTCCATGGTGGTAAGGGTACGGAAGCTCACAAGGCGTCAGTTGTCTGTGACACCGTTGGAGATCCGTTCAAGGATACTGCTGGTCCCGCCCTCAACCCGCTGATCAAGGTCATGAATCTCGTCGCGCTCCTCATCGTAGGGGTAGTGATTCAGCCTCAGACGAGTGGTGTCATGGGCTGGATTGTGACCACGGTTGCGATTGCCGCTCTTGTGTTTGCCTTCATGCGAAGCAAGAAGGGCTCGCTTGCCGAACAGCTAGAGCACATGAAGGACTAATTTCACAAGTCAAACTCAGCAACGACAAACGTATGATCGCTCGGCTTCTCTAGAAGCCGAGCTTTTTTGTCGATCACACACGAGGTGCACTTCTCGGCCAGCTCCTCAGTCGCATAGATATGATCGATCCGCCATCCAATCCCACGCTGAACGGCTTGCGGCACCGTGAACTCCCAATAGGAGTAATGTCCCCCTCCAAATTCGTGAAGGCGGAAGACGTCAATCAAGCCGTACTCGACGATCTTGGAAAGCCGCGAGAACTCATCAGGATGGTGGCCAACTCCGCCAAGCATCTTAGCCGAATCATAGACGTCGTGAGGTTGAGGCGCAATGTTGATATCTCCCAGCCATATGAGTGGCTCACTCTTAGGATGCGAAAAGATGTGGTCCCGAAAACGCTCAAGCCACTGCATCTTATAGACCCACTTCTCCGAGCCAACCGTGTTGCCATTTGGAACGTATGTGTTAACGATTCGGATGCCCCGAATCACTCCCGAAACAATTCGAGCATCTTCCGGCATCTCCGGATCACCGAACCCATTCTGCTGATTTTCAATCGGAGTCTTGCTGAGCAAGGCAACACCGTTCCAAGCTTTCTGCCCGTTCAAAGCAATGTGGTAGCCCAGTGCTTCAATCTCCGCCCGAGGGAACTTGTCGTTCTCAGCCTTTGTCTCCTGAATTGCTAACACATCCGGTTGATTCTCTTGGAGCCAATCAAGAATTCGCGGTAAACGAGCCCTTGAGCCCGCAGCATTGTAGGTGGCAATCTTCATGCCGAGAGTTTAACTCTTTGGCATCTCAAATCTGATCGTCCGTATTGCTGAACCAGTCTGGATTCTAAACGCACCGTAACGAGAATCCGAGAGTGACGGAAGTTCAGCAATGAACCCGACCAACCGGTTCTTTCCCCACCGAATGGGGGAGTCTGGATCAGCATTAGGAGAAGCCGGCCACGCGATGTATCTCGAAACGACTTGATCCCAACTTGTCTTCAAAACTTCGTGCGGATGTCGACCCTGAACGTCTTGGACGCGCTGCAACGTCAATCCGACAAACCGAGCCGGGTCAGCTCTGCGGTTTGGCGACTGCCCGAATCCAATTCTCACGTCATCAAATAGTTCAGGCTGTCCTGTTTCTGATTCGTCACCATCGGTCAGGTCCAGGGTGTTCAGCGTTGCTAGCCGTATAAACACAATGGTTCTTCCCCTTGCCTGAGCTGCGAACTTTGTCCAGGAGGATTGGATATCCTTACCTCCGCATGCTTGTTGGTGTCCCAACCAGCGCGACAGTAAACCCGGTGTCATGATGACGGCGTGGTCTACATTCAGCATGCGCTCACCGTTAAACCAGCTGCCAAAAACCACCCGGTTGAGTTCGAGCACCCGGTCTATTCCTTTTCCATAGGATGCCAATCTTGCACCGGCTTTCAGCTCATCGGCAATCGGCCTTTCCCCAAAGCTTGTTAGCACCAGCCCTACCATGGTTGACAACAACGGCATAACATCATTGTCGGCACACTTTCATGATTTAGCATGGGGTGGTGAGCTTCGTCAGAATTTTTCACGACGACCAAATCCTAAGTTCGAAGAGCAGCCTAAAGTGCTGTTAGTCGCTCTGCAACTGTGAATCACTCACCAGTCAGGTTATTCTTCTCACCATCGATTGAAGCCACTTACCGGAGCAAATGACTCGATGTGTTGAGTCGGGAACAGATCGATTCCGGCTGCAGACTTGAGAGTGTAGAGAGAGTAGCCAACGCAAGCTGTCACAGCCAAGGCGCCATACAGTGCCAATCCGTGCTCAGCCATTGTTCTTGCGCGGTTGCGAATCTCCATCCCGAATAGTGCCACCGATTCGGCGAAGGTGTATGGTTTTGGCGCGTAGATCGGTGCCGTCGAAGGCGGGACAAGCAAGTAGATGACTTCTGTGTCGTGTTGCTTTTCTGGCTGAATCTGATTGGCTCGTAGCGCGCTCATTCCCCAATCTGTTGCCACACCTCGAGGCACTAAAGCCGAGTATTTCTACCAAGTTCGAACCAAAACCCGACTTCAGACCTCTAGAACAGACCCAGCCGAACCGATCGCGAAGGCATACACCCGTTCAGTCAAGTGAGCGACAAGACTCCCGGATCACGATTTCCCCGGGGCTGCAGACGGTTTCACCTAACTGGACATCACCACCTTGCATCAGCTCAACAAGACGCCGTACGGCCAATTGACCTTGCTGGTAGCTGGGCATGCTCACCGTAGTGATCGACGGCGATACCCACTCACTTTGCGCGGCATCATGGTAGCCAATCACACTGATCTGACTTGGAACTCGAACTCCTTTCGACTCGAGATTCCGGGTCAGTCGAATCGCCATGGCCAAACTTGCGGCGGCGACCGCGGTAGGGATCGGATTCAGACCAAGAATGGTACCGACGACATCCTCGACGTCGGCTCCGTCGAATTCTGCTCTCAGTACGTGATCGTTTCCCAACGAAATACCCCGTTGAGCCAGCGTTCGCAGAAAAGCCTGTTCGCAGAATCGATTGCTCCGGGTTTCCTCGTTAGCACCGACAAATGCGATGTCGCGGTGCCCCAGGTCAGCAAGGTAGTTCGCCTGAGCCGCGAACCCGGCTTCGTCATCCAGCACAACTGAAGGAGCCACTTGATCATCGCTGCGATTGAGGGAAACCACCGGAACATCGCTTTGCTTCGCGAGTTCATGAAAACCGCCATTCGCCATTTCCGCCGCGAGAATGATGCCATCAGCACGCCCTTGTCGGACGAGGTTGATCAACGCCTCAGCAGCGCCATCCTCTGGGAACTTATAGACAAAGAGGACAATTCCAAGCTCGCTTGCCGCACTCTCGGCTCCGGCAGTAATCGTCGGGTACATCGGATGATCGAGGCGGGGCAAACCGAGCACAATCGCGCCCGTCTTTCGGGTTCGCAGGCCCCGCGCCATCAGGTTTGGGCGATAGCCCAGCTCTGTCGCTGCCTTCGTTATCCGCTCCCGCGCCTCCGCCGAAACGCGAATATTCCCTCCTTGGAGGACTTTCGAGACGGTTGAAATGTCGTAACCAGCTAGGTAGGCAACATCTTTGAGCCGAACCATGTAGATTGATTGTACGACGCTGAGCCGCAACAAACGATTGACGTTTTAGCATTGAGTAAACTCTTATTCGTGCTCAGCAAGCTTTACGGCATGGGGTCAAGGAAGTGGATTTCACTCCTTGTCTCCCTGTCAGTTTTGCTCAGTGCGGCGTTTAGTAGCGTTTGTATCTCTGCTCCGGGAAAGCATTGCCGAACCGCAGCCGTGCAGAAAGTTCAATTTCTAATTGCGGTTGAAGACGCACAGGGCAAACTTGTACTCAAGCCGATTGATCGAGCACCCAAGCCTGGTGAGCTGTCATTTAAGCAGTGCTACTGTGAAGATGGAAAGGCCGCCAAGAATCTCAAAGAGGTTCCAACAAATGTTTCTCTCGTCTGGATTGTTCCCGCGAAGTACCACTTCGAATTGAGCCACACGACGCCACAGCTCGGTTGCCAATCCGAGCTGCCATCAATGGTTTCGTTGGCGACCCATCCCCCCATCCCTCCGCCTGATAAGGCGTAAGTTCCCTTCCAAATCGTGACCACAGTCACGGTCATTCACCGGCAATCGTGCGTCTGCACGTAGCCCCTGAACTGAACTGAACTTACGCAGACCATGAAAAAAGCATTCACGCTCATCGAGCTACTCGTCGTTATCGCAATCATTGCGATTCTAGCCGCCATCCTCTTCCCTGTTTTCGCCCAAGCAAAGCTTGCCGCAAAGAAGACTGTTGACCTGAGCAATCAGAAGCAGATCGGCACTGCCCTGATGATGTACGCGTCGGATAACGACGATTACTATCCTCTCACCTCGTTCCCGAGTAAGGGCAACAACTGGCCGATGCAGTGCCAGCCCTACATCAAGAACTTCGACATGTTCCGATCACCGGGGGATGCCAGCACACTTTGGCCGCCAGCGAACGTTCAACGACCAACTCCAGATGTGCCCGCCTCTGACCCTCGCTGGGGATATCGGTGGTCGAGCTACCTGCTGAGCGCCTACATGAGTGGTGCCTACGGCGGAAACGGGACGTATGCAACCGTGACCGCGCTTCCCTCGCCGGCGAGTGTGATCTACGTTGCTCTCGCACGAGACGATGTGGCTCCACGCGACCACTTCCACGGTTTCTATTGGGGAGCACCGTCCGAGACCACAAGCGGCTTCATGCAGAACTTGACTTGGGACGCAACCAAGAACGAAACCAAAGAGATCAAGCTGGGCGCGTTTTCGGGCGGAGCGAACTACGCGTACGCCGACGGTCATGCGAAGTTTGGCAAGTGGAGTCAGCTCTGGTGGCGCGATCTGTCGAAGAACATCTACGCCGGTTCGTTCGATCCTAGAAACGAAGGAAGGACGAACTAATGCGCCCCGCCAAGCAATGGCGGGGTGTTGGATTGGTCCTTGGTCTGGCTCTTACGAGTCAGGCCTTGGCCCATGACATCTGGGTCGAGGTCAATCAATCCCTAGCTCGAGTCGGGGACCAAGTTGGCCTCGCGCTGATGCTGGGGAATCACGGAAACCATCACCGAGACTTTCGGTTGGCGAGCAAGATCCCCGCAGGACAGCAAAGCCTCCGGATCGTCTCTCCAACGGGGACTTCGCTGGATCTGACGCAAAATCTAGTCGATAACGGTTACGAGCCTAAAGAAGGATTTTGGTCAAGCACATTTCAGGCCGAAAAGCCGGGAATCTACCAGGCGGTTTCCACATTCGATCAAGTGATGTCTTATGCTCCGGTACGAGATATCAAATGTGCAAAGACGTTCTTTGCTTTCACAACATCGTTGGACAAGCCGGTCAGGTCAGATCAAGGCTTTGATCGACCCGTTGGTGCACCGTTGGAACTCGTGGCAACGACAAACCCGATCTATGGCCTCGGGAGCGGTAGCAAGTTCTCTGTGAAGTTGCTGTTCAAGGGAAAGCCTCTTCCGGATATTCTTGTGAGTTTCATTCCGAAGGGCGTTACCCTCTTGGGAGAAAGTGACCCCAAATACGAGGTTAAAACTGACCAAGCCGGGGTCGCCTCCCTAACGCTCAGCCAAGCAGGACAATGGCTTATAGTTGCGCACCTTAAGGACAATGCCGTAAGCGGTGAAGGCTACACGTCCATTGGATACAGTGCGACAATCCACTTGGTGGTTCCAACAACTTGCCCGTGTTGTGTGGGGTTAGGCAAATGAAAAAGGTAGTACTACTGATCGCGGTGGTAGCACTCTTGCAGGGTTGTTCCAGCTCCGACATAAGTGCCAGGAGCGCAGCTAAGAGCTCTAACGTAAAGTCGAATGAAGCTAGGTCTCTTCTATTGCGAGAGCAAAAGGATCATCCGGTCACCGATCAGATGTGGAAGGATGCGAGGAGCCTAGATGGGATCAAGGCTCCAGAGTTTACTCTGGAAGATACTGAAGGCAACGTCGTAACCCTCAACAAGCTAATCGAAGGAGGCAAACCCGTAGTGATCTTCTTCATTGAGCGGCAATGCCCTTGTTGCCTGAGTGCCAAGTACTTCGTCGACAAGTTTATCGATCTATATGGCGATCAGATCAGCGTGGTTGGTGTCATCAACGCAAACCACGAGCAGGCCCTGCTATGGAAAAGAGTTACGAAGCCCCACTTCCGGATCGTTGAAGACCCCTACCAAAAGGCCATTCAGCTATACAAGGCAGAGCGGGGGGTTTACACCGCGCTCATCAAGCCCGATGGCACCATTTACAAAGCTTATCCCGGCTACGACATCAAGATGCTCCAGGAAATCAGCGGCAAGCTAGCCGAGTTTGCTGGAGTTCCCGTCAAGAAGTACATCTCCCCTGCCGCACCGAAGGTCACCACATCAGGTTGCACCTTCCCTGAACCAGAAAACGAATCTCAAAAGGAATCCAGCAAATGAGCAAACTAGCCCTTTTCCTCCTACTCGTCGTCGCGTGCGCTTCTGCTCAAGAAGCATGCAAGCCTCTGCCAACTTTCTCGCTTAGGGCGACGAACGGCAAGACCTACACCCAAAAGGAGTTCGCAACAAAGCCAACAGTTGTGATCTTTCTCAAGAAGGGATGCCCACATAATCCGAAATCTGCTCCCGACTTCAATCGACTTGCAGAAATGCTCGGCAAGAAGGTTAACGTGGTTGCGATCACTGACGCTGACCTCGCAACGGCGAAAGCCTATGCAAAGGAAATCAAGCTCAATGTTCCTCTGATTGCTGATGCCAAGCTTAGCGTGATCAACGCTTTCGGTGCGAAGCGAAGCCTTGATATGGCAATCACCTGCACCCATGACAAAAGGGTTGCTCAGATGTGGGAAGGTTACAGTCAAGAGTCACTCAAGGAACTGGTCGCTTCCCTACCGGGTCACGGCGGCCCCAGCCTCAACATCAAATTCGATGGATTCCCCACGAAAAAGCAGTCTGGATGCCCATTTGGTATGTAAAGGTTGCCTTTCGGCGTACCGATGGATAAACTTGGCTCGTCAGTATTGACGGGTCAAGTTACACCATGAAGAAAGTGATCGCTCTATTTGCCGTTGTCGGCGTCGTTGCCGCCTCGACCTTCCAAGCGGAAGCAAAGCCTCCATTCGCCGCAAAGGAGAAGAAGGCGTGTAACTACTGCCACACTTCGGACGGTGGTGGAGCACGCGGATTCCGTGGCATTTACTATAAGGCCAACAAGCTGAGCCTCAATAAGTTCGTCGAGAAGAAGGAAGCCGAGAAGGCTGGCGTGAAAGAAGGCGCGACTGGCGCCGACAGCAAGCCAACCAAACCGTACACTGGCAAGTAACCAACAATGCTGCGGGGAACTTGGAATCCAAGTTCCCCGCTATACTCTGAGTTGATGCAAGACCTCGATCCCCGCAAGCAGTCCCTGCTCCGCGCTATTGTGATCGAATATGTGAAAGGAGCCGAACCAGTGGGCTCCGAAATGCTCACTCAAAAGTACGACCTCGGAGTTAAGGCGGCAACCATCCGCAACGAACTCGCCGAGATGTCCGAACTGGGGTTTCTTGAGCAACCTCACACGTCTGCGGGTCGGGTTCCTTCAGACCGTGGCTACCGCTTCTACGTCGATCGCCTCGTCATCGCCAAAGAGATCGACGAAACTCGCCAAAAGAGCATCCGCGAAGCATCCAATGAAACCGAGGCCCTAACGGACCTTCTCCGTGACACTGTAAAAGTCTTGAGTCGTGCCACCCAGCAACTCGGCGTGGCGACCACCGTCAGGGACCTTGGCGTCACGGTCAGAACAGCCATCATCTCTGCCTTGGGTCCAACCCAAGCTCTTCTCGTTGTGGCGTTTAGCAACGGTCACATTGAGAACCGCATGATCGAGTGTCCCTCAAATCTGACCCTCGATGATATCGGCCGAGCGAATACGACGCTTCAACACAACCTCATTGGCAAGGATCTCAAAACCCTCACCAGAAGCAAAACTCCCCCAACCACCGAGAACGCGCCCGCCGACAAACTCACGACGACAATCTGGACGCAAGTGAGGGCAATCGCTCGTCAGCTCACGAGGGGCAAGCTCATCACTGAAGGCGAGGAATACCTGTTTGCCAAACCTGAGTTCCAGCGTGACACCGGCGCACTTGCCGATCTTTTTCGAGAGCTGGACGAAACCGACATCCTTTACGATGCCGTCAAACCTCAAGCCGACGTCGTTACCATCGGGAAAGAGAACCGAGCCGAGCAGCTTCATCGCTTCTCGGTGATTCGCAAGGCATACCTCATCGGTCCCAGCGAGGTCGGCGTTGTCGCCCTTGTGGGGCCAACCCGAATGGACTACGACGACAGTATCCCTCTCGTGAACTTTACGGCCGATGCCCTCAGCCGCTCGCTCACTCGATTCTTCGGCTAAGCCGGGTCGGGACCAACAGTATTCAGAATGCTGATACACCCTATGTACTCGTCTGTTTCATCCTGAAGCGGAACAACCCGCATGACAATGTTCGCGAACTTGCCATCAAGGCGAACTTCACTTTCTATACCTTCTAAAGCATCCAGGTGAGCCTTGATCTCCGGGCGTTCCGGATCACGAGTCTTGAAGATTTCGTAAACAGACTTTCCTACTTCCCACTTCACCCCGAAGTGCGTCGATGGAAACTCTCCATTAGCCATGATATTGATGACTAGATCCATATCCGTCGCCCACACGGTCGACTTGATCTGTTCCATTGCAAGGTTAAAGAGGGCCAGAGCCGCTCGAAGTTCAACCACATGGTGTTCCCGTTCCGCTACCATCTCCAGCAAACTCTTGCGCTCGACGTTTGCATCTCGCAGCGCCTTCTCCGCCCTTTCTTTGATGATCCGAACAACGGTGTCCGTCCGTCCACTTCCTCCGACTTTCAGTCGAATTCTCAGCCAATAAGTGTTAACCGTCCCGACGCTGATATCGAGCCGATGGGCAATTGCATCATTGGTAAGACCCTCAACGCATAGAGCGACAATTTCTTCTTCTCTTGGTGATAAATCTCGTTTTGCCATCGGTTCACCCTATTGACTCGATGTTGATGACCATCATCCGAGCCGCTTCCACCGATAGCCGACCTCTTTCAGGAACAACTTCAACCCGACCCGCCACAAGCCAATCCATGTAAGCATGGGCGAACCTTCTTCGGTCTGGATCAGGGATGGACCTCACGTATTGTAGTTGAGGTGAATCATTTGCAAGAATGGTTTTTGTGTTCATCAATCGCTCCTAAGTTTTAAAAAATGCCAGTCATGCAATTCCTCAACTAACAGTGTGCGATAAACATCACTGATTTCATAGTCGTATTCTTGATTGATATGTCCCTTAACTACATTGAAGCAAATGTGGACAGCCAAAAGCGGACTTGTGGGACTGCCTCCCTGAATCGCAACATGTAGGTTCAGGAACTCCCGAATGCTAAACCTAGCCCTCGCACTCACACTTGTCACACTCCCTAACTCCGCTCCGGTTGCAAAAGGAACCGCAGCTTCTTTCCCTTGGCTGTTCGCCAACGGCAACGTGACATCACGAACGATGACCAACCTAGTCGCCGACGAAGTCCTTACCAAAGCTGGCTATAGCGCTCTCTCCCAAGAGTCCGCTGCCTCAACTTGGATGTCAGCCGCATTGGCTGAGCCGAATCCAGGCGTATGGCCCTCCGCTAGCGCCCTACAAAAGTTCGGTAGAGCCGCGAAGGTAGATAAGATTCTTTACGGAAAAGTCTCGTGGCGTACCCGCAGCGTTTGGGTCAACACGGGACCAAAGACGATATCCACCGCATCCGTCACTGCTTACGTGTTTGACGTCGCTCGAGGCCGAAACGTCTATAGCCGAACGAAGGTTCAGGCTCGTAGTGATGAGAAGCCAAGTGTCAATAGGGTTGCAGAAGCGATCTTGTCAAGTCCTCTGATCACCTCAAAGGGAGATGACTCTACATCGCGAGAACAACGCGCTATCCAACTTGGATTAGCCCTCGCCTATCGAGATTGGGTTCGCTCCTCACTACGCTAACCCAACCTCTGGACTCTTTGGCCTAAGCCAAAGAGTCCATATTGTTAATCATTGCCTTCGCAGTCTCAGTTGTCAGTCGCCCCTTGTCCGGCATTCCACCCGACTTCCCTGCCACGAGCCAGCCAATGTAACTCTCGGCGAACCGCTTCTTGTGCGGATCCTTAATCGACTTAATGTAGTTTTGTTGAATCTGAGATCCCAAAGGGTTTGCCATGTATTCCGAGTCGCAACCGCGACGCTAACGTGAGGATTACATATTCAGCATGTCAAGCAAGCGCTTTAAGGTCGAAAGAGTTTGTTGACGGTAATCTGGTGACATGATCCGACCACCTCTCAACTCCCCCGGGCAGCTTCTGCGGGATCAAATGAAGGAAGGCATCGTCGTCATGCCGGGTGCGTTTTCTGCTCTCACCGCCCTTGCAGCCTACAAGCAAGGGGCAAAGGCGGCATACCTCAGTGGTGGTGCCATCACCAATAATCTCCTCGGCGTTCCCGATATCGCACTTGCCAGCCTCAACGAGTTTGCCTCCACCGCCGCTCAAGCCTGCCAAGTCGCCCCCATTCCTATGATTGCCGACGCCGATACCGGCTTTGGGGAGACCTGGAACACTGTGCGTACCGTCATCGAAATGGAGCGCGCTGGTCTCGCCGGCATTCACCTTGAGGATCAAATCAGCCCCAAGCGCTGTGGCCACCTCGACGGTAAGGCTGTGGTTCCGACTGCTCAAATGGTCAGCAAACTGAAAGCCGCTACCGAAGCGAAGCGCGATGCGAGTTTTATCATCATTGCCCGCACCGATGCTTATGGAGTCGAAGGGATTGAACAAGCGATCGAAAGGGCAAAGTCCTATGTTCAAGCCGGAGCCGATGCGATCTTTCCGGAAGGCCTGACCAACGAACAAGAGTTCGAGCAGTTCCGCAGAGCCATTGACGTTCCGCTTCTCGCTAACATGACAGAGTTCGGTAAGACGCCATTGATCTCCGCCAAAGAGTTTGAAAACCTCGGCTACAACATGGTCATCTTCCCGGTCACTGCTCTTCGAGTGATGCTCAAAGCCGTGGAAGATTTCTATGCCGACCTTCTTGCGACCGGCACTCAGAAGGGTTGGATCGACAAAATGCGTACCCGGCAAGAGTTGTACGAGACGATCGACTACGCTGATTACACGTCGAAAGACCAAACCTGGCAGTGATTTTGGAGTTCAGAAACTAGCACCCTCTTAGCGTGCGATGGGGTGTGCTCGAGCCAATCACCTGAAAATTGTGCCAGAAACCACCCCGTACCTTGACCGGTTCCGACGGACAACCCCCTTAATGGCACAACTCTCCGCTTAACATAAACAAGTCTCAAACAAGGGTGAGACTGCCCGTAACGGCATATTGATTGTATTCACTGGAACTTACCAAAAACGGGTCCGGTGGGCTTGGAAGGGAAACGCGCTCGGCATCTGCCGGGCGCGTTTCATGTATGCTCGTCCCAGCTCTGATGAATCCCGACACCGAAGCCAAAATCCAGCCGGTCAGCGAGGACACTGGACCAAACCCTTGGAAGTACGTTCCAGTCCTCTACGTCCTTCAAGCGATTCCGGTCGTGCTCATTCAGGACGTCTCGACGCTGTTCTACAAGGACTTTGGAATTCCCAACGAAGAGGTCGCGAAATGGACTTCACTGCTCGCGCTCCCCTGGGGTTTGCAGTTCCTTCTCGGTCCGCTGGTTGACCTCAGCGCCGCGAAACGCAAGTGGGTGCTCGGCGGACAATTCGTTCTGACCATCCTTCTTGCTCTTCTTCCCTTTCTCATCCTTCCCGCAGCCAAGGCCTTTTCGATCTCGCTCATCTTCATGGCGGCGGCAGCGTTCTGCTCCGCACTCACCAATATTGCAACGGACGGGTTCTATTTACTCGCCTTTACCAAGGAGATTCAGGCCCGCTTCGCCGGAATTCAAACTGCTTCGTTTCGTGCGGGTCGGCTCCTCGCCGCTGGACTCGTACCGTTCGTCGCTGGACAGCTGATGTCTTTTAATGAAGGCCAACTCAACACCGGCGGGCATCTCTATCTCAAAACTGCTAACGAAGCGTATATCAAGTCTGATAAGAAGACAAACGACGGGTCAACCTACACCAAGGAACTCAAGATTCGTGTTGATCAGGGTGAGCTTGTGGCGGCCAATGGCCAAAAACTCCTCGGAACCGACGACAAGCCCATCTCAATCAGTGGAGAAACCGCCTCTGTTAAATTCTCGAATGGTGTAGTGACGATTGGAGATAAGCGAATTCCACTTGGGCTCTACCGGCAGTCCGCGGCGCTTGTTGATCCGAACCCTGCCGTCGGAAATTGGGCTCCTGCTTCTTACCCGTCGACTGACCCCGCCGATACGTTTGCCGGAACTGAAATCAAGCGAAGACTAGGCGCGCCCGTGGCCTGGTCCATTTCTCTCTTTGGAGTGGCGCTGCTCTACGGTATCCTCGCTCTCTTTTCCCGCAAATCGCTACCCTTTCCCGCCGCAGACGTAGAGCCAAATGACCAGCAACGGCTCGAATTCAAGCCTAATCTGGCGCGAACTTTTTCGATCCTCGGAATCTACGGATCGACTTACTTTGCCCTCAGCTCACTCATGCGGATTTGCCTTCACTTATTCGCCGGTGGAACTGAGAAGTGGAAGGGATGGACCCTCAAATCTCCGGCGAGCTTCGTACACATCGAAACGTCTTTCAGTGGACTGCAAGGGGAGATTATCCAGTTCTTCATCTGCGCCCCGCTGGCCGGAGTGCTCTATCTTCTCGTTCGCAGACTCCTCGTCGGATCCGAGATGGGGGCTTCTCTTTCCACCTTTTTCCGGCAAAGTGGAATCTGGGCAATCGTCGCCTTTATGTTCTTCTACCGCTTCGCCGAGGCGATGGTGAATAAAGCAGTTCCCCTATTTCTGAAGGATCCGCTCACTGGCGGCGGACTGGCGTTTGATAACTCTCAAATCGGTCTCATCAAGGGCACGATTGGAATGATCGGAATCATCTGCGGCGGTATCGTTGGCGGAATATTGGTCAGCAAAATTGGCTTAAAGAAGGGATTCTGGTCAATCGCTATCTTGATGCACTTGCCCATCACGCTCTACCTTTTGGCGGCGATCATGAAGCCGACAAGCATGCTTGTCATCTCCGTGATCGAGTTTGCCGACCAGTTCGGCTATGGTCTTGGTTATGCCGGTTACTCGGTCTACTTGATGCGTGTCGCTCAACGCGGGAATTACCCCACCGCTCACTACGCCATCGGAACCGGTATCGGAGGATCGATCATCGCCGTCGCTGGAATTCTTAGCGGTGTCCTGGTTGTCAACTTCGGCTACGTCACCACCTTCGCTCTCGCCCTCCTCTTCGGGATTCCCGGAGTACTGACTCTCCTCTTTATTCCTCACGATGACGAAGCTCCAGCAACTGCTTAATGACGCAATCGCCGACGGCGTCTTCCCTGGTGCGGCATACTACGTCCGAAACAACGGACGTGAAGAGCGTGGTTTTGTTGGGCGTCAAACGTATTGCCCTGATTCCAAAGCGATCGACGAGCACACAATCTGGGACCTAGCCAGTGTCAGTAAGGTCGTATCAACCACCACCCTCACCATCTTAGCCGTACAAGAAGGCAAGCTTGAACTCGACTGGCCAGTCGCCAAGGTCATCCCGGAGTTTGGAGTCAACGAGAAGCAAACCATCACATTCCGGAATCTGATGGTCCATAACTCAGGACTCATCGCTTTTCGCGCGTACTACAAAACCTGCCGTACTCGACAAGAGGTTCTTTCCCAAATCTACGACGAAAAACTAACCTATCCAACCGGTTCAAAGACTGTCTATAGTGACCTGAGCATGATCTTGATGGATGAAGCTTTGACCCGGGTGAATGAAAAGTCTCTTCATGAGCAGTTCAAAGACAGGATCGCAAAACCTCTCGAACTCGATCACATCGGTTACTTCAATCTGAACAAGCCCTCAATGATTGGCATGGTGGACCGAAAGAACTGCGCACCCACCGAAAGGACTGAGGATTGGCGAAAGATCATGCGACGACTCAGACACGGTGATCTTGGCTCCGCCAAGATCTACGGAAATGATCCAGAGTTCATTCAGGGAGAAGTGCACGATCCTACCGCGACTGCGATGGGAGGAGTCGCCGGCCATGCGGGACTGTTTTCAACCCTTAGCGACCTCAAACGTTTCGCCGCTGACATCTGCTCCGATAATCCAGCGGTCGTCAAGTGCCAGCTCAGAAATGACTTTACAAGTCGTCAGTCTTCAGGTAGCACACGGGCACTAGGCTGGGACACCAAAAGTGAAACTGGATCATCTGCCGGTCAGCACATGGGACCCAAGTCATTTGGACATACCGGTTACACTGGTACCTCCCTTTGGATCGATCCCGATACTCAAAACATCGGGATTCTGCTAACGAATCGCGTGCACCCCACTGCGGAAAACACGAAACTTCAGATACTCCGGCCGCGCTTTTACGATACAGCATTCGGATAAGTTCCTGACCCAGAACAATGTTAATGTTCCATTAATGATTCAGTGAAAACTGTGATACAATTCGGCTGTTCCTCTCAGATGTGAGGGGAACGGATTAATCATGCGAAATCGTGCATTCACTCTCATCGAGTTGCTGGTGGTCATTGCCATCATCGCAATTCTCGCCGCTATCCTCTTCCCGGTCTTTGCTCAAGCAAAGGTCGCTGCGAAGAAGACCGCCTGCATCAGCAACATGAAGCAGTGGGGAACTTCGGGTCAGATCTACCTCGCCGACAACGACGACATGGCATACCTCTGGATGCACAACGGGTCGTTCAATGTCACAACTGGCGACCAATCGTTCGGCAACATCATCATGCCCTACGTGAAGAACCGGGACATGACCAAGACCCCAGCAAGTTCGATCAGCATTGCTCAGCGAACGGTAAACCCGAACTTCCCAAATCCTAATACAATGGGCGCTAATCAGCAAGCTCAAACCGATTACAACCTCGGCTGGTTGACTGACTACGGTTACAACTACCAGAACTTCACTGGATTCATCTTTGATCCAGCGGCTCCAGGTGGATTCCGATTTAATCCGGTTAGCCACACATCGGTCAATGATCCGGCGAACACCATTCTTCACCTCACGGGCGTTTTCGAGCGAGTGAATGGAGTTCCAAGTGACGGAGGTCAGCTACCAATCGACCCACCTTGCCGACGACTCGTCGACGGTACCGACACCACAGCAAATAATGGTTCGCCAGCCTACTTCTACGGCGGATGGCAACCAACATCGCCAAACGCTTGGAACGTTTTCGGCGGAGCTTGGCCATACTACGGAACCAAGATCACCATCGGATTCGCAGACAGCCATGCTAAGATGCTGGACATCACAAGACTCGGACAAGGATGTAACGTTCTCCCGAGCTGGGGCGGAAGAATCACCGACCGAGCCCTCTATCTGTGGGATCGAGATTGATGAAATCAGCCTTTGGCCTCCTTCTCGTCATTAGCGCCATCTTGGTTGCTGGATGCGGTGAGGGCGGCTCCGACACAACGACTCAAAGCGATGTTAATAAGGCTACTGCCGAACTGAACAAAGCTGCGGCAGGTGTCGAGCCGATTCCAGATCCAGCAATCGCAGGGGTTGCTGGTGGTCCATCTGGTGGTGGTGGCGTAATGGGCAAACCCGGCGCAAACAAGCCGAAGTAAAGCCAACTCATAAGAAAGCGGGGAGTCCAATCTGGACTCCCCGCTTTTTTGTCTTATCGAAAGTTACCTCAACTGAGTTTGGAGCGAAAATCGTCCAGACTCATGGCTCCCAGATCACCCTCTTCTCTACTTCTCACTCCCACAGTTCCCGCTTCAAGGTCCTTGTCTCCAAGAATCAGCATGTAGGGCACTTTCTGCATTTGGTTGTCCCTGATCTTCTTTCCAAGCGTCTCTCGCCGGTCATCCACTTCACACCGGTACCCGAACTCATCCCGCAGACGAACAAACAGTTCGTGAGCCTTCTCGTTGTGTCGGTCAGCAATCGGCAGAATCGCAATCTGAACTGGCGATAACCAGAACGGAAATGCACCAGCGTATTGCTCGGTGAGGAGCCCGATCATCCTCTCAAGAGAACCAAACGGCGCTCGGTGAATCATGATCGGCCGATGAGGCTTGCTATCTTCACCGATGTACTCCAGCTCAAATCGTTCTGGAAGGTTATAATCAACCTGAACCGTTCCCATCTGCCAGTCGCGGCCAAGAGCATCCTTAATGACAATATCCAGCTTGGGACCATAGAACGCAGCATCGCCTGGTGAAACCTCGTAGTCAAGCCCCTTCGCTTGACATGCTTCGAAGATCGCATTCGTCGCCAGTTCCCAATTCTCATCGTGGCCGATGTACTTGTCTGAGTTCGGATCCTTCGTTCCAACTCTGGCTCGGAAGTTCTGCAAGCCAAGCTTGCTCAGAACTGCCTGAATAAGATCAACAACGAGCGTGAACTCTTCCACAAGCTGATCCGGTCGGACGAACAGGTGCGCATCGTCCTGCGTGAAGCCCCTCGCCCGCATAATGCCCGCAACTTCCCCACTCTGCTCGTAGCGATAAACCGTTCCCATTTCGGCAAGCCGAACGGGAAGATCGCGATAAGAACGTAACGACGATCGATAAATCTCGATGTGGAACGGACAGTTCATCGGCTTGAGAATGAACGTCTCCTTCTCATCATCCACCATGAATGGGAACATCTTGTCCTTGTAAGCAATCGTATGGCCGCTAACATCCCAGAGCTTCGCGTTACCAAGGTGAGGTGTCACTACTGGCAAGTAGCCCCTTCGCATCTGCTCCTTATTGAGGAAGTCGATCATCGTCATCCGAAGCTGGGCGCCCTTTGGTAACCAAAGGGGCAATCCAACGCCTACTCGGGGCGAGAACATGAATAATCCGAGTTCACGACCTAATATCCGGTGATCGCGACGCTTTGCTTCTTCGATCATTTCCAGGTGAGCTTCGAGTTCTTCTTTGGTCTCGAATGCAGTTCCGTAAATGCGAGTGAGCTGCTTGTTCTTCACGTCACCCCGCCAGTAAGCACCGGCGATGGACATCAATTTGAAGGCCTTGATCTCTTTGGTCGAGTCCACATGAGGACCGCGACAAAGGTCAAGGAATCGATGCTGAACTCCTTCTCGGTCAGTTCGTTGTTGGTTGTAGAAGCTGATCTTCTCGCCCTCAGGAACAGCGTCCAAAAGCTGAAGTTTGTACTCTGCGACTTCAGAACCCATACACGGAATCGAGCTGTCGAGAATCAAGGCACGCGCATCCTCACGTGAAACTTCCGATCGCTCAATCCGTTGATCGAGCTTGGCTAGCTCCTTCATTTTCGCCTCGAGAGCCGGTAAATCCTCTTCACGAAGGGGCTCTGGGAATTCGATATCGTAATAAAACCCATTTTCGATAGGGGGACCAATCGAAAGTTTTGCGCCGGGATAGAGCTCAGTGACTGCTTGAGCGAGCAGGTGGGCGGCGGAGTGCCGCAAGCGATAAAGATAGGAATCTTCGTAACGTTCTGCCATGAGAAAACCTCCCTGACCAAGGGATTGATGCTGTGAACCAATATTTTAGCCCATTTGCCCTTATACTCCCGCCGTAACAAGGAACATAATGTTCGTTGGTACCTTCAAATGGATTTGAGTATGAGAGTTGCATGGATAGCGGGATTGGTCCTCATCGCATCGAGCGCAATGGCGCAGATGCCTCGTGTAATGACCGATCTTGAGTGTCGAAGCCAGCTTACGGACGCCCTGAACAACATGCACCTGGTTGATCCGCTGGACCCAATGGTTTACTCATATGTCGTACGGGTGGATACCGCCGAGCGAATCGGAACCACTACGACAAACTACATCAGTGTCCTGCGGCTGTTCGACAACGCAACCACGACGGGCGAACTCGCCAAAGCAGAACTCACCACGTATCGCGGGGTCAACCTCATGCAACGGGTTGTTGCCGATGGTCGCAGAGTTTGGGCGTACGATCCAACTCGGAACGAATACAGCGTATCGCAATATGACACTGAGCGAAATCCGCGCAATGCGGACTATCGAAAAGATTTCGTCAATTCGCTCCGCGAACCAGTTCAGGGGGTTCCCTCCAATTTGATCAACCTAGCCCTCCAGTCAGGACTCGGTGGCAACGTTGGGTCCCGCGACTGGCTTCCTGGATTCGCGTTCCAGGGAGAGGAGTCAGTGGCTGGCGATACTCAAACCATCTGGCAAGCCCTTCCGGATAACACCCGCTTTGCGCGGTTTGACCTCATCAGAGATACGAATGGACTTTGGCAACTCGATACTGCTCGAATCTTCAAGCGAGAAACTGTTGGGACTCAGGTCCGTGAACTCGATACGATCATCAGCTTTCCACGCGATGCATTTGGCAATCGTCTTACTCAGACTGCGAATAGTGTCGAGTTTTCCTTCCGCCCCCCCGCAAGAGCCAGAGTCCTGAGCAGTCCTCGACCGATTAAGTTCTAATTGCGCGCCAAAGCGTTGACACTTCTTCCCACACATCCTCTGTGGGTGGGCCGACAACAACAAGTTCTGCAATGCCATTCAGCACAATTGCACAAAAGGCCCGTTGCCTTGGTATCTCTCCAAGAATCTGCACTGCCTCTGAATCAAATCGGATGCGAGGATGTCTCGAAGGAGCCCTTAAAGCGAAAACAGCGTCTCGAGAACTCTCCGGTACGACCTCGACGACCTCCCCAGGAAAATCTTCCTCGAATAGTCTCCACCATATCTCAACTTCACGGCTAGCCTCGAGTGAGACTGATCCGATGAACGGAAGGCTTTCGTGCAAGAACGAAGTCGTGGTCAAATTGCGCCTTACCTCAGGTCTGTAGCTCTCTCGCCAAAGCATTAAGTCTTCGCGACCGCATCCAGCGCGGCCTTGATCGTCGCAAAACCATCGGTGGGAACACCTCGTTCCATAACAACGATGTCGTGGTTAGAATCGACTACGGCGATGACCGGAATGGCGCTCGTGTCAATGACTTTTGCCAGATCATTCCAATAGTCGATCAACACATCCATATCGTGCGGAGTTGCCTCCTCAAACTGCCTGACCGCTCCCATTTTGTCTTGGGCAACCGCAAGGAAAGCAATTCCTCGAGCCGCGTATTCCTTTTTCAGCTCTTCTATCCCTGGTCCGACTTCGCGGCACGGTCCGCACCAGGTAGCCCATACATAGATGAGCGCCGGCTTTCCTGCGTACTCTTTTGAAAAGGTAATATCCCCTCCAGGCTTGAGTGGCGATGCCCTAAAATCGACATTCGCCCCCCTCTCTGGAGCGCATCCCAACGCCAGCAATAAAAAGAGCAAGAGCGCGTAGAACTTCATGAGCACAGTTTAACCGATGACCACCGTTTCAAAGCCCGCCGAAAACCTTGCAAAGGCACTTTGGGCTCTCAGTTGGCCAGTTGTTACGCTCAATCTCCTCAACGTTGTCAACGCTCTTCTAGATCGGTTTTTCATCGGCACGCTTCCACGCGCTGCACTGACCGCCCATGGCGCTGCAGTCAGCGTGATTTTCATGTTGTTCTCCCTGGCCTTCTCAGTAGGAATTGGAGCTGGGGCGATCATCAGTCGCGCTTACGGAGCCCAAGAATATGAGGAAGTAAAGCGGGGGGCAGACCAAGCGGTTCGGGTTTCAGTCTATGTCGGTTTGGGCCTTGCTTTGATCGCGGCCCTCACCGCACCATTGGCCGCGAAGTTGATTCTTCCCGCCACATCCGTTGAAGCGCAGAAAATGATGGTGCAGTTTCTGCTTGCCTATTCCGTTGGGTTACCAGCGATGTGCATCAATCAGACTCTCGCTGCGGCCCTAAGGAGCATAGGCAATTCGGTCGCTCCGATGTTTCTTGCTGGCATCCAGGTGCCGGTTCATATTGCCCTTAACTATCTACTGGTTTTCCACTTCAGACTTGGGCTGTTAGGTGCCGGTATCTCACTCTCCGCCAGCGTCATCGTATCCCTATTCTGCTATTTCTTATACGCTCGGCACTCAGTACTCCAAGCCCACATTTCCCTCAAACCCCCTAGCGTGGATTGGTTCGTCAGAATTCTGAAAATTTCAATTCCATCCGGATTTCAAGCGATTCTCAGAACTCTTTCGCTCCTCGTTTTCACGCTTGTCCTTAGCAGTTTGAATAACGGAGAAGCCGCAATTGCCGCAATGACAACGGGCTTCGCGATCGAAATGATCATGTTTGCCCCGGCATTCGGAATCAGTGCGGCAGTGTCTGCGCTAGTAGGGCAATCTCTGGGTGCGAAGGATCCGAGAAGAGCGGAATCGATTGGCTGGATTGGGGCGATGGTCGCATTTGCAATCGCAGCGGTTGTTTCGGCTCCAATCTATTTCACGGTTCCATCGTTTGCGCACAGCCTTGTCGGGAGCAAACCAGATGTTCAATCCGAACTCGTTTCGATCGTAAGATTCCTCTGCATCACAGAGCCACTTTTTTGCCTTGCCATGGTACTCAACGGCGGCCTTCAAGGTGCTGGTGAAACCAAGCACCCTCTTTGGATCAGCATTATCTCGCTTTGGCTGATGCGTGTCCCCCTTGCCGCGATCCTCGCGCTCTCAGCTGGTTCTCCCCTCCTTCTCGGAATCAACCTTCCCATTGGACTTGCCCTCGGAGCTAAGGGCGCTTGGATTGCCATGTCAGTGACGCAAGGAGTGCAGGGTTTTCTGTGCGGGTTTTCGTGGCGAAAAGGTCACTGGAAAGTCGTCAAGGTCTAATTCTGTTGATCCGTTTTGCCTCGTCAGTGAGGAGCCGGTTATGAATGAACTCCTCTCGGTAGGCGTTAAAAGTGCAAATCGCACGAATTCCGTGAATCTGAACGACCTGAATCGCCGTCTCTTTTTTCAAGGGATTCATCTTTCCGTCGCGACAACGACCAAGGTCAGCGTCAAAGCGGGGACAATTTTGACATTCCATTGAGTTCGAGTTCCGTTATGCTGCCGCTCGTCGTTGCAACCGCACTAATTCAGACGCAAAAGCCGTCTCTTCCGACTCTCAAAGTTGAAGGGAAAGTGATTAGCGTCCAGATTGAGGGTAAGTCCTATTCCTTTGATTCTGAAACTGATCCCACTACCGAGAAATTGCAACCTCATATTGCTTTTCGGCGCGACCAGCGATGGGCGGTTTGGGATGATCGCGGACTCACTGTCCGTGACGGAAAAAATGCTGTCACAACCAAACTCGGTGAGATTGCGGTGTCACCCCGCGCATTCGCTCGAGACGAGATCATCAAGACTCTTGATCTGTTTAAGGCGAACAAGCGAAAGAAGGATTCAGACTCTCTCAGTGGCTCGCTTCGGCTTGGCACCAAGTGCTACTTTCTTCCGCGATGGACAGATACCGACGGCAAAACTTGGCTCGAAGCGCTGATCGAAGTGGATCTTGCGCAGACGAACCCTAGGCCAAAGCTTCTGGGTCGATTCAAAGGATTCACTTCCGCCCTAAAGCCGATAGATGACCGACTCTTCTTGGTCAAAGACCGCCTCTCCGTCGTCTCTTCCGACGGCGGAACCTGGGGGCTTGGAAGTTTCTTAGATAGTAATGGAACCTTCGAGTTCTCACCTCTCGGTACAAACCTCGTGAGCTACTTCCGAGGCGGCTATTTCCTTGAGTCGACCAGCTACAACACGTATATCGTCGGACAAATTGATCTGGGATCAGGACTCAGGAAAAACCTATTTGAGACTCGCTCCAAACTTGTCGATCTCAAAGATGGCAGTTCAGTAGCTGTTGTGCGCCAAAAGGGTTCTACCGTGGTTAAGAACCTCAAAACTGGTGGACAGATCACCGCAGAAGGAAACGCCTTCGTTGCTCCGATCGATAAGTACGTACTTGTCTGGTCGAAAGATCAACGGATGAACGCATACCTTTACGAGCCCGTCCGTTGGACCATTGTTGCCACCACGACGAACTAAGCAGCCATCCGCTTCGACTCAGACATCAACGCATGTGCTTTCGCGGTTAAGTCTGCTGCTCCCCTTCCGTCCACAGGGGAGATTGATTCACCAATAAGGGTTATAATCGCACCAGTTGACCCATATCTGCCAGAAACCCAATCCATGAGCCGATTGTGCAAACGGTCCTTAACAAGTTGGATGTTCTTTCCACCACTCGGCAGGATGATTGCAAATCCTGTCGGTCCATAACGTGCAACAACGTCCAATCTTCGCACGTTATCCCGGAAGAACTCTGCGGCATCACTCAAGAAGTCAAGTACCGATTGCTCCCCATAGAACTTTCTAAGCCCTTCAAGCCCTTTGAAATCTACAAGCATCAATGCAACAACCGTCTTCTCAAAGGATGCACGGTGCAACTCTTCTTCCAGTCGGGTTTTGAAATACGCCTCGGTGTACGCGCCGCTGGCCGCGTCAATCACGTCTACCTCGCCAGTGGTCTCCTGCTGGCGGAGCATTCGATCCTTGGTCTCCTCAGTTGTCAAAATCTTGCGAAGCTTAGACAGGCTCTGACGAAGGATGTGCGACACGTAGTTACAGGAGATATCCAGCTTTGTCGCGATCTCTGTCTGGTTCATCGCATCAAAGTGGAACATTGTAAGAACCTGCTTTTCAAGTTCGCGCAGTTGGTTCATCGCCGCCTCCAAAACAACTCGATCTTCCACCGATAGCTGCTCAGGAGAGAACTGCGCCGCATCAATCTTATCGATTTCGCTCTCGCTGTCGTCATCCGGATTCTGCATAGAATCAAGAGAGCCAACTCGAAGCAGGTCTTGGGTGACAATAACTTCATGAACTGAACTTTCGCTGATTCCAATCGCGTCAGCAATTTCACGCTCCGTTGGAACACGATTAAGTTCAGTCTGCAAAGTTGCAGCGGCTCGGTTGACCTTATGTCGTAGTTCCTGGAGCCACGCCGGCTGACGAATCGTCTGAGACTTGTCCCGAAGGTAGTGCTTGATCTCTCCAGCAACGAGATAGGTCGCGTACGTATTAAATCGAACTCCAGCGGTTGGATCAAACTTGCCTAAAGCGTTGAGCAACCCGATATAGCCCACTTGGACTAGATCTTCAAACGCTTCGATGCCTGAAAATTTTCGCGCGGTTCGCTCAACCAATCCGGTGTATGTCACCATGATCAGATCCTTCAGCTCTGGCCGAGGGTGCTCCAAGAAGCGTAGTACCAGCTCTTCAGCATCATTGTTCAGTTGGTTCGGTTGCATGTCCTTCCTTGAATCTATTGGTCGTTGCACATCCTGTGCGTTTTTCACTTAATCTGGTTGACGATTCCGAACATCGGAACCATGATTGATATGGCAATAAAGCCAACAACACCACCGAGGAACATGATCAGAAGCGGCTCAATGAGAGAGGTAAGTCCCTTAACTGCAGATTCCACTTCCATGTCGTAAAAGTCGCCTACCTTGACAAGCATTTCAGGCAATCGCCCGGTCTCTTCACCGACGTCAATCATGGTCGTCACGAGAGTCGGAAACAGGTTACAAGCTGTGAGCGGAACCGAAAGCTTGTTTCCTTCTCTCAGACTTGACCGGGTGCCTTCTACTGCTTTGCAAAGCACGTCATTGCCAAGGGTCTCGCCAACAATCTCAAGCGAACGAATCATGGGTACTCCCGAATTCAGTAGAGTTCCGAAGGTTCGAGCAAATCTTGCAACGCTCATTTTCAACGTTAGCTCACCGACGATAGGGAGACGAAGTTTCCAGTAGTCAACTCGGTATCTCCCTGCGTCAGTCTTGGCCCACTTTTTAAAAGCGACGAAGCCAACTCCGCCCGCAGCGACGATCAATAACCAGTAGGCTTGCATGAAGTCGCCCATAGCAAAGAGTGTTCGGGTAATAAACGGCATTTCAACGTTCATACCGCTGAAAATTTCTTTGAACTTGGGCAGAACAAAGGTAAACATTGCGAATAGCATGACCTGCGATGCGACGAGAACCAGAACCGGATACGTCATTGCGCTCTTGATTTTGCCCTTTACCTCAGCCTCGTATTCGAGGAATCCAGCCAACCGGTCCAGGATGACGTCAAGGATTCCACCGAGTTCTGCTGCCTTGATCATGTTGACGTAGAGCTTGTTGAAGACCTGTGGGTGCTTAGTGAGCGCCTCGTTAAGGGTAATTCCGCTCTTAACGTCCACTGTGACTACCTCAATCGCTTCTTTCAAGACCGGATCTTTACATTGCCCTTGGAGAATCTCAAGGCATCGAAGGATCGGAATACCCGCATCGATCATCGTTGCGAACTGTCGCGAAAAGAGCACCAGAGATTTGGGCTTTAGCTTTCCCTTACCAATTGACTTCTTTGAGACCGCCTTGGTCACCTTAATTTCGGTGACATGAAGTGATTGCTCTCGTAGCTTGGCCGCAACAACCTGTTCACTTTCGCCCTCAATTGTCGACGAGATGTTACGTCCCGTCGCGGGCTCAATGGCTTTATAAGCATATAGTGGCATAGAAACTCTCCGAGACGCAGACCCCGCAAATAGTGCCAGGGACACGGCTACATTGAGAGTATTGGCTCATGCCTGACGTAAATCTCAGGGCAATAAAGAACCAATTTTGAACCTAGAAATCTTGTCTGAGAAGCCACTTTAAGTTTGATGCCGTCAAACCTAAAGTGGGAATTCTTTAGTCTTACATTCTAGGCGCCGGAGGAGGGACTGAGACCTCATCAACCTGCTTCTTCTTGCTAAGAGCGGAGGGAATCGGTACATTGGCCGTCTCCGAGGCGTTAACAAACGATTGGAATAGCTGATCACTCACGTCGCGATAGGCACCTGCCCCGCTGGGAACAAAGATGACCTTGGCCTTATCGCCTTGTGCGATATCCCGCATTGCATCGAAATACTGGTTGATCAGAACCAGATTCATCAGCGTCTGTGGATCTGCACTTGGCATCGCTCCACGCAAGCTATCGACTGAAACCGAAAGACCCTTTACGATCGCTTCTCGTTGAGCAGCGATACCTTCACCTTGCAAACGCTTCGCCTCAGCTTCAGCCTCGGCATGAAGAACTGTCCGAAGCTTCTGTGCCTCACCCTGGTTCTTTGCCGCTGTCTTTTCGTTCTCCGATGCCACAACCCGGTTCATAGCTGTTACAACTTCTTCCGCAGGGCGCACTTCGTTCACGAGCGCGTTTCTGATCAAAAAGCCAAACTCTGCCATCGACAACGAGAGTTGTTCGTTGACAGCCGTTCCGATCGTGTCCTGGTGCTCGAAGACGTCTCTGAGCTGCATCTTTGCCACTTCGCCTCGAACGACATTGAGAACAAACGCACTGATCTGTTGCTCAGGCGATTGCAGCTTGTAGAAGGCATCCGACGCTCGCTCAGGAATTACCGAGTACTGCACCCGAAGGATCATCGTGACGAACGTGTTGTCGCTCGTTTTAAACTGTCCAGGGATGTCAAGTTCTCTAATCTGCAACGAGAGCTTGCCAGCAACCATATCGAGGAATGGCCACTTGAAATTCAAACCGGCACGCGCAACCCGCGAGAACTTACCAAATCTTTGGATAATAAACGCATGTTGCTGACCGACTACGAAGACACCGCTAAAGAATAGGAACAACCCAATCAATCCGAAGCACAGCAAGCCAACGATTGGAGCAGCTGAGCTTTCTGCCTGCGCAAGAAACAAGTTCATCACCATTCAGTACGGATCAGCCCATAGTGAAGATTCAACTATGCCAAACTATCGGCGGATGCGAATCTTAGTCGTTGGAAGCGGAGGCCGCGAACATGCCCTCTGCTGGAAACTTGCCCAGGAAGCCGAGGTTATTTGCGCACCCGGTAATGCTGGAATCGCTGAAGTCGCTGACACGATCAACATTCCAACCAACAACTTCCATTCTTTGCTCAATCTGATCAAAGAGAGAGAAATTGATCTTGTCGTGGTCGGACCCGAAGACCCCCTGGTTGCCGGTCTCGCCGACGCTATTCGCGAGGCCGGTGTCCTCTGCTTCGGACCTGGCCAAGCCGCAGCCCAACTCGAAGGTTCAAAAGCCTTCTGCAAAGCGATGATGCTGCGTGCTGGAGTCCCAACCGCGGATTACCGAGTCTTCATTGACGCAGGAGCAGCCAAATCTTACGCATCGACCAAGTATGCCGAGGGCACAAAGCTCGCAATCAAAGCAAGCGGCAACGCTCTCGGTAAAGGCGTCATCGTCGCCGAAAGCCTTCAAGAAGCCGAGGAAGGCATTGACACACTTAAGGCGCTCGGAGAAGCAGGAAAAACACTGGTCCTTGAGGAAAAGCTGGAAGGTAAGGAGTTTAGCCTTCTCACTATCACGAACGGGTTAGACATCTTTTCCCTCCCCGTCGCACAGGACTATAAAAGAATCTTCGACGGGGACCAGGGACCAAACACGGGTGGCATGGGTACGTTTTCTCCCGTCGGATGGGTTACGCCCGAGATCGTAGCTCAAACCGAGCGAGAAACTGTTCTGCCTATCCTTAAGACGCTTCGAGAGGACGGTATCGAGTATCGGGGCGTCCTCTTCTCAGGTTTGATGCAAACCTCCAGCGGTCCTAAGTGTCTTGAATACAATGTTCGATTTGGTGACCCTGAAACGCAGAGCGTCCTCTGTCGACTCGGAAGAGGCTTTGCTGACGCTCTTCGAGCCTGTGCCGCCGGAGAACCGATTCCCGAGATCGAACTCTATGAACATGCTGCTGTCACTGTGGTTGCTGCAAGTGCAGGCTATCCTGGCGAGTATGAAAAGGGCAAACCCATTGCGATCGAACCGACAGAAGAATCAGTTCACATTTTCCATGCTGGAACGAAGTTGAATAATGGTCAGCTCGAATCAAACGGAGGCCGAGTTCTCGCCGTCACTGCAACCGCCCCAACCCAACAAGAAGCCAGAACCAAAGCTTACGAGGCACTCAAACGGATTCATTTCGACGGAATGCAAGCAAGAAGCGACATTGGCGCGTAGAAGAAACCATGCTCACACCTTACGATTGGCAAGAAGGAATGAACAACCGGGTGTCCTACATCCAGGGCAGAATCGAGCGAGGTGCCGCCGTCCTCGCCGTCTCCCTTGATGCCGGAATCATAATCTTCACATACCGTCGCCAGTCGCCCAAGACGTTTGAAATCTACGATAAGCTCGCCTTTGCCGGTCTAGGACAGCAGTCGGACATTGAAGCCATCCGCACCGCTGCGATGGAATTTGCGCACCGCGAAGGCTACAGCCGAAGTGAGCAAGATGTCACGATTCAACGAGTCGTCACCGCCGTTTCAACCCCCATCAAAGCCGCATTCAACGACTTCTCGACCGCGCCCGCGTTGGCCATTTCACTTTTTGCCGAGCTTGGAACAACGCCAGACAAGGATCAGTTTTACGTCATGGACTTCGACGGCGACTACCACCTCCATCGCCATGTTGCTTCCCTTTCCGGATCCGAGCATCCTGTCCTCAATCTGAGGGAAGACGTCCCCCTGGAAACAAATCCAGATAAGGCTGCCCAAAAACTCGCAACCATCTGGATGCAAATGACATCAAACAACGGCGAAACTGAAGTCTCTCTCGAGGGCCTTACGCCTGAAGTCTTATTCATGGAGCGAAATTCAGTCCGGGAAAACGTCTTCCGGCATATTCAACTCTAGGAGGTCACAAAAGCCTCCCAACCATGATCCCTTTTGACGCTCTCTGCCTCGCCGCCATCGCGGACGAGATTCATGCGATTGAAGGCGCAAAGGTCCAAGGCATCCGCCAGCCAAACCCTTCCACCATCGTGATCGAACTGTATCATCGTGGCTCTGCCCAACAGCTCCTTCTCTGCTGCCATCCGGAGTTCTTCCGGGCACACTTCGTAACCCAGCGTCCAAGGAACTCAGGAGAACCTCCGGTTTTCTGTGCAACCCTCCGCGCCCGTCTGGATGGACAAACACTCGAGACCGTCACGATGAAGCACTCCGACCGGGTGCTAGTGCTTGACTTCAACGGTCATAAGCTCATCGCCGAGCTCATGGGAAAACACTCGAACCTCATCTTCATCGACGCAGAGAACCGCATCCTCTCTGCCGCGAAGTGGGTGAGAGAGTCACAGTCATCGAGACCAATCCTCCCGAACACGCCCTACCTGTGGCCGCCAGTTCTCGACACCACTAAGCCAGACCTTCATGAATTCACTCAACCCAGGGTTCACTCTAAGTTCAAACGATCAGGTGAAAGCTGGAACCCTGGGTTGAGCCTCAAAGATGGAGCCTATCCCGTTTCTTTGGTCGAACAATATCCAGCGTGGCTCGAAAAGCCAACCTTTTCGTTGGCCTGTGAGCAGGCGTATCGAGAAAGGATTCAGAGCCATGAATTCAACACCGCTCAGCGCTCACTGATCGCCCAGCTAGAATCTGCGATTCTAGCACGTGAAGTAGCAATTCAAGAACTTCACGAGGCGATCGAAATAGGCGGACGGGCTGGTCAGTGGCAACGACAAGCTGAGCTCCTCATGGCTTATGCCGCCAATCTTCCGTCGGGGTCAGCTAGGACAACTCTGCCTGATTACGACGGAACATCCATCGAAATCAAACTCAATCCTGAGCAGTCTGGCAAAGAGAACGCTTTGAGACTCTTTGAAAAAGCAAAAAAGGCCAAGGGCCGAATCGGAATCTTGCAAGATCAGTTGCAAAGGCTAAAAGCGCTCAAGTACGACTTAGACAGCTACCTTCTCAAAGCACTCGATGCTACGACGAAGGTTGAGATCGAAAGTGCGCAAGCAGAAATGAAGGAGCGGAGGTTACTTCTCACCCAAACTCACCGCACGCCAGATGGAAAGCAGGTGAAGCCGTTTGAGGGTCACCGCATTCGCGAGCTTGTCGGCCCCAAAAACCACCGAGTCCTCTACGGTGAAAACGCAGATGCGAACGACTATCTCACCCTCCGGATCGCCAAAAGCAACGACTGGTGGCTCCACGTCCGAGGCCACACATCCGCCCACGTCCTCGTCCCCACCAGCAACAAACCCGAACTCACCCCCCGCGAAGTCCTCGAATTCGCCGCCAAAATCGCCGTTCAGAACTCAACCCAAAAACACGCCGGCTTCGTCTCCGTGGACTACACCCTCAAAAAGTACGTCCGCCGAACCAAAGGCTCACCCAAAGGTTCCGTCATCTACACCCACGAAAAAACCCTCCTCGTCGAAGCTTAACTGCCTCCGACCCCCTCCTCCAGACTCGCAATCGCAAATGAGCTGAACTGTATCCCGTTAGCGAGGCGACCAGCCATTTCGTGGGCTAGTTGAGCAAAAGTTGCTGGGCGTGGCACCGGTAAGACCGACCAGAGACCATCTAGAACTTCAGCAAAGCTCCTTACCAATAAACCAGCTTCGAGTCACGTTGACCTCGTCAAACTCCCCTAAACCACTTGCGGCCCTACAGGCAGTCACCACAATCCTCATCGAAGGCTTCATCTAGGAAGCTGGAGGTGGCCACGTCCGAAGCATCTTGACTGAAAGAGGCCTAGCGAACGCGGTTAACGATATCTACTTAAACCCAGTCAGCACAGGACTTTGTTCTGATATGATGGAATATCGGCGGTCTTCAGCCCCAGTAGTGATGCCCGAAGAAGAAGGAGAGTTCAAGGTTGATTGGAGTTAGTCGCATGAGCGTAAGGCTGTTCACTGACAAGCTCGTCTGTCGGAGTTCGGAAGTTCCGAGACGTTGGCCGCTTGACAGTGCCACCCCATCCCCTGCTGCTTACCCCGCCCACGCAAGTGGCTCGCCGGAACGACGAGTCCCTAGACGCTATGCAAGATAACTTGTCTTTGTACAGTTCATTTCGTGTTGCTAATTCGTATGCCATGCAGTCGTACAGACCAGACAGAATAGTTGGTTCCTTCTGTATGAGCGCTTGTATGGACACCCTTTGCGGTAAGGTCTCACCAGAAGCTTGCGCGAAACATTGTATAAATGTCTGTTACGGCCTTGTGACCATTGGCAAAGAGCAAGCATGCAATCGTTTATGGTTTTGGTGCTTCAAATTCAAAAAGAAACAGCAGGTTGAAGATTGCTTACTGTTCTATCATTCCCTATGTTCAAGTCTCTAAGGGCGGCGCAATGAATAACTTCAATTCTCTCATCAGAAAAGCATATGACCTGATGAAGTCTGGCGACTCGCAAGGGACGCATCAACTCCTCTCGATCTCCAAAGATCGAGAGGAGGGAATGTCTAGCGCGGTAGCAACAGGACTTCTCTATCTGAATGGAAAAATAGATGAGCATGCAGTGTCTTCTCTTAGCGAATATGCGTTGTATACCTACTTTATGTTGTGCGAGAAATACAAAGACCCATGTGGTCGTCGAATGGCGGAGTCAGTAGTGCGCTCTGTAGACGCCTCCTGGCAAATCCGTTGTCGGGCAATTTGGTATCTAGTGACGCTGGGTGACAAAGCTTCCTCCTATGCATCTGAAATAGTGGTGCTCCGAGAGGAGTTTTCGGCGGGCCTAGATTACGAAGAAACAATGAACACTCCAGATCCAGCCTTCTGGGATTCTAGAATGGCGGAGTTGCAGTTGCTTGGTCTCGAGCGCATATTGTAGGATCAACGGCTAGCCACGTTCGTGGGCTTGGTAAGCAGAAGTAGTCAGTATTGGCACTGGTAAGCCCGCTTAGGAACCTCTTGGGGATTCTGAGAATCTGCTTACCAGTGTCCCAAGTTGGAATCACTTACGGCTTACTAATCTCGCCCCAGCGGTATGTTGCGAGAGAGAAAATACAAGCGCCTGGAGGCGACGGATGTTCCGGAGCGCCAACAAAACCTCTCAGCCGTGAGACGACCGAGGCATCACCACCCGTCCACCAACCCAAAAGAACAGGATCCGCCCCGCCATAATTCCACCGAGCGAAGCGAGCCCAAACTTCCAGGCAAGTCACCAAACCCTTCCCACCACCCAAACGGGGCTGTGGTGGGTGGGAACCGGCGCGATCAGAATGATTCGCGCCATAGCAAATTGCAGGTTGACAAACCCCCTGTTTCATCGCCTATAGGTAGATGATCAAATTCTGGAGAACGCGTGCGATACATCCCAATCAAGTCAAAGCATCTCACCTGCTCCCGCTGATGCTCGAGCAAAGCGACGAACGAAGCTCAGCGCTGACCTCCACTCGTCTACCCAACCCTACCCAACATCCGCCCCAAATACGAACTGTTTTGAACCTGACTACCCAACAAAATGCGGCGCGGTTCTTGCCCTTCGAAGGCAGAAAGCCCATCCCCGAAAGCCCAAGTCCTGTCCCCACTTGTCCCCACCAAAATCGAAAAACAGAGACCTGCTTGAACCGACTGTCCCCACTCAAACCCAGAGCAGTTGTTTCTGTCTTAAGCGTGCAGGCTCAAGACTTTCCTTCGCGCCCCACGCGCCCTACAAATCCACGAAACCGCAGAACCCCCGAACCTATGCGCCCCACAAAATGCGTCGCGGTTCTAACCCCTCAGGCCCCGCGCAGAGAGGACAACAGCCCGCCAAAGGAACCGTTGCTGAAGCTGACAATCAAATCCCCTTCCCGAACGATTCCCTCAAGCCAAGTCAGTATGTGTCGCCCCCAATCCTTCTCACTTCCCTGCTCCAACGAGATCGCCATCGATGGAACCCCGGTACCCGACAGCCGAGCCGCAATGCCGCGCGTGTCCAGCCGCTCCGTCTCCGAATACCGCTCTGGCCGATCCAAAGCACCAAACGCCACCGCCGCGCATCCCGCAAAACACTCCTCAATCTCTTTGGAGTAGAAAGCCCGAGTCGTCGTATTGGACCGCGGCTCGAAACAAGCCACAACCCGCCGCCCCGGATACTTCGCGAACAGTGCGGACAGCGTTTCGCGAATCGCTGTCGGATGGTGCCCGAAGTCGTCAATGACGAGTGCTCCACGCCACTGTCCAACCTCCTCCATACGACGTTTTGGTGGCAAGTAATCACATCCCCCGGCGTGCAGTTGATCAACGTTCATTCCTAATCGGTGGCCGATTGCAAATGCGACGACCATGTTTAGTGCATTGAATCTTCCTGTGACGAAGGTTGTAAACAACCCGAACAACCTCCCCTCGCGCCATAGTTCAAAGAATGAACCGTCTTCACTCTCTTCGAATTCTCTCACTTGCCAGAAGCACCCGTCTGAAAACCCAAATGTCTCCACGGGAGAGCATGCAACTTTAAGCACATCCAACACATTTGGATCATCACCGTTAGCCAGGACCACTCCATTGCGAGGGACCAAGCGAATGAACAAGCGGAACGTTTTCTTAACCGCTTCGAGGTCATCAAAGACATCCGCGTGATCAAACTCGATGTTGTTCACGACCGCAATATCTGGCCGGTAATGAAGGAACTTGGAACGCTTGTCAAAGTAGGCAGAATCGTATTCATCACCTTCAATAACAAATACTGAACCTGCTCCGGGCCGACAAGAAACGTCAAAGTTCCCCGGAACTCCCCCAATCAGGAATCCTGGCTCTAACCCTCCAACTTGAAGAACGGCGGCCGTCATAGCCGTCGTAGTCGTCTTACCATGCGTCCCAGCGATAACAACCGAAGTCTGTTTGCCGATCAGCTTCTCACCAATCAACTGCGGTAACGAGACGCAATCGAGCCTTTGCTCAAGCGCAACTTCAAGCTCCTCGTTTCCTCGAGACACCGCGTTTCCAACGACTACTTTGGTTGGCTGACAACTCAACAGATTCACAGGATCGAAGGATCGGAACACCGACACGCCGGCCTCATCGAGATACGATTTCATCGGCTCATACAAATCCTGCTCCGAGCCGAAAACAGAATCTCCCAGGGCCGCACAAGCTCCCGCAACGCCACCCATTGCCGTTCCGCCGATCCGAATAAAGTAAAGCCTTTCCAAAATCTACAGAGAGTATGCCGCCGAAGATGGCGTAGAATCCATCTAGTGATGATCTCTGCCGCCGCCATCTACGCTCTGCTCGCCGTCTCTCCAGTCGCAGCGAATTCACTCTACGACTTCACCATGCCTAACATTGACGGTAAGCCCACGAGCCTGAAGAAGTTCAAGGGCAAAGTAGTGCTTGTGGTCAATGTTGCCAGCAAATGCGGTCTCACTCCGCAATACGATGCTCTTCAGAAAGTCTACGAAGCCAATAAAGATAAGGGACTTGTCGTTCTCGGATTCCCTGCCAACAACTTTGGCGGGCAAGAACCAGGAACTGACGCGGAGATCAAAACCTTCTGCTCCAGTAAGTACAACGTGACCTTTCCGATGTTTAGCAAGATTTCAGTTAAGGGAGAAGACATTCACCCTCTCTACAAGTGGCTGTTAGCTCAGACCGAAAATCACAGCGACATTGAGTGGAACTTCGGCAAGTTCTTGATCGCCCGAGATGGCTCAAAGGTGCTCCGGTTCTCGCCTCGAGACACCGTTGAAAGCCCGAACGTTAAAAAGGCGATTGAATCACTCCTTGCCGAGAAGTAAATCTCAAGCTAGGCCATGGATTGCGCGGAACTTTGTTTCTGCGTAATCCAGCCAAGGTTGAGCCTGCATCTTTGAACCGGTCACATGCTCGACCAGGAACTTAGGTGGCATGAGACAACCGTAACCGTACACCTTCTCAACGAGCCAATCCATGATCGGGCGGTAACTGCCCCTTGCGATCATTTCATCAACTCCTTCTACTTCAGATTTCATCTTGTTCCAAATCTGGACTCCTATGAGGTTTCCATATGAGTAAGTTGGGAAGTAGCCAACTGAACCGCGCGCCCAGTGGACATCCTGAAGGCAACCTACCGAGTCGTCTAACGGAAAAACGCCGAGATATTCGTCGTACTTGTTATCCCAAGCTTCGGGAAGGTCTTTTGCGTCGAGATCACCCATCATCAAAGCGACTTCAAGTTCAAACCTAATCAAGATATGGAGGTTGTAAGTGACCTCATCAGAGCCAACCCGAATAAATCCTGGTTCGACCTTGCTGTATGCGGCATGGAATTCTTCCGTTGAGTAATCCCCAAGGAAAGAAAACTCCTCCTGAAACCAAGGAAAGAAGAACGACCAGAACGGGAGGCTTCGGCCAACAACATTTTCCCAAGTACGGCTTTGAGATTCGTGAACAGCTAGGCTAACTCCGCCGATCAGTGGTGTCCCTTCCCAATCTGGTCTCTGCTTCTGCTCATACAACGCATGACCCATTTCGTGGAGTGTGGACGAAACAATGCCTCGAATGTGGTTGCTCGGACGCGTGGTCATCCGGACATCGCCTACCCCCTGATGGGTGCAGAAGGCATTTGTGGAGATGTCAAGCCTTCCCGCATTCATATTGAATCCAATCTGGCCGATCACCCGCTCCATCACTGACTTCAGCTTTTCTTGATCCCACTTGCGTTCCAAGAATGAAGAGTCGATGTGCCTTCCTTCCTGCTGTATTTCGCGCACGAGTTTGATAGCCGGCTCTTTCAGGGCACCCAAGGTTTCGACAGCCTCAGCGTGAGTTGACCCTTCTTCGTAAAGGTCGATCAACGCATCGTACGGATGATCCTGATAACCGAGCGCCTCGGCTGTTTCACGAGCGATGAGGAAGAGTTCGGAATAATAAGGTGCTAACGGTGGATAGTCGGCGTTCTGACGACACTTTCGCCACACGTCGTAAGCGTCACTACTCACTTTTGATTTGCGCTCAATCAGCTCCAACGGCATTCGGTTGGCATAATCGATCTCTTTTTTGAGAACGGTTAGCTGGGCCTGCTCTTCTTCAGTCGCCCACCGAGAAGCGTCCTCTACTTTTTTTGAAACTTCGTTTGAGGTCAGGAGCTCGTGACGCATCCTCGAAAGTCGCCTGACATGCTCAGTGCGTGCAGATCCACCACCGGCTGGCATGAACACTTGCCGATCCCAATTTAGTAAACCTACGGATGCTTCCAAAGCGCAAAGATCGCGGTACCGAGACAAAAGCTGATCGAATGCAGTCATTACGCTCCGCCTATTTTACTGATATGGTTGAGTAAGCGACGGTCATTCCTGGAAAAAGCTACAATTTCGGTTCTCGGAGAGCCTTCGAGGGGACAAGTCAATCATGGCCAGATGCCAGTGAGATGCCCCCGGAAGGTCTTAGTTGAGGCTCTTTGTTGTTGCACCCACTCCTTGGAAGTCCGGTCGTTCGTTGATACTGGTCCAGTTAGCCCTGATCTAGACCTAAGAATCAACCTAAATACTGTATCCTGAGTCCAAGAATTTGAGACCTAGCCTGTTCCTTCGCTGTGAATCGTCCAACAGAACGCGACGAGCCAGCTGGTTAGTTCGTCAGTAAACTGACCTTTTATGCCTTTTCCCGTTTTTGATTTGGCTCCTGTCTGGAATTGCGTACAGCAAAGCCAAGTCGAAGACATCGAAATTCGCGCATACGACATCGAAAGGCACCTGCCAAACGGATACGTCATTTATCGGGGAGGTGTGGAAGCGATCATCGGTGTCACCCGAATCGTCACGGACACGCTCATTGTGCGCGATGCTCCAGAAGGAGCGGAGGTGGTCGATGTTCAAGATGGAGGTCAGACCTATCGCCTTGGTAATCACGAGGCCCGAGCAATAGGTGCCATAAAAATCATCGATCCTGACGGAACGATCCAGGCAAGCGACCTCTGGGTTACTTGGGTCAAGGACTTAGCGAAAGGTTCTCCAACGGCGAGAGCCAGAGGCTTCAAAGTTGAAATTGGCAAGTTCCTGATGAATGCTGACGAGGCTACGAGAAGCGGAACTTCATGGGACCTCTCCAATGTCCGAGCGACAACTGACAAGAGTTCACGCCCGCTATACACATTATCGATGGATCACTTGCTTATTGAACCGGGGCGACAAGGAACCGGCAAGGGCGTTTCAATCTCGTTGCTTGGAACCAAGCTGCCAAAGATTCCCTCGATGGCATTCTCTCTTGACCGACGAGCAAGGGCAACCCGAATTCCTCAGCTGAGCTACCGCCAGCGGGACGGCTTCGGAGTGGCCTGGGACGGCAACTTCCTTAGCGGCGATCAAAGCTTGCTCACAACCAGCATTAGCTCATTTCCTAAACTGCCGCCGACTTTCGTCACCACTTATTCAACTTCGAGAATCCCCTACGAAAAATCAATCCAAAACCAGTTCCAGACTCAATCTGACTTGGGGGAACGAAACCCGTTCTCCTTCTTCGGAAACATCTACATGGCGGATATAGAAGCTCAAAACTCGTTTCAATCTGCCCCAAGGGACACATTTCAAGTTGCAACGACATTCAACGTGGGTACGTTCGGTCGACGCAGCGACCTTCAAGGGTTATACAGTAAGCCCATCGAAGTATTGCAGGAGAAGACGGGCCAAAAAAATGGCTACGCCTTTGCCACTCAGTTGCGCGCAGGGCTATTCCAAGAGGGGGGCGACAAGGCAGTTGGACGAGGATTGATTGCAGGGGCCATTTCTCCGGCCTACAGGGAATCGGGACGTATGATTACAAGTCTAAGGATCGACGGGGGACTTCGTATGGACGCGGGGCGCTACAGTTGGTTCGGTGGCGAGGCCGGTCTCTCATATGAGCCAAAGGAAAACACTAGGCTGAGCGTCGGGGTTTATGGGTACAGGTCCTTCGGCAGGGCACTATATGATGCGGACCTATTCAATTCAGATCAGGGAATCAGCCTTCGAGGGGATGTCTACGGCAATGCGACAAAGATCAGCATGCTGTGGAGATACGACCCGAGCCAAGGCTGGTTTGACCGGCAGTTCCGGATATCTCAAGTGATGGGACCCGTCGAACCAGTCATTATCTATCGACAGAATCCAAATGAGTATCAGTTCGGCATTAGATTCCGAATGGACCAAGTCTTGGGACTTTTGCTTAATCGCTCTGGTGGACGCAACGCTAAGTCTACAAAAATTCGCCCCTAACCGCCACACTATAAAGTAAGGATGATCTACTCGCTCGATAGCCAGCAGTGCAAAAACCTTGCCCTCTCTACCAAGAGAGAGTGGCTACTGCCAAACGGCATTGGCGGTTTTGCGATGGGTACCGCGAGTGGAATCAATACCCGTCGCTACCATGGTCTACTCGTGGCTTCAATCACCCCTCCCACAGACCGGAGATTACTGCTGGCTGGAATTGATGGTTGGGCGACATGGGGTTCAACTCGACTTGCGCTCAGCTCCAATCAGTACCCTGGCGCAGTGCACCCTGATGGATTCGATTTTCTGGAATCGTTCAGTGTAACCGATCGAGCCACTTGGATCTACCGCCGTGGACAGGTGAAGATTCAAAAGACCGTCTATGTTGTCCCTGGCGAAAACATAGTGTTGGTCGAGTATCGAAATCTCGGGAGTAAATCGACAGAGATTTCACTTAATCCACTTGTCTGTCATCGAGATTTCCATGCAAATTTCTTTGAGCGTGAAAGCTATCCGCAATCCATCCAGATTGGCTCTGATCAAACTGTGATCGAAGAGGATGGGGTGGAACTCGTGCTTTCTCACCCCGGAGCCATGAGATCACCGGTTGCCGGTTGGTATTACAGGTTCGAGCATCAGCGAGAGACTGAGCGCGGATTAGATCCTAGAGACGATCTCTTCTGTCCTTGCGAGTTGACATACTCTTTAGGCGCTGGCGAGGCAGCACTGATCTCTGCCTCAATTGGGGAGCCGTCATTAGAAACGATTCCTCTAGCGACAGATTTTGCTGGCATCGCACTTTCAAAGCGCTTGAGTGAGGCAGCCTCAAAGTTTCTTGTAATGGCCTCTGCGAGGACAACAATTCTTGCCGGGTACCCGTGGTTCAGCGACTGGGGGCGGGACACAATGATCGCAGTCCCGGGCATCTGCCTCCATACTGGCCACATAGACACTGCACAAAGTATCTTGAGAGACTACGCTTCCCAGATGCGAAACGGGCTCATCCCTAATCGATTTGTTGAGAAAGGGGAGATTCCAGACTACAACACGGTAGACGCTACTCTCTGGTTTGCAAACGCGGTCTACAAAACTCTTCTTCATACGTGGGACGAAACCTTCGCCCAAGAAATGGTAAAGGCTCTCGATCAAATCATCTGGCACCACAGGCATGGGACCGACTTTGGGATCGTTGTCGATCCGTCCGATGGTCTTCTAAAGCAAGGGGGAGAAGGACTCCAACTTACGTGGATGGACGCCAAGATCGGCGATTGGGTCGTCACACCGAGGCACGGAAAGCCAGTTGAGATAAATGGTCTATGGATCAACCTGCTCCGAATCACATGTTGGTTGAAGGCAAAGCTTGGTCAAAACTGGTCCGCTGAAGAAACAATGGCCAACCAAGCAACGCAGAATTTCGAGTCAAAGTTCTGGCACGAGGCAAGGGGACACTACTTCGATACCATCGAGCCAGGAGATGCATCTCTTCGACCCAATCAGGTTATAGCTATGTCGCTTCCATTCTCACCATGCAACAGTGAGCATGCGATGAGAGCTTTAGAGGTCGTGGAGAGAGATCTCTTAACACCTGTAGGACTACGAACCCTCGGTCCAAATGAGCCAGCCTATGAGGGTCGATTCGAGGGTCCAATGAAACAGCTTGACGCAGCCTATCATCAGGGCACTGTTTGGCCTTGGCTGATGGGACCTTTCATCTCGGCAAAGGCACGGCTGGGCGCTGACGTTGTCCAATTGCGAAAAATCATGAAGAACGCTGTCGAGATGCTCTCTGAATCAGGTTTAGGCGGGATTAGCGAGTGCTACGACGGCGATGCTCCTCACCGACCTAACGGATGTCCTTGGCAAGCCTGGAGTGTCGCAGAGTATTTGCGGGCATGGAACGAAGATTGCGGCGGAGATTAGCGAGAAACTTCAAATAGATTTCGAGCCGTCTCAAACAATCTCACTCTCTCAAGCTGAGCTGGCACGTGGCCCTCGAGCCGGTTGAAAATCTCAACGGCAACATTTTCGCTGGTGGTGCATCTCCCGGCGAACTCCGGAATGTCCTCGTTCAAATTTCTATGGTCGTAACGATCAACGACTCGATCCGTGACCTCTCGGTCCAAATCATCAATCGAACAAATCATGCCAGTCCGAGAGTCTGGAACTCCGCTCACTGTGACCTCCAACACATAGTTATGACCGTGACCAGCGGGATTGTTGCACTTACCGAATAGCTTTAGATTTTCCTCTTTCGAGAGCAGCGGTGCATCGAGGCGGTGGCTCGATGCGAACTCGTAGATGCGGGTTAAGCTTGTCTTCATTCCGTCGTATTCTCCGTACAGGGTTGTCGTTTCTTCAAGTTTGAGGTTGTGGAGTTTAACTTCTTTTGGGAGTCCGATCCGATCGATCTCTCGCCAGATGTAGGCGAGTATGTTTTCAACCGTCGGAGCGATGTTTGCAAAATGCCCCACTTCATCATTGAGGCTTCGGTTGACAAATTGAGGGAGCAAGTGAGTTTTCAAAACGGTGTCAATATCCTTGATGTTGACAATCATTCCGTTTGCCGCATTGATTTCACCTTCCACTGTCACGTGCAAAGTGTAGTTGTGACCGTGATTGTATGGTGAAGCCCACTCCCCAAACAATCCTTTGTTTTCATCGCTCTCAAGATGATCAAACCAGTACCGATGACCGGCAGAAAACGTCAGCGTACGGGTCATATGTAAATTCATCTCATCCCCTTAAACGGTTCGCCAAGTGCCGCTGGTGCATTCGTACCGCGACCAGAGAAAATCAGGATGAGAAGAGTTGCCACGTATGGAAGTGCAATAAGTAGCGATTTTGGAACATCCTGATGGGTCATCTGGAGTTGGTACTGGAGACTCTCGAAGTAACCAACCAGACAGGCTGCGACCAATCCCCAAATGGGTTTCCAACGGGCAAAAGTTACGATCGCAATCGCCATAAAACCGCGACCAGAAATCATATCCGGAGCGAACGAACCTGCAACTCCGATAGCGTAATATGCCCCTCCCAGCCCGGCTAAGAGGCCACCAACTGAAACTGCTTCAAACCGTGTGCGATTTACGGAATAGCCAGCGGCTTCAAGCGAAGCAGGATACTCTCCGGAAGCTCGAACCCGCAAACCCCAATCAGACCTGACCAGAACCACTGTTAAAGCAGCGGCAAACAAGACGAGCACTACCAGTGCCAAATCAATGCCACCCCAAACCTTTGGAAGAGCGGGAAGCGAAAGGAGTTGTCCAGTTGCCCCCCGCAATCTCTCGAAAAGCGTTCCGCACAGTCCAAAACTCAAGAGGTTAAGTGCGGTTCCCACCACAACTTGATCTTGTCGCATGTTGATAGTGAGTACCCCTGATGCTAGAGATGTCGTCACTCCAACAATCGCCCCAGCGATCAATCCAAGCCAAGGACTCTTCGTAGTCAGTGATAGCTCCGTAGCCGCGTAGGCACTCAGAAGCATAGTGCCCTCAAGTCCGATGTTGATGACACCGGCACGCTCCCCTACTGTCTCACCGACCGCTGAGAACCCAATCGGCGCCGCGTACCGCAGAATTGACGCCAAGTCCATCATTGCGCGAACTCCACTTGTCGATCTTTCACAAACCGATAACCCAAAAGTCCAAAGACGGCGAGCCCTTGAACAATGTAAACGAAGTAGCTGCCGCTTCCGCCAAAGCGCGACAAATTTGAGGTGCCTGCGAAAAGGGCTCCAAAGAAGAAACTAGATACTGTTACTCCAAGGGGGTGTAGTCCGCCAACCAACGCTACCGGAATGGCAAGAAAACCGTACTGTTGCGAAAATGATGGTGTCAACTGACCATTGATGCCAAGGAACTGAATCCCTCCTGCCAAGCCGCACAACCCTCCGCTCAGCAACATGACGCGTAGCTGTATTGCACTCGGATTGATTCGATTTGCTCGGACAAACCTTGGATTTGCTCCAGTTGCACGCACAAGATATCCACTTCGTGTTCGAAACAGGAAAACACCAATGGCCACGGCGACGAGGATCGCTAAAAGAACACCGACATGAAGGTCCGTTTGTCGAGATGGCTTCCAAAGCATCCAAGAGTCCGGCAACTGCTCCGTCATCGGAGCAGATTGCCCTTTGCGACGTAGCGGTCCGTCGACTCCGAAGAGGAGAAGCTGTAATCCAATGAAATTGAGAAGTATGGTCGAAATCACGAGGTTCACACCCCGCTTGATCGAAAGCCAAGCCGCCACTCCCGCCCAGATAGCACCTCCGAGAACGCTTGAGACGAGTACCAAGACCGTACCGACCAACGGTATTCCCAGTTTGGACAATAGTTGAGCAGTTGACGCTCCAAAAACTGCACCGATCAGTAACTGTCCCTCCCCACCAATGTTGAAGACCCCCGCCTTCCAGGCAACCGTAACTCCAAGCCCAGCCAGAAGTAGCGGCGTCGCTCTCACCAAAGATTGAGAAACAGCAAACTGATCTGAAAATGCACCTTCAAGTAGCAATTTGAAACCAGTAGCTGGTGCGACGCCTGTCACTATCAATCCGATCACCAGAATGCCCAGGAGACCAAGGACGGCGACGACAAGAGTTTTCACGCCGAAATTGCCTCCTGAGCCGAATTAAGCAAACGCCCCCGGGAAAGGTAAAGGGTGCGATTTGCAACGGCGGCAAGTTCATCTCGATCGGTCGAAATGAGAACAACCGCGGCTCCTTGCTCAGCTGACTTACGAATCTGGCTCAACACAAAGGCAGACGCCCTCACGTCAAGACCCCGAGTTGGATTCACGGCTACCAACAATTCCGGCCGCTTTGCAAGTTCTCTCGCAAGCACAACTTTCTGCTGATTTCCTCCTGACAAAGACGTGAGAGGTGCGCTCGCTGAGCGAGCCTTGATCTCATATTCTTTTATCGCAGCCGAACCCGTCAGGCTCACCTCAGCAATCTCAATGTTCTCGTTGATGGACATTGACAGTGCCAGCCCGTCCAATTGTCGATCTTGGGGGACATAACCGATTGTTGCAACAGTAGTTATCTCACCCTCGGACGGTCTTACTTGAGCAAGCGCTTCAGCAAGTTCAACCTGTCCATTGCCATCAACACCACCGATTCCGAGTACCTCGCCAAATCCAACATCAAAATTAAGATCAACAATTGGACAGTTCCCGTCGACGCTCAGGTTCTTACAGAAGAATTTTAAGGAATTGTCAAATTGCACTGGTTCCGGGAACGAATCCTGTGGACCCACCATGAGCTCCGAAATCTCTCGGGGTGAAACGTCTTGCGTTCGGAATGATCCGCGTAGCGTCCCATCCTTCAATACGGAGATTCGATCCGCAACGGAAAACACCTCCGCCAGCTTGTGTGCAATAACGATGACAACTAAGCTATTTTGAGCAAACTCTCGCATCGATCGCAAAAGCCCGCTGACCTCATCCTCATTTAACACCGCTGTGGGCTCATCGAAAATCACAACTTTGGGAGAGCTGGCTAAAGCCTTAAGAATCTCCACCCGCTGCTTTTGGCCGACACCCAGATCAGAAACTAGAGAATCAAAGGGGATATCCCAATCCAGCTCAGTCGCGACCTTTTGGACATCCTCAAAAGTCCGTTCTGCCCGCATGAGCCCCAATCGCAAATTTTCTTTCACGGAGAACGCTGGTACGAGTCGAAAATGCTGGTGAACCATCTCAATCCCCCATTTTCGATGATCTACCGAATTGTTCAACAATGTTCGGTCTCCGAGGCGAACAAAACCTGACGAAGGAGAAAGAAATCCCGCCAACACGTTCATCAGTGTTGACTTCCCCGCTCCGTTTTCGCCGACTACTGCATGAACTTCACCTGGCAAAAACTCAAGCGTAACGTCGTCCAAAGCTTTGAGCGGTCCAAAGCTGACCGTGATGCCTTCAACCGAAAGGACTTGTTCGGTCATCAGAACTTATCTTTTGGTGCAACGAGTTTGCCGCTTACAATGTTTGATTTTGCTTCCTCAACGGCCTTAAGCGCAGCCTCAGGAATCTGACTCTTGAGCTTGTCGTTGTAGACGAAATCAATAGCGCCCTTCTCCATTCCAAGTTGAACGACGTTGCCATCGAACTTCTTCTCTTTCACAAGCTTGGCAACCTCAAGGAACGCCGCCTTCGCAGAAATTGTAGCGCTACCGATCACCACGCCACTCTCGTTATCATTTTGATTGAGGTTTGCTCCAAGCGCCCACGCCTTGCCTTCCTTACAAGCCGTGAAAACCCCTTGGGCGGCTGCATTTGCTTGATGGATGAGGACGTCGGCTCCGCTTTTGATCATTGTCTCAGCAACTTGGCGAGCAGCAGCTACGTCATCATTCTTTCCGGTAAAGACCTCAAGAACTTTTGTGCCCGGTTTCGATGCTTCTGCTCCTGCACGAAAAGCCTTAAAGGTTGATCGGATACTCGGCACATCCGGTCCACCAACCATGCCGACCGTTCCAGTTTTGCTGACGTTCGCCGCCAGCACGCCGGCGAGATAAAACGACTGTTCCAAGTAGAACCGGATCGCGCCTGCATTCTTTGCAGTGGCACTACCCGAGGACGAAATGAAAACAGTATCGGGAAAATCCTTTGCGACCTGAATTCCTGGTTCGTTGTATTCAAATCCATGACCCAAAACAAGGTGATAACCCTTTTGAGCGTAACTACGCATGGACTCCTTGATGTCACTTCCTTGCGCCACTTGGTTGCTTGTCAATGCGCCAGTATCGGTCCTGATTGCCTCTAGTCCTTCGAAGGCAAGTGCCGACCAACCGGAATCGTTGACTGGTCCAGGCGTAAGCAAGGCTACTTTGAAACTCGCAGAATCCTCTCCTGCTTCTGTTCCATTTGAAGCTGTAGTACCCTGCCCATCCTTAGAACACCCGGTTAAGAGCGTTGCGAAAAGAATCAAAGATGGCATCAAAATCCTCATATCCCAGATTCTACGCTGTTAGTTTGATGAAATTGCTAATTGATCGATCATCATAGATGTCATGGTTAGGATCGTGCCCGTCCTGCTCGTGATCATTTGCGCAGTTCTGATCGCATGCGGGGGAGGCGGATCAGGAGGAGCAGGGACGACTGCTTCGACCTCTACCACCGCGACCACGTCAACTACGAGTACGACTGCCTCGACTGGGAGCACTATGACTCCGGTCAAATTGACGATCAACTGGGCGGAGCGCTCCCGGGTCCTTAATGCTCCTTCTGCCGCTCAATCTGCGGTCGTCACGGTCTTCGCGGGAGTTAATGCCACAACCGATTACAAGTTTACGATTGATCGAAATGTTACACCTGCCGCCTATGCTCTGAGCTACACCTCACCAGGGACAGTTCGAAAAGGCACTCTCTTAGTCGACATCGCATTCTATGCAGAGCCGGCTGGGCTTGGTTCCGTTGTTGCAGCCGGAGCGGCCAGTGTTGACTTCTCAAAAAACAACGGTGAGATTGGAGACATCGTTGTCGATTCAATCATCAAATCCGTTACAATTCCGCCAAGTCAAAGTGTTCGAGTTGGGGAGAACAAAGACTTGCTCGTCGAGAGCCGCGATGTTGATTTAAACATCGTCGCCACATCACCGGGCTCAGCTACCTTATCTGTCACTAATGGGGGAGGCTTTTTAGGAGTCAACGGCCCGACAGTTGCGGGACTAGCAAGCGGAGTAGGAACTGTTGTAGCGAGCGTGAATGGAATCTCCAGCCTCCCGGTGCCCGTTAACGTAACAGGTGGAGCAGCAACTGGACAAGGTCGGATCTTTTTCGTGGCGAATGGACCAAGTATCAGGTCAATGTCAGGAGATGGTAGCGATTTAAAAACTATTATCGATGGCGCAGGCGTCTTCGATGCGCTGTCATCTCCGGTTCCGAATCACAACCAAACTAAACTCGCCTTTGCAGGGACTAAGCCTGGCTCTCATGGTACGTTGTTCACATGTCTGCCGGACGGAGCTAGTCTCGCCGATTTGTTTGCAGGGTCTTCACAAAAGCCAGACGGACCTTTTCGTCCCAGGTGGTCTCTCGCTCCCGCTGTCGAGAACAACTCCGCGACCGGGCTCGATCTACTATGGTTCATCGCCGTAGTGCCTAGTCTCGGATTGAGTAGCTTCAATGTCGACACGATTACGGGGACGGTCAATCAATCTTCGGTTGCAGACCAGCTAGCGGTAAGCGCGTGGACCGCGGCGGTTCGCCCACTGTTGGCCCTTTCGATCGCCACCGAGGGTGGATGGAATTCCACGATTGACGGAACTCAGATCGATCAAGAAGCTGTAGGATTGACTCAGCTTGCAATCAGCGATGGCAGAAATCGTTCAAGTCTTTGGTTAGTGGCAGTTGATGCCAGTGGCAACCTCCGACGGTACGATTGCACCATTGTCGACGCAGGATCAGGTTCAGTAAGCATTTCAATCGATCGTTCTACGGTACTGACAACAAGTGGGGGATTCTCCAATCCAACCATTTCACCCGACGGAACGTTGATCGCCGCTGAACGAGGCTCGTTCGAATTCTCAGAGATTGTGGTGATGTCAGCCCTCGGAGGCAATGTCCAGTCTATTGCCACCGGAAGGCAGCCATTCTGGCGGTAACATTCGGCTGAGATGACATCTGCGCTGGCTCTTGCCCTTATCACTCAAGGAGGCTTTGCTTCCCAATACGACGCCTACGAGTACAACATCCCGATGCGCGATGGGACAAAGCTCTACACCGTCGCGTGGGTTCCCAAAGATCTTAACGGAAAGTCACCGTTGCTAATGGAACGCACACCGTACGGAGCGGGGTCACCCTCAACCGGTCCGCGCCGACGATCAACATATCTCACGGCGGCAAAATACATCTACGTCTATCAGGACGTTCGTGGAAAGGGCAAGAGTGAGGGGGACTACGTCAACGTTCGTCCGCTTCGCAAGAAAGGGGAAATGATTGATGAGACGACGGACACTTACGACACTGTTGATTTCATCGTCAAAAACGTTCCCAATAACAACGGAAACGTAGGTCTATGGGGAATCTCTTACCCCGGATTTTACGCCGGAATTGGAGCTATCAACAACCATCCCGCCCTTAAGGCCGTCGAACCAGGCGCGCCGGTAAGCGACTGGTTCCTTGGTGACGATGTTCACCACAATGGAGCTCTATTCCTACAGGAAAGCTTCGACTTTATCGCTGGCTTCGACGTTCCTCGAGGAGGGCAACGCCCCGTCATTGATCGAACCAACAAGTCGGCCTACCAGTTCTATCTCGAGACCGGAGCGCTACCGAACTTCGACAAGCTGCATTATAAAGGCTTAATCCCATACTGGAATGATGAGATCATGGCTCATGACACCTATGATCAGTACTGGAAGGATCGATCGCTTCCCCGGAATTTCAAAAATGTCAAATGTGCCGTGATGACAGTTGGAGGATTCTTCGATAAAGAGGACCTCTGGGGAGCGCTGAACCTTTACCAAGCCTGTGAGAAGCAAAACAAAACTGACAACTTCTTGGTGATGGGTCCTTGGCTCCATGGAGGTTTTTCCGGGGGAACCGGTGCGTCGCTGGGTCAAGTGAAATTCTATCAAGAGACGGCAGAATTTTTCCGTTCGAAAATCCAATTGCCCTTCTTCGAGAAGTACCTTAACAACAAGGATTCTGCAACCGCCGAGGCAAACATATTTGAGACTGGAGCCAACAAGTGGCACACCTTTGCTCAGTGGCCACCAAAGGGACTCAAAGAGAAATCCGTTTACTTTGACGGCCAAAAGTCGCTTGACTGGGTTCAAGACAGCCTGCAAGGATCTGACTCGTACATGAACGATCCATCCAACCCAACCCCGTACCTCGAAGATTGGCAGAATAGTCGACGAGCACCAGGTGACTGGCTCATCCAAAATCAAGCTTGGGCGGAGAAACGAACTGATGTGGTTACCTACAAAACTGCCCCTTTGGAAGCCGACATGCAAATCGTTGGGAAGCCAACCGCCGATCTTTGGATCAAAACCACCGGAACAGATTGCGACCTTGTCGTGAAGATCATCGATCAGTTCCCGTCCGATTCAACAGAGACCACCGCTGGCACAGATGCGAAGTCAATGGCCGGTTTCCAGATGATGGTGCGCTCCGACATCTTTCGGGCAAAATTCAGAAAATCATTTGAGAAACCGACGCCAATAAAGCCAGGTGAACCCACCCAGGTGAAGTTTGACCTCAACGAAACAATGCATACGTTCCGAAAGGGGCATCAGATCGTAGTGCAAGTTCAAAGCAGCTGGTTCCCGATCGCAGATCGGAATCCAAACAAGTTCATGAACATTCACAAAGCCACGGATGCTGACTTCCAGAAAGCCACCATCTCACTGTTGAGGGGTGGGAAAAACAGTTCACGGATCATTTTCCGCCAGTTACCGCAATGAGGCTCTACCTCGTTCGGCATGGGCGAACGCAGTATAACGTGAACCATCTGGCTCAGGGGCACATTGATGTGCCCCTGGATGAAGTAGGACAGAATCAGGCTGTTAAAGTCGCTCAGTTCTTTGCCAAAAATCCTGTTCAGCGAATGATGTCATCGGACAGCGAGCGTGCCTTCGAGACTGCACGCCTAGCGAGCGTCGCCTTGGGCATACCGTTAGAAACAACCACACTCCTCAGAGAGCGTTCCCTTGGCGATCTCGAAGGCTCTCCAATGACTACGCTCGTCAAAGCCTGGGACGCAGCGTGCGCTGACGGACAAAGTCGATTCAAAGTCAAGCCTTGCGGAGCTGAGAGTGCCTATGAAGTCATGGATCGAGTGTCGACCATCACAGATGACTTACACCTCGACACCCGCTCGACCGCAATTTTCACCCATGGGATGACCAAAGAGGTAATTCTCTGCAGGCTGCTCGGTGCGCCTGTAGAGGTCAGCCGATCCTTTCGTTTCGACAATGCATCCATCACGGAACTTCGTTGGGCGCAAGATGTTTGGGTTCTTGAGAAGTTTAATAATACGGATCACCTTCGATGATTCTCTCTTCCCTTCTGACCCTTGGAATATTGAACAGCAAAGCTGCGCAGTTAACACCGGTTCTCACTTACCACGACGTAATCCCTTTTCGAGATTCGAAGAGTCTATGGTTCGACTGCACCGTGGCCGAGTTCGATGAACAAATCGCGTTCTTCCGTAAGAAGAACGCGGTGTTTATCTCGATAGAGCACTTGAGACTTGGCCTTGAAGGACGAAGATCGATTCCTCCGAATGCCGTGTGCCTCACTTTTGCCGATAACTACTTCGGGTTTTATAAGTACGCCTGGCCAATTCTAAAAAAGGAGAAGATTCCCGTCGCTCAGTTTGTCCACACTGACTTCGTCGGTAGTGCCATCGGACGACGGAAGATGAATTGGAAGCAGCTCATCGAACTTGATCGAAGCAGTCTTGTCACAGTTGCCTCGCAAACCTGCTCACACCCGGGCGATCTCACTCAACTCTCTGACGATCAACTCAATCATGAGTTGGTGGATTCAAAGCGGGTACTTGAGCAAAAACTTGGTCATCCAGTGAGTGCCATAGCGTATCCAAACGGCAAATACGATCTGAGAGTAGCAAAGGCGGCGAGCAAAGCCGGCTATAAGATTGGCTTCACCGAAGTCACTCGACCCGCACAGAGGAAACCTGACATGTTCCGAGTGCCTAGGTACGTCCACACGAAGTATATGCAGGCTTGGAGAGATTGTTTCGGAAAATCCTAAATATCGGTCGTGAAATGACTGATAACTCACTTGAGAACTATGTAGGTCTCGAAAAACAGGCGTCTGATGGTATCGCGAGGAACGTGTCTATGGGTTGGGTCGGAAATTCCGGCAGCTACCGCATTCCTCGAAGCACAAGGCTTTAACCTCAAAATCCAGAGCCTTGAGGACTTCGACGACTTCTCGAAACAAGAATTTTGCTTCTATTTGATCAATGATCAGGGCTCACCGGAAGCAAACGTCAAGCTAGATCTTGCCTCTGAGAATCGTCCCGGAAACTTCGTTTTCGTGTGGACTCAGGCCGAGAACAAACACGCGTGGTACAGCGCCGGAGCGGATCATGTCGAGACTGGACCACCAGATGTCGGTTGGCTGCCTAAGTTGAACTTTCTCGCCAACCTGCTTAAAGAGCGTCGTCAATGGCGGGAGACCGAAGAAAACTTTAATCGAGCCCATGAAGATCTCCAGTCAACCGTCGAAAGTCTAGAATTTGCTTCAAGACGATTCGAGGCGTTATTCAACGGACTTCCAGTGGGATGCTTCACCTTCGACGCACATGGACTTGTTCACGAATGGAATGGATTGGCTACGGAGACGTTCGGCATCGAACCTTACGAGGCGTTTTTCAATACGGTTTGGTCAGTTCTTGATCCTGAGGAAACGGGTGCTTGGAGCCAAGAAAAGGTCAACAACCTATTTTCAAAAAGTGAAAGCATTGAATTTGATTGGATATTTAAAAAAAGGGACAACTCCGAAGTACACCTCGCATGTAAGGTCGTATGTCTCACAAATCGGCGTGGAGAGGTAATCGCTGCCGTCGCTGGGAACCTAGATATTTCAGATCGGGTGCACGCTCAACGAAAGATTGACGAGCAAATGCGGGAGATCAAGAATTACATCAAAGTTATGGAGCGTCAGCGACTGAAACTTCAGGATGCGAACCGACAACTACGCCGTCTTGCAGTCACCGACGGCCTCACAGGTCTCATGAACCGACGTAGATTCAACGAACTACTTGATGAGACCCTTGATCGCGCAATCCGACAGGATCACAAGTTCTCCTTATTGTTGTTCGATATTGACCACTTCAAGTCGTTGAACGACAGTTTCGGTCACCAAGCTGGAGACGAGATTCTCGTGAGATTTGCGACGGTCTTGTCCTCCACTGCTCGAAGGTATGAACGCCCTTCTCGCTATGGAGGTGAGGAGTTCGCAATCATTCTGGATAACTGTGATGCTGCTGCCGCTCAGCTCGCTGCGGAGAGGTTCAGAGCGGCGATCCTCGCCGAAGTATGGCCGCATAGAAACATCACAGCCTCTGTCGGATGCTCCACATTTACGGGGGTTGAGAGTGCGAGAAGCATGATCCAGCAGTCAGACGAAGCTCTCTATTATTCCAAGCGTGCAGGACGTAACCGCGTCACACACTACCGAGAGTTGACTGCAGATCAGCTAAACGCTGCGTAAGTGTTAAACTGGGCGAATGCTCAGAGTGCAACCAGGTGACCCGGTCAATCTTCAGAATTTTAACGCTTCCGATTGTGGCAACATTTCTGAAGAAAGGGCATTGGAAGAACTTGAGAAGCTCACCGAGCGAGTCTCCGATCTCCAAGAACTGATGTTCGCTGCCGGTCAAACACCCCTCCTCATCGTCCTTCAAGGTCGAGATACAAGCGGAAAAGACGGCACGATTCGGCACCTCTTGAAGTTCATGAATGCCCAGGCCACTCGCATTGCCCCTTTCAAGGTACCGACTCCGATCGAAATTGGGCACGACTTCCTTTGGCGAATTCACCAGCAAACTCCGATGAAGGGAGAAACCGTAATCTTCAACCGTTCCCATTACGAGGATGTGCTTGTCGTGCGTGTCCACGACATTGCTCCTAAGGAGGTTTGGAGCAAACGATACGAACACATTAATCATTTCGAACAACTACTTGTCGACTCCGGAACAATTATCTTGAAGTTCTTTCTCCACATTAGCAAGGACGAGCAGGAGGAGCGTCTGATCGCCCGGGAGAACGATCCGATCAAATCATGGAAGCTCTCCGTCGGTGACTGGAAGGAACGCGAGTTCTGGGACGACTACACCAAGGCCTATGAGGATGTCCTTGAAAAGTGCTCACCTGAGGCCGCACCGTGGCACGTCGTCCCGGCAAACAAAAAGTGGTACCGAAATTACGTCATCACCAAGGCGATCTACGAAGCCCTCGCACCCTTTGAGGAATTGTGGAAGACGAAGCTCGCTATACTCAGCGAACAGATGAAGGCCGAAGTAGCGGAGTACAGAAACTCGACTACTTGATACGGATAGACTGCGCAACTTGCTTCTCGATAGACTTGATCACGTTTGCGTCCTCCTGGGTGACGAACCTCAAGCAATACAAATCTTTGCCGTTGGGTATCAGATAGCTGATAGTAGTCTTCACTCCACCATCAACCTTTGTAATGGTCTCTTCCATGCGGTGGGCCTTACCGATTGGGAGGTCAACTTCCTTGGCAGCTTGCTTATGAAAGTACTGGTCGCGTTCAAGCTGGTGAGCGCTATCCCAACTCCAGTTTGCGCCTTGGGTCGTCTTCTGAACGTAAAACCTTGTCCGAGCTTCCCCAATAATCGGCTTGTTACTCATCGAAATCACATTCAAAACGTTGCCCTTCTTTTTGAGCTTCACCAATGCCTCTCGCTCAGCTTCATTAGACATTTCAGCGAATGCTCCCGACATCTGCTGAAGCGCTTTTGTGGCTTCAGGATCGGAGATCGTCGAGGTCTTACTCATCCCGCCTGCCTGACCAAGGAGTGGAGTTTCCATCATTCGGTCAACCCCTTGACGCCAACCACCCGGAATCGCGATTTCGACGGCTCCGTCATCAGTGGCTCCTTTAGCGAAACCCGTGGGAAGTACAAATGATGATGCTTTCACCTGAATCGGAGGTCCGCTGCAACCAATGACCGCTACCAGGGTAACAAAGAATAGAAAGATCCTCATCCCAGCAATTTTATCAAAACGGCGGAGACGGTAGCAGTATCGTTAAACGATTGCTTCTTCTGGAGCACTAATTTGTTCAACCAGCGCTGAAGAAATCTCTCTTTCCCATGTTGGTGCCAAATATCCTTGCATGGTGGGCTCACGCCGCCGCCATCCCCGCCATGCAGCCTTTATTTGCGCCCGAGACGGCAAGTTAAGTTCGCGCGCCAACCCAAAGAAAGCCAAAGTCTTAATGAGGATCGCTGACGGGTCAAACTGCCACGCAAACACACCATGTTGTGCCCAAAGCTCTGACTTGTGGTGGGTGTTGTGACCACCCTCTCCGAGAGCAATGATTTCAACAACGGCGTTATTCCGCGAATTGTCTGGCACCTGGAAAGGCTGCTCACCCCAGATGTGGCTGACGGAGTTGACACAGAAAGTGGCCCAGTTAACGTAACAAACTCGTGCGAGTACTTCCCAAATCGAGATTCCGCCGAGAACCATTGGTGCTCCGACGCTCACTGCAAGGATGCCAAGATAGACAAGCGGCTGCCCAAGAATGGCAATCGTCTTGTCTTGCTCTATCCCTACGATAACATCAACGAAGCGTGACCATCGCGCTTTGATCAGCTTTTCCGTGGAAGCAACGATTTTCCCACTCTTATCCTTCACTTCCCAGTGTCCGCGATCCTCCTCCCTAAACTTAAATGTGGCCGGATTCGGCGAATTTGCAAGTAGATCCGATTTCCAATCTTCGATCGACATTCCTTTGGGACGGCGAAGAGACGGCTCACGGAACGCCCACATCATGAAGCTGTGCATGAAGGCGTAAAACTGTTCAATAAAGATCCCCCGTTTGGAATCCTCAAATACATAAGGCGAATGAACATCGGCCGAAGTTTCACCAAAAGCATGATGTTTTGAGTGCTTCTTGGTCCACTCGCTGACTGGACCCTGTACGGCCATCGATCCCATGACGAGCAAAATTGCCCGAACCCACTCTGGACACTTGAAGGATGGGTGAGTTCCGATTCGGTGATATCCCACCGTGATTCCAAACCCGGCGACGATCCAACCCATGGTGAACCAAACAAAGTGGTGACCATAGATCATGTACTGACCAACGAAGAACGGCAGCGTGAGCGCGAAAAATCCGATCCTGTAGGCGGATCGCAGAATGCGTGAGCGCCAAACATTGGCAGTTAGCTTCGCATGACGTCCGTTATAACTCCGAATTTTCTCAGCAATCTCCTTGTAACTTCGGACAACTGGGTAACGACGGAAATACGGCCTCACAAATTTGATGTGCGCCCCAACGAGTAAGCAGAGCCAAGCTAGCAGACCAACCGACTGGCCAAATTTTGTCGTATCTTGCAGCGCCTGATAAAGAGCAACGAGTCCGCCTATAGGTGGCATAAAGATGAAAAAGCCGACGATACCAAGTTCAAATCGGCGGTTCGCTGACATGTGAGTTTCAGACATAACTGCTGGCAGGGGAGCCGCCAAAACGGCTCACAAAAAAACCCTGACAGACCTAGTTTAGCACTTCATCCTATCAGGGTCATTTCGATGTCCCCTTATCTCACTACGAGGAGCAGGTTCAAAACGGTTCAGAGTTTGGTTGGAACCGTGATCTTCTTTGCAACAATGTCGGCCTTCACTGCTTCAATTTTCTTGAGGTTATCCTCGCCAATTCGGTCCTTGGTGTTCTTGAAATCGCTAAGCCCGACCCCGTTCGAGGCCAGATCATAAACCTTTGATCCCGCACTAAATGAGCCGCCCTTGATGTCCTTGATTGTCTGGAATACCGACTCATCAACCCGCTTGATCATGGAAGTTAAGACGAATCCTGGAGCTTGATCATCTTGATTGCTGTCGACCCCGATAGCTAACTTTCCAGCTTCCTTGGCCGCAGCGATCACGCCAACGCCACAGCGGCCAGCGGCGTGATAAACGATGTCTGCCCCTGCATTGAACAGTGACTTCGCCGACTCTTTTCCGAGTTGCGTATCGTCCCAACTTTCGGTGTACTTGCTCGGAAGCATCTCTACCTTGGGATTAGCTGCCATCGCCCCGGCCTTGTATCCAGCTTCAAACTTTTCGATGAGAGGAATCTTCTTTCCGCCGACAAATCCGACTTTATTGGATTTGGTCACAAGCCCAGCGGCGTAACCCGCGAGATAACTTCCCTCCTCTTCGCTGAACAACAACGATCGGACATTCGGAGCCTCTACCGTGGCATCGACAATCGCAAACTTTACCTCTGGGAACTTTGGTGCGACTGCGGAGAGTGCTTCCCCTTGCGTGATTCCGATGGCAAAGATAACATCAAACTTCTGCTCAGCGAGCGTCGTGAGGTTGATGGAGTAATCCTTCTCAGCCTTGCTGTCGACGGTCTGAATCTCGACACCAAGCTCTTTCTCTGCTTTTTCAAGTCCCGCGTAGGCCGAGTCGTTAAACGATTTGTCTCCTCGCCCCCCACTGTCAAAGACCATGCCGATACGAAGTTTCTTTCCTCCTGAATCTGGCGTTGACGCTGGAGTTGACGAGGCACTTGAACTCGTCGAGTCGGTGGAGCCTCCGGTGCATCCACTCAAGGTAAAGACTATCGAAGCTCCAAGAAGGGCAAACAGAATCCTTTTCATACTCATCTCAGCTCCAACACCGACCTGTGTCGGCGAGGTAAACTGGCACATTATGGCGCAATTTTGTGTTGCGTCGATAAGGAGCCACCCAGTTTGATCATTTGCAACCTCACGAAGCTTGAATCCGCCGTCGATCAGATCAGAAAAACCCACCCCAAGCTTCTCGCCGCCGATGCAGCTCTCGTAGCGTCTGCGCTCAGTCTCACGGGTCGCCATGCCAAGGCTGTTTACGAGGGTCAGTACTTCATCTGGCCAAACGACAACGAGAAGCTCATGGTTTCAATGTCAGGCCATCTTCACTCGATCAATGCGGTCATTGTCGAGTCGCTTCCGAAGAAGATCACCAAGAATACAATTCTAGATGATGAACCGGTAGTGGTGAACATTGGCCTTGCACCGAATCTTGCTGCAGGCGAAGAACTTCTCAATACTCGAGAAGATCTCAAAACACTGCTCTCCGATATTCTCCAAGCCGGAGTCGAGTTTAGCTACTCTTCAGCCGACATCGGATGGCAGTGGGCTCTTGATCGGGCCAATTGGAACACCATCAGCGACGGAGACCTTAGCCGCCGAATCAAGATCAAGGCTCTTTTCACCGAGGGGGCAGTCGGCTCTGAACAAGGAACAACTACAAAGAAGCGAACAGCAAAGAAAGCTGAGGACGTTGTCGCAGCTGCAGTTGAAGAGGAAGTCGTCGCCGAATAGTCGAACTCTCGAAGAAGAAAAGTGCACTCGTTTATCGAGTGCACTTTTTTATTTGAAGCTGATCGACGAATTCTCGAGAAGAGTTTTGAGGCGTGATCTGACGGTATCAAGTCCGGCTCCTGATATCCACGCGCCTGCCGAGAACGTGGCAGATTTCTTGTGGTTTAGGTATAGATCGCGAAAAAGAATCTCATTATCATCACCGGAGGTCATCTCCGTTTGACCGAGCTTAATCGGTAGCCCAGGTTGCCCCCACTCGAAGTATCCTTTGAGGAGTCCGCGAGCGTGCTGAAGATCTTTCTCAGATAATCTCTCAATTTCTCCGACCATTTGAGACAACAACTTTGTGACAGCACCTTCTTCCAAAATTCTTTGGTCGGTTGCAATCGCGATTCTAAACTCCCAGCCTGTTTGTGTCGGAACCAAGAAGGCATCCTGCAGGTAACTCATCTTCAGCTGTTCGCGACACAATCGCCAGAGAATTGAGTCCTTTCCTCCGCCCATCAGAGTTGCCGCAAGAAGATCCTCGGCGTTGAGTAGCGGAATTTTTGATGCCAGAACGAGGATCGGTGGCTTTCCAATATCCAGCGTTAGTTTCGGCGAACGCCCAGAAACCGTCTTCTGGGGAGCATACTCTTGCCAAAATCTCTCCCGCTCCCTCCAAAGTTGACTCGCTCGACCGACGACGACGGGACCTCGAACACCGATAGTGATTGCCTCAGGCCGAATCACATACTTCCATACATCTCGCAGGCTAGCTTGGTCTACTTCCATTACTGCCGTTTCAAAAGAGCGGATGGCTCTCTGCCAAGGTTGAGTGATCGGAACGGTTTCGATCTTGATAGCGTCGGGCAGGAACGTCGGATCGGTAAGAACGCTCGAAAGTACGCTTAGTCCGGCGCCAAGGTCCTTGGGCTCAACCGTGAGGCCAATCCGTAATGCATCGGCAAGTTGATCGATTCGAAATCGATAACCGGGCGCTAGTATTCGCGAAATGTCTCGACGTCCGTACTGAGGCGTCATCTTGATCGCATTACGGGCTGCCTGCTCAAGACGAAATCGGTGTCCCGGCTCTAGCGGTGGAAGCTCAATGAGCACCTCAATCGCAACGACATCCCCGGAAGGAGTCGGAAACTCAATCAGGTGAGGCATCAACACTGCCCGACCCATAATGAGGGCGGAAACAATCATTTAGCAACCGCCTGAATCTGTCGCCAGTAGTTTAGGAACTGCTGGTAGTCGGTATATTCCACCTGCTCCCATAATTTTGAGGGTCTCTGACTGAGACTGGCGCTCAATAGCGTTCCGTAGAATGAAGCCGCCTTAGCTGCAGTTGAGGTCTCACCTCTGATCCAGGCGTAGGTATAGGCCTTTCCGATCCGGAACGCAGTGGCAGGATCCTCATCTTTTAGAACCTTGGCAATTTCTTCTGCCGGATCTTGGGAACCAAGCAAAGCAACCCCAGGTCTAGCGGAGACGGAATAGCTAAAGAATGGTCGTGATAAACGGGCACTTGCGCCGAAGGCGGCGACGAGGGCCGCGATCGAACCCGCAGATCCGATTGGCGGTACGACGATTGCCGCCAGTTGTTTTGTTCCGTATGATCCCGAAATCGTGCGTGGCGTCCACTCCTTGAGAGCACCCTTTGGCAATCCAACCAGTTCAGGACGGACCAGGTTCGTCACTTCATTCTTGTCCACCGGTCCTGCAACGGAAACCACAATCTGACTTCCAACGGTCAGCTTTTTCCAGAGCGAGGTGAGTTGTTCCGGCGTCGCCTTTGCACATGATTCCACATCCCCCGACATCGAAACACCTTGTTCCTCAAAGACAGAAATCCAGGCTTCGGTCGAAGAAGCTGAAACGGAATCTTGTAGGGCCAATTCGTGGCCGATGATCGCCGCTTCTCTCGCGATTTCTTCCTTGGTAACCGACTTCCATTCGAGAAACTTCCGCATTGTTGCTACGACAACTGGAAGCAAGGCGGGAGGCACCCGCCAGCCGAATTTCACCGTATCACGCGAGGTAGCCGCGTCAAGCGCTCCGCCGGCAGATTCGATCAGAACATCATGTCCAGGAACGGATCGAGCAATGATGTGCTCCATCAGATGCCGATATCCAAAAGTCGTGGGCGAGTCCGGAGCATTCGCATTAGATACAAACACCTGAAAGCTCACAAGCTTCGACGGAATATGCTGCACAAAAATCACCGCGTCATTTGGCAAAATGGTTCTCAGAGCGTTTTCTTCACGAAAACGAGATTGACCGAGCACCAACGTAGCAGCAAGGGAACACAACGGCAAAGCGTAGAAAGTATACGACGGCGGTACAATCACGAAGTCAGCCAGCGGTTGAATTGACCATGAAATTTGCCCTCTTATCCATTGTCGCCCTCAGCGCCATTTCTGCTGCGCAGGTCAGCCCAGTAGCTGGAGGCAAATACAAATTTGCAACGAAATACGCGAAGGGGCAAGTCTTCAAATACAACATGCGAATGCAAGTGGGCGGACCTCAGCCGACCAAGCAGAACTTTGCCGTCGTCGTGAAAGTTATCGACGTCAAGGCTAACGGAGACAAAGTCATTCAAACCTCGACGACTTCCCCCGGAGAGAAGCCGCAGGTTTCAACAATGACGCTCGACAAGTTTGGAAAGCCGACAGATAATAACTTCGGCTCATTTACCGGGTCCCTGGGACTTCCTCTGGATGCTATCAAAGTGGGTCAACGTTGGTCGGGGGACGTGAAGATGGCCGGCGGGGTAGCCGGTGGGGTGCCCATCAAAGGGGACTATGTTTTTAAGGGCATCTCGACGGTCAACGGGACGAAAGTTGCCACCATTGCTTTCTCCATGGATATGAAAGCGTTGTTTGGTTCTTCCGGTAGCGGAACTCAGGTCGTGAGGGTATCCGACGGTCAACTCTACTCGATGAGCATGGTAATGAGCATGACCATTCCAAACCAAAAGACTCAAAAGAGCTCAAAGGCGCAGATGAATATCTCGGTTGCAATGGTTAAGTAATGACAGCCGGATCCTCAAACCCCCTCATTTCGGAGTTACTCCGGTCTCATCCTCGAATCGAGCCTGTTAGCTCCATTCATCCTGGGATCGAATTCGGTCAAAGGTCTGTCGCTCGGAGCACGGCCGAGGTCGGTGGATTGCTTGAGCTCATCGATAACAATCCGCTTGTATGTGCGACCGACGCTTGGGTCCCCTCTCCGGCAGGAACGTTGGCGCTCCTAGCCCTAGGCCCAATCGCAGAAGCAGGACTGCTCATCGAGGCTCCGGCTATCCTCACGTCTTTCCCCGACGCAGATCAGACACTCATCGAGCGCGAGCTTCTCTCCGCCAGTTGGGATGCAGGGATCATGTTACAAACCGAGAACCACGATCTTGGGTCGGTGAGAGGTGCTTACGTCGTAGCTAAAATCAAAAACCCCGACAACTTTGACGACCTTGATGAGATCTACCGTGAGCGCTACGCCCGCTCATTCTTTGTACGTGAACGAGGCGGCGCAGAGTGGACCAAGGAACTCGTTGCCGACACGCCATTCGCATACTACTATCTCGAACTATCGCCCGGAGAGAGTGAGAGCCTGTTAAGCATCCACGTGATGGCGGACATTAACGGAAAGCTCGGTGCGGCTCAGTACGTCCACATGATGAACGTAATGTGCGGATTTGAGGAGTCTCTCGGAATCCTCTGAGATGACGACGTCAAGTAGAATGCGCGTTATGGTGGTGTACAAGCGCATTCCCCTCTTCATCAAGATCATCATCTCGCTGCTCATCGGCGCGGTGTTAGGTCATGCTTGGCACTCAGGCTTTGGACCGCTTGTCAGCCTCACCGAAGCAACCGGGATCAACGGAGAATCCTTCAAATGGATTGCTGACTTGATCCTACGAGTCCTCCGCCTACTCGCAACTCCACTGATCTTCACTGCGGTCATCGGCTCCATCATCGGCGCAAATATCACCGGTCGGAAAGCAGGAAAGCTGATGTGGCTTTTGATGAGCAACACTGTCATCGCCATTTTGATAGGCCTTCTGGTCGCAAATGTCGTACGCCCCGGCGATCACCTTCGAAACGTCTTCACCGAGAAGGGTCCCGCTCCCGAAAAGGAGCCGTACAACATCTGGAATCACCTTCTGGATTCCATTCCAACCGACTTCATTTCTCCTTTTCAGAAGAACGACATCATCGGGATCATCATCATCGCGATCGCTTTTGGTGTCGCAATGCGTATGCTTCTCCACTCTGAGCAGCCCGCTTTAAAGTCTACAATCGAACACTTCCAGAAGACGCTCAACGCCTTCTTTCAGCTGACGTCCAAAATTCTCCACTGGGTTTTCGAACTTGTACCCCTTGCGGTCTTCGCTGTGGTCACTCGTGTTGTAGCCACCAAAGGGCTTGAAAGCCTCACCGGTATGGGAGTTTGGGTCCTCAGCGTGGTGGGTGCTCTCCTCATCATGGGGGTTTTCTATCTCATCCGCATGTCGCTCTCCAGCCGAATCTCACCGCTGGTCTTCCTCAAAGGCGGAAAAGACGCGTTCTTTATGGCGTTCTCCACCGCATCTTCCGCTGCGACCCTGCCCGTCACCTACCGCTGCGCGACTGAAAACTTGAAAATCAAGGATGAGAACGCCAGCATGGGAATCATGGTCGGCGGTACTTTCAATCACGACGGAACCGCACTCTACGAAGCCATGGCGGCACTGTTTATTGCCCAAGGGATCGGTATGCACCTTCCCGTGGGTCAACAGGTGATCGTGGTGATCATGTCCGTCATCGCTAGCGTCGGCGCCGCCGGAATACCGGAAGCCGGACTCGTGACCATGCTCGCCGTCTTCAAAGCCGTCAACCTCCCAGTGGAGTACATTCCGCTCCTTCTTACCGTTGACTGGTTCCTGGACCGATGTCGCACAACCATCAACGTGATGGGCGACATGGCTTCCACCGCCATCCTCGAAGGCCGAGAGGCACCTACGGAACGGTTACCAATGGAGACAACGTAACCGTTGCTCTGTAAAGCTCACCCTTTCGAGAGAGGGTGAGCTTGAGTTCCTCGTTCTCCTTCCCTTCGAATCTCTTTCTCATCCGTGCGAATCCGATATTCTGCACATCCTCGGTGCCGAAACCCAAGAACAGGTCGCCTCGTTTGATGCCTACTTTTTCAGCTGGGCCACCCTTCACGACGTAAGCTACAACCCAGTTCTTGATCTTTCCATCCCAGACGCAGACCATGCCCGCTTCCGCCTCCGGTTCCTCATGGGTCTTGCCGGTGAAGTTCTCGAACCAAATGCGTCGGCGCTGGTAGTCGATGGTCACATTGAAGTTTTTCAAGAAGCCGTATCCAACCGTTCCGTCACCCTCTGCCGAGGAGGAAGGAAGATCGATGATGTCCCAAACACTGTTTTCGACGGGAATTCCAAAGATAAACATCTTCGGCATTCGGACGCTAAATGAGTCCACGGCTCCCGAAGCGACGAAAGACTGAGACACATACGTTGGCCGCTTTGCCATCGGCATCACCCCAACCCGATCCAAGACATCCTTGTGCGTCGTCGCATAGAAGCTGTTGCCAGTGTCTAAAGCTAGTGTCAACGACTTACCGGCTTCGGTCTTAACAAGCATCTCAAGCGAGTCGTGACCGGTAGGGAGTAGCTTCGAAAGAAATGTCTTGACGCCGTCAGGTTTTCTGGTCGTGATGTCGTAGTTCTTCGGATAGAAAACGAACTTCTTCTTCTCAAAGTTGATTTCCGTAATGTTCTGGGCAATCACGGCATAACCCATGATCCCGTCACAGTGCTGACCGTAACTCGACGTATTATCCTCTCCTGGTCGAAGAACCGCACTTGCATCAGTCCCGGCCACTGGAATATCCATGCTGCCCAGTCGTAATGACTTGATCTTGACGGTATCAACTTCGAATGTCCCCACAAAATCTCGAAGGGTCATCTTCCCATCTGCCTTACCAAGATTGATCCCGGCATCGCAGGTTACAAACCCGCTAAAGCCGGTGTCAAACATCAGCGCAACCTTTTTACCATTGACTTCTGCATCAACGATAATCGCCGTCTCCGACGTTCTGAACGGCACCTCAACCGGAGCAGTGATTTCCTTCACCGGAGTAGCGGGCGCCTTCACCCCGCCTTGACTTAACGCGATCACGCTCAGTAGCGAAAACATTTCACTATTCTAACGTACAAAAGCGGACTCAAGTAACGACTATTTGCGACCGAATAGAATGTAGATCGGTAACGTCAGGAAGCTACCTCCGCAACAGGAGCACGGAATGTGGGCTATTAGCCAGAGCATATTGCCCTTTCGGTGAATGAGATCCAAAATCATCCAAACCACAACCGCTGCCAAGTGAAGATAGCCGAACACCTGCAGCGCCGGATTTGTCATGGAAGCTTGCAGAGCCGCACTCTTCGCCTGATCCCCCGCTTGAGCCGCCGCCATAACCTCGCTCAATTTTGGCAAGACAGTCAAGAGCATATTGACAAATGACGCTACGCTGACTAAGGTCAAGACCCATCCGAGAGTCACCCAGCCCTTACCCATCTTTGTGATGAACGGCAGTCCAGCATTCTGAACTTGGTCCGACATCTCAAAGTCTCGAGGATAAGCTGCCTGCTGAGTTTGCGAAGGCATCCGCTGAAGCAAACCTTTCGCACCTTCATGATTTGCATCAAGATCGATAGCCTGATTCGCTAAAGACCGAGCCAAATCAACGTTTCCAAGGTTGTATTCGTGTACTGCCGCGTTGAACCGCGCTTTGGCATCGCCCGGCGCTAGTCCAATCGCTACATCAAACGCAACTGATGCCTCACTCGAGTTTCCGAGTTGGGAGAGACAAACGGCCCGTGCTAGTGCTGCACCCGGCGAACTTGGTTCAATTGCCAACGCCGCATCCGCCTTGGTCAGGGCTTCAGCAAACTGACCACTATTAACGAGATCAGTGCATTCGCTGACCAAAACTTCAAGTTGAGAACTCATTTCTTAAAGTTTGTACGAACCCCGAAGATGTTTCGGTGCAATTTTCTGTATACTTGCCGAACTTCAAACGCGCCGAGGAAGCTCGGCAACCAAGGTGAAACCAAGTGAAAATCGGGGGAAGCAATCTTAACATACTCGCGCTGGCTGCAATCATTGGCGGCGCTCTCGTCGGATGCGGTGATAGCGCGGCCTCAGGCTCGAACACCCCGGGCGGAACATCGGCACCAGCCGGTGGCAGCGAGGCTCCTACAACTGGCGCAAGAAAGGCACCATCTGCCGAAGGCTTCAAGGTTGAAGGCGATACCATTAAGATCGCCGTCGTCACCAGTATCTCCGGAGATAATAAGCCTTGGGGAACCGACCAACTCGATGGCTGCAAACTCGCCGTCGATGAGTTTAACAAAGCCGGCGGACTCAACGGTAAGAAAGTTGAAATCGTAGAAGGCGACACTGCCTCCAAGCCTGACCAAGCTAAACTCGCTGCTGAAAAGGTTCTTGGTCAAGGCGTTATAGGAATTGTTGGAGAAGTTTCCAGCGGTAACACGATCCAGATCGCAAAATCAGCTTTCGACAAGGGCGTTCCCGTGGTCGCTGTCGGGGCAACCAAGACCGACCTCACCGACGAAGGTTCACACGTCTTCCGAGTCTGCTACACCGACGCCTTCCAAGGACCGGCCATGGCTCACTTCGCTTTCGAAAAGCTGAACAAGAAGAAGGTTGCGATTCTTACGGACAACGCACTTCCCTACTCACAGGGTCTCAGCGACAGTTTCCGAGCCGAATTCAAGAAGCTCGCTGGAGATGATTCGATCGTCGCTGACGAGAAGTACGAATCAGGTTCCAAGCAAGGTACCGACTACCAAGGCGTTTTGACGAACATCGCAAAGGCTAACCCCGAGGCTCTGTTCCTAAGCGGCTACTTTACGGAAGTAGGTCCAATCGCAAAGCAAGCTCGCGCGGCTGGCATCAAAGCAGTTTTCCTCGGTGGAGATGGCTGGGATAGCGACACAATTCTTGCTGGGGCTGGAGACGCAATCCTCGGCGGATTCTTCGCGAACCACTACAACAACCTTGATCCAAGCCCAGAAGTCCAAGGCTTCCTCGGACGGTGGAAGGCCGTTCACGGTGGAAACGAGCCGTCGACCACAATGGGCGCCCTGGGATACGACGCTATGGCCGTCACTCTTGACGCTTTGAAGCGAAGCAAGAGTCTCGATTCGAAGAGCCTCATGGCAGCTCTCGAAGACACCAGTGACTACAAAGGCGTTTCTGGAAGCATCACCCTCAAGGGAATGAACGGAAATCCTCCTAAGAAACTGATCGTCGTAGAAGTCGTACCGAAGACCGGAAACAACTGGCAGAAGTACGCAACTAGCTACACCCCAGATCAAATCAAGTAAGGCTAAATCAAATAGTGTCAGACCTCGTATCGCTTAATCTGGCAGGGTTGGATTTCACAACCCTGCCTCAACAGCTTGTCAATGGCTTCCTTTTGGGAGCCATCTATGCGCTTGTCGCCTTGGGTTACACCATGGTGTACGGCGTCCTCAAGCTCATCAACTTCGCACATGGCGAAGTCTTTATGCTTGGCTCTTACGGTGCCATGTTCGCATCCTGGATGCTGGGGTTTGGTCCGGGGGGCTCTGCAGTTGCTGGCTCTTGGATAACTCTACTGCTAATGCTTCTCATGGCAATGCTCGTGAGTGGTGTTTCAGGATTCATCATTGAGCGATTCGCTTACCGACCAATTCGAAACCACCCTAGAATTGCCTCTCTCATCACAGCAATCGGCCTCTCGTTGTTGCTCCAGTACGGTGGCCAAGCCTTCCTGCTCGAGGGTAAGAAGCAGGCAATCACATCAAAGGTCAATCCGTTTGCAGATGACTTCGTATTCACCCCTAAGAAAGCCGATGCTTCACTGATTGAGCAGGCTGCGAAGATTCAACCAGAAGTTGATGCGGCCCAACGAGCCTTCGACGAGCAGATGAAAAACGAAAAGAGCAAGTTTGAGCTCTCTCCCGAAGGAGACCGGCTGAACAAGGTTCTGGCAACCGCCATCGCGAAACGAGACGATCTCAAGAATCAGGCTGACACAAGCTCAGTCACCATTCGACTTCCAAAGGGCAAACTCATTATGCTGGCGACCACAATCATGCTGATGATCGGCCTCTGGTATCTGGTCATGAAAACTCGAATGGGGAGAGCGATGAGAGCCGTCTCTGTTGACTTCAACGCCTCATCCCTGATGGGGATTAATCTTAACACGGTGATCACGTTCACCTTCATTCTAGGCTCAGTTTTGGCCGGTGCAGGTGCCATGATGTACTCAACCTTCCAAAGCGCACCAATTGATCCGTTTAGCGGAACCGCGCCTGGTGTGAAAGCTTTCGTAGCCGCCGTCCTCGGGGGAATCGGAAACATCCCTGGTGCCGTCGTCGGCGCCCTGCTGATGGGTGTTGCCGAGAATCTCGTCACCTGGGCTGGCTACTCGTCTTACCGAGACGCTATTGCCTTCGTCATCCTCATCGCAGTTCTACTGTTCAAACCAGGCGGACTCCTGGGTTCCAACAAGGTGGAGAAGGTATGACGCAGTTCAACTTTGGAAAATGGTTCGGTACCCGCGCAGTCTCCATTCTGGTTGCGTTGATCTTCTGCTTCCTGCTGGACAAGTTCATGCAGGGTGCTGACAAGTCCTACGGGCGCTTCCTGATGTCTCTGGCGGGAATCTATGTCACGCTAGCCGTCAGCCTGAACCTCATCAACGGAATCACAGGTCAGTTCTCGATCGGCCACGCTGCGTTCTATCAAATCGGAGCCTATACCGGCGCAGTTCTGGCCGCCAACAAGTTCTCAGCTCTCGCTGCATCAAAACCCCTGCTCTGGTTACTTCTTTCGGCTCTCTTCGGCGCAATCGCCGCAGGAGTAGCTGGTCTTGTCGTTGGCATCCCATCGCTCCGCCTCAAAGGTGACTATCTTGCGGTCGTGACCCTTGGCATTGGCGAAATTGTCACGATTATTGCCAAAAACCAGAAGTCGCTTGGCGAAGCCTACGGTCTTTCCACCGCCAAAATTGAGTCAATATTTCTGATCTCTCTTCTTGCGATCACTTGTATCGCTGTCTGCAGAAACCTTCTAAAAAGCGCTCACGGACTCGCCTTCCTCGCCGTTCGTGAGGACGAAGTCGCCTCAGCGGCCATGGGGGTCAACTTAACTCGAATCAAGGTCACTGCCTTCGTCATTGGGTCAGCCTTTGCAGGCGCGGCCGGTGCGCTCTACGCCCACACCAAAGCTTTCGTCAGTCCTCCTGATTTCAGCATGGATGTCTCGTTCCTAATCCTCACCATGGTCGTTCTTGGCGGAACCGGATCCATCACTGGAACAACAATCGCTGCAGTCGTCCTCTTCCTCATCCCCGAGAAAATGCGCGACCTGCCTTACGTCCAGATGGGAACTCCTCTTGGAGTAGCCATCGGCATCATTGTCGCAGTTGTCCTTCTTCGCAAGATTCAAGAGAGTTTCCATGGAGCAGGTTCGGTTCGACTGGCTCGGAACATTGGATCCGTAGGGATTGGTGCAGTTGTAGCATTTATCATGGCGAAACTTCTCGTGATGGTGCCCGTCTTCCAAGGACAGATCAACGGGGCTCTCTTCCGGATGCCTGTACTCGCCATCACCCTCGTCGTCCTCATGCTCCTCCGCCCACAAGGAATCTTTGGACACCATGAATTCTCATGGAGTTGGGTGCAAAAGTTACTTGGCAAAAAGGCACCTGAGACGGAGGTGGCGGTTTGAGCCTTCTCAAACTAGATCAGGCAACGATTAAGTTCGGTGGACTTGTTGCGGTTAACTCTGTCAGCTTCGAGCTAGAAAAAGGCGATTTGTTCGGTCTTATCGGTCCCAACGGAGCTGGGAAAACGACATGCTTCAACATCATCACCGGCGTCTACGCTCCAACGAGCGGGAAGATCAATTTCGATGGTCGCGATATCACTGGCACCCCTTCCAACAGAATCGCCCAACAAGGCATCTGCCGCACATTCCAAAACATCCGTCTCTTCCACTCGCTCTCTTCGCTGGAGAATGTGGTTGTCGGAGGCTTCCTTCGCCATAAGACCGTCCTCGGATCCGCGCTTTGCTATCTGCCATCAGCGATCAAAGAAACCGACGAACTGAAGACCAAAGCCTTGGAACTTCTGGAGCTCGTTGATCTGGCTGATGTAGCGAACACCCGCTCGCGAGACCTGCCTTACGGCAAACAGCGTCGCTTGGAGATTGCCCGCGCGCTAGCAACCCAGCCCAAACTCTTGTTGCTCGATGAACCCGCAGCCGGAATGAACCCACAGGAGAAGATGGAACTACTCCAAATGGTTAAGAAAATTCGCGACGTGCTCGGCGTTACGGTTCTGCTCATTGAGCACGATATGAAATTCGTGATGAACCTCTGCGAGCGAATTCTGGTTTTGGATCACGGCGAAGAAATTGCTCAAGGTCCTCCGGCGGAAATTCGCAGCAACCCAAAGGTCATCGCGGCTTATCTCGGCGAGGCCGTATAGAAAGAAGAGGAGGCTCAATCAAGGAGCCTCCTCTTCTGAAATAACCAAAAAGTTCTTTAGAACTTCACAAGCCGAACCGCTTCATTCACGATCTTGTCAACAGAAGGCAACACATGAAGCTCCAGAGGCTTCACCCAAGGCACCGGCGTATCCATTCGAGTCACCCGGCTCGGAGGCGCATCCAGCAAGTGGAAAGCCTTCGTGGTAATACGAGCAACAACCTCGCCCGCAAAGCCACAAGTCATCGGCGCTTCATTGACCACAATCACACGCGAAGTTTTGGCAATCGAATTGAAGATCGTTTCTTCGTCCAAAGGAACCAGAGATCTCAAGTCGATGACCTCGGCAGAAATTCCCTGTTTCTCAAGTTCGGTCGCTGCATCGAGGCAGTGATAGACGTTCTGTCCATAGGAAACTAGAGTCACGTCACTTCCCTCTCGACGAATCGCCGCCTTTCCGAGCGGGACGATGTAGTCCTCGGTTGGAAGCTCCTCCTCGATCTCCCGCTTTCGATAAAGCTCCTTGATCTCATAGAAAATGACCGGATTACCATCACGCAAGGCAGCTTTTAGCATTCCCTTCGCATCGTAAGGAGTCGAGGGACAAACCACCTTCAAGCCTGGTGAGTTGCAGAACCAAGCCTCGTTCATCTGGCTATGGTAGAGAGCACCACCGCCGTAGGCTCCTGCAGGACCACGAACAACAACAGGAATATTGACTTCTCCTGCCGTGCGGTAATGATAGGTCGCCATCATGTTGACGATCTGGTCAAAGCCACAAGAGATGAAGTCAATGAACTGCATTTCGGCCATGACCGTCATGCCGTTCAACGCCATGCCGACTGCCGAACCAATGATTGCAGCTTCCGAAATGGGCATGTCAACAACCCGATCTTCGCCGTATTTAGCCTGCAAGCCGTCGGTAACACCAAATGCGCCACCCAGTCGACCGATATCCTCGCCCTGACAGAGCATCAGATTGTTCCGCTGCATCTCTTCGTCAAGCGCCTCTTTCAAGGCTGTGAGATAATTCTTTTTCAAAGCTACAGGAGCTTCCGTAGTTGCCGCCATGATTAGTTGTTCTCCTTGAAAACCCACATCGCGCCCTCTTCTGCAGCCGGGAGCGGCGACGCAATCGCTGCCTCAATGCCCTTATTCAAGTACGCCACGACTTCCGGAGGGAAGTCGTCATTGGTGGCCTCGCCAGCTCCTTTTCCTTCGGCCATGAAGCTCGTTGCCGCTTCACCAGTCAAGTGCCCAAGCTCAATGAGCCTCTTGCGGCAAACCGCAATCGGGTCGCGCTGGCGTCCCTTCTCCACTTCCTCCGCCGGACGGTACTTCTCCGCCCGATCATCATCGTGATCGCCGTGACCGTAAGCTCGGAATGTCTTGCACTCGACGATTGCCGGACCCTTGCCAGCTCGAGCATGCTCGACCGCTTCCATCACCTTGTCGTAAACGTCAAACACATCTTGACCGTCCGCGATCAACCCGGGAATTCCGTAGCCCTTAGCTCGATCAGCAAAATCCTCCAAAGGAGACTCCAACTCAGTTGGGGTGCCATATGCCCACTGATTGTTCTCAATAATCGTAATCACCGGAAGCTTGTGAACAGCCGCATAGTTGATCGCCTCGTGGAAGATTCCCTGAGCTGTTGAACCTTCTCCGTTATAGGTAAGAACTACGCAGTTTCCACCTTGCATTCGGTCGGCGTAAGCCACGCCTGCCGCTGCAGGAATCGTCCCCGCAAGCATCGAAGTCGAGTGAATGATCTTCTTGCTCTTGGATCCAATATGCGACCAGTTATCCCGAGCTCGACCCGGAGATCCTTCTTTGCCCCATACCTGGCAGCAGACCTCTTCAATCGTCATGCCGATCCGATTGTCGTTATCCCATCCCGCCTTGATGTCCTTCAAGAAAAACGCGGGCATATCTCGGTGAATTGGGCTGATCCAGTCCGTGCTCTGAAGTCCAAAAAGTGAACCGACGAGAATCGCTTCTTGGTTGTGAGAGGAATAAAGTGTCCCTCGGAGTCGTCCACGTTTTTTCTCTTTAATGAGACGGATATCGAAATATCGGGCTAGATAGAGCTGCTTAAAAAGCTCTAAACACTCTTCGCGAGTCAGTGACTCACTAGGTCGACGGCTACCTTGCCCTTGCTCCGCACGTTCGGCGGTCGCACTTCCTGATTTTGCGCTCACACTTTCTCCAGTCGCAGTACAACTATTACTTCGGAGAATACCCAAGGATCAGTAGCAATTCAGGTTCAAAAAGGTCTTAAAAGTGAAACAGCCTCTGAGCCTAGACTCAGAGGCTGCATTTTCCGTTAGTTGCTCAGAGGGAGTTAATCAATCCGTTCATGTCCGTCATGAACGTGGCCAGATCGCCGTAACCCAACACAGAACCAACCTTGGTGCCGTCTGATTTCAAAACGAATACGTTCGGAATTGCCTCAACACCATACTGCTGAGCCAGCGCCGGATTGAGGTCGATGTCGATCTTGCAGAACACAACCTTCTTTCCAAAAGCCTTAAACTCAGGAGTCTCAAAAGCCTCGGCTGCCATCTTTTTGCAAGGACCGCACCAGCTTGCCATAAAGTCGATGAAGATCCCCTTCTTCGTCTTCGAAGCGATCATCTTGGCTTCTTCGAAATCGTAAACCCAGCGTGAACCAAAGAAGTCCTCGTAAGACATCTCAGTCGATCCGCTAGGAGCTTTGAAAGCGAACAAGGTGTCTACCGGGGCCCCGTCAACGACGACGTTCTTCGCCGAGAAAACGAGTTGCTTTGGTTTGGTTTGTCCTTTCGCTTCAGCAGTCAACTGTGCGCGCCGAGCGACACCATCTGGTGAAACGTAGAAGGAAGTGGTCTTCTTTCCTGACTTGTCAAAGAATGCTTTGACTTCGTTGACCTGCTCGCCACCAAGGGTTCGAGATCCGGCATCCACCGTCTTGACTGGCTTCAGCGCTGCTCCAAAGAATCCACTGAACATCGCGTATTGATCTTCGTTGAGGGTTAGCTTGAGCTCCTCAACTGTCTGCGGCTTCTTGTAGAAAATGCTGTCCTTCTTTGAAAAAACCGTGATGTTCGTTCCGTCTGCAACGATCGTTTCGTCGTTCGTCTCCAACCGAAGTGAAGCAGGCTTCTTCATGTCGATCTTGTAGCTGCTGGTGCCCCCTCCAATCTCGTTGACTGTGACAGTTGCAGAAACCGACTTCTTGCTGGCTAAAGCTGCTTGCCAGTCAGTAAATCCTTTGCTCGGAGTGTCGAAAAATCCCGCGATTGCGGAGAGCGCGATGAGTGTTGTCATGACCTTTTCCCTCGCTTATGCAGTGAGTTAAAGCTATCATACACAGGGATTGCTCATGTCATCGAAATTTGCGCGAATTTCCTTAGTCATTTTGATGGTCACCCACTTCTGGCTGGCGGCGTGGTTTGCGATGATCACACCGTACCGAACGGGTGGCATTCTTCTCAGCCAGCGCGGTCCTGATGGTCAACCAGCGTATTCAAAGGACATTGGCGCGCCTGACGAGCGACAGCACGCTAACTACATCGGCTTTCTGCTTCAGGAAGGCAAGCTGCCCTTTTTCGACCCCAAGTCGCCGACCTTGTACGAGGATTACCAGAGTCACCAGCCGCCCTTGTTTTATGGGTTGGCGGCAGTAGTCGCAAAGGTTACCGGTCAGACTGACGTCGAGTCTCAGTCATTCGGACGCTCGATTCGGCTTTTCAACTGTTTGATCGGTGCGTTGGGAGTTGCAGGCGTTTTCTTCGCCGCACTTTGGGGAACGAAGCGGAGCGAAGTAGCAGTTGTGGCATCCTCTTTTGCCGCCCTGCTGCCGTTAAATGTAGCTCTCAGCGGAGCGATCTCAAACGATCCCTTGCTTTGGTCATCGATTAGTTGGGTTGCCGCATTAGCCCTGAAGGCGATGTGCTCTGACGCGACAGTGCGTTCCCAGTTACGCTCGCTGACAGTAGGAAGCTTTCTAATCGGGGCAGCCCTTTGGACCAAAAGCTCCGCCCTAGTTGGTCTGATGGTCTTTAGCCTTGCTGTTATCTCGACTTTCCTTGGTAAGCAGATGCCTGAGGATTCGGATCCAAGCGAACAAACTCTCTATCGGACCAAGTTTGTCGTACCTCTGATCGTTCCGTTTCTGATCGCGTTCGCAATATGGGCAAGGAATATGTCCCTTTACGGAGACCCTCTTGCCCAATCTGCATTTAAAGAAGCCTTCATCGGGTCCGCACAAAAATCCGCCATCCTAGCTGCCATCGAAGCTGGACCAAGCGCCGGATCCTCAGAGGTCCAGTATTGGATCAACTGGATTGGCTACTGGACCGCCCGATCCTTTATTGGCGTCTTCGGCTATATGGACATCTGGTTCAACGCGACTGGAAAGGCCAACAGTAATTCGGACCCCAACCTCCTTTACAAAGCCATCATCCTCTTCAACTTCCTCGGACTAGGTGGCGGCGTCCTTTGGCTCCGAAACAACTGGCACGAGAACAAACGCCTCGGTGCGATCACCCTCGGCCTCATTGGCCTCACCGTCGCGCTGTTCATGATTTTCAACAACACCTACTTCCAGGCACAGGCCCGTTACCTCTTCCCCGCCCTCAGCGCATTCGCAACGCTCATGGCAATCGGCTGGGTCCAAATCTTCCGCAAATGGCAGGTTGCACTTGCCCTGGTGGTCATCATTTTCGGCGGTTTCACTGTTTACGCCGGAACCCAGCTCCCCGGCGAATTTGCCAAACGAATCCAAACGGAGTCACCTTCGCCCTGAGATTCGCGTCAAAACCAGGTGATCGTGGTGTCGATGATCTATGAAGGCGCAGGAAGTTTCGATGAGGATACAATCCTTGTCGATCGCTTCGTTGGCGGTGATCAAAGCGCATTCGAAACCCTGTACTCAAGGTATTACACCCGTGTTTTTAATCTTGCCCGGGGCGTCCTAATTGACCCCGAAGAGGCCGCAGACGCAACCCAAGAAATCTTCGCACTTGTGTACCGCAACCTGCCCAAGTTTAACCGCCAAAGCAAGTTCAGTACTTGGCTCTTCAGAATCTCGGTCAATCGTTCCATCCAGGAGTCCAGAAAACGCCGGTTCAGGAACAAGACCCTGGAGTTGGACCAAGCTGCCGAACATCCAGCCCCTTCCCAAGGTGGGCCCGAGCCAGATCCACGTGTTCAACTGGCGATGGAGATGCTCGCCCCGCAGGACCGGGCAATCATCACTCTTTTCTACTGGCAGGAGCTTAGTCTTCAAGAGATTGCCGACTCGATGGACATCAATCTCAACGCTGCAAAGACCCGTTTATACCGAGCGAGAGAGAGATTCCGTCAACACTTCGAAGAGGAGCCCGAACTCTGATGCATATTCCACCAGAAATCGACGAGCTCATGTGGGCGATTGCCGAAAACGACACCGTGGACGCGGTGTACGACTTTGAGCACCGGTTTCCCAAATACCAGCAAGAACTGATGCGCCGTATCAAAACCGTTTCGGCCCTAAAGGCCCAAGGCAAAACAGTTCCGAGTCGAGAAATTCCAGTTTTCCAAGCCCGTCCAATCGCTCTAGATCGAAAGCCGATCCAATGGCTAGGCTACGCTGCGGTTTCGCTCGCTGTGATTTCGACTGCCGTTCTCGCCGCCACTCGTAACCAGCCAACGCCAGCCGTCAAGCCAGTCGATGTTAACACGCAACGCCGTAAAGCGATCCCAGAGTTGCCTATCGCAACTCCAAGCGTACCGATCGGACAAGCGACCCCGCCGATTGATCCTGCAAAGAACCCAGCACCTAAACCTACTAACCAATTCAAGAAGTCAGACCTCATCCTTGAAGTCACCAAACTTCACTCTGCTATCCAGCTGATCGCCGCAAGTGGAGAAGTAACGGTGACGATCGCCCCCGGACTTGAGAATCCGGATGTGCAGGTGAGCTTTACTCAGATGACGGCGATGGAAATGCTGACTGCCCTAGGAAAAGACTATGCCTTTACTCCGGTAGTCGACGGAGAAAAGCACATCCTGATTCTTCCTGTTAAGGATGACTCCAATCCGCAGGATGGCAACGAAGAGCTGAATTAAACCCTTGTCGTTATCACAAGAATCAGATATATTCACTGGACAGCCTTATGCGAATCAAACGGACTTCCGACGTTATCGAACTCATCAGTGAGCGCGCCTTCTATTTCTTCATCGGCGGAATAGCTAGCGGTGCTCTCGCATTCCTCCTTCTGCGTTACAAGGGCGACGGAATGTTCGTCGGGCTTGGATCAGTGCTCGGGTTCGCCGCCGTTGGTCTAGTCGGTTACGGAATCAAAGTCGCTCTAGAAACTCGCAAAGTTTCCTCTTTCTCAGTAGATTGTCCCATCTGCACCGAGCGAAATGAACTCGTGGATCAACCAGAGAATGAGGACGTGACCTGTGTAGCCTGCAACCACTTGATTCCGATCAAAAACGGAGCCGTTCTTCCAGTTGAACAAGTTCGATGTGGCTTCTGTAACTCTCTCAACTACTACTCAGAAAAGACCGAACTCCTCATTTGCGAAACCTGTAATCACGAGATTCCGATCACTCAAGAAGAGGGTAAACCCACGAAACAGCTTCCAAAAGGATATGCTGTTGTTGATGACAATCAAAGCTACGAGCTCGTGCTCATCGATGGTGGAAAGAAGGACGAAGAGGTCATCAAAGTTCTTCAGCACATGCTCGCGCTCAACCGGAATCAGGTGAAGGACATGCTCGAAGAAGTCCCTGTCACCCTGCTTCAAGGTATCCCCCGCATGAAGGCCGAGATGCTGGCGGCTCAGATTGGCAGTCACGGTGCAAAAGCCGAAATGCGGGTACTCAGCCAGTAGCCTGAACCAGCAAATAGGACGGGTACACTCCTGCCATCTTGGCGAGCGGTAGACGACCATTCAAACGCGCACTTATCAAACTCAGCGGCGAAGCGCTCGCCGGAGACCTGAAGTTTGGTCTCGATCCCCACGTTCTGAATTACATCGCAAACGAAGTCGCTTCGGTCCATCAAGCGGGTATTGAAGCCGCAATTGTGGTCGGGGGCGGTAACTTCATTCGTGGAGAAACATTCTCGGCAGAAGGTGGCATTGACCGTTCTGTTGCCGACCAGATGGGGATGCTCGGTACGCTCATGAACTCTTTAGGCCTGCTCTCCGCGATTGAAAAGAAGGGAGTGGAAGTAAGAGTCCAAAGCGCGATCACAATCGCTGCCGTTGCCGAACCGTTCATCAAACGCAGAGCGATGCGCCACCTACAAAAGGGGCGAATGGTGATCTTCGCCGCCGGAACCGGAAACCCATACTTCTCGACCGACACAGCAGCGGTGCTCCGTGCCCTTGAAATCGACGCCGATGTGATCGTCAAAGCTACCAAGGTCGATGGAGTGTACGACAGCGACCCAAACAAGAATCCTAACGCGAAGCGATATGACAAGCTGAGCTACAATACCGCGATTACAGACCGACTCAAGGTCATGGATCAAACTGCCTTCACGATGGCCGAGGAGCACAAACTCCCCCTCATCGTCCTCGATTTTCACAAACCCGGCGCCCTTCTTGATGCCCTCAGCGGCGGATCGACGGGAACCCTCGTAGGAGACGAACAATCATGAGCGTAAGCGACACCCTGCAAGAAGCAGAACATAAAATGCAACAGGCCCTCGAGGCAATGATCCACGACTTTGCGAGCTATCGCACGGGTCGCGCATCCCCAGCAATCCTTGACCGCGTACATGTCGAGTACTACGGAGTCGAAACGCCCATTACTCAAATCGCCAATGTCTCAGTACCCGAGCCTCGCCAGCTGATGATCCAGCCATACGAAAAGAACATGACCGCTGCCATCGAAAAAGCAATCATGAAAAGCGATCTCGGTATCAATCCCAATAACGATGGAACGGGAATCCGTCTCATCTTCCCTCAAATGACCGAAGATCGCCGTAAGGACATGGTCAAGCAGGTTCACGCCCGCACCGAACAAGGTCGGGTTGCCATCCGAAACGTGCGCAGAGATGCCAACGACAGCATCAAGGGTCTTGAGAAGAAGAAAGAGATCACCGAAGACGAAGTGAAAGGCGGCGAAGCAAAGGTTCAAAAACTCACCGACACTTATATCTCCAAAGCCGATGACCTCGGCAAGAAAAAAGAAGAAGAACTGATGCAAGTCTAAAGCTGGGTTCCTACGAAGGTATGGACACCAAGCTAAAGAAGATACAAGTACAGGCACAAGAGCAGGGGATAGACCTCGAGACTCTTCCACACCACCTCGCCATCATTATGGATGGCAACGGTCGCTGGGCGAAGAAGAAGGGCTGGCAGAGACTGCTTGGGCACCGTGAGGGCTATAAAGCCCTTCGTGGAGCTCTGCTCAATGCAAGCGACCTCGGGATCAAGTACCTTACCGTCTACGCCTTCTCTGCTGAGAATTGGCGTCGACCCTCGGAAGAAGTCGAAGGACTGATGTCGCTGATCGAGAAGGCCACCCGAGAAGAACTCAGAATCATGCACACAAACAATGTGCGCCTCAACTTCTCTGGTCGTATCGAAGAACTACCTGCTGGTCTGAGGGACGCCCTGGAAACTGGGATGGAGATGACGGCAAATAATACGGGAATCGTGTTTACGCTCGCCGTCAATTACGGCGGTCGAGCCGAGATTGTTGATGCAGTCAAGGACCTGATCGCTGCAGAGTTCGATCCGGAAGATATTACGGAGGAGTTGATTTCCGCTCATCTTTACAACCCGCACCAACCTGACCCTGACCTTATGATTAGAACGGCCGGCGAAATGCGGTGGAGCAACTTCCTGCTCTTCCAAGGCGCCTACTGCGAGCTCTGGGTCACTCAGGATCCATGGCCAGAGTTTTCGAAGCAACATCTCCTAGCCGCTGTCAAAGAATTTCAGCGACGAACGCGCAAGTTTGGTGCAGTCGTTTAAGCAGATGTGTCAACCTATCAATCTTTGGCATGAGCAATGCGTGTGATCGGTTGGGATTGCCATAACACTCCAGCTCGCTAGTTTTGTTTCAGTTAACTAGCCCCAAAATCGGATCGAGCTCAGCTACCCTAAGGACCATTGACAACACATTGCCGCCGTGTCCCAATCCGGCAAGTAATCTCCTGTTACAAAACGAACCGGATACTACCCAAAGGACATCACCGCAACCGTAGCTCAGCCAGCTGTCGGCTCACCAGTTGCTAGCCGGAAATTCAAGCCGAAGGGCGGCTATCTCAAAGACCCGCGAAACAACCTGACTTGGCCCTAAACCTGGCGACTGCTAAACAAGATGCTTACCCAACCTAGTATGAGCGTGAGACCGCCCAGCGGAGTGATGATTGCAAAGAACTTCACTCCGCTCAGCACATAGATGTACAGCGATCCAGCAAAAATGCAGATTCCGGTTAGCATCAATCGTTTTGTCCACATGTGTTTCTCGCCAGCCGAGGCAAGCACTAGTAGCACAGCGGAGTGAACTAGATGGTAATAAGCGGCCGTCTTCCAAGTTTCAAGACTCTCTGCTGTAACTTGTGACTTCAGACCGTGCGCTCCAAACGCCCCCAGAGCAACCGCCAATGCCCCACTCACAGCGGCTACCTTCACCCAACGATTCATTGCAACCAGCATACTTGAAGCACGAAAATGCCCTTTGCCCAAACGAAGAGCGGAGGGCACCAAAGTCTAGTTCTTGATGGTCAGTGTTTTGCCATCAGCATTGGTAACCATCATGTTGCCTCTAAACTTTCCATCTGTAGCTACAAGCTTTTGTTGCTCTTTGGTGAGGTCGTTGAACAAGAGATGACCTTGCTTCTTATGCAAATCCCACTGGGCTGGAGTCAAAGAAGCCATGAGCTTCTTCATCCTCTCTCCGAGGTCTTTCAGACGCGCGGAGGCCTCGCGGTGAGAATGCTCCGCTTTCTTCATCTCCTCACGAGTCTTCTCGATGTCACGTGCTGACTTAATCATCTCTTCACGAACAGCAGCAAGTTCCTTTTGCATCTTTGACCTTTCTTCTTGGCTCAATCCAGGTGGAAGTTCGTGCAACTTCGCAAGCTCCCTAAAACTCTTCTCGTCGAACGTGAAACCGAATCCGTCGGCGCCGAGCGGGGGGATCGCAGGCATCGCCGACATACCTGGCAAAGTTAAAAGGTACGGACGCTTCGGATCCACTCGAGGTGCGACGGGGTTTCGGGAATCAAACGGGGCACCCGTTGAAATCCCAAATGAGCGACCCGCTCGAAAAACAAGTGTCTTGCCACGAAGACTCCAGTAGCCGCCAAACACTTCGCCAATCGCATCTAGCGCCTCGTGAAGAGGCACGTTCTTCAGGTTTAACGAGAGGCGCCCTTTGGGCATCGAATCGCTTGAGCTGGCAAAGTTCACGCCTTGCTTCGAAATCCACCTCAGTACATCTGTTGCAGATGCGTCAACGAACGAACAGGAAACCTCCTTCTTAAACTCTGGGAGTCGCTTAAGTTGGTCGGAAGAGCCGTTCGAGGCGAAGAGATTTCCTACAATTGGAATCTCCGAGAGGCGAGGAACCTCTGAAGCCTGATCGGGACGAATCGGCACTTCGCGTGCCTGGAACTCGGTAGTAGGCACGAGAGTCGTCTTCGATTCGCTGAAACTAGAGCCCTTGCAAGTGCTAGTTCCCTGCTCATTGTTCTTAACCACGACATACTGTTTGTCGTGAATGAGATCATCCTGCATGGCAGTCGTCATGCTCGCTGCAAATAAGAGTCCGGATAGGATCGGCATCGTGTTCTCCTGGCTCCAACGAGTTGTTGGTTGATCTGAGTACGAAACTAAATTTCGTCGAAGTTCCCAACATCAGATGAAAAACAAAAACACTGTTGCTGAATCCGTCAGCAACAGTGTTCACTTGTCTCGAAAACTTTAGTGACCGCCGCCAGTTGTCTTGGGCGGCTCTCCACCTGGGCGGCGAGCCGGACGAGGAACTTTGGCTTCCACCCACTCTACAAACTTTGCTCGATCCTTATCGCCCATCGTTCCGTTGTTCTTCGGGGGCATCGCACCCTTCTTGACTTCACGGGCCGAATTTCTCCACATTCGAGCGTTTTTCACAGCGTCTTCCTCTGTCATGTTGTCAGGGAACATGACGTTGTGCTCCGCCTTATCCTTGTTGTGACAACTGATGCAGTTGGCCTTTACGATCGGAATGATGTCCTTCTTGAAGTCCAGCTTGGTCGTCTTTGCTGGCTCCTTTGGAGGATCTTGAGCGAAGATGACGGCGGCGAGGCAGAACACTGCGAAGACAGGTACCAGGGCGATGGATTTCATCACCAAGATTGTACGCCGAAAACGAACCCTGGTTCACCGAAAGCAGTGTCTAGGTTCAAATCGGATATAATCGAACTCCGAGCGAACGAAGATGTTTGGGCGGCTCCCACCATGCGCCTCACCGACGACCTCCGTATCATTGACGCCCGACCGATGATCCCTCCGGCAATCCTGCATGAGGAGATGCCACTCACCAACGACATCGCCAGGCGAGTCGCTGATGCAAGAAACGCTGTTTCCGACAGCATCCATGGTAGAGACGATCGGTTGGTGGTTGTCGTGGGACCTTGCAGTGTTCACGATCCTAAAGCCGTCCTCGAGTACGCTGAAAAGCTTCTTCCTCACGCATGCCGTCTCGAAGACAAACTCATCGTGCTCATGCGAGCCTACTTCGAGAAGCCCCGCACCAGCGTCGGCTGGAAGGGACTCATCAACGACCCTGATTTGGACGAGAGTTACCACATCAATAAGGGTTTGAGACTTGCCCGAAAACTTCTGCTGGACATCAACGAACTGGGACTCCCGACCGCAAGCGAGTACCTCGATCTTCAACTTCCCCAGCACATCGCCGACGTCACAAGTTGGGTCGCCATAGGTGCCCGAACGACAGAGAGCCAAGTACACCGAGAACTGAGCAGCGGGCTCTCCATGCCTGTGGGATTCAAAAACACCACAGAGGGCAACGTGCTCCGCGCAGTCGAGGCTGTCATAGCTGCAAAACAGTCCCACTGGTTCCCGTCGATCACGAAACAAGGAGTCTCCTCACTTTTCAAGACCAGCGGAAATGACGATTGCCACATCATCCTGCGGGGTGGAACCCAAACAGGAACCAACTTTGACCGAGAATCAGTCCAAGCTTCCAGAGACCTTCTTTTAAAGAACGACCTGCCTGCCCGACTCATGGTCGACTGCAGTCATGGAAATTCGAGCAAAAACCATCGCAATCAGGCGCTCGTGATCGACTCGATTCTCGAGCAGTTGCAGCATGCAGATCATGGGATCATGGGTGTGATGATCGAAAGTTTCTTGGTGGAGGGAGCGCAAAAAGTTGGACCAAACATGGTTTACGGCCAAAGTGTTACCGACGCTTGTATCGGGCTCGATGAGACCGTCGCGCTTCTTGAAAAGCTCGCGTCGGCAAAACGAAACAAATCTTAACAGCAATTTGCTAAAAACCGATAAGTATTTTGCCGACATAAAGATTCGGAGAACGATTCTTTCAATGTCTGAGAATAGCACGCAACAATCCGCTTTCCAAAAAGCTAGTCAAGAAGTTCTGACCTACTTGGCTCATCGACACCCGATGTCGCTATGGATGGTCACGCGAGCAAACGGCGAAGACTGGGTCGTTTTGGCTTCCCAAGATAACTTTTACGGGGTGAAAGATGGTCAAATCTTCCCGTGGTCTGATAGCTTCTGCAGCCGAATGGTCCGCGGAGAAGGACCTCGATTTGCGCCAAATGCAAAGGCAATTGAAGCCTACCGCCTCGCGCCGATCGGAGAACAGTTCGACATCGCCGCCTACATAGGAGTCCCACTTTACGATCATCAGCATGAGTTTTTCGGAACTCTTTGCGCAATCGACCCCTGTGTGCAAGGCGACGACCTCGGCGAGAGTCTCCCCGAATTGGAGTTACTGACCTCCTTGCTGATGTATGTCTACGAGGGTGAAGTCGAAAAAAGTCGAATGGAGCGCAGAACCCTTGCTCTCGCAAACGACTCCTGGACCGACATTCAAACCGGTGCTCACACACAACGAGCCTGGGAGTACGATATCCGAACTGCTGACCTTCAGATTCTCACCACTGCCCAACCGGGTGGCATCATTGTGATCTATCACGACTTCGCCGCCGCAGATGCCGCCGCGTTTGTTGCAAATCTCCAATCGAAACTCGGAGGATCGAATCGCATTTACAAAATGGGGACCCACGAATTCGCAATCCTCATGTCCAACATTGGAGAGGTCAAGCAGCACGCCATTCTTAGCTTGCTTCAAGCGTATACCCAGCGACTGAGCATTGGCTATCACTCGCGAAAAGCAACTCAGAGTTTCCATGATTGCTACCAGCTCGCAAAGTCTCTCGCACAATATTCGAGAAAAGTAGCAGCTTAATTGACTCTCCAGACGTCCTTCTACCCGGGGGTCTTTCGCCCTTAGGTGGAGATTTGGAAAAGTTTGATGTAATTTTGCCGGCGGGGGGTCGAATAGACGACCATTTCGCACGAGTTGCTCTGACGCCTTACAAGGCGCTGATCAACGTTCAGGAATCGATGATCGGCTACAAGGTTATCGATGCCGTTTTGGGAAGCGAGCGAGTCGGCAGAACTGTCTTGATCGCGTCCGAGGAAGTCAAAGAAAAACTCGGCGGTCGATGCACATCGGTTCTGAAGGACACTGGAGACCTGACTAAAAACGTCATGATGGGCCTCCAAGAATTGAAGTCTCTCGGCAACGTTTCGAACCGGGTTCTGATCATCACGATGGACTTGCCCTACCTAGAAACAAAGCTGATTGATCAATTCCTCGATCTCTGCCCTGACGTCGACCTCGCCGTGCCCCTGATTAGCAAAGAAGAGTATCTTGATCGTTTCCCTTCGGCAACAGGAACGTTCGCAAAACTCATCGATGGAGAATGGACAGTTGGATGTGCCTATCTCTTCAAACCCGATGTTTTCATCAAGGCGCTTCCAAAGATCGAGCAGGTCGTAGCAAACCGAAAGAGTGTGCCAAAACTCGCCGGGATTCTTGGTCTTGGCTTCCTGTGGAAGGTCATGACTCGGTCAATCTCTGTTCCGGAAGTGGTCGCGAAGATCGAGGGGGTCATCGGATGTAAAATTGCCGCAGTTCAGATGGGTCCGGCAGAATTCGCTTTTGATGTCGACGATATTCCAGATTATGAGTACGCTCTGCGTAACAAATAAATGGAAACCCACTTTCAGGTTCCGATCGAAGATGATTTGGGTCATGCGTCACCCTATGGCGACCGGCCGCTCACGGTTGCCGAGCACCTGACGATAGCCGCCTACTGGTTTGCAACAAACTTCCACTGGGGAGCATTGCTGCTGATTCTTCTTCCCAACGACATCCGAATCCTTGCCCCAGACAACAAGGCGACGGTTCTGGGTTTGGTCACTGGTCTTGGCGCAATTCCCGCCCTAATAGTTCCCCTCATCGCTGGTGCTTTGAGTGATCGTTGCACGCACCCATCTGGTCGCCGCAAACCTTTCCTTGCCAAAGGGATCGCTGTTAACGTCATCGGTCTCATGATGATGGCGGCAACCGTGCAAATGCACGATTCGCTACCCGCACCCCTCGCCTTCTATCTCCTCGGTTACACCGTAGTTCAAATTGGCAACAACATCGCCTCCGGCGCGTTTATGGGTGTTATCCCAGATGTCGTCCCTGACAGAGAGCGCGGTAAAGCATCAGGCTACATGGCGCTCATGACTCAGTTCGGGACGCTTCTTGGAGCTGTCGGTGCGGGAATGATCCTCAAAGGCACCATCGAGAGATACCTAGCTGTTGCGATCGTCCTCGTACTCGTGGGCTTCTCGACGAAAAAAATCAAAGAATTCCACCAGACGGAATCAGAACCAATCAACTGGAAGACGTACTGGAAGAGCATCTGGATCGACCCCAAGCAGTTTCCCGATTTTGCGTGGGTGTGGATTACTCGTTTCCTAGTGATGATGGGCTTCTACGCCATAATGCCTTTCATCAACTACTACCTAGTTGACGTGGTAGGGGTTCCCCAAAACAAAGTGGACTCCACCGCCCCTATGCTTCTCGGCGTGGTCCTCATCGTGTCTTCTATCTCGGGCTACTACGGCGGCACGATAAGCGACCGCATCGGTCGCAAAAAGGTTGTCTATATCGCCAACACCCTCATCGCGATCGTTGCGCCTCTCTTCATACTGGCTCACTCAATGCCAATTGCCCTCGTCGTTGGTGCACTGTTCGGATTTGGGTACGGAGCCTATATTTCGGTTGACTATGCCCTCGGTACCGACGTCCTCCCAAGCAACACCGACTCTGGTAAAGACATGGCCGTTTGGCACATCGCCATGACTCTGCCCCAATCTCTGACGGCTCCGATTGCTGGAGTCCTCATAAGCCTTCCCGGAAAGACAACGTCGCCCGCCATTGAGGTAGGCGGTGATGCCATCACGCATTACAACATAGCTGGCTACGCGATGGTCTTTTTCCTGTGTAGCATCTGCTTCGCTCTGGGCGCCTATCTGCTCCGAAACGTCAAAGGCGTCAAATGAAGCCCTTTGTCAGCTTCCTCTTTGCCACTCTCGCCATCGTCGGTTTCCTCTGCTGGTACAGCCAGTTCAACTACGATCTCGACAACTTCTACCACCTCGGCCATGCCAGGCTCTACTGGGAAAAGGGTCCGTCTTTTCGACCTTTCCCCTGGGCGACCTATAGCGTCATCAGCCAGCACAACAGCGATATGTGGTGGGGCTTCCATCTCCTTCTCACCCCGCTTTGGATTCTTAAAGATCCCATTTGGGTGCTCGGACTTGCACCGGTGTTCCTGCTTACCCTCCATGCATTAATAGCAAGATGGGCCCTCGTAAGGCTCAAAATTCCTCAGTGGTACGCACTCGCGATTCTGTTTGGAAGCGTCGCATTCCTCACCCGAATGGAAACCGTTCGGCCGCAAGCTCTCTCTTCGGTTCTCCTTTTGCTGATCTTCTCGGGTCTCGTTACAAACGGCCCTTGGATCGCGGTCCTAGGATCGGCGGTACTTGGCTTCATTCATCCCACTCTTTCCTACATGGTGATCCTGATCGGGTTGTGTACCGCCCTCACGAGGCGGATGCTAGATAAAGAGTGGAACGCCTGGATTGAGGTCTCTTGCGTCACCGTCGCCCTGACTGTGGCGGTCCTCCGCCCAGGAATACCCGACGGCCTTGCCCTTCTCAAGGTCCAGCTTATCGATCTCATGGTCGCCAAAAAGGCCGGCGAAATCCATAACTTTGGCGCCGAACTCGCCCCAATGGGTTCCTCGTACTTCGTCAGATCCATGCTCGGACCAACCCTCGTATTCACCGCTGCCCTATTCTTTGCTCTTAGAGAAACGTTGGACAAGAAGTACCACGCTCTCGCCGCGAGCACTCTCATCTCGCTTGGAGCAATCGGCGTCTCGATGCTCATCACCCGCCGAGGTGTTGACCAGTACGTACCTTTCGTAATCACCTCTGCCCTTCTTCTAATCCGGCAAACGGGCGGTCTTAACTTCTTGGCGGGGTTAGTCTTCACCGGAAATTCGATTTGCTCCGTCGGAGGCTTCATCTGGCAACACCACTTGCGCCCCCACAAACTTAATGCTACGGACTTTCGCGGCGCCGATGAGTGGCTCATCAACAACACCAAGAAAGGAGAAATCGTTGGACAAGGTGTTTGGTCCGATTTCGGTCCCCTGTTCTTCTGGAACCGACACAACCGCTTCTTTGGCGGAATGGATCCCATCTTCCAATACACTTTTTCAAGGGAAAAGTATTGGGCGATGAGCCTAGGCGCACCTCTCCGCATTCCCGGTCAAACTGGCATTCGCAACCCTAAAGAGATGCAAGAAGAGTCTCCGGTGTCCGAAGTCTATCCAAAGCTGTTTAACACTCGATGGTTGGTCTTGCACCGCTACACCAACCGCGCCCTTCAGGATGCTCTCAAGGAAGACCCCAAAGCAAAGGTCCGATACGAAGATGAATACGCGATTGTCTTTGAATTCCTTCCCTGATGGCGTAATATACGGTCTGATGATCGTCGCAGCTTGCCTTCTTGCGTCCTGTGCCCTGCAGCAAACTGGTCCGCTTCCTCCTCGCAAAGCGCCCCTCGGCGCAAATATTGAGGGCATCGCCGACTGGATGCGATCCATGCCTTTCGCCGACGTGTTGAAATCATCGCGTGCCTTCGGCAAACCCGATCAGCCTTGGGTCGCCATCTCCACCCTCGACGCTCAGGGCTGGCCCAAAGAAGACTTCGGCGTCGTACTCTTCGCCGCCCTTAACGGCGTCAAAGGTCTCGGCGGCACCTACAAGATTTCCTTCAAGAGCAACGGCACCCCCCAGATCAAAGCTGTCGCAAGCTCCGCAAACATAACAAACCTCAAAAAGACCGGCGACACCTGGACCGCCGACATGAACCCGCCCAATGAGTTCGAGCAAATCATGCTCAGCTTCACCAATACTAGCGGCGGCGTACGAGATCTGAAGATCATGCGCCCCGGCACCCAGCCAACCGACACCTTCTACAAGCCCTTCCTCGATCACGTTCGCCGATTCACCACAATCCGTTACATGGACTGGGGAAGCACCAATGGGAACCGCCTCGAGAAGTGGGAAGACCGCCCAACCCCAGCCACTCCAAGTTTTTCCGGTCCTAAAGGCGTTGCTTACGAGACAATGATCGATCTCTCAAACACGATCAAAGCCGACGCCTGGATTTGCATCCCTTCCCACGCCAACGACCAATACGTCAAGAACCTCGCCGAGCTCTGCAAAAAGCGCCTCGACCCCTCTCTCAAGCTGTACGTTGAGTACAGTAACGAGGTCTGGAACTGGTCATTCGAACAAGCCACGTACAACATGAACATGGCCAACGCAGATGCCGCCAAAGATCCCAAAATGAGCTGGGACGGTCAAGGCTCAAAGTGGACCTGGCCCGCCCGCCGCATCGGAAAGCGCACCGCCGAAATTTCCGACACCTTCAAAGCCGTCTACGGCACCGACTTCAAATCCAAGGTTCGCCCCGTCCTCTGCACCCAAGTCGTCTGGCCCGAAAACTGGCTTTACGAGGGGATGAACTACATCGCCCACAACTACTCGAAGCCAAACGAGGTCATCTACGCCATCGCCGGCGCCCCCTACTTCAACGTCGAGGAAGCCAAGAAGAAGCCAAACGCGACCAAAGATGACATGCTCAACGCGCTCGATAAGGTCGTCGACGAAATGCCAAAGTGGGCAAAGTTCAAAGAGCACCAAGATGTCATGAAGAAGTACGGCGTCAAGTGGCTGTGCTACGAAGCCGGCCCCGATACCTTCGGCCCTGAACACATCCAAGCCAAAAAGGCGTCCCAACTCGACCCACGAATGGAACAGATCATGGTCAAATACTGGCGAACTTGGCGATCAAGTGGCGGCGAACTCATGAACTACTTTATCGCCGGTGCAACCAACTACGACACCCAGTACGGTACATGGGGGCTTACCGACGACCTCACGAAGACCGACACCCCCAAGATTCGTGCGATCGAGGCCATCCTTAACGGAAAGCAGTGATTTACCGTCAAACCCCGGCGTAAACTGCGGAAGATGAAATACACGTCGCTAGGTCGCACGGGCCTGCAAGTTTCGCGCCTGTGCCTCGGCACAATGAACTTCGGACCGCACGCAACTCCCGAAGAGAGCTATGCGATCATGGATCGCGCCCATGAGCACGGCATCAACTTCTTCGATACTGCCGACGTCTACGGCTGGCAAAAGGGCGAAGGCATCACCGAGAAGATCATCGGTGACTGGTTCGCCAAGGGTGGAAACCGCCGCGAGAAGACCGTTATCGCCACCAAGCTATACGGCGACATGGGCAACGGTAACATGGAGGGCTGGCCAAACACCAACCGCGTCACAGCCCTCCACATCCGCCGCGCGTGTGAAGGCTCTCTCCAACGCCTGAAGACCGACTACATCGATCTCTATCAGATGCACCACATCTACCGCGACACCCCGTGGGAAGAAGTCTGGGAAGCGTTCAGCATCCTCAAGCAGCAGGGCAAAGTCCTGTACATCGGCTCGTCCAACTTCGCCGGCTGGCACATCGCCCAGGCGAACGAGAAAGCCAAGCGACGCGGCATCATGGGCCTCGTCTCGGAGCAATCGAAGTATTCCCTTCTCCAACGGGAAATCGAAATGGAAGTCGGACCCGCTGCCGAAGCTTACGGCGTCGGCGTCATCCCCTGGTCCCCACTCGCTGGCGGAATCCTTGGCGGAGTCATCAAAACCCAAGAAGGTCAGCGACGCCTCAATGACCAGTCCAAGCTGACCATCGAAAAGCACCGCGACGCCCTCACCAAGTGGGAAGACCTTTGCGAGACCATCGGCGAAAAGCCCGCCGACGTCGCTCTTGCCTGGACCCTCTCAAAGTCCTTCGTCACCGGTCCTATCATCGGACCACGAACCATCGAGCAACTAGACGGCTCTCTCCGAGCCCTCGAAATCGAGATCACCGCCGATCTCAACGAGAAAATCGACGCCATCTTCCCGGGCTTCAAGACCTCCCCCGAGCATTATGCCTGGTAATCAGCGGGCAACTAGCCTATGCCTCGGGGTTCTACATCCCGAGGCTAACTCATTTGACTATCGAGCGTCGCGTACGGCTTCCAACGTGTGCTTCGCATGTCGCAAGTGATGCTCAAGCGAGAAGATGTGCTCAACCTCTTCCTTGGTCAAGTTCGCAACGACATCCTCGTCCTGCTCAACCGAGGCCTTGAAGTCGTGACCTTCCCACGCCTTAGCCGCATTGCGCTGTGCAACCTTGTAAGCGGCCGCCCGTGGCAAGCCCTTGCCAACCAGAGCAACCATCAAATGCTCACTGAACACCAGGTCGCCCATCTTGCGAAGGTTCGCTGCCATCGTCTCCGGATAAACGTTGAGCCCCATAAGGATCCGAGCCATACGATTCATCATGAAGTCGGCAAGGTGACAGGCATCAGGGAACACGATTCGCTCCAGGGAGGAGTTCGTCAAATCGCGCTCGTGCCAAGTTGAAACGCTCTCTAGCATCGACAACGCATGACCCCGCAGAAGACGAGCAAGACCAACCACCGTCTCCGAATTCCAAGGGTTTCGCTTGTGCGGCATCGCGCTCGAGCCAGTTTGTCCCGCCGCAAAGGCCTCCTGAACCTCAAGAATCTCGGTGCGCTGAAGGTTGCGAAGCTCAGTCGCGATTCGCTCCAGCCCCCCGCCCATCACGGCGAGGACGTTGATAAACTGCGAGTGCTTGTCGCGGTTGATGATCTGCGTCGAAGAAGGTTCTGCCTTCAGTCCAAGTCGAGCCAAAACCGACTTCTCCATCTCAGGCGAAACAACTGCGTGGATTCCCACGGCGCCACTGATCTTGCCGTAAGAAAGCTCCTCCTGGCAGGTCTTAATCCGAACAATGTTCCGATCTAATTCAGCGAGCCAGTTCGCGCACTTAAAGCCAAATGTGATCGGCTCAGCATGAATTCCGTGAGTTCGACCAATCTGAGGAGTGTAAATATGCTCCTCTGCCAATCGTTCAATTTGAACGCGCAACCGTCCCGCCGACTCAAGAAGAACCGAACAAGAATCTCGAAGCATCATGCCCAGCGCAGTATCAATGACGTCGTAAGAAGTGACGCCGTAGTGAATCCAGCGGCCCGCCGGCCCAACATTTTCCTCGAGGCAGCGAACAAACGCCACAAGATCGTGACGAGTCTCGAGTTCCAACTCATCGCAACGAGCGATGGTAAATGCCGACTTCTCCCGAATAGCCTGCATGTCAGAAGTCGGAATGACGCCTGCATCATGCCAGCCTTCGCAGATCGCAACCTCAACTTCCTGCCACCTCTCGAACTTGGCCTGCTGAGACCAAATGTCGTTCATTGCGGCGGTAGAGTAGCGATCAATCACACCCTTAAGGGTACCTTCCCACCTGCTTTTGAACCCAGTCCAACGGGATCAAGGCGAAGTTTTTCCCCTTGCTGTTCATCGCCGCCATCAACCGCACCCCAGGTCGATCAATGATGTCGATTCCGTCGGTCTCATCAATCTCCGCCGAGAAACCTCCCCGAGGAATGCCACTCCGCTTGTCGTAAAACCAATAGTACGACTTATCTTTCCGCTGATCGGTAGAAACAAGCAAGTCACCCATAATCGCCAGCCCCTCATGATCTCCGGTGTGCAATGGATTCCGGATCAGCATTAGCGGTCGATCCACCGCTTCTGGACGAGCATCGTAAACCCAAACACCATTCCCTTCATCCGAGTAGAAGACCCGACCAGTTTCCGGGTCGACCACAATTGACTCCGTCTCCTTCTTCCCGCTAAACGCTCCGAACCGACGCACACTGACCGCATCAATCTTGTTCGTCAAACTGTTCCACTTAAGCTCAAGTTGCTCCAAGTGACGCGATGTACCACCGGCCTTTGGAGTCACAAAGACGAAAGATCGTCCTTCATGTGACCAAACCGCCACCCCCATGGGTGCCTTGTCCTCGCCTGACTCTGAAGCAAAGACCTCGGTAGTTCCCGTTACGTCAACAAAGACGTCGCCAGACCAATTGAGCTGAAAAATCTTCAAACGGTTCTGGATTCGCTCTGTAACCACGGCGAGCGGAGACTTACCGATCAGCGACTGAGACCCATCAAAAACGTCGACATTGTTTGGTCGATCCAGAGGAGCCGATTTGGCAACTACTTTCCCCGAAAGATCAAATGCGTAGAGAGCCCCCCGCCCTTCCTGTTTATCAGTCCCTAGAATAAGCGACCTCTGTGGCTGAGCCGAGTTGTAAGCAAACGCCGGATCGTCGGCATCAAATTCGACAGCCTGAGTGAATAGGATTTTGCTGAGGATAAAAATTGATGAAGTCATCGTCTTCCAAATAAAAGAAGTTGGCACTGTCAAAAGACAGTGCCAACTTTGACCAACAACTCGTTTTACTGAACCGGAAGACCGGTTGCTCGATCGAGAACCTGAGCACCGCCAAGAGAGTATCCTGCGAGACCCCACTGGAAAGCACTGGTGTTGAAGGTAGCGTAGAAATTCTGGTACTTGGCTGAACCATCTACGTAAACATAGTTGTTTCCGCCACCCTGGATCCCGTTCGGCGAAGGTGCACCAAATCGTCCAAAGTTCGAATAGCGGATGATGTGGTCAACAGTGGGCTGAACGCCTGTTCGGCAAACTGCTACCTGGTCAAGTTCCGCTCGAGTGAGAGCCCAAAGCTGGTTTCCAGCTCCCAAAGCACTGCTGAAGCTGTTGCTGATATTCGAACTGTCTCTAAACCCGAGTGATCCTCGGTAAGTTCGGAACTCGCCTCCAACCTGCATGCACTGATTACTCTCCGTCATCGCCCCCATGAGAATGGTTCTTGAAACGTTGTCCACTGCGGTTTCAGAGATGATGTTAGTGGTGTCAGCAGCGCGACGCTTGCGTGGGAAGATGAGCTGGTTTGCGGCGAAGCTCAGGCGGGGAACCTGGTAAGTTCCAATTCCTCCCGTAACTGCGGGGGTGTATCCTGCGAGTGCACATTGCTCTGGCTGGCCAGCTGGTGCTCCGAAGCCCCTGTTATTAGTCGCAGTGTTGTAGCACGACGGCGCCCAACCACCGGTTGAGTCTGCCGCACTGACCCAAATCTGAGTGTTCTTGATGTACGGATCTAGAACCCATGAAAAGTGAATCTCGCCTTGGGAAGAAGAGCCATCCGCCGCGACACGCGTGTTACCGGACGGGTACATGTCATCGAAGTCAGCCAGGTACAGCTTGGAACCTGTTCCGATTTGCTTGCATCCGGATAGTTCGGAGCTCTTCTTCGCCGCAAGCTTTGCCTGGGCAAAAACGGGGAACAGGATGGCTGCAAGGATCGCGATAATCGCAATAACAACAAGAAGTTCAATCAGAGTAAATGCCTTTCGTGACATAGCGACAGCATGAAACCCCTCGTTTGTTAAAAAGGGGTTATTAACACGTTAACATTTCGTTAACTCAGAGAACGGCCCTAACGAATCGCTTGATCGGTCTCAGCGTCAAAGATGTGAACTCGGTCCAAGTTAACCAAAATCTCCGCTTCAGAGCCAGGTCTGAGCTTCGTTTCTTTGTCAATTGAAGCGACCAACTTTACACCGTTCACTTGTAGATAAGCAACGTATTCGTGGCCAAGCGGCTCCATGACATCCACAAGCGCCTTCAGGGTGTTATCCGGAGTCGAAGGAACATTGGTGGGCAGTGCCTTATCAAACAACTCTTCAGGACGAATGCCCAAGGTGACGCGTTTTCCGTTCATCGCAATCGCTGGGTGGCCACTTGGAAGAGGAAGCGAGAACGCACCTGCATCAACGCGACCCTCCTTGATGACTGCATCCAGGAAGTTCATTGGAGGTGAGCCGATAAAGCCAGCGACAAACTTATTGGCGGGGTGAGAATAAACCTCTTCGGGCTTGTCGCATTGCTGAAGGACGCCATCCTTCATAATCGCCATGCGCTGCCCCATGGTCATTGCCTCGACTTGGTCGTGGGTAACGTAAACCGTGGTGATTCCGAGCTTTCGGTGGAGAGAAATAAGCTCGTATCGGGTTTGAACACGAAGCTTTGCGTCCAAGTTCGAAAGCGGTTCGTCCATGAGGAAGACCTTTGGCTTCCGAACGATCGCTCTCGCAAGCGCGACGCGCTGCCGTTGACCACCAGAAAGCTCCTTTGGACGGCGGGTTAGATACTTTTCAATGTCAAGCATCCGAGCAGCTTCTTTGACTCGGTTGTCAATGTCTTCTTTAATTCTCTTTGCTTCCGAAGCATTGGCAAGTTGCCAGAAAAAGCCTTTCAGTTCTCGGAGTCGAAGACCAAACGCGATGTTGTCATACACGTTCATGTGCGGATAAAGCGCGTAGTTTTGGAAAACCATGGCGATATCGCGGTCCTTCGGTGGAACATCATTGACGCGAACTTCGCCAATCATAATATCGCCGAGGGAGGCTTCTTCGAGTCCAGCAATCATGCGAAGCGCGGTCGTCTTGCCACATCCCGAAGGACCAACCAGAACCATAAATTCCTGGTCACGAACCTCAAGGTTGAGGTCGTTGACTGCTTTGACGTCCTTGCCAAAAATTTTGCTTACGCTCTTAAATGCGACTCCTGCCAATTTGTTGCTCCGATTTTCCCCAACACTGGGGTTCACGCCGATTATAACCTGTTTCTGATGAGATTTCGACCCCCAAACGATTGCTTAGGTATCTTTATGGTTCCCCCGATGCAGATTCGCCGAGCTTTTACGCTGATTGAACTCCTTGTCGTCATTGCGATCATTGCGATCCTTGCCGCCATTCTCTTTCCAGTGTTCTCGCGAGCGAAGGAATCAGCGAAGCAAACAACCTGCCTTTCTAACCTGAAAAACATCGGAATGGCGTTCAATATCTATGGATCAGATTCGGACGACATGCTCCCCAACACCAACGTGACAGGGCTTTGGACAGGTAGACGATTCCGCTGGCCAATCATGCCGTATTTGGGCGTTGCTCAGAAGAGCCGAGCGGGTAGTCAATACGATACCGATGCTTCTTCCGCAATGCTCTACTGTCCGTCGGACGCATCGCGCTCGTCATTCAACGACACCTCCTACTCGTACGTCTCTTCGCTCTACCGACCACCATCTTTCATCGCGTCGGTAACCTCACTTTTGCAACTTGCAGGTGATGGACAATGCCCAAGTGGAACTTGTGAATCGGTCTCGTTCACACAAGTCGCTCAACCCGCCGCAAAGGTTATGGTTTTTGAATGGGTGAACGCACATAACTTCGGACCTATAGGCCCTGTCGGACCATGGGGAAAGAACACAGGGTTTTCGTTGGGTCCAGGGTTCCTTGAAGGTCGCCGCAACCTGACGTTTGTCGACGGGCATTCGAAGAGCTTTGCCGCTTCTCAGATGTCGGTGAACCCCAACTTCGGCTCTGCCGACCCGAACCTAACGCCTGGCGGGTACGACGGATCCGACCTCAAGTAGGTACTTAGTTGTAAGGCACTAGAAACGGATTCCTTGGGAACCCATTTTGATGCCAGTACGGATAAGGTAACGCGGATCTCGACCCCTTTATCAAGGCGATCAAGTTGATCTGCGGTCAGCTCCCACCCGAGCGCGACTAGGTTCTGCCTGGACCGAGTCTGTTGAGCGAAGCTTTACTTAAAGAAGTCGAACTTAGCAAGCTTATCGCGAACCGAAGCCAAGAACGCACCCGCGAGCATTCCGTCGATCAGCCTGTGATCGTATGTTAAGACCAAGTGCATGATCGAGCGAATGGCGATCATGTCATCGACAATCACTGGGGTCTTCTTGATCGCGTAGACTCCCAGGATGCCGGCCTGAGGAGCGTTAATCATCGGCGTGCCGAACAAAGCTCCATAGGTTCCAGGGTTCGTCAGCGTAAACGTGCCACCTTGGACGTCAGCGACGGAAAGCGAACTGGAGCGAGCCTTCTTCGCAATGCCATCGAGGTCCCGAGCGATATCGATCAACGACTTGGCTTGGCAGTCTCGGATAACGGGGACGATAAGTCCGCCTTCGCCCTTGGCTCCCAGCGCGACAGCGACACCCATGTGGACGCCCTTGGTCTTTACGATGTTGTTATCCGGCATCAGCGCGGCGTTCATCAGCGGGAACTCTACGAGCGCCTCGGTGAGGGCCTTGATGAAGAACGGGGTGTACGTGAGCTTGACACCGTAAGTCTCCAAGAAGGTCTCCTTGTTCTTATCGCGGAAGTTGACCATATGGGTGACGTCAACTTCTGTAATGGTGGTGACGGTCGGAACTTGAGATGATTTGACCATGTGATCGGCGATCATCTTGCGCATTCCGGCTAGCGGGGTGACTTCTTGGTCAGGACCAGCAACCGTAGCGGCAGGAGCCTTGAACTCAGGAGCCTTTGCGGCAGGTGCACCTACGGCCTTCGAGGCTCCGCCAGCAAGGAAGGCCTCTAGGTCCTTCTTCGTGACCCGTCCGCCTTCGCCGGAACCACTGATGGTGGCAAGCTGGGCATCGGAAACATTGTTGTCCTTCGCCATCGCCCGAACCAGCGGTGTGTACCAGCGCTTTTCTCCCGGTGCAGGTGGAAGGCTGGACGTTGAAACTTCAGTCGGAGTTGGGGTTGCTGCGACTTCTACCTTAGGCTCTTCTTTCTTTGCAGATGGGGCACTTGCGGCCGCTGAAGCATCCGTTTCGATGTAGCCCACGGCTTCAAACACTCTGACCAATGCTCCTTCGGCAATGGTGATTTCGGTGAGGACACCTGCGGAGGGTGCACCGAGTTCGGTGTTGACCTTATCGGTCATGATCTCAACTACCGGCTCGTCTTCTTTGACGGTGTCGCCTACCTGTTTTAACCAGCGGCTAACTGTCCCTTCGTGGACGGACTCACCGAGCTCGGGCATCAAGATCTCTACACGCATTTCTTTTTCCTAGTCTACCGATTGAGAGTCGAATTCGGCGGCAATAAAGCTCCTCAAATCCGCTTCGTTGACAAGTGGCTCGCCAGGCGAGACGTTGTCCAGTTTGCCGTCTTTCATCCAATCCTCCAACTCTCCCACAAGGGAAAACAGGTGATCGAAACTATCCACCCAGAACAGTAGCGGCTGGTAATGGTCAATTTCGAAGTATTGGTTGATGACCCATTCAAGTTGAATGGGAAAGCGTTGAACATCGGGAGATTCGATGCAATGGGCGAGTTCACCGTAGGAACTAAGGAGACCGCTTCCGTAGACCTTCATCCCTGAGGATTCTTTCATGAGGCCAAATTCGATGGTAAACCAGAAGAACCGAGCCATCGCTTTGATGATGCTCTCGACTCTCTTGACCTGCTTTTCAGGATCTTTGATGGATTGAGCGATCTCGGCGGCGAGATGGGCAAGGTCACCAAAGCGAACGAGGGTGTCAGCAAACGCCTTGTCGGTGTGCATCGGCACGTGGCCAGCAATGTCATGAAAAATATCGGGCTCAGGAAGGTAATCAAGCTTGTCACCCCGGCGAATTGTGATCGTAGTTGGAAACTCGCGATTACGAAGGCAATCAAAGAACATAAACGCCGGGACATAGCCGGCAACAGCCTTGGCCTTAAACCCAGTGAGGGGATTAAGGAACTGATTGACATCGTCAAGTTTTGGAACTCGTTGAGGGTTTAGGCAAAGGTTATCGATCCCTCGCATGAAATGCTGATTCGCATACTTATCCCAGCGGGGGCTCATTCGCGAGTAAAGCGCGGCCCAAGCTTCGTGATTTGCCTCGGAGTAAAGATGATAAGGTTGCTCAATGTAGAGCTCCCCGGCAGCCTTTCGAGCTTCGATGAACGGAGCCTCCGTTGTGGTTAGACCGATTGGAACCGGAACCTCATTGTTCGCAGTCGACATGATGCTTGCTATCTTACTAGGATTAGCCTAGTACAGCCGCTCCGCGTCGGTTCGCTTTCGCATGAATTCTCGGATTCCAATTCCGACTGCTGTCAGGAATGGCAACCCGAATGCTATGTAATGAGCGTATCGAATCTTGCCAGTAACTAATGTGTTGGCGTAAAGAAGATCCCGAGTAAACATGAGTCGTTGTAGACCAAACAGAAGTGCAAATCCGAAGGCAACGTAAATCACCGGCATCCACTTAGGGCGCTTGCCCTCACTTTCCAAGTACCGATTAGACGCAGAATATGCAATCACTCCAAAAACGAGGAAAAGAAGTGGGATCATCATGATCTCAAGAGCGCTTTCGGGCGAACCAGTCTCCGGGTTAAAAAACTCCATGTGTATGAACCAAATTATGGCAGACCCTAGTAAATTTCACAGGGTCATTCGCCTGAATGTCTTGGGAAGCTAACTTCGCTGACCGTCCAACCCAACACATCTCGAAGCGAAAAAGTTCCGTTCATGGAACGAGAGAGGTTTTCAACTATCTGAAGACCAAGACTCTTGGAATCCTGAGGGCTGAATTCTGGCGGAAGTTTGTCTCCGTCATTGCTCACCCAAAGACTGACGTTCTCTTCCTTTTCTTCAACCGTGACGTGAATCTCTCCTTCGCTACTCACTTCAAATCCGTGCTCGATCGCATTGCTGATGAGTTCATTGAGAAGCAAGGCAACCGATGTTGCCTGATTCATGTTGAGTTTCAAATCATCACCTCGAACAACAAAGGCGATCTTCTTGTTCGGCATGAGCAGCGAACTTTGGTGGTGGTGAACAAGCGCCTCGGCAATGCTTTTTATTCCGACATGATCCAGATCTTCTCGACTCAGCAGGTCGTGAACAGACGAAATAGTGAGGATCCTAGTCAGGACGTCGTTGAGGGCCTGTTCGAGCGTTTTGTAGCTCGCAGCTCGCAACTGAAGTCTCAAGAGCGAGGCAACCTGCTGGAGATTGTTTTTAACCCGATGGTGCATCTCTTGCATCAAAGTTCCTCTCACCTGGAGCTTTGCGTTCTCGATCGCCAGAGCGGCCTGCTGGGCAAGAGTTTCAAGAGCTTTGATTTCGTCGGCCGAAAAATCGTGCACTTCTTCTGTGTAACAACTCAACACACCCACTGGCTTTTCAGCGATGCTCAGCGGCACGCATATCATGCTTCTGAGCCCTTGCTCGACAGCCAAATCGTGACCGATGTATTCACTGTCAGTTTGAACGTCTCGAACGATAATCGGCCGGTGTTCCTCTAGAGCACGACCAGCTATCGACTCTCCAATTTTGATAGCTCGCTTCCGCTGATAGGCTTTTACGGTTGCTTGAGTGGCTCTAAGTACAAGCTCTTTTCCCGCCTCGTCGACAAGCCGAACCGTGCAAACTTTATAATTGAACTGCTGGGCAGTCAAGTTGACCAGCAGTTGGAGAATCTCATCCAGATATGGTGAGTTGGTCATCCGCAGGGTAACTTCGTTCAATGCTCCGAGTCGATTTGACTGAGCTCCTACCTGAAACCCTGCCCGATAGGACTTGTAAACCATCGCAAGCGTATTGGCACTGTCTTCCAACCTCTTTTTTACGGGTGCAGAAAACCTCCACGGCTTATGCCTTCGGAGCAAAAGGACGCCAAAGAGATGCCCCGTGACATGCCTCAGGGGAATCGCGGCAACTGCTCCAGATTCGTGTTCACTGAGACCGGGATACTTCGCATAGTTAGGGTGCTTAAACGCGTGATTGGAAACATACTCTCCGTGTCCCTGAAGGATGACTTGTCCAGTAATCCCTATTCCCTTTCCGAGTTTGAGACGACCCACCATCTCCGGAACGACCGTACTGGCTCTCAGAATCAGACCGTCCTGAGAATCGCGAAAGAGAATGTCGCAGGAATCGGCTCGAGTCTCGCGCTGAACAATATGTACCATTTCGTTCAAGAGGTCGTCCTCCGACCAAGTGTTAGCGGCGGCACGAATCAGCTCACGAGTGGCTTCAAGTTCCATGACTTTTTAGAACGGTCCAATTGCAGTAACACTGACCTTATCGGCTCCAAGAACTCGGTTTGCCAGCGTCCGAATCTGATCGTTCGTCACCTTGTTCAGTCGCTCAAGCGCTTCATCGACCGTAACTTGACGCTCGTAATTCAACTCATTTCGGCTTTGGCGCATCATCCTTGAGTTCATTCCTTCCAGAGCCAAAACAAGGTTCCCCGCGAGAGACTTCTTGGTCCGATCAAGTTCATCCGCCGAGAGCCCGTTCGCCATCACATCGTCAAACTCCTTCCTAACGAGTTCCTTAACGAGTTCCCAGTTCTTTTGGCTCGTACCGCCATAAACCGTATACGCCCCACCCGCACCGTAGCTGAGCACATACGAACCGACCGAATAAACCAGACCGCGCTTCTCGCGGATTTCTTGGAAGAGCCGACTCGACATCGACCCACCTAGCGCCGAATCCAAAATGCTCATCACTGCGATTTCTTCTTCATCGTAAACCGAGATCCCCTCGGTACCGATGCAGAAGTGCACTTGCTCTGTGTCCTTGGCAACTTCGTTTACCGCCGCCACACCCTGAGGTCGTTCAGGCTGCGAAGCTTCGCTTCCAGAAGGAATCTTTCCGAGATACTTCTCAGCTACCGCCTTCACTTCCTCAACGTCGACATTCCCAGCGACGCTGAGTAGAACGTTTTCCGCCCGGTATCTGCGATCCATGTAATCACGGATATGGGTTGGACGGAATGATCGGACAGAATCTTCGGTTCCAATAATGGGCTTACCCAGTGGATGGTTGCCCCATCGATAGCTAAGATGAAGCTCGTGCACGTGATCGCTGGGCTCGTCAAGCGAACGTTTGATCTCTTCACAAACGACTTCCTCCTCTCGTTCGAGTTCTTCGGGATCGAAGTTTGAGTGAAGCATCATGTCCGAAAGAACATCGACGCCATTTGCAACATCATCAGACAAAACTCGACAGTAGTAGCAAGTGGATTCTTTATCGGTGAATGCGTTGAGTACTCCGCCGCGCCCCTCGATCGATTCCGCGATTTCCTTGGCCGTGCGCCGCTCAGTACCCTTGAAGAGCATATGCTCAATAAGGTGAGTGATTCCAGCCTCGTGCTCAAGTTCATGACGAGACCCCGTCTTGCACCACAGCCCAATGGCGGCTGAGCGGACATAAGGAACGTTCTCGACGAGGATTCTGACGCCGTTTTTCAGCGTAATTTTGTTGATTTCACTCATGGGTTAGCCAAGTTTGGTTGAGAGCATTCCGAGACGCTCCATTGAAAATTGAAATTCGTCGCCTTTGGAAACAGCGCACGCGGAGTCTTCGAATATTGGACCGACACAGAGTAGGTCACCACTTCTGACCGTGCAGGTTTCACTTGCGAGTTTCACAGCATCAACCATCGATAATGAGAACTCCTCAAAATTCGCAAAGCCCTTCTCATCTCCATTAACTTTGATTGACGCAGAAAGCTTATACATGATTCCGTTTCCGGTTGGAGTCATCGCGTCGTCAAGATCATCAGGGGTGGTGATAACCGGGCCGACCATGATGCCGAAGTCCTGGGAGCGACCAACGCACTTCCCATCATCTTCCTCAATGCTGTTAGAAGAGAGGATGTTTACGAGCGTGAACCCAAGCAGGACCGCCTCAGCTTCTTCTTCACCCAGTTGATAACCTGCACCTCCGATAACGGCGCCTAGAAAAGAACGGACAACGTAATCGGTTGCGGTATCAGGAAGTTCGATCACCATGCTGGGGCCAATGACAGCAGCTGGGTTTGCATAGACAAAACCTGACTCCGATAGATCTGTGCGGAAGACCCGGATCGAAGGCGGAGTGGGCACAGGGGCCAGTGGCCTAACGTCTGCGGCTTCATGAACACCGATCGCTTCTGCGCCATCGGTCTCATAAATTTTTCCGTCGTAAACCATTCCTGAGCGGATTGTCCCTGGCTCGGATTTCAGTTCAAAACGGCAAAGTTTCACCGAAATAGGATACCTTTTCACGCCGAATGTCCTTTTAACACCAAAACCGCTAGATGCACCTGGCAAATGCGTGGTATGATTCACCCGCAGAACAGGCACGACCTGGGAGAATCTGGATGCCGAAAAAAATTCTTGTTTGTGACGATGAGCGACATATTGTTCGCCTGATTCAGGTCAACCTTGAGAAGCAGGGTTACACAGTTGTAACCGCGTTTGACGGAAAGGAAGGACTTGAGAAGATCAAAGCTGAGAAGCCAGATATGGCGGTTCTTGACGTGATGATGCCCTACATGGACGGATTTGAAGTACTCAAGTCCATCCGCCGCGAGCCTGAGACGGAAGCTCTGCCGGTCATCATGCTGACCGCAAAGGCTCAGGATAAGGACGTGTTTGAGGGTTATCACTATGGTGCCGACATGTACCTCACCAAGCCGTTCAACCCGATCGAACTTGTGACTTTCGTCAAGCGAATTCTTGACGGAAACGACGGTGGAAGCGGTAGCAGCAAGAGAATCGACCTCTAAACCGGATCACCAGATTCAAAAAACCTGAGAAGAGTGCCTTCTCAGGTTTTTTTACTTCCCTGGAACAAAAAATGTAGTTGGGAATTCGTATTCTTGTGTTATAGTTCTGGTGAATACGAATTCACGGGCCGAACCGAGAATTCCGAGGACGCACCAATGAGGGTGACACAGCGCGACATAGCAAGATTGGCAAAAGTCTCACAGGCTACGGTTTCGCGTGTTCTGTCGGGTGATGCACGTGTCGAGCCAGAGATCCGTGACCGCGTACTGCGGATTATGGGAGAGAAGAATTACAAGCCTGACGTCCGCGCCCAAGCGTTGCGTAGCAAGAAGGTTGGAATGATCGGCTTGGTGATCAAGCGGCCACAAGGTGGAATTTCCAATGACCCATTTTTCGCTAATCTAATCTCCTCGATCGTTGATGAACTATCTGGATCAGACTTTCATTTATGTGTCGATTCGGCCATGAGCGATTTCTCTCATGAATCGATTTACGACGAAATGCTCCGCACTCGTCGCGTCGATGGACTGATCCTCGTCGAATCAGAAGCTTCTGACGATCGAATCATACGTCTTCAACGAGACCGCTTTCCGTTCGTACTCATCGGAAACCCTTTGCATGCTGGAGAAGTACATAGCGTCGATAACGACAACGTCTTGGCTTCTGAGACTGTAACTCGTCACCTTGTCGACCAGGGTTACACTCGCATCGCCTTTCTTGGTGCCAAAGCGGGGATTACAGTTTCCGATGATCGAATCGCTGGATACCAGCGCGCGCTTCGCGGAACGCAGATTGACCACCTCGTTTACCATGCAAACTTTGGAAGCGAAAATGCGCGTTGTGCAGCTCACGAGTTTTTGAGCCAAGAAGATCGTCCCGATGCCGTCGTTGTGCTCGACGATTTCATGGCCCTGGGTGTTTCAATCGCGGCACGAGAGAAAGGTCTCTCGATTCCAAACGACTTGGGACTGGCGTCATTCAACGATACAAGCCTTTGTGAGGCAGTTGGAGGTGGACTTACCAGTGTTAACCTGAACATCCCTGCACTAGTCAAACAAACAGTCGAGCGCCTGATAAACATCATCGATGAAGAGGAGATTCCCGTGAATCGAAGGCTTATCATTCCGGCAAAGCTGAGCATCCGTAGAAGCACTATGCGAGAAGGGGTGATGAGATGATTCTCGTAGGAATGATTTTCGCCCAAGAAACCCTCCACAGGTTCACGTTCGTTGCCGAGCAGAAGTTGAACTCAGTAAGCGTTGCTGGCACGTTCAACAACTGGAACAAGGACGCAAATCCAATGCAAATTAGTTCCGATGGACGAACTTGGACCACGAGCATCAAACTTGGGCTGGGCAAGCACCAATACAAGTTCATCAAGAACGGTGACCAGTGGATCACCGATCCTAAAGCTACCAAAAATGAAGACGATGGCGGCGGAAACATCAACTCGATCCTCTTCATCACACCGCCGGACTACAAGAGAAAAGCAAGCCGGACCGACGGTCAAACCGCCAAGAGCGCGATCTACCACGAGCCCCTTGCGCCGTACTTCAACTTCTACAATGGTAGTGTTCAGCTCAAGTTCAGGTCTCGTCCAGGAGACATCAACTCCGTTAAAGTAGTCTCCGGAAGTGTGGTCACCACCGCAAAAGAAACCACCGTTGATGAGTTTTATTCCAACTGGAAAGCTGAGCTTCCCTGGGACGGAAAGTCCAAACTGTTCTATCGCTTCGAGCTAACTGACGGCAGCACCAAGAGTTCCTACTCCTACGCCGTTGATCCCGCCAAAACCGCAGTCTTCATCACCCCTAATTGGGTGCCCCAAACCGTCGTCTACCAGATCTTCCCTGATCGATTTGCAAACGGAAACCGTTCCAACGACCCGGCGGAAGTTATGCCCTGGGACGCCAAGCCAACTTACAGTAACCGTTATGGCGGAGATGTTGCCGGTGTCAGCAAGCACCTAAAGCACCTGAAAGATTTAGGCGTTGGAACCGTCTACTTCAATCCAATCTTCGCAAGCCCAAGCAACCACCGTTACGAGGCCGATGACTTTTATCAGCCCGACAAGGATTTCGGAACGCAGGCCGAGTTTATTGCTCTCACAAAAGAGATGAAGTCAAGCGGGATTCGCACGGTGATGGACTTCGTTTTTAACCACACCTCGCCAAACTTTTTTGCCTTTAAGGACCTGGCGGAAAAGGGACAGCAGAGCAAGTACAAGGATTGGTACTTCCCTAAATCGTTCCCCGTGGTGAGCGGAGACAGCAAGACCTACGAGGCTTGGTACGGGTTCCCTTCCATGCCAAAAGTCAATATCGTCAATCCAGAAGCAAGAGACTGGTTCCTCAAGATGGCTCAGTTCTGGCTCAAGAATTCAGCACTTGACGGAATGCGACTTGATGTCGCGAACGAGGTCAATCCTGAATTCTGGCGAACCATGCGCCCGATTGTCAAAAAGGCGAACCCCAACGTTTGGATCATCGGCGAAATCTGGGGCGACGGGAGCCCATGGCTCAAGGGTGATCAATTCGACTCAGTCATGAACTACCAGTTCCGCGACGCTTGCCTCAAGTTCATCGCCAAAGGAACTACCAATTCAAAACAGTTCGCCAACCAGCTGATGAAGGTTCACGAGAGCTACGTCCCGCAGGTGAGCAACAACATGATGAACTTGTTGAGTAGTCACGATACTGCCCGGTTCCTGACGGAAGCAGGTGGTGACAAGGATCTTCAGATGCTTGCCGCCGCGGTTCAGTTCACCTGGGTCGGCGCACCAAGCGTCTACTACGGCGAGGAACTTGGCATGGAAGGTGGCGCGGACCCGGATAATCGCCGTGGCATGGAGTGGGATAAAGCGATCGCAACCAACAACATGCTCAGCTATTACAAAAAGCTCGCAGCACTTAAGAAGACCAACACTGCACTTTGGACCCCGAACGTTGAGTTTCTGCAAGTCGACGGCTCTGAAAGCGACCGAGTCGGCGCGTATGTTCGAACCAGTAACAAAGATGCCGTACTCGTTGCGTATAACCGCTCCGATGCGGAACAAACAATTTCTATCCGCCCTCCAACAGGCGTGCGAAAGCTCGCAAGCTGGGGACTTTCTGACATCATCTCCGGTGACCGTGTTGCGGTTTCCGACCGACCAGTAATCATTAAACTGCGACCGAGGTCAGCCCGCGTGCTGGTTCCGTCCGCAAAGAAATCCTCGCTTGCCCCCAAGGTTCAGCTCTTTGCTGCGTCAAAAGGGGATTCGGTTCAACGCCGAGCGAATTCCATTCAGGAGCAAACACAACAACCATGAAAAACAATCGAGCGTTTACGCTCATCGAACTCCTCGTCGTGATTGCGATCATCGCAATCCTCGCCGCGATCCTCTTCCCAGTCTTCGCTCAGGCGAAAGCTGCAGCTAAGAAGACTTCCTGTCTTTCAAACCTAAAGCAAACTGGAACCGCAGTTCACATCTATGCATCCGATGCAGACGATAGAATCCCTGGCACCAAGATCTACGAACCATACGTGTTCCACGCGTATCTCAGACCTTACGTCAAGAACATGGAGATGTTCAAGAGCCCGGCTTCGCCTTACAAGATTGGAACCTATCAGCGAAAGCAGGGTCAAAATGGATCGGGCAACTATGTCATCAATCCGAACGACCCTTGTATCGGTCTTGGCAACTCGGTTCGGGGCGCAGCAAACTTCTACGACGACATCTACCCGCCAACAGACTATGACGTCAACATTATCCTGTTCGGATACAAGCAGAACGCGTGCGCAGCAGGCGGAGCAACCGGCACTTACGCTCAACTGGGAACCGATTTGACCGCCGGCGGCACCAATGGAGACGGAAACGAGCGAATCGGTGGTAGCCCCACGATGACCTTCACCTCGCAGGCAAAGGTTCCATTGCTCTTCACCTTCCCGGACAACACAGACTGGCCAGGACAAACGTTCTGGAGCAACAACTACAAGGGCATGCACGGAGACAAGAACAACATCGTTTTTGCTGACAGCCACGCAAAGACCTTCGCAACCAAGGCAATGCTAGGAGCGTACGGTCGAGCTTATAACAGCACCGACTTCGGCTTCTGGAATACCTGCCCTCCAGCCAACGCTTGGAGCGGAGATCCTAACGCCGGTCAATGCTTCTACTACTGGGGCACCAACTACGCGGCACCTAACTTCCAGTAAGTTCCGAAACAGAAGTTCCCCCGCTTAGGCGGGGGACTTAATCTATTTAGACTCATGAAAGCCATAAAACTCACACTCATTTCGATTGTCATCACTGCCTCAATTGCCGGTTGCAACGTTGGTAATGCACCCGAAGGGCCATCGCCAGAGCAGTTTCAGAAGGACTTGGCGGCATCACCAGCCGTGGACCAGATTCGGTTCATTCAAGGTAGTCCTGCTCCTGCAGCTGAAAAGGCAGCAAAGATCGAGGAGTTGAAGAAGAAGTACAACCTGTCTGATGCGGACGTTGCTGCGGCAACCGCGCCGGCAGCAGGAGCTCCGGTTATTCCTGGACGCTAGTTCTCAATTTCAGAGCGGTCTTGTGTACATCGCAAGACCGTTTGTTTCGTCTCTGGGCCACTCTGATTCGGGCTTGTCCCAATAGAGTTCCAGTCCGTTACCATCCGGATCACTTAGGTAGAACGCTTCGCTGACCCCGTGATCAGCTGAACCCTCGATAAGGTGCCGAACCTGCTTGACAGTTTCGTGAAGTTGCTCTCGAGTCTCGTACAGAATTGCCGCATGAAATAATCCGGGTGAACGCCCCGATGCGGGCGGCGAACCCTTACTCTGCCACTGGTTAAGCCCAATATGGTGGTGATACCCGCCCGCAGAGATGAACGCAGCATCCTCTCCATACCGCTGAGTAAGCTGGAATCCTAGGATCCCGCAGTAGAATTCCAGCGACCGTTCTAAGTCACTGACTTTCAGATGAACATGCCCAATTCGGGTACCAGCAGGAACGATGTACTCGCTCATATGGGATTGTATACTCCTTGTTGATGCCCCTTGCACCCACAGATGCCGAACTCGCCCAGCGCAACGCGGTGATGGCGAAGATTTTGGAGTGTACGCGCACCGAAACCCGGATCAAGCTTCCCGAATTCGATCCTGCCCGAGAACGCCCCTCTGATCAGTTCGCACTCATCAACGTCGGACTAGAACCGAACGACTTCGGAGGCGTCCTCGGCACCTACCGATATCAGTTTGAAGGCGAAGAAGATCTGCTTCATCTCATGATCACTTCCGTTTCTGAGGAGCCTGTAAGCACCGCCGAAGCGCATCAGGTTGCCTCCATCGTCCTCCACGGAGTGCCCTCCGCGCTCGTCTGGCTCAAACCTGGAGAATTCTCCCAGCACTTCTATGTTGGTCACGATGAGCTTCTGGTCCATCTGACGGAGAAGCTCTAGCCTCGAACCTTAAAAACATAGGTAAATTGGAACCTCGCCGCGTTAATCGGCATAGAGAATAAGGTCGGATGAGCGAACCGGATTGCATGACTTTGCGCGAAGCTGTTGCACAGCTCGGCACCGTCGCGCCTGGCGCTCCCCTTTTAGCCCTCGGACAAACCGTATTCTGGGATGAACCCATGAAAGCCGGTCTCGCGCTTGAAGCTGCAAACGCTGGCGTCGAGTTCGTCGCGGGAGTCCACGACACCGACTACTTCGCTAAAGCCCCTGGCACCAAACACGCCAAAAATCAGTTCCTCACCCTCCCACACAACGACGGCTCGACAAAGGCCCTCTGGTCGGCCGCCGCCGAATTCTCCTGCCTCTTTGGCTCGGAAACCGTCATCACCAAAGATGCCCTCATCAAAGCAGGACTTCGCTTCGATCGACTGAACCAAATCCGTAAAGGGTTCCTTGATGAAGCCACTCAAGCTTGGGGATGGCGAGGAATCGTTTCACTGGACGAACAGCCACCGATCACATTGGAAGTCAAAGCCGACGCACTGAGTCGAGAACTTTGCAAAACTCTCAAGTGGTCTATCGACGAATCTACCTCGTCGTTCGGCGGCGAAGGCTTCGACCGAGCCGTTAAGAAGGGCGATGAATTGAACGCCCACTTCTGCGATTCCGCAGATCGCGACGGACAGACCCTCTCCCAGGTCTACCGCGACCTGCTGCCAAAGATTTATTCATTTGTTGCGAACCGGCCGGTCCCAATGGAGACCACCCAAACCAGCCAACTCCTGAGGTTCAATAGGTCAACCTGCACCCTTCCTCGATTCGACCTCCTTCGAAAATTCATCGAGGATTCATCAGCGAGAGAAGCGTACGACCAAGCAATCAAGGGCTTCCCTGGACTCTACAGCCTGGCCAAGTTCGGCACAGGCGCAATCCCTTTCGACCTCGTCATTCCCGGCATTGGACGCGGAACGATTCGTGTGGGTAATCGAGGCATGGTCATTAACACCACTCGACCACAGTTTCTCTCGTTCAAAAACCCGATTCAGTCCCTCGAAGAGTTTGCAAAGCTGATTGAATCCAAATTTGGAACCGAGTGCGTGCTTGTCGGAAAAGCCGTCACCCTTATTGGCATGCTTGGGCGCGAGTTTGTCTTCTCATTCCACGAAGGAGCCTCATCTTATGTCAAAGCCTCACGGGAGCTACACCGAGCGTTGGACTTCAGAGTAAATCCAATCCTGCGCATCCGCTACCAACTCTGGGACTCGCTCGAGAACCTGCAGGGCTGGTTCAAGCTTCCCGAGCCATTACACCGCGCATTCGGCTCTGATGACGTTTGCTTCCCGTCCTTTGCTGCCCGTTGGCGAGCGGTAGGCTTGGAGCAAAAAGAGCGGCTTGCCCGGCTGGGCACCCTCCGAAAGCCAATCGATCTCGTGCAGTATCTCGAGCAACTCGTCGGTGGGGCTTGGAGCACGCAGGCCAAGGAATACATCGTTCTCCAGCGACAACTCTCTGTCCTATCGCGTGAAGTAGAGGATCTTAGCGAGAAGCGAACACGCATCTATGGACGACTTAGGGAGATCCGAGGACTATGGCAAGAGCTTGAAAGGCAGAAGGGTGATCACTTCCGCGAGCGGATCTTTGATCGGCTCGCCTCCGAAACTGATATGGAAACCCGCGCCCGCTACTCTCAAAGGATATTCCTACTTCAGTCCGAACGCGATTCACTGAAGGGTGCCCTTCACAAGCTTGGACGTAAGCAGCGAGAAGCAGCACAAGACCCCGCCGTCATGCGAGCTCATGAACGCCGACGAGAGATCGAGATCGAAGCCGAGCTCAAACGCCTCAAACTCATTCGAGAGGCAATCGTTTCCAGCACTGGTCTTGAGAATGCCAACCGCCGACCTGCCGCCTGGTGGCTCCCCATGATCTCACCAGACGGTAAGTTGTTTGATGCCGTGATGAAATCTGCTGAATGCTGGTGGGAGCCAATGAATTGAAATTCTGGAAAGTTCAATCCATCGGGAACCACTTCCCTCTTATCCTGACTTCTGAGTTCTCTGGAGATTTGTCATCTTTGGCGGTCCAAATGTGCCGCGACCACTTTGGCGTCGGCGGTGACGGCCTGTTGGCAGTTGGAATCGATGGTGCTGATTTAGTCTTGCGGATGTTTAATCCGGACGGAACCGAGGATTTTTGTGGAAACGGACTGCGTTGTGCGGCACGCTTTGCGTTCGATCAAGGTTTAGTCGGTGCGGGTTTCAACATCCAGCATTTGGGTCGAAAAGTTCCGGTGACGGTTGAAGGTTCACTGATCAAAACAGGTATCGGTACGGCCTCATATGATCCCAAAGACGTTCCGACGATCATCGCCGGGGAGCTCTTTGACGAGACAATCTTCGCCGGGCGCGACGCCGACTGGTCAGTTGTCCTCTCGGGCTCGGCCCTTTCAACTGGTTCTACACACGTCGTACTTCCCGTCGGCTCGTTACCCGACGACGACGGTTTCCGTGCAATCTCCTCCCGCTTGGAAGTCGATCCCCGCTTCCCGGAACGCACCAGCGTCATTTGGGCCGCCCGAGATGGAGAAGCGTTAAAGATACGCGTTTGGGAACGCGGTGTCGGAGAGACCTTCGGCTGCGGCACCGGATCTTCCGCCGCCGCCGTCGACTGGATGCGCCGCCGCAAACGAGGCGGACGCATCGAAGTCAAGAACCCTGGCGGCACCGTGTGGGTAACCGCTGACAGCTGGTCCTCCCCGATCACCCTCGAGGGCGAGGCGACCACGGTGTTCCAAGGCGATTTTCCGATATAATCTTGGTTCCGTTGCCCGGGTGGCGAAATGGTAGACGCAGAGGACTTAAAATCCTTTGGTAGTAATACCGTGAGGGTTCGAGTCCCTCCCTGGGCACCAAATCTTACTGCTCTTCGAAGCCAGCCAACTGCTTCAGCTCGCCAGTGACCATATAGTGCACACGCTCGGCAATGTTCACCGAGTGATCTGCAATCCTCTCGAGATGATGAATGGCCTGGAACAGCCACCCGTGCGCGACAACCGAGTCCGGATCGCGGCGCATCAACAAAAACACTTGAGCGCGCAGCTCTCGGTAGATCTTATCTGCCTCATTCTCCTGGGTGCCCACCAGCTCAACCCGCTCCAAATCGCGACGCACAAACGCTTCCATGGCATCGTGCAACATCTTCCGGCAGAGAATCGCAAACTTGCCGAGATCAATGATATCGGTCCGCCCCTCTTCTCGTTCAATCTTGAGGGTCGCCTTCGCAAGATCAACCGCCAAGTCCGCGCAGCGCTCGAGGTCTGTAATGATTTTCAGGGTGGCTCCAACATGGCGCAGGTCAGCACCCATCGGGTTCTGCAGCCCGATAATCTTCATGCAGAGTGATTCAATTACCAGCTCTTTCTCGTCAATCGCATCATCCTGCTGAATCGCCTGCTTAGCTAGAGAGGAATCGAGCTTGACCAAAGAATTCGACGCATCCGCCACCATCTTCTCGACCCAACTGGCCATCTCCAAGAGCTCGTGCTCCATGATCTCTAGCTCTCGATCAAAATTCTGACGGGCGTAGCTGACGGATTCCATGTCTTTCAAAACGGATTGTGGCAGAAGAAGGTTCTCTCGCCTTCAATCGTTGCCTCAGGCTTAACTTGCGAACAGATATCCTGTCGGTGGATACAACGATCAGCAAATCGACAACCCGGCTTAACATCTTTGGGATCGGGTAGCTCTCCTTCCAGGGGCTCGGGAAGATATCCCAGCCGATCAAGAGTAGGCGCAGACTCTAGGAGCGCCCTCGTGTACGGATGCTTTGGATTTGCAAAGATCTCTTCCGTCGGGCCAGTCTCCACGATCCTGCCAAGGTACATCACAGCAATTCGGTCCGCCAGAAAACGAACCGTCATCAAATCGTGAGAAATATAAAGGAATGCGCAACCGAGTTCCGTACGGATATCTTTCAGCAGATTCAAGATCTGAGCGCGAATCGAGAGATCAAGAGCACTCGTTGGCTCATCGCAGATCACCAGCGGTGGGCGCAAGGCTAAAGCTCGTCCAATTGCAACTCGCTGTCGCTGTCCGCCCGAGAGCTGATGAGGATATCGATCAGTGAACCGATCATCAAGGCCTACCTGCTTCATTATCGCCGGAATATCCACCGGAACTTTCATCAAAGAACCCGGTTCGGCAATCGACCGCGAAATTGTCCAACGAGGATTCAAAGAGGCATATGGGTCTTGCCAGACCATTCCAACCCGCGATGCCATATCACTCGTCGTCTTGGTGACTTCGCTTCCACCAAGAAACATGTTGCCCCCCGATGTCGGTTGAAGTCCCAAAATAGCCTTCGCCAAAGTGGTCTTACCGCAACCGGACTCACCGACAACCGCAACAATCTCACCTTCGTTAACCTCAAGCGAAACACCGTCCAAAGCATGAACCAGACCACCATTAACCGGATAGGTGACCCGGAGGTCATTAACGCGAAGGACAGAGCTACTCATTTTCTCCCAAGATGCTTTGGCTCCAGAACAAGCGATTACGCAACTTGTAAAGGAAGTCTTCATTTTGGATGGTCACAAGGTTGGTTGTGCGCTCCGAGCGGCGAATTTCAACATAATCACCGGGAAGAAGGTGCAATCGCGTCTGCCCATCCCCACTCAAAACGGCATCCCCCCCGCTGTCGAGCCTTAGTTTGATTCTCGAGTCAGCCCCAAGCACCAACGGCCGGGCAGAGAGGGTGTGAGGAGCAAGAGCGGTAAGAATAAGTGCATCCACACTGGGATCAACAACCGGTCCACCAGCGGAAAGGTTGTAACCCGTCGAACCAGTCGGAGTTGAAACCATCACACCGTCCGCCGGATAACTGGTCAAAGCTTGACCATTCACCTGTACATCAAACGTCAGCATCCTATCCGTAACCGTTCTCTGCAGAACAGACTCGTTCAATGTATGGATCGTCGCCACCGACTTTTCTCCGCGGACAAGCGAGGTTTCGAGCATCATTCGTCTCTCTGTCTTGTGCTCACCATCTTGAAAGGCGCTCAGGACTGTGCCAATATCTTCTGGCAAGCACTGCGTCACAAAACCGAAACGACCAAAGTGCACTCCCAGAATCGGAGTTCCCTTTGCCGAACAGAGATGCGCGGCTCGAATAATCGTGCCATCCCCACCAAAAGCGATGACGAGATCGCAATCGGCAATTTCCACTGACCCAATTGAGGTCAGCCCGAGTCGTCCAGCCGCGCGATCCTCCGCAGCGACCTCACAACCCCGGTCTAAAAGCCAACGAGCCGCCCGTTGGGCGGCTTCGGCGGCATCCTCACGATGCAGATTAAGGACAATGGAGGCTCGCAATTAACCCGCTGCTTTCATTCTCTTGAGATTCTTCGCAACATCCGAGTTGTTCGGGTCAATCACGGCTGCCTTTTCAAGCAACACGATCGCCTGAGCTCGCTTGTTCATTTTCTCAAGAACGACTGCTAGGTTATTGTACGCCGGAACATACTTTGCGTCAGCAGAAATCGCACTTCGAAAAGCGGCTTCTGCGGCGGCGTAGTTTGCATCACGAAGGTGACATCGACCGACACCGTCTAAAGCCATAGCACTCGATGCCTTTGTAGCTAGGACTGCCTTGTATTGCGCCACCGCCTCTTTCGTGTTGCCAAGCTCGTACTGAGCATCGGCAATAAGCAAGCGTGTCTCGACATCGCCAGGAGCGAGGCGAATCATTTCCATCCAAATTGGCATAGCCGATTTCACGTCGCCTGACCGAGCCGCCGCAGCGGCAAAGTTCTTCTTGTTCTTTGCGGAGGGATCCAGACCAGCGAGCTTCTCGAATAGCTCGCGTGCTTCTGCGTACTCACCTTTGTTGAAAAGAATGACACCAAGATTTCCTAAGGCACCCTTATCAGAATCCTGCAGCGAGAGAGCCTGACGAAAGGCGACTTCAGCTCCTGCGTAATCCTTCTTGTTCTTCTTCATGACTCCCATGTTGAAATTGTAAGTGAAGTCATTTGCGAACATTGCCTCATAGTTGCCATACAGGGCTTCCATATCCCTAGTTCGGTTTCCTCGAGCATAACAGTCTCCAAGTGCAAGCACTACCTGCTTGTCCTGCGCTCCAGCTTTGAGCGCCCGCTCCAAGAAGGTGGCAGCACTAGAATGCTTTCCGAGTCGATACAAAAGCGCACCTGCGTTTCGGGCGTAGGTCTGATTCTTCGGATCCATATCCGACGCTCGACTGAATGTCGTTGCGGCAGCTTCAAACTTCTTTGCGCCTTCTTGTGCGACACCGAGATTGTTCACAACGAACGCCTTATCTTTGGCCTTATCCCCGGCCTTGGTGAACATCAGGATCGCCTTGTCCCAGTCTTTGTTCTGAATATGGATGTTGCCGAGGTTATAGTAGGGCTCGTAGGATGCTTGATCCACCACGATCAGTTCGTTGTATCGCAAAAGCGCTTTGTCCATCTGACCTGCCAAGAAGTATGCATTGCCAAGGTTATTTAGCACCTCGGTGTCCTTTCTGTTAGCAGCGTATGCAGTTTCGAGCGGAGCCAACGCCTTCTTTGGCTCTCCGTTTTTCAGATGCAGGAACCCGAGCCAGCCATTGGCTGAACCACTCATCGGAAACTCTTTGACAATGGCCTCGAATGCGGCAATCGAATCACCGAGGGCAAGCTTGCTCTTGTCACTCTTGTTGTACTGCTCAATCGCGGCAACCACTTTGATATTGGCGGCATTCTCCAAGTCCGTCGGTCCCTGAGCGAACGCACTGCCCAGAGTGAGGGCACATAGTGCCGTAACCAAAAATTGCATTGACTTCATCATAATTTTAGCCCAGCTCATATTCTATGCCAATTCATAGGCACCCATGATTCTAGGAATCGCATTCTCATAAGCGTCCTCAAGTTCAAGAAGCGTCCAATTGAGGTCACCGAAGCCGCCTGACAGGTTCAAATGCGGTTCACTGGTAACTTCACCAAGTTCAATTACCAGAAGATTCTGACTTTCAGCAATTTCCCTCACCTTTGCTAAGTTGTCGGTGGAAACTACGACATTGCCCTGGAACTCACCAAAGAGCTGCGACACTTCTAGACCAATCGTCGGTAGCGAGGCATTGATCCCCAATCCAGCGGCGATCGCCATTTCGGCAAGCGCTACCGCGATCCCACCATCGCTAACGTCGTGTGCGGAGGCAATCGCTTCCTGGCTCGCAAGCTTGGCAAGAACGGCACAAAGTCGCTTTTCGCCAACAAGATCAGGAGCCTCTGGGTAACCATCTTCTGTGCCGACTACATCCACCAAGAATGCACTCGCCCCCAGACCCTGGTGTGATGAAACTGTCTGGCCCGTGCTGATGAGCGCAAGCGTATCTCCGAGGCGGGGAACCAGTCCAAGCGACTTCGTCGGATCGTCAAGCACTCCGACCATGCCAATCATCGGAGTCGGAGGAATCTCACCCAGCTCACTCTCGTTGTAAAAACTGACGTTTCCGCTAATGACCGGAGTATCCAGAGCTTCACTGGCACTCGCAATCCCTTCGACGGCTTCCGCGAATTGCCAATAAACCTCCGGATAGGTCGGATTTCCAAAATTGAGACCGTCCGTCACGGCGACCGGACGCGCACCTGTACACGCGACATTTCTTGCCGATTCCACCACCGCAAGCTGCCCTCCTCGAAGAGGGTGTGCCTTGGTCCATCGAGCGTTGCCGTCGAGCTTAACCGCAAAGCCCTTTTTGGCTCCAGCCGGAGCAATCACCGCCGCATCAGCCGAGCCGCTGGAACGGACGGTTTGCGTCTGCACCTGCTGGTCGTACTGTTGGAAAACGAAACGCTTGCTCGTGATGTCTGGGCTGCTGAGGAGCTTGAGAAGCGCATCTGTTAGGTCTACCTTTGGTAGCTGAGTTGGATCAAATGACGCCGCTTTTCGGAACGACTCAGGCTCATTTTGCGCGCTATGATAGACCGGACAGTGATCGGTCAGAAGCTTCGGATCGAGTTCCGCAATCACTTCACCGTGGCGTGATACTCGCAAAATCTGGCCATCAGTCACATATCCAACTACGACTGCGTGAACTCCCCACTTGTGGAAGACGTCGATGACCTCTTGCTCACGGCCTTTTGTAGCGACCGCCATCATGCGCTCCTGACTTTCGCTCAGCATCAGCTCGTAGCCGCTCATGTCGTTCTCGCGCATCGGAACCAGATCAAGGTTGATCTCCATCCCGACTCCGCCCTTGCTCGCCATTTCGACAGTGGAACAGGTGAGCCCCGCCGCTCCCATATCCTGAATCGCGACGATTGCCCCAGTAGCGAGAGCCTCTAGAGTTGCCTCAATGACCTGCTTCTCCGCAAACGGGTCTCCGATCTGAACATTCGGTCGCTTTGCCTCACTATCCTCGCCGAAAGCCTCGGATGCGAATGTTGCACCGTGTATGCCATCACGCCCCGTGGATGAGCCGAGATAGATGACTGGATTCCCAACGCCACTTGCCGCTGCTGTCGTGACCTCATCAAGCCTGAGCACTCCGACGCACATCGCGTTCACCAAGGGATTTCCTGAGTAGTTCGGGTGGAAGTTGACTTCACCGCCAACGGTCGGTACTCCGACGCAATTTCCATAACCGGCGATTCCCTCAACAACGTGGTCGAACAAGTAGCGGTTCTTACGCACAATCGCCTCGGGAGCTTTTCCATCCTCAATTGGTCCAAATCGAAGAGAGTTCAGCATCGCGACAGGACGCGCGCCCATTGTAAGAATATCGCGGATGATTCCGCCAACTCCAGTAGCCGCCCCCTGATAGGGCTCTACGTAGGAGGGGTGGTTATGTGACTCCACCTTCATAGTGATCCCAAGTCCGTCACCCAGCGGAACGACCCCCGCGTTTTCGAGGCCCTCGCCCTCCATCGCTTCTTTGTACTTGCTAAAGCGGTTCAGGACAGGGCGGGAATACTTGTAACCGCAGTGCTCGCTCCACATCACTGCAAACATGCCGAGCTCGGTGTAGGAGGGATCACGCCCCAAAAGTTCGGTCAGCAGGGTGTACTCCGAATCGTTCAATCCCATCGACGAGTAGACTTCTGACGTGAAGGCGGCCATCCTCATCAGTATATCTTTCGCCCTCCTCGCGGGATGTGGTTCTGGCACCAAGGTCGCCGGGAAATGGGAAGGATCGCGAGATTGGAAGGCAATTAGCACCCAAAACGAAGAAGTCTCCCGCGCCCTTGCGGGAGTGATTCTGGAACTAAAAGCAGACAAGACATTCCTGCTCCAAGACGGAGGAATCCCTTTTGAAGGCACCTATGTTCTCTCGGGCTTAGATATCCAGTTCGACGTCCTAAGAATCATGAACCGCCCAGTTGGCATCCAACCGGAAAGCACCCAGAAAGCCGCGTCCTTCACAGCGTTGGTGAAGGATGGCAAAATTCTCTTTCGCGCCTCCGGCGAGAAAGCACCAGTTGTCCTTGAACCTAAGGCACAGGAACAAGCTCGACCGTAGCGGAGATGATCGTGTCGCCAACCGCTATGGCATCAACCGCGGATTGGCCCTGAATCACATCCCCAAAGACAATATAGTTGCCATCCAAAGAATTCAAAACATCGAGACAAACATATATCTGGCTACCAGCCGAATCCAAGCTCGACGATCTCGCCATACCGAGCGAATACTTGAGATGCTTGAGGTCGTTCGCCTCGAAATTGATGGTGTAGCCTGGTCCACCCGTCCCAATGTTTGGATCGGTCAGAGGTAGCGTTTTGGTGAGCGGACATCCCCACTGGACAACAAAATTCTCTTCTCGACGATGCAACTTGATTCCTTCATAGAATCTTTCGTTGACCAGCGAAACCAGGTTCGCACAATGCCGGGGAGCTTTATCCGGTCTGAGAGCAAAGACGATGTCTCCGGCTGTCGAAAATCTGAAGCGAACATTCAAATTCGCTTGAACATTAATCTGCGTTGAAGCTGACTTGGTCGAGTCACTTGCAAGAGTTCCAGTAATGTTTACAGTGCCAAGTGTTGATGCATCCCCTGTCCAAACTCCCGCGGCGCTAATTGTGCCCGATGAAGCCGTCCAATTGACTCCAGATGTCACAACAACCCCGGCGATCTTCGCCTGGAAGGTCTGCCTTGACTGCGGCAGAGCGTAACGAGCTGATGTCGAATCGACAATCTCAATCGGAGGGGCAACTGTGACGATGAACGTCTGTGTCTTGCTGGGGTCAGCAGTACTAGTTGCGGTGATTGTATCGGTAAACGTTGCAGTCCCCACCGCCCCACTTGGTGCCGTATACACACCAAGGGCAGTAATCGTTCCGAGGTTGGCCGACCACGTAACCTCGTTCGAACTCGATCCGGTGACCGTCGCGCTAAACGTCTTGGTTCCGCTGTAAGGGAGATTTGAGCTCCCCGATGAGGTGATATTCACAACGTATCCGGAATCTACTTGAGCCGTAGCCTGAGCAAATTTTGAGGGTTCGCCGGCTACCTCTGCACGAATCGTGTAGTTCCCCGAAGCTGCTGGAGCCTTGTACTTTCCAGGTTCTGTAAAGCTGCCTTGCGAGGTCGGTCCAACTCCTGGAAGACTCCAAACTACGGCTTGCTTACCGCCATCGACAATGGCTGTCAGCTGAATCGACTCATTTGGCTTGAGTTTTATCGGAGAAGGAGTGATCGAGATACCCCGATAGGGCGCCGGCGAACCTGATCCGCCACTTCCACCACACCCAAACAAGAGTCCTGCGACTAATCCAAACAACAAAACGCGAATGCGCATGGCTCCTATTGTATCCGCGAGATCCGGTTACAAAGGTCGAGTCTTGAGCTTTACTGGTCTGATTACCCGGGCAACTGGGTGCCACGTGTCTTCGATGAAGTCATCCTGAATCGCTCCCCAAGCGGTCGCCCCATCCGTTGCACTTGGCTCCAATAGCTCGAACGCCACCCGCCCGAGCGGTTGCTCGCATCGCACCAAGATCCCCTGAATCGAGCGGTTCCATGTTCGCCATTCGCCTTCCAAGGAAATCAGCTTATGGCCCTGAAACGCCGATCTCGCCTCCATCCGCTTTGTGATTCGAAAGGCTTCTAGCGGATTTGTCTTTGGTGGATCTTGGTCGAGTCCCTCAATCACTTCAAGCTTTAAACCGTGAAGCTTGAGCAGTTCGATAAGCTTAGTCTCTGAGTCTGGAATGACATACGCAAAGGGAACTTCGGCGAAACTAGTACCTACAAAGCGATCAAAGACCGGCATCATGACTTTCTCAATATCTCGAACCGGACCTTTGTTCTTGACGCCAGCACTCAGGCCCTTTTCAAGAAGAACTTCTTCCTCGCCACGTGATACCATCTGAAACTTGGTTGCAAGTTTCGCCCCAACAATGGACCTCTCCGACGCAGCGTGGATCGCCTTGATCTTAATGGCATCTTTCAAAATCTTAGCGAGACACAGCTTCACGAAGCGCTCCGTGTCCCGCACTCGAATATCAAACGGCTCATAAACCATCGCCTCACTCAGGATCGGCAACGCTCCGCGCAAGCCAGCATAATTCGTCACAAAACGAGCGTCTGCCGCAAACGTCTCGAATCGCCACTTGCCGTCTTGGAAGAAACCATTCCCGTAGTCAAGCATCTCCAACTTGAACTTCTTCCGCCCCTCTTGGCGAACCGATGGAAAGAAATCACGAAAGGCATAATCGAGCAGTTCTGGATGGGCGTTTGGATTTCCGGGCCCTCCGTAAGTCATCGGGTAGCCATGGCGAGTCCCATCGGTGGTGTGAAGGTCAAACACGACATCGGGATTCCAAGAGTAGATATTCCTAAGCGCTCCCTGCATCTCAGGCGATTCAGCCTTCGTGCAGTCCCTATTCAGATCAAGCCCTTGCCCATTGGGTCTTAGACCAACCATCTCCGGACCATTCTGCCCAGGTCGATTCTTCGCCTGTGGCGCAAACTCTTCGTTACCGTCACAGTTGTAGATCGGTTGAACCAAAAGAATTGCCTTCTTGAGAAGTCCCCGATCCTTCACCCATTCGCGCATCAGATGCATCGCGGCTTCCTTTCCTTCCACTTCTCCGGCATGAATGTTTGCCTGAACATAGATGATGAGCTTGCCGCTTTTTGCCGCTTCTTGGGCATCCTGCACCATCGGCTCGGCAATGGTGACAAGAGGAATGCGCCTACCTTTGGCAGAAGTCCCACTGAAACCGAGTTTCGATACCTTGGAGAACTTGGTTGTGATCGCTTGACAGAATCCGACAACATCCTCGTAAGTCGAAGTCTCGGCATACTTCGTTCGTTCTGGTCTGGTCTTGAGCGGATCATCGAACAAACCGGACATCAACAAGAGCGGAACCAAAGCCATTCCAACCTTTTACCCGCTAAACTACCTCCCATGTCCGCCGAATGGCCACCAGAACTCGACGCCCTGATCGCCGCACCCGATCATCACAAGCTTTTGATGGAGAACGAACATGTCCGCGTACTGGAAACTAAAATCAACCCCGGCGAAACCGTTCCAGTGCACACTCACCAAAACTCTTCCACGAACTACTTCTTTTCTTGGTCGGACTGTATTCGGCGAGACGAGAAGGGCGCAGTCCTTTTCGACTCCTGTGCCGCAGGGATCTCCCTTTCGGTGGGCGAGACAACCTGGCAGGGTCCTCTTCAGCCACACACACTAGAGAACGTCGGGAATCAGCCAATCCATCTGATCTCGATAGAAATCAAAAAATGCACAACTTAGACGATTCGTTTGGATATCGCCCGGTCTGTGCAATCGATGGCAATTTTTGTCGCCACCAAAGCATCATCAGGTGAGGCTAAGGAACCCACTTCTCCGCTCGCCATGTAACGACCAAACTGATGATACATTCCATCAAAGTTTTTCTCGCTGGCGCCTTCGGAGCGAAGCACCTGCTCTCCCGTTCGCGCCTCTAAGACGTAGCCGTTACGATCAAAACGGGCAACACCCCCGGTGCCAATCAATTCATAGGTGAAATATGACACGGGTTCTCGAACAGTGTGTCCATACGTAAACGAAACCTCAACCGAAGCCGTGATGCCCCCTTCCAGGGCCAAGTGACAGGTCACATGATCTGGCGAGTCGTACTTCGCCAACCAAGCTCCAAAACCGTCGCAGGAGACAACTTCCCTTCCGGTCATCCATCTGATCAGATCAATCTGATGCACTCCGCAGTCAATCAGAGGTCCACCTTCCAGCATCCTTCCCCGCCAAAGAGGGCTCTCCACCCAATTTCCCGCCGAATCTTGCACCCACTGGCCATGAAGATTCCAAAGATATTGCATGCGAATATGCCGAACATCCCCGATCGTGCCGTCCCGTAGCCACTTTTTGAGCTGAGCCGCAACGTGAGAAAACCGATAGACAAGTCCAACGAAGAAACCTTTGCCCGAATCCTCCATCACGGCAATCATGTCCGCGGCCTCTTCTTCATTAACCGCGATCGGCTTCTCGCACAAAACATGCACCCCGTGCTGAGAGGCCAGCATCACATTGTCGAAGTGCGCTGCTAGTGGCGAACAGATCGCAACTGCATCCATTGGTTGGCTAAAGAACTCTTCGTCGCTCTCAAACGCCTTCCCGCCGAACTTTGCGGAGTAAGAAGCCGCCCGACCACTAACCGGATCAAAGAGTCCGACAAGCTCAAACTCAGAGCACCTCCCGATCGCCGGGAGGTGCCCAAAATCAGCAACTGAGCCGCAGCCCATCAAGCCGATACGAAAAGCCATTTCAGTTCTTGTATCGACCTGAAATCGAGTTCGTTACTTTGTTTTGCATTGCAGGACCGTTCATCCCTCCTGCTCCCGGATTCTCACCCGGCTGGTTTCCAGTACCCTTCGCGGGATCATCGTATTCGGAAACCGTTCCCTTTGCCCGACCGCCGTTGTCTTTTCCGAGACGGGTACCGCTATTTGCACCACCCATGCCACCATTTGAGCCTCTGTCACCCATGTAACGAGGCTTCTCCACATGTGGGGTCGTCGCTGAGATAAAGCTCGCCACCGACTTCGGCTGGCAACCAGCGAGTAGCAAACCGACACCAAAGCTAAGAATCGCGATCCGTGCGTTCATATTCATAAGTTACCCCAGAGGCTCCGTCAGAACGAAACGTCTACCTTTTCTTCGTTTCCTGTCTCGCTGCTCTTGTAAAGGGCATCGAAAATGGCGTTTAGAATCAAACCGTTCAGCCCAGGAACTGGCGACTCCTTCCCGTTCTGGATGGCGTCGATGAACGCTACAACTTCGGCTGTGTGCGGAGATTCAACCTGCGGAACGTTCTTCGGCTTGAGGTCGAACAATTGCCTATTTGATTCGGTGTAAATCTCGATTGGGTCATCTCCCCAAATCTTGACGTTTGCACCTGCCTTGGTTCCGAAGAGCTGAGTTTTCATGCTCTCGCTCTCGCCTTGATTGGCCATAAATGAGCTTTCCAGCGAGACCACTGCGCCGTTGTCGAACTTGATCATTCCGACTGCGAAATCCTCGACGGTGAACTTGGAGCGATCATAATCGCCAAAATTGTTCGTCAGTTCAGGATTCTTGCCCAACATATCCCAGGTCTTTCCGCTGGCAGAGACCGGCTTGGGATAGCCCATCAGGAATAGCGTGAAGTCCAAAATGTGGACACCGATATCGATGAGTGGCCCACCCCCCTGCTTCTCTTTGTCGATAAAGACTCCCCAACCAGGGACACCACGACGACGAAGAGCTTGAGCCCGAGCGAAGTAGATCTCGCCCATATTTCCGGCGTCGATGTACTCCTTCATGAAGCGACCGGGACCGCTGAACCGGCTCTGTAGAGCAACTTGCAGAATCTTGCCGGACTCCCTCGCAGCTGCGCACATTTCCTTGGCCTCCGCCGCGTTCATCGCAAGCGGTTTTTCGCAAAGGACGTGGATTCCCGCTCTCAAAGCATCGATCGTCGGGTCCTTGTGGAACTTGTTAGGAGTGGTCACCGAAACCGCATCGATTTCGCCGTCAGCGAGCATTTCCCGGTAGTCGGAGTAGATTCGCTTGATCCCAAACTTCTCAGCGGCTTCGTTTGCCACTTTCTCATTGAGATCTGCGACTGCCACCATTTCACAGGTGTCCGGGATCGTCTCATATCCTTTCATGTGCGCGTTCTGAGCGATGCCGCCCGCTCCAATAATCCCCACTCGTACTTTGTCAGCCATGCAGGCTCAAGGTTACCCAGGCAAAGTGTTACAATTCCGCCATGCTAAGCAAGGCAACAACCGTCGATGAATACTTGACGGAAATCTCTGAGGAGCGGCGTCCAATCCTCAACCAAGTCAGGGCTGCGATAAGAATGCAAATCCCCGAATTGCAGGAGTCAATGGTTTACGGCATGGCCGCCTACACTCGTCCGGGTGAGACCGAACCAGAGGTCGCGTTTGCCAGCCAAGTCCAATACATTTCGATTTACTTCCCTGTTTCGGTGGTCGAATCTAAGAAGCACATTCTCGCTGGGTTGAACGTTGGGAAATGCTGCGTACGCTATCGATCGGTCGCCAAGGTTGATCTGGCGATTGTCCGAGAACTCCTTCTAGAAACCGCTAGACAGTATCGCGCGTAGGTTGATCGTCGTCGTACTCGAGGTCTTGTGCGTCCTCGACCAGATTGGCAGAATCTGATTCTTCCTTCGTCGGCTCCTCCGCATATTTACGTGCGAGCAAGGTGCCTCCGATCGCAATTGTGAGCAGCACGCCCCAAAAAACTGCCTGGTGCATGTGAGGAATCGAAGCCGAGTAGGAGTTTCCTGCCAAAAATGCGAGCTTGACCCCAACCCACGCCACCAAAGCATAGGCGACATGATCGAGAACTGGATACCGGTCTAAAATGCGAACAAATGCACCTGCGGCAAAGCGCAGTAGAACGATCCCGATTACCGCACCGAACAGGACCACCCAAATTTTCTTGGCGTCGTTATTGATAAACGTTATGCCCGCAAGGACTGAGTCCACCGCAAAGGCAATGTCGGTCAGTTCTACAGCCACGACCGTCGGCCAAAAGCCCTTTCCAACAGGTTTAACCTTTTTCTCCGAGGCCGCTCCCACAAAGTGCTTAATCGCAATGAAAACCAGATAGGCCGCGCCGATGGCCTGCAACCACCACTGTTTGAGGATGATCGTCGCGAAAAGAATCGCAACAAGACGGAAAAAGAAGGCCCCGCCAAGACCAAAAAGTAGTGCTTTCTTCTGCTGCTCACGTGGCAAATGGCGAACCATAATCGCCAGCACAAGGGCATTGTCCCCGGACAGCAACCCTTCCAATATCACGAGCGCAACAATACTCGCAAGATCTTTCGTTTCAACAATCTGGTGAAAAGGGAGTTCCATCGTTCAAAATCTAGTTGTATGCCTACCTACGTTTACGAGTGCTCTTCCTGCGACAAGACCTTTGAGCTCGAACAACGCATTACCGAAGACCCAATCAAGGATTGTAACTGCGGTTCCAATGGTACCGTGAAACGAATCATCCAGCCCGTGGGCATCGCCTTTAAGGGTTCGGGATTCTACGTGAACGACAGTTCCTCGGTTTCGTCCACAACTTCCTCGACAACCTCGTCCTCGTCAACCGAGAGCTGCACTGGTAACCCAAGCTCCTGCGCATGCTCAAGCGAGGGCTAAGACTTACCTGCCTCAGCTCCAAATTCCTCAAGGAAAGCTCTTAAAGCAATCTGAGCTGAGGCATCCTCAGAAGCAGCCAACTTCCCTCTGACCGCTTCCGGATCTTTAGAACCTGCTAACTTGATCGCCATTTCTGCTAGCGTCCAGTGCTCAATCTCGCGCAGCCCACGTTCGCGTTTTCCCATGGGGCTCGATTTCAACCACTCAACAACTCTGCCCGGGTCCACGGTCTTCTTTGCTTCTGCCTTAACCGTCTCGTACTGGTCGACTTCATCAAGCACCTGAGCGTAGGTTTCGTCAATGAAAGCCTCAATGTCAGGAGCATCGCTGTTCGCTCCATCGGTCTGCATCATCTTGGTCACCGATCGCCGGACCGCCTGTTCATCAGGAGCTGGCTCTGCTTTCGGTCGGTTAGCGATCCACGCTCCTCCAAAAACAAGGACTCCAACTACGAGCCCGAGCCGGCTCCAAGGCACGACCCTTCGCTTCGGAACTGCTTGACCCCATGAATAGACTTCGATCGGTTCAAGAATTCCCCTCACGATAACTCTGCCGACCTTTTTCGCGGGTGGCAGAGCCTGCGCTTTAACAAGGTCAAGAACCATCTTGGATGCCACAACCGATCCTGGCTTCGCCTCCCTTTCCAATCGAGCACAGATGTTGACGGCGTCGCCGAATACATCTCCCTCGGTAACCGTGACCTCTCCGGTATGAATGGCATATCGGTGTTGCAACTCAGTCATCTTCGGAATTGCCGCGAGACAAGCACGAACTGCTTGGGCCGGACTCTCAAAGAGGCACAGAAGTCCATCACCGGTTGACTTCACCACCACGCCCTCGTGCCCCTCAACCGCGGTGCGGAACGCTAGGTGATCACTCGAAAGCGCCGCGAGGGCAGACGGCTCATCGGCTTGCATCCGCGCAGTGAAACCCACTGAATCGGAAAGCACAACCGTTCTTAAAACCTTATCCCCCACCATATCTCGTCACCAATTCTGAACGAAAAATATCACTCAAAGTTCGTCTACGTCTTTCTTAATCACCCCGACGAATAACCTGTGGAAAACGATGCGCAAAAAAATTGAAAAATTACTGCTTGAAATCTATCCCTAGTGGTGGCATACTGTTCAAGCCACTATATCTAGTGGATATCACGGAAGATCGATGCATTGCCCCTCGTGCGGAAACGAAGACCTCAAGGTACTCGACTCGCGTCCCGGTTCGGACGGAGAGTCGATACGACGACGTCGCGAGTGTCCGTCCTGCAGCCGCAGGTTCACCACGATTGAGCGCATCGAAAAAGCAAGGCTGTTCGTTATCAAACGAGACACCAGCCGCGCCGACTTCAACCGTGAAAAAGTCTTCGAAAGCATGCGCCTAGCTTGTGGGAAGCGCCCAGTCTCCATCGAGACCCTGCAGGTCGCCGCGCAAAGAATCGAAGAGCAACTACAAAAGAAATTCGACAACGAAGTGCCCACCAAGGAGATCGGACGCGCCGTGATGCGCGAACTGTCCACCATCGACACCGTTGCCTATGTCCGTTTTGCGTCGGTCTACCAAGAGTTCGAGACCGTCGCCGATTTTGCCGAAATGGTTGAGACCGTGCAACGAGAAGAAGCCCTCAACCCTTTCCGGCATTTGCAGAAGGAACTCATCACCATCCCACCTCAGGAAGAGAAATCATGAAAATTCGACGATACTTTACGCAATCCGGTCAAAACCCCTACGCAGGCATCAATTTCGAGCCACGTAAGAGTGAGATCCGCAACCCCGATGGCTCCACCGTCTTCCTCATGGAAAACGTCATGGTTCCATCCGGTTGGAGCCAGGTAGCAACCGACATCCTCGCCCAGAAGTACTTCCGAAAAGCGGGCCTCACTCCGGGCAAAGTCGGCGGAGTCGAATACGCCGGCGAAAACGCCTCAGTAGTTACCCCGTCAGCCGAGTGCGAAACCGATTCCCGCCAAGTCTTCCACCGCCTCGCCGGATGCTGGCGACACTGGGGCGAGAAGTTCAACTACTTCAATTCCGCCGATGACGCGCAGACCTTTTACGACGAGATGGTCAACATGCTCGCCCGCCAAGTTGCCGCGCCAAACAGCCCGCAGTGGTTCAACACCGGCATGCACTTCGCCTACGGCATCACCGGCTCCGCCCAGGGCCACTACTACGTCGATCCCCGCAACGGAGAATTGAAGAAGTCCACCAACGCCTACGAGCGTCCTCAGCCCCACGCCTGCTTCATCCTCAGCGTCAAGGATGACCTCGTCAACGAGGGCGGCATCATGGACCTCTGGACCCGCGAAGCCCGAATCTTCAAGTACGGCTCAGGCGTCGGCACAAACTTTTCCAAGATCCGAGGCGAGAACGAGCGACTCAGCGGCGGCGGAAAATCTTCCGGCCTGATGAGCTTCCTCCGCGTCGGCGACCGATCAGCCGGAGCCATAAAGTCCGGTGGGACCACCCGCCGAGCCGCCAAGATGGTCTGCCTCGATATCAACCACCCCGACATCGAAGAGTTCGTCAACTGGAAGGTCAAGGAAGAGCAAAAGGTTGCCTCCCTCGTCACCGGATCCAAGCTCAATCAGCGCCACATCAACAACGTGATGAAGGCTGCCTACGTCGACGGAACCGTCAACGCCAATCCGCGCACCAACAAAGCCCTCTGGACCGCCATCGCCGAAGCGAAGCTCGACGAGATCCCGACCAACTACATCCAGCGCGCCATCCAGTTCGCCGAGCAAGGGTTCACCAGCATCGAGTTCCCAACCTTCGACACCGGCTACGAGTCCGAAGCCTACATCACCGTCTCCGGTCAGAACTCCAACAACTCGGTCCGAGTCTCCAACGACTTCTTCAAAGCCGTCGAAGCCGACGCCGACTGGAGCCTCACCGCTCGAACCAGCGGCAAAACCGTTAAGTCTGTCAAAGCCAAGGGCCTCTGGGACGACATCTGCCAAGCCGCCTGGAACTCCGCCGACCCCGGCCTCCAATACGACACCACCATCAACGAGTGGCACACCTGCCCCGCGCATGGCCGCATCAACGCGTCCAACCCCTGCTCGGAGTACATGTTCCTCGATGACACCGCCTGCAACCTGGCATCCATCAACCTCGCCACCCTCTACAACCGAGAAACCGGCAAGTTCGACGTCGAAGGCTACATTCACGCCATCCAACTCTGGACCGTAGTCCTCGAAATCAGCGTCCTCATGGCGCAGTTCCCATCCAAAGAAGTCGCCCAGCTCAGCTACGACTTCCGAACCCTCGGCCTCGGATACGCCAACCTCGGCGCCCTCCTGATGCAGATGGGAATCCCCTACGACAGCCCCGAAGGCTTCGCCATCGCCGGAGCCCTCACCGCCGTCCTCGGAGGCGAGAGCTACGCAACCAGCTCCGAAATGGCCAAGCAGCACGGCCCATTCCCCAGCTACCAGCCGAACCGCGAGAACATGCTCCGCGTCATTCGAAACCACCGACGCGCCGCCTACAACGCCGCCCGATCGGAGTACGAAGGCCTCAGCATCCTCCCCCTCGGCATCGACCAGCTTCTCTGCCCCGGAGACCTCCTTCACGCCGCCCACAAGTCGTGGGATCGAGCCCTCGAGCTCGGCGAGAAGTTCGGCTTCCGAAACGCCCAGGTGACGGTACTTGCGCCCACCGGCACCATCGGGCTCATCATGGACTGCGACACCACCGGTGTCGAGCCCGACTTCGCCCTCGTTAAGTTCAAGAAACTATCCGGCGGCGGATACTTCAAGATCATCAACCAGTCGATCCCGCCCGCCCTCACCAAGATGGGCTACGACGGAAAGCAAATCGACGACATCATCGGCTACACCGTTGGCTACAAAACCCTCAACGGTGCCCCGCACATCAACCACGAAACCCTCAAAGCCAAGGGCTTCACCGAAACCGAACTCCAAAAGCTCGAAGCCGGCCTCGAATCCGCCTTCGAACTCCAGTTCGTCTTCAACAAATACACCTTCGGCGACGAGTTCTGCACCAAGGTCCTCGGCTTCACCGAAGACCAAATCAACGACTGGTCATTCAACATGCTTGTCGAACTCGGCTTCACCAAAGCCCAGATCGAAGAGGCCAACGAGTTCGTCTGCGGCTCGATGACCGTCGAAGGCGCCCCTCACCTCAAAGCCGAGCACCTCGCCGTGTTCGACTGCGCCAACCGATGCGGAAAGAAGGGTCAGCGCTTCATCAGCGCCGAAGGTCACATCCGAATGATGGCCGCCGCCCAGCCGTTCCTCTCCGGAGCGATCAGCAAGACCATCAACCTCCCATCCGAGGCCAGCGTCAGCGACGTCCACAACGCCTACTGGCTCTCCTGGCAGCTCGGAATCAAGGCCAACGCCCTCTACCGAGACGGCAGCAAACTCAGCCAGCCCCTCAACAGCAGCAGCTCCGACTCTGCCGCCGCCATCCTTGAAGCAACCTTGGATCTGGACATGGGACTCGAAGAGCCACAAGACGACTCAAGACTCGAGACTCAAGACTCAAGACTTTCTGCGCATGCAGAGATCGAGCGCATCGCAACCAAACTCGTCTACCGCTACATCAGCAAGCGACGAGTCATGCCCGGTCGAAGAAGAGGCTACACCCAAAAGGCCCGCGTCGGCGGACACAAGGTCTACCTCCGAACCGGTGAATTCGAAGACGGAACCCTCGGCGAAATCTTCATCGATATGCACCGCGAAGGCGCCGCCTTCCGGTCGCTCATGAACTGCTTCGCCATCGCCGTCTCCCTCGGCCTCCAATACGGAGTCCCGCTCGAGGAGTTCACCGAGGCGTTCGTCTTCACCCGCTTCGAGCCAAACGGCTCCGTCCATGGCCACGACAACATCAAAATGTCCACGTCGGTCATCGACTACATCTTCCGCGAGCTCAGCATGTCCTACCTCGGACGAACCGACCTCGTGCAAGTCAAGCCCGAAGACCTCCGCTCCGACACCATGGGCACCCCTTCCCAAGTCGTGGATTACGATGAAGAAGAAGACCAAGGCGAACTGAGCGACTACGTCCCTGGCTCCGCAAGAAACGACCACAGCAGCGTTGGCTACAACGCCAACAGCACCGCCGACCAAGGACAAGACCCCCTCCCTTTTGAAGGCGGGCGAGCCCTCGGTTCGCCCACCGACGCCCTCATCCGCAACCAAGCCAACGACGTCCCCGTCTACGAAGAACGAGTCGTCAGCGGCAACGGCTCCAACGGCCTTGGCCTGTTCGAAATCAGCGAAGCTCCGGCACTCAAGACTCAAGACTCAAGACTCAAGACGACCGAAGCCGCGGTGGCATACTTGGCGCCCAGCGACATGGATGCAACGGCGGCGAAGGTCCGCGAAGCCCGCCTCAAAGGCTACGAAGGCGACCCATGTGGCAACTGCGGAGCGTTTACGCTAGTCAGGAACGGAGTCTGTCTCAAGTGCAACAGCTGCGGAGAGACGAGCGGCTGCTCATAGGACAACCGGAAGCCTCCTTTAACTCCTCCGGGTTGCACCTGGAGGAGTTTCCCCAATGGCGTCAGCAAACTTTGCTCCAGTTCAGATCTCCGCAGGAGACCACCACCCGACGCCGGTGATCCCTCGCTCAATTCTTTTTCGAACGGAGTTTGCTCAGTACACGGGTTCGAAGTTCTGCCCGGTCGGCGGCAGACAGCAACAAATATCGAGAAGCACTTTCCCCCTGTTCCACCGCCACCATGATAGAGTCTTGTCCCTTGACGTGCTTGAGCCCAAGAGCATGGCCGAGTTCATGCGCCAGAATAATCGCCAAGTGAGTACTGGTGTCAAACGAATAGATATCGATCTTGCTTACCTTGGACCCTCGTGTAGTGGTTTCGCCAATGCGCACCGCTACTGCCTTTCCATAAGTGCGATTAAAACTATTCACAGCTGAGTTGTAGCGGGAGAGCATCGAGTTGTATGCATCAACCCTATCATTCAGATCAGTTCGAATTGAGTCAAGCTCCTTTTCTTCCGTCCTTAAACGCTCCCTGTCCGCTTCTAGGTTTTTCCGCTCTGTGTTAAGTCTGCTGACGACATACGCTGGCGCACCACCTTTTCTGTTCCAGTACTCAACATCTTGGTTGTAGGCCTCTAACTTTCTTTCATATGCAGACTGCGTTATCTCAACCAGACTGAGATTTAGCTTGTAACTGTCGTTAGCAGATTGAACCGCATCTTTGGCCCTACTAATATCGGACTTCAACTCTTCAAGCCGCTCTTTTGCCTGCCGCGCTGCTAGCCTCCGCGCATGGCGGGAGTCGTAAACCATATTGACCGGGAACCCTGAGGAACTGTCATAAACAAACAACCTCTTCCCTGCCGCTGACTCCCAGAGTCGAATTGCCTGCTCCACGGCCTGCCTGACTTCTCCCACCTCAAGCCCAAACCTAGGATCAACAGCCCCCATGCGCCACTTTAACGGGAATTGCTTGTCCAAAGAAGGTGCCACTATAACAGACTTAGGTTCTAGTCCAGGAACTGGGATAGATGGCTGCAACCCTGCTGAAGCATGACCCATCGCGACAAAGCCAGCAAAGGCAGCTCCCAAAATGGAAGCCTTGCGCCGGCAATTCCCTAGCGGCTTGTTCAGCGGATTGTGTACTGAAGGCAAACTCCCCTTCTCTTCCATATCAGCCAGTTATACCCATGACTCGTAAATCTGGCTAACTACTAAGTACCCACGTTCATTAACTGCGAAGACCGGGTAAGGACCCTGTTAGCAAGGACAAGCGACCAACCACCCGGGCCACCCGCCATCCGCCCGCCCAGCTTGTCAGTGTTCCTCCGCGCCCTTCAATGCCACAGGTGGCAGTAAGCCGCAGCGCAAGCCGTTACCGCGTAACCCGCCCAGCCCCATGCTCGATGTACCGCTTTGGCCTCACCCGTTGGAGTGGCCGTCAATATCGCCTGCGCGACAATGTACACCCAGAAAAGACACCCGACCCCGAATCGAAACCAGTCGGTCTTATTGTAAGAGATCGACATCGATTGATACATCGCGTAAGTGAAAATCCAAGGAATCCCCGCCAAACACCCCGGCATCCGCCGCCGAATCTCCTCCTGTTGCTCTTCAGGCGACAGCGGTACTTTTGACATCCATAAACTTTACCAAACCGCACGACGGCTCAGACCGACCGCTCAGCCCAAAGTTCCGCGGCGTGATCCATCGCGTATTTCCACACTAACGGCCCCATGTCGTCTGTCGATTCAAAGTAGGTCTTCTCAATGTCCGCGAACATTTCGGTCTCAATCCCCATCGCCGCCAGTTCCTCGTCCATCGGGTTGAGATGGTCATCGGTCCGAACCGGATACTTCCCTTCTGGAAACTTGGCCCGCGCTTCCAAAGCATAGGCGAGCTCCTTATGCGCTCCCACCTTTCGACACCCTTCCAGATACACGTCCGGATTGATCACCTGATTCACGTAATGCTGGTGCCACCCCCCGTTAAAGATGTCGTTCTGAGCGTAAACCATCAAATTGATCCAGTGCTCCTCTGGCAGCCAAGTCTGCAACACCTCCTCCCAATCCTCCCCGCTCAACCCCTCAACAAACTCCTGAAACTCTGCGTCCATAGCTCCGGATTTTAGCAAATCCAGCCCCAACCAAACTGCAAGGCTCCACCCGCCTGGGGGCACGGGTCCCGAGGCAGCTTCGTTCCCAAAGCGCATGCGTCGGGAAAGGAGATGTCTTGGGTGGGGTGTGGCACTGGGCCGGCGGGTGGAACTTGGGAAATTCCCGACGCTTAGGTTGACAAACCGCCGATTTGATTGCCTATATGTAGATGATCAAATTTTGCAGACCGCGCGCGAAACATCCCAAGCAAGTCAACACATCTCGCCCGACCCCGGTTAAGTTTCAGCAAAGCCCAGTTCCAACCTCCACCCGCCTACCCAACCCTACCCAACATTCGTCCCAAGTATGAACTTCGTTGAACCTGACTACCCATCAAAATGCGTCGCAGTTCTCTCATCCACCAGGGCCAAAAGCCGCTGACCGAAAGGCAAATCCCTGTCCCCACTTGTCCCCACCATAATCGAAAACTTGAGCCCCGTTTGAACCCGACATCCCCACCAAGACGCGTCGCAGTTCTCTCCCCCCGTGGACCGAAAGCCAATGACCGAAAGCCACTACGTGGGATGGGTAATGAACCGTGTGGCACTGTTAAGCAACCAACCACCCAAGCCAATCGGCTTCCGTCCGCCCAGCTAGATTTTCAATCATGAAAAAGCCCCGGAGCTTCAAAACTCCGGGGCTCTTTTGTTCTACCTAATCAGGTCGTCAGGCCTTCTTCGCGCGGCGTCGAAGTAGTCCAGCAACGCCGAGTCCAAGAGCGGCCATCGAAGCCGGCTCTGGAACTGCTTGGGTAACCGTGAACCTCGTCTGGGTGTTTCCACCGTTGGCAGGTGCAGGGTTGAACACGACCGCATCAACGGTATCGCCAAAATTCAGAGTCTGCGAGAAGACCCACGCGTTGCTTTTCACCAGGGAGGTGTTGGTTACCGTCGTCACCGTCTGATTGGTACCGTTGACCTTGACAACGGTACTCAGTGCGAAGTTGTTTCCGTAGTTGTTGCCAGGAGCCTGAGCCAGCGAACCGCCAGCTTCAATCACGAAGTCATAGGTTCCAGCCGCCGGTGCAGTCCATCGAACCGCCGGGTTCTTCCAGTCAGCTTCGAGCGAAACTTCGCCGGTACCGATTCCGTAGGCGTACGCTCCATTGTTCTTGTAGATGAACGCATTCCCGATAGCAGCAACACCATAGCTGCTGGTTCCAGGGTTCCAAGCCGACGGGCTGAACGACCCGCTCACATACTCGCCATATCGCCAAGCTCCGTTAGGGTTGGCGTTTGTGGCGTAGTCGCCCGACAGACTCCAGGTCTGCGCCATCGCAGATGCCATTGTTAAAGACGCTCCTACCAGCGCAAGGGTTTTCAAGCCAAAATTCATATTCAAAACTCCAAACAAAGGCACCAAAGAGATACCTTACTAACCAGTCTATCACTGATATTTCGAAAAGCGGCTAAACATGGAGAGGTTTGTGAGATCTTTAACCTTTTCGTAAGGACCCAATCTCTTGACTTACGTGCCTGAGCATCTTCGGCTGTGGTCCTTGAGAAGATTTTTGGAGGCGGAGCTGATGAGTTGGCAGACTCACCGATTCGCAACATGAACTGCTTGCTAAAGTCCTAACGAATGGTTCAAGTTCGCACGAGACGAGATCTTCGCGCTCAAAAAATGGCTGCCGCTGTAGGACTCGAACCTACGACCCAGTGATTAACAGTCACTTGCTCTACCGACTGAGCTAAGCGGCAATTCGAGGAGTAACTTTACCCTTCTGGATTGATGTCGGTCAAGAGCATCGAGAAAATCAGAGGGGCTCGGATCGAAAACTCAGTTGGTATCTTGGTGCATGGAAACGCTACGTTCGAGTGAGTAGGATCTAGCGGAAGGGATTCAGGTAGCTACCGAGAATTTCGCCTTCGCATGAAGAGTAGCTTCCCAGGTCGAGCTGGAGTAAGGAGGGGATTCTGCCTCAGAAATGAGTGCCAGGTGCTAAGATCGTAGGGATTGCGCGGACAATGAGAGAGTCACCGAGAACTATGAATTCCGATGTTTCATTGTCGTCACGCGTTCGGTTCATGCGAAATCTTCGTAATCACCGATTCCCAACCGTCGCAGACTCTGAAGAGCTTATCGAAGTCATGAATGTGGTGACCACCGCGGCCAAAAAGGCAGATGCAGGACTCGCAACCAATCGATCTATCACGGCAAAGGAGCGAGAAAAACTCCTTGCCCAAAGAATTGTCTCTCCCAACTTTCAGTGGTCGCTGCCCGGAAGAGCCGTGATGTATAGCCCAGATCGGGTACTCAGTGTTCTCATCAACGAGGAAGATCACATTCGAGTGCAAGCTCTGCGAGACTCGGATGATATTCAAGGCGCTGAGCAAGTCGCTTCAGCATTTCTGCGCGAAATGGAACGTCACGCAAGCTTTGCGCAGTCGACTGAGCAGGGTTTCCTCGCGAGCTCGGTCTACAACTGCGGCGAAGGGCGGCGCTACTCAACGATGATGCACCTGGTTGGTCTTGGTCACGACGAATCCCGGGAAAAGGTTTTCGATGCACTGCTGGAAAAGAAGATCACCGTCAGAGGACTCTTTGGAGAGGGTTCGCGCCCGATCGGCGCCTTTGCACAGGTGTCGACCACTTTGGCTCCACTCGGTGAATTCATGGGAGCAGTTGACTTTTTAACAGACCTCGAAAGAGCGTCACGTAAGCGACTAGAAGGTTCAAAGTTGCAGAGGAAGGCCAAGGAAGCATTGGAATACGTGAAGGCTAGTCCCCGGATTTCTCTGCCAAATTCTTTTCGTGTTCTTGGTTGGCTGCGATGGGCCATCGCAAACGAGGTGGCGGGGTTCCCTACCGATCTGAAACGGATCGACCTTGCACTCAACAGTCTAGACTTGCTGATGCATGAAAACGTGGACTACGCCGACGGGAAGCGCGCAGATACTTTGCGCGAGCTACTTCAGCTTTGAGTCCGAATAGAATTGGCAAGCTTTCGCCTTTGCTAGCAGTGTCGCCTCACGGTCAATGCCGAGAAACTTCTGAGCTCTGGTCCGCGAGTCAAAGAACGAACTTTGTGTGTTGGAGGTCATTGTCTCGTCAACTCCGTATCGAATTGAGTACACCAAATTCAGCGTTGCCGATCGTCGTTCCATTTCCTCAAATCTAGCTTTAGAGGTCTGAGCGATGGCGAGCTGTCGAACGAGGTGAGGTTCCAGCTTCTTGACCTTGGAGATATTGTTCGACGAAATTTCGAGTGATTGACGAATAACAGGGGCGGACCTCATCATAGTCTCATCGGAAGTAAAGCGAATCGTCTCAACGAGGGCCGAAGCTCTGATGGCGTCTGAAACCGCATCATCAACACGACCAACGTTAAGTTCTGCACTTGCAACTTCCGTCAGCTGTTTAGCGAGACGGATCGTTGTGTTCACAAGACGACCTTTGGGAGATTCTTCCAGCTCTTCCCCGTGGAAACTGGCCACGATCGGCTGAAGTTGTCCGGATTGTGAGGCCAAAATCATGTCGTCCGCAAGATTTCGAAGATCGATTGCGCTAATCCCATTCTCAAGATTGGCCAACGGCAACATCCGCTTGTAGAACGGAACGTAAGCGTCAACTCTTCGGTCGGCACTCATGTCGATCGGGACGGGGACAAACGATTCATGGAAAAGCGTGCTATCAACCGCAGTTGCCGCCAGCACGCAAAGCCCAAACCCCGCAATAGTTCTTAAGAGAATCCCCCGAATTTCTCCCATGAAGAAATCATCGGTTGAACAGGGGATTGTTCCTCAGGTTAAGGAGCAATGAAGATTTAGACCTATAAAATATTCATTTTCTTTATCTCGTATTCAATTATTCTATAATATCTGTGTTGAGGCATTAAGAATCCTCAACACACATTGGAAGAACTAAAGATGAACAGCTACGCACAGTCTTGGGAATCGAATCTTGTACTGGAGATCCGCAATGGAAACGCGGACGCATTCCAATCGCTGATGGATACCTACCGACCGATGCTGATCGGGCTTGCCCTCCGCAAGTTGCATAACACCGACGACGCCGCAGACGTCGTTCAAGAGACTTTCGTTAAGGCTTACCGCAGCCTCAAGGATTTCGACGTGACCCGACCACTTCGACCTTGGCTAACCAGGATTTGCATGAACTGCATAGTGGATCTGGCTCGCCAACGCAAAAACTCGACGGAGTCCATCGAGAACCATGAATATTCGTTGAGCGACAATGGAGAGATGACAGAGCGAGCCGAAGGAGCCTTGCTACGAAGTCAAATCATGGAGGCAATCAAGCGGCTCCCGTGGCGATACCGCCAAATTATCATGATGCGCCACTTCGAGCATATGGATGTGAATGAGATTGCGATGCAACTCCACAAGCCGGAAGGAACCATCAAGAGCTGGCTATTCCGAGCCAGAGCTATGCTCCAAAAGGACCTGGAACCATCCTTCGCCTAAACAGGCTGGAGTCAACAGAAAACGGGATCGCAGCATGCGATCCCGTTTTCATTTCTCCTTCGATTTGGGACTAGAAGCGGTAGCCAACACCGAGGGTGAGGAAGTTTCCACTAACTCCGCCCTGCTGTTGCTGCCAGAATGTCGCATCAATACTGACCGCGTTCTGAAGCGGGTAAGCAGCCTTGAGACCGTACGTCAAATTGAACTTGTTATCAGCGCCGGAGCGATACAATCCCGCATAGGCAGACAGGCTAATCGCGTTCTCTCCGGAAGTAGGCAGATCCTTCCAGTATGTGAAGCTGAAATCGTTCTTGGCGATATCTCCACCGAGGATTCCGAGTTGCACACTCGTGTCTTCACCGATGTACATACGGTAGTTGATCTGCCAGAGCGTGAATCCGTCGACTCGTGCTTGTGAGAACCCAAGAATGGTCTCGGCCATTTCTTTGGTTCCAATCAGCTTTTCGACCGAGAAGCTATAGCCGCTCGCATCGTTGCCGCCGCCCGACAGTCGAGTAAACGGGTTGTAGGTGAAGTAGCCACCCGACTTACCATTTTCCATGGTGAAGTCCTTTTTCGATGCCGCACCAAACTGTGCGTTTGCGGATACGGCCATCATGGCTGTTCCGAGAATAATCACTTTATTAAGGTTTTTCATGGTCCCATCATCCAAAGGAGGCGGTCAAACCGCTCCGTCAGATGCCCGAATTGTACGCAATTTTGCCAGGACTGTGCAAGAGGTATTCTCACTTGTGTGAATGAGTCTGAGCGTACGTGTATTTACGATCCGCTTATCGAGCTCATGCAGAAGTTCGAAAACGTCAAAATTTCCGACTCTTCAGTTAACTCCTTCGACGGTCTCTCGATAGAAGAACAACTTCAGAAGCACATCGTTGACGGTGTCAAGAAAGGACTGGAAACACGCCTCGATGAGGCCAGAAAAACCTACTCTCCACTCCAGATTATCAACGATCTGCTGCTCGCAGGTATGAAGACGGTCGGTGAGCTATTTGGAGCGGGAAAGATGCAACTTCCCTTTGTACTCCAAAGTGCCGAAGTCATGAAGGCCTCTGTTCGGCACCTGGAGCAGTTTATGGAGAAGGAAGAGGGCTCTGAAAAGGGTTCGATTCTTCTTGCCACCGTCGCCGGAGATGTTCATGACATCGGAAAGAACCTCGTAGACATCATTCTCACTAACAACGGCTACCGAGTGGTAAACATCGGCATCAAACAACCGATCCAAGCGATCATTGAAGGCGCTCAGCAGCACAAGTGTCAGGCCATCGGGCTGAGTGGACTGCTTGTCAAAAGCACTGTGATCATGAAGGATAACCTGATTGAGCTCAACGATCGAGGACTCTCATCCTATCCTGTCATTCTTGGGGGAGCTGCACTCACTCGGTCGTACGTTGAGGAAGACCTTAGAGCGATCTACCATGGGCAGGTCTTCTATGCGCAAGATGCGTTCGAAGGCCTTCGATTGATGGAAGAACTGGGGGCAGCAACTCCCGAACCAGTTATCGAAGAGGACAACTTCCCAGAGCGTGTGCGGTCCCATCGTGTCGACGCGCTCGATCCCGTTCTCTATACATTTGACGGCGTTCGATCCGAAGTCGAGCCGCTGATAGAAAGTCCAGAGCTTCCCTTTTACGGAGCCAAAGCCGCCACGAAGTTCGACATCTTCGAACTCTACAAATACATCAACCCGATCGCTCTCTTCAGGGGCCAGTGGCAGTTCAAACGCCAGGAGGGAATGGGCAATATCGAGTTCAATGAATGGCTCGAAGCTAATGTCCGACCGACCTATGATCGACTTTGCCGCGAGCTTGGAAACGTGATACAACCAAAGGTCAAATGGGGCTACTTCCCTTGCCACAGCGATGGCAACGATCTCATCATTTATCAAGATGATGCTCGAACCGAGCACCTGAGGTTCACCTTCCCTCGCCAACGTGATGGTCGCCGTCTTTGCCTCTCAGACTTCTTCCGGCCAGTTGGAACCCGACCAGACACCGTCGGTTTCCAAATCGTGACCGCAGGCTCTGCCATCTCGGATCTGGAACGTGATTTGTTTGCTAAGGGCGACTATCAGGACTACCTCTTTACACACGGGATGGGCGTGGAGACCGCCGAGGCTCTCGCCGAGTACTGGCACCGCCAGGTCCGCATTGAAATGGGTATTGCAGACCAAGAACCAGATGAAATGCGGCTCCTCTTCAGCGCAAAATATCACGGTGCTCGGTACTCGTTCGGCTACCCTGCCTGCCCCAATCTGGAAGATCAAGCAAAGCTATTTGAGCTGTTGCAACCCGAAGACATTGGCATCGGTTTAACAGAGGAGTTCATGCTAACCCCCGAGCAATCGACCAGTGCCATCGTCGTCCACCACCCCGCGGCGAAGTATTTCAATATCCGTTGACGCTGTCTAAGGAAACTTGACAGCAAAGAATCTGACTTGATTGTCGAAGCTCGAACTGTCATTCTGGAGGTCATCAGAGAGCTTAGGCTCCGATGAAGGATTCAAATGGCGGACTCTCAAACTCTAACTGAAAAGTGCATCGAAGCTTGTGATAACTGCTCAATGCAGTGCAACGGAAGCGCATTCCAAGGAGAGATCATGGGCGGCATGGAGGTCGCCTCCCGGCTAGGTCGAATCTGCGCGGATGCTTGCGCGAGCCATGCGAGCTGCCTGAGACAAGGTGATGAATCGGAAGCTGATGCATGCTTAGCCGCTTGCATGAAGTTCATACCCGCAGCCGAAAATGCTTATCGACATCTCGCTTCGTTCCAAGAGAGTGCCATCGGCGCACAGAGTGTCATCGAATCCATCGGACTTGTGTCCGGTGAGAAGGCGGTAGCGAAATGATTTCAACACACTATCGTTGCGACTCCCGCCAGACTTATGACCGACTGATTGAAGACGTTCGGCGCGCGTGTCTTGAGACCGCAGTAGAGTGCAGGCATTGTGCTCAAGAGTGCCACCACTTCGGCGGTATGTCGCGAAGTGTTCGAATCCTCGAGACATGCGCAAAATCTTTCGAGCTTCATGCGCTGTTGCTGGCTGATGGCAACCATACCGCCACGAAAGAGGCTATCGCAATGGGCGAACTTTGCGCTTTGGAGGCGAGCCGAATCGTGCGATTGACAGAGACTTGGTATGGCATTACGACACTCTCAAAGCTCTGCCTTGATCTTTGCCGGCACTTAGAAACATGTCGACAACGTCCAGTACAACCTTGGAAAATCGAACCATGAACACACACAATCGTCGCATCTACGACACCGTATTCCAACGACCGCTGACCCATAACCTTGGTTGGCGGGATGTCAAATCCCTCACATCCTCAATTGGAACGGTGGAGGCAGAGCACAATGGAAACGCCAAGGTAACGGTTGAGGGGAAGGTCATGGTTTTTCACTCACCAACTGACTCGGACATCATGTCCGCAGAGCAAGTGATGCAACTACGTCAACTGCTGGAGGGCGTCGAGCAAGGACCACCAGAACCACAGGACTTTCATGCGCTTCTCGTGATGAACCACTCCGGAGCGCGGATCTATCGAACGGAGATTGTTGACTCGGTGCCGGAGAAAGTCGAGCCTTACGACCCCGAGGGCCAGAGGCATCATGTGCACACTAACCATGATTACTTCAAAAACTCAGAGCGGGCTAATCACGACGAGTTCTACCATTCAGTAGCTGAGAAACTCGGAGGCGCCGATAGGATCGTAATCTTTGGTTCTGGAGATGGTTCCAGTAATGCGATGTCTCGCTTTGTGAGCTGGCTCAAGCAACACAATGAGCTTCTTTTCTCTAGAGTTGTGAAGACGTTGAAGATCGACGAGAGTCACTCCACAGAGGGGCAACTTTTGGCGAAAGCTCGTGAAGTCTACGCTGAGCTTAGAGGGTAAATAACGGACTCAGTTCTTGAAGAATACTCCGGCAACCCAGCCGTCCTCTTCGACGTGCTCAAGGTACTCAAGACCCTGTTTATGGGCGGCGGTCTTTACGTCCGCCCAGTTTTGGGTGATGATTCCGCTAACAATCCACTTTCCGCCCGGGCGAAGAGCATAAGTCGCATCAGGCGCAAGATTGATCAGGGTGGCAGAGATGATGTTGGAGACAACGATGTCCCACTCCGCCTCGAACTGTAGAGAGAGGACGTCCCCCACTGCAGTCAGAACATCGACCTGGTTCCGTTCAAAGTTCTCTTTGGCTACTTCAATGGAGATCGGATCAATATCAATGGCGCAAACTTCTCCGGCTTGAAGCAGTTTTGCACCGACGGCAAGAATTCCAGATCCACAACCGAGATCGAGGACATCGAGTCCAGGCTGGACATATTTTTCGAGGAAGGCGAGGCAGTTTCGGGTGGTCGGATGGTCGCCGGTTCCGAAAGCTTGACCCGGGTCGAGAACGATAATCTTGTCCTCTGCCTGAGCGTCAAAAGTCTCCCAGGTCGGGCGGACGACGAAATGCTGACCAACTCGGCGCGGCTTAAAGAACTTCTTCCACTCGTTCTCCCAATCGACTTCGACGAGTGGCTCAGCCGTGACTTCAGCGACACCTAATTCGAGCAGAGCTACTTTGAGAGCAACAATTTGATCCTGAACACCATCGACTTCGACGTAGCAACCAACGATGGCTTCCCTTTCTTCAAGTGTGTTTTCAATTCCGAAGTCTCGGAATACTTCGATCACCGGCGACCAGTCGGCGGGGGCGGGCGACTGATGTGCTTTTATCAAAATCCAATTCATTTCTTCTTTCCAAAGAGCCCGCCAAAAAGGCTGCTTTTTCCGTCGGGCACCTTTTCGCCCCGGAGTTCGGCAAATTCTCGGATAAGCCTGGCCTCGGCTTCGCTCACCTTTTTGGGGATCGTTACATTGAGTTCGACGACTAGATCTCCCCGGCGACCGCCGTGGAGTGGAGGCAGCCCTTCACCCTTCAGTGTCACCTTCTGGCCTGGTTGAGCTCCACTTGGGATTTCGACGTTGAGCTCCTTATCAATTCCATCAATGACCATCTCATCACCGAGAATTGCTTGGCTCACTGTAATGTCAATTCCGGTGAGAACGTGCTGACCACGCCGCACGAACGGTCCGTCTTCCGAAACATGTAACACGACATAAAGATCTCCCGGACGTCCACCGCGGACACCGTCCGAACCGTGACCTGGCATGTGAATCGTCGATCCAGTTTCAACGCCTTGCGGAATATTGATGAGCACCTTATCGGTTGAAGGTCGGACACCTTGGCCGGAGCACTTGCGGCACGGATTGGTGATCGTGAATCCGTGACCGTTACACTTTGGACATGCAGTTTGAGTTCTCACTTGCCCTAAGAAAGTATTTCGGACGACGGAGACGACGCCAGACCCGTTACAACCACCGCACTGTGTGGGCTGACCACCGCCCTCGACCCCAGACCCATTGCAGTCACCGCACTCAGACGCCCGATTAACCTCAACTTCTTTTGAGAGTCCGTTGATAACATCAAGTAAGGAGATTTGAAGATCGAGCCGAAGATCATCTCCGTCTTGGGCTGGTGTGCGGCGGCGACCCTGCTGACCCCCGGACGCGCCAAAGAACATATCGAAAAGATCGCCAATGCCTCCCCCTCCTGCACCTCCAAAAAATGGATCCTGGGGCATACCTTCGGTCGTTCCGAACTGATCAAAACGCGCCCGCTTTTCGGAGTCAGAAAGAACTTCGTAAGCTCCGGAGACTTCTTTAAACTTCTCTTCTGAAGCTGGATCACCCTGATTGACGTCAGGGTGATACTTTCGGGCTAGCCGGCGATATGCCGACTTGATCTCATCTGCGCTGGCGGAACGCGATACCCCCAGCACCTCGTACGGGTCCCGTTGGGCCATAGGGTGTTATTCCGTTTCTGCGTCGTCTTCCAGCGACGCTTCCTCTTCGGCAATGTCGCTCAGTGACAGGGTGTCATCCTCAGCGGCCGGCGCAACATCTTCCTCTTCTCCCTCAACCGCAAGGTCAGCAAGGCTGATTTCCTCATCATCAGCAAGAGAAGCAGGATCCGCGTCTTCAAGTCCAATGGTTTCAATGAGAACTGCTTCGTTCTCATCCAAAGCAGGGAGTAGCATTCCAAACTCTCCGGCCACAAAATCTTCAGCAAGAACAATGCTTTCAACGTGCTCGCCAACTGGTTCAGCAACAGCTGTAAAGGCTCTCGGCTCAATCTTGCCTGCAGCAATCTCCGCTAACGCAATGGTTAGCGGGTGTCGCGATTCGATCTGAACGAGTGGCAATGCGCCCTCTCGGAGCTGTTTGGCTCGCTTTGCGGCCAGATTCGAGAGCACAAATTTGCCCAAGGGATATTCGTTAAGGATGTCTGGTGATGGCAGCATGGGACAAGGTACGCGAACTTCTAATATACCCGTTTATCCGTCGTTAAGACAACAATGCCAATGCCGAGAATTTTGGACGTCGAATTGCGTAGAATTGTCATAGAGCAATGAGTGCAACCGCAGTAGCATCGGCATCGAAGATAAGACTGAAAGTTCTCCGCCAGGAAGGTGCCGGGAAAGAGCAGCGCTGGGATACGTTTGAGGTTCCGTACGTCGATAAAATCAACGTGATCTCGGCCTTGATGCTCGTCCAACGCAAGCCAGTGACCGTTGAAGGCAAGAGTGTCTCTGCACCAACGTACGAAGCGGCCTGCCTTGAGGAAGTTTGTGGCAGCTGCACGATGAACATCAATGGCGGCATCCGGCAAGCATGCACTGCGCTCATCGAAGAAGTCGGGACATTAGTTGGAGATACCTACGAGGTAACCCTAGAGCCAATGAAGAAGTTCCCCTTGATCCGGGACCTCGTCGTGGATCGCTCTAAGATGTTCGAAAACCTCATGAAGGTCAAGGCATGGGTTCCAATCGACGGTTCTTTCGATCTCGGTATGGCTCAGCCCCAAGACGATCACGTTCGTCAACTGCGCTACGCGCTCTCTCGCTGCATGACCTGCGGATGTTGTATGGAGGCGTGCCCTCAGATCAATGAGAAGTCCGCTTTCGTTGGACCTGCGGCTCTTGGTCAAGCATTACTCTTCAACACCCACCCGGTCGGAAAGTCGCTCGAGAGCGAACGACATGAGTTCTTGACATCAGACGATGGATTGAGCGGATGCGGGAACGCGCAGAACTGCGTAAAAGTTTGTCCCAAGCAAGTTCCCCTCACAAGGGCAATTGCACAGCTAAATAGAGACACCACGATCTATAAAGTCAAGAAATGGCTTGGTATGTAGGGCTCTCGCCTCAAAACGAGGATCAGCCAGCTAGAGCAACGTCGAGTTCTTCGTCAGAAAGCGCTTCGATTCGTGAGTACTCAGCCGCTCGTTCGGCTGAGAGCTTCTTCCTTGTGTCCCTCCGAAGCTTTCCTTCTAAAAACAAGATCTTCTCCTCGCGGGTTTCACAGATGAGCCTGGGGACTTCTATCGGTTTGCCGTTTAGGAGAGCCACCATCGTCACGCGCGCGGTATTCGCGTGGCGTTTGACGCCGTGCTTCAGGTTTTCAGTCCAAACCTCTACCATGACCTCCATGGAAGTTTTGCCAACAAACGTCACCTGCCCCTGAAGGGTCACTAGTTCTCCAACTTCGATCGGCTCATGGAAGTCAACTTGGTCAAAGCTGGCCGTCACACAGGTTGTTCCAGAGTGCTTGGCAGACGCGGCATAAGCGCAAAGGTCGATCTTCGCAAGTAATTCTCCGCCAAAGAGCTTCCCGAGGAAGTTAGCTTCGTTGGGCCGAATTACCTCAGCAATCGTTACAACCGTGTCCGCGGCCCGCTTTTCATGCATCAAGCGCAAAGTTTACTCTGGCAGAATCTACAGTCTTTGTCAGATTTACTAATGTGGCATGCCGTCTGCAACAGAAACGAGCAAGAGGCACGAAAGCCTCCGAGGATGAACAAGATTTAAGGTCTCGCTTCAGACCCCAATAGCGGCTCCGGTTTCTGATCCCCGGGGTCGCTTTTCTTTGTCAGCTTGATGAGCCCAACGTTCACTGACAAACCAACGAGTAAAACTCCGACGCCAACTCCCTGAACCCATGCTAGGCGCTCGTGAAGGATCATCGCAGCAAACAAAGTTGTTAGGACGGGAACCAAAAACTGATGCAGCGAAGCCACGCTGGCCGGCAACTCCGCCACTCCTCGGTAGTAGAACACCATTGCAATCACCCCCGATCCCAGGGCTATTTGCGCCAGGTTAGCCCAGTGCCACGCATTGAACGCTCCCCAGTTAACTCGAAACGCCTCGGCGAAACCATAGATGGCGACCACCGGCAAACTGCCAAGCATCGACATTGTAAACAGTGGCAGTGGCTTTACGTGTGCAGAAACCGGCTTGGCCAAGATCACCGATGTGGCCCAGGCAATTGCGCTCAGAAACAGCAACACATCTCCGACAAACCTCTCGCTCGTTTCTTTCGAAACCACCAACGCGTCGGGGCGACCCAAAACAACCAGAGCTACCCCGACAAGGGCGACCAAAGAACCCAAAACCCGCGCCGTTGACTTCGGTTCTCGGCCCAGAATCATACTCATAACACCAACCATGATTGGGTTTGTGGCAAGAATAATTGCGGACTCCCCAGCCGGTGCCCGTTTGACACCTTCGAAAAAGAGAACCATATAGATCCCCATCGAAAAGAAACCCGTAAACAAGATTGCTGTCCGATGCTCAACCGGAATTCTTAAAGACTGCCGGGAAGCCAGGCAGATCAACACGAGCACCGCTCCCATGATGAAGTAGCGCCAGAAAACCACGGCCGATGGCGCCATAACCGGGAACAAGATTTTCATCGACACGAAGTTGAATCCCCAAAACAGCATCGTTATCAGCAAAAAGGGGTTGGGTCGAGGCATCCGTTCATAGTATGATGCTCCCTACACCAGCCATGAACGACTACGCACAAACAAACTTCGGCGCTGCCAAGAGATTTCGATTGATTGTTAGGGAAGGCGGGCAAGCGCGTGAAATGGGAGGAGACGATGTTTCCATTGCCGTCGGAATCGTGGATAACATTTTCATGAATGCGCTGGAAACGAACACCAGTGACATCCACCTCCAACCTGAGCGAGACCAACTGCGGATTCGATATCGTCAAGACGGAATCCTCCACTCGGCAGGAGAGCTTCCATTGGAGCAGGCTCAGAACGTTCTGGCCAGGCTCAAACTCGCAGCTGGGATGAGAATCGATGAGCAGCGAGAGCCTCAAGATGGGCGCATCGACATGGAGTACATGGGGCGCCGACTCTCTTGCCGCGCATCGTGCCTGCCTTCCATGAACGGAGAGAAGATGGTCATGCGTATTCTCGACCCTGCGGCAATGAAAGTTGACCTCGGTAAGCTCGGAATGCCTGAGGACATCTTGGGTCGCTGGGAGCGAGCAATTTCCGCGCCGTACGGGTTGATCCTCGTCACGGGCCCGACTGGCTCCGGAAAATCCTCAACCCTTTACGCTTCTCTCAACACCCTGGATGCTCGTGTGCGCAACATCGTCACCGTCGAAGACCCGATCGAATACGAGTATGAGAAGAACATCGCACAGGTTCAAGTTACCGAGCGAATGCCGTTTCCACGAGTCATGCGCTCATTCCTTCGGCAAGACCCTGACGTCATGCTTGTTGGTGAAATGCGCGATCCAGAGTCGCTGAAAATCGGCATTCAAGCTGGTTTAACTGGTCACTTGGTTATGTCTACTCTTCACACCAACAACGCGGTTGAGACGATTGGTCGTATGTTTGACATGGGTGCTGAGCCCTACCTTGTTGGCGGCGTTTTGCTAGGCTCTTTGGCACAACGACTCGTTCGCCTTAATTGCGGCAAGTGCCGGCAACCATATAAACCGACCGCTGAGGAAATTCTCCTGCTTAAGTTTTCGCCCGCAGAACTCGAAATCGGCAAGTTCATGAAGGGAGCCGGATGCGCTGAGTGCAAAAACACAGGCTACAAAGGCCGAATCGGAATCTTTGAGCTCATTTTGGGAACCCCAGAATTCCGCGCCGCCGTCGCTCGGAACGTAACGTTCGCCGAGCTGAACGAAGTAGCTAATCAGCAGGGTTACCGAACAATGCTGGAGGACGGAAAGGCCAAGGCAGCAGCAGGATGGACAACACCATCCGAAGTCATGCGGGCAGTTATGACGGCTGCAATGTAGGCTTGCTATTGCTAGCCCGCACAATCGTGTCGGATTCTCGAATGGAGGTTGACTTGAACATCTTCCATCCGTGGATCGTTTTGACCCAAACATCATCGCTGATCGAAACACCCAGATGCCGGTCCTTGCTGAAACCTACGCTACGAAACAGGAGTGAGGACTTGATTCGGCAGCGAAAATAGATTCCGTCCATCTTGTACGACAAGAGCTCATTTTTGGCCGAGAAGACTTTCGCTACGGAAGCAATCACTCGGGACTGTGAACCGATATAAGGATCTCGACTCAGCTCAGCTCCCATCGTATCGACCCAGCTAAAGTCGCTCGTCAGCAACTTCTCAATCCGCGGGATGGCTTGTGATATGTCGGTCGTACAAACTTTCGCGATCGAGTTGTACTTTGCTTGAATTTCCTTCACAACATTCTCTTTTGCGGACGAAAATGCAGCTAGAGCGAAGACCAAGATCGATAAACACAACTTATTCATATCAGCCTCAATTGCACGGATCGTGCCTATCGCGCCATGGCCAAAGAAATGTATCCTAGATGATTCGCATCAATGCGCCTTACTCGCGTTAAGCTATTTGGTTTTAAGACGTTCGCTGACCGCACCGAGTTCTCACTCGATGGCGGCATTGTGGCTGTTGTCGGACCAAACGGCTGCGGAAAATCGAATCTGGTTGATGCGATCCTCTGGGGACTTGGGGAAGGTTCGATCAAGCACCTTCGGGCTTCATCTTCACAGGATGTGATTTTCTCGGGAGCACAGGCGCGTAAGGCAGTCGGCTTTGCAGAAGTTTCGCTGTGTTTTGACAACGAGGATGGTTCACTTCCCATTGATGCGACAGAGGTCTGGGTAACCAGACGGCTAACTCGGGCTGGGGATACCGAATACTCAATCAATCGGCAGTCCTGCCGAATGCGCGACGTCGTTGAACTGATGGCGGATTCGGGCCTTGGTCGCGCAGGTTACGCAATCGTTGGCCAAAAAGAGATTGATCAGGCCCTTGCCGCCTCGGCTGAGGACCGACGTGCTTGGATCGATGAGGCAGCCGGAGTTCAACGATATCGAACCAGAAAGCATGAGTCACTTCGCCGCCTCAATTCTGCGCGCGACTCGCTGTCTCGGGTCGACGACATCCTTCGGGAACTCGAAGCCCAAAGGGAACCCCTTGAAGACGAGGCTGAGCAGGCAAAACGTTACAAGTCGCTGACAGCATCGTTGCAGGAGGTTGAAATCGGACTGTTGATTCGAGATCTCTGCACCTCGCTCTCGGAGCTCAAGACGCTCGAAGAGAAATTGCGAAGTTCCGGTGGAGTGGTTGATGAGGAGAACCGGCGGATTGAAGAGCTCGAGAAGCGTCACCGAGTACTTGGGATGCAGGTTCAAGAACTCGAGGCCTCAATGGAGCAGGCTAGATCCGCCCAACAGACAGCAGTTACCGGGCTGGAGCGCGCGCAGGCGAATGTGAAAGTATTAGAGGAGCGTCTCGCCTCACTGTCCAATCAAGAAAAATCACTCGAAGAAGATTCGGAGTCCATTGAACGGAGGGTGAAGGAAGCGGAAACCGACTTACAAGAGGCTAGATCCGAAGCCGAAGCAGCCAGAATCGCTCTCGAAACAATTCAATCAGACTCAGCTGGAGCAGGCGTTGAAGCTAAAGAACTCTCGATGCGCCTTTCTGCTCTTGAGAAACAGGTAAACGAGGCTCGGGAGCAGAAGGTTCGTCGACTGAAGTGGGAAGCCGAGCAGGAGGCAAGTGCCGAACGGGCAAAGCTTCTTCAACGAGAAATCTCGGGAATCGAAAAGTCTCTGCCTGATCTTCATGAAGGGATTGAAGGAGCTCAGAAGGAGTTTGTGGTCGTGGACGACTCGCTGAGCGCAATCAACAACGAAATTGCTGCACTACAGAATCGAATTGCAGAGGTTCGAAAAGCAGACGAAGACGAAGCAACGCGTTCGCGAGGGTCTCTCGCCGAGCAAGCGAGTCTTGAGGGTAGGAAGCGAGGCATTGAGGCGACATTGGACGCCCACGAAGGACTGTCTCAAGGTTCTCGGGCCGTTCTTGAGGCCGCAGAGCGGGGCTTGTTGCAGGGTCGGTATGAAAGCGTTGCCGATGCGATTGAGGCCGATCGTGAGTTCTCTCTTGCTATCGAAATCGCCCTCGGGGCCTCGGCGAATGATCTCATTGTTGACCACGACAGCGACGCGAAGCGTGCAGTCGGCTGGTTAAAGGAGAACAGGGCGGGACGATGTACCTTTCAACCAATTCCATTGATGCGACCTCAGGAACCTTCGAACGAGTTCCGCCGGGTGCTGAACGAAAAAGGTGTCATTGGCCGGGCGAGCCAACTGGTGGAATGCGAAAACCGAGTTCGGCCGGTTATCGATTCCCTTCTCGGTCGAGTGATTATTGTTGACACCCTAGATGATGCGCTTCGACTGGCTAAAACGACGGGTTGGAACCGGCTGGTGACGATTGACGGCGAGGTGGTTCACAACAGCGGTGCCGTCACCGGCGGACAGAATCAGCGGCAGGGTTACGGAATTGTTCAGCGGAAGTCTGATCTGGCGGAGATTGAGCGGGAACTTGAGGAGCTTCAGAAGCTCGTTGCGGGCGCGGATAAGCGAAAGGCGAAGCGGACACAGGAAGTTGAGGCGTTGCGAGTTCAGATTGGCGAGAAGGAACTGGCAAAGCGCGAGGCGGAGGAGCCAGTTAAGGAGGCTTTGCATTTCCTACGGGCGCTTCAAGATGAGCTGAAGGACGCTGAGCGTCAGCTTGGCAAGGCTCGGAGTGAGCTTGAACAGATTCAGAAGGCGGCGGGGACGAGTATCGAGGATGTTGATATTCCGGCACTTGAATCTGAGCGGGATGCGGTGATTCACCAGTTGGCATCGAAGTCGGCGGATGCGGAGCAGGCGGAGACTCGGTTGCGGGAGGCTCAGGAGCGGGCGCGGAGTGCCCAGACTCGGCAATATGCCGCTGAGAAGCGGTTGGAGTCGGCGAAAGATGCTGAGAAGCATCGGGGGCGACGGCTTGAGAATCTTGGGCCGGAGCGGGAGAAGACAGCGGCGCAGATTCAGGTGCATCGGCAGGAGTCCGAGAAGTTTGAGGCCGAAAAGGGTCATGCGATGGTTCGGTTGACTCACCTCAGCAAGGAGCGGCGCGAGAGACAGGAGGAGGCGCAGACGACGGCGGATCAGGCTCGGCAGGCGCGAGAGAACATTCTGGCGCTTGGTCAGGCGAACCATCAGGCGGAGCTGGCTCGGGCTCGGGCGGAGACTCGCAGAGCTACTACAGCGGAGCGGCTGATGGATGCTTATGGTCTCACTGAGGAGGATGCGGTGGCTCAGGAAGGAATCCATGAGATTCCGGATGATGCTCAGCAGTTGGCGGGGCGATTGCGGCGAGAGATTAAGGCGATGGGCGATGTCAACGTCGGGGCAATCGAGGCTTATGAGCGGCTGACGGAGCGGCTTGAATCTTTGGGCGCGCAACGCGAGGATACGATGAACGGCATTGTTCAGGTCGAGGCTTCGATCAAGGAGCTTGATAAACTGACTCGGGATAAGTTTGTGAACACGTTTAACGCGGTTCGAGATAACTTTGGCGAGATGTTTACGAAGCTGTTTGGTGGCGGTGCCGCGGAGCTTTCGCTGACCGAACCGGACAACGTCTTGGAGACGGGTGTTGACATCATCGTTCAGCTTCCGGGGAAGAAGCGGCAGCCGTTGCAGCTACTCAGCGGCGGCGAGAGGAGCCTTTGCGCCTCGGCCTTTTTGTTTGCTTTGCTGAAGCATAAGCCAGCACCGCTGGTTGTTTTGGACGAGGTCGATGCGCCGTTGGACGGGCGCAATGTTGAGCGGTTTGCGGAGACACTTTTGGAATTCAGCAAGGCGATCCAGTTCATTTGCATTACTCACAATCACACAACAATTACGGCGGCGCCTACCCTTCTCGGGGTGACAATGCAGGAGCCGGGGGTTTCGACTCTGGTTCCGATGCGGTTGCCGGGGTCGGTGGGGGCTTAGCCGAGAATCAAACCTGCGGCTTGTTATTGTCGTTGCCGAACTCAGTATCACCTCTGAGGCCGATCTAGCTGTCAAATCTCAGTCACCATGGCTTGTTAACGGACGACTGACATAGGGTTCGTCGTCGGCGGACCAGAAGCGCCAGGGGTGAAGGTCGCCTTTGCCGGGGGTGAGGCCGATTCTGGTGCCATTTTTGATTTCTTGGGGTGCATGGCCGGGTTCGAGCCAGAAAGTGCCGTTGGGGTGGGTTAGGTCGAGGGCGTAGTGGGATTGGTTGATTTGAAGAGCGGCGCAGAGCTTTCCGGGGCCGTTGAGGAGGTCTTGGTCCCTTTTGGCTTTGGGTCTTCTTTCTCGCATGGTCTCAATGCCTTCGAGCGGGACAGCGGCGCGGATGAGTATTGCTCCGGCGGTGCCGGTTTCGAGGCAAGTGACGCAGAACATCCAGTGGTTGCCGTAGGTGAAGTAGGTGTAGGCGAGGCCGGGTCGGTCGAACATCACTTTTGTTCTTGGGGTGATTCCTCGGTAGGCGTGGCAGCCGGGATCAGCGGGGCCGTAGGCTTCGGTTTCGACGATTCGGGCGCGGAGTCCGGGCATGACAATGTGTTGACCGAGGAGGTTTTGGGCGGCTTGGAGGAGTTCTGGGTCGGTGGGGTGGTAGGTCATTGGTTGGGTTAGCCAGAAGTTACCACAGCCCCACCGGTTCGCCGGAATTAGTTGGTACGTCTCTACCTCACCCCTAAATCCCCTCTCCATGGGAATGGAGAGGGGACTTTTCGGACTACTTGCCACCGGTAGTAGAGATGCCTTGGATGAAGGTTTTTTGGGCGAAGAAGAAGAGCAGGATGATGGGGAGGGTGAAGAGGGTGCTGGCGGCCATGAGCTGCATCCAGTTGACGTACGGGTTGTTGACGAACTGTTGGAGGCCGTAAGCGAGAGTGTATTTGCTGGAATCGCTGAGATAGAGGAGGGGTCCTAGGAAGTCGTTCCAGGTTCCGAGGAAAGCGAAGAGGGCGCAGGTGGCGAGGGCAGGTTTGCTGAGGGGGATGATGAGGCGGCAGAAGATGACCCACTCATTAGCACCGTCGACTTTTGCGGATTCGGCCATTTCGTCGGGAAGAGTTTTGAAGAATTGGCTGAGAAGGAAGACGTAGAACGGGGTTGCGCAGAAGGCGGGGATGATGAGGGGGAGATAGGTTCCGTACCAGCCGAGGGCGCGGAAGAGGGCGAAGTTGGGGATCATCGTCACCTGACCGGGGAGAGCCATGGTGGCGAGCATGACTCCGAACCACATTTTGGAGCCTTTGAAGTTGATTCGGGCGAAGCCGTAGGCGACGATTGCGCTGCTGATGACGCTGGCGATGACGATGCAGAGACACAGGAAAACCGTGTTTTTGAGATAGACCATGAAGGGGATGGTCTCGAGGGAGTCGGGGTAGTTGTTCCAGGCCACGGGGCTGGGGATGAGGCTGGCGAATGAGAAGCCCTTGGTCGCGGCGCCTTCGCCTTTCATGTAGATCTGCTCGTTGGTTTTGAGGGACGTGGAGATCATCCAGACGAGCGGGAGCATCGGCGGAATGCTTAGGCAGATGAGCGCGATGTAGGCGAGGATTTTGTTAAGGCGAGTCATCGAATCCCATCTCCTTGCGCTTGGCGAGCTCTTTCTGGACGTTTTTCTGGAGTTGGTCGAGAGCTTCTTTGGGGGTCTTTGAACCTCGCAGGGCGGCATCTTCGGCTCGCTGGAGCTCATCGATGAGGAAGCCGAGGTAAGCGACCGGCGGGTAGGCGTGGACGTTGGGGCCGTCGAGGATGTCGATGAAGGTTTGGAAACGGGGATTTTGTTTGACGTAGGCTTCGTAGGTTGGGGAGTGGGCGACGTCGGGGCTAAGGGGAATCCATCCCCCCCAGTTTTCGAACTTTGCGGCGCGGTTGGGATTGGTGAGTCCGCTCCAGAACTTGAGCCACTCGAACGCGCCCTTCTTGTTCTTGGCGGCAGCGGGGATGATCATGAAGTTTCCGCCGATGCTGCCGGGGAGGGGGTTGCCGCCAGCGGGCGGGGGGATGGGCCACACGCGGTAGTCCATGTCGGGTTTGTACTTGCGGATTTCTTCGACTCGCCATTGGCCGTCATAGGTGATGCTGACGGCGCCGTCGATAAAGGGCCACGCGCCGGTGCTGGAGCCGGTGTTTTGGCTTGCCCAGAAGCGCTGGGCATTTTGGAATCCGACGCCTTTGCGCTGCTCGGCCATAGCCGTTAGGGCGGCGATCATGTCGGGGGTGTTGAGACGAAGCTGTTTGGTTTTGTCGTCCCAGAATCCGGCTCCGAAAGCATAGCCGTGGGTTTGGAGGGAGGCGACGTTGAGGCCCATCCTTTGGAGGTTGCCGTTGGCGTCCTTCTTTTCGAGCTTTTTGCCCATCGCAACGAGGTCGGCGAAGGTTTTGGGTGGGTTGTCGGGGTCAAGGCCGGCTTCGCGGAGGTGGTCGGCGTTAACGTAGTAGCCGAAGAGGTCAGCGCCGATGGTGATGCCGTAGGTTTTGCCTCGGAATTGGCCGCTTTGGCGGACGGAGGGGTAGGTTTTCGTTTGGAAGTACTCGAGCTCCTCGGGGGTCATGAGGGTTTCAAGGGGGGTGAGGAGATCGGCGGCGGCGAGGGGAGCGAGACCGCCGTTCCAGATGGACATTACATCACATGGGTCGCCGCCGGTGGCGCTTAGGATGAACTTGGTTTCAGAACCGGATCCGGTGACGAACATCGGGACGACTTCGTACTGGGTCTGGGACTCATTAAACTCTTTGGCGATTTTGAAGACGACCTTTTCCCATTCGCCGCCCCAGCGATGCCAGAACTTGATCTTTTCACGGCCCTTGTAGTCTTCTGTGGAGGGCATCTTGGCGGTGCTGAGACCGTAACCGACGGCTAAGGCGAGGATTCCGAGGATGACTTGAGAGACTTTCATCAGCGACTCCTGAGGTTAACGCCCATAGTGCACCCACCTTTTCTGAGTTCGGAAGATGAGACCGGTGGACACCATAACAATGATGAAGAGGACCCACGCCATGGCGCTGCCGTAGCCCATGTCCATGTACTTCCAGCACCGTTTGAACATGTAGAGGGCATAGAAGAGGGTTGAGTCTTCGGGGCCGCCGGAGCCGTTGGAGATGACGAAGGCTTGGGTGAAGTATTGGAATGTTCCGATGACGCTCATCACCAGGTTGAAGAAGATGACTGGCGAGAGCATCGGAAGGGTGATCATTTGCATCTTGCGGAATGCTCCGGCTCCATCGAGGGTGGCGGCTTCGTAGAGGTACTGCGGGATGTCTTTGAGTCCGGCCAGGTAGATGACCATTGATCCTCCGGCGGCCCAAACGGCCATGAAGATGAGGGTCCAGGGGGTCCAGACGGGGTCGCTGAGCCAAGCGGGGCCGGTCACTCCCGCTAAAGCCAGCATACGATTGACCATCCCGACCTGGGGATTAAGGATCCACATGAAGATGGAGGTCATGGCTACCGTGGGAACGATTGAGGGGAGGTAGAAGATTGTTCGAAAGACGGCGATGCCTTTCACATTGAGATTGAGCAGGAGGGCAAGGGCAACTCCGACGAACAGAGTGAGAGGAACTGCAACGAGTGCATAGCGGAGGGTGACCCAAAGGGACTTGTAGAAGAGCTCATCGTTGAACAGCATCATCTGGTAGTTTGCGAGGCCAATGAACTTGGGCGGCTGGACGATATTGTAGTTGCAAAAGCTCAGATAGAACGAGCGCAGGAAGGGCCAAAGGGTGAAGACTAAGAATCCGATCAACCAGGGCGAGATGAACAAGTATCCCGTTAAGTTTTCTCGCGCCTTGGAACTCATGGGGGGTTAGCTTAACAGTTCGGGGGGGATCTCCGCAAGGGTGCGGGGTTTATTACTTGGTTTCAGGAATTTGGGTTCTGAAACCTCACACATTCCGTAAGATATGGTCATGCATTCTGCTGTTTTGAGTTCAAACGGGTTTCCACAGACTCAGGAATTGAGGCTTGTCTCGTTGTTAGAGAAAACCCCTAGGTTTTCGCCTTGGGGGGTTAAAGATTGGACAGCCCCAAGAGGGTTTAAATTTCAAACGATTGACCATGTTCCAGTGCCAGAATCGGTGCTGTCACGGAATAGCGATCATTCGGCGTTGGTCATTATTGAGCGGTACTCCAACATGGTTTACGTCGATGACTCTTACGTGGTGTTGAGCAACGTGAAGGATGTGGTTCCGACCTTGCGAGTAATCAGTCTGCGTGAGGTCGAAGGACTTTCCTCACCGATAGCTTGCAGGAATCTGGAGAACTCGACATTCTTTCCTTTCGTGCACCGATCCGAGCTGAGGGCGTTAGTTCCCGGATTACCGAGACACATCTGCGCACACTACATGGTTGGGGAGCGCTACCTCGTTTGGACTTGGGACAGCGTGAGCGGAATGCGCAGTCACCACGAACTCACCTGGTTCAATGGCACGAATCCGGACCTACTGACCGAGTCGATCACCAAGCTTGTTCGAGATCCGATTTCGGGGCTGTTAGTCGGCGAGGGAAACAATGTCCCGCCTTTCGTGCTGACAGCCGATGGTTCGAAACTCCTCGGGTTTATCCGCACTTATGAAGGCAACAGCGGCCGGATGATTAATGGCCTCTTGGTGGACAAGTGGCGCGAGCGGCTCGGAACCGATTCCGCTCGCGCGCTGCTTCTTTAACGGCGCCGTTTGGCTTCAAAAATCTTTCGGAGCTTCAGCTGACGCTCTGAAGGATTTTGAACCGATACGATTCGTTGGACTTTCCGGGTTGCTTCGCCAACTTTGATGTTGACTTCTTTGGTCTTGTCGCCATCTTTGAGTGTTACCTTTAGGATGTCGCCTGGCTTTGAACTGCGTTGCAGAGCCCGGTAGAGAGTAGTCTGGGAACGGACGTTGTCTCCAGTGACGTCTGTTCCGTTAATCTTAGTTACGATCGATCCTTGAGGAATTGCCGCGTCTTCCGAGAGGGATACCCTTGGGGCCTTATCGTCTAGGCTGACTCGAAGGGAGAACGGGATTGATCCGTACTTCTCGTCAACGGACAAGAGTTCCTTCCCAATCTTTGCGAGTTGCTTCTCAACGGGAAGATCGCCGGGTTTCATCACGACATCATCGTAGAAGGTGCCCATCTGGTACCCGCCAAAGCGGACGAGGTGCCGGCGGATGTCGTCTTCTTCGAATCCGGGCTTGTCGTCTTTGCACTGCTCCCAGAGGGCTAGTTCGACTTCATCAAGACTGTGCTTACCACTGGTCTGATCGAGCATTTCGATGTCGAGAACGAGGCCGACTAGCCAACCTGTATCGTAGTAGCTGACTTGGTAGCCTTGACTGTTCCCTCTTCCGTCTGCCGCGTCCCGAACTCGATAGCTCGCTTCATAGGGCGAGACGTCGAGACGAGCCGGCCTTGCGCGAACGGCGGTCAGGTTTTGGACTGCATCAGCATACAGTTTGGCGATTGCGTCGGGATGACGTTCATTCTTGCCATACCAACCGTAGCGTCCAAGGAGAGTGTGAGCGTAGTAATCGGTGACCCCTTCAAGCCACCAAAGCGCGCCGGTTTGGGGCTGAGTGGTGTAGTCGAAGGGACCCAAGGCTTTGGAGCGGATGCGCTTGACGTTCCAGAGGTGGAAAAATTCGTGGGACAGGACGGACACTGCACCCGGTCCAACACCGCTAGCAAGGCTAATTTGGGTACTCGAGAGGTGCTCGAGTCCCCCAGCACCATCTGGAGCATCGTTAACGTTGAAATGCCAGACGTAGCGGTCATAAGGAACGCTACCACCGAAGAAGTCTGCTTGCATGTCTGAAACAAACTTGCAGGCTTTAATGACATAGGCGCGGTCCACGTCCTTCTTCGGGATCCCCCGGTAGGCGATAAAGTGGGTTTTGCCGTACGACTTGTAAGTGTCGAGGGTGTAGTCGCCCCATGTGACGGGATTATCCGCAAGCACGTCGTACGTCGAAACTTTGTAAAGAGCCTGATTCCCTCGTACGGGGTTCATCCCGGTGATGATGGGGGTTCCGGGTGCGAACTTGAACTCTACTTGGCACGGTTCTTGGGTACGACCAACCGGGTACATATAGAACGATGGACCAGAGAAGTGACCGGTCTTATTGGCGTACTGAACGGGGATTTCGTAGCTGATCCAGGCCTTCTTCCCTTTCTGAGCGGCAATTGTCCAGGTGGTGATCAGTGGGTTCGTGCCTTCGGTCTTGACGCTCACTCCACCTTCTGCTTTCGCATCCGTGACTCGCTTCCAGACGTCGTCGTAACGATAGGAACCTGGCGCCCAGTTGGGGATTTGGAACTCAACTTTGTCGGCACTGGCAATTACCTCTAGCTCAACTCGCAGCTTGGTATCCGACGAGCCAGGAGAGACCGTGTATTTGAGGTCGGCTAGACTGGTTGCGGCGACGAGAGATAGTGCCGCGAAGGTGAATGCTCGCATGGAGCGAGTTTAACCCGAACAGTACCAGTAATTCTAGTTGTTAACTTTAAGCACCCGTTGCGGAGAACTCTTCGTGAACATCTTCGGTACGATCCGCGTGCGGAGTTAAAGTGTGATAAACGCCCTGAGTTTGACGGCGCTGTCGTCGGCGAACGAGAGCATCTCTAGCAATCGTGAGTGATTCGAGGGCTTGATCGTTCTCTTTACAGGCCAGCTCACCATTTTGGTAGAGATTCAGTTTTGCGATGAGGACGTCGATGACATCTTCGGCCCGGACTCCGTTGATTCCGACTTCAGGAGGGAGCCCGTTTTGGAATCGGATCGAGATGAACTCATTTTGGAACTCGTATGGATCGGTTAGCTTCACTCCCATAGACTCCATTGTGCTCCAGTATTGTTAACGAGCGAAGAAGTATTTATCCCCAATCAGTTTTCGGGGGTAACAAACACTGGTTTATAGCCTTCGAAACTACACCCGCTGGTGTTGGCTTCCGGGGCGTATTGTGAGTCGAAAGGACGTGGTTTCTCTTTGAGGAGTGTTGCCATCTCGACATTGATTTCCGCCAGATAGGAGCGGCTGTAGCCCGCCCATCGCTTGACGATGACTCCTCTCGTGTCAACAAGATGACAGTAGACCGAAGCTGGGAACTGGTACTCCTGCATCACTTCAACTTTGGGATTGCTGACGACTGCATAGGGAACACGCAGATCACTTTCCCATTTCAGGGCATCTTTTTGCTCGGCATCAGTAACGCCAACAAACTCGATTTTCCCCTGGAAGTGCTTGTAAAGTGCCTGCATCAGTGGCTCTGCGTCAAATGAGCAAGGGCAGCCTTTCTTGATAGCGTATATGAACTGTGGGCGGGGTCCGGAGCCTCCGATGGCTGTGAGTTTGCCCCTTGTGTTCGGGAGTTTGAAGAGTTTGGCCGTTTTGAGGTTGAGTTTCTTGACCTCCGCCGCCATTTCGGGAGTGACGGGGTGGCGAGGTTTGGAGAAATCCATTGTTGGATCGACTTTTCCTCGAGTGAGGGCGAGATGGATCACGTTGTATGTGAAGTAGCCAAAAACAAGCCCTATCCCGATTCCTATCCACCTGAGCGACTTCACTACTCTAGTTTATACGTTCGTGGGTGTCCCTCGCGTGCTCAATAGATTGTCCGGAATCTTCGAAATAACAGTCTTTGATGAGTGTTCAACAAACCATAATCAATCTTTGGAAGTGCACATCTCTTTCACCCTTTGAAACGTATATAGAAGGGCGACCGGAAGCACGGAGGATATTTGAGTTCAAACGTTCTCGTCATCGACGACGAATCTTGCATTTTAAAGATGATGGAGTTGGTACTTTCCAACTCTGGATACAACGTTACAACTGCTCACAGCGGTAGTGACGGACTCGCCGTTTATGGCAATGGCGCCAACTTCGATATCGTGGTTTCTGACTACAAAATGCCGGATATGACCGGGATTGAAGTCGAGCAGGAGATGATACGACGAGATCCTTCGGCGAAAGTGATCATCGTGTCGGGCTATGGAGGTTGCGAAACAGCCATAGAGGCGATGAACCGGGGAGCTACGGATTTTCTTCGCAAGCCTTTTGCACCGGAAGCTCTGCGGGACGCAGTTCGATCGGCACTCGAGAGAGACGGAAAGCACACTCCCATCGCGACGGTATCCCGCGAGTTTTCTCGTAGAAACGTCGGTGGATTTAACTTCGAGCTGAACGAAGAGGCGTTAGACGACATTTACGGTGATCTCACTTGCACCTTTGAAGTTATCAAAGAGAACGACTCTCCGAGATATGTGAAGGTGATTCTTCCCGCGGTGGTGCAGGAGCTCATCAAGGCTTACATCGACGCGGACGTGGTCCCGTGCGGAAAACGATTCTTCCAGGCGATGTGTGAATTCGAGCTTGAAACCCATCTGCGAACGGAAAAGTCGATTCCTCCTTCAGCAACGTTAATGATCGATCCCCTCCTGAAACGTCATACTGAATGGATTGACCGCATGATGACGGTCGCTCTTGCGGACTAACGTATGCCATCCAACACTCCGGGAAAACTAAAGATCTTTTTGGGCTATGCGCCTGGCGTCGGTAAGGCGAAAGTGATGATTGAAGAAGCTCGGCGGCGAGCTGCACGCGGGGAGGACTGTGTTATTGCAATCATCAATGAAGGAGATCGACTCTTGTCGGATGATTTCAGCGCGGGTTTGTCGACGATTCCCCCGCTCGTTTTTCAATACGGAGGGACTGAGGGTCGAGAGATCGATATCCCCTCGATTCTGAGGCTGGCTCCGCATACGGTTTTAGTCGACAACTTGGCCCATACCAACGTTCCTGGCTCTGGTCACGCGAAACGGTGGGAAGACGTTGAAGAGTTGTTGCAGAAGGGGATTCATGTTTTAGCAACGATGAATGTCGAGTCGCTTGAATCTTTAAACGACGATATTTTTGAGATCACTGGTCGACGCGTTGTTGAGACGGTCCCCGATCGGCTTTTTCATCATGCAGATGAGGTGGAGCTTGTTGACGTCACGCCTCAGGCGTTGAGAAACCGCGTCAAGCGCGGAGAAATCGTTCCGACTGAGTCTGTCGAAGCAGAACTTAAGGGAAGATACGATGAGGTGAAGTTAAACGCCTTGCGAGAGATGGCGATGCGTGAAATCGCTGGACGCGTTGATGAGGATCTCATCGCTTGGCGCAAGCGCGAGCGAATCGCTAGGCCGTGGCAAACAAGCGACCGTGTTCTGATCTGCATTACTCCGACCCGATCGTCCCTGAGGTTGATACGTCGAGGCTGGAGACTTGCCCAGAAAATGCAGGGCGAGGTGAAGGCAGTTTATGTTGAAGAACCAAAGTTGCCAGACACGGCTGCGAGAATTCTTCAGGATGACTTCATGCTTTGCGAGCGCCTGGGAATTCCAACCGTCACTTTGAAGGGTGAGGTTGGTTCCTCCATCATCAAATATGTTCAAGAGAACAATGTGACCCAAATCATTCTTGGTCACAGCGATCGGACAAAGCTACAAGACTTCCTGAAAGGGTCTCTTTTGCTTGAATTAGCGAAACAGCTCAAGACAGTCGATATCCTAGTGGTCGCTACCCAGCACGAGTCAGCCGAGTAAGTACACTCTGTTGCGATGCCAAAACTGATTCTGGTTCGACACGGACAGTCACTTTGGAACGTCGAGGACCGGTTCACCGGTTGGGTTGACGTTCCCCTTACTGCAAAAGGTGTAGACGAGGCACTGGCCGCCGGAGCGCGGTTAAAGGGGATCTCGATTGATGTTGCTTACACTAGCGGGCTTCAGCGCGCACAGCGCACACTTGACCTCATTCTTGAGGGAATGGGTGTTACAGTTCCGATCATTCGGGACGGAGCACTCAATGAGCGACATTACGGCGATCTGCAAGGACTCAACAAGAAGAAGACTGCGGAAAAGTTCGGTGACGAGCAGGTCAAGATCTGGCGACGGAGTTACGATATTCCACCTCCCAACGGTGAATCACTGAAGGACACTGCAGCCAGAACGCTTCCATTCTTTGAGAGGGCTGTCCTCGGAGATATTGCGCTTGGCAAGGATGTCCTCGTGGTTGCTCATGGCAACTCAAACCGGTCCATTGTGATGAAACTTGATGGGCTTTCGGAAGCTGAAGTTCTCGAGCTGAACCTGGGCACTGGAGTTCCTTTGGTTTATGATCTTTCGGTTGATGGCGACGTGCTTGGCAAGTCGATTTTGTGATTTCAGATTGACACAGAAAAGCCCCTCCAAGAATATTGGAGGGGCTTTTCTCTTTGTGATCCTTATCGAATCACAGTGAGTGTTGTACTGACCGACGGGTTACCAGACGAGCTGACAGTTGCCGTGACGGTTGAGCTGAGGTTTCGTGGAACTCGGCGAGTTCGCAGGATCACGGTTCCCCTGGTTTGACCAGCGTTGACTGTGAAGTTTACGCTTGTCACGCCGGTGGGCAGATTCAGCAGGCTCGCGTTCGAGAACGTGATCGTTCCCGTGGTGTTCACGGATGGTGCTCGGTTAAGAGTGACCTCAATCCTTACATCAGCGTTCTGTCTGACCCTATTCCCTGGGAGCAACCTAATTGAACTCACCTCAAGGGCACGAACCGTCAGAGTTGCAGTTGCCGCTGGAAGCGTTCCCGCCTGTGCTGAGATCGTGGCGACACGGGTCTCGGTAAGGGCAGGGGTTCCAATGCTGAACGTCGCCGTGGTTGCTCCATCGGCGAATACCACTGGGTTCGGGTTGAGAGTTACGCCTGCCAGGTCAACTGCCAGATTCATCTCAAAGCCAGGAAGGGCGGGAGCACCAATTGTGATCGTTCCGGTTGCATTGCCTCCGTCGTTCACCTCAGTTGGATTAATCGCGAGAGAGTAGGTTAGTGCCTGGACGGTAACGTCTTGGAACTGACCGAGGCTCATCGATGGACCTCTCCATGCTGTGATTCGGGCTACTTCGTCTCCATTGAGGGCGAAGAGGGCTCGGAGTGTTACCGTTGCCGTCGTTTGACCACTAGGTACCACCAGCTCGGAGATGATGTTTCCTGAGGTGTCAACTGGGTTGAGGAGGTCAGGTCGGCTGCTGTTCAGCTGAACTCTCGCACCGCCGGCTGGCGCTGCAGTGCTCAACGTGATTGTTCCGGTGGTCGTGCCGCCGCTGGCGACAGTCCTTGGATCAACAACTACGAAGCCAGTTACTAGCACAGCTCGGACATCCAACGTGGTGCTGACTGGTCCGTCAATGACAGTGCCGGCGCCGCTTCTTCGTTCTGCAAGAATGACTCGACTAACGTTCGCAGCCTCAAATGGAGTTGTGATCGTAAACGGACCTGATTGCGAGGCTCCCGCAGGAACGGTTACCTGAGTTGGAGAAACCACGTAGCCCGCTGGGTTACCCGAGATGTAAACATCAACGAGCATGTCCGCACCTGCTTCTCCGTCAAGCCGTACGAAACCACTTGTGGTTCCTCCGGCAGCAACGGCGGTTGGGTTAATGGTGATGCTACGCAATCTGGCTTGGGTAATACCCAAAGCTGCCGTTCGGGTCACTCCGAGAAGTGACGTATTGATAGAAGCAGTCTGATCCAAGGTGACACCATTGGTATCAATCACAAATGAGACTTGCGTTGCTCCGCCAGGAACTGTGACAGTTCCGCCACCTGGGAAGGTGACGAGATCGGGTCGATCTGTTCCGAGGGTAATGACCGCTCCAGCGGCTGGCGCTGGCGCGTTGAGAGATATAGTTCCAGAAGAGGTGTTGCCGCCGATGACACTGGTCGGTGTCAGGACGAGAGACCTCAGCCACGGGGTGATTTGAAGTGACGCGATTCGTACGTTTCCGCCGTAATCTGCCTTGACACTGACGGTTTGGTTACCGGTGACAACTCGACCAAAGACTTGGAAGTTTGCAGTAGTTGCGCCTTCGTTGACAGTGATTGTTGTCGTAGTCAGGCTGGATGCTGGTTGGAACGAGGCGAGGGCCGCGTTGTCCAGCGTCAGCGTGATCGTTGAACCGCCCGTTGGTGCAGGTGCGGACAGAGTGACCGTGCCTGTGGAAGCTGGGGGGCTTGCAAGTCCCGACGGATCTCCTCCAGCGATGCTCGCCGGATTCATGGTCAGGTTGCTGATGAGAGGAAGTGATTCACGGAAGCGAAGCAAGAAGCCATCGCGTCGATAAGAGATGTTTGTGCCAACTTCCGCCATCGTGGTGAGGAAGTAGCCATTGGTCTCGTTCTCGACACCGCCGCCGCCGTTAGGCTCCGCACCTTGCTTGAAAGCAAGATTTGTGATGAACCCGGTATCAAGCCCACCTGTTCTTCCATTGCTATCTGGTCGGTCGGTCGGTGTTCCAGTTGAACTGAATACACGGTAGCGTCGCCAAGTATCGACCCAACCATAAACCCAAACGTCACCCAGATTATCAACGTAGGGGGCAAACACGCCCTCATCGAGGATTCCACCAACGTAGGTGCCTCTCAAGAGTCCCGTCGCATCAGCGTTGAGGATCAAGAAGAAGCCGTCGTTGGTTCTGGTTTCTGGGGTAGCGGGCTGGGTGTACGCAGCCCTGATAGGGTCTTGGAGCGGAATTGATCCAACTCCGGTAACCGCGTTGGGTTCAACTGGATCCGGAGGGGTTCCGTTGATGAAATAGACCGCACTTGCGACACCAGTAATGTAGGCATTTCCACGAGGGTCAACCGCAATCCCGGATCCGCTAACGGTTCCGCCATTTCTCAGATGAGTGGAGTACAAAATCGCACTACCATCAGCACTGATCTTCGTCACCGTCATGAAATTGTTGCCTGAGATGAAGGATTCGCCAAAGACACCGCGTGTTCGAGGAAAATCAAACGACGGAGATCGACCCAAGATGTAGACGTTACCGGCAGGGTCGGTAGCACACGTAGTTCCACCAACCTCTGTACCGTTCGCGTTGTGCGTCTTGAAGAAACCTTCGGTGACGTCGTCATCAGCTCCACCTAGAAGCGACGACCAGATCATACCGGCGCTTGGAGAGTGCTTTTGAATCCAGATGTCGCGGCCTCTTTGCAGCCTGCTATTTGTATAGCCCCCTGGAGTGGTTGTAAAGACCGGGTTTGCACCAGCGGTATCTGAGTTCCCGGTCGCGTTCAGCGTTCCGTTGAGGAAGAAGTTCCCTGACCTGTCATATGAACCGCCGGTAATCGTCGGCGTAGCTGTTCCACCCGTTTGGATATAACCAGACGCCGCTCTGAATGGAGTGAAAAGGTTCGTCGCCTCATCGAAGTCAATCGACAGGTAGAAAGCACCCTTGTTTCCAGTGGCGGCACCGAGCTCGGATACCCCGGCTGGAGTACAGGAACCGGTCAGAAGTAAACGAATCGTTGCTCCTGAAACAGCCGTGGCGTCGGGGCGGATACTGAATGATCGGATTGCGGAGATTCGAGGCGTTACCGTCGAATCCCCAATGCGAAACAGTGACCAAGATCCATTGTTCACCGGAGTCAAGACAGTGGTCGGCGACTTGGTCAAGCGCAAAATCCAAATGTTTCCAACGGCAGTTGATGGAGCAGATTGAAACGGCGGGAAGTTTGGCGAGTTCGTCGATCCTACTACCCAGACATTTCCTAGCGGGTCGAGCTGGATAAAATTGCCCTGTTCGTTGCCCGATCCTGAAATCAGCATTGAATAGTCATGGTTGTAGGCATCGCCTTGCAACCTAGACACAAAAGCGTCCCTTCCAACGGCGGTACCGAAACCGAATGGACCAAAAAGAATCGGATAGATTGCCGAGCGAGTGTATCCAGTGAGATAGACCGAACCGAGCGTGTCAGCGGCGACTCCGCGCACTTCGTCATAACCTTGATCGCCGCCGTAGTAAGTTCCGTAGACGAGTGGGTCAATAACGAGCGACTTGGAATGATCGTAGGCACCGACTTCGAACCCGATGTGGGTAGCGTCGATCTTCTTAAACTTGACGGGAACAGAAACTTGCTTCCCACCGATCATTTGGTATGCGAAGAGTCCCTGTTGGTACTTTGCACCAAGCACGGTTCCGACTTCGAGTCGGTGAGGATCGACAACCTTTAGTGAGGATGCTCCCTTAAAGTTCAGGTTGATTGAGTTAACGTCAGCACCTGGCTTGACAATGAAGTCGTAACGAGGAGTCTTATTTTCGAAGTAGGCAATTGCGTCGACGCCTTTATAGATTCCGTTCAAACGAACTTTTTCGTAGTTATTCGTTGTAACGGTACCGGACTTTCCGGCCGACACAAACTGTCGGACTCCAGTCGACTTCACACCTACGGCTGAGAACTTCTCCGCACCCTCGAACAACATTCCAACGGTATGCCCGCCGTATTGGCTGGCCTTATCGTTCTTTGTTCGGTTGTACTGGAAGACTAAACCTTTCTTCGAAATCCAAAGATCCATTCCATTGGCTGAGCCAGAGAAGAGAGCTTCAGAATTCCATTGACCCTTATTTTGGGTGAATGCGGTTCGATTGAGTCGACTTTTGAAGTCAGTGGCGGTGGAGCTTGACGCCACCTGTGCACCGACGACCGAAGCCAATCCAAGCAACAACGCACCACTCAGTGCTGAATTACGGATGGTATTCATTGAAGACACTAACAAGACACCTCTATTGCATCCTTACGTCTATTCAAAGGAGCCCGACAATATCGGGCGCACTTCGCCTAGCTCTGCCATTATATTGCACAATCTCGTCCCGCGCTAGTGTCCGACGCAAATCCCACATCATTCTCAAACATTTTTGTTGCTCCCTCGCAAATCTCACAGGGACTTTGAACCTAGAATCCGGAAGTAGCTACACAGCTATGTTGTGGAAGAAGAAAGGAGCGTTTGATGAAGTTGCACCGAGCAGCCCGAGTGCAGTGAAGCTCGGAGTTTGCGCGACATCGAGATATAAGGAGCTCGTTATCTTGCCAAACGATCCAATTTCGCAAGATTTCTGCACTAAGATTGACTCGCTTTGTAAAGACGCAACTGCTTGTGAAGCGACTGACCAAACTTTTGAGCAGGTTGCGGATGTGCTGGGTCAAGTCGTTGAACACTTCGCCCGGTCGCAACGGAAAGCGATCGAGAAGTCAATAGAAGCAACTCACAACAGCCTTCGAGAACTTCTTCACTCTCTCGATGGAGCGGTCAAATCGGGGGACTCGCTTGAAGAGGTGACCGAACAGTCTTCCATGAGAATGACGAAGTTGACAGAAGCCCAGAGCTTCGAAGAAGTCGTGAAGGGTCTCAAGCATGAAGTGAATGTCCTTTCGGCCGCGATCCAAGAACACAAGGAGTCCTCGAAGGTCATCCGAAAGGTGTGCACTTCGCAAATTGACGATTTAAGATCCAAGCTTCGCGTCGCGGAACGCAGTGTCAGGATAGATCACCTGACCAAACTAAGCAACCGATCAGCGTTTGACTTTATGCTTGCGACGGCGATCTCAAAGACTGCGGTTGGTGACGAGTACTTCTTAGCAGTGCTTGACCTCAACGACTTTAAGTCGATCAATGACACTCATGGTCATCTGGCAGGAGACGCGGCGTTGGTGCTCTTTGCTCAGCGTCTGAGTGAAACATTTGGCGTTCTGGGTGGAAATGGGACCCAAGTCGCGCGCATCGGCGGAGATGAGTTTGCGGTTATCTTTAAAGGAACCAAAGTTCAAGCAGAAGCAAAACTTGAGCGAGTCAACAACGTCTTGGAAAAGAAGCCTTTGCAGTTCAAGACGGAGACGATCGCCATCAGTGCGAGCTATGGAATTGTGCAACTTCGTTCAACCATTACGGCTGGAGCGGCGTTTCATGAGGCTGACGTTCGGATGTACCAACACAAGCAAGCTCAGAAAGCCGCCTAGAGCGTTGCCTCTTCAATTGCGTTGAGGGCGGCGATCTGTTGATTCGCTTTTCGAAGGCGGTCGCACAAAATTTGGCTTAGGTTCATCAGAGCTCGAACGGCCATCTCTGGCTCGCTTCGCAGCAGGTCTCGAAGCGGTTGCTCGGGAATCTGCACTACTGTGCAATCCTGAACCGCAAAGACTGAACCAGATCGACGCTTTCCGTCGAGAAACGCAACTTCACCGAAAGGCATCGGGGATTTGAGAAAACCAATCACATCCTCAGCCTGGGTCCTAACTTCTGCCTTCCCATCGGCGAGGATCATGAGGTCCCGAGAATCGTCGTCGTCGCGCATCATGTACTCGCCACTTTTAAAGTGCTTCAGCGTAGAAATCGCCGCGAGCTTGACGGTGAACTCGTCGGTAAACCCTGCTGCTAAGTAACTCTCTGCGATGATACGGCGAACGTCCATGAACGTTTCATTATAGGTTGCAGCGATTCCCATGAATAGATAGACTTGAGCAATGGCGGAAAAGATCATCTTCCAGGGCAAAGGTCACGTCGAACTCATCGATTTTGAACCTGCGTCGGTTGGAGAAGGGCAAGTTCGGATTCGTACGACTTGTTCTCTGATTTCCACTGGGACAGAAGGAATCTGTTTCATGCGCCTGTTTGAGCCAGGAACCCATTGGGATAACTGGGTGAAGTATCCATTCTCGACAGGCTATTGCACGGTTGGGGTAGTCACGGAGTTGGATGCATCGGTTTCGTCAATTTCTTTGGGAGATCGAGTCTTTGTTCGATGCTCGCACGCTTCGGAACACGTTGTGGCTGCCTCACGTGTTTCCGTGATTCCGGATTCTGTCTCGGATCAGCAGGCGATGTGGGCCGCCTTGGCGATGATCGGTTCGATGATACTGCCGACCGGTGACATCCGGTTGGAAGACGACATTGCGATCATTGGTGCCGGGCCTATTGGACAGATGGCTCTTCGCTGGTGCGTTGCCGCCGGCTGCAACACGATGATCTGTGATCCAGTTGCAATGCGGCTCAAATTGGCATCGATCGGAGGTGCTACGGCGGTGTTTGCGGGCACAGTCGATGAATTCGGCATGGCCATTGAGGAACATTTTGGCTCGTTACCGCGAATCGTCATCGATACCACTGGTGCAGCCGCGGTTTTTGCTAAGGCTCTGCCTCTAGTCCGAGATTTTGGAACCCTTGTTCTGCTAGGGGACACAGGGACTCCGTCGGAGCAGCGTCTTACCCCAGATGTGATTCGACGAGGAGTTCGGATCCATGCGGGGCATGTGATGCATGAGACGAAAGATTGGTTCGAAGATCGAATTTACAGAACATTCTTCCGGCTACTCGCTTCGGGCAGATTCTCTTTAGAGGGCTTAAACACACACAATTTACTTCCGAAAGAGTGCGCGAAGGCTTATGCACTCACAACCGAGAAACGGGCGGAAACAATGGGTGTCTGGTTCAACTGGCAGTCTTAGGCATTCGGTAGCAAGTAAACTTTCATTCACTGATGTCGCTACTGCACGCAACGATTGGAGAGAATGCTCCCGAGAGCTTTAATGTGGTCATCGAGATTCCTCGCGGGAGTACGAACAAGTACGAGGTGGATGCCAAGACTGGACTGATTAAGCTGGACCGGGTACTGTATTCCCCGCTGTTCTATCCGTTCGATTACGGCTACATTCCTCAGACCCACTACATCGATGGCGACCCGATTGATGTGCTCGTCCTCGTTTCGCACCCCACGTTTCCCGGCTGTATTGTCGAAGCGACTCCGATCGGCGTTTTGGAGATGACCGATGACAAGGGGCCGGATGAGAAGATTCTGTGCGTCGCGAACAAAGATCCTCGCTACGGCTACCGACGGTCAATCACAGAGCTGAACGACCATACATTGAAGGAAATTAGCCACTTCTTCCGGGTTTACAAGGATCTTGAAGATAAGTATGTGGAGGTCCGCAACTGGCACGACCGGGATGTAGCGATCGACATTATCAAGAAGTATCGACTGGTGTAACAGATGAGCTTTGAGTACGAACCCACTTTTCAGTTAGGCGACGATACGACTGAGTATCGGAAACTTTCAACAACCGGCGTCTCTACTGTTTCGGTCGAAGGGCGAGACTACTTGCGGGTTTCCCGATCGGCGATTGTTGAATTGGCAAAAGAAGCGTTTTCGGAGATCAACTTCTATTTTCGGCGGGAGCATCTTGCGCAGCTCCGGGCCGAACTCGACGATCCGGAGGCCAGCGATAACGACAGATTCGTGATCTATACCCACTTGCAGAATGCGGTGGTTTCGGCAGCTGGACTCTTGCCTTCTTGCCAGGATACGGGAACGGCGATTGCGTTTGGTAAAAAGGGACAGTTTGTTCTGACGGATTTTGATGAGGATGAAGCCGTCTCAGAAGGCATTTTTGTGACTTACGCGGAGAAGAACCTGCGGTACAGCCAGATCGCGCCTCTCGAGGTCTTCAAGGAGAAAAACACACGGAACAACTTGCCAGCGCAGGTAGACATCATGTCGGCACCGGGTGATGAGTTTAAGTTTCTGTTTGTCGCCAAAGGTGGTGGAAGTGCTAACAAAATGTACCTCTATCAGGCAACTCCGGCAGTCCTGAATGAGCGAGATTTGACCGAGTTCGTCAAGAGCAAGCTGAAGGATATCGGGACATCTGCCTGCCCGCCTTATCACCTCGCGGTGGTGCTTGGCGGAACCTCGGCTGAGACGGTCATGAAGTCATTGAAGCTACTCTCCGCTGGCTATTATGATCACCTGCCGAAGACGGGATCGGAGGGAGGACGTGCGTTTAGGGATGCCGAGTGGGAAGCTAGGATTCTTAAGATAGCTCAGGAAAGTGGGATTGGTGCACAGTTTGGCGGAAAGATGTTCGCCCACGATGTCCGAGTTTTGCGCATGCCGCGCCACGCAGCGTCGATGCCGATTGGGATTGGCGTCAGTTGCTCGGCGGACCGGAATATCAAGGGAAAGATCACTCGTGATGGGGTCTTTATCGAGCAGTTGGAGCACAATCCGGCTCAGTTCTTGCCAGCCGAGCAACCAAAGCTTGCGCCACCGGTTCAGATTGATTTGACGCTTGGAATGGAGCGAATTCGGGAGATTCTGTCTCAGTTTCCGGTCAAGACCCGGCTTAGCCTCACGGGACCGATCATTGTGGCTCGGGACTCTGCTCATGCTCGCATTCGGGAGATGTTGGAGCGGGGCGAGGAGATGCCATCGTATTTTAAGGAGTTCCCGGTTTACTACGCGGGGCCGGCAAAGACTCCTCCAGGAATGCCGACCGGTTCATTTGGGCCGACGACGGCGGGACGGATGGATGCTTTCGTTAACCTATTCCAGTCGCACGGTGGTTCAATGGTTATGCTCGCCAAAGGTAACCGCTCGAAGGTCGTCACTGAGGCCTGCAAGAAGCATGGAGGCTTCTATCTTGGATCAATCGGGGGACCGGCGGCGATCCTGGCGCAGAACAATATTACGAGTGTTGAAGTCCTCGATTTCGAGGACTTGGGAATGGAAGCGATAAGGAAAATTGAAGTCGTTAACTTCCCTGCTTTCATCGTGGTGGATGACAAAGGGAACGACTTTTTCGAGGGTCTCTAACTAAGAGCGGCGAATAGCGAGCGTCTAACCGCTCACTGTTCACCGCTCGCTAACAACCGATTACCTCTTGATATTGAGCAGCTCTTGGAGCATCTCATCAACAGTGGTGACGATCTTGGTATTGGCTTGGAATCCACGCTGGGTGACAATTAGGTCGGTCATTTCGCCGCTCATATCCACGTTAGCTTGCTCCAAATAGCCTGCATTCATCGAACCCATACCAGATTCGTTTGCCGTGCCGACAATCGGATTGCCTGAGTTATTCGTCTGCAGGAAGAGATTTCCTCCGTCCCGGTTCATACCCTCCGGGTTAGAGAATTTTGCAATTGCTATCTGACCAAGTGACCGTGTGAGTCCGTTGGAGAAAATTCCGGTGATGACTCCATTTTTCGAAATCGCGTAGTTTTCGAGGGTCCCGGAGGGAAAACCATTCTGATCAGTCCCGTTGATTTGACTCTTTGCAACCAACTGTGAGATGTTTGGAAACTTTACATCAATAGTGAACGGGGGGTACAAACCAGGCACAGCAGGACCAACCGTGATTGCATTTTCAGTGCCAACAGCCAGAGAGGTCACTCTAGACCCATTGGAGTCGAAGTAGAGACGTTCGTTACCTGCAGTTGCGCTCCCTCCAAGTAGGGTTCCGGTTGCCGGATCACCCTCGTACATTTCCCAATCCCAGCTCGAAAGAGCACCAGCCGGGGCAGGAGCCAGGGCAGGAGACTGACGATTTCTAACTCGAAGGGTGATATCGTGTGGGCCACCGAGAGAGTCGTAGACACGCATCTTTGTAGTTACGGTGTCGGTCGGGGCGGATGTGGAGTCCAAGTTACCAGAGAAGGAGCTTGAGTCGGTTGCTTTGACCGTACTCATATTCCCGACTGTGATCGAGATTATGCTGGACGCCGAAAGAGGAACCGTCGAGTCGATTGCTCCGGTGCTGTCGGCAGTCCAGCCAAGAATTCGCTCGCCAGTCGCCTGATGGGTAAGAGCACCGGCGCTGTCAAGGTCAAAGCTACCATCTCGAGTGTAAGCCATCCTGGTCGAGTTGGATGTCATGAAGAACCCATTTCCTTGGATAGCAAGATCTGTTGAGCGGTTAGTCTGCATCAGCCCACCTTGCTCAAAGTTTAGATCGGTTCCGCCCACGTAGACTCCCAAGCCATACTGGGTGGGGTTAACGCCGCCTTTGGTGGCGGTCGGTCCGCTGGCGCCCTGAGTCGTTTGGGACATCATATCCGCAAAGTTGACCCGTTGACCTTTGTATGCGGTGGTTGAGGTATTGGCAAGGTTATTGCCGATAACGTTCATTCGAGATTGGTGAGCCTTGATTGAGGCGACACCTGAGAGCATGGCTTGTAGCATCCGTTCTAATTTCCCTTTATTTTGTGATTTGCTTCGCTCTTCTGGCTAAGCATTGGCCTCTTTGGGGTTTTTAGAACCAGAGTCCGGCCAATATCACTTGTCTATAATCTTTGGTCTATTATTAGTTTCCTTTAGACCTAAACGACGATTGCACTATCAATATTAGTAAAGACATTGTCTTTCAACATGCTTTTATCGACAGCGGTGATGACAGTCTTATTTTTGATGCTGACAACGAGGGCAACATCATCGACCATCACGAGAGATTCTTTCGCGCCTTTCAACGCAGCCTTTTCGACGCCTGACATCACACGATCCCATGCATCCTTGTCGAGTTCAATGTTTCGACTTTGAAGGCGTGTCTGTGCGTGTCCACTAAGTTTGAGACGATCCTGAAGCAGGTCGGCAAACTCACCAACTCTTCCTTGCTGAGCTGGTGCTACAGGAGCTGACGGCTGGGTAGCCATGAGCTCCGAAATTCGAGCATTTTGAATCCGATCCGTGGACATTTTAACCAATCCTGATGAGGTCTTTCGGACTGACGCTGATCGTCGAGCCGTCGGGCCGCTTCACTTGCACCTGGATGTTACCGCTTACACGGGTGAGACCAGTGACTTCTCCGCTTAGAGTGCCATCGTTGCTGTCAAGAGCTGTTACGGATTTGCCGACGAGATTTGCGTAGTCGGCAAGATTTTGTGTTGGTTCAACTGTTTGAATCGATCCGAGTCCGACTTCAACAATCTTTCCGTTAGCCTCCTGAATTGCGATCTTATATTGGCCATCTCGACTTACCATTCGCGTGACAGTGCCAGTGACGGTTGGTGAGAGTGTGGCATCTATCGCGGCCCCTGGACGAACAGCAGTAACCGTTTTACCCATCAGAGTTTGGGCTTGTTCGACATCGGATTGTTTATTAAGCCGATCGATACCTTGTGTTGTACCGAGTTGTGCAATCTGAGAGTAGTACTCTGAGTCCTTCATCGGTTCTAGCGGGTTTTGGTTGGCCAACTGAACAGATAGCAGCTGCAGGAAGTCCTGTGTATTGAGTTCGGATTGACTCTTGTTCGTGCTCTTCTTTCGAGCCGATCCAAGAACTTGCATGTTAGAGACGAGTGTTGTATCCATTTTAGCTTTCCAGGTCGATAAGTCCAGTCGAAACGCGGACTCTCTGAGTAGGGACCGAAGTTGATTCCAGATTCATAGCTTGGAAGAACTTCGTCTGGGGCTCTGGCCCATGCTGGCGGTGAGATGACGATTGACGATTTGAGTCTGCCGAGTTACCCATTGGTGTTGAGTCGGCCGAGATCACCTCAACACGGACGGTGGTGTTCGTCTTTGCGGTGAGAGCGGCTGCTAACTCCGTCTTAGCCTCGTGTAGAGTCCTTTGCAGCTTTTCATCGGTAGCCGAGAGAGAAGCGGTTAACTCACCCAGACCGCGTGAAACTTGGACCAATACCGTGCCGAGTTCAGCGGGTTCCATTCTGACGGTTACTTCGTTGCGAACACTGTTCACCGCGAGGGCTTCGATCTTCTGTGTTAGTTGGTGGACAACGGCCCTTCGCTCGGTTGAAGACATTGACATCGATTGCTCCACTTTCTGGGTCACCTCGTTTGAAACGTCTTTGAAATGAGTTTGTGCCGGTTGCGGTTGACCACCGAGGTGTGAGTCTGAGTGACTTTGTTGATCTTGAGCGAACCCCTCATCAGTGTCAGCTAGTATCGCAACAGTCTCCCAATCTGAGGTCTCGACGGTTGAAACCTTGCCTTCGATTGTTTTGACTTCCGAAGAGTTGAGTTGCTTTGCAGATGCAGGCAGCATTTCAGGCGCGGCTACCGATGAAGCGTCCTGTGATCCTGCTTTGTTGGTCGTATTTGCGCCCAAATCGTATGGCAGGGAGGAAATCTGCTCTTCAACCGCCAGGTCTTGAGGGGACACCTGAGGCACTTGACCCCCAGCGCTAACGGGCTTGTCAGCCGCCTGCTTGATGCGAACTGAACCGGTCATATTTGTACCGAGATTGGTTGGCAGTGGAGAAATCTGCTCTTCAACCGCCAAATCTTGAGATAACACTTGAGGCACTTGACCCTCACTGCTAGCGGTCTTGTCATCCGCCTGCTTGATACGAACTGAACCGGTCATATTTGCACCGAGATTGGATGGCAGTGGAGAAATCTGCACGTCAACTATCAGATCTTGAGATGACACTTGAGGCACTTGACCCTCAGCGCTAACGGGCTTATCAGTTGCACGGTTGATGCGAACTTGTTCTGCTTTGCTGCCGAGCAAAATCTGAACCGAGTTTTTCGATTGCAAAGAACTTAGTGCTTCAGGAACTGCTCCAGCGGGCTGGCTGTTCTGTTTTGAGACTACACCGACGATGTTGAGTAACTCAATCGCTTCACGAGCGGTTGGATTTTCCGCAGATGCCGCGAAAGGCATCGAAACTAGGGCTCCTGACTCCCTGGGCAGGTGGATGGGGACTTTTACTGCCGCCAAGGCATCAGCAGGCAAGAAATTTCTCGTCGCAACGACTGACAACCCGAGGAGTTCTGGCCAGGCATTAGTTTCCTCAGGATTGATCTTGTTGGTGTCTTTGGTGGAGTCCAGTATTTGCGGCTGAGCATTCGGCTCGGTTTCCGCCACTTCTCCCAAAGACTTCCCTTCGGCTTGCTTCAGAACGTCTTTGAATTCGTTCTTGGCTTCTGCCGGGGGTGTCTCGATTTCTTTTCCGGGTGGTGCTCCGGGTGGCTTGACCACCGTGGAGATGCCCGCTAATAGCAATCCTGCGTCCATACAATGGGATATTCGGTGCAAGTTCACACTTCTTTAGGGTGCATTCCTAGGTTCAAATGAGCCATACTAGGAGGCGTGCCAGGAATCTCCGAGAATCCGCCAATCCGGGCAATTCTGTTCGATGTAGATGGCACCCTTGTCGATTCTATTGCGATGATTATCGCGGGACTCGGCGATACCTACGAGAATTTCACGGGCAATCGACCCTCTGATTCAGAAATCGCAGCTTTGATCGGTACTCCGCTAGTGGGGCAGATGAAGCTGTTCGGGCTCAACCCCGATGAGGCGCAGTTGCAAGAACTGTGCGATTACACGATTCAGAGATACGGAGTGCATCAGCATCTGGAAACAGAGTTTGTGGATGCCGTCGAGGCGCTAATGAAGGCTCATCAAATCGGGCTGAAAACCGCGCTGGTGACGAGCCGAAACGCCGTTGAAGTCGAGATTCTCTCGCAACATTTTAGTGGATGGAGCGCGGCGGATACCGCCGTGAGTGCATCCGATGTCGTTAACCCAAAACCTAGCCCTGACCCCGCCTTGCTCGCTTTAGAGCGGCTCGGAGTCAGTGCCGAAGACGCCATTATGATTGGCGATTCAGTTTTTGATCTTCGTTGCGCCCGTGGAGCTGGTCTCCGGTCGGGTGCTGTCCTCTACGGCGCCGGCAAAAAGGAAGACTTGCTTGCCGAAACCCCGGACTACGTCTTTACAACACCCACAGACCTACTGGATTGGGTCTGCAACTTAATAGAGCAACATCATGCCACGGAAGAAAACCACTCCTGTCGAACAGATTTCTGAAACCTCCCCGGTCGCCGAGAGCGCACCCAAGACCATTAAAAAGCCCGCTGTCAAGCGAGTTGCTAAGCCGAAAGCGGAGCCCGCTGCGGTTGTTGCGGAAGCCTTGCCGGAGATCCGCCAAAAGGTAGAAGTTGCGCCCGTTCGGATGAAGCTGGGTAAGCCGAAGACAGAAGTGTCTCTGGCCGCACTTGTCGAAGAGCACGCGGAAGCAACAAGCGATATCGCTGAAGAGCTTCAATCGCTGATTAGTGACGATGTCTCGCTCGCTTTCCGTCCTCGACGGGCTGTGCCGAAGGTGGCAGTCGTCGAAGAAGAACCCACCGTCTTAGCAAAACCTGAGCGCAAACTTGCACCGAAGAAGGGAAGTGAGCCAGAAAACTGGGACGAAGAGCTTCCGATTCCGGTGTTTCGTTCCCGCGACTCCGTACCGGCCGAGCGCGAGCCAAGGCAAGAGCGCGAGCCCCGACCTGAGCGAGGTCGTCGTGATCGCCCCCAGCGTGAGCGAGAGGATGTCCAGCGGGTTGAAACCAGAAAAGTTATCGATGAGCCAGCTGCTCCACGTCAGAGCCGCGACCGAGATCGTGATGACCGGGACGAATCTCGCCCACTTTTAGAATTTGATCCAACTGAGATCATTGAGTTCGACGATCTTGTTGTCAAGATGAGAACCATCTCGGACGACGCTCCAAAACCAGCACCGAAACAAGTGCGTACGACGATTACCGAGCGCGAACCGACGCCGAAGCCAGAATCAAAGCCGAAGCCAGAGAAGACGATTCTCCCCCCAAGGGCACTGATTGATATTCCTGCCGATGCTCCCCAGGTCGTTGTCAGGGAAGGTCTACCAACGCTCGTGAGAGATCACAAGGTCTACCCAAACTTCTGGTTCTACGCGCAACCTCAAGACTCCTCACGAGTCGAGACAATCCTTGACGAGATCAAGCAAGCCGCAGAGGCGGGACTCGAAGTGTTCGCCCTCGGATTTGATGCGATTTGCGATGAGCACCATTTCTCGGCAATCTCTCAACAAGTTGTTGATTTGACGAAGAAGATCACGGCGATTACTCGCAACGCCCAAGTTATGGTTCACCTCAACCTTTGTGCAGCGAAGGGTTGGGAAATCGACTTTCCTGAGGGCGTTTATCGGGATCGAAAGAATGACCTTTCAGAGCCTAGCCTGAGTGATGACAAGTATTGGAAGCATGTGGAAACCCTCATGAGGGGTCTGGTCGCCTCGATTCAGAAAGCTGATCTTGGCAACAACTTCCTGGGAATTGAAATTGATCGAGACAACTGGCTGATCGCCGAATCTCAGGGCTTTGATATTTCGCTTGCCAGCAAACGAAAGTTCCGAGAATGGGTTCGCGAGCGTTACCAAGGTGATGAAGTTCTGCTTCGAGCATCCTGGTTTGATGGAACCGCTTCGTTCGATACCATTCGAATTCCTGACTTCCACACCGATGGACTGAAGGACCAGCGGCTCATCCGGTCGGATAGGCGAGAGAGGGCGATCGTGGATTACAACCTCTTCCTGAGCGATATCACGGTCCACAGACTGGCCGATCTTTCATACGCGATCAAGGAAGCTTCTGAAGGACGGTTCTTGGTAGGTGTCCGATACGGTCTTTCCTTGGAAAACACCTATCCGACCAGTGGTCAACTCGCTCTCGGAAAGGTTCTGCGCACCCCAGAAATCGACTTCGTTTCGGCGGCTCCTTCGTATCGAGACCGAACTCCGGGCGGGGTGGCGAGCTTTACCCTTCCAATCGATTCAGTTGTTCTTAATGGAAAGTTGGCGGTAACCCTTGAGGACTTTAAGACCTCGCTGGCCACCCGCCCAGAACCTGATACACACAACCCGGTGATGCGAACTCCGCAGGCGCTCGAGAGCGTTCACCTTCGCGGACTGGGAGCTGCCTTAGCGCACGGAACTGGAGTGAATTGGAGTGATCAATGGGGCAACGGATGGCTCACCACCAATTCAGTTTGGACTCGAGCGAAAACTCTTCGCCAAACCCTCGTGAGGGCGATGGCTGCAAACCCTTCGGAGCCTGACGTGGCGGTCTTCATCGACGAACGCACAATGGGCTACATCATGGGAACCAAGCCGTTTACCAATCTGGTGCGTTCGGTTCGAGAATCGGTCCTTCGGGCCGGAGTCAGCGTTGGCTTCTACTTGCTGAGCGACCTCACTCACCGCGAAAAATTCCCTGAGAGCAAGGTGTATCTGTTCCTCAACGCTTGGGATATTCGGTCTGATCTCCGATCGGCGATCAAGCAGCGACTTCACCGCGATGGAAAGCTCTTGGCTTGGTTCTACACGGCCGGCGTTTTTGACTCGGGTCGTGAAACTCTGGAAAGAGCTCGCGAGGTCACGGGAATTGCGATTAAGCCTCAGCCGATCTTCAGTAAGGCGGGAACCCAGGTTCTCGACCGCCGAAACCCGATCGCTCAGGCCTTCCCCAATGCATCGATTTCAACGGATACCATTATTGAACCGACATATTTTGCGATTCCTGAGGAAGGTGCGGTTCTTGGAGAATATATCCAGACTGGTCTACCGAGCCTAGTCGTGAAGGACAATGTCGGCGATGAGACCGGGGCAAAATGGACGAGCGTTTTCCTTGGCGAGCCGGTTTGTAATCCAGCCCTGATCCGAGCCCTTGCTCAGAAAGCCGGAGCGCATGTTTACAGCTTCTCGGATGATGTGGTTCACGTCCGGGCTCCGTTCCTTACTGTGCACTGCTGTGGCGATGGACAGCGGACGATTACGCTTCCGGGTAAGTGGAGCGCGTACAACCTACAAACCGGAGAATGGGCAGTGGTTGATTCCAATTCGCTTCGCTTCACGGCGGCCGATGGTACAACTCTGAACTACCTCATCGGGCCAACTGACGAGATTCGGCGAATCCTTGAGGCTGATCCTCGGCAGCTCCTTCATATGGCAGAGCTTCCGGAGCGCGAGTCTAACGTTCGAATCGACGTGAGCACGTTTGATGTTCCGATCATGCGACTTGATGAATGGTCGAACGGAGGCGAGTCCACGGACGATGTGGGAATCGACGACTGGTACCTGCAAAACCACGACGACGACTATGAGGAGGATGCTTCTCTGGCTCCAGGTGCGATCCAGACTTCGACAGGTCGTCGAAGACAGGGCCGTAACCGACGCGAACGCAAACTGACCCTTGCCGAACAGGTGGACTTTGATCCCACGGGCGAAGAGAAGCTTAAAGAGGACGGCCACGGCGTCGAAATCGATATTCTCTTCAGGAAGAGAGACTAAGCCATGGCACACAAATTTGGTCATGTGGCGGTCGTCGGAAAGCCGAACGTTGGAAAAAGCACGCTGATTAACCTCATCACGGGGCATAAGGTCAGCATTGTCAGCAGCAAGCCGCAGACGACACGGCGTCGCGTGATGGGCATTGCCACGACACCCGACTACCAAATTGCCTTCATCGATACCCCGGGGATTCACGAGCCGATTAATCGTCTTCAGCGGGCGATGGTTGAGCAAGCTCGAGGAGCTTTGGATGGGATTGATGCGATCTTGGTTGTGGTTGACTCCGCCTCGCGACCAGATGAGATCGAGCAGACAATTGCTCGATTGGTGAAGCAGAGTGTCGGTGTTCCGGTGGTGCTTTGCTTGAACAAGATGGATCACCTCAAGGCAGAGCATGTTGTTCGCCACGTTGAGGAGTACACGGAGCTTTTTGGCACCGAGGAGTACATGATGACGGTTGCTACGAGGGGCGAAAACGTTGACAAGCTAATTGACCTCATTCTGAACCACATACCGGAGAGGGCCCCTTTTTACCCAGAGGATGAGTTCACCGACCAATCTGCGCGATTCATGGCGGCGGAGTTTGTTCGAGAGAAGATCCTGATCAAGACTCGGCAAGAGATTCCTCATGCCACGGCGGTGGTCGTCGAGTCTTGGGAAGAGGACGGAGCCCTGACGCGGATTTCGGCGACGATCATTGTTGACAAGTCTTCTCAGCGGCCGATTATGCTCGGAAAGGCTGGGGCTTTCATTAAGGAGATCGGCACTCAGGCTCGGGTTGAACTGGAAGAGATGCTCGGCAACAAGGTTTTCTTGGAGTTGCACGTAAAGGTGCAGGAAGGCTGGCGGCAGAATCCTCGGATCCTCCACGAGCTGGAATACGAGGGCTAGTTGGTCACCCAAATTCGTACTCCGGTGTTCAATAGACTCTGACGACTACCTGGGTGATTCCCGATATCTTTATCGTGCGCCGTGCGTTCACGTTGGTAGAACTCCTGATTGTTATCGTGATTGTTGCCGTGTTGGCCGCAATCGCGATTCCCAAAATCGTCAGCACGACGCGACGCTCTCACGAAGCGCACCTTAGAGCCAAGCTGAAAACTATCCGAACTTCAATTGAGAGGGTGCGGGCAGATACTGGCTTTATACCGAAAAACCTTGGTCAGCTCGCGAGCCAGACCGCTCCGACGGAGCTGCTTGACAAAAGCGGAAACATTGTTGCCCCCCCAGCGGGAACCTGGAACGGACCTTATGTTGATCCTACAACGATTGGGCTTGACACTAATGACCCGACAAGACTCAAGGACCCGGTGTGTGGTGGAACGTTTGGCTACACCACGGATGGCAGAGTATCACCCTGTGCAACGGGCACAGCTCTTGATGGATCAGATATGTCGACTTGGTAACAGAAAACCCCTAGTCATCAATCAAGTGACTAGGGGTCATGAGGACTCTCGGAAGCTTACTTCTCTTCTTTGAACTCTGCGTCGATGACTTCCTCGCCGTCTGCCGCCGTGTTCTCCGAGACTCCGCCTTCGGTGCCGGAAGCCGCATAGAGCTTCTCAGCAATAGAGTGGCTCAATTGCTCAAGATCAGCGTAGGTGGTTTTGATTTCTTCCTCAAATCCACTCACTACCGCCTTTCGGACGGCTTCGATCTTCTCGGTCGCAGACTGTCGAGTTGCCTCGTCGATCTTGTCGCCGGCGTCTCTCAAAGTCTTCTCCGTTTGAGAAGCTAGGCTATCGGCCTTGTTCTTTAACTCGGCGAGCTCCTGGAACTGCTGGTCGGCTTCGGCGTTCATCTCAGCTTCTCGAACCATGCGCTCAATCTCGTCTCGGTTCAGGTTGCCCGAACCGGTGATCGTGATCGACTGCTTTGCTCCGGTTCCCTTCTCTTGGGCGCTGACGTGAAGGATTCCGTTGGCGTCGATGTCGAAGGTGACTTCGATCTGCGGCACTCGGGCCGGAGCTGGCGGAATTCCTGCAAGGTGGAAGCGGCCGAGCGATTTATTGTCGCGTGCCATTGGTCGCTCACCCTGGAGGATATGGATTTCAACTTCCGGCTGATTGTCAGCGGCGGTCGTGTAAACCCGGCTCTTCTTGGTTGGAATCGTGGTGTTGCGATCAATCAGCTTGTCGAAGATGCCACCCTGAGTTTCGACACCCAGCGAAAGCGGGGTGACGTCGAGGAGGACGATGTTCTTGACCTCTCCGCCAAGGACGCCGGCTTGGATCGCTGCGCCAATTGCCACTACTTCGTCAGGGTTCACTGATCGGTTTGGCTCTTTTCCGGTGAGCTTCTTGACAAGCTCTTGAACTTGGGGCATTCGTGAGGAACCACCGACCATGATGATCTCATCGACTTCGCCTGCCTTGACTTTTGCATCTTCCAAAGCTTGGTTGAACGGCTTCTTCACTCGATCCATCAGATCAGAGGTCAGCTCCTCAAACTTCGCCCGGGTCATCGAGTAGTCAAGGTGCTTGGGCTCATTGTCAACCGCGGTGACATACGGAAGGTTGATCTGCGCTGACATCTGGCTTGAAAGCTCAATCTTTGCCCGCTCGGCGGCCTCGCGAAGTCGTTGGACGGCTGCTCGGTCCTTGAGGAGATCAACACCCTGGTCCTTCTTAAACTCTGCGGCAAGCCAGTCGACAATCTTGTTGTCAAAGTCGTCTCCACCCAAGTGGCTGTCGCCGCTGGTCGAGCGGACTTCAAAGACGCCCTCACCAACATCAAGAACGGATACGTCAAAGGTTCCACCACCGAGGTCGAAAACGAGGATCGTTTCGTTCGCCTTTTTGTCGAGACCGTAGGCGAGAGATGCCGCGGTTGGCTCGTTAATGATTCGAAGAACTTTGAGGCCCGCAATCTCGCCGGCATTCTTGGTGGCAGTTCGCTGAGCGTCGTTAAAATAGGCAGGAACTGTAATGACCGCTTGATCAACGGTCTCGCCGAGATAGGCTTCGGCATCCGTCTTGAGCTTTTGCAGGATCATCGCCGAAACTTCTTCGGGTGTGAGTTCTTTGTCGAGGGCAGGAACATAGGCAACGGTTTGCCCATTCTTGCCGGACTTAAGCTTGTAGCTAATGCGGCTTTGCTCGCTTGAAACTTCGCTGAACTGGTGACCGATGAATCGCTTGATGGATGAAATTGTATTATCGGGGTTGACGACGGCTTGTCGCTTCGCGGTCACGCCGACGAGTCTTTCACCGTTTTGTTTGAAGCCTACAACGGAGGGGCAGGTTCGTGAACCTTCGGCCGTTGCGATAACGACTGGCTCTCCACCCTCCATGACGGCGACGACGCTGTTGGTAGTTCCTAAGTCAATTCCTACTGTTTTTCCCATGTTGGCTCTTACTTACTATTATGGCGTTAAACCATTTGAGTCTTAGACACTCAAGTAGATTTACGACAAGATTACCATGAGCGTTGCGAAGCGTTCCACATTCTGCGACGGGCGGTACGATGAAGTCGTATTTGAGGACAATGAGCGAGACGAAGTACACCCAGCAGTTCATCGAAATCGCTCATGAGAGTCGTCCGCTTCTATCGGTCAAGCACACCTCTGAGGAATGGGTGGGCCAGGTGTTGTCGGCACTGTTTCCCGAGCTTTGCAAGGTTGCCGACTGCGAAGATCGTTTGGTTAAAGAGCGGCTAGAATCGATCAAGAAGCTAACCAAAGCGCTGTCACAACTTGTTCACTCGGTACCCATTGAACCTGAATCGCTGTTCGGAACGCTCCTCGAGATTCGCCAGTTGCTGCTGCTGGATGCCCAGGCCATCTTGGATGGAGACCCGGCGGCGACAACACTCGACGAAGTCATTCTTTCCTATCCCGGCTTCTTCGCCGTCGCCCACTATCGACTGGCGCACTATCTTCACACTGTGGGCCTCAAACTGGTGCCTCGGATCATCACCGAAAAGGCCCACCGAGAGACCGGAATTGATATTCACCCCGGTGCAGTGATCGGCGAGCGATTCTTCATCGATCATGGCACCGGAGTTGTCATTGGTGAAACAACCGTCATTGGTTCCGGCGTTAAACTTTATCAAGGCGTAACCCTCGGCGCACTTTCAATTTCGAAGGAAATGGCGAAGTCGAAGCGGCATCCCACCATCGAGGACGATGTTTTGATTTACGCTAATGCAACGATTCTCGGCGGCGAGACCATCATCGGGCGAGGGTCGATCATCGGTGGAAACGCCTGGATCACTGAATCCGTCGCCCCTGGCTCCTTTGTGAAATACAACCCAAAATGAAATACAACAGCATTCTCGAAGCGATAGGAAACACTCCGCATGTGCGGCTCAACCGGCTCTTCGGAGATCGCTGTAACGTTTTTATGAAGCTTGAGCGGCAGAACCCCGGTGGATCGATCAAGGATCGAATCGCCTTAGCCATGATTGAGGCCGCAGAGAAGGACGGGTTGCTGAAGCCGGGAACCACGATCATCGAGCCGACCTCCGGAAACACCGGAATCGGATTGGCTTTGGTCGCCGCCGTGAAAGGATACAAGCTGATCTTGGTCATGCCCGAGTCGATGTCAATTGAGCGCCGCAGAATTATGGCGGCATATGGGGCGACCTTTGACCTGACTCCCAAAGAGAAGGGAATGAAGGGGGCGATCGAGAGGGCAAACGAGCTCGCTGCCGAAACTCCAAACAGCTGGATTCCCCAGCAGTTCGAGAATCTGGCCAATATTGAAGTTCACCAAAGAACGACAGCTCAGGAGATCCTTGCTGACTTCCCTGATGGGCTGGACGCGATCATCACCGGAGTCGGAACTGGTGGACACATCACTGGAGTCGCCGAGATTCTTAAGCCCAAATTCCCTTCTCTTCAAGTATTCGCGGTCGAGCCAGCCAAGTCTCCGGTCATTTCGGGCGGTTCGCCGTCTCCGCACCGACTCCAAGGAATCGGGGCAGGATTCGTTCCGGCTAACCTACACACGGACACTCTGGACGGAGTGATCCAGGTCGAAGAAGCCGAGGCGTTCGAGTACGCCCGCCGAGCGGCGGCGGAGGAAGGAGTTTTCATCGGGATTTCTTCCGGAGCGTCGCTGGCTGCGGTTGCGAAAAAGTTGCCTGAACTGCCGGATGGAGCCACCGTGCTCACCTTCTGTTACGATACGGGTGAGCGGTACCTTTCTATCGATGATCTTTTTGTGGCTTAGGCTACAATTTTCGACTGCGAACTAGGCACGTTTCAACAGGGCGGTTAAACTCAGCATTCAATATGAGTGCCGCCACCGAATCTCACCTCGACCATAGTAAAGCCGACGAGCGCAACGGACTTCCGGGTTCGATGCCGCGTAAAGTCAACGTCCTGATGATGGGCGCGGGTAGCTTTTTCACAAACTCGGTTCTTCGAGATGTTGTTTTGATTCCTGACAACCAGGGCGGCGAGCTGAGACTCTGCGATATCGATGAGACGCGGCTCAAGCTCCAAATGACCTTGATGCAGAAGCTTGTCGACACGGTTGGGCAGGGCGATAAGTGGAAGCTAATAGGGTCCACAAATCGTCGCGAGCTGATGAAAGGGATCGATTACGTCGTCAATTCCATTGAGGTCAGCGGAACGGAGTGCGTTCGGTTTGATAACGACATTCCCCTCGAGTTCGGCATCAGTCAGAACATCGGCGACACCCTTGGACCGGGTGGATTGATGAAGGGGATGCGCACCATTCCCGTCTACCTCGATATCCTGCGAGACATGCGTGAGCTCTGCCCTAAGGCGATCATGCTCAACTACACCAACCCGATGAGCATGATGATTCTCGCCGGAGCCCGGGCGGTGCCGGAGATTCAGCAGATCGGTCTTTGTCACTCGGTGCAGGGCACTTCGCGGATGCTTGCGGGCTTCGCTGAGGTTCCTTACGAGCAAGTTCAGTGGCAGTGCTCAGGGATTAACCACCTTGCTTGGTTCACCGAGTTTAACGGACCAGATGGCGAGTCGCTGTATCCTAAGCTGATGTCGATGGCGGCGGATCGGTCTTCCGATTTCGCAACCAAAGAACCAGTGCGAAGTGACATGATGCTCCATTTCGGAGCGTTCATTACCGAGTCCAGCGGACACCTTTCCGAATACCTTCCCTACTACCGTAAGCGCAAGGACTTGCTCGACAAGTACACCGACACCGGTTATCGGGGCGAAGAATCGTTCTATGCCAACAACTGGCCGACTTGGCGCAAGACGGCGGATGAGAACCGCGACAAAATGATCTCGGGAGAGAAGGAGCTTGACCTTAAGCGGTCGTTTGAGTACGGGGCTTGGATTATCGAGTCAATTGAGAAGAACGCTCCAATCGTTGTTTACGGAAACGTTGCTCCGAACCAGGGGTTGATCTCAAACCTTCCCCATGACGGCTGCGTTGAGGTTGCTTGTCTCATCAACCACAACGGTATTCAGCCAACCAAGTTCGGTCGATTGCCATCGCAGATGGCGGCGATTTGCGACTCGAACATGCGCTACTTCGACCTGGCAGCGGATGCGGCGGTGCACAAGTCGAAGCAACATGCTGAGTGGGCGTTGATGCTTGATCCGCTGACATCGGCGGTCTGCTGTCTGGCGGAGGTTCGGGAGCTTACAAAGCGGCTGTTTGAAGCTGAAGCGCAGTTCCTGCCGGGCTTCAACTAAGTCTAGTTAGGGTGAGCGAGGTTCGCTCACCCTTCTCTCTTTACTTGACTCCGAACGTGACGGTCACCACGGCGGTGATCGATTTTTCTCTGCTGGTCAGGTCATTGTAGCCCGAGTTGTAGATTTCGAAGTCGTAGCGCGGCGTGATCTGGAGCGGGGCCATCCGGACTCCGCGGACGTCGCCGACACCTGCTCCGGATTTGCTGGCGACTTCTTCGGCTCGCTTGCGGGCGTCTTCGGCGGCGAGGCCAAGGATTTCGCGCTTGACATCACCGATCTTGGTGTAGAAGAACTGCGGAGTCTCGCTGACGAGCGGGACGCCTTGGGCGATCAGATCCGTCGATTCGCGGCTGATCTGCTCGACTTCGTTCACCTTGGTCGAGCGGACAGTGACCGCCTGAGCAACGTCATAACCTTTGATGGATCGGTAGCCGCCGTTATCATAGCCGCCTTCCTTCTTCTCTTCGTACAGAGCGGTGGTTTGAACGGCACCGATTACGATTTCCTTTTCAGTTAGACCTTTGCTTTTCAGGTAATCGGTAAGCTTGCCGATGGCAGTTTTGACGGCGGAATAGCCGTTGCCCATGGTGTCGGAGCGGTAGGCGATGCGGCCGGTCCAAGCGATCATGTCGCTGTCGATGTCTTTGCGGGCGGAGCCGGTGACTTTGATTTCCCCACCTCCGCGAGCGCGAACGACTGCGTTACTGAGAGTGTATGCCGAGGCGATCACTGCGAAGGCGATGATGCCGGTTCCGATAAGACTACGATTTGGATTTTCTGACATTGAGTTTCCTGTCATACGGGACGCACGAGGGCAGGCTTTCGTTTCTAAAAGAAAAATTTGAAACCTGCCGGGAAAACAGACGTCACAAATTTTTGATGATAATCCTTGCTGCTCTCTCACTGGGTCTCGTAAACAAGCCCGTCCTTAAAATCGAGCTTACTGGTCCGAAACAAATCAAGCTTGGCGAAGACTTTCAGGCATCCCTGGTGTACAAGAACTCGAGCGGCAGTCGAATCGTTTTATTGCCAAGTGGCGCGTCGAATTCTTCGATGATGCGTGCTCCCAGCACCTTGATCGAGTTGCGCCGAAAGGGGGAGAAGAAGTGGACCAAGTTGAGTGCACCCCCTCAGTGCGGGAATACGAATCCGATTACGCCTGAGGAGTTTGTGACGGTAGATGGGTACCAAGCTGTATCTAAGCAGGCTCGGTTCTCTTGGACAGCGGACGTTGTTGGCAAGGCAAGATTTAAGGCGGGAACGTACGAAGTCCAGGTGAGCTACGATACGTCGGCTCCGATCAACAATTGGATTGGTGGGCCGTTGCCCGAACCTGCTCACAGCGAGGCAAAAGCGAAGATTCAGAGCTTTTTCGACCAGGTTCCAAAAGGGCGCTTTGTGACAAGCCCCTATACTGTTCAGGTTCGGTAACAGCTACATCCGTTCTGGTGCGCTGACGCCTAGCAGGTCCAGCGTCTCCTTAAGTGCCTTCTTGGTCGCCTCGCAAAGCTGAACTCTTGCTGCGGTCAGTGCCGCATCTTCTGAGATGACTTTGCAGTCGCCGTAGAAACCGTGGAAGGCGCGGGCGAGCTCGATGGCGTAAGTTGTAAGGCGGTGAACGCCGTAGTCCTCGGCGGCGCGGCTGACTTCGTTGGGGAGGTCGGCGACGCGCTTGATAAGGGTTTTCTCTTTGGGGTGGGTGAGAAGCGCGAGGTTGGCGTCGCCTTGCTCGCCAGCTTTTTCGAGGATCGAACAGATTCGGGCGTGGGCGTACTGGACGTAGAAGACGGGGTTCTCGTCGGATTGCTTTTCGGCTAGGTCGAGGTCGAAGTCGAATGTGGTGTCGTGCGAGCGCATCAAGTAGAAGAAGCGGGCAACGTCTTTGCCGGATTCGAGTTGCTCGGCTTCGGTGCCTTCGGGCTTAAGCTTGGTGCCTATCTCGCGCATGAGGTCAATGAGGGCGTAGATGTTGCCATCGCGCTTTCGCATCGGGGCGGGCTTGCCGTCCTTCATGAAGCGGACGAGTTGGTAGATTTGGACTTCCAGCTTCTCACGGGCTTCTTTGAGCGCTTTTTGGCAGGCAGCTTTCTCGTTCTCGTCCCGGTAGAGCTTGGCGTCGAATTCGTCTTGGCAGGGCTCGCCGGGTTCACTTGGCTCAAGGAGCATTGCGGCGACGACGGCGGTGAGGCGGCCAATGTAGCCATGATGGTCGGGGCCGAGGATCGTGATGAGCTTATCTGCACCTGCTGGGCGGTTGAACTTGTGTTTGTGATACGCGACGTCGCTGGCGATGTAGGTGAGGCGGCCGTCTTTGCGGAGCAGGACGCGGTCCATGTCGTCGCCGAGCTTGGTTGAGCGGAGCCAGAGGGTTTCACCTTCGGCAGTCGCTTCGGCTAGCTGGACTTCCCCTTCGTCGTCGACATCGGCGGTTTGGGACTCGATGATGACGTCTTCGATCTTGCCGCCCTTGGCAAGCTTGAGCTTGGTTCGGGTGGGGTCGGTGTTGGCGATTCCTTTGGCGGCGAGAGATTTGATTTCGACGGCAACGGTTCCGGCGTCGTGGAGGGATTGCTCGGAGAACCAGGTGTCGTAGTTGACGCCAAAGGCGGCGAGGGCAGACCGCTGAGCTTCGATCATCTTATGCTCCGATGCCTTTTGGAGAACGACGACTTCCGCTGACTCCAGGTTTTGACCTTGTAGCTCCTTGGCTACGTCGTGCACGTAGTCCCCTTTGTATCCGTTCTCGGGGACTGGCTCGCCTTTAATCAGTGCGCGCACCGATTCAGCGAACAATCTCATCTGCTCCGAATTCACGCCGTCGTTGATGTAGTACTCGCGATGGACGGTGTGGCCGGCGGCTTCGAAGATGCTGCAGAGGGTGGAGCCGTAGGCGGCGCCTCGGCCAGAGCCGATGGTGATGGGGCCGTTGGGATTGACGGAGACGAATTCGACGTTGATCTTGAGCGGACTCTCGGCGGTGTTCTGCTTGCCGAGCTCGTTGTTGCCGAGCGAGTTGATGGTTCCAACGTAACTGGCGACGAACTCAGAGTTCAATCGAAGGTTGATGAAGCCGGGACCCGCAATTTCGACCGACTCAATCGCAGGGTTTAACTTGACACCTTCGACCAGCATCTCCGCGAATTCACGGGGGTTCTTCCCGGCGACCTTGCTGGCGGACATGGCGATGTTGCAGGCGAAGTCACCGTGATCGGGGTTTTTGGGGTCGGCGATTTCGATACGAACGTCTAGAACCTCCTGTGGCAGGCGGCCTTGCTCGACGAGCTGGGTCAAGGCGGCGCGGAAGACGGAGGCAAGGTAGGTTCGTAGCAAGTCAGTAGTTTACTTTGTTGGTCGGGGCAGGCTCGGCGTACGAGTCACGAGTCCGTGCGCCTTCGCGAAGACCTACTGCTTTCCCCTTTGCCACCGAGGTGGCACGAATCTTGCGACAGTGAACCATCGGGTTGACAATGCTGAAACTGGTGGTTGCGGTGATGGTTTTGGTTCCGATGCACGCTCAAGCAGAAACTCTGACGCCGTTCGGGTTCATGGCGCCTTCTCAGGTTTCCGGCAGCCAAATGCCAGAGCCGACATCTCTGGCGGCTTTGGCGGTTGGATTTGGCGGACTCGTCCGGGCTCGGCTCAAGAAAGCTGAGCAGCAAGGATCGCGGCGGCGGCGCTGAGGGCTTCTTCAACTTTGGTGGCGTCTCGGCCACCCGCGGTTGCGAAAGCAGCCTGACCGCCTCCTCCACCTCCGGCGATCTTCGCGACTTCGCGCAGGATGTTTCCGGCGTGGGCTCCTTTGGCTAGGGCGTCGGGGCCGACTTTGCACATGAAGGTGATCTTCTCACCGACCACGGCTCCGAGGGTGACCTGGGCGGGTTTTCCGTTGGCTTCGTTATCGATGGCTTGAGATGCGACCTTTTGGTCGGCGTCGCCGAAGTTCTTGATCCAAAGGTCGATGCCGCTGACGTTAGTAGTTTCCGTTTGAGCGGTTCCACCTGACATTGCCGCCATTTCGGCTTTCTCACGCTTCTTGCGTTCTTCCTTTAGTTGTTCAAGAGTCTTCTCGACAGCTTGAACGATCTCTTTGGGGTTCGTCTTTAGGAGGGCGGCGGCTTCTTTGAGGTCGCTTTGTTGCTGGTTGACGAGGGCGTAGGCGGCCTCGCCGCAGACGGCTTCGATTCGGCGGACTCCGCTGGCGGCGGAGGATTCGCTGACGATTTTGAAGAGGCCGATTTCGCCGGTGGTGCGGACGTGGGTTCCGCCGCAGAGCTCTTTGCTGAACTCACCGATCTCGACCATTCGGACCTTGTCACCGTACTTCTCGCCGAAGAGCGCCATTGCGCCTTTGGCTTTCGCTTCGGCGATGGGGAGGTCGGCGTAGGTTGTGACAACGGTGTTTTTGAGGATTTCTTCGTTGACGGTTTGCTCGACCTTGGCGATTTCCTCTTGGCTGAGGGCTTTGCCGTGGGTGAAGTCGAAGCGGAGGTTGTCAGGCCCGTTGTAGCTTCCCGCCTGGTTCACGCTGGTTCCGAGGTGGTGGCGCAAGGAGGCCTGCAAGAGGTGGGTAGCGGTGTGGTGGCGTTGAGTTTTGCTTCGTCGCGGGCTTTCGACGATCGCATCGACCTGTTTGCCGAGAAGGACTTCGAGGTTTTCGCCTTGGACTTCATGCCAGAAGAGACCTGCGCTCTTCGCTGTGTTGATGACGTTGTATCCGCCAAGGGTACCGGTGTCGCCGGTTTGGCCGCCGCTTTCTGCATAAAACGGGGTGCGGTCGAGGGCGATCAAGGCAACATTTGGAAACTTGGGCTTGATCCGGGTGACGGTTGCACTTGCGGTGAGAACAGCGTAGCCGAGGAATTCGGTCATTTCGGAAGCGTCGTCGATCTTAAGTTCCTCGGTGGCTTCGAGGTCGCCATAGGCAGATTTGTCGCCTTGGGCGCCGCGGCTGCGGTCTTGGGCTTCTTGCATGGCTTTGTTGAAGCCGTCGAGATCGACGGTGATCCCGGCTTCGGCGCAGAGTTCTTGGGTGACTTCGAGGGGGAAGCCGAAGGTGTCGTAGAGTTGGAAGGCAGTGGGACCGGAGAGGACGGATTCGCCCGATAGAACCGATATGGCTTCTTCGAGAAGTTCCGAGCCGCGTTTGAGGGTGCGTCGGAAAAGCTCCTCCTCACTCTTAAGAGTTTCGACGATGATGTCTTTCCGCTCCGCTAACTCTTTGTAATGACTTCCAAAAGTTTCGAAGACCGCTTCAGCCACGTTGAGCATGAAAAGATCGTTGAAGCCGAGGGTGCGCTGACCCTTGAGGACGGCACGGCGGATGAGACGGCGGAGGACGTAGCCTCGACCGTTGTTTGCCGGGAGGATTCCATCGGCGATGCAGAAGCAGGCGGTGCGGATGTGGTCGGCAATGATTCGGCGGGCGGCGGTTCCGACCTCTGGGGTTAGCTTTGCGCCATCGTTTGTCGGTGCGTAGAACTCACTGATCTCATCTAACTTAGCGAAGATCGCCGAGAAGGCGTCGGTGTCATAGACGGACTTGTAGCCGTTGAGGACGGCGACGGTGCGCTCGATGCCCATTCCGGTGTCGATTCCGTTGAAGGGGAGGTTGGGCATGCCAGTTTTCACCCAGCCGCTGTCGCTCTCGGTTCCTTGCCACTCGTATTGGATGAAGACGTCGTTCCAGATTTCCAGCCAGTTCTTGGCGTCGTCATCGGCGAGCCAATCTTCAGTTGTATATGGGGCAGAGGGGGGATCGCCGGCACCTTGCCAGTAGAACATCTCGGAGTTGGGGCCGCAGGGGCCGGGGGGGCCCTTGGTGAAGCTACCGGCGGGCCAGTAGTTGGTTTCGTCGCCGAGCTTAAAGATGCGGATCGACGGATCGAGTCCGGCGGCGGTCAGGTGAGCGGACCAGTAGTCATACGCTTCTTGGTCATCCTCGAAAACGGTGAAGGAGAGGCGCTTGGGATCGAGGCCGAGCCATTCGGGTGACGTGAGGAACTCCCAGGAGTAGTCGATTGCTTCCTTCTTGAAGTAGTCACCGAAGGAGAAGTTGCCAAGCATCTCGAAGAAGGTGAGGTGGCTGTCGTCGCCGACTTCGTCGATGTCGCCGGTTCGAACGCACTTTTGAGCGGTGGTGAGGCGGGTGCGAGGCGGGGTTGCAACGCCTCGGAAGTAGGGCTTGAACTGAACCATTCCCGCGCCATTGAAGAGGAGGCTCTCGTCCAGGCGTCCGGTCACGTCATAGGGAATGAGCGAGCCGGAGTCGTGGATGAGGTGGCCTTTGCTCTCGAAGAACCGGAGGTATTTCTCGCGCAGTTCTCGGACGGTCACAATCGGGCGGGACATTCCTTCTAGTTTATCGCTTTGACCGTGCTCGGTTCGCGGTTTTCGGCGGTTAAGGCAGCGCGTGGAACTCTGGCGCTGCTGAGAGGGAGCAAGAAGGCTGGGCCGCGACCGTGTTTACAGAATAGGTTCCGCCACCAGGACAGACAGGAGTGTTGTGCAGATAGTTACCCATTCCGGCCAGGTCAGACATGACGCACGCGTCACCAGCGGCCTTCTTTTTGTCCATCGCCCATTGTTCTTTTGCCGATTCGATTTGCTTCATGTTGTTGATGCAAGTCTTTTGGCGGGCGGTGGTTCGGGTTTTGATAAAGTTGGGGATAGCGATCCCAGAAAGCACCGCGACGATAAGGACAACGATCATGACCTCGACCAGGGTGAACGCGCGTGTTTTCATAGTTTTTGTTTAAGGACTTTGATAAGCAAAGCGGAATGGTAAATGAGAAACCCTCAACCAATTGTCGGTTGAGGGTGAATCGATCTCCAGATTGCCGAGAGCTTACGGAAGGACGTGAAGGTCCGGCGCAGCTGCCTTCGAGCAGGATGGGTTGGTACCGACAACTGCGGTCGTGTAGGCGCCGCCCGCTGGGCATAGTGGGAACGACTTGATGTAGGCGGGCGCAATGTTTGCGTTGGTGACGGCGTCGCCGCTTGACTTTTTGTTGTCCATCGCCCATTGCTCTTTTGCAGAGTTGATTTGGGTGAGGTTACCAATGCAGGTTGCTCGTCGAGCGGACTCTCGTGCCTTCACAAAGTTTGGAACCGCGATGGCGGCAAGAATTCCAATGATCAGGACAACGATCATAATTTCGACGAGGGTAAAGCCTCGGTTTCGTTTCGTAATTTGCTTCATAGTTGGTGTTGCTTCCCCAGTCTGATCCGGGATACTCCCAATATAGAATCGGTTCCTTACTCGGCGGTCTTTAGGCATAGGTGGAATTGCCGGGATTAGGTAAACGATTTGTTCTCAAACAATACGCAAAACAAAACAGCCACCCCATTGCTTGGGTGGCTGTTTCGACTCTGTAAGAACTTTGGGAGCTTACGGAAGGACGTGAAGATCAGGAGCTGCTGCCTTGGAGCACGATGGGTTGGTACCAACGACTGCCGTGGTGTATGCACCACCGGCTGGGCAGACAGGGAACGACTTGATGTAAGCAGGAGTGATGTCTGCGTTTGTGACAGCATCACCGCTCGACTTTCGTTGATCCATAGCCCACTGCTCTTTCGCTGAGTTGATCTGCGTCAGGTTACCAATACAGGTAGCTCGGCGAGCCGACTCTCGTGCCTTCACGAAGTTGGGGACAGCGATCGCGGCAAGGATCCCGATAATCAGGACGACGATCATAATTTCGACGAGGGTAAAGCCTCGATTTCGTTTCGTGTTTCGCTTCATAATTGGTTTTTTTCCCCAGTCTGATCCGGGATACTCCCAAGCAAAGTGGTCATTCCTTACTGAGTAGTCTTGAAACCCACGCTGAATTACCAGGATTCGTTTGAGACCGCTCATTGAGAACTTTCACCTTGCGATAGAAATATCATTGGCATCGCATTCGCGAGTCTTTAGCGAAATTCTCCTCAGGGGCTAGTATTGGGATCCGGTCGCCGATTGTATTCGTCGTAAACTATTGAACATGCGAAACCTCGTCTTGCCATTTGTTTTTGTTGGAGTCGCTTCTGGTGCCTCCGCTCAGATGTTCAAGCCATCAAAGGCTGAGCAGATCAAAGCAGGTGCTGACTATGCCGCCGAGATTAGAAAGAAGGAGAAGATTCTTCCTGATAGCGACCCACGCGTTGTTCTGTTGCGGCAGGTAGGGCAGCAGATTCTCGACACTCGGACAGAATCAGAAAAGAAGAATGAGCCTTGGAAGTTCACCTTCGACGTTATCGAGTCGAAAGAAGTGAACGCGTTTGCGGTTCCGGGGGGACCGATCTTCTTCTTTACAGGACTCATTGATAAGTTTCAGACGATTGATGAACTAGCCGGAGTGATGGGCCACGAGATCATTCATATTCGGCGTGAGCACTGGGCCAGCGCAGTCAACTCGGCCCAGGAGAAAGAAGCGGGTTTGCTGATTTTGGGATCCATTTTTGGAGTTAGGCAGCAACAGATGACAATGCTCCAAGCTATCAAGCAGGTAGGGATTGACGTTGCGAATGGTCGAGGTCAGGAAAAGGAGTCGGATGAGTATGGATTCCGTCACGTTGTCCAGGCTGGCTACAATCCGGAGGGGATGGCCAAAGTTTTCGAAATGTTCCGTGCCCTTAAGGGATCGGGTTCCTCCCCAGAGTTTTTGTCGACTCACCCTGACGATGCCAACCGAATCAAGAAGATTCGGTCCTTCGCAGCGGATGTCTTGAAGAAGAATCCTGGCAAGAAATTCCCTGATATGAGACCGTTGCCGTTTGAGACAGAAGCGATGCGGAAGGCTAAGGCTGGAACCCCCAAGCCCGGCGGAACGTCCTAATTGTTGTGAACCGAGGTGTTCGGCTTGCAGAAGCCGCTCGAAACAAGAATCATCCTAAAGCCATCCGCGTCGCGGCGACTTTGGGAGTTCTCTATCTTCTCTTCCCGTTCGATTTCTTACCAGATCTCATGCCGTTTGTCGGTTGGATCGATGATCTTCTGGTTGTCTTTGGCGTGGTTGGATACATCTTGAATCTTCGAAAGAAGAGTCCAGAAACCCGGTAAGGCTCCTTAACACTTGTTCGCGCTGTTCGGGCATATCCCAGGCGGATGCCCGAACAGCACGAACAAGCCCTTGCCGATGGAAAGCTCGCACTTGAGCTGAGTAGCCGCGTGCCACATCGGGCGATTGAACTCGCAAAATCTGCGATCGAATTCTCGAATCCCGGCGACTACCACACTTCAGCGTACGCGCTAGCGGCTTTCGGCTCGGCTTACGCCTGCCTAGGGAGGCGAGAGGATGCTCTTAAGCACTTGCATGATGCAATGGGTGTTGCATTCGAACTGAGGTTGACGTATGTCATGGGTCGAATACATCAGACTCGGGGCTGGTTGTCTTTGGAAGAGGGTAAGCCAGTTGAGGCGTTTGGCGATTGGCAAAGTGCGCTGGAATACTTCCGTCAGGTACGGGACATGCGTGGCATCGCTTGGATTCTCATGCACTATGCAGAAAGTTACTCCACGCTGGGGTTGCTGGATCACGCCATCCGGTGCCGAATTAGTGCTCTTGAAATCGTAGACCAGCTCGGTGATCGAGAATCCGAGGATGATCTTCGAGTTTCCCTAGCTCAAGTATATGTCCGACGGGCGTGGGCTAGAAAGCAAGTGGGAGAGACGGGATACGCATTAGTCGATGCTCAGATCGGAACTTCTCTGCTTCTAAAGGTTTTGGAACAACGGTCCTCTGAACTCTCTCCGAACTCGTACGAAGCAGCATTTAGAGCTCTGGGAGAAGCGTTCTTGTTACAGAATCGCCCGTTGGATGCAATGGCAAACTTCAAGCAAGCAGCAGAGGCTTCGACGCGGCTGGGAGGCTTCCGGACTGAGGCACGGATTCAGGGTCTGATCGGATATACAAGGTTCCTTCTCGGTGACGTGTCAGCAGCCAAGGATCAGATTGTTGCCGCGATCATTCATGCGCCAGCTTCGACCTCTTCGGATGACTTGGCATGTCTACACCAATGGCTAGCCGAAATCTGCGAGAATTCGGACGACTACCAAGGAGCAATACGCGCTTTGTGGAAGGCTCTTGAGTTTGACAAGCAGATTCAGATTCAACGGTCTGACTACTGGGCGCACATGCACGACTTTACGATTGGACTCAACGAGACTCTGCTTGACGATTCTCAGGTGATGTTGCATGAAACGGGATGGACTTATAGCGAGGACCAAGTCCGAGCGCATTGTGGGCATCTCTCGCTGATCTCTAATGTTGACTCCCAGACTGGTGCACTCAACCGTACAGAATTCATGACTCAACTAAAAATTATTGAGTCTCCAACTGTTGCTGTCTTCGACGTACGAAACCTAGATCTCATCAATGGTCGGTTTGGCAGAAAGGTCGGCGATGAGGTACTTTCTCGAGTCGCGTCTGCTATTTCAGTGGGGTTGCCTGAAGGCTCGCTCGTCGGCCGGTATTCCGGTTCGGAGTTTATCGTTGCTTCGCAGGATATATCCCCGGAGAGATTTGAAAATGCGCTCGCAGCGATCGAGGGATTTCCTTGGATGGCAGTTGATCCGGACTTGGTTGTCCGAGTGGATCTCAGATTCGTTCGACCAGACAAGCCGTTCTTGCTGGCAAGTTAGCCTTCGTTGACCAAGTTTTGAGCCCGTTCAAAGCCCTGTTCCATGAGGACTTCAATTCCTTTGACGGCCTTCTTGAGCAACTGGTTGATATCCACTCTTTCTTCGGGGTGAAACTTCGAGAGCACGAAGTCGATGGTGTCTTCCTTGCGAGTTGAGTCGATTCCGAAGCGGAGCCGAGGGTACTCCTCAGTACCGATGAGAGCTTTGACGCTCTTGTGACCGTTGTGTCCGGCGGCGCCGCCTTTAGGCTTGAGTTGGAGTTTCCCTAGGGGGAGATCAAGCTCATCGGCGATGATTAACAGTCGATCTGGCTTGAGTCCGTGTTCTTTCAGCAGTGGCGCAACGGCCTGACCACTAAGGTTCATAAACGTCATTGGTTTCACTAAGCAAACCCCTGTCCCCTCAATGACTCCAAGCCCGTAACGTGATTTGTGCTTTGCTTTGTCCAGTTTGATTCCGTGCTTCTCGCAAATTGCGTCAATAACTTCGAAGCCGATGTTATGGCGCGTTCCGGAGTACTCGGGTCCAGGGTTGCCGAGACCGACGATCAACCACTCGACGTTAACGGGAGCTGGCGACTTTTTGCGAAACATTTCGGTGGAAGTTTGGGGTTGGAAGTTCGGTCTTGGAAGCAACTTCAGATGGGGCGGTGTTCGTTAGTTTTGACTCCGGATTCGGATCCCAGCGGCCAGTTCCGCACATGAACAGGACAAATATCCCGAGCGCGATTCGGTAGCCGACGAATGGGACAACACCTCTTCGCTGGATGAATCCCATAAGCCAACGGATACATGCATAACCGACGACAAAACTTGCGATCGTCGCAACGAGGGTTGGCGCAACGAGGTTTGCCTCTTTGAGGTGTTTGATCTCCTTGACTCCCTCATAAGCTCCAGCCAGAGCTATGGCGGGAACCGACATGAGGAATGAGAGCCGGGCGGCGGATGTTCGATCAAAGCCATCTAGTAACGCGCCGGATATTGTGGAACCGCTTCGGCTCATTCCGGGGATGAGAGCGATGCACTGCCACAGACCGATGACGACTCCATCGCGATTGCTGACCGAATCGGCGCCCCTGCTGAGAGTCGCACGTTTCTCAGCAAAAACCATGATCAGACCCATGATGATGAGGGAGCTGCCGATCACCCAGAGTGATCTGAACGGACCTTCAATGTAGTTGTGAAGCGCTAATCCGACAATAGAAATGATGGCAGTCGCGATGACGACTGCCCAGCCAGTTTTTACTTCGACAGTGTCTTTTGGACCACCCATGAAGGAGCGCACCCAAGCAACCGCGGCTCCCGAGAGGTCCTTCCAGAAGTAGAGGACAACCGCAATGATTGCACCAAGCTGAATGATTGCGGTGAATTCGGTGGCCGGCTTCTCCCAACCGAACACATAGGGCACCAAGTAGATGTGCGCCGTTGAGGAAACTGGAATGAACTCCGTCGCTCCTTCGACTACACCATAAACGATTGCTTGCAGAATATCCATTTACTTGGCGCCAAATACCCTGATAACGAGAAGTCCGGCGGTACAGAGTACCGCCGCAGCGATGTAGAGAACCCAAACCGTTTGCCTCTGAGAGAGCCCTCGGGCGAGAAGTTCGTGGTGCATGTGACGCTTGTCTGCTTGAGTGATGGGCACCTTGTTCTTGATGCGCCGAATGACCACGTTCATTGCGTCGATCAGAGGGAGACCAAAGATGAGCAGGGGCATGAAGATAGCGGCGGCAGCGGCGGTCTTGAGGGTCCCGACGACACTTAGGCAGGCGAGCGTGAAGCCAAGGACATAGGCGCCGCCGGTGCCCATAAAGATCTTCGCAGGATTATAGTTGTGCCTTAAAAACCCTAGGGAAGATCCAGCTACAGCGGCGGCGAGGATCGCAACTCTTGGCTGCGCTCCGAAGACGGCGATGAGCGAGAGAGTTGCGCCAGCAATCGTAGCAATGCCCGCGGTGAGACCATCAATGCCGTCAATGGTATCCATCGTTTTTGTCACAACAAAGATGTAGATTGCGGTAAGCGGAACTGCCGCCCAGGCAAGCCAGATGTATTGCCCAGTGAACGGCATTTCGAAGCCGTAGATATGCACCCGGGATAGTTTCCAGTCCGCTGGATTGTTGTAGAAAAACTGGATCGCGACTCCGGCGAGAAAGAGGATTCCGGCCTGAAGTTTGGCTTTGTACTGGTAGAGGTCATCCAAAGCTCCGACGAGCATCAAGATTCCGCCAATCAAGAGGATTCCGATGACATACGGCTTCAGAGGCTGGCCGCTTATGAGAAATGCGGAGATGACGGCGACCAAGATTCCCGCATAGATTGCCAACCCTCCCCAGCGAGGGATCGGCTCGGTATGAACCCGTCGGTCATCGCGGGTGGGATCGTCTACGGCACCTTTATGGATCGCTAATTTGCGGACATAGGGAGTCAGGACGTAGCTGACAATCAGCGCAATGATGCCCGCAATGAATGGCTGTTTCATGCCTTTAAGAGAATCTTGCAACGCAGCCAGGAAGATCAAAGAGTCACCTTAACGAGGTTCTTGTCGACGTAGCGGTAGAGCTCCATTCCAGATTCACGGAATAGCTCAAGCGAAAACTCATCGGGGTAATCACCTTCGTAAATCACTCGCTCAATCCCTGCGTTGATCAGCATCTTCGCGCACATGTTGCAGGGCTGACAGGTCACGTAGATGGTGCTTCCCTGGCAAGGCGTTCCGATCATTGCTGCAGAGAGCAACGCATTTTGCTCGGCATGAAGTGCCCGAATGCAGTGACCAGCTTTGAGGCACCCCTGGGGCCAATCCGTTGATCCGCCCTGATCGGGGCAATGGGAGATACCTCGCGGTGCGCCGTTGTAGCCAGTTGCCAGGATTCTGCGATCCTTTACGAGCACTGCACCAACCGAGCGGCGGGGGCAGGTAGCACGGGTGGCGACGAGATGGGCAATCTCCATGAAATAGGTATCCCAACTCGGCCGCTCTTGCATTCCCTTCAAATTATGAAACATGAGCGGACAGAATGAACCCCTGTTCCTCACCGCAATGCTGACCCTAGCGTTTCAGCAACCTTCGGGTCCGATCAAAGTTTCAATAGTCAAGACGGCGACGGGGTACCAGCTGATGCGGGGGACTCAGAAGTATTTCATCAAGGGCGTCGGGGGGACGAGCAGAATAGGCCCAAGCACAACGGTGCTCCGGTTCTTGGCCACACATCGGTGCCAGATTTCCAGAAGTTTTACGACAATCCGTTCACGTTTTTTGAAAAGGACTTAAAGAACATCTATCGATAGGGCGGTCACCCGAGATGTTCCTATGGCCCCGCGGAGCGGTTGGCTCAGAGCAAATATTAGTTTGCGGGATGTGTCGAATATGTCGTACGGGAAGGATCATGGCCTTCCGGTATTTTCAAACGTGGGAGGTGAACTCATAGCGGACCTTAGTGAAGCTACTTTGAAGAGTACTGATCCTGGATGGATCCCTCCAGACGCCGCGCCGCTTCCTTCCCATCGATATACGAGACTTCTCGAACTCGCTCCCGAGGGTATTCAGTTTCTATTTTGCCGCCCATTGTCAACTCGCACTCGACAGTGACCCAATCACCTGTCTGGGTGACGGAGAGGCTTTTGCAGTCGTGAATCGTCGAATGAGCTCGATTGATTCCAAGGTAGAACGAAGTGGCGGTAGGGGCATCGCCAACGAGAATACTTCCAACAATTCGACCCCCTGGACTCGAGCATCCAAAAGCTGAGGCGACTATGGCTAGGCATAGCCATGATCTTTTAACCATGGACTATTGTCGCATATAGGAGTTACCGACGCGAAGGCTTGAGCCAACGCGTACCCGGTAAACTCGTGGATACATTTATGAAGGTGTTAGTCCCCATCAAACGAGTTGTGGACCCGTATGCTAAGGTTCGTCCGCTGGCCGATGGCAGCGGAGTAGACACGACGGGTGCCAAATTTGAAATCAATCCTTTCGACGAGATTGCAGTTGAAGAGGCCGTGCGGCAGAAAGAGAAGGGCGCGGTAACGGAGATCGTAGTGGTTTCGATCGGAACCTCCGCCTCTGAGGAGCAGCTTCGGAAGGCGCTTGCGATTGGTGCAGATCGGGCAATTTTGGTCGAGACGGATGCCGTTCTGGATTCTCCAGGCGTGGCGTCGCTTTTGAAGGAAGTCGTGGAAGCCGAGCAACCTCAGATCGTGATGATGGGCAAGCAAGCTACCGACGATGATAGTAACCAGGCGGGTCAAATGCTTGCGGCTAAGCTCGGCTGGGGACAGGCGACTTTTGCAGCAAAGGTTGCACTTGGTTCGAACGCTACAGTGGTTCGTGAAACCGATACGGGAGAGCAGACGGTGACACTTGCTTACCCTTGCTTGATCACAACCGATTTGCGGCTCAATGAGCCGCGGTATGTGGCTCTACCTGGGATCATCAAAGCCCGCTCGAAACCACTCGAAAAGCGAGCTCCTTCTGTTATTCCGGCAGCTAAGACAAAAGTTGTCTCGGTTGAACTTCCCGCTTCTCGACCTGCGGGTCGAAAAGTCGCCTCGGTTGAGGAACTCGCCGCAGCGATCAAAGAGCGAGGTGCCCTCTAAATGAAACTCCTTCTTATTGCATTTAATCAGTCCGACGCTGACCAAAGTGGAGGGTTCATCCAGGCGCTTGGCTTAGAAGCCGATGCGATTATTTTGCCGAATCAGCCGGCCGACGCGTTCGCCGCCTCCTTGGCCGAGAAAGCGTCGGGCTACACGCACATCGCTGCGGTTTCGTCTATGCAAAGCAAAGATGCGATGGCGTACCTTGCCGGAGTACTCGACTGCGCGATGGTGACCGATGCCATCGGCGTTGTTTCACCATCGAGCTTTAAGCGACCCATTTTCGCAGGATCAATGATTGCCACGGTTGAGACTGAGGGACAAGTCGTGATTACGTTCCGCCCAAGTGGCTTTGCCAAGGTTGATGGAGTTGCGGCCGCGGCTTTCGACACGACAAGCCCCAGTAAGGCAACCGTAACAAATGAAGCAAAGCGAGGCACGGGGCGACCGGATCTTGGATCAGCAAAAATCGTCGTCTCGGGCGGGCGACCGCTTAAGACGGCCGACCAGTTTGAGGCGGTGATTGGTGGCTTTGCCGATTCGATGGGTGCTGCAGTGGGAGCAACTCGCGCGGCAGTTGACTCAGGAATTGCTCCGAACGAGCTCCAAGTGGGCCAGACCGGAAAAGTTGTCGCACCCGACCTGTACATCGCGGCCGGAATCAGTGGTTCGACCCAGCACATGGCAGGAATCAAGGACTCGAAGCTAATTGTTGCAATCAACACTGACGCAAACGCACCGATATTCGAGGCTGCTGACCTTGGTTTGGTTGGTGACCTTTATCAAGTCCTCCCGGAACTTCAAAACCTGCTGAAGCAGTAACCGTCTAAAACTCAGTATGAAATCAATTCTTCTCGCCGCAACTCTGCTCGTTGGTGCTTTTGCGCAGGCGCAAAGCGATACCATGATCGAAATCAATGGCGAGAAGGTTTCTCGGGCTGATTATGTGCGGAGAATGGAGTACCTCCCGGGTATCGGCAAGGCGAGTCGAGACGGGAACTTCATCGAAGTCTTTCCTGGTCTGGCGACCGTTGACTTCATCATCAACGAGCGATTAACTCTTCAGATCGCTAAGGAGCGCGGAGTTGAACCAACGCCCGCCGAAATTGATGCTGAGCTGGCGATGATCCAACGTCGAGAACCTGGGTTACTCGACAGATTTACGTCAACCGGACGCACAAAAGAAGAGTACAGGTCAGTGGTGCGGTTAAATCTCGCCAACTTTAAACTTCAAACCGAGGGCGTTTTGGTTACCGATACGGAGATCAAGAACCTTTATGACTTGGCTAAAGACGTACGGTTCACCCGCCCCCCTATGGTCCGACTGCGGGTGATTGCGGTGAACGCCGAGTCAGAGTCAAAAGAAGTCGATGCCGAGCTGAAGGCAGGTAAGACGTTCGCTGCCACCGCAGCTCTCCTGAGCAAAGACGTGACGAGCCGAGTTGGCGGAATGTACGGAGACATTCCGTTGGACCAGCTGAGTTCAAACGTCAAGGACGCCGTTACCAAGCTGAAAAAGGGTGATACAACCGCTTGGCTCAAGAGTAGCGACACGCTTTTGGTGAAGTTCTTCGTCGAAGAGGTTTTTGCACGAGTCACGCGTCCTTTAGACGCTGATCTTAAAGAAGATCTGCGTCGTGAACTCCTCGTTCGCAAGGGTTCGGCCAAGAACGATGTTTCAAAGTTGCTCAAAGAAGCTCGGCAGAAAGCGGATATCAAGATCGCTTCACCGGAGTTTGAGAAGGCTTACAAAGAATCTATTCTCGACAAGAAACCGGGCTAAACTACTCCCCGATGCTCGTCCTCGATTGGCCCAGTTCGGAACCGATTCCTCACGGCTGCTACGGGGTAGGAATTGAAGGTTTGAAGCCATATCCTGGTTCGGATCTAGTGGCGAAAGATGCGACAATTTATGTTCCGCTCGACCAGCCGTTCGTTAAGCTCAGCATCATCATGGACTTACTGCTTGGTCCGCATGGATGCCCTTGGGATCGAGAGCAGAGCCATTCGACGCTGAAAAAGTATCTATTGGAAGAGGCGTACGAGACGATCGATGCGATCGATCAGAACGATCCCGAAGCTCTAGCAGAGGAACTGGGTGACCTCATACTCCAACCAGTATTTCACATGCGACTTGCGGAGCGGGCGGGCGCGTTTGGCTTTGATGAACCTCTCAAACGAATCAGTGACAAGCTAATCCGGAGGCACCCCCATGTGTTCGGTGAGACACTGGTTGCCGACTCGGATGAGGTTCTGAAGAACTGGGACAAGATCAAGCAGACTGAGAAGGCCCGCTCAATTCTCGCTGGCGTTCCTCAAGCGCTTCCAGCGCTTGCGCGAGCTCATGAAGTCAGCAAACGGGCGGCCCGAGCAGGATTCGAGTGGCCAGACTTTGAAGGAGTTTTAGACAAGGTTCACGAAGAGGTTGCTGAGCTCAAAGAGGCGATTTCCAGCGGAGAAAAAGATGATGTCCGTGATGAGATCGGTGACCTGCTCTTCACTATCGTCAACATTGCCCGGTGGCAGAAGGTTGATGCCGAAGATGCACTTCGAGTCATGCTTAACCGATTTCAATCTCGCTTTCAGCACATGGAAGAAGCCGCATCTAAGCCTCTACAAGAGCTAACTCTTGAGGAGTGGGACAAGCTATGGAACCAGGCTAAAGAAAGCCAGAAACAAGCCGACTTAAACCTTTGAGGACCGTATTTTTACGGGGTCAACAGCTTGAGTTTTCGAATCAATCACAACATTAACGCTCTCGGTGTCCAGGGTCAGCTCGATCGGGTCAGTCAAAAGTTAACCAGCTCAACAAGTCGCCTGAGTTCAGGTCTCCGGATCAATAAGGTCTCCGATGATCCCGGCGTGGCAATTACTGCCGACATCATCCGCACCCGGCTCAAAGCGCTCGAAAACGTCAACCAGAATGCTCAAGACGCGGTCAACATGTCCAAAGCAGTGGACGCGGCACTGGGCGAGGTGAGCCGCCTCCTGAGCCAGGGTCGTGCGATTGCGGTCCAAGCCGGAAACTCTGCCGCTCTCAGCACACCTCAACTCCAAGCGCTCAATGATGAAATCAACGCCATTGTCGGAAGTATCGACCGGGTGGCGACGGGTACCAAGTGGGGAGCAAAAAACATATTGGACGGAACAGCAGGAATCGACGTTGCGGTTACAAGAGCAACTGCAACGACTGGTCTCAATTTCCAAGGGAAGCTTGGGAACGTCCCGCTCGCTTCGGGCCTGATCACTCTCCAACAAGTCGTTGCACATGCCCGCGAGAGGATCGATAATGACATCACGTTTGCGAGCCCAACCGCACCGGTCGTTGGCGGTGCGTTGAGTGTTAATGGGGTGTCGTTCAGTGTCGACCCTGGCTCCGATACGATTCAATCAGTAGTCGATCGCTTGAACGCAGCTGCATCTCAAACTGGTGTCCAGGCCGCCCTGTCAGGTCCAGTTGGCGCGCAATTCGTGAGACTCGACTCTATCCAGCCCGGATCGCGGTACCCCATCAATCTTCTTGATCCAAACGGAGTCCTCAATTCAGTGCCCTCACCTGCCAAAACCATCACCGGCGCAGACAGCGTGGCGAACATCCAAGTCCCAACGGAAAACGGTGTTCAGGTTATCGAGTTCACGGGTGGACGCTTGCCAGGTCAAAATGGGTCTTTCATGACCGACTCAGAGGGTAACTCAATCATGGTTGGGCAGGAAAATGGAGCACCCGCGCTTTTTGCAGGAGCCTCGATTGCCCAAGTTTCTCTCGGAAATCAGACTCGAATTCAGGTGGGAACTGATGCCGGAGAGACTCTGGGAATGATCCTTGGGGACACCAGAACGACCAAACTAGCAGCAAACACCATCGTTGGAAAGACGCTTGCCTCCGTTGACGTGACGTCCTCTGGGGGTCCTCAAGAGGCGATGCAGCTCTTTGATGCGGCGATGAGCGAAGTTAACTCACTACGAGGTCGAATCGGCGCCTTTCAGACTCACACACTAGAATCTCGCAGTCGCTCTTTGGCGGTTCTCAACGAGACGCTTAGCTCGGCGCAGAGTGACTTGATTGACACCGACGTGGCTTCTGAAATGACAGAGTTCACAAAGAACCAGGTGATTCAGCAGACTGGAATCGCAATTTTGGGTCAGGCGAACCAGATGCCCCAACAGATTCTGCGCCTCCTTGAGTAGTTCAAGGATTGCGAGCTGATCCAACTGTCATAATGTCCTTCTACGATGGCACGCGGAGTTGGGAAAGGGCTGAGTCAGATGGTGTCAGGAGGCGAGGATACGCTTGTGAGCGACCTTCCCGTCGGGCAGATCGTGCCGAATCAGCGACAGCCTCGACGCCACTTCGACGAAGATGCTCTCGAGGAGCTTGCTGATTCCATACGAGTTCACGGGATCTTGCAACCGATCTTGGTCAGGCCAATCGGGGGAAACAAATACGAGCTGATCGCGGGGGAACGGCGGTGGCGGGCTTCGCAGGTTGCGGGTCTCAAGCAGGTTCCGGCGATTATCAAGTCCGCGGCGGGGCAGGAGTCGCTGGAACTCGCGATCATTGAGAACGTTCAGCGAGAAGACATCTCCGCATTTGAGTCCGCACTTGCATACCGGATGCTTTCGGACGAGTTCGGACTTAATCAAGAAGAGATTGCGATCAGGGTTGGAAAGACGCGTTCATCGATCAGCAACACCCTTCGTCTCTTGAAACTGCCCGAAGAGATTCTTCAGGGACTCCAGGAAGGAGTGATTTCGGAAGGTCATGCGCGCGCATTGCTAGCATTGCCGACCGCGGAGAAGCAACTTGCGATTTACGAGTTGATCCTGATCAAGGGTCTGAGCGTGCGCGACGTCGAGCGGCTTTGCAAACAGCCTGACGAGGCCCCCAAGGCACCCAAAAGGGCTGAGCAGAAAGATGCTTATACGAAGCAGCTTGAAACTGCTTTGAGTGAGCGAACTGCGTTGCCTACGAAGCTGAGTCGCGATGGCGACAAGGGCAAGCTCACGATTGAATTCTTCTCGGATGACGACCTCCAGCGCATCCTCGACTTGCTCGGAATTCAACTTTGACTTTTAGCGTTGAACCCATGGAGCTACGGCATCTGGATGGCGTCGTCGCGCTTCAGACGCTTTGCTTTCCGCCACCTTTCGATGCCGATTTACTTTGGAAACACGAGCATCTCCGCAGGCATCTGGAGCTTTTTCCCGATGGCCAGTTTGTGGGCGTGTCTGATGGTCAAGTTGTCGCAAGTTGTAGCAACACCCTCATATCGGAAATTGACTGGCATGCCCATCGGTCTTGGGACGAGACTGTCGGGGGTTGTTTCCTAGAGAACTTCGATGCGGAAGGCTCAACGGTCTATGGCTTGGACATCTCCGTTCACCCCGAATTCCGTCGACGCGGCGTCGCCAAAGCGTTGTATCAGGCAAGATTTAGACTTGTGGAAACTGGCTACTCGCGATACGGGACCGCGTGCCGGCTCCCAGATTTCATTCATAATCACTTCCCTACCGCCGAGCTTTACGCTTGGGCAGTTTCCAGAGGCGAGGTCGAGGATAGGACTCTGACCCCGCTTCTCAAGATGGGCCTTACGATGACCGACGTGCTGACAAACTACATGGAAGACCCGGAATCGGGCAATGCGGCTGCGCTGCTGGAGTGGCGACCATGACAATCCGTGCGGCCGTGGCTAACTGGAAAATTCAGCCATTGCGGAGCGATGCTGCGTTCTGGAATCACGCCCAAAAATTCCTCATCGAAGCTGATGATCGCAACGCCCAGCTGGTTGTTCTCCCAGAGCTTTTTTGCCTTGAGCTCCTCCAAATTGCACCAAAGGTTCGCGCTGAGGATGCTCCAAAGTATTTGGTTCAGTACGCCGACGCCATTGAAGACTGGCTGAGTCGGATGTCTCAAAACTCGGGGATGGTAATCGTCGGTGGGTCACATTTGCGGGAGCTTGACGGAGAGATTTTTAACATCTGCACAATTGCATACCCAGATGGATCCACTTTTATTCAGCAAAAGAACAAGCTGACGGTTTATGAGCGCAGTGATTGGGGAATTGTTGGGGGGATGGGAATTCAGCCCTTACCTGGGAACCTGGGCGTCAGTGTCTGTTACGATTCTGAGTTCCCCGAGGGTCCCCGAAAGCTTGCTGAAGACGGAATGTTGATCCACGCCGTACCAGCGTGGACAGAGACGAGGCGCGGCTTTCAGCGTGTGCGCTGGTCATGCCTTGCCCGGGCGGTGGAGAATCAGGTGTTTGTCCTTCATGCCTCTCTGGTCGGCGACATCGGGCGTGAGCCGGTGCCAGAGAGTTACGGTTCTAGCGCGATTATTGCGCCGAGCATGGCACCGTTCCCGATGGAGGCGATTCTGGCTGAAACTCCGCTGAACGAAGATGCGCTGGTCGTTGAAAACCTCGACATCGACGCGCTTTTTGCCAGCCGAAATGAGGGCGAGGTCACGAACTGGAAAGATCGTGACCCCGCTTGTTGGGTTTTGGGTGAACAACCGAAGGGTCGTGCGCCCTGGCAATAGGTTAGTGAGTGACGATCTTTGGCAGAGTGCCTGCTTCTTCGATCCACTTCTCGACTTCCGATTCGGAAGGAACTCGGTTCGCGAGGTTCTTCTCAGCATTGACTTCGCCCATTTTTGCGGCAAGGTTTGCTGGATTGCGCTGAGCGAGCTCTGCAACAGTATCGACTCCTGAAGCTTCGAGAAGCTCGGAGAACTGACCAGCTACACCCTTGATGCGGAATAGGTCTGCGTGGTTGACCCAGGTCAGGATCTTTCCACCTTCGATACCGGTCTGTTCTTCGATTGCCTTTCGGCCAGCGGCGGATGCGCCCTGCTCGAGAAGAGCCTCAACGGTCTTGATGCCAGCAGCTTCGAGCTTTTCGCCGAATGCTGGGCCGATGCCTTCAATATCTTGAATGTTAGCCATGCTTTCCTTTTATGTGGGCGGCATGCGCCTCACCTGACCAATATTCTAGCCCCAATTCTTTGTGTTCGCAATATGATGACTAGGACTTCGTGTAACTGATGAGTGTGACCTTAACTTTTGCCCCAGTTCCTGCGGGTTCTGCAATCACGATGATACTCCCGTTGGCCTTTGTCATCCCCATGCTGGTTCCAATTCCTTTGGCGTCGGTCTTACCGTCACCAAGCTCTTTCTTGTAGAATTCCGTCACCTTCTTCGAGTCGTCTTTGGTGGTGAATTCGACGACGAACTTGGTTCCGCCATCACCACGTTTGAAGACTTCCCCAGTGGTTTCAGTTGCTCCAGCGTAGGCTTTAAGTTCGTGGTCTTTATCGAGATTTTCGAGTGAAGTTTTTTGGTCTAGCTTAGTCTCTTCAGGTCGATCGACGTTTGAGCTTAACTCGGGTGGCTGGTTCGCCGCCACTGGCTTGTAAGCTTCCTGAGAACAACCGAACGCAGTGAGCAGCACGACCAGAAGAACAAATCTTTGCAACACTTCATAAGTTTGTCACACCTCGCAATCGTTTGCTCAGCGACGGGGTTTGGTAACCTCTTCCCTGTGCGAAATGGTCTGTCAAGTTTGGGCGTGCTGATGGAGCGAGAGATTCGGGAGCAACCGGCTTTACTGGCCTCAAATTCTGGGTCTTATCTCAAACAGTTTCAGTCAATGTTTGCGGGTCAGGCGCCGTTCGATATGGTGCTCCTTGCCGCCCGGGGATCGTCGGATAATGCGGCTCTTTACGCACGGTATTTGATTGAAATCCACCTTGGAATCCCGGTTTCGCTAGCGGCTCCTTCGGTGATTACCCGCTACCATTCTTCACTTCGTTTTCCGGGACGAACGCTCGCGATTGGGATCAGCCAAAGCGGGGCAGCGCCAGATGTCGCCGAGTTTCTTGCTTATATGAATGAGCAGGGACATATGACGCTGGGGATAACCAACACTGCCGATTCTCGTCTGACCAAGACGGCGCAATCCTCCGTATTGTTGTCCGTTGCTACGGAGAATTCGGTGGCGGCAACGAAGACCTATACGGCGACACTTTGCGCCCTGTATCAGATGGTGCGCGCTCTTGGAGGGACGCTCGATGAGCTTCCTTTGCCTGACGAGGCTTGGCTTGAGAAGTGCCACGACGCCGCGCTGATCGCAAGTGGCCCTGTAAACCGCTGCAACCCGGTCTTTGCTCTCGCTAGGGGCTATGGGTTCTGCACTGCCCTAGAAACGGCTTTGAAGCTAATGGAATGTGCATTGGTGCCATGTAAGGCCTACTCGGCGGCAGACTTTGAACACGGCCCGAAGGCGCTTGCCGGACACGGCTCGGTCGCCTTAAGTTACTTTGGGTCGATGCCGGGACTTCGTGATCAGGGATGTGAGATCATCGAAGTCGATGCGCCGGATGTGCCGGCACCGGTCGCTCCGATATGGGACATCGTCTTTGGGCAATGGCTTGCCCTTCATGTTGCAAGGTCCCGTGGACTCAATCCTGATGCGGCTCGGCACTTGAACAAGGTGACTGAGACCCTGTAGTTGAATGGAGTTTGGAGTGACTCGAACCCCAAACTCCGAGACCTCAGCTAGTCGCTGAGCTTCTCCCACAGATACTTCACTACGGTTGACATCACGTGCGGCCGCGAAGTGTCTTTGCTGATCGAGTGATCGTCGCGAGGATAGGTCATCAGATCGAAGTGCGAACCAGCTTCGATCAGTTTCTGTTGCAGTCGAGCCGTGTCTTGGTAGAGGACGTTGTCGTCCAGCATTCCGTGCACCAGAAGGAGGTTGTCCTTCAGTCCGTTTTGTGCGTTATAGACCGGTGAAGTCTTCTCAAAGATCTTGTCTTTGTCATCCTTCACGAGGCCAAGTCGGCGGCGTGTATACCACTCGTTGTAGCTCTTCCAGTCAGTTACGGACGCAACCGCAACTCCGGCGTGGAACTCGTCAGGCTTGGTGAGCAGAGTCATGCAGGTGAGAAACCCACCATAGCTCCAACCCCAGATTCCGACTCGGTCAGGTTTTACATACCCAGTTGAAACGAGGAATTTCTTGGCGTCAACGGCTTCGTCAACGTCGATGATCCCCATCTTCTTGTAGTAACCGCCGTTGAAGTCGCCATCGTAGCCCCAGCTGGAGCGGAAATCGACGCACAGAACCACGAAGTCGAGATTCATCGCCATGTAGTTCTCCATCCAGCCGCCCCAACCGCTCTTGGCGCTATCGGCGTAGATGTTGCTGAGAACTGCTGGGTGCTTCTTGGTCAGATCGAGACCAGGCCGGGTGAACATCACGCCGTGGATGGTTCGACCGTCACTTGTCGGGAATGTAACTTCTTTGGTGTCGGCCCACTGGATCTTTTTAAACTCAGGTTGCTGCGAAACGGTGATCCTTTTCTGGACCGGTTCGACGGCATACAGTTCGTTATTGAGGTTGCGAGCCGAAGCCATCGTGGCAATTTTCTTTCCGTCCTCACTCACGAAGGGGAGTTCCGCCCAATTGAATGCCTTTTGCGTGGACTGTCCATTGGGAATCACGACGTGCTCCTTGCGCTTGCCGTCTGCTTCCTGGATCACGATTTCGCTGGTCAAAGGGCTCTTTGAGGCGGTGACCAAAATAAGCCGATCTGAGTGCTTGGGGCGCATCCAGTTACCGAGATCGTGAAGCTCGAAGTAGACCGGTTTGACGTCGGTTCCGTCCGGATTCATCTTGTACAGCGCGCGGTTGGTGAGCTTTCCGTCACGAATGTCGGTTCCAAAGAGAATCTGCTTCGAGTCCTTCGTCCAAGCAATGTCGCGCCAATCGTTGATCGTGTTGGCAGGAGCTTCTTCTTTGTAGATGTCCTTCTTTTCTGCCGTCTCTGGATCGATGACCGAGATGGTGTACTTCATGAAGTCATCACTGATCCAAGCAACAGCGAGTTTGGTTCCATCTGGCGACCAGGTAAAGCCTTTCAGCCACATGTATCGCGGGAAGTCCTTAACGAATTTGATCACCCCGCCATCCGCTGAAACAACCCCGATTTGGTTATCAACCGGCGTGTCGCCGTTCCACATTCGGGTAATTGGAACCACCGTCGCGCGGTCCTTCGAGAAGTCCATCATTTGATGGCTTCCCATTTTGGTGCTGTCACCCCAAACTACGCCGAGATATTTGCCGGTCGGGGAGAACTCGAACTGCTCAATGCTGGTTCGCGGCTTGCTAAGGTAGGTGAGCTGCTTGGTAAATCCTGTCTTTCTATCCATTCGGAAGACGTTGGTTCCGTTTGAGTAGGCGAGGGACTTGCCGTCCTCTGTGTACTGAGGTCCACCGATGCTGCTTGATCCGTCAACGAGGGGTCTAAGCTTGGACCCATCTGGCTCGCATAGCCAAGTTCGGCCTTTGTAAGAGAACATCAGCTCCCCGCTATCCGGAGCCCACTGGGCCCCACTGATTCCACCATCGTACAAGACAGACTCAGTCTTCTCCTGCTCGGTGCGGATATCATCCTGGCGCGGGAGCTCAACGATCTTCGCGGCTTCCACAATCATCTTGGGCTTCCCGTTTGGAAAGTCAACGACGTACAGATCGAGCTTCCGAACACCAGTTTGGTTCCAACCGAAAACGATCTTGGAGCCGTCGGGTGACATCGCTGGCGCGGATGGCGATCTTCCGTTGATCAACGGATATTGGTAAAGTCGCTGAAGCGAAATCTCAGTCTGTGGCAGGTCTTTACCGAGCGCAAACCCTCCCAACGCCAATCCTAGTACCCAAAGTGACTTACGCATTGAATAGCTCCTGTGCGACCTTGACAACGTTCAGAACAGTGAATCCAAACTCCTCAAACAACGCCGGGGCTGGGCCGCTCACGCCAAACGTATCGATCGAAACCTGCGCGTGTGAGTACTTTGCCCAGCCAAAGGAAGTTCCGGCCTCGACACTCACCGTCTTGACTCCTTTCGGAAGGACTTGTTGCTTATAACTTGAATCCTGCTTCTCGAACAGGAAGTGGCTTGGCATGCTGACCACTCGGGTCGGTACTCCTTGAGCTTCAAGTTCCTTTTGCGCTCCGAGGCAAAGCTGAACTTCGCTCCCGGTGCCGATGAGGATCAGTTTGGCTTCTCCACTTGCTTCGGACAAGACGTATGCCCCCTGTTCGGCTGGATGGTTCTTGACGTTACTCGGTGTGACCACCGGCAAGTTTTGGCGAGAGAGGATAAGAAGGGTCGGCGTTTGCTGGCTTTCTAGTGCGACCTTGTAGCCTGCTGAGGTTTCATTTCCGTCCGCCGGACGGAAGGTGTTCAGGTTAGGAATCGCGCGCATTGCAGCGAGATGCTCGACAGGCTGGTGAGTCGGGCCATCTTCCCCGAGACCGATTGAATCGTGAGTGAAGACGAACAGCGATGGACACTCCATCAGGGCTGCAAGTCGAATTGAGGGGCGGCAGTAATCAGTGAACTGCACAAACGAACTGGCTACTGCTTTGAGACCGTGAAGCTGCATGCCGTTACAGGCGGCAGCCATCGCGTGCTCTCGCACTCCAAAGCAGAAGTTTCGACCGGTTCGGTTGTTCTTCTGGAAAGTGGTCTCACCGTGGATGTGGGTAAATGTGGACTCGGCAAGATCTGCCGAGCCGCCCAAGAGAGATGGGACCACTTTTCCTAACGCAGCAAGTACGGCTTCGCCATTTTTGCGGGTTGCCATTGGATCGGAGAACGACGGTAGAACCTGCTCCCAACCCCCTGGAAGATTGCCATCAATGATGAGCTGGAGCTCAGCGGCCTCGGAGGGGTATTCAGCCGCATAAGCTAGGAACCTTGCATCCCAATCGGCGACCCTTACTTCCCCGCTGGCAGAAGCGTCCATGGCAAGGGCGACGTCGGATGGGACAAAGAAGTCCGGCTCTAGGGGTATGCCAAGCGCTTCCTTCGTCAGCTTCACTTCATCTGGCCCGAGAGGTGAACCGTGGGCCTTTGCAGTACCCGCTTTGTTGGGAGAGCCGAATCCGATGGTTGTCTTGACCATGATTAGTGATGGGCGATCGTCAACTCGGCGGGCTTCTTCGATCCCTTCAGCCACCGAATCGGCAGCATGACCATCCACCTCGACAACGTGCCAACCAAACGCCTGAAAACGATGTTCGACATCTTCAGTAAACGCCAGCTTTGTCGACCCATCGATCGAGATCATGTTGTCGTCGTAGAGGTAAATCAGCTTCCCAAGACCAAGGTGACCGGCCATCGAACCGGCCTCGCTCGAAATTCCTTCCATTAAATCGCCGTCGGAGACGATTGCGTAGGTGTAGTGATCGATGATCTCATGACCTGGACGATTGTATTTGGCTGCTAAGTGAGCCTCAGCGATCGCCATTCCGATGCCGTGCGCAAATCCTTGCCCAAGCGGTCCAGTTGCCATTTCGACGCCAGGGGTCAAGGTGTTCTCGGGGTGCCCCGGGGTTCGGCTATGAGGTTGGCGAAACTGCTTGAGATCCTCAATCGACAAATCGTAGCCTGTCAGGTGTAAAAGTGAGTAGATCAGCATCGATCCGTGGCCTGCGGACAGAATGAATCGGTCGCGGTCGAACCACTTTGGATGTTTCGGGCTATGCTTGAGATACCGATTCCACAGCGTAAATGCCATCGGCGCGGCTCCCATCGGAAGACCAGGGTGACCGGAATTGGCTTTTTGCACGCCATCAATGGAGAGCCCCCGAATTGTATTGATACACTTCTCGGTGAGCGCAGGATCAGCAACTTTCACAGGGTTGATGGTACCCAGCCCTGCTGTACAATCAAATCATGTTCTCGCTGGCTTTGGCTTTCCAGATGGCAACCGCCCCGGCGTGGACGGTCGGTCCGAACCTGCAGTACCAGTGGGATGGTGCGGATTACCTGCCGGTTGGGCTTCAGTGCTCGTTCGATACTGAGCTCATAGCGACGGCCAAAGCCGCAGGCATCCAAGATTTCAACATCGAGGTTCCTGGCACCGGCTCCTGGAAAGCAGTCGCAGATGAAGTGGCAGGCCGAAGGTTCTTTATTACCTCAAATACGTCGATGCCGGGCGCAACGGGCTTCACCGTGCAACCGCAGTCTTACAGAGTGAACGGCATCCGCGGTCCTCAGTCAATCACAGTTGCGGTTCCGGGTGCAACACGAGCTTATGTAGTGGTTGCCCTAACCCGCGACGCCTCGGTCATCAGCCAACGGAGTTATCCCGTGGTCAATGGAGTTTTACGAGCCGACTTGAAGGCGGCGAGGGATTCGGATCAGGTGGCTCTCATTTATCCGCAGGGAGACACGATGGAGGTTGAAGACCTTTGGGAGCGGCTTGATGAGCGCAGAGATACCGTTTTGCGACAAATTCGCGCCATGGGTTCGCAACCGGGGCTGCGAGGGATCATCAATCCGCTGGGTTCCACTCCATATTTGGCGGCGAGGGACAACGGATTTGTGCCGACAAACCCCATGTTTCAGCGCGAGTTTGCTGAGTATCTTGAGCAAAAGTACAGAAATTTGGCAACGTTGGTCAAAGCGTGGCAGCTTCGCGGAATCGACGCGGATTTCAGCGGCAAGATCAACGAACGAGGCGAAATCGTCGAGACGGGCAACTCGGATCGAAATGCATTCATCTTTGCCGCGAAGCTTGTACCGCTTTGGAACGGCACCCGAGGCGTAAGTTTGATGCTTAATCCTGCGAAGGACTCTACGATTCTGGTCGAGCAGAGAAAGTCTTCTTATTGGCGTGATCTGGCGGAGTGCATTTCGACCGCTCGGGCGAGACGAGTTCACCGGATCATGCGATCCCTGCGCAAGGAGTCAGGGGCACCGATTCTTCAGGAGTGGTCAGGCTGGTCGTGGTTCTTCGAGGCGCCAGATTCAGAGCTCTCTGGACTGACCGTGAAACTCGGCAAGTTGAACCCATCCAGCATTCTTCAAAGCCTCTCCGGAGTTTTATCGTCATCTCTAAGGACCAAAAGACCGGCTCCGCTGATCGTGACAGACGTCGCAGCGACCCCTGAGAACCTTCAAAACTCGGTTTTTGAGGAACTCGGAGGTTTAGGTGTCCGAGGAGTGTTCGTCCGCGCGACAACGCCTGAACAGCTTTCCTTGATCAAGTCAGCCAAACCGATGGTGGCAGACAGCAGACCGATGGGATTCTTCTTTCCACAGAATGCGCTCAATCCTGCTTCGCCGCGAAAGATTGCTGGAAACTATTGGTCTTTGCCCTCGCCAGCTGACGGAAATAGAATTGACCTAGGCCCTGAGATTCGATGTTATGCGATCAACAACGGTGCAGGAACCTCGTTCGTAATGTGGAGTGAACGTGCTCCGATCCGCCTCGAATACCGATTCCCCGAAGCTAAGTCTGCTCTGATTCGAGGTGTTAACAACACGGTTCCCGAGGTGACGCCAACCAAGACTGGCATTATGATGACTTTGGATTCCGTTCCGATTGTCGTTTCGGGATCGGTTGAACCTCCCGTGCCAGAAGTCGAATTGGTTCGGATGGATCGAGATGTGACTCAGCTCCTTGCCTGGGCTGAGTCGGAGCATCGGGACATCACGACGGAGGTCTACGAATTCAGAAACTACCCTGAGCTGGCCAAGACAAGCCCCTACAAGGCTCTCCAGTCGGCTCAGAAGGTCCACCGGGACCTTGCGACAGTCGGAGTTGGCTACAACTGGTTGGAGTGGGAGCGATCGACTGACAACACATTTAGCGAGTCGGTTGCGGATGCCGGTTGCAGTAACGGATCCTATCTTGCGGTCAGAACCCCATTTGGGGAGCAAACAGGCCGAATCCACGCCTCTCTAAGCGTTTCACAGCGTTCTGCGGCGTCGCTTGAAGTTTGGATTTCAGCTCGTATCCCAAACCCATCAGATCGGGCTCGGATTCAGTTTCGTCTCGGCGGACAAGTTATGCGGATCCAAGGGGAGCCAGTGAATCAATACGGATCAGGATTTGGTTGGTACAACATCGGCACAACCCGATTGCCATCGACGAAGTCCGAGTTTCGAGCCGAGCTGACGGGGGTTTCATCGACCGACATTGCGCTCGATGCGGTTCTATTCTCGCCTCAAGCGGTGACTCCGAACGGTCTTTTCATGCCGTCGTTCATCCTTCCGAAAGCTCCTAAGAAGGATCCAAAAAAGGGTTCGGACGGTCTTTAAAGCTGGCTCTGTGAAGCTCCTCGGACTCGGCGTAGCTCGCCGGGTCCATCTGGGCTAAACCATATGAACATGTTTTTTCTTGCATCCTAACGGCCCAGCCCGCATCACCCCAACTGTAGTGCCACCATTCGTCTCGGCAGTTGCTGAATCCCGCGCCAAGCATGGCTTCGACCAGGATTGTACGATTCTTGGCGGCTTCTTCGGTGAGGTTGAGGGAGTAGGTCGGCGCCGCACCAAAGCGGCCGAATGGGGAGTGCACATCAAACTCCTCTCCTTCCGCATTCACAAGAAAAACATCGACAGCCGCTCCGGTACAGTGCCCGGGTGGCGCCTTCTGGTTGGTAGGTGCAACCCATCGGCAAACGGTTCGCCTAAGTGCAGTGTCGTCCCGTTCTGGGAATGCTTCTTTGCCACATTTCCAGATGAAATCGTAGATTCTTTGCTGTCGTTCAAATGGGCGCCAAGCGTCAATCACTCCAAGAAAATAGCCTTCTGGCAGGCTATTGGATGCTTTTTTCAGCATCTCGCAAACTGTCTCCCTGAGATAGGGAATGGCGGTATCGCGCAAGACTTGAACTTTCGGACACACTTCGCGCAAATCAAGAAGCGGCTCTCCGTTTTCTTGCTCCTCAATCAGATTGAGAAGCCGAATCGGTTCTGGGCGACCCTTGGTGCGATCCCACTTTACCCTCACTTTGCTGACACTTCCACCACGTCACCTGGTTCCAAAGCAAAGTCCTTTTGCTTGCCACTTTCGATATCTGCGTACTTGAACTGTAGTCGCTTCTTCGTCCGATTAACGACTGAATAAACCCGGATCGTAACGCGCTTATCCAGCAGTCCTTTCACTTCTTCGATCGCTCGGAAAAGCGTTAGCTGATCCGTCCACTCAAGATTTTTCGGTTCTTTGACCAGTCCGGTCACCGTAACAAGGGGCACGGAAGCCTTGAGGTCAACTCGAATGGTGTCACTTGACCGCACAGGGACCGATCCGTCTTTTGCCAGATCAAAGGGGCCGAGAGTAATGTCGCGCAGGATGAAGACTCGTTTGGAATCCCCTTTGCTTGAGACTCCCCCGACACCTGAAATAGCCTCATTTAAAGTCATGCCGTCCCTTAGGTTGATCGCACCCGAGCGCAGAACTCCGCCGACAACATTCACCGATCCTAAACTAACCTTCACTGGAATCGTAATTCGATCACCCGGTTGCACGGAATACTTTGCAGAAGCACCCCAACCTCGAACGTCTGTGATCTGAGTCTTCGCCGCATCGGCAAATTCGAGCAAAGGAACCGTCGCGGCTAAATCAGCAACGGTCACTCCGGTTGCTCGGCGCAAAGTGATTGGTTTTGCAACCGATCCTCCAACTGAGATACCGGAATGCTTGTCTGCCGTGATCAGAATCGTCACGCTGTCGATCCTTCCGAGACGCTCTCGCATTGCGGTCAAAACCGTAGTTACGATTTGGTTGGAGTTTCGGGTAATTACATTGACCGTGCCCAAACCGGGGACATGGATAGAGCCCGACTCGCTGACCCGGAAGCGACCTGAGAGCTGGCTTTCGGAGCTAAACGAAAGAACAATGACATCTCGAGACTGAGCCGCAATGGAGGTCTGAGCACTTGCGGAACTTCCTAGCAAAAGAAAGAGAATGGTGCCGCAAACCGGACTCGAACCGGTGACCCAAGGATTTTCAATCCTTTGCTCTACCAACTGAGCTACCGCGGCACTTATTGTACGTTGGCGCGGATGACGGGACTTGAACCCGCGGCCTCCGGCGTGACAGGCCGGCGCTCTAACCACTGAGCTACACCCGCGAACGAAAGGAAAGTATAACAGACGCCTCATGTTAAGTCAACCCCTGCTGTGATTATTGGCCAGCAATCTCGACCTGCTCAGTATGCCCGTATTTATGCCAGGGACTGGCCACCATCGATGAAAAGCTCGGTTCCCGTAACGTGCTTAGCCGCATCCGATGCCAAGAACGCGATCGCTTCGGCGACATCTTGAGCCTCACCAGGTATCTTTCCGGTAAGCGGACTGTCACCCTCAGGGTAATGCCGAGGACGTCCGACGGGCCAGCCTCCCCGCCAGGTGGTGGACTCCAGGATGTTTGTTTTAATCGATCCGGGGCATACCGTATTCACCCGAACTCCCCGTGGACCAAGTTCAACCGCAAGACTGCGACCAAGAGCCATCACCGCGCCCTTGGATGCGACATATGGTGATGACCCCGTCCACGAAAACTGGCGCGAGCCGTTGATCGATCCGACTAATGTAATCGATCCATTATTGGCTTCCAGATGTGGGAGCGCCGGAATGATGTAGTTATAGACTCCGATCAGATTGACTTCGAAAAGCCGCCGAATCTCGTCAGGATGAATCATATCGACTTTTCCCATCGGTCCGTTGATTCCTGCCGAAAGAACAAGCGAGTCAAGTCTGCCATTTTGTACGACAAACTCTGAAACCGCCCTTGCCGCATCCTCGGTGTCGGAAACGTCTGTACTCAGCTTCAAAACTGAGTCTTCTGGGAAAGCTTTTTGCAGACGATCCATCGACATGTCAATGACGCCAATCGTAGCCCCACGTGAGAGCAAAAGCTGGGCGGTGGCGAGCCCGATGCCGCTCCCCGCACCGGTGATGAGGGCCGCTTTTCCGGTGAAATCTGAGATGGTGGGAGCGTTCATGGGGGGTTGTGCGTTGTGATACAATAGAGAGACAAAATTTTGGGCACCGAAAAAGGGGTGGCTCTATGCCGCCTTTTTTGTTAATCGGAGTCTTAAAAAAAGGAGAACAAGCAGATTATGGACATCATGCAGCAGCTAAATCAAATCGCACAGGAGAGGGACATTCCAGTGGAAGACCTCGTCGTTGAGCTAGAAGAAGCGCTGGGTGCGGCCTATAAGAAGTATGTCGGAGCTCGAGGCGAGGTCAATGTTAAGCTTGACACTTCGAAGGGCTGGACGGCTCAAGTGGAAAAGGAAGTTGTCGCGGTGGTTGAAGAGCCGAGCTTCCAAATGAGCCTCACCGAAGCCATTAAGCGCAACCCAGAGGCCGAAGTCGGGGACTTCGTCCCGATGGAAGTCGATCCGAACCGCTTTGGGCGAATCGCGGCTCAGACAGCAAAGCAAGTTCTTTCTCAAAAGCTTCGAGAAGCCGAAACTCGCCGCATTCATGACGTTTTCGCCGAAAAGATGGGAGATATCGTCAGTGGCACCGTAAGCCGACGAGACGATCAAAACGTTTACATTCAGGTCAACCGAGTTGAAGCCGAACTTCCCCGACGTGAGCAGGTTCCAACCGAACGATACGCGCCAAACAGCCGGATGAAGGTTTACGTTTACAAAGTAGACGACAGCCAGCGCCGCTTGAAGGTCATCGTCAGCCGAACTCACCCGAACCTTCTTCGCAAGCTTTTTGAACTTGAAATCCCGGAGATCGCAAGTGGAATAGTCCAGATCAAGGCCATTAGTCGCGAACCAGGACAGAGATCCAAAGTCGCCGTCTTCAGCGAAGACGAGCGAGTTGATCCAATTGGCGCATGCATTGGACCTCGCGGCGCCCGAGTCCAAGCAATCGTCGATGAGTTGAACGACGAGAAGATCGATGTTGTTCCCTACAAGGAAGATCCGAAGGAGTTCATCATCGAAGCTCTCTCGCCTGCTAAGGTCAACGCAATAAAGCTCACCGAGAAGCAGAACGAGCGTGGAGACATGGAGAAGCACGCCTACGTCATCGTTCCCGAAATGCAGCTTTCACTCGCCATTGGCAAGGGAGGACAAAACGTCCGACTTGCGGCCCGGCTCACCGGCTGGACCATCGACATCCGTAGCGAGGCTCAGGCCGCCGCAGAACGGGGAAAGGCGTGAGGTGATGGCACAGAATGTTAAGCCACACGGTCACCAGAACATGCGTTTCATGTCGAATTAAACGCGATCAAGCCAGCCTGATTAGGCTCGGCGTCAGCACAACTGGAGATCTTCAAATATGGGGCGGAAGTGGGCGAAGTGCCTACTTCTGCCCCTCAACAATTTGCCTCGAAGGGGCATTGAAACCCGGACGGCTTACGAAAGCCCTTCGTTCCGCCGTCTCTGCCACATCGCTGGCAACCATCAAACAAGAAATAGCATGCAAACTGGAGTTAAGCCAATGAGTCACACCATCGCCGACATCGCGACCGAGTTCGAAATTCGACCCGGTCAGGTCTATACCGTCCTCAACGACCTGGGGCTAGACCACGACGGTGCCTCGTTCGAGGGTGACAAGGACACGCTCGAAATGGTTAAGGAGTCCTGCCTCGAGCATATGGATTCCAAGGTCATCACCCTCAAGCCCAACTGCACTCCCCGCGACATCGCGAACGCACTTGGCGTTCCACAGGCAGAGATTCAGAAGAGCTTGATTTCGAAGTTCAAGATCATGAAGGCGATTGCCAACCCGCTCACCGAAGAGGAAGCCGGGCGAATCGTAACCTCATATGGATTTGAGCTGACGCTTGCCGAAGGTCCAAAGCCGAAGCCGAAGGTCGACCCAAGGGCGGCAATCAAGGTCGGCGGAGCCGTCAAGCGACCACCTGTCGTCACTATCATGGGCCACGTCGACCACGGCAAGACTTCCCTTCTTGATTACATTCGCAAGGCAAATGTCGCCGCGAAAGAAGCCGGTGGTATCACTCAGCACATCGGTGCTTACCAGGTCCTGCTTGACGAAGGGCTCATCACCTTCCTTGACACTCCTGGTCACGCCGCTTTCACTCAGATGCGCGCTCGAGGAGCTCAGGTCACCGACATCGCGATCCTCGTTGTTGCGGCTGACGACGGCATCATGCCTCAGACGCAAGAAGCGATTCAGCACATCCAGGCGGCAAATGTCCCGATGATCGTTGCCGTTAACAAGTGCGATAAGCCCGGCGCGAACCCAGATCGGGTTCTACAACAGCTCACCGAGTACAACGTCATCCCGGAGGCCTTCGGTGGTCAGACCATTACCGCTAACGTCTCGGCCCTTACCGGTGCTGGCGTTCCGGAACTCCTGGAGCTGATCATTCTTCAAGCTGACATCATGGATCTCAAGGCTGACCCTCGGGGTGAGCTGAAGGGCACCGTTGTCGAAGCGAAGCTCGAAAAGGGCCGTGGTCCCGTGGCTACCCTTCTTATCGAGGAAGGAACGCTCAAGAACGGAGATAACCTTGTCGTTGGTCAGACCTTTGGACGCATAAAGGCGATGACCGATTTCCGCGGCCAGAAGATGGACTTTGCTGGTCCGTCCGCTCCCGTGGAGATTCTCGGATTAAGCGAGGTTCCGGCGGCCGGAGATAAGATCGAGTTCTTCGCAGACGAGCGAACGGCTCGTGTGGAAGCCGAAAGTCGAGTTTCAAAGGCACGTGCAAAAGAATTCACCAATGGTGGACGCGGTATGACCCTGCGTGACTTGCGAAGCAGGATGCAGGACGAGGGAATGAAAAACCTTAACCTCATCATTAAGGCCGACGTTCATGGTTCGGTTGAGGCAGTCAAGGGAATGCTGGAGAAGGTCAAGAACGACGAAGTCGAGACCAAGATCATCCTCAGTGGCGTCGGACAGATCACCAAGGCGGACATCGACCTAGCAGCTGCATCGGATTCCATCGTTGTTGGATTCAACGCGAAGCCAGATGGAGAATCTCGTAAAGAGGCGGAGAAGCGAAAGGTTGAAATTAGAACCTATTCGATCATCTATGAACTGATCGAGGATATTGAGGCGGCGGTCAAGGGAATGCTTGCTCCGAAGTTCGAGGAGCAAGAGCTTGGCGAAGCCGAGATTCGAATGCGACTCCAATTCTCGAAGAAGGGTATCGTGGCTGGTTCTTACATCACAGAAGGAAAGATCACAAGGAATGCCAAGGTTCGTATTTACCGTGGTAAGGACCTTATCCATGAGGGCGAAGTTGCGACCCTCAAGCACTTCAAGGACGACGTCCGCGAAATGACGATGGGCCAAGAATGCGGTATCACCTTCACCAACTGGGAAGACTTCCAGGAAGGCGACCGAGTCGAAGCGTACGAGATGGTGCAGATCAACGCGTAACGTCGAACTAAAGCCCCACATTAGCGGTACTAGTGGGGCTTCGCAAGTCATAACTAATTGGCAACTTCGCACCTGAAGTTGTGGCCAGTTAGCCTGAAATACATCTTTCTGTTAGTTTTCTAAAAATACTTTCACACAAAGTGCTGTTTGATTGTTACAATGCTGGAAAGGGAGACCTATGCACAGCACAGCACAGCACAGCAAACCACGAGTTAAGTCTTTCCTAGACGTCTTCTTGCCGACTGCCCTGTTGCTAGTTACTTTCGCGGACGTTTATCGCTCACTAACTTCCACAAGCGTCGACTTTCCTCCAATTAGTGCTGTTCATAGCCTGTTCCTACTAATCTCTCTGAAAGTTGCACCCATGCTCACTCGCAGGACTGCCATGTTCGCAGTTTCAACTATGGCCACCTCAGCGATCTGCTACTCCGTTTGGATCGCGATTGGACCGAGTGGTTTTTGCACTGGTTGCGGACCCGTAGACCGATTGTCTATGCTCGCAATTGTGGCAACCAGTGTCCTGTCCGTATTCAGCCTTTGGGAGACTAACTTAAAGCTCATTCGGACGCTCGTAATGGTGATACTTTTCGCCGTACCGATAGTCCAGTCCGTACTCTTAGGACTATATGCTAAACTTTGCTTTGGATGTATCTCTGCTGGCTGTACGGCAGTTGCGGCTCTCATTCTCAAATGCCAAGAGGAAGCCCGTGAACCTCACAGTGCTAGCGAATTCCGTGCCGTCTTTCTTCCGCTCGTCTGCATCAGCACAATTGTGTACGGCGCACACTTTGTGCCTAGGCCAGACGATCCTGAGAAAGATGTTCAACTCGTTCAAGGAATGACGTTTAGCACTGCAGGCCTGCCGAGGGTGTTTCAAGGCGAGAGGATAGTACTACTCACTCTCGAAGGTTGCTCCTGGTGCGAAAAGGCCAAAGAAAGGCTCTCCGCTCGCGGCGTGGAGTTCAAGGAGTTTTCTTTGCAAGACCCAACTCTCGACGGAATCAGACTACAACGTAGTTTTGCTCCGCAACTGCTCGTTTTGAATTCCAACATCATCACCCAGCACATTCGTGGCTACGATGAGCGTGCTATCGACCAACTCGGAGAAAACAAATGAGAACATCATTCCATTTCCAAACTATCGTCGTCGTCCTGTCCATGATCACCATGGGCGGTCTTCTAGCTCAGCGTGCTTACGCACTTCCCCGAAAAGTGGCTTGTGCAGGGCAAAGCATTGGCTGCCGATCAGTCGCGGGAAGCTATTGCGGTGTCATTAATGGCAATTACAAAAAGTCGTTCACGATTTCTTGGTCTTGTAGCGTCCCTGGAAACGCGGTGGGTGACGTCTCATCGTGCGACATGAATGACTACGGTACTTGCTGCTTTAGCGTCGACACCGTCACGTGCCCCACTCCATCCTGCCCCTGTCCTCTGTAGATTGTTTCGGACCACTACCATGAGAGAACAAAAGTACACACAGTTGACCAGACTCTTCTACGGTCTTTGTTGCCTAGTGGTGGTCTTCTACAGTTTCCTGATTCCGCTAGCAATTGCGGGTAAAAATCGGAACTGGGCCGTTCCAAGCTTGCATATTTTTACCGAAAACCCAATGGGAACTTTGATCGTTATCATTTGGATGTTCCGAGGTGGAAAAATGCTCCCCCGGGCGCTAATCACTTCGCTCATCTTGATTGCCGCTGCCCTAGCCCTTTTTATAGGCTACTCTGCATATAAAGACCAGCAAGGCAAGAGCACCTCTTTACTACTCTTTACGATTTGGTTTTTTGGGTGCGGATGGGTGCTTCTTCCAGCCGCGACAAACTATTGCCTAAGCAAGTTTGATCAACTTAGGGACTTACTGTTCAAGAGTAGCACCTCAGAAAAACTATCCTCATGAGAACTTCACTGAACCCCGGCCGATACCGCCAAGCAAGAGCTTTCAGTTTAGTAGAGATTCTAGTCGTACTAGTGATTGTGGCCGTGCTGGCTGGCATTCTCTTTCCAGTTTTCGCACGAGCAAAACGGGCAGCGAAAGTCGAAACAGGTAAGCAATACCTGCGCCAGCAATTCCTTTTGCTTGAAACGTACGCAATCGACTCCCAAGATGTCTACCCGGGGTACGCAGATGTGATGTCGGATAAAAAAATTCAGGCACCTTGCGCCCCGCTCTATGATTGGAACACACCATGTTGGGCGACACGCAAAGAGTCTCTTCCTTGGAATCCACTCTCTGATGCTCCAAGCCCGATGCTCGGTGGTAGAGGCTATATTTATGCAATCCGAAATTGGCAAGATATCGACAAGCTTGGAGCAGATACTTTTTTGGGTTGGGACCGAAACAAGGCATATCCCATCTTATGCGATGTTTTTCAGGGAAACTATCGGCTACAAGAACTTGAAGGTGCGGTTCCCGATTTGAATAAGTGCCGTAAGCTCGAGACTGATGAAGCAGGTTGTCGTTGGCCAGATGTTGTTTGGTACGCGTACACCGATGGCTCGCTGCGAAAACGCAAGGGTTCCGTTGCCGTAACGATAGGTCAAGCCTACAGATTGTTTGATTGGCTAGATGTGTTTCTTCGCCAAATGGATTCAGATACGAAGAATGGGAACTAGCCCTTCGGCGACAACGGACCCCAGGGCAGTAAACTGCTGGGATCAAGCCTTTCCTTCTAACTGTCCTCGGGCCAACTGCATCCGGAAAATCATCTCTCGCCGAAAAACTCGCTGAAAAGCACAGCGCAGTCATCCTCAATGGCGACGCCTTTCAGATGTATAGAGGGATGGACATTGGGACCGCCAAACCGAGCGACAAGGGCCGCTACGAGCTCCTGGACCTCAAGAACCCCGATGAGGAGTTTGGAGTGGGAGAATACGTTCTTCTTGCCGCCGCTCGGCTCCAGGAACACTTTAATAACAATGTTAACGTGATTCTATGCGGGGGAACCGGGCTTTACATTCGCGCGCTGATCGAAGAGTACCAAGATCTGTCTCCTGCGCCTTCGCCGGAGTTGCGGCGCGACTTGAACGAAAGACCAGAAGAAGAACTGGTGGCTCAACTACGTTCCCAGTTCCCAGAAATGGCCGCGACCACAGATCTGAAGAACCGAATCAGGGTCACCAGGGCTCTTGAACGGTGCCTGGCCCCCAAAGAAAAGATACAGTTTTCGATCCCACAGTTCAGTAAGAAAAAGATCGCAATTGTCCCAGAAGTCATAAATACTGAACTGAACATCCAGCAACGAACGTCTCTAATGTTGCAAAATGGCTGGGTAAATGAAGTTAAGGAGCTCCTTAACCTCGGCTATCGACCAGGAAACCCCGGGTTTCGCGCGATTGGATATACGGCAATTGTCGATTTCCTTTACGGCGACATCACCGAGGAAGAAATGGTTGAGACCATCGAAGCGGAGACGAGGAACTACGCCAAACGGCAACGAACTTGGCTACGATCCGAGCCTGACTTAGAGGTCTTTAGCAACAGAATCGATGCGCTGGGCGCAACCCAAGCATGGATTCAGAGTATGCATTAAAGGATAATTAAATGGGTAAGGCAATCAACCTGCAAGATATGTTTCTGAACCAAGTCCGAAAGGAAGGGGTCAGCGTTACGGTCTATCTCACCAATAGCGTCCAGCTCCGCGGCAATGTTCGCGGCTTCGACGCATTCACGATTCTTCTCGATTCTCAAGGAAAGCCCACACAGCTTGTTTACAAGCACGCAGTGGCGTCCATCGTTCCGGCGAAGACAGTCGGCACTTATCGTGCCCCCGGCGAGCACGACGACCACCACCACAATTCGCAACCAGATTCCGAGTGAAAATTCCTTTCACGAAAATGCAGGGTATCGGCAACGACTTTGTCGTGGTTGACACCCTGCGGGACTCTGTTTCGCTGTCCGGTGTTCCCGCATTGGCGCGGTCCGTTTGCGATCGCAAGTTTGGAGTTGGAGCTGACGGCTTGATCTTTGTTCTACAGAAGGAAGACAAGCTAGAGATGGCCATGCTAAATCCCGACGGCTCTCTGAGCGAGATGTGCGGCAATGGGCTTCGATGCTTTGCGCGGCTTGCGGTTGATCGCGGGTATGCAAACGGCACTTTTTCGGTTCTGACCGGAGCTGGAGAATTAACTGTAACGACCACTGGCAGTTCTAACCACTGTGCCGAATCCCTAGAGTCAGAAACGAACATCGTTGCTGTTGCCGCGGCCCCAATAACTATCGACATGGGAAAAGCTACCTTCCCACTAGGTTGTGCTCTGATCGACTTGAACGATGGATTTCATGCCGTACACGTCAGTATGGGAAACCCCCATATCGTGATCATCTCTGAAAACGTAGATGCGGTTCCGCTTGAAGAAGTCGGACCCCAGTTGGAGCATCACCCCCTCTTTCCCCAGCGAACAAACGTTCATTTCGTCCAAGTATTGAGTCGTACTGAGATCAAACAGCGAACTTGGGAACGTGGAGCTGGCATCACGCTAGCCTGTGGGACAGGGGCCTGCGCGTGCATAGGAGCGACGGTGACGTTGGGTCTCACTGATCGCATGGTGCTCAACCATCTCCCAGGTGGCGACCTTCACCTTGAGTATGAGGAAAGCGGCAACGTCCGGATGACGGGACCTGCTGAGTATGTTTTCGAGGGCTTCCTGTCTTAGGCGGCCTTGCTGGCGCGCTCAAGGAACTTGAGGAACTTATCTCTCGAATCGCCATAGAAGTCGATGAACTCCAGGCCATTTCCACCACGATTCGGGTTGTCGTGAGCAACCATCGCCAGGGCTGACATCTCTTCCCCATCAACCTTGATGTGAAACTCGACAATAGAACCCATCGCCACGACTGGCTGGACATCGACCCATGCACCACCAAGGCTGATATCTTTAGTCACACCCTGACTTAGGGCAATGACGTGAGACTCCTTCATATCGCAGACTGATCGGATGCTAACTGCTACCTCAACGGGGTAGCGAGCATAAACTCGGCGGTCCACTTCGGCGACGTGAGTGCGATCAATTGTGAGTAGGAATCCTGCTTTGTGTGGCTCAACGCTCACGGCATCAGCTTCGCCTTTGAGAACAGATTCTTCTCGATGCCAAACGAGCACGACGGACTGAGGATAGCGGATATCCTGGGTTCGCGGATCCTTCGTAAAAATCTTGAGCGGTTGCTCGCCGACGCAGAGACCATTGACCGCCATGGGGCGGCCGTCAATCATAAATGCAACGATCACCGGGGTATCCGGCGATAAATGCTTGGTGATTCCAGGGTTCGGCACGCCTAACTTATCGGTATCCCCGAGACTATTTATGAGTGCTTTTTGTCTTTTTTTGACTAATCGCGTCCGTGAATGGCTCGGTCTATCTCTCGTTTTGTATCGCGCTTGGCGATCGTCTCGCGCTTATCGTAATCCGCCTTACCGCGGACCATCGCGATTTTCACCTTTGCTTTGCCATGCTTAAAGTAAATCTCAAGAGGCACAATGGAAAATCCCTTCTCCATGCTCTTCCTCTCGATCTGAATAATTTCTTTTCGGTGCAGAAGCAGTTTTCGGTCGCGACGCCGCTCGTGCGAGAAGTATGTCGCCTTGTCGTAAGGCTCGATATCCACGTTCATCAGCCACATTTCATCGTTGACGACCCTGCAATAGCCGTCAGTTAGGTTCCCTTTGCCCGAAAAAAGGCTCTTTACTTCGCTGCCGACCAATACCATCCCCGCCTCGAACTCGCCGAGGATATGGTAGTCATATCGAGCCTTCCGGTTCTGGATCGTTTTTGGTCCGGTTGCCTCTTTTTTGGTCTTGGCTTTAGCCACGACTTCAGTTTACTGTGCCAGGTCTTCACTTTCTGGGAGCAAATGGCACCCTATTTGGGTAATTTCTAAGGATATGTCTCGACATGCGTTTGCCATTCTTCTGAGTCTCGCCGTGATTGGGTGTAACAAGCCAGCTAATGATTCATCTGCAGCCCCCGCTCAGGGCGGTGCCAAAACGGGTGGGGTAACTGAACTGAAATCAGAAGATATCCAGCCGGGGACCGGGGTTGCCGCTGCGAATGGCGACAGCGTTTTCGTCCTCTATCGTGGCACTTTGATGAACGGGACCGAGTTTGATGGCAACATGGATTCTTCCTTCAAACCCGTTGAGGGGAGGGACCCCTTCTCAGTGGTCATTGGAGCTGGAAGTGTCATCAAGGGTTGGGACGAAGGGCTAGTCGGAACCAAAGAAGGTATGGTTCGTCGCCTGACGATTCCGTATTCGAAGGCTTATGGAGACGCGGGATCTGGGGAAAAGATTCCACCAAAAGCAGATCTTAAGTTCGACATCAAGATTTTGAAGGTCATGAAGCAAGGGGCAGTCCCTCAGATCACTGCCAAAACCACCGCTCCTGGTCAAGGTATGGCAATTAGTGAGAATAGTAAAGTGGTTCTCAAATACACCGGAACCTATTTGAACGGCAAAGTCTTCGACAAACGGGATACGATTCCGTTGACACCGGTCAAGAGTCTGGTCAACGGATTTTCAGACGCTCTCATCGGCCTCAAAAAGGGTGGAAAACGGACGATCACATTCCCGCCAGGTACAGTGCAGTTCATTGGTGTTCAAAGCAACCAGTTCATGACCATTGAAGTGGAAGTCCTAGACGTCAAGTAACTAGGTTAGTGGAAGTAGCTGGCTCCGTTGATGTCAATCACGGAGCCAGACAAGTACTCGGCTCCTTCTGAAAGTAAGAAACTTGCGGTGTTTGCGCAGTCAGTCGGAGTAGCCATCCGACCAGCAGGAATCGTCTCGAGAATTTGAGGGAGGCGGTCCTCCATTCCTTCTCTCGCCATCGAGGTATCAACCCAACCAGGTGCAATCCCAAAAATCTGTACCGGGGAGCTTGCATACTCGACGGCTAAGGACCTGGTGACGTTGATCAGCGCTGCCTTCGAGGCAGCATACATAGAAGCCCCGGCTTCGCCTCGAAATCCGACGCGGCTGGCTACATTAAGTATTTTCCCTCCATCGTGGAGTTCAAACTCCGCGATTGCCAATCGCATGAGTTCGCACGGTGCCTCGAAGTTGATCCGGAACATCTTCTTGCGATTTTGATCGAAGCTCTCCGCAGACCAAAATGGAATCTGCTCGTAGACGCCGGCGTTATTGACAAGTGCCGAAATCTGTGCATGTGAGGTAGCTTCAAACCAGAGCCGCTCCGTCTCTTTGCTCGACATCAGATCAGCTTTGACAACACCGACACATGCCGACCCCAGCTCCTTTCGCAATGCCTCTACCTCTGCCTTGGCTTTGGTGTAATGCAAAACGACTTGAAAACCATCCTTAACGAGCCTACGAGCAATTTCCGCCCCGATTCCTCTCGAACTTCCGGTCACTAACGCAGTTTTCATTAAAAGTAGTCTAACCCGAAAACCTTTTGACATGATTCAACGTTATGTCTAACATGATAAAGACGGCGGTAATGTGTGCGGCACTCGGCTTTGCGGGGTTGCTGAGTTTGCGAACTGGCCCAAAAGCGACCACTGTGAAGGTTGAAACCCCCGAAAAGGTGACCTATGCCGAACATGTGGCACCAATCATCAACAAGCACTGTATCAGTTGTCACCGCCCAGGAGACGTTGCTCCTTTCTCACTGGTCGGCTTTGATGCCGCCAAGAAGCAGCACACAATGATCGCTAGCGCAGCAGACGCGAAGCGAATGCCTCCTTGGAAGGCCGTTGAGGGGTACGGCGATTTTAAGGGCGAGAATCGGCTCTCAGCACAGGAGATTGCGATCCTCAAAAAGTGGTCGATCCAAAATGCCGCTCGCGGAGACGCAAAGAAAGAACCGCCGACTCCCGTCTTTCCAAAGACTGAGTGGTCACACGGAACACCTGATAAGGTTTTGCAGCTAAACAAGCCGTTTGAACTTGAGTCAGAGGGACCAGATGTTTACCGAAATTTTGTTTTTGATTTAGGAAACACAGAGGACGTGTACATCAAGGCAATGGATGTACGACCAGGCAACAAGGCGGTCGTTCACCACGTGATTGGGTTCCTTGATGCTTCTGGACGATCTGTTCAGTTGGAGAAGAACAGTCCGGACGACCAAGATGGATATAGTTCGAGCGGCGGCGGAATCGGTCTGATCCCCTCCGGTGCACTTGGTGGATGGGCTCCCGGCGTCATGGTTCAAGAGACCGAGCCGGGTGTCGCATTCAAGGTATCCCCAGGAACCAAGATCGTCCTACAAATTCACTATCACAAATCAGGAAAGCCCGAGAGGGATCAAACCAAGGTTGCGCTCTATTACGCTAAGGAAAAGATTGAGCGCACGCAAGAAATCTTCTGGGCGGCAAATCCGATGTTCCGAATTCCCCCAGGAGCGAAGTCACATGCGGTGAATTGGTCTACTCCGCTCCCTGCAGATGCCACGATTTACACCGTCATGCCCCACATGCACTTGCTCGGTAAGTCGATGAAGGCACACGTTGTGACACCTCAAGGCAACAAGATTCCTTTGGTCTGGGTTGACAGCTGGGACTTCAACTGGCAGCTTGTCTACACGCTCAAGCAGCCGCTTGAAGTGAAGCGAGGATCGAGGCTTGTGGTGAATGCAGTTTACGATAACTCAACCGAAAATCCCAATAACCCCAACGACCCACCAAGGCCGATTACTTGGGGCGAAGAGACAACTGACGAGATGGCGCTCTTAGTCGTCGGATACTCAGTGAATGGTGGCGGCAGGCAAAGACGTTAAGGCTAGAACGAAGTTGGCTCGGATTGAGCCAACTTTCGACCACGCAAAAGTGCAGCGCCAACGACAATTCCAACGAGTGATAGTCCACCAAGGCCGAACAACGCCGAAGTGGTGCCGAACTTTCGGACAGAGTTAGAGACGACACTCAGAGCTGGCTCATCGGAAGTCGCATACAGCGGCAAGTTTTGAACGAACTTATCCTTGTCTCGAATGACCAGCGATCCGACTCGGTCGCCAGTCTTGAACGGTCTTTGGCCTTGACTGACTTCGATCGAACTCTCGACCAAATCGCCCGAGCGATGGACGCAGGCGTAGGCGGTTTCCCTGAGTTCGACCGGACACTGCAACCCGGCGTTGGCAACCATTTCTTTTGGAACGGCTCCTTTGGGCATTACCACCTTCACCTCGTACTCTGAGAAGGCCCAGTCCAGCATCTGTTTGTGGTCATCTTTCCACTTTGGTGCGAACATCAGTGAGTCAATGACTCGCATTCCATCGCGAGTCGCACTTCCAACATACGTATGACCTGCGGGGTTCGTAAACCCCGTTTTGATACCATCCGCGGTTGGGTCAGACCAGAGAAACTTGTTTTTGCTTTGCATTCGGCGATCGCCAAAGTTTTTGCTTCGCTCAATCACCTTGACTTTCGTCCGCGCGATCTCTCGGAAATCTTCCCTCCGCATCGCCTCCCGAGCAATCAGACACAGGTCGAGCGGCGTTGTTGCGTGAGCCGGACTGTGCAACCCGTTTGGGGTCACGAAGTTGGTGTTTTTGCACCCGATCTCGGCGGCACGAGTGTTCATAAGGTTGGCGAATGCGGTCGCCGAACCGGAGATGTGCTTCGCGACCGCATAGCAACCATCATTTGCTGAGCGCAGCATCAGGGCGTACGCCATGTTTTTAACCTTGACCCCCTCCCCGGGTTGCAAGTGCATGCTCGCCTCGCCGATCTTCTCGATATCGGGGGGAGCGACCACTACGTCCTCTGGGTCGCACTTTTCCAACAAGAGCAATGTTGTGAGAATCTTTGTTGTACTTGCGGGATAGCGGGGCGTATTAGGGTCGCGTCCCCACAGGAGCTTTCCGGTTTTGTCCTCGATGATCGCGCCGCCATAGCAGGTTGTCAGTCGTAACGGGTGCGGGGCTTCGAAGAACCCGGGCGTGTTCATGGCCATCGCGATAGCCGTCGCAGCAAACGTCATGAGTCCTCACCTACCAAGAGTGGAGTTTCGTCATGTGCGGTCGGCGGCAGTCCGGCTACTTCCAATTTCGGCAAGCTCTCCTTATCGGGCAGATTGAACTGATGCAAAAACTGCGCCGTTGTGCCCCACAAAACGGGGCGCCCAGGTTTATCAAGACGTCCAACTTCGCAAATGAGATTCCTTTCCGCAAGAACTCGCACCCCATAGTCGCTCTGAACTCCCCTGACAGTTTCGATATCGGCAACGGTCACGGGCTGCCGGTAAGCGACAACGGCAAGAACTTCCATGACCGAGCGGCTCATCTTCGCTCTCTGGGGTTGAAGGTAGTTTGCAACCAATTCGGCGTATTCTGGCTTGGTGGCAAATTGGTAACCGCCCGCAAGCTTCACCAGTTTGAGCGCACCTTGCTCTTGGTGCCTCTCTATTAGCAACTCCATTCCCTGCTCGACGGTACCTTCCGGAACTCCGAGGACGCGCACCAGGTCTGCAATCCGGACGGGCGCTTCGGTCACGAAAATGAGGGCTTCGAGTTGGTCAACGAGATTCATTTCTTAGCGAACAGCACCTCTTCTCCATCTAGTTTAACCGTTGCCGCACCGAGCCGGATGAGTTCGAGCAGGGCAAGAAACCAGTAGACGGCATCGGTACGGGTGTACTCGCCGACAAACAGCTGGTCGATTCGTTGATAATTCGGTTTGAGAGCAAGAAGGACGAACTTCATCTGCTCTTGAATCGACTTGCGGGGCTTCGAAAGCAGTTCCACTGGCTCGGGGTTTGCCTTCTTCAGCAATCGCTCGAACGCCTTTGCGAGGTCCCCGGCGGTGACATCTCCGATGTCGTACGGGATCTCATAAGGATCTAGCTGCGGGGTTGCGGTTCGAAAAAAGAGCTTTGTTCGCTGCTCGTGCCCTTCGAGAAGTCGCTGGATGACATCGGCGTACTCGTATGTTGTTGGGTCCGGCAACGCAGTCGCTTCGTCCATTTCTGGCTCATCCTCTTCGTGAACCGGCAGGAGTTGCCAGGCCTTTTTCTCCAGCAGGTAGGCCAAGACGGTGAGCGCCGCCGCTGCTTCGTCCAAGTTTGTCTCCGCGCTCTCCATTAAGTAGAACAGGTAGGCCTCACAGATCGGCTCCATTGGCACTTCGAGAAGATCAACTTTGTGTTCTCTCACACAACGAAAGAGGGTTGCAAGGGTCCCCTCGAACGCAGGAGTTTGGACAAGAATCGGGGGCGGAGCGACCACTCCCAGGGTGTTCAGGTTAGGATTCTCGGCAAGAGCGCGGTTTGCCACGATGTTAAGACGGATGGCGGCTGATCAGAGACGCGGGTGTGGAAAACTCGGTTGGAAGTTACTTCCGACGTCGAGCTCAAAGTGGAGGTGCCGAGCGGATTCGAACCGCTGAATATCGGTTTTGCAGACCGACCCCTTAGGCCACTTGGGCACGGCACCTTGCGAGAAGTTATATTATGGCACAGCCCATTTGGGGTGCGCGACGCCGTTTCCGCTTTCCTTTGCTTCTTCAATGAATCTGGTTGAATTCATTCGGAACTTAGCAGAAGTTCTCATGATCACATCGTAAGCTAAACTGAATCTGATGGCAAGCTCGTTCGGCTCCCTTTTTCGCATCACAACATGGGGTGAGTCTCACGGCGGCGGAGTTGGTGTGGTTATCGATGGTTGCCCGCCGCGACTTCCGATCAGCCTGGTAGCCATTCAGGCAGAGCTTGACCGACGACGACCAGGTCAGAGCAAAATTACGACCCAGCGCAAAGAATCGGATACCGTTCGAATTCTAAGCGGAGTCAATGAGGACGGTCTCAGCCTCGGTACACCCATCTCACTGCTGGTGATGAACGAAGATCAGCGGAGCAACGACTACAACGAGATGAAGGACAAGTACCGACCTTCTCACGCCGACTTTGCGTATGATCAGAAGTTCGGAATAAGAGCTTGGCAGGGTGGCGGACGTTCCTCGGCTCGGGAGACGATCGGCCGAGTCGCGGCAGGGGCGGTCGCCAAAATGCTTCTGGCGTCGTTTGGGGTCGAAGTGATCAGCTTCGTGGAGCGTGTTCACTCGATTTCGACCGAGATAGATCCGCTGAGCGTTACGATTGAGGACGTTGAATCAAACATCGTCCGATGCCCTGACCTTGCCGCAGCAAATCAGATGATCGAGCTGATCGAGAAAATCCGTAAGGAAGGAAACTCGATCGGCGGAACGATTTTTACCGTTGCCAAAGGTGTCCCTGCTGGGTGGGGTGAGCCAGTCTTTGATAAGCTGGAAGCGGACCTCGGCAAGGCGATTCTTTCTTTGCCAGCTTGTAAAGGCATCGAGTTTGGGGGAGGATTCGGAATGACGCACCTGACCGGGCTTGAAGCTAACGATCATTACTACAGTGTTGCCAACGATACGGAAATCCCAGATGTAGCCACCCGGACCAACCATTCTGGCGGAATCCAGGGCGGGATTAGCAATGGGATGCCGATCCTGATCCGCTCGGCTTTTAAGCCGACTGCAACGGTTCTGCGCGAGCAACCTACCGTCGATAATCAACACCAGGACACAACCCTCACGGGTCGAGGTCGCCACGACCCGTGCGTGCTGCCCCGCGCCGTGCCGATGGTCGATGCGATGGTTGCTCTCGTACTGGCCGACCATGCGCTGCGGCAAAGGGCACTTGGCTAACAACCTAACCAAAACCATCGCCTTAACAAGCATCTAACAAACATTTGGTTTCATAATGATGTGGCATCTGTAATCGAACGTAGATCGAGCCTGCGACGCACCATGAGCGCCACCAATCCAATCCAAACCTCCCCGAAGATCGTCGCCGAGGGTGTCGATTTTCACTACGGCTCGTTCCATGCGCTGAAGGACATCAATGTCACAATCCCAGAGAAGAAGGTAACCGCGTTTATTGGCCCTTCTGGATGCGGAAAATCAACTTTTCTTCGCTGTCTTAATCGGATGAACGATCTCATCGATGGGACAAAGCTAACGGGCAAGGTCACGATCGACGGTTTCGACATTTACGAGAAGCAAGTTGACCCCGTCGCCTTACGTAAACAGGTTGGGATGGTGTTCCAGAAGCCTAATCCGTTCCCGATGTCGATTTTCGATAACATCACCTACGGACCGAAGCTCTATGGCAAGCGGAGTAAATCCGAACTGGAAGGGATTGTTGAGACCTGCCTCAAACAAGCGGCACTTTGGGACGACGTAAAAGACAAGCTGAAGAAGTCTGCGCTTGAACTCTCCGGTGGTCAGCAACAGCGACTCTGCATCGCGCGAACTCTCGCCGTTGACCCCAAGATTATTTTGATGGACGAGCCCTGCTCGGCTCTTGACCCTATTGCTACTTCCCGAATTGAAGACCTCATCTTTGAACTGAAAGAGAAGTACACCATCGTGATGGTCACGCATAACATGCAACAGGCCCAGCGGGCAAGCGACTTCACTGCCTTCTTCATGCTTGGGCGGCTGGTCGAGGTCAACACAACCCAAAACATCTTCCTTTATCCCCAAAAGAAAGAGACCGAAGACTACATCTCCGGCCGTTTTGGTTGATCCCAAGTAAACTGTCGGGAATGCCCAAACGCGAAGCGCCTGAACTTGAACGACTGCATGTGCGCATCGCCCACTCGGGACTCTGCTCTCGCAGAGCCGCCGAGAAGCTGATTTCGGAAGCCAGAGTTGAAGTGAACAACGAAGTCGTTGTCGAACTCGGACGAAAGGTCGGCCCTGATGACGTGGTGAAAGTTGATGGAATCACCATCAAGGAAGCCAAACTGTACACCTTGCTCTTTCACAAGCCGGTCGGCGTCGTCACGACACTTTTTGACCCGCAGAATCGCCCGACGATCAAACGATATTTACCAGACTACGGGGTTCAGCTCAAGCCCGTCGGAAGGCTTGACAAGGACACCGACGGTCTGCTGATCGTCACCAACGACGGTGAACTTGCGCTGCGTGTCACACACCCTCGGTACGGACTCGAAAAAGAGTATCAGGTGGTCGTAAAAGGGTATCCCCAGGAGAAGGATATCGATAAGCTCCGAAAGGGAATCTTTATTGAGGGCGGCAAGACTCAGCCGGCTCATGTCGAATTCGGGTTCGTTGATGATCGAAAAGAGACCACCTCGTTCCGTATGACGATTAAGGAAGGGCGCAAGCGACAGGTTCGCCTGATGTGCGAGGCAATCGGTCACGATGTTGTCAAACTCACGCGAATCCGCGTCGGCCCTTTCGTTCTCAAAGGCCTCTCGCCCGGTGAATGCCGACTGATGGGCAAGCAAGATCTGGATAAATTGCGTAAGATGGTCGGACTCGATGCCTGATACCCATGTTTAGGGAGCTCACCAAGCACCAACGTTTCGTTCTCATCATCGCCTGGCTCGGCTGGGTGTTTGATGTCATGGAAGCGTCTTTCTTCGGCCTCACAAAGCAGGCGATGATGAAGGAGATGCTCGGAGCAGCGGAGTATGCCCGCACCGGGACCGAGTGGGAAGGTCGCATCCATGGTGGGATGATTATTGGGTGGGCCCTCGGTGGGCTCATCTTTGGCATCATCGCCGACCGCTGGGGTCGCGGTCGGACGCTACTGCTGACCGTTTTCATTTACTGTCTGTTTACCGGACTGACTTCACTCTGTCAGACTCCCTCGCAGGTTCTTGGTGCTCGATTCCTGACGGGTCTTGGCATCGGAGGCGAGTGGGCGGCTGGGGCAGCGCTGATCGCCGAGACGGTGCCGAATCAATTCCGCGCCCGCGCGGCGGCGTTCTTGCAAACGGCCGCTGCATTTGGCTCAATCATTGGGGTTTTTGTTTCGATTGGTGCTGGTTTCGCCAATTGGAGATGGGTTTATGTCGCAGGGATTTTGCCAGCGGTTCTGTGTTTTGTGGCGCGGTTTCGATTGGAGGGTTCAGCTCCTTCATCCGAACAAGTCGCTCAGCTGCCTTCTGCAAAGGAACCCAAGGAAGGTACTACTGGCTTCCTTGCACCCCTGCTACAACTCCTGACCACCCGGCCCTATAGCCTCCGACTCCTCGCCGCCGTTCTTATCGGAGTCGTGGGAATCGCAGGCGGGGGAATTCTTCCCTTCTGGCTGCCAAACCTCGTCAAAGACGCACTCCCTGGGGCAACAGATGCCACGATCGCGAACTACAAAAACCTGACGATGATCGTGCTTCACCTCGGCACCCTCGCTGGAGTTCTCGTCTTCCCACCTCTCACTGACCGCTATGGCAGGCGACCATTATTCGCGGGATTCTTTGTCGCCAGTGGGCTTTTGCTGTATTTCACTGCCACCCAAGCGGTTTCGCTTCCCCTCCTCTTTATCCTGCCGCCACTCACAAGCTTCTTTGCTCTCGGGGTGACCGCCGGGTTCGGTCTATATTTCCCCGAGCTGTTCAGCACCCAGTTCCGGGCGACGGGAAGTGGAATCGCTTACAACAGCGCAAGGATATTGATCGCTCCGCTACAAGTTTGGATTGGGGCAAACGCCAAGGCTCAGGGAGTAGGGCCAACCATCGGACTGGTTGCGATGATCTATGTGATCGGCCTGGTGGGATTGAGCTTTGCTCCGGAGACACGCGGCAAAAAGTTAGAAGTGTGATAGACGGGTTTCTCAAGACAGTTGCTAGCTGACTTGGCCCGGGATCTGGGCCGATCAGATCAGGCGGTCAAGTACCAGAAGACAGCACACAAACACGTGGTACACAGTTCAACGATTCGACTCAACAAGGACCGATACCTTTTTGCCGTGACCGAAACAACAGCAATCACGGTGAGTGATGTCGCAAAGGAGTAGAGCGCACCCCATGAGCAAAAAACTATCCCTACGGATAGACAAACTGCAAGCGCGACAGTAACAAGTTGCAGTTTTGATCCCCTCTTGCGAGGTGTCTCTGGAAACAGCATTTGATGCAGGATGAGAGTCGCTATCGAAGCAAACGCCAACGCGAACGGCAGAGTGAGAAGGGCTGATGAAATTGGGTCGGCTCCTCCGATGTTTCCTATAAAAGTCGGATGATGGGTTCGCGCTGTTGAGACACCGAAAACAGAACAGATGTTGACAAGTGAACCAAGAAAGAAGGTCCACATTCTTGCTGCTTCATTGGTCACATCCGGAGACTACCACCGGAGTGTTTTCACCTTTCAATCAAAAGTGAAAGATAATCGATGAGCATTTGCTCGGATCGCCCGAACCTAGCGCGAAACACCTCCAAAAACCAGCCACAATCGAGCACCGCCAGTCGTCCTTAACTAAGCCCGAATGCCCCAAAACTTCGTCCACCTCCATAACCACACCGAGTATTCGTTGCTCGATGGCGCCAACCGCATTCCGGATCTGATCAACCGTGCAGTGGAACTTGGCATGCCTGGCATGGCGATCTCCGACCATGGAGTCATGTTTGGGGTGATGGAGTTTTACATGGAGGCTAAGAAGAAGGGGATCAAGCCGATCCTTGGCGTCGAAGCCTACGTCGCCCCGCGCGGGATGGATAAGAAGGACGGCCGCGCCGATCGCGAGAACTTCCACTTACTGCTCTTAGCGAAGGATTTGGAGGGCTACCGAAACCTCTGTAAGCTGTCTTCGATTGCGGCCCTTAAAGGGTTTTATGGCAAGCCTCGAGTGGATCATGACGTGCTCCGGGCACACAGCAAGGGCGTTATTGCCACCTCAGCTTGTTTGGGTTCCGAAGTATGTCAGGCTCTGATGAAAGGCGAATATGACCAAGCCCAGTACATCGCGGGAATGTACGCCGAAATGTTTGGGCAAGAGAACTTCTTCATCGAGCTTCAAGACCATGGCCTCAAAGAGCAGCATGACATCTTCGAGCCGCTGTGCAAAATCGCTCGCGAGCTAAAGCTCCAAACCATTGCGACGAACGACGCTCACTACCTGTGCAAAGGCGATTCCAAGGCGCATGATGTTCTGCTTTGTGTTCAGACTGGCGAGCTTGTAGCAAACACGAATCGGATGAAGTTCGAGACCGATGAGTTCTTCATCAAAACTCAGGATGAGATGGCGGCTCTCTTCCCAGAGCATCCTGAGGCCCTGGAGAATACGTTGCGGGTCATGGAGATGTGCAACGTCGAACTCGACAAGAGCCGCGCACCGATGCCTCAACCCACCATCCCGGACGGCTTGGACAGCACCGCCTACCTCCGAAAGCTTTGCGAAGAGGGACTGCTTCGACGGGCTCGAAACCCAGAATCGAAACTCGAGCGGCTCAACTTTGAACTTGGAATCATCGAGCAAACCGGCTTTGCTGACTATATGCTCTTGGTTCGGGAATTCGCTCAGGAATCGCGAGATCGCGGAATCTTCTTCGGCGTTCGGGGCTCGGCGGCGGGATCGCTCGTCGGCTATACGCTTGGAATCACCGATGTCGACGCGGTGGATTACGACTTGACGTTCGAGCGATTCCTCAATCCAGAACGAATTTCCATGCCGGATATCGACATGGACTTCGAGGACGCCCGACGGGACGAGATTATCAAGTGGGTCACCGAACGATTTGGCGAGGACCACGTTGCCCAGATAGTCACGTTCGGTACGATGGCAGCAAAAGCGGCGATCAAAGACTGCGGACGAGTTCTCGGCTACACCCCTCAGGAGACCGACAAGATCACGAAACTCATCCCTGGCACTCCCGGCATGACATTGGATAAGGCATTCAAGGAAGTGACCGAGTTCCGAGAAACTGTGAAGTCCGATCCGCGCATCCAGAGCCTTTTCGACACGGCAAAGTCAGTGGAAGGCATGGCACGCAACAGCGGCGTCCATGCGGCCGGAATCGTTATCTCGCGCGACCCATTGGTTGACTATGTTCCGCTTTACAAGGGTAACGATGGACAAGCCGTCACTGCCTACGAGATGGGCATTCTTGAGAAGATCGGTCTCCTCAAGATGGACTTCCTTGGACTTTCGAACCTGACCGTTCTGGCAAAGTGTGTCGCCTTGATTCGGCAGAGCCAAGGCATTGAAGTTGACCCACGCAATGCAGATGAATCTGATCAGAAGACCTGGGACATGTTGGCTCGCGGTGAAACCACTGGAGTGTTCCAGCTAGAGGGTGGTGGGATGACCCGATGGGTTACTCAGCTCAAACCAGCGTCCGTTCGAGAGCTTGCGGCGATGGTCGCGCTGTATCGACCGGGGCCAATGGGCGAAATTCCCAAGTTCATCGACTACAAGTTCGGACGGGCAAAGCCCACCTACCTCGACGAGCGCATGGAACCGATTCTGCGCGAGACATACGGCATCATTGTCTATCAGGATCAGGTTCTCAAACTCGTACAAGCCCTCGCCGGATTCAGCCTCGGTAAAGCCGACATTCTGCGCCGAGCGATGGGAAAGAAAGACCTCAAAGAGATGCAGCGGATGCAGGTCGAGTTCCTTGAGGGCACCCGTAAGAACGAGATTCGAGATGAGGATGCGAATAAAGTCTGGGAGCTTTTGCTTCCCTTTGCGGGCTACGCATTCAACAAGGCCCACGCCGTCTGCTATGCGATTCTTTCGCACCAAACTGCGTTTCTAAAGGCGAACTATCCCGTCGAGTACATGGCGGCGCTGCTGGCGGTGTACCGAACAAAAGAAGATCGCGTGACGGCATTCATCGAAGAGTGCCGCCGCATGAAAATCACGGTGCTACCCCCGGATGTCAATGCGTCGGATGCCGATTTTAGCATCGAAAAGGTCAAGAATCGAGCCGTGATTCGATTTGGTCTGGGCGCCATCAAGGGCGTAGGAGACGGCATTGTTGAGGCCATTATTAAAGATCGCACCGAAAACGGTCCTTACTCCCACCTCTTCGAATTCTGTGAGCGCGTGCGTCCTAACGGGATGAACAAGACCGCCTTGGACTCACTCATCAAGTCCGGCTCGCTTGACAGCATCGATTCCAACCGCGCCAAGCTCATCGAGCACGCCGATGGCGCGATGGTTTTTGCTGACAACCTGGCGAAGTCCAAAGCGGCGGGTCAAGATTCGCTGTTCCTCGGCGAAGCTGAGGATGTCACCGCAACCAACTATCCAGTGATTCCGGACACAGACCCTTACGGACGCTCCGAGAAACTCGCCTTCGAAAAGGAAGTTCTGGGGATCTACGTGTCAGATCACCCACTCCGAGGGCTTGAACGGGTGCTGCAAAAGGCTGCGACAAACACCTGCGCCAGCATTGAGGAAGCCGAAGAAGGGAGCAAAGTCAAACTTGCGGGAGTCATCGCGAGCACCCGCACAATCCTGACCAAGAGCGGAAACAAGATGCTGTCGATGACCCTTGAGGACTTCACCGGCGTCGCCCGTTGCATCGTCTTTGCGGGGACCCTCGAGAAGTTCGCATCTGCCCTTACCAAGGACCAAGTCGTCACGATTACTGGAGAAGTCGTCGTCAACGAACGGCAGGGCGAGAAAACAAGCGAAATACGCCTGTTTGAAGCCAAACCCTTAGAGGGCTCACTCGATATTGATCTCCAAAACTTGGTGGACCAAGCTGGTTTGTACATCAAGATTGCCCGTTCAACCAAAAATGACCTGAGTGTTTTCAGGCGCCTGATTGAAGATCACCCGGGTGACCACGAGGTCTTCATCCAAATGCTCCCTGAAAGCGATTACCTTCCGATCCCTTTAGGAATGATGGTTAAGCCGAGTGACATGCTCTGCGCCGAATTGCGCAAGCTCTTTGGGCGCGAATCGGTTGACCTTCGCAGCCACGGGGAACCGGGATCGGTCTGATCACGTTTAACCCATACTGGGTAAATTATGAGTGTGAAAATGGTTCGTCTCGTCTCGATAGTCTCGCTTTGTGCGATCGCCACCGCCGCACTTGCTAGAGACGAGTTCGACCTGAAGGTAGCGAATGTTGAGATCATGCGCGATCGGGCGATTCAGGATGAGCTTGGAATTACGGAGGGTCAGCGAAAGAACCTCAACGGGTTCGCCGACAAGTTCAACTCAGCCAATAACGCCAAAATTGCGGAGTATCAGAAAGCAAAGAAACAGCCAGACATGGCATTTCAGAAGTTCACATACGCTCAGTACGTTAAAATGAGGGACTCAGTTTTAGGCGGAATTTCGGATGGTCAACTCAAGCGACTCCGCGAAATCACGATTCAAGCGGCAGGACCTAGAGCGATTCTAGATAAGAACGTCGCGACAAAGATCGGACTGACAGACAAGGATTACAACCTGATTCGCACGACCATTATTGCCTCGGACCAAAAGATCGCTAAGATCAAGGGCGAAGTTGGCGAGGTCATTCGTAAGAAGTACGAGAAGACTGCCAAGCCGAAAACTAAGGCCGAAGCCGAGGCTTTGAACAAAAAGGTCCAGGCTGACATCAATACGGCGATGAAGAAGCGACAGCCCGAAGTCCAGAAAATTGTCAGTGCGTCGGACGCCAAGGTCAAAACTGTGGTCAAGCAAGTTCATCTTGACAAGCTCAAGGCACTTGCCGGAAAGCCCTTCGTTCCCAAGGCCAAGAAATGACCCTGACCGATAAGTTCTCCGAACTCGCAAGCCGAGGAGAGAAGGCGCTCGTGTGTTTCTTCACGGCTGGAGACCAGCCATTGGCTGATTTGCCGCGGATTGTAGCCCTTCTTGAAGAATCCGGAGCGGATGCGATCGAAATCGGTATTCCCTTTTCGGATCCTTTTGGAGAGGGACCCACCATTCAGTTTTCGTCACAACGAGCGCTCGAAAACGGGGCCACGGTCAGCAAGATTCTTGCAGCGATTGCTGAGTGCAAAGCTTCGATCCCTCTGATTACGATGGGCTACTACAATCCTGTGCTTCGCGCGGGTCTCGCAGAGTATGCAAAGCAATCAAGGGAAGCAGGTTGTACTGGAACGATCATCAGCGACCTCATTCCAGATGAGGCGGACGAATGGGATGCCGCTTCTTCCGCCGCAGGAATGGAAACCATTTATCTCTGCGCTCCAACGTCGACATCGGCTCGCATCGAAGAAGTTGCCCGGCGCTCGACCGGGTTTGTGTATGCGGTTTCTCGAACCGGAGTCACGGGAGCCGAAAGTGCGGTTCCGCCGGAGGTGAAAGACCTTGTTGCCCGGGTTCGGGCATTAACTTCTAAACCGGTCTGCGTTGGGTTCGGGATTTCGAAGCCGGAGCATGTTCGGATGGTCTGTTCAGTGGCAGATGGAGCGGTGGTCGGCTCCGCCTTGGTGAAGTGTCTCCACGAGCACTGGGGCACCGAGGAAGGCGAAGCGAAAGTCTCGGAATTAATCAGCGAGCTCAAAGCGGCAACCGCTTGAGCTCACTCATCGATCTAGGAAAGTTTTGACAAGTCAGGTCGAGTTCGGTAAACCGAAGTCGCTCGCTGGATCATGTTTGCTACCGAGAGAATCACTCCCTCGCCATAAAGCCGACCAATCAACGAGACCCCGATTGGTCTTCCTTGATCGTTGACACCCATCGGAATGAAAACTTGCGGATGGCCTGTAAGGTTGGTCGTGACCAAGACATCCCCCGCCCTCTCTGGAATCACGACGATATCGAAGTCCGCCAGTTCTTCTTCAAACTTTTTCATGACGAGCGAGCGGGCACGCATGGCCTGGATATAGTCCACGCCCGAATGCAGCTCTGCTGCTCGGAAGATTGGCGGCCAGAGGGAGCCTTTCATCGTATCTACCCGACCATCTCGGGTGATTTCATCAAAGGCAGCAGCGGCTTCAATCGAAAGAACTTCATCCGAACCATCTATTGGAGGAGAGAACTTCAAGCCTGTCAGTTTTGCTCCTAAGCCTTGGAGAAGCGGACCGACTGGTCCAATCTCCTTTGCGACATCATCCTCATCAAACCCCTGGCTGGCCATGACTCCGATCTTGAGCTTGCTTAAATCGACCGAAGAACGATAGGTAAACGGATAGTCGACGGCCATGAGGTCCTTGCCATCAGACCCGTGAATCGCAGCCAGGATGAGTGCGCAGTCTTCAGCGCATCGGCAAAGCGGGCCCACTTTGTCCATCGTCCAAGAGAGCGCCATCGCCCCAAAGCGGCTGGTTCTTCCGAACGTCGGCCGGAGCCCAGTGACACGGCATCTTTGGGAGGGCGAGATGATCGATCCCAGCGTCTCGGTGCCGATGCCGAACGCAAACAGTCCGGCCGCCACTCCGCTCGCAGAGCCTGCCGAAGACCCGCTCGAGCCTTGTTTCGGATTCCAGGGATTGAGCGTCAGACCACCAAACCAGCGATCACCATAGGCCAGAGCGCCAACTGAAGTCTTCGCGACGCAGATCGCGCCCGCAGCAGTCAGCTTTTCGAAGACGGTTGAGTTGTAGGAAAGCGACTGCTCACGGAACGGCTCAGCTCCCCATGTTGTGACGTAGTCTTTGACCGCAAAGAGGTCCTTGATTCCGTACGGAATTCCGTGCAAGGGTCCTCGGTACTTCCCTTTCTGAATCTCTTCATGGGCGACCTTCGCCTGGAAGCGGGCAAGATCCTCAGTAAGGGTGATAATACAAAAGAGCTTTGGCCCAAACTCTTTAAGCCGCTTGAGATAGATTTCTGTTAGCTCGATGGGCGAAAGCTGTTTCGACTTGATCAGGAAGCCAAGTTCGGTCAGCGTCAAAAAGGCAATGTCTTCTTCTTTTGAGGGCTTCGTGAAGTTCTTCGGCGCGGTGACTTTTACGTCCGCTTTGTATCCGGCCCGTGGCTTCTTTCCTTGTGGCACAAAGCTAAAGGCAGGCGAAACATCGTTGCTAAGGCCCTTTGCGCGAAGTTTCTGAAGAGCGTCGTGCCCGGGCGAGAAGGCGCCTAGGACCCCTTTGCGTTGCTCCTCCGTAAGAGTGATGCCGGCTAGCTTTTCGGCGGCTTTGATATCCTCAATCGTGACCTTTCCGCCTTGGCTAGCAATTGCTGCCAATGGCGCACTTAGTGCCAATAACGAGCCGGAAAGAAAGTGCTTTCGGGAAATCCCCGCATCAAAACCCATCCCGGGATTCTACTCGTTAGCCCACTTGTTAATCAGCCACCAGTTCGCTTGGTCGTGGGGCACGAACTTTGGGTGGACGAGCGTCTCGAAAGACGGAAGATAGCCTAGTGAGCCGCCGCCGTACTGTTTAATCCGCATGATGACTTCCTCGACATGGCGGCGGGCCTTTTGGCACCGATGGATGTCGGCGAGAGAGCCGCAAGAGTTGATGTTCGCCGCGACGGCGATCTTTTCGAGGTCTTCAAAGATTTGACGGCATGGGGCGAGGTGGTTCATGGCCTCACCTGGCTTCTCGGCACCATAGGCGTTAGCGGCTCTCTCAACCTGCCGAACGAATTCAACTGACTTCTTCACGAATTGGCTAACACCACGCTGGTCGGAGTCAAGGGCGAATGCCGTTGCGCGTTCGGCAATTTCCCATGCCTTGTCTCCGCCGGGTCCGAGCAAACCCTCGCGATCGCGGAGCCAGAGGAGGAATGGGTTTGAGTAGAGGAGGAGCCGGCACTTAATCCCGCTCCGAATCCCTCCGAATGAGAACCAATCTCCGCATTCTTGCAACTCCACCCCCATTAGCCGGGCCCATTCTTCCTGAGTTTCAGAGTGTTTCAAGTAGCTCCGCAGAAGCGCCTGACCGTTCGCAGTTCCTTCCTCAGAAGGAACTGCTGTCTTGTAGACCGCAATGTCGTCGTCCCGAGTGCCACTTTCCAACGGAAATCCACGCCCAACCTCGGCCTTTGCTGAATTCAGAACTGCTCCGCAGCCTCCGATAACTGGGAGAATCGTGTTGTAGTTCCCCATGAGGCCGAGTTCCCAGGTGGTCACACAGACTCCTTCGACGCCGAGTCGCTCGGCGGCTTCGGCATGCTCGGTAACGTTTCGCTCGGTCTGAGGCAAATGGCACCAGGCGGCGTTGTAGGTGTGGACAGCTGGGCAGAAAACGGTCCGAAACCCTTTCTCTCGAAACAGCGTGGACGTGTACTCCGGGGACTTGAAGTACTGCCAATCGAAGATCATCGTCTGCTTTGGCATCATCTCCAAGGCGTCGGGGTGTTCGAAGAACATATCCCCCCAAACTCCTGGAAGACGGCCGGCATCCACCACCCGCTGAGCCAACGGGGCGAAATGATTGCCATACAAGACGGCTTTCCCGTTTGCTTCCTGGGCATCCACAAAAGCCTGGGAAGCCCCGCGCCCAAGTTGCGCCGTTTCATCCCCACCAATATGAATTAGTTCTGAATCAAAGATCGAAATTGCATCGTCCACGATTGACTCGCACAGAGAAATGAATCTTGGATTAACCGGATCTCCCGACATCCCTGAGAACCTCTCACACGCAAATTGCTCTCCGCCTGAGGCGTAAAGGAAACCCTCGAAGTGCCCCAGCAAGTTAATAAACGGCACAATCTGGAGCTCTTTGTATTCCTTTTGTAGAGACTTCACAAGCTCGGGAGTTAACGCTCCTAAGCCCGCCACCCATGGCACGGAAGGGTAAGCAAATCGATGCTCTAGATAAAGCCCAAGGGCGTTGTAACCAGAGTCAAGCGAGAGCTTGCAAAGATGCCGCATGTACGTCGGCGTCGGGCATTGCTCCCGCGCGATGTCGTAAAGCCACATCCGCAGCTTCATCGGCCTAGCCCCACTGCCCAAACAGCTCGCTGATCGAGGTGTTTTGGTTGATTCGCTTGATTGCCGCTGCGATCAGAGGAGCTGCGGACAGCACGGTCAGCTTAGGGAAGAGCTTTTCTTCTGGAAGATTGACGGTATCCAGGACCACAATTTCGGAGATGCAACTATCCTGTAGCCGGGCTGTGGCCGGGTCAGAAAGAATTGCGTGACTGCAACAGGCGATGACTTCCTTTGCGCCTCGATCCATCAGAGCCTGAGCACCGGAAACAATCGAGCCGCCGGTATCAATCATATCGTCGATCATGACGCAACGCTTGCCTTTGAAGTCGCCGACGATTTCAACGACCTCAACCTGATTCGGAGCGGGGCGACGCTTAGCGATAACGATGAACGGACATTTGAGCATGTCGGCGAGCTTCTTGGCTCGTCCTACACCGCCGACGTCAGGGGCGACGACGCAGACGTCATCCTGGTTCGCCAAGCCTTTATCAACGAAGTACTGGCCCAGAATCGGTCCACCGTAGAGGTGATCAACTGGGATGTTGAAGAATCCTTGAATCTGGTCCGCATGGAGATCAAGGGTCACGACTCGCGAAGCACCTGCCATCTGGATAAAGTCGGCGACGAGTCGCGCTGTGATTGGCTCGCGAGGCTTGACCTTTTTGTCCTGACGAGCGTAGCCATAATAGGGCATCACGACAGTAATCCGTTTTGCCGACGCTCTACGGAAAGCATCCAAAAGGATAAACAGCTCCATCAAGTTATCGTTCGCCGGAGCGCAAGTTGGTTGGAGAATGAACACGTCCGAGCCCCGAGCGGACTCCTCGATCATGATCCGAATTTCACCGTCGGCGAACTTGGATGCCTTGAGCTTGCCAAGCGGAGCGCCTAGCTCTGCGGCAACCTTGGTAGCCAATGAGGGGTTCGCGTTACCGGCAAACAGCTTGATTCCGTTGTTGAGATCGTTCATTCTGATTTATTTTCGTGTTGTTGCCGACGCCGTTCAGCCCACCCATCCTTGGTTACCTGACGAGCCCGTCCAAACCCTGCTCCACCTGCCGGAATCTCGTCAGTGATGACTGATCCTGCCGCAGTAAGCGCCCCGTCCCCTATGGTTACAGGTGCGACAAGCGTTGAGTTTGAACCCACAAAAACGTTTTTTCCGATCATTGTACGGCTCTTCTTGTAGCCGTCGAAATTGCAGGTGATCGTGCCTGCGCCGATATTGGATTCTTCGCCAATCTCGCTATCACCAATATAGGTGAGATGGTTGACCTTTACTCCTTCGTGAAGGTGGGATCGGTTGACCTCGACGAAGTTGCCGAGGCGAACTCCGTCTTCCAGAACTGTCTTGGGTCGGACGTTCGCAAACGGTCCGATGCGGCAACCATTTCCGATTTTGGCCTCGTATCCGTGGGAGAGGAAGATGTAGCAGTCGTCACCAATTTCGATGTCAGTGAACTTGCAGTTGGGCCCGATTCGGCTTCCTTTTCCGATGCGGGTCGCACCCTCCAGGTAGGTGTTTGGCTCAATGATCGAATCCTGCCCAATTTGAACGTGAGGACCGATGTAAGTTGACGACGGGTCAACGATTGTTACACCCGCTCTCATGTGTTGCTCGTTAATCTGCTTACGCAGAATTGCGTTTGCCTCGCCAAGTTGGACTCGGTCGTTGACGCCGAGCAAGATCGCGGGATCGTCGCTGATGAACGCCGTGACTGGCCGTCCAGACTCGGAGAAGTAGCTGACGATATCTGTTAAGTAGTATTCGCCTTGGGCATTGTCCGACTTGAGAGTTTTCAGTGCCTCCCGAAGAGCTGCTCCATCAACGCAATACATTCCGGCATTGGCGTGCCGAATCTGTTTCTCATCCGCCGAGGCATCCTTTTGTTCAACGATTCTGGTGGCTTTGTCTCCTTCAACGACAACCCGACCGTAACCTGATGCATCCGCCAAGTGAGCCACTGATAAGGTGCAAACTCCCGAATGAGCATCTAAAAACTGTTTGAAGTACTCCGTAGAGATCAGCGGTGTATCACCGCAGGCGATGACAACCGTTCCCTCGACGTCGCCAAGCTCGGCGAGCGCACACTGGACAGCGTGTCCTGTGCCAAGTTGCTCGTGCTGCCATGCGTACTTGTAGCTGTCTCCAAGCTCTGAAATCAGGGACTCTCCCCCATGACCAACCACAATAATGACTTCGTCGACCCCGGCGGCGATCATATTGTCTGCCACCAGCTTCACCATGGGTACTCCGCACACTCGGTGCAGGCATTTCGGCAAATCCGACTTCATCCGGGTGCCCTTTCCCGCAGCAAGAATCAGTCCGGTCGTCGTGGCGTTGGGCATAAGGGGGCGATTCATTTTGCCTCTTTTAACACGGTGTTTACAAGACTAATGGGCTGTTGTCTGGCATCTGTTCTCTGTAAACTGAGAGCATGTCCCTCCACGTCGTTGATCACCCTCTCGCCCAGCACTACTTGGCGCAACTGCGCGATGTTGGAACCCAGCCAGAACGGTTTCGGCGGATATCGCGGCATCTGACGACCCTACTCGTGCTTGAGGCCACTCGCTCCTTGGTTCAAAAGCAGGAAACCGTGACGACCCCCATCCAGGAGACGACGGTCAATTACCTTGGCGAAGGTCTCGCTGCGGTCCCGATCCTCCGCGCGGGACTCTCGATGCTTGAGCCCGTACTCGAACTTTTCCCCGATGTGGCCGTGGGCTACGTCGGCTTAGAACGTAACGAGGACACCGCTGAAGCTCGGAGATACTACATGAAACTTCCGCAGCTAGAGGGCCGCTTCTGCCTTGCTCTCGACCCCATGCTCGCCACCGGCGGCTCGGCGGCCAAGGCGATCACTGAGCTGAAGTCCAACGGGGCCCAAAGGGTCACGATGGTCTGCGTCATCTCCGCTCCGGAAGGGATAGCTTTTCTACAGGGAGAGCATCCGGATGTTGATATCTACACTGCTTCCGTGGACGAGAGGCTCAACGAGAAGAAGTACATCGTTCCTGGGCTGGGAGATTTTGGCGACCGGCTTTATGGAACGATGTGACAGGGTTTTAGCGCTTCAGATCATCTAGAATGAGCTTTGCGGACTTACTTTTTTTTGCGTCTAAGAAGCTGGGCGGCTCCAAGGCCCAGAGCAACTAGGGTCGCTGGCTCAGGAACGGCGACGGTTCCGGCAAACTCAACGTTGTCAAACCTGTTCGCTCCGTTGTACAGATACTGGGGTGCGCTTGTGGAGATGTTGTACCCACCTGCGTCAAGCAAGGTCAGTCGGACGAAGACTTCGGGTGCGTTGTTCAAAGCGGCCACAGCCGACAGGTCCACGGTTCGACGTCCCCAGTTTACGTTTACGCCAGCATTAGTGTAGGTTAAGAAGTCCGTGAAATTTGTTCCGTCAGTGCTGTAGGATACGACCTGCTTGCGAAATCCTGTTACGCCGTAAACGCCGGAGTACGTGGTTCTGGTGTCGAAAGCAAACTTGATTCCCTCGAACCCAACGGTGCTGGTCTTGAACTGAATATGCTTGCCGTTGTTGGGCTTCGTTTGGTTGACGTTATTGAGGAACTGAGGATCTCCTCCGCCTTGAACGACCAGGGAGTTATCGGTGAGGGAAACCGTCTCCGCAGTCCCAGAGCCTGCAAGGCTGCCAAGTCCAATGCGGTAAGTGTTGCCACCAGTAGTGACCGAACCAGCAAAGGCGTTGGTCGTGAACACACCTGCGCCGACGGACGGGGTCGATCCTGGGATTGAGCCGAGGAGCGTTGTGCCATTGCTCGCGGCAAACGGCGCAGCCGCTACCGGGGAGGCGTCGTTAAAATTCCAAGAAGTGATGATATCAGCGTTGGAAACAGAAACGAACCCAACTAACCCTATAGCAAAAGATGACTTTAAATGCATGAACTAACCTTTTAGGGAATATCCCCAACCGGCAGGTTACCGGCCAATGAGATTAAGTATGGATTAAGAAGTGGTGCTTCATTGTGATTGTCAGAGTTCGAGTTAAGAGCGAGTTTCGGGAGGCAAAATTATAGCCTTGGTTCTTTGGTGATATAGGTGTAAACGCCTTTACGCTCGTATTCTTGAATAATCTCCTCAATGACTCCGGTGCGAAGCGCAAGTGGTCCACTTGAATACTCCGGATCTTTGAAGTACTTGGCATGTCCATCGGTGAAAGTCCAATTTCTTCCGCCAGCGCCGTGTCGCCCGCCTCGTCTCCAACGAGTATCCACCGTGTCAATGCGGTAACCAGGAATGATATACCAGCCATTGTAGGCTGTGTTGAGAACATCGTTTGATCCTAGATCCGTCAGATAGAAGGTGTTGGCGACATAGTTGATGGCGCTCATTGATGGCATCTTGAGTTGGGATCTTGCTGTTCTCGGTCCCGCACCACCGTTATAGGTGAGGCTAAGCATGAAATTGCTGGCGTAGGAGAGTTTAAACGTCTCCTTCATCAGGTTCGGCCTTGACCGCATTCCGACATAAGCACCAGGAACTCCGCTTAGAACGAGTTGTGTTTCGAAGCAAGCCGAGCTACTCTTGTTCCAGCCAGCATAGTCGGGGTCGATTGGGCAGCGGAAGATGTCCCAATTCTTCATATAGGGCTTGATCGCCATTGGCCAAGCAAACACGCCGCTGAAAAGGTTGTAGCTTTGAGGCACATCGACATAGCCCAATACATTCAAATTTGGACTGCTGCAAGGTCCGTCCAGGCCTGTTTCCGGAAGGATGTCGTCATTATCGTTTACGTACATCATCGAAGCCATACCCATCTGCTTCTGATTCGAAAGTGAAACAGATGATTTCGCGGCCCTTTTCGCTTGAGCAAAAACCGGAAAAAGAATTGCCGCTAGGATTGCAATGATAGCAATCACAACTAGTAGCTCAATAAGGGTAAACGCTTTGATGGTTTTCACCAGATACAACCTTTGCAAACATATGTGAAGAGAATATTAACAAATCCAGATTTGGTCTCGGAACACGGTTCGAATTTCGAATCTGATATCTTTGAATGCGTCTTCGCCACCTTCTCAAAAGCTTAAATGTGGAAGCTGGTACTGTAAATAGTTGGATTGTTAAGAAGTAGCTGGTGTTTGGCACAGGCCCGAGGTCTCAAGGTAGATTCATCCCGAACTATGAATCGACGTGAATTTCTTGCCGGAGTTTCCAGTGCCGCAACCGGATTAATGCTCTCCTCTGTGGTTCGCGCAAACGATATCTTCTTCTCGGATCTGCAGGAAGATTCACAGGGCAATAAGTTTGCTGAGGGTTTTGTTTTCTCAGATCGTAACGGAACTGGTAAGAAGGAAGGTAACCCGGGAGTGGCCAATGTATGCGTTTCGAACGGTCGGGAGGTGACTCGAACCGATTCGAAAGGGCAGTGGCGACTGCCGGTTACAACTGATTGTGTTATTTTTGTTATCAAGCCAACGGGTTGGATGAATGAGACCGACGCTGATGGGCTTCCAACCTCCTATTACGTTCACAGACCAAAGGGATCTCCTTCTGAATTCAAGTACGCAGGTTCGAAGCCGACGGGTGAAATACCCAGGTCCATTGACTTCGCACTGAAACGCCAAAAGGAAGATTCGAGATTCAGGATGGTCTTGTTTGGCGATCCTCAACCTAGGAACCAACGTGAGATTGACTACATGGCTCACGATCTGATCGAAGAAGTGATCATTGATGCTAGAAATGTCGATGCCAAGTTTGGGCTGAGCCTTGGTGATGAGATGTTCAATGACCTGTCACTCTATGGGAGTTTGAATCGGACGATCGGGCGTATAGGGCTGCCTTGGTACAACACGGTCGGAAATCACGACCTGAATTTTGATGCACAGAATCACGAGACGTCCACTGAGTCATACGTGACGGCATACGGGCCAACTTACTTCGCGTTCGAGTATGCAAATGTCCACTTCATGGTGCTGAATAATGTTCTTTGGCACGGGGCCGCGGCCAACGGTAAGCCAGGGGGATTTCATGGAGAAATTTCTGCTGTCCAACTTGAATTCATCAAGAACTATCTCAAATTTGTTCCAAAGGATAGGCTGCTCGTCCTTGCGATGCACATTCCTCTCCATGAGATGAGAGATCCGTCTCACCTCTACAGACTTATTGAGGACCGCGAACACACGTTCTCCATGTCGGCCCATACCCACGTTCAAGGTCACTACTTTGTTGGAGAGGCTCAAGGTTGGAAAGGTAAGAAGCCTCATCATCACTTAAACCACGCCACAGTGTGCGGTTCCTGGTGGGGCGGCAATCCTGACGAACGTGGGATTCCACACGCTACCATGACCGACGGCACTCCCAATGGCTATTCGATCGTTGAATTCGACAAGACTAACTACAAAGTTACCTTTAGGGCAGCTAGCCGACCCTTTGGCGATCAAATGAGTATTTGGCTCCCGGAGATGCTTCCAAGTGCTCAAACGGATTCGGAACTCCTCGTCAATGTTTTTGCCGGGAGTGAAAAGTCCTTGGTCGAGTATCGGGTAGGCAGTGGGGAGTGGACTAAGATGACCCAGATCACTCGTGAGGACCCCAATTACATGCGGCTCAAAGAACTGGAAGTTGGGGTTGTGCCACCGAAAGGCTACTATAAGCTTCAACCAGCTACCAAGTGTCGGCACATTTGGACCGCGAAGCTTCCAATAGGTTTAAGTGTGGGTACTCATGCCGTAGAAATCCGAACTGTAGATATGTTTCGTCAGGAGTATCACGCAAGTCGAATCGTCAGAATTGTCTAAACATTGAGCGCGGCGCGTTGCGTTTCCAGTTCCTTTGTGGCGCGAGAATATCCGCAGAGGAAGATTTCAATGGCAGGAATCGGTGCACAGGCGAATGGCCAGATGAATGTTTCTCGTACCGTATTCTCGTCTTTTTTCCGTTTTTGGAGGAGGGTCCAGAGGCGGGGAGATTTTGGCGACCGACTTTACGGGACGATGTGACAGGGCTTTAGCGCTTTAGCGCCTCTTCCTTTTCGTCAGCTAGCTCTTGCTTAGTGGGAAGTGCCGATTTGTTGCTCTTTAATGGCAGCACAACCCAATCGTAGATAGTTTGCATCTTAGGACTTGCTGGACGCCCGCACTTCGAGGCAACCAGCTTTGCCATCTTTGGTCGGTGGTTCCGATCAAGTCGGTACACGTACTCGCATCGGATTGAGTCTGAGCCGCCCGATTCGTTGAGAGCTTGTGAGTAGTAGAAGTCCAAGGCGTCCATATCACGTCCAGCATGTCTTCCGCCAAGCGTAAAAAACCTCGCGCGGTAACTGTATCCGGCTAGGCTGCCACCAACGTTGTCGTTGGCCGAAAGTCTTATCCCATAGCGCTTTGACCAATCAAGAATTCTGGTCATTCCAGCCTCGTCTTTCGCGAGGTGATAGTTCCAGTAGCTTTTCGTTGCCAGCTTCCCGTCGTCAATTGCTGAGCTGGAGAATCGGGGTCCAGCTAGTTCAAGGAGTGATTCATAGCCTTCGCCAGCCTTTCGAGAATGTCCTGCCAGATGATTTGCATCGGCTAGAAGTTCTTCTCGGTCGAACTTCTCAAGTCGAGTCGTCGATGGCAACTTTCGAATCTCAGGGATTAAGGACTCAGCAGTGTACGGTTTCAGCTCACGTCTAAGCACCAGGTCAGGTGGTTCGTATTCGTTGTAAACAGGGGCTTCACGTGTGCCCCTAAAAAATGACGGCTTCACAAACGTAAAGACCAACAAGTATGGAACTCCGACCAAGACCACCGACGCGATGACTACACGCAGTTCAGATCGCATTCCAGTCCACCTCATCTCACAAGGCACAACGAGCAGATCGGGTTGTCGGTTCAGCTACTGGATGGTTACTGATACACTGGATGTATGAAACCTAGATTGCAAGAGGCGGCTTTGCTCCTTGCGATCTTTTTCGACATGGTGGGATTTACCATGTTGATCCCGAACATTCAGCTTCGCGCAGATACTCTCCTCGGTGGCACCCCCCTCAAGGGCCCAATCATCGGCCTTCTCCTACAGAGCACCTTCATCATCCAGTTGATCGCCTCTCCGCAGTGGGGTCGGTTTGCGGACCGAGTTGGTGGGAAGAAGATTTTTGTCGCCTGCCAATGGCTGAGCGCGCTGGCGATGCTGCTCTATGGGCTGGCTGAATCCATTCCTCTACTGTTCCTCAGCCGCATCATGGCGGGATTTGGATCAGCGAACATAGCCGTTGGTCAGTCGATGATAGTGGCCAGTACCGACGAAGCCCAGCGCAAGGTTGTCCTCGGACGGCTCGGTGCCGCCATTTCCGCAGGCTCAATCCTGGGGCCAGCAATCGGTGGGTTTAGCGCTCACTACTTCGGGAACCACTGGATCGGTGTGGTCGGTGCCGGAATTTCTGCGCTAGGCGGACTCCTCGTCCTCGCCTTCGTGAGCGAAATCAAGGCAGCACCGAAGGAGCATCAGAAGCTCAAATGGATCGACCTTAGCTTCTTTCAGAAGTATCCGTCAATCAAGCCGTTCTTCTGGATCGCTGTCGCGGCAAGCTTTGCGCTCGCCACGCTCGAAGGCACATTTGGACGCCTGATTCGGGACACCCTCGGCTATAGTGAGCGCGAATTCGGCATCATTTTTAGTTATGAGGGTTTTCTTGGAGTTCTCGTTTCTGCATTCTTTTTGCAGTGGCTGGGAAGAAAGTTTTGTGACACGACGCTTCTGAGGATTGGCTACGTCCTTCAGGGTGTGGGGCTCGTCATCAACCCGTTTGTCGCCCCCTTGATCGGCATAGCCCCTGGAATGGTTTGGCTCCTTTTGGCGTCGACGTTTTATGCAGTCGGAGCAGGAGTCGTAAGTCCAACACTAAGCGCCCTGACGTCAAACGCTGTTCCGGACGATGCCCAAGGGGAACTTTTTGGCAATCTTCAAGCGGCACGAACCTTTGGTTTTATCATCGGGCCGATCATCGGAGGTGCCTTGTTCGATGTCTGGCATGCGGCACCGTACATCTTCGCGGCTCTGGTCTGCCTCGCGGTGGCCGTCGCCCTTCCCGCAATCTGTGCTTGCCACCCCAAAAAGGCATGAACGGCAAGGATCTCCGGGTTGAAATGCTGCGGGAGGCCTATGCCGAGGGCTGGTTTCCGATGACCGTCGACGAAGAAGCCAACGAAGTCGAGTGGTTTCAGCCCTACGAGCGTTGCCTGTTTCCGATCGAAGGGATTCGGGTCTCGCGCTCACTTCGAAAGACTCTGAATACGCATCGCTTCAAGATCACGTTTGATCTAGCCTTTGAGGACGTCATGTGGGCGTGTCGGCGTCCAGATGACAACTGGATCACCGAGGACTTCGTCCGAGTCTACGGTGAGGCGCACCAACAAGGATGGGGACACTCTTGTGAGGTTTGGTTTGGAGATGAGCTTGTGGGAGGCACCTATGGCATTGCCCTAGGTGGCGCATTCTTTGCCGAATCCATGTTCCACCGAGCTACCGATGCGTCGAAAGTCGCACTGTTTCACATGATCGAAACTTGCAGAGCTAGAGGCTTCGTACTCTTTGATGCGCAAATCATGAACCCTCACCTCGAATCGCTCGGGGCGTACACCATCAACAATCAAGCATATATGCGGATGATGAAAGACGCCTTGTCGATGAGAAATGACTGGTCCACTTGACTTTTGGTTCAGGATTTGCTATGAATGAGTCGGTATCATCCTTACGAGGCACAATGGCGTCCAAAATCATGACAATCCCCGAGATCGAATCAGCTTACAAAAAGCTGAGTAACGATCCTAATATGCGTGCGCTGAGTGCCGTTCTCCGAATAGGAGCCGAGCAAATTGAGCGACGAGGGAGACTTGGGGTCTTTCGAAATCTTGTTTTCATTACGGCTTGCCTTGCGATCATATTTACGATTGTTGCGGCAACGCCACTCGTGCCACAAAAAGTGAAAGCTGCTCTTCTCATCTGGGAGTATGTTTCTGTTGGAATCTGTGTCGCCTCAGTGGGAATTCTGTGGCGTGTGCGGGGCAAACTTGATGCTTACCTAGCCGACCAAACAAAGATTCGCTCAATGATGGTTGAGTATTCCCAGCGAATCGTCGGCGTCCCTAACTTCAACCCGACTCCGTTGTCGGAAGAGCTGAGAGGAACTCTTCGCGAAGCTCTTCGCAAGCAAGGCGGCGGAAGCTCCGACCTAGAAGCGATCGTCGATCGAAGCTAAAGTATGCTAGCCGCATGATCGCGGCAATGCTTCTTCTTGCTCCCTCCACGATTCTCATTTCGGGCGGGTTGCTCGTGGATGGCTCAGGCTCAAAACCGCGATTAGCGGACGTGCGAATCAAAGGTTCGCAAATTGTTGCAATTGGCTCCTTAACGCGTTTGCAAGGCGAGACTGTTGTCAACGCAAAAGGCCTCGTCGTCGCGCCGGGTTTCATTGATGCCCACAGCCACGCTCTCGGTGGAATCAAGGGAGATCCAACGGCGATCAGCCAATTAATGCAAGGGATCACCACTGCCGTCGGTGGACAAGATGGAGGGTGGTCGCAACCAGTCGCGGCTGAGTTCGAGGACATCAAGCGAATCAAACCCGCGATTAACTTCGCACTCTTCAGCGGTCACGGCGGACTTCGTGCTTCGGTGATGGGCAACGACTACAAACGGGTTGCCAGTCCGACCGAGATAAGCAAGATGCGCAGTATGCTCGCTGCAGACATGAAGGCTGGATCACTGGGGCTGAGCAGTGGCCTTGAGTACGATCCTGGGTATTACAGTGACACTAAGGAGCTTGTCCAGCTCGCTCGGGTTGCTCACAAGGGAATCTACATTTCTCATGTTCGCGATGAAGCAGACAAGGCGATGGACGCCTTTCAAGAACTAGTTAAGATCGGAAGAGAAGGTGCCCTCCATGCCCAAATCAGCCACATCAAGCTCGGTAGCAAAGCGGTTTGGAACAAGACCGACGATGTTCTGAAGTTGATCGAAAAGGAAAAGCTGACGGCTGACGTTTACCCCTACATATACTGGCAATCCACCATCGCCGCCCTCTCTCCTAGCCGAGAGTGGGAGAGCGACGAGATTTGGGTCAAGGGACTCGACGATGTTGGCGGACCCCAGAACGTTCGGTTAAGTACCTACACCCCAAACCCTGCCTGGGTGGGCAAAACTCTGACTGAAATTGGGCAAGAAACGGGAAGAAGTCCGATCAAGATCATTCAAGAGATTTTGCGAACGACTAATGAAGAAGGTCGGCAAAGCGTCGTCGTCACCGCGATGCAAGAGCGAGACCTGATTCAGTTCATCAAACACCCACGGATCATGTTTTGCTCAGACGGGAGCATCGGTGGCAGCCACCCGCGGGGTGCTGGCTCCTTCCCGCGCATTCTAGGACGCTACGTTCGAGAGCTCAAAGTTCTAAGCCTCCAAGAGGCAATCCGGAAGATGACGTCCTTCCCTGCTCAGACTTTTGCACTGAAGAATCGAGGAATTATTAGGAAGAACTACATCGCAGACATCGTTGTGTTCGACCCGAGAGCCATCGCCGACCATGCAACCCCAACCGATTCCAAAGCCCTTAGCACGGGAGTCCGTGAGGTATTCGTCAATGGGGTCCATACGGTTCGCGAGGCGAAGCTTTTGGGCAGTCGAGCTGGAATGCCAGTTCAACGGGGTGTTTAGCTCGTCATGTCCCCTCTCGACACCTTTCGATTGTTCTCGCAGATGGCCTAGGATCTGAAGCAAAAATTTGCCTAAACGCAGATGCAAAACGTCGGCATCAAACGGCTAAGCTAAGTCGGATGACAACCAATCGGCTGGAGGCGTTCAGCGACGGCGTGATCGCGATCATTATCACGATCATGGTCCTGGAGTTCAAGGTCCCGCAAGGCCAAACCCTGGCCGAATTGCTCCCCCTCAAGTCAATCTTCATCAGCTACGTGCTGTGCTTTGCGATGTTGGGCATTTATTGGAACAACCATCACCATTTGCTTCAAACCACAAAGTTTGTAAACGGGACGGTGATGTGGGCCAATCTTCACCTTCTCTTCTGGCTCTCATTAGTTCCCTTCTGTAATTCTTGGATGGGACAAACTTCGTTTGCTGCCCTACCAACATTCGTTTTCGGGCTCGTGCTGTTCCTTTCGGCGATTGCCTTCACCGTGCTTGAAAAAATGATCATTCGATATGAGAAAGAGTGCGGGATTCTTGCTCAGGCAATTGGAGACGGTCGGAAGGAGAAAGCTTCGCTACTCATCTACTTCATTGCGCTTCCAATGGCATGGATTTACACACCAATCTCAGTCGCCTGCTACTTCATCGTCGCCCTCATCTGGCTTGTTCCAGATAAGCGACTTGAGGCTCTTCTTGAGCAACAGGAGCGCGAAGAGTACGCCCGGACTAAGTCCAATCTTTGAGTTGAATCCTCTTAGAGAAGCACTCTTGAACCACTAAGCGACTCAAGCACGTCTTTCGCCGAATAGCTAATTTCCCCAGGTCGCAGGAACCGACTCACTCCACGAACGTCATCTCCCGCCGTTACGAGCGACGGTTCCTCGACTCCGTGTCTAACTTGAGCCAAACCTACCGTTCCTAACAGTCCGTTGCAAACGCACTTCCGACCCTCGCAGTTCTCCACATCGCCGCCTTTGCGAACATAGTCCTCAACAGGCTCGGCAGCGCAGCGGAAGCGAATTTGACCGTTCGGCTGGCGATATGCTTCCCGAAGATAACCGAGGTCACAGATTCTCTCCCGAACCTGGATCACGGCGGGTTCTGAAGCAGTTCCGGGCATATTCAAGACCTTGAATGGGAAACCTGTTGGGGATGCCTTCGGATCGGTGAACACTGAAGATGTTTCTTCGATGCTCGCCCGAATCACTTGAGTCTTTACTTGAACGGAAATGCCAGACTCATTACTGAAGGCAAACGCAGTTCCCACCTGAATTCCTTGCGCTCCGAGTAGCTTCGCTGCTTGCAGTCCCTCGGCTGTTCCGCACGAGCCGGCCAACCAGAACGGAAGCCCGAGTTCTTTCATTTTTGCAAAATCCACCTCGTCGCGCTCACCGTAAACTGGCTCACCGGTCTCGCTCAGCCGCATCGCCCCTCGTGGCGGTGCGTTATGCCCACCCGCAGTCCAGCCTTCTACAATGAAACCGTCCGCTGGAGGTGAACACTTCTTAGCCATTACCTGAGCCAACGACGCCGAGGCAACGATCGCAAAGAAGAGAGGTCGAGACGGGCAGGGACCTGCGTACTCGCCTGGCTCAAAATGCATGAAGGCAGGCTCGCCTCCGACAACATCAATGGGCAAGCGACAACCTTTTCCGGCGACCAGATAGTCCAGCAGGGGCGGAATGTTGCGCGGAATACCTGCTCCCATGAGCACAACGTCTACCTCCGCTAACATCGCACCGTAGAGGGTTGCCAGCGTGGGAAGCTGAATCTTTTCGAGCAGGTTGATGCCGACCGGATTCGAGTGACCTCGCTTAGCCAGCCAAACTTCTACAAATGAACCAACAATTGTCAGTTCCATCAAAGCCCGCGAAGGATTGAGAGTCCAAATCGGCTTTGCCTTAAACGGACTTCCATTTGGCTTTCCGCCTCGAACGAAGTAACGATCCCAAACCCGATCCGCCATCGGCTGATCGGGAAAATGCGCCATTGCCTGGGCAAGGTCGCCTTCAAAGTCACCCAGCTGTAACCGTCGCGCAAGAACCGTGTCGAGTGCAGTCCCGCTGACCACTCCCAATTGCCCTTCTCGCGAGACCGCGTTCGCGAGTCTCCACGACGACACCGCGACACCCATGCCGCCCTGAATAATCTCTGGAAATCTCATTACTGAGACTAGTCTATTAGGGCGCATACAGCCTCTCAGTGCCTTCTGCGCCATGTGTGGCTTAAACTGACCACAAGAGTAGAGGAAGGATTGGGCCAAAACTTCGCGTTCGCAAAAGAGGATGGGAGGGGGATCCCCTCCCATTCGAACGCGTTAAGCGTTTTTGTTTCGCCGTCGTCGAGCTAGGGCACCAAGTCCAGCCGCGAGCCCAATCAGGGTAGCTGGCTCAGGTACCGGAGCAAGTCCGCTTCCCGAGAGGAAGTAGCCGCCCATGTTGAAATAGTGAGCGTTCGGTTCTCTTGCAGATGTGTAGTTGCCGTAGCTCGCAACTTGTGCGTAGTACTCGCCGAAGGCGAGGTTCCCGGACCAAGTCCGCTTGAGTGTCGTGGCGTCCTCGATTGCGGTACCGACGAGTGCGCCGGTTGAGCTAAAGATTCTCAGAACAGAGCGCATGGTCGCGCCCGGGTCCGCAACTCCGTTTTGAAGGAACGAGGTTCCGTCATGGGCGGTCAGGCTCACATTTCCGCCAAGGGATCCGAATTTGAACCAATCCGTTGTGTAGCTCGATTCGCCAACCGCACTATAGCCGGTGGATGCCTTGGGCATGATCCAACCCTTAGAAAGTGCGGTATTGATCGTGCCATCGTTGTTGACCGGCATGATCGAAGCCGTCTCTCGCGTATGTCCCCAGCCACTATCGAGCAGCGGCCCCATGCCTGGGTTAGCTTGGAGGACGGCGACGTCGTTCGCATTTCTCCAGGTCCCTGTGGTACCACCTTGCCTCCACGTTCCTCGTTGAGAATTGTAGGTCGTGCCCATCAACGGAGCGTAGCTTCCGTTTCCAGATGCGCCACCATTGTTACTGTAAGCGGCTCCGTTACTCTCGTCCCTTTGGTGGCCAAGCCCAAGGTGGTGACCGATTTCATGGGCGCAGGCGGCGGTGCATCCGCTTGGGGAGGTCCCTGAGCCGTTCACAGGGAAGGTCCAGTTTGTCCTCATCCCGCCTGAGAGAGTCGCGGCGGCAGCTACTCCGACGTATGAAACGCCCCCAGCCGCGCCGTACCAGTCATAGGTTCCCCCGATCATCGCGTGCGTAAGGAATGGCGTGTTGTCATACCAGGTCTGTCGCTGCGCATCGGTCAGTCCAGCTGGAGCGGGATCAACGGTGGTCACGTTGATGTTGAAGCCAATATATTTTTGACTGATTCGGGCCCACGTCTCTTTGATATTGTTGATCTCAGCAGTATTGAACGAGGTTGCATCGCCGTCCAGCGTGTATGCCGGTACATTGCCAGGTGCTCTACCGGTACCTCCCCAGTTGCCATTAAAGTTGAATCCCGTGAAGTTGACGTAGGCCGTGTACTTTGCACCCGGATTACTATTCAATGCAGGCGCGACCGGTCGTTGCGCAACAACTACCGCCGACAGAACCAAAACGCCGCAAACAAGGCTTAAAGCCTTCATTCCAATTTTCATATGCCTCCAAATCTATACACCAAGTGGCGTAATGTGAGAAATCTACACCACTTTGTGAGATATCACCCTGATCTTAACTTCCGTTCGGGTCTTTTGACCCACGTTGAGAGATTTTAGTGAACTTTCTTGGAATGCCCCTTGCCTTATCTCAAGGCACACTCTGGGGTAAGAAGTGAACAGCAAACCAAACATGATCAAAGCGCAGGAGAAGTGATGAAGATAGATTCGGTCAACGAGTATTTCTCTGAGGGGTGTGGTCGGTGTAGCAGGTTCCAAACTCCCGATTGCTCAACCCAAATTTGGCGAGAAGAGCTCACTCTCCTCAGATCACTCATTCTTTCGTCAGGACTCACCGAAGAGCTGAAATGGGCCCATCCTTGCTACACGGACAACGGTAAGAACATCGCGGTGATGGGGGCATTTCGAGACTGCTGCACGGTGAGTTTTTTCAAAGGTGCGTTGCTGAGCGACCCCGAACATATCCTCGAACTCCCGGGGGAGAATTCCCAATCGGGTCGGGTCATTCGGCTCCGCAGTGTTGAGCAAATCAGAACTCACGCTGAAGCAATCAAGGCTTGTCTTCAAGAGGCCATCGAAGTCGAACGGTCTGGTATGGAAATTGAGAAACTCAAGATCGAAGATCGCCCGATTCCCCAAGAACTGGCCGACAAGTTCGACGAAATGCCGGCGCTTCGCGAAGCCTTCCGCGCGCTTACTCCCGGTCGCCAGCGCTTTTACCTGTTGCAATTTTCTCAGCCCAAACAAGCCAAGACCCGCGAGGCTAGGATCGAAAAGTCGATTGACAACATCATGGCCGGTAAGGGTTTCAACGATTAGCTAAACCCATAAACTCATCCATATCGAACTTCCTTGCCCCTTTTTCCAACTCGTTCAATAGCGAAAACTGGAAAGGCTTGTTAAACGCTCCCTTGCGAAATAAACTCACTTGGCGTAGCTTGAGATCGCAGACCAACGAGTACCAAGTTCTGTACTTTGACGCAGAGTCTGCCTTCACTCCGCCGAGAATCTCGGCAATGGATTTTGGAGTGACTGTATTCTTCGCCCCTAGCTGGAAGTCACAGAGCTTATAACGTTCACAGCTGATTTGATCTGTTGGTACGAGGCTTGTGCGAAAATTGGTCGCGATTTGAAAGTCCACTTCGGCGGGTCGGTGGGTGGTCTTATGCCGCTCTACGATCGCCGATGCCCCCGTTGCATCACCAAGAAACAGTTCGGCCGAGCTCATGTTCACTAGATCAAATCCTTCCAAGAATTCAACTGCCTCGGCGACGGTTCGGCACTTGGTCAACATCTCATTGATCGTGTTGAACTTCCCTCTTGGCTTCCCGTCGCGGGGCTCGTCCAGTTTGTCTTGCGCTGTGAAGTCGTAGAACAATCCGGCTTCATTCATCGCCGATTCATCGTTGAACGGGTTGTAAGCGTATCCAAACGAGACATAACCCAACGCACCTGTCTCTCTTTTTGCGGGAACGAACCTGACGTAGTGCTTCGAAAACTTCGTGTCGACACCCTCGTCCTCATTTCCCGCCGCGAAAACTTCGCCGCGACGGGCGACAAGAAAAACCGTACACGGCTGACCAACCACCGCGAGCGCGAACAGTAGCAACAGCCAACCTTGTTTCATCTCCAGATCTTACCAACGCCCAGTAATAGCGGAAGTTTCGGCTTGCTAGCCCCAATTGCCTATGAGTAGGTCGGACCGTTGTATGAGTTTCCTCCATTCGCATCCGCGAACCGATCGGTACATTCGCCATCGCCTTCTGTATTTCTGCCCTTGCCTATTGGGTCGACTTTAAGGTTGTCCCAAAGCGGTTCACCCCTGGCTTCGAGCATGTTCTGTCACGGCGCTCACTCTATCTGGTCTACTGGGTACTCGCAATATCTATTGGGATGGGTAGTTTAGGGCGAGTCGTATGAAACTGGTCAGCCTTGCCCTCTTCCTCGGAACGAGCCTTCTTGCAGGGGGCATCGGAGGGCTTTTCACCAGTTCCTCAGTCAAGACTTGGTTCCCCGAATTGATCAAGCCAGCTTGGAATCCACCTGCCGCCCTCTTCGGCCCGGTTTGGACTGTGTTATACATCCTGATCGCGGTTTCTGCTTGGAGGGTCTGGCAAACTGGTCACTTTTGGGGCGTCCCGGCTATCATTTTTGCCGTTCAGCTTGCACTGAACATTGGCTGGTCATGGCTCTTCTTTGGTCAGCGACGACCCGATTTCGCGTTGATAGAAATTGTATTTCTCTGGCTTTCCATTCTGACGATGCTTATCGTTTTCTACCGAGTCGACCGAACTTCAGGCTGGCTACTACTTCCCTATCTGCTGTGGGTGTCCTTTGCATCCGTCCTGAACTTCTCGATCTGGACACTGAACCGACACTAGCGCACCTATCTTTCGCTAGCTTTTTGGTAAAGACAGACAGACAAACGAGTCGCTAATTGGCCCGCGGTCAAACCCGAACTGCTTGCCAAAACCACCCCCGCTCGCCGCAACGACAATGTACTGGTGACCGTTGATCTCATAAGTCATCGGCGCGGCGAATGCTGAAGCCGGTAGAGGGTGTTGAAGAAGAATCTTGCCAGTCCGAGAGTCAAAAGCCCTTAACATCTGGTCGCAAGTAGCTCCCACGAAGACTAAATTCCCAGCGGTCGTGAGGGTTCCACCTAGGTTTGGAGTTCCAGTTTGCGGAATCTTCCGAAGGGTTAGCTCTTTATACTCACCAAGGGGCTTTTGCCAGCGAAACTTGCCCGAGTTCAGATCTATCGCAGTAAGCATTCCCCACGGCGGCTTTGAACCGGGATACCCTTCATGATCCACCAGCATGCGGTAGTTTGCAGGGGTAGACATGATCCCCGGAAGGTTGTTTGTGTTCGCAAAAAGCGTGTTTGTTCGAGGGTCGAAAGAGCCCCCCGACCAAGGTGATCCACCCCAATAGCCGGGCGACACAACCGTTCCCTCGGATGTCGGTGGGAGATATTTTTCGCCGTAGGACAACCCGCTGATCAGCTTCAATACCGAATCTCGGCTCGCGGCTGATATATTCGTCACTTGACTCAGATCGAACAGCGTTGGCGCCAATGCAGGTGGCAAGATCGGCTCAGGCTGAGTCTTGGATGCCATTTCACCAGGCATCGTCGAGGGGGGAACTGGAACCTCCTTCACTCCAAACACGGGCTTGCCAGTTTTGCGATCTAGGACAAAACAGAATCCTGTTTTGGTCAGAACTGCAACGACTTCAACCAGTTTTCCATCCCGCTTGATTTGACAGAGTAGGGGGCGTGAGGCATTATCGTGATCCCAAAGATCATGATGAACGGTTTGATAATGCCAAAGCTTTTTCCCAGTTCGAGCGTCGAGGGCGAGAACACAATTCGCAAACAGATTATCGCCGGGTCGGTCACGACCATCAAAATCTGGCGCCGCCGAGCCAGTTGTTGCAAACAGAACTCCATGTTTCTGATCCACGACGTACCCATTCCAAGCTCCTGCCGCGCCAATTCCACGTTCAAGTTGATCCTTCGAGAGCACTTCAAAGCTCCACTTTCGCTTACCGGTTCTGGCCGAAAACGCGATGATATGACCTGGTGCCGCACCCCTTCCCTCATCGCTGGCGATACCAACGAAAACTAGGTCGCCGTAGACGGTCGGAGCCGATGAGATTCCCACATAACCTTTTGTACCAAGTTCATGGCGAAGATCGACAGTCTTGAATTCGGGATCCAAAGTTCCCTTAGTGGCATCGATACTGAGGATTCTGCCATCTGGTGTGCCGTAAAAAATTCTTCTCTGGACTCCGCTTCCCCAACCAAACCGGGCAAACGCTACTCCCCGGCTACTACGAGTGTGCCCACTCCGCGAGCTGTCGATCTTGGAGTCAAAAGCCCAGTTGGGCTTGCCGGTCGCCGGATCCAGGGCCACAACCCGATGACCTGCGGTAACCAAATACATCGTTCCATCGACAACTAGTGGCGTGCACTGAATCGGCGTGTTACCCTGTTGATCGCCAGTGTGATAAACCCATGCCTGCTTCAGCTTGTGCACGTTCGAGGTATTGATCTGTCGTGCCTGCGAGAAACCCGTGCCTGCCAAATCTCCGCCAAACTCGGGCCATTGGATGTCCCGACTTCCGGCGTAGTCAACCGCCGCCAGTACCATCAAACTCGCGATCATGTCCAATCCTACCCCTCAAGTCGGTGGAGATAAAGCTGTTTAAAGAGTTGGGAAGCTTCCTCGGAAAACTACGTTTTCTCACAACAATTGCTGCACCAGGACTCCACCGAATCCACCATAAACCGGTGGGCCACAGGTCAAACGGTGCAGGGACATTGAGTCTCCTCGATTCGGTTGTCCGAACCTGCTTGGCCTAAAGAGCGTTCCTCACGCGCTTCTCCGGCGCACCCCAAATCTGTTTCATTAACACAACCGCCTCAGGATCGAAGTTACGAAGTTCGGCTCGAATGAAGGGGAAGAAATCGTTGGTGCCAAAGTAGCTCTCGGTGATTTCTGCGAAATACTCCATCTGGTTCGTCGTGGCGTAATGCTTCGTGGTTCGACCGTCCCAGTGCAAAACCGAGTCGTACCTTTTCGTCTCCATTGACTTCTTGAATGCACTCAGAACCGCTGGATTCTCAAAGCCCTTTTCAAGGAACTGATGATGATAGGCGTGGGCGAGCTCGTGCAAGACCATCCAGGGTTGAACGTACGTCCAGTCTACAAATCGCTTGCAGCTTCCAAGCTCAACGGATTTCGCCATGTCTGGATTGGCTCCGTTATTTGTGAGCCAACCTCGATCCGGATGGTACGCCATGCACTGAGTTACCTTGCTATCTGAGTTCACCCAAATGGCGACATTTTGGAGGTTCTTCAGGGGTTTGTCATCAACCATTCGCTTGATATTCTGCAGTTGGCGGGTCAACTCCGCCTTTGCCTCAGGCCAATCCTTGTCTGCAAGAACGCCTGATTCCAGCATGATTTTCCATCCTTCAAGATTGATCTCAGTTGGACCAGCGATGGCTAGTGCAGTGACGAAAGACAGCATTCGCTCATCTTACCGCTGAGCGGCGAGCCTACTGCCTCAGTACCCAACCGTTCGGATCAATGACATATTCAAGTCCTCCGAGTTCGACGGTTCCTGTCCCCCCGGTCATCTGGACTCGAACCGTCTTGCCGTTCACAACCACGTCAACTGGCATTGAGAAGGGCAAGCTCTTAGGTGCGATCCAGGTCAGTTTGAGAACACCATCCGTAACCTCAGATTTCAGTTCCGGAAGTTTCGCTTCCCGGACATAAACCTCGAAGAACCACTTCAGATCTTGCTTCGCTTCAGCGGAAGCAATCGTCAAGAAATCATCCGTCGTCACCAGTCGCAACGCCCGACCGTCCGACCACTTTTCAGACTCCGGCGTAGGATACGCCATGCGGCGTATAGACCGGAGGAATGCGGCTTCGCCAACTAAGTACCTGAGCGAGCTCAGGATTAGAGCACCCTTGTCATAGATGTCACCGCCATACGCCTCGCTAGAGGTCTCTTCCCTTGGTGCGACCGGAGCCGTATTTCTAACGTTCCGTCGACGCGCTTTCATCGCGGCAAAGTAGGCCGCTTTTCCGCGAATCTGTTCGATGTAAAAGGTGTCCATGAAGCTCTGGAATCCTTCATGAATCCACATGTCGCGCCAGTCGGCGTTCGAGACCAGGTTCGCCCACCACTCGTGCCCAAACTCGTGTAGCAGAAGCCAATCATAGCCATCTGGGGCAAAACGATACTTGTTGCCGTACCCAACCGCAGTGGAGTGTTCCATGCCCAAGTGAGTCGTCTCGACAATTCCGCACTTTACTGCCCTGAACGGAAACGGCCCGCAATACTTCTCCATGAACGTCAAATACTTCTTTTGCTCTGCAATCAGCTTCGGAGCCTTATCCTTGTTCTCGGGCAAGACGTAAAAGTGAATCGGGATCGTTTCCCCACCAACCGACTTGATCGAATCCTTTACCAGCTCGTAAGGAGCGGCATTGAACACGAGAGAGTAATTGTTGATCGGTAGCTTCATGTTCCAGTGGAACGTCGTTGTTTTGTCAGCATTTGGCTGGGTCTTCTCCAAAACCCCAGGTCCAACTGCAATCAGCGGATTCGGGACCGTCAAGTGCATCTTTGCGTTATCTGGCCGATCGGATGGATGATCCTTGCAGGGGAAAAGCAAGTCTGCTCCGGCCCCTTGCAGAGCGACCGAGACCCAATCTGCTCCGCTTGGTGTTTTGGACCAAACAATCCCCCCATCCCACGGCGCATTCCGAGCCACAAGTGGCGAACCGCTGTAAGTCGTCACGATCCGAATCGACTCACCGGGCTGCTTTGAGCTTGGAAAGTACACCCGAATTCCGTCCGTAAGTCGGTCATAGCGCAAAGCACTCTTGCCATCGCTGATCGAAGAAACCGCGAATCGACTATCCAGATCAAGCACCACGGTCCCGGTCGGGATGACCACTTTGGCATCCATCACTGTTGTCCCTAATATCTGTTTTTTCGCCGGATCGACCTTGATCGAAACATCGTACGAACTCACATCATAGGCCGCCTGCTCTAGCTTGAGAACACCTCCAGATGTTTCGCCTCCCTGGGTTGCCTGATGGGGCAAATTGGCGATGAGCATCCAAGTAGCGGCAAGTGACATCATTTGATTCTCAATTGTATTCCCTCACGGCGCCGGACAGGCAGAATCGGAGTGTGCTTGCGCACGTCACGTTCAGATTCGAGTCCTGAGGTCGGATCAAAGCCAGAGCAGAGCAAAACCGAGGATTTGATCAAGAATCTGCTCCGTTCGCACGGAATGAAACTTACTACTCGCCGTTTATCTGTTAAAGTTTGAATATGTGCGAACAAGACCAGTTTGAAAAGGATCGTCAGGAGTTTGAGCAGCGGGGGCAAGTTACCCGCCGACAGTTCGGGATGATGATAGGGGCCGGAGTTGCGCTGATGCTTCCCTCGGTTGTGAATGCCGCCGAAGTCACCGAATCCGAAATCACGATCACGACCCCAGACGGGGTGGCTGACTGCTATTTCGTCCATCCGTCCAAGGGAACTGCACCCGCCATCATCATTTGGCCCGATATCTTTGGGCTTCGCCCAGCGTTCAAGAAGATGGGCAAACGGCTCGCGGAGTCCGGTTATGCGGTATTGGTCGTGAACCCGTTCTACCGGTCAAAGAAAGCAGCCGATATGGTTGGTGGTACGACAGTTCCGATTGCCGAGCTTCGCCCACTCGCCAGTGCTCTCAACGAAACGACAGCCGCAACGGACTCAAAGGCCTTTGTTAGTTGGCTTGATGCCCAGCCGAGCGTCTCGAAGAAGCACCGCATCGGAACCCAGGGGTACTGCATGGGCGGCTCCATCGCCTTCCGAACCGCTGCGGCAGTTTCGGACCGTATCGGGGCGGTTGCCAGCTTCCATGGAGGCGGATTGGTGAGTGACAAACCGACCAGCCCGCACCTTATTGCCCTCACGACTAAAGCCCACTATCTGGTCGCCATCGCCGAAAACGACGACGCCCGCGCTCCGACTCACAAGACGATCTTGAAGGAGACTTTTGAGAAGGCTGGAATGACCGCTGAAGTCGAAGTCTACGCCGGCGCTGCTCATGGCTGGTGCCCTCCCGACTCGGCAGTCTATAACGAGCCGCTTGCCGAAAAGGCTTGGGCAAGGCTTCTCGCACTGTATCAAAAGGCTCTGTAGAAGCTCGGTAGGCTTTGCGACCAGCGACATCGAACTCGTAAGAGTTGAGGGCGTCCACGGCCCTAGGAAACTCGACGTTGTGGTTATCGTCTGAACCTGATCCGATTGGACGAAACTGCAATCGTCGGGCTGAACGGTTGAGGTCATACTAGCTGCTTAGCTTCTCAGAACTGGGGTTTGGGCAAACTTTGCTAGCGACTGCACACGATTGCAATTATCCGAGGTAGTATTTCTGCAATCGTGTGCAAAGCTGATCCGAGAAAGGTGAACAACTGGTGATCACGCTCGAAGATCTAGCAGTTCAGGCGGGTGTCTCGCACTCGACTGTTTCTCGCGCGCTCGCTGATAGCCCACTGGTTAATCCGCAAACCAAAGAACGTATCCAAAACTTGGCGCGCGAATCCGGCTATCAAGTAAATCAGGTTGCGCGGAACCTCAAGACGCGATCTACGAAGACAATCGGCCTGGTCGTTCCTGAAGTCTCGAACCCGTTCTACCCCGAGCTTATTCAACAGGTGGCCGACCATGCAAGGCTCGCGGGATATAGCCTGCAGCTCCACTTGAGCGCCGCGGATCAAGAGTCAGAAAGCGCATGTATTGCATCGCTCTCAGGGAATAGGGCAGACGGAATTCTGCTTGTAACTGGAGAGCGCGGCCTGGTTGCTCGAAATCAGGTCAACTCTATTGCCACATCCGGAACACCAGTGGTGATTATGGGTTGGGTTCAAGATGCTGAACACCTTGATTTAGTTGCGGGCGATGATGCTATCGGGGGGCGTGAGCTGGCCCATCACCTCGCGGACTTGGGGCACAAACGGATTGCAGTGCTCGGAAAGCCTCCTCATCGGGGAGTTCTAGATCGAATGGTTGGTTTTTCTGAGGCTCTGACTGAGCGGGGTACTCCTCTTCTTCCCGAGATGGTGATCGAGGTAGCCAGCGAAGAGGGTGTCAGGACTGGCGTGACTGATCTTCTGAAGCTACCTGAGCCCCCAACCGCGATCTTTGCGTATCAAGATTCTCTGGCCGCCGTCGTCTATCGACAACTTGAGAAGGAAGGATTGTCGATTCCGGATGACATGACGGTAGTCGGATTCGACAATCTTGATCTTGCGACCTATCTCTCCCCTCAGCTGACAACAGTGGGAACGCACATTTCACCTCTAACTTCGGCATTCGTCAGCCTCCTCGTCGCGCGAATTCAGGGCACCTACCCCGATCCGGCACCTCAGTCAATCATTGTTACTCCCAAACTCATCGTCCGCTCCTCGAGCGCTCCGCCACGGAGTCAACTAAATCTCACGGACTCTATCTCATGAAGAACATCAAGTCTATCGCTTGCATCACCTCCCTGGTCATCCTGGGGATTGCGACCACTGCCATCAGCTCGGCTTTGCAAAAACGTCCAGCTGCCCCTCCGAGCCGTGTTTTGCAGAAGCAAACTGAGTTGCTGACGAATGGCAACTATGCCAAAGGAACTAAGCCGTGGGTTCTTGAACAGGCGGGAAGTGCTAAGGGAACGATGGGGGTGACGAAAGAGGGACCGGGCGGTCAGGCCGCCCTCAAAGTCAATATCCAAAACAAAGGGGAGCAGTCATGGCAAGTTCAGCTTCACCAAGGCGGATTGAAGATCGAAAAGGGGCGAAAGTACACCCTCTCCTATTGGGCAAAAGCAGACCGACCGACAGTCATTACCGTGAACTGCATGCAGAATCACGAGCCGTGGGAGCACCACGGTGCGGCAACCGAGGTGAACGTGAGCACAAAGTGGGAAAAGAAGACCTTTTCTTTCGCAGGACCTTGGGACGACACGAACGCCCGGATAACTTTCACCAACCTTGCAACTCAGCCAGGAGCTACCTATTGGTTCTCCAACGTCTCTCTGTTAGCTGGTCCAAAATCGACCGTTATCGCAAAAAAGCCTCCGGTGGCAGTTGCGACAAAGCCCGCACAGCCGACCAGAGTCGTTGTTTGGGACGGCGAGACGGCCAAGAACTTCGGTGCTTGGGCTAATCCGCCAACTTCAAGCTACGCGCCAAAGACTGGCGAAGCGCACAGCGGCGATACAGCCCTTGAGTTCAAGTTTAACGACGAGAATGTCTGGATCGGATGCGGCTTCCACTGGTTTGATTGGAAGAAAGGTACAAACGTTGGCACAGACATTAGATCGATGACGCACCTGACATTCTGGATCAAGGCTGTTGGAAGCACCGGAGATCTTGACGCCCAACTACTTTGTAATGGAGACGTCCTTGATACGCCGGAGCATCACACGTCAAAAGCCCGAGTCGCCCTGTATTGTCCTACCTACCGGGATGGTCAGTGGCATGAGGTCGCAATCCCTCTTGCCGATCTCGCTCAGCCGGAAGGATTTGATCCGAAAATCGTTAGCCAGCTTGACCTGGGAATCAACCCAAGCGGCAAGGTCAGCGGGAGTTTCCTGATCGACGATATCGCGTTCGAGAATCGAGGAACGGCCTCAGCAGGACTTCGCGTCATAGGCAACCAGTTGAGAGACGCCAGTGGAAACGTTGTACGCCTTCAAGGTGTGAACGTGCCGAGTCTGGATTGGAGTCCGGTAGGCGAGCACGTCATGGAGTCGATCGACGTCGCTATAGACAAGTGGAACTCGAACATCATTCGCATCCCACTTACCCAAGACCTCTGGTTCGGTTACGAGAAGGGCAAACAGTCCGCAGATCGTGGCGAATCGTACCGAAAGATTGTCGATAGCATTGTGAAGAAGGTTGCAGAAAAGAACTGCTATGTGTTGCTTGATCTCCACTGGTCCGACGCCGGCCAGTGGGGCCAAAACGTCGGTCAGCACAAGATGCCAGACTCGAACAGCGTTGTCTTCTGGAAGGACTTTGCCAAGCGTTACGCGAACCATCCTGCAGTTCTATTTGATCTCTATAACGAGCCGCACAGCGTGTCTTGGGATGTCTGGAAGAATGGTGGTCAGGTGGAGGACCAGGGCAAGGGCGTCACCTATCGATCCCCGGGAATGCAGGCCCTTCTGGATACTGTTCGATCAGCCGGCGCGAAAAACGTTGTTGTTGCCGGAGGATTAGATTGGGCTTACGACCTCCGAGGAGTTCTCGGCGGCTTTGGTCTCAGTGACCAGTCCGGCAGCGGAATCGTGTACGCCACCCACATTTACCCATGGAAAAAGGATTGGGACGCGAATGTCACGCCAGTGATTGCTAAGCACCCTGTGCTGGTAGGCGAGGTTGGCACAAAGCCTTGGAAAGAAGGCGACCCACCGCATGAAAATGTTTATACGGAAGAATGGGCGCCCACGGTCATGGCTTATATGGAGAAGCACAAGCTGAACTGGACCGCCTGGAGTTTCCACCCCAGCGCCAACCCATGCATCATCACGGGCTGGGACTACACGCCAACTTCATATTGGGGTTCGCATGTGAAAAAGGCTCTGTCCAAAGCGAAGGGGCAGCAGGCTTTCGTGTGGCGGAGCGACTGTTCAAGCGAAGCGAGCTTCCTAAATTCGAACCATCCTCTGATCTCCGGGCATTACGGATACGAGCAAGATCCTGAGATGTCGAAGCGGGGCCTCGTCTTTGCTGGTCGACTGACAAGAGAGCTAAAGGTGGAAGATCCGGAGAGCGTGCATCTCCATCCCGAGATCAACTTCGATCGATTCCGTCCGGGGAGTTCCACGGTAAAGTTCGATGTCAAAGTGAGCGATTTGGAGCCGGCGGAACTGGGTCCTTATCGCAACAAGCCATGGCTGAATCTAGTGACGCTGTTCGATGAGACCGTTCCGTCCGGAGGCGCGAGTTGGCGACCTTCCGTTATGGTGAACTTGGTCGGATCGCCCGGAAAGTACAAGGTCCAAGGCTACTCGCTGAGCACGTTCTATGCGGAGCCAGTCGACGGCCCAGAATTCGTGCTCGGGAAGTGGACGCAGGTCCAGGTGGAGACAGATGTAAACAAAAGCCAAGTTCGCATCTATTTGGACGGAAAACTTGCATCTGCAGGTCCTTACATGGGAAAGCCGGGCCTAGCCGGTGCGCACATGGGACTCTATACTAACCGCCTGATGACTAGGGCGACATTGTTTAACGACGATATTGAAATCAGGATTGACGCCAAAACAAACCAAGAACCGTTAGGTTCGAAACGCATCAGATAAAGGAGACAGAATAAAATGACAACAAAAGCGGACATTCGAGGGAAGTGGGCATTGGTCACCGGCGCAAGCCGTGGCATTGGAAGACAAGTGAGCTTAGGTTTAGCCGATCATGGATGTAACGTCGTGCTTCACAGCCGAGATATCTCGCACACAACCGAATTGGCGAAAGAGTTGGAAGCTCTCGGCGTTCAAACACGGCAAATCGCGGCAGACCTTGGGAATTCCGAGCAAGTCAGCAAGATGGTCGCAGAACTGTCGACAGGACCGAACATCGATATCGTCTACAACAACGCTGCAATCATGACGCAGTATTGCAGCGATTGGCTCAATGTGCCGTCGGAGGATCTTCGGGTTAGCTTCGAGGTCAATGTCACTGCGCTGATGAAAATCTGTCATGCGTTCATCCCCGGCATGGTGGACCGAGGTTGGGGCCGAATCATCAACGTAACGTCCGGCATCGCCGATCAGCCTGAGCTCATCGCATACGCTGTTTCGAAAGCAGCCGTCGACAAGTTCGTTCTCGACTCCGTCGGAAAACTTGAAGGCACCGGTGTTCTCATGAACCTGCTTGATCCGGGCTGGTTGCGAACAGATCTGGGCGGCCCCAACGCGCCCAATTCGGTGGAATCAGTGCTTCCGGGAGCACTCGTCCCTGCTCTGATCGAAGACGGAACCTCTGGAAAATTGTTCCGAGCTCAGGACTATGCCGGAACCGAGATCTAAGGTGCAATCCCCTCCCCAACATGTGCTCGTGATCTGTGGTGACCAATATCACGCTGCACACGAGGTGATGTTGGGGTTGGAGCTAGCTGGCAAGACCAAGTTTCAGTTTCACCAGGCCGACAACGCCTCGCGGTTGGCAGGCAAGGAGACTTTTGTTGCGGTCGTCCTAGCGAAGCTGAATGTTAAGTCGGCAGAGGATTCTTCTCCTTGGGCTGATCATACCCAGGGGGAGCTTATCGCAAAGTTTGTGGCTTCTGGGGGAGGACTGTTGGTGATTCATGCAGGGACCGTCGGGTACCAGTCAGCATCCGCAATCCGGGAGCTGACTGGCGGCGCATTTCAACATCATCCAGAATCTTGTGAAGTCGACCTTGTCTCATCCGCCCATGCCCTGTCGGCTGGGGTTGGCGCGTTTAGAGTGCACGACGAACACTACTTCGTCGAAGTTGACGAAAGCATCGATGTATTCCTGACATCTAACTCCGTACATGGAAGTCAGCCAGCAGCATGGACGAGAGAAATTGGTGAAGGGCGCATTTGCGCTTTGACCCCTGGCCATGGAGCCTCAGTCTGGGCAGATCTGTCATTCCAAAAGCTTCTCCACAATGCCCTGTACTGGGTGACCCATGAGTAGAGTTGCGTTGGTGACCGGGGCTGATCGTGGACTTGGGTTAGCACTGAGTCAAGCGCTGCTCGAGGCGGGCTGGGTCGTCGTTGCAGGCCGCCACTTGGATTGGCCGGAACTTGACAAATTGGAGGCCAGATTTCAGAACACGCTTCACCTCGTTCCGCTGGATGTCAGCTCGGACGAATCTGTATCAGAGGCGGCGCGGGAGTTGGCCAAACGAGTGAGTCACATCGACCTGCTGATCTCGAATGCTGCCATCCACAGGTCCCACCATGTTGAGAGAATCTCAGCGTCGTTGGATTTCAACTCGATGTTGGACGAGATCAATGTGAACGCCATCGGAGCCCTGCGTCTGAGTCAGGCGTTCTTGCCGTTGCTGAGCAACGGTGAACTGAAGCGAATGTGCTTTGTTTCCTCAGAGGCAGGCAGCATCGGGGCGAGCCAGAGAACCGGTTGGTTTGGATATTGCATGTCCAAGGCTGCCCTAAACATGGCAGTAAAGAACCTGTCCAACGATCTGGTCCCCAAGGGCTATTCATTCCGTTTGTACGATCCAGGGTGGATGCGAACTTACATGTCTGGCGAGAAGAATCTGGAAGCGCTTCTGGAGCCCGAAGAAGCAGCTACAAAAGCGCTTGCCCACTTTCTCGACGACAGTGTCAACGGCGAAGTAACCTTGCATCGCTGGAATGGCGATGATATGCCGTGGTAGTTCGGTCACTAGGTTCCTCGCGCGCGAACTCGAATTTGCGTGGTGTACCACCTTTCAGATAGCCGATCGTTGCAGTCAACCCACCCTGTGCAGAGAGTTCGTACGCGATTCGCTTAGGATAGTCGTGGCGAGGGTTTTCAAAGACGGCTCGAGTAGGGCTCAGGTCGGTCAGTAAGAATTCGGTCGGGGCAGCTCCCCCCGGTTGCGCAATGTAAACCAATCCTCCACTTCGCTCCACAACCCGCAGAAACTCAAATGCAAACATCCTTCCGCTGGCGTTCACTGACCGTGAAGTGCCCAGCATGGCTCCGCCTTTCGGAGGGCTCCAGTGCTCTTCGACCGTTGAGCCGGTACTTCTCGTTGCAACCCACGCTCCGGAGAGCCATTTCAGATCGCCGATTGTTGCCGTTGCCGCAGTCGGCATCGGAATGTCCTCAGCGTGTTGATAGAGTGCGAGCGACCCCGATGGGTTGCTTGTCGTGGTGACCCGAACCAGAAGACCACCCGTCGTCGTTCGAAACTCCCTGCGGATCAACCCCTCAGGAGTCGCCCCCGGCTTCCTAACGAAATCGGTGTCTGTTGTAAGAGTGCCGTCCTTCCACCCTGCCCGGTAGCGGACAGTTGTATTCGCAGCCTTATCCAGCATCTCGGTCACGGTGCCATCCAGCATGACGCGCACGTTGCTTTGTCCCGAACCATGGCCGCTCACAAGGATCACTGCACCCGGTTCCCCTCGCAATGCGAACTTTCCACTCATTGGCGGTCCAAGCTGCTCCGGCGTCCGCCCCTCGGTGCGGTCCTCCACATAAATCCATTCGCCGTTCAGAGAATTGAAAGTAGGATCTTGCGGCAATTCCAACTCAACTCGACTGATGCAGAAGCTGGCGATAAATGTCGTGAGAGAAATCAACATAGCGCGTCAGACCATCATACACTCGTTGAGACTCTAGCAAGCAGGTCGAGCAAAGACCATGCCGTTGATTTTTTGGTACTCCGGACGGGATTCGAACCCGCGACCTTCGCCGTGAAAGGGCGATGTCCTAACCGCTAGACGACCGGAGCAGACAGTAAGAGATTATGGCAGGTATCCCGCCATAATCTCAAGGTTTACGAGGCTTAGTTTCCACCGGAGGCAGCGCCACCGGAAGCTAGATCGATCTTATACTCGCCGTCGTCACCCGGAGCCGGAGCGTCCACTGGTCGCTCTTTCTCAACCACATCAACTTTCGGAAGGTCGATCTTCTTGCTACCGCCCTTAATTACTCGACGTCCAGTGATGTAGCGCGCTGCGTAGTAACCCGAGAGCGAACTCTCGATGACTCGACCTGCTCCGCTAGATGCATGGATGAACTTGTTGTTACCCGTGTAAATTCCAACATGGCTAACGTAGCCACGGGTGTTAAAGAACACCAGATCGCCAGCCTGCAAGTTACCTCGGCTGACGGGAACGCCAGAATAGACTTGTTGTCGAGCCGTTCGTGGTAGTGAAATTCCGTTCGCTCGGAAAACTTGGAGAGTGAAGCCTGAGCAATCTGTGGCGGAACGTGACGCCGAACCGTAGTTGTAACGCGTTCCCCGCATCTTATTTGCCGAAGCCAAGACATTCTCTACTTTTTCTGAGGAAGGGATCGAAGCGACGTAAGTGTTGGTTCCTTCAATCTTTGCCTTGGGATCATTTGTGGTGAGATCAGCTCGAACCCATCCAACGGTGCCGTACTGAAACTTCAACTTGTACCAGTTGCCCCACTTGTCGAGGATCTCAGCTCTTCCGCCGCTGACTTTAACAGCGACTGAGTTTGACTCGGACGGGCCGCGCCGAACGTTGGTGTTCTGTGCTCGAATGTAGGTGTATTGAGCCCCTGGAACCGAGACTTCGGTCTTGGGTTCATTCACGTTTGAAATCGTAACAACTTTGCCATCGCGCTGAGCGACAGGTGATTGGACAGGTGCTGATTGCGCGGGCGCAGACTTGCGAGCAACGGAAGAATCTGGCAGGACAAGGAATTCGCTTCGAACCCAACCGATAGAGCCGTGCTGAAACCGCACTTTGTACCAGTCACTTGACTTGGCAAGAACGGCGACGTTTCCTCCAGTCACCTTGGTAACCGCGCTCGAATTTGATGAAGGACTGCTTCGGACGACTACATTCTTTCCAGACATGGTGCCTCGTCCGAGCGGGGCAGGTCCGTTAGAGGCGGTGACGCCAGAGCGCTTTGTTCGCGAAACTTGCGATTGAGAGGATTTTTTCGAAGAGCTGGAAGAAGCTACTCGCTTCGTTTTCTTGCTGGAGGTTCGAGAGGATTTTGCAGATCCTTTGCTCGATTTGTGAGACCGCGATAAGCTAGTCTTTGATTTTGATTGCTTCCTTGCCTTTTGCTTCGGTCCTGCAAAACCAGTCATACAGACCAGTACCGAAAGGGCGATTGCGAGTATGCGTGTTGTCATGCTTCCTCTCCTCCGTAGGTATGCGACCGAGACCGCAACTAGATGAGAATACCAGAATTGGCATTTGAGGGGTTCCTGCCCCGTAAAAATAACAGGGAAATATCTGACGGTAAACTCGTGTACGCCGTGACCCTCAGCATCATCATTGTGAACTGGAATACGGCTGCACTGCTTCGCGATTGCCTGCAATCCATTCGGGAACACCCATTTCCCGGCCCTTTTGAGGTGATCATCGTCGACAATGCCTCATTGGACGGCTCAGCGGCTCTAGCTCGATCCGAGTTCTCCGAATTCAAAACCCTGATGGAATCGGTCAATCACGGCTACGCAAGAGGCAATAACATCGGCATCGCCGCCAGCACGGGTGAATACGTTTTGACATTGAATCCGGACACTCGAGTCACCCCAGATCTCCTCGGAAACGCCGTCGAAACCCTGAGAAGCAAAGGCGAATCTTATGGATGTCTCTCTGTTCGCTTCGAGGGAGCAAATGGCGAGACTCAACATTCGGTTCGAGGATTCCCTACGATAAAGGGCATCCTCGGAGATCTCCTCAAGCTCTCGAATTGGGACACTTACCGCCTGCGCTCCTTTGACTACTCGCAGAGCCAAGACGCACCCCAGCCAATGGGAACCTTTCTTCTTTTTCGCCGGTCTGCTCTTCCTGACCCGATGAAACCATTCGACGAGCAATTCCCGATCTTCTTCAACGAAGTCGATCTCCTCAAACGGCTCAAGGGGAAGTGCTGGTACGAAGCATCTTTGACGATTCACCATCTCGGTGGTGCATCTACCCGACAAACAAGAAAGCCCATGATTTGGGAGTCACATCGCTCGCTGATTCGTTATCTCTTTAAGCACAATCAAGGTTTGGCGCGAATTCCGCTGTATCCAATCTCAATGATCATATGGCTCGGAGCGCTTGTCCGAGCAAGGGGGTACAGTGCCGGATTTCGATCTTAGCATCACCATTTGTAGTTGGAACACGATCGACGACCTGCGGCTTTGCCTCGATTCTCTCGAGAAGGTGCGGGACGAAGCCAACTTCGAGGTCATCGTCATCGACAACAACTCCGAGGATGGCTCTCCTTTTATGGTGGAGAAGGAGTTCCCATGGGCTCGCCTAGTCAAGATGACCCAGAACCTTGGGTTCGTGGGTGGGCAGAATTACGCAATGTCGAACCGGCACGGCCACCACGCACTTCCTTTGAACAGTGATACCATTGTTCATCCAGGTGCCATTGGTGGCCTCCTTGAATATCTGGAACAACACAAGGACGTCGGAATCGTTGCTCCAAAACTCCTGAATCCGGACGGTTCGCTCCAATTCTCCTGTCGCCGATTTCCTAACCCCGTTGCGGCTCTCTTTCGAAACACGTTCGTCGGTCGGCTGTTCCCCAATAATCGATTCACTCGCGAATACTTAATGCAGGACTTTGAACATAACGAGCCTAAGGAAGTTGATTGGGTTTCTGGCGCGGCGCTTCTTGTCCGCGGTGAGCTGCTAGACGAGATCGGCTACTTCGACCCAGAATTTATCATGTATTGCGAAGACGTTGACCTCTGTTTTCAAACCTGGAAGGTCGGCAAAAAGGTTGTTTATCTTCCGGAACTCACCATCACCCACGCCATTGGGCGCAGCACCGACAAGGCTCCCAATCGAATGATCGGGCGGTTCCACAAGTCTATGTTCAGGTTTTACAAGAAGAATATGGTGCCGCAGATGTCGCCATTGCTCCGCCCCTTTGCTCTAGCGATGGCGGCGAGTGCCCTTTCTGCACGGGCCAGCATCTTCATCCTCAGTAACAAGTTCGATATCCTCAAAAGGAAGCTCAATAGCCGATGAAACGCCCACCTCTCGGAGTCCTCAGTCTTGCCATCGGCTCGGCACTTTCGGCACTTCTCAACGGCCGCTACCCCATGGACGTTGGACAGTTTGAAGATGGCAACTTCTCCTTGGCAACGCTTTGGGAGAACGCCCCTTTTCTTGGACACTGCCTCGTTTTCTGGTTCTTCCTGATCCCCCTTCTTCAGGCGATCATGGCGCGGAAAGTCGTTCATGTCCCTTCAATCAAAATTTCTGGCTGGATCGCTGTCTTCGCAGGTCTTATAGGCGCCTCACTCGTTTTCAGCTCCTTCGTCAGCGTCTCGGTGCTGAATTTCGTTGAGTTCGCAATGATGATCGGAGGCTTTTACGCTGTGACCTCAAGTGCGGGAAAGAAGCAATCGCTCTGGGTGATCGGCGGATGGTTTACCGGAATTACTCTCGTGGCTCTCATCGGGCTTCGAGAGTATGCCGAAATGAAGGCCATTGATCCAAGTTGGAGAATCTTCGCCAATCAGCACAATCCTAACCAGGCAGGTGCCCTTTTAGCGACCGGGGTGGTTCTGGGAATTCCTCTCCTTTTCGGTGGCGATCGATTGAAGAAGCTGGGAGTTGGGTTTGCAATGCTCCTTCAAGGACTCGCACTCTTCTTGACACAATCAAAGGGGGCTCTCGTCTGCTTGCCTGTTGGCCTCACTGTCCTTGCAGTCTGCCTCCTGACGATCCGTCCGATCTCGACTAGAAAAGGTCTCTCCGTCCTAGCTGGCGTCGTCATCCTTCTCGGTGGACTTGGGTTCGCAGCTCAAACTGCAGGAAAAACTCAGTCAAGCCCTAGTGGAGCCGCGCCAATGTCTCGGTTTAGCAACTCAGGTGAGGCAAGCACTCAGTCTGCTGGTTTCAGAAAGCAACTATGGTTATCGGCGATTGATCTCTCGATAGAACGTCCTTACGGCTGGGGACTTGGTACATTCCAATTTGAATCCACTCGTCCCGGTCGAGTTACCCAAACGGTACTTGCCCACCAAGGATATCTTCAACTCGCCGCCGAAGCCAGTTGGCTTGCTCCTCTCACGCTAATCGCTTTCCTTGTTTCCGTCGTCTTCAAGGGCGGTAATGGCGCAGCCCAACTTCCTGCTCAAAGCAAGATCATTCTCTGCTCTAGCTTCGGGGCGCTTGGAGTTTTGCTTGCACACAACGCCATTGACAGCGACCTCTACATCAACAATCTGGGTATGTTCGTTTTCATGCTGTGCGGCGCAGTTTGTGCAAGCAGTGCCGACTCCCAGTCTCCTGAGGTCATCTTCCGAATCCCGAAAATGGCGGTCGCGGGTGCGGTCGCTCTCTTTATGCCCCTTAGCCTCAGCATCGGGTTCGGGGAGATGTACAGAGCCCAGGCGCGTGGTGCCCTTGCCCGTTCAGATGCCGCAACAGCTACAGAGCTTGCGAAATCGAGCCTCGGAATCTCGCTTGCCGACGGTTATGCTCACTCGATCCTTGCCAGAGCCACTGGTTCGCTCGAAGAGGCAAAACTTGCGGCCAGTCTCGCTCCATCGCCTAAGAACCATCGTGCAGTTGCCCTCATGCAACTACGTGCGGGTGATTATCAAGCGGCGAAATCGTCCTACAAGAGGGCTCTTCAACGAGACCCACAAAACTTCCCTGCTCTTCTCGGACTGATGAATGCAGGAGCCCAATATGGCATCGAGGAAGACGCCGTAGCCGCCGCAAATCGTTTGATTGAAGCGGAGAAGTCAACCTACTTCACAGTAACCAGCCAGGCCGAAATCATCCCCATCGGCTCCTATCAGGCCCGGCTCTACCTCGCCTCTCTCAATCCGCCCAACAAAGCAGAACTGCTCGTCGAAGCAGTCAAAGGTTTCATTCGCTATCGAGACATTACCGTGCCAATGGCGACCCGGCAATTCGCGGTCAACCCTAACGCAAATGTTGGAGGTGAGGACAAGAGCGCGATGATCGACACATTGAACAAAGCGGCCAGGGCGGCTAAAGATCTAGCAAGTCTTCAACCGCGAGATTTTGGCTTCGATCCCGCCGCCGAAGCGACGCGGTTCGAAGAAGCTGCCTCTGGTCTCATTAAGTAGTGTGCAACGACTTCGGCCGCGAGTGGTGCAGCGGCATCACCTCCGTGGCCCGCGTCCTCGGCCATTGTGCAAATCGCGATCTTCGGTTTATCTGCCGGAGCAAAACCTACGAACCAAGCGTGGGTGTTGTTCGCTCCTTTCTTACCATGCTCAGCCGAGCCCGTCTTTCCGCCCCAAGATAAACCTGGAATCGACGCGAACCGTTGGGCTGTTCCGTGGTCGATGACTCCAACGAGTGACTGTCTTAGCGTGCGCCAGAATCCTTCATCTAGTTCGATCTTTCCTGCGATTTCAGCATTCACCATCTCGTCCTGTCCCGTGAGTGGGTCTCGAAACGCTCGGACTAGGTGCGGCTTATATCGGACACCATTGTTCGCCACCATCGCCATCATATTTGCCATCTGGAGTGAGCTCGTCGTCACGTAGCCTTGACCGATCGACATGTTCGCCAGTTGTCCAAGATTCCATGAACGATTGACTGGGTCGATTTCTCTCCACTTCTTGGTTGGAATCGTCCCTCTACGTTCCGGAATCTCGATTCCCGTCTTGTTACCCAGTCCGCAGTCGAGCGCCGTTTGTAACATTGCATCCTCGCCTGCACGAGTGCCCATCGTGCAAAAGAAGGTGTTGCAGGAGTTCGACATCGCACGCATCAACTCAACGGAACCGTGAGTTGACATGCACTTCAGGGGTCGCCCCCTACCGAATGAGAAGAAGCCGTTACATTGAACGTGCGCCCGTCGGTCCAGCTTCCCCTCTCGATAGGCAGCAATCGCCGTGATCATTTTATAAGTCGAGCCTGGCGCGTATAACCCCGACGTTGCACGATTTAACGCCCGCTGTCCCTGCTTCTTATCGTTGATCATCTCGTAGTTCGCATCACTCAAACCGCCTTCGTACAGAGACATGTCAAAGGTCGGATTTGAGACCATGGCGAGAATCTCTCCGTTATTGGGGTCAATCACGGTGATTGAACCCTTCCACCCACGTTTACTGAGAACGGCTTGAGCATATGCCTGCAAATCTGCGTCAATCGTTAAGAACATTTGCTTGCCTGGCTCTGCGAGCTCTCGCCCGGGAAGTACTGCGGTGCCACGCTTCTCAACCGTCTCTTTTCCTGGTCGCCCCATGAGTTGGACCTCGTAGGCGGCCTCCAATCCGGATCGCCCAACGAACTCCGCTGGCTTGAGTTCTAATGGCTCTAGTTTCTTTTCCTCAACTTCGGTAGGAGTTCCGACGTAACCGAGCAAGTGCGTGAAGTTAGCCGAATCGGTGACAACCCGCATTGGCTTCTCCTCAACCGAAACCCCGGGAAGATCTGTAGCTTCGGCAATAATCGAAGCAACCTCCACACTCACGCCGAGCTTGACCGGCGCGGGTAAGTTTCGATAGGATCCCTTTTTGATTCGAGCCATGACCTCTTCGACGGGCAGATCAAGAATCGCGGCCACCTTACCGATCACCTCAGGTGCGGTTTTGACAGTGGATGGAATCACGGAGACCACGTATTCCGGCTTGACTCCAGCGATAATCTTCCCCTTCCGATCGCGAATAGTTCCTCTTGGCGCGAGCTTATCGATACTTACCTTTCGTGTCTGACTTGCACTCTCAATTAGCTCGGGGGCTCTGACGACCTGCAGATACCAGAGGCGTAAGAACAGTACGAAGAACATCGGAACGATGATCACCGGAAACCAGATTAAGCGACGGTCAACCTCTGGTTTTCTTGGTGCGTGGAGGACGCTCATCTAGCCTCCGCCTTCGCTCGGGACCTTGTGCACTCGACACTTCCCTCTCGGTCTTTTTCCTTTACTGAACTTCCTCACGACGGTCTCAGGGCAGTAGCTACCAGCCAATTGGCCCGAGTCTGCACAAACTTCAACCTCAACATCTTCTTCTTTGGTTTCCGGTTTTTTGGGAGGCTTCTTTTCTGGCTTCGGCTTCTCAACTGGATTGGAATCATCTCGAACCGGGGGTTCATCGTTGTTCTGAGTGGGCGGATTCTCAGTCGGATCGTCAGGATTCGATTTAGGCTTATTAATGTCAGGTTGCGCCGGTTCAGTTGTATCGTCGCCTCGCAAATCTGGGGTCACTTGGTCCGGGTTCTGATTCTGCTCTTCTTCCTCTTGCTCTCGTCGGCGTCGTGCCCTTCGCTCAGCATTGGTTTCCTCAGCCTCTCTTGGTAAGAAATCAGGCTTCACATCCGAGCCATACTTCGCCGCAACAACTTTCATTGCCTGCGCCCACATCGGCGCACAGACATCACCGCCAAATGATTCCGCCATCTCTCGAAGGAGCCAACGGTTTCGTCTCTTGTCAAAGTACTCGTTCCCCGCCCAGCAGATTCCGACAATCCCTTTGGCGTAACCGCAGAACCAGACGCTTTTACCCCCGTTCGTCGTTCCTGTCTTCCCTCTTGCTTCGGGCATTGAGGCGGCTTTGTAGCCTGTTCCGTCTTGGACAACCGCTTGAAGCAGTCTGTCCATCGCATGACACACATCTGGCCCGAGCCTCGTTGTGACATAGGAGGGAGAGCCAGTAAACACCACTGAGCCATCTGGTCCCTGAACCTCGGTAATCCGGTAAGGCTCGACACGTCTTCCGTCGAGCATGATCACCGAGTAGGCCTCTGCCATCTCCGTCATTCGGACATCCGTGGCACCCAGCGCAAGAGGTGCGTATGGCTGGAGTTTGGTGATAAATCCAAAATCCTCCTGGATCAGCTCTGTGGCGTGCTTCACTCCCATCGAAACAAACGTCCGAACGGCAGGGACGTTCATTGAGTTCGCGAACGCACTTCTCAGGGAGTAACTGCCACCCCAACCACCATGACTGTTGCGTGGGATGTAGGGTTCCTTAGCCGTTTTGCCTGGCAATTTTAGCTTTTCGTTCGACACTGAGTCGAATTCACTCAGAATGCCCTCCTTTAAGGCTTCGGCATAAACGAAGGTCTTAAACGCCGATCCGGGTTGCATTTGACTTTGGCTTGTTCGGCTGAACTGATTGCGCTTGTAATCGCTCCCTCCAACATCAGCAACAATCCTTCCTTCTGCATCAATTGCTAAAAATGCTCCTGCGTTAACCCCTCGTCCTCGATTCCATCTGATGTGCTGGTTGACAGCTGCCTCTGCTTCTTTCTGAAGGCCCGAATCAATTGTTGTGGACACGACGTAACCACCGCCAGAGATATCGACTCCGCGCTTCTTGAGGTCCTGTAAAACCATAGCGGTGAAGTACGGCGCCCGATAGATTCGCCCATTTCCCATCCCTCTGCGCTTGACGATTTTGGGTTGGGAATCTCTTGCTTCGTTGTATTCAGCTGGCGTGATCCACTTCTCTTCCAGCATTGTGTTCAAAACCACGATTTTGTTCTGATCGGCCTTTTGGTAGTTCTTGACGGGATTTTGTGTACTCGGAAGTCGGACGCACCGGGCCAGCATTGCTGCTTCAGCCAGCGTCAACTCGCTTGGCTTCTTGCCAAAATAGACTTCGGCTGCCGCCGCGATTCCGTATGCCTGTTCACCATAGAAGGCCTGATTAAGGTAGGTCTCCAGAATGAAGTCCTTTGTGTACTCCTTCTCCATCTCTAGCGCAATCGAGATGTCCTGGATCTTACGCTGCATCGATTTCTCGGAAGCTGAGAAGAGCATCTTGGCTAGCTGCATGGTGATCGTAGAACCGCCACCCTGCGCCTCGCCAGCTCTTACTAGCTTGACCATGGCTCGACCGAGACCCATAGGATCGACTCCACTGTGGGTAAGAAATCGCTTATCTTCTGCTGCGAGAAACGCCTTTTGCACCATATCCGGCACATCACTGAGAGAAATCGACTCGCGGTAAATTGGCATTACCTCGTAGAGCAACTTGCCATCCGTTGAAAAAATCTGTGAGGGCTTAGAGTTAAACGTCTGGATCTTCTCGCCCATGTTCATGACGAGCGGCTTCACCGTCTCCATACTGGAGCGTAGAAATGCAAACGCGCCGATGACCGCACCAGCAGCTAAGAACGTGAAGAGCACTGCGCTGATCTTGAGTCTTTTCACCCAAGGCGCACTTTGTGTTCTAGTCTTTCCAGAACGGGTTCGAGATGCTCGGCTACGGACGGAACCCACAGGTTATTATAGATCAGCGTCCAAGAACTGAGACTCGTTTCGCAAGGTTCTGCAACTCATCTTGCGAGGCATCGCCAATCAAAATGATGGAAGTTCCTGCTTCCTTCCAAGCGTAGAAGCCCTGCTGACGCCGGCTAGACTTCTGAATCTCCGCCAAATCAGCGTCGGGTTTCAACAAGAACATCGTGACTCGAGATTCATTTTGCGAGTAATTGAGGATCAAAACCTTCTTCCCCCGCATTTCTCGCAAGTTAACGCCATCAAGTTTGTAGCCATCTTTACTACTAAAACCGTATGGTGATACTCCGAGTTCCTTGGCTTTTGAAATGAGATCATCAATTGGTCGAATGATCTTCACGCCCTTGCGACTAAAGCTAAAGGCACCTTTGGCAATCGTCGGGTTCATGTTTAGTTTTTTGAACTCGAATGACCCAGCAATGCTGCCGCCAGGACCATAAACCACTCGTTTCAATGCGAGACCGCTTTTCAGATCGATAAAGACTTCAAACGCTGGGTTCTTCATTGGATCCAGAAACTGCACCTTCGTGACTTTGAGTCCGAGAAGAGATCCACCATCGGAAATGGTCGGCTTGCCCCCACGCATGCCACCAAAGCGAAAGCTTTCGAACTGCCTGCGACCGGCCGCGGGAGACTCCCGGATCTCGTTTCGATCTGGGAAGAAATGCTTGCGCGTTTGTGGAGTCTCGACGATTACTTGTCCAGCGAACGGAGAGCCTTTATCGAACTCAATTCGCATGTTAGGACCATCCTTGGTGAGATATTCCTCGTGTGATTCGGCCTTCCCTGCGCGATAGAAAGTCACGACACGGGTGCCTGAAAAGCGGAGCTTCTTCGACTTCTCTTGAGCTTCCTTCAGGATCGCGGGAAGCTCTTCTTTTTTGCGAAAGACACCGAATCCATCTTTAGAAGGACCTCCGGGGCCCTGCGCTAAGATCGCAACACTTGCGACGATCGTAATCAAGCTAAATGCAATTTTCATAACAAATCTTCGTAGCTGTAACCCACTTCCAATCCTAACTCCGTCTCTCGTTGATTGATCCCGGTACCAGACACGCTTGCCAAAACTGTTGATTCGTTATGAGCCTGGACGAACTCACGAGCAAAACCGCTAACATCACCGGCAGAGCCACGCACTGGAGGAACTGGTTGGAACATCAGCAGTGCGAAAGACCCAGCAACCGCCGCGATTCCTACTGATGAGCCCCATGCTGCAAAACGTCTGAACCTAACCGCTTTCTTCTTCTTATCTGCAGCTGCAAGAAGTTTGAGGTTTAGTTCACTGCGCCAAGCCATGCTCAGCGAGTCATCCTTTAGCCCTGAAACCAAAGACCTAGCCTGACTCTGACTTTGAGATGCAAGCATCTCGTCGGTCACAACTGGTTCTCTCTCAAATCGTGTTTTCATCGACTTTCCTCCACTAGATCACGAACCGCCTGTTGAAGCTGGTTTCGCGCCAAGAATAGGCGGCTTTTTACCGTCCCAATCGGAATTCCGAGGGATTCCGAAATCTCTTCGTAGCTCAAATCTTCCTTGTCGTGCAGGATCAGAACCGATCGGAGCTTTTCGCTCATCCGCCCAATCGCTTGCTCAACGCGAGAATACATTTCTGTATCTTCCAATATTGTATCGGGTTGCCATCGGGTATCCGCAATCTCATACTCGTCTGCAATTTCCGGCGACATGTTCATTGAGACTTGCTGAACCGTTCGGCCTGCCTTTCGTGACCGATCAACGCACAGATTGTAAGCAATCCGAAACAACCAAGTTCTTACCGATGCTCTTGCATCGAACCGCTCGTAGTTTTGAAACGCACGGATAAATACTTCCTGCGTAATGTCCTCGGCGTCCTCGCTTGAGGGCACCATTCTCCGAACGAATCCGTGCACTCGGTGCTGATAGTTATCCACCAACTTGCTGAAGGCTTCAACGCCGCCGGGGATGAATTTTGATTCTTCCTGGTTGCGATTCTGCATCGTCAGAGGTTTGATTCCTAAAGTGCCGGCGAATCCTCTCATTTGTCTCTCGTGAAAGGTTCAACGATAACGCGGGCTTAATGTTCAGCGGATGCAAAAAGACCCAGCGAAAGTCCCGCTGGGTCAATCGTGAATCCGACTTAGAACCGGACGCCGAGGAAAAACCCGAGAGCGTTCACTTCGGACTTCTGACTACCAAAGAACTTCGCTTCAATGAACGAAGCGGTTTGGCCGCTGCTGAGGTTGAGACCCGCGCCTAGCTGGAAAGCAAATCGAGCAATGCTCTCGGTTCCGCCGCCCGATGGCAGACCAATGAAACCAAGACCAGCACCGATGCTCCAGAACGAGTCACCCTTTGCACTGGTGCCAACGTAGTTGTAAAGCACCGGAATGTGTCGATAGTCGCCTCGGCTGTAAAAGTCGATGGAGATTTCACCCGTCTTTGTATAAGACGCGTTTCCGCCAAGGTCAGCGACCTTGTATTGGAATCCGATTGCAGTGAATTCACTCACTGCATCTCTCACCGTACCGTTGGTCGGGAAGGCGAGTCCAAGTCGAACAGTCAGAGGGGTAGAGCTATCGTCCGCAAACGCACTCACCGCCAAAATTCCAAGAGCCGAAACCGCAAATAGCTTCTTCATCAATTCCCCAGTATAAATCCCTTGATGCCAAGGGCGATACGATCATAGCATCTTAATGAACTTTTGTGGGAGTTTTTGCGGCAACTCGGATCACTTCTAGTGCGAGTTCTGCAGTTTTGATGAGGTCAGCCCGGCTAATGAACTCGTCATGGGTGTGAATCTTATCCATTCCCGTCGCCATCACGATCGTCGGAACCCCCTTCGCGTTGTAGATATTCGCATCGCTCCCGCCGAGGGTGGTTCTTAGCATATTGTCCAATCCAAGGTTGCGGCTCGCCTCTTGACCGACTCTCACAACCTCGCTGGTCTCATCAATGGTGTAGGCGTTGTAGTGCCGTTTGTAATCAAACCGAACTTCGGCACCCCACTTCGAGGCAGCGTCGGTGAAGCACTGCTTCATGTGCGCGACTTGGGCATCCAAGGTCTCCACGTTCGTGGACCTCGCCTCGGCTTTGATCGTAACCTCCGGGCAAACCACGTTTGTCCCTGTTCCGCCCGTAATAATCCCGATGTTTGCTGTCGTCTCAGCGTCTATTCTGCCCAGCGTCATCTGGGCGATGGCATCCGCAGCGACCTGAATGGCGTTGATACCCTTCTCCGGATCCTTCCCAGCATGAGCAGGCTTGCCGGTGATGGTGATATCCATCTTGTCGTGGTTTGCCGTTCTGGTCACATAGGTTCCGACTGGAGGGCCGGTATCGAGAACGAATCCGTAATCCAAGTTCAAATCCTCAATCTGAAGCGCTGCCGCACCGAGGAGCCCAATCTCCTCTGCAACACTGAGCAAGAGGTAGATGTCACCATGCGCTTCTCCACTCGCTTTAAGAGCAAGCACTGCTTCGATTGCCGGAGCCATTCCTCCTTTGTCGTCTGCACCGAGGATGGTGTCGCTCGCAGATCGAAATACCCCGTCCACTTCCTCGATCAACAGATCGGGGGTCGGTTCGACCGTGTCGAAATGCGCACTGAGAAAGATGCTCGGCGCTCCGGAGAGGTTGCCTGGGACATGCACAATCAGGTTGTTTGCATTGCCTCCGATGACCTCTCCCGCGTTGTCCTCGGTCCAATGAAGGTCGTTTTGGGTCAGGAACCCCTTCATCCACTCGACAACCTCTTGCTCCTGTCGTGAAGGAGAGTTGATGTTGCAAAGGTCGAGAAAGAGCTGAATCAGCCGGGCTTCGTTGATCACTCCCAAAGTTTAGCCCGCCGATTCCAAGCGGTGCGGTAGAGCGACATCACATATGCCGCCATCGATGCAGCAATCAAAATGATGAGCGTCACCCCAATTGGAGCGTCATCTTTGAGATCTTGCCGAGAGGAGCCCGAACCGAGTTCGATCGCCACAAATGCTATTCCAAGCACCGCTAGGAAGAGGAGAAGATTAATCCGAAAGATCGGTACAAAGGGCTTCCACCCAAGCACTGTATTCTCACTTGGCCGCTCGTGCCGGAGAATCTTCCAATTTTCCTCTTGATCGAGGTGAGCTAAACATGTCTTTTCAAGCGGGTTCGCCGTGCGAACCCGCTTGGGAGATGGATCAGATTCCATAGGCGTAATCGCCGTTGTGAACGTCTTCGATGTACCGCGCAAGAACGTCGATACACGCCTGGACGTCGCTCTTGGCGACCGTCTCGTTCACCGTGTGAACGTAACGAGTCGGGGTTGAGAGCGTGAATGCGGGAACTCCACCGTTGAGCCTCTGGATTCCACCTGCATCGGTCCCACCGCGAGGCAAAACTTCCATCTGATACGGAATCTCATTCTTAATGGCAAGCTGCCGGAAGTGCTCAACCACTTTCGGATGGCAGATCAATGAGCCGTCCATGATCTTGATTGCCGCGCCTCCACCAAGCTTCGTGATGTGATCCTGCTCCGGAACCCCTGGGATATCGTTTGCCAGGGTGATATCAAGGGCAACCACCACATCTGGAGCGAGGCCAGAACCGGCCGCCGAAGCTCCGCGCAAACCGATCTCTTCCTGAACGGTTGCGACTGCATAGATGTCCCAGTCGTGCGATTTCGCGGCCTTCAACGCCTCAATCATGATGAACACACAGACGCGGTCATCCATGGCCTTACAGCTCAAATTCTCGCCGAGAGAAATCATGTGGCGCGACATCGTAACCATGTCTCCAATCTTCACCTGCTCTTTCGTCGCTTCACCCAAGCCGCAGTCAACAAAAAAGGTGTCCAGGTTTTGTCCTGCCGCCGCTTCGGCGTCTGTCAATAGGTGTTTGGGTTTAGTGCCGTACATCAAAACACCATTCAGGGCCCCATCAGCAGCGTGAACGATCACCCGTTGGGAGTTCAACTGGCGAGGATCAAAGCCACCCAGGGGCTGAAGCCGGATAAAGCCGTCCTTGTCAACAAACTTGACAATGAACCCAATCTCGTCCATGTGAGCGGCCAGCATCAACTTCTTTCCGCTTCCTGTTCCCTTCTTCACCGCTATCAAGTTGCCCATCGCATCGGTGCTCAAGTCGCAGATTCCGCGAAGTTCACGCGCAACAGTCGCGCGAATTTGGTCTTCCTGGCCTGGCACGCCGTGGCCTTCAACAAGTTCCCGGAGAAGTTCTAGGTTCATCATGTTAGGTTGTACCCTTCCAAACTGTAATATGGTTCCAACCAGCTAAACTTAGCGCATGGGTCGAACCGTGCTCCTCGCCGAAAGCGGCTACTCATGGCGCGAGTGGCTAAAGCAGCACCGAGGTAACGCTGACCTTCTCGTCCTTGATCCCAGTGATGCTTCACACGGACCTGGCGCACGAATCAGAGTGATTCGCGGCGAGAAGCCTATTTTTGACCGTTTCTACGGATCTCTCGACCCCCAAAAGGCTCCGCATCTGCTCGTTGGGGCTCTCGTCGATGCCCTCGAATCAGCGTCGCCCAACCTGGTGATCCAGTTCTATCCGTACCGGGTAACTCCCATCCTTCGCCAAACAACTCAGTTGCTCCTCCAACTAATCAATCCTGATCGGCTTTTGGTCAACCAGGATTTCAACGGTCGACTCTCCGGTACGAGTGAAGAAGTCGAGATCGAAAGGGCCCTCCCCTCCGCGGTTCAAGCCGCTCAGCGAAAGGCGCAGTGGCTGAGCATGATTGAGAAGTGTGAGGAGCATTCGGTTGACCTCTCCGAAACTATTCTCAGCGGCTCTCGGCTGGGGGCCGGAGATCCTATCGGCGAAGCCCGTAAGACCAAACTCGGACTGGATGGAGCTTACGTCGAGGTCTCGGGAACAACCCTTTACCTTGTGACGGACTCTGGTTTCAGCGACGATGTGGTTAGCACATCCTTGGACGTCACCGGCTGCAGCCGCGCCCATTTCGTTTCACCAGGAGTGTACGAAGGCGTCCTTTGTTCCTTTGCAAAGCTTAGCGGCGATGATTTCGGCTACGGGTTCCTCCGATCGGTAGATTTTATTAACCTCCGCGCACAGGTTCTCTGCACCGCAATCCCGCCGGTGCCAGTACCGATGCTTAAACTAGGTTCGCTGAGGATTGATGAGAAGGGAAACGAGCTAGGTGAAATGAAGCCATGGACGGTTTGAGTTGGAAGTTGGCAGCTGCGCTCATTGTTTCTTCCGACTTCCAACGTCCAAGTTGCCGCTTACATCTCCCGCCTAAATTCCATGGCCGAGAGCAATGTCGCCGAGTCTGCGTAGTCTAGTTCGCCTCCGGACGGCATTCCATGCGCAATCCTCGTGATCTTGATCCCGATCGGCTTCAAGAGCTTAGCCAAGTACAGAGCGGTGGTATCTCCCTCTATTGTAGGATTCGTAGCTACAATGATCTCTTCAACTGGTTCGTCGTGGAGCCTTCCCAGAAGTTCACGAATGCGTAGCTGCTCTGGTCCGATGCCGTCCACTGGTGACATCAGTCCATGTAGAACGTGATATCTTCCTTTATAGTCGTTGATTCGCTCTAGGGCGACGATGTCCCTTGGTTCTGCTACGACGCACATCACTGTCTTATCCCGCCGTACGTCCCGACAAATCTCGCACTCTTCAAACTCGGAAATATTCTGACATCGTAAGCAGAATCGTAGCTTCTCTTTGGCCGCTAGGATTGCGGACGATAACGCCACGGCTTCATGCGATGGCACTCTCAGCAGATGATAAGCCAGGCGCTGGGCACTCTTGGGACCCACGCCTGGCAGTTTCTCAAGCTCCGCAATAAGCTCGGCTAGCGGCTTTGCGAATAGCAATTTGGTTTACAGTCCGAGTCCTGGGATAGGAGGCAGACCCTTGGTGATCTCTCCAACTCGATCCGCACGAAGCTCTACAGCCTTCTCAAACCCGTCGCGCATCGCGCCAACGACCAAGTCCTCGAGGGCTTCGATATCTTCGGGATCGACGACTGACTTGTCAATCTTGAGTGACTTAATGCGTCCGGTGCCGTCAAAAGTCGCTTTTACTGGACCTTTGTCAACGGTGAGAGTCTCCGTCTCAAGCTCCTGCTCAAGGTTCTGTGCGCGCGCCATCGCGTTTTGCACATTTGCCATGAGGCCGCCGCCGCCACCCATTCCACCGCCGAGTCCTTTTGGAAGTTTCATAATTGCCTAAATCTGTTCCTCACCTTCCGCAGGGGAAGTTGGAACGTTGAACACTTCACGCACAATCCGTTCCAATCGAGGGCCGTCTACGGGTAATTCTACCGCTTCAGACTCAACTACGACCGATTCAGTTTTTTTTTTGAGCACGAACTCGATCCCCGTGCCTTCTCTTCCCAGCTTTGGAAGAAGGTCCTGCAAGAACTTTATTCGCTTATGGTCATCGTTGAACCACTCGAAATGCATCTGATTCTCGATGCTCACCTGAAGTTTTTCACCTGTATCTTCGATGAGTGAACTTGACGCGAGCCTCATCTTGTGCGGCGCCGACATCCCCGTAGTCGGGTGAACCGGAATGGACTCCAGAAGCTGCTGCCAGATATCCCCATCCTTGGGGTACTCGGTGCCAACCTCCGATTCGCTTTCATTGGAAGGGACAGATACCGCACTCTTTGAAGATTTAGTTCCTAAACCTTCCTTTTCGTCGCCTCCGGCTGAGTGTGCATTTGCCAGCGTGGACGCTGCGACAGGCGCGGCCCCAGAGGCTTCTCGAGGCGATACCGAAGCACGTGAGGTGACTGGAGCGGATTCTAACGAGCCTTTCTGGCTCAATCGGATTAGTTCACTTTCTAGCCAAAGACGAGGTAAGGAGATGTCCCGGATCACCTTATGCGCCTCGGCCAACGAAGATCGAATCGAAATCAGAAAGGGCCGACCGAGTCTGGCGGCAAGTTCATGCATTGACGACTCTCTTGTAGCGTCGAACTCATCTGAGGACACTTGATATGAGATTCGCGTGAGATCGCCCAGACGGTGCAACATCGACTCGAGCAGAGCCCGAGGATCACGTCCTGAACGTGCGATATCCTGCAATATCTCGATAATTCGAGCAACCTCACCTTTCGAGATCGCCTCCAACAGCGAGTCCAAAGCCTGCTCGTTCACCAAGCCGAGTTGATCGTAAACCACTTCCGTTGTAATCGGACCATCCGAAACAATGATTGCTTGCTCTAACAGCGTCAAAGCATCACGGAACCCGCCGTCCGCCATACGGGCAATCGCGGCGACCGCGGCGGGTTCGGCTGTCACACCTTCGGAACCGCACACGAAGTTCAATCGATCTACGAGGTGCTTGAGCGTCGCACGATGGAACTCATACTTTTGGCACCGCGATCGAATCGTCGCCGGAACTTTGTTGAACTCCGTCGTCGCCAGGATGAAGATCATGTGCGCTGGTGGTTCCTCGACCGTCTTTAGTAGCGCATCGAAAGCCTTTGGCGAAAGGTCGTGTACCTCGTCGATGATGAAGACTTTGTACTTGCCCATCATGGGCGCGTAACTGACGACATCAACAATTTTCTCTCTGACATCATCCACCCCGGAGTCAGAAGCCGCGTCCATCTCAATAACATCTGGATGGTGTCCCTGGGTGATCGTAAGACAAGCCTCGCAAACGTTGCAGGGCGTGGGAGTCGGTCCCTTCTCGCAGTTGAGAGCCTTTGCCAGCAGGCGAGCAGACGAAGTCTTCCCCGTCCCTCTGGGACCCGTAAAAAGAAAGGTCTGTGCGATTCTTCCCGTGGAAAGCGCAGACTGGATCGTCCGCACTATGTGCTCCTGACCGATCAGATCCTCAAAGGTCTGGCTTCGATACTTTCGGTAGAGAGCGAGCTGAGCCACGAGAAAAATGCCGGGAGGGCTGCATCACCCAGAGAATCGACTTACCGCTGCTGCCTTCCGGCCCTGACGGGGTTCGCCGAACTGCTGCCGCGCAGTTCCCGGCGATGAATTGTAGCATCGCCGGGGAGTCGTTTTCCTACTTTTTCCCAGGAAGTCCAGGAATGTCGATCTTATCCGGTGTTTCGACATAGTTTTTGTCGGTCTCGGCATAGTTCGCAGTCTTCACAACCGGAACCTTGTCTGTCCATTCACCGCGAAGCAACAATTGCTCTTTCGTTATTGGCAGAGATGCGTACAGAACTTTCATGCCGGGGCGGGCCTCCGTGCTCATGTTGCTCAAGTTCTTGTCCGTCATCCCCTCGCCGTTCCATCCAAACTTATCTTGAATGTGAGCCGGTGCTGAGCGAGGATTGTAGTAGAACTCGATCACGTAGTTTTTGCCGACCATGGGGTACATCGTCGGGTCGCGACTCATGTCGATCTTCTTCTCGAACCGCTGGTTTCGTACAAACAAGCCTTCTTGCATGTAGGTTCGATCTCTCGGAGGATCCAAGTTAACAGACTTTGCCTGGGCTTCCCAGTCAACCGATCCCTTGATGGCGTCCGGATAGTCAGCGTCTCGAAGAACGCATCGGATACGAGAACCAATCGAAAGAACGTTCCATGTTCCCTGAATCTTCAAGACTTTTTCGTCTACAACGGTTACCTTGGCACTAAAGCCAACATCGAACGGAGGGTTCGTATCGTAATCGGTGTAGCTTCCACCAGCCTTCTGGTTAAAGAATCCGCGTTGCGACATTCGAACAAGAAGAGTATCGAGGTTTCCTTCGATCGTGTCTCTGTTTGTTCGTAGCGAATAATTCCGCTTTTCCGTATCGGCTTTTAAAGTCTTTTCGGCTTCATCGCTGAGCTTGAACCAAAGTTCGATAGACTTGTCCACCTGACCATTTCGCTCGTACAAGCGAGCGAGGAGGTTTCTTCTCGCGGGCAGAATGTCCTGCTTCTGGTGTGCCAGTTCCATCCACTTCACAGCGGCTGGATAGTTGTCTTCGATCTTGTGATACCAAAGCCAAGACGTCTCGAAAAACATCTCGTAAGTCTCTGGGTTTTCCTCAGCTCCTTCGGTTCCGAGGGCAACCGCTGAAGGCAGGTATCTCCGGTCGGATCGCTGGTCTTCGTCCGTGAAGTTGTAGCCAATGTGCCACATTCCGGTTGCGAATACGTCGATCTGGTGGGGATCTAGCATCGTGACCAGTCGGATGATCGGCAGAATCGCGTCGTAGTTGCCGGTCTCAAAGAATGAGTCGGCGCGAACCCACAGGATTCCCGCGATGAGCTCGCGAAATCCTGCAAGGGCGAAGAGCATTTGATCCGCAGAAAGAGAGGCCGAGACCAGGCTCTTACCTTCTCTTACCGGGCTGTAGTTCTTGCTCCACAGCGGAAACACCCCAACGTTCCCGATTACGGCTTGTCCGACGAATAGCGCCGCAGCGCCCATGGCTAGCTTCGACCGAAATTTTGATTTTGTTTCGAAACTTCCCACGGTCTTAAACCTCCTTTCGATCGAACATCAACATTCCGATGATGAGCATGATCATGATGTAGAACAGACCGTACAGCACAGCATTCACTGCGTACATCGTCGGATTCTGGATCGTGGTTTCTGGGTTGATCAGAGGGTTTTGAACGTTGTAGCTAGCAAAGTTCGGCAGGATCGAGCTGACGATGAACGCCATTCCCTTTCCAAGGACGGGAGCATTGGGATTCTTGTTAAAGGAATCAAAGAATGCGTAGCCCAGAGTTCCGATCAGATAGATTCCACCGGTCAAGAAGAAGTTCACCAGAGGAGCAACAAACGTCGAGAGGCAGATTGCAACCGAAGCAAGCAGGCTCATCTGAATGAAGAACATTCCGTAGGCTTGAAGCAAGGAAAGTCCCTTTGCCCAGTCCTGTTGGAACAATCCGAACTCAAGAACCGAGACAACCGCCATGAGGCCCATCATGATTGCCAATGCCGCAACAGCTCCGAGATACTTTCCGATCAGGAACTGCCAGCGCTGGACTGGCTTACTGAGGATCGTATAGATCGTCCGTCGCTCAACTTCGTTGGGCAACATGTAGACGGTGAGCGTGATGGCAATCACTGCGCTTGAGAGCTGAACGATACCGAGCACGAAGCCAGTCAAAACCGTTTGCTCTTGTCGAGCCGAGAGCACTCCGAGGAGTGGAGCCACTGCAAGAAGCAGAATGGCGATGAACAGGATGATGAGGAGAACTCGGCGGCGAATTGCTTCGCCGACGGTCGCCTTTGCAATAGCAATAACTGGTCTCATTTGTTTCGAACCGCCTCCACGAATAGGTCTTCAAGGCGCTTTTTGCGCGGAACGATGCTAACGATCTGACCACCCTTTGCACGGGCGCCGTCGATGATCGCGTTCACGTCCGATCCTTCAGGAACGTCGAACAACACGCCTGCCGGGGTGTCATGAATGTTTCCGTCGCCGATCTTCATATCGCTGAAAACGCTTCGATCCAGTTTCCCAACCAGAATCTCGACGCGTCCACCGGCCAACAGGTCGGTCAACTTGCCCTGCGCGACGATGACGCCGTGGTTGATGATCGCGACGCGGTCGCAGATCAGTTCAACTTCCGAAAGCTCGTGCGACGAAATGAAGACCGTTCGGCCTTCCTCGCGGAAGCCAAGAATGAGGTCACGAATTTCGCGGTGAGCAATCGGGTCAAGACCACCTGTAGGTTCATCAAGGAACAGCAACTTAGGATCATTGAGGAGCGCCTGGGCAAGCCCGATGCGCTGCTGCATTCCCTTTGAGTACTGGTTGATCGTCTTGTTGGTGTTGCGAGCGTCGGCGAGTCCAACGCGCTCCAGCAAGTTCTGCATGTGCGCAACGTCGGAAATTCCGAAGAGCGAACCGTAGAACTTGAGGATTTCAAGTCCGGTCATGTACTCATAGTAATAAGGTCGCTCGGGGACGTAACTGATGAGCTTGTGCACATCAAAGTCACCAAGTTCCTTACCAAGAATGTATCCTTCGCCTGACGTTGCTTCAATGATGCTCAGAAGCATCTTGATGGTTGTCGTCTTCCCGGCGCCGTTTGGCCCCAAGAATCCGAAAATCTCGCCTTCTTCAACGTGAAGGTCAAGCTTGTCCACAACGGTAAGGTTTCGGCTTTTGCTCTTGTAAGTCTTTGTTAACTGCTTTGTTTCTATGGCGGCGGCCAAGGGTCGCGCACCTCCCTATGATTTAAGATCGCGTCTAGGATACCTGTCTGGAGGCAAGACGCACGCCTCCGACTTCGGTGTCAGACACAATTCTCGCGCCAGAAGTTCCGATTTTCACAAAATTCTGAATTGAAGCGGGATTTGCACCGTAACCTCGTAACTTTACCGGGAAATATTCTCGCCTAACTTCTTGAGGCAAAGCGGTGAGTCCGGCGAACGCATTTTTGCGATATCGATATCAATGTTTTACAAACTATTGCGTTTGATGAAATTGACTGGCAATAATACCAGTCACCAGTTGATGGGACACCTTCGGGGGAGAGATCCAAGGGCGAAGTCAACGGTGCAAGCCTTTGTGAGGTTGGCCAGCATAGCTCTCCTATCCGCCACCTCACATTTTTTTGTCTGAAGGTTTATCTTCTGGCTCCGGTGGTTAGGATCATTCGGTTGGCGTAGGGGAGGTCGGCGGCGGCTAGGGATAGGGCGATGACTAGGTCGTCGTGTCCGCATTGGGCGGCGAGGGTGATGTGACCGGTAGCAGATCGGGTGGCTTCGAAGTTGTCTAGTTCGTCGCGCAGGGGTTTGTAGTCGGGGAGTTGGATGTGTTCTCGCTCGATGAGTTTTACGAGGCCGTCGATGAGTTGGGGTTTGTTTGCGGCGGTGATGGTGTGGTCTTTCACGGATTTGGTTTTGAGTTCTTCTCTTAGCCAGCTGGTGATTCCGTCTCCGACTCCGGTGGTGTCGCAGACGATGCGGGCGTTGGGGTAGCGGTCGACGATGGTTTTGACCCATTCGATTTGTTCTTTCCAGCCGGTGCGTTGGAGGCGGTCGGCTTCGAGGACGGAGGCGCGGGTTTGGTGTCCGCGCAGGACGACTAGCGCGGTGTAGTCGTGGTAGCGGGCCCAGTCGATGGCGATGATGTCGGGTCCGGGGATGTCGGCTTCGGGTTCAAGGTGCACGCACCGCTCTACTGCTTCGCGGGCGAAGACGTAGCCGTCGTGCTGGACGAACTTGGCTTCGTATTCGGTTTGGTAGGCACTGGCGCTGAGGAGCTTCTTTTGCTTTTCTAGGAACTTGGCGATGACCATTGGGTTGTCGGAGCTGGGGCTTTGGAGGCTGAAGAACTCGTCTTTGTCGTGGTCGGTCTTGATGCCTTCGGAGAACTGTTCGTAGAAGTGGTTGGTTCCTTTGGGGGTGCTGATTAACGTTAGCTCTCCGTCGGTGGTGGCCATCATGGGGCTGAGGACTTCGTCGATGACTTCGCGGGTGACGAAGGCGGCTTCGTCGACGGCGATGTGGTCGGCTTCGTCTCCGCGGAGGTTGTGCTTTTGGCCGGCGCTGCGGGCGCAGATGGTGTGGTGTCCGATGGTGATTTCCATGTCGCTGTCTCTGAACGTGGGGATGTCGATGAACTTTTGGAACCAGAGGTCTTTGTTGAGGAGCCGCTTGATGAGGTTGACGATTCGTTTGTAGATCATCTTCGCCTGGGCTTTGGTGGGGGCGATGATGAGCTGGCGGCGTGGTTTGTCGTCAGTGAGTTTGCTGAGGATTTGGACGGCGCAGGCGTCGGTTTTGCCCCAGCGGCGTCCGCAGGCTAACACTTTGGTTTTGGCTTTTGCTTCTAGGAAGGCGAGTTGTCCGGGGTGGGGTTTCCAGATGGGGGAGAGCCAGTCGAGGAATTCTTGCATGCACTTATAGGCAATGAATTGAGGGTTTTGTCAACCTGGTTGGGGGATAGTGCTCAGGTTTTCTGGCGCATTTAACCAAGCTTCTGAGAATTTGCAGGAAGCCGGCGTCTTGGCTAAAAATGGGCGAGTCAGCCTGCGTAGTACGACGTTGTAGGCATCAAACCAGGCGGCTACCCGGTATTCAGACAGTATTGGGATGGGTATCGTTGTCAGGGTGGGCCGCAAACAAATTCCTACCGCAATCAAATATGACGTGCTGTACAGGAATGCCGAACTTTGTTGTGTTTGCAGGAGAGACAGAGCACGCCAGCTACACCACATTAACGAAAACCCAAGCGATAACAGGATTGAGAATATTGCTTGCCTCTGTCTTGAGTGTCACTCCGAAGCTCACACTGATCATAAATTAGTTCAAAATCTGACTCCTGAGCGTTTAGCATCCGCAAAGTTACAATGGGAGTCTGAAGTCGCTGCCGCTTCTCAGGCAAGAATCCTTTCTGAAAACCCGGATACTCATTTTCACCGCGCGTGGTGCTACTTTAACTTTAGCAAAATATCAAACTTGATTAGAGATTCAGGCTATCCCGGAGAGACTCAGCCGCAGCTGGAGCAACTGAAAAAGCTTGGACTACTGGACCAAAGTGGTTTTCCGATTTCAGGTGTAAATCGTGCAGAGGACGCTAGCACGATTTTCCAGACCCTGGACTTCAACAAGTCGCATTGGCTAGAAGAAGGATTCACGTTACTGGTGAACGATCTGATGAGGAGTGCTAAGCCACTTGAGTTAGCCAGAATGTGGAACAGAACCATGATTAAGAGTTCGATTCAGCCTGGCTCCCTTGCATTCCTGAATGCCGGTCTCTATTTTCGAAAACTCGACGATGCCTCACCAAACGAGCAACGAACAGCAACTTATACCCGCAACGGAATCACTATTAGTTTTCAGTTCGATACGTGGAATGTTTCTGCAAGCTCCTGCCTGCACCTCCATTTCACCGGGCATAGGCGAGTTGGGGTGCTGGTTCTGATCAGGAGCGTTGAGTTAGACCCAGAATTGCCAAAATCTCCGCTTCACTTAACCGCGACGCCAATCGCTATGGGAGTCGGATTCCCTTTGTTCAGAGACCGCAAGCCAAACGTCGCTTTCGAGAAGGAAAACCACTGGATCGAGTGAAGCCTTTGCGGCACCTGCTGACGCTGTATAATATGCCGAATGCTTCATAACATTGAAAATAGCAAGCGGTGGACTCACAAAGGAATTAAGCGCGGGAACTGCCCCAACTGCGGCAACAATGACTGGAGGTGCGGACGAGTTTATACGCTTTCGCCTTCTCACAACGATCTTAATTTCCAGAATGTTACTCCCGACGATTTCAGAACCACATACTGCGCCATGTGTGGATTAACTCAGTTTTATTTGGCTCGGGCCTTGGATACGACATCGTATACGATAGAAGAGTTCCAAGCGGCAGCCGAACGTGGAGAGACTCTGTAGATTAGGCTACCAGGGAAGTTCTAAACGCAACTAGAACAGAGTACCAAAACGCAATTCCAGGACACCGAACCGTGGCCGGCATCTATCGGGCGTGGGCGACGACTCGGTAGAAAGCAGGGCCCGGCGTTATACTCAGTGAATCTTATTCAAACAAGGCGAGTTGGCAAACAATATTGAATGAGGTTCGCCCAAATGACGTGCCGCTCGAATTTTCACCCGGTAATCTTGAGGATGTGGATGTTTGTAACTCCAAAGAAATGCCTACAGAATTCGTTGCCTTCCCAGTCGAAAAAACTGATGAGGCCCGACGATCGTGATGACAGAAGCTCCGCTACCAAATCCGGTGACAACACTTATCGAACCTGCAGCAGAAAGTTTGGAGTTAGTGACACTTGGCGATATAGAACAAGCTGACCAAAAGCTTTTGGCAACCTTCGGCGGTCGAGTGCAGAAAGAGCCCGCGTTAACACGCCAGCTCGTGAGTAATCAGGCAAATAAGGCGAGAGCATCTTATCGGTGGTACAAGTACAAAGAGGCATTTTCAGCAGCCTTGGTTGAGTACCTTTTTGAGCGATACAACCTTTCGACCGGCTCCATTTTGGACCCATTTGCTGGAAGCGGAACGGCGATGCTGGCCGCAAGTGACTTAGGAATTGACGCAACTGGGATTGAATTGCTTCCAATCGGCCAAGAAATCATCAACACAAAGATTTCTCTGTTGAAATCCTGCAATGCGGCGGACTTCGATGCGGTTCAACGCTGGATCGATCAAAAGCCTTGGAAGCAATCGGCCAAATTAGTCCCAATAAACGAACTGAGAATAACGACAGGTGCATACCCTGAAGAAACCAAGCGTGCTATTGAATCATATATGCAGGCTTATTCGGTCGAAAATCCATGTGTTCAGCAAGTGCTGCGGTTTGCACTTTTATGTGTTCTAGAGTCAATCAGCTTCACAAGGAAAGATGGGCAATATCTAAGATGGGACTACCGATCGGGCAGGAAGCAAGGCGCCAAGCCGTTCAATAAAGGAGCCATTTTAGAATTTGACCAGGCCATCACCTCGAAAATTAGCGAAATCTTGCTTGATTCGACAAACCCCCAGGATCAGTCGCTGTTTTCGGGTCAGTCAGTGCGTCCAGCTGGACACATTTCACTGTTAGGGGGCTCTTGCTTGGACCTCATGCCCAAAATGCCTAGCGGTACTTTCAATGCGGTGGTTACTTCGCCCCCATATTGCAATCGTTACGACTACACCAGAACTTATGCCCTTGAACTCGCACTACTTGGGACAAAAGAGAAGGATCTAGTAAACATGCGACAGGAAATGCTGAGTTGCACGGTAGAAAATCGTGCAAAGGACTTGTTAGCAATAAACCCGTTATGGAGCGAAGCCATGAAGCTCACGGATGACCAGGAATTGCTCCAATTAATTCTTAAATTCTTAGAGCAAGAAAAGACAGCCGGAAGACTTAACAACACGGGAATCCCCAGAATGGTTCGAGGCTATTTCTACGAAATGGCTTGTATTCTGGCTGAGTGTTCGAGGGTGCTCAAGTCAGATTCCCTTATGTTCATGGTCAACGACAATGTTCGATACTGTGGAGCCAGTATTTCCGTTGATTTGATTTTGTCGGACTTGGCTCACGGGCTGGGATTCTCGACGGAGGCAATTCTGGTGTTGCCAAATGGGAAAGGAAACAGCAGCCAACAAATGGGAGAGCACGGAAGAGAGCCCATGAGAAAGTGTGTCTATGTGTGGCGCAAGAAATGAATAACAAACCATACCTGTTGCACCTCAATTCCTTTGAAGACCTGCAGACGAGCTACGAGCAAGTTAGAGCAGGATTCGTTTCATTGGCGCTCGAAAAAAACCGACAAGCCACACCTTATGTTGAAGAAGCTAGGACTCTCAAACTTTTAGCTAGTCAGGCTAACAATGCAAATGATCTACTAAACCTACCAGCCATCCGGAGCGCATTGCTGACTGCATCCGGAGTATCGGAGAAAGCCGCTAAGCATTTAAACGCAGATGACAAAGTAGAAGCCATATTAGGATTGATAGCAAATTTTCTAGACCCAGCGGGCGATCTATTCGCTGAAGAGTTAGTTTACAGGTACCTACTGGTTCGGGGGGATGCCCTTGGCGGACTTATGAGAAACATCGGAGGTGTACTCGCAGAAAGAAGACTTTCGAGAGTCATTCTAGCCACATTAGCCCTCAATAATGTCCCGGCATCAGGACTCCACGCGGGTGGCCAATGGACGCCTGTACCCGAACAAAATGCCGACTTTGAAATCTCACTTAAAGGTCTCAGCTGGGAATCCCCCAAAGGGCCCCGCACACTCCTGTACAACCTGAACGCATACCCAGTCAAAAAAAACATTGACCTTTGTTTGTTTGCCGCCGATCCGGCCAATGTGAACACAAAAGATGCAAGTTCATATGTCGCTTTAGGGGAACTCAAGGGCGGAATTGATCCCGCAGGTTCTGATGAGCACTGGAAGACAGCCCGTTCGGCCCTAGAAAGGATTAGGACGTCGTTTGAAGATCCAAAGCCTGCGATATTCTTCATTGGCGCAGCAATTGAAAAGGCGATGTCAGCAGAACTATGGGACTTCTTGGAGAGTGAGCATATAAGCAACGCTTCAAATTTGACAAGCCCGAACCAGGTTGCATCGATTTGTTCGTGGATCGTCAACCTCTGAGGCTTTTGTTAATCGATAACCCCGTAAGTCGATTATTCGGGATCTGCATATGCCATTGCGAAGATTCGGATCATGACTTGGTTTGAGGAGTTTTTTGTGTCTCTTGGCGGATCTTTCTCTGTGGCTCTATAGGTTAGGGTGTCGCTATACAGGATGGCAACCTGCGCCTACCTCACCCCCTATCCACGAAAAGCGTGCCTTTGGGGCACCCTTTTCGCAGACCCTCCTCTCCTGCTAGGGGGGGGCTTTCGGAGAGCTAGAAGATGCTGAGACCGGCTTTGTTCCAGTCGGCGAGGAAGCGGTCGAGGCCGGAGTCGGTCATGGGGTGTTTGAACATCATTTCCAGCGTCTTCAGCGGCATTGTGGCGACGTGGGCGCCGGCTCGGATCGACTCGAGGACGTGCAACGGGTGTCGCACGGAGGCGACGAGGACTTCGCTATCGAAGCCGTAGGTGTTGACCATTTCGACGGTGTCGCGGACGGCGTCCATTCCGTCGGCTCCGTTATCGTCGACTCGGCCGACGAAGTTGGAGATGTAGGTTGCGCCGGCTTTGGCGGCCATGAGGGCCTGGCTGACGGAGAAGACGAGGGTGACGTTGGTGCGGATTCCTTTGTCGGTGAGGGTGGAGACGAGCTTGACGCCGTTCTCGATGAGGGGGACCTTGACGACGATTTGGGGGCTCCAGCTGCTGATTTCCAGGGCTTCTTTGAGCATGGTGTCGTAGTCGGTGGCGACGACTTCGGCGGAGATTGCGCCTTCGGGCATCAGTTCGCAGATTTTGAGAACGACTTCTTTGAAGGGTTTTCCGGTTTTGGCGATGAGGGTTGGGTTGGTTGTGACTCCGTCGATCACGCCCCATTCAGCGGCCTTTTTTACTTCGTCCAAATCACCAGTATCAACAAAGAGCTTCATCGCTTTGCAGTTTACCGTTTGAACGGTACATACTAAGCGTTACCTATCATGTCCAAAGATATCCGGCGCATCGTTGCAACCGACTGTGGATCGACTACTACCAAGGCGATTCTGATTGAGCGGAATGACAAGGGCGAGTATCGCCTTGTTGCTCGGGGTGAGGCTCCCACCACGGTTGAGCGGCCGTTTGAGGACGTTACGATTGGGGTTTTGAACGCGCTGACCGAGCTTGAGGAGATTACTGAGCAGACGGTTCCGGCGGGCTACGCGACGGGTCGGCGGACGCTGATTAAGGACGGGACGGTTCATCGGCTTTCGAAGGATGATGTTGCTACGGGGACGTCTTCGGGGCCTTTGGATGGGTCGGACTATTACGTTTCGACTTCTTCGGCGGGCGGCGGATTGCAGATGATGGTCGCGGGCGTTGTGAAGGCGATGAGCGCGGAGTCGGCGGAGCGCGCGGCGCTTGGCGCGGGGGCGATTTTGATGGACACCTTGGCGGTTGATGATGGCCGGAAGGACTTCCAGAAGGTTGAGCGGTTGCGGCAGTTGCGACCAGACATTATTTTGATGTCGGGCGGAACGGACGGCGGGAACGTGGACCGGTTGGTGGAGATGGCGGAGGTTATTCGCCGAGCGGACCCTAAGCCGCGATTTGGCGATATGCAGTTGCCGGTTATTTTTGCCGGGAACGTGGAGGCTCGGGAGAAGGTTGCGGGCGTTTTGGGCGACGGGATTGCGACGAAGATCGTCGACAACTTGCGTCCGGCTTTGGATGCGGAGAACCTGGGTCCGGCGCGGGAAGAGATTCACGAGATGTTTTTGGAGCACGTTATGCAGCAGGCTCCGGGGTATTCGAAGTTGCTGGATTGGGCTTCGTTTGAGGTCATGGCGACTCCGAACGCGGTTGGTAAGTTGCTGAACGAATATGCGCGGCAGGAAGGGATCAACGTTCTGGGCGTGGATATCGGCGGGGCGACGACGGACGTTTTCTCGGTTTTTGAGGCGACTCCGGGTGGAGAAAGGATTTATAACCGAACGGTTTCTGCGAACCTGGGGATGTCGTACTCGATTTGTAACGTTTTGAAGGAGGCGGGGGTTGAGAATATTGCTCGCTGGCTGCCGTTTGAGATTGACCCGGCGGAGGTTCGGAACCGGTTGCGGAATAAGATGATTCGTCCGACGACGATTCCGCAGACTTATGAGGATTTGTTGATTGAACACGCGGTTTCGCGCGAGGCTTTGCGGTTGGCGTTTGAGCACCATAAGTCGCTGGCGCGGAACCTGACGGGTTCAGCTCAGCAGCGGGACGTTGGGCAGATTTTTGACCAGGAGTCGTCGGGTTCGACGCTGGTTAACATGATGAAGCTGGATATGGTCATTGGGTCGGGTGGAGTGCTTTCGCACGCTCCGAACCGGGCTCAGGCAGCGTTGATGATGATGGACGCCTACCAGCCGGAGGGCATTACGATGCTGACGGTCGACTCGATCTTCATGATGCCGCACCTTGGGGTGTTGTCTGAGCATCTTTATGATGCTGCTAAGGAGGTCTTTGAGCGGGATTGTATCGTTCGGGTTGGTACCTGCGTTGCTCCGACGGGCGTTGGAAAGCCGGGCGAGCACTGCGTTCGGGTGCATGGCTCGGGGATTGATGAGTCGGTTGCTTTTGGCGAGATTAAGGTTGTGCCGTTCTTGGATTCGATGGGCGATTCGATTACGGTTGAGCCGGGTCGGAACTTTGATGTTGGCGCCGGAAAGGGCAAGCCGGTGACGGTGACGAAGTTTGATAAGTCGCGCGGATCGCGGAATCAGACGACGAACTTGATTGAGGGGACGGTTGGGCTGATTATCGACGCTCGGGGCCGGCCTTACAATGTTGAGCTCGGGACTCCGGGGCGGATCGAGGCTTTGCGGTCGTTCTTGAGCGCGTTTGGTTTGCCTTTGCCGAAGTAAGGGGCCAGACTGGGATTAGGAGAGCTCCTCTTTGAGGAGCTCTTTTTGCTTTTTAGAGTAGGTTTGCGCCCAGATCGGATACGAATTGTTCGGCCAGAATACGGCGCCTGGCCGTTGAGACTCTGGATCCAAACATCCACCAGGCGATCACAAAGCTCAGAGCGACTAAGCCGTATGCCAATGGCGTCAGATCAATTGGCTTGGTTATCGGATTCCCATTAACATCAAATGCGGTCCCAGCTGACGTGATGAGGAACAGTGCGACCGGAAAGGCAATGGCGAAGATTGCCATGGAGATGAGCAATTCAAGATTTCTCTCTCGATCAATTGAGATGTGAGTGAAGCCATCTTGTCGCAAGATGCTGATCATGCTGTAAAAGCCCCATTGGTCAATCCGAATTCTTGTATAGTTTCCCATCGACTTGTAAGCGTGGGGTGGTAATGCTTCGCAGGTAGCTGCAATGTTGTCAAGTTCTACTTGCGAAAGTTCCCAATCGAGAGTTAGAGTTGTTTTTCGGGTGTGCTCAACTAGCTTTGCACGCCTCCGGCCTCTATGTTTCGCTAGGCTTTGCTCGAGGGCTCCATCGCTTATCCCTGCATCAGCAGCGAAGCGGGCTATTTGTTCGCGCGTGAATCCGTTTTGCGCCTCTGACTGTGGGATGCGAACAGCTTCGCGAAGTATTGAGTAGACCTCCTCTTCCGAGTACCTCTGCTGGTCTGCCATTCGAGTCATTATTCTAGCGCGAATTGTTTTGTCCACTCCACACCCTACATCGGTTTTTGATGTATAGTTGAGATACCTAGAAATCAGAGGTATTCAGACGATGGCATTTAAGGGAGATTTGGAGGCGTTGGTATTGGCCGTTTTGAGTGAGCGGGATTTGCATGGGTATGAGATTTCCAAGCAGATCAAGTTGCGTAGCGGCGAGGTTTTGAAGTACGGCGAGGGGCAACTTTATCCGGCTTTACACAAGCTGGAGTCGGAGCTATTTATCGTTGCGAAGTGGGTTCCGCAGGAGGGCAAGCCGGATCGGAAGGTTTATGCGATTACTCCGGAGGGGACGAAAGAGCTGGCGCGGCATCAGTCGGCTTGGCGACGATTCGCGGAGTCGGTGAGCGGGATCATGGGCGGGAAGCCTTCGGAGGCGAACTGATGCAGGTGAACTACAAAGAGTGGTACTTGCTGGAGATTTACTCGCGAATCGTACGACCAATTGGAGCAGATAAAGCTGCAAATGCGATTCTGGAGCTAAGGGAGCATTTGGATGAGAGCATTGAAGAATTCGTAGAACGGGGCTTGGATCCGGAGCTTGCGCGGAGGGCCGCGATGGATAAACTTGGATCTCCGGCGAGGATTGCACAAGGGTTCGTGTGCTCGGCGACTGGCTCCGAACGTTTGCGATGGTCAATCGCCGTTGCGGTGGCATTTTCGATTACATTTGCGATTATGGGGACTGACAATACGTTCCTGATGGGCTTGCCCTACTTGATTCCGATTTGCGTGACGTTGAGTTCGGCTCGAACCCGATTGCCGTTGCTCCCAGGAGTATTAGCGGTAGGTGCGGTTGCTTCTTTTGTAATCGCGATGGTGGTTCAAATGCAAAAGGTTTATGTGTTCGACAATGCGACAATGCCGTATTCGGTCGCACGTGGCAACTATCTGAACTTGATGAAGCAACACAACGAGCACCTGAAGATTGAGGGTGAAGTAGCATCAACGTGGCGGGAAAAGATGCGTGGAGCACGACCGGCCGGATCTTATACTTTGCCAGCAATCGTGTACCGCCAATCTGGTGAGAGATACCAAACACGATATGATGGGCGCGGTTTCTTGACTGAGGATAGTCAGTTTGCCGCGATGGGATATTTTTCACACAGTCCCGTGGTGGTAACCAAATCCGTGCCGGGGGCGGAGGTAAAACAGTTTATCCAGGGTCAACTCGGAACAGTGGCGCATCGGCAATTGGTTAGAAAGCAGCGAATCAAACCTTACGCGTCGGCACTGAGCGTCAGCCGGATGGAGAGGGCGAGAGCACTTTGGCCCAGCTGGCTGTATATGAGCGTGGTTGGAACTTTTGTGACATGGGCCGCCTCTGGATTGATTGCAAAGTTTTGCGCCATGGTTTTGACGAGGCGTAGGCAGTTGCTGGCATAGAGGCCTTGTGGCAGAGAGCCAAATCCTCGGCATCCGATCCCCCTCCCCAACCCTCCTGCTCTAGCTTCGCGAAAGGGGGAGGGGCTCTTTCTTAGTTACAGTCGCTCGAGGCCGAAGATTAGTTTTTTGAGCACTTTCGCCGTCGAGGTGACTTCCCTGTCCATGAGGCGGGCGGTGACTTCGGCTTCGGCTTCTTGCATTCGCTTGAGGACGGCGTTGACTTTCTGGTGGCCTTTGCCGGTGAGGACGAGGGTTACGGCGCGGCCGTCTTCGGCGGAAGGTTTGCGGAGGACGAGGTCTTGGGCGACGAGGGCGGTGACGGCTTCGCTGACGGTGGCTCGGCTGAGACCGAGGCGGCGGCCGATTTCGGCTTGGGTCTCGCGGCCGTCGGCGGCTTTGACGCTGCTGAGGATGGCGAATGAGGCGCTGGTGATGCCTTGTTCATCCAGCGCGGGACGCAGGGCGACGGAGATCAGATCGTTGATCTGACAGGCAAGACTGATTAGCGACTCATTCATTCGGGAACCGAATTATATCTCAATTCAGGCGAGGGCATCCTTGATGAACTGCATATCCTCTTCGCTAAGTTGGCGGGTGACGCCGGCGAGGTTGGCTTTGACTTGGCGCTCGTTGCGGAAGCCGGGGATGGCGCAGGCGACGTTGGGCATGTTGAGGACGTAGCGGAGGGCGACTCCGGCGAGGTCTTCGACTGAGTCTCCGAAGCGGGCTTTGAGCTTGGCGAGCTTGGGTTTGAGGGCAAGGAGATTTTCGGTTTCGAAGTGGTGTCGACCTCGGCGGTTGTCGCCTTCCTCGAACTGGGGAGGGTTGTATGGATCGAACTTATCGAGCAGGAGGCCCTGGGAGAGGGGGCTGAAGGCGACGAAGGTCATTCCCTTTTCGGCCATGAGGTTAGCGACTCGGGAGCCGGGGCGGATGAACTGGTCGTCCAGGGCGTGGGCCCAGCTTTGGAGGCACTCGGGTTGGACTTTGGGGGTGACTCGCTCGAAGTCGTCGGCTGAGTAGGCGGATTGGCCTTTGACGCGGACTTTGCCTTCTTCGACGAGGCGGTTCATGGTTTCGACGGCGTCATCGAGGTAGAAATCGCCGTCGCCGAAGGAACCGTGGTGGAAGTAGTAGACGTCGATGTAGTCACGTTTGAGGTTGATGAGAGACTGCTCGCACTGGTGGCGGATGTGGGCGGGCTCGTAGGCGTGGGCGGCGGTTCCGGGGAAGTGGCCGATTTTGGTGGCGACGATGTAGTCGTTGGTGTTGAGGCCGAGTTTGTCGAAAGCTCGGGCGAGCATTTGCTCGGCTTTTCCGTTGCCGTAGACGTCGGCGTTATCGAAGTGGTTGACTCCGGCATCGATCCCGGCTTTGATGGCAGCTATGACTTCGGCTTCATCGACATTTGCCCAGCCGTTGGGGGTTCCGTTGACCCAGTTGAGACCACCCATGGTCCAACAGCCGAGGCTGATTTCTGATACTTTGACGCCGCTTTTGCCGAGTTCTCGATACTGCACGTGCCCATTTTACCGGGGGCGAGTTTATTCGATTTCTAGAGACCCGAACCGCTTTTCTGTGGAGTCGACGTTTTTGCTCAGAATGGCGAAAGCCTTTTCAATTCGGCGTCGTTCGCGGTCGGCGATGGACTTCTTGGTGGGGTTGTTTTTGCCGAACTCGTTGATGCGGGAGAGGAACTTTTCGTGCTGGCTTTTGACGACGGGGTACTTGGCGTCTTTGTCGAGGCCGAGGATGAGGCGGGCCTCCTCTTCGGTCATCTCGGTGAGCTCCTGCCGGAGGCTTTTCTCAGCGTTGTTGGCTTCAACTTGCGCGGTGATGACGGGGTTTGCGAGGGCTTCTTCCAGTTCGGCGGCGGCGACTTGGTCAGCGTCGGCTCCGCCGAGGATGGCCTCTTTGGCTCGGTCGAAGTAGCCCCGACCGATATTGAACGCGCGATCAAACTCTGACATCTGGTTTGAGTTTACTTGAGCTTACAAGCCCACTTGATTCCGCCGAGGAGGTGTTGGAGGTAGAGGGGTTCGGTGTAGGCGGTTTTGAAGTGACCCATTTCGGTGTACCAGGATCTTCCTTTTTTGGCGGGATTGCACCAGGTGATGGGGTGGTCTTCGGGTGGGGATTTCTTGTAGGTGCTTTCGTCGGCGGAGATGAGGACGTGGACTTTGGAGCGGGGGTTGGCTTTCCAGTCGTACCATTCGTCGGCGCGGGACCATTCCAGGGGGAGGCCCTTCATGGATGGGTGCTTGGGGTCTTCGACGGTGAGCTTGACGGTCTGCCCTCCGGGCGGGTGGCTCTTGAAGTAGGCGCCGACGAGATCGGCGTACCAGGGCCAGTCGTATTCGGTGTCGCTCGCGCTATGGACTCCGACCCAACCACCGCCTCGCTCGACGAACTCCTGCATGGCAGTTTGCTGGTCTGGATTGAGGACATCGCCGGTGGTCATGGCGAAGATGATGCCCCGGTACTGCTTGAGGTTGTCTTTGGTGAAGACGCTGGAATCTTCGGTGGCGTCAATTTCGAACTTGTTCGCTTGGCCAAGGGTTCGGATTGCTTCGACACAGGCGGGGATGGAATCGTGACGGAAGCCGGTCGTCTTGGAAAAGACAAGGAGCTTGGGAACTGCGGCGGTGGTCAGCAACGCGGCGAGGAGCATGGCTCTACTTTACTACACCAAATGTTTCCTGGCGATGTGTCACAGTAATACCTTGCAAACTGCCAATCCACCTCGGCACATTTTTGGCATTGTATGCCTGCTCAACGTGCTTTGGACGCCGGTGAACTTTATGGTTTCGGCGGCTACGAACCGGGGGTTTTCGCCGGCGGCGGTGGGACTGGCGAGATGGACTTCACTCGCTTTGATGATGCTCCTGCTATTGCGTAGCAGCTGGTTCAGGAAGATCACCGGACATGTTGCGCTGACAAAACGGGATTGGTGGAAGTGTTTTGGAATCGGGTTCTTCCTTTTTGGCCCTTCGCACATGCTGTTCTACCTTTCGATGGGGTTGGTGAAGCAGGGCTTGGCGAGCGAAGTAGAGGGGACGGTCATTCTATCGACGGCACCGATTTTCACGGGTTTGCTTTCCTACTTTGTTCTGCATGAGCGGCTTTCGGCTCGGCGCGTGGCGGCGATTGCGCTCTCGTTTGTAGGGGCCTATATTGTCGCGGTCGGATTCGCGTTTCCATCGTTGGTCGGGCACGCGAAGGGCAACCTGACGTTCGGGTTGGGCGTGGTGCTGGAGTGTTTGATGGGCGTCATCGCGGCCCGAATCAGTCGGCGCTCTTCTGGGGTTAGTGTTTTATCGGCTCAGATGCTGGGAGGCGGAGTTTCGTTTTGGGTGATGCCCTTGCTTCTGCCTTCGGTTCTGCCAATCACGTTTGGCACGTCGTTCGAGGCTTATCTGCCGGTGCTGTATCTGATCTTCATTTCCGGTTTGATCACGTTTACGATCTGGTACCGGATTGTCGAGTCGGTTCCCCTGACTCAGTTGGTCGTGGGCATTGCCCTGCAACCGCCATTGGCGGCGTTGATCGGATGGTTGTTTAAGGGCGAGCTTCCGGGGCGGAATGCGGTGATCGGTGGATGCGTGATTATGCTCGCGCTGGCGCTTGGGTTCTTGGGGAAGACAGAGAAGGTTGAGGCAGTCGACTAGCTAAGCGAGGCAGTGGCAGGCGTCCAAACATCCAACAACTCTCAGAGGAATGTCACGACTTCGCCAATCTTGCAATCCAGTTGACGATACAGCCACCAAAGACCATCGACGCAACGGTAAGGCAACCGATCGCGGCTAATGCGCTTACATATAAGCCGTAGTAACCGAGACCCGGGAGAAGCACCGCACACCAACCGAAACAAAAGGACGGCACGGTCCCAAAAACCATTATTCCTCCGAACGCGAGCTCGTTGATGTTTGGTCTTTTGGCAACAGAATAGCTCATAAAAACGAAAGCGGCAAACGGAACGGAAACGACGAGGAGCCCGACTAGCGAGAAACCGGACACGATTAACAAGGGGCAAACGCTCAGGACACTAGTCACCTCAATGCTGAGTAGCTTGAGATTCGTTCCAAATGCGCATCCGCACAACCCAGTTAAGAATCCCGGCAGAACAAACATCATGAACAAAACCATAAAGTCGGGAATCGATCTCATCTGGGTTTGTCCCATCGTGGAGAACAAAAAATAGATTGACCCAAAAAAAAGACCGTAAGTGATACACGCCAACAAAACGCGCTTCCAGCCATTTGTAACGAACAGCGTCGCCGTCTGGGAGCTGTCAACAGAATCAACGGATTTGGCAAAACGATGATCTGAGTTCTGGTCTTTATCTTCCGCCATATTTCATCAGGTTCAGAGGCTGATAATTCGATCCTACCACAACGATTTCACTTTTTTCAATTTTTTCTGAAATAAGCAGATGAAGAATCTTTGCTCGCTGTATTCAATACCCAAAGAGTGATTAGAGCACCTCTAGCTGATGCGCAGCGAGCATGGGGTGAGGCTTCAGTCTTTCGTGAATTCCGTCGCTGATTCGGATCGAAGATCGATGGATTCCTGAGGGGGAGCGGAACTTGCATGGCTTAGTTTTGGCCATGATCGCTTTTCTCAACGAGGCGAAGAGTTCGCCGTTGGGCATTGGGGAGGTTTCGATAACGGTCTTGAAGTCGTAAGTGCCTGTTTTGGCGAAGTTCAGCTGGATTCCGAATTTAACTTCATACTTGGCTCCAACATTAGTCATGATTTGACCACGTTCGGGAACATAGATCAGCGTTTCTGGCCTAACCGAAATGACCGGAACCGACTCATCGGGCGAACCGTCGCTCCGTAGAGAGGCGCTCGCGACAAGTTCGTGACCGTAGAGTTCTCGTTCATCGTTCCAAGCAAAGTCGCTCTTTGTTAGCGCAGCTTCAAGAAACTCACGATACATTGCAGTCAACTTGTATGGGGCAAATCTGTCTTCAACAAAGCGCACACCGCGCTCATGATACTGAACGACTGCTTGACACTCGCTGAGTATCGATTCAAGAAGTTCTGGTTCTACAAACAATGAGATTCTTTGCCAAGTGTTGACATAGAAGTGCTTTGGCTCCATGCTCTATTCTGGCTCAGATGCGGGCGAGCCAGTGGTCATCGTATTCGCGCTCACAGACACCTGTCTTCTGCAGACAGCAAAGTGTGAGATAGATTGAAACACCTAGCAGAAAGCACAGCGCAATCGTGCGCCTAGGTACTCGCTTCAGCGCACGAAGTGCACTTTGGGGTCGCTCATGTTGTCCAGGAGCATCAACGCCGTGACGGGCATTGGCCGCTCTTTGGCGAAATCGAAAACCCCAGCGAACTTGAGCCCTTTCCCCCTGCCTCGCATCACTGGCAGAGGGACGTGGAATTCGCTTGAGCTGGGGCTCAATTGCCAGTTCCGCTTGCCCCGGTGGGGCAGACGTAGAGGTTTCCAGCACCGTACCAGGGATTGCTACAAACATCCGGGATGAGGTTCGGAATCACCGTACTGGCTCCAGAATTGCACGGCGTGTTGTCACATGTGCGATTTGGCGAGGGCTGAGGGGTACCGTTGCCTACGGTGCAGGCGCGGGTCTGACCGTTGCATGTCAACAAATATGTTTGGTATGCAGTTACTGTCATCACGTTGCACTGTCCAGAAGGAGGCGAACCACCAGCTAAGGAACAGTTTTCGGACCCAGAGCAACCCCACCAGTACCCTGTTGACGGCCCCTGTATCGTCCAGCGGTTCAAGCCGTCGCAAAACTGATCATCGAAATTCTCGATATCATCATCGCACTGGGCCGGTGGTGGGTCACAGGCGTAGCCGGTTGCGACGGCGAAAGAAGTAAGAATACTGGCCAGAGCGATAGCTCCGATCAGCTTGGATTGCCGAGGTTGTTTTCGTTTCAATTTCATGAGTTTCTCCGACGGTAAAAGTCGAGTTCAGGGCTTCAATCCCCCGTACCAGCGGTAGTAATTCAGTTCGATTTGCCAGCGAGAAGTTCCGGTTAGTTCCCATCCAACATGGCCGTCGGCGTAGCCAGCCAAATTGCTGACGTCGTAACCGACTAACATGATTTCCTCTTTTTTCTCGTTGAGCCACCAGGTAGGTTGCTCTTTGCCCGTACCTTCAACCAAAAAGGGTGCCAAGAATACAGAATTCTTCTGCTCATCGAAAGGATACTCCGGGGTGTAGGAGCTCATCCATTTTTGAATTAGTCCGAAAAAGTGGTAAGTCAGTAAGCAGGGTCGATCAAACCGACGAATATCGGGGACCCGGGGAGCAAGTTCGGCCCAGGAGCCTGGGAAGCTGATAGGGGCATCGATAATTTTACGCGCTCCCCGAGCGACTAGATCCTGCCGCGTATTCGGGCGTGAAAAGCCCATCCCCTTCCAGTCAATTGGAAATTTGTCATCATGATCTGCGCGGTAGATTGCAAAAGCGGCGGTAGCTTGTTTGAGTCCAACCTTGACCGCAGCGCGATGCGAACTCTTGCGCATAGAGGGCGCCAGCAATGCCCACAGAATGGCGGAAACCACACTGATGATCGCAATGACCATGAGGATTTCAACGAGGGTTATGCCCCGGTTTATTTGATTGCGCTGCATTTTGTTACCTTGCCTTCTTCAAGTGTTAATAGCCATGCACCTTTTTGGGAAGATGTCTCCGGAAAGACATCTTCAAGTCCTTGGGCTGCGACCTTCTTCCAATTCGGGGGTAGCTTCAAGTCTGTAACCGAGTTTGGAGCGTGTATCACGGTGAGCGGCTCTTTTTCGTGAGCTCGCATGTATCGCTCGATTCGGGCTTGGACGCAAGGTGTACACTTCGAGACCAGCAAGTATTGTCCGGAAGCGACTTCCTTGTTTGCGACTCTGCGTCCGACAAACTGAGTGCACGGCGGAAGTTTTTCAGACCTCGGAACCATCGATCTGACCACTGCAGCGAAATCTGAGTTAGCCACAGGCAGGGCACCCAGTGTAGCGCTGAGAATGACTCCCAGGAGCAGCAGCCGAGCCGAGAGTGCGGTTTCCAGTGCCGCCAGACCCCAAAGCACGACTTGCGTTCCCCAAAACCAGATGCAGAAGGGACAGAAATCCCAGTTTGAAGACACCCGGACTGCCAACAACCCTCCAAGCGTAACAGCTCCAAGTAGCAGGAGCGCGTGTTGCCAGGCAGAGGATCTACTGATCCATAGCCCACACCCTGCACAGGAATAAGCGAGTCCAAGCATTGTGAGCACCGATCTGAATTGCGACGGAACTCCTGTTATGCTCGACTGGCATTCACCACAGTCGAAGAGCAACATCCTTAGCGAAATGAGACCTGCGAGAATCCAAGCGCTGAGCCCCACATAGTACGCAATACTGCTTTGCTTTGCTTCAGCTTTAAGTTTTAGCACTGACATCACGGTTGACCCTGTGACGCATTCTAACCCGAATCCGAAGAAATTAGTGAATGAACTTTAGCATTGTGCGAATCAGCGCACGAAGTGGACTTTGGGGTCGCTCATGTTGTCGAGGAGCATCAGTGCGGTGACGGGCATGGGGCGCTCTTTGGCGACTTCGCGGGCGTCGTCGAAACTGAGTTGCATGATGGAGAGGCCGTCGAGGTCGATGAATTCGCCGAAGTTGACGGCTCCGCCCTGACTGCTGAAGCAGGCCAAACCGTGGACGCCCTGGTGGCAATAGCAGCCGTAGCGTTTGGTGGGCGAGTGGTGCAGCACGAAGACGCTATCGGGGAACTCGGTATCGAGTCCTAGCAGGGGCATGACGATTGTTTGGGACATCTTTTCTGAAACCTCTTGTATGGAAGTTATCGGTAGGTTAAGCCCGGTCTTTAGAGATTCTCTGGTAGTTGTGCGGGGATCGGGATTTGGGTTGGGTCTTCTCGTAGACTATGGGACTTGGAATTGAGCGTGCGGATTGGAGAGAGGGAGGCGGTTTCGACGCGGCTTGGGTTTTTGATTCTGGGATTGGCGGCTTCGACCTGGGCGCCCTTGGTTCCTTTGGTTAAGGCTCGACTGGCGCTGAGCGATACGATGCTGGGGCTGATGATCCTTTTGATTGGGATTGGATCGGTGGTGACGATGCCTTTTGCGGGGTCTTTGGCGCATCGGTACGGGTGTCGGAAGGTTCTGGTGGCTTCATGTTCGGTGCTCTTGATGAGCGTTCCGCTGATTCCCTTGTCGCCGTCGTTCTGGGCTTTGGGATTGGTTTTGCTGGTTTACGGCGGGGTTTTGGGGTCTTTGGATGTTGTTATCAACTTGCAAGGAGTTCAGGTGGAGAACGCGTTGGGTCGGCCGTTGATGTCGGGATTTCATGGGTTTTATAGCCTGGGCGGAATTGTTGGAGCGGGAGCGGCAACTCTGTTATTGGCGGCGGGGGCTTCGGCGGTTGCGGCCACTTTGGCTACGTTTTTGGCAGGTCTGGCGGTGCTCTTTTACGCGATTCCTGGGTTCTTATCGGACGCGGGGGAGGGGGATCGTTTGGTGTTCCAGATTCCACGGGGAGTCGTTTTAGTGATTGGAATTCTGGCAGGAACGGTGTTTTGCGCCGAGGGGTCGGTGACGGATTGGAGCGCGCTGTTGCTGACTCGGGAGTACCAGTTGGGCGCAGGTGCGGCGGGGTTTGGCTATGTGGCGTTTGCCTTTTGCATGACCTTGGGGCGGTTGACGGGGGACAAGATTGTGGCTTCGTTAGGGCCGTTGCGGGTTTTGATGTTTGGAGGGTTAGTGAGTGTGATCGGGTTCTGGATGGCGGGGCTGGGGAGGCTTCCCTTTCTGGGCTTGGTTGGGTTTGGACTGGTGGGGCTTGGGGCCTCGAACATTGTTCCGGTGCTGTTCTCGGCGGTAGGTCGCCAGCGGGCGATGCCGGCTCCGGTGGCGTTATCGATCGTTACGATCATGGGTTACGCGGGATTCTTGCTGGGCCCGGCGGCTATTGGGTCGGCTTCTCAGCACTTGGGGATCCGGGTGGCGATGGGGCTGATCGGCGTGGCGGTGCTGATGGTTCCGCTGTTTTCTGCCTGGATTGTTGGGCAGACATCCGATCCCGGTATGGTATCATCTTAGTCCGCGCCCGGACGTAGCTCAATGGATAGAGCATCAGTCTTCGGAACTGAGGGTTGGGGGTTCGAATCCCTTCGTCCGGGCCAATTCTTTTCAGGCTTCAGCTTACTTCTAGCCTGACTTGCCCAAGGACTTGGTCATTCCAGACCATGTCGAAGCGATAGGTCCCACGCTTCTCAATTTCCTTCATGACTTCGATGGTTTCGGCCATGTAGAGGTAGCTGGGGGAGAGGTCGGGGCGGCGTTTGAACTGGCCGAGAAGGTGGTCTTCGAAGAAGATATTGCCGTCTTCGTCAACGAATCGGAGGGAGAAGTGGTGTTCGCCGGCTTCGTGGGGTTCGGCTTCGATTTCGAGGGCGAGCCAGAACGGGGCGAGACGCGAGGGGAGGGTTTCGGTGGTGATTCCTCGGAAGATTCCGCAGAGGATGGGCGAGCCGTTGGCTTGCTGGGTGGCGTATTCGCACATCACCATGAAGTTGACTTTCATGACACTAGAAACTCAGAGATCAGCTTGGCTTGGTGCTCGCCGTCGAGGAGGAAGGCATCGTGGCCGTAGGGGAGGTCGATTTCGTGTCTTGTGACGTTCTTTCCGGCTTGCTTGAGTTGGGCCTCAAGGGCGATGGATTGGGAGGTTGGGTAGATCCAGTCGCTGGTGTAGGAGATGACGAGGTAGTCGGCCTCGGCTCGTTCGGCTTGTTGGAACTCGTAGTAGTCGATGGCGCGGGTGAGGTGGAGGAGGGAGTTGGCGTCGAAGCGCTTGGTGAACTTGTCGCCTTGGTAGCTGAGGTAGCTTTCGACCTCGAACTCGACACCGAAGTTCATGTCGGGCTTTTCCTTGCCCTGGAGTCGGCGGCCGAACTTTGCCTCGAATGCCTCTTGGCTCAGGAAGCTGAGATGACCGAGCATGCGGGCAACACTGAGGCCGTTGTCGGGTGGTTTATTCTCGTAGTAGTCGCCACCATTAAAGTTCGGATCCCGAATGATTGCCTGACGTCCGGCCTCGTTGAATCCAATCTGCATTGCCCCATGTGCACCGCAGGTTGCCGTGAGGACACATTTGCTAACACGGTTTGGAAACCGAACGGTCCACTCGAGGGCTTGCATGCCACCCATCGAGCCGCCAGCGACCGCGAGAAGTTTTTCGATACCTAGGTGATTGAGGAGTCGGGACTGGACTTCGACCATGTCTCCGACAGTGATCATGGGGAAGGACGAACCATAGAAGTAATTGTCTGGTCCGGTCGAAGACGGTCCGGTGGTGCCTTGGCATCCGCCGAGTGCGTTGGAACAGATGAGGAAGTAGCGATCGGTGTCGAATGCCTTACCGGGACCGACGAGGCGATCCCACCAGCCGATTGCGTGAGCGTCTCCGCTGAGAGCGTGGAAGAGGAGAATGGCGTTGGACTTCTCGTTGTTCAGCGTTCCCCAGGTTTCATATGCGACGGTTACGGATTCCAGCCGCTTACCGCACTCACAGTCAAGGGCTCCAACTTCAACATATTTGCGCTCGTCAACAACGGACGCAGTGCGTTCGTTTTCTTGAAACAGGGCGGGGTCGATCATTTCGACTGATATCCGGGCCTAAATTGTGCACCACGGATGGGAGGAGTTGGAGGCGCCGCGGGCGCTGTCGCAGGTGTTTGGGTGGATTGAGCCGACGTTGTTTGTATCGGAGTGGCGGCAGGAGTTGTTTGAGCCGGAGTCGGAGTGCTGGGGGATGCGCTCTTACCGAGGTTGACAAGGCGCTCGAACTCGCCAGGGTCCTTGGCGCGTGCCTTCGCATCTTCGTGGGCCACGACACCCATATCCACGAGCTTTGCCATCGATTGGTCGAGCGACTGCATTTTGGCTCGGCTTCCGGTTTGAATGAGCGAACTGATTTGGAAGGTCTTGTTCTCGCGGATGAGATTGCGCACGGCACCTGTGGCGACGAGGGTTTCGTATGCGGCGACTCGGCCACGACCATCTTTTCGTCGGAGCAGTGTTTGCGAAATGACGCCGACGAGGTTGACGGAGAGCTGCATCCGCACCTGCTGTTGCTGGTGGGTTGGGAAGACGTCAACAATGCGGTCTACAGTCTGGACGGCATCGACAGTGTGCAGGGTGCCAAAGACTAGGTGACCGGTTTCGGCTGCGGTGATCGCAAGGTGAATCGTTTCTAGGTCTCGCATTTCACCGACGAGGATCACGTCGGGATCTTGGCGAAGGACATACTTGAGGGCGTTGGCGAACGAATCGGTGTCAACGCCGAGTTCGCGTTGATTGATCAGAGCGTGCTGGTCGGAGTGGACAAATTCGATTGGGTCTTCAACCGTCATGATGTGGACAGGTTGAGTTCGGTTTACCCGATCGATCATTGCCGCAAGACTGGTCGACTTTCCGGAACCGGCGGGGCCAGTGACGAGGACGAGACCACGAGGGCGATTGATGAAGTCGTAGCACGCTCCCGGTAGCTGAAGATCCTCCATCGTCTGAATCTCGTAAGGGATCACGCGGAAGGCAGCTTGGGTGAATCCACGTTGCTGGTAAACGTTACCGCGGAAACGAGAGACGCCTTTGATCTCGACGGCAAAGTCGAGCTCAAGCTCCTCTTCGTAGTACGTGACCTGCTCATCCCGGAGCATTTTGAAGAGTTCGGTGCGAAATTCTCGGTTATGGAAAGGATCAGCTTCGACAAGTTGCAGGTCACCATTCACTCGGATGTAGACATGCCCGGTATCCGTCTTAAAGTGAACGTCGGAGCCGCCGACCTCGACACAGCGTCGAAGGTAGTAATCGATTGACTGCATTAAGCCGTCACTCCTCCGATGAGGCCATGAGTAGCGGCGCGGTGCTGGAACTCGTTGACATTTGAGGACTTGGCAAGAGCATCTTCGTACTCGATATCACCTTGCTCAACGAGCTTGAGGAGGTGCCCGTCCAAGGATTGCATTCCGAATTGCTGACCTGTTTGAATGTCGGTTGGAATCTGGTGGGTCTTCCCGTCGCGAATAAGGTTGCGGATTGCCGGGGTCGCGAGCATCACTTCGAAGGCGGCGACTCTTCCTGGCTTCCCTTTGCGTGGGATGAGGGTTTGGGAGACTACGGCCTGGAGGGTTACGGAAAGCTGGGTGCGAACTTGGGCTTGTTGCTCGGGGTCGAAGACGTCGACAATGCGGTCGATCGTTTGAGCGGCGTCAACGGTGTGGAGCGTGCTGAAGACTAAGTGGCCAGTCTCGGCGGCGGTGATTGCGAGTTGAATCGTTTCGAGATCGCGCATTTCGCCGACGAGAATGACATCTGGATTTTGGCGAAGCACGTGCTTCAGTGCGTGGGCGAACGAGTGGGTGTCGGTCGCGAGTTCGCGCTGGTTGATGATCGAGGTGATGTCCTTGTGGACGTATTCGATCGGGTCTTCAACCGTCATGATGTGGCATCGGCGCTCTTGGTTAATGTGGTTAACGATTGCCGCGAGCGAAGTCGACTTTCCGGATCCTGTTGGTCCAGTGACGAGAACGAGTCCACGGGCAAGACCCGCAATCTTCTTGCAGACCTGAGGAAGATTGAGTTCGTCGATGGTTCTGATCTGGAACGGGATGACTCGGAATACGGCGCCGATGTTGCCGCGTTGCCAGAACATGTTGACTCGGAATCGCGCGAGACCGGGAACGTTGTAGCTCAGGTCGACTTCCTTTAAGGTCTCGAGCTTGTGGCGTCTTTCGTCGTTGAGAATGCTGAAAAGCCGTTCGTTGTGTTGCTCGGCGGTTGGGGCAGGAACGTCGAGGCGAACCAGATGACCCCGGATTCTCATACATGGGGCAACGCCTGCTTTGAGGTGGAGATCAGAGGCATCTCGCTCGACAAGCAGGCGCAGCAAATCATCAATTGGCAATGACAATTACTCCCCCCATATCTTCTCCGAGACGCCTCTCATACCTTCCTTGTTCCAGGTTTAACCTGTTTAGCGGCGAAGCATTTGCTTCAACTCTGAAGCAACGCCAGCATATTGGATCGCAACTTGCTCACTAATGAGCCCTGCGCGGACATATTTGAGCAGACTCTGGTTCATTGTCTGCATTCCCCAATAGGTGCCGTCGTTCATATGCTGATATAGATCGCTAAAGTGTCCATCCTCAATCGCCTTGGTGACGGTTGGGGTGCAGATCAGGATTTCAGACGCGCAGACGCGTCCTTTACCGTCCACGGTTGGAACAAGCTTCTGGGCAATGATTGCACGAAGCGAGTTTGCCATTCGCTGGCAGAGGTACATCTTCTCGTGAGGCGGGAACATGTTCATGATACGATCCATGGTCTCGTACGCCGAGGAGGTGTGGACGGTGGAGAAGACGAGGTGACCGGTTTCACCAGCCTGGAGCGATGCGCCCATGGTGGTGACGTCGCGCATTTCACCGACGAGAATGACGTCGGGAGCTTCTCGCAGAGCAGCACGGAGTGCGGGTTGGAAGTCTAGGGTATCGATTCCGACTTCACGCTGGCTGACGTAGGCGGTTTTGTCTGGGTGAACGTACTCGAGTGGGTCTTCGATGGTAACCAAGTGGCAGGCTCGCTCTCGGTTGATGATGTCGAGCATCGCGGCGAGGGTCGTAGTCTTTCCGGAGCCGGTCGGTCCGGTGACCAAGATCAGGCCAGTCTTGTGCTTTGTCAGTTCGCCAAGAACGGAGGGCATGCCCAGCTCTTCGAGTGTACGAATTTTGAAAGGGATCGTTCGAGCGACGATGGCGCATTCGCCCTTGGCTCGGTAAATGTTGGCGCGGACTCGGCACTTTCCAGGAACTTCGAAGGCAAGGTCCATTTCGAACGTCTCATCGAAGATCCGCTTCATGCGATCGTTCATGAGGGCGGTGATCATGCGCTCGGCGTTGGCGGAATCGATAAAAGGGAGTGACTCGTCAATGTCGTGGACAGCGCTGTGGATTTTCATCTTCGGGCGGCAATTACCTTTGATCATGACGTCCGAAGACCCCCGGTCAAAAGCCATCTCACAAACCTGTGCCATCGTCAAGGTGTTGACATCGATCATATCTGCTTAAACCATCCCCTCGAAATCGCTCATCATTTTGACTTGCGCTGACCTCGAATAAAGGCGGAGTATACCAACACCCCGATCGAAATGGAGGCTGCGGCTATCGCCCCAATCAAGACAAAGTCAGGCTTTTTTTGCGCTTCCTGAGTTTCTCTGTTTTTCTTTTCGGTTGCGGGACCGGGAAGATTCACTTCTTTGGGGTCCTTGGTGTTGACCTTGAGCCGGTATTCGATGCTGAGTGGTGACTTCGTACCGACGCCTTCCATCATCCAGGCATCGTTTGGGGCGAACCAGTAGGCTGGCGTCTTGGAGTCGGGAACCATGTCCATAAACATGACACTCAACTGATTCAGGGGTGCATCCCCGAATGCGAAGGCGCGGGCAATGGCGGGGAGATTGAACTTTGGCTCTTTATCTTGGATCAGGCCTGGAACGGCAAAGGTTGCCTTCACGAAGGAGTCTCCAACAATAGAGATTACGACTCCTCTCGGCGCCATGCCGAGTTCCTTACCAAGAGCCTCGATATGCTTCTGAAGCGCGACTTGAGGATACTTGGCACCCAAGACGGTTACTTCCACAAGGTCGGCTCCCATTGGATGTTGCTTTACAACGACAGTAGCCTGGGGAGTCACCGAAGAGAAGAACTTAGTTTGAGCCAATCCGAAAACGGTCAAAAGACCTAAGAACACCACCCAAAAACGCTTCATCTCCCATTATTGTCCTTCATTCAGTGAAGAGACGGTTTGAAAACACTCTTTTGTTGAGAAATGTTGCCGAAGATGAACGTCTAAGACAGATAGATCGTATATCTAGCGAAGGATCAGCTATAATGCTCCCTCCCACAAAAGGATTTGACCTGTGAATCAACCCGAAATCGCAATGGAACATGGCACGCTGACTCCGCTTACCCCGGACGGTCACGCTGCACTTACCGCTGAGTTACAGCGGTTAACAATTGAAGTTCGGGCAGACATCGCCGAGCGCATCCGAGAGAGCCAACAGCATGGCGAGTTTAGCGAGGACAACAGCGAGCTAGATCAGGTTAAGACCGAGCAGGCTTTCGTCGAAAATCGTATCGCCGAGCTACGCTCTACTTTGAGCCACTGTTACATCCTAGAGATGGACTCGATTTCGATTGAAACTGTTGGTATTGGTGCCCTCGTTCTCATCGAGGATATCGAATTTGGCGACAAGTTTGAGGTTCGAATCGTCTCCTCGGCAGAGGCGAACCCGGATCGAGACTACATCTCAGCAGAATCGCCAATGGGTTCGGCCATTTACGGTCAGTCGAAAGGCGAGGTCGTGAGCTTCGAGGCACCTGATGGGCCAAAGAAGATCAAAATCCACGCAATCGGACGTTAACATTTGGCGTCTTTAACGGTACACTTTGGCTTCCCCCTCAAAAGAGAGCCGGGCGAAACTGTCTATGTCAGAAAAACAGACTTCAACAATTGCGCTTCCAAACGTCAAGCGCGGCATCAAGCCGTTCTTCGCTGGCGTGAAGCGAGAGCTGAAAAAGGTCTCCTGGCCGACCACTAAAGAAACGAACCGATTATTCGGCGTCGTTGTCTCGGTTTGCGTTTTGCTCATTGTGGTGATGGGCGTTCTTGGATTCTTCTTCGAGACGCTGATCAACCTCATCACTCGAACAGGGACTGGAGCGTAAGAGATGCCAAAAGCCTGGTACGCAGTACACACTATTTCTGGTCACGAAAATAAGGTTCGTGACGTTCTCACCCGTCGTGCCCAAGTCGAAGGGCTTTGGGATTACGACATTTTCGAGATCCTTATTCCAACCGAGAAGGAACTCCAGACGCGAAATGGAAAGCGAGTTGAGAAGGATAAGAAGGTTTTCCCTGGGTACATCCTGGTCAACATGATGCTCAGCGACGACTCGTTCAAGCTAGTCAAGTCAACTTCCGGAGTCACCGGATTCGTTCAGTCGGGCAACAAGCCAATTCCTCTGGAGGAGTACGAAGTTCGCAGAATCATGACCAATCTGGCCGCAAGCCAAGAAGCTCCGAAAGTCATGTGGAACAAGGGCGAAGCGATTCGCGTCGTTGCAGGACCGTTCAGTGACTTCAGCGGGAAGATTGAGGAAGTCATGGTTGAGAAGGAAATGTTGAAGGTTCTGATCAACATCTTTGGTCGCGACACTCCGGTAGAACTCGAGTTCGATCAAGTCGAAAAGATGTAGTTAGCTGCGGACTCCGAAGTCCGCTCATTCTGCCTCAACAGCTCGCTGTTGAGGCTTTTCTGTTAGAGGAGTTATGTCAAGCCCCATTCAGCTTTCGCTCACCGGAAAACGGTGGCTGGTTACCGCCCCGAATCCCGAGGCTGCGGGACGGCTCTCGGCTGAGCTCGGGGTCTCACCTTCTACTGCGGAAGTTTTGATTCAGCGGGGTTACGCTTCGCCAGAGGACGCAAGTAAGTTCCTGAATCCCTCTTTAGACGATCTGGGTGACCCTTTTCTGCTACCGGATTTTGAGGCGGCACGTGACGAGATCATGGGTGCCAAGGAACGTGGCGACCTCATCTATGTGCACGGAGACTACGATGTTGACGGCGTGACATCGGCGGCGATCTTTGACCGATACCTCAAAAAGATTGGCTGCAATGTGCACACTCACGTTCCTCACCGGATCAATGAAGGATACGGGATCAACCTTTCGGCGGTCGATGCGGCTCACGAACGCGGCGCGAAGCTGTTTCTCACTTGTGACTGCGGCATCACGGCCCATGCTCAAGTCATCAAAGCAAGAGAGTTAGGAATGCGAGTGGTGGTGACCGACCACCACGAACTCAAGGACACGTTGCCAGAGGCGCAAGCGGTTGTCAATCCGCATCGGAAGGATTCTCGGTACCCCTTTTCTCACCTTTCTGGCGCAGGGGTGGTCTACCGTTTGTGCGAAGGCTTGACACGAACTCTTGACGAAAAGGGAGTCGATTCGTACCGCAAGAACTTCGTTGATTTGGCGGCACTCGGCACCATTGCCGACGTGATGCCGCTGAACAGCGATAATCGCATCATTGCCCGGTTCGGGTTGGAAAAGCTGACCGACACGAAGAAGAAGGGGTTGGTTGCGCTCAAAGAGGTCTCGGACATTCGGGGGAAGGTGATGTCGTACGACGTCGGATTCAAACTGGGACCCCGGCTCAATGCGGCGGGTCGAATTGACGACGCCGCACTCTCGTTGAGGTTGCTGTTGACCGAGGATCCCGCCGAGGCGCGCGAGGTTGCGCTTGAGCTTGACAAGCATAACTTGGATCGCCGGGCGATGCAGGATCTGATGTTTGAGGAGGCGTTTGCTCAGGCCGAAGCGCAGGGCGGAAAGGATCAGCACATGATCATGGTTTTCAATCCCGAGTGGCATCCCGGCATCGTCGGACTGCTTGCGGGCAAGCTGAAGGAGCATTATGCAAGACCAGTATTTGCGGGAACCATTGATCCTGAAACTGGCAAGGGGAAAGCAAGTGGACGCTCGATTCCGGGACTTAGCCTTGCGGAGTTGATTTCTGCTCACCCGGCGCTGGTGCAAGGTGGGGGGCATGCAATGGCAGCGGGCATTGGCTTCCCTGAGGCGCACCTAGAGGAGATTCGAGCTGCGTTTAACTCGTATGCTATCGCAACGCTGAGTCCAGAGGACCTGTTCCCTTCCTTGGAGATTGCGGCGTTTGTTGATCCAGCAAAAGTCGATCGAAGCTCGATTGACGAGTTCTCTGCTTTGGAGCCTTTTGGGATGATGAATCCTAAGCCAATCTTTGGTGCGCAGGATCTAGAGGTGCTTTATATTAAGTCAATGGGCCAGGAGCGCCAGCACATCGCTCTGACCCTGAAGCACTCGGGCGGAACCGTACGGTGCGTTGGCTGGGGGATGTTTGCCGCGATGAGCGAGCTGCGGTCAGGTGACCGAGTGGATGTGGCTTTCGAGCCTCAGCTCAATACTTACCAGGGGCAAGAGTCGCTTCAATGGAAGCTAGCCGACGTTCGGCGAGCTGTGTAGATTGCGCACCGAGCGTGGCTTCGAGGGTGATTTTCTGATTTCCGCGCTGGATCTGGATCGCCACTTTGTCGCCGGGTTTAAAGTCGTAGGTCATACGCGCAAAGTCGATTTGGTCTCGAATTTTCTTTCCGCCGATGTCGGAGATGACATCACCGACGAGGATTCCGGCTTGAGCCGCAGGTGAATCAACATCGACTTGCTGGACGCTGACTCCGCCAAGGGAGTTGACGATGAGCACGCCGAGGAGGGCGGTTGGGGCTTTGTGTCCCGGCGTGAGGAATCCGGCGATTGCTCGTTTGGTCACTTCCCAGGTTGGCGTGTAGCCAACCACAAGACCCGTGGGTCCGAACGCTGCAACTTTTGCGTTGACGTTGGACTGAAGTCCGGCGTTCTGGTTTCCAACTCGACTCTGATCTTGCGAGACAGAACCGGGAGCGACGGCTAGAGTTGCCGCAATCGAACCGATCAGGCGTCCTTTACCGCTAAACAGCAGGGCTCCACCGATGGCAGTTGGGGTCTGTTCGATTCGAACTTCGTTCATGGGAACGGCGCGATGGCTGCGGTCGTCCACGCCAATGCGCTCGGATGAGGTGATTTCGGCGCGAACAGTTCCGGTTGGGAGGACGGCGAGAATCATTCCGCGTCCGCCATCGGTGTCATCTGCCCAACTCACCGTCTCGACTTTGCTTGGAACCTTTGTGGTTTTTATGAGCACGAGTTGTGATGGCGTGTCTTTGTGAACAGTGGTGAAGTTGAGCTTCTCGCCGCTGGAGGTGACAAGTTCCTTTGCCCCCGCGCCGAGGCTAAGTTGGTGGGTGACGGCGTAGCCATCCTTGGTGATAAAGGCGGCCGCGCCAAAGTTAACCGCACCCAATTTTATGTACGCTAGGGCAGGGCGGAGGTTGTTGATTGTGACAACCTCTGGACCCGTGAACTGGGTTCGTACTCCAAGGGCGAAGGCTAGATTAACCGCCGATAGCAACATTGATTGGGTTGCGGACCTCCGTCGCAGTCGGGGCACCGACACCGGAGTCGGTTCTGGCGTCGATGAGAATGATCGGTGATGTGTCGCTGGTTGGCTGGGCTAGCGCAGCGGAAGGAACGGCCGCAGTGATCGCCGCGTCATCGGTACTCACTTCTCGTCCTGATGTTGGATTCGAAACTGCACTGATTGGTGGCTTTGCTTCGTCGCGAGAGGCGACGAGGATCGAGGTGTTCGTTCGGGTTCGAGATCGCTTGCCCGAAGACTTAAACTTTTTAGAGACCGTTTGCTTGACGCTTGTGGGCAGACTCTGGGAAGTGTCGGCAACTTCGCGTTGACCAGGTTGAGTGTTCATTGCGACTCGATCTTCCGTCAATCCCGCCGGTGGCTTGATTTCGACACTTGGCAAAACTCTTTCCACAGCTGGCTTCGTGTTCGAAGCCACAAAGACAGTTTCTTTTGAGCCCGTGCCCTTCATCATGACGAACGCAAGCGCAGCAACGCTTGCCATTGCGGCTGGACCAAGAACCCAGTTCAGCCAGTTGGTGGCTGGTCGAGCGGGCTTGCCAGACGCGAGGATCGCTTCGCGAAGGCGCTCCTTGCTAAACTGCATCTCGGGGATGTCGTCTCGGATAGCGGTGAAGTCAGATCGCAAAGTTCGGAGTAGTTCGAGTTCCTTTTGAGCTGAAGCATCACCCAGAAGCTTCGCTTCAAATGCTTGGGAGTCACGGTCGCTCAGCTCGCCAAAGGCAAGGTTAAGCAGTTCGTCATCGTTCTTCCAGTTCTTCATAGCTCTCCTAACATGGGGGTCACCCGGTCCCGAAGTGCGCGTCGGGCTCGCAATACGCGGAGCTTAGCTCCGCCTACACTACAATTACAAATCTCAGCGATTTCGTCGTATTCCCTCTCTTCCAAATCCCGCATGATTATCATTTGGCGATGATGGTCGGGCAGGGCGAGGATCGCTTTTCTGAGGATATTCCGTCGTGAATCTTGTTCCAGGTTTGCGATTGGATTCTCAAAGTTCCCAACCGTCATCCAGTCAAGGGCGCCCTGAGCTTCTTTCTGCTCCAGATTGTTGCGCCGGGTGCTCATTCGAGCTTGATCGGTTCCGAGGTTGCTGACGATACGAAGGAGCCAGGTGGTGAACTTTGCTTCGTCGCGGTAGCGGTGCAAATTTTGGTAGGCACGCACGAAGGCCTCTTGAACCAGATCCTCAGCATCGTCGCGCTTATGAGTCATTTGGTAAGAGAACCGGTAGACCATGAGGCGATGCCTCTCGAAAAGCTGCTCGAAAGCGGCGTAGTCACCGTCGCGGGCACGCTTGACGAGCGATTCATCTGAATCGTCATCGATCTTCGTGCTGATCGCGGTTCTAAGGCTCATTGCTAGGGTTCGTGCCATCTTCGGTCCGTCCTTGTTTTGTATAGGAATGGACGTACGGGAATGGCGTGCGTTTCGGTTTTATGCGGCGTCTACATCTAGGATAACCGTTACCGGGCCGTCATTGATAAGTGAGACTTGCATATCTGCACCAAATGTGCCGGTTTGGGTCAGGATTCCGAGGATTCTTAGTTCAGTGACGAAAGCGTGGAAGTGTTCTTCACCATGGGAATAGGGGGCGGAGTTGGTGAAACTTGGGCGGTTTGACTTCTTTGCGTCACCGTAGACTGTGAAGTTGCTGACGGCAAGAATCTCGTAGGGTTCGTCTTTGAAATCCTGGATGCTGAGGTTCATTTTGCCCTCGTGGTCGTTAAAGATTCTTAGGGTGCTGATATTTTGGGCGAGCTTCTTGGCTTGGTCAAGAGTGTCGTTTTTATGGACTCCGACGAGGAGTAGCAGGCCACGCCCGCACCGGCCGACTTCCCTTCCGTCGACTTGTACGGTGGCGGCGGCGACGCGTTGGACAATGGCTCTCATGCTTGATCTTAGTTTCATCCAAAGTGGATTGGGACCCGGATATTCTAGCAAATCGCCGAATCCGTTCGGTCCCCGTGAGCGTCAGTAACGGCGATGATCCTTGCATTGATGCTTCAGCAACCAACCGTCCTCTCCGACAAGATGGAGAATAAGTGGTCGGTCACCGCCACGATTCCTGCTTTCGCGGGGAAGGATCCGTTATCGCAACTGGCAAAAAAGGCAATTACGGCAAAAATGACCAAGGACTTCCGAGACTTCATGAAGGAAGTCAAAAAGGATTGGGTGCCAGGATACGAGAGCGCGCCCTACGGCCTCGAGTCTGGAGCAACCCGTCAACTTGGGGATACCCTCGCCCAGTCGTACACGATCTCAACGTACCGCTTTCTTGGAGGAGCGCATGGAGTCGGCGTGACAGAGTGCATGAATTTTGCGATGGTCAACGGCAAACCCAAACAGATCAAGCTTTGGGACGTCTTTAACATCAACAAGGCAAAGGGACTGTGCGAACTGATTCGCGTGAAAGCCAAAAAGAACCCGATGACGGACTGGCTTCAGGATAGCGACATGAAGAAAAAGCTCGTGCCGAGCGACATTACTCAGTTCTGGGTCAAGGGCAAGGCTGGTTGCACTTGGGAGTTCGATCCTTACGCGCTCGGCAGCTACGCCTCGGGACCTTTCTCATTTGAGTTTAGTTGGGCCGAACTAAAACCATTTCTAAAGTCTCCGAATCCGCTGAAAAAGTTCATTACCCCTTGATTCCAGACGGCAGAACCGTTATGCTACGTGGAGATGGAAACTCCTCCAATGTCTAACTACCCCCGTGGTGATGGCGGGAACGCAAATTACGCCATGCCAACGCGGGGCCCGGGCGTCTATTTCGACTACATCGGAATCGCCTGGAAGATGATCACGAAGAATCCTTCGGTTTATATCGTGGGTGGGATCGTCATGTTGATCGCGGCGTTTGCGGTGCAAATGCCCGCGCAGATCGTTTCTGCATTGATGGGAGGGTCGAAGTTTCAAGTTGATCCAACTACCGGTGCGACAACGGGTGGACCGAGCCTGGCTCTGATTCCGGTGACACTGGTACTGAGCCTTGTTTCTAGTGCGGTGACCACCGCCTTGATGACTGGCATGTCGCTCGCCGCTATCGAAGAGGCAGATACGGGGTCAACAAGGTTCGAGACGCTGTTCTCAGGCTTCAAGAACTTTGGAAACCTGTTCGTCGGCTCGATTCTTTACACGCTAGCAGTCTATATCGGAATGATTCTCTGCCTTGTTCCAGGTATCTACCTTTCGGGCGCTCTTTCGATCTCGCTGTTGATCATCATCAAGGAAGGGCTTAATGGGGTGGATGGATTGAAGGCATCAATGGAGCGAATGAAGCCATACGCGTTCTCTATGTTCGGCCTCATCCTGGTTTCGGTGATCTGCTCGGGACTTGGCATTATTGCTTGCGGAATTGGACTCATCGTAACGTGGCCGATTTACTCAATCGTGCTGGGCCTCACATATCGAGATTTCCGATCTCACGCCTAACCTAGGGTGTTAAAAAGAACCACTTGATCCCCTCAATGTTGAGGGGATTTTTCATGCATCAGGTTGACAATAGCGCACATACGTCTACTATATAGTGACTATGATCGCAAACGACACAACGGTCGCCGAGGCGCGACTTGACCTCTTACGGCGGGCTGCCCTTGCGGGTCCGGGATACCAAGGAACACGAAACGAAGTCAGCGAGGCAACCCGCCTTGCTATGGTGGCAGAGTTTCGAACCCACGGAATCCAGGCTCCGGCGTACCTCACTCACCCCACCAGTTGGGTCGAGCGGCGCGCCAAGCTCTTTGAGGCTGGGGATTATCCGGATAAGGGCGTCTCCGTCTCGACAGAAAATCTGCAAGCCATTGCCGCCAACTTCGACCTTCCCGTCCCCGTCCTCATTGAGCACGGCGACTCACCCCTTCACCTTGGCTTTCTCATCGCGGTTGATGCCGACGGTGCAAACCTCTCTGGTCTGATCGCCCTCACCCGAGAGGCAGATCAGTTACTCATCAAAAGTGGCGCACAGAGCCTCTCCGTGGGCCTTGAGCGCGATCTGGAGCATATTCGCGAAGTGAGTGTCGTCCGGAATCCCCGGGTAGAGTCGGCTCGCCTCTTCGACACTCGGCCGCTGTTCAGTAGTGGTTTTGCGGACGTTGACTACGTCAAGCTGGCTCACCAGGCTCAAGCAGAAAGCAGGAAGCTGGAAGCGGGAAATCGGGTGGAGAAGCTCGTGAATAGCGGGCAGCTTGTGCCTCGTCAGGCAAAGGTTGCTGCGCTGCTCTTCGCTTGTGAAGCCGAGATCGACGGGCAGCCAGTCGCGGAGTTAGTCGGCAAGATCCTGGAAGACTTCCCGAAAGCGAACATCTTCAGCCAGCAGGCACCGGCCGCCGCCGATCACGAATCAGCCCTTAACCTTCTTCTGCCCGAGGAGTCGGCGTTCTATCGCCGCCACTTCCCTGGAGTTGACCTCAAAGAAATCGCCAAACGGCGCTAACAAACCATGCCAGCACTTACCAAACCATTCGAAACATACGAAAAGCCGGGAATCGTTGTGAGCTACAACGTCGGCACAAACACGACCATTTTCAAAGGCGCCCTCGTTGGTGTCAGTTCGTCGGGGAACATCGTTCCCATGAACCACACCACCGCCAATCTCAAGTTCGTCGGCGTTGCAAATGAGTCAGTCGTCACTACGTCGGAGACCAAGCGAATCACCGTGACCAAGTCGGGCACTTTTGTTTTCGCCACCGCCTCGGCAAATGTCAACAAAACCGGCGGGGACGCTTGGGCCAAGTTCGATGGCGAGGTTCAAGACGTTGCAACCGGCTTGACGAACGCCTACATCATCGGCACCATCGTCGGCACTGAATCAACCTCCGACAATCTCGGCGGATACCGAATCCGAATCGACAACCACACCAAATAACCATGGCACTTACCAAATCTGATATCCCCGATCTTCTTCTTCCTGGTCTGAAAGCCGAGTTTGCGCTTGCGTACCGAAACGAGCAACAAGCCGACGTCGTGTCCCAGCTCGCCACCGTTATTCAGACCACTCTTCCCGTACAGCGGTACCCACTTCTAGACAACGCTCCGGCGATGCGCGAGTTTGTGGATGAGCGACGCGCCACGGGTCTGACGAGTCAGGCGATTAGCATCGAAGATAAGGTGTTTGAATCGACGATTGCCGTCGAGCGGAAGGCGCTCGAAGACGATCAGCTTGACCTCATCCGTTTACGGATTCGGGACCTTGCGAACCGAGTTGTGCACCACCGCCACGAGTTGGTTGTCAACACATTGACTCATGGGACAAGCATTCTTGGCTACGATGGCGCAAACCTCCTTGCGGCTGACCATCCTGAAGCTGGGGGTACCGCTTCGAATGTGAGTGCGGATGCGCTCGGTTCGGCGGGCCTGAAAGCCGCGTGCTCGGCTATGATCTCGCGACGAGACAACGAAGGCGTTCCCCTCGGCATCACGCCGAACGTACTGTTGGTTGGTCCGCAAAACATGTGGACGGCGATCGAACTTGTGGACAGCAAGGGCACCGTTCAGTCTTCGGGGCAAGTGAACGTGTTTAACGGCATGCTCAAAGTTGTGCTGTCTCCGTTCATCACCGATGAGTCGTGGTACCTGCTCGACACGACTCGACCGATGCGGGGAATTATTCTCCAGCAGAGGAGCGACGTTCCGGTTGAGTTTGCGGCTCTCGAGTCAGCGAAGGGCTCTGATTCGGCGTTCTTTCATGACCGTTTCTACTACGGAGTTCGGGCTCGTTACAACGCGGGACCGGGAATGTGGCAGACCGTTTTCGGAGGAGGAATCGAACTCTAATGGACTGGCTTCAGATTGCATCGAGCCTGGGGCTGGGAGGAGCATTGGGCGCGATTATTGGCGTCTTCGCCGCCACCCAGAACGCTAAGCAGAGGTTCGATGAGCTGAATGAAGCGGTCATCAAGGTCGCACCGGAGGCTCGTTCGAAGATTCAGACTCAGCTCGACGACTTTCGGGAGGCGTTTGACCGTCTCAAGGTCGCCCTCGACCTTTTGCGGAGGGCAATGAAACGAAATACATGATGGAAACTCAAAGTCTTGGTGTTATCGGCCTGTTCATCGTTGCGATGGCGGGCCTTCTTCGATTCGGAATGATGCAGCATCGTCGGCTCGCCGACCAGTTTGTCCAGTTCCTGGAACGCTCGTTTGAGCAGCGCGAGGGGCTTACGAACCGGATGATGACAACGCTGGAGACTCTATCGGCGAATGTCGGGGAGAACTCAAACTTGTTGCACCGAATCATGAACCAACTGAGGGTGGCGTAGTGCCAATTTCGCTTCCGACCGACCGCATCCTTGAGCGTTGCGGACTGAGCGGAACAGGCACAACCTATTCGACCAGAGTATCTTCCTTGGCCGGAGAGTTTGCCGCGACCTTCAACGCCATGCTTTTGCCCTCTGCCCTGGCGGATGAGTCATTGACTTGGGCGATTTCGCAGGGCGTGATTGATCTCGTCGCGGCAGACTTTGTCGAAATCCTTCGACGTGAGCCTGGTGCGACCGATGTGATCACGATTGGCGATGTGCGCATCGAGCCATCGCCTTACAGCACTGCCGAGCCGATGCGCCAACGTGGCTGGGCTCGATTGACGCCGTTTATGAAGCGCGATATGATTCCGGAAGATCCTCGGGTGTTCGGCTCCGGTGACCGATCTTGAGCCTACGACTTGATCGGGTTGCCAGAGCGATTGAGCGGCTTGGTTTGGCGGTGACCGTTGACAGCTTGACGCAGATTGCCCTGCTTCGCCCGATCGCAATTGGACAGCTACAGACTTATGTCTCAAGCGGCGAGTTCGCAAGTTGGGAGCGTCCCGTGTATTCGGGAATCTTCCTCTCTTCTGCGGCCGCCACCGAGGGGGACGACTTTGCTGGCCCGGACTTTGAGGGCAAGATCAGACGGGTGGTTCCGATTCGAGTGATGGGGGAACTCATTGCCAAACAGGCGATCATTCAAGTTGTTACTCCGCCGGAGGGTCCGTAAACAAACAACCCCATTGCCAATTGGCAATGGGGTTATGTTGATTTGACGAAGCTTAGTTTCCGTCGGACTTGGGAGGGTCCTTCTTCTCGTCACCCTTCTTCTTAGCGTCTGCTTTCTTTTTGGCAGCTGCCTTCTTTTTTGCGTCAGCTTTTTTCTTTGCGTCAGCTTTCTTCTGATCGTCGGTCTTTGCTGTGTCGTCGGTCTTCTTTTCGTCGTCCTTCTTCGACTTCGTAGACTTCTTGGTCTTTGAATCCTTCTTTTCGTCAGCCTTTACGGTGTCGTCAGCCTTCTTGGCATCGTCCTTCTTTGATTTCGTTGACTTCTTAGCAGTGGAGTCCTTCTTCTCGTCTGCCTTAGTTGTCTCGTCGGCCTTCTTGGCGTCATCCTTCTTGGTTGTTCGTGATTCAGACTTCTTGGTTTCTGTCTTTTTCGAATCATCTTTCTTGGCGTCATCCTTTTTCGTCGATGACATTCCGCGGACGTTGCCGATCAAAACCTGTTCCGCCTTTATCGTCTTGCCAGAGAGCTTGCCGGTGATCGAAACTTGCGAACCACCTGTAAGCTTTGCTACCTCAAAACGCTTACCATCGTAGGTGACTTTTGCGTTGCTGCAGTCGACGGTGAACTCGCCTTTGCGGGAACCGACGGTGAACTTCGTGGCCGATGGGGTCCCTTTGACAAATCCGGAAACGCTAACCGTTTCATCCTTCTTTGCGTGGGCCGCGCCTACGGCCAGGGCAAAAACAACTGTAGATAAGATTTTTTTCAGCATCAATGCTATTCTCCTTTGGAGACTCCGAACTCATTGTACAACGAATGGCCTTTTGGGGGTAAGTATTTCTACTAGGTAGACACGTTGCGGATTGGGCTATGGAGAAAACGCTTAAACACTATCAAATCTACTGCTGGATGAATACAGCTTGGTACGGTTTCTTGTGCTTTCTTGGCTTCGCCGGATTAGCTTTGGCTAGGACCGCTGATCCAGATGTGCTTCCGACCGAAAGTCAGGGCGTCTTCCAGTTTGCGTGTTTTGTCTTGGTTGTGATGGGGGTCGGGTTCGGGCTTGCGAACCTTTCTCTCATGCGGCAACCAAAGACTCCGAAGGCGCATCTTGCGCACTTTATCAACATCTGTTTGGGAATCTCAACCTGCCTGCTGGCTCCATATTGCGTATGGCTGGCGATTCAATGGCAGAAGCCCGAAGTAAAAGCCTATTTTGATCAGCAGGATTTCAGCCTCTGAGCCAGGCGTTTAAGTCGTCAACCTCTTCTTGGCAAATCGAGTGTCCCATCTCGTATGCATGAAACTCGTGCCGCTCAGCCATTGGGCTGAGCTCACTACGAAGTTGAACCCCGTCGCGAAATGGGATGACATCGTCGAACGTGCCGTGAGCCTGAAAGGCTCTTCCGGGGAACCCACCAGGCTCAAGCCCGACGCCTCGGCCACTGAGCAAAACGGCTTTGCCGAACTTCTCGGGATGGCGGACCATGAGTCCAGCTGTCATCATGGCTCCTTGGCTAAAGCCACCGATGACAGTGCGGTCTGGCTCCTCTTCTTGGATGATTTGGGCAACCTTCTCTACCGAATCCCAAAACTGTTCGAAGTTTGGATCGATTCCCATCGGGGTGAAGGCGATCTCGAACCAGGCGAAGCCTGGTCCGTACGCCATCGGTGCGCGCAGGCAGATGATTTCATACGCGGGATCGAGTACTTGCGCAAGTCCAAACATGTCTTGCTCGTCGCTTCCAAGGCCGTGCATCAGGAAGAACTTTCCCTTCGATGGAGTGGAAGCTGCGCGAGAAACTGAGATCAACGACACGGCTAACAGTATAGAATCTAGAGGTGGTCGCACTGGTCGCTCTGATGGCAATATCATCCCAATCTGGAATCCCTACGGTGATGCAGGACATTGCAAATAGGGCGCAATCGGCATTTCCTGGACTCAAGGCAACTGACTTTGCGATGAGCTGGAAAAACCTGGAAACGGGTGCGGAGATGACGCACAACGGCGGTCTGCCGATGTATCCGGCGAGCGTTGTCAAGATGTTCTACATGGCATACGCCGAGGAACTTGTTGCCAAGAAGAAGCTCGTTCGTAACGCGGAGTTTGATCGAGCATTGGTAGACATGATCAAGGAGTCCAACAATGATGCCACCGGCTTGGTTTTGGACATAATCACCGGCACAACGGGTGGGCCTTCCCTTTCCGATTCTGAACTTAAAGAGTGGAGCGAAAAGCGGCAGGCGGTCAATCGGTGGCTCTTGACACTGGGAATGAAGGGGATCAATGCCAACCAAAAGACGTGGAATGAAGGACCCTATGGGCGTGAGCGGCAAGGCTATGGGCCGAACTTCGAGTTCCGCAACTCCCTGACGGCGGATTCTTGTGTCCAGATGATGTCGATGATCATCCAGAGGAAGCTCTCGGGATCCGAAGAGATGCTTTCGCTCCTGAGCCGAAAGGCCGGCAGCAAAGATGGACAGGTCGAAGGATTTTTGGGAGAGGTTCTCCCGGCTAGCGCAAAGCTGTGGTCGAAGGCCGGGTGGACTTCATCGACCCGGCACGACGTCGCATGCGTGGAGATGGATGGACAGAAGAAGGTTTACGCGATTTTCACTCGGTATCAAGTCGATAATCCAAAGCTTCTTCAGTGGTTGGCGACAGAGATGCTAAAGCTTTAGGTCGTCGAACCAACTTCCGGCAGCTTCGTCGTCCTCGGGGACGTTTCCATCGCGCAGAAACCACTCTTCGGTGTGAATCGACGTTGAGTTCCCCGAACTGATCCGCTGGAGAACGCCAAGGCTCTCCACTTCGAGCATCCCTTGCTTCGTGTAGCTCTCGAAGTTGCATCCCATGTCGATGTGGTTGGCGCCCATAGGTTGGACCGTGAACCGCTTGATAAAGGTCTCTCCGTGGTTAGAGTAAGCGGCAAGACCGCTGTCAACGTAGGTTCCGAATTTCGTGGGGTTCGGATCTTCGGTCGATCTCAAACGAACCACCCTGCCACCCCATGTGTATCGAGGATCGTCCATTCGAGCGTATGCCCACAGTACGACGGGCTGAGCCGGAAGAAGTCCAGCGGACTGAGGTCGAATTTGATGCATCGGCACCGCGCACTGACCACCCGGATCCATCACAGTAATCGCCCAAGGGCAAAGGTCTACTTCGTACGCGCCATGATTGATGAGCTGGTGTTCAACTCGAAATCCCGATGGAATCAACGAGATTCGGATCACCTTTTGAACATGAAACTCATCTATCTGGGAGAGAAAACGGACGGCTTCACCTTCCTCTAAGACATCGACTGGAAAAGAGTCGGAGGAGTAGGTTTTTGGGCGCTGTTCCGGCCCGGTCCATAGCCGGTGCCCGCCGTAGGAACGATATTCACCGCCAACTAGTCCCCGGTGCTCTTGGCGAACAAGCAGGTGGTTGGGACCCTCCTCCTTTCCAAAATAGAGGATTCTGGGACCGATCGCGGTCGTTACGATGAGTTTCAGACCCGCGTGACGAAACACTGCGCAGTCAGAAAAATCAGCAAAGTCTTCGAACTCAAACAGCACTGACTTAGCTTACTTAAATCGCCACTGGTAGTTGAGTCGACCAACCCAATCGTTTTGATTTGCAAGGGTTGCGTTCGCGTTATTTAACCAACCCTGGTTTGTGAGCGCAAGACTGAAGACCTGGTTTGCTGATGCTTTCTGCTCGAAGGTCAGGCCAAAGCGTACAAAGTCCTGTCTGTTTCCAGCCAGGTCACTCTGCTCAATACCGTAGAAGAAACTGAGCGGTGAACCGGATCGTTGGTTCAATACAAGGTTGAATCCTGCAGTACGTCGAACGCTTTTAATGGCGTCGTCGATCAGCTCATCAAACTGCCCACCTAGCGTGAAGTCTTTGTGCGCGGTGTAATCCATGCGCCATGTGTTGCGCCGCTGAGCAAGGGGCTGTGTTCCAAGAACGATGTTGGGATTCGCCGGACCTTCTGGATTCGTTTGGATCTGATTCGAGAGTGTAAAGCCCTTGATTCCCTTGTAGTCGGCCTTGTAATCGCGGATGGCGTACTCTTGATTGGTTGGTAGCACCCGCTGCTTGTAGCTCATGGACGCTGAGAACGGTGCTTTACCGGTGGTGTCGGTGTTGAACTTGTAGGTACGGTCGATAGCTCGACTTCCGGTCTGATCGACCTGACCTCGGTAGTTCATTCCTACGCCGTATTTGCCCACCTTAGAATCGAATGACGAGACAATATCCTCTCGCAGCCAGCGAGAGTTATCGGAGGCCATGTAGCTGTTAAGACTGAACTTGGAATCTTTGAGGAATCCGAGTGAAAACGGCTTGGTGGTTTGGAGCGATGCGCTGCTGAATGCCTGGGCTCGACCATTTTGCTCGTCCCAGGTGTTGGTTCCGTTCTGGAATCCAAGCATCGTCCCGTTCACACTTGCTCCAGTCGCACCACCCATAGCCTTATCTGCAGCAATACGGGTTGCGTCTTGACCAAATGAAAGCGAGTTGGAGCCGAAGCCGGCGTTGTCGCCGTTAAGTTGTCGCACATAACCGTACGATGCGCGGACACCCTTGCCAAAGTCAAACCAGACCCCGTAGTCGCGCTTGACTTCATTTCGATCCGACGAACCTCGGTCAATGTTCGTATCTGTGACACTGACGCCGACATTCTTAGCAATCTTGGTTGAGATCGAGTTACTGTTGACGTCCTCTTTACCGCCGTCATTAAATGCGGTTCGAGTCTGCTCAGTTCGGAAGCTCGTGTTGTTTGAAAGCTTAGTTTCGAGGGCAACCGTCGTGCGGTTTGAGTCAGGAGCTCCGTTGTTTGAACCCTCATTTTCCCGCTTCTCGTTAGTAATGCTCAGGCTTTGGTTTCCAAATCGCTTGCTGAGGCTCACTCGCTCCATGTTTGCGGCAAAGAGCGTGCTGGTTGACTGCTTATTGACCTGCGTCGCTTTGGCAAAATCAACCTGCAGAGTTGGGTCGAGAGCCATGGAGAACATCAGGGCATCGCTGGCGCGAAGTTCCTCTGTGGCATTTCGGTACGCACTCGAAGCCGAATACTCAAACTGAATATTTTTCAGCGCGTTGAACTTAACTCTGCTGTCCTTCTGCGAGAATCCTGTCATCGAATTCATCAGATCTCTCTGAGAATCGACGAGACCCATGACGTTGAATCCTTTATCGACATTTCGCTGATTGAAATCAATCTCTAGGCCCTTGCCTCGGTAAGCCAAGTTCGTTCGTCCCGCACTGGTTCCGTTGACTTCAGCGGACATCGAAGAGTACGAGAACGTCTGCCCCTTGCTCATTTGCATTGCAAGGTTGAGGTCAGTTCGGCTGATTCCGCTGAGGAGACCGATTTGCTGCTGCTCGTAAGGCATCAGACGGGAAATTTCAGTGAATGCCGTGCCCGTGTTCAGCTTTCGCATGCTGAACTGAAGGTTCTTTCCAACGATGTTGGCGGTGTGAATGCTCGCAGAATCCTTTTGACCGGCAACCTTTACTTGGTTAACGTTGAGCGTTCCACCTTTCAGGTTCGTCTTGAAACTCGTACCGTCACGCTGAATTCCGCTGGAATTGATGAAGGCCTGTCGATCTCCGGGCTGGAGGGCAGCATTGGGTCCATACATTCCGGCAACTGCTCGCATATGCGAGTCGATTTCGCCAGCTTGCATGGAACCGAGCCGATTGAAGCGCTTGTCGGATCCCCTTGAGCCCATGTTGAGCGCCCAGGTCTTACCAGAGATCGCAATATCGTTGGCATCAAAACTTCCAACACCGTTGTCAATCGAACTCTTCGAGTAGCTAAGATTCAGACCTTTGCCGATGATTCCCTTGGTGAGCGCGGCTGACTGACGACTTAGCCCAGCCTCCAATCCAAAAGCACCACGCTCGGCTTCGAATCGGTTGAAGCCTGCATCAACAGATTGCGAGCCAATCTCGAAGGCCCAGTTCTTTGAATCTAGGCTTACCTTTTGCTTCTCAATCCCTTTGTTGCGCTCAAAATCTTGGACTCGAGAGCTTTCATATCCGAGGGATAGGAACTTCGACTTGAATCCTGCAGTCTCGGCAGCCTTGCTGATTCCTTGGGACAATTGGAGTCTTTGCCAGTCGGCAACACCGAGGTCTTTGAATCGGTTGAATCCTCGCTCGACATTCTCTTTGTTCTGCGAGTAAGTGAATCCACCAGTTCCGACCGAGTAGGAACTGACTGAGATGCCCTTGTCGTTATCCTTGACGAGCTTTTGGCTGCCGTTAAAATTGAGTCCACCGACTTTCAGCCCTTCTGCGCCAAAGCCGCTTCGCTTCAGTCCTTTTTCGCGAGCGAACGCTGCGATCTGTTGGTCTGTGTAGCCCGCATCCTTGACTGCGTTAAATCCGGTGAAGTTACTACTAACATCTTGAAGGTCGGCGGTGAAGCTTCCGCCAGCGAGGCTGGATCGGAAAGACTGGACTAAGAACGATGAGCTACCGGTGTCAGATGTGAGATTTCCGCCTTTGGCACCGTCGAAAGACATGCCCGCACCAACACCCTCTTCACTTCGTGAGCCAGAGAAGTAAGCACCCGACAATCCTAGCCCACCACCCGAGAACGAATTGCGCGTTCCGTAGATGTTTGTTCGCATGACCTTGCCGTCGGCAGTTCGCTCGATTTGACCAAGCCCAAGCCTGAGCGGCATTGCTTTGCCAAGCAGGTTGAACTTCATTGGAGCGATGCCCATTGAAGCCGATCCGGAGTCAACTTTTTTCTTGCCGTCGTAGCGATATGAAACATTCAGCGAATCGCCTTCTTTAACCGCTCGACTGACGTAAACGACACCGACGGAATAGTCGAAAGAGTAGTCTGCACCGGGGCGTAGCCGAACACCGTTGAGGGTGACGACTTCGGATCCGTTGAGGACTGAACCGAAGCGAAGTGGAGCTCCCATTCCGCCACTGTTGAGCCGAATGATATCTACCGCTGGCGTGCCGCCGACTTCGGTGGTGGAGTTGGATACATTCGCGCGCTCGTTGAAGGTGAGAGGCGCGACAACCTGGGCTACCGCTGATAGCGGCAAAGCCGTCATGGCTATTGCGATTGTCCTCCGTGCGTTTTTCATCTGGACGTCTCCAAGATGAGATCCCTCTCCATCGAGATTGCTCTCCATAGATTATAGCGGGTTTCACCTAGCTCTCTAGTCTAAACGTCCATACATTTGACAGGTTTCAATGGTTTTTCTGTGATTTTGCTAAACTTGGCCCATTGTTGTGGAAAAAACTAGCCAGAGGGAGGTTTTTGGGCGCAAGTTCAAATCACGGAGAGATGGCGGCTGTCGGCACTGTTCAACTGGTTTTAACGCACGAGGAGGCGACGGATTTGTTTTTCCGATGCCTTCGTTCGCCGGATGAAGACAATCCTCTTTCCGAACTTGTTTTGAGCAAATTGGCGAGGGCTATTGCCTCGTCTTCTGAAGATGATCTGCGGATGTCGGCCTAGAAAAGAGCATCTGGCTCCTCCTTGCCTTGACTTCCGGGTAACGCTGAAGGGCGAATCACAGCATTCAGGATCTCCGGCTCATCCAGATCTTTAGTTCCTTTTGCGCCAAGTTCGCGCATTTTGCGCGCCTTGCTCAGCACGTTTCTTTCGACCGACCCAACCATTTGGTTGTAACTGTTCGCCGCCTGACCGATGTTCTTTCCAACCTTGACGAAGTGCTCGGTCATCACACCAACGGCGTCGTGAAGTTCGCCGCCAAGTTTGGCGATCTGGAGGGCGTTTTCGTAGGCTTTTTGCTGCTGCATTCCACTCGCAACGGTGCGCAGGAGCGCGACCAGCGTCATCGGGTTGGCGAGAATCACCTTTTTGTTGAACGCTTCCTCAAGGAGGCTAGGGTCTTGTTCAATCGCACCCTGATACAGGGCCTCACTCGGGACGAACATGACGACAAAGTCTGCCGAGTCGGCGTAAATTCCTTGGTACTGTTTGCTCGAGAGTTGCTGGATATGCTTGCGCACTTGAGCCGCATGCTCTTTCAGCTTTGCACCCTTCTCGGCGGCGTCTTCACTGTGGATCGCCGCGAGATACGCATCGAGCGGTACTTTTGAATCTACAACAATCGTTTTTCCATTAGGAAGCCGAACGACCATGTCGGGGCGAAGGCGACCTTCATCGGTGTTCGAGGACACCTGCATCTCGAAGTCGTTACCCTCAACCAAGCCCGCGGCCTCAGCGGCGCGCTTGAGGGTGATTTCTCCCCACGAACCGCGAACTTCAGGGCGACGAAGCGCGTTAGAGAGTTGGTTGGTCGACGAGAGAAGGCTCCGAACTTGTTGCGAGAGTTCGGCGTAGCTTTCGGTCCGCTTGATTTCAAGGTCCCGCGTGTGCTCTTTGAGTTGCCCAAGCGTCTCCTTCATGGGTGACAGAAGTTGGTCAATCTCTTTTTGGGAGACTTGCCGGGCATCTTTGAACTTACTTTCGGCGACCTCAAGGAAGCTCTGTTGGGCCTGCGCAAGAGCCTGTTTGGATAAAGATGCAAATGAGTCTTCCAGTTGCTTTTTGTCTTCTGCGAACTGCTTGCGCTGACGCTCAAGAGCATCTTCGCGCTCTCGGATCAGCGCCTCTTGGCTTTGACTTCTGAGTTCAAAACCTTGGATTTCTAGGTTTGCCTGTTCGTTGGCTTGGCGGAGAGCCTCTATTTCAGCTTCTAATGAAGTTAGCGTGTTCCGAACGGTCGTCACAGACTCCCGCAAAGTCGAAACTTCGCCCTCTAATGGCAATACCTCGTTAAGGCGCGCCTGAATAGTGGAGCGTTCCGCTGTGGCCCGATCCAAGTTTGCTTTGGCGTCGGCGAGCCGATCTTCGGAGGCCTTAGCGAGCCCATCAACTCGGGATTTTGACAAGACAAACGCCGCCGCGAACCCGACAACCGCCGCCAGAAATGCGACCACCAAGAGCATTAAAGAACCATCTTTTGGCATAGAACACGTTTACGGACGTCTAGTAATCTCCAAAAGGTGCGCCTCTAGTCGATCCGTGGCCGCCTCAAGCCCCCATTGTGCGTGGATCGCTGGAATATTTGCCAGGGCTTTCTCGCGAGCGGCTGAAGGATCATCAAGAACCCGGCAAATCTGCTGGGCGATGGAATCTGGGTTCGGATCCGCGAGATAACCGATTTCCGACATCGTTTCTCTGAGACCTCCTTCCATGACCGTGACAACCGATGCACCGCATGCCGCAGCCTCCAGGGGCACATAACCAAACGGCTCGAGGCGAGGAACGTACAAGACGCAAGACGCACGTTGCATCAGGACCAAGAGCTCATCGTCGGGCACAAGCTCGCGTAGCTCGAAGTCAACGCCCAGCCGTTGAGCAAGATCCTTGCATTCCTCGGCGTAAGGATCATCGATGAAGTTCGCGCTCCAAATCAGTTTTGGCCGAGGCTCCGGCAGCTGTCCGACTGCCTCGATCGCAAGTTTCACTCGTTTGGGATAAACGCAGGCACCAACCCCCAAAAGGTAATTCTCTCGCGGTTCGGAACCCGACCCAAGTCGCCCGAGATCGATTCCAAGATAGCAGACCGTGGAATCGAGACCATAGCAACGCGCAACTGACTCTCGAGAGAAGTAAGAGTTCACCAAGATTCGATCGTAACTCTGAGCGTTCGTTAGCTCCGCCATGGCTTGTTGGCGCAAGGCAACTAGGTCGAACCAGGTTCGGAGCTTTCTCCGCCAGGATGCACCTTCCGGCGCGTCAATCCAAGCTAGCCGAGGTAGGGCTTCATAGAGAAAGCGATTCGGCTCTTGAAGGTACAGCAGCTTTGGCTTCTTCGTGTAACGCCCAAGAAACGGCGAGTGGTATTGACAGCAAGTATTGGTGAACACGACATCAAATCCGCCTTCTTCGATGAGCTGGGCGACTTCCTTCGAATGATCCTGCATCATTTTCATAGCCAAAGTCGGCCGCATGATATGCTTCCAAACGCGCTGAAAGTAGTTCCCGTGACCGATCACGTGACCGTGGGACACAACATGTTCCTTGCAGGGCAGCGGCAACCAATCTTCATGCGGAGCCGGCGGATGAAACGCTTCAACATGGTGCCCGCGCGCTACAAGACCCGAAACATGATCGAACAGGGCCCGCTTTGCGCCGCCACTCGGCAGGTAATACCAGACTGCAATCTTCACCGCCTCAATGATACTTGTGCCAATATGTTGCCATGCGAATCGGGATCGATTTTCGGGGTGCCCAATGCGCCGGCGGCAGTATGAATCGAGGGATTGGTCGGTATGTCGTCAACCTGATTCTTGACCTCAATCGCTACGCTCCTGAGCATGAACTGACGTTATTCGTTCGCGAGGGCTTCCCGATTCCAACCGAGTTAGACGGCCTGAAGTCCGTGACCGTTGGAGGTCGAGATTGGGATTCCAAGAAACTTCAACTTTGGCAAAAGATTCCCTACATCCGAAGCCGCCCATATCTGAGAAAAATGCACATGAATCGGGCGATTCGCTCTCAGGGGCACGCGATGGAAGTTGCCCTCGCAAAGAATCCTCAAGATATCCTTCACAACCCCTCTGCCTTGGATATCGGAAGCTATCCGATCTACACTCCCAACTGCCCATACGTCGCCACATTTCTTGATGCGATTGTCTACAAGAGTAAGGACTTCTGGGAACGATGCCCGTCCGACTTGCAGAGCTATTACCTTCAACAAGTTGAGCACTTGAAGAAAGCGACAAGGATCGTTGCGATCTCCCAGTCGGCAGCAAATGATGCACAAGAAGTCTTTGGGATAGGGATCAAGGATGTCATTTATCCTTCAGTTGATCCGAAATATGGTGAGCCCGTTGATCCCATCCTCAAAGATCGCTACTTCCTGTTCTGTAGCGTTCCAGATTTTCACAAGAACCCCAAGGTGGTGATCGAGGCTTTCTCAAGACTTGAAACCGACGCAAAGCTGATCTTTATCAGCCCTCAGGATGAGTGGCTAGCACCGATGATGCGCGAGTTTGCGGAGCAATGTGGAGTCGCAGATCGTTTTGAGATCACGGGTTTCGTCCCTGAGGAGCAAATGGCTTCCTACTTCCAACATGCGATTGCGTTGGTGAGTCCGTCGCAGATGGAAGGCTTTGGACTGCCCGTGGCCCAGGCGATGACAGCGGGAACCCCGGTCATTACAAGCAAGTTTTCGGCCCAGGGTGAGATTGCGAAAGATGTTGGCTTGCTTGTTGATCCAAATTCGGTTGACGAGGTGGCCGAGGCGATGATAGAAGTTCTCGCCGCAAGCACCTCGGAGTCCTGGAGATCGACAGGACGGGCACGAGGGGAACAGTTCGAGCCTGAGAAGATCGCGTCGATGTGGTCACAGTTGTATGCATCTGTAGTTGCAAAAAAATGAACTGCTACCCAGATACGGTGCGAAGGAGTCTTTACCGAGACCCTTGTAAAAAAGTGAGATCATCAACCGAAGCAGAGCGTTCAAAGAGGAAGAAGCCTTCCTGAACGAGCGATTCACGAAACTCCCTTATGGAGTTTGAAGAAGTCGCATGGACTTCGGTCGCAATCATCTTCACTCGCTTAAATTCGTCAGTTGACTTCAACCGGGCAAGAATCCGATGCTCGGCACCCTCGCAATCAAGTTTGAGAAAAATGTTTTCTGACAGTTCCGTCAGCGTCGTTTCGAAAACGTTAAGCGCATCCGTCAGCTGAATATCAACCAGTTCTCCTTCTAGCTTTATGTTCCCAACAACACTCGATGATCCGTAGATCCCCTTCTCGGAGGCTGACCCAGAAAAATTGGGATCGTAGAGCACCTGGGCAGATCCAGATCGGTCGGATAGGCCGGTACAGTGGCACTCGACTAGAGACTCCAATTTGTTTAGCTTAACGTGGTCGACCAAGCGCCTAAATGTCTCGGGGACTGGTTCAAAAGCGATGACCTTACAGCCGTGAAAGCGGGCCATGTAGATCGCAGAAGCACCGATATTGGCTCCAACGTCTAAACAGTCCATCGAGTTAACAAATTGATAGAATTGTTCGATAAACACTTCAACTAAGATGTTGATCTCCTGCCCGGAAATCAGTCGGAATTGGAAGACTTCGTCGGTTGTCCTATCCTGCAATGTGATGTCGAGGATCCCATTCTCAACGCTCATCGTTAGCTGAAATCGCGCCGCCAATCGGATCAATTCGGGAAAGCACAAGAATATCCAGTGCCCCTTTGGTGCTTGAAAGCTGAAGAAGGTGTGCTCAACGACAACATGCCCGTCCAAGCGAGTCACCACCAATTCAAAACGTTCTCTCAATTCGGAATACTTCACCGCATGGAAATACTGCGGTACCGGAAAACATTCCCAACGAATCGGAATGGCGAGCCAAAGTGGAACATTATCGCTCCCAGCGCACTACCAACACTTCCCATCCAACCATGTTGCACACTCTAGACTCATCTGGAAGCAAATGGATGGAGGAAAAAGCAGTGGTAAATCCGCTAATAAACAAGCCCTCGCTAACGACCTGCCAGCTCATAAAGTAGGCCAACAGTTGACTCTCTTCCCGTATCCAAATCTAGTACCGTTGCATCAGCCATCGCATTCAGCCTCTCTACGTGGCTATGTAGAAACACCTGCTTACCTGACGAGTCTCTCGTTTCTTTGAAGTTCCAGTTTCTCCAAACTTCCTCGACCGATCGCTCCGGCAACCTCCCCATTACATCCCTTCGGACGAAAAATGCGTTGGGACCATCTGACGTCTCGACGAGTGCATATCCTTTACTGGATGCTGAGTCCGCTAGAGCCCTCAAGGATGCCCCAAAGCAAGTCATAGAACAGTGGTGTGTCTGACGCTCAAAGTCTTGTCGATATGGCACAGTAACTCTCTTCTCAGGACCGAAGAGCGGGTTGAACTCCATCACGAGGATTCTTGGACGGGCTTCGATCGCTTGCAAAAGGTGGTAATCAACGCCATCGATATCAATACTCAATAGGTCAATCTCAGGAAATGTGGTTGACAGAAGCGAGTTGATGTTCTCTATGCTGACAAATTCAGAGATATGCCGGATGTTGTGCATGAACGTCAGCCCGCTCTCTCGCTGCCACTTCTCCGCCGCTCCATCTGCGTCGATCGTGACTCCCGACCAGTAGTTGTTTTCAAGCAGGAACCGGGTGTTAGATTCCCGATAGTCTTGGGTGCCAATCTCAACGAAGGATTGGTTCGGGCACTCGACTTCATGAATCAATTGCTGAATGATGCCATCTTCATTAAACTGAGAAAAGCCGCGAAATGCGTAATCATGGAGTCGCGGGTAAGTGCGATCTCGATTAATGGTCGCAATCACCTGAGCCGCGAGAAACCGATTGTGCTCCTCATCCGACCTCAGCTTTTGGGTGCCTGGCTTGGGTTCGATTCCGTGTTGAAGTAAGGCATTTTTGACCGCCGCCTCCACGATCAACCTGAACCGTTCCTTGAGTTTGTGTGAGATCGACACCGTGGCAAAGTTTAGCCGAGATGGGGGCAAAAAAAAGTCTGGAATTCTTGCTGAATTCCAGACTTGGGTGCGGGGACAGGATTTGAACCTATGACCTCCGGGTTATGAGCCCGACGAGCTACCAGACTGCTCCACCCCGCGGTGACAGTCTATGATTATGACAGCGTTAAGCTCCAAAGTCAAGCAGGTTAGCGGCCTTTGTTCAATAACGGCTCTCGCCACTTGCCGGCCAGGGAGTATTTGGTGCGGTCGTACTCGGTTTGGATATCTTCTGACCTCAGGTAAATCAGCCCCCGGTTGACCGAAATCGCGTGGGAGATGAAGCCGTGACGGCCGTCGGCTTGTGTGAAGTTCCCTTTGGCCGTGTTCTTGAAGGCCAAACGAGTCATCATTGTCGTTGCCTCGTCCGGTGCCTGGTTGCTGTTGTCCCATCCAATCAGGAAGCCATCTTGCTTGCCCGAGAAAGGCTTGGGGTCAAAACTACCCATCGCGCCAGCATTGGCGGTTTCGGCGACCAACACAATGATGTCGCCACCTTCAACATCTTTCGTTGGACTACTGGAGTATGCGCTGTACATTCCGTAAGTAGAGGGAATCGGTTCTCCACCCGTTGGGCTTGCCGAAAATGCGTACTCGGACGGATCGGCGCTGGGACAGACAAACGAAGCGCGAGCGTTCATCAGCGGTTGGATGTCACTGATCCAAGTGTAGGGATAGCCATCAGGACCGATTGCCGGCTCTCCGTTAGCACCTTCTTCATAGAGGGGCGGAAGCCGATCATCATGCTGGTCCGCATACAGTTGGAGAGCCTCTCCTATGCGGCTAAGGTTTTTCTTACATGTTGTGGCGTAGGCCTTGTCGCGCATCGAAATGTAGACCGGAATTAGACCGACAATGATCAAACTGGTCGCAAGCAGAATCCATTTAACGTCCTTACGGCTCATGTACTGAGCGCCGGGCGCTTTGGCACCTTCTGGCGCGTCGACGTCGTATGCTGAATTCTCGCTCATTGATTCACATCCTCGGTGGGCTCAGCACTTTTCGAAGGCACAAAACCGTTGTCTTTGAACATCTTGGTTGCACCGGGGCGCGCCATCTCTTCAAACGTTCCTCGCCCTGGCTTGGTTGGCATCCGGAGCATCTTTACGTTTTTCTGCCCGACCTTCTTTTGAAATGTTGCAACCGCCGCAATCTCTCTCGTGGTTAGGGCTCCACCAAGCACGGCGACACCCTTCTCTACGATCTCGGGAAGAGCGGTGATGTGCTTCAAAACCGAACCCTGAAACGCCAAGAGTAGCTGACGCTGTCGCTCGGTCCTGACGAAGTCTCCCTCGGCTTTTGGATCGCCTTCTCCACCCTTTGGATACAAGGAACTTCGAGGAGTAGTTTTTCGATAGCGGACGTAGCACATGGCATCGTATCCGTCGAGGAGTTTGCGCCCCGGGCGGAAGTCGACGAACAGCCCACCCGCCTTGTCCACGTAATCCATCCGGTGTTTGATCATCACCTCAACCCCACCCACTGTGTCGATTAGCTCCTGAAATGCGGTGTAGTCGATCTGGATGGTTCTGTCAATCTTGACTCCAGTTAAAACTTCCACGGCTTTTTGTTGAAGTTCATTGGCTTTTCCAGGCTTTGCAAGATTGTGATAAGCGTTGATTTTGTGGTCGGTTCCACCCTTGAGCCGAACTCTTGTGTCGCGAGGGATGGAAATTCCTGTGATCGTGTTCTTTTCGAAATCAAGCCGGGCGAGCAGAATCATATCTGCCCTTCCTGCCGATTTCAGCACTTGCTGCCCGCCCGGGGCAAGGTCTTCATCGCAACCCAGAAGGAGCAGATTGACTGCACTCTTACCAAACGTCTCTTTGGGATCAGCGGTCAATCCCGGAATCACTTCGGTCATGACTTTGCTTCGACCAAGCCATCCGGCAACGGTGCCACCAAACAGAAAAAGACCGATCCAGAGAACCCACAAAATGTTGCCCCAGACAGGTCGGCGCCTTCGCTTAGCCGCACGCTGACGCACGGGAATCCGCGCTTCTTGAGTTTCATTCGGTTCGATGTTTGATTTCAACGACTGATGTCCTTCCCTAGTTCCGTTGTTCCGCTGTTGGACAGTGGGGAAACCGAACTCTGAAGGTGCTTCCGTGCCCTGGTTCGCTTTCTATTTCTACTTTACCGTCATGGCTATTGGCGAGTTCAAGGACGATCTTGGTTCCCCAGCCACTTCCTCCAGCTTTTGACCATTGGCTTCGAGCGTTTCCGCTCAGAATTCTTCGAGCTACTTCAGGAGGCATCCCTGGGCCCGAGTCGACCACTTCGAACCAATGTTCGCTATTTTTGAAGCTGTACCGGACGAGGACAGTGCCTAAAAACTCGTCTTCGTCGGTGCTGGCCAGGGTCTCTTCTTCGATGGTCTCGTAAACTGCTTTGATCGAATTCCCAACCAGATTTTGGACGATTCTGAAGACGTAGAGATCGTCGTATGCCGTATCGGGCGTGCCGGCTTCAATGTCGTAACTCATGCACACGTGCTTCGATCGCGCTTCCGACTCCAAGTAAGCAGCGCCATTTTCGATTGTTTTTGCCATGCTGCCAAGTTGTAGGTTTGGTCGTAGTGAACGACCTGCGGACATGTCGCTGATCAGCCTTGAGTAGCCCACGATCCGATCCACAGACTGCCGAAGGTCTCCGACCAACGGGTCGAGCGATTCAAGATTTCCTTGCGCCTCTTCGGAAACTGATGCGGGTTCGAGCGATCGTTTGAGCTCTCCGATCGCCATCTGTCCGAAACTCAGAGAGGCGTACAATGAAGCCGCAAGGTTGCCGATGTCGTGCGACACTTTGCCCATACCGAGCAGGGTCGACGCACGAGTTGATTCCTCTTGCAGACGGAAGTTGAGGTACGCCATCGTAGCAACCGAGGCGATCGTGTCAAGAACCGCACCGTCGGTCTCATTAAACGGTTCATCTTGCTTGTTCAACAACTGGACAACCCCGATGGGCTGCTCATCTTCCATCATCAGCGGGGTTGCTACCATGCTTCGCACGATGATGCCGGTGGCTCTTTCGAAGGGATTCAGTTCACTCTCAGGTCGTTCCGGAATCTCTCGAAGAAGGGTTTTCTGGGATTGAAAAGCCGCTCCTGCCATGCCGAAATCATCGGCAATGTCTTTCATTGGGAGCAACGGCTCGACCTCGGCTGGCAGAACGTGCTGGAAGACTAGTCGATTCGTCGTGGGGTCGTGAAGGTAGATCGTCCCACCGTTAGCTCCGACAGCCTCGACGCAGATCTTGAGAACGTCCCGCAACAAGGTATCAAACTCGCCATGGGAGGACAACTTATGGGTTGCCAGCTGAACAGCGCGTATCAGCCGACCGTTGACATCCATTCTGCCTAGTTTACTTGACCGCACCCGCCGGAAGAACTTGGAACTTGAACACCGCAGGACTCGCGGGGGAGCTCAGTATTGTGTTCGTTTGCTTGAAAATCTTTGTGGCGGTCGCAATCGGCTCCATCCCACCCAGATTTCGCGCGGCGGACGGGAAGTTCTCGCTTTTGATTCTCAGCACGAGTCGGTGCCCCTTCTTGACGGTGTGAGCGGCATCCCACAGCATCATCTTCGCTCGGTAGGTTTTACCGGGAGCTAAGGCCCGGGGCTGGTCCATTCCGTTGACGTACGCAGCTCGAAGCTTAGCTCCTCGGAAGGCGGGATATGCCTTCCCTTTCTCGTCCATGTCCCAAACGTCGCCGAAGAAGTCCGTATCCTTGGCTCGGCTCTTGAAGTCAAACTCCAGGCTCATCGGTCCCGCGATCGTGGTGTCTTGTTTCAGGGGTTCTGATTCCAGGTAGATCGGTGCACCGCTGAGATCTTTTTTTGGGGAGAATAGACTGCCGTTTTGTGCAGCGATGTCCATGGTATCGATCTCAAGTTTCGTTTTGGCGGGGTCGAACGTGTAGGTCTTGGCAGTTGCCTTGGCCAGTTTCTCGACCAGCTTTCCTGAAGCCAGGTCAAATTGGAGGGTCTGCGCGATACTTCCCGTCATTGGCCAGTCGCTCGTTTCGACCCATTTGTTAGTGCCGGTTACAAAGAACTTCGACTTTGCCACCTTGTCAAGACCGACTGATTTATCCTTCAGCCATGTATCGAACCACCGGAGGTAGAGGGAATCGAGTTCGAGGATCGCATGGTCGCCAAAATCCACATCTTGCAATTCGGACGTTGAGTTGAAAAAATGGGTCCAGGGGCCGTAGATCAGCCACTGATTTGTCTTTCCAGCCGCCCGTCCGAGCATCCAGTTTCGTTGAGTTCCGATCTCGTCGCCATCGAACCAGCCGCTGATGTGCAAAACCGGAATCTGGACTTTGCCAATCAGGTTTTCAAAATCAAACGTTGGCCACTGTTTGCTGCCTTCTTTCGTCAGCCAGCGATCATAAATCTTGCTGTTGAAGCCGAACATTTTGTTGTCCACGTTTGAAAGCGGAAGCGTGTTAAGGGCTTTGAGATTCTTCATTTCTGCCATCGCGTCCATTGCTCCGTTTCCGCTCGGATTATCCACGATACGCATCCACCACAGGTCACTCATCAAAAGCAGTGTTCCGCCGTCGTAGGGCAAGTTCCACATTGCACTGCCCGGAGGGGAGACTTGGGGAACGATGCACTTGAGCGCTGGATGATTCTCCACCGCTGCCGCCCACTGGACGAAGCCCACATACGAAGCTCCGATCATGCCAATCTTGCCATTGCTCCAGGGCTGATTGTCGATCCAATCGAGGGTGTCGTAGCCGTCAGGTCTTTCGGACTCCAAAGGAAGAAACTCTCCCTTCGACTCTCCGGTACCTCGGACATCTTGCAGAACAAACGCGTACCCCCGACTCGCGAAGAAATTGGCGTTCGTCGCCGAAGCTTTGCGCCCGTAAGGCGTGCGAGAAAGAATGACCGGATACCGACCTGCTTCCTTCGGTCGATAAACGGTGGCTTTCGTGATCACCCCATCGCGGAGTTTGATCTCCGCATCTTCGATGAGCGTTTCCATTGTTGCCTGGCTCAATTCGGGAAATTTTGCCATTGGGTCAACGAAGAGTCCGCTTGCTCCCTTCAGTTCGAAGCCAATCTTTTGCGAAGGAATTATCCAGCCCAACAGCTCACCGGAGGAATCCATGGCAACGGACCCCGCAACAGTGGCAATTTTGAGGGGATAGATCTTCGCTTCGGTCGCCTTACCGTCCATCGAAATGGTTTGAGTTTTGGGTGCGTCGAATTCGAGCTCGTAGGGACTTAACCCTTCCAACATGAACGTTTTGATCTTTGTCGGACCGTTGACCGTCGAAAGTTTGAGACCCTGCAAAAAGCCGGGGTGGAAGCTCGCGAAGGTCGGCAGGGTTGGAGTCACCGAAATCGTGGTTGGCTTTCCTCCGACCCCGCTGACGAAGGTCGCCTTACCATTGGCAAACTTGATCGTTGCCCCACGAACTGTCTTTGTGCCTTGGAGCATCTTTTCGTCGAAATCGATGGAGACAACTTTGCCGTCTTTGGATTCGATGGCCAGCTTCGACGAAATATGAAGACCTTGGAGGTCAAGTTCGCTGACCGATTCAGCCTTTCCCTCACCTAATTCTCGATAAATGCTCGTCCCGGATTCCCTACCGTCGAAGCGGAAGACGAACTCCTTTGTGATGGCTTGGAAATGAAGGGCGAGCAACAATGGGGACATCTTGCCTCCATAGTACGCCCTTCAGCCAATTCAAGTTTCGACGATGGTCTAAATAAACCGGATTTTGGGTTTCTTAGCTTCTTCTGGCTCAGATGAGTCGGTTTTCGGCTTGATGATCAGTGGCGGACTCAGTTCGGCTTCCGGAATCACTTCACCATTCAATGCGCGAAGCATTCGCCCTAGAGGCACATCATCTGGAAAATGATCCAGACCTTCCATAACAGCCAGGCGCTCCTCTTCGGGCTTTCCAAGCTCCCGGAGAGTCACGACCAGTCGTTGGTAGTTCGTTTTGGTCGCAGCGATTTCATCATCCGAAAGTCTGGTCCAGTTCTCGTGAGCAATCGCGCTTGCTTGCTTGAGAAACGGCAGCGCCTGAGCAAAGTCCCGCTTTCCGCCGAACTCTTTGAGATGGCAAAAAGCGATCTGGGAGAGAATGTCGATGCTCTTTGGGTTGTGTTGAAGACCCTCGTTGAGATAAGCCAGCGCCTTTCGGAAGCCCTCGCGGTCCTTTTCCCAAAGCATGATGTTGGCTCCAGTCGTCCAGCCAGGAACGAATTGGGGATCTAGAAAGGTCATGAGTCGAAACAGAGGCAACGAGTCACGAGGAGTGTTGTGACTGTGTCCGGTCATGTCCTTGTAGCTCGTTGTTGCACGCTCAACATCGCCAAAGATTCCGCGGAAATCGATCTTCTCCGACGGGATGACGGTGACGATCTTGGAGTCATCGTGAATCTTCGCCTCGTTAGGATTGCTCCCTACACCCTTTCGCCCGTTCTTGATTTCTGCGTCCGTTAGCGGGCGCATTTCGACCCCGTTGTGCAGATACAAATCTGCGTGAAGGAAGAGCCACGAGGATGCACTGGTCCGAAACTGCCCGAGAAGCGATGTTGCCGCGTGAGAATCTTGTGCCTCAAGCCCGACGGGCTTGATAGCAGGATTCACGCTCTCTTTGATCGAGCCGGTGTTGGAACCTACAAGGGCCGCCGCCAGCACGGTTCCACCTACGACAACAGATGCAACTTTCATGGGTTAAACCGCCTGCCTTCGGAACTTTGCCCAGCTGAGGGCGAGCGCGGCGCCAGAGTAAGCAATACCGTAGGCGAGGAGGAATCCCATCACCCAAACAGGAACCATTGACCACCCGATGTAGACCGCTCGACCTCCCAGGTCGAACAGCCCGGTCTGGGGCAACAGGCTGTTGATCGCCGCACAAACAGGTTTGATCGCAGGGTTCTCGGCAGATGCCATTACCAAACCACGACCGATCATGGGTGAGCCAAAGGCAAAGATGAACGACATCGTAGCCGCCGCACTCGGTGTCATATAGGTGCTCAACATCATCGCGAATGAACAGACAACGACTAGGCCAAGCATCTTAGCGACCAAGTACTGGACCATGATGAGTTCAAACTTTACATGGAAAATCATGAGGGCGACTGTGGTCAATGCGGCCAAGAGCAGAAACGAAATCCAAGTGACGATGACTGCTCCAATCAATTTTCCGACCAACAAATCCAGCCTGGAAATGGGTCGAGCGAGCAACGGATAAAGTGTCCGATTCTTGATCTCATCGGGAACGAGTCGTGAAGAGGTCAGAACTGCAATGATCGTTGAGAACATTCCCAGAACCGTCACTGCCATATCCTTTGCGAAGATCTCCAACCCGCTGAAGCCGAAGAAACCAAGGGTGCTGCTGGCGAGCAGGATGACGAAGCCGAGAATTGCCACGACCCAGAGATCTTTGCGCCGAAGCGATTCTAAAACGACACAGCGCGCCAGGGCGCGGTAAGCGGAAAAGTTCATGCTGCTGCCTCCACGGTATCGATGAAATAGTCTTCCAGGGAGCCTTCTTGGCTCACAACGTCGAGAATCTGACCGCCTTTGTCCTGCAATCTCGTGATCGCCTGGACCAAACCGTCTTTTGCCTCAAATCGTGCGGTCTTGCTACCGTCGGTGTTCTCGTTCCAAGCTTCTGTGAGTCCGAGCATCGAAACATCTCCTCGGTAGGTGACGTAAAAATTGCGAAGGGTCGCTTTGAGTTCACTCATGTTGCGCTCTTCGACGAATTTGCCCTTATGGATGAGCAGGATTCGATCGCAGAGCATATCCACCTCGGCAAGTTCGTGACTGCTGAAGAAAAGTGTGGTTCCCTGCTCCTGTCGGCTCTTGAGGAGGTTACGAAGTTCCTTGCGACCGACTGGGTCGAGCCCGCTGGTAACTTCGTCAAGAACTAAGAGCTCCGGATTTCCAAGCAGGGACTGAGCAATGCCAACTCGCTGGAGCATGCCTTTGCTCATGCTTCGATTGAGTTTGTTCTTGGCGTGAGCGATGCCCACTACTTCGAGCAAATCTTCTATCTCATTGCGGAGCAGTCTGCCTCGCATTCCTTGAAGCTCTCCGTACATGGTGAGCGTCTCCATGGGAGTCAAGAACGGATAGTACATGGCGACTTCTGGTAGGTAGCCGATTCGCTTTCGCGCTTCGGGCGTTCCGGCTGTCTCGCCGAAAACTAAAGCCTCGCCAGACTTGGCTTCTACAAATCCCATCAGGGCTTTAAGGGTGGAAGACTTTCCAGCTCCGTTTGGCCCCAGAAATCCGACGATTTCGCCTTTTTTGACCTCAAAGGTTAGCCCCTGGACAGCGTCCAGTTTCTCGCCCTTTTTGGTTTTGTACTGGACGTACAGATCCTCAACTTCAATCGCAGAACTCATAAGCTCATTTTCTATGTCGGCTTGTGAGGTTTTTTCGTGAGGCTCCCCGTATAATTTTTTTGAACGTTCGTCGGAATGGAACAATATCGCGTTATCATTACGTTTTGTAATAGCATCATGAAACACCTTCGTTTTTACTCAGCCTCGACGCTCATTTTCGGTCTTGCTTCGATTAGCTTCGGGCAAATCTCGAAGACTGCCCCGAATGAGATCATGATTCGCACGCGCGGAGGGCAGGCTCCTTCGTTGCTCAAAGTGGCATTGGGAGCCACCGAGACAATTGTCGATCGCCGTCTCGGTCTTTCGAAACTGACCATTTCCACTTCAAGTGTTCGAGACGGAATCTCGTTGCTACGACGGTCTCGCGATGTTGTCTATGCCGAACCACGGTTTATCCCAGAGCTTGATCATGTCCCCAATGATCCGCAGTACAGTGCCCAATACGGTCATCAGATGGTCAAATCCGAGCCAGCCTGGAACATTTTCAAGGGTCGTCCAACGATGGTCGTAGCTGTTCTGGATACCGGACTAAGGACGACTCATGAAGACATCGTCGGACGCATTGCTCCTGGTGGGTTTGATTTTGGCGACAACGACCCTGACGTGACCGACACCGATGGACACGGCAGCCACTGCATCGGAATCATTGGTGCGAACACGAACAACGGAAAGGGCGTCGCAAGTGTTGCCTACAACACAAGAGTGCTTCCGATCAAGGTTTTTGGCAGTAGTCCTACAGGTGACCCAGTTGTGCAGGGAATTATGGCCGCCGCTGATCGTGGAGCCAAGGTCATCTCGATGTCCTTTGGAACCTATACATTTCCGCAGGCTTGGCAAGACGCGGTCAACTACGCTTGGGGCAAAGGTTGTCTGTTGTTTGCAACTGCTGGGAACGACAACATCAACAGGAAGCGTTACCCTGGGGCTTGCGACAATGTCATCACCATGGGTTCCACCGACCAAAACGATCAGAAGTCCGGCTTTTCAAACTTTGGCGACTGGGTGAAGCTTGCCGCGCCAGGCTCGGGAATTCGCTCATTTGGCATCGCCTCTGATAGCAGTTATGTTGATCTCAGCGGAACCTCGATGGCGTGCCCGTTTGCCGCAAGCGTGGGAGCTCTCGTTTGGGGTCGTAACCCGTTCCTGAGCAATGCTCAAGTTCGAGACATTTTGCTCACTACCGCCGATCCCGTCGGGACTTGGCTGAAAGGTGGAAGGGTGAACGCGCTCAAGGCGGTCACTGCCGCTAGTCCCTTGGTTGAATTCAGCTCGACGACGTTGATGAACCAAGTCGGAGTCGTCCGATCTGTGACCGAAGGTTCGATCCTCAACGGATTCGGCTCGATCAGTGCCGCAGCCGCCTCAACTAACGCAACAGATGCGGGTCGATTCATGCTCCGTGCAACTCCAGTTGCAAAGGTTGGAAATGTTGCAAGCATCGAGTCGATTGTGCGGTTATCGGCCCCGAGGTCAGCAATTCGATCTGCCCGAATCGAGATCGTCAGCAAAGCCCCAATTCCGGTCACCTCGTTTGTCCATGTATTCAATTACTGGACAGGCAATTTTGAACTGGTGGGAACAATAGGCAACAACGGCAACGAAAGAACCCAAAACATAAACCTTGACGTCAACAGGATCAACGAGTTTGTGAACAGTTCTGGACACGTTCGAATCTTGGTTAGATCAATCAGTCCTCAAAGGGTTGGGACTGGAGATTGGACAGTCGACTTCAATCGCCTTTCGGTTGTTGGCGGATTCGAAGTGCCGGTAACTCCTTAGTGCTCGTTCACGCTCCCTTTTGAATGTCATGTCAAGAGGGGGCAATTCCCGGTAAACTTGCGGTTCAAATGAAGCTCCACGAGTATCAGTCGAAAGACCTGTTGGCGAAGTACGGAGTCCCCGTCGCCGCTGGGGACGTCACGTCCGATCCTGCCGAAGTCAAAGCCATTGCCGAAAGGCTAGGCGGCAATGTCGTCGTCAAGGCCCAGGTCCTGATGGGAGGACGAGGCAAAGCCGGCGGAGTGAAGCTCTTCACCAACTCTGATGACGCCTCAACTTTCGCCAAGGAATTGATTGGCAAGCGCCTGATCAGCATTCAGAACCCCGATGGAATGATCGTTGAGAAGGTCCTGGTCACCGAGACGATCGACATCGCACAGGAGTATTACCTCTCGGTTCTTCTGGACCGATCTCTGCAACGTAATGTTGTGATGATCTCCAAAGAAGGCGGCATGGAGATTGAGGAAGTTGCCGAGCACAATCCAGACGCGATCGTCAAGCTCGTGGTTGACCCTGCTTGGGGTCTTTCCGACTTTGAGGTTCGGGGCGCAGTCAAGAAGGCAAATATTCCTAAAGAAGCCGCTGGTCAAATGGTCCAGATGATCAAGAAGCTCGTTCGAGTTTACGAAGAGAACGACGCGGACATGATCGAAATCAATCCTTGCGCTCTTGATGCAAACGGCAAGCTGATCGCGGCGGATGCCAAGGTTTCCATCGACGACAACGCTCTTTTCCGACACCCAGGCTACAACGAGACTTCGTCGGACTCAGCCGACCACCCGATCGAAGCAGAGGCCATGCGACGTGGAATCGCTTATGTCAATCTCGGTGGCGAGATCGGAATCATGGCGAACGGTGCAGGACTCACGATGCAGTCACTGGACGAAATCAACGCGGCCGGCGGTCGCCCAGCTAACTTCCTCGATGTTGGAGGAGGAGCAAACGCAGAGCGCGTCAAGACCTGCGTTGAGCTCATCATGATGGATCCTAATGTCAAAGGACTCCTGATCAACATCTTTGGTGGAATCACCAAGGTTGATGAAGTTGCCAAGGGCGTTCTCACCGCGTTCGGCGAAATGAACGTGACGATTCCGGTCGTTGCTCGAATTGAGGGTACCAACGTTGAAGAGGGTCGAAAGATTCTTGAAGGGTCCCAAGTCATCCCAGCTGCAACTGTTCAGGAAGCCGCGAAGATGATCGTCGAATTGGCTCACGCATAACTTCGACAATTAGAAGAACGCCCCAACACTCACGTTGGGGCGTTTTTGTATCCTTATGTTCCTACTTCGTCGGGGCATTGATTTCAGGATTAACCGGAAACGCGGGATCCTCAATTTTTGCATCCGACGAGATGGGGGTCTGATTGGGCTGAGTGGTTGGTTGTGTCTCGGCGGGAGCCGATCCGCACCCCTTCATCAGACCGATGACACTCAGCACTCCGACAACGACGAGAGCGGCAAAGGTCGGAATACGATTTGCCGCTGATCCCGCTGAAGCTGGGACGGTTGTTGGCTCACTGACCTTGCTTGGCGATTTGGTCGGTGCTGGCTCAGCGACTGGGAAGTTCAGTGGTGCTGGAGCAGGGACGTCGGGGGTGGCAACAACCGCTTCCTGTACCTCCTCCAAATTGCCGACGGTGATTCGCTTCTTTTGCGTTGGCTTTGGTGCTTCGACGGACTCTTCAAGCACATTCGGTGGACTCACACTCATCGCCGAGGAGATGATGCAGAGCGCTTTTTCGACTACCTCGTTCTTGGCGCCCGTGGCCGACGCAACTTGGGAGACGACATCGCTCTTACGATCACCGACGAGAGCATCGAGAACCGCCGCACCCTGAGAAGCAAGACCGATCAGCCCGCCTTCGGCGCGCCACAGGTGATCAAACTCATTGGCTGGCCTTAGGCCAGCGAGGGCCCCGAGTCCGCCACTTCCTGATGAGGTTGCAGCCAGCGCATCAATTCCCGAATCGACAACTGCGCGAACGGTTTCGGAATCTACACCGAGATACGGTACCAGGCGCCCTAAGAGGTCCTCCGAGAAGTTGCTCTTTAGGGTCCCGACTAGATTTGACATTTCCCCCTAAGCATATCACCGACGTGGGACGCGGGAGCTGAATCTAGAGCCACTCGTCTCGCTTGACAATCAGGTAAGTAAAGGCGCTGCCTTCCAGCAGGCTGGCGATCAACACCCCGACGGCCAATCCAGGGTGATACAGGACGCGAATGAGCTGGTAGTTGAGGATGCCGACGACATCAAACACTAATCCAAAGCCCGCAAACCAAACCATGTTGTCACGAATGAACTGGTTTCGGACGGTCATGAAATACGCAAAGACAACCCAGCCGACTCCGAGAATCATCGTGCCCCAGCTAGGTGAGTTTCCTAACCCGGTGCCGATCACCAGCCGGATAACACCCATTACCATGACTACGCCTGAGCAACCGAGAAAGATCTTTTCGTTTGCGTTCATCGGCTTTCCAGTGTCGGAGACCGCTTGAGGCAGCCTAACGGTGGGGTCGAGCAAAGCCTGACAAAACTGGCAACGAATTGCTGAGGCAAATACGGTTTGGCTGCACTTTGGACACTGCCGGGTGGGAGGAGCGTCCGTCCTCACTTGCGGTCAGTTTCGCCAATGAGATAGATCATCATCGCGTTTGTTATGAGATCAAAGAGCACGCCAATAAATCCCATGAACCCCCAGAAGCCCGTCGCCGTCATTGCGAGAGCCGGCAGAAGATTCATCAGTCCGAAGATTATTCGGACTCCACAGATATAGGTGGTGACGTCTCGAACCCATTGCGCCTTGGTGAGCAATGCAATTCCGAAGAGAACCTGAAGTGAGTAGATGCCTACTCCGATCCAGGTGAGCATTCCGGCGAGTTCACCCTCCTTGATCTTGCTGACGGCAACAAGAACTTGGACGATGTTGACGAGTCCCATTACGATGAAGTAGATCGAGACAATGTTGTAGGCAGGGTCAACCCACTTGGGTTTTCCGAAGTACGTCTGGGTGTGTCCGTCCTCGTAGGCAAACATTCCCTTCTTGTCTTGCATGGGCCTGGCTACTCCGCTAAGAGACGCCTGACAAAATTGGCATTGCCCAAACCCAGTGGGTACTTGCGCTTTGCAACTTGGGCAAATGATAAATCCGTCCATTTCCGTATCCGAGCTACCAAGTTTAGGTGAGGCAGGTTGCAAATGGCAACAAAAAGTCCCCCATTTGGGGGACTCTTAACGTTCTGGATACAACCTAATGGTTACATCTTAATTTCGATATCGACGCCGCTAGGAAGGTCGAGCCGCATGAGGGCGTCGATCGTCTTATTGTTCGGCTCGATGATATCGATGAGACGGTTGTGGGTGCGAAGCTCGAAGTGCTCCATCGACTCCTTGTCGATGTGCGGTCCTCGGATGACGCAGAAGCGTCGGAGGTGAGTCGGTAGGGGCACTGGACCCTTGACTCGTGCGCCGGTGCGCTTCGCGGTTTCTACAATTTTCTCTGCGCTGGTGTCGATCGACCGGTGGTCGTACGAACGCAGTCTGATTCGGACTCGAATTCCTGCCATTTGATATTTCCTTCGCTCACCGTGAAAACATGCATGGCGGCAAAACCAGCATCAACCTCTCGGGAGCGAAGAAGAGTATACCTTGGCGAGTTTTACACTGCCGCAGCGATCGCGTCGCCAAGCTTGCTGGTGCTGACCAATTGGCAACCAGGCTCGAAGATGTCTGCCGTTCGCAAACCGCTTTCGAGCACCTTGTTGCAGGCATCCTCGATGCGCTTCGCGGCCTCCAGATTTTTAAAGGTGTACTGAAGCATCATCGCCGCAGAAAGAATTGTCGCAACCGGATTCGCCCTTCCCTGCCCAGCGATGTCTGGTGCAGAACCGTGAACCGGCTCATACAATCCAAAGGGCAGATCACCTTTTGCATCGCTAAGAGAGGCTGAAGGTAGGAGTCCGAGCGAACCCGTGATCATGGAAGCTTCGTCGGAAAGGATGTCCCCAAACATGTTCTCTGTGAGGATGACATCGAACTGGCGTGGATCGCGTATGAGCTGCATCGCGCAGTTATCCACCAGCATGTGGGTCACCTTGACATCGGGATTCTGTGCAGCGAGTTCGGTGACGACCTCTCGCCAAAGGCGCGAAGTTTCAAGAACGTTGGCCTTGTCCACGCTCACAACTTCTCGACGTCTTGCACGGGCAACATCAAACGCGTTGAGTGTAATGCGCTCGATTTCGGCTCGCGAGTAAATGCAGGTGTCGACAGCAACCGTGCCATTTTCACGCCGCTCGCGAGGCTCTCCGAAGTAGATTCCTCCCGTAAGTTCTCGAACGACACAGAGGTCGATCATCCCATGGTCACCCTTGAGCGGAGATGCCGTCAGGAGTGCCTTCATCGTCTTAGCGGGACGGACGTTGGAATAGAGGTTTAGTTCGGACCTCAAGGCTAGAAGTGCCCCGACTTCCGGTCGAAGAGACGTCGGTTGGATATTGTCCCACTTTGGCCCGCCGACCGCGCCCATCAGAGCGGCGTCAGCTTCGTGACACAGATCAAGCGTCTTCGCCGGAAGAGGGTGACCGGTCTGATCGTAGGCGATACCACCGATCAGTGCCTCTTCAAACTCAAAATCAGAAGATACAGCACGGATGACCTTAACTGCTTCGGCCACAACTTCGGGTCCGATTCCATCACCCGGCAAAACCGCTACTTTGAACGCCATTGTGCTGAGATTATGAACGAAAAAGCCGCCCCGAGATTCTCGGGGCGGCTTTTGATGCGAGGTTAGTCGCTGTTTCTGAACTGAGCCTTACCGGCGTTGAAGACGCCATCGCGGAAGATTCCTTCAACTTTCACGTTTCGGCTTCCACCGGCGAGAACCTCGTAGAATCCCGCCAAGGTCATTTCTGAGCCGTTGACATTGCGGAATCGAGTTCCCGGGGTGACCTTAATGTTGATAATTCCGCCCCCCGGAACGTCGAAGCCTTCGTGCTCTGACACCGTGATCTTGAACGTTTTGGCGTCGATGTTTGGTTCAGAAGAAGCGCCCTTTGCTTCGTCTCCACCCAATTCACTTTCGTTCTCGATGTGAACACTCTTGGCTGCAATTGAGTTCGTTCCTGAACTATAGGTGCCTTCGACCTCAACAATCGCGTTCGCGCCGGCTGCAACAACGGCAGCATAGAACTGCGACGAAGTTAACGTTGTGCCGCGGTTTCCGCGGAATCGGGTCGTAGTCGGGTTCGTGACGATACCTACTTTCTCGCCCTGAGGAGCAAAGCCACGGGTGAACTTTGGATTAACGTCAAATGAATTTGACAACTCAACAACATTGAGTGCCCGTCCGATAGCCTTAGCCTCGTCCTCGAACTCACTTTCAAGTTTGATCACTCGCGCAGCAACCGTCTTCGTGGTTGGATTGAAATCGCCATAGACTTCAGCTTTAAGGCCGTTACCCAAAGCAGATGCACCATCTCCAACGATTGAAGTGTTTGCATCGGTTGAAACCGCCACCGAACCACCAGTTCTAAGACCGAGAATAAACGTCTGAGTTGGGGCCACGCCCGAAAGGTCTCGAATCAGACCCTTAAACTCAAACCGCTCATGTCGCGACGAGTCATCCAAGCCAGTTCCAGGATGGACTCCAAGAACTGGAGTGACGATTCCGCCCACAAACGTCCAGTTGCGAAGATCGAAGTCAATACAAACTCGAGTTGCTCCGGGGACCACCAGTGCTGGCGTGAGGTTGATCTCAAGCTTGCTTCGTCCGGCAGTGGAATCATCCAGCGCGGCGGCAAAGTTACCATTGGTACTGGTTCCGGAAGGAGTCGCAACCAGCGTCACTGCCTTGTCAAGCACAAACTCGATCTTGTTATAGGTGCCGTCGGGCAATGTCCCTGGAGCCAAAAGTAGGAAGCGTGAAGCTCCATCATTTAACTGACGAAGGTTGATTGTTGTGCCGGCAACGCTGTCGAAAAGCGTCGTCGAAGCGCCTGCCGAGTTCTTGATTTGGGCTTTGTAAACCTTCACCCAAACACCGCTATAGCCAGCATGCAGGTCATCGGTCAGGAAGAGCTGGAAATTACCGGTTCCGCCGGACCCGGAGCTACTTCCGCCACAACCCTGAGCACCGATAAGGGCACCTAAAGCCAGGACAACCGCTACGCAGATTTGGATCAGTCGAGATTTCATTTCATTCTCCTTCGGTTAAGTATTACCCGTGAATTAGGGATTCCACTGAATGAACACGAAAAGGATGACACGACTAGCCCTCTTTTGTTCTGAGCCTCAGCTTCAGGCAACCGTACCGGTTTGCGCCCCGGTGTTTCTTCAGCACTTCTCATCGGCAGAGGCATGGCCCGGGAGTTTTCTTTTCGCACCCAGTAGGCCAACCGACTATAATGCCTTTATGCTCTCCGCCGCAGTTATGGCCGCGTCTGCGGTGGCGACATTGTTTGTCGATGCGCCACGACCAATCTGGTCTGGGGTTGGTGTCTCGATCCAGTTCACCACTCCCGCTAAAGGTGAGATGGACCTGCTGGCAAAAGGCGGTTTTAACTATGTTCGCTCCGCCGTCTCATGGAGTGAAACCGAACGCACCCCGGGTTCTTACGATTTTTCGAAGTATGACGGCTTACTTCGCGACCTCAAAACCAAGCGGATCCGACCGATTTTTTCTCTCTCTGGCCCGAACTCCGCGGCTCAGGCTGGTGCCCCGGCAACGCCGGAAGTCCGAGCAGGATATGTTCGCTGGGCGGGAGAACTCGTCAACCACTTCAAAGGGGAAGAGATCGTGTGGGAACTTTGGAACGAAGCCAATTCCGATCTCGCTTCAAGGGCTACAGCTTCCACCGTGGATACCTCGGCGCTGCTCGTTGAAACGGCAAAGTCGATGCGCGGTGCGGATCCCGCATGCCGTGTCGTTGCGCCCGGGGTCGTCGGTGTAGGTACACAATCTATCAACTCAGTCCTCAATGAGGAGCTTCTCGGTCTGATTGATGGCGTTTCGATAAGACCCAATCGCGAAGAGGGTCCCGAGAGTTTCGCGGGAGAAATTCAGCAACTTCGCGACCTCATCTCTCTGAAGGCTCCCGAAGGCAGAAAGCGGTTACCGATCATTTGCTCGGGCTGGGGTTACAGCACGGCACGCGGGAAGAATAGCGAGGGTCGGCAGGCGATGTACACATCGAGGATTTGGCTTCTGAACTCTGCGTTGGGGGTTACGCTCACAATCTTCGACACATGGCAAGACAACGGCCCTGATCCCGATAACCCAGCCCATCGCCTTGGACTGGTCAGAGAGAACTTTGACTTGAAGCCTTCATTTATCGCCGCTAAGGAGGTCCAAGAGAAGTTTCGGGGATGCACTAGCTTTCGTTTGTTACCCCAGAAGGATCCTCTGGACTGGGTAATTGTTGGGGCGGGCAGTGGCAAGCTTGTTCAGGCTCGCTGGTACCAAAAAGAGGCCGGAGTCAAGTTCTCCAACCTTTCATTAAAAGATAAGAAGTTCAAGACTCTTTACGCCAGCCTCACGGGTTCATCGGAACTGGCGCTGGTGCCAAAATCTTTGGCACCCAAGATCAGTCCAACCAAGCCAATTGCTCAATTGATGGCAGGGCTAGACTTCGCATTTGCGCCTCCGCTCGACGACGACGGATGGTGTGTTCTCATCCAAAAATCCTCTGCGGAGACCGCCAAGCTTGAGTTCCGATACCAACGGGCAAACGGCGCAAACGTGACTTGCTACGCCAGAATCGAAAGCGCTCGCGCCGTAGAGCCACTCGCGACAATCGAGGACACAACTTCCTTTTCAGTCGGTATGAACGGCGCAATCGCGAGTTCTTACCGAATTCAAAGAGCACCACTCAATTTTGATGAGTGGAGTCTCCAAAAAGAAGGCAAGCTCAGCGGTGAGTTAAGCGCGGGACAACGCGGGGCGATCGTCAGCTATGAGGGTGCCGGAAAAGCTCTTGTTGCTCCAAAGAGTCGGATGGCTATTCCAGACGGAGCAAAATCGCTTGTGGTGTGGATGCGACCGGACGGGTCTGCGAACCGACTGAAATCGGAGTTCAAAGACTCCTCGGGTCAAATCGTATCCATTGACCTAGGTTCAATGGAGGGTGCTACAGACCGCAATGGATGGCGAGTCGTGAAGATTCCGCTTCAGGGCACAGGAGTCGAATGGGTCTCACTTTTTGCCGTCGAAGCTGAACGAGAACGCGGCGGGACCATCGAAATCGGTCCCGCCGCGTATATGTTCTGACACAATAGAGGTTGATGGCAACGGCGTCAACTTCTGAACTCAAAGGGCTCCCCGCTTTCCGGGCGTTTCTTGAGATGATCAAGTTTGAGCACTCGATCTTCGCTTTGCCTTATGCACTGATCGGAATGATGTGGGCGACCCCAGGCTTTCCGGGGTGGCGAGTTTTCATTCTGATCCTGGTTGCAATGGTCAGCTGCCGAACGGCAGCGATGACATACAACCGCATTTCGGATCGAGATATCGATGCGAAAAATGAGCGAACCGCTCGCCGAGCAATTCCCGCGGGGCTGCTGAGCCTTCGAACGACGAATCTTTACTTCTTTGGATCGATGATTCTTTTTTTCGGTGCTGCAGGATTGCTGAATCCGGTGACACTATTGCTCTCGCCCGTAGCGATCTTCGTGACCGTTTTCTATTCGCGAACGAAGCGATTCACTTGGCTGTGCCACTTCTGGCTGGGAATGTCTTTGGGCATCGCCCCGGCGGCGGCCTGGATTGCGGTCACTGGAAAGCTTGCTGTTGTTCCCATCCTCCTCTTCGGAGCGGTCACCTTTTGGACCGCTGGGTTTGACATCATTTACGCTCTTCAGGACGAGGAGTTTGATAAGAAGAACGGGCTTCACTCGGTCCCCGCCAAGTTTGGGAAGGTGAAGGCATTGCAAATCTCTCGGGGTTCGCACTGTGTGAGCCTTTTCTTTCTAGGCCTCGCTTTAAGCGTTTATGGGGTCGGTTGGATCGGAGTCTTGGCGGGGATTTTTGCTGCGGGCATGCTGATTTACGAGCAGAGTCTAGTCAAACCGAACGACCTGAGCAAGGTCAACATGGCGTTTTTCACGCTCAACGGCTGCATCTCGGTTGGTGTCTTCTTGCTACTTCTCGTAGATCATTTGGTAACACGATGAACAAGAATTTGCTTGGCAGAACGAATCAGGAGTTCCCTTCTCGGTGGCTCGCTTTGGCTGCGCCGGATGGTGGTTTCTCGCAAGAGTCTCCGCAGGAGTTAGTGCAAACGGCACGCGACTCTGGCTTGCCGATTGACTTCTCCTCTCAACCCGCCCTTTGGGGAGGATGCATGCGAGGTGCCAATGAGGTCGTCTTGGTTCAACAAGGGACTTACCAGATCGAGCGAGCGACGAGTGAGGATCATGCGACCGACCTGGTTCAGGCGCACCTCATTGAAACCCTCTCGGCGATTGGCCGTGATTGCCTAGACTTCTACTTCCTGCGCATCCGGCGAACTCTTGAGGAGTATCAGGTGAACGGTGCGCTTGCCGCGCTGGAAGCCGCTCGGGGGGAAGGGCATTTGCGCTTCTTGGGGCTGCATGCCACGGGACACCCATTAGCTGCCCTCGGACTGTGGCAGTTTCATGATGCTTTTGAGGTTGTGCTTTTGCCTGACGATGAGGATGCGCGAACGACTTTGGAGCCACTGGCAAAGCAGCGCCGGGTGGGAGTTATCGGGGTTGGTTTCGGTGATCCTCGGCTGGTGACCGTGCGAAGCAGTGAGGAAATCCGCCAGGTGGCGGGATGATTCTGGTCAAGACGGCTTTGGCGGTAGCGGCTTTGGTCGTCTTGTTTGGTGGAGGATTCGTTGCGGTGCATAAGCCCTTTCGGGCGGGACCGGCACTGACAATTTTGGGGGCGGGGGCCCTTCTTCTGGCGGCGGCGTTCACGACGGGGTGGATTCGGTTTGCCTGTATTGGTACGCTTTTGGTCATGTTGGTTGCTTTGCCGTTCCTTGCGAGGCGGAAATGAAAATCGGAATTGTTGGGGCAGGAGTCTCGGGACTTCGGGTTGCTCAGCTGCTTGAGGAGCAGGGGCACGAGGTTTCGGTTTTTGAGGCTCGCGATCGGATCGGGGGTCGGGTTTACACAACGGACCTCGGGAAAGGCGCGGAGTATGAGGCAGGGGGCGAGTGGCTGGATGCAGATCATCATCGGTGCCGAGCATTGGTCGAGCAGTATTGCGGCGAGCTTGAGTCAGCAGATCAGGAGCCGGCTTTGGCTTTTTACAACGGCGAGATGCGCGATACCGCGGATCTTTGGCCGGAGGCGGCCGAAGACGAGGAGCGGTTTGAGCTCTCGGCTCGGGCGTTGGCTCGGCAGTTAGAGTTGCCGGTTTGGAAGAATGTTGAGTTTGCGAAATATGACAGCTTGAACTTGGACTCGTTTCTTCGGCAGAACTGTCAGTCGGAGCAGGGGCAGTGGTGGCTACGGGCAAATCTTCGAAGCGATGAGGGTGATGATATTGAGCGGATCGGTTTGCTTGGTTGGCTCGGCGGTTATGTTCACTATATCAATCGCGAGAAATTGAATCGAGGGGAGAGCGAGATGTCGGCATTCCGGGTTCCGGGCGGATTCTCGGGTCTTTTGAGTCAGATGCGCGATAGCTTGCGGGGACAGGTTTTTCTGGGTTGTCCTTTGCAAAAGGTGGTTCAGGATGCGGATGGCGTCGAGCTGCAGTTTGCGGATTCGGCCGAGCGGTTTGATCGTGTTGTTCTCACGTTGCCGCCGCCTTGTGCCGAGCGGGTGGTTTTCGAGCCGGCCTTGCCGGTGGCGAGGCGGTGCGCTTTGGAGGCTTGTGGGATGAGCCGGGCGATCAAGATTGTTTGGCGGTTTTCGCAGGCTTGGTGGCGGGACCGTGGGTTCTGTGGACGGTTGCATTGTGATGGGCCGCTGCATCAGCTTTGGGAAGGAACTCGGGGCACTGAGCCGATTTTGACGGCTTACATCTGCGGAGATCGGGCGGTGGAGTGGACGCGGCTGGGTGATCCGGTGAGCGCGGGGCTGTACGAGATCGCGCAGATGTTTCCGGAGGCGCCCGCATTTTTTGTCCACGGGGAGATCCATGACTGGATCAACGATCCTTATTCGCTGGGGGCGTTTAGTCACCATGCGCCGGGGTTTGCTTTGGACCATGCAGGGAACATCGGAACCGCGGAGGGTCGAATTCATTTTGCCGGGGAGCATACGGCGACCTGGGTGGGGTTCATCGAGGGTGCGCTCGAAAGTGCGGAGCGGGTTGCGGCGGAGATTGGTCACTAACTCGCCGAGCAAAGCTCTGTTCAACAGAATGCGGTAACTAGTTGCCGCAGTCCATAATTCTGTTCATGGCAACGCTTCTGACGAACTTCTTGTGGTGGGCGGATATTTCGCCTCGGTCGATGTTGATTGACGGAGGGCGGGTGGTGGTGGCGCCGACCAGTGAGCCGCTAAGTGGGGGCGAGGTTTTGGACTGTGGTGGGCAAGTTTTGTTGCCGAAGTTCATCGACGCGCACTGCCACATTTTGCCTACCGGGCTAGATCTTTTGAAGTTGGATCTTTCGGGGTGCGCGACTCAGGAGGAGGTTTTGGATGCGGTTCGAGATCGGGTTGCTACTACCGAAGGGTGGGTCATGGCGGTGCAGTACGACCAGACGAAGTATCCGGGCGGACGGCATATTACACGGGCAGAGTTGGATGCTGTTTCTGGTTCGCGTCCTATCCTGTTGAGGCACTACAACGGACACGCGAGTGTGGCGAATTCGGCGGCTTTGTCGGCGGCGGGGGTGAATGAGGAGACTCCTGATCCGGCGGGCGGAGAGTTTGGTCGGGGAGAGGATGGGCTTTTGAACGGGCTTCTCCTCGAGACGGCGCACGAGTACGTTTGGGAGCGGACTCCGAAGGTGAGCAGGGAGGAGATGGTGACGGCGATTCTGGCGGCGGGCGAGAAGATGGCGGACCTGGGGATCGGGATGGCGGCGGACATGATGACGGGCCGTTTCAACCTTGAGGACGAGGTGTGGGCGTACCGCGAAGCGGCTCGGCAGGGATGCCGGATTCGGACACGGCTGTACGTTCAGTGGCGCGAGGTGTTTGGTCCAAAGGGGGTTGGTTTGGCGCGATTACGGGAGCTTGAGGCGTCTTTGGACGATCCTGATCAGACTCGGATTTGCGGGATCAAGCTGTTTGCGGATGGGGCGATTGGGTCAGCCACGGCGGCGATTTATGGGTCGTATTGTGGACAGGAGGCGAATGGTCCTAAAGTGTCGCGGCATGGGCGAAAGACGGAGGCGGAAGGGACGAGCGGGCAGTTGATTTACTCCCCAGAAAAGCTAACCGAAATGACGCGGGTAGCGAGCGATGCTGGGTACCAGGTGGCGATTCATGCAATTGGGGACTACGCAACAGACCTGGTTTTGGACGCCTTCGAGGCGACGGGATGCCCGGAGCGGCACCGGTTGGAGCATGCGATGATTCTGAGCGATGCTCAGATTGAGCGGATTCAGAGGCTGAATCCGTTTGTGACGTTCCAACCAGAGTTCTTGATGCGGTTTGGGCACGCTTATCGGTTGCAGTTGGGAGAGGAGAGAACTTCCCTGCTCAAGCGTTCAAGGAGCGTTTTGGATGCGGGTATCCGGCTGAGTTACAACTCAGATCGGCCGATTGTTCCGGGAGATCCCATGGACGGGATTCGGACAGCGGTGCGGCGTCCGGCTGGGTTTGACCAGACAGAGAAAGTTTCTTTGCACGAGGCGGTGCGGGCATACACCCTGGCAGGCGCGGAGGTTTGCGGAGACACAAACATGGGATCGCTCGCAGTTGGCGAACCTGCCGACTACCAGTTCCTTAGTCCTGAGCGCTGGCCCGACTCGCTTTGATCTCTTGAAAGCGGCGATCGTCTTCGAGACACTCTGGCGACCACTTCACCTCGTCGTAGAAGCTTGAGATCAGTCCCTTGATCACGGGGCGCATCTCAGCGTTCATCTCGTACGTGAGCCAGCGGCCATCTTGGCGCGGTTTGAGGATCGCCGCTTCTCGGAGCTTTAGCAGGCGAAGATCGACCGTGTGTCGGTCAAGATCCAGGATGCCTTGGAGATCTTGGATGGTGGAAGCAGAGCGGTAAGTCACTCTCATGATTCGGATGGCAATAGGGTCGGCAAAGCACTTTCCGAAGGTTAGGATTCTGTCCATCTACCTCATTGTACGTTTTCAGTTTGCGATTTGTCGTTGGCTAATGGTTTATCGCTAAAGACTGTAGACTATGAAGAATGGAAACCAAACCTGACGCTCGTGGCCGTTTTGGCGCGTTTGGGGGGCGATTTGTGCCGGAGACACTGATGCCCGCCCTCGAACAGCTTGATGCTGAGTTCGAGCGAGCATGGCAGGATTCGGCGTTTCGGAAAGAGTTCAATGATTTGCTCCATGAGTATGTGGGGCGTCCGAACCCGCTGACTGAGGCGAAGAGGTTGTCGGAAGATACTGGTCTGCATGTCACGATCAAGCGCGAGGACCTGAATCACACGGGAGCGCATAAGATCAACAATGCTTTAGGTCAGGCTTTGCTTGCGGTTCGGATGGGCAAGAAACGGATCATTGCCGAGACCGGGGCGGGTCAGCACGGAGTAGCAACCGCTACGGTTTGCGCGCTACTTGGGCTGGAGTGCGAGGTTTATATGGGCGAGGAGGACATCGAGCGACAGATGCTGAACGTTTTCCGAATGAAGCTTCTCGGGGCTCGCGTCAATCCCGTCAGTAGCGGCACGAAGACTTTGAAGGACGCTTTGAATGAAGCGATGCGGGACTGGGTCACGAATGTCGATTCGACGCACTACATTATTGGGACGGCAGCGGGGCCGCATCCCTATCCCTATATGGTCCGCGAGTTTCAGCGGGTGATTGGGGACGAGGCTCGGGCGCAGTACTTCGACAGATATGGAATGACGCCGGACGCGGTGGTGGCTTGTGTTGGCGGAGGCAGTAACGCGATTGGCTTCTTCGCAGGCTTTTATGGGGATGATTCGACGCGGATGGTCGGTGTTGAGGCGGGAGGGCGAGGGCTTTCTTCAGGGTCTCACGCGGCTCCGCTGACGGCGGGTACGCCGGGGGTTTTGCATGGATCTTATAGCTACCTCATGCAAGATGATGACGGTCAGGTGATCGGGACGCACTCGGTTTCGGCAGGTCTGGACTATCCTGGGGTTGGTGCGGAGCACTCGTATTTGAAGGATCTGGGCAGAGCGGAGTACGTCGCGGTGACGGATGAGGAGGCATTGGATGCGCTTCAGTGGGTGGCGCATCGTGAAGGTCTGATTTGCGCTTTGGAGACGGCGCACGCGTTTGCGGCACTGCGGATTCCGGGGCTGTTTAAGCCGGGCGAGCGAGTGATTGTGAACATGTCGGGTCGAGGTGACAAAGACATGGTCACCGTGGCTGGGTTGCTGAAACTGTAGTCCCAAACAAGTTCCAAACACGTTTCCGCGCGAATCTCCGTAAGATATCGCTTATGCGATGGTTCACCACGGAAGAGCTTGAGATTCAGAAGCAGAAGCAGCTGGGCTGGGTGATTGTGGGCGGGCTATGTTTCAGCGTGCTTTCGGGTTTTGGGATCTATGCACTCGAGGCGGGGCGGCTGGTTTTCACCGGCAATTCGAGCAACCCGACCTATCTTCAGGTTCAGAGCCTTACGACCAAGGTACTTGTGTGGATCGCGATGGCAGGCATATTGCTTGGAGTGTGCGTTACGCTGATGGGCTTTCTCTACGGAATTTTGGAGGACACCAAGAAGAACCTCGGGATTCCCAGAGTCTTAGTGCGTGCGCGGATCATCGCTCGTTACGGGGTGGATTCACAAGGGAACTACGTGAACGATGAGCGGCAGTTTGAGAGCCATGCTGACCTAAGGTTCTTTGTTCGGATGCGGACTCCGGGTGAGGGATCGCTTGAATATGAGTGTTCACGGCGCGTTTTCGAGACTTGCGGCGAAGGGTCGATTGGGGATGCCGAGATTCAGGGACAGTGGATTCAGGGATATGTCGCTTATCGGGACATGGTACAGACTCCAGTGGGGCAGACCATCTAGGCTTATCAATCCTAAGCATTGCGATTGTTGAGACATTATTTTAACGGAAAGCCCCCTCTCCAGTTTGGAGAGGGGGCTTTTGAATCTTATGCTTAGAGGCCTGGCTGGTTGCCGCCCTTGCCCTTTCCAGCACCACCTGCGCCGGGACCGCCTGGGCGTCCGCCGCCGAAGCCGCCTTTCTCGCGCATCTTCTCCATGGCTTCCTTCATCATCTTCTGGTACTCAGCGAACTTCTTGTCGCCCATAGCCTTCTTCATACCGGCTTGGTAACCGTCCATGACGCCTTTGTACTTCTCGCGCATACCTGGATCCATCTTTGGTCGCTCGCCTGGCTTTGGCTTTGGCATCGACTCTCGGAGGGCATCCATCTTCTTCTTGGTGTCTTCCTTTACTTTCTTGACGGCATCCATCTGGGGCTTGGTGAGCTTAAGCTTAGCGAGGATTTCGCTGTCCATGCCCATCATCATCCCGGGACCGCGTCGCATTCCGCCGCCGGGTCCACCTTGTCCGCCCTGACCAGGCTTTCCGCCGCCAGCTTGGCCCTTGCCTCCCCCAGGACCTGCGCCTTGGGCGAATACCGAAACGGTTAGAGCCGACATTACGGCAAGAGCGACAAAATTTTTGATGACGTTTTTCATTTGTTTCCTTCTATCTCCCCTGTTGGAAATTTCCCCTATCGGAAATTGGATCGATGTACGCTTGAACGCTACAACAGATTGTTAGTTCAGTCGGGGTGATTCTACTTTGATTCTTTGGGTCTTTTTGACTAGGGGTATCGTCAGGCAGAAAAAAGCCCCCGAGACGGCATTCATGTCGCGGAGGCAAAGGGTAGGCGGCTTAGTTTCCGCCGTCCTTTTTATCTTTGGCTTTTTTTGCCATTGCCTTCATACCTTTTTCGTAGTCGCCGAACTGAACTGGGGTCAGGATTTCTTGGAGGCCTTTCTTGTAACCCTCGACAACTTCCTTGACCTTAGTCCGCATAGCAGCTCGGTCATCGCCCTTGGTCTTGCCCTTCATGAGCTCTTTGAGTTTGGCTTCGGTTTCGCTCTTAAGCTTCTTGACGCCTTCCTTCTGCTCATCGGTGAGATTCAGCTTGGCGAGAACTTCGGTGTCTCGCTTTAGCATGAGCATCGGGTCTGCCTTTCCGGCTTGTCCCTTTTTGCCTTGTTTTGCTTTGCCTTGAGCGGGAGGAGGGGTCTGGGTTCCGGTGGTTCCGGCCGCTTGAGCGTAGGCGGTAACGGTTGCTCCAGCAAAGAGAGCGGCGACGATGAGAGTTTTGAGCGACTTGTTCATGTTGTTCACGGTCCCGTTTTGGCCGGGCGATGGTGAGATGAACGTCTCGATTTGCTCAGGGTTTAGTGAAGTTGTGCGGCTTGGGTCTTTGTGACCAGTTCTTGAATCGCAGGGTGGTCGGATTCGAGGAATTGATCCGGTGTTCCCAAGAAGACAAGCTCGCCTTTGTGGAGGAACGCTACGCGGTCGCTGACCCGACGGACGCTCATCAGGTCGTGGCTGACTAGGAGGCTGGTTACGCCGAGTTCCTTTCGCAGTTGGGAGATCAGTTCGTCGATTTGGTAGGTCGTGATGGGGTCGAGACCGGTGGTGGGCTCGTCGTAGAGCATGATCGCCGGCGAGAGCGCAATCGCGCGGGCCATGCCGACCCGTTTACGCATTCCGCCACTCAGCTCACTTGGGAGGAGATTTTCGTTACCTTCTAGCCCAACTCGTGCGAGGGAATCTTTGAGAAGGGCTCTTTCGTCTTTACTATTCAGCTTCAGATGTCGACCGACTCCGAAGAGGATGTTCTGCTCAACATTCAGGTAGTCAAAGAGCGCGGCGCTCTGAAAAACCATGCCCATCTTGCGGCGAGCCGCTTCCGGATCAGCGCGAACTTCGATCGAGTCGACTCGAACTGAGCCCGAAGTGGGCTGAATCAGTCCCGCAATGCACCGAAGGAGGGTCGTTTTTCCCCCGCCGCTACTGCCCATCACGGCAACGATCTCACCCTGGTTCACCGAGAATGAGATGTTTTTGAGCACCTGCATATCGCCGAATGACTTAGTGAGCTCGGAGACTTCGATCATAGGCCGCGCACCTTTTTGAAATCACTCGGCGACATTCCAAACCGCTGAGCAAAGGCACGAGAGAAGGTGGCGAGGCTGGAAAAACCTACGGCGATGCCGATTTCGGAGACGGAGCCTTGACCTTGCTCCAGCATCATCCGGGCTTTCTCGAGCCGAGTGGCAACGAGATACTTGTGGAACGGCTGGCCGACGGACTGCTTGAAGAGGTATCGGAAGTGCGACGTGCTCATTCCAACTTTTCCGGCAACGTAGTCGTCCGTGATCTCTTTGGCGTAGTTTCGATCTACGAGGCTGAGGGCACGGTCGATGATCTGAGGCTGGACTTCTTCGCTATAGAGCCATGAGCCGACGACTTTGTCCACCATTTCCTTAGCAGATTCCTTCAAGGCTTCGGGGGTGGAGACTTGATCAAAGCGGCGAGCGGCTTCCAGTTGGACTCTGTGGAGCGAGCGATCTCCTCCGGCTTCCAGCATCCCAGCGGTAACAATTGCCAGAAAGGTGAGGGCTTCGCTACGGGCTTCTTCGAGATCAGGAGAACGATCGAGAGCGCCCGCGAGTTGCTCCACGGCTTGGGTGAAGCGAACCCGGTCGCGCATTCGCACGATTCCTCCCAACTCGGCGAGGGAAACGCCTCCTGCGCCGGTATGGAAGGGACATTTCCCCTTGGTTGTTGCGACTTCGAAGACGATGTCGAAGATGACGAAGTTCGCCTGGTCGCTCGATGCCTGGAAGATGAGGCGCTCGGAACCGACAGGAAGTTGGAGTTCGATCACGTCGAGACGAACTCTGGTTCCTCCCAAGAGGGCGCATCCGACGGTGGTCAGGCGGCAATCGGGAGCCGTCTCAAACTCAAGGAGTTCAGTTGCGAAGGCGTCGCGGTAGTGCCGCCCTGCGACAAAGTTCTCGCGTCGGAGTTCGCCATTTGCACCAAGCACAACGATGGAAGCACCGATTGATCCCTTGCGGTCTGCTCCAAGTGCAAAGATTCCGACCACACTGACAGAGCGTGAGCCAAGCGGAACTGGCACGGACAGAGTCGAGGCGGAGGATCCGGATTCCCAACCGAATTCACGGCTGAGCTCGGCGGCGAGAGGGCGCAAGTGGAGATCGCGAAGCACTCCCGAACGGGGGAACTTCGCGATCTCGTAGTCGGCGCCGCTGTCGACGTCAAGCATTATTTAACTGCCGTCGTCGTGTGCGGAAGGTGACCAAAGGCCGATTCGCGCATACCGCTAACCCGTGAACTAATCAACTCTGCATCCTTTTGGAAGTAGATCGGGATGAACGGGGCGTCTTGGAGAACGATGTCTTCGGCTTTTCCATACAGTTCTTTACGTTTTGCTTCGTCAAGAATTCCGTCGGCTTCGGCGCAGAGCTTGTCGTACTCGGCGTTTTTATAGTTGACCTTGTTCTCGTTGCCGTAGCTGGCGAGGAGTTGGGAGAGAAAGTTCTCGGCATCAAGGTAGTCCGCGGCCCAGCGCATGTGGAATGCGGGGAGCTTTCGGCTGTTGTGCTCCTTGAGGTAGGCACCCCACTCGACCTTTCGCGGCTGGAACTCGATTCCAAGGTTCTGCTTGAGCTGCTGTTGGATCGCTTGAGCGACGAGCTCGACGTCAGGTCGCCCATCTCGGTAGCTGAACTGAACGGCAGGGAAACCTTTTCCTTCGGGGAATCCGGCTTCGGCAAGAAGAGCCTTGGCTTTTGTGAGATCGAACTTGAGGTAGTTCGTGGTCTCTCGGAATCCGAAGACGCTGGGAGGAAGGATCGAATCAGCGCGGCGGTTAACGCCACCCAAGATGTCGTTGACGATCTTGTCTCGGTCAAGTGCCATTCCAATGGCCTGGCGGACTCGTCGATCTTTGAGAGCGGGAACAACATCGGTATTCAGCCCGACATAGTACATCGAGGGTCGATCAAAGGTCTTGAGTTGGGCTTTGAGAGCGGGATCCTTTTCGATCGCAGCCAGGTCAGCTCGCTCGAGGGTGACCAAGTCAGTTTCGCCGGTTTTGAACTTATTGAGGCGGCTTTGAGCGTCTTTGATGACCGGTCGCTCGATCTTGTCAAGTGCAGGAGCGCCACCGTGGTAGTCCTTATTCGCTGCCAAAACAACAATCTCCTCGGGCTTAAAGCTCTCGAACTTGAAGGGTCCGGTTCCGACCATTTGCTCAATGGTCGCCATTTCCTTGTCCCCATCGGGCAGGGCCTCTTTTGCGTAAACGTACGCGCACGCGTAGGTGAGTTTTCCGAGGAAGTAGGGTCGTGGCTTGTCGATCGTGACCTGGAACGTGTAGTCATCGATCACCTTTGCACCAGTGATTTCTTTTGCGGTTCCGGCGAGCTTTTCCTTAATCCCGACGATGTCGGACATGTAAGTTTCAGCGGTAGTAGATCCGAAGGCACGCGTACCAACTCGCTCCCAGCACCACTTGACATCAGCGGCTTTCATTTCGCGACCGTTATGGAACTTGACGCCTTTCTTCAGGCTAAAAACATATGTCTTACCGCCGTCCTTAATCTCCCATTTCTCGGCAAGGTTTGGCTGAACGGTATTGTCTTCTCCCCACTTGACGAGGCCCTCGAAGACCTGTTGGCACACGTCAATGGTGTCGCCATCCTGGACTTTGCCAGGATCGAGCGAGGTGGGATTTGTAGGGAGTGGATAGCGGAAAACACCCGCCTTCCCTTCTCCGCCGCGCGAGCTGAAGCCTCCGCCGCCAGATCCAGAACCGGATCCGCAACCGACGAGGGCAATCGAAACTGCGCCAATGACCAAGAGACCGAATGCTCGCATCTTAACGAGCATTTTACTTGAACTTAGGTGCCGCTGGTTCCGAATGCAAGCGACTCCATGAGATGGCTGCGCGCTTTCAGCGGAGCTTCGCAGATATTTAGCCAGAAGGGCTGGAGGGCATTCAGCGTTTCATCAACAAATTTGAGTCCACGCGGCGGTTCTTCCAGCCCGGCGAGAGCATTCAAACCGTAAAGAACTTCGGCCCGCACAATGAACCGATCTGCGTACTCGCCTGCTTCTTCGCGACAGACATAGCCCCCCGCCTGTGGCGAGACCATCGCCTCCGCTTCCTGCACATCAACTCCGCTCAGAACGCATGAGCCAAAGTTGGGCAGGAATCCGGTTTCGCTGAGTAACGCGACCTCGGCCCAAGCCAGCGCAACTTTAGGCTTTGGGTGCTTTTCAATCTCGGCGAGGGCCTTAAAGCATAGGTCATAGACGTCTTCAATCGGATCTTCGTAGGGGGCGATGTACGAGACCACTTCCGCCCAAGCCAGTGCGAGGGTAAGGCGCTCGTAGTCCAGCCGTAGGCCTCGAAAAGCGGCGACGGGCTGAGCTTGTTGGATGAACTTCTGGTGGCGTCCATCGGCAAAGGTGAGTTGGGCGACGCTGAGAGGTTCACTGATCGAGCGAAGGCGTGATGTGGGCTTCCTGGCACCTTTTGCAACCAAGTCGATCTTGCCAAGCTCCCGCGTAAAGCAAACGAGACGCCGGTCAGATTCACCGGCGTCTCGTCGTCTCAGCACAATGGCCTCAACGGTTTGTTCCATCTCTAGCCCATATGCAGAATTCGCTTCATGAGGAACTCGTCCCAGATGAAGTACATCCGGTCGATAACAAGCGAGAAACGCATCATGACGGTGCTTCCGAAGATTGCCCCGAAGCCGATCATCAAAAGGTATCGACCAGCAACGTTGAAGTTTTTGAGCGCCCGATTCTTTACCTCGAAGCTAAACAGGAAGTAGCTTAGAACCGAGAGGAGGGTGAAAACGAACAAGAAGTTCGAGATCGCTTGAGACCAAGTGATCGTCACTGCCGCTAGTTCCGGAGGCGCATCGGAACGAACGATGAACTTGTCGAACGACGTCGGGATGATCGGGAGCATTCCTTGTTTCATCTGGGGTCCATAAACAGTCCAGAATGACTGGATCTGGAGACCAGACCAGATTCCGAGGAGGATTCCCATCGGGATCTTTGCCATCCAGTTATGCTTTCGGCTGAAGACCATGTAGCCCATGGCTCCGATAGGAACGAGAAGGATGTATGCCCAGCGACCTGGTTCGGTGACCGCTCCAGTTGTCTCGACAACGCCAGTCAACTTGTCCCACCAGATTTCTCTGAGTGACTCTGTCCAGACTGCAACGGCGGACCAGCCGGCAGCAAGGCCCAAGAAAATGTGCTCAAAGACTCGGTAGAACTTATTCTCTTTGTAGAGAACGCTGAGCAGGCCAATGGTGGCGAGAACTCCAGCGCCGGCGGCGATTGTTCTGTAGACTTCTATCTGCTCTGGCTTCATCCGTTCCCCTTTTGTCGCTTTCGTGCGGAAATCATTTCGTAGTTCCCGATTCCGATCATGATGATCATCAGGAGGAGAGCGACGTGGAGGGTCGGATAGTACTTCGTCCCCTGCCCGACACTCACCCCAGGTAACGGAGCGATTTCTCCGCTGATCTTATCGCTCGCGACTGCGATCTTGCCGTTGGCATCCTTGACGTTGATGCCCTTCTCCATCATCTGCTCCATGTCGAAGACCCCCTTGAGTCCACCAATGAAGCCCTTGATCTGATTAGAGTTGTAGAAAACCTGGGTCTCCGGAACCATAACTCCGGTGACCGCGAACATCAGCGGGACGTTCTTGGCACTGATGAACTGGACGTGGAAATCGGTCGTTTTGGACGCAGTCACGTCGATCACAAGATCAAAGTCAGTGACACTCTTGATCTTTTGCATCACCGGGCTTTTGAATATCTGTTGCTGAACACCGTTTGTGTCGTTCTCACGCCGGGATCCGAAGGCGGTTCGGACGTCTTGAGCAACCGCGTTGATGGCTACATCTGCATTGGGATAGAAGCCTGCGCTGACCCATTGAGTCCAGCGTTGGAACTTCTCTTCCTTGTTGGCAACCCGCTCGGCGTTGACTTCGGCGATGACGTCAAGCGCCGCACGCGGAGATTGAGGATCAGCGGAGCTCCAGATGACGAACTTGACATTCTTCCGCATCAAGGTCCGCAGGATCGCCTTCATATGACCTTTGCTTTCGCCACGAGTTGACCCTGTCCAGTCGCTTCCAAGAAGAACGACGTCGCCCTCCTTCAAAGCGGAGAGTGTCTTGTAGAAGTCCACCGAAGGATCGGTTGGTTTGTTCGGGAATCCGTCGAACTTGAAGAATAGCGGTATCGAGCAGGCTGCAATGAGCAGCGCGTAGATGACGAACTTTGGAATGCCGCCTTTTTTCATGCTTTACCTCCCTTTTCGAGACCGAGCCAGATTCGGAGGGCCATCGAGATGGTTCCGAGTCCGATTCCGAACTTAATGCCAGTGATTGCTGGGGTCTGGAACGTGTTCTTTAGCCAGCCAGCGATCTCAGTTATCTTGAAGTTCAGCAGAAAGTCAGCGGATGCAGTCTTATCTTTTCCAGCAGCAGCGACCACTCCGTCGTCCCAATAACCTGCAACAAGTCCCATGAGAGAGAAGATGACCAAAAGCGCAGTTCCGAGGAGGATCGTTGCTTCCACAGAGCGAGCCCGGAAAGCTCGGTAGGCAGCGGAGAGAATGAAGAACGCGATGATTGAGAACATTGCCGCGTCCATTTGCTGAAGAAGCCCATCGAACAAGAAGTCTCGCACCATGTTCGGCATGCGCCAGAACTGCGGGTCATCAAAATCGATCGCCTTTTCGTGTTGACGGATCATGAAGTCCCAGTATCCGAAAATGATCATGCTGAGCATCGAAACGAGGAGGATCACGCTGAACACCCAATCTTTCTTTTGCCTGGCGATATTCATCAAGTGGATTCTTAGCAGGCTAAAAATTCCCAGACCCAGCAGGAACGCGGCGATGATCTGAACGAAGCTAGATACGACGCCAAACGACTGCTGGAGGAACGACCCGACAGTTTCGACTCCATTTTTTGGTAGTTCCGTTTTAGCGTCAAAGTTGATTGGCTTGGGCCAGTAGGTGTACGCCACCATGAAACCACCGGAGAGGAAAGTGACCAACCACACAAGCGGGCGGCGAGCCTGAATCGGGGTTTGCATCACGCCAAAGAAGAGGACGATCCCCAGGATCAATCCGCCTCCAATGAACATCTTTAAGTCTCCTTGAGGGTTACGCGCCCAAATTGTATCGTTCATTTTGTTTCGGCCTCCTTGCCTGGTTCCTCAGGAGCTTTCTCACGATCAATTTTCAGATCCTTCGGCGGCTTGTCTGCCTTGATTAGGCGAGGAATGGAGAAATTGTTCTTTTGCAGTTTCTGAGCATCTTCAAGAGCATCCGCCAGCTCTTTGGGATTTGACTTGTGTGTTTCGTAAATCTCTTCCGTCTGAGCGGCGATATTGCACTGCATCACTGAGGCGTTGAGACACCCAATCGCAATGAATGCAATCGCGGTCATCTTCGACCAGTCCTGTCCAACGAGCGAGCCGACCATGATCGGGTCACGGGTGAGGTAGGCCGAGGCGGCGTAGAACTCATCACCGATAAGTACGTAGTCGCATGCGGCGATAAAGAAGGGAGTTTGGGTTGCTTCGGTTGAGGACGCGACCTGGATCGCACCGATCGAGTTCGCGGTTTCGGCGAAGATCAGCGACTCAGCATAGAACTCACCGAGGAAGAAGGCGGCGGCGGTTTGCTCGCGGTGGATGATTCCGGAGACGCCAGCGGCAAACGCAAACTGACGGTCAGAAATGAAGCGAACGGAGTCGGGGTCGAATCGTTCTGGGTAGCCCTCTGACTGATAGGTGTCGCGGATGACTTCTTGGGCCAGGGTGAACATCGACGCCGAGTAGGCGCACATGATGATTGGGTTGCTGAACTTGGCGGCAGTTTTGGCGACGTGTGCGCAGATGTTGATTGCTTGAACAGCGGTCGCATTGACCGGGTCGGAGAGACCAGGAACCATGAGGACTGGGCGTCCCATTTCGGTAGCGCGACCAACGGCTTCATCGATCGCATTCAAACCCGAAATGCGGCGAATAAAAAGATTGTCTCCCTTCTTTGCACGCTTAACGTTGAACACGATGAAAACGATAATCATCAGGGTGAAGAGCAGCCCAAACCACCCGACGTCCCAATAATTCGCGCCGAGTAGCTGGCTATCCAGCGACCAAGCTCCTAACTGTTTTTCTGGCATGAAGTCTCCAATAACTGCGGCTCATCGCCCGGAATTTCTTCCAGGATACAGATCAGACGTTCGACATTATCCCGCTTTCTCAGCAAATTACTATATTGATTCACGAAATCGAAGCCTAAAAATGGAACCAACATCGGTGCACTCACCATTGTAAGGTGAGCCATGACGTTGGAAATCGGCTTGTGCATCTCGAAAAAGAGGATCGCGGGGGCTTCGAGTTTGCGCTTGCGAATCTCTCCTGCAGCTTTCTGCAGAAGTTCTTCGGTTTGCTCCTCGTTGAGCTCATCCTCCCAAAAATCGAACATCTTTGCCTAGATGGGTACGGATGATTTCCATCACCTGTTCCCGCTCGACGGTTTCGTCGAAGACCAATCGGACTCCGCGAGTAGCGTCGAGCTTTGATTCTGACTCAAACGGGGACAGTTGTACCGCGTTTTCTTCAACTTTCACGCTTTTCACCTTATCCCAGGTGATCGTGCTGAACCCAGCAGTGGCTCCGACTTCGGAGACTTCGCACTTTTTGCCGGCGAAATACTCGAACAGGATGGGGGAAAAGAAGCCGAGAGCGAGGAAGGCGAGGAGGGGGATTCGCAGTAGGAATCCGACGAATGTGCAGACGAGAATCACGGCGATAATCACAGTTGTCCGCTGCGGGGTGACTTCGGTCGTTCGGACCTTCCACTTAATCGCCATCTAAAGAGATTGTAGCCCTGCAACGTAAACTGGGAAACAGATGGTCATCGCTGCACTCTTGCTCTCTTCGGCCAAAACTCTGTTTCGAGATGACTTCAATACCTACACCGAGCGAGAGTGGCAGTATGCGGATTGGAAACTGGGGCGAACTCAGTTTGGGTTGAAACCCGAGTGTAAGGGTGGGGTGATGATGCTCCGGCATGAGACTTACAATCCTAAAGCTCCCGGGGAGGCCTTCTTGGGGACGGAACTTTACACCCGTCCGAAGTTCACGTTAGAGACAGGATTGCAGATTACGGCGAAGGTGCGCGTCAAGAATCCGCCGTCGGGGATGGTGGCTTCGATCTTCACTTATTCGACGGACAGGCTTGGATCAGATGAGATCGACTTTGAGTTTATATCTACTCAGACTAATAAGGCCAAAGGCGATCACTCTTTGCTCGCGACGAATTGGAACGATTGGGATGAGAAGAAGGAGCTTTATGGGAACAAGACCAACCACTCGCCTCAGTCTGTGACCCCAAAGGGTTTGAATACGGGCGAGTGGAATGTTTACACAATTCGGTGGTATCCGACCAAGACGGACTGGCTGGTCAACGGCACTCTGATCCGGTCCAGTAATGAGGCAGTGCCTGACGCGGACACCGCGATTCGGTTCAACTTCTGGGCGGCGGCGAAGTCTTGGACGGAGGCGTATTCGGCAGAGTATCAGCCGACCAAGGATCCATCCAAGAACCAGGTTTGTACTTACGAGATCGATTATGTTGAGATCAAGCGGCTTCCTTAGAGAGCACTTTTGATTCCAGAAGCCAGGCCAACACCATTCCGACAGGTGGGCCGATCAGATACACCCAAATCGTTGCGAGGGTCTGCGGGCCACCAACGAGGTCGGGTCCAAGCGACCGGGCTGGGTTCATCGAGCCACCCGTGATGTTTCCACCCATCATGACGAGCAGAACGACGGTGAGCCCGATCACGAGCGGGGCGAAGGCGTTCTCTTTGCGAATCACCGCGAAGATGACCGCCATCAGGATTGCCGAAAGGACGATTTCAGTGGCGATGTTTCGCAGGGCGGCCTCCGGAGCACTAGGGACATGGGTTCCAAAAGCCCCACCAAAAAGGAGAAGCCCTAGCAGTCCGGCGGCGAGTCCACCGAGAAATTGAGCGCCGAGATAGGGGACAACTTCCCGCTTTTCGTGCTTCCCGCTGAGAGTCAGCGCCAGTGTCACCGCGGGGTTGAACTGAGCACCGGAGACGGGTCCGAAGATGTAAATCATCGCCGTGACCGCAAGCCCGGAGACCCAGGCAGCGATGGCAAGATCGGTTTTTGCCGCCGACGCCATGACGGGGGCAAAGACGATTCCGAAGGTGCCAAGAAACTCGGCAACTAGCTTTCTGTTCAAGCCATCTCCTCGAGGAGCTTCACCACGTGTCCTCGAATCTGGTCTCGGATCACGCGAACGGTTTCAATTCCCTGCCCGGCTGGGTCATCCAGGCCCCAATCTTCGGTGAGGATGAACTTGGCGGGGCAAGCGGCGGCATCAACTCCGCAACCCATTGAGATGATCTTGTCCGCGCCATCGACCATTTCTTGGGTCATCAGCTTCGGATGCTGCCCTTCCATGCTTATTCCGAGTTCCGCCATGGCTTCGACGGCCATTGGGTTGAGCTGCTTTCCGCCAACGGTGCCGGCGGATTCGCCCTTGATATCCAGTCCACGGGCTTTGGCTTCGTGATTCACGAAGGCTTCGGCCATTTGGGATCGCCCAGCGTTGTGGACGCAGAGGAAGATGACGGTTTTCACTTGCAGCACTCCGTTCCGCAGCATGCGCCTTCTTTTGGCTTCGTCGCCCGAATAAATGCACCCATGATTCGGCCGTCGAGGTTTGCCTTCTCTTCAGCCGATAGAGCACTGACTTCTGGCGATGTACAAGTTGTTGCTTCCAGATCGGCAAAGGTGTATCGTCGAGTGGGCTCAATCGAGCCATCAACAAAGCCTGCGGCTTCCAGCTTGCCAAGGTACTCGCTGTATTCCATGGCGCCTGCCACGCAGCCAACGTAAGCCTCCATGTCCGCTCGAACGGCTGAAGGAATCTCGCCTTCAACAACAACATCCGAAACCGCAAATCGTCCGCCCGGCTTCAGAACCCGAAATGCCTCTCGCAGGACGGCGTCTTTGTCGCTAGAAAGGTTGATCACACAGTTGGAAATCACTACATCAACAGAGTTATCCGGTAGAGGAATCGACTCGATATGACCCTTCAGGAAGGAAACGTTCGTGGCTCCGCTTTCTGCCTTATTGCGCTCCGCTAGCGCGAGCATCTCGTCGGTCATATCGAGCCCAAAAGCGAATCCGGTGGGTCCAACGCGTCGAGCGGAGAGGAGCACATCGATCCCGCCGCCGGAGCCTAGGTCGAGAACTGTCTCGCCTTCATTGAGCGCGGCTAGTGCGGTCGGATTTCCGCATCCAAGCGAGGCTAGCAAAGCGGCCTCTGGAATGTCGCCGGCTTCCGATTCGCTATAAAGATTGCCGGTGATGACGTCGCCCCCGCAGCAGCTATCGTTACCGCCGCCGGTGTTTCCGCCGCAGCAAGCCGCGCCTTGACCGTTCAAAACGGTAAGGGCCGCCGCGCCGTATTTCTCGCGAACGAATTCGCGAACGTCTTCTCGGTCGATGAGTTTGGTGTTGTTTTCCATGGTGTTAGCAGCAGTTGGTTTGGTCGTTGGATTTGGCAAGGGTTTGCAAATAGGTGGCAAGTGAAAGGAGTGAGTCCGGCTTGAGGGTGCAAAGCATTCGCTTGCCTTTCCGTTCAATTTGGATCAGGCCCGCGCCTTCGAGCTCGTGGAGATGGTGGGAGATGGTCGAGCTGATCTTTTCTTCGCCGGTAATGTGACAGCAGATTTCGCCGGCGGTTGGCCCCTCAACTCCACCTTCGTCATCCACTGAGGCTCTACCGCAGCACATTGAAGCTAAGAACTCCACGATGTGGAGGCGGGTGGGGTCACCGAGCGCGCGAAAGGCAATGCGGTTCGTTTCGACATCCATCGAAATGATTCTACGCCATTATTTCGATGAAATACGAAATAATTTAGCTTTTTGCCTCTGCAAGGGCAAGGAACTCTTCGACCTCTCCGGCAACAAGAATGGGAAGAATGGGGGTGAGGCATTCGATGGGCCAGTTCCACCAAGCGCAGGCTTGGAGCCGCTTGATCTGTTCTGCACTGAACCTCTCCCGGATGAGCTTCGCGGGGTTTCCGCCATAAATGCAGTAGGGCGGGACATTTGCCGTGACCACCGCGCGGGAGGCAATGATGGCTCCATCGCCGATGGTTACTCCCGGCATGATCAGAGCTTCGTAGCCGATCCAGACATCGTTACCGATGACGGTGTCCCCCTTGTTCGGAAAGACTGCGCGCTCAGAGAGGGCAGGCTCCCAACCGTCGCCAAAGATATAGAACGGATAAGTGGAGGTTCCGCTCATGATGTGGTTTGCTCCGTTCATGATGAACTTTACGCCACGAGCGATAGCACAGAACTTCCCGATGATCAGCTTGTCGCCGACGAATGGGAAGTGGTAGAGAACGTTCTTTTCGAAATCGGCAGCACCGTCGGGATCATCGTAATAGGTGTAATCGCCAACCACCACGTTTGGGTTCGAAATGGCGTTTTTGATGAAGCAAACCTGCTCAAAACCCGGAACAGGGTGAAGCTCGGTCGGGTCGGGTCCGTTCATTCGAAGGAACTAGGATACTTGAGGAAAAGGATTCAGACTCGACGATTCGACTTTCGGCAACTCGTGACGGACAATTTACGCTCAGTTCTTTGAGCAAAGGAAGTCAGTATTGTCGCTGAGTATCTCCCTTGAACCTGTGAGCAGATTCTTCGCAAGTTTTTGGACCTCTGGGTCTTTGACTTCTTCGATTAACGCGGACGCAAATGGCGAGTGCAGATGAATCACACGAAACGGTCTTCCATGAAAGTGGGCGGCTTCGCCGGACAGCTTCTTGCACAGTTTTTGTTCGTTTTGGAGCTTTGCCACGGTCTCAAAAAGTTGGGCCAAAGCGGCATCACGTTGGCTCCAACCGCTCGAGTTGAGAACAGCTTCACATAGCGGTGCTACTTGTGACGAGCAAGACAGCCTTTTGAAGAGAGTACCGAACCACTTGGGATAGGGGATGTACTGACGTTCAAGCATGAAGCAGATGCGCATAAGGTCGCGAACCAGTCGAGAGGCGAGAATTTTCGCCCCTAGTTCGTCGCCGACGAGGCCGGCCCGCCCAACAAGATGCTCCTCTTGCCCGATTCTTTGCCAAAGCGAAGCGAGGATATACAGCCAGATGTCGTGTGGGAAGTACCTTAACTTGGATTGAAAGTCTATTAGGCCAATCTCATCGTGATAGATGTTTGGAGCGGTTGCTTCGAGAAGGCTCTGCTGAGTGACTGCGAGCCAATCTGCAGTTGTTGGTCCCTTTTCAAAGTCGATACCGAGCAAGTTGTGAAAGAAGACACTTAGAGTGCTTACATGGATATTGTGACGATGCGATTCGGCCTCATCCATGTGGGTGGTTCCATCGCTGTTTAGTCCGCAGAAAACAGGAAACTGTTGATACGTTGACGGCAGGTTCTTGAGCAGCAGAGCTCTCACGGAATCCGCGGCTCCGCCGTCCAAAAGAAGAATTTGAAGCCGAGGACCCCAGTCATGGTCCATAGACATCTCGGTATCCAGACCGAGGACGTCCGAGCCTTGTCCAAGGAGGCAAGCCGAGTGAGGCAAGTTACCCACAATCGGGGCAACGACCTCGCGGTAGAACTCTCTATTGAGTTCTGATCCTGGCTTGAATTGAGGTGACATGAGTGGGTTCAGGTTAGGCGTACTTTACCTGGGCAGGAATGGTGGAGATTGAGTTGGGGGCAAGGAAGATCATCCGAAGAGCGGACTCGACTAGGTAAACTTCTCTGCAGAAATGTCAGTCCTCGTCGATAAGAACACCAAGGTCATTGTTTGCGGAATCACCGGCAAAGAGGGTGGATTCCACACCGAGCAGATGATTGCCTACGGCACCAATATTGTCGGCGGAGTCACTCCCGGAAAGGGCGGACAAGAGTTCCATGGCAAGCCAGTTTTCAACACAGTTCAGGAAGCTGTGGATGCGACAGGTGCTGATGCTTCGATCATTTTTGTTCCACCTCCCTTTGCGGCGGACTCAGTTTTGGAGTGCGAGGCGGCGGGAATGCCATTCGTCACGCTGATCACCGAGGGGATTCCTATCGCGGACATGACGCAGGTTGTCAATCGCCTCAAGTCGAACGGGGTTACCCGGTTACTCGGCGGAAACTGCGCCGGAATCATTACTCCGGGTGAGTGCAAAATGGGCATCATGCCGGGGCACATTTTTATGCCAGGCAACGTCGGCATGGTCAGTCGATCAGGAACGCTTACCTATGAGATCGTCTGGGAAATGACCCGGGCTGGATTTGGTCAGACAACCTGCGTCGGTATCGGCGGAGACCCACTTCCGGGAACTCGGTTCATCGAGGTTATGGAGATGTTCCACAACGACCCCAAGACCGAAGCGGTTGTGTTCGTCGGCGAAATCGGCGGATCGGACGAAGAAATGGCTTGTGAATGGGTCAAGGCAAACATGAAGAAGCCGGTCGTCGGATTCATTTCCGGACGAACCGCACCTCCTGGCAAGCGAATGGGCCACGCTGGTGCAATCATCAGCGGAAAGACGGGAACTCCTCAGTCGAAGGTTGATGCTCTGCTAGATTGCGGCGCTTTGGTCGCCGACCGAACGAGCGACGTTCCGGCTCTGCTGAAGCAAGCAATGGGTGGCTAACGAAACCTACTTACCTGCCCGCTTGATGTGATACACCAAGTGGGCGTGGACGATCGTCATCGTCTCGTTGAAGTTGAGAGGGCCGGCGACCGGGTGGTTCATGACGAGTTGGTCGCTTGCGACGCCCTCGGCGGCTCGATTCTCGAGTTTCTCTTGGAGTTTGAGGAAGTCGTTCGCCATTGACTCGAAATCAGCGTCGGGATCGCATGTCGGGTAGCCCCCCTTTGCCGGGACGGGAATAGCATTCCGAAGGATCAATCCGACCATCTGGCGACGAATCTCGAAGTAGGGTGCGCGCTTTGGCAGGGCCTCTTTTGCTCGCAAGCCGAGCACGACGCCTCGGTGCACCTGGATGAGGTGGTCGAGAGTTTGAACCGGAGTCCAAGCCGAGGGTCTCGAGGCGCCACCCACGCACTCTCGGAGGCGGGCGACCACCTCGTCTACGGCTTGACCGACGTGTTCGACAGTGACTGGCTGCATCCCCTCAGATTACTTCGAGATGGTTCCAGTACACTCGGTTTGTGCACGCCCGATACTTCGACAACGCCGCCACCACACCGGTGGACCCTCGTGTAGTCGAAGCCATGCTGCCTTGGTTCAGCGAATTTCCGGGGAATGCGAATTCGTTGCACCAGTACGGAACGAAGGCGATGGACGCGGTCGAGAAGGCGCGGGCGCAGGTTGCTCGTCTGATCGGAGCCGAGGATCCTTCGCAGATTACGTTTACAAGTGGGGCTACCGAAGCGAACAACTGGGTTCTGCATGCGCTCAAAGATAAGATTGAGGTGAGTCCATTCGAGCATAGTTCGATTCGCGAGACGGCAGAGGTTCTGGGGATACCAACGTTTAGGTCTCATGCTGTTCCGGTCGATAATCACGGCAGCGTCTCTCCAAGAACCGCAACTCCCTCGATTTGGGCGCAGATTCTCGTCAATAACGAGAATGGGTTCATCTTCGACCAGTCGAATCGCCTTCCGGGTCAGTATTTTGTTGATGCGACCCAGGCTCTGGGAAAAGTCGAAATTCAGCTCGAAGGTGTTTCCTATGCTTCGGCCTCCGCGCACAAACTGTATGGTCCTAAAGGAGTCGGAATGCTCTACCAGGAGGAGCCGCATTCTCTCTCTGCCTTTCTTACCGGCGGCGGACAGGAGTCTGGTCAGCGCTCCGGAACGCTCAACGTTCCCGGGATTGTCGGCTTCGGGAAAGCAGCCGAGATTGCTTTACATGATTCGAAGGCACACGGCAATCACGTTGCCTGGCTCAGCAACCTGTTTTTCGATTCCATCGAATCTGTCCCGGACTTTCTGGTCAACGGAGGCGATCACCGTTCTCCCTACATCCTTTCTCTCTCATTCGCTGGAATCGAGGGGGAAACGTTGCTCATCGAACTCGACCAGGCTGGATTCTGCTGCTCGGCAGGAGCGGCATGCAGTAGCCAAAACACCGAACCTTCACCAGTATTGAGGGCGTTCGGAGTTCCCGATAAATATATCCGAGGAACCATTCGCGTCAGCTTCTCGCACCACAACACCGAAGAATCGACATACCAGCTTGCTGGTGAGATTCGAAGAATTGTGACAAAGTTGCGTGAGCTTCGCTAGATTCATCGTAGAACTTGATTGAAGCTGAAACCTTTTGCGCCCCAAAAGGCGTCTGAAGTTTTTGCTGTCTCTCGAATCAGCGTGTTGTCATCCTAGATTCCCGGTAAACTGAAAGGGTTTTCCAGAACATTGACAACTGGCACGCGTCTCGCTTGACAAAATATCGTGGACGTGATACACCTACATGTCCCGAAGAGAATAGACCAACCATGCAAGGTTCGATGAGCCAGAGCATAAAGAAACGGTCAAATACGGAGTAACTAAAAGATAAATGGCTATTGAAAACGGCATCCCAACCCAACCGAAGCGCGGACGAGCAATTACCGTCCGAACGCCAGGTCGGACCTCAGGCTTCATGGAACCAAACATGACGCAGTTGGATGACCCGACCGCCGAGGTGGAAGACGACGACGCCTCTGATGAGGAGCTCGAAGAGCTTGAGGCGGAAGTTGCCGCAGTTCCCGATGACTCCGAAGAGCTTGAAATGTGGATGCGACAAACTCGTCGCGCCCAGCTTCTGACCCCTGAGCAAGAAGTGCACCTTGCCGTGCTGGTCATGGCGAAAGAACTGCTTGAGAAGGGCAAAGAGAAAGAGCTTCTCAAGCTTCTTCAGCGAAAGGACATTACCCACCCGGTTGGAAAGCCAACTGAACTGAACGAGTTCATCAAAATCCGCGTTATCAACGAGGGGATCGAGGCGAAGCGACACCTCATCGAGTCAAACCTTCGACTCGTTGTGTCTATTGCCAAGAAGTATAACGCTCGAGGAATTCCCTTGGCTGACCTCATCCAAGAGGGCAACCTTGGTCTGATCCGCGCAGTTGAAAAGTTTGACTGGTCTAAGGGTTTCCGATTCTCGACCTACGCTACTTGGTGGATCCGCCGAGCCATCGCTCGCGCTATCATCAACCAAGGTCGAACCATTCGAATCCCGGTTTACGTTGCTGAGCTGATCAACAAGGTTGTCAAGACGGCTTCACGATTGCAGCAGGAGCTTCAGCGCGAAGCAACCGAAGAGGAGATCAGCCGCGAGGTTGGACTCTCGGTGGACCGAGTTCGCGAAATGATGCGGGTTGCGGTTGAGCCGATTTCTTTGGAAACCCCAGTTGGTGAGAAGGATAACTCGTCCATCGGCGACTTCGTGCAGAGCACGAACATGCCGACTCCGGGCGATGTCACTTGGTCGCTGATCCGACGTGAAGAAATTGATGGAATCCTGGGTCGCTTGACGAGCCGAGAGCGAGACGTTGTTCGACTCCGATTCGGACTCGACGATGGCCGAGCTCGAACCCTTGAGGAAGTCGGAACCGAGCTTAACGTCACCCGTGAGCGGGTCAGACAGATCGAACTTCGAGCCATGAAGAAGCTCCGCCACATCGGCGCCGAGTTGACTTCGCAAGGCTTCACGATCACCCCTTCGCCGCACAATAACTAAGGCGAGACCATCGCTTTGAAAGGCCCCGACGATAGTTCGGGGCTTTTTTTCAGACGAGGGCGGCTATGCGAACTTGGAGAGATTGAATTAGGCCGTCTTGATCAAGGTTTATCCAGGAATCATTTCCTGCATCCCTGATCTGCTTCCTCGCCGGAACAAGAGGTTCGCGCAGTGGAATCGAAGCCTGAAGCATTGCCGCTTCGCGAGTCACACGGAGTGCACATCCACAGAGTTTTTGCGCAGTTGAAATCGAGATGACGTCGTTTTCCGACTTACCGAGGAAACAGTAGGCACCAGTTTGTCGGTCGGCGAAGCCAGCATCTTCGCCAAGGATTGCATCAAGCCCGACGTCTTGGAGGGAAAGGACAAGCGGAGTGACGAGGTAGCGGTAAACGGCGCGGACACCGATCGAACCCGCGAGTGGGATCGCGATGGCGACGGTAAGGTCGTGCCCATGAAGAACGGCAGCCCCGCCGGTCTCCCTGATCGTCCAGTTCGTATTCGATGGCTCGACGAGGGTTTCTTCTGGCTTTTGGAAACGCCCGAGCGTGATCCAGGTTTGGTCCCATTGGTAGATTCGGGCGGATGGTTCACCTAGCAGAGCCGTTTCGAACAGCTGATGATCCCGCGCCATTTGCGTCGCAGCGGTTTGGTCGGGGTCGATGAACACCTTCACGGCAAAAGGTCCGGTCGGCGTTCGCGGGTTCTCTTTTCGCCCTCGACCCGTCGCCACTCCTCAATCTTCTTGTGATCTCCACTACGAAGAACCTCGGGCACTTCCTTTCCTCGCCAAACCGGGGGCTTGGTGTAGTTGGGGGCGCTCAGACCTTGACCAGAGAAGGAGTCTTCTTCGAGTGATTCGGCAGCTCCGAGGACACCTGGCAGGAGGCGGGTGATGGCGTCAGCCATGACCAGTGCGGGGAGTTCGCCGTTCGTCAGGACGTAGTCGCCGATGGAGAAGACATGGGTTGCGTAAGTCTCTTCGGCCCGATGGTCGATGCCTTCGTAGTGACCGCATACGAATACGACCTGTTCGTATTGTGCAAGTTCTTTGGCATTTTCTTGCTTAAATGGGATACCGCTTGGCTCAGTAAAGATGACTGCGTGAGCGGTAGGATCTGGTGGAAGAAGACCCTCGATCGCCAGAGCCACAGGTTCGGCTTTAATCAGCATCCCTGGGTGCCCGCCATAGGGGGTGTCATCCACCTTTTTGTGCTGGTCGTAGCAATAATCACGGGGCGAAACTGCCCGAAACTCGACTAACCCGGCCGAAGCCGCCCGACCCAAAATCGAGTGCTCCAGTGCCCCCCGGACCATGTCGGGGAAGAGGGTGACAAAGTCGATTCGCGGCACGAAATCAAGCGTACCAGTCCGGTATTCTCATACCAACTATGTCGAACATCCCGGCAGATCTGAAATACACCGAATCGCACGAGTGGGTGCGCGTTGACGGCGACGTCGCCACCATCGGAATCACCGACCACGCCCAGTCCGAACTTGGCGATGTCGTGTACGTTGATCTTCCGACCGTTGGCAAATCCCTCGCTATCGGCGAGACCTTTGGCAGCGTAGAAAGTGTCAAGACGGTTTCCGATTTGTACGCTCCGGTGGCTGGCGAAGTCATCGAAGTCAACGGCGAATTGGCAAGTGCTTCTGAGCTTGTGAACTCCGATCCATACGGACAAGGGTTCATGATCAAGATTCGCCTTTCTGGCGATGTTCCGGGCACCTTGCTGGACGCCGCTGGGTACGGAGCCGTCGCTCACTAAACCCTAATGCCTTACATCCCGCACACCGAAGCCGATGTCGCCGAAATGCTCGCCGTCATCGGCGTTTCTTCGATTGACGACTTGTTCTGTGAAGTTCCCGAGAATCTACGGCTTGCGCCAGGTTCTTTGGACATCCCGAACGCTCTCGATGAACCCAAACTTTACGCTCACCTGCTTGATCTCGCTTCAAAAAACGTCGATCTGAGCAAGGTGACTTGCTTCCTGGGTGCGGGAATTTATGATCGGTATATCCCTGCAACCGTCGGCGCGGTGATCTCAAGAGGCGAGTTTTTGACGGCTTACACTCCCTACCAGCCAGAGGCTTCGCAGGGTTATCTCCAAGCGATTTACGAGTTCCAGACGATGGTTGCCGAGCTGTATGGCTGCGACATTGCGAACGCTTCGATGTACGACGGCGCGACTTCGATGGCCGAGGCGGCGATCATGTCGACGAGCCTCAACAAGCGACAGAAAGTCGTGGTCAGCGAGGCGGTTCATCCCCATTACCGGCAGGTTCTCGACACTTACTGTTGGTCGATGGATATCGAAGTAATCACCCAGAAATCTGCTAACGGTTTGACTACCGAATTCACGGAAGAGGAGGCGGCTTGCTACATCGTTCAGTATCCGAACTTCTTTGGCTCGATTGAGGATTTGGCGGCAGTTCGAGCGGCTTGCGACAAGAACGGTTCGACGATGATCGTGGTTTCCGATCCGATTGCATGCGCGCTGCTGAAGCCACCCGGACACTTCGGCGCAGACATCGTGGTTGGCGAAGGTCAGCCGATGGGAGTTCCGATGGGACTTGGCGGTCCTGGAGTCGGACTTTTTGCGTGTAAGAAGGATCTCATCCGATTCATTCCTGGCAGAATCGTTGGGAAGACGAAGGAAGTCCACGGCGACAAACCGGGCTACGTCATGACGCTCCGAACCCGAGAGCAAGACATTCGACGCGAAAAAGCCACTTCAAACATCTGCACCAACGAAGCCCTGATGGCGCTTGCGAATACGGTTTACATGATCGCTTTGGGCAAGAATGGGATGCGCTCAATTGCCGAAAGTTCAGTCCGAAATGCGCAGTACATGATCACCGAACTTGACAAGATCGGGATCGGAGCCATGACTAACAAGGTCTTCTGCGAGTTCGTTGTGACGCTCCCCAAGGATGCAGAGTGGGTTTGCGGAGCGATGCTTGACAAGGGGATCCTTGCCGGACTTCCGCTGGGCAAATACTACGAAGGCCCTCCCAATACTCTCCTGGTCTGCACCACCGAACTTCGCACCAAAGACCAGATCGACACTTACGTTTCCGCCCTCAAAGAGGTGCTCGCCTAATGCGACAAACCACCGTTCCCGAGCCAAAACTCATCTTCGAAAAGTCACGTGCTGGTCGCGTCGGCTGCAACCTACCAAAGTGCGATACGCCTCCGGTTGACCTGACCTCAATTCTTGGAGAAACACGAGAGGACCTTCACCTGCCGGAGGTCGCTGAGCTAGATCTGCTGCGGCACTTTACCAACCTTTCGCACATCAACTACGGAATCGAAACTGGATTCTATCCTCTGGGTAGCTGCACGATGAAGTACAACCCGAAGATTAACGAAACGACGGCTCGGATGACCGGCTTCGCTAATCTTCACCCACTTCAACCGGTCGAGACAATCCCCGGCGCGCTTGAAATCCTTCATGGCGTCCAAAGCATTCTATGTCAGGTCACGGGCTTCGATTACATCACTCTTCAGCCGCTGGCCGGAGCTCACGGCGAGATGACCTGTTTGATGCTCGTTCGGGCTTACTTCGAGTCGCGTGGAGAGGGACAGAAGCGCAAGATCGTTCTGGTTCCTGACTCGGCTCACGGGACAAACCCAGCATCGGCAGCGCGATGCGGTTACGACGTTAAGTCGATTCCGACCGACGCAGAGGGCAATACAAACCTTGCGGTTCTCACCCAAGTCCTGGAAGAGATCGGCGACCAAGTTGCGGCCCTGATGCTTACCAACCCATCGACGCTCGGGCTGTTTGAGCCAAACATCGAAAAGATCTGCAAGATGATCCACGATGCCGGCGGTCAGGTCTTCTGCGATGGAGCCAACATGAACGCTATGGTTGGTACCACCCGACCCGGCGATCACGGCTTCGACTGCATGCACCTTAACCTGCACAAGACCTTCAGCACGCCACACGGCGGTGGCGGCCCTGGTTGCGGAGCGATTGGGCTTCAGAAGCACCTCGAACCGTTCCTTCCAAAGCCAGTGATCCGAACCGAGAGTGGCAAGATCATCGCCGACGAGGACCGCCCTCACTCCATCGGCCGAGTCGCCGGTTTCTACGGTCAGTTCCTCATGGAAGTCCGCGCCTACACCTACCTCATGGCCTACGGCAAGGAGAACATGCACCGGATCTCGAAGTTTGCGGTTCTTAATGCCAACTATGTTCGAGCTCGCCTTAAGGAAGTCCTGCCTCCGGCTCACGATCGTCCGTGCATGCACGAGTGCATCCTCACTGCCGAGAAGTACAAGAAGGAAAAGGGTGTGCGCGCGCTGGATATTTCCAAGCGACTCATCGACTACGGCTTCCACCCCGCAACCAACTACTTCCCGCTCATAGTGCCCGAGTGCTTCATGATCGAGCCGACCGAGACTGAGAACAAGGAAACTCTCGACGAGTTCTGCGACGCCTTGATTGCGATCTGCCATGAAGCAGAGACGGATCCGTCGTTGCTTCACAACGCACCGTCGACGAAGATCGTTGGACGCCTAGACGAGACTCTGGCAGTTAAACAGCTCGACGTCCGCTGGATTCCGGGTGCGGAGAATAAGGAATACACCCGGCTTCGACAGGCGATTTCGTAAGTCAGTCTGGCGATTAAGTTTGGAGTGTGTTTCGCAGGGAGTCAACACTCCAAACCGAAACACACCCCAAACAAAAAAGCCCCCGCTTATTTGAGCGGGGGCTTTTGATTTGTTTCTCGAAGTTTAGCTTCGAGCAGCCTTGCGTCGTCGAGCAAGACCGAGGATTCCGAGACCGAGGACGGCCATGGAAGCAGGTTCTGGAACAGCCTGGACCGAAAGGTTCACCGGGGTGGAATCGTAAAAGTGGGCATCGTTTCCTTTGCCGACTTGGATATCAAGCACGTCTCCCGCCGAGAGTGAAACCGAAGAGCTGTTGTAGCTCTGTCCGGTAAGCGTGTTTGCAACGGAGAACAAGGATGCGTTGTTCAACAGGAGTTCAGTGCTCACCGCGCCTCTTGTGCCGTTTGACAACCCGTCGCCAGCGCCCCAGAGTGCCGAGATGTCATAGAGTCCGGTTGCCGCAACGGTGTAGCGGACGACTGCGATTTCGTTACCAGCGCCAGGGTGAAGACTTACATCGCCAACATTAATCCCTCCGTTTCCGCCGGCCCATCCGTTGAGAGTGCCAGCGGTCAGCTTAAAGGCTGAAGGAACGTTGAAGATCGAGCTGTTGCCCCAGAAGTCAACAGTTATAGGTCCTGAGACTTGTCCTGCACCAGAAGTGGTGAACGCGGTGAAGACGCCAGTTGGGCTGGTCTTAGTTCCGTAGCTCCAAGCGCCGTTCGGGTTACCGTTCGAGACCGAGAATTCGGAGGTCAGATCCGCAAAAGCGGAAGAGACGAAAAGCGTAGCAAGCGCCAATGTAAGCGAAGATCGCAAAAGCATGTGTTCAAGGTAGCCCTCAGCGGGCCAGAACGTTGCTAGCAAATATACTGGCTTAGGTTTAAACTTCACAGTTCTTAACACGTTTTCCCTAGATAACTCTCAAAACTTGCTCGAACTTAGCCATTTGAGTGTTTCAGCCACTTGCTCCTTAGTGCCAACCGCCACGTAGTGCAAGTACGGGAACCGAGCGCCTCTCTGAGGCTGCTGAACTCGGAAGACGCAGTTCCACTTCACCACTTTCTCAGGACCAAAACGCCAGCGTCCGTAGCCTTTTCTCGCCTTGTCGGGCGAGAAGATGCCCATTGCAAATGCCCCGTCAGGGGTTGAAAGTACAACGGGATCAGGTTGCTCCCCAGGTCCGTCGCTGAGAGGCTCCAACTTTGCTGACTTTGCATCAAATCGATAGAAGCTTGAAAACTCAGCTGGCATGTAACCGGTCAATGATTCAAACACCGCCTCGTTGTTTTGTTCCTCGGGAGGCGCGGTAAAGGTCACTCGGTACTCGATGAGTTGAGGACGGCCAAGAGCTCCGATCGTGACTTCCTTTTCGAGAAGCCAGTCTGAAAGAACTGAAGTATTCTTTGCCAGATTTGGCCCGGACCGCTCCCCGGGAGCAAGCCAGAATGCCATCTGGCAGTTGGATGTAATTCGATTCCCGTTTGCGGTCAGCGAGAGCAATCGGGAAGAGGACGTCGGTCCTGCACCATCTCGACGAGAACCAGCTTCGGTTGGATTGTAGGTTTCCGCCGTAATTGGGGTTCCATGGTCCAAGTTCGCGGCGGATTGAAGCTGCCGACCGTGATCGGTCGAGTCAATAAACTCCTTCCCTCGCCACTTCAACGAGTGAATGGCACCCGCTAACCGGGAGGTCGTTGTGATAACAATCTCCGAATCGGAAGTGCGACCGCGAATGACCACCTCACTCGACACCTGAAGCGCGACAATGCTAGCAACGGCAAACACAGCCTACGTTACCACTCATAATAGAAAAGATGGACGCGCAACCACCTCTTCCCTGCCCGTCACCGTGTGTCCGGCATTGCGGAATTGATGAATCGCTCCACTGTTCGGGCTGTCTTCGAACTGGAAAGGAAGTGGGAGCCTGGCTGACCATGAGCGACGATCAGAAGTGGAACCTACTTTCTCAGCTTTCCACGCGAAAAATTGCCCTCCGAAGAGGGCAACCAAAGCAACCAAGCTAGAGCAAGTTTAGTTCGAGCTACTGCCCGACTTCACTCGGAACATAAAGTCCCGGTTCAACTTAACTCCAAACTTCATTTGTGGGGTGGTCAACACGTCAGTCGGCTTCTTCTCGCTTGGATTCAGCTGACCAATGAGATAGCCCAGCGCACCGCCGAGTGGGGTTTTGGAACTCCATCCGGCAACCTAGGCGGCAGCAAAGTCGTCTCCCGAACTGGTGAGCTACTTACGCAAGCCCCTTTCGATCAGACTGCGATCACTCTGGTCAATCTTTAGCTTTCTTGGTCGAATACCAGTCCGACTTGTCTGCCAAGTTCACCCAGCTCATTGACAAATCAAGACGGTCCTTCAGGATGATGATCTTCACTCCGTCAGAGAAATTCGTCGAGCTACCCACCCGATACTTCTTCTCTTTGAGTTTGTAGGAGTCAACCATCCCGTTTCGGAACTGCTCGAACTTTGCATAGTTGAGGGTCAGAATATCGCCAACAATCGTCCACGTTCCACTTCCCTTCTGGCCACCAAACTGGGCCGCGCCTCCATAACTACTTGATGCCCCACCGTAGGTGAACTCGAAGGTACCGTCCGCTTTCAGGTTCAGCTTTCCGCCGTATGATGTGTAGTTGGTTGAGCTTGCTCCCGAGTAAACATTGACGTAATCCATACTGGCGTAGGATCCGTAGCCAAACTCGCCCACCAATGACGACTTATCGAACAGCGCCTTACCCTTGGTAGCGTCGCACTTAATCGTCGCCAAATACTCTTCAAGGTATGCCGCTGTCGTATTGACCGAGAATCGGGCTGACATCTCGACTCCAACCCGAAAGTCGCCCGTCTCCTCATAGGTCTGGGCCATGACAATTGGCTGCCAATGAGAATTGCAATCTACCAGCATGATTGTAAAGATCGAATCCGCATCGCGACCCTTCTCGCGCCCCGCGCCAACAATAAAGTAGGCCGGAACTCCGGCTCCGACGTACCTACGGTAGATGATCCCTCCGTTCTTCCCGGCAAGCTCCTGGGGGACGTGCTTCGCCCATAGGTCTCCAAGAATCTGACCAACTCCAGTTCCGGGCGTCACGGCGGGAAGTAGTCGCGCCAGCCCCGAGGTGAACCTCGTTCCGTCGGCAACCGTCTTCATCATCCAAGAGTCCTTTTGCACCCAGCCCGCCGGCAGCCCTGACGAAAAGCCAGGCGCAACTCCTCCGGCACTCTTGACGGGTGCGGCTTCGGATGCTGGTTTCGGAGCGGCAACGGCGACCGCCTTAACCTCAAAACTCTTTGCCGAGTAGCTGACAGAATCAACCGATGCGCCAGTGACTAACGTGAACATCAGCCCTGCGACGAGCCGAAACTGGCTCTTCTGCTTTTCGTCGCTAACGGCTGCCAGCAGGGAGCCAGAGATTGCGTACAGGGCGAGAACTTTCTCTCCAGCCAGTTCTTTATCGTCGTCGGCCATATCGCGGATCGCTGGCGTATCTAGCAACTTCTGCATACTTCCAAGGGTCGCGGCAAACGCTTCATCCCCCAACTCCTGGTTCTTTGCAGTTGTATACAGCCCGATTAAACCGAGCGCGATGTTTGTTGATGCATCGTTTTCGAACGGAGTACCCGCGAAGCTCTTCTCGAGACCCTCGACAACGGCGAGCGCCGACTCCCGAAACGCCTTTCGCTCTTCGGCGGTTGATGCGAGTTCTGAGATCGCTGCATCGACGCCTTTGCGACTCTTGGTTGGTTTGTACTTCGTCGGGCTTTTTGCCACTGAGCTACCCGACTTAAATCCACCTGCCCCCATTCCTTGAAGCGTGTCCAGAATTGGGTTTCCTGAGTAAGCGAGGGCACTTGTTGCCCACAGCATGACTGCAGCTACCCAGCCCAATCGTCGACTTTTGACATTCATTGATTGCAGAATAGCCGATCTTGTGACAAAAGACGTACGCGCGAAACCTGATAACGACAAGACTCTCTAGTGGCCCGCCTGCCATAATCTTTCCATAGGTACAACGATGTCCGAAACCCTGATTCCTGGCGCTTCTTTTCTTTGCGGAACTCCTGCTAGGTCCTTCACGCCCGAAGACTTTAGCAGCGACGAGAAGATGATGATCGACACCGCCGAGCAGTTCTGCCGCGCGGAAATCATGCCTCATCTGGAGGCCATCGATCATCAGGAAGAGGGTCTCATGCCGAAGCTCATCGCGAAAGCCGGCGAGCTAGGGCTGTGCGGAATCGACTCTCCCGAAGCCTACGGCGGACTCGGACTTGGCAAAAACGTTGCCGCCCGAATTCTCGAATTCATGAGCCTCAACGGCTCGATGTCCGTTACCTACGGCATTACCAGCGGAATCAGCCAAGTCGGGCTCTCCCTCTTCGGCTCCGAGGAGCAGAAGGCGAAGTTTCTCCCCGCTCTAACAAGCGGAGAATCCATCGGCGCTTACGCCCTGAGTGAGCCGAATGCCGGCTCAGACGCCCTTTCGGCGACCACCACCGCAGTCCAAAACGGCGACAAATGGGTTCTGAACGGAACCAAGATGTGGATCAGTAACGCGAAGTGGGCCGACCAGTTCTTGGTCATGGCGAAGATCAACGGTACAGACTTTTCGGCGTTTATTGTCCCCCGCGACACCCCCGGCTTGACCATTGCTCGTGAAGAGCACAAGATGGGGCTCAAGGGCTCTTCGACCGCTCGAATCGTTCTCGAGGACGCTGAAATTCCCCTCGAAAACCTCCTGTATGAGCCTGGCAAAGGCCACCACGTCGCCTTCAACGCCCTTAACATCGGTCGATTCAAGCTCTCATCGATGTCCATCGGCCCGGCTCGAAACGCTATCGAGCTTGCCGCCGGATACGCACGAGACCGGAAGCAGTTCGGCAAATCCCTGACCGAATTCGGCCTCATCCAGAAGAAGCTCGGCCAGATGGCTGCCCTCTTCTTTGTCTCGGAATCTATGATTTACCGCACCGGAGCCCTCATCGACGAGGCGTTCGACGTGTACGGCGGAACCATCGACGGCAACCGAAAAGCCGCGGAGGAGTACGCCATCGAGTGCTCGGCTTGCAAAGTCTTCAGCACCGAGGCGGAGGCCTGGATCATCGACGAAGCCCTCCAAGTCTTCGGCGGCTACGGCTTCACCGAGGAGTTCCCCATGGCGCGCCACTACCGTGACGCCCGCGTCAGCCGAATCTACGAAGGCACCAACGAGATCAACCGAGTCTTCCTCGCCGACCGATTCCAGCGCAAACTCAAGTCTGGATCCCTTGCTCCGCTTGTCGCCGACTCCTGGATCGCCGACCTCGCGATCAAGGCGCTTCACATGCAGCTCGACGGTCAAATCCAAGTCGGCGCCGCTTCCGATCTGATTCTGCTTGCGTTCGCGGAGCAGTCCTCAAGGCTGCGCGCCGCCAAGCTCGGCGACGAGGGCAACGCCCTCCACACCGCCGCGATTCCCTACATCAACCTCAAAGCCGCCGAAGCCTGGCAGCTCCTGAGCGAAGAGTCGCTTGCGTTGCCGAAGTCGGAGAAAGTTGACTACGAGTCGCTAGCAAACATGGTCCACCACCACAACGGACCAGTGAAGTTTAACTAAGGTTTAGTTGGAAAGTCGGGCATCTGGGCGAGAGTTGCGTTATCCTGGAACGAATCGTGGCACTGCGCGATAGGAACTCTATGAACCGCGACATTCCCTTCCGCATCGCCAAAGTACTCCTCGGAGCGGCGTTTGTCGTTTTCGGTCTCAACGGATTCCTCAACTTCCTGCCCACTCCACCCATTGAAGGCGAGAACGCCAAGGCGTTTCTTGGTGCCCTCGTTGCCAGCGGATTCATGACGGTCGTCAAGGGCCTCGAGGTCATTGGCGGAATCCTGCTCCTGTCAGGTCGCCTCGCCCCGCTCGGTCTGCTGATCCTTGGGCCAATCATCGTTGTTATCGCCCTCTTCGACGCGACAATGGACCCCAAGGGCCTCCCCGTCATCACTGTCCTCGGACTCCTTTCGCTCTACATCGCCAGCCGGCATAAGGAGCATTTTGCTCCGTTCTTCAAAGCACGGGCCGAACACTGCACAATCCATCCCGAAGCACCCAAAGCCTAAGCCTTTTCCAGTTCAAACCAACCTAGCGGCGCCCCGAAAACGGGGCGCCGTTTCACATTTTCATCCGCAAATTTCCCCAAAAATGGTTGACAAATTGCCCCAAAAATTGCCTATATAGTGAACACTTGTCTACTACTAATCAGTTACCATTTGGGAACGATGCAATGAACAATCACAACGAAAACAAACCACAACCAAGCGACTACGTGGCAGTCCCGCCCGACGACGAACGTCCCTTCTTCAGCGAAGCCGGACTCGAGCGAAAGATCGCCTACAACCGGCGGCAGACCCTAGCTTATGCCAGCCTCATCAACCAAAGCCAGAACGATCCATTTAGAATTGGTGAACTCCGAAACATCCTCACGGCTGCCAAGCTCACCCGGCGGCAGTACGAAGTGATCAAGCTCCGGGCTCGCGGCCTGACATTCGAAGAGATCGGTCGAATCTGGAACCGTACCAAGCAAGGTGCCCAGCGGGTTTACCAGCAAGCGGTACGGAAACTGAAGCGCGCAAGGCGCGTCTATCCCTTTGCGGGCCTGAATGAAGTGTATCGCCAGGAGATTCACCGGGGCGCGATCCGATAATCCTGCTGTACAATGGAAGTACAAGCCCTCGGAGTGAACTATGGTTGCCTGCCCTAAATGTGCCCTTAACAACACCATCGACAGCGCGTTCTGCCGAAAGTGCGGTTACGCCCTGCCCCAGGACCTCGTCGCCGAATCGCAAGAGAAGCTGAAGGAACTGGTCAATAAAGGGATGTCCTCGTTCAACGAAGGAAACACCGAAGAGGCAATGGGAATCGCCGAGCATGCCGTGATGGCGAACCCCGCCTATCCTGAGGGCCATGCCCTGAAAGGCATGGTTCACGAGCGACGCTCCGAATACGCCCAGGCTCTCGACTGCTTTGAGACCGTTGTCTCCCTCAACCCAGATTCGACCATCGACAAGATTAAACTCAATCAGCTCCGCAATGCATTCGCTCAAAGAACGGCGGAGCCAAAGGTTGACCGCAAGGGCGCAATGATGGCGGCGGCGGCGGCGATGTTGTTGGTCATGTCTGTTGGGGCGATCACCTACAGGGTGGTGAGCGGTTCGACCGAGAAAACCATTACTTCGACTTCCCCATCGGCAACAGCCCCGGGCACGCTCGCTTCCTCGCAAGCCCCGGTAAACCCGATGAACCCGGGCAATAACATTGTCAATCCTGCCCCGAGCACTCCTGGCACCCAGCTTAACGATGATGGCGTCCGGCCACTTGGTGCAGAGGAAAACACCGGCACTTCAACAAATCGTGGCGGTCTTCCCCGACCACAGGATAATGGCTGGCGAACCAACCAGATTGATCCGGTTTCCCCGAGCGGTCCGATTGGCCAGCCTCGAAGAGGTAACGGCGGCGGCGGAAATGGTAACGGCGGACTTCCCCCAGTCACCGGAAATGGTGGTGGCAACAATATTCCTAACCCTGCGAACCCTCCCTCGAGAGGGTCCGACGATACCCCCGCCCCTACGAGACCGATCACCGACGGTGACGTCGACCCCGGCCAGATCGACATCAAGATTACAAACGCACAAGGAGCCAACGGTTCCGAAGCCGTCCGTCGAAGCGCAAACGAGATGCTAAAAGGCGGAGAAAACGAGAACGCTGCCAACGCCTTTGAGCGAGCCGCAAAAACCAGCACTGGCGGTAAGGTCCACCAGCGACAAGCTCAAGCTCTGAACGCGTCGGGCAAGAAAGCCGAAGCCATCGCTGCTTACGAACGGGCAATCAGCGCCTACGAAAGCGACATCAAAGCGGGAAGAGGAAACAACGACTCAAACCAAGCTGGACTCAATTCCTCCAAAGCCGCTCTTCGCGCTCTTAAGAACTAATGCGCCTTCTCCTTGGCCTCCTGGTTTTCGCAAGCTGCGCTATCGGAGCGGCCCAAGCGCCGCTATGCCTGATTGCCCAACCCATGCCGAGCGGAGACCAAACCTTGGACTACATCAGTTCCATGGCGACCGAGTTGGATAAGGTCGGGCAAGTCACCTCCGTGACCTACTCTTTGACCGACCCGACCGTCCGGAGCATGGTCAACGACGGCAAACTCCCCACTCCCAAACCTAACCCGATTCGAGCGGAGGCCCTGGAAGCAGCAAGGATCCTCGGCGCACCATACACACTTTGGATGGAGCCAGGCGACAACAAGGGAAACAAAAGAGCGAGAGGCATCCACCTCATTGTGACCCTGTTCAAGAACGGAAAACAGGTCTGGACCGACGAGCAAAACCTTGAAGTCCAGGTCAGCGGCACCTCAACAATGCTCGCCTCCCTCCAGGCACTATGCAACGCTTTTACCGAACGTTTGACCGTCACCGCGTTCAAAGAGCTCCCGAAGCTGACCAAGGCTCCGGGTGTGGATACCGGAAAGGGCCAAGCACCCATCATTCCAGAAACGAACGATGACGACCGTGAGTTGAATGACTTTGCCGCCGTCCTGGAGCGCGTCAAGCAGCTCGTGGCGGCCGGAAGGACCACCGCCGCCGAGGTTCTTCTGCGCGACTCGGTGGATGCCGCCCCCCTCGATGGTGTGCGACGACGAGAACTCATCGCCTTCCTACGGGCAAACGGACGGACGGACGAGGCAATTGCGATCACCGTCGCCAGCGGGCGAGCCCTTGGTGACCCAACGCTAACCCCGCTCGCAGCCCGAATTCTTATTGATGCCGGTCGAACCGCCGAAGCATTGGCGATTTGCAACGAGGCTCTCGTAACGAATCCAAACAGCGGCAATCTGAGAATGATTCTCGCCGAACTCAGACTCCGAGCCGCCGCGCCGGATCAGGCGCTGAAGCATCTTGAAACCGCAATCAGGGCCGATGCGACCAGCGAAGCGTTCGGCCTTAGGGCTCTCTGCCGTGCCCTTCTGGGCGCTGAGGATGGATCTCGAATTGATCTGGAGAAAGTTCGTAAGGACTCCCCAACCCTGCCCGAGACGAACTACGGACTGTGGGCATCGATCTTTGACGCTGCGATCTCGGTCGAAGGCTCCGACATCCGGGCACTCCTTCAGAAGGCAGTTCTCAATCGAAAGTCAGACGAAGTCGCCGATGAGATCGACGCACAGGAACGACTTGCGAAGGCATGCGTTGCCTTTCTTGGCGAAAACCCCGCAAATCTGCGGTATGAGAAATCTCACGCCAACCGATTATTGGCAATGAACCTGCTCATTCAATCGATGAGCGAACTCCGCGCATACTGCACCAAAGGTGATGAGGACAGCCTCTCTGAAGCAAGAATAGACTTCGGAGAAATGCTAAAAGCCCTTGAATCAGCCAAGCTCGAGTTCGTCAAAGAGAGCAAGAATGGAGGATATGTTAGCGCTGATCGGATCGATGACAATCGTGTTCTTGGTGGGTTTTTTGCTCGCCAAGATCCTCGGTCGTAAGTCTGCCCTCGATGCTCGGCTTCGCCGCACTCCCCTGGAGAACGCCCGAGTTCGGTTCAAGACCAGCGGTGCCGTCTACCGATCTCGCTTGATCTCGCACGACGACAAGCAGTGGGTCTTCGCCGCACCCATGCAGCGCGACAGTTTTGTCCCCATCCCCATCGGCGAGGAGTGCGTCTGCGAAGTCCTCGCTCGTGGCGGCGTCCTTCTGTTCACCTCGAAGGTGATCGCTCGCCAGAGTCAGGAAGGCCGGATCGTCATCGAGGCGCCCGAAAAGCCCAAGCTTAAGAATCGCCGAGACGACACCCGACGAGTTGATGTCCCAATGAAACTGCTGGTAGGGAACCACGGTGGCGAGGTCATCGACGTCTCCACTAGTGGCGCTAAAGTCAAACTCTCCGGCTTCCAAAAGGAAGGTCAAACCGTTCGCGTTGACCTTCCCAACGGGGAAAGTCGAGCTGCCACCGTGATTGAGTCAGCGCACGACAGCGTCGGTAGCACCGTTCGAATTTCGTTTGACCGTCCGATTCAGTTGCCAGATTAAATCGCCCACCGCTCTAGGTACAATTCAAGCCAACGAAGCCATCAGAGCCTCGTAGAAAACACCATGGCAGCGGCGACCGACATCCAGACCGTCAATATCATCGTCAACGGAATCGAACTTGCGGTTCCCAAAGGCGAACTGGTCGTCGAAGCCGTTAAGCGCCTCGGTCTCGAGATTCCGATCTTCTGCTACCACCCGCGCCTCAAGCCCGTCGGAATGTGCCGCATGTGCCTGGTCGAAACTGGCATGAAGAACCCTGCGGACGGCACCATCCGGATGATGCCAAAGCCCGCCGCGGCATGCACCCTGCCCGTCAGCGAAGGCCTTGTCATCAACACCGAATCCGATGCGCTTCACAAAGACCGAAAGGGCGTCCTCGAATTTCTTCTCATTAACCACCCCCTCGACTGCCCGATCTGCGATCGCGGCGGCGAGTGCCCGCTCCAAAACAACACCCTCTTCTACGGTCCGGCCACCAGCCGATTCATCGAGCAAAAGCGCCACGCCGTCAAAGCCTTCCCTCTCAGCGACTACGTCACCCTTGACCTTGAGCGCTGCATCCAGTGCGCACGCTGCGTTCGCTTTACCGAGGAAATCTCCGGCGACAGCCAACTCGCCTTCCGATTCCGAGGCAACAAAACTCAACCGATCACCTTCGGCGAGACCAAGTTCACCTCCAAGTTCAGCGGCAACGTCATCGAAATCTGCCCGGTCGGAGCCCTGACCAACCGCAAGTACCGGTTCCGCGCCCGTCCTTGGGACCTCCAAACCTCCGAGGCCGTCTGCCTCAACTGCAGCAACGGCTGTAACATTTGGTTCGACCACCGCGCTGGAAAGGTGATTCGGGTCAACGCCCGCACCAACGAAGCGATCAACGAAGAGTGGACGTGCGACAAAGGCAAGTTTGGTCACGACTATTACAACGACGAAAAGCGCCTCGAAACTCCATTCGCCCGAACTGGCGATGAACTCCAAAAGGCCGACTACGCAACCGTTTACGCCAAGCTCCTCGAAGCATTCCAAGGCGCCCAAGCGAATCCAAACAGCGTTGGAATGATCGTCGGCGAGGGACTCAGCAACGAGACCTACATCACCGCTCAAAGCTTCTTCACCGGCCAAGTCGGTAGCCCAAACATCGACTACCGCCTCTCTGCCAACCAACAAATTGGCGCATCAACGGTCGATAACTCTATCGAGTCGCTTGAGCATGCCAAGAACACCCTCGTCTTTGGCACCCACCTCGCGGACGACCTTCCCATCGTCTTCCTCCGCGTCCGAAAAGGCTGGTTCAACCGAGGCAACAACGTCATTGTTGCCGTCGACCGAGCCGATGAAGTCTCCGAATTCGCCACCCAGACCCTCGTCTACAAGCCGGGAACTGAGGCCATTCTTGCCAAGGCCTTTGGTGGAATTGTGACCGTTCAAGAAGCCGCAGAGAAGACCGGAATCCCTGAAGGCGACCTCCAATCCGCGATCTCCAAGGTCGCTGGAGCAACCGTCATCACCACGACCCGCCTCAATCACGAAGCCGCCGAAGCTCTGAAGTCCCTCCAAGGAACCTTCAACGCCTATCCGCTTGGCGCAAACGAGCGCGGAGCCCAGCTCGCTCTCGCAACCAACGGACTCAGCGCCCTTGACCAGCTCAAGAGAGCGGCCAACGGCGAACTCAAGGCCCTCTGGGTCGTCGGTGTAGATCTCTTCTCAGTCGGACTCCCACGCGAAGAAGTCATCAAAGCCCTCGAAAACGTCGACTTCCTCGCCGTGCAAGACAGCCGCCGCTCCGAGACCTTCTACTACGCAAGCGTCGCCCTCCCCATGACCCTCCCCGCCGAGCAAGACGGAAGCTACACCAACTGCGAAGGCACCACCCAATTCATGCGGGCAATCATCCCGCCCGTCGGCGAAGCTAAGCCAGCCTGGCGAGTCTTCGAAGAGCTCAGCATCCGCCTCAACCCTCGAATGCCGTTCAGCCAAGCCAGCGAGATCCTCGCCACCGCTCCGGCCTTCTCCAGATAAAAATCCTGGAAAATGAAAACCCCGGAAGAAGTCTTCGCCGCTCTCTTCGCAGTCCAACCTCTGCAAGAGAGCTTCCGAGACCTCATTCAGCCAAAATCCCCTAACCCGGCGATGCATCACGCGGTCAATAGTGCCATCGCCCAAGTCAGCAGCGACCCCTGCCTCACTGCCGCGATCTACCTTTACGCCGACAACCTCGACGCCGCCCACCAAGAAGCCCAACGCGACGAATCCGACAATGAGTCCGCCTACTGGCATGGTATCATGCACCGCCGCGAAGGCGACTTCAGCAACGCCAACTACTGGTTCCGCCGCACCGGCACCCTGCGTGCCCAAGTCGGCCCTGACCCCGTCAGCCTCACCGAGCGCGCTGAAATCGCCCACCGCGCTTGCACCTACCCCGAGGAGCTGCTAGAAGACATCCGCCAAGAATTCCGCAACCTCGCTCAAATCGGAATCGATCGCGTCTTCGCAAAGTAACGCCCAGATTTCAGTCTGGTCCAAGGAACTACTTGTACAGGTAGATAGTCCCATCGCCGCACCTCGAACGTCCTAAACTGAGTAGCAACCATCATGATCACTGGCGCAATTGCCGCCGCCTCATTCCTGCTCCAACAGCAGCAGACAAAATCCTGCCCCATCGGGCTCGCTCTGGGCATCGGAAATGGTCAGGGCGAAGAGGCATTCATGGGTGCCCTTCGAGAGCAAATCCGCCTCGGAGTTCCTCAGCTCAATGTCAGCATCAAGTGGCAGGACCTCGAGAACGATCAGCCGTTCAGTCTCAAACCGGTCCAAGACCAGCTTGGTCTTGCAAAATTTATCGGTGCCGACGTTCATGTCACCTTCACCGGAATCAACACCAGCACCAAGTCGATGCCCGCCGACCTCGGCACCCTTCCGCTTGGTGACGCGCAACTCCAGAGGCGCTGGGAGGATGCCCTTCTTAAAGTGGTCAAAGCGCTACCCCCTAATGTCAAATCTCTCGCTCTCGGCAATGAGGTTGATGTCTACTTTAACGACCATAAAGACGAGATTCCTGCCTGGAACGACATGATGAAGACCTCTCGTGCCTTGCTGCGGGGTGCCGGCTTCACCGGCCCTATCGGAGTCATCACCACTTACGACGGAGCTAAGCGTCACCCCGAGCTCGTCAAACAACTTCAACATCCGTGGGACGTCTACATGACGACCTACTACCCTCTTGACCAGTCGTTCACCGTCCTGCCGATAAGCGAAGTCCCGGGTCACTTCAAGACTATCGACACCCTCGCGGGAAGCAAACCGATTTACTTCACCGAGTTCGGCTGCCCAGCTTCGGAAGTCAACAAGAGTAGCGAAGACATCCAGGCCGCCTTCGTCGACGCCGCCTTTACGGAAATCAAGAAACGACCTAACATCAAGCTCGCCAGCTACTTCCTTCAGGCCGATTTCTCTGACCAGATGGTCGACGTGTTCGAGTACTACTACAAAATCAAAGACGACCGCTTCCGCGCATACCTAAGCTCCCTTGGCCTTCGCAGAGCTGACGGAAAGCCACGTAAAGCTTTGAGCAGTTTCAAAAAGAACCTCTCCGCTTGGCTCACCGAGATGGAATAGACATGGAATCAAGAAGGAGTGAGATACTCACTTCTTCTTGCAATCTGCCTTGTAGCCCTCGGCTGCAGTGCGGCGGATGAGGCCGCAAACGAAGCGACCGAAGCCACCGTAGGCTCAGCTGACCGAGCAAAAGAAGTCGCAGGTCAAGCCACCGCAAAGGTCAAAGAAGATCAAAAGATTCTGGACGATTCAGAGGCAAAGTAACCGAAAACGGTAATCTACTCGCATGAACTCCGGCTTCCAGTCGTGGCTCGGCGAGCAGCTCGACCAACTCAAAACCGATAACCTCTACAAGATCCCCAAGATCTTGGAGAGTCCGGCAGGGGGTCGCGTCAAGATGAACGGAAAGGAGGTCATCAACCTTGCTTCCAACAACTATCTCGGCCTTGCGAACCACCCGAAGGTCCGCCAGGCGGCTTTGGATGCAATCGAAAAATGGGGAGTCGGGGCGGGCGCTGTCCGCTGGATCGGGGGGACCATGTCGGTTCACCAGGAACTTGAAGAGCGGCTCGCAGCCTTTAAGCACACCGAGGCAGTTCTGGTCTTCACCGGCGGATTCACCGCGAATAGCGGCTGTATTCCCGCGGTTCTCACAAAAGAGGACGTCGTTATCAGCGATGAGCTGAACCACGCCTCGATCATCGACGGCGTCCGACTGTCGGTGGCCGCCTACAAAAAATCCGAGGGCTGGGTTTACGGTCACAAGGACATGAATCAGCTTGAGGAGTGCCTGAAGAGGGCGAATGAGAAGGGATTCGCCAAGAAGCTGATCATCACCGACGGCGTCTTCTCAATGGACGGCGATATCGCACCTTTGCCGGACATCGTGGCGTTAGCAGAAAAGTACGACGCGGTGGTCATGGTTGACGACGCCCACGCCAGTGGAGTCCTTGGAAAGAAGGGCGCCGGAACCGCATCGCACTTCGACCTCTATGGCCGAGTTGATATCCAACTTGGAACCCTCAGCAAGGCTCTCGGCGTCATGGGCGGCTATATTGCAGGCTCAGCAAACCTCAAAGACTGGCTCATCAACCGCGGTCGGCCTTACCTCTTCAGCACGGGTCACCCTCCGATGGTCGCTGCAGCCCTGATCGCCGCGCTTGACATCATGGAAAACGATCCGACGCCGATGGAGCGACTTTGGGCAAACACCAAGTGGTGGAAAGAAGCACTGGCGGCAGAAGGCTTCGACACGATGGGGAGCGAAACCCCGATCACGCCGGTCTACGTCGGCGACGAAGGTGACGCCCAGCGGATGGAGCGAATGCTGTGGGACGAAGGCGTCTACGCCCTTTCCATTCTCTATCCGACGGTCGCAAGAGGCAAAGCCCGAATCCGAACGATGCCTTCGGCAGCGCACACCCAGTCCGACCTCGAAGAGGCACTAGAAGCTTTCAAGAGAGTTCGAGCCAAGTTGTAACATGGCCGACCACCGACTCCGGGCTACGAGGGAGAACCTACATGGGCACTTTTCTAATGCCTTGAGTCCAGTTCTCGAAATCGAACCCGGAGACACGGTGAGCTTCGAGTGTTTGGACGCTGGCTGGGGGCTTGAGCCTCACGATGGAATCCAATTTGCGCGACGGACATTTCCAGACCGAGATACAGAGCTAGATGCAGGGCATGCCCTCACGGGCCCCATTGCGATCCGAGGAGCAAAGCCCGGGCAAGTTTTGAAAGTCGAGATTGAGGAAATCACCCTAGGAGAATGGGGAACGACCTACATTGGCGGCTGGAAATGTGATTGGAACGACCAGCTCGGCATCAGCGAAGGTGGAGCTTTCCATGTCTGGAGCTTTGATACCGCCGACGCGACGGCAACGAATCAGCACGGCCACACCGTCAAAACTCGCCCGTTCATGGGAATCTATGGAAATGCTCCTAGCGCAGATGGCGTGCATTCCACCGTTCCTCCGCGCCGCGTAGGCGGCAACATCGATTGCAAGGAACTTGGAGCCGGAACAACGCTTTACCTCCCCATTGAGGTCGAGGGTGCGCTTTTCAGCACAGGTGACGGACATGCCGCACAAGGCGACGGTGAGATCTGTGTCACTGCCATTGAGGCACCAATGCAGAGCGCCCGACTCAAGTTCGATCTGATCGACGGACTCAACCTTACTTTCCCGATCGCGAAGACCCCATCGGCATGGATTGCGCTCGCTTTCCATACCGACCTCGACGAGGCGGTCCGATTGGCTCTTGAATCAATCGTGAGCCTCATGACCCGCGAATACAATCTGTCCAGACTCGACGCAATCGGCCTGGCCAGCGTAACGGTCGATTTCCGTGTTACTCAGGTCGTCAATGAAGCGAAGGGAGTACACGCAGTACTCCCGTTAGATGCCATTAAGCGTGTCTAGGAATTACATCCAGTGAACTTCGGTGTCGCCATTTGCGACCTGAATCAGGTTGATCTGGCCGTCATGGTACATGGTGTGATTTGATACCCAAAGAGCTGCATGAGCCTTCGTCATTTGTGCGCCCCATGGCGTGGTGACCTGTGTCATCCAATCGTCCTCATTGATGCTAGCGATGGTCTCGCAGACGGTTTCGAAGCTTGCAGAAAGGTTAACTCTTGCTTCTGCCAACTCAGCATTGGGGCTGGGGGCTTGCATATCGGCGTAGGTCAACATCTCACCTTTGAGCATCCTGCTGATCGACAAATTGAATCCGGTCATCTCAATGATCAGAGCCAAAACGGTTCGGCACTTGTCATTGAGGCTATGAGCACAGAGCTCTTCTGAGCTCGCGTCGAGGTCCTTGTTGAGAAGGTATGCCGACTCTTGAACGGCAGAGGTGAGGATGGTCGCAACTGTGTTACTCATGAATTCCTTGTGAGATCAGCCAGTCGCTGATCATGCACTCAAAGTATGCGTTACGCCGTTCCTAATCGCTCTCCGCCTAACAAACTCTTAAACGGTAAACTCCCCACTTCGGATGAAGTTCCCCTACTCAATGCTCCGCGACTTTGTCGAGACTTCTCTCGACGCTCATCAAATTGGCGATCTGCTGACGATGGCGGGGTTTGAGCTTGAGGGGATCGAGGAAGTCGGCGACGAGTTTGTTTTGGATATCAAGGTGATGTCCAACCGAGGTGATGGGCTTTCGGTTTTTGGCTTAAGCCGGGAAGTTTTGGCGAAGGACTTGGATTCAAAACCAACCCAGTTGTATGTTGAGGCAGCCGGTAGGTTCACGACTAGAATTTCCGGTTCTTCCACTATCCTCTCGAAAGATGCCGCCACGATCGATTCTCAAGACTGCCGCAGATTTGCCGTCTGCGGATTCGAGAATGTGGACGCCAAGGCGCAGAGTCCCGAGTGGATGCAGAAACGCCTTGATGCTTGTGGAATGAGGCCGATTTCCTTACTCGTCGACCTTACCAACTATGTGATGTTGGAACTGGGTCAACCACTTCATGCCTTCGACAGGGCGAAACTCGCCGAAGGCCGCCTCGTGGTACGACACGCCACGCCTGGCGAGAAGCTCACCACTCTCAATGGTGACGAACACGAACTCGATGGTCAGATGATGATCTGCGATGCGGTCAAACCGGTCGGCGTACCGGGGGTCATGGGCGGACTCGAAACAGAAGTTACCGACGAGACGACTTCCCTCCTGCTTGAGAGTGCAAACTTCGTCAATAAAGTCGTTCGCAAGACCCGCAAACAGCTTGGACTCAGTACCGAAGCGTCGTATCGTTTCGAGCGATCGGTAGACCCCGATGGGGTGACGGCTGCGACTCGACGGTTTACCCAGCTTCTCCTTGATGTGCAACCGAACATTGAGGTCTCTGAGATCCTTGATCTCTATCCACAGCCACCACAACCTGACCAAGTTACCCTGCGAGTCGGTCGGGCTTCGATGCTCCTCGGGATGGAAGTTACACCGGATCAAGCGGAGAACTATCTCTCCCGTTTGGGCATGAGTGTTTCGCGTCAAGGTGACAATCTGGAGGTCACTCCTCCGAGCTGGCGGCCTGACATCATCCGGGAAGAGGACCTCGTCGAGGAACTTGGGCGGGTCCATGGCTACGACAGAATTCCCGAAGCTCTTCCCTTCGGTAGCACGCCCATCGGTGGATCACGCGGAAAAGAACTTGTCAAAGACCGATTCAGAGAATCGCTTCTGCGGAGCGGCCTCACCCAGATCATCTCGCACTCCCTTCGGTCAGTTCATCCTCTGGACGAACCTTGTGAGCGGGTTGCACCGCGACAACCGGCTTCTCCCGAGCATGATACGCTTCGATCATCGCTTCTCCCGTGCCTTGCCGACGCGGCGCGCCGAAATGGCGGCAAAGACCTTCAACTCTTCGAAATGGGCAAGGTCTTCTACCAACACGAAGGAGAGTTTGCCGAGACAACCTATGCCGCAGTTCTGTGCCAAGGCAACTTAGTCCCACCTCAGAGACAGGGTGAGAAGGTGCCTCAGGTCGACTTTTTCAGCGTCAAAGCCGTCTTGGAAGACACATTTGTGAACCTTGGAATATATGATCAACTCGACTTCAAATCGTTTGATCCTGGCGACGACAAGCGGTTCCATACAACCCGAACCGCGGCAATCTACGTAGGAGATATCCACGTCGGAACCCTTGCCCAAATCCATCCGCTCGTTGCCAAGGAAACTGGACTAGAGCCGAACACGATTCTTGCCGAAGTTGCTCTTGACTGGTTGGTTGATGCGGTGACGCCTCGACTCAATATCAAGAGCATCAGCCGAAACCCAGCTACGCGAAGAGATATTGCAATCCTGATCGATAAGTCAACTGAATTCAAGCAAGTCGCTCTGGCGATTCAGACTTCTGGCGGCGAGCTGCTTGAGAAGTACTGGCTCTTCGACGTCTTCGAAGGTGCAGGAATTCCAGAGGGCAAGCATTCACTGGGAATCGGCCTCCAATTCCGCAAGCAGGGCGAAAACTTTACAGATGAGGAAGGGAACCAGGTGCGCGACTTGATCGTAGCGGAGCTTGCAAAACTCGGGGCGACACTGCGGTAACCAGAACCTTCCAATACTGTTCCCAAGCAAGAACCGCGAACAAGGCTAGGAATGCTCCTGGCCAGTAGTGATAGTGGCCGAATTGGTGCAGGAATGCCATCGGGAGATAGGCTACTGCGGCGCAGTAAACAACGATCGCTAGAGGCTTCCAGACCGCTTTCAGTCGCAACCAAAACGCGGCGTTGCCCACCACGAAGCAGGTGCTCGACCAGATTCCGGGCGTGAGCAAGATGAGCAATCCGGAAGAGAGGGAAACCCAAATCGTTTGAAGGGACTGTAGGCCCGGGAAGACGTAGTTGACCATTGAAATGACCACGCCTGGACCAGATCGAAACTGCTGTGATTGATAGCCGCTGGGCTTTATGGGGATGAATTGCATTCTCACGACCACATAGCCAAACAGAAGCAACCAGAAAATTGTCTGAAGCGAGAAACGAGTTTGTACACCTTGGACTCGCAGCCAGAGCCCGAGTCCGAAAATGACGAACGGGATCATGACGGCCTGCTCGTAGGCGCCCATGGCAAGCGCGGCTGATCCGATTGAAAGTGCAAACCAACCCCAAACCGGACGAGGCTCGAAAGCACTTTGACGGGAAGAGCGGGTGGCGGGCACGTCGGTGGCCGAAGGAGCCGGTTTCAAACTTCTACTCGCTCCAAGGCGCTCAAATCGAACGTACGAAGCGAGAGAAATGAGACAAAAGACGGTCATCGTCGTCGCAGTTCGCCCGGGAAGCCAGGAGAGCGTATCGAGCGAAAACTTAGAATCGATGGCGACCAACAAGCCTGGCACAAACAGCGAGGAAAATCCGACCAGGACCTGGTCGGATCTAATCCGTCGCTCCAGAAACACTCTCAGTAAGATAAGACCGATCACAATTGGGGCGACAAAATCTAAGAACGGAATGGCGCGCCCGACGGTCCACAAAACGAAGAGAGCTTGAGAGACGAGTGCCTTACCCATTGACAGGGTCAGTTCCCACACCAGCCAGAACACCCCCAGAGAGCAAAGACAGCACAAAATAGCATTGGTGAGTCCAAACGCAGCGGCGTCACCAGGGTGGAGCCTCCAATCGAGTTCAAAAACCAGAGTTGAAATCGGCCGATAAAAGTGGTTCTCGAGCGGCCAATCGTGGTTGAACCAGCGCCAAGGGTTGTTGTACTCCCCTAGCTTCATGAGAAGGAAGCTCGTATCCGAGTCCTGAAGGAGTCCCGGCCAAGTCGCCCTAGCGAGCAGAATGGGGACGCATAAAAGGAGCGCGACCAAAATGCCCATTCTTGCGTCCTTCATCTCACCGATTATGAAGCAATCGGGAACTCTGGGCGTCTTTAAAGAATAGACTTATGAACATGAAACAAACTCGTTGGTTCGTTCTTGCTGGCTTGGTCGCCGCCTCCATGGTTTTTGCCAAGGGTGGACCGGAGACGCTACAGGGTAAGGCGATGCCTGCTTTTTCGATGACGACTTTTGGTGGTCAAAAGATTACAAATGCATCTTTGAAGGGCAAACCATACATCCTGGACTTCTGGGCTACCTGGTGCGGACCATGCAAGGCGGCGTCACCGCTCATGCAAAAGCTCCATGCAACCTACGCGTCAAAGGGACTCAAAGTCATTGGCGCCAACATGGGTGAAAGTGCGGGATCGATGAAAGAAGCCCTGGGCTATCCGAAGAAGCACAAATACACCTACACCTTTACGAAGGGCAATGATGGACTCGCCGGAAAGCTTGGTGTCGAGGGAATCCCACTGTTCATCTTTGTGGATAAGTCCGGCAAGGTCGCCGCAGTCAAAACAGGCTACGGCCCTGGCGCCGACGCTGATTTCGAAGCCACCGTCAAGAAACTTCTGTAAGTAGCTTCGGTTCAGTCAAAGGGGATGACCTCTAACAAGAGTGGGTCATCCCCTTCTAGGTTATGCCAAGGTAAACTTGCACTCAAAATGGACGAGCAACAGGTTCAAGACACCCTCACCAACGAACAGTCTGCCGAGCAAGTTGAAGGCGATCTTAACGCCATCTCGGATGCAGTTTCAAAACTAACTGAAGAGCGCGACCAGATTCAAGATCAACTGGTTCGTACGATGGCGGACTTCCAGAATTACAAGAAGCGCCAACAAGCCGAGCAGTCAATGGTTCGCCAATACGCGACCGAGTCGCTTGTCATGACCCTCCTTCCCGCTCTCGACAATTTCTCAAGAGCAGTTAATGCTGCTGAAAACGGAGGATCGATGGAATCGCTCCTCACCGGTGTAAAGGCAATCGACAAGCAGCTGCGATTCATTCTGGAACAGCAAGGAGTTCAAGCAATGGTTTCGATTGGACAGCCTTTCGACGCCAATATGCACGAGGCGATTGGCACAGTTGCAACCGATGATTTCGAAGCAGATACCGTTGTCCAAGAGGTCGCAACTGGCTACAGAATGGGCGACAGAATCATTCGTCCTGCCACCGTGCGTGTCTCGGTGAAACCGTGAGCCGTAAGTTCTTTGGCACCGATGGAATTCGAGGAGTTGCGAACCAAAAGTTAACCGCCGAAATGGCACTGAGCCTCGGAATGGCCGCGGGTCGATATCTGATTGAGACAGGCGGCACGCGCCGCGTCGTGATTGGGCGAGACACACGAAAATCGGGTCCGATGCTTGGAATGGCCCTTGCCGCCGGATTCAATGCCGCGGGAGTCGATGTTGTTGCGGTTGGTGTTGCACCTACGCCTGCAGTCTCATTCGCTGCGCGCACAGGCGAGTTTGGACTGGGTGTCATCATTTCGGCTTCTCACAACCCATTTCCAGACAACGGCATTAAGCTCGTTGGGCATGATGGATGCAAGCTACGAGACGGCGTTGAACTTCGAATCGAGCAACTGATGGAAGAGACCTTCGAGCGTCCCATCGCGGGTGGGGTCGGGTCGTTTACGCAATCTCCTGAGCTTCTTGGCGCTTACGCCGACATGCTTGTCGGCCTCATCCCAAGTGGTCTCGGCGGGATGAAGGTCGCCGTTGACGGCTCTCACGGAGCCGCTTACGCTCTCGGACCGGAGGTTCTTCGGCGACTGGGTGCCGAAATCGTCGTCTGTGGCGACGCTCCGGACGGCGTCAACATCAACGAGTTTGGGGGAGCAACCAAGCCGGAAGTCGTCCAAGAACTAACCAAGTCAAGCGGTTCGTTGGTGGGTGTCGCATTCGACGGCGACGCAGATCGTGCGGTTTTCTCGGACGGTCAAGGTCGTCTCATCAATGGCGATCGCACCATTGGAATTTGGGCAGAACATGCCCAAGCTCAAGGCAAGTTGCAACCTGCAACCGTCGTCGGCACAGTCATGTCAAACGGCGGGTTCGAGCACTACATGGCGCTAAAAGGTATCCACCTAGAGCGAACTCCGGTTGGTGACAAATATGTCGCCCAAAAGATCGCGGAAACTGGTGCGCTGATCGGCGGCGAGCAGAGCGGACACATCATCTTTCCCAACCACGGTCCCACTGGCGATGGACTCATCACATGTTTGGAGCTGCTTCGGGTGTTCAAAGAATCTGGACGAGATGCGTCAAGCTACTACGACGCATACGAGCCATGGCCGCAGCTCCTAGTCAATATGGAGGTCACAGACCGTTCCACTTGGAACGACGGCGAGCTTGTGCTGTCTGCGCTCGAAAACGCCAGCAAGGACCTCGCTGGACACGGTCGCATCAACGTTCGGGCCAGCGGAACTCAACCGATTGTCAGAGTGATGGTTGAGGCGGATTCCTACGACCTTCGCGACCTTGTCGCGGCCAGCGTCGTCGGGGCAATTACGAAAGAGGCCGGCGGAAAGATTTACAGCCGGGTAGATTTGACTCATGCTCTTGGCGATTGATGTTGGTAACAGCCATACAGTCTTCGGACTCCACGACGGCGATCGCTGGGTGGACACTTGGCGACACCGTACCAATATTGAATCCACTGAAGACGAACTGGCCGCCTGGCTCAAGTCAATGTTTGATCTTGCTCAGCACCCTTTTGAGGTGCAATCCGCGGTTTGTGCCAGCGTTGTGCCGGGCATTGACCGGACTCTCAAGCTCCTGACGATGAGCTACTTTAAGATCGATCTCAAGTTCCTTACTGGGGCCGCGTCTCACGGGGTGCAAGTGGACTATGAGCCCCAATCGAGTGTCGGTGCGGACCGCATCGCAAATGCGATTGGGGCCCTCGCTGTATGTAACGGCCCCATTGTGGTCGTCGACTTCGGTACCGCCACGACTTTCGATGTGATTGATGCGAGCAACACCTACATCGGAGGAGCGATTCTGGCTGGTCCACTAACCAGCCTCAGTGCGCTCGTTAAGAACACAGCTAAGCTCCCGGCGATCGATCTCAAAGCTCCCGAGAAGGCGATTGGCAAGAATACAAGCCACAGTATTGCCAGCGGAGTCATGTTTGGCTACGCCGGAGCGATTAACGAGTTGATTCGCAAGATCACCGAAGAGCTGGGACAGAAGCCAGTCGTTATCTCCACAGGCGGACTTGGAGAGATTTTTACAGAACTGTGCGAGGGGATTGATTCGTATAACCCTATGCTAACCCTCGAGGGCCTCCGCCTCTTCGCCAACAAGTCATGATTGCCGTTGCCCTTGCCATGTCCTTAATGGACACCCCGAAGACTGAGGTGCGACCCTTCGAAATGGCTCTGAACCCGGTCAAGAAGTCGCCGCTGAGGTTTACCGAGAAGAACATCCCGTTTGAGTTTGAATGGATGACCGAGGGTCTTGCTCAAGCATGGAGTGGTTCGCCCGAGCCGCAGCTTCGATTCCGAGTGTTTGCTCAAGATCGGAAAGTCCACGGCGAACTGTCCCCGCTCGTTACTCGAACGCTGTTGCGACTGTGGACCTACAACTACGATGAGCTAAAAATCGATCACAAGCCGGACTATGCACGTAGCAGTGTTGACGTTTACCTCTGCTGGTCGGGACAACCTGGCGGGGAGCACCTTTTTGACGAGGATCCCCAGGCACCACGCGGAGGTTCAAGCAAAGTCAACACGATTTATATCTATGACCTGCCGACGTTCAAAGAGAAGATGGAGCAACTACGCGAAGTAGCCCATGAGTACGGACATGCAACTCTGCCCGCTATCGGAGGTTACGATTACCCCGAATACTGGGCGAATGGCTTCCTCGGCGAGAAGCTGTTTCTCTCTGCGCTCTGCACGCGAAAGGACTACGACCCAGACCAGATGATGGGCGTCAGTCAGGCCGATTGCCAAGCCTGGGTCCGCGAAAAGGCTCGCCCCTTGATGTTCAAGGCCGCTCAGACATTTCCAACCGATGAGATGTTCAAAGGCAAAGGAGAGAGCTCCATGAACCAGTACATCGGCTACCTTCTGTGGGTTCAGTTCTGTTTTGAACCAAAAATCGTTAGCCGATTGATGAAGATCAACGGAGAGAAGGCATCCACCCTTCCCACGACGCTCAGGGAGTGCCTTGAAGATGTTATCAGCACTAACATCCCTATTCACAAAGAGTTGCAGGGCAAGTTGATTTGGCTTCCAGATTTACCAGGAACTTGGTCCGGATGCACAATTAAGCTCCGAAAGAAGGGCTTCGTAGGAATGGTTCCGACCAGCGGAACAATTAGATTGCGTCCTTAATTGTGAGCCGCGATTGATATGATTCCGTCGGGAGCAGTAGAGATCGAGTAGTCCTTCGACGGTAGAACGCTGGCAAGCATTGAGCCTGCATCTTCGCCTTTGACATCCCATTTCGTTGTTGCCTCCAACGTTGTTGCCGACATCTGGAGCGAGATGACTTTGTGGAACTTCGCCGACACGCCTTTAAGAAAGTCTGAGACTTTACCTTCGCCCTGAAGTTCGAATGCATTGGAGGAGCCAGGGACAACAATGTATTGATCGCCCTTGTCTCCAGTTACTTCAACCTGAAAAATCGCAGAGAGAGGCTCCTCGTTCAGAACCGGATAGGTCACGGAGTTGCCGTTGAGTTCGGCCTTGCGCAGAAGTTCACCAGTCCCGTAAAAAGTTGCGGTCAGAGTCTTGGGTCCACTCGCATTGTAAGTGAGCAACGCGTCCGAACCCTGCATCTCAAGTTCAATCGTGTCAAGGACTTTGGGGGCTTTCGCTGGAGCTGACGAGGACCCAACCATGCTTGCCTGAACTGGACCTTCGCTTCGATTCTTGACCGCCATCACTGACCCCACGATAGCAACCGTTGCAATCGCGCCGAAACCGAGTGACTTCGACCAGTTCATCAGAGAGAAAGCTGGCTTCGCTGTGACAGATGCCTCGAGCCGATCCGCGATCCGCGTAGAGAGGAAAGAAGGTACTTCGACAACTTCCTCCGGCATGATTGCCAAAGTTTCCATTGTCAAACAGAATGCTTCGTAATCCTGCTTGAGATCAAAATCGGTATCAAATCTCTTCTGAATTTGCTGGGTCAGTCCAGCATCCAGAGAGCCTTCGTAAAGGGCGGAAAAATGTTCTTGTAGTCGTTCGCGGCTCATTGGAAATCCATCTCCAGGTTATGGTTAATGTGTGTTCTGACTCGACTAGACCTTAAATAGTTCCTCGTCTTGGCCAAGAATTTCTCGCAAGCTAATGCGCGCGCGGTTCAAGCGACTCTTTACAGTCCCAATTGGAAGATCAAGTGACTCTGAAATCTCCTCGTAAGACAGTTGCTCTGCATGGTACATGACAATCATGGACTTCTGAAACTCGGGCAATTGCGCTAAGGCTTTTTGGAGTAGGGCCTCGCGCTGGTTCCGCTCAACGAGCTCATCTGGCGTTCGACCTGGATCCTCAATTTCGCGAGTAACGTCTTCATCGTCTTGCTGGAATCCGGAGTCTAGACTAAGATTCCCTTTCCCCTTTTCGCGCTTGCGTTGATCGAGGTAGCAGTTTGTGATGATGCGGTAGAGCCACGTGGTAAATGCGGCATTTCCCTTGAAGTTTTTGAGCGCATTGTTAATCCGAACAAAAGCGTCGGCGACCACGTCGGCTGCGATATCTGGGTTGCGGGTGAGGCGAAACGCGTACTGGTAAGCTCGATCTTGGTGCTTGCGGATCAGTTCATTGAGTGCCTCACGGTCACCTCGTTGCGACTTCTCGATCAGAATATTGTCCGCCTGAAAATACTCGCTCAATCGTTCACCTGGTACACAGTAGCAAACACAAGTTACCCGGTCTCAACTTACCTTTGAGGGCGAGGTGACTGCCAGCTCGATTGCCTGTTGCTCTTCGTTCGTCAAGTTTCTGTCTGACTTCCCTGCCATGAGCGGCTTGCCATAGACTCGCCCCTCCGCCCGACCGATGATGCTGCTGAGCACGACTCCGTCGCCATTATCATCGTAAACCGCCATGGCGAACGATTGAAGCCCACCGATGTCCTCAAAAGCATCGTAGCGTACGAGACCGACATGACGCTTGGATCTCAGGAGTTTTCGCTCGATCGTTTCGGTGCGACCTTCCAGGTTGATCACTTGCCGCTTCAGTTCTTCTCGCAACTTCCCGTGCTGCACCAAAACGTCTTCAAGGTCGGCACCCTCAACACCAGAAAGTAGAAGTCGCATTCGCGAGTGTGCTTTTCGTACCCTCAGCATGAGGCTGACCAAAAACACACCAATAATGAAGTTGAGACCTAGAAGAAAGGCGAGAACAAGACCTGAGTTATCGCGTAGAGAATCAAAGATTGTTGCCATGACGCCAAGAACTTGAACAGCAGTATGCTAGAACATTAAGTATAGCGGACATGGATGGCGACCTTATGGATAACGAATCGAACACAAAACCAAAAACGAAGCGAAGGGTTCGAATTTTCACGGTTTTTCTCTTGATCGTGCTCGTTTTTGCTGCAGTCTTCGGGATCAATTTCAAAACTGCCGTCGTCGATGGCCAGTCGATGAACCCAACTCTGACCAACGGTCAGAAGGTCTTGACCACCAAAGCCTACTTTCTGGTCGGTTCAATCAAGAAAAACGATATTATTGTTTTGCGCGAAGAACGGGCTTCAGGCAAGTTCTTTATCAAGCGCGTTTATGGGCTCCCTGGAGACAAGATTCCGTGGGCACTCGCCCCCCAGGACTGGCCACTTGAAAATGGTCCCTACATCGTCCCAGAAGGTCGGATTTACGTCATTGGTGACAACATCCTGCACAGTGACGACAGTCGAAAATTTGGGGCGTTTAAGCTGGAGAATGTGATCGGTAAGGTTGTTACATGGCGATAAAGAAGTTCCCTTCCGGGAGTTACGGACGCCAGACGCTGCAGTTTTATCCAGCACCTTACAAGTCGCAGATTCGGGCATTTGCTGCACTGGTTTTTCCTTGGAAGGAAGAAGAAGTCCTGCTCTGCAATATCGAGGATAGAGGCTGGTGTATACCGTCCGGTCGGGTTGAGGCTTACGAAACTTCCTTAGATGCCGTGAAGCGCGAGGCGCTTGAGGAAGCTGGGGCCCAACTTGAAGCGATTCAGTACATCGGTTGCTACCATATTCGTGAAAAGACGGAGGTGCGCTGGGCGGACGTTTACACTGCGAGAGTAACTGGTCTGCAGGAAATCACGGCCACGGAAGAGTCGTTGGGGCGTCAGTTCGTTACGATGGAGACCCTCCCGAATGTTTACTACCAGTGGGATCCCCAGACCGAAATGGTTTTCAATCACGCTTTGAACATCATGCGTCGTGCGGCAAACCTGTAATCGTGCTAACATTCCATGCATGGTCTCTAGCCTGATTCTCGCCGCCGCTCTTGCCAAACCAATGCCTTTCAAACTCTGTGTCCAGGCCTGGACGTTCCACGAGTTCACAGCTTTTCAGGCCATCGAAAAAGCGGCGGCTGCCGGCGCGAAGTACATGGAGCTTTTCCCGGGGCAAAAGCTGAAGGATGGAGGAGATGCAAGTGTTGGACCTCAGATGTCGTCAGCAGACCAATCCGCGCTCAAGGCGCAGCTGGATAAGTACAAGATTCAGCCCGTAGCCTTTGGTGTAACCGGCATTGACACCGACATCAACAAAGCTCGTCCGCTCTTCGCTTGGGCAAAGTCGATGGGAATTGAAATCCTCAATACAGAAAGCCATGATTCGATTGACACCATCGAAAAACTGGTCAAAGAGTTCGATATCAAAGTTGGTTTTCACAACCATCCGCGACAACCAAACAACCCCAAATACGTGATTTGGGATCCCAACTTTGTCTACAACCTCGTGAAGAACCGCGACAAGCGCATCGGTTCTTGTGCGGATACCGGTCACTGGGTTCGTTCGGGCATCAAGCCAGTTGACGCTCTCAACATTCTTAAAGGACGGGTGGTGAGTAGCCACCTTAAGGACCTCCACGAATTCACTCCAGGTGGGCACGACATGCCTTATGGTCAAGGCGTGTCGGACGTTGCCGGCATTCTCGAAATCTACAACAAGATCAACATGACCGGTTCGGTCAGCGTTGAGTACGAATACAACTGGCAAACCAACGTCCCCGAGGTTGCCCAATGCCTTGGCTTCGTGCGCGGGCTCTACGCCAAGTAATCGCTCGCGAACACCGCGTCAAACGTGGCGGATTTCTTCATCTCGTATGCGATTTCCGCCAACCGCTCCATGTTGACCACATCCTCGCGATTATAAGCCACAAGCCGATCCAGCGCGCCTTGGTTGCGGGTCATCTCCCATTTGCGCCAAAGAAGGATGGCATCGTATCCGTTCAGCCCATCAGTATCTCCACCGCGATCGATTCCAAAGAACTTCTCGATCTTTTTCAAACCTCCACCAACGCCGACCGACTTCAGGGTCGGGCATAAATCAACATGAACTTGGTCTAGAACCAATCGTGGAAATGCTTTGAGAATGATGGGCAAGTCAAAACTTGCTCCAAAAAAGGTGACGATCATCGAAAAGTGGCTGATTCGGTCCCGGAATGATTCTAGCGATTGCTTCCGGATGAAACACTCAAACTCTTGACCATCGTAAAGACCGATCATCGTGATCGATTGTCCGCCCTTACCACCATCGGTCTCAATGTCGACGTAGGCACAAGATTCTCGAAACGATGGAAATGCCCGCCAGGCTTCTTTCAATCCAAGCAACGGGGTGAAAAACTGGTGCTCACCTTGGGCTAGTGCTTCAACCGAGCGATTGAGAACTCGTTCGACCTTGTCTAGGTCAGCGGCTCCAAACGACAAATCCCCAAGATTGTCCAGCGCGTCTTGCCACGTTAGGCAACCGCGCTTCCATAGGGTCTGCTCCATCTGCGAGCCGACCCCCGGGATGTGGATAAACGTATTCTGCAGCAAGGTTAGTCGATCTTGACCTTTGGCCTGGAAGCGGGAGCAAGATCAGGGCGAGGCACTACAAACGTGGTGCCACCTGAGCCCCAATAGCGTAGCTTGTCGCCTGTGATCTGATAGGTTCCAGTCATTCCGGTCTTATCGAATTCGCCATAAAGTCGAAAGATGCCCATTCCGTTATAGCGCGCGGTCAAGTCTCGCCCGAACCACTGGATTGCCTTGAATGTTCCGTCGACAACAATTCGCCCTTGACCGTGGTAGAGCACTCGCTCACGATCCTTATTGTCGTACTCTTTTCGGATATTGCCAGCAATCTGGATCGGTGCGTTGGGCTTGTATCCGACGAGCAAAACCGTTCCCTTAAAATTCATTTCAAGTTTGCCGTATGCGTTTCGATCCCCAGGGCTAACGATCTTGAAGCTACCTAGAGCAGCCTTGAAGACGATCTCGCCAGTGTCTCCCGCAGGCTTTGCGGCAGGAGTTTGCGGTGCTGCAAATGCAGGAAGGATCAAGAGTGGGAGAATAGAAACTCGAAAATTCATATTGACTACCGATAGTATGGCAAATTTGGTGCCACGGAGGGGAGATTCGCTGACATCTAGGAGCGTATAACCACTATGTCGGACAAGTCTCCGGTACCATTAGTTCCAGCAATGCGAGGTTCCACGATCCTTCCTGTTCTCATTTCGGTCGTTGCGATCGGAGTCGTTGTGGCAGTGTTCAGCCAGGGTGCATCGCCATACATCACGGTTGCCGAAGCGCGCAAGCTCTCTTCGGATCGGCTAAACCTCGGGCTTGACTTAGACAAAAAGTCCATCTCCAAGAGCATCAAGACAGGGGCCATTGAGTTCGATGGAAAGGACAAAAACGGGGAGAAGATTCACGTTGTCTATCAAGGCGATCCTGTGAATAACCTGGATCAAGCAGATCGAGTGACCGCCATCGGGAAGCTTGACGGAGAGACTTTTGTTGCTGAGCAGCTACTCACAAAGTGCCCGAGTAAGTACGAAGCCGAAAAGAAGTAACAAATGGACAAGGATGCCCAGTTAGCCCAGCTTGCCGACGCCCCAGCTTGGGGCAATGTTCTTGGAGCAGTTGGACGCTACAGCATCATACTTGCCCTGGTCGGATTCGTTCTGGCGATTGTCTTTAGCATCAAGGATGTTGCAAAGCTGCGCAGACTTTCATTTGGGACAGCGTGCATTTCTGTGATCGTCGCGTTCGGTACGCTGATCAGCCTCTTCCTCACCAACCAATATCAGTTCAAGTACGTTGCCGAGCACAGCGAATCCATCAACCCGCTGATCTACAAAATCTCCGCCCTTTGGACTGGTCAGCAAGGGAGTTTCCTGCTCTGGGCGTTCTGGAGCGCAATCTGCGCAGGTCTCACCTTCCGTCGAGCCCAAGGGCTTGAGCGAGGCTACACCGCCATCTGGTCGGTCATCCTTGGCCTACTCGCCGGAATTCTCACTCGCGAAACTCCCTTCCAGCTGATTGAAGAAGTAATTACGACGAAAGGTGTGATCAAAATGCCTTTCGACGGAAACGGCATGGTGCCGACGCTCCAGAACTACTGGAACAACATCCACCCACCCGTTGTCTTCTTCGGTTTTGCCTCACTCGCGATCCCCTTCTGTTATGCCATGGCCGGAGTTCTCCACAAGGACACAACGGAGTGGGTTAAGCTCACGCGCGGTCCGGTCATTTTTGGACTCACGATCCTGGGTGTTGGCATTTCCTTAGGCGGTTTATGGGCCTACGAGACCCTCAACTGGGGCGGTTTTTGGGGCTGGGATCCTGTCGAAAACGTTTCGCTTGTCCCATGGCTGTTCCTCGTTGTGCTCAGCCACGGCATCATCATGCAGACGACTCGCAAGAAGTGGGTCAGCACGAACGTGTTTCTTGGCGGACTTCCTTTCATCAGCTTTGTCTATGGGACATTTCTGACCCGAAGCGGTCTCTTAGACAAAGTCAGTAACCACAGCTTCGCCCAAATGGAGCGTGGGGCACTCCAAATTCTGCGAACTGGCATGTTCGCCATGATGATTGCCTTCGTGGCGGCGTATATCATCACCCTTCGTCGCCAGCCGAAGACGGAGAGTCGCCAACCTGAACCCGGCGTCAATCGAGAAACCTTTTATCAAATGGGCATGCTCAGCCTCTGCCTTCTTGCTTCGGTCATCGCACTCGGAATGAGCTGGCCAGTCATTACTGCATTAAGGGGCGGCGAAGGCGCCCGGGTTGAAGAGGCTGTTTACCACCGAGCCCTCATTTGGTTCTTTATCCCGATTATGGTTGCGATCGCGGTCGGCCCGATTGCGAGTTGGAAACGAGAAGGTCTGAAGTCATTGATATCCCGCTTGGTCACCCTGCTAAGCCTTAGCCTCGGTACGGTCGGTGCCCTGCTTCTCATCTTCAAGAACGAGAAGTTCGGCGTTCGTCTCACCCCGGGTGCAACATTGCACACTCCAATTCAAGGTCTTGAATTCCCTCTCGTACCTGGAATGGCACTCATCATGTTTCTGGCCATCTTCCCCGCAATCACGAACCTGTGGCGAGCAATTGAACTCAGCAAACGCTCCAAACTGGGAATTGGTCCGTTTGTTTCGCACTTTGGGATCTGTCTCCTGATTGGCGGACTCCTCATCTCCCGAGGATTCGAGCGTGAGGCGGACATCACGGTCACCACCCAAACCCCTGGGGAGGGAATCGGTTACAAAGTTGCCTTCAAGGAATATGATTGGAACATGCGAACCGATCGTAACAACCGCGTCAAGTTCGAAGTGACGGATCCAGACGGTCATCAGTTCGAAATTGCCCCAACGCTCTTCTATCACCAAATGGGGGGTCCGGAGAGCCCTGAGAACGCGCAAGTTTGGCCCTATATCGTCCAGACCTTTAGCCACGATCTGAACTTTGCGATGGGCGAGCCGGTCGTCGAATTCTTTAAGCCTGCAATGAACCTCAAAGAGGGAGAGACGAAGACCCAGTCAAGCGTCACAATCAAGCACCTCAAGTCAACCAATAATGGCAAATTTGGTCAAGCCGGGGCTGAGTTTGGTGCAGCACTAGAAATTAGCTACGAGGACAGAGGGGAGTTGAAGAAGTTCAATGTCAATCCAACTCTTAAACTCACCGAAGGTGGGCTTCAGCCGTCACTTCATCCAGCAGGAGATTTCCAGGTCGCCTTAGAATCGATGAACGCAAACGACAAGTCAGTAAACGTTCAGTTGTACGTCAACCCACCATTCTTCCCCATCAAGCTGTTCTACAAGCCTCTCACATCTTTGGTCTGGATCGGAACTGGTGTGTTCCTGATTGGCGGTCTGATGAGTGCCGCAAACCGAAGGCTTAAACGGTCTGCCATAATAACAACCGAGAACACGAATGCGTCTGTCCCAGCTACTGAAGGCTAAGCTCCACCACGCTAGAATCACATACTGCAACCCGGATTACATCGGGTCAATCGAGATCGGCGCCGAGCTGATGGAGGCCGTGGGCATTCAAGATGGTGAGCTCGTGCATATCTGGAGCGTCACCGGAACCTCGCGGATTACAACCTACGCCTTCGCGGGTCCTAAAGGAACCATCGGCATCAACGGCGGTGCCGCCCACTTCTTCAAGTCCGGCGAGAAAGTCATCATCGCGGCTTTCGACCTCTCGGATGAACCGATCATCCCACGCGTCCTACTCTTGGACAAGAACAACGCAATTGAACGCGATATGACGCCGTTCTCCGTCATTGGATAGCGTTACAGTCTCGGCACAATTGATGGATAGGTTCTAACGGTTCCGTGGAATGCGTTGTACACTACAGATGTTGAAGTTGCAAAGACTCATCCATTTGGTGCTCTTCCTTGCGCTGGCGATCTGCCAGGTGCCGGGGAGCGTGGTTGGGGGTCGATGCGAGATGGCTTGTTGCAAGCCGGAAATTACCGCCGAGAGACAACTTCAAGAGAAGAACAGTTGTTGCTGCGCATCAATCGTTGTCCACAAATATGTTGACAACGATGCGGCAAGTTCAACTCCCGTCAGCGGGGATCTTGAGAGTGCCACAATCTCGGACCCAATTCGAATCCTTCCATCTGGTGCGGTTCTTCGAAGCCAAGAGCCGATTCCTCACGCCCAGGGTCCACCTGGGCGAGGAGTTGTCTGGCTCCCGCCAACTCGGGCCCCACCCGTTTCCTGACGAACCGACTCGTCAACGGTGCCTTGTTGCACCCAATCCCAAAAAGGAAACAGAAATCATGCTTAACACAATCAAACTGGGCGCTATCGCCCTCCTCCTCGTCGTCACCACCGCCGGTATCGCCCAACACGCTCCTACCCAGAAGCCTGGCAAGCCAGCCTGCTGTGCAAAGGGATCCTGCTGCAAGGACAAGAAGTGCAAGAAGTGCGCAAAGTGCAAGATGTGCAAGTCCGGAAAGTGCGATTCCAAGAACGGTAGCTGCTGCGCAAAGGGCGGCTGCTGCGCTAAGTAACGGCTAATCGCTCAATCACAAAAGGCCCCAAGCGTTTCATCGCTTGGGGGCCTTATCATTAGAGCTAGATACCTGGCGTTGGATCCGACAAGGTGTTGAACCAGCCGTTATCCAAGACACCATCTCCGTTTCGATCATCTAACTGCCCGGGAGTCTTTGTTGAAGCGTGTCCATCGCACCAGGCAATCGTCACCCGATTCACCCCCCACGCGGCGGGAAGTGATCGACAACTCGTACCGCACTCTGAACCTTCACCATAGAAGCCGCTGACCTTTCCGCTCCCTCTCGGACTAGGTATCGGAGGATCGACCACGTACTCACCGGCGCTGAGGCTCCCGTTAGTTCTACGAACTCCGCGGGTTCCCGTGAGGGCAATTGTTTCAGTAGGTGATCCGACTGCTGTATCGGAGATCGAAAACGGAAACGCTGAGTTCCCGGCAACGGCACGAGAGTTACCGAGATACTGATAATTGAATCCATAGCCTCCGTAGCGAACCGCTGGCGCGTGGGCGAACGCCTTTGTAAACATCTCCTTTGGAGCCAACGGCCCCACAAACATTTGCTCACTCTTAACGTAGGCATAGATCGCATCCGGCCAACGAGTTCTAGGGACCTGGTTTGACGGGCTGCTCATCATCGGATACGCCTCGTTGTCGCTTACGTACATCGTGATCCCCTGTCCAAGCTGTTTCAGATTTGAAAGATCGACTGTTCTCTTTGCGCTCAGTTTTGCCTGAGCAAAAACTGGGAAGAGAATTGCAGCAAGGATCGCGATAATGGCAATCACAACCAGGAGTTCAATCAGCGTGAAGGCTTTTTGATTAAGCACATCAAAATGATACTTGACAGTTTTGTCTAGATAATCAATCTCGATAAAACTGTCAAGTTTTCGATGAACACTTCTGGTTAGTTCGCCGCTTCGTCCACGGGCTCGATGATCGGCGCGATGTGCTCTTCCCTTCGTTGCCGCTGATATTCTGCGAGCTCGGTGAGTTCTGGGTTTTCCACAAATTCAAACTGGTCGAATTCGTGCCGGCCAAAGGACTCTTCGAAGTGGGTTACCCTTGCGTGGAGCTGGGTGACCTTCTTCTCCACTAGACCGTAGTCCATTGAGTCGAGATAGGCTCCGCTTCGGAAGTCACCCTGGAAGTCAGGGATGTCGCGTGAGCGTCGAATTCCAGCTTCGAGGGCTTTGACACCTTCGATTCCGAATTGGCTCAAGACAACCTGAACGACGTCTCGACTGTGCTGTCGAAGACCAAAAACTCCCGCCTTGTGAAGAATCTTGGTGAACTCCTCGTAGTCAGGAATGATGTCGTGAGCGGGCATCATGAAGTGCTTGACGATGTCGTACATCGCCGCGACTCCTTCCTCCGGGAAGTAATACAGAATCAGTCGCGAAAGTTCGAGGAAGAAGTTGTAGTGAGCGGCTTCGTCAATCGCGATCAGGCGACATGCTTGGGCGAGCACCGGGTCGGTGTCATCGGCTCCCTCGATCTGCTTGTCGCCTTTTGCGACTAAACCTAGATTGAGGTAGTTGACCTGGGTAGCTCGCTCTTGGAAGACGGTGTAGAACACCATTCGGAAGGGTTCGTCCCACGGAAGGTGCCACTCTTGACCACGAAGACGAACATTGTATTCGTGTAGCCACTTCTCGCTTCGGCGTCCGCTGAACAGCAGGACGTTGCGCCAAAGATCGGCATGACGCTCTTCTTCGCTGCCCCATCGGATGTAGAACTGGGAACGACCGTAGCTCTCGCGGATGACGTTGAGGACTTTGCTAACGTAGTCGGGAATGAACTGCTCGACGGCGTAGTAGCCCTCGACGATGCGCATCGTGGAATCCGACAGATCGCCGCGGAGTTCGCGCCAGTTTAGGGAGAGGTCAGCGTTCCAGTTGCGTAGCTCTTGAGACCTGGCGATGTACCAGCGATAGAAGCCGGTGACCGAGCGCTCAAAGGCGTACCACCGTTCTGCCTGAGAAAGCATTGCAGTTGCCAAAGCTATTCAAGATAGCTGATTTCGCAATTAAATCACCCGCTTTCAGGGGTTGATTGTAAGGGTTGCGGAATTGCTTGTTGTTGTTCCGCCCGCGTTCGTCACCTCAACTCGATAGGTTCCTGCGTCCCCGGCAATGGAGACCGTTTTGGAGTAAGTTGGGTTGGTTGCACCGGGAAGTGAGTCGTAGGTGCTGGTCGTCGTATTGAGCTTGAACCATTGATAGTTGAGGCCCGCGCCAGTGGCGAGGACGCCAAAACCGAAGGCGCTTCCGACCTTTACTGTCTGATTCCCTGGCTGGCCTGAAATGACTGGCTTGATCAGTTCATCCAGTTTTCCTCCGCACGCGAAGATCGTCGCAATGAGCGGTAGGGCGGCGAGGATGGCGGTCTTTCGAGTCATGGGTTTATCTTACTGGGTTCGACGGATTGGCAGGGACTGGGTTTCGCCAATCTTGCGGGGAAATCTTGAGCAGGTAGCCTTTGGGGATGACTTTGATCGAGACTTTGCGGGAACGATTGGCGGACAGGCGACCATTTGGTTTTTGTCCCGCTGGAGATGATGACGGAGTGCTTTGGGGAGTGCCTCTCGAAATCAACGAAGCAAACTTTCGCGTTCAGCTGATTGGCACTTTGGGCGAGTCTAACGAGATTGAGTGGTACCAGTTTGATTCGGTGACAAATTTCGACTTCGGTGATCGGTACTCGGAGCGATTGAGTCGGCTCCGACAGTTCACTCCTTCTCTTCCTGAAGACTACGAATTTGTTCTTGACTCGGTCGAGATTGAGCGAATTCTGGGTGAGGCAGTGGTTTCTGGCGCAGTGGTTCAGGTTGAGGTTCTTCCGGACGACGCAACGTCGACGGTTCGAGTTCTCTCGATTGAAGGCGAATGGGTGACGATGAGAGACTACGACGATTTGATGCAGCCCTACGGGTTGTTGGTCCATCGATTGAGCAATATCTCCGGAGTTCGGGCCGGGACGGCTTATGAAGAGGCCGATGAGTTTGTGGAGCGCGCGGGTCAGTAGTTTGATAAGTTTTGTGGCCCCGAAGGCTTTGCTCTTGGGGTGTTTTTTGGGGTGCGTGTGTAGAGTTTGTGGGGCGCGTTAGGTTCAAAGTTGTTTGGATTTGGTCGAAAGAGGGGCACTAAGGGGCAGTCCGTTTTGAGCTTCTGGTCGGTTTTTGATCGGAAACCTGAATCATCACTTACTAGGCGACGAAAACGGGGAAAAGTCAACCAGGTTATAGCGAGTTTGGGGCGTGGCGGGGTGGTGATTGGTCGCTTGACCGTGCCTCCCAGGTTACAAGTCTTTACTTTGCCGAGTTAATGGGCTCGCCGCTAAGTAAGTAAAAGAAAATGATCATGCTCCCCTTTTGATTGGGTGTGCATGATCACTTACTGTCGTTCGCAATTAAGATGCGACTTTACTTTCGTCGTCGGCGAAGGATTGCGGCAATCCCCAGACCAATTGCGGCCATCGAGGATGGTTCTGGAACTGGCTGTCCGAAGGCCTGGAATGGCAGGTCTGAGCCGCCTGCGGTTCCGTTGACGACTGGAGCAAACGCGCCGCCAGAGAGTGATTGAACAGCATTTTTCCCGTTTACGGAGAGGCTGGTCGGATTTGGTGGAACCCAAGGGCCACTGGCGACAGTACCGGACATTTGGTAGCTTAGGAAGTAAGTCCCGGCGGTGAGCGTCTGGTTGAAGGCCACATCGACAAATTGAATACGTCGGTTGGTACTTGTGGTATCCCCCGAGTTTGTTCGGTAGACGCCTTGACCGGAAACGTCATACCAGCCGGTTGACAGAATCGAAGCGGCGCTCAGCGTCGTCGACGCGGCATTACCAATTGCAAAGTTGACACCAGTAATCGAAGGTGCCGTCGCGCCGGTCTGATAGGCGAAGAGCCGGATATGGGTCATATTTGCGTCGGTCGCCAGCGTGAAGTCGTCTGCAATAACATTGTTTGCAGTCGTCTGTGCACCAAGACCAAAAGTAGCTTCACCCGATTCGATCATGCTGTTGTGTCCAGCCGCATGCGCACCGTTAATGAGATTGGCTTGGCTGTAGATTTGCGCATTGGCGAAGCCAGCGAGCGAAAGACCGCCGATTAAAAGAAAGTTCTTCATTAGTTTGTTGCCCTAGAAAACATTGCTAGCTATAGCAGGATGTTAGGTTCACCAGCGCGAACCTTCACAGACATCCTACACCTCTGATCACTGCTTTACAAGCTCCAGATTGAAACCTGGTAATTGTTCGGATATCCGCTGGAGTCCGCAGCTGGATCCAAGACTTCTTGATCAATCAGCCAACTTGCGATCATTCGTTACGAGACTTCTTTGTGGCGGAAAGGTATCACGGCCATTTATTGTTCGGGTCTCTCAAGAATGATCGGCTTGGAGGGAGGCTGTTTACGGACAAGCTGGGCTTTGCGGGCGTGGAAAGGGGTGTGGTTGGTCGCTTGTCCGTGCCAGCCAGATTAAAGAGCCAGGCGCTTAACATGCTTGTGTCCCGAGTGCTAATGACTGAAGATATCCAAGAAAACTAGAACCTGAGCACTCGCATTGTTATGGAATTGTTAAACTGTGTTCGGTAAATCAAGGAGTAAGGTAACTTGCTCAAGATTTCATATTGGATAAATGAGCCAAAAACTCTTATCACTGATGTAATTGAGTAAAAAGCATGAAAACTTCAATAAAGAGCATCTTGGTGGCGCTGCTGACTGTTGCCATCATCGGCTGCGGTGGATCTGGTACGACCACAACGACAAACGCCTACACAGGCTTCTACGCCGGCAACTATGCGTCAAGGGCCGATTCCGGCGGTGTTGTATTCCAAATCAAGCCCGACGGGAGCGTTGACATCCAGGTCAACGACACTGCCAATGGAGAACATTTTGGCACCGGTACTGTCAGTAGTTCCGGAGTCATCACCGGAACTGCGACACCACCGGGAGCTACCCCCGGCGGCCCCAAAACCGTAACGGTCTCAGCAACGATTACTGGTTCGGGGGCGACTACCGTTGTCAATGTCACCATCGGTGGAGCGTTTACTGCTTCGATCACTGACGGGGGACTTGTCTCTAACGGAACGGCAAGTCCATTTGCCGGGACTTATCCAGGGACGTACACTGAAGCTGGAAGTACCACTCCAGCAGGAACATTTACGATGGTGATCTCAGCCAATGGAACGATTGCTGTCACAGCCATAATCGATGGTGAAACTGCGACTGGGACCGGAACGATGAGCACCATCGGTGCGACAAACGCGGCCGCATCAGGAGGAGGAACGGGGGTTGACGAGACCGTTACCTTCGAAGGTGGAGCAGTAATTGAGCGCGTTGGGGGCGTCTGGAAGCGGCGATTGAAAGGAGACTGGGAAAGCACATCAGGAAACAAAGGCAACTGGATTACGGATCAGGTTTCTTTGTAAGAAGCGAGATTTCTCATTAGCCCAGAGCTTTTCTAACTCTGTTTTCAGAGCGACGACCCTGTTGGCATGCCGACAGGGTTTTTCTTTTTACACAGGCTGCCTGTCGAGTGCCGACGGTTTGAGAATGTGGTATGCTTCGCCAGTTCTCTAAAGACAGCAGGTGGAAACATAATGTCTCGTGCAAGCGAGACGCCAGCCGAGGAAACTAAAAACGAGTGTGTTTCACCTCGTGTCCCCCTTAAAGGGACGTCTCTTCTGCGCCGTTTTCCCTTCGAAACTTTTCGAGATCAGGTGCAAATTAATGCCCACAGAAGCAAAAGCACAAGTGATCGAGCAGGCGAAGGAGTGGTACTCCAAGTCGTCGGGCGTGATCTTTGCTGACTACCGCGGACTCAGTGTTAAGCAGATGCAGGGGCTTCGAGCCGACCTTCGCAAGAAGGGCGCCGAAATCCATGTTGTCAAGAACACGTTGTTCCGAGCGGCAGTTGGCGAGGATGTCAACACCCTTCCGGCTGAGTTCCACAACGGCACAACCGCATACGCTTACATCTTCGAAGATGAAGCGGGTTGTGCAAAGGCACTTCTCGATTTCGCTAAATCCAGCAAGAAGCTCGTCGTAAAAGGCGGACTCTTTGGTGGCAAGGCGATGTCTGCTGACCAGGTCAAGGCCCTTTCGGACCTCCCACCGCGCGATGTTCTCATCTCGCAGGTCATTGGAACCATCGCTGCTCCTCTCAGCAACCTCGTTGGAACCATCGAAGCCCTTTATGCGGAACCAATCCGCACGATTGGCGCGGTGGCCGACCAGGCAGCGGAGAAAGCCGCCTAAGAAGATTCGTTTTGAGCCCCGTAAGGGCTCCAAGATTTAAAACACACAGAAGAGAAAAGAAATGGCATCCATCGATTCAATCGTTGAAAGTATTAGCGGACTTACCGCAATCGAGCTCTCCGAGCTCAAGAAGGCACTTGAGGACAAGTTCGGCGTTACCGCTGCAGCTCCTGCGTTTAACCCAGCTATGTTCGCTGGAATGGCTCCAGCTGGCGGCGGCGCTGCTGAAGTCGAAGAGAAGACCTCGTTCGACGTCGTTCTTGCTGAGGCAGGCGGACAGAAGCTCCAGGTCATCAAGGTCGTTCGCGAACTCACCGGTCTTGGCCTCAAGGAAGCTAAGGACCTCGTCGACGGCGCTCCACAACCTTTGAAGCAGGGCGTTTCGAAGGACGAAGCAGAGACGATCAAGAAGCAGATCGACGAAGCTGGCGGAAAGGTCGAAATCAAGTAAGCCTCGGCTTATTGATCTTTCAAAACTCGCTCCGATTCATTTTGAATCGGGGCGAGTTCTTTGTTGTCTAGCTCGGTGGTGTCCTTCAGGACCAGCCAGAGTGGCACTATTCCGATGATTCCGAAGAGGGAGTCGATGATTCGCCAGCCGAAGGGGATGCCCCTGATGGGGCCGCAGGTGAAGGCGAGGAGGGGGACGAGGGCGCAGGTCCACATGCCCCATTGGATGATGAATTTGTTCTTGACCGGGTCGCGGTAGGGGCCGATGAAGGCTCCGGCGATGGCGAGGTGACCAAAGGCGAGCCAGTCGGTTCCGTAGGCGATGAACGGGTAGTTTTGGTCGTTGTTTTGGAGGCCGGCCTGGACCGTACGGAGCCAGGTCGCAAGGCCGCCGTCGCCTTGGCCGAACCACTGGACGAGGAGATTGACCTCCCAAGTGAGCGGGAAGGCAGTCACTCCGCTGACGACCACGCCGAAAATGAACCCACCGAGGAGGATTCGGATTCGGCGTAAGCGTTGGTCGGGAGTCATTTAGAACGCGATGTCGACGGGTTTGCTCACCGCTAGCGAGAATCCGCTGGGCTTGAGTTTGCCGGTTTTGGGGTTGATGCGGAGGGACTTGATGACGTTGTCGTCTTGCCCGCCGACGACGAGCCAGTTACCAGACGGGTCGATGTTCATGCCTCGGGGGGTTTTGACTCCAGCGGGGGTGATTTCGATGAGTTTGAGCTGGCCGTCCTTTTGGATCGCATAGCTGGCGATGGAGTGGTGTCCGCGGTTGGAGACGTAGACGAATTTGTTCTTGAAGACGCGGATTTCGGCGGTGGAGTTGCCTTTGAGGTCGGTTCCGGCGGGGAGGGTGGAGAGGGTGTTGAGCTCCTTGAGGCTTCCCTTCTTTTCGTCGAACTTGAGGGCGGAGACGGTGCAGTTGAGCTCATTGTTGACAAAAAGAACGTTCCTGCTGGGGTCAAAGGCGGCGTGTCGGGGTCCGGCGCCAGGGGCGGTTTTGAACCGGGTTGGATTTGTGAGAGAACCCTTTTTGAAGACGAGGACTTCATCGGTGCCGAGGTCGCATGCAAAGAGGTTCTTCTCGGTTTCGCCGATGTAGTGGGCGTGAGAGGCGTCTTGGCGGGACTTGTTGGGGCCGGAGCCTTTGTTGGTGAAGAACTCGGGGGTTTGGATTTCGCCTTTGGCACTGAGGAAGTAGCGGGCGAAGACGCCTTTGTTGTAGTTGGCGACGACGATTCCGTCTCCGTCGTGTTCAAGATGGCAGGGGTAGTCACCGCCGGTGGGCTGGTGGTTGATCTCTTCCCCCTTCATGTCAAAGCCCCAGACTTCGCCGTTGGCTTTCTCGCTAACGGCGTAGAGGATTTCGCCTCTCCTTAGCAGGTAGCTAGGATTTTGGAGCTTGGCGAAGAGCTTCTTTTGGGTGAGCTCACCGGTTTGGATATCGAGCAGGGCTTGATAGATGCCTTCGCTTCCACCCGGGGAAGTGTAGGTGCCGATAAAGATTGCGAGCAAGCGGGTGAGTTCCATGGCGGGAGTTTACTGTGCGATTTCGTAGAGGGTTTTGGTTCGGCTAAGTTGTCGGGTGGGTTTCAGCTTTCCTTCGTAGATGGCGTCGCCGACGAGTTGTCGCCACTTATTGCGGATGTCCTCGGCTAGGGGTTCGGAGCGGGGTTGGATCAGGCTCTGGTTCCACTTTTCGAGATCGGGGACGTACTGGTTGTTGAGATAGACGTGGGTGATGCCGAGCTGTTTGAAGTTGTCGATCATCTCTTGGGCGGATTGCATTTTTGCCCAGGTGACTTCGGTGGTGTGTCCGGGGCCGGCCCAGAAGTAGGGTTTGTCGAGGTAGAAGCCGAAGACCTCGTCGAGAAGGGCGATTTTCTTGACGGCAGGGTCGTCTTTGGTGACCTTATTGAGGGTGGCGGTGGCGACTTTACCGGAGACCCTTTGACCGTCGATGGTATCGAATCCTTCCAGGAACTCTTGTTCGGTGAGGCCGCCCGATAGGACAGGAAGGCGCTCTGTGACGATTGACGAGTTATAGATGTAGAGACTGGCGAGGAGCTGGAGTCCGGCGGCAGCGGGGATGAGGTGCTTGGTCGGCTTCCAGTCGATTACTCTTGCGCCAAGGGCGAGGAGGGGAATGGCGAGGGCGAGGATGTAGCGCGACTGCTGGCTGAGGACGGTCCAGGCGAGAAGCTGGATGCCGATCATCAGGGCGATGCTACGGTCAAACTTGTTGGCGAGCCCTTTTGCGATTCCCGCGGCACCGGTGGCGAGGAGGGCGAAGCCGAGGCTGACGAATGCGAAGCCACCGCCGGTCGTTTGTCCTGGGTTGGTGAAGTGGCCCGGGTTTCCGACGAGGCCAAAGATGCTCTTGCCGATGTTGGCGATGCCTTGGTAGCCGAAGGTCTTTTGCTCTTCGGCGTACATCGCGGCGGCGGCGGCGTCCCAGTTTTTGCCGCCGAGGACGCTGGAGAAGAAGGGGTAGACAGGGTTTCCAACGACGATCCAGTTCTTGATGTACCAAGGGGCGCTGACGGCTACCGCAATGCCGATGGCTTGGGCGGCGAGCTTGCGGTCGCCCATGATGAGCATGAGAAATCCGGCAATGCCGATGCTTTGGAGCCCGGTGTACTTGGATCCGGCGGCGAGGCCGAGCATGATTCCGGCGAGGATGGCGTCTTCCCTTTTGCGGCTCTCGATGTGGAGGGCGGCGAAGTAGAAGCCGAATCCGGCGAAGAGGCCGTGGGCGACGTCGATATAGGCGGTGCCGCTTTCCCAAATGACCATGGGGATGCTGGCGAAGATCAGGGCGCTGATCGCTCCCGCTTTCTTGCCGAATCGGTCGCCGAGGACACCGTAGATGGCGAGGGTTCCGAAGGCGGTGAACCACCAGACAAACGCCTTGGCTCCAGCCTGGCCGCCGAGCTTTAGACCGATGAGGAAGAGGCCGTCGACGGCGGCGGGAAAGTTGGAGTGGTGGATGTAGGAAACGCTGGTTACATGGCCTTCTTGGAGCCAGATTTTGGGGACGGCGAGGTGGTACGCGACGCTGTCCCAGTCAAGGGCGGTGGATGGGGTCAGGACTCCGACGAGGGAGATGAGGAGGGGGATGAGCGCAACCAGCAGAAGCGAGTTGGGCTTCTCAAAAGTGGGGCGATGCTCTTTACGCATGGCAATGATTGCCACGAGTGACATTATTCCAAGTACCACTAGAACCGCACCGAATGCAAGCTTAAGGTCTGCTAAGCCGAGGAAGTACACGAGAGTGCCAGCAACCCCGAGCCCGATGAGTCCACTAACTCCCCATCGCACCTGACTACCCTCTTCCGGGCTTGCGTGGGTGCTGATGAGAGCACAAATGAATCTCCCCAACAGCATGCACGCGAGGCTCACAAGCGAGACAATAGCGAATCCGACCATTCCCGACAAGTATCCCCCATAATCGAACCCTCGGAGGCATGGCCCGCCGAGGGAGTTATCTTGAGCTTCTGCTTACTTCTTTATGTAGCCGTGCATTCGGAGCCAGGAGGCGAAGTTTTCGAACCAGCCAGTGCTAGTGGTTTCCTTCGGATACATTCCGAAACCGTGGCCGCCTTGCTCGTAGAAGTGGAACTCGACGGGTCGCTTGGCGGCTTTCCAGCTCTCGATCAATCCGAAGCCAGCGTTGGCGAACAACGGGTCGTCGGCGGCAAGGGCGATGAAGAGCGGAGGGGCGTTGGTGGGGACTTTGACAGCGCCGAGCGGTCCGTAGATATCGCCGATAAAGGCTGGATTGACATCTTTACCGTAGAGAGTTGTTTGGAGCGTGAGCATGGCGCCCGCGGAGAAGCCGATCATGCCGACCTTGGTTGGGTCGATGTTCCACTCTTTGGATCGCGACCGAACTAGGGCGAAAGCAGCAGTTGCATCAGCGACTTGAGGTGCAAAGGCCTGGGATGGGTCTGCCGAGGTGGGTGGACGCCGGGGGGCACCACCGGCAGCTCCCCGGGGTGGAGCAGCGAACTCGGCCAAATCTGCGGGAGTTGGGTTCAAGCGGTACTTGAGAACGAACGCGGCGACGCCCCTCTTGTTGAGAGCCTTGGCAACGTCCCAGCCTTCGTTCTGCATCGAGAGGGTTCGGAAGCCGCCGCCCGGGGCGACGATGACTGCCGCGCCGGTGGCTTTGGATTTAGGCGGGAGGAACGGGGTGAGGGTTGCGACGCTGACGTTGCGAGCGAACATGCTGCCGTACTGCGAATGCCAGGACTCTTCTGCGGTTGCCTCGGGTAGCTTCCCCGTGCCGAGCTCAATCGCACCTGGCTGCTTCGGAATCAGGATCGGTGTCATTTTGTCGTTTTGGGCGAGGGTGCTCATGGCGGTAATCAATGTGATGAAGGTCACGATGGCGTGACGTGATTGGCTTGGAGATAACTGCATTGTATTTGTCTCACCCTTTCGATAAGAGTTTATGTCTTCACCGTGTGGCGCACCCAAACGGTTGATTGACCGATAAACCAATTATATACACACGACGGAATGTGTATAGCTAAGCTGAAAACATTCAGTGGTGTTTTGCTGAGCCGCCGACAAGCACATGGAGAGATTAAAAGTCTCTTCCGGTTCCTGTTCCGAAGGCTTGGCCGCGGCGACCGAAGCCTTGGTTGGTGTCGAACGGAATGATCTTGAGGCGGATGTAGAAGGCGATTTCTCGACCGCTTCGGAATCCGGAGCCGAAGTCACTGACGGTTAGGATTGCCTCAGCGTCGTGCAGATCATAAACGAAGGAATACTGTTGGGTATCGAACTGTTTTGTATAACCATTGTAGGCTAAATTTGCACCGATCCGTGTTTTACCGATTCGGTAGCCGTCGAGCATGAGGTTGACGGCGGACCAAGTTGATCGCTGGGCGTCGTAGCGAGCACCGATGGAGGTCATTATGGTTGGGGTCTGCCATTGCATGTCGAGGCGGACGTTGCTCCAGACGGTATTGAATGTGTCGTAGCTCGAAAGCGTTCGTAGGGAGAATGCCTGACCAAGACGATATTCGGAGCGGATTCCGACTTGTTGCCAGGGGACTTCGCTGCGCTCCGCGCGGGTGAAATCGTAGCCAGTTTGGATTCCGAAGCTCGACTTTTCGTTGGTCATCCAGCTGAGGTCGAAGCTGGAGTAGTTGGTGATTCCGGTGCGATCGATCGCGAGCGGGGAGTAGCCGAAGGGGCGGAGGTAAGAGTAGCGCAGGTTGGCAGTCAGGCGTTTGCCAAGGGAGTAGGTTCCGGCGGTGCCGAAGTTGAGGCGATACTGGGCAGTGTCGTCAGAGTACAGGCCCTGTTGGAAGTTGCCGTTGAAGTCGAGTTTCCAAGGTCCCTTGTCACGGGTGGCTCGATTGAAGCCAAGTTGAAAGTTGGTTCGAGTGATTCGGCTTTGGGTGATCGGGTCCAGATATTCGCCGAGAGACATCTCAGTAGTGAACGGGAGAGTCTTGTTTGCCTTGCTTCCCATCAGCCGATTGGAATCGGACCGGAGAGTGACGACAGGGGTGCGGTCGGAGCCGGGAAAGAAGTTGGCGACTTCTCCGATTGGGATCGTTCGCTGGTACTCGAGGGTTGCGGAAGCAGTTTTCAGGTCGGTTTGCCCCTGGAATCGGACGTCGATGGTTTGTCGCTCGGACCCGGAGGATCCACCGGAGCGGTTCCAGGTGGCATCGAGGGAGGTGCTAGATTTGCCGAACTGGCGACGGTCGCCAAGGGTGAAGGTCTGGTTCTCGTTGCTGAACGTGCCGGTTTCTTGGGCTTGTCTTGAGAAAGATAGGGTAGTGGTTCGGCCGATGTTGGCTTGGATTCGAGTGTTGTTGGTGGTTGCCGACGGGGTCGTCAGGTAGTTGTTTCGCTGAATATCCTGGTCGATGAGAAGGTTGCCCCATTTGAGCTTTTGCTCGTGCTGGAGGTTTGCGTTGAAAGTGTTGGTGTTCCCGAAGACACCGTATAGCCGGGCGATTCCGTTGATGTCTTTGTTTCGGTAGTAGTAGTTGGTGCCGAGGCCGGTTCCGAGTTTGGACATGTAGTCGGTGCGGACGGCGGCGCGGTCTTCCCCTTTCATTGGGAAGCCATAGGTATTTTTGATGTAGAACCCTTCGTCCGGAGTTTGACCGATTTGGGGGAGGTACTTAAAGCTGCGGTCGCCAAGAGGAATCCAGAGAATGGGGAGAGAAATGACGTTTTTGCCAAGGATGTTGAGCTTAACCTTCTTGAAGATGATCTGCTTCCCGGGTTCGATGGTGGCGGTCTCGGAGTCGAGGTGGAAGTGGGGGGTCTTGTACTCGCAAGAGGTGAAGACGCAGTCGGTGGCGTCGATTCGCTTGCTGTTGCCTTGCGCGGTTTTCCCGGTGAGGTAGGCGTCCCCCTCAATCTTGTTTCCGACGGTGTTCGGTGAAATCTTGACCTGGGAGTAGTTGGCGAGGAATGTGCGACTTTTGAAATCGACGGTGACGGCGTCACCGACGACGGTTTCGTCTTTACCGATGAGCCTGACATTGCCAGAGAACCGGAATACCTGAGACTCGCGGTCGCCTTCGATTTCATCAGCAAGGCAGCGATAGCCCCTGTACAGGATTTCTGCTCCGCCGGTGAGTTTGACTTTCTTTCCTGAGTTTGCCGAGTTTCCGAAGTTGACGATTTCCAGTAGCTTTTCGTCCGGGGTGGGGAGTGGCTTCTGCTTGGTGGGCGGTAGTTGTTTAAGAGGGATTTGACGTGCAAAATCCTTGATCGCCAGTCCTTGAGAGTGGGCGATGATGGGTGATAGCGCCAGGAGAAAAGCCGCGTATCTCACTCCAGCTTCCTCATGAACACCAGACCGATCGCGAGGAAGATCATGTCAGGTAGCCAGGTGATGAGGGCAGGGTTCACCGTCGCGGACTTAGCAGCGATTTCGGTGCAGATCACCAGGATATTGTAGTAACCCATCACGATGACCATGCTGATCATGACGCCGGCGAAGCCGCCGAACTTCGCTAGTTTGATGCTAAAGAACGGGGTGACAAGGGCGAAGATGACGCACATCATGGGGATGCTGAACATCTTGTGGAGAGTGATTTCGTCGCGCACCGAGGACGCGCCCATCGTTCGCTTGAGCTTGATTTGTTCGACGAGTTCGGGGATAGTGAGTTCAGGCTGATCTTTGTCTTGTCCAGAGCCCATCATTTCGCGAAGGCTGATCTTTCCGTTGATCACGAATTCTTTGGACTTTGAAACGATCGCATTGTCGCGTCCAGGCTTGACGATGACGGAAGAGGCGTTTGAGAATCGCCAGACTCCGCGCTGGTAGGTGCCTTCCTGAGCTGAAATAACAGATAGGTTTGATTCGTCGGTTCGATCAACCAGAAGCGTGTCGCGAAGTTTGAGAGTGTCCTCGTCAAGCTTGGTGATTGAGCCTATGGAAACGGTGTAGCTTCCGATCTTGACGGGTCGGTTCGAGACAAAGGTGCCCATCCCGGCTAGGACGTTGGAGGACATCTGGAGGTCCTGAGAGCGTTTGGTCGCGTAGGGTGTGAGCTTGGTAATGCTCCAGAAATTGAGAAGTCCGGCGGCAACGCCGAACCAGAGCACTGGCCAGACGACCCTTGAGACCTTTCCACCCGCGGCGCGGATCGCGGTGATTTCGCTTTCGCGAGAGATGCGCGAGAGGGCGAGGGAGCTTCCCAGGGCGACGGCGATTGGGAAGACGAGGTTGAGACGCTCGGGCGTGCCCCAGAGGATGAGCTGGACAGTGGCGAGGAGCGGGACGTTTCGTGTGAGCTCGTTTTTTGCGAGGAACAGATAGGCGTCAGCCTGGAACAGGACGGTAACGATTAGGAATGATAAGAGAAAGATCGGGAAGATCTCGCGATAGACGTAGCGGTCGACTCGTCTCATTTGGCCTCTCCGGTGACAACGAATGCACTCACTACGGCCCAGACTGCGACTCCGAGAAGGACGATGACGGTGGGAATGGTAACACCGGGAGGAAATTGGCCCATCATAGGGACCAGGAACAGAACTAGCAAAAGCGATGACCAGATGGTGATGATCTTTTGAGTTTTCCGGTTATACAGCACCGACGAGCTTCTTGCTCGGTCGAGGTGAACAGACCCAAGACAACGAGGGCAGATGAGCGCGCTTGGAGGAACAGTCGCACCACACGCAGCGCAGTGGATATCTTTGACGGTGGTTATGTCCACCTTTGAGAGCCAAAAGTGATACATTCTATGTTCTTCTCGGAATGCGCTTGCAGGGAGGTGCGGAATCGCCTGGGATGCGATGGAAGCGCCGACTTCTTTGTCTCCCCGATCCCAAAGGATCTTGGCGAGGCGGAAAGCCGCCATCGCATTCTGGGGATTCATACGGATTTGCTGGTAGCAAATCGAAATTTGCTCGCCCTCCATCGCCCTTGCGTCGAGTTTGTCAAGAGCCCTCTCCAAAACGGGAAGGGCGACGAAGAGCGTCAGAATCCCTCCAACAGCAAGATAGTGGAGCCGGGTGTCTTCAATCTTCCAGATGACGAAGAGGAGGTAACAAACCGTGAATGCCATGAGAATGGCGGTGAAGCAACCGATCTCGCCCATCACGGAGCGGTTCATCAGATAGATAAAGAAAACCGGAAAACCCAGGAACAGGAGACAAGGGAAAAACGACCCAAGCGGGGCGTGAATGTCAGCGAGGAGGATCGCGCCCATCGTCTTCCTCCTTGTCAGGAATCTGCTTCTTGAATGCAAACTTGGACTCGGTACCGTTGCGGAGCCGCTCGATGTTTGCTCGATGCTTCCAGATGATAAAGGCGGCCATGACTACCAGAATCGGAAGTAACTGGAGAGAATCTCGGAAGACCAGCATCGAAACGATCGGAACAGAGATGGCGGCGAGAATGCTGCCAAGAGAGACATAGCGAGTGAAAGCCACGGTGAGCGAGATAACCGCTAGACCGACCAGAGCGGCTCCCGGAATTGCCCCTAGAGCGGCCCCAAATCCTGTGGCTACTCCCTTTCCACCTTTGAATCCAATAAAGGGCGAGAACATGTGGCCGAGAATTGCAATGACACCCATCAACATGCTGATCGTTTGGATTTGGACCCCGCCGACAGGAGCTTGCACCACCTGTTTAGCGATGAGCGCGGGGATGGTTCCTTTGAGCACATCCAGCGCAAAAACTGCTAGTCCCACTTTTGGACCGAGGGCTCGAACGACGTTTGTGGCGCCAATATTTCCCGAGCCAACAGTGCGGATATCAACTCCTTTTGCACGGGCTAGCAGCATCCCAAAGGGGATGGAACCGAGGAGAAACGCGAAGATGGCAAGCCCGACCAAGATCATGGGGAAATATCGTTCCTAGAGTTATGACGTATTCCCCAGCGATTTTGCCGTGATTGGTTACAGCTTTCCGGTCTTGAACGGGCGGCAGAGGGGGTCACCGATGACCATGTCCTTCCACTTCACCATAGGCGAAGCGGCGTAGAATGCTTCGGCAAGGTTGAATCCCCCGTAGTACCGATCGAATAGGATTTCACCTGGGCAAAGGGCAAAGGTGAACGGCTCGCTGACATAGCCCTTTGCTCCTGTCACGCCCTGCTGGATTAGGTCGCCGATGAGCGACTGTCCTGCGCGGTTAGAGCCGAACGTTCGGGCACTTGTTGAGACGTAAGTCTCGGCGATAGCTCCCGGCTTGAATCTCAAGCGGTGATAGGCGGCGGCATCAAAGCTCTTATCGTTGCTTCCCCAGCTAATGTAACCCATCAGGGGTTCTCGACCGTCCGAGAAGTTTTCGGTTTGTTCGTAGTAGACGTCGAGACCTTTGAGGGGAAGCGCCTGGTTCGCACGCGTCATTGACTGTTCCATCGGAAAGTAGCCGGATCCTGGACCGTAGGCGGGCTGAGAATCGAGGAGGAACGGACCCTTTGAGGCAGAGGCATTAAGACTGTTGTCGACCAGTTTGAGGCAGTCTTGAACTGTGTAGCCGATGAGACGGGTGACGAGATACATACCACCGAATTTCTTGCTGCTGAACCGTTGGGTGGACGCAAAATACGGACTCCGGGCTTCTCGGACGGCCATGTCCATATCTAGTTCGTCGGGCATGAACTGTCCGACTTTTTGCTTGATTTGGCGGGTTTTGAGGTTCATCGCGGCAAGTGCGCCGTCTACGGAATAGCCTCCTTGATCACCAATTCGGATCGGAGTTCCCTTTGTCAGAACGATGAAGTCGATTCCAGATAGCTTTGAAAGTGCCCTTCTCACCGGGGCTTCAATCTCGAGGCCATAAGCCTCGGTCGAAATTTCTTCGCTATGCGATGTGCTGATTCGGATGATGTTAGCGGTAGGAATCCTGCGTTTGGTGGCGTAGTATTGGCCAATTCTGACGCTGTCGGTATTGGTTGAGTTCACCACGATTGCAACTCGATTCGCCTCGGAGCTAGGCTGACTTTTGGGCGCTGAGACTTTTGGGGGAGCAGTCTGAGCACAGCCAAGGAGAAGAAATCCAAGCATCATCATTCTATTAGACCCATTAACCCTTCTCACGATGTCTTAGATTATTGGTTAAAACCCGAGCTTTTGGATTCTGCACTGCCAATAATAAGGAGATATGCGTTTTGCGGTCATCATGGCGGGCGGTTCTGGCGAGAGATTCTGGCCGCTTTCTCGTAAGCTTCGTCCCAAGCAGCTCCTTCGCCTGACGGATCCAGACGTCACAATGCTTGAAGAGGCGGTGAATCGTATTGCTCCGCTGCTTGGCCGAGACAACGTCTTCATTGCTACGTCGGCCCACCTGGCGGCACCAATTCGAAAAGCGGCGATCGTCGCCCCTGAGAATGTTCTGGCTGAACCAGACAAACGGAATACCCTAGGATGTTTGGCATGGGTCGCGGCTTCAATTTTGGCCCGCTACGGCGAGACTGGTCGGCACGCCACGCTTTCGATTCTCACTGCCGATCACAAGATCGACGACCCAGATCAGTTTCGAGACGACCACACTCTCGCGATCACTACTGCCGAGGAGACTGACTCTCTCGTTACCTTGGGAATAAAGCCGAACCGCCCTGACACTGGGTTCGGCTATATTGAGTTCGGCGAACAAGTTGATTCGCACACATCTCGAGTGAAAATGTTCCGGGAGAAGCCTGATTTGGCGACCGCTAAGTCGTTTTTGGAGCAAGGCAACTTTCTTTGGAACAGTGGCATGTTCACTTGGAAAGTTTCGACGTTTTGTGATGAGCTGGCGGCAGTGGATCCGGCCTCGGCTGCGCTTGTTCTTAGCATGGCGGAAGCGTTAGAGAAGGCGCACGAAGACCACGCGATCACTCTATTCCGTCAGCTACCGAACATCTCGATCGACTACGCCTTAATGGAAAAGTCATCGAAGGTGTTCTGTGTCCGAGCTTCATTCCCATGGGATGATGTCGGGTCGTTCGATAGTTTGCTGCGAACGATGCCGTTGGACGAACAAGGCAACGTTTCGATAGGTCACGTTGTGGCGAAGGATTGCTCAGGTTGCGTGTTATACAACGACACCGAGGATCGAGTTTTGACCGCCGTTGGTCTGCGGGACATGATCTTGGTACAGACAGGCGATGCCGTACTGATGGCAGCAATTTCGGACGCGCAGCGCGTCAAGGAAATTGTCCAAATGCTCGGATTCTCAAGTTACTTGTAAGTCACTCCGTAGACGCGAAGACCCAAGTTCAGGTCGGTTTCTCGGATCGTGAGTCTTTTGATCGCAGTCGCTTTTGTCGGTATCTGGAGATTTGTATAGCCGCTATGGCGGGGGCCGAAAAGGGTGGCCTTAGTGTCATCCGTTGCCCGGACATGGGCGCCGTAAAGAAGTGGGGTGCTGGCGGTTGTACCGTCTGAATACTCTATTTCAACTGTTCCAACCGGGGATCCATCCTCCACTGCTACGGCTGTTGAGAGGGCAAGGAAGAGTTTGTTTATGACCTTGCCGAGAGGGATTTGGAGGAGAGATGGGGCGCGGAATTGATCCTCCGTCACTCCTGCTAGCTGACCATTCTTGAGGCTGCGGAACCTCGTTCCGCCGATCAAGAGTGTAGTGCCGTCACCAAGCGTAGTTGCCTTTTGCACGCTAAGAACGCTTTGTCGGGGGGCGTACATACGAGCAAAGACTTCGTCGGCTCGATAATCCAGGTCTTCGATCAGTTCTGTGCGACCGCTCCAGCCATAGTCGGCGGCAAGGACCATCGCTTCGAACTGTTTGAGGTTTTTCAACATGCTCATCTCTTGGCTCTCGTAACCTGCCCAAGTGGTGATCAGGGTTCCGACTTGCTCAATGTCGGCGGCGACACTGAAACCACGGATGTTTTCTGGGCGGTACCAAGTGCTGGCAATGGGTTGCAGTTCTTCGAGTTTCCAGGTTTGCAGAGACCTGATGAAAGGTCGGTGGTTTTGGTCGGCTTTGTAGTGCCAGTCGGCGATCATCGCGCCTTGGGGTATGGCCTTGCGGCGCTTGCGGGCGTTTTCGAGGTCATAGCCGTTGGTTGCGTCGACGGCATCACTGGGCGAGAGACCCTCGTCTCCCCAGAGCATCATCTTGGCGTTGTTTCGCTTGGCGATTTCGCCAAGGGCAGGGATCATCAACTCCCAGAGTTCGGTGACATGGGCTGGGTCCTTCTTTGCGAAGCCTCGCATATCGATCTCATCGAGACCGAAATGGAAGGTTTTGGGCTTGAGAACCGTTGCGACTTCATCCCAGAGCTTGCCGATGAGTTGCTTTGATTCTGGCTTTCGAGGATCGATCGTGTATGGAATTTCTGGATTGTAAGCGAGATCGAGATTTGCTCCCCGGGCGAAGAACCACTCCATGTGGCCAAGGCTCTGGATCAGAGGAATCGGCTCAACGCTTTGCTTTCGGTACCAGCCGAACAAACTGACGAGGTCAGCTTGCTTCATTGTCATGTTGTCGCTGACTTTGGGGAGAGTCTTCCATTCAGTGCGCTCACACTGGAGTACGACCTTGTTCATGCCAAGGGGAAGCAGCACGTTCTCCCAGAGTCGCTTTTGGAACTCAGGCGCTTTCGGCCCGACGAAGAGGTGAACCCCACGAAAGTCGTGGCGGGGTTCGTCTTCAATGGTTCCCGTGGGAACAACGACTTTGCCCCTTTTGATGAACGCCATTTGAGCAAGGCGATACATTGCGTTACGAAGGCCGGCTTCACCTTCGCCATACATGCTGATGCTGTCGGGGCGAATGACGAGCCGGTAACCGCCGTTACGCTTCTGGAGCTCGCTCATGCCGCCATCAATCTTCATTTTTTCGCCAGTCGGCTTTGCAGGGAATTCGAAGCGCTCGTTAAGAATCTTGATCAGGAGATCGAAAAACTTGGGGCGTCCTGCAGGGAAATCCCAAAGTCCAGTAATGTTCGCCGTGTTCTTCCAGTCGATGAGGGAGTTTTTGGGTTGCGGGATCAGTGGTGGCTGAGTCTCGTCCGGAAAGAGGGCGTCCTCGGTTTGGGGGAGTTCCGAGACGGTTGCGGCTTTAACCTTCTCTCTGGGAGTAGGTTTGAATTGATATTCGTAACGAACCTTTGCCGGAACCCCTTTTTGGACGGGGATCCCCAAGAAGCCTTGCCACAGGAGGGGTTGCACTTCGGCCCAGTCTTGGTTGTAACCGCGGGCATCGAAACAGGTCGCGGCTTGGTCGGCGGAAAATCGAAGGTTAAGTGCCGCACCAGCGAGATTCTGGGTGGAATCAACTCCGAGGGTGCGCTGCGCTTGAGAACTTTTGGGATTGGGGTTAGGTAGCGACTGAGCGCCTTGACCACCAAATTGATAGGTGCCGCCTTGAAAGGGTGGTTGCCAGAGCAGTCCAGCGCATAGTTCGACGAGAGCGGGATCGGCTCCGTCCCAGTTGAGGGTGTGATCGACGATGAGGCGGTCGCCTTCTCGGCGGTAGGTCGTCGCTCCGTAGGCAAGGCCGTTGTCGGACTTAAAGGTGACTTCAATCGTGTTCGAGTCTAGCTTTTTGATTTGCTGTCCGTTCCAGCGGGAACTGTAGTACCCTTTTGTCCAACCCGGTGCGTAGTACTGAAGACTTGAGGAGCGAATGACCGGAATCCTTTCGGCGCTCACGGTTAGTCCGCCACCCGAGGTGACATCAAACACAAAGGCATCGCCGAAGAGCACAGGGCCGAAGAGCATGAGTTAAAGTTTACGACGAAAACTGGGTTTTCGTCGTTGGCCTGGCCATGAACCAGTTTTGGGAGTGATGGGCTTTATCCTTCGGTGCCTTCCGGCGGGTGTACTTTCCGTTAGCGTCCAGCGTCCAAGCCTGGACGTTGTCATTTAGACAAGTCTCCAGGATATGGGTTTTGATGTGTTGTTGAAGCTTCCGGTTTTCAACTGGAACAAGAACTTCCACGCGTCGGTCAAGGTTTCGTCGCATGGCATCTGCACTCCCAATGTAGGCATCTGGCTTCCCAGCATTTTCAAAGTAGTAGATACGACTATGTTCCAAGAACCGCCCAACGATGGAGATGACGGAGATGTTCTCACTCATCTTTTTGACCCCTGGTCGAAGACAGCAAATTCCTCGGATGATGAGATCGATCTTCACTCCGGCTTGGGAGGCGATGTAGAGTTCTTCGATGACTTCGGGGTCGACGAGCGAGTTCAGTTTCCAGATGATTCTTGACGGCTTTCCGGCCTTCTGGTTGGTAACTTCTCTTCGGATGCGCTCCAATATGCCTTCTCGAAGGTTCACCGGAGCAACCAGGAGCTTGCGGTAGCTGCGCTGCTGACTTATCCCGGTGAGGTAATTGAACAGTTCCGAAATATCCTGGGTGATGTCGGGATCAGTGGTCAGGAGACCAAGGTCGGTATACATGCGACTCGTAACCGGGTTGTAGTTACCGGTTCCGATGTGTGCATATGAAGTGAGTCCTTGCTTTTCTCGCCTGACAACAAGACACAGCTTGGCATGAGTCTTCATTTCGGTGAAGCCGTAGGTGACGTGGGCTCCGGCTCGCTCGAGGGCTCTTGCCCAAACCAGGTTGTTGCTCTCGTCAAATCTGGCCTTCAGCTCGACCATCGCGGCAACTTGCTTTCCGTTCTCGGCGGCAGCCAGAAGACTTTCGACCACTGGCGATTCCGAACCGACGCGATACAGAGTCTGCTTGATCCCGAAAACAAGAGGATCAGTGCCTGCAGAGTCGATCAGCGTTTCGACTGGTCGGAAAGAGTCGTAGGGGTGATGAAGAAGGATATCTCTTTGGGAAACCGTCTCGAAGAGACTGGCAGCGGATGAAAGTTGCTCGTGAACGTAGGGGACGTGGGCTTCGAACCTCAGCCCAGGCTTGTCAATCTTTGCGAGTTCCCAGAAGACATCCATCGCAATGATCCCGTCAATTTGGAGAACATCATCTTCGTCGAGTCTGAGAAGACTCATGAGAGTGTTTCTCAGCAGCGATGGCATCGATGTGGGCACTTCGAGGAGCACCGGATCGCCGAAACGGCGCAGTCGGATCGTCTCCTCGATCGTGGCGATGAGATCGGCTGCTTCGATTTCTCTGATCTCAACGTCTGCATCGCGAACAACTCGGAACAGATGCGCTTGCACCACCTTCACTCCAGGGAAGAAGGCGTCGAGATTATTGAGAATCAGATCTTCGAGGAGAATGAAATCGTTCCGTTTTGGCGTCAATCGGATTGCACGAGGGATGACCGTAGGAATCTTGATACGGGCTAGGTGCAGCTCTCCATCGCCGATATCGAGTTGGATAACAATATTGAGTGAGCGGTTGCTAATGAACGGAACGGACACCGCGGGGAAAAGGACGAGGGGAGTGCAGAGCGGAAAAACTTGCGAGCGGAAGTAGCCGACAAGTTCCTCTTGCTTTGATTCGGCGAGCTCGGTGTACTGCTTAATGTGGATCGCGTTCCGATGAAGGGCGGGCTCAAGCTCTTCTGAGAACAGGGCGCTCGCTTTTGCCCGGAGCGGAGCGACGCGCTTTGATATTTGCTCTAGCTGCTCATTTGGGCTCAGTCCGTCGACCGTGGTTGTCAAAACACCGGCATCAAACTGTTCGATGAGACCACTCACTCGAACCATGTAGAACTCGTCAAGATTTGACTCAAAAATGGCCAGGAATTTCAGCCTTTCGAGCAGAGGATTGGCTGAGTTTTCGGCTTCTGCAAGCACTCGCTCGTTGAAGGCAAGCCAGGAAAGCTCGCGGTTAATGTATCTACCGAGGGTTTCTTCCGGAGTCTTTCTCGTCATCGAGCCATCTCCAAAACTGCGCCTTCTCGCACGCCGAACTCACTAATGACCAAGTTTTCGACTCCAAAGTGTCTCATTAACTCTAGGTAAATCAACGATCCTACCAACAAGGTTCCCGCCCTCTTTTGTTTTACCGAAAAGCGTGAGCTGACTCGGTCAGTCGGCAAAACTTTAACACTTTTGAATAAATAGTCCAGTTCAAATTGAACGATCACCTTTTCGCCATCGGGGTGCAGAGCACGCCAGAGACCGCGCCCCACGCCACCACTCACGACGGCAGTTTCTGCTTTGCGACCCACACTGCACTTGGACAGCTGAGTGCGGATGTACTGCTGAGCCACCTTCAGGGCGAGTTCGGTTCCGGGATTCGTCAGATTGGACTCAGCGAGAACCTTTCCAGTTCCGATTTTGAGCGAGCATTTGTCTCCCATCTCGCCGTCATTGAGTTCTGCGATCTGCGCGCTACCCCCACCCACCTCGAACAAAAGCTCAGCTCCATAATGACGAGTATCGAGCTGCACTCCTAAGAAGCTGAGTTCTGCCTCTCGTTCAGGAGAAATGATCTCGACCCTGACGCCAGTTTCCTTTTGAATTCGACGTATGACCTCTTCGTGGTTCGGTGCGGCACGCATCGCCTCGGTGGCAAACACGTACAGTTTCCGAACTCTCTTTGCTTCCGACACCCGCTTGAACTCAAAAACAGAGAGGACAAGCTGATCTGCCACGTCTTTGGGAATCTCTCCTCGCCGGGCAACAACTTCGCCGAGTCCGATCCACTCGTTGACGTTGTCAACACGCATGACAATTTCGCCGTCAGACGCTGCGACAAGGAGGTGAGCGGTGTTACTTCCAATGTCGGCGGCGGCATAAAGCTGTGTCATCTCCCTATATGCTTGCATAATCGGGTGTGCCAAAAGGAACGTTAGAGCTTGCGATTGAGTTTGCGATGAGTGCTCATGCTGGGGATTTCCGCGACGGGGATGCACCACTACCCTACGTAACGCATCCCGTTGAAGTCATGTCTTTGCTTCGGTATGTTGGCGGAGTCACGGACGAAGATCTCTTGGTAATCGCTTGCCTTCACGACGTGGTGGAGGAATCTTCCTGCACAATTCAGTCAATAGAATCTTGTTTTGGACCACGGGTTGCAGCAGGCGTGGCATCCCTGACTCGGTACGAACCAACCGCAGAGGAGCGAACCGACCTTACTGAAGAGCAAGTTTGGGAACTCCGTTCTTCAATCCTTATCGCAGAGATTGCTCAAATGTCAGAAGAAATCCAAACGATCAAACTTGCGGATCGACTTGCCAATATTCGGCAATCCAAAGTAACGCGAAAACCGAAGAAATTAGTGCGATACAAACGGCAAACCGAAGAAATTCTACGTTTAATACCAAAGTCAGTCAACCCAACGCTTTGGCAGGCAGTTTTCGACGAATTATGACGATTCATTGTATTGTTCCTTCTTCTGCCTGCCAGAATATAGATCACGTCCCGTCAAGAGGGATACACCCAATGGAACCAAGTCGTACCAACTAGACGCCGCCTCATTTCTGGCGGCCCGACCGAAGAAGGAGCACGCCATGAGAACGGATGAGAACGCCTTAGTTGACCGCCTTTCCTATCTAGCTACCGAGCCGGATAAGTACATTGTTCGGGGCGAGCTAGAAAATCAACGCCCAGAAGACCTTGCAGATGCCTTGCAGCGTTGCGATTTTGAGATTTCTCTCTCGATATTACAAAAGCTGGATGCCGAGTCAGCGGCTTATCTTCTGATTGAGCTCCCCGACGAGACAGCTCGAGACATTGTTACCCAGCTGCCAGATGCGACGGTTGCGCACTACCTTGATATCCTTCCGATGGATGACGCACTCGCACTGCGCGAATACTTGGAAGACGAACGTTTTGAAGCTCTTCTCAACGTCATTCCTGACCAGGATGCCCAGGAGATTCGGCGGCTCCTAAGCTACCCAGAGTTCTCAGCCGGGCAAATGATGACGGAAGACTTCGTTGAAGTTCGTCCGACAGAATCAATGTCTGACGTCCTTGATTTGATTCGGAATACAAACGATGAGGAATTTGAAACTGTCAACTATATTTACGTTCTGTCCGAAGATCGGCACTTATTAGGACTTCTGACCTTGAAGCGGGTCATCCGTTCCAAGCCTTCCTCGCTTGCTCGTGATGTGATGGTCGAGGATGTGATCACAGTGCCGGTGACGATGGAAGAGGAGGAAGTTGCACGAACGCTGGCCCGCTACGGATTCTCTGCCATCCCAGTCCTGGATGACCGGGGGCGAATGCTGGGTATCGTCACGGCCGACGATGCCCAGGAGATCTTGGACGAGGCCCACACCGAAGACGTTCTCATGCTTGGAGGTGTTTCGGGTGATGCCGAGAATTACCTTTCACTCAGCGTGCTTGAGCTCATCAAGCGGCGCATCCCGTGGCTTTTGGTTCTCTTCGTTGCGGAGTTTTTGACTGGAAATGTGCTTCGTTTCTACCTTGGATCAAGAGCCGATGCAAACCCGACGGACTCGTTGGCGGTGTTGGCAAAACTTCAGTTGGTCGTCCCGTTGCTGATTGGCGCGGGTGGGAATGCGGGATCTCAGGTAACCACGACGATTACGCGCGCGCTTGCGTTGGGCGAGATTCGATCCTCGGATTGGTTCAGAGTATTACGCCGGGAGTTTACAGTAGCCATCTGTATCGGCCTTATTCTTGGAACCTTAGGATTTATTCGTTCAGTCTCGAAGATTCCAGTCATTGGCTGGGGTTCACCGTTGCCACTTGCGTTGGTGGTTGGTTTTGCCCTCCCTGCCATCGTTGTCTGGGCAGCGACTATCGGATCTCTGCTTCCGATAGGAGCAAAGAGGGTCGGAGTCGATCCGGCGGTTATGAGCGCCCCGTTTATCTCGACTTTCGTTGATGCCACGGGACTCATCATTTACTTTGAGATCGCCCACAAAGTGCTAGCTCTGAACGGGATTTCGTTCTAAAAGACGGGAATAGGGCAGGGACTCGGGAAGTGAGTGTTATCGTAAACCGGCACTCCGAGTGACTGACCGTACTTGACCGCCTTTGCAACCATTCCTCGCCCGTCCATTTGAAGGTGACCCGATGATAACATCGTTTGCTTTTCTATCACCATCAATGGTGCCCGTTGCTGTTTCCAATGCAGAACTACATAGTAGTTGACACTACTTCGATTCAACACGCTTGGCTCTGCAATGACAACAATCGCATCAAGATCGGCCGTTGGGCCCGTCCAAAGTCGGGGGATGAAGCCGGGTCCTTGTCTACGGCGATATTGCCTTGTCTTTGTATCGAACCGGATGCGAGGCACGGAAAGATGCGCCCAGATTCCCGCAAGACACACTGCGCCCCAAAGGATTGCTGCCTGATAAGAACCTCCTATTACTGCCGAGAGTGCGAAAAAGCCGCCTGCGTACACGCATCCATAGACGAGCGCCATGTACGGTAAAGCAGGCTCAAAGGTCAGATATCTCTCTTCTCGTGCATAACGGCCGGAGATCGGAGTTTCGAGCATGGCTTACTTCTCGAGAGCTAGTTTGAGAACCTCATCGCCCGTTCGCACAAAGTACGTTTTGAGCTGCTTTTGAACGTCTGCTGGAACCTCTTCAAAGTAGTCCTTGCGGTTTGCCTCTGGAAGTATCAGCGTGGTCACTCCGGCGCGGAGGGCGGCTAAGACCTTTTCCTTGATCCCACCTACTGGAAGCACGTTTCCACTCAGCGTAAACTCGCCTGTCATTGCAAGTCGATCTTTCACTTTCCTTCCCGTCAGGAGGGAAACCAATGCCGTGAGCATCGTGACTCCTGCGCTGGGACCGTCTTTGGGAACGGCACCGGCAGGAACATGGACATGGATTTCGTTCTTTTCAAATTGTTCGTTATCCAAATTAAATTGAGATGCGCGAGATCGGATGTAGGTGAGAGCTGCACTTACAGACTCTTTCATTACATCGCCCAGTTGCCCGGTTACCATCATGCCTTTTGAACCTGGCATCTTGGATGTCTCGATGAAAAGGACATCTCCTCCTACGGGTGTCCAGGCAAGTCCAATTGCAACCCCAGGAACCATTTCTCGTTCGGACACCAAATCATGTAAGTAACGAGGCGCTCCGAGTGACTTCTCTATAAAGCCTGGGCTTACAACGACCTTTGCGCCACGACCTTCGGCAAACATTCTTGTCGCCTTTCGAGTCACCGACCCAATTTCACGCTCCAAATTTCGAACCCCTGCCTCTCGCGTATAGTGCTGAACCAGAGCAATGACCGCTTCGCGACTCCATTGCAACCGGGATGGCTTCAGGCCATGCTCTTCGGTCTGCTTAGGTATTAGGTGCCTAATCGCAATCTCAATCTTTTCGGCTTCGGTGTAGCCACCAAGTTCGATGATCTCCATTCGATCGCGAAGAGCAGCCGGAATCGTATCCAGCCGGTTTGCGGTAGCGATGAACATCACATTCGATAGGTCGAACGGAACGTCCACATAATGATCTCGAAACGTTGAATTTTGCTCCGGATCGAGAACCTCCAACAAAGCCGACGAGGGATCGCCTCGGTGATCCGAACCAATCTTGTCGATTTCGTCTAAGACAAGCACCGGGTTATTTGACTCGATTCGTCGAAGCGCTTGGACGACCTGCCCTGGCATCGCCCCGATATAGGTGCGACGATGTCCTCGGATCTCAGCCTCATCGCGCATTCCACCTAGCGAAATGCGAGCGTACTTGCGCCCAAGTGCATCTGCCACTGAACGACCAAGGGAGGTCTTCCCTACGCCCGGAGGTCCTACCAAACAGAGAATCGGTTGCCTTAAACGGCCATCAGTCTTAACCTTCCTCACCGCAAGGAACTCGATAATCCGATCCTTCACTTTTTCGAGTCCGAAGTGATCGCCATCCAGAACCGACTGAGAGTGCCGCAAATCGAGATTATCTACCGTTGACTGGTGCCAAGGCAACGCCAAAACTGTGTCCACATAAGTTCGAGCCACCGAGTACTCAGGCGAACCCGGGTTCATGCGCTTCATGCGGTCATAGTCACGTCGAACCTCTTTGTCTGCCTCTTCCGGCAGTCGGGCTGTCTGAATTTTTTCCCAAAGCTCGTCGAGTTCTTCCGCCCGGTCATCGTATTCTCCGAGCTCCTTCTGAATCGCTTTGAGTTGCTCTCGCAAGTAATAGTCACGCTGAGACTTGCTCAATTCGTGGTTAACTTCTGTCTGAACTTTGGACGCAAGCTCGAGGACTCGTACCTCTTTGGAAAGCATTGCGAGAAGCTTTTTTAGCCGCTCTTCAAGGTCTGCCGTCTCCAAGATTTCCTGCTTGCTCGCGACGCTTAGCGACATATGTGCCGCCACAAGATCGGCCATCACGTTAGGTTCGGTAACGGCTTGGGTCAGCGAACGTAGCTCGTCTGGCAAACCTGGTGACAGCCGAATCGCTTGATCAAAGAGGGCTGACACCGAACGCTTGAGAGCCTCAAGTTCTTCCTCACTGTGCCCTTCCGTAGCCGGTTCATCGATTAACTCAATACGAGCACGAAGATAGGGTTCCTCGGAGAGTCGCTCCACGATCCGAAAGCGCTGAACACCCTGAACGATGAGGCGTACGGTATCGTTCATCTTCACCAGAGTTCGAATAATGACCGCACACCCGTACTCGTAAACCCCGTCAAATCCTGGTTCGTTGAGCGATGGGTCTCTTTGGGCGACGACCCCGATCACCCGGTTTGAGGTGGAAACCGACTCATCAATCAGCTGAATTCCGTTCTCCCGTGACACCGAGAGTGGCGCGATGAGCATCGGGTAGACCACGCTATCACGAAGCGGAAGAATGCTGATCTCTTCGGGAACTACCGGCTTAGGCTGATCATCTTCAGCTGCATCCAGTGCGGCAATCGCCAGTGACGCCTCGAGTTCCAGCTCAACAGCAATATCTTCTTCGATTGGGAGTTTTACTTCTGACATTAGTTTTCGCGTACGACCACTTTCATAGCCCGCGCGCCCGCTTTGGGAATCAGTACGATGAGGAGCCCGTGGCGGAAGATCGCCCGCATCTCGCTCGTATTGAGTTCGACTTGAGGCAACTTAATCTCGCGCTCGAATTCGCCGTAAAGAATCTCTAATTGATATACGCCAACTCGTGACTGCTCGGAGTCAGTATCTTCATCTCTTCGTCCCCGAATCATGACGGAGTTTCGCTCTTGGATGTAAATGACATCAACTCCAGCCGTTGAAACTCCCGCAATTTCAGCTTTCAAAACAAGCCGATCTGTCTCTTCGGTGAGATCGACGAGGGGTTCCCACACTCGCTTGGCCGCGACCCGCGGTCGCAAACCTCCGAGTTCCTCGCTTAGCTTCGCGAGGTCTCCGCCACCTTGCCAAAACAGCTCTTCTGATTCGCGTCTTGCCATTTCTTTCTCTCTATTCTGACTCCAATCGGAGCCGCAATGACCAAGCGGCGATTGCCAATGCGCCCGTTAACCCCGCAGACCAACCCAACGCATACGTGAGTCCATAGTGCTCTGCGAGGAGGCCAAAGGGGTACACGCCAAGAGGTCCGACGCCACTGAGTGCCCAAATGTGCATGGAAAGAACCCGACCTCGGAGCCTTTCAGGAGCGATGAGCTGGAAGAGAGAGTTGCAGGTATTGAACAGCGTTACACTTGCCATTCCAAGCATCACAAGGATTCCAAAGACGGCGAACCGATTTTCGAGCAGGGCTAGCCCTGCGAGTCCGAGCGCCATCGCCGTGATCGCACCTCTTACGAGCAGGCCCTTGATGTGGAGATCGGCGGTTTTGGCCGTGAGCGTGAGCGCGAGAATTGAGCCCACTCCAACCGCAGTGTAGACATCGCCAACCCCCCGAGTGCCCAAATGCAAGATATCCTTTGCCAAGGCAGGAAGCTGAACCAAGTAGAAAAGCGCAAAGAGCGACACCCCAGTCTCAAGGTAGAACAGCGCCTTCAGACGGGGCTCGTGCATGGTGTAGAGGTAACCCTCTTTGAGCAGATCGCCGATTGGTTCGATCTGACGCTTTTGCGACGAGAGATTTGTTCTGATCGCCAATGTCGCAAGGACTAAGGCAGCGAACGACAGGCCATTCACAAGATAGCAGGCTTGCACCCCGACCTTGGCGAGCAGGATTCCACCAATAGCTGGTCCTACAACTCGCGCGAGATTAAACGTCAAGCCTTGAAACGGAATCGCAACTGGAAGATCTTCGCGGGGAATCGTATCTGCGATAACGAGTTGCCTTGCTGGCATCTCAAGACAGGAGACCGTGCCGCCGAGCAGGGCAACGACAACCAGAATTTCGATGGGCATTTTTCGACCCATGTAAAGGTAAGAAAAGAAGACTACGAACGCTCCTAGAGCAAGAAGAACTTGCGTCCAGATCAGCAGTTTGCGCCTATCTAACCGATCTACGATTGAACCACCGAACGGGCCGAGAAAGGTGACGGGAACCATTCCGCAAAACGAGATCAGGGCCAGTTTTTCCTTGCTCTGAGTGATGTCGTAAACCAAGAACCCTTGGCCAACATTCTGAACCCAGGACCCGACGAAGGAGAGAAATGCTCCCATCCACATGATCCGAAAATCGCGATGGCGGAATACTCGGACGAACTTGGAATCAGGGGCGAAAAAGAAGTCAAAAACGCGGCGATTCAACGGACCGGATTCGGACTCCATCCTATCAGTATGACCCCTATCGGTAGAACCCCTGCGGGGGTACAATTTCACGGGGCGAGGGGCTTTGTCAGCTGATTCAAATCTTAGGATTCTGCAAATGTGCTCGAGCAGTGCCGTTTCCGGTGCTGAGCGCCACGTCTTCGCGCTTTCAACTAATCTGCGACAGCGCGGACACTATGTCCAAGTCATCACACCGGGCCCTGGTTGGCTGCCAACTGCGCTGTTTGAAGAAGAAATTCCTCACTATCAGATAACGATGCGAGGTAAAGGCTGGCTCAATACGCTGGGCTACACCGTAAGGCAGATTCGCCGACAGAAGATTGACGTCGTACACACGCACCTTACTCGAACTGCCTACATCGGACACGCGGCAGGACTCATTACTCGGGTTCCCATTGTCACGTCGGTTCACATTGCAAACAACGATAATATCTACCGCCGATTGGCGCGGAAGCACAACCGACTGATCGCCGTGAGCGACTTTGTGCGCGGAATGCTTCACGGACGCGGCATCCCGGATCGATTTATTGACACCGTCTACAACGGCACCGACCTTCTTGACGTTCCGCATACCGACCCAAGAATCACCAAAGACAGCCTCGGCATTGACCAAGACAAAAAGGTTGTCTCGATCATTGGACGAATTTGTCGTGAGAAAGGACATGTTGAGATGATCCGTGCGATGCGCGAAGTGACGGAGCAGCACCAGGATGCGCACTTAATGTTCGTTGGGCGGGTTGTTCCTGGATTCGAAAAGGAACTTGAAAGCGAACTGACGAACGCTAAGTTGCACCAGCGAGTGACTCTCACCGGCGAGCGACAAGATATTCCCGCATTGTTGGATGCGGTTTTGATTTCCGCAATGCCTTCCTACATCGAGACGTTCGGAGTTGCTGCCGTTGAGGCGATGGCTCGATCGAAGCCAGTTGTCGCTTCAAGAGTCGGTGGACTCCCGGAAGTGGTCAAAGATGGTCACACGGGGATCTTGGTCGATTTGGAACCAGGTGATATCGCCAAAGCCGTCTCCTACCTTCTCAAAAATGATAACGAGCGCGAAGCCATGGGCGTTCGCGCTCGAAAAACCGTCGAGGAGAGATTCACCACCCATAGGATGGTGGATCGCTTCGAGACAATTTACGCCAAAGCTGCTAGAAGTTAGAGCTTTGCGGCGACGGTTGGAGGGAGAAGAACCGAGTCAATGACGTGAATGACGCCGTTGCTGGTCATGATGTCTGCCTTAACAACCTTCGACTTGTTGAAGAATGCTCCGCCGTGGAGGTTGATCTTGACCTTCTCGCCCTGAACAGTTGCGACGGAACCTTCTTTGAGGTCGGTCGAGAGAACCTTTCCGCTGATAACGTGGTAGGTCAAAACGCTCTTGAGAAGAGCTTTGTTTCCAGCAAGCTTCTTCAGGACAGCCTTTGGAACCTTTGCGAAAGCTTCGTCGGTTGGGGCGAGAACGGTGAATGGTCCTTCGCTCTTGAGGGTCTCAACGAGGCCAGCATCCTTCACGAGTTTGACGAGGGTCTTGAAAGAACCTGCCGCAACTGCGGTGTCAACGATGTCCTTTTCGTTGGTTCGAGCTGGGATGGCTGCAACCAAAAGGATTGCAGAAAGTGATAGAATGGAAGTGCGAATCTTCATTGTTTTGTTTCTCCCCCCGGTTTTCCGGAGTAGCAAGAGACTCTACGATTGCCCAGGATGATAAGTTAGCCTTACCTCCTGGGCATTTTACTGTCAGATTGTTTCGACTTCAGTTTCCACGTTTTCGATCTCTCCGGCCTCATCGGTGATGGCTCCAGATTGATATCCTTGAGGACCACCAAAGCTCAACGGCTTCTTCATCCACTTGGCAAACAAGTTCGACAGATCGTCGAAAATTGTGTACGAGCAAGGGATTACTACCAAGGTCAGCACTGTTGATAGGATGATTCCACCGAGAACGATGGTTCCGATACTCTGTCGGAATTCCGAGCCCCGACCAAGAGCAGCAGCGACCGGGAGAAGACCCAAAATGAGCGCGAGCGTCGTCATGAGAATTGGTCGAAGTCGAATTGGCCCCGCTTCAACAATCGCATCGTGCCGGCTTCTTCCCCGCTCTCGAAGTGTGTTGGTATAGTCCACAAGCAGGATCGCGTTCTTGCCGACAAGTCCGACAAGGGCAACAATTCCGATAAATCCGATGACGCTGAATGCTTGGTCGGTGATAACCAGCGCAAGAAGCGCACCCACCATAGCTTGCGGCTGGGCAAGCTGAATGATGAACGGGTAGAGGTAGTTGTTGTAGAGCGACGCCAGAACCGCGTAGACCAGGAAGATTCCGAGGAATAGCGCCGTGAACAGGAAGACGCCTTCCCTTGCCTGTGCGTCGGCTTCACCTAGCTGGCGGAGCTGGACGCCTTCGGGAAGGAGCTTCTTCTCTTTGATCCATGTCTGGATCTTTCCGCCCACAACTCCGTTAGAGAAGCCAGGTAGGAGGTTCGCGGTGACCTGAATCTCTTCGGCTCGGTCACGACGGTTGATCGCGGTAAATCCAGGAGCTTCATCGAAGGTGGCCACTGAACCGGCATAGACCGGACGACCCTGGTTGAACCTGATTGGCACCGTCGATAGAGTATCGCGATTGTTGCGATCATCCAGGTCAAGCATCACCCGAACACCGTACTCACGGCCCTCGATTCGCATTTTGCTGTCGTCGTTGCCTTGGTACATAGTTCGCACGACTCCGCCCAATTGGGTGGCGTCGATTCCGAGGTCGGCGGCTTTTCGATAGTCGGGGATGAGTCGGATTTCTGGCTTTCCAGACTTGACGCTGACGTCGGGTCCGATGACGCCCTCGATTTCACCCGCCGCAAGGCGGTCGCGAATGTCGGCAGCGGTCTTGGTCAGGAGGGCTCGATTATCTGAGATCAGCGCCAGCTGAATTGGTGCACCAAAGTTGAAACCAGATACGCCCGAGATCCGAACTTCCGCTCCCGCAATCTTGCCGACGCCCTTTGTGAGGTCAGCGACAATGGAAGGAGCCTTGCGGGTTCGGAGCTTTTCGTGAGACCCCATGACGCGGTCAATGAAGGACTCCCGGTCGTAGAGAGTGCCGGTGACTTCCGCGAAGTTAGTCGCATTGCTGTCTGTCGTTCGCGCGCCGCTCTGCTTTCCAACCTCGGTGATCGTGAACTTGATGTCCGGGTTTTTGACAAAGACTCTCTCTACCATCCGAGCGACTTCGTCCGTCTTCTCGAGCGAGGAGCCAACCGGTAACTCGATCGCCGCTTTAACTTGAATTGGATCCGTACTCGGGACAAAGGAGAACTTGAAGACCGACTCCTTTTTCCACTGACCGTAGATATGACCTCCGGCGGCGAAAACTGGGAAGATAAGCCCGAAAAGAACCGCGCCCCAAAGTGGTCTGAAGGTGAGTCGCTTGTGAATGACTTTGCCGAAGACAACAGCGAGCAATCCTCCAACGACATAAACCATTTGAAGGGGACGCGCCATTCCGATTGCCGCTTTGATATCTGGAGCGCTGCCGCCAGCGATCAGCATAATCACACCCAGCAATAACGAGTTGCCAGCGATGAACGTGAACCAACGGTGGTTGAGACACCACTCAAGCGTTCGTCGGTAGCCATCCTCGAGACGCGCGAAGCGCTTCTCGAACCAGATCGCGAACCAGCCCTTCGGGTGTTCGATGTCCTCGCCGCGCTTGTACCACCTCGCCGCCAAGAGTGGGGTGAGGGTAAACGAGACAAACAGGGAGAACAGAACAGCGAAGACGTAGGTCAAGGACAGTGATTTGAAGAACTGCCCGGCAATGCCACCCGCAAATGCTATCGGCAAGAAGACAACAACGTCGGCAAGTGTGATCGCCAGAGCGGCTACGCCGATTTCGTTGCGACCATTCACCGCCGCATCGCGCGGATCTTCACCCATCTTAAGGTGGCGGAAGATGTTTTCTAGGACAACAATTGCGTCATCGACAAGAACACCAATGGCCAACGAAAGCCCTAGCATCGAAAGTGTATTGACCGTAAATCCAACCGCTCGCATGACGATGAACGCACCGAAGATACAAGTCGGAATCGCCAGCGCAACGATCAGCATTCCTCGGAAATTGTGGAGGAAGATGTAGACGATTCCGGCGACAAGGAAGACGCCGAAGAAGAGCGAGAACTGGACGTCCTTGAGGGCTTCATCGACAACCTTTGATTCGTCAAACGCAGCCGTAAACTTGAGCGGATACTGCTTTTCGAGCTTGGTGATCAAAGCCTTTGCCGCGGTATTAACCTCGACCGTGTTCCCTTCTTTCGTCTTCTGAATTGAAACGACGACGGTATCGTCGCCGTTAAGACGAGCCATCCGCGATCGCTCTTGAACAGAGTCAACAATCTCAGCGACAGCGCCAAGCGGAATCTGCTTTGCCTTGGCTTGTGGATTATTCGGGTCGCTGACCTTGATGACGACGTTTTCGATGTCGTCAACCTTGGTGAAGTCACCTTTGACTCGTACCGAGACGTCTTGCCCGCCGGTAACGAATTTTCCGCCAGGGACGTTTGCGTTTGCACTCTGGACAGCCGTGAGGACCTCGGAGATTCCAACGCCGTACTGAAGAAGCTTGTCCTTCTTGATTCGAACCTGAATCTCTCGCAGGTCGCCACCGCTCAGCTGGGCCTGAGCGACACCGCTTACCTGGCTGAACTTGTCGATGATTTTGTCTTCGAGCAAGTCGCGCAGATCGCGGCTGCTGAGCTTGTCCGAGCTGACGGCAAGGGTCAGAACTGGTGTCGAGCTGTTGTCAAACTTGGCAACGACTGGCTTCCGAGCGTCCTTTGGAATCGTGTTGAGGATTCCGTCGACCTTGGTGCGGATGTCGTTCACAGCGCTTTCGGTGTCTACTCCGAGCTCAAGCTGAATCGTAACAACCGAAATACCCTCTTGCGATTGACCCTGAACCTCCCGAATTCCGCTAACGCCAGAAACAGCCTGCTCAACCTTTCGGGTGATGAGCTGATTCACGTCCTCGGGTCCTGCCCCTGGGTAGGCGGTGGTGACGACGACAGTTCCGAAGTTAACCTCCGGGTTATTCTCCTTTCTCATGCCGGCGTAAGACATGAGGCCGATCAGCACCGTAGTGATGACCAAGACAAAGATAAATATGGGTCTTGCGAGTGCAAGTTTTGTCATTACTTCACGACCTTGATGGCGGAACCATCAACCAACCCTTCTTGTCCCCTCGTGATCAACTGTGCGTTGCTGGGGAGTCCGATTACTTGAACGTTGTCGCCCAGTCGGAGTCCAACCGTGACGAATATTCGTTTGGCCTTGGAACCTTCCGCAACGACAACGAAACGCTTTCCGTCCTTCGTTAGAACCGCGGAATCGGGTATCACAGTTGCACCTTGGATTCGGCTGATAATGACCGAGCCTTTGGCAAACATTCCGGGACGAATTTGGCCGCTACCGTTCGTGAAAACCACTCTGGCATTGAATAGCCGTCCAACCGAATCTCCTTGGGGGCTGATTGAAGCAACCTTGCCGGTATAGGTTCCCTCGCCCGCATCGGTTTTGATGTTGACCTGGGTGCCGATTTGGACCTTGCCAATCTTATCCGAAGGGACTTGACCTTCAAAGTAGATTCCTTGCCCACCGACGATCTTCGCGATCGGGGTTCCCGGAGCGACTACGGTTCCAGTTTGAACCGGTTTGCCGTAAATCCGACCGCTGAACGGAGCGCGGATGGAGGCTTCGCGGAGGTTCTTCTCGGCGACCGCAACTTGCGCTCGTGCCGACTGAACTTGAGCTTCTGCGGTTCTCACCTGGTCCATCAGCGTTACATCAAGGCTCTTGGTAGCTTTTGCTGAAGCGACACCCTGCTCGGCTTGCCGAACTGCCTCGCGAGCGGTTTCGATGTCTTCTGGGCGAATCGCACTCTTACTGATCGAACTTGCAGCGATGGCGTTTTCGTACTGGGCAAGAGCTGATTCGTAGCCGTTCTTCGCGGTGTCCAGCTGAGCCTCTGCGAGGGCGCCCTCTTTGACCAGTGTTCGCACTCTCTCTAGGTTCTTCTTCGCCGTTTCAAGGTTGCTCTTCGCCGCCCTGAGATTGTTCTGGGCCTGTTCTTGCTCCTCGGGTCGTGCGCCACTGAGAGCCTTTGAGAGCTGGGCCTTTGCTGACTTGAGCGCCGCTTCGGCCTGTCTCACCGCGGCTGTTGAACGGCTAGGGGAGAGTCTTGCGCTTGACTTTGCTTGCGAGAGTTGAGAAATCGCTGAAGCGAGTCCAGCGCGAGCCTGGGAAGAAGCCGCCTGCAAGTTTTCGCTGTCCAAGAGTGCAACTACCTGCCCGGCAGATACTGAGTCACCATCATTGACATACACGGCAGCAAGCTTTCCGCTTCCCACTGCCGAGATCGTTCCCTCATCACTGGTGACGACATCACCGTTGATGTTGATGATGTCCTCAACGTCTTGAATTTTCGGGGCAGAAACAATCACCGATTTCGAGGGATCGGCGAGAACCTCTCCAGTTTCTGCTGCATCCTTTTGCGCCTGACGATCTACGCAGCCAGAGGCTCCGAGGGCAACTACCAGTGCCAAACCAAACAAACTCCCCTTTCTCACTTATTCTTCTTCGCTCCCTTTGTAGATTTTTCTTGTGCAAGTTTTGCTTCGTAAGCCCGAAGCGCGGCATCGATATCGTCGGCGCCAATCGCATGCTGGAGATCAGCGTGCGCAGCGTAAAAGTCGAATTCGGCGTTGATCACTGCATTTCGCGCGTTCACCAGGGTGGTTTCGGCATCAATGATTTCAAGTACAGTCCCCTCGGCCGCATCCCGGCGAACCCGGGCAATCCGTACAACTTCCATGGCTAGCCTCAGTTGTTCCGTCGCTGCGGTTTTCCGAGCGGTAGCGTTTTCCATCGTCGTGAGGGCAGTGCGTACTTCCTGAGAAATCCCAAGTCGGATCTGAGCCAGCTGTTGCGTTGTCTGGAAAATCTGCTCTTCTGTCTGGGCCTTCTTTGCTCGAGCGATTCCTGAGTCGTAAATCGGAATGGACAACGCAAGAGAGGTGGTATTGACTTCGCGAACAGGGTTAAAGCCTTCTGGGTCGAGGGCTTGCTGATTCTGAATTGCCAAGTTCAAACTCGGCAAGAGTCCTTGTCCCGCCACGGTCTTTGCAGCGTCCAATGCCTTCACCGTATTTCCGAATGAATAAACTTCCGGTCGAGTTTGTTGACCAAGGTTCACCAGTTTCTCTAGTCCAGTTTCGGGCTTGCCAGGTGCTTTCACTTCAACCACCTCGAACTCGGTCTCAATTGGACGAGCAAGCTGCAAGTTCAGAACCTGTTTGGCCACTGTGTAGTTGTTTTGCGCGTTGAGCACGTCTGATTCAGCGGAGGCTTTTTGAGCTTTCAGACGCTCTAGATCGATTCGGGCAATCGCCCCTTCGCGGAGTTTCTTCTCTGCGACGTCCACCTGAGCCTGAATGTTCATCTGACCTTGCTCGACAACTTTGACTAAGTTTTTGGTTCTCAGGGCTTGAAGGTAGGCCTTGCGAACTGACTGTCGCAGATCGTTTTCAGCGGCAGTTCTGGTGTTGCGTGAAGCTTCGACCCCCGCCTCAGCACCCTTCTTGTTCTTTGACCAAAAACCGATGATGTCGATGGGCATCGTCAGCTGAGAGGTCCAAGTATTGGTGTCGATCGGAACGAAGGTGATCTCCTGACCGCCGAGGTTTCCGCGCTGTGGTTGACCAAATCGGACGTAATTATAGTTGGTTGCAATCCGCGGCCCGGTCGCGCCTCGGGCTTCCTTTACCTTCTGCTCGTTGCTTCGCACTGTCGCATCGGCGTTCTTGATGGCAAACGAGTTTTGCGCTGCAATCAAGATCGCTTGGTCAATGGTGAGCGCATCCGCAGGTGCGAAAATCACCCCGAGCGCCATCCCTAATCCTGTCAATGTCATTCTTGATCCCCCTGTTTCATGCTTGTCTCTACTCGCTGGATGCCTGCAGTGAACTCATCCAAGAACTCGCGCACTGCGTCGAGTTGGAACATCATCAGCCCCTTGTGGATTGGGTGGCGCATAATCAACAGCTTGTCGCCAGGGTTGATCCCCAGTTCATGCCGCGCTTCTGCCGGAACCACAATCTGCCCCCGGTCCCCTACTGTGGCGGAGCCGTAGAACGCTTCGTCGAAATTAAGTCCACACTTCATTTTGCTCAAATATGTATGAAATGTATGATAGCACACACCTGTACGAGTTGACTGATTTTATTTACGGGATTTATCAGTGAGAGGTTGCAAACAAAAAAATGCCTTTCCGAATTCGGAAAGGCATTTTGGTTACGAAACTTTAGGCTTACGCTACTTGAGCTTCGTAAACAGCGATTCGTCGCTTGTTCTTCGGACCTTCGAACTTGACTTGACCATCGATGAGTGCGAAGATGGTGAAGTCTCGACCGATTCCCACGCCAGGGCCTGGGTGGAACTTGGTGCCGCACTGTCGGACGATGATTGCGCCCGGCTTCACGATTTCTCCGCCGTACTTCTTAATTCCGCGTCGCTTACTGTTACTGTCGCGACCGTTTCGAGTTGATCCTTGACCTTTCTTATGTGCCATAAATTGCTCCCTTAAATCCTTTTACTTGGCGACGACCTCGGTCACCTTGATGTGGGTCTCCGGCTGTCGGTGGCCCCATCGCTTTCGCTCGTTCTTCTTTGGCTTGTAGTTGAACGCGTTGATCTTCTTGGCTTTGCCTTGTCGAACGATCTCTGCAACAACCTTAGCACCTTTGATGAATGGGCTACCAACCAACGTCTTATCGCCGTCGACGACTGCGACTACTTCGGTCAGTTCAACTGACGTTCCAGCTTCGCCTTCGAGCTTATCAACGATGATCACGTCGCCCTTTGAAGCTACATACTGCTTCCCACCGGTCTTCACAATGACTTGCATAATCCTAAATCTCCGTACTCGTCTCGACGCAGGAAATCCGTCTGCGAGGGCGCGAACATCTATTATGTCTCATGTTTGCGTTCCTTTGCAAGGGGAATCTATCGCCTTGCCTTCTTGACGCTTCGGTAGACATACGCCAGCACCTCAGCGACTCCCGCAAACAGTTCGCGCGGGACATAGTCTCCGATTTCGCACTGTTTATAGAGCGCGCGAGCCAGAGGCACGTTTTCCACCACCGGAACCTTTGCTTCCGCCGCCATCTCTCGGATTCTCAGAGCGAGGTGGTCGACACCTTTGGCAACAACAATTGGGGCGTGGTGCTTGTTCTGCTGGTATTGAATTGCGATTGCAAAGTGAGTTGGGTTCGTGATGATGACGTCGGCAGACTTCACAGCTTCCGAGGTTCGCATCTTCATAATCTGGCGTCTCTTCCTTGCGATTGCGCCCTTTAACTCGGGCGAGGTTTCCGCATCTTTGTACTCTTGCTTCACTTCTTCCTTGGTCATTTTGAGCTGCTTCATCACCTGCTGTCGCTGGAACATGTAGTCTGCAGCGGCAAGGACGAGCCAGGCGACCCCGATCCGGAGGCTAACGGTTCGGGCGACCTCGCCAATGATTCCAAACGATCCCGAAGGCGACAGGGTCCAGAGCATCCCTAGCTTCTCCCAGTGTGCGAGTAACGAGGTCCAGACTAGGAACGAAAAGAGGAATAGCTTGACGATTCCCTTAAATGCATCGAAAATTGCAGGCTTGCCGAAAAGCCTTTTGAATCCGTTCATCGGGTTCAACTTTTGGAAGCTCGGTTTCATTGCCTCGGGAGAGAAGGCAAAGCCAACCTGGGCAACATTGCCCGCGACGCCGACGATCATCGCCACGCTCATCAGCATTGCGAGTGCAGGCAAGATTGGGAACATCGCGGCTTTGGTTACTCGCTGAATTCCTCCAACGGTCAGCTCGGTTGAGCTTGTCGTGACGGCGGCTTTGAACCCCTCAATGAAGCCGAGGTAGCCCATCCTGAAAATTGCGGGAATTGCGATCAGGAGCGCCAGCCAAACCAGAGCCCCAACCAAGTCCATTGACTTGGTGACAGTGCCTTTTTTGCGCGCCTCGCGCTTCCTACGGTCTGTTGGCTGTTCTGTCCTTTCTCCAGCTGATTCCGCCATCGTTTAGCCTCCAAAAATCCTTCCGATCAGCTCGGAGGAGCGAGATACTCCGGCATTTGTTGCCGCAACAAGGGCGGGCAGCGTCATCGAGACGGCGGCAATACCGAGGCCGAGCTTCGCTGGAGTTCCGATTTGAATTGGCTGAAGTTGGGGGAGTGCCTTCGACATGAGGCCAAGGGCGGCATCAATAATCATGGAGACCCCAAGGACCGGCGCAGCGATCTGAATTGAAATCATCATCCCTTGAGCAATGAGTTGCATGATCCCGTTGTGGATCAGGCCCATGTGGTTTGCCGTCAGCGTTGGGGCAGTTTGATAGCTCTTGACAATCGCCTGAATAACGATGTGGTGTCCATTCATTGCAAGGAAACACATGATCGCGAGCATGGTTTTGAACTGGCCCATCACGGAAACTTGGATTCCGAGTACTGGGTTGAGGGTTTGGCTCATTCCAAGACCGATTTGCATATCGAGGAATGAACCCGCCATGGTGGCAAAGTGGATCGTCAGTTGGAGGAGCAATCCGATCAGTAGCCCTGCGCCTACTTCGTTGAGAAGGGCCATCAGCATTCCGCCCAGGTCAGATGGTGCCGGTCCGATTTTTGCCTGGACGACCATGCTAAGCGCTGCGCTCAGCGCGAGTGAAGTGAAAACCCGAATCTGAACCGGAGTGTTTTGCGCTCCGAAAAGAGGGGACGACAGGACCGCTGCGCTGCATCGTACGAAAACGATGAAGAACGCGTAAAGGGCTTGAAAGTCGTTGAGTGGAGGCATCGATCTGTGAGCAGTGCGCGGTTAGCGCTCGGAGGGGGACATCTGGTCGGTTTCGTTCATGAGGATTTTGAAAAAGTTCTTGAGGTCGAAAGCGTACGGCAACTCGGATTCGCCGACTTCGCGAAGACCGCCCTCAACGACGGTCAGCCGAAGCGGCTGATCTGCGGTTTGGGTGTTCATTGCCATCCGATATTCGCTGCGCGTTGGAAGCAAAGATGGACGAACTGGACCAGCGTGGTCAGCATCCAGTTGCCCATAAACGCTGTTGCCACTCCGACTCCGATGAGCTTGGGGACGAAAGCGAGAGTTGCTTCTTGAATCTGGGTCACCGCCTGAAAGACGGAGACGATAAGGCCGAGGAAGAGGGCGGTGGCGAGCACCGGAAGCGAGACAAGGAGTCCGGTCTGGAGTCCGAGTCGCGCGGTATCGAGGGCGAGGGTTTGGTTCATTTTGAAAGTCTTTAGTCTTCAGTCCGGGATCTTGAGTCGAGCTACCTGTAGCCGGCAAGAATCGCTGAGACGAGGGTTCCCCAACCATCAGCCAATACAAATACAAGCAGCTTGGCGGGGAGGGAGACAATTGAGGGCGGGAGCATCATCATTCCCATACTCATCAGGCCACTGGCCACGACGAGGTCGATGATGAGGAACGGGATGAAGATGTAGAAGCCGACGATAAAGGCAGTCTTCAGTTCAGAGATGACAAAGGCGGGGACGAGAGAGGTCAAGGAGACTTCCTTCTTGGTCGCGGGTTTCTCCTTTCGAATGTCGAGGAAGAGCTTAAGATCCTTCTCGTAGGTGTTCTTGAGCATGAAGTCTCGGACCGGACCGCTGGCTCGCTCGAGGGCCTCCTTTTGAGACATCTTTCCTTTGCTGGCGAAGTACGGTTGAACAGCCGTGTCGTTCACCTTGGTCCAGGTTGGCCCCATGACGTAGAACGTCAGGAAGAGAGAAAGACCGATGACCACCTGGTTAGGCGGAATCGTTGGAGTGCCCAGCGCGGTGCGGATGAAGCTGAAGATGATGACGATGCGAGTAAATGCAGTCGTAAGAATCATCAATGCCGGAGCCAGAGAGAGCACCGTGAGCATCGCCAGAATCTGCAACGATGTGGCAACTTCATTATTGTTTCCGCTTGGGTTAATTTTTGCTCCAGACTGAGGAGCGCCCAAGCCGATACTAATAGAGGGAATCCCTGCTTGTGCGGATGCGATCCCCACGAGGCCAAGTACCAGAATGATCCAAAGAAGCTTCTTCATGGGTTATCTCATCAATTGATTAAGTCTTTGAAGTGCAATTGCAGCTTCGTTTTCTTCAGCGACGCTAATTGCCGCTCGCATTTGATCCATCGACGGCGGCGTTGGAAACTCGCGCTCAGGGGCGGCTTCGACCATCTCCATAAACGTGGGTCCCGGATCGTTCTTGGGTGCCTCGCCGAGATCGGCAAGGGTCGAAATTGTCGTCGGGGTTGAACCAAGTAGCAACGTTCGACCACGAACGGTAACCAGGTGGATCGAGCCTCCCGCAAAGGAAGCGGACTCTTCGACTTTGATTGCTGAGTTCAAACCGGTCGAGAGTTTAGAGCCATACTTTGCCATCATTTTTGGCAAGAACAGCTTCATCAGCACCATCACCACGATCACGGCGAGAACCATTTGGAGCAGCCCACCGCCGGAACTAGCCGACGGCGTGAACTGGGTAGCCGATTCACCTTTGGTGCCGAGCATTCCGTTCTGAGCAACCGCAAGGGTTGCAAAGAAGGCAAGGCTCAGCGTGGAGATGGAGCGTAACATGAAAATCCTCTTAGGCGGCATCAAGCCGGAATCGCTCTGCAGGGTTGAGAATCTCGGTGATTCGAACTCCGAAGTTATCTTCGATGACGACGACTTCGCCTTTGGCGACGAGGCGTCCGTTTACCATGACATCCACCGGCTCACCGGCGGCCTTGTCGACTTCGACGATCGAGCCGGTTCCGAGGTCAAGGACGTCGCGAACGACCATCTTAACACGACCCAGCTCAACAGAAATTTCTAGCGGTACGTCAAGCAGCACGTCAATGGACGAGTCGTGCTCGAATCCTGGTTTACCTGCCCCACCAAACCCCGGCATTCCACCCACTTTCATAGCGGGAATTCCAGGAACCCCTTCAGATCCTTCGTCTCCGTCTTCCTCGGCTCCGATAATCAGCTTTGCCGTGTCGTCGTCCATGAGCCAGAGGACAACCCCTGTCTCTTCGCCGATTTGCATTGCGATATTGCAACGAAGAACCGAGGGAGCGTGGGCGAGGTTATCCGCGAGCTGAATCATCTGGTATCTGATGCTCATTCCCGTTGCGACAACCGTATCCAAAAGCGCGTTGCCTAACCCAAGGCAGAGGCCCTGAACAATGGACTCTGCAAACGGCCGTACCTCGGCAATCACATCATCATCGACCTGTTCGCAAGACATTCCTGTAACAGCCCTGGCAACTTCGAGAACCGTTTCTGGACGAACCAGAATCATCTGCATCGCTTCTGGGTTGTTTGCCATAGCAAACTGAATCGCGAGAATGTTTCCACCAAGCTCTGCCGAAAGTTCGGAGACGTTTGCCCGCATGGCAAGCGGCGAGGAGAACTTCGCCGGTACCGGCGAGTTAGAACTCACTGTTTCGCCAACGGTTTCCCAGATCGACGGTAGCAGTTCGCTAAATTGTTGAATGAGTTGTAAGTTATTCATGTTCTTACTGCTGGATAGGTTCGGTAATGGAGAAAACGTAGCGCTTGCCATTCATCATCGGTCGCCCTTTGAATTTCGGCACGTTGGCAATCATAAATGTGAGATCCTTTTCGGTCATCTGGTCGAGTTTGATAACGTCACCAACTTTGACCTCTAGAAATTCTTCGAACGGAACCGTTGTCTTTCCAAGCAGAACCTGGCAAGGGACTTCGGTGGCGGAGACCTGGTTAGAAACGAGTCGACGAACCGCTGGGCTCTGTCGCTTTCCGCTTGATGCGAACCACTTTTGAGCGCTGAGCTTGATCGTGATCGGCTTCAAAACCAGATAGGGGATGCAAATGCTCATTGCCGTCCGCATTTCGCCGATCTTAACTTCGAAGAGGATAACGAGAACAATGTCGTTTGGGGGTGCAACGCTGACGAACTGACTGGAAGTCTCGAGGCCGTCAACACTCGGCGAAACAACCACCACGCCTTCCCAAGACTGCTTAAGTGCACCTAACATTCGCTCAAGAACCGAACGAACGAGCGGTTTTTCGATATCGGTGAGAACGTTGCGCTCCATCGGTCTGCCGGGACCGCCAAGCATCTTGTCAATAAGGGCAAAGATGAGTCCCATCTCGCACTCAACAACGATTTGTCCGTTGAGTGGCGGAAGCGAGACGATGCCAAACACGGAGGCGCTAATCGAACGCAGATACTCATCGTAAGGAATCTGCTCCATCGAGATCATTTCGATGTTGATTTGCGATCTTGTTTGCGCCGAGAGGGCCGAACCAGCTGTTCGAGCAAACGTGTCGTGAAGCATGGAAAGCGTTCTGAGCTGATCCTTCGAGAGTTTGTCCGGCCGACGAAAATCGTAAACCTCGTAAGAGTAGTTTTGAGTCTTGGTAGTGCGAGGGCTGCTTCCTTTCTGCTTCGGTGCTGCTCCGGCCTTCGGCGTGCTACTTCCCGCTCCGCCGCCTGAATCGGCGCCAAGTGTGCTCAGGAGAGCTTCTATTTCGGCTTGTGATAGGATGTCTGACAACTGCGTTTCCCCAAAAGGTCTACAGTTGATTTCGGCACAACCCCTGAATTCTTAAGGGGAAACGGCAATAAACCTAGAGAATTGCTCTAGGTTTTGCCGCACTCTGTGGTTTGGTCTTTACTGAGTTGCAAACGCTTTGAAGAATACTTTCAGGATTGGACCCTTTGCGGAGTGCCAGCCCTCAGGAATCTCTTCCTCTTCGACCGGTTCCTCGTCATGGCTTGGCTTCTTTTTCTTGCCATGACTGTCCGCTTCTTCTTCGTCGGCCTTTTTCTTTTTCTTCTTGTCTTTGTCGGACTCTGGTTCCTCTTCCTTGTGTTCCTCTTCCTTAAATATCTTGTTCAGCTTGGCTGCTATTTTGAGCTTCATAGCTGTAAGGTGAGCTTCGGTCAGGGTTTCCTCTTTCTTAGTCGACTTGATGACGGTGATCACCGCATCAGCTACTTCGCCGGCATGAGCATCAAACGTTGCAGTCTGAAATCCCTCTTTGGGGAGGAAGGCAACTTTAAAGCGTGCATATGTCAGGCCATCGGAAAGATTGATCGTGAACTCATCCTTCAATTCAAGTTCAGCTTTTGCGAGCTTAATCTCAGGCTCTTTTTTCTTATCCTTCCCTTTGCCTTTCATCATGAAGAAGCCGCCTCCCCCAAGGACTAGCACCAGGGCCAGGATAATTGGTAGCTTCCCGCCTTTCTTCTTTCCGCCCTCTGCGCCTTCTTCTTTTTTCTCTGCTTTCGCCGACATATTCCCTCTCCGTGCCTATTAGGTTCCACAGCAGGTAATCGTGCTGACCTAGTGATTTTGCGGTTTTCAGTCCAGCATCTATGGCCTTGGGATGGTCACTCAGCGAGGTACAACCTAGAGGTCTCTCATGCAAGAAGTTCTCGATCTGCAAGCTCAAGCCGTGTCCGAAATTGCTTCGGCAGGTTCCACCGCCGAACTGCGGGATTTGAAGATCAAGTTTTTAGGCAATAACGGATTGATTAGCGGGAAGCTCCGGGAAGTTGGCTCCTATCAAGGCGACAAGCGGGCGTTTGGTCAGGCGGTGAATGCCGCCAAAGGCGCTGTTGAAGAGGCGCTTACAGTTCGGGAAGAGGATTTGAAGGGGGGTGAGCTTGCCGCCCAGTTCGAGGAGGAACGGATTGATGTGACCATGCCCGCACGTTCGACCCAAGTCGGCTACGAGCACGTTCTTCAGCAGACGATGAACCGCATTAAGCGGGTTCTTGGTGGACTTGGCTTCGAGTACCTCGAAAGCCCGGAACTCGAGCATTTCCGCTACAACTTTGATGCTCTGAACTACCCACCGGATCACCCGGCGATGGACGATCAGGACACGTTCTATATTGATGACAACCATGTCCTGCGGACTCAGTGCACTGCTCTCCAAGGGCGAGTTTTTGAGGAAGTCCAGCAAGGTAAGCGCTCCTTACCTTTGCGGGCGTTTACGATTGGGCGCACATATCGTAATGAGGCGGTTGACCGAACCCACAGTCACACCTTCCATCAAGTCGACTGTTTCATGATCGACGAAAAGGTCTCGATGGCGAACCTAAAGGGCACACTCGGACTCTTCGCCCGCGAGATGTTTGGCAGCGAAGTCACCGTCCGCTTCCGCCCCGACTTCTTCCCCTTTGTCGAACCCGGCGTCGACTACGCCATTTCGACTCCGAGGTTGTTCAACGGCAAATGGGTTGAACTTGGTGGAGCTGGCCTGATTCACCCAAATATCTTGGAGAACTACGGCATCGATACCGAGCGGTATTCAGGCTTTGCGTTTGGGCTAGGTGTCGAGCGGATTCCGATGATGAGCTACGGCGTGGACGACTTGCGGCACTTCATGGAGAATGACCTGCGATTCTTGGAGCAGTTCCGTGCCGAGCCGATTGAGTTGAAGTAACGTCCAACCTTCGCCCACGGAGTACCTACCGAGTTTCCACCAGCATGTGGTCAGACTTGTCGTTGCCTAGAGCCTTGGCTCAGCAATGTCGCCAACACCCCCGCAATAAAGATACATCCGGCCAAGAACCACAGCCCGCTCTCGAACGATCCTGAGCGGGTTTTTAGCTCGCCGACGATTTTCGGGCCGAAGAAACCGCCGAGGTTGCCAACCGAGTTGATGAGTCCGACGGCGAAAGCAGCTGAGGAGGCTGTGAGCGTCGAAGTCGGATGGGTCCAGAAGGCGGGCAAGTACGAGTAAAGCGTCAGACCCAAAAGGCACATAAACACGGTGGCCAGCACCGTTGAGGACGCAAACAGAGCAGCAAGACCCATCGCACCTGACGCCAGGAGCAGAGGAACTGCTGTGTGCCAGCGACGCTCTCGAGTACGGTCCGAGTGGGCCCCGGCCCAGAGCATTCCTCCGAAGCCGAGAACGTAGGGCGCTGTGGAAATCAGCGTCTGAACGACGACCGAAGTGCCCTTGAACTTGTCGACAATTGCGGGCAGGAAGAACGTGAAACCATACATGCCAGTGACGGCAAACAGGTAGATCAATGCAAGGAGCCAAACCTGCGGGTTCCGCAGACCTGCCTTGATCTGGTCGCCACCAAGCGACAGCTTTGCCGACTTCTCGTTGGCAAGTTCGGTGGTGATCCATGCCTTCTCCTCGTCATCCAGCCAAGTCGCCTGTTCGGGTCGATCAGTCAGGTAGTACCACGTCACGACTCCCATGATCACTGACGGAACACCCTCAAGGAAGAACACCCAGCGCCAGCCGGCGAAGCCCATCCAATCAACACTGTGCATGATGAACTGGGACAACGGAGTGGAGATGATTGTCGCCAATGGAATTCCGATGAGGAACAAGGATTTCGTCTTTGCCCGATCCTCTGCCCGGAACCAGTGGGAGAGGTAGACGATGACACCAGGAAAGAATCCGGCCTCGGCGAGGCCCAGGATGAAGCGCAGCCCATAGAACTGCTCTTTCAAACCGAAAGCCGCGAAAAGCGGGAGGCCGATGAAGCCCATCAGGGTTGCAATGATGCCCCATGAGACCATGATACGGGCGATCCACTTTCGTGCACTCCAACGCTCGACGATTAAGGTGCCTGGAATCTCCAGCAGGAAATAGCCAAGGAAGAAAATCCCAGCTCCGGTGCCGATAATCGCCTCAGTGAAGCCAAGGTCCTTCTTCATCCCAAGCGCGGCAATCGAAACGTTCGTGCGATCCAGAAACGCCAGCAAGAACAGAACCAACAAGAATGGGATCAGCCGCTTCGTAATCTTCGCCCGAGTTCTTGTCGCGATATCCATTGGGCGGATTATAGCCACAAAAAAGCCCCCGTGTCGGCAAAAACACGAGGGCAATGGAGGAAGGCGACGCTCTTCTTTTAGTTCTTGAGAGCGTTCATCCGCGGGGTTGCAGGAGCAACCTCTACTAAGGCTTGTTTAGGAGCTACGAGAAAAACGTCTGGGCCAATCTCTTCCCAGGTTCCTTCTTGCACGTAGTTGACACCGCAAAGGAAGTTGAGAACCTTTTCCTTGACCTCAGGGGCCAGAAGGCTGAGGTTTAAAATCTGTTGTTCACCGTGCTTGAGGCCGTTTGCGGCCGCCATGGCGTCGTCGAAGTGCTGCATTTCGCGACGAATGGTCACCGTGTAGCGGTGGCTCGGTCGCATCGGGCTGTGCACAACGGCTTGCTCCATGACTTCGGGCTCGAAATCATCGATTTCCTCGGTGCGTGTGAATAAGTTGGCAATTTTGCCAAATACGGACGGTTTGTCCATTACCATCTCTTCCATGAGTTCTTATTGATTCCTTATTAGTCTCTTGCTCCGAAAAGCAGGGTTCCAACTCTGATATGGGTTGCTCCTTCCTGGATTCCCACTTCAAAATCGAGGCTCATTCCCATGCTGAGATTCTTGGCTCCAATCGATTCTCCAAGATGCCGAAGCTTCCTGAAGTAAGGTCTCGATTGCTCGGGATCCTGTACGACTGGGCCAATTGTCATCAGACCTGACAAATTTGCCTGCTCACATCTTATGACATCCTGTACAAAGGTGTCAAGCGAATTTTGTAAAATTCCGCTCTTTTGTTCTTCCTCGGCAACGTTGACCTCGATAAAGACATCGACGGATTTTTCAGATTTGTTCAACTCTTTTAGCTGCGAACTTGTTTCAATCGTATGTATTGCGTGGCAAATCTCGGCCGCTCTTCTTGTTTTGTTTGACTGCAGTTTTCCAATGAAATGCCACCGAATATCTTTGGGTAGTTCTTCGACCTTGGGAACCAGCTCTTGCAGCCGGCTCTCGCCAAAGTCGCGGTGACCAAGATCGTAGAGTTCTTGGATCGCCGAGGCGGGATAGGTCTTAGAGACTGCTATGAGCGTTACAGAGGAGGCGTCTCTACCAACGGAGTCGCAAGCACGCGCAATGCGATCCTGAATATCTCGGTAACGCTCGATCATCCTTCCATTTTCCTGATCAACATGGCAAACTGGTCGAATATGGCGTCAACGCCCGAAGAATTCATCGCCGAACTGCCCGCAGAGCGCGTCGCAATCGTTATGGCATTGCGAGAAGTGATCAGGAAAAATCTGCAACCCGGCTTTGATGAGGGCATTCAATATGGCGGGATCGGCTACTACGTCCCCCACAGTTTGTTTCCAAATGGCTACCACTGTGACCCGAAACAACCCCTACCTTTCCTGACTTTGACCAACAAAAAGGGGCACGTCGCTCTCCATGCCTTTGGCCTGTATTGCTTGCCAACGCTCAAGGAAAAGTTTGTGGAGGCATTCAATGCAACGGGCAAGAAGTTGGACATGGGTGCCGGATGCATTCGCTTCAAGAAACTTGAAAACATCCCGCTCGAAGTCATCGGCGATATGATCAAGGGAATCCGCGCCGAAGAGTTTGTCCGGCAATACCAATCAATGGTGCCGGACAAGAAGAAGTAGCAAGCCTTACTCTTGACCGCCACCATTGACTGGCGGCACGGTTGAGGTCCCTGAAGTGGACTGCTTTGGAGTCGATGCAGGTCGAGAAGGACCGTACGAGACAATGCGGGGCGACCCGGCATAGTAACTTCGACCCAGTGGTTCCTTCTTAATCTCGACGCCGTTTTTCAGAACATGGCGAAATGTGTAGATAGACCTGGTCGAAGCGCCTTTTTCGGTTACACGAACTGCACCTGGTGGAAGTGAGGGATCAAAGCTTCGCTTTTCGCCTCTGCTAGATGACCGCAACCCGCTCGAACTGATTTTGACACTGATTGTTGGATCCTTCTTCCCAAGGATTCTCCAGCAAAGCGTTCCCGGTTTGTATTCGGCAGCCAGAACGATTGGGGTTTCCATATTGTTCTCAATGACCAAATCTTGCGCCCCCCAGTTGACAGTCGCGTCGCGACCGACCGGAACGTACGGAACGGGAAGCGAGTGGTTCGTCCTTTCCACAATCTTCAGGTTGGCAAACAAAGATGCATTGTAGAGGGTTGTTGAAACCTGACAGATTCCGCCTCCAACACCCGTTTCGTGCCGTCCGTTCACGAACACCGGAGCTTCGCGGAAGCCACCCTTAACTGTGCGCTGTCCAACGGTCTGGTTGAAGCTGAATCGTTCACCCGGAAGAAGCACGACTCCATCGATTTTCCCAGTAGCCAGACGGATATTGTTCGAGCGATCCCGGACTCCGGCATTGAAGTTCGTCTTGAACTCGGAAACGACATCCGTTATCTGAGCAAGAACTTCGTCGGACAACTTCTTGGGTGCCTGCTTGATCGGGACTTCGACAACTTGATCATCCTGCACAGCGGCGATGACGGCGGACGCAAGGTTCGACTCGTCGACGGTCAGCACCGGTGTTTCTGGCGTTCGTTGAATTTGTCCCCCAATAAACTTCACCTTTGCGGGGGCTGGAGGGCCGAAGATTTTGGAAACAACAGATTTTAGAGGCCCCAAGTCGACCGTGTTCGGCTTGAAGATGGGATTGAAAATTTGCTTGTCGTCGGAGCCCATCACTTGCCCAACCACCCCTTCGACCGGGACTTGAGCAACCGAGGCGACGTCATCGATCACAATTCCAAGCTGGGTGGCGCTAAAGGTTTCTTTTGCCGTTTTGTCCTGAATTTTCAGGTTGAGTGGTCTTGGGCGAACCGCATCCCACCAAATGCGAACCTTCTTTTGAGCCTCGCTAACGGTTAGACCGCCGACATCGACGATCCCAATTTGGCTTCCCTTTTTGAGTTTCGGCTCAACAGTTTGAGACACACCTGCCAGGACGATCGATACAATCGCGACACTCGACAAAGCAACAACGCCAGCGCGTTTCATAAAGGCATTCATATACGCCAATCTACAGCGACCTAAGTATGACGAACTTCCGACCTCAAATGATTCAATTTCCGGCGGTCATAATAGATGATGTGCAAAAGCTAGTTTGGTTCAATGGCACCGTTGGTCCGCTCGAAACGGCGATGATTCCCGCGGCTGATCACTGTCACCTTTATGGAGACGGACTTTTCGAAGGAATTCGGATCTACCATCACAAGGTCTTCAAACTTGATGAGCACCTCGACCGGCTTTACCACGGCATCAAATATCTCAACTTCAAAATGTCGATCTCACAACCCGAGCTGAGGGCGATCATCCTAGACACTTGCACCAAATCGGATATGGAAGCCGGCTATATTCGCCTGAACGTGACTCGCGGCACTGGACTCGGACTTGACCCAAGCAAAATTGATACCGAGCCGAACGTCATGGTGATGATCAACACTCTTGCTTTGTATCCGCCCGAGGCTTACGAAACTGGGCTTGATGTTGTCACAACTAGCTTCAAGACAATTCCTGCAGACGCGCTGGATCCACGCCTTAAGTGCATCGGTAAGTACGCTTCAAACATCTTGGCTAAGCAAGAGGCGAACTTCCGCGGAGCTGGAGAAGGTTTGATGCTGAATCATCAGGGCAACGTCGCCGAATGCACGGGGGATAACATTTTCGTGATCCAGAATGGAGTCATCCGAACCCCTGACCCTGCCAGCGGAATCCTGAAGGGCGTGACTAGAGATGCGGTGATGGGCTTGGCTCTAGCCGCGGGCCACCCGGTTGAGGAGTGCAAACTCACTCCATTTGACCTTTACGCCGCCGATGAGTGTTTCCTCACAGGGACCGCGGCCGAAGTCATCCCGATGGTAACCCTTGATAGCCGGCCAATCGGAGACGGCAAACCTGGTCCGATCACTAAGCAACTGGTCGAGCTCTACCGCGAAGAAACAAAGAACGGCGTCCCGTTCTGAGCCTGATGACCTGCGCTGAATGCCTCCGTCCGAAGACTCTCCAAGTCACGGAAGGGGGCATTTCCTTTGCGGTTTGCTCGGCATGCGAACGGTTACGACCGATTAACCGGTTACTCCAATTGCAACAACCACAACAGCCTCTCGACGCTTGCCCCGTGTGTAAAACCAAGCGAGCGACAGTGAAAAAGACCGGTTTAGTAGGTTGTCCGGTGTGTTACGAGATATTTGATGAGAATATCCGTGAGATTCTAGGTCAAAATTAGATTCAAATGAAATGTGCTCGAATTGTCGGTTTGGGAGCGTTGGCGATCACGATTCTCGCCTGCGGTGGAGGAGGCGGAACTCCGGCTGAGCTACCTGATCCGAATTTTAGATTAGTCAACCTGGCACCGGGAGTTTCATTAGATTTTTATGTCAACGATGCCGTGGCGGTTTCTAATGTTGGCTTCGGAGCGACTTCTACCTCCTTCAGATCAACCAAGAGCGAGGAACAAGACTTTTCAGTTAATGAGAATGCGAGCAGTATCGTCATTGATTCCCAAGCAAAGACTCTTAACAAGAATTCCAACCACCTCGCGATTGCATTTGGTCTCAAGGACTTCGGCACAGAGAACCTCAAGCGACTTCGATTTGATTTCTTTGAAGTGAACCGCTTGGTTCCGAATGGCAATAAATCACGGGTTTACGCGTTTAACTCGTTTGTCCGATCAACTGGAGAAGACTCCTATGCGGTGACGTTCAAGAATCCTGGACTCAACCCAGTCATTCAGTTCAACGCCATCGACTTTGGTCAAATAACATCCAACGAAATTGACGCCGGCCCGACCACTCTCACTGCGCAACGTCAGTTCACGGAGAGTGAGGTTGTCACCGTGACGCAGAACTTTGAAGCAGGAAAGATCTATCTGATGGTTTTCGGAGGCCAAGAACCTTCTCCAACGATCACTTTTTTTGAGATTCAGCCGAAATAGCGGAACGTGTTTGGCGTTCAATCATAATGATGGTTATGATCGCGTCATCTTTGGTCGCTCTCTCGATGGTTGCAGCTCCGGTACTGGAGTTCAAGGTTTCCGCTACGCCAGGCAAGGACGGCTTGGTCACTGGTAGCTTGACCGTAAAGATTCCGGAGGGTTGGCATGCGTATCAGAACCCGCCGAAGAGTGAGTACGAAAACCCAGTCACCCTGACCACCAAAACCAAGAAATTTAAGCTCACGAAGGTGACTTATCCAAAAGGGATCGCGATGATGTCTTCCGGTAACGACTCTCTTGTGTATGAGGGCTCAATCAAAATCGACTTCGTTGGAGGCTTTGAAAAGGGCTTCAAGCCTAGCAAGAAGGGCTACGAAGCGGTTCTTGATTTTGGATATCAGCTCTGCGACGCTTCCACATGCATCCCGCCAACATCAGCTGCAGTGAAACTCGTTTGGAAGCCAAAGAAGTGAATTCCTTTTCGGTTGGCTCATTTACAATCGGCGACGGCTCTCTGACGATTATCGGTGGCCCGTGCCTCGCTGAGTCGCAGGGACTTTGCGAAGATGTCTGTGGCACGTTGCAATCTGTTTGTGCCGAGCTTGGGCTGAACTACATCTTCAAGGCGTCGTTCGATAAGGCAAATCGAACCTCCGCTGGTTCGGTTCGGGGGGCTGGTCAAGAGGCTGGTCTTGCGATTATCGACTCGGTTGGAAAGAAGTTTGGAGTTCCGACGACTACGGACATTCATCTCCCCGCTCAGGCGGCTGAAGTCGCTGCGGTCGTGGACATCCTCCAGATTCCCGCGTTTTTGTGCCGACAGTCCGATTTGCTAGAAGCGGCCGCGTTGACTGGTAAGCCGGTGAACGTTAAGAAGGGACAGTTTTTGGCTCCGGGCGACACGCTTAATATCGTCCAAAAGATGCAGTCGTTTGGCGCAAAAGGGACGATGCTTTGCGAACGGGGAACGACGTTTGGTTACAACACGCTGATCGTCGATATGCCAGGTCTTGAGACAATGCGGTCGTTTGGGGTTCCGGTTTGCTTCGACGCCACCCACTCGGCCCAGCGACCAGGCGGTGCAGGCACGACAACTGGCGGAGTTCGGGAGTCGATTCCGGCGATGGTTCGGGCTGCAGTTGCGGTCGGGATTGATGCACTTTTCTTAGAGTGTCATCCGGATCCCGCAAACGCTTTGAGCGACGCGGCCACTCAGTGGCCACTGCATCGCATCCGCGAGATTTTGGAACCCGCCGTTGCAATTCGAGCAGCTCTAGCCGCCAAAGGCTAGGCACCCATCGCGAGACGCATTGAATCAGCGACTAGTTGGAGTCGCTCTTCCTCCGGAAGCTCCTTCAATGTGTCATCAAAGGGTTCTGCTTCAACCGGGCCGCAGTAGCCTATCTCTCGCAGAGCCGCCATGAAATCTTTCAGCGGCAATACACCGGTTGTGCCGGGCAGGCCCCGTTTGTTATCGACTAATTGATCTCGCTCTAAGCCTAGCGGGGCGTCGTTGATATGGACGAGGACAATCTTCGACTCGGGCACTTTCAGGACGTCTTCAACCGAACCACCTGAGGTGTACAAATGCCACAGATCGAGCAGAATTCCCACGTTAGGTCCGATCTCCGATCCGACTCGCATCATCTCTTTCATGGTGTACACCCAAGGGAATCGGAAGGAGTCGCGGAGTGTCTTGGGGCCAATGAACTCCATTCCGAAGCTCATGCCGTGGTCACGCAAGATGGTCGCCACCGGCGTCAGGCGCTCCACATGAAACTCTCCAAATTGATCAAAATTTAGGTCGTTAGATCCTGGAAGTATCCACGTTGCGCAACGAGTGACGCCAAGCGCTGCCATCAATTCCGTCTGTGATCGGAAAGCTTCCAGACCTTGTCGATGTTCTTCAACAGATCCCCGCCAGTTAAAAGAAACGCCCCAAGCCCCTGGAACTACCCCGACCTCCTCAAACAGCCCATTCACTTCGGCAGGATCGCGTCCCGAGACCAGCCCCGGCGACATCGCCAGCGAATCAAACCCACCGAGACGGCAAAGTCCGAGCCCTCTTTCCAGGCTAGGAATCGGGATGTGGACGGCACCGCCGTTGAGGCACTTCAGCATGTCGCAAGGTTTACCCGAACCAATCGCGACTTCGATCCCGTATCATTGTTACGATGCCATTTATGCGATTCGAAGCCAAGGATTCAACCGGCCGGGTCGTCTCGGGCACGTTGCAGGCGGCGTCCGCCAAAGAGCTTGAGAGTCTTCTCGCGAAGCAAAATCTTTCGCTGGTCACCCTAAACGGTCGGCAAATTGAACCTGTCGCTGCCCCCACTAAATCGCGAACTCAAGTTCCAACCCCCGCTCGACAAGCCCAGATCCAAGCAAAAATTTCAACTCCAACCCCGTCCCGCCAAGTCAGCGACCCCCCGTGCATGGCGATGGGGCGGTACTTCCTTTTGTTCACCCGCTGGGCAGACCTCAGCCGAGCGGGAGTTGGGCAGGCGTCGATTCTCAACACCTTAGCGGGGGGCTCAGTTGGAAATGCGAGCGGAATGTTTCGCGAAATGGCCGAAGAAACGTCCAACGGGTCAATGCTCGCCGACAGCATGGAAATCCGTCCACGCTACTTCGCCCCAAACGTTGCCAGCACCATCCGCGTCGGGGAGCTTGCCGGAACCGTTCCCGAAGCTATGCTGGCGATCGCGGAAACCGCCAAACGAGCGTGGGCATTCGCGTACTTCCAATTCGCGTATGGACTCCTCGTTGTTCCGGGTCTTATCGTCGCGAGCATGAGCGGGTGGGCTCTGGGTCTGGCATCAAAAGAGGCAACAAGAGCTCACTTCAACGAAACAGTGAAGCAACTTGGCAACGAGACCCCTGCGGAATTTGGAAGGCGCATCCTGATGGAAAAGCTCCACGACCACTGGGGGCTCTTCATCGGCGGATTTATCGTCTCGGGCATCTACATTGCACTCTATCTTCTCCTGATGACCCCAACGTTTCGGCAGTTCAGGCACCGTCTGGGGACCTGGGTTCCCTTTGCTCTTCCGCGGGCAAGGTCGGAAGCAGTCGAGAGGGTCTCGTGGGCGCTTAGTTCTCTGTTGAAAGCAGGGATTTCTCCAGCGGCGGCAATCTACAACGCGCTCGGCACAATTCCCAATTTGCACCTCAGGGCGCAGGCACTGCGTGCTTTAGGCAATATCAGAGAGAACGAGCCGCTGACAAGCATTCTCCCTCGGCTCGGGCTTCTTGAACGCCAACAGATCGACATGATCCATGTTGGGGAGCAGGTTGGAACACCAGACCGCTCCATGGAGCAGATCGTCGAAATGGAGCGAATTCAATACGGCGCGCGAACGCGGGTCGCCCAAATTGCCAACTACATCGGCCTCGCCTTGGGACTGGGATTGGTCATCGGTGGAGTCGTCATCGGACTCTACACGATGTACGCCACAAACATGGTGGACATGCTCAACCATGCAAGCGATGTTCCCTAAACACCTTCAGGGGAGACGATTTTAAGAAATCAGCCGATAGAATAAGGGTATGCCCACGTATCAATACCAGGCTGTGCAAGCGGATGGGTCCTTGACCCAGGGGCTTTTGCACGATGCCAGCCTCGATTCAGCTATGCAAAAGCTGATGGGGCAGGGGCTGCAGGTTCAGTCGATCGGAGTTGCGGCAGCGGCGGGAGATCCGCTTGCGGCGCGACTTCAGCCCGCTGAGAGACCTCTGGTGAACGAATCCATCCCTGGCGTCCACGCCGATGCCCGAGGAGCTACCTATAACGAACAAAGCGTGGATTACGCACCGAACGCCGAGATGGGCGGGTATTCGGGACACGAAGGCGTCGGTGGTCCCCCAACTGGCCAGCGACACTACATCGCGACAAGCGTCGTCGGTCCACTCGTTGGCAAAATCTCGCTGACGAATCTTTCTTTCTTCTACACTCAGCTCGCGACGATGCTTAAGGCCGGAGTTCCCATGGTTCAGAGCTTGGATACCCTGTCTAAGCAAGCTCGCGATCCTCGATTCGCGGCTATCCTGAGAGAGATTCGCGGTCATGTCGAAGCCGGACGCCCGATGACTGCGGGAATGCAACGTTACCCCGAGGCTTTCAGCCCGGTCATGCTAAGCATCATCCGCACCGGTGAGGAGGGTGGATTTCTTGATGAAGCTCTAGAAACCGTTGCGAAGTACACCGACGACGAAATCGAGCTTCGTAACCTATATCGCCGCGTCACGATTTACCCAAAGCTCCTCGTCGGAGCTTCGATCGTCGTGATACTCGGTGCGAACGCGATCATCGGCTCGATCAACTCTCAGGCAGGCAAGCTATCCTCTCCACTGACCACGGCGTCCACTTGGTTCTGGCTCGCTCCCCTGCTGATTGGCCTGTTCCTGTTCTTCCGCGTGGGTCTGGCGAACTACCGGGTGAAGTACTTTTGGGACATGATCATGTCGTACATCCCGTTTGTTGGCGGCACCGTTCGCCAGATGGCGATGGCAAAGTTTGGCCGGGCATTTGGTGCTCTTTACCGCGCCGGGGTTCCGTTGCAACGGGTGATCCCCCTCTCTGCCGACTCTTGTGGAAACGAGTACATGCGAGCCCGCATCTACCCGGCCGGAAAGATTCTTGAGAGCGGTGCTGGCGTTACCGAAACGCTTAAAGCGACTGGTGCGCTCTCGCCCATCGTCATCGACATGCTCAGTACTGGCGAGCGAACCGGAAACCTTGATCATATGCTGAACAAGATGGCCGACTACTATCACGACGAGGCTAAGACCAAGTCTGTTCAGCTCGGATACTTTACGGGAGTCTTAGTTCTCTTGCTCGTCTCCGCCTACATTGGCTCAATTATTGTTAACTTCTACCAGAACTATGGCAGGGGTTTTACCGACATTATGAAGTAGCCCTCGCTTCTCTAGACGATGCAGCAAGACCATTACCGAGTCCTGGGAGTTGCCCGCAACGCTACGCCGAATGACATCAAGTCGGCGTATCGCAAGCTAGTGCTTGTTCATCATCCGGACAAAAGTGCCTCAAAAGAGTCAGCTGATATCTTCCACCGAGCGACTTCGGCATACGAAATTTTAGGTGACCCTGAACGACGGAAGCACTACGACACCGTCGTTTCGGGCGAGAAGCGCCGAACGGCTCAGGGACAGCGACCTGCGACTCAACCAAGTAGCACAGCTCGGCCCCAAACTCAGACTCAACCCCAGCCGCAAAAGGCGGGTAACCCGGGCACGGCGGGCATGAAGGTCACAACCGTGCCTGCTGACATCACTCGGCTGACGCTGCTTTTCACGCGTGGGAGTTATGTTGAAAGCGAAAAGCTTGCCCGCGACATTTTGAATCGCGATAGCCGGCAACCGATTCCGTATGCGGTCCTTGGCGATCTTGCCCGAGCAAAGGGCCACCTTGATGAGGCAGCGAAGATGTACGCCTACGCCGCCCAGATGGATCCCCGAAATCCAATTTATCAACAACGCCACGAAGAACTGGTCAGGACTGGTCGAGCCGAACCAAAGACCGGGCGCGCTGCGGTTAGAGAAGACCGCGCGATCTTGAGCGTGATGGTGGGCGCTCTTTTGTTAGTTTCCACCGCGCTCTACGTCTGGATCGCCAGTGAGCCTGCCATCGCCCCCGGTATTAGCCTCATCAGCACCTGGACTTTAGGTCTTGTCGTGATGCTCTTTCTTGGTGGAGTTTCGGTGGGAGCGGTGATGTGCGCCGGGAACTTCTTGGACCGATTCTCGGTGTCTTCGACTAATTCACTTGGCCGGGTCTCATCGCCCATTCTTGCACTCACTTCGGTTGCGATTGTGAACTTCTGGGCCGCAGTCGCACTTTACGCCGGGATCAGCGTTGCTCAGCGGTCTTTCAACGTCTCGCACTTGCGCTTTTTGGGGGGAATTGGCCTAGTCGTCGTCATTCTCACCCTCTCCTGCCTGGGTTCGGCAACTCGATTCCTCCCAATGCAGACCCTTCTATGGGGTGGAAACATTGCCTACCTCGGTGGAATCTGCGGCTGGATGATCGCCGATTCTTTTAAGAGAGTTTAGGAACCGTTAGGCTATTGATCCCTGAAACGCGAAAATCAGAAGGCCGCCAGCCTCTCTTTCGAGACACTGACGGCCCTAGTAGTCTGCTCTTAGCGTGCCCGGCGGTCGTTGGTTTCGAACTCTCGGACGACCATCTGGCCACGGCCTTCACGTTGCAGGAGCATTGAGTGATAGACCTGCTGGCGGCGACCCCAAGGGTCGTTATAGTCGTGGATCATCACAACACGAGCCGAATCTCGATAGGTGCGGATTTGGTCAACACGGTATGAGTTGGTCTCAGCGTTGCTCGCCAAGTCATTGATGAGATCGAAGAAGTCGTTGGCATCCATTGAGTAGTCATAGCGACCATCTCTCATGATGGCTACCTGACCATTTCTTGGCACCAGACTTCCAAGGGCACGCCTATCGTACCGCTCAAATCCGTCACGAAGATCTTCGAGCGAATTGTCGAGATCGACGTTGCGCCGGCCATTGCTGCTCCAGTCCCAACGGTTATCCCAACCACGGTCGTCGTAGACGTAGGTGACACCTCGGTTCCATAGCCATGGGCTTTGATAGTTGGTGATCACGACCGTATTGAAGTTCAGGTACCCCGGAAGGAATGGGTAGAGGTACCAAGGCGATACCACCACATTAAATCCGAGCCCGGCCTGCCACGGATTGAAACAGTAGTTTGGGAAGAAGAAGAAGTTGTCGTTCCAGCCCTGGTTGTAGTGGCAGTAACCTGTTCTCCAACCGTTGTCGAAAAAGAAGCCGTTGTTGTTTCCAATTCCACGGAACACCCCGTCCTGCCGTCGAGCTTTGAGGGCAAGTTCATCAGTTCGAACGATGCCCGGGGGAGCGCTAATCGGATTAATGGATGGAGCCCGATCAACGCGAACGTTACTGTTCGTGTTGTATGTTGTTCGACCTCGATCAGGTAGTGCTTGGGTCGCACCGCCGCCGCGATTTCTGCTCAGACCGCCGTCTTGATTTGGACGTCCAAGTCCGTTGTCGCCACCGCCTCGGGTTGGACCTCCTGAAGTTGATCCACCTCGATCTCTGGATGGTCCACTTGATTGTGTTCCGCCGCTCGTGGATCCACCTCGATCTCGGGAAGGACCTCCACTCTGAGTACTACCGCCACTCGAAGAACCACCGCGATCTCTGGAAGGTCCGCCCGATTGCGAATTTCCTCCGCTGGAGCCGCCACGTCCAAGACCTTGGTCTTGATTGGGTCGTCCCAAGCCAGAGTTGCTGTTTCCGCCTCTTGAAGGAGGTGGCGAACTCTGTGGTGGGTTGGAACGTGCTGGAGGATTGCTCGAAGGTGGAGGAGACGAGGGTCGGGATGGAGGGCTCGATTGTCCGCCCCCGGTTCCGCCGCCGCCACCCCGTCCTCGACCGAGACCGCCGTCTTGAGCGGTCGCCAGCACCGTTGCCAGGGCGAGAAGACTAATTGTTGAGAAGTAGCGAAGGCTTTTCATGGCATTCAATTGGATATACGCGCAACGCTTGTACCAGTTACTACCATTGTATCGGGATTATGCCAAAAGGCGTAGCGAAACTTGATTCTCGTTTAAAAGCATTGGATTTGGGTCTCTCTCAGATTGCTCATCGTAACCTGTAAATCTGGAATTTCTGACCATTTACGGTTCGACTTACATCTTTGGGGATGACCGGATTTGCGCCATCAGTGTTCGAGAGGAACAGGAACACAGGTCTTTCTTTGAGACTTGGAAACTCAGAGGCAAGTTTCCGGATAACTTGGATACTTTGTAGAAACGCTGCTTGAGGATCTCCTTCATCAATTCCGATCCAGTTAAGCTTTGAGACCGAATCCAAGTAACCGAGCGGTTGTTGTGTTTTGTACGAATAAAGTCCCGACACAAAGCGGAACTCATCAACGCACCCATAGTACAACAAATTCAGAGGGGCTGGGTTCCATCGATCCATGCCGTGACGAGAACCCGCGTTCCACATCACGTTAAAAAGCAACGCGTCTTTCGGCAAAGCCTTGACGGCTCGGTGGACGGCCTCGCCAGTGTCGTTTCCTCGGAAGAGTTGCACATGAAACGCTGCTGACCGACCGACGACTAGGAGCACGAGCCATGCTGACCAGTTGGCGCGAGTCTCACCAGACTGCAAGGCGATGCTGAGGAAAATGACAATCAGAGGCGCGATTCGGAAATCGAGACCTGCTGCTATCTTAAATCCTCCAGGTATTGTAATGGCGACGATAAGGAGCGCGGTGCCGAGTGCAAGCTGACTCGAATTGAACTTGGCAATCTTCGACCGGAGCATCCAGCACCCGAACGCGATTAACGACACTGCCCAAAGAATGTCGACCAGCCGCCAGTTGGTTTTCAGCCCATTATTGAGCACCAGCCCCTTCGACTTTAAGTCACCCCATTTAATCGTCGAAAGCTCACTTGAACTTGGTCCTAGCTTCACGAGAATGACCATGCAGATGAGCGGTACCAGCAGGGCTAGTATGGTAGCTCTTGAGAAACCTCCGCTCTGTCTTGCTTGCCAAAGAACGCTAACAATGAGCCCAAGAAACGCTGCCTCGCCATGACACACGAAACTGAGCAAAGAGAGAACGACGTAGAGCGCAAAGTTACCAGGGCCACTCCGCATCTTGCTCAAGAGCATATACGGGACGATGGCAATGCCGAGCATGTAGTTGTTGAATCCCAAAAAGAGAGGAGTTGAGATCAGGAATGCCGGCGACAGAAGAGAGACCGCGGGATGCGAGCCGAGCTTCGAAGTCAAAAGGCCAAACCCGTATCCTCCGCCAACGAGCGTGAGGAATAAGAGCACTCTACCCGCCAACAGGGGCGGCATCACTTTGCAGGCGAGTACACCCAGGATATCGAATCCGACGTTTGGCATCAGCCGCCAATTCGTCTCGAAAAACTCCTTGAACTCAGGGGTGTCGGAAAATTTTGCCAACCACGAGTACCGAACCAAGTGGTTCGGATAGTCCAGAAACGGTAAGTACGGGACTAGCAGAATGGGGATAAAAAGAAGGACGCAGACCAGAAGAAGGTTGCGCCGAAAGTGTGCACCTTGTTCTATCATGGCCCCAGTTCAGTCATCTCCTGAGCGTAACCTCTTTGCGCCAGTTTGAAGCAATCAGCATCCCAACACTGGAAGTCAATGAGGTACCAAACAGCATTCTCAGCCGAGGGTCGCCGGGCTGGATCAGGCCACTTGTGATCCACATCGTGAGCAGAACAAATGGTAGGCATATAGCAGCATATGCGAGGAACTCCTTAACCATGCCCCAGCCCTTCGTTCTCTTCCGCTTGGCCGTCAGAGCCCGCTGAATTCGATAGGAGAGTGCGATCGAAGGAACCGTCGCGAAGGGCAGGATGAGCGCGGCATTAGGAAATGTTCCGGACATCGCGTAGCTGATTTTCATGATCGCCCACTGGATCAGCGTCGAAATCAAGGTGAACCCAAGAATGCTGCAAATGTCAATCACTGCCTTCGTTGGAAAGATCTGACCAAACTTACGGTCCCACATTTGCAGTCCAAAGTCGATCGCGGCCAAGGGACTCAGCTTGCTATCCCCGTGCTCGCGAACGCCGAAGACAATCGGCACCTCCGCAACCCGAACATCCTTCGGACCCACCAACAGGATGTCAAACAGAAGTTTCTGCCCACGACCGCAAAGGTGCGGTGCCGCTTCCTCAAGAACCGTCTGGCGGAGCATGAAGAAGTTGCCCATCGAGTCCTTCAGAGGCAAGTTGAACAGCTTCTGAGCGAGGGTATTGCTATAAAGGCTCAGTTTTGTTCGGAAGTTCGAAAACGCCTCCAGTTCGGCGCCCTCTTTGAACCGACTCCCGACGACCACGTCAGCAGAATCTCCTTGAATGAGCCCCAGCATTGTCTGAAGCTTAGTTTCGTCATGTTGACCATCCGCGTCCATGACCGCGATGACAGGTGCGGCGGAGCTCAGCATTCCTTCGGTACATGCCGTTGAAAGTCCACTTCGACCAATACGTCTGATAAATCGGAAGTTGTGATGCTTCTGAGTCATCTCGCGCATCACTTCTGGCGAGCGATCTGTCGAATTGTCATCAACAATCACCATTTCCCAGTTCACACCTTTCAGGGCGTTCGAAACCTTTTCGAAGATGATCGGAATATTTTTCTCTTCGTTAAGGGTCGGGATGACGACGGTCAGTTCGAGACCAGTCGCGACCTCGAGTTTTAGCGGAACTCTATCTCCATCAAGCGAAATATCTACCAAGCGCATAGCACACCAAGAAACAGATATTAGTGTAGCGGTTTGTGAGCTTTCTCGCTACCAATGTTAACGCAATCTGGTACTTGTTTCGGGAACTTGACATGGTTTGTGAAGTTTTGCGAAACTCCTCAAAAACAGTTGGTTATCGCGCGGGTTCAGTGACAAGACAAGAGGTCAGCAATCCTCGGCAGTGACCGAAACGGTTTAACCCCGGTAATTTTTCTAGGAAATCAGCCAACATTACATTGATGAGCAAACGACAGATCGGCGTTATTCCGGGCGACGGAATTGGACCAGAGATCACGAAATCGATGATCGATATTTTGGAAGCCGTCGGGTTCGAGGCAGATTGGGTTTATCTTGAAGGTGGACTTGGGGCAGTCGAAAAAGGTCTCCCATCGATGCCCGACGAGACGCTTGCCCGAATCAAGGAACTCGGAATTGCCATCAAGGGTCCGACGACGACTCCGGTCGGCAAGGGCCACAAATCAGCGAATGTTGCTCTGCGACAAGCCCTGGATCTGTTTGCAAACGTCCGCCCTGCGAAGACGATGCCCGGAGTGCATGGTCACTTTGAAGGCACAAATATTGACCTCATCATCGTTCGTGAGAACACCGAGGACCTCTACGCGGGAATCGAGTATCAAGCTCACCCCGATGTTGCCCAAGCAATCAAGGTAATTACCCGTCCCGGTTGTGAGCGGCTTATCCGATACGCATTCGAGATGACCAAGAAACAACAGCGAAAGCGCATTACTGCCGTCCATAAGGCGAACATCATGAAGCTCACCGACGGGATGTTCCTTGAAGAGTTCTACAAAATGGCTGCGCTCTACCCGGAGATCAAGGCAGACGATATCATCGTCGACAATTGCTGCATGCAGTTGGTGACAAAGCCTGAGCAGTTTGATGTCTTCGTGACGGAGAACCTCTACGGCGACATCGTCAGTGACCTCTGCGCGGGTCTAGTTGGCGGACTCGGCTTGGCCCCTTCGGCAAACATCGGAGCACATTGCGCGGTGTTCGAATCTGTCCATGGGTCGGCGCCTGATATTGCCGGAAAAGGGATCGCTAACCCTTCAGCATTGATTCTTTCGGCGGTGATGATGCTCCGACACTTGGGCGAGTACGAAAAAGGCCAACGAATTCAAAATGCCGTGCTGGCGGTTTGTGAAGAAGGCAAATTCACCACCGGGGACCTCGGCGGGAAGGCTTCGACGTCCGAATTCACTGCGGAAGTAATTCGTATCGCAACCTCCTAACCCTGTTCCGGCAGGCTCGAAAATTATTCTGAGGCATCACCTGACAAGTGATGTCTCAAAGCCGATGATCTGCTCAAGGAATTGGCCTTTGAAACAGAGCCTCACGCGCCAAGAGCAAGCAAACGTATAAACTCTAAGTCCGTTGCCTAGAGTATCGATTCTGCTCACTTGCTATCAGCACATCAAGTACCTGCCTGCGGCAGTGGAGTCGATTCGTGCCCAGACTTACCTAGACTACGAGATCATCGCCCTCGATGACGGTTCAACTGATGGATCTCGTGAGTGGCTTTCCGCTCAGACCGATCTACAGATTGTCTTCAACGAGAAGAACCTCGGCACCTATGGGACGCTAAACAAGGGCCTCGAACTCGCTACCGGCGAATTCGTTGCCGTGTTGAACGATGATGACGTTTGGATGCCAGAGAAATTGGAGCGGCAGGTTGCGTTGCTGGATTCACATCCCGAAGTTGGATTGGTTCATACCGAGGGCGAATTCATCGACGGTGAAGGAGTTGTTTTCGAAGGCAAGCCCCTCGGATTCTCATTCCCCAGATTCGAAACGGGTGACATCCTGCTCGATTTAGTTTACGAGAACAAGATCATTGCCTCGGCGGCAGTCTTCAGAAAAGGTCTCATTGAAAAGATTGGACCGTACAATGAAAACTACTTCGGCTCGGGCGATTGGGAGCTTTGGTTCCGCATCGCCGAGCAGGCTAAGGTTGGTTGCGTCAATCAGAATCTGACTCAGTACCGAGTCCACGGGGCTAACGCCTCGCACAAGCTTGAGAAGATTTGGAAAGACGACCAAATGCTTCGGGAGTGGATGCTTCCACGCCTTGAAGACTTGACCTCGAGATTCCCAGATGAGAGGATCCAGGCGGCCAAGGCGCACTGTTGGGCGGCACTGGGAACGGTGAGGATGCTGAACGGCGACCCAAGGTCCTCACGTGAGGCTTATCGGGCTTCGATGCACCTCATGCCGGGGCGGATCAAGAACTACCTGCGGTTTGCGGCGACCTATCTGGGTCACAATACATTTCGGAAACTCTTATGATTTACCTAGATCACGCGGCAACGACGCCGGTTTGTGACGAAGCCCGAGCGGCAATGTCTGAAGCAATGGAGTTCTTTGGGAACCCCTCCTCTCTGCACACTGCGGGGCGAAAGGCAAAGGGCTTGATTGATATCGCTCGGGAACGGATTACGGGTGCCTTGGGCTGCGGTTTTCCTGAGTTCATTTTTACCAGCGGAGGAACTGAGGCGGCAAATCTCGCTTTGGTCGGCGCTGCGCTTGCCAATGAAACTTCAAGACGCAAGATCGTTCTTAGTGCCGTTGAGCACCATTGCGTTCACGGTCCTGCCCTCTTGCTGAGCAAGCTGGGATATGAGATTGTTGATTGTCCGGTGAACAAGGAGTCTTGTTTTGATCTTGATCGACTGCGCGAGTTGGTTGATGACAATACGTTGCTGGTCGGAATGATGAGTGTCAACAACGAGACAGGATTTATCCAGCCGATTGGCGAGGCCGTTTCCATTGCTCATGCGGCGGGGGCGATTTTCTTTTGCGACAATGTTCAGGGCTTTCGCAAAGGTGCGATCGATCCGGTTGCGCTCGGAGCTGATTTGGTGAGCGTTAGCTCGCACAAGATCAATGGTCCGAAGGGGATTGGAGGTCTTTACGTCCGACCGGGGACAAAGATTAAGCCGCTGATTTCGGGTGGGGGGCAGGAGCGGGAGGTTCGAGGCGGGACGGAGAATATCCTTGGTGCGGTTGGGTTTGGGACGGCTTGCACATTGGACTATTGTGATGTTCGTTCGATGCGCGATCTGTTTTGGGATGCGCTTGTTGAGGCAGGTGGGATTCCGACGGTTCCGGCTCGCGAGAAGCTCTTGGGGTCTCATGCTCATTTCCGCTTCCCTACGGTTGACTCCGGGACTCTTTTGATCCGGCTGGATCGGGAGGGGATTTGTGCGAGCGGCGGGTCGGCTTGTTCTTCGGGGGCGGCGGAGCCTAGCCATGTTTTGAAGGCTTGCGGGTTTAAGAGTTGGGAATGTAACGAGGGGATTCGGTTCTCGTTTGGGCGAGGCAACACTCTGGACGACGCCAGGCAGGCGGCGGAGATTGTTATCCGGGTTGTCGATGAGCTACGGGTCCGTCGATAACGATTGAGGTTGTCATATCGGCGACGACGTTGGTGACGGAGCGGGCTCGGGCTAGGATCCAGTCGACGCTGAGGAGGACGACGAGGATTTCGTTCGAAAGGCCAAGGGTGCCGAGGATGACGGCGAGGGAAATGAAGCCGGCTTCGGGGACGCCGGCGATGCCCATTGACGTGATGACGCAGAGGACGGCGATGCTGAGTTGCTGGGCGAAGCCGTAGTCGAGACCTAGGCTTTGGGTCACGATGATGACGGCCATTGCCTCGTAGAGCAGGATTCCGTCGTTGTTGAGGTTGGTTCCGATGCAGGCGGCCATTCGGCTGCTGGCTTTGCTGACTTTCAGGTTGTCAAGAGCCTTGAGGGTCAGGGGCAGGGTTGCTAGCGAGCTGTTGATGCCGAAGGCGTTGAGGCAGGGGGTCATGGCTTCTTTCCAGAACTGTTTCAGGTTCTGCTTTTTGAGAATCAGCCAGATGTTGTAGACGACGAAGGTTTGGAGGCTGAGGCCGAGGAGGCCGGTTCCTAGGTAATAGCTGAGGCCGACGAAGTTTTGGAAGCCGCTGTCGCCGACGCTTTTGGCGATGACGCCGAACATGGCGATTGGAGTCAGGGTGACGAGCCAGGTGATGACTCTCTCGGAAATCCGGAGGCCGCCGTGGATGAACTGGTTCCAGGTGGCGACCCAGGGTTCGTCGCTCTTTTGGAGCGATTTCAGGGCGCAGCCGACGAGGACGGCGAGGAAGACGACGCCGAGGACGTTGCCTTGGGTGAAGGGTTCGACGATGGTGTCGGGGATGAGGTTGTCGATGAATCCGAGGAGATCGGCTTTTTTGCCTTCGGCTTGCTTGAGCAGGCCTCCGTCAGTGAGACCTTTGTTATCCAGGACGAGGTGTTTCCCGGGTTGGATCAGGTTGGCGAGGCCCATTCCGATGACGGTGGCAAGGACGGTGTTGACGGCGATGACTCCGAGGAAGCGCTTCGCCTGGAGGATCTTGACGTCGCTGGTGATGATGGCGTCGAGGATGGCGAAGAAGAGGAGCGGGGCGGCGACGGCTTTGATGAGCGTGATGTAGAACTTGCCGATGTTGCCGAGGGGGGCGGCTTGTTTTCCGATGAGGAGTCCGACGACGATTCCGGCGGCGATTCCGACGAGGATGAGCCCGGTGGATCGGAGCGCTTTGTGGCCGGCGGCGTTGTCGGGCATGGAGGGAGTTTACAGTGAGCGGTGAGCGGGGAGCGGTTTTTGATGAGAACTGCGACGCATTTTGATGGGGGTGTTAGGTTCAACGTGGTGAGGTTTTGTCGATTTTGGTGGGGACAAGTGGGGTCAGCGTGTGTCGAGTTTGGGGGGCAGTTTAGGTTCAACGTGTGTTGGATTTTGGCGATCTGATGGGCGCAAAGGGGCGCGTGGATGGGGGTTGGATAAGTGGGGTAATTCAGGTACAAGCGGGTCTCCTCTTTGCTCGAGGGTGGGTAAAGACGGGTAATTCGTTGAACTTGAGTTTTGGCTGATGGGGTAACAGGGGGTAATTCGACTCGTGGCGGCTTGACGGCGGCCAACGTGGGGGTCGGTGAAGTCGGTGCTTTTTGTTGAACCTGGAAAAGCGGACATCGGTGCGAGTGGTGCGGCGGTTGAGGGGTGTTCACGGGGTGAGACGGAGTGCTTTCGCTAGCATTAAACATCTACCTACTAGGCGAAGTTTCGGGGTGTTTGTCAACCTGCTCGTTGGGAGTTTGGGGTGGGTGGATTTTTATTCAAAGCTCAGGCAGCTCCAAGTTGGTTCACTGGTAACCTGGCTCGGTGAGAGCGTCTATAGGTTCTGGGCGCGGTTACCAGTGCCACCCCAGTTACTTCTGCTTACCCCGCCCACGCAAGTGGCTTGTCGCAGATGGGAGGTGACAAGCCAACAGGAACGCAATTGAGCAGGCGGGATGCGGGTCTGGAACTGTAGTTGCGTCAAAATGATTTAGAGAGAGACACCCAATGCGAATCCCAACACTCAATCCAGTCATTCGCAAGCGCGAATACGAGAAGTACAACGACGACCAACGCGCACAAGTTGTTCGCGGTTGGCTCTTCGATGGCACGACCACCAGGGACCTTGACAGAGTCGTTCTCGGCCTTGACCGAGATATCACGAAGGGGTGGCAATCAATGGGAATCTTGCACTTCCTCGGGCTTAATCGGGAGTTTCAGGGCCTCTTTCGAGGAATGACCGAAGATCAAGCGGTACAGAAGTTGGAAGCGGAGCCACAGAACTTCGGGAACATCCTGGCTCTGCTAGCAGTTGCTCGACCTGCCGACCCTGTCAGCCTATCTTCGCTCATCGTTCAGGAGCAACGAGAAGTTGACAAGTCACTCCAAGATTCGTCTGCGACACGCAGGAAACGCCTTGCAGTGCGGACGCAGGTGCCTGAACGCCTTCAGGTCTATTCATTCGCTTACCGACGAAGTCCAGATGTCGTAGCAGAGGCACTGATACGGGCAGACGGCCGGTGCGAACTTTGTGGCAATTCTGCGCCGTTTATACGCGGTTCCGACGGTTCTCCGTTTCTTGAGGTTCACCATATTGTGCAACTGGCAAGAGGTGGGCGCGACAGCTTGGAAAACGTCGTAGCCCTCTGTCCAAACTGCCACCGTGAAGCGCACTTGGGTGCGAAAATGGAGTTGATCAGGTCCACGTTAGCTCAGAAGATTATCGAAAAAGAGGCTCGCATAAGACATGAGCCCGGATTATAGACAGGGATGATCAACGATCTTGATCACCTTGCAGCTAGTTGCCCTTTGCAGGGATCAAGTGCGGGACAGCCCCGTAGGGGTCGCCCTTGTCCCCGTCCCGTTTGGGGTTCAAGTGGACGTGACAGTGCACCACCGACTGACCGGCGAGCCGCTTGCGTGGCCTGGGTGAGCAGAAGGAGCTATTGGTTCAGCGATGGCTCAGTTCGGCATCTCGGGGATCTTTACCTGGCCAGTGACGATGACGGCGTTGTTGATCACTTGCACTCTCTCGGCCCGAACGGCATCGAGGAGATCGAGGTCTTTTGCGAAGTCGATGACCGGGTTGAGGGTGTTGATGAGGGCTTGCTCGCTGGCTTGGTCGGGCTTTTCGCCGTTCATCATGATCCGGCAGTCTTCGAGCCGGAGGGTGGCGCCGTCGGTTCCGACACGGGCAAGAATGTCGAAGGAGGCGTTTAAGATCAGGAATTGGCCGCGACCTTTCACCCGCACTTTCTCGCCCTCGGGCTCAACCGTTACCTCCTGGATTTCGGGATATTTTTTGAGGATGAATGGGGCGAGGTCTTTGATCAGGATTCGGACTTCGCCCGGACCGGAGCCGCTGCGGCTCAGGCGGATTTTTCGCTTGGATCGGGCGAGGGCGAAGTCGAATCGGCAGTTGGGGATGCTGGCGGTGAACGAGTCGCAGTGCAGGTCTCTCAGATCGAAATCGGTAAGTTTGAGCCTTAATTCTTTTACAGTTCCCTTTTGACTTCGTTTGGGTTCGGTGAAGAATGGGAGCCCTTCGGTGCGGAATTTTGAGGCGGAGATTGTTGCGACGCCGATCTCTCCGATTGCCGGGCTGAGCAACCCGGGATAGGTCACGTTGATGGAAACTTGCTTCTGGTCGCCATCTAGTTTCGCCGCGATTTCTCGGGCGGCGTCGCGCTCGAAGCCTTTGAGGGTTGCCCCAGTGAGGATGAAGAATCCGCCGATCAGCCACGGGTTCATTGCGTCTCCCGTGGCGTAGACTCTTTGACAGATGAGCGACTCATGGGACGATTATAGGCGCCTTGCGGCAGGGGACGAGGCTTTCGTCCTGCCAGATTGGTCGGTGATCGAGATTCGGGGCGAGGACTGGCGCGAGTGGCTGCAGGGTCAGGTCACGAATGACCTGCGGAAACTGACTCCGGAGTCGCCGCTCAAGGTTTGCGTTTGTAAGCCGACGGGCCAAATCGTGAGTTTTGGCGAGATTCAGGATACGGGGGAGGTCGCTCGTTTCTTTTTGCCGACTCCTACGGTGGAGGTCGTCCTTCAACGGCTTGAGCAGATGGTGATTTTGGAGGATTGCGAGGGAGAGCTATTGGCGACTCGGGTTAGTTGGACCCGCAACGGGTTCGGGCTTGCTTCGGGGGAAACCGAGATTAGCGAACCGGCTTGGCGACTTTTCTCTTTGGAACGGAAGATGCCGAACTGGCTGTACGATATCCAGTCGAAGACGCTTCCTCCGGAGCTTGGGCCGGCGATTGATGAGCGGTTTGTGAGTTACGACAAGGGGTGTTACACCGGGCAGGAGGTGTTGCAGCGGATTCACTCGCGGGGACATACGAATCGGACTTGGGTTGTGGAGCGCTCGGAGTCGGCGGAGATGACGCGACCGGGTTTCGAGCAGACGAACCAGGCAGAGCACCCGGATGGATACTGGCTGGTGGCGGGTTACCAGCGGAATCAGGTGGCAACCGAGGCATAAGAGGCATAATAAGGGGAGTGAATTCAGCTGCAAAAGAACGCCTGTCAAAGGTTAAAGCGATCTATTTTGACCTCGACGACACACTTTGTGGCTACTGGGATGCATGCAAGAAGGGCCTCCGCGAGGCGTTCGAACTCAACCCGATTTCTGGGGTTTCGACGGACGAGGCAGTTGCCGCTTGGGGCGGTGCCTTTCAGGGGTTTGCCTCGGATCTGAAGAAGATTCCGCATCTTTATGACGCCTATTTGACCTCTGGATCCACGACTCGAAAGCACCAGATGCAGCTCACGCTTGAGGCTTTGGGTCAGCCGAGTGAGGAGTTTGCGGAGCGACTCAGCGATGCGTACATGACTCGGCGCGACGCTAATTTGAAGCTGTTTCCGGATGCAATCGACGTGCTGGAAAGGCTGTCGAAGACGTACAAAATTGGTTTGATCACGAATGGTCCCGCCGACATTCAGAACCAGGAAATCGATACGACGGGCATCCGGAAGTATCTTCAGGCGATCTTTATTGAGGGCGAGCAGAGAGTTGGGAAGCCGGAGAAGATCGTGTTTGACCGCGCGGCGGCGGCGATGGAATGCTCGCCGGAGGAGCTACTGATGGTCGGGAACTCGCTGCACCATGACATCGTTCCGGCGATTGAGTTTGGTTGGGCGACGGTTTGGACTTTGCGGGATTCGGATGTGCCACCAAGCTCGAAGACGGGCAAGCCGGAGCCGATTCCGACGGAGGGGCCGATGCCGGACCTGATCGTGAGCCACCTGTCGGAGATTCTGCCCTACTTGGAGAAGTAAATGCGGCCCGAGATTGAGTTGTTCCGTTCGATTCATCTCGGTGCGAAAAGCCCTCTCTTGGATTTTGTTTCCTTGGTGTTTAGCTGGTCCGCGCTTGGCTGGCTTCCTCCTTTGGTTGCGCTGCTTTTGCTTCTGAGCCCGAAGACCAAATCGTATACGGCTCCGATTCTGCTGTCGTCGCTTTTGGGTGGTTTGATTATCGTTCACGCGATCAAGGACGCGATGCCGCGACTTCGTCCGAGCAATTTGAGTTTTGCCCAGCCGATGGAGGCGCACCGGCAGTCCAGTTTTCCGAGTGGCCATACGACGTTGGCGTTTTGCACGGCGACTTCGGCGTTTTGGGTTGCCCGCCGCCGTGGGCACCGGTATGTCGGTGGTGTGATGTTCCCTTGGGCGGCGATGGTCGGTTGGAGTCGGGTTTACCGGGGCGTGCACTGGCCCAGCGACGTTGTCGCGGGGGCTTGTCTCGGGCTGCTCGTCGGGTCGCTTGTCGAGATGGCTTTTAGGAAGTTTGGCGGCGACGGCGGAGAGCCAGAAGCGATCCCAGCGCAATCACAGTGAGGGTTCCTGGTTCGGGGACGACGCTGGCTCCGTTTTGAACGAGCCATCCGTTGTAGGCACTTAGATCAGCGGCGCCGGATGCAAAGAAGTTTGTCGGGTGGTTGCTGAACGCAAAGAAAGAGGAGAAGGTGCCGAAGGTGCCGATCCATGAGTTGATACCGACTAGTTGGGGTCTGGCGGATCCATCTTGGAGGAACCAGCCTCCGCCGGAGTCTCCGCCGACAAGGGCGCCTTGACCGTTGGTTCTGAGCGGAGCATAGATCGAGCTGAGTCGCAAACCGGGTTCATCAACGAATACATCACCCTCGACAATTCCGGTCGCTTTCCGGCGGGTTCCAGACGCAATCGTGATGTCATATCCGGTCCCTGCTCCGTTGAGAACACCGGATCCTCCGAAACCGACCATGGTGATGGCGGTGCTGGCGGCGACTTTGTTGACGTTTATCTGGGCGTAATTCGTGAGGGTTGTGGCGCCGGTGTTGATGCGGAAAAGAGTGAGGTCGTCGGTTGGGTGGTTTTTGACGCTTCCTGCGACGACGCTGAAGGTTCCGATTCCGGGGAGGGTGAATGCTCCGGCACCTACGTGACGGGCGGTGAGGACGAGGTCGGAACCTACGAGCACGCCTGACGCACCATTTAGTTGGCCGACGAATCCGAAGTCTGAGGTGTTGGTGTCGGTGGGTAAGCCAGGTGCAACCGCGAGAGAAGAGGTAGCCCATCCGAGAACGATCAAGCCAATGAAGCAACGCATATCCATGTTTTAGCACAAGTTGAACCTAAAGTAAACTATGAGATTGATGCAATTTCCGGGGTTTTCAGTAGGGGACGTTAGGGTTGAAACGCCACTTGTTCTCGCCCCAATGGAGGACGTCACGTCGTTGCCGATGCGCCTCATTTGCAAGCGCATTGCGAACCCGGGACTGGTTGTCACTGAGTTTGTTTCGGCGATGGCGATTCATCATGGGGCGGTCAAGACGCTGAAGAAGATGCAAATCCATCCCGAGGAGCGTCCTCTGTCGATTCAGATCTTTGGCTCGGAGCCTGATGTGATGGGTGAGACAGCTCGCCTCTGCGAGGAGATGGGGGCGGATATTGTCGATATCAACATGGGCTGCTGGGTGCCGAAGGTTTGCAAAACGGGGTCGGGCGCGGCCCTTCTGAAGGATCCGGTTCTGGCGGAAAAGATTGTTACTTCGGTGGTGAAGGCAGTCTCGATTCCGGTCACGGTGAAGGTTCGGGCGGGTTGGGACTACTCGCTGTTTGCCGCTCCTGACCTTGCGCTTCGGTTTCAGGATGCGGGGATTAAGATGCTCACGTTGCATGCTCGATTCGCTAAACAGGGCTTTGAGGGCGAGGCTGACTGGGATCTGATCAAGCGGCTTCGAGAGTCGGTGACGGTTCCTTTGGTTGGTAATGGGGACGTGAAAACTCCGGAAGATGCGATCAAGATGCTGACGGAAACTGGGTGTGATGGGGTGATGGTCGGGCGCGCCGCGATCTCAAATCCTTGGGGGCTGGCTAGGATCGCCGCGGCTCTGAGGCGAGAGCCAATTCCCCCGGAGCCGACGATCGAAGAGCGCATTCAAACGGCTTTGCAGCATGCACGGCTGCAAGTTGCCTACCAGCTCGAGCTCAGCACCTACGAGGAAGCCCTGGAGCACCCAGAGCATCAGCAGAATGAGGGATGGGCAATCAGATCTTTAAGGGGGCAGCTGCCAATGTATGTGAAGGGCGTTCCTGGTGCGGCGCAGATTCGGGCAGAGCTGTATCAGGCGAATACTGTTGCGGACGTTGAGTCAGCCCTGAAGAAGATCTGTTTGTCTAACCCATCTTCCGAACTTGTTCATAAATCTTGACGAGGTTTTTGGCTTGAACCTTTGCGTCATGAACTTCTTCGACGTAAGCGCGGCCCAATCGCCCCAACTCGAGCCTTCGATCTCGATCGGGCAAGAGTTCTGCAATTGCCCCTTCAAGCTCCTCTAACGACGCATTGACATAGACGGCAGGTTCGCGGTGCCACATCGGCGCGACATCTGGTCGACTGTATGAGATGACCGGCTTCCCCATCGCCATTGCCTCGATCGCCCCGACGGGAAATCCCTCTCCGAGCACGAAGTTGTCCAGATAGAGGTCGCACTCCGAGAGCCAGCGCTTGACTTCCGCTCTCTTCATTCCCTCGAGCCGCTGGTATCGGAACCGAAATCCCGATTTGCGTAAGTTTTCTAAGGCCATCTCAACCTGAGGTGTGCCTTTGCAGATTGGTGCGGTCGTCATGTGAACGATGAGCGGATCCATGTCACTGCTGCTCGGAGCAGGAAGTGGAAACTCTGCAAGGTCAACTCGGACGCGAATACTCGAAAAACGTTGTTCCCAACCATCGATCAGGTTGCATTCAAGTTGGGGGTGGCTGAGGACACTTCGCACACCTTGGTCAAGAAAGCGACTTTGCACCTTTCGAGAGTGCTCAGGCGTTTCCTCGGGGTATTCGTAGCCCCCACTTTTCCAGGCTGCCGCGTAGGCTGGACTCAGTGCGGAGACAATCTCTGAGTTTCGAACGTCCCCGCCCAAAAACTCGACGATTCCGCGCTTGCCCATCCTCCTGGCAACAAGCATGTCCAGCGAGTTCCACGCCGCAAAGCCGTTGTACCAATGGACAATGTCAACGTCCCTGATATAGCGAATCGCTCGGGTCGCGGTTCTGATCTTATGCCAGTGTCTCGCGAGGCGCTTCGTTCTTGGTTGCTCATAAATCACCTCGCACAAATCGGAATTGTTGCTCTGAGCCCAATTCCGCTCATACACCAAGCCGTACGCATCCTCGCCAAGTGACCTCAACCCACCGACAGTGGTGTTGATGAGCGAAGACGTGTTCGAAAGCAAATGAAGCGATCGCATCCGCCTTGCATCATACCAACACCATTCGCCAGACTCTAGTGAGAGTGCCAATCACGATTATCTTCGTAGCTCACGGAAATGAGCCAATTCCGCCCAGTGGATGGGGCGCCGTCGAGCAAGTGATTTGGCAATACACCATTCGCCTTCGGGCCCTGAACCACGAGGTGATCCTGGTTAACAAGAAACGCTGGGGAGCGGTTCTTGCTACCCTCTGGTATTGCATGACCCGCCGCGTTGATGTCGTGCATAGCCACGCAGAAAAGCCAGTGCGAGCGCTAGCTTCTCTTATCAAAAGACCTCTTCTGGTTTCCACCACGCATCAACCGCTCAACGCCGCGAGCCTCGATAAGTCGGAGTTAAAGGCACTCCGAAGATGTAACAGTGCCCCTTATCACCTCATCCTTCGGGCAGACATTGCGGCCCTGATTGAAGAACGGAACCCTAAGGCTATCTGCGCGGTTCTGCCGAATGGTGTCGAAGTCCACGAATTCAAGACGAAGCCAAACGGAAACGGAAAGGCGGTGATTATCGGCCGAATTCAGGCGAGGAAGCGTCAAGACGATTGTGCAAAGATTCTTGCTCCGAGCGGGATCATTTGTGATGTTGTGGGCCCGGATTATGGTGAGATTGAGCCTTCGGCGGAGCTCCGCGAGCGCATGGTCGGGGCTTGGGACCGGGAGACGATTCACGAACGACTTTGTGAATACTCCTGCCTGATTCTTCTTTCTACTTCTGAGGGGCAGCCTCTGGTGGTTGTCGAGGCACTCGCGGCCGGGCTCCCGGTTGTGATATCTCCGGCTTGTACCGGCAATCTTGACCTCTCTCAGCCCTTCATCCACGTCGTCGAGAATGACGATCAGCTGATCCCTGCGGTGCAAAAGGCAATCGCCCAGCGGGATGGGCTGACCGATCAAATCCGGGCTTACGCCGAGCAGAACTTTGACTATGATTCACTGGTCCAGCGGTATCTGGCCCAGCTCCTAGCCTGGCGGGAAGTACAATAAGGGGAGCAATGTCGCTTGCCCGCTCTTTTATTCTCAAGACTTCTGCGCTTAAGCCGGTCGAGTCCATTGTTCGCAAATCGTTTTTGTTTAAGCCGCTGGTGACGCGGTTCATCGCGGGTGATTCGCTCGAGGATGCGCTGAAAGCGTCCGAGGGAATTTTTCCAGGCGGGCAACGGATTTCGCTTGATTACCTCGGGGAAAACACCCATTCGGAAGCAGAGGCGCTTGCGGCTTGCGAGACTTATCACAAGATGCTTGACCGCATCGACACCGTCGGCAAAGTGAGCGAATGGAAGGCGAATCCGGTCGGCACTGAACCCCTCAATATCTCGATCAAGCTCACTCAGTGCGGCCTCGACCAAGGCACCGAATTTGCCACCGAGAATTACCGCAAAGTCGTCGCGCGCGCGGCAGAGCAGAACAACTTCGTTCGCATCGACATGGAGGCCAGCGAGTACACGCAGCGCACCATCGACATCGTCACCTCGGTGTTTCAGGAGTACAAGAACACGGGGACCGTTCTGCAGTCTTACTTGCATCGGAACGATGATGACGTCGATCTGATGATCGAGAAGCAGATTCGGACTCGTCTTGTGAAGGGTGCGTACCTCGAGCCGTCCACCGTCGCGTTTCCTGAGAAGTCGAAGGTTGATGAGCAGTACGTTTTGCAGGCAAAGCGGTTGTTGTCCAAGGGCTTCTATCCCGCCATTGCGTCTCAAGACGAGGCGATCATCACCGAGCTGAAGCGATACGTTGAAGCGGAAGGGATCGACAAGCAGTCGTTCGAGTTCCAGATGCTCCTTGGAATCCGGCGCGACCTTCAGAACTCGCTGGTGAAGGAAGGCTACAACGTCCGCGTCTACGTCCCTTTCGGCGACCAGTGGTACCCCTACTTCACGCGGCGACTCGCAGAGCGGCCGGCAAATGCGTTCTTTATCCTAAAGCAGATGTTCAGGAAGTAGATCTGGAATGTGGTCACTACTTTCGAAGAAAAGTAGTGACCACCTCCGGCTCCTCAGAGAGGGCCGACGACCTGACCACCGACACAAATTGTGTCCGAAGCCCCGTCGTAGAAAAGGGCATCGCCCTTGTTTAGCGCGTTCGGGTTGATTCCCAATGTGAAGTACACGTGAGAGGCCGTGAGGTACTTGACGTGCCCATCGGCATATGAGACGCTGGATCCGCCGCTATTCAAGTCGATACCGGTTCCTGAACCATGGCGCACTTTGACCGTCGCACAAGGCAGAGTGTACGGGCTGCCACTTGGAGTGTTTGCCCAAGCAACTCGTCCTCGGCGTCGGGCCCGCGGGCTGAAGTCATCAAATGTGCTGTCAGCTTGCATCGCAGTCCGAGCAGGTTCTGGAAGCGATGTGTGAACCGTCTGTGGAGTGCCGACGTTCGTCCAAAGATAGGTGTTCATTCCGTAGCCAACCCAGCCAAAGGTGCCCATGAAGGTGTTACGCTGCTGTTCCGAGATCATCTCCGAGCAGCCAGCGATTTGCTGATTTTTGATATAAGGCTGAAGAACAAACGCCCAGGTTGGGGCGCCGCTACTGGCCGAGCCAAAACGGGGCATGAACGTGTCATCGTAGTCGTTCATGTACATCATGGTTCCAAGTGAAAGCTGCTTGAGATTGCTGATGCAGGTTGCCTTTTTTGCGGCGGCTTTAGCTTGGGCAAAAACAGGGAAAAGGATTGCGGCAAGGATTGCGATGATCGCAATGACAACCAGAAGTTCGATGAGTGTAAAGGCTCGGGATTTCATAGTATTCAGGCAAAACTTTGTTTGCCTGTCAATTACAGCAATGGATCGTTAAGGTGAGTGTGCCCAGCAAATATTATTAGCTGAACCTTAATGTCGAGCTACCAGATCGTTTGCAGGCTCTAATTGAGGCTAGCTCTTATTGGGCAGATTGCTTAGGAGTGCTGATCCCGTTACGGTTCATGTCGGCCGCGCGTGCATGGCCATCAGCGAACGCGAGATTGAACTTGTACCCGTGACCACTTTTGATCAGTAGGGTTCCTTCTTCTTGATCAATGGCTCGAATCGGATCCCGCAGGTAGGGGAGGTTCGCAGGGTCAGGGATCGCGGTGAGTTTGAAAGAATCGACTTTTCGGACGAATCGGACGTATTCGATCGGGTGGACATAACTCATCTTCCCTGAACCTTCGATCCCCATAAAAACATCCCCTCTTAGTGACCGCGGCGTCTCGGGACAGTGCCAAACGTATTCAGATTTGATGTAGGGACGAACAGCATCAGCAAAAAATGTCTGACCCTCGACAGCTAGGCATGTTGTCACATAAGGCGGTGCCGATTCGGCGTTGTCTGCGGCGTACAATTGGACCGCAATACCGAACTGCTTAAGGTTGGAAAGGCAGGCCGCTTGTTTGGCCCTGTGCTTTGGTTGTCCACCAAATGACAGAATGACTCCAGCGAAAATGAGCAAGATGAAGGCTAGCCCAAACAGAGCACATCCCCCTTTTAATAAGTTCTTCATTTCGCCCTGGCTACCACAGGAGCGATTGGAAACATACAACCGCCGAGATTAGTCTCCATCGTTTCCGCCGAAGGGGCTGCTGTAGTTGGGTGGTTCCTTCGTGATCTGAACATCGTGGGGGTGGCTCTCGCGGAGGGCGGCGTTGGTGATTTTCTGGAACTCAGCGTTATCTCTCAGTTCTAACAGATTCTCTGCCCCAACGTATCCCATTCCCGAGCGAAGTCCGCCGATGAGCTGCGCCATGGTGTCCTTGAGCGGCCCTTTGAACGGCACCCGGCCTTCGACGCCTTCGGGGACGATGACCGCGCCGGAATCCTTGATCTGCATGTAGCGATCGCTTGAGCCAGACTTCATTGCTCCTACCGAGCCCATTCCTCGGTACACCTTATAGGCACGGTTTCGGAAGATTTCAACTTCGCCTGGACTCTCTTCGCAACCGGCAAACATGTTGCCCATCATGACGCAACTTGCACCGGCGGCGAGGCACTTGACGATGTCTCCCGAAGATCGAATTCCGCCGTCGGCGATGGTCGGAATGCCGAGGTTGTTCGCCTCGTCGGCACACTCGAGAACGGCGGTGAACTGGGGAACGCCGATTCCGGCGACGACTCGAGTCGTACAAATCGAACCGGCGCCGATTCCGACTCTTAGGCCATCGGCTCCCAGCTCAGCAAGTGCTCGAACGCCTTGAGGAGTCGCAACGCTTCCCGCGATCACTTTGAGGTCGGGGAGCTTCTCTTTCAGCATCTTGAGGCAGCTCATGACGCCTTTGCTGTGGCCGTGGGCGGCGTCGATGACGACAAAGTCAACACCTGCATCGTGCAGAGCTTTCGACCTTTCGTATGGCTCGCGGAGGGCACCGATAGCGGCTCCGACGATCAGGCGACCCTTTTCATCCTTCGTCGAGAGCGGGTGCTGCTGAACTTTAAGAATGTCCTTGATGGTGATGAGACCCTTGAGGATTCCGTCGGAGTCGACGATTGGGAGTTTCTCGATGCGGTGCTCGGCGAGGATTTGCTGGGCTTCTTCAAGCGAGGTTCCGACCTTGGTCGTGACCAAGTCTTTGCTGGTCATTCGCGTGGAGATCCTCTGGTTGTAGTCGGTTTCGAAGCGGATGTCTCGGTTGGTGAGAATTCCGACCAAGTGTCCCTCCGCGTCTACTACAGGAACGCCGGAGATGTGATATCGCTCCATGAGGTCGACGGCGTCCTGGATCAGGGCGTCGGCGGTGAGCTTGAATGGCTTGGTGATGACTCCGCTTTCGGAGCGTTTGACGCGGTCGACAGCGGCGCACTGCGCGTCGATCGACATCGTCCGGTGAAGAACACCCACTCCGCCTTGGCGCGCCATCGCGATCGCCATTCGCGCGTCGGTGACGGTATCCATCGGGGAGGATACGATGGGAACCCGTAGCCGAATTCCGGGCAGAAACTGGGTGGAGAGATCGACTTCTGAGGGGAGAACTTCGGTGTGCTGGGGAACCAGGAGTACGTCGTCGAAGCTCAATCCTTCCTTAAATGAAGCCATAGAAGATTATGACATTGGCGCGGGATCGAGTGCGCGGTGCTGGCCTTGCTTTCACCGACAATCTGAGACCACTACCGGGTTAAGACGCCGATTCGTCGCCGATACTCTTCAAGGTAAGGTTTTGCTGTCCTATGTCTAATTCGGTTCTGGTCGTTGGTGGTGCGGGTTACATCGGGAGTCATACCTGTAAGGCCCTGAAGGCGGCAGGATTTCTGCCGGTTGTCGTGGACAATCTGAGCGAAGGTCACGAGTGGGCGGTTAAGTTTGGTCCGCTGGAGCGAGGTGAAGCGGGAGATTCTACGTTCATGACCGAGGTGATTCGCAAACATAAGCCAGTCGGTCTCATCCACTTTGCCGCAAACGCCTATGTTGGTGAGTCGGTTGCTAACCCGCGAAAGTACATCCAGAACAACGTTGTGGCGATGCACAACCTCCTCTCCGTCTGCATTGACGAAAACCTTAACAACGTTATCTTTTCTTCATCTTGCGCCACCTATGGAGTACCCACCCAGGTCCCTCTTGACGAAGAGCACACTCAACTACCCATCTCGCCGTACGGCGATAGCAAACTCATCGGCGAAAAGATGTTGCACTGGTATTCAAATGCGCATCCTCTTCGCTACGTTGCCCTTCGCTATTTCAATGCAAGTGGCGCGGATGCCGACGGAGAGATTGGCGAGGTTCATGACCCAGAAACCCATCTCGTCCCTCTCGTGATCCAAGCCGCTCTGGGCATTCGGCCATCGATCAGCGTGTTCGGTACCGACTACCCCACGCCGGACGGAACCTGTCAGCGCGACTACATCCACGTCACCGACTTGGGCACCGCCCATGTCGCAGCTCTTCGGTATCTGATTGAAGGAGGCGCGAGCACACGGATCAATCTGGGAAGTGGGAAGCCTATCTCGGTCAAGGAAGTGATCGATGAAGCAGCAAGAGTCATTGGACGAGAAGTACCCGTCGTCTACGGACCGCGGCGCGAGGGAGATCCTCCGGGGCTATATGCCAACCCTCTCAAGGCCAAGGAAGTGTTGGGTTGGGAGTCCAAGCATAGTTCTCTGGAGAATATCCTTACCACCGCTTACCAGTGGGAGCTTCGTCGGAAGGAGCTTGGAATCTAAATGAAAATCATCATCGTCAACGATAACGCCGTGATTTCTGGTGGAGCGACGAAGTGTGCGCTTCTGAGTGCCGAGCACCTTGCGGCGGCCGGACACGAGGTCCACTACGTCCACGGTCTTGAGGGCGTTGATCCGTACTTTGAGGGTCTGGGGACGATCAAATTCCACTCCCTGGGGCGACCGAATACGGACATGACGATGAGGAAACTCATTGATCTCTCCTACCTTGACTCAACCTACAACAAGGTTCGAGAGCTGATCGCTCAGGGCGATCCGAAGAAGACGATCGTTCACTCGCACCTTTGGAAGACTGGAGTTTCGCCGAGCTTTGTCAACGCGGCGATTGATGGCGGGGCACATCTACTTTGCTCGTTCCACGATTACCACGTTGCCTGTCCCGCTGGACAGTTTTTCAACAACCAGACCCACGAAATCTGCACGTTGGAACCCGGTTCCGCGAAGTGCGTCATGACCCACTGCACCCGCACCCGAACGATTCTTCCGAAGTGGGTTGAAGTCTATCGCTGGAGCGTCCAACGAGGACGAGCTGGTCTCCCCACCAAAGTGAAACACTTCGGTGTCTTCAGCCAAAAGAGCGTTGATGCATTTGGCAAGTATCTCCCTGCTGATGCGAAGTTGCATATGATGCACTATCCGATCCAAGCCGTTGAAGCACCAAGGGTCGATGTGACGAAGAACCGACGCTTTGTCTTTTCTGGTCGCCTTTCGCTTGAGAAAGATCCTTCTGTGTTGATTCGGGCTGCGGCAAAGATCGACGCGGAACTGCGGTTCTTGGGTGACGGTCCCCTGATGAACCAGCTGAAAGAAATGAACTATCCAAAGGCGACTTTCGCGGGATGGATCAAAGGAGATGAGATTCTTGCAGAGATGGAGCAGGCACGCGCAATGGCGATCACTTCGATTTGGTATGAAGTTAACCCGCTTGCCCCGATTGAGGCCCTTGGCAAAGGGATCCCAGTCATCGCCAGTGACTGCACCTCCACCCTCTATGAAATTGAAGAAGGCGTGACCGGATTTGGTTTCAAACACCAAAACGAAGCCGATCTCGCTGAGAAAATGTCGTTGTTGCTGGACGACAATACCGCTGACCGGATGAGCAAGGCCGCTTATGATAAGTTCTGGGCAAAGCCCCCAACGGCGGAGAATCACGCAAAGCGGCTGATCGAGATTTACGAAGAGATGTTAGCGGGTTAGGTTCTGCGGACTCACTGACGAACTCTGGAGCAACTTTCCCAACGAAACTGGGGCTAAACTGCCTGTATCATGCTGTCGGCTCTCATCGCTCTGACCCTTCAATCGGGACTCACCCGAGGCGACTATGGGGTGCCCATTATTCGCGCCGCGAACATCGCTGAGGCGATGGAGTTGCAGGGATATGCGACCGCTCAGGACCGGCTGTGGCAAATGGAGATGAGTCGGCGGGGGGCACGATCTCGGCTTGCTGAGGTTCTTGGTGCGGGGGCTTTGAATTCCGACATTGAGCAGGCCAAGCAGTTCTACACAGAAACAGAGTTGCGTGCACAACTGGTCCGCCTTCCCGCCTCAATGCAGGGCTGGTTCAAGGCCTACGCGAAGGGTGTCAATCGGTTCATTCAGGAAGGGTCTTTACCCGCTGAATACGATCAGAACGGATTCAAGCCTGAGCCATGGACCGAAGTTGATTCGGCGGCGATTACGATTAAATTGCTCCAAACTTTCGGCCGTGGTGGAGCCGGAGAACTTCGCAATCTCGCGCTGTATAAGTTCCTTGAGGCACAGTCAAAAATCAAGGATCGGGCTACCGAAGTGTTTGGGGATTTTGCCTGGCAGAACGATCCCAATTCGGTACCGACTTGCCCGCCAGAAGATGACCTTGTCAAAACCAAGCCTTCTTTCCCCGCTCCGTCTCCTGAGATCACCAAGGCTCACCTGGCGGCACTTCCCCCACTCGGCGTTTTTGAGCTCTTGCCCGGGGTTCGGGTGGTCAGTTTGGAAGAAACCAAGCGTCAGTCTGAGGTGCTCAAGACCCCTTTCAAGAGCGGTTCTTATTGCGTCGTTGTCGGAAAAAAGAAGTCGACGACAGGTGGTGCTCTTTTGCTGAGTGGCCCTCAAATGGGCTTCACAGTTCCATCGATTATTCATGAGGTTTCGCTGCACGCTCCTGACTTGGATGTTGCGGGTATGGCCGTTCCGGGGGTCCCCGGAGTCATGGTCGGGGCGACTCCTAATGCCGCTTGGGGGCTCACCACCGGCGTTGCGGACACCGAGGACATCTACCTTTTGAACTTGAAAGATAAGGAAAACTGGGCGGAGGGCGCGATCCGTAACGTTGCCTTTACGATTCCCGTCAAAGGTGCCGAGTCCAAGACGGTCGAGCGAAGAGACACCGATTTCGGTCAAATCGTGTTTGAGGTCGGGGCCAAGAAAGTCGGTTTCGCGCGAAAACGGGCTTACGAGGGGCGGGAGTTGCAATCATACGAAGCTGTCGTCGGTCTGTGGCAAGTCAAAGATCGGAAAGGATTTGACAAATCTGTCGCCCGGGCAACGATGAACTTCAACTGCTTCATTGCCCTCAAGAACGGTGATATTGGATGGCGTTATCTGGGTGACGTCCCTCGCCGCCCCTCCGGCTTCGACCCCCGATTCCCTTTGCCGCCAGTTCGCCGGGCGGAGTGGGACGGGTTCATTCCGTTTGAGCAGATGCCCAACGCTTGGAACCCAAAGCGTGGCTATTTGGCGAACTGGAACAACAAACCTGCCGCATGGTGGCCCAATCTTGACACTCCTGCGTGGGGTGAGGCGTTCCGAAATCGACTCCTTCTCTCTCAGCTTGAGGCGAAGAAGCTCTCGCCGGATTCTCTTCAAAATGCGGTCGTCGGAATGGCGACCATGGCGGAGACCTACCCCGCGTTTGCTTCCATGCTCAAAGGCACGATCCTCGAGAAATGGAACGGCTCATACCGAGATGATCCGAAGTTGGGGCTCGTGTATTCTCGGTTCACAAGCACTCTGCGCGAGGAACTCTTCCTGGGAGTCACAGGAAACCTGGGTTCGCCAGATAACTTCGCCCTCGTCGCACAGCCTGACGTGATGCTTCGCGCATTGCGCCGCGAAACAAGCTACGACTATTTGCAGGGCAGGACCGCATCTCAAGTCGTTTCGGCGGCACTGGAAAAAGCTGTCGCAGCAGCCGGGGAAAGTGTTTTTGTCCCCGCAACGCTCCCTGTTCCCCTTGATACCAAACCCGTCCCCTGGCGCAACCGAGGAACCTATATTCAGCTTGTTGAAGTCGGTAAGTCCGGCCAGAATGTGGTCACGCCAGGAGTTGCCACGACTGGCTCCCACTCCGCCGATCAGGCGGATTTGGCAAGGTTGTTTAGATTCAAACCAATGGTTCTCAAGTAGGGGAATGATCCCAGCAGGAGCCTCAAATCTGCCGGATCAGGCGTGCCGCTGGTATACTGAGGATTCCTGTGCTCCGGTCGTCTAGCGGTTCAGGACATCGCCCTCTCACGGCGAAGATCGCGGGTTCGAATCCCGTTCGGAGTACCACCTTTTTTAGGTTTAAACTTTTGGGAGTGCGCATTGGATTCGAGTTTTTCGGTTCACGTCCCGTCACGATAAGTGAACCACGGAGTTCCTAGGGACACTCGTGGGATTACCAAAGCCACTTGGGTCTTCGGAATTGAACCTTCCGTGCCCTCCACCGTCTCCACAGTCATGTGGTTCCCTTGGGCACTGGCCCTTTCACCTTCTCATACGCCCAGCCTAGACGCTGCATTTTCACGAGCCGAGGTTCCCGGCCTTACCAACTTGGTAGCCGGCACGAACGGGTTTGCGCTTGTTGATCTGAACAAGGACGGCATGACAGATATGGTTCTCTGCCAACAGCCAGTCTCTCGAAGCGCGGTTGAATTCGGGTCTGAGTACACAAAGCTCAGCGAAACCAGAATTTGTGTCCTGATAGGAACCGGACCGATGACCTATCGTGAGCATAAGATTACGATCAAGAATCAGAAGCAGGTTCGTTTTGGCGAGAGGCAAGCAGGCCAGATTCCGAACTTTGCCGACTTCAACAAGGATGGGTTCCTTGACCTGTTTCTGACCCGCAGTTCAGCATCTTCAGCCAACCGACCGATCCAGAATGCGGAGCCACTTGGGAACTCGCTGTATCTTTCGGAAGGGGCCTGGGATAAGTTTGTCGATGTCAGCGACGCGGCAGGTATTCGCAACGAAATGGGATACAACCGACAGTCCAGCATTGGCGATGTCAACAAAGATGGCTGGCTTGACATCGCCATCGGCTGCGACAATATTGGAAACGCTATGGGGGGGCTCCCTCACAGCCGACTGTTCATCTTCAACCCAAACGGTCCGAAGTTTACGGATGGCAAGTTTGCAGACATCGGAGGATCTGATCTCATCCCTGACTTTGGCGGCTTCTACCACGATTCGATTAAGGACAAAGCCGGACCGGATGTGACTCTTCGAGATTTGGATGATGATGGAGACCTTGATTTGCTTCAGGACTTCCACATTGATATTCGAGAACCCGGTCTACCGTACTCGCCTGGTGAATACCGCCAAGGGAACTTTAACTGGAAAAATCTTGCTGATAAAGGCACGTTTAAGTTCGAAAAAGTGACGGGAAACGGCTTTGCGAATGAAGGCAAGTTGAAGTGGAATGAAGCTCAGAAGCGGTATGACATCGAGTTCGGCAAGGCCCCCGGGCTTCCGTATGTGACGACGGCCGATATCGACAACGACGGCGACCAAGACATCTTGGCCGTCGGCCCAAGCGATACCGGCTGGTCAGCTCGAACGGAATATGTCGGTGGTCGGTTCTGGATCAATGACGGTGCTTTTAAGTTCACCGAACAGACGAAACAGGTGGGGTTGGAGTCTCTGAACTGGACTTACCGCCAATGGATGCCGTTCTTTGGGAAGAAACTTCCCGCCAATCTTGTCAATCGAGTAATGACCGGTGTTCAGGTTCAATCAAGCGGTCTCCCTAGAGTCAATCCGCTCGATTGGCGCCCTTATTACGCCGACACGATTTTCGGCGATGTGAATAATGACGGCTGGATCGACCTTGTGGTTCTCGATCGTCGTGAGGGCGCCCAAGGTCTGGTCGCCCATGCAGTCTTGTATCTCAACAAGATGGGTAAGTTCGAACTCCAGCCCATGGTGACAAGCGGAATCGACTTTACAAGTATCGCTGGAGAAATGGCCGATCTCAACAACGACGGGCTCCTCGATTTGGTAATCGCCGCAGATCCAGACAACACTGGAGGAGCCGCCGCCGCTGAGCGGTATCAGTCAAAAGTCTTTGTCAACAATGGCGCGAACGGAGCCAAAGAAAACCACTGGCTACGCCTTCGATTTTCGGAAATCAATCCGGCTGAGCTCATCGGGGCAAAAGTGACTGTCCGATCACCGGGAACCGACAAAATCCTGGGAACGCGGTGGATCCACTCCGATCACAGCTACAAGTCTTCGGGTGCGCTAGAAGCCCACTTTGGACTTGGGAAGGTGAACAAGGTTGATCTTGAAGTCGTTCTTCCCAGCAGGAAACGAATCTTGACAAAATCACTGACCGCCAATCAGTACCTGGACATGAATCTGAAAACAAGCAAATCATCCCCGATAGTGACCCGATGAAAAGCGATTTTCAGTTAGCCTCGGTTTTGTCGATCCTAGCCATATTCACTTCCTGCGGATCCATGCAGGGGCGGCCACGTGATCATCAGGCTGCTGCAACTGCAAGATTGAGCCCGGACGTTCTTGTCAAACTCGACGCGGCGATGCAAAAGGCCGTCGATGAGAAGAGTGTTTCGGGAATCATTGGCTACATCAACCGAAATGGGAAGGTGGGCTACTTTGAGGCATTTGGGAAGCAAGACATCGAACAGAACAAGGCGATGGGTTTAGACGCCATCTTCCGACTTCAGTCCATGTCAAAGCCTGTTGTCACCGTTGTTGCGCTTTCACTGATGGACGAGGGCAGATTCAGCCTTGATGAGCCAATCTCGAAGCACTTGCCCGAATGGAAAGAACCGCAAGTCTTCGAGAGCGGCAAACTCGTGACCGCCAGAACTCAGATCACCCCACGGATGTTAATGAGCCACAGCAGTGGGCTCTACTACGGCACGATTGCAGGAGGTGGTGAAGCAGCGCCGGTGAGCCGAGTCTCGCGCAACAACTTAGAAACTTACTCCAAGGACTTAGCAAAGCTACCGCTCAAGTTCCATCCGGGTACCGGCTACTCTTATGGAACGAGCATTGACATCTTGGGGCGCTATATCGAAGTCATTGCCGGAAAGCCGCTTGATGTGATCCTTAAAGAGCGTGTCCTTGCCCCCCTAAAGATGAACGACACGGACTTCTGGGTTCCTAAGGAGAAAGCCGACAGGATCGCTCAGCTCTACACCCAACCGGAGCCTGAAACTTTGCGTCCTGGCCGAGCGAGCGAGCAAGTCACAACCAAGCCCACCTTGTTCATGGGAGGTCAGGGACTTTGCTCGACCACCGAGGACTACGCAAAATTCTGCCAAATGCTATCGAACCGCGGAGAGCTTGCCGGCAAGCGTATTCTGATGCCAGAAACCGTAGACCTGATGTTCCAAAACCATCTCCAGAACCCAGGAATGAAGTACGGTCTTGGCGGAGCAGTAGACGGTGAAGGTAGCTACACGTGGGGCGGAGCGAACGGGACACAATTCTGGATTGACCGGAAGAACCAGCTGTTCGCAATCTTCATGGTTCAAACTCAACGCTACAAAAGCCCTGCCTATAACGAATTCCGTCGCCTAGTTGGCCAGTCTCTCAAAGACTAAAACGAACATGATAGTCCCCACCATCATCGCACTCTCCCTGATCCCAGTCGCCGATGCGCGCCCCAATATCGTTCTGATTCTCGCCGATGATCTCGGTTATGGCTCACTCGGCGCCTATGGCGAGAGGGAAATTCCGACGCCCAACATCGACTCGATTGCCAAGAATGGAGCAAAGATGACGAATGGCTATGTCTCTTGTCCAATCTGCGCTCCTACACGGGCGGGCTTGATGACGGGTCGCTACCAACAGAGATTTGGCTTCGAGCACAACCCCGGCCCGGAGCGCCAGGCAAACGACAAGTTTGGCCTGCCGATTGACCAGACGACAATCGCCGAGGTTCTCAAGAAAAATGGCTATCGAACGGGCATGTTCGGTAAGTGGCATCTCGGCTATAAGCCGGAGCTCCAGCCCACGGCGCGCGGATTTGACGAGTTCTACGGATTTCTCAGCGGAGCGAGAAGCTACTTCCCCAGTCGGCGAACCGATCCGATCCTTCGTGGCACGAAGCAAGTGCCAGACCCCGAATATCTGACAGAAGCTCTCGCTCAAGAAGCGGTGGCGTTCATGGGGCAGAATAGCGACAAACCGTTCTTCGTTTACTTGCCGTTCAACGCAGTTCATGCCCCAATTGAGGCACCCGCTAAGTACACCGACCCATTCCCTGAACTTACCGGAACCAGAAAGACCTATGCGGGAATGCAAGCTGGCCTGGACGCTGCGGTCGGCAAAGTGCTGGGTGCAATCAAGAAGAAGGGAATCGAGAAGAACACCGTTGTCTTCTTCTTGAGTGACAACGGCGGACCCACTCAACAAACGACTTCGAGCAACAAGCCCTTGCGTGGCGTCAAAGGGCAGATGTATGAAGGTGGAATTCGCGTTCCGTTCATGGTTCAGTGGCAGGGCAAGGTTAAACCAGGAACTATCGTACAAGACCCATGCTTTAGTCTCGACATTTTCCCCACGGTGCTCGAAATTGCCGGCATTTCCAAAGAAGTGCAAAACGAGAAGCAAGATGGAAGAAGCCTGATGCCTGCGCTGCAAGGGAGCCAGTCCGCGAAGTCACCCCGTGCAATTTTCTGGCGCATGGGAGCGCAGTATGCCGTGCGAAGTGGGGATTGGAAGATGGTCTCAACCCGTGGACGCGTGGAACTCTTCAACCTGAAATCAGACGTCGCAGAGTCAAAAGATCTTTCGGACACGGAGCCAGAGAAGTTGAAGGAGCTTCAAGCCTTATACGTGACATGGAACAGGGAGAACATTGCACCCTTGTGGAAAAGGTCCGACGGCGCAGGGGAAAACTAGGAAAGTGTCCGCTCCGAAGCAACAAGGCTGTAGTCTGGTTAGCTTCCCTCCGCTGGTTTTCATTGTGTCTAGCGGACTCATCGGTTGGTACTCCATGGGTGGGCCGGGGATCGGTTTGCGTTTGTCAAGTGCTGTCCGTCGATGACCACCAAGTGTTCGCTCCGCGTCCACATCCTGCCTGCGTGTAAAATCCTCTTGCCTGCGCTCGATCTCGGAGTCCCTTGCTCCTTGGAACCCACCTAGGTTTTGAATAACACTCATGGACAGCTTAACAATCCGTACACCCGATGATTTTCACGCTCACTTTCGAGACGGCGCAATGCTCAGCAACGTGGCTGTGTTCACCGCTAGGCAATTCGGACGGGCAATCGTTATGCCCAACCTTGTGCCTCCAATCATTACTACTGAACAGGCTTTGGCCTACAAATCGCGAATTTCAGTTGCTCTTCCCGATTCCCTTCAATTCAAGCCGTTAATGACTTCTTATTTGACGGAAGACTCCGACCCCGCCGATATTGAACGTGGGTTTGCGGATGGCGTTCTGACGGCTTGCAAGCTTTATCCTGCGGGGGCGACAACGAACTCAGCGCAAGGAGTTCGAAACATTGAGCGAGTTTACGGAGCTCTTGCCACCATGGAGCGCATTGGGATGCCGCTTCTGATTCACGGCGAAGTGACCAACCCTGATATCGACATCTTCGACCGCGAAGCGGTCTTCCTTGACCGGGTTCTTTCACGGATCATCTCTGCATTCCCTGCACTAAAAGTTGTTTTGGAGCATGTCACGACGAGCGACGCAGTTGAGTTTGTGGAATCAAGTGGACCAAACCTCGCGGCCACAATCACGCCTCACCATCTGGTCATCAACCGAAACGCCATGTTTCAAGGGGGACTGAGACCGCACTTCTACTGTCTCCCGATTGCTAAACGAGAGCGCCACCGTCTTGCGGTTCGACGGGCAGCAACTTCGGGATCTTCAAAATTCTTCCTCGGCACAGACTCTGCCCCTCATCGAGTCGGTGATAAAGAATCTGCCTGCGGATGTGCAGGAGTTTTCAATGCACCGTTTGCGCTCGAATCCTATGCCAAGACTTTTGAAGAGGAAAACGCCCTCCATCATCTCGAGAACTTTGCTTCCGTGAACGGCGCAACCTTCTACGGCCTGCCCCTTAATGAAGGAACGATCACGCTGGAGCGCTCAGGCTCGGAAGTCCCATTGACTTATGGCACAGGCGTCGACACTGTCATTCCATTTCATGCGGGAGAAACCCTCGCTTGGAAGCTGAAACCTCGAGAATAGGGTGATGATTGACCGCTACAAATCTCTGCTGGTCTGTATCGCCAAGTTATCGCTCGCCCCTCTTCTCTGCGCTCGGACGAAGCACCATCGTCCGAACTTCAGATCTTTCGTCCACATAATTCGCGGGATGTGTAGGAGAGCGGTTGTCAACAATTGAGATCGATTGCCGAGCGAGCAGATAACCATTGGTTATGTGATCCGTCCGAGGCTCCTGCCAGACTCTGCTGAAGTAGCAGTAACCTGAAAATCTGAATCCTACTTGTGCTCTAGCCAGACATCCTTGAACTCGACTGTCATATCCATTCCGCCGTGCAATTGCAGAGCAACTCGTCCTTCCAATCGTCCTTTCGGATCGTCGATGTCGGTAATCGTCTTGCCATTGAGCTTGACTGTATAGTGTGTCCCGATCGCACTGACATCAAGTCGTGACCATTCGCCCGGCTTGAACTTTGCGGTGGCATGAAGAGCCGCGTCCGGCTTGAAAACCCAGCCGCGACCGGCGGTTTCCCAGATTCCGGCGACATCTTCGATGGCGTCAATCTCGGCCTGCATTCCTTTGACCAACGGCTGCTCGGCGAGTCGCTCTGCGCGGAAGTAGAAGCCGCTGTTTCCGCCCGAAATCTTGAACTGCAGGCGAGCAGTGAAGTCTTTCACCGGCTTCTCGTAGAGCAGAATCCCTTGGTCGTCGGTCTTTTTGCATTCGCCTTTCAGGACGCCTCGTTCCACCGTCCAGGTTCCGCCGCCGACAACCTCCCAACCCTTGAGAGTCTTGCCGTCGAAAATCTTTGTGGAGCCGAGGAGAACGAGAGATGCCGCGATCATAGCTCAGTTTGCCCTAACTCCAGGCGATTTTGATGCTCAAATGAGCGTGAACACGATCACCGATCCCAATTTTTTCGGACTTCTGAACCGCCATTTTCACTGGCAGCAGGAACCGTCCATCCTTCGGCATGATCGATGTTGTGAACTCTGTGGCTCCGATTCTTGCCGCTACTGGAATGCAACCCCACCCGTACGATGCCTTTTTGGCAAACGCCTTGATCGCCGCTGACTCTTCCTCCGAGATCGGGGCGAACACGAAGGGGGCGGGACCGCGCCACTCGATGAGAACAGATTCAAACTCAAATTCCATACTCACTCGTATCGATATAGCTTAAACCTTTGCATCGACCATCCGCCATCATACAAATGAATGTGCCGCCCCTGGTGAGTCTGATCACCGTTGAGCCAGCGTCCACCGTGCCATTGGCCATTCACAAGTGTGCCTGCCTGTGCAGATTCAATCCCCACTCTCTGGATTCCTGCTGTTGATTTGAAAGTCAGCACGGTGCCCTTACCGAGCGCCAGAAACTCGTTTTGGTCAAGCTGGATAATCATGACGCCGCCCAGCGGGGTTCCTAGTGGTGCCTCCCATCGTCCATTGCCGTGGGTCGGCAGGGCGGAAATCGTGTTCTCGCCGCCTACGATTGTTCGATCAAACTTCGCAGTAAAGCAGATTCCACCTAGCGCTCCCTCCTCGGTTTCCGATTGAAGGTTCCAATCGAAATCTAGTCGCGGTGTCAACCCGATTCGTTCGTATTGCCAAAGTTGCCCCAACTCACTCAACAGGCCGTAAAGCTGCCTCAAATCCTCTGCTTTCTCAGAATTCAAGTCTTCAATGGCGAAGGGACAAGTTCCTATTGAGTCCAGGGCAGCAATAGCATGGAGAGCATTTGCCGCCATTCGGGAAGACGGGGCCATCTCGGGGATGAACATTGCGTTGCCTTCCCTGTGATACTTTTCTGCCCACTCAACGAAGTTGGGGAAATAAATGTCTGGAGCGAGGAAATCAAGAGACGGGGCATGCTGCTTCCAGATATCGAACAGATGCGGCAACGGTCCTCCGCTGGGATACTGGCCAGGTTGAAAACCGGGTCGGATCAGTGCCGCGTTGACGAATGTCGGGAGGGGATAGACCGCCTTTCCCGCCGCCACCAATGTTTCGACATAAGTTGCAAACTGCCAGGCAGTGAACTCCTCTTCGCCGAGTCCTGCGTTCTTCTCCCAAATTGCTTCTGAAGAAGGCGAACTATCACGAGCTTCGGGGATCATTCCGATTTCATTTTCGATTTGAACCATCACGACGGTTCGGTGCTGCTGATCAAACTTCGCAAGCCAGGTTAGTAGTTCAACATACGCTCGCTTGTCGGCTCTGAGAGTTTCTGGACAGGCCGGGGAGAGGATTTCTTGCGGAGTACCGTCCTGAGTTCGCACTCGGAGAAATCGGTGAGTGTCTCGCTTTATCCAGCCGGGTGCGTAGCAAGACATCGAATTCTTCCATGCGCCGAACCACAGCAAAACGAGTCTGAGACCGTGGGCTCTTGCGGCGGAGATGGATGCCTCTACGAGCTCAAAATCAAAGTCACCTTCACTTGGCTCAGTGAGATCCCAGTAGACGGGAACCAGAACCGTGTTGAGGTTCATGGCCTTCAGCTTGGCGAACATGCCATCTAGCTCAATCGGATCAGATGCCGACGAGTTTCCGATCTCTCCGCCGAGCATCAGGAACGGTTGATCGTCAACGATCAGTTGAATGCTTTCGCCAGTTGATTCAAGCCTTGGAATATGCGGCATCACTTTGAAACAGTTTAGCGATTCGGGTTACAATGCGGTGTGCGATGAAGCAACTTGGGGACATCAAATCTGCCCGAATCATCCATTTGAAGGGATGGTTGTTTCTGATTGTGTCTCTGTTGGCGGTACGTGCGCTCTTGATCCCTGCCTTCTCTTGGCAGGATCTTGCGCTGATTACGATTGCCCTTTGGGCGATCTGCCGCTGGTACTACTATCTGTTCTACGTGATCGAACATTACGTGGACAGCGAGTTCAAGTTCGCGAGTATTAGCGACGCAATTCGGTATCTGATTCGACGATCAAGAAAGGAACCCAGCAAATGATAACAAACATGCTTCTTGACTCATGGGACCGGCAGTGTCAGATTCTGGAATCGGTGGCTTCGCTCGTCACCGAGGAAAACAGGCACTTCCGACCGGCCGCGAGTAGTTGGACCATCGATCGCCAGCTCGCGCATGTTCACAACACACGCACCTACTTTTTGTCGCAGGTCGCCCCAGATCTATCGGCTGAGCTGAAAGAGATCGCTGATGAAGATGAAGTCACCTTGGATCAAATTTTGGCTGCGCTTTCGGCGAGCAGGACGGCAATTCGCTCGGCAGTCTCCGCTGGTCTAGAGGCTGGAGGACCCTTGTCCGGTGGGTATGTGGTTTATGACAACCCGATTCTTCTCCTCCAGCACATGATCTGGCATGAAGGGTGGCATACCGGCCTTATCTTTCTTGCTCTTCGGCTCAACGGACAGGAGCCGCCAGAGGAGTGGGAAGAGCCGAACGTCTGGGGAAAGTGGCGGACAGAAAACTGGGAGTAGAATGAGCCAATGAAAGCCATCCTTGCCGGCATAACGACTCTCGGTCTCCTGGCGATGCCGGTCCGAAACGAGTCACCGGCAGTATCGGCGGCGAATGCGTTTCTGTCGACTCTGACTCCTGCTCAGCGGTCAGCGGTTCTTGTCCCGTTCTCGTCCGAGCAGAGGTTCCAATGGGCTTATGTTCCACTTCAACGGAAGGGTCTTTCGTGGGCAGAAATGAACAAGGAACAAAGGGCGGCTGCCGAACGACTCCTCTCTTCAGTTTTGAGCAAAGAGGGCTCGGCCAAGGTTGAGGGTATCCGACAACTGGAACTTGTCCTACGCCAGTTGGAGAACAACAATATGGGGCGGGATCCCGAGAAGTATTGGTTTGCGATCTACGGAGAGCCGTCTGCTTCCTCGAAATGGGGCTGGCGATACGAAGGCCACCACACCTCGCTCACTTTTGCATTCGATCATGGGGCAACAATCTCGAGCACACCGCAGTTCTTGGGCTCAAATCCTGGCGACGTTCGATCCGGCGCAAAGGCTGGAACTCGAATGCTGGGTAAAGAGCAAGACCTTGGTTACGAACTTCTAAACTCGCTCTCAGCTCATCAACGCGAGCACGCCATCATTTCCTCCGAGGCTCCGGCAGATGTTCTCACAATGAACTCGATTCGCGCAAAGATCGATCACAAAGGTGGAACGATGGCAAGCGAGTTTACGGTTCAACAGCGTAAGTTGCTGAAGCAACTTCTGATCACCCACTCTGAAATCCAGGTCCCCAAAGAGAGGGATCGTCGAGTCGATAAGGCAATGAAGGACAAAGGGCTACGATTCGTTTGGATGGGTTCAACTAAGCGGGGGGAGAAGCACTACTACCGCATCCAGGGTGATAGCTTCGTGGTTGAGTACGACAACACCCAGAACGACGCAAACCACATTCATGCCGTCTGGCGAGACTTCACCGAAGACTTTGGTGGCGATTCGCTGACCGAACATCTTGAGCATGGCCACTCACACTCTCGATAATCCGATGTACAACGCGCTCCTCACGGAGCATGCGCCGGTGGCAATCGGAGGGGGACGAGCGAGGCGGTTTCCAGCCCAGATTGCACCGTTCGGGGGACTCGAACTCGGTGGTGAAGCTGACCTCTTATCGCTGTTTCAAGTCGGTGAACGGGCGGTTTTCGTCGGATCTTTTCCATTGGATCAGGCGGGGTGGCAGTTAGTCAAAGAATTCGAAGTGATTCAGATGACTCTGGAAGATTCTCGTTCGGTTTCCGAATTATCGGATATTCAACTCTTAACCGAAAGTGATGTTCCAGCGATGCTCAAACTGACCTCGCTCGTCTACCCGAGCTACTTTCGCCCGGAAACAGCAAAGCTGGGTGAATACTGCGGAATCTACGCTGGAGATGAGCTGATCGCGATGTCTGGCATTCGAATGAAGCTCCCTGGTTACGAAGAGGTCAGCGCAATCTGCACCCACCTCGAACATCGGGGGCGGGGACTTGGTTCAATGGTCACCAAGTTCATGACCCAGCGCATCATCCAGAGAGGAAATACGCCGTTCCTGCACACCGAATCCGATAACCCGGCCCAAGCGATGTACCAAAAGCTAGGCTTCAAACCCCGTGCGCGTTTGCCTGTCAAGGTAATGGAACGAACTACTCTTCCAAACTAGCGACTTCCGCGGGACCCGAAGAATCCACCATAAACGTCACCCGCGGCTTTTGTCCAGTTGAAAGAATGCGTAGTTCGAGCAACTTAGGATTCTCTCGAACCAGCCGAGCCGTGTTCAAGAGACTTCGCATCGTTGCCGCTTCATGTCTGGCTCTGGCAAGGGCAACTTGACCTTCCATCTCGACTTTGAGTAAGTCGGCCATCGCCGCTTTCAGCCCACCAGTGGGAGTCATGTCAATCAAGTAGGTCTCAATCAGCTCAAAGCCTACCGCTGCTAATTTCTCGCGGATCCCTTCCGCAATATCGGTATGAAGCGATTGGCGCTTCTCGTAGGCATCTGCAAAGGTCTTTGCGGTCACCCACTCGCGTATGCCGAGTTGAGTGGGAACATGGGCAACGTTAAGCTGATTCAAGCTCCCGTACATGAGGCTCAGAATCCCCTGTTTGTAGGCAAGTATCGGGTCGATCAGGTGGCAGACAACTCCAACGGTGATCCGAAAGTTTCCACCATCCGACGAGCTGACATCCTGGCCGCCAACAATCTCGTACTTCGGCTGAATCGAAACCTGATGGACCTCGTGCCCTTGTCCCCAGAACGTGTACGCCCCTGGTGATAAGAGCCCTTCAAGCTTGCCCTTGTTGAAGTGCAGCCCCCGATTCCCTTCGTAAACAATGTGCTTGGAGAACAACATGCTTAAACTCCTTTTCGGGAGCGGAGGCGGAGCGGCGAGGTGGGGGTTTTGCACCCGCGTAACCTTTCCGGCCCTTCCCTTGTCGGGTGCCTCCTTCCCTTTTAGTGTTCGTGTAACAGACGAATGGTCCACGGCAAGCCATGCTAATTGAGAGTTTCCGCCTACGCTTCCGTCCCCAGCTTAGTCCGCTTGAAATGACCGAAGTGATTGTATCACTTCTCTGCCATCACTTCGCGAATCCATTTGAGCATCATGTTGCTGAAGTTCATACTGAACTTCCCTTTCGTCCAGTTGGTAATCGAGGCTTTCTCGGTTGGCCAGTTGTGGAACAGGTGGTCCGAGTCTGGGCAGACCTCAAACTGGCCCCAACCAGGGTGCACGGCGTTGACCGAGTCTGCGATCACTTTATGATCGATATCGTAGGTGACGTAGTCACTGAATCCTCTTACTGCGAGGACTCTGCAGTTTGCTTTCACCCAGTAACTTGGGAAGTTAACATCATTGAGCTGACGCCAGAACTCAAGAGTCTTCTGGTTGAAGAGGCCACCGGGAAAATAGGCGTCTACATAAGGCGCCAGCTTTGGTTGCGATTTCTTGACTTGAGCCGCGCTCTTTCGCTCGAGAATGACCTGAGAAAAGATCCGCGCTGCGATCCTCATCTCATCGTCCGCGGCCGGTAAGGTTTGTCCCGCCAACACACCTTGATAACGAATGATATCGAGAAGATACTCAAACCAAGTGCGCGCAGCCGTTCCGTAGGTGGCGATTCCTTTGACAGTGCTCTCAGCGGCGATCATTGGGCCAAAGGCTCCGCCCATTGAGTGACCGAAGATGAAGATATTGTCCTTGTCAACTCCTCCGTGTTCCTTTAGCTGCTTGAGGGTTTGGCGATAGATATCGAGTTCGGTGATGTAGTCCAGGTCGGCAAATGGGCCACCTTCGCTATCTCCAACACCCGGCTTCTCCACGCGAATGGTCACAAATCCTTCAGAAGCAAACTGGTGCAACAACGGTCCATCGATCGTCTTGACATCTCCGGTCGACGTCGAGAGAGTGAAGTCGTAGGAGTTTGGCGAGAAACCCTGGATGAAGAAGAAACCAGGGCGCTTTCCGCCTGGCTTTCTGGGGGTGGTGATAATCGTTCGCATCCGCTTTCCGTTACTCACGATGTGCGAATAGCTCACCTCGTACATCTCAGTACCCGGATCCTTCGGCTTTTCAACCATGTCTGCCTTAAGGGTGATCGTCTGGTTGCCGCGCCGAACATCGAACGAAACCGATTGGTTGGACGGAAGGTTTCTGGCCAGTTCTCCCAAAGTCTTGGCTGAAACTGGTTTGCCGTTCATCTTTGCAACAACATCGCCCTTCTGAAGCTGTGCATTCGCAGCGGTGAAACCTGGTACAACGTCCGCGACGACAACCCCCGTACCCTCCGGCAGTTTTAGACTCGCAGCTTGCTCCTTGGTCAAAGGAGTACTGGCAAGCCCGAGCGCACCCCGGCGCGGAAGCGGTTGCGACTGCAAGATGGCGGCAAAGGCGAGAGTGGTGACGGCAATCATAGAAATCCTGTTACAATCTGTAATACAGTATACGACTTTACAATAGTTTCCGAAGGGAGTTTCTTGGGTTAACTATTTGCGTACGCAACGTTGGATAAATGAGAAAGGCCCGCAAACTCTCGACGATTGAGCTGATGCTCTTAGGTTTAGCCAATGAAAACGGCCCTTGCTCAACATACATGTTGATGAAGCTGATGTCTCTCTCGGGCTCGACATTCTATAAATCTCGGGCGGGAACCGCTTACTCGGTCACCAAGCGGCTACTCTCCGCCGGATACTTTGAACAGGTTCCTCAGGAGTCTGGCGATCCCCACATCAAGGTGACCGACCAAGGCGTTGAAGCGCTTCGCGAATGGCTCATTCCCCCGATTTCGCCCGAAGAGATCGCCCATTCGGCCGACCTCATTCGACTGCGGTTTTACTTCATTAGCGTTATCGATGCGGATGAACGACTTGCGTTTATCGACGATTCTCTTCAAGGGCTCCGCAAACGCGTAGGCTTTGTCGAAGAGCGGATGCGGCTTAATGCCGGCGATGGTCACTACTTCGCAACTCTGGCTGGCTTATCGTCATTGATGGAGACCAAGGCGCGGATCGAGTGGCTAGAGCATGTTCGGGCGTGGGTGTCAAATCCGCCGGCCGACAACGCTGGTTGGGTAGACGAAATTCTTAAGGATGCCCCTCTTTAAGAACTTGGGTGAACGAGAACCCGTCCCAGGGTAGTACTCAGCGTTGCAATCGGGACTGAGGCGATGAGTCCCTCAATCGTCAAATCAGCTAGACCGTGGACAAATGCCCACAAACCTAATCCAGCCACCTGGACTTCTGACTCGCTCATGTTAGGATTGTTGTGCCTGATGGCAGCCAGAACATGGCTGAATGAACCGCCAATTTCTTCGCACTCGTTTCTAGCCAGATAGACCCCGCCAAACATGAGCCGAAAGAGGTGAGGACGTTCGAGCGCGAAACCAACGTAGGCCTCACCGAGTTTGATGAGATCAAAGCCTGCTCTGACTGACCTCTCTGTCAACTCTTCAAAGCCCTTCGCGGCAACGGCTTTGAGCAAGTCTTGTTTACTGGAGAAATGCACATAGGGTGCACGGGGGCTGACACCCGCGCGCTCGGCGAGGTCACGCAGACTCAAGGCGTCTGCAGATTTTTCTTCCAGCAACACGAGCGCATCCGCGACAAGCGCATTTGCCAGATCGCCATGCCTGTACGAGTTTTTCATCTTTTATGTATGCACTGTATACAATTTCATTGTATGTATGCAATGATTACATCGTGGCACAGAAATCAGTTCTCATCATTCTCGGACACCCCAATCCCACCTCGTTTAACCACGCTCTCGCAAACGCGTATTCGGAAGGCGCTCGAGAGTCAGGCGCGGTTGTCGAGACTCTCAACTTGGGAGAATTGGAGTTTGACTGGAAGGCAGATCCCCGAACCATCGCAAACCTTGAACCCGACATCCTGAAGGCGCAGTCAAAGATCAAGCAGGCTGACCACGTCGCATGGGCCTACCCCCTATGGTGGGGTTCAGCTCCTGCAGTTCTGAAGGCATTTGTGGATCGCGTCTTTATCTCCGGCTTTGCCATGCAATATGAATCCGGCAAACCAATGCCCAAGAAGCTGCTCGGCGGAAGAACATCCCAAATCATCATCACCATGGACGCGCCGAGTTTCTGGCATGCCCTGATGTACAAACGCTCGGGCACCACGTGGCTACGCTGGGCTACCCTCTGGTTTAGCGGTTTTAAGACCACAAAACCTTGGGAAGTGACCGGAGTTCGCGAGTCAACTCCCGAAAAGCGCTCGTCGTGGCTCGCGAAGGCAAAAGAGCTTGGTGCAAGAGACGGGAGGGCCTAGGCGCCTTCCCAAAGAACCGTGTGGATGAACCACCGCGTTCCGTCGAAGTAAAGCTGAAGCGAGTTGGTTCCTTTCTCAAACGGCTTCTTGTCTTCAGCCAGTTTGCGCGACTCGTAGTCACTCATCACGTTCACCAAATTGCCCGACTTCTGGAACCTCCGCTTGGTTTCTTTCTCGAAGAACCCGTTCTTTTCGAGCCACGGCCCCGAACGTGTGATGTAATCCTCTGGAGTCATGATCACGCAGACCGTTTTGCCTTCTTTGTTTTTCACCAGTGCCGAGAGCGTTGCCTTTGGTCCAAAAAGCCCTCGGAACCGATCCCAGTTTCGCTTCTCTTCAGCTGGCCCGGAGATGACCTGATAAAGAGCTTTGATGATCGAGTCCTCTGATTTGCCATCACTGTTGGACGCAGGTGCGGACTGAATGGCGAGGGCGAATGCAAAACTTGTGAGCATCATGGTAAACACTTTAGCTCGTTGGCCACGGCTTTTCGCCGGATCCAAACCGAGTCCCTTCGGGAAAATCGAGACCGAACTCTTTCCGCAAAACCTCCAGAAGCTCGGCAGCGGACTGAATCGTTCGCTTTTCCAGAACTGTACTTCCGTGCCTTCGCGTCAAGTTGTCGTTCAATAGGCCGATCCGCTCACCGTTCGGAAGGGCGCGACTCGTCATCAGGCTTTTAGCAAATTTTGCGTTTGGTGATGTGCTCGTCCACCAGTTCGCAACCTCTCGGTCAATCTCCGGCATCTCCTCGCCAGTGAACTCATAAACGTCCATCCACCCACTGTCCGAGTGCATCTGGTGAAAGAAGCGTCCACCATCTTCGATAATTCGACGAGCCTCATGGCGAGTCATTTGTTCTTCGCTACTGTGCCGACGGATAACACTGGTCAGAGAACCTCCCCCAGCTCCGGCATCACAGATCCAGTCTTCCCCTTCGATCCGAACGCTGAGGGTCAAGTGAGTGCGAGGAGGAGTCTGGTCTCGCTCCAACCCAAGGCGGATTCGCGCCGAAAGAGGAGTGACATCGAACCCAATCTGCCGAAGCACTCCAAGCAATAATCCGTTCTGCTGAAAGCAGTATCCTCCGCGCCGCTTGTGAACCAACTGATCCTCTAAGCTGGCCAAATCGAGCCTAATCGTTAGACCACGGAGGATATCGAGATTCTCAAAGGGAATTGAGGACACATGGTGGTAGAGGATGTCATCGATTACCTCCTTCGTTGGATGCAGTGGACCGCGGTAGCCAATCCGATCGGTATAGGCATCCAGATCAACAACATAGTTTTCCATCTCCTGCTTCGAATTATGGCGTGGCAAAGGGATCAGAACTGAGTCTCGTTCTCACGGATGCTGCAAAGACTGATGGTTACTGGCCTGAAGCTGGAGTCAACCAGCAGTGGTCCATCTTCGCTTTCTGTTGATCACGAATGAACACCACAGTTGCAATGACAGTGAACATCCTGAGCACGATCAGCGAGGAGCGAGATGATTTAATAGTAGTGGCTATATCATCCCTACAGAAGGTAGGTTCAGGTTCCATGAATTTGCTAAACTGATTTATCCTTGAGATTGAACGCATTTGAAAAGACTCGTCGCGACCATTCCGATGAGACGTTGGAAGATGTCACCGAGCTAATTTATCGGCTTTCTGGCGCTTCGACCGACTCGCCCGCCGAGGACATTCAGGTGCGAACCGCTCAATTAGTTGAGGCACTCGGAGTCTCGCAGCCAACGGTCACAAAGATGCTCAACCGACTTGAGCGCGAGGGCGTGGTGCACATCCACCGACGACAATTCGTGCATCTTACGGACGAAGGACTGGACATCGCCCGCCGCTCGGCTGAGCGGCACCTCATGGTAGTTGCATTTCTTCGCACACTCGGCGTGAGTGAGGTGACGGCCGAACTTGATGCTGAAGGAATAGAACACCATCTCAGCCCCGAAACGATGGAGTGCATCCGTGGCTACCTCGCCATATCGGGAGGTCGAGAATGACGCCACTTCCCAAACTCTCGGCACCGGCTCAGAGAGCGCTTGCTTCGGCAGGGGTTAGCTCCCTGGAAGACGTTGCCAAGTTTACAAAGATAGAAATTCTTGGATTGCACGGAGTGGGAATGAGCACGATTCTTCCTCTCGAAGAAGCGTTGAGAAAGGCAGGACTGGGCTTTAGGAATTGAGTACCTCACGTCTCGTCGCGCTCGTTATCCTCGCCACATCGGCGGGACTCATCCTTCGTGCTCAGTACGCGGGGTCCTGGCTGGAGTTTGCTGGGTTTGTTACGGGAATTGTCGGGGTCTACCTCGTTGCAAACGAGAGTATTTGGAACTGGCCCGTTGGGATCGTAAACGTTTCCATTTACGCCGTCTTTTTCTATCTCGGTAAGTTTCCCGCTGATGCGGGGCTCCAGATATTCTTCCTCATCCTCAGTATTCTCGGCTGGTGGAGCTGGCTGAGGGGAGGAACGGATCAGACCGAGCTCAGTGTCTCGACGCTTGCCCCTCGCTCTTGGGGTTTCATTCTGGCCGCGTGGGTGATTGGAACCGCGATCTGTTATCAGGTTGCCAAAGGGCTAGAGGGTAAGTGGCCGTTCTGGGATTCTTTTCTCACGATTGGCTCGGTCCTCGCCCAAGTTCTCGTGAATAAAAAGAAAGTGGAGAGCTGGCTTCTTTGGATCGCCGTGAACACCTGTTACGTACCGATCTTCTTCTACCGGGGATGGTACATGTCGGCAGCGCTTTACTTCATCTTCTGGTGCCTGGCAATCGCAGGGTTCGTCAACTGGAGACGAACCCTGCTCTCAAAAGCCTAGGCGCCTGGCGTCGGCATGACCTTGCCGTCTTGTTTCATTTCCATGGTCTTCCACTCCATTACGGACATCTTCCAGGTCTTGCCTTCCTTCACGAAGGTCTCAACCGTGTTGCCGCCAAAACTCATGGTGTGCTTCTTCTTATCCGGCCCCATCATCGTTCCTTCCATAAGATTGCTAACCGTGCAGGTTGCCTTGTTACCCTGGACTTGCGCGGTCAGGATCCGAGATTTGAATTTCGTTACCTTCTGGAAACCCTTAACTGACATGCTCATCTGATCGAACATCTGCTTCTTGGTCATCGACTGACCGTTTTCCTTGTACACGAAGTTCTTGGTCGTGTACATGTCAAGCAGTTTGCCGAAAGCCTTGATGTCCTTCTTCAGCATCGCCGCTTCGTACTTCTTGCTTTGTCGGTTCATCTGGTTGCGGAAGTCGTCTTCTGGTCCGGCAACGCAGAGTGCGACGGCCAAGATGATTGCTCCCGAGGAAATGAGTTTTTGCATCCTCCCCATTATATCAGTGATGACCATAAAATGTAGACATTTGATTTGATTGCGCGCACCTTCAGCCCTACGAGAAGCGTATCATTAGATGGCTATCTAAACATCATGTCTGCGGTTCTGAAAGCCTTGAGTGACCCCACTCGTCGTGAGATCCTCTTCGCGTTGCGCGAGAAGGACCTCACCGCTGGCGAGATTGCGTCGATGTTCTCGCAAACCGGAGCAACAATCAGTCACCACTTGGCCGTGTTGCGCGAGGCGGATCTTGTTCGCTCTCGAAAGAATGGAACACAACTGATTTACTCGGCCAGCGTTAGTGTGCTGGAAGACGCCATAGCCTCACTGCTCACTCTTATCCCGGTGAAATCAAATGAAACAGAATCGAACCCTTAGTATCGGGGGCAGCATCGTGCTCATCACCTCGATCTACTCGGCGTGGAAGTACGTCACCTTGCCAGACCGAATGCCGATGCACTTCAACGCTCGTGGCGAAGTCGACAGGTATGGCTCGAAGCTCGAAGCGGTTCTGTTCTGCCCAATCATGATGGCGGTCTTACTTGCCGTGTTCGTTTTGATCCCGAGAATGCTGCCTGAGGGCAAGAAGATCGATCCTTTCCAGAAGGCTTGGGATATCGTTGTCATCACAATCATGGGGTTCATGGCGTGTGTGCAGTTCATGATCCTCAACCCAGGTCTTCTTGGTACTGGCCAGGGCCAAGTCAAGTTCATGATGACGGCGATGAGCATCCTCTTTGTGATCATCGGAAACATGTTGGGCAAGACCGAGCGCAACTACGTTATGGGGATTCGGACCCCCTGGACACTCGAAGACGACGAAGTCTGGCACCGAACGCACCACCTTGGCGGACGCATGATGGTTGGCGCGGGCCTGCTCTGTTTGCCACTAGCCCTGCTTGGAGTGAACGTTTTGGTGATCGTCGGCATCATTCTCGTCGCCTCTTTCTATCCGGTCTGGTACTCCTACGCACTCTACAAAAAGCGACATCCAGGAATGAAAGCGTGAGAATGCTGCCTTTCTCGCCCGTTCCTGCATGAAGCGGGCGACTGGTATTGCAATCCAGTAAACGAGGTTCTGGGGCCGGGCTTGGCACTTGACGTTCAGTGTGATTTCGGCCTCGCCTTTGATGAGCGTTGCCTGCCACCAACCCTGCGCGAAATGGCGTGATGTTGTGTAGTAACCGATCTGACAATGATTCGCCGTCCTTTCTGCTACCGAAATTTCCGTAATCGTTTTGGTGCGGTAACCGAAGAGAAAGGGGAGCCGCGCCAGTTGCAGAATTCGATCCCCCTTGCGGATCTCGCGTTGTTCTGTCCGAAATCGCCCTTGAAAAAGGATGATCTCTGGCGGATAGTAGTTGCCACTCATCATGTGGTCAGCGATCCGATCAAAAAGCTGTTGATCATGCCCCAAAGAAATCGTGACATCATCATCAAACTGGACCAATGCCCGACCCAACATCATCCCTGGAGCACCCGTGACTTCGGGTTTTTTAAGTTCGATGAGAGTTTTTTCACTAATTTCAATCATTTGTGAAATCAATATACCATAATGAGAATATGAAGGTTCTCATCCCCGGAGGGAGCGGACATGTCGGACAAATCCTGGCTCCATTCCTCAAAGAAATTGGCCACGAAGTGAGGGTGCTTTCCCGTCAAGGTGAGCTTGCCTGGAACCCTCACTACCCCAATAGTCTAGTGAGCCATTTGGATTGGGCAGACGCGATTATCAACCTCGCCGGCCGCACGGTCAACTGCCGCTATAACGCGAAAAACCTCGCCGAAATGATGGAGAGCCGAGTGCGATCAGTGGAGGCGATCTCCGAGGCACTCACTGACTGCGCCTTTCCACCCTCGGTCTGGCTTCAAGCCAGCACCGCAACAATTTACTCTCATCGATTCGATGCTCCGAATGATGAAGCTGATGGTCGTATTGATCCCACTGTCGGACCTTCCAAATGGCAGGCTTCCGAAAAGATCGCGGTCGCCTGGGAGGCCGCGCTTTTCGCCCAAAGACATCCCGGAGTTCGGAAGGTCGCCCTTCGATCCGCGATGACGATGTCGGCAACGCCCGGGAGTGTGTTTGATGTCATGGCAACACTCGCTCGACGCGGACTGCTGGGCACTTATGGGTCTGGAAAGCAATATGTCAGCTGGATTCACGAAAGAGATTTCTGCCGATCCATCGAGCTACTCCTCGCGGATTCGAGTCTAGAGGGTCCGATCAACCTCTGCTCACCTAACCCGCTCCCGAACTGGGAGTTCAACAGAATCCTGCGCCGAGCCGTTGGAGCAAAACTCGGCCTCCCCGCCCCCGCCTGGGCGCTCGAGATCGGGGCAGCAATGATGGAAACTGAAACCGAACTCATCCTCAAAAGCCGACGCGTCATCCCCGCTCGACTTCTTCAGCATGGATTCAAGTTCAACTTCCCCGACTGGAAAGAAGCGGCCCTTGAAATCAGCTCAAGACTCAAGACCTAAGACTAGAGACTAATACAACAAGTACTTCGCGCGTTTCGTCCGGAAGCCCGCTGCACCGGAATTCCACTTCTGCCAGATCGCCGAAGCCGACTGACCCGAGCTGAACATTGATCTGACCGAACCGTTACCACACACCTTATCGAACATATTCGACGTCGAGGGCTTGAAGAAATCGAAGTCTGGCTTGAGTTTTCTAAATGCATCCATCAGTTCAAAATTGATTCGTGAAAGTTCTACTTTTCGCTCATCTGTAAAGTAAATATTCACACCTCCGCAAGACTGCCCCTTAAACGCCGCATAGAACGGCGTCCAAGTCATCGGACGAAAGAAGACGCCGGGGAGCTTTCGTCGATTCATCTCGTTGGCTAGAGACTCTGCCCCGATTCCTGGCGCACCCGCCAGTTCGAAAGGAAGCGTGTAGCCGACCCCAATCGACACCGTATCCAACTCTCCAAAGATTCCGGTTGCGGCATAGTAGGCCGCCGAAGAGGCGTGGGGAACGTGCGGAGAGGTAAGAACCCAAGGGAGCCCAGTCTCGGCCCAGGTCATTGACCGCTTCCAGCCTTTCATTGAGATCACTTTCAGATCACATTTCTTACCTTTCAGCCACCCCTCCCCATTCGCCATCCGGGCGAATTCGCCAATGGTCAGGCCGTGACAGTAGGGCACTGGGTAAGCCGAAACGAACGATTTAAAGCCGTCCTCGGTGATGTTCCCTTCCACCCGATCTCCACCAATTGGATTCGGTCGGTCGAGCACATAAAGGGGCAAGTTATTCTCCGCCGCTGCCTCCATGCAGACTCCGAGGGTGCTGATATAGGTGTAGCTACGGGACCCAATGTCTTGAATATCAAAAACCAGAGCATCCACTCCGCGCAGCATCTCCGCGGTCGGTTTGCGAGTCTTTCCGTAGAGCGAATACTCGGGCACCCCTGTCTTGGGATCCCGACCATTCTCGACATAAACTCCTGCGGGAACGGAGCCTCGCACCCCGTGCTCCGGGCCGTACAAGGCGACAAGCTTCACTCCCGAATCAATCATCAAGTCAATGTTTGACCTGACAGCGCGATCCACCCCGGTCGGATTTGTGATCAGACCGACTTTCTTCCCTTTCAAGTCGGCAAACCGGTTCGCCCGAAGAACATCGAGTCCTGACTCGACTGGGGCAAGCGCAACCGTGATCGCGAGAAGTGATAGCATAGAGCAAGGATAGCCGATGCCAACCCTTCGAATCACCCTTGTTGATGCCCCCGAGGAATGCCCACCCTACGGCAAAATTCGCCACCAACTTCAGCTTAAGAAGGGCTACCTTCAACCGAACGAACCGAACGTTTACGAGACAGATTTCGACCTGGTTGATGGAACGCCCAAAGGACCAATTGTCCATTATCACGGAGATAAACGGAGGTTCATCTACATCCAGTGGCTGGGCTCGCACGGGCAGATGTTCCGTCGCATCAAGCTCTACTTTGAACACTTTCTGGTCGAAGGAGGAGAATCCTACGACATCCACATCGCGGGCAAGATGAAGGACGGAACTCCCGCCTGTTCAACCGCCCGAGTTATCCCGTAAACTGTTTTCATGCGTCTTGATGAGATCGAAGAGAGTTCAAATGTCGAAGATCGACGAGGCTCAATTCCGCGCGGCGGAATGGTTGCGGGAGGTGGAATCGGCGTCGTGGTTCTTGCGATCATCGTTGCTCTGCTCGGTGGCGATCCTCAACAGGTTCTAGACGCATCCAAGACCATGCAGGGTGGTGCTCCGCAGTCTCGTGAACAAGCACAGCCGATTGATGACGAAGCAAAGCGGTTTGTCTCCAAGGTTCTGAAGGAGACAGAAGATGTTTGGACCGAAATCTTCCGCGAAAACGGAATGACCTACCAGAAGCCGAAGCTTGTCGTTTTCGCTGAGCGAGTCGAGACCGGGTGCGGCATCGCCGACTCGGGCGTGGGTCCTTTCTACTGCCCCGCTGACAACCAGGTTTACATCGATCCGACGTTCTACGAAACGATGGAGAAACAGCTTGGAGCCGGCGGAGACTTCGCTCAGGCTTATGTGGTTGCCCATGAAGTGGGGCACCACGTCCAGAACCTGCTCGGTACTTCCGACAAAGTCAATGCTGCACGCCGCCGGCTGTCTGAAACTGAATTCAATAAGCTCTCGGTCCGGATGGAACTCCAGGCGGATTTCTATGCGGGAGTCTGGGCGAAACGGGCGGGCAAGCTTAAGATTGATCGCGGAGATATTGAAGAAGCCATGAATGCGGCGACTCAGATCGGTGATGACACTCTTCAGGAGCGAGGTCAAGGCTACGTCGAACCCGAAAAGTTTACTCACGGAACCTCAGCCCAGCGTGTCAACTGGTTCATGAAAGGCTTCAAGTCCGGCGACATTCGCGACGGAGATACTTTCAACGCCAGGAACCTTTGAACGATTTGCGCGGTTAGTGGCACTAAGTTAAAGAGATCGTTATGAAAATCTGGTTACCACTGATCGCCGTTTGTGTTTTGCTCGCTGGCTGTAGCGGGGGGAGTGCGGATGGAGTTCGTTCGGCTCCAGCCTCTAAAAACGTGATGAGCGAGATGTCAACCGCTTCAGGCGAAGCTCTGCGCGATGGACCTTCCGCTCCTGCGGTGCCCTCCCTGCCCCGCAAGATCATTTACACCGGCTCTGTCGCCCTCCGAACCGACGACTTGGACGCCGCCGAAAAAAGGCTCGACGCGATGGTTAAGCAGTTCAATGGCTACCTTGGCTCGGCAAGTCGATCCGGAACCAAAGGCTCCCAGCGATCCGGTTCGTGGACGATTCGAATTCCGAGCACAGGCTACGGCTCGTTTGTCAAAGCAATCTCAACCATTGGTGAGCTGGAGTCGTCTTCTCAGGAGGCTCAGGATGTCAGTGAAGAGTTCTACGACGTCCAAGCTCGGCTGAAGAACAAGAAGGTTGAAGAAGCCCGCCTGGTGGAGTTGCTTCAGAAGGCCACCGGAAAGCTGACCGAGGTTCTCCAGGTTGAAAAAGAGATCTCTCGGATCCGCGAGGAGATCGAGCAGATCGAGGGTCGGCTCCGGTTCCTCACCAACCAAACCGACCTTTCGACGATCACCGTGACCATCAACGAAGTCAAAGAGTTCCGCCCCGTCGGTCCCCCTTCTCTGTCAACCGATGTGAAGCGGGCTTTCACCGAGTCCGTTAGTCAGCTTGGCGATGTGGCACGAGGGATTCTGATCGGAGTGATTGCCATCCTGCCTTGGGCGGTGCTACCAGGGTTAGTCGTAGGCTTCCTCCTACTTCGAGCGCGCAAGGCGAAAACGACTACTTCCGTCGACGCAAAACTAAACGACTTAGACCCCAAATGAACGCGATTCCAAGGGCTGTCCCAAAAACAGATTTGACCGGTCCGAGCCACCTGGGTTCAAACCTGATAAATCCGTCATCTTTAGCTTCGATGGCAAAAGGAAGCTTTTCAAAAGCAGAGACATGGTCTAGATTCGCCAACTCACCGGCAGGGAGTTTTAGAGCTTTTTCGAGGCTCTCCAGTTTCTCCTTCGGAATCGAACTATCCCAACTCCTGCCGAGTCCTGTGCCGTCGGACACCGAGTTAGACGCAGGTGAGCTTCCGACGACGTAAAGATCAAGTTCAGTGGCTTGACGCCGATTTGACGATGGGACGACATATGGGAAAAACGGTTTATCAGTCTTGAACTTCATCATGATCGGATCAAACCCAAACCGTTCGTAATCGCTCTGCGACTTCTGTTGATTTACTTTGAACGCAGTTAAAAGCCACTTTTTGTCGGTATAGAATTTGACCCACTCAACAACGTCTTTAGAAGCCACAAACTTGTTGCCTTTGAGATACTCCGCCAATGCCGCAGGATCTTCAGACCGTAACGTCTGAGCTCGAAAATCACCCACCTGCACATCCTGAAGTATTTCGACGCCCGCGTCCGTTGGGGGCTCCTCGGCCGCAGCAGCCGCTTCCATCTCTGGAGCTGAACAGCCCATGCTAGGAGGTCGCAGGCTGTTCAGGGTGTAGAAGGCTCCCCAATCTACTTCTGTCAGCTCTGGCAGTGACGGAGATGGAGCAATGAATCCAAAGGCTTTACCTTTTGCCGTGGACTCAAAAGAGGCAGAACGCACGAAGTACTCCGTCCGTGAATCTGCATCGTAAATGACGATATCTTGCTGACGCCTAAATCCAATCGGCACGCCCGACGGCCCGACAGCGCAACATGCCCAACTTTGGTAGGCGGCGAAGAGGGCTAAAGTTGTCCAAAAGCGCTTCATGGTGGGAAGTTTAGCAGGGTTGGTAAGCTGGGTCAATGCGATTTTGGTTGCTCGTTTGTGTGTTGCTGGCGGGCTGTGGGAAGGGGTTTAGTGAGCGGGGGGAGCGGACGGCGGGGGAGTATCGGTGGCTCCTTCGCTATGACGTGAAGACGCTTGATCCAGCGGCGATCAATGATTGGACGACGGGTGAGGTTCTTCACTATTTGTATCCGACAGTTGGCGAGGTTTGTGATATCGAGCCGAGTGCTGATTTCAAGACCTTCAAACTGAGCGTCAAGGAGTTTGACTTCTCTGACAAGGTTGGTCACGAGGTGACTGGACAGGATGTTCAGCACACCATCGAGCGGTGTTTGAAGCCGGCTGTTCAGTCCGGGTTGGGAAGCCTCTTTGCTGCCCAAATCGTTGGGGCCGATGCTTTTGCCAAGGGCTCGGTGCCCCATATCTCTGGCATCAGAGCCGAGCAGCACAGCTTGACGATTCAACTGACGACACCAGATACTGCCTTTGCCGAAAAGCTGAAGAACCGGGCGTTTGGTGTTGTGAACCTCGAGATGGTCAAGCTGGACGCTCCGATTACGGACTGGAAGCCGGGTTACGGGCTGAGCAAGTGGTCTCTCAAATCGTTCGAGCCAGGGCGGGAGTGGGTAATGGCCAATGGGGCGGAGTCGATCAAGTTCCAGTTTGTTGGCGACTCGGATTCGCGGAAGACGCAGTTTGACGTTGACAAGGCGGATCAGGCGATGTTTGCGGCGCACGAGATTCCGGTGGTGAAGGGGCACCCGATGCTCACTAAGGGCGGGCCGACGACGCTGGTTTATCTTCAGTTCAACCAGAAGATTGCTCCGTTTAATGACCGGGCGAATCGATTGGCGATTATCTCGAACTTGGAGACCGGGGGTCTGGGTTCGATTCTTGATAACAAGGTCGATCCTCCGGCCGGGTTTGGGACTCTGAGCAGCCTTGGTAAGAGCGTTACCGGCTTCAAGGCGACTCCGCCGAAGCCGTTCGAGTTCGAGCTGGTTTACGCCGACATTGGCCACTCGAACCCGGTGGTTGAGGTTTTGATTACCCAGATGCGGAAGTTTGGGATCAAGGCGAGCGCGAAGCCGATGACTTCGGGCGGGCTGATTGCCGCGAACAATCGGGGCGAGTTGGCTTGCCTTTTCACCGGGTGGCAGCCAGATTTTCCGGGGCCGCTGAATACGGTTCCGTATCTGTTTCACTCCAAGTCTCCGGAGAACCACTCGGGTTTTGCTGATCCGCAGGTGGACAAGTACATTGAGCTTGCTCAGGCGGGGACGGATCCGGAGACGAACATTGCTCGGGCTTTGGATGTGATTCACCAGAACATTCCGGGGGTTCCGCTTTATGTTCAGCGGGACTTGGTGCTGAAGCGTCGCGAGCCGCCGGCTGCGCTCTAGACTGCGCTCTAGAAAGAGGCAGAACTGCGACGCATTTAGTTGGGTAGTCAGGTTCAAGAACTTGAGGAAGTCGCGAGAAAGTTGGGCAGGGTTGGGTAGACCGTCTGAGTCTTGGGTAAGGGGGGTAATTCAGGTTCAAGCGGGTCTCCACTTTGCTCGAGGGTGGGTAAAGACGGGTAATTCGTTAAACCTGAGTTTTGGCTGATGGGGTAACAGGGGGTAATTCGACTCGTACCTTTTCGTCGGCGGCTAAAGTGGGTGTCCGTGAATTCGGTGCTTTTCGTTGAATCTGGAATTGGGGATATCGGTGCGAGCGGTGCTGCGGTTGAGGGGTGTTCACGCGGTGGGACGGGGTGCTCTTGTGAGAATTGAACATCTACCTACTAGGCGGAGTTTCGGGGTGTTTGTCAACCTACTCATTGAGAGTTTGGGGTTGGAGGATTTTTATACAAAGCTCTGGCAGCTCCAAGTTGCTTCACTGGTAACCTGGCTCGGTGAGAGCGTCAGTATGCGCTGGGCGCGGTTACCAGTGCCACCCCGGTTACTTCTGCTTCCCCTGCCCACGCCAGTGGCTCGCCGGTAGTTTTCAGGCCAGTATAACCTGAGTTTGAACAATTGAACATTTCGATTGCCAGTTTTGCAACACAGTGTTACAATGCATTTGGAGACACTTCATGACTCTCAAGCCAAGCCAAGCCAGCCGTTCAAACGCGACGAGTAGAACACTAGTTCCACGAAAGACGCAAACGTTCAGTTCAGTTGCCCTCTTCATTTCCGCGCTCGTGGTCGCAACGACCAGCAGAGTGGTTGCGCAGTCCAGCCTGCCAACATGAATACCACCCCCAGGCACGGAATATGGGTTCGCCGAAACTTACGTCTGGGCTTCGCCAGGACTTGATATCTGTTCGCCATTTCAATGGAGTTACCAATATCGACGCGAACAGTGGTAGACAGATTGGAACAATGGAACAAGCATACGTTGTACGGCTTGGACTTTTGACGAGTGCGAAGGTGATGGAAACACAGGCAGTCTCCCTCCATGCCCGTCCGGAAACTGCGTCCCGCCACCGATTGATTAGCATGAGAATACGTATGGGATTTACGTTGGTAGAACTCTTAGTCGTGATTGCCATCATTGGTCTAGGATCAGGAATCTTATTTCCGGTGTTTCGATCGGCGAAGGCAAGTGCCAAGGAATCCGATCATATTAGTCAATTACACCAAATTGGAGTGTCCTGGGAGTTATATTCTCAGGACACGGGGGATACAATTCCCACGGTCCAAAAGCTCCTTCAAGCTAAACTTTTACCTACCGTAGTGTATACATCTAAGTGTGACCCATATCCCAATGGGTGGACCAACATTGGAGGCGATACAACTCGGGATCCATATTTCGATTTGAAGATCTCAGTCGTGGACGTGGCAATCACGTTGCGACCGTATCACAATGATTCCGCGACTCTGCGACACAATCTGGACGACTCCAAAGTCACGGGGTGGGCAATCATACCCGGCTGTGCCGCAAAACTTGAATTCCGTGATGAAGGAAGTCCCTCTTGGAGCAGTGCTATCAGCGGAACGTACAAGAGATTACTTTTTGATACTTCTGTTCAACATCGGACGATGACCCTTACACCGAATTCGCTAGGTTCCAGAGGGATTTGCATCGCTCAGTATTTTTCTGACCTACCATGCAGACTACAAAACACGTACCCTTAGGCCCGATAACTCTCGGTTATGTTGCTGCGTGGACCATTAGCTCTATCATCGCGGTTTTCTTCCAGCTTGTACTGGTTCTTGTGAAAGTTTCGCGAGTCCAGACGCTAACAACTAGGACCTTCCTTAGTACCGCCATGGGGCTATTTGTGCTCTACTTTATCAGTTACTTATTCGAATTAGCAGCACCCTATGTCGGTTTGCGGCGCTGGCAATCACTCGCACTCGTGCTGGTTGCAACTGTATTCGTGGTCGTGTTGGCTAACCTAGGAACTCGCCCGGTGCTACTTCATTTACTTTTTGGCACTTCGATGTTTATTGCTTTCGCGATGTGCACGTACTTCCCTGGCCGTTTCATTGGCGACAAAGTCATCCATTACATGGAATCAAGGGAAGAGAGAATCCCGAAGTAAACGGCGAGCCACTAGTGTGGGCGGGGTAAGCAGGAGTAGCTGGGGTGGCACTGGTAAGCCCGTCTAGAGATGCTTTGCGGATTCTCAGAATTTGCTTACCAGTGAACCAACTTCGAACCAAGGGTGACTACGAATCAGGCAAGAGGCTGACAGTTCAGGAGGATGCGATTCGTTGCGTGCACTTCAACCCAGTTAGCAAAGGACTTTGTTCTGATATGATGAAGTATCGGTGGTCTTCAGCTCGAGCAGTTCTGCTGGATGAGGAGTGAGAGATTGAGGTGGATCGGAGTTGGTAGCATGGGCGGAAGGCTGTTCACTGACAAGCTTGTTTTCGGTGGTTGGAAGTTCACGGCGTTTGGTCGCTTGACAGTGCCACCCCAGCTACTCCTGCTTACCCGGCCCACGAAGTGGCTCGTCGCGATAGAGTCGAGGAGGTCGAGCCAGTGGGCGATTGGTTTGCCGTACTTCTGTTCGATGGATGGGAAGTAGGAGGTGGGGCCGGTGGGTTTTTCTGGCGTTGACATGCGCGAAATTTTACAACAGAAGCAGTTCTCCGGGTTGGGCTAGGATATTGCTATGCCTCGTCACGATTTGAACCTTCACTTAGCTCGAAAAGAAGATTTCTCTGTGGTCAGCGAACTGGTTCAGGAGTACTTTGCATTCGATGGGTTGGATTTTAATGAACGAGTCGGAGGGGCGATTCGGGAGCTCTTGAACGATCCGACGTTAGGCGCGTACTACTTGGCTTTGGTGGGTGACGAGGTCGTCGGATACTGCGGACTCACCTACGGGTTTGACGCTGAGGTTGGTGGACGACTGGGTCTCGTTACAGATTTGTACTTGCGTCCCGAGGCGAGGGGGAAAGGACTGGGTCGGCAGATGGTGGATCAGCTTGTTTTGATTGCCGTGGCGGCGGGGCTGAGGTCGATTGAATTGGCCGTCATTGAGGGTAACCAACGAGCTGAACGGCTGTACTCTAGTGCAGGATTTGTTCGAGGTCAGGGACGGTTTTGGATGTCTCGGCGGGTGTAAGGTCCCGGTTGGTTTGCGTGGTCAGTGAGTGTTGCACCTGAGACGACATTGATCTGTCTGGAGTGTTAGCTTTGCTTGATTCGACGGCGGAGTTTACATCGGCGTAAAGCAATCGAGGTCAAGGACTAGCCTTGACCTCGTTTCACTTGCCGGAGCTAATGCTACTTAACTCGATAGAATCTTGAGTAATGGTCGCCGGTGTAATACACAGATCCGTTCTTTCCAATGATCACACGCTGAGGACCAGGGAACGGGAAGCCGGCCATTTGGTGAACAAACTCTCGATAGTAGCTTGAGTCGGAGCTAATGGGCAACTTTCGCTCACGGTTCGAGAAGATTGAACCATCGTTGTTGTGAGGAAGCTTGACGCCAGCTCGAATCCGGTTGATGGTCGGGTTAACGTCCATTCTGCCGGTATAGATCACGGTTCCGAAGTTGACCACCTGTACACGTGGCAGGACGGGCATCGTGCCCCGGACGGCACCAATTTGGGGTTGCCCGAAACCGGACTGGGCCCAGACGATGAGTGGCAGGATAAAGACTGACAGAACAGCCAGCATTTGCCCCACTTTGATTGAACGGTTGGATGTACGCATTACTAGTGAGGTTACCAGGAGATTTTGCTCCTTAACAGACATATCGAGAAGCCAGGTCAAACGAGCCAACCTGGCAGTTCTATCAATTGGGTATGTCAGAATCAAGCTAGTGAATACTCCTCCGGTCGAAGACCTTACTCCGCGCCAGATTGTGGCGGAGCTTGATAAGTACATCATCGGCCAGAATGCCGCGAAGAAGGCGATTGCTGTTGCTTTGCGGAACCGGTATCGGCGGCAGCAGTTGCCAGAGGCGGAGCGGGCGGATGTGATGCCGAAGAACATCCTGATGATCGGTCCGACGGGAGTTGGGAAGACCGAGATTGCGCGGCGGTTGGCGCAGATGGCACGGGCTCCATTTGTGAAAGTGGAGGCAACGAAGTTTACGGAAGTGGGCTACGTTGGGCGCGATGTCGAGTCGATGATTCGTGACCTTGTGGCAACGGCGGTTCGGCTGGTTGAGGTTGAGAAGCAGGCGGCGGTTGAGGCTGAGGCGACTCAGTTTGCTTTGGACCGGGTTGTGGATCTATTGGACTCGGAGCTGAACTCAAACGTGGTTTATCCGGATGCTGAGGAGTTGGATTGGGATCGGCAGTCGGCGGAGATTGAGCGTCGAAAGGCGATTTTGCGGCACGAGATTACGCAGGGGCTGCATGATGGGGCGTTTATTGAGTTCGACGTTGAGGAACCATCGAACCCGTTTTTGCAGGTGTTTACTCCGGGCGGAATGGAGGAGATGGGGTTTGATATGAACCAGCTCACCAACCCATTTGGCAATAAGCGAGTGATGCGGAAGGCGACGGTTGCGGAGTCTCTTACTTTGCTGCGGGAAGAAGAGGCTTCTAAGCTGGTGGATCGGCATTCGGTGCATCGCGAGGCGGTTCAGCGAGCGGAGCAGACGGGGATTATCTTTATCGACGAGATCGATAAGGTGGCTGGCAAGGGCGGCGGTTCGGGGCCGGATGTTTCGCGTGAGGGCGTTCAGCGAGATTTGTTGCCGATTATTGAAGGTTCAACTGTACAGACCAAGTTTGGGCCGGTTTCGACGGAGCACATCTTGTTTGTGGCGGCGGGGGCTTTTCATATGTCGAAGCCGAGCGACTTGATTCCTGAGTTGCAGGGGCGACTTCCGATTCGGGTTGAGTTAGAGGCACTGTCGGATGTTGATTTCAATCGGATTCTGACCGAGCCACGGAATGCGTTGGTTGGGCAGTACCAGAAGCTTTTGAAGGTTGATGGAGTTGAAGTTTCGTTTACTGCTTCGGGAATTAAGGAGATTGCTCGCTTGGCGGCGCAGGTGAACTCGACGACGGACAATATTGGAGCTCGTCGGTTGCAGACGATGATGGAGTTGTTGTTGCAGGACGTTCTCTTTGAGGCTCCGGAAGGGGCGCAGGGGAAGATCGAGTTTGACGAGAAGGCGGTTCGGACGAAACTCGAGGACTATGTGGCGAATCTTGAACGAGCGAAAATGATGGTATGAGAAAGTCTGTTTCTTACTTGCTGGTGCTACTGAGTTCATCTTCGATGGGACAATTTTGGACTGAGTTGGAGAAGGACCAGGTGATACGGTACTGGTCGGCACCGAATCGCTTGGTTTCGGCATCGACTGGGAAGCCCGGAGTGCGGTTGACGGTTGAGGGTTCGAAGTGGCTTTGGGAGTACAACCGACGCCGGGGAAAGGCAAAGTCGAATCCGGGCATAGTTCCGACAGCGGCTAATCCCCAAGAGGCTGTTTGGGAGAAATGGATTGATGCGCGGGTGGCGTATGACCGTTGGCGCGCCCAGCCGTTGGCAACGGTGGTTCCCGATCCTGGTCCGGCACCTGCCGATTTGGTGGAGTTGGCGGGGAATCCGCCTCAGTTTGCCTCGCTGGTGACTCCGAACAGGTTTTCAGTGAATATCGACGGCCAGCAGTATGTTTATGAAGATAACTTGGACATGCGGCCCAGGTTTGCTTATTATCGGTTTACGGACGGGGTGCGATCGTTTGGGACCAAGTTAGGGACCTTGCCCGTGGCCGAGTTGAACGGAATCTTGGATGCGGCGGGGGTTGATGAATCGGGAGCGCGGATATTTAAGGCGGTTTCACTGCTTGAGGGTGGGTTTGACTCGCTCAATACTTATGACACGGGGTTTATCTCGGTGGGCTTTATTCAATTTGCGGCCTTGGCGGAGGGCGGGCACTCTCTAGGTCAGGCGCTATTGCAGTTCAAAACCGACAACCCGATTGATTTTGGGAAGGATTTTCGTCGGTTTGGGATTGATGTCACTCCGGCTGGTCTGATAGTTGCACTTGATACGAATACTCGAGCAGAACGAGTGGGGTCGGCAGCGAATGAACTGGTGATTACCGATAAGCGATTAGCCGCGGTGTTTCAGCGGGCAGGGCAGTTTAAGCCGTTTCGGGTTGCGCAGGTGAAGACGGCCAAGCGGATGTATTGGCCGGCAAAGGAAAAGTGGTCGATCAAGAAGCCTTCAGGTGAGGTCATTTCGGGGACTCTTGATGAGATCATTTCGAGCGAGGCAGCAATGGCGGTGTTCTTGGATCGGAAGGTGAACACCGGGAATCTTGGGTTCTTGAACGCCGTGCTCCAAGCGATTGCTGATGATCAGGAGGAGTATTGCGTGGACGTTCTTCAGAGGTTTGAAGGGGTTGTGCTGGAGACGCTTTGGTATCGTTACAATCCAGGGAAAGATGCGATCTTGTCCAAGCCGAAAGCATGCGAGATGCTTCCGGCGGTTATGGAGAAGTTTAAGAGATCCTGACTACCAGGGGAGCTCTTTCTCTCGGTGGAAGAACTTCCCGGTTGGACCGTCTTCGGGCAGGGTTGCGAGGAATACGCTGGTCTTCGCACCATCCTCAATCTTCATCGGTGCTTGTTCGCCTCCCATATCAGTTTGCACCCAACCTGGGTGTGCGGAGTTTACTTTTATGTTCGTCTCCCGAAGTTCTTTCGCTAGAAGAACAGTGAACATATTAAGTGCAGATTTGCTTGAGCAGTAGGCAACGGCGGCGTTGTAGTCCTTGAGTTCTCGTGAAGTTGATTGATTGGTTAACGAACCAATATTGGACGTTAGGTTGACGATTCTGCCAGCCTCACTCTTCTTCAGCAACGGCAGGAGAGACTGGGTGAGAGCGATGACTCCGAAGACGTTGGTTTCATAGGTTTCGCGGAGTTGATCGATGGTGACTTCGGATGGAGGAACACCCCAGTCGAGCCCGACTCCGGCGTTGTTGACAAGGACGTCAAGGTTTCCGAATTCGGACTCAATTCGCAAGGCAACATCGGGGAATAAGTTGCTCTTGCTCATATCAAGTTGGACAAAGTGAGCTCCAGCTCCCAATGCAGCGGCGGCGGAACTTCCCTTCTCGGCATCACGCGCTCCGACGAGGACGGTGTAGCCGAGGGCAAGGAGTTGGCGGGCGGTTTCGAATCCGATACCTTTGTTGGCTCCGGTGACGAGGGCAATTTTACTCATTGTGTTTTGTAGTTCTAGAATCGAATGGCAAGGCCGATAGAGGCGTAGTTGACCCAAGCGAAGGAGTAGACGCGGGGAACGTCGGCTCCCCCTTCAAGGGTTCTAAGGCCGATATAGAGGTCCTGATGAGAGTTGATGCGCTTGCTGAGCTGGACACCGATATCAAAGGCGCGTCCTGGCCCGCCAGCGAGGCCATCGAAGTCGAAAGTGGCGCTCCAGCCATTGCCCATGTCTTCGTATCCCGAGACGTGGAGCAAGGGGACGATACCGCGTGGATCAAGTTCAGATCGGGAAAGTGAGCCTTGGCGAAGGGTTACTTCGGCATCACGAATTTTGAGGGTGTATCCAAACTTCCAGTTGCGGTTTGGAGATGCGAACCAGGGACGGCGGTAGGTGAGACGGTAGGAGTTGAACTGATAAGTCCCGGAGGCAGCTCCAGCGGCGAAGCTTGCGTCTTGGAAATTGACTGGGGCATTGAGGGTTCCGCTTCCGGAGATTCGGAATGGAGCGTAGAGGAGCCGCCATTCTTCTTGCTCATTCTTTTTCCATGCAAGTTCGACGCGGGAGAATTGGAAGCCACCGCGACCGGTAATGTCGGTCATGGAGAACTCGGTTCCGGTATTCCCAGGGATTCGTTGGTCATTGCGATTGACGAAAGCGGACCCGCCTTCGACTCGAAGGGTGAATTGAGGTTGGGGCGGAATTTCGGTGAAGCCAAGCACAACGTTAGTCTACGATCATGGACGTGGAATGTCACAATCAATCTGTGCCGACCAAGGTTCTTTTTGTATGTCTCGGAAACATCTGTCGGTCGCCAATGGCGGAGTCGTTGTTAGTCTCAAAGCTGGGCGAACTTTCGGGATCGGTCCTCGTTGAGTCAGCGGGAACTGGGGATTGGCATGTGGGTCAACCGCCGGATCGGCGGACTCGGGCGGTACTGCTGGCGAACGGGATTGAGCACTATTCGCTTTGCCGTCAAGTCACGGCAAGTGATTTTCAAAGGTTTGATCACGTCGTAGCCATGGACCATCAGAATCGGCTTGACCTTCTTGCGTGGCCCGGCGCTGTGCCTGAAAAGGTGAGTACGATGATGTCTTGGGTGGAGGCTCCTCCAACGCTTGAGGTTCCAGATCCCTACCATGGGACGACGCGGGATTTTGAGTTGGTATACGAGCTTTTAGACGAGGCGACCTCGGAAATGCTCGAAAAGTTGCAACGGAATCCTGGGTTCAACGTCAAATAGTGTGATGGCTCTGGTAGCAATGGCGGTCGGGTTTTATGCGATTCAATGGAATCGGCGTGCCTATTTGGGCAAGTCGCCGGAGCAGATTGTGGCGATGGGGCGTGATAAGTGGTACGCGGCTTACACTAAGAAGCACGGTGAACACACACGAGCGATGTGCGATGCGGAGACCACTTACGGGGACGCGCTCAAGAATCTGAATGACCGGGCGTTGCGTCGGTTACCAGCAGCTCGACGGGCGTTTTTAGAATCGGCTCGGTATCACTGCAAACAGATTGCGTTGCGTGGTCATGAAGTTGGTTATGCCATCACCGGTGGGGGGACGATTTGGAACCCGATATTCGCGAGCATCCATCCTAGTGTAGAGCTGTTGATTGCTGAGAGCATCGTGAACAAGCCGATGCCCACGGTGAAAATGAAATCGATCGAATCTCGGTTTGTCGAGATGGATGAGACCGCAAAAAAGGCCTTCCCGGAAATGACCGAAGATTCCATCACAGAATTCAAAAAGGCATTTAACGAGTTTCGGTATCAAGAATCCGTTTCACGCAAGTTCGTGGAAAGCGCTCCGGAGTACGACCGGACTCGGCTGCGATTGTTTATTCACAAGCAGTTTGATATCGCGATTGCAAAAGAGATGATTGGCGAAGGCGCACAAACGCAGTAGTTTTGCGTTAATATCCCATCATGGCAATTTTTAGGCGTCTCGTTGGAGCGTTTGTCGTTTCGTGTTTAGCTGTCTCCTCGTGGGCACAGGAGCTTTCGGCGGAGCAGAAGACGAAAATTCTCGCGGATGTTGAGGGAATCGTTACTGAGCGGGCTTTTGTGCCGGGAGTGGATTTCACGAAGTGGAAGACGTTCCTTGAATCCAAGCGGACCGCGATTGATGAGGCGAAGGATGTTGGAGCGTTTACTCGGGCTGTAAACCAAACCCTGCGCGAGTTTGGACTGTCTCACATGGCGCTGTTGAACCCGCGATCTACGGTTGCTCGAACTCAAACGACCGCAGTCGGCCCAGGAATGAGCATGATTCTGGAGGAGAAGGGACTTCGAGTCCGCTCAGTGCTTCCAGAAGGACCGGCGAAAGCTGCGGGGATTGCCGAGAAGGACGTGATTGTCGCCGTCAATGGAGCAAAGCCAACTTCGGTCGAAGCCCTGAACGGCGAGAAAGGGGCGAAGTTCAAGGTTGAAATCGAGAATGAGAAAGGCGAGAAGCGAGAAATCGAGATTGAGCTGAAAGAGTATTCGACGGTTCGGAAGAACACGGTGACTTGGTTTGGCGAGGATGCGGCAGTTTTACGGGTGAACTCGTTCACTCGGGGCTACGAGCGCAATGATATCGAAGCTCTGGTGACCGAGGCGAGCAAAGCGAAGTATCTGATTTTGGATCTGCGCTCGAACGGCGGTGGTGCGGTGAATAATCTGCGACACTTGCTGTCTTGCTTAATGCCAGATAACACGCCCTATGGCACCTTCATCAGCCGGACAACGGCGAAGGATTTCATTACGGCTCGACCATCTGAGGAAGCGACTCCGGAGAAGATTGCGGAGTGGGCTCCAGTCAAGGCGAAGACCATCAAGGGGAAGATTGAGCCGTTTATGGGCTCGCTGGCAGTTCTGATCAACCGTGGCTCAGCAAGCGCCAGTGAGATCACGGCAGCGGCTCTGCAAGAGCTTCGCGGAGCAAAGGTGATCGGGACGAAGACGGCGGGGGCGGTTCTTGCCTCAGTTTTTCGGAACATCAGCGACGGATTTTCGGTTCAGTATCCGGTGAGCGACTACGTAACGATCAAGGGTAAGCGCCTCGAGAAGGGACCAGTCGTGCCAGACGTTGAAGTCACGGCGGTCCGACAGGGCGATGGCCCCGACCCGGTGATCGAGAAGGCCTTAGAAGTTCTGCGCGGCGGCTTCTAACGAACGATCATTGTTCCGACGCCCGCGTCGGTAAAGACTTCTAGAAGGAGGGAGTTGGGGCTGGAGCCATCAATCAGATGGACACTTCCAACTCCCTTTTCTATTGCCTCGATTCCGGCTTCCAACTTGGGGATCATTCCTCCGTCGGCTCGCTTTTGGGCGATCATACTTTTGGCCTCGGCCGAGGTTAGACGCGAGATGGTGGACTTGGGATCGGTTCGCTCAGAGAGGACTCCGGCGGTGTCAGAAAGAAGGATGAGTTTGGTTGCACTAACGGCGGCGGCGAGGGCGGCGGCGGCGGTGTCTGCGTTGACGTTGAGAGGCTGGTGAAGGTCGTCGGTAGCAACGGAGCAGACGACGGGGATGAAACCCGCCTCTAGGGCAATGGTGACGATTTCGTCATTGACTTTTGTGACGTTACCGACTCGGCCGAGCTGTTCGGAAATCGCTTCGGCCACAAGCAAGTTACCATCTCGGCCGGAGAGTCCGACGGCCTTGCCGCCAAGCCGTTGGATGAGACCGACAAGTGACTTGTTGGCCCTCCCGGCCAGAGCCATTTCGACAACTTCCATCGTGGTGTCGTCAGTGACTCTGAGACCTTCATGGGTTTGTTTTTCGATGCCAAGTTTCTTGAGCCAGGTGTCGATTTCGGGGCCGCCGCCGTGGACCAGGACCACCCGTATTCCTACCAGGGAGAGCAGAAGGACATTTCTGATGACACTTTCAGTAGCCTCGGAGGAGCGCATCGCGCTACCACCAAATTTGACCACAAACGTGTGGCTTTGGAACTGCTGGATGTAGGGCAGAGCCTGGTTGAGAATGTCGCCGCGAATATCGCTCACAAAAAGAGTATGACCGCTTAACATTCTCATAAAAAAGTGGCACAATTAGGGGGCTGGAAACCGCTATGCAAGACGTCGTTGTGCTCCTCGAAGAACTCCAAATCCTTACCTTGGAAGAACCACGGAAGATTATCGGAAGGCTGACTTACGGGCTGGATCAGGACGAGATTGAGCTTCAGATCAACAAGATTAAGCAGTCTTTGCCGGTGGAAATTGTAGGTGCATCGCAGAATATGCGCCAGTCGGAAGAGATCAAGAAATCTGCTCAGGAGACTGCGGAACAGATTCTTGAGAGCGCAAAGCGAGAAGCCGCTCGTCTGATAGATTCGGCTAACGAGCACGCTTCACAGATTATCGAAAGCGCAAAAATCCAGCAAGAGAGACTCGTTTCCGACAGCGAAGTTTTCCGACTGGCTAAAGACCAGGCCGAGGGTCTTCGGAACGAGGCCGAAAGGACTGCGGCGCAAATTCGGCGCGGAGCGGATCAGTATGCCGCTGACCTGTTGACTCGTTTGGAGTCGAATGTGGATCGGATCGGGGCTTCAGTTCGGGCCAGCCGAGCAGAACTTGGGTCGGTCGAGGCGCCAAGTTCGGTCACGACACAGAACCGGCCAGCAGAGCGAATTCGAGTCTAGATTTGGTCAGTTCAGACAAAAAAAGGGAGCCGGTTCGGCTCCCTTTTTAATTTCAGCCCTTCTTCTTAGGGATCGGCACGTGGTCGGCATCCTTGTACTTCGCCGGATCCTTATCGAATGCTGGCTTGCAGCCGGCGCAGCAGAAGTAGTAGCGGTTACCCTTGTAGTCGCTAAACAGCTTGGCCTTGGTTGCCTTTTTGACGTCAACCTTGTCCTGTGGCATCACTGCACAGTGGAGGTCCTTCTTCTTTCCGTTGTCCTGGGCATTGATGGCTGGAACCACCATCGCGCAGAGAGCAAGAGCTACCACGAGTTTCTTCATAACACTTCAAGTATAGTCACGGACAGTGGGAAACGTTTCTTTTTTGCACACAAATGATATGCACGGGACGCTGACGGAGTCGGTGTTTGCTTCCCTATCTGCGTGGCGCAAAGAGGTGAACTTGTATGTCGATTCGGGGGATTGTATTCGAACCGGGAACCTTGGTATTCCGCTTGCTCCCGATCCCGTTTGGCCTCGTTTTGCAGATTTACAACTTGATGTCTCAGTGCTTGGAAATCGAGAAACGCACCCTCTGCGAGGCGCGTTTGAGAAGAAGATTGAGGGCGCAACGCACAAAATCGTGGTTGCGAATATGGCTTTGGCAAATGGCGAGCCGGTATTTGCTCATGGATGGACTGCGGAGGTAAGTGGGATTCGAATTGGGTTCTTTGGGGTGATGGTTCCAATGGCTACGGAGGCGAAACGAGATAAAACCCTTTGGGCACACCGTTGGACGCAGCCGATTCCGGTGGCGGTGGATTGCGTGCGCCAGATGAGATCTTCCGTGGATTTGTTGTGCGCCATCACGCACATTGGTCATCAGCGAGATGTTGAGTTGGCTCGAGCGGCACCAGAACTTGACATCATTTTTGGAGGTCACTCGCACACGGTTCTGCCAGATCCTGTTCTGGAGGGCCGAACTTACATCTGTCAAGGCGGCTCGCACAACCGATTTGCGGGAGTTTACGAGTGGTCCGACGGCGTGCTTACGGGCGGACTTCGCCCGCTTCGCTGACCAAGCTCTGAATCGTCGGCCATGCGGCTTGGAGGTCAGAGATCAGGGGAGTTGAGGCCCTGGCGATTTGGACAAGGCCGAGATCGAGCTCGGCGATGATAATCGCTTCCTTCCCAACTGGCGCTTCGACAAGAACCCGTCCGAATGGATCGGTAATCATTGATCCACCGACGAAGCCCTTGCCGCCCTCGAACCCGACGAGTTGGCAAAGGATGCAGAAGACGCCGTGCTCCTCGCTGATACCTTTTACTAATCGGCCGTAACGATCGTGGTTTTCGATGTGCTCGCCGCTGAAGCCGCGGGCGGGCGACGCGGAGGGGATGACCATTGTGGTTGCCCCGGCAACGGCGGTCATTGTTGGGAAGATTGAGTGCCAGACGTCTTCGCAGATCATCATTCCGGTCTTGCCGAGTTTAGTATTTACGACTCCCAGCGAGCGTCCTCGGGAGACGAACCGATCCTCATCGAATACGCCGTAGGTGGGGAGAAAGAACTTCTGGTAGCTGCTTTTGTGCTCGGCTCCGGCGGCGTCGCATCGGAGGAATGCCGAGGAATTGTATATGTTTCCGTCCTCAAGCTGATAATATCCGGTAACAACATCAATCTCGCTGGTCAGCTTTCCTTTGAGCCGTTGCGTCAGTTCGTCCGCAAGCTGTTGGGCGGTGATGCAGAGTTCAACGACACCGCCTTCGAGAAAATAGCCGGTTGTAGCAGTTTCGGGAAAAGCGACAAGGTCGCAGTTTTCAGCAGCAGCTTGGAGGATTCCCTCGGCGATACGATCGAGATTTGGCGCAAGTTTGCCTTTTTCGGGTGCGAATTGGATGGCAGCGACTTGCATCTTGGTTAGTCTACTCCGGTGTTACGACGGTCGTGATCATGCTGGAGAAAGCGGCGGAACCGATGGAGGAACGTACGAGTTCGATCAAACCAGCGCGGTTCCCTTCCCATCCAACGAGAATGAGTTTGCGTTTGGCACGGGTCATGGCGACGTATTGGAGGCGGAGGAGCTCAGCGGCTCGGTTTAACTTCTCCTGTTCCTTGATAAACTCGGTTGAATAGGTGTTGGCCCTTGGGAGCCAAAAGGCAAACCAGCCTCGGTCAGCCTCAAACATAGGAGGTTTTAGAGGAAATGGCTTTTGCAGCATTGCATCCGCAACGATGACGACCGGCCACTCCAGCCCTTTTGAGTTATGTATCGTAATTGTTGTAACCAAGTCATCAGACTGATCGACAATAGACGGATCAAGCTCGGCATCCGAAAGGCGCTCAATCTCCTCGATCATAGTTGCGTACTCCAGGGCGTTCAACTCGGGTTTGGCAGCCGCCATGACCAGGAGTTTGCGGACGTTTTCGATCCGCTTTCGTCTATCCTGCCGGGTGGCAAGGTTGCGGAGGAGGTCAGAGTCGGCCATGATTTGGGAGATGACTTCCCATGCCGGGAGACGATCTGCGAGCTCTCTCAGCGGGATGAACCACTTCTTGAATCGTTCGAACTTCACTTGATCCTCTTCGATCTCAGGCTCGAATTCGAAGGGGTTACCTTCGTGGGCACCGATAAGGACGGTGCTGTCGAGGGAGAGCTCGCAGACGGGACTGCGGAGGCAGGCGATGAGGGCGAATCGGTTCTCAGGATCTGCTAGAGCGGTGAGGGTGTTGCAGATGTCTCTGACCTCGAGTTTTGCAAGGTGTTTAACTTTTCCCGCGTTTTCCCTCACAGCAATACCATGTCGCCGAAGGTATCCAGCGATGACTTTACCGTGACGATGTTCCTTTACTAGAATGGCGACCTCGTTAAGTTTGGTGCCTTCTTCTTGTAGTTGTCGAATACGTAGAACGAGTTCATGCCACGCCTCTTTTGCCCCGAGCATGAGGACTTCAGAGTGTGCTTGACTCGGTTGCCAAGGGACGTCTTCAAGGTTTCGATTGAGGACACCGGTCATGGGCTGATAGGTTTTGGGCATTGCGGAGGAGAAGACCATATCGACGAGCTCTTGGATGGGCTGGTCGCTGCGGTGGCTCTTGCTGAGCCGCATGATTTGGTCGATCTCGTAGCCTTTGATGAAGTTCCCGACCGCGTTTCGGAAGAGGAAGATTGACTGCTTATCGTCGCCGACGAGCATCTTTGAGTCGGGCTGCAGTGCCTTGAGGAGCCGCATCTGGTTCGGGTTAAGATCTTGGCTCTCATCAACCATGACGTGGCGATACTGGCGGTTGAGTCGATCCCTTACTTCGGGCGAGCCTTCGAGAAGCCGGACTGTTCGAGCCTCCAGAGCCGTGTAGTCAAGGTGATTGCTTTGGCGGTGTTCTTCTTCCAGCATCGACCAGGCGGTGAGGGCAAGCTGAGCGATGCCGACGATAATTCGGGCTCCGTTCAGTGCGTCGCCGTGAGTAATGACGGGCTTCAGCCAAGGGTAGGCGCCTTGTTCTTTGTTGGCTTTGAGGTCCTTGAAGACGTTATTGTGCCAATCGGTTTCACCGACGGGGGGTCGATAGGCAGCGGGGAGTTCGGCTTTCAGGTCCTCATCGGTATGTCGAAGGAAGTCCTCGGGGGTTGCGTAAAGCTTGGTGAGGTCAGCGCGGGAGTGGCCACTGTCACGGAAGCTGCGGAGCGCGTTTGCAACGAGATCCATGAGTTTGGCATAGCTACCGTGGCCGTCGCGCTCGGTCTTTCCGGCCAGCCGCCGGAGGGCGAAACGGGTTTGACCACCTTCTTCCTCGGCGTAGCCGATGGCTCGCTTGATGCAGTCGGTGGTTAGCCTTGCCGACTCTCCACCGGTTACAACTTCAAACTTTGGATCAAGCCCGGCTGCGGGGGAGTTCTCGCGAAGAACGCGCTCATAGAAACTGTGAATGGTTTGGATGGGACCGGTTTCGGCTTCTTGCGCTTCATCGAAAAGGTGACGCTCCCGCAGTTTGGCGACGATTCGGCTCTTCATCTCTGCCGCGGCTTTTTTAGTAAATGTGATCGTCAGGATTTCGCTCGGTCGGATGCCGTGGTTTTGGATGAGGTTGAGGTAGCGCTCGGAGAGGACCGTGGTCTTTCCCGAGCCGGCTGAGGCGATAACGACAAACTCGCCTTGGGTTCGTTCGACAACCGCTTGCTGTTCAGTTGTCAACTCAATTACCTTCATCATTGCCTCCAAATAGGTCTTCTTCTTCGCTGGCAAGCTGGGATCGGCGACAAAGGTCGCTGACATTGCAGTGTGCGCAATAGTCGCCGGGAGTGGCCAGGAGTTGGCCAGAACGAGCATTCTTGAGGCCGTCTAGATAGAGAGATTTCAAGGTGTTCCGGAGGTCATCTCGGGTAGCTTCGCCTTGGCCGAGATTGATAACGCTGAGCTCGTCTGTCGATCGCGGGTGGGGCGCGTCTTCGGGGATGTAGATGATTTTGGTTCGGCGTTCGCCCAGGCCCTCGATCTCTACCTCGACCTCGTGGACATCGACCCATGCAGCCTCGATCATGGAGCCATAATCGAGAATCAAGTCATCTCGGCCAGAGCCTGTTTTCTTCTCCGGCGGGTTCATGCGGTAGATGTGGAGAGTTCTTCGTGAGTTGTGCTCAGTCACACCAGCTAGGGACTCTTTGTAGATTGTCGCCGGATTGAAGTCCTCGAGGCGTCCACCGATTTTGGTATTGAGGGGGTCGCGGTGCCACTGCTCTCGCGAGGCGAATTCGCGCTCAACGAGCGCAGCAAACACACGCTCGGAGCCTTGTTCCAATAGATCAAACTCCCAAGCAGAAAGGAAGGAGCGGATCTCCTCAAGGACTCCAGTATAGGCAGCGCGAAGGGATCTCTCTGCCGACTCCGGGTCGGGGCTGGTAAGGAGTCGGGCGAGATCGGGAACCCGGAGGAGGCGTCGCCAGTAGTCACCCTGCTCCCAAGGGATCGGGAGCTTGCGTTGGGCGAGAAACTGAAACGAGCAATTTCGCATCGCCCGGAGGTCTCGGGGACGGATGGGGGATTTGTCGTAGCGGATCAGATCTTGGGCGGGTTGGGTCTCAAGATGGTTGCTCGGGGGTTGCTGAACGGATTGCTGGAGGGCAGTTGACAGCTGCTTGTCGGGCTCAAGTTCGCAGTCGTCGGGTGCGGGAAGTAGATCGCGTCGGGGGTGGACGAACTCTTGGACATCCGGGCAAACGCGGCGGATTTCTTCGAGATAGAAGGCGGCGATATTGTCGCGATCACCATCGATTTGGGGATAGCTGAGCACGATTCCCCGTGAGGGGCAGGCGCAAAGGCGATAGAAATGATCGCGCTCGGCGGCGGCGATGTCAAAGCTGTTGATGATCGGGGGCTCAACGGGAAAGGCTGCGAGGTCGTCGTCACTGAGGATGGGATTTTCCGAGCGGCGTCGCGGAAAAGCGCCTTCGAGCAGACCGAGAGCAATGACATAATCCGTTAGTCCAATCTCATCGACGCTGGTGACAATCTCGATTCCGTCGAGCGGCTTGGGAACGCTGGCGTCGCCTGAATCGAGGACTTGCTTAAGGATTTTGATCCAGGCTTGGAAGGTGATCGGATCAGGGCGATTTGCGTGGCGAACGACGGCGTCTTGACCCAGGGCGGCGAGAAGGGCGGTGAAAGCGCGTTGGTCTCGGCCGTCGTAGCCACGCTGGATGACGGTTTGGAACCATGGGGATTCTTCGACGCCAGAGCGGATGAATGCATGCCATTCAAGAGCGGTTCTTTGCTGAGATGGGACGCTAGATCGGAGCGCGCGAAGGTGTTCAACCGTTGCTTTCAGCTCATCGGGAAGCTCTTGCTCGGCGGTGAGCGTTGCGAACTCTTCCCACTCGTTTCCGCCCCGGATGTGGGCTTGTTCAACGGTATTGGCGATTTCGGCGGAGTAGCCGATGCCTAAATATCCGCTTTTCAGTAACGCCGAAAGCTTGCGGATGTCGCTGGATTCGAGGAGATCGAAGATGGCAAGGAGACTTTTGACGAAGCCATTGGCAAGAAGCGGAGTGCGGCGAGCTAGGCGGACGGGGACCCGCATTCGTTGGCTGGCGGCGATGAGAACCGGGAGATAGGTTTCGCGGTCTCGGGCGTATATTGTGACGCTTCCCTCTCCGCTCAGAGCGGTTGCGCGACGCAGAGCCCATTCGGCTTCGGAGAAGGGATCGCCCACGGTGTGGATTTCTGTGAGATCGAGAGCGGGACCATCGGTGTCGAACTCGGTGAAGAGGTTGTTGAGGAGGCGGTTTCCTTGCCCAGGGGAGGTGGACGGCTTTTTGAGGAGCTCGCTCGTGACTTTGGAAGGGCGAAAAAGTGGGGCGTCGGTAGCGTGCCGGTCAAGAACAAGCTGGACCTCGGCGCCTTGGGTGGAGAGCCAGGTGAGCCATCGTAAGGCGAGGGGGTGGAGCTCTCCTCGGTTGAACACAAGGAGGCGGGCTTCTTGACCGTCGAGGTCGAGAGACTCTTCGAGGCACGCCTTCATCAGACTTGACGTTGAGGAGGCAGATGCTTCGCTGAGGGTTCGCTCAACTTCGGTGGCGATGGCGTGAAGAGCTTCGGCTTTAGCTCCGGTGACACCTTCGGTGACCAAGTCAAATCCTAGGTCCCAGTGCTGGAACTGCCTGAGAACATCCCTGACCACCTCGTGGAAACCGGACTTCTCACGGACTTTTTCGAAGGGACCGAGATGAGGGAGGGTTTCGCACGCGAGTTCGATCGCGGTGAGGACTTGGCGTGATGATGCTAGACGAGGGCTAGAGCCATTGAGTTGGGTGTGTACTTGACGGACGAACTCGCCGAAGGGTTTGAGATCAACTAGCGAGGACTCATCAGAATAGGTTCGGAGAGCACTCAAATAGGAATCGGAAAATGAGGTGACAACACCGTAGCTACGCTTACCAAAACGCTGCACAAGGCCAGAGGCGATGCTGGGCGAGGGGATTGTTTGGATCACCTCAAATTTGCCCTTCGCCATATGCATACAAGTGTAACATGGCGGGGTGATTTGGTCGCGGCGGCGGAGGTGGATGGGAAATATTGTTCCGCTGTTTCCGAGTGTTTTGGTGGCGGCTTGTGCGGCTGGATTAGGGTTGGGGGTTTGGAGTCTGGGGCTTGGAGTGCTCGTTGCGATTCCGTTGATCAGCCGGTATGGGTTTTGGGAGAATTCGGAGATTCGATCTGAGTTGCTGGAGAAATTTCCTGAGGGGGGAGCTTTGGTTGGGTTTGTCTTCGATCGACCTGCGGATTGGCTCGATGCCCATGCGGAAGTAGGTCTGCTGACCGTGGCAAAGAAGAATCTATCGATAATGACCGCGGAGCGGGTTGTTCAGATTCCCTTCACCCCTGGGACCCGGATCGGAACACAATTCAACATCCATCAACTCGTTGGGCTTGGCGGCTGGATTCGACTTGACAACGAAGGATTCCCGGCACTACTTATTGAGAGTCGGGAGGCGGAGACGATGTACGCCAGCAAGCTGAAAACAGCTGAACTTTACGAAAGGCTGATACAAGAAAAAGGAGGCTCCTAAGAGCCTCCAATTTCGAATTAACGAGTCTGACCTTATCGCAGGAGCGAAAGAATCGACGAACCACCCTGGTTTGCCTGTCCGAGGATGGACATTCCAGCTTGCTGCATCACCTGCAACTTGGTGTAGTTGGTCATTTCCTGAGCGACATCGAGGTCTCGGATGGAGCTCTCGGAAGCCGACAGGTTCTCTCTCATGTTGGTAAGAGATCGGCTGTTCGTTTCAAGAACGTTGCGCTGGAAGTTACCAATCTTTCCTCGCATTGCCGAGACTTCTTCAATCGCCTTGTCGAGGACTGCAAGTGCGCTGGTGGCGGACTGAGCCGTCGAAAGATCAAGGTTGTTCACCGTGACACCGGTCACAACTCCCGAGCCGAGCTGTCCAGAGGACATGTTTCGAAGAGCCAGGTTGGCGGTCACACCAGAAAGGAATCCAATCTGGAAGCTGGAGTCAGCTGCAACAACTCGTCCAACCGCTGCAGCAGCGGAGACTGCATTTCCGCCTTCACTGACGTTCAGTTTGTTTCCGTTAGCGTCGGAGAGGGTCAGACCATCTGCTCCGCTTCGTCCACCGGTGAACAGGGCAGCCACGCCACCGATGGTGATAGTTGCCGCTGCGTCAACTCCAGAGGTGTTGGCCGTGGTGTTGGCAGCCGAGCTGACGACGCCAGTCGTGTCGGTGAAAGTGATTGAACGCTGTGAACCAGTTTGAACCGATTGGAATGTGAGCTGGTTGCCAGTCGCGTTCCACGAAGCAGTGACGCCGGTTTGAGCGGATGCTGAGTTGAAGACGTTGGCGAGCGATGCACCTGTGGTACCTGCCGAGATGTTGAAGTTGACGCCGTTGAGCGCAACGGTTCCGGACTGAAGTGCACCGGCAGTCAAGAGTGACGTAGCGGTGTACAGAGCACGAGTTGCCGCAGTTGTCTGTTGCAACGTGATGAGACCGTTGGCCGTGATTGACACGGTTCCGAGAGCGCCGCCGAAGCTGAAGCCAGCGACCTTGGAAGCGTTCGAGATCTGCGTGGTGGTACCAGCGGAACCATCGAGCAGCTTTCGTCCCGAGTAGGTGACGTTTCCAGCAATTCGGTCGATCGATTGAATAATCGAAGTGACCTGATCTTGGTTTGCAGCAACCTGAGAAGCCGTAAGGGTTGCCGAGTTACCTGATGCGATGGCAAGGCCACGAGCATCACTGAGAAGTCGGTTCATTTCACCAAGTGCGTTTTCAGCAGTCTTAGCGTAGTTCATCGCTTCCTGGTTGTTCCGCAGGGCGGCATCCATCGAGTTGATCTGTGAGCGGAAGAGCTCGGACGAAATAAGACCCGCCGGATCGTCCGACGCGTCTTTGATGCGAAGACCTGAGCTAAGCTTGCCCATGGACTTTGTCATCAGATTTGTTGCCTGGCTGACGCTGTTGTAAGCGCTGAGTGCGTTTGCGTTGTTATTGATTCGAAAACTCATGTTTGTTTCCTCCGTGATTGTCTTTGAGCCGTGACATTGGACATCCTTGCCCACAGTCTCAGAAGAACCCCGTCTCCGTGCACTTCTGACGACCCCCTAACTAACCCAAATATGGCTTTCCACCCAAAGTTGCGGGGCTGGCTGGCAACTCTATCAGGTCGATCTAATCACAGTAAATTTACGATAACCCAGCAATCTTGCGTGGAAAGCTAGGTGAGCGCGGGGGTGGAGTTAGCAACGGTTGAAGAAAAGCAGGCGAGCTTCTTGTCCATCAAGTTCAAAAGACTCGTCAAGGCAGACCCTGATGAGACCCGCGATTTTTGAGAGACGGACAAAAGAAAAAGGAGGCTCCGAGGAGCCTCCAATTTCGAATTAACGAGTCTGACCTTATCGCAGAAGCGAAAGAACCGACTGACCACCCTGGTTTGCCTGTCCAAGGATAGACATTCCAGCTTGCTGCATGACCTGCAACTTGGTGTAGTTGGTCATTTCGTTGGCAACGTCGAGGTCTCGGATCGAGGACTCGGAAGCCGACAGGTTCTCTCTCATGTTGGTAAGAGATCGGCTGTTGGTTTCAAGAACGTTGCGCTGGAAGTTACCAATCTTTCCTCGCATTGCCGACACTTCTTCAATCGCCTTGTCGAGAACTGCTAGTGCGCTGGTTGCGCCCTGAGCCGTCGAAAGATCAAGGTTGTTCACTGTGGCACCTGCAACGACTCCACCTCCAAGCTGTCCAGAGGACATGTTTCGAAGAGCCAGGTTGGCGGTGACACCAGAAAGGAATCCAATCTGGAAGTTCGAATCAGCTGCAACAACTCGTCCAACCGCTGCGGCGGCCGAGACGGCGTTGCCACCCTCACCAATGTTCAACTTGTTTCCGTTAGCGTCGGAGAGGGTCAGACCGTCTGCTCCGCTTCGTCCGCCGGTGAAGAGAGCAGCCACGCCACCGATGGTGACAGTTGCCGCTGCATCAACTCCAACGGCGTTGGCCGTGGTGTTAGCCGCAGAGCTGACGACGCCAGTGGTATCGGTGAAGGTGATCTGCTTGTTCGCACCGGTTGCAACCGATTGGAAGGTGAGCTGGTTACCCGTCGCGTTCCAAGCAGCGGTGACACCAGTTTGTGAGGACGCCGCGTTGAAGACGTTGGCGAGCGATGCACCTGTGGTACCTGCCGAGATGTTGAAGTTGACACCGTTGAGCGCAACTGTTCCCGAAGTCAACGCACCGGCAGTCAAGAGTGACGTAGCGGTGTAGAGTGCTCGAGTTGCCGCAGTTGTCTGTTGCAACGTAATGAGACCGTTGGCCGTGATCGAGGTCGTTCCCAGAGCGCCGCCGAAGCTGAATCCTGCGACCTTGGAAGCGTTCGAAATCTGCGTGGTAGTTCCAGCGGAACCGTCGAGCAGCTTTCGACCCGAGTAGGTGACGTTTCCAGCAATTCGGTCGATCGAAGCAATAATCGAAGTGACCTGATCTTGGTTAGCAGCAACCTGAGAAGCCGTCAGGGTAGCCGAGTTACCGGATGCGATGGCAAGGCCACGAGCATCACTGAGAAGCCGGTTCATTTCACCAAGTGCGTTTTCAGCGGTCTTGGCATAGTTCATAGCTTCTTGGTTGTTCCGCAGTGCGGCATCCATCGAGTTGATCTGTGAGCGGAAAAGCTCAGACGAAATGAGACCCGCCGGATCGTCCGACGCGTCTTTGATGCGAAGACCAGAGCTAAGCTTGCCCATGGACTTTGCCATCAGATTTGTTGCCTGGTTCACGCTGTTGTAAGCGCTTAGTGCGTTTGCGTTGTTGTTAATTCGAAAACTCATTTTCGTTTCCTCCGTGATTGTCTTTGAGCCGTGACGTTGGACATCCTTGCCCGCAGCCTCCGAAGACCCTACATCTTCGTGAGCTTCTTGCGACTCACCAAACTAGCTCGGGGATGACTTTCCACGCAAGGTTGCGGGGATACCTGGTAATTTCACTGTGGTTAAATCGAACTGATATTCTTACCAGCTAGTAATCTTTACAGGTTCGCGAAGATGTCGACTTTGTTACCGTCAGGATCGATGACTTGGGCGTAACGTTGACCCCAGAATGCGTCCCACGGTGCAGTAGCCCCTTCGAAGCCGGCTTGGAGAATCGCTTGGTAAGTCGCATCGACTTTGTCGGGAGTCTCGACATTAAATCCGAGTCCGATCCTTTGACCCTTTGGTTCTTCCCAGTGGCCGAGCCGTTTCATTAGCTCAACGGAGTCGAGCGCAAGGCGCATTCCATTATCAAAATGAGCTTCTATGTGATCCTGGCCGTTTGGATCTGAGAACGGGCAGCCGAGCAGGCGATAGAAGCGAACTGATTCTTCAAGATTAGCGGAAGTGATTCCTACGAAATCCCATTTCATGCCGGAATAATACAGACATTTGTCTACTTAAGCAAGTTTCGACTCAATGGTAGATTCATCGTAGAGATCCTGGATCATCGGTAGCCGAGCAATTCCGCTTCCATCTGTCATGGCAGTTGCCGCCCCGGAGGCGAGTCCCCAGCGCAGAGCATCGGCGGGCGATTTGCCAGTGTCGATTGCCCAAAGGATTCCGGCGATCATTGAGTCACCGCTGCCAATCGTGCTTGTCGAATGAACTTTGGGAGCTCGCCCTACCCATACTCCGCCATCAGTCGCCATGACGGCTCCGTCTTTGCCTCGGGAAATGACGGCGATTTTATTTCCACCACCAAGGTTTGCGTGAAGATTCAGTACAGCTTCAACGGCTTCGAGGTCGCTTTCAATCTTTGTTTTTAGAAGACGGCTGGCCTCGGCAGCGTTTGGTTTGACGAAGTCGGGCTGGGCCAGCATTCCATGCCGTTGAGCAATCCCATCGGCGTCGAGAATTACCCGTAAGCCGGCGGCATGAAAGAGTTCACCCAGTATTTGAAACGCTTCATCAGGAACTCCTGGGGGGAGTGAGCCACCCAGTGCCGCCCATCGCGCTCCGCGAGCGAGCTCCTTGCAGTCCGTCAGGAGTTGATTCCATTCCTTCTCCGTAATGTTGGGACCGCGACTATTTAGAGTTGTAGGTGGTGTTCCCGAATCGTCCTCAACTGAGAAGTTTGTTCTCGTTTCGCCTTGGATGTTCACGAAGGCATCTTCAACACCCTCAACTTGCAGAACATGCCGAATGTAGGAAGCAGTTGCCCCACCCAGAAATCCGGTCGCTGCAGTGTCTCCTCCGAGCTCTGCGAACACTCGACTGACGTTGATTCCCTTACCTCCAGCGTCTTTTTCGACTCGCATCACTCGGTTCGTATCACCGATGGTGAGCTTTTCCACAAACAGCGCGTGGTCTACGCAGGGGTTGAGGGTGACGGAGACGAGCATGGCTAATTCGACATTACTTCGGCGAGAAGGAGTTTTTCGGGGTCGATCGATCTTTCTGTGCTCAAAACATACGTAAGCGGGTGGGAAACAAGTTTGGAGCCGTCAACGCCGGCCATTTCGCCTTTGAACCCACTCAGCATTCGGTTCGCGGCTAGTGCACCCAGCCGAAGAGCGAGCACTCGGTCAAATACCGTTGGGCTTCCGCCTCGCTGGAGGTGGCCAAGGACGAGATAGCGGGTGTCGAACCCCGTGTTCTTCTCGATGAACGTCTTGACGTCACTTGCACGAGCAGCGCCCTCGGCGACAATAATGATTGAGCTTCGCTTTCCCTTCTCGGCCGCGTGGCGAAGGTTGTTTGTGATGTCGAGGAGAGAGTAGGGGACCTCGGGGATGAGAATGGCCTCAGCTCCGCCAGCTAAACCTGATTCAATGGCGATGAAACCATTGCGGCGGCCCATCACTTCAATCACGAAGACTCGCTCATGGGAATAAGCGGTATCACGGACGCGGTCGATGGCTTCGACCGAGATGTTAACGGCGGTATCGAAACCGATGCTGTAGTCAGTTCCGCTGATGTCGTTGTCAATGGAACCAGGCACACCCATGACTGGATAATCAAACTCTTCTTGCAGCTTGAGAGCTCCCGTAAGAGAGCCATCCCCTCCGATCACAACGAGCCCCTCAACTCCATTCTTCTTAAGAACTTCGATGGCCTGGAAGCGACCCTCGGGGGTTCGGAACGTGTTGCTTCGAGCGGAGCGAAGAATCGTACCGCCGCGGTCGATGATCCCGCCCACGGTTTTCGACTCCATCAATTGGGATTCGTCGTTGATGACGCCTTCCCAGCCGTGGGAAAAACCGATCACTTCGGCGCCTCGGTGGAGGGCGGCGCGCACAACCGCACGGATCGCTGCATTCATGCCGGGGGCGTCGCCGCCGCTTGTGATGACGCCAATTCGCTTCACTGCTACTGATTATGCCCAACAAGCCCCATACTAAGGGTGTGATTCTCGACCGGCTTAACCAACCCGCCGGTCGATTTATGCGCCCTTGCCCAGTTGCGGAGACCTTTTCGAGTGTGGCGGTTGCCGCCGAGCGGATGGAATCGGCTGGTTTAGCGATTTTGCCGATTGTTCGGGATGGGCGATATGTCGGGGTTTTGACTCAAGCATCGATCCTTGCTTCCCTATCCTCAGATGATGCGTCTCCGGCCGGCGATTTTGCTCGAGACTGGCTTTCGATTCCGCCGTATGTTACGGGTGCGGAAGCAATGCGAAAGCTAGAAGCGGCAGGCGGAATCCTGGTTGTGGTTGCAGACGATGGCGAGGTTTGTGGAATTTTGACCGCCTCGGCGTTCTTGCATTCTGATCATGAGCGCGTGAAACCGCCAATTGTCGGAGGAATGGCGACGCCGCTGGGGGTCTACCTGACGACCGGTGCGGTCAACGCAGGGCGCAAAGGTTGGAACCTAATCTTGACGGGTGTTGCCATGTTTTCAGCCATGCTTTTTGGAGAGATCGTGGTCATTCTGCTATCTCCCCGGCTTGCTTCGAGTTCGCCTTGGCAAAACGTTCTAGAGCTTGCTCCCATTTTTACTCTGATCCTTATGTTCCGGCTTTTCCCGTTGGCGGGATTTCACGCCGCAGAACACCAAGTGGTTCATGCCATTGAACAAGATGAGCCGTTACTACCGGATGTCGTTCGGCGGATGCCCAGGGTTCACCCGCGTTGCGGGACAAACATCGGGGTTGGCATCTCGCTCTTTTTGGGAATCTCTCAGTCGCGTTGGATTCCTTATGATGAGATTCGATTGCTGGCGGCGGTGCTAATCACAATATTTTTCTGGCGGCCGCTCGGCAGTTTTGTTCAGCAATACATCACGACCAAACCCGCGACTCCAAAGCAAATTCAGAGCGGAATTGATGCCGCGAATGAACTTCTTCGAAACTACGAACAGGCGACGCAACGCAAGCCAACCGGCATAGGACGGCTCCTTAACAGTGGCATTCTGCATGTCATAGCGGGGTCGTTTTTGGCGTACTTGATAGCAAGCCTGGTGGCCCTGCCGTTCGGAATCAAGTTCGGCGAGCTCTGAGCTTGGGTATTATTTGGGGTCGTTGTGGAATTATTTGCCAAACTCGTTCTAGGACTCGCACTGCTCGTGGCGATTGTCTTTGCTCTCCTCGTCCTGGTGACGGGCAAGGGAGATGCGATGAGCGGTGGTGGCAGCGTTCGCACCTCCTTCAAGGGCAAGGCAAGCTTTGACGACATTATCTCAAAGTGGACACTTTACATGGGTGTTTCTTTCATGGGACTGGTTCTGCTTTACACGGTGATTTCTAACCGTCTAACCGCGTCGGAAGGAATCGCGCCGATGCCCTCCGCTCAGACTCCGATCACACCTGAAAGCAACAAGCCTGCTGAAGGAGCCAATACACCTGCGCCTACTCCTTCTCCAGAGGCGACCAAGCCATCAGAATCTGCGAACACTCCCGCACCGGATGCAAATACTCCGGCTACGAAGTAACTACTTCGCTACGGTTCGTGTGTCCTGATCGCGTATCGTGAATCCGCTTTTATCGAAGTGCTCAAGCAGAGGAATGATGAACCTGCGCGATGTGTCGAGGAAGTCCCGCAATTCTGAGGCATTGAATTCTCGGTTACCTGCCCACAAAGCCACCCTTCGCTTAATTTTTTCGAGCTGCTCCAAAGTGTAGTAAGTGCCTTCAGACACTTCGACGAGGCGACCAGCATAGGCTCCAAGCTTCATGATCTCATCAACTGCCTGGGTAGGAAGGACAAGTGCCTTCGCCACTTCTGAAATGTAGGGAGCATTGATCTCGTGCTTGTCGAGTTCTTGCTCAACACGGACCAAGAGGCTATCCTGCTTTCCGGTGAGTTGGATGCAAAAGCCAACCATTCTGACGCGATAGTTTCCCTCTGACTCAATCTTCTTCAGGGCGACCAACTGACTAATGATCATGTCAAGGCACTTCGCATCCCAAGCGCGATTCATGAGGTCCATGACGATTTCCGCAGGTTGGAAGGCGACAGAGGGCTCCTTGACATGGAGTTCGGCAAGGCAACCGAGAAACCGTTGGGCCTCGCGCAGGAAGACATCAGGAGTGAACCAAGTCCCCCCGAAGCTAATTGCCCGCCGGCTACTCTTGATTTCAGCGAAAACATCTCCGAGCTCTTGCTGCGTAACTCCCATCAGTTTACAAATCTCGTGGGTCACCACGCCCTCATTACGCTCTCTCAAAATTCGCATGATGGCCTCCAAAGGATGCTCGACATCCCACTCGAAGACATTTTCATGGCGACGCTGAAGAGATGCTTGCAGGTTGGTAACTCTTCCTCCTCCGAGAACCAGGGGTGGGTGCAGTTGCCGCAACACAAGGGGCTGACCTGGAAGAGCGGCGATTCGCTCTGTCGGACGAATTTGCGCAATTTTAGGGTCTTGATCGCTCGGGAAGAGGCGACCAGTGACATCTTCGGTCCCGATGGTGATTCTCACTTCGGAGGCATATCCTGGAGTATGCCGCCAATCCATTTCTGCTTCAAAGAAGTCGGTGGAACCCATGTCTTCGATCGAACCCACGAGCATCCCTGGGCGGAGTTTGTAGTGGTCTATCCCGATGAGGGTCAGTGAGACCCGACTGCCAGCATCGATGAGCGTGAATGCCTCGTCCGTTTTGCTCACTGAGCGCATGGTTGCAGAGTGTCCTCCAGGGAAAATGCTGGCTCGGGAGCCCGCTTGTGGAAGACCTTGGGCGATGACTCCTGTGACGACGTAGCCTTGACGCGGTAGGGTGTCCACACCGTCAATTGCCATGTACCACTTGAACCCACTCGGCTTGGGGGCAACTTTGTGTATGGACGCGATGATTGCCTCACGAATCTCCTCGATTCGCTCGATCTCAATAATCGGAGAAGAGCAGAATCTGGTATCAGCAAGGAGGTTTCGAAGCTCAGCTGGAGCTAAACGCCCTCGGACGGTCACGACAAGCTCAGTTGCGGGTGAAGCAAGAATGACTTCAACGAACTCGCGCCAGGTGGGATGGTTAGCATCGCTTGGTCCAATGCAGACGACCGCGACATCCGTGAGAAGTGCAGCTGAGTAGGCGTGATGGATAAAGCGCTCGTAGCCAGGTGTGTCGATCAGGGTGGCCCGGATGGAGTCGAAATCCCATGGGTGGTAGGCACACTGACTGCTTAAAAGGGTCTGACTAGTAGGATGTTTCAGCAAGGCTTCGACCAGGCTCGACTTGCCTGCCTCGTGAGGTCCAAAAACTCCAACTACGACACCCATGAATGATTACAGCACTAATGCGGGGTATTCGCGATACTCCACTTGTTCATTTCGGCTAATCCAGAGGGGAAATTCACCTTTTGTGGTCGCGGCTCCGAAATCTCCGTCCTTGCGGAGGGCGAATACGACACAGGGGAGAGTGAGTGACTCAGGCTGGCGGCGCATCATGTGTCGGATGGTTTCTTCGCACGCCTCAAGTGCCGACATTCCTGCTTCCATGTTTCGAGTTGTTCTGAAGGATGCACTAGCCTTCCAGAGTTCTTCGCCAAGGCCGGTTGCGCCGGCGGCACCGATTTCGTCGTCGGCATAGATTCCTGCGCCGATGATTGGCGAGTCTCCCACTCGACCTGGCAGCTTCCAAGCGAGTCCGCTGGTTGCCGAAGCAGCGATGAGATGGGGCTTGCCTAAGTCTTCGAGCGCGAGCATGGTCACGGTGTCATGACTCTCTTCGGCGGTGTGGACATAGAATTTATCCGCCTCGCCCCTTTTCCACTCATCGTACTTTGCAATGTTTGCTGCCGTCATGAGGTTCATCGGCTCCATCCCGAGGGAGATTCCAAATCGACGGGCTTGGTCGCCGGAGAGCATGACGTGGGGAGTCTTCTCCATTACCGCGCGCGCGAGTGAGATCACTGGACACAGTCCTTGGACGGCGCAGACAGCACCTGCGTTGAGATCGGAGCCATCCATGATGGAAGCATCGAGCTCTATAACGCCGTCGGCGTTTGGAAGCGAGCCCAGGCCAATTGCGAGGAGTTCTGGATCGAGCTCGCAGGCAGCAAGGCCCCGTTCGACCATCGTGGTCAGGTCAGCTCCGGCTCTTCTAGCACTAAGCGCCGCATTCATCCCAACCTTTCCAGGCTCTTTCCACGAAACAAGCAGAGTCGTCACGGCAGTAGTTTACAGATTTCAGGGCCTCAGCAATTCCGACCGGGAGGCTCCAGGCAGTGTTTACAGGTTTAAAATTGAGGCGGGGAACCTGAAACCTGTTAGATTTACCAATACTGGTAATTTTACTAGGATGGTAAATGTGCTGGGGATGGAAACAAGTAAATGAACGAGGATCGTTGAACCAGCGAACTCGATCACGAAACCGGTTTAAGGAAATCGAAACGGGATCGTAAAATCCGGAAACCAAGGATTGGTGAAGGGTCTGGTTCACGACACACGGAGGTCACATGTCATTTCGAATCAACACTAACGTCGGCGCCCTCAGCGCATTTAACAGCGTCAATCAAGTCACGGACATGCTTAGCAAGTCCCAAGGCAAACTCAGCTCTGGTCTTCGCATCAAGGATGCATCGGACGATCCTGCCGGTTTGATCTCTTCGGAGCTCTTCCGCTCACAGATCAACTCGATGGATGCCGCCCTGCGAAACAACCAAGAGGCTCTTAACTATGCAAAGACCGCCGAGAACGCTCTTGGTGAAATGAGCAAGCTACTCAGCGATGCTCGTGGTCTTGCCATCGCATCCGGTAACTCGGCTACCCTTACGGCTGCTCAGGTTGCTGCTAACCAAGATCAGGTCAACTCAATCATCGCTTCGATTGATCGAATTTCGACCACCGTTACCTATTCGGGGCGAAAGCTGCTCGACGGTTCCGCTGGAACTACCACGCAGATCTCGAACCAGTCGAAGGTCGCAGGATTCAGCTTCGGCGGATCACTGGGAACGACCTCGATCACGTCCAACGGTCTCATCACGTTGCAACAGACAGCTGCGGCAACTCGAGCACTCTACACCGCGACGTCACTCTTGACTGCCGGTGCATTGGCTTCGGGAACAGTTGCGCTCAACGGTGTCAACTTCAACATCTCGGCAGGTACCACAGGTGCATCACTCGCCAACGTCTTCAACGCGGCATCCGCTCAAACCGGCGTCACTGCTCAGTGGAACGCTGCGGGTAACCAGCTCACCTTCCAATCGGTTGAAACCGGTTCGAACAAGCAGATCACCTTCACCGATACCACTGGAGTTGTCAGCTCGGCTGCTAATACCACGGCAAACGTGGCTGGAGTTGACGCAGCGGCAACTGTCACCATCGGTGGCGTGGCTGCTCTCTTCACCGGTGGTCGAAGCGGAGCAGATGGTCTGACCTTGACCGATACCAATGGTAACAAATTGCTGGTTGGAGAAGGTGGAAACGCAGTCTCGGCCGCCGCAGCGGTAGGACGAGTTGTTGCAGCTGATTCAAACTTCCAGATTGGATTCCTTTCTGGTGTCACCGCCAACCTGGCTCTCCGAAACATGAGTTCGAGCCAGCTTGGATCAGGCGTTGTTGCGGGATCCACTCTCAACAATCTCGACTTCTCAACAGCTCAAGCAGCCACCAGCGCTCTTGCAGTTCTTGATAAGGCAATCGAGGAAGTCAGCTCGATGCGAGGAAAGATTGGTAACTTCCAGCGCAACGTTCTTGAAACGAACAACCGTTCGCTTACCAACATGAGAGAGAACCTGTCGGCTTCCGAGAGCTCCATCCGAGACCTCGACGTCGCCAACGAAATGACCAACTACACCAAGTTGCAGGTCATGCAACAAGCTGGAATGTCCATCCTTGGACAGGCAAACCAGAGTGGGCAATCGGTCATGTCGCTCCTCCGCAACTAATCACTTTTCTTCACCGAAAGACAAGACCAACCCCACCTTCGGGTGGGGCCTTCTTGTTTTTCAAGCTTGAGGATTTTGGCTTCAGGATTCAGGTTCCTAGAAAGCAACTTTCTAACTTGACGCAAGCGGTACACTCCCTTCAATGCGCGTTGCCGATTGGGCTCGCCTCATTGCATCTTCGGAGTCCTTCCAGGAACCGTTCGACCGCCTTTCTGAATCCGTTGTGTGGAACAGCGTGCCATCGGAAGCTCGAGCGGTGTTTGTTGGTGCGTCTTACTTGCGAAATCCACGTAAAGTGCTCATTGTCACGGCTTCGTATGACCGGGCGTTGGCATGGCAGGCAAAGCTCGAACTGAGCGGCGTTCCGCATAGCGACATCCATCAGCTTCCTAGCGGAAACTCCGCTTTGTTTGAGGACGCCACACCTGAGCAAATTGCTCTTTCGGATCGCCTTGGAGCCCTTAGGTCTCTGGCTGAAGCCGGACCCAAGATCGTTATTGCGTCACCCCAAGCGGCGCTGGAAAGAACGATCCCCTCCGATCTGCTACTAGAATCGTTTATCACCATTCGATCAGGTGAGACTCACGACCAAGATGAGGTGGTGGAGACACTCAAGAGGTTGGGATATGAGTTGCAGGAACCCGTGCGACTTCCCGGTGGATACAGCAAGCGTGGCGGAATCATTGATGTTTGGCCAAGCGGGTACGAGCAGCCGATCCGTATCGAATGGTTTGATACCGAGGTAGAGTCGGTTCGTTCCTTTGATGCTGGTTCGCAACGGTCAACGGGTATCGTTCCCGCCTTACAGCTTGCGCCTTCACGAGAAGTTCTCTTTTGCGGGGATGAGAATGAGATTCGGGACACGATTCTTTACCAGCTTGAACGCGAAGTTGGCGGAGTTGAGGATGAAGAGGCGGCGGCGAGGCTAGAAGAATTGGTTTCGGCGGATGCCGAGCACTTTGCGGCGCGGCAGTTCTTCGACCGGATGGAGCTTTACCGACCCCTTCTGTTCCCTGACTCTGGCTGTGCCATCGACCTTTTGGACGGTGAGGGTGACACTCTGATTCTCGATGAGCCGCTTGAGTTGGAAGCAATAGGGAATCGGGCTGAGGAAGAGCTGGCGCAGGCCCTGGCTGCGCGGGCCGCGCGTGGAGAGATCCTTCACGCAACAGCTAACGACTTCTTTCTTCCGGTGGAACACCTTGACTCTAGTTCAGTGAAGTGGGTTCTTACCGCAATGAATGACAAGCCGAATTGGCTGGACGTTCGATCTGAATTTGAACTGGGTGGAGCGTCGCTTGAACCTTATCGAGGGCGCGCAGACGCACTCGCCCAAACAATGAAGACTTGGCGCGAACAGAATCTGACGGTTGTCTTCACAACTGATCAGCCGAACCGTGCCAAGTCAGTTCTCAGCCAAATTGACCTCTATCCCCAGGAAACGGCCCCCGAAGAAACGCCGGAGAATCCGTGGGGAGAACCAAACGGTCACTTGGTCAACGGCAACCTGGGTGGCGGCTTCATTCTTCCGAACTACAACCTAGCGTTTATTTCGGATGCGGAGCTTTTTGGAGTTGCTCGCCTGAAGCTCCCTCAGCGAAGATTTCAAGAGGGTGCGCCGGTCACTACGGTGCTTGACCTCAAGCCCGGCGACTACATTGTTCACATCAACTTCGGCATTGGAGTCTTCCGAGGACTCACTCGGCGCGAAGTGGAAGGAGTCGAGAAGGAATTCCTGTTCATCGAGTACGCGGCTCCTGACAAGCTCTTTGTTCCGGCAGATCAGCTCGATCGCATCCAGAAATACCTCAACCCGGGAGATGCAAATCCCAAGCTCAATCGATTAACCGGAGGTGAATGGCAGCGGACCCTGGGAAAAGCGAAGGAGGAGGCCCGGGCGTTCGCCCGGGACCTCGTGAAATTGTACGCAGTTCGGAAAGACGTCCAACGTACACCTTACGGGGCGGACACTCCATTCCAGACGGAAATGGAACAGACGTTCCCATGGGTGGAGACTCCGAGTCAGCTGAGAGCGATTCGGGAAGCGAAGAATGACATGATGCAGCCGTATCCGATGGATCGGCTGGTTTGTGGTGACGTCGGATTTGGAAAGACAGAAGTTGCGATCAGAATCGCCTTCAAGGCGATCCAATCGGGTCGTCAGGTCGCGATTCTTTGTCCGACCACGATTCTTTCGGAGCAGCATCACCGGAATTTTGTGGACCGACTTGGCTCTTTTGGAACTCGCGTCGGTTTGATCAATCGTTACACGCATGCCAGCGAGAGACGTGAGATCATCGCAGACCTGAAGAGCGGATCGATCGAGATGGTCATCGGAACTCACGCCTTGCTGGGCAAAGAGATTCAGTTCAAGAATCTCGGCATGGTGGTGATCGACGAGGAGCAGAAGTTTGGCGTGAAGCAGAAGGAAATGCTGAAGGAGCTTCGTACGGAGGTGGACGTTTTGACCCTTTCGGCGACCCCCATTCCGAGAACGCTGAGTATGGCGCTGATGGACATTCGGCAAATGTCGACAATCAATGACCCACCACCGGGGAGACTTCCGGTTCGGACATTTGTGCGGCAGTACTCCACGGAAGTCGTTCGAGAGGCCATTCTGCGAGAGCTTGCCCGAGGTGGGCAAGTGTTCTATGTTTACAACCGGGTGGACTCGATTGAGCATGTCGCCGAAAAGCTTCGAAAGCTTGTTCCTACCGCACGGATTGGAGTCGGCCATGGGCAGATGAACGAGAAGGAGCTTGAGCCGATCATGGTCGGGTTCATCAAGGGCGAAATCGATATTCTGCTTTCAACGACAATTGTTGAGAGTGGAATCGATATTTCAAATGCCAATACGCTGATTATCGAGAACGCGGATCGCCTTGGTTTGGCTCAGTTGTATCAGCTACGTGGTCGGGTCGGACGGTCTGATCGGCAGGCTTACGCGTTATTCCTTTACAACCGCAACTTGGACGCAAGCTTTATCGCCGCAAAGCAGGCTCAAGAAGATGCCTCCGGAGAGACTCGAAAGAAGAAGACGATGTCGGAAGGAGCACTCGCTCGGCTTCAGGCCCTGCAAGAATTTTCTTCGCTCGGCTCGGGCTACTCGCTGGCCTTTCGAGACTTACAGATACGTGGTGCTGGTGAGCTGATTGGGGCAAAGCAAAGCGGAACGATGCTACAGGTTGGTTATGAGTTGTATACGCAACTGATCAATGAAGCCGTCGCATCGCTGAAGACTGGTGTAGATGGTCAGCCGATCACATCGGATACCGCTCGAGATCCGTTGGAGGCACTGACCCCGCTGCCTTCCTTTGAAATTCCGGTGATTGCGATGCTGCCGGAAAGCTACATCAAGGAGCAGGCTCAGCGGCTGTTCTACTACCAACAGATGATGTCTTCGCGAGACCAAACAAGACTTGGTGAGGTTCAGACTGAGATCGAGGATCGGTACGGCAAGCCACCTTCTCCGGTATCGAACGCATTTGCTGTGATGTCGCTTCGGATTCGGGGCAAGAAGCTTGGCGTCGATAAGGTTGACGCCCGACAGGGTCGCGTAGCGCTAACGTTTAAGAACCTCGAAGATGTCCCTCCGAGGCTTTTTGTGTTGCTTCCGAAGACTCTTCAAGGGTCGCACAACACTCGTGATGCATTCATATTCCCTTTCACTGGGGATCCAATTTTGGCGGTTGAAGCTCTGCTTAACGCAATCGAAAAGTGCTCGCGCCAAATCGAAGAATCGAGGGCGGCCCTGAGCGTATGAGAAGAGCCTTTACCCTCATTGAGCTTCTCGTTGTCATCGCGATCATTGCAATTCTTGCCGCGATCCTTTTCCCGGTCTTCTCCCAAGCCAAAGCCGCCGCCAAGCGCGCGGCCTGTCTCAGCAATATGCGCCAGATCGGAATTGGGTTCAATCTCTATCTGAACGACTCTGACGACCGATTCCCAGATCGGCGCGATCTCAAAGCCGTGGGTTACCGTCCGTGGACGACTTGGCCCCCCAGCGACCCTCGAGCCGGATGGGCGATACCCCTCGTTGATCCGTATCTCAAGAATAGAGAGATCTGGTCCTGCCCAATGCTTCAGCAGGAGCAAGCCGTTCAAATTCGACAAGCTGAATCCACCTACTGGATGTGGCGTTTCGACCGAACCACCGATCCCGTCGACCTCGATAATTTTTGGGGAAAAACTCCGGAGCAAGCAGCCGAAGATGCCAAGAATGCGAATAATCCAACGATTGGCACTCCACAAGGCGTCGCTGAAGTTGAACTTCTGGTTGATCCCTACTTTCCTCGAACCATCCCAACCGTCCCCGCAAGCCTGAGAGGCAAGACTCCCCACGCAGGTGGCCGAAACCGCCTTTTCCTCGACCTCCACGCCAAGTGGACCCGAGACCCAAGAACAAATCCATGAACAGACTCTTCCTAGCTCTTGAACCCTCGTCGATCGTCCGTCGCGCGATCGCTGACTGGCAGCCAAAGCCGCACGAGCGACTTGATCGGCAGGGGATGCGTTGGGCGAAGTCTGATAAGTATCACGTCACCCTTCTTTTCTTGGGCGACCTCCCGGTTGATCAAGTCGCAGAGGATACGACGAGAATCGTCAGCCAGCACAAGGCCCCGAACCTCCAAGTCAATCGAGTCACCGGCCTCCCCGACAACAAGCGCCCCGGAGTCATCGCGCTAGCCATCTCCGACTCAAGCACTTACCTGCAGCCCCTGCAAAAGGAGCTCCAAGCGGCGCTGCTCGGAACCGAAGAGGTCTACACACCGCACCTTTCGCTGGCCCGCATGAAGCCCGCCAGCACAAAGCTGGGACACAAGTTGCGAGACTACATTCACAGCGGTGAGCACCCAGACCTACTTTCTTGGATACCTGAGGCGGTCACTTTGTTCAACTCTCTTCCCGACGGAAGCTATGAGTTGATCCAAAAATTTGAGTTCAAAAAATAGGATCGTAGCGGTAACATCCGTTTCATGCCATTATCTCGCCGAGACCTTCTTGCCAAACTCTCCGCAGCCGGAGCCGGAACGCTTTTGGGCGGACTCTTCGCCACCAAATCTCAGGGACAAGGGTACGACGATACTCCGATGTTGCCGGGTGGGCACTGGCGCGTTCACGACAGCAAGCGACCGCAGCCTAAGGTAGTCACACCTGGAGCCGCTTACGGTCAGGCACCATCCGACGCAAAGGTGCTGTTCAGCGGCGGCGACATGAAAGAGTGGAAGGGCGGACCTTGGACGGTGACCCAAGACTACTTTGAAGTCAAGCGCGGGACAGGTTCAGTGCAAACCATTGGAGAGTTTGGAGATTGCCAACTCCACCTCGAATTCTGCGAGCCTGCAGAAGTGAAGAACAGCGGCCAAGGACGCGGAAACTCGGGAATCTTCTTCATGGGTCAGTACGAGGTTCAGGTGCTTGATGCCTACAATAATCTGACTTATGCTGACGGAACGACGGGTTGTGTTTACGGTCAGACAGCTCCGCTGGTAAACGCATGCCGCAAGCCCGGCGAGTGGCAGACCTACGACATCATCTTTGTTGCTCCTCGGTTCAAGGACGGCAAGCTGGATACGCCTGCTTACGTGACAGTGTTCCTTAACGGAATTCTGGTTCAGCACTCAACACCGCTGATCGGCGAGACTGCGCACCGACAGGTTGGGACCTACACTCCACACGGACCGAAGGGACCAATCACCCTGCAGGATCACGGAGATCCCGTTCGATTCCGCAACATCTGGATCCGCGAAGTTGGCCCCCACGACGAGCTAAGGCACCGACAGATGTGGGAGATTGGTTAGGCCAACTCTTCCAGCCATTTCGAGAGGCCGCTTTGCGCGGCCTCTATTTTTTTGGCTCGCTTGATTCCCTTGTCTCTCGTCGGCTCTTCGGGGTCGGGCAGGATGCCCCAGTTGATGTTCATCGGGGCGAACTCTCGCTCAGTTTGATCTTGAAGATGAGCCAGCAGGGCGCCGTAGGCGGTCTCTCGGGGAGGGGCGACGTAGTCTTCACCCTCAAGTTTTCGGGCAATGTTGAGGCCGACCAGGATTCCCATCGCGGCTGATTCGACGTAGCCTTCGACGCCGGTGAGCTGACCTGCGACATAAACGTTCGGCGCCGATCGAAGTTGGAGTTGCTCATCTAGGGCGGTTGGAGCCTCGAGGTAGGTGTTTCTGTGGATCACTCCGTACCGAATGAACTCGGCATTCTGGAGACCCGGCACCATTTGAAATACGCGCTTCTGCTCACCAAACCGCAAGCGGTTTTGGCAGGCCACCAGCGAGTAAAGCGTCTTCTCCCGGTTCTCGGGGCGGAGTTGAAGGGCGGCATAGGGGCGGCGATCGGTGCGCGGATCGGTCAACCCAATTGGCTTGAAGTTCCCGAAAGCGAGTGACCGCTCACCCTTCTCAGCGATCGCCTCGATCGGGGTGCAGCCAGCGAAGTATTTGATCTTTTCGAGGAGGGCCTGCTCGGGGAGAGCGTAATCTCCGAGTTCCGCCTCGCCTCGAACACCGCCAGCCTCGAAGGCGTGGAATGGAGCCCGCTCGGCAGACACCAGAGCCTCAACGAACGCATAATACTCCTCTTTGTTGAAGGGGCAGTTCAGGTAATCGTTCCCTTCGCCTTTGTCGTAACGGGATTGGGCGAAAACGACCGACATGTCCAGCGATGACGCTTCGACGGTTGGAGAGACCGCGTCGTAAAAGTAGAGGTGCTTGCGTCCAGTTTTGGCGGCGAGCCATTCCGAGAGTTCGGGAGATGTGAGCGGACCCGTGGCAAGTACCAGCGGTCCCTCGCACGACTCAGCCGTGGTGGGTGTGAATTCGTCTCGAACTACCTCGATCAGCGGATGCTCCTCCATCGCCTGGGTCACCGCTTTTCCAAAGTTATCGCGGTCAACACACAGAGCTTCTCCGCCCGGTACTGAATGCTCTTCGGCAAGCCGCAGAACCAAGGAGCCCAGGGCGTTCATTTCCGCTTTGAGTTGCCCCGCTGGCGAGGTAGGAGACTTGGACTTGAGAGAGTTAGAACAGACGAGCTCAGCAAAGTAGTCGGTCGTGTGAGCTGGAGTGCGCTTGACAGGGCGCATCTCGTAAAGCCGAACCGAAACTCCCCGAGACGCCAAAGCCCAGGCTGTCTCCACACCCGCAAACCCGGCACCAACAACGGTCACCATCAACCTAGGACTCCGTGGGCTGATTTCTCACCGGCCATCACCAAATGCGACGTATCGTCGTAACGAATCAATCGAAAGCGCCCATCCGCCATCCGTTCAAACTCCGTCACTCCAGCGTTGGAGAATTTGAACGACGCCGCCATCTCCACCGTCCCACCCAGAAGGCGGGCACAGAGCATTGAGGAGGTTCCGCCGTGTGAAACCACTGCCGTATCAAATAGGGTCTCTGAGAGACGCTGATGAACCTGCGCAAGGCGGTTCCAAACATCGCGCTTGGATTCTCCACCCGGAGGAGTCACGTCGGGGTGATCTCCAGCAGCGATAAATCTCCGCCGGACTTCGCGATAGTCCTCTCCTTCCCATTCGCCGAAACCCTGTTCGCGCAGAAGTGCATCGGCTTTTACTGAAGTGCCAATGGCAAGGGCCGTTTGGTGAGCGCGCTTGAGATCAGATGCGAGGACTAAGCCAACCGAAGCAGCGGAAAATGCTCGCCCAACTGCCTCAGCCTGAGCGAGACCAACTTCGTCCAGCGGGATGTCAGTATGACCCTGAGCTCGTTTGTCGAGGTTCCAAGCGGTCTGTCCATGACGGATGAGGTAGACGCGAATGGAAGGGAGCACGGCAAGAGTTTACTCTGCCCCCTCTGCGGGGGCAGAACGTACAATTAGCCCTTCTTGAGCTTTGATGCGTACTTCTGGCGGAACTTCGTCACCTTTGGCGAGACGACGTAGGCGCAGTAGCCAACGTTCATTCTCGCTCGCTCAGCATCGGTTGCCTTCTCGTACTTCGCATAGTAATTCTGGTGATACTCCTCAGCTCGCTGATAGTTTGTGAGCGGCTCTAGTGTTGTGACGATCTTGTTCGCATAGAGCTTTTCCGCTGCGATTTGCTTGATGACATTCTCCGCAAGTTCTCGTTCTTCATTCGTCGTGTAGAAAATCACCGAGCGATACTGCGTTCCCGAATCCGGACCTTGCCGGTTGAGGGTGGTTGGATCGTGGGAGACGAAGAACATCTTCAGAATGTCTGCGGAGGAGATCTGGTCGGAATGGTAGTAGACCTTCACGACTTCGGCTGCTCCGGTCCGACCGGTGCAGACTTCTTCGTAGGTGACCGGGAAAATATGTCCACCGGCGTATCCGCTCTCGACTTTTTCGACACCCTTCAGGTCCTCGAGCACTGCCTCGACACACCAGAAGCAGCCACCGCCAATCACTAGCTCTTTCAAATCCATTCGTTTCTTTACTCCGCTTTGCCCAAAACTGGCGCCGGCTACCGCTAGGGTGAGTCCGAGACCAATTGCCTTCACAATTCGACGACCCATGATTATGTTCATACGATCAGAATAGGTGCGAAAGTTCGATAAAGTTCCGTGTTCGGTGAATGGTGTGAAGCAAGCGGTTAAACTATTCCATCATGCAAAATTATCAGCCTGCCATCGACGCAGCTTGGGATGAACGGGACGGCATCTCGACGTCGAGTTACCCCGATGGCCTCAAAGATGCGATCGGTAGCGTTTTGCATCTGCTCGACTCGGGACGCCTTCGGGTCTGCGAAAGAATTGATGGCGAGTGGACCACTCATCAGTGGATCAAGAAGGCCGTTTTGCTTTCTTTCAAGCTCTCAAACAACCACGTCTCCGCAGCGGGACCGATGCACTTTTACGACAAAGTGCCGCTGAAGTTTGAGAACTACACTCCGGCGGAGTTTGCGACAAATGGCTTTCGGGTCGTTCCTCCGGCGACAGTTCGCAAGGGGGCTTTTATCGGACGGAATGCAGTCTTGATGCCGTCCTATGTGAACGTCGGCGCTTATATCGACGAGGGCACGATGGTTGACACTTGGGCGACGGTTGGGTCTTGTGCTCAGATCGGAAAGAATGTTCACCTGAGCGGCGGAGTTGGGATCGGCGGGGTGTTGGAACCTCTTCAGGCGAATCCCGTTATCATTGAGGACAACTGCTTCATTGGTGCACGATCCGAAGTGGTTGAAGGCGTGATTGTTGAGGAGAATTCCGTGCTTTCGATGGGCGTCTTCTTGGGGATGAGCACGAAAATTTTGAACCGGGCGACCGGGGAGATCACCTACGGTCGAATTCCGGCGGGCTCGGTGGTTGTTCCGGGATCGTTGCCTTCTAAAGATGGCTCGCACTCTCTCTACTGCGCTGTCATTGTGAAGACGGTGGATGCTCAAACCCGGGCGAAGACCGCGCTGAACGAGCTGTTGCGCGACTGATGGACGTCGTTCAGCTCGCCTGCGATTTGATCCGTTGCCCTTCGGTCACCCCTGACCAGGCGGGTTGCCTAGATTTGCTCGCATCGCAATTGAGTGCGGCGGGGTTCGCCTGTGAGTTCATCAACGAGAATAGTACAGAAAACCTCTATGCCGTTTTTCGCGGTGGGGAAGGAGTTTCTTTCCTGTTCAATGGACATTGCGATGTGGTCCCACCGGGCCCTCTGGATTCCTGGTTGAGCCCTCCGTTTGAGCCGACGATTCGGGATGGCATCCTCTATGGACGGGGTGCAGCGGACATGAAAGGTCCACTGGCGGCAATGGTTTGTGCCGCAATCTCATTTGTTAAAGAAAATCCTTCTCTTTCTGGACAAATCGCTTTACTGATTACCTCCGACGAAGAAGGGGTGGGAACCCACGGGACGGGCTTCGCCCTTGAGAAACTTCTCGAGAGAGGCGAGCATTTTGACTACGCCGTCGTCGGCGAGCCGACGAGTGAAGAGGCGTTCGGGGATACGATCAAAATTGGTCGACGTGGATCACTCAGCGGGCGAGTCAAAGTCTTCGGTCAGCAAGGGCACGTGGCCTATCCGCACCTTGCTTCTAACCCAATCCACAATGCGCTTTCCTTTCTGAATGACCTGATCGGTCATCACTGGGATGAATCCACCGCCGAGTTCGATCCAAGCAGCTTGCAGATTGCAAACATCAACGCCGGAACCGGGGCGAATAACGTGATTCCTGGCATGTTGGCGTTTGACTTCAATATTCGGTATCAACCCAACCAGAGTCCTGAGACGATCGTATCGGTATTCGAAAATCTTGCAAAAAAGCATTCGCTCAAACACGAAATTCGATGGACGGACGGTGCACGGCCGTTTATCACCCGAAACACCCTGTTGATCGACAGAATAAGTCAAGCTGTACGTGAAACGACTGGGTTAAATCCTAAGCTCGGAACTGGAGGCGGGACCTCGGATGCTCGATTCATCGCGGCTGCTGGGATTCCAGTGTGTGAGTTTGGGCCGATCAACAAGACGATTCACGCAGTGAATGAGTGTGTCGATGTTGTGAGCCTTAACTCAACAAAATCTGTTTACCGCAGCGTCCTTAATCAGCTTCTGGCACCTGTTTAACCGATCTTTTGCGTTCCAGCCCCCCGAGTGGTAAGATTCTTGTTAACATTTAGGTTTACGGATGAACGAGCAGGTAATCACAATTGCAACCGACCGCGCGGTCATCGAGGATCGCCCATCGCACTTGACCGGGGCATATCAGGACTACACGACTGCCGATATTAACTGGGTCATTCAGCAGTTCGCTGTCGATGGAGACCTCCAGATCGCCCCGTTCCCGGGCCGAGGAAACATTAACCTCCACACCTACGAGGTAATCGCAGGAGAGCGGGAGTACTTGCTGCAGAAGGTTAACTCGGATGTTTTTGCTATGCCCTACCGGGTGATGAATGGAATGATCAGCTCCATTACTGCTCAGCGGGAGAGTCTCGCAGTAAATCCGATAGACGGTTGGGAAGCGATTGAACTGGTCCCTACGCTTCAGGGCAAGGCATTTCTGGACCTCACCGACGAGCATGGCTGGTCGGTGTGGCGGCTGATGGTTCGCATCCCTAACTCACGGTCCTACAAGAGTCTTTCCGAAGTCGAAAGTCGCGAAGAACAGTTGAGGCTCGCGAGCGAAATGGGACGCGGGCTCGCGATTTACTCTGACCTAACATCCTGTATCAAACCGGCGGGAGTTGAAGGATCCCTTCCTGGCTACCGCGACACGGGACTCTACTACCGTCAATTTCACTCAGTCATGGCGGGAAACCGGACGATGGGCGATGCGGCCGCGCTGTTGCCAGACGATCCGATTTTGCGCACGTCCACCGGACCCCACTTTCTGGTCGGATGCTCATCTAAAGAGGCAAATGAGCGAAAAACTGATCCCGAGCTCGCGCCGTTTATCGCTCTCGTGGAGGAGCAGGAGCCGTTTGCAATGGGGCTTTGGACAGCGATTGCACAAGGGCGTATTCGTCAAACCTTGATCCATGGCGATACAAAGATCGAAAACTTCCTTTTTGATTCGGAGACTGGGAATGTCAAAGCACTAGTCGATCTCGACACGATCATGTCGTTCACTTGGCTGGCCGATTGGGGCGATATGCTCCGCTCGCTTGTGAATGTTGCTGGTGAAAAGGAAACCGATCTAGGCAAGGTCAACGTCGACACCGAGGTGTATCGAGCCGTCACTGAAGGCTTCCTCTCGACGGCGACCGAGGTCACGAGCCAGGAAGTATCGATGATGGTGTCTGCGGTTCAGGTGATTGCGCTCGAACTGGGCTTAAGATTCTTAACGGATTATCTGAAAGGTGACACCTACTTCCAACTCGGAGAGGGCGACCCGGCGGACCTGAACAAGACTCGGGCCATGGTTCAACTGACGCTTTACCGGCGACTTGCTGAGTTCGGACCTGAAGCCGAAGCGATTATTCGATCGCTCAAAAAGTAAAAGCCCCCTGCCCGAAGGCAGAGGGCTCAATACTTATCATCCCAAACTAAGGGGTTGATGGGTTCTTAGTGTAGCGAACCCTGACTTGGCTGACCCGGAGGTTGGACAGGTTCTGCGAAAGTCGAGCAGGAGTAACCGCTCGGAACATCACGCTGACTTGTCCTGATCCATTGACGTAGCTTGCGACGTTATTGCGGATGGAGAAACTGATGGTGTTGTTCACTCCACCATAGGTCCCTCTAGAACCTTGCAGGTCCCACGCAGAGGTCGCGGTGTTCCAGGCGTACACAAACACGGTCGTTGCCGCCAAGGATTCTGAGTTGAATGCGGCGGTCACCGAGACTGAGCGAAGTGCTGACGGTGCTTCCGGAATCGTTCCGGTTACCGAGGCAGAGGCGACTGGTCCAACTCCGCTCTGGATTCTGCTCTTGACGTTATACGAACTTACCAAGCTTGAATCCTTCACGTCTCCGAGTCCGCCACCAACGTGGTTGCCATAAACCGAGGCGACTCCAGTTACTTCAGCATCCTTTGCCAGTGTTGCGAGGGCGAGATTTACGCCTTTGTAAACGTTTACTCGTCCATAACCGAAGGTGGTTGACGGCCCAATGTTATCGCAGGTCGAGAAGAAGATATCGCTTACTTCGTTTGGCGTGAGGTCAGGATTCACCGACCAGATTGTGGCCAGGACGCCATTCGCGACCGGTGTGGCCATCGAAGTACCACTTGCGCCACCATAGCCACCATCCTTCGTGGTGCTCAGGATGTTGGTGCCAGGGGCGAACAAGGTGCAACCTCGACCATAAGCGGAGAATCCGGCTTTGCCGTCGGCCTCGTTTGAGGCGCCAACGACGATCGTATCTGCGTGTCTGAATCCTGTCAAGTCCCGATTGTCATTTCCAGCGGCGAAGAGGAGAAGTCCACCGATGGACTTGATGTAAGTACCTGTCGTACCGATCGAAGGCGAATCGACTCCTGAGTAAGAAACACTGACTGTCTTTGCTCCGTGCTCAATTGCCCAGCGAGCTCCGTCCATCATGTCCGCAACAGAAGCTCCTCCACCAGGGGAGTTTGAAATGCGGTTGTGCATGACCCTAAAGTTCCAACCCACACCGGAAACGCCGATACCGTTGTTCCCTTGGGCAGCGCCACAACCCGAGACGTGGGTTCCGTGACCATTGATGTCTTCAATCTGACCGCCGGCACTTTCAGCAATTTTGTCAACTGCGTTGTAACCAGGAACCCGAAGGTCTCTCAGGTCCTCGTGGGCCCTCATGATGCCAGTGTCGCAGAATGCGATGGTTCGGGTCGAACTTCCGGTCCAAAGATTCCAAGCGAGCGGCGAGCCGATTACTGGATGATGCCATTGCTGAGCGTAGCGCGGATCATTTGGAACTCGGTTTGGGAAGACTCGCCAGTTAGGCTCAACATACTGATAGTCACCAGTGGCCATGAGCGACTTAGCGTAGAGAGTCTCGGTCAGACCGATAGGAACCTTGACGATGTACTCGTCCGTTTGAGAAACGTAGTTGACGATCATCGAGGCAACTCGGCTTCGCGAACGTTGTCGTCTCAGTCGGATTTCATCGAACCTGGTGCCCGCATCCATCAGACTGGATACCTGTTTGGGTCTTACGATAAGTTGACCTGTGAACTCACGAACTCCGGGAACTTGGGTGAACTGACCAAAGCTGACCGAGGCAAGCCCAAGTACACATAGCGATATGGAAGCAGATTTCTTCAACATGGAAACGACTCCTCCCGAAGGAGACTAACTCGCATTATATCGCAAGTTAGTCCCTAGTTCGATTCAATTCAGTCCTTAAAGGGATCTTTTACGTCGGCTCCGGCCATCGCAACTCCAATCGGCTTGAGCGTATGGATCACTTTGATGGTGGCAGAGTGGTGTTCAAGCACTCGATGGAGCCGCTTGTACACGTGGGGAGCTTCGTCCACATCGCCCCCTCGCACAACAACCCCGCGATCCTTGACCCACTTTGACATCATCTCCTTGGTCACCCTTCCCGCCTCGCCTCGCTTGCCCTTGGCGGCAGTTCGAGACATCACTCGACCTGCACCGTGAACCGTCGAGTAGAGTGCTTCCCGTGATTCCGGTGAATCCACACCTTCGAGGATGACTGAGTCATCGCCCATCGAGCCTCCCACGAAACCAAGCTGACCCGGGAACGCTGGCGTAGCGCCCTTTCGGACAACCCAATACTCCTCGCCTCCGTGAGTCTCGCGCCAAGCAAAGTTGTGGTGGTTGTGAACCTCCTCAACAATCGTTCCACCAAGGATCTTGGCGACCCTTGCGCAGACCCAGTCTCGACCAGCGTAGGCATACCTTCCAGCGAGTTCCATCGCCTCGATGTATTCCCTGCCCGAATCTTTTTCGGTAGAGAGCCAGCTGATGCCGCTGCTCACTTGACCCTCGCCTGCTGCGAGGTCCATATAGTACTGAGCAATTCCATGACCGAGACCACGTGATCCGAAGTGAACTCCGACCCAGATACGATCGAGTTCGTCGACGAAGATGTCCACATAGTGGTTTCCGCCGCCAATCGTTCCGAGCTGGTTCTGAGCCTTTTGCCTTCTGCTCTTCAGGGCCGGAAGACGCCAAGCATTGTCATCGAAGAGCTCATGCTCAACGACCTCATCATTGTTCAGTCCCATTCCGAACGAGAGCTTCTTGAAGATCTCATCCATGAGAGGATTGATTTTGGCTTTGACCTTTCGTGCGTCGCAATCAAGGCGAACCGCCTTATTTCCGCAGGCAATGTCGTAGCCGACACCACTCGGAGATATCCGGTGACGGTAAGCGACAACGCCACCAATGGGGACGCCGTAGCCGACATGGTGGTCGGCCATCAAAGCAAGTCGTTCCGCTCCTGTCTCGCGGGCGTTGTCGAGCTGAGTTAATGCTTCAGGGAAGACAGGATCTCCCCAGCATGGGATGTTTTCCAAATACTGCATGGGGGCACAAGGTTAAGTAGACGAAGCTAATAATGTTAAAGTTCACGACATTTTTTCCTTACCGTTGAATCTCCGTTGAAATATCTCACAGAAAGTGTTAGATTTGCGCGGAGGAGTAAACATGACTCGACTTGCATTAACCTTCGGCACACTTTCAACCATGCTTGCGCTGCCCGCAATCTCGACAGCAGGGCTGTTCTTCAACGGCACAAACGACTACTCGGCAGAAGCAGATTCGGCTCCATACGGGAGGATTGACGCAGAAACGGACCTGTTGACATCCGACCTCTACATCAACTCCCTGTCCTTGACCGGAGGAACCTTTGCTTCCTCGGGCTTATCCCTTGACACGACCGGAGCCTCGTTCACGCAGCGCGACGGTGGAGACAATTTTGTGGGGTACGTAGACTACTCCTTTGGAGACGCCCTGGCATCTGGCTTCAAATACCAATCTACCGGTATATTCAGCGGCCTCTTCGGATTTACGGGACAAGGAACAACCGGGACGTATACAGGAAGTGTGGATATCTTAGGGGGTGCGAACTCAACAGCTGCCGACGTACTTGCCACAGTGAATTTCACTCTCGAAATCGTGTCTAGCTATGGGCTGACCATCACCTATCCTGTGAATACCATCACCGTAGGACCTGGCCAACAGGCGGTGCTCCAAAACCGAGTCGTGAACTCGAGCGGCCGAGACTTTTTGGTTACCTCCCGTTATTACACCTACTACAATGATCCGATTGGATTTACATTCGACTTCGATGGGACTTACCCTTCCACCTTCGCGGCTAACTCGGACGTGACCGTCGACTCTTTGCGGTTCACCGGAGGCAATGGTGGGCCCATATGGACCGGGGTATCCAATGGGGTGATAGGCGGGCTATTCGTTGACGACTATAACATCCTCCCCGGTGGCGGCCAGTTCACCGTCAATCCTGTCCCAGAACCAGCCTCCCTTGCCATCCTGGGCCTCGGCGGACTCGCCCTCGCCCGTAGACGACAGCGAAAGAACTAACCACCCGTCAAGCCGTCCTGGAGGAACTCCACCAGGGCGGCTTTTTCTTGCTTCGTTAGCTTGAGTTTTGGCAATGCGCCCTCATCTCCGCCACGATCATAGAACTCCACAACGTCCTCGAGAGACTCAAGCGTTCCGTTGTGCATGTAGGGCGCGGTTCGCCCGATACCTCGTAACGAAGGAATCCGCCAGAAGCCGTTGTCCTTTGGGTTCTTGGTCAGATCACCCCGACCATGATCTTCGCCGATGACGTACGACTGGGCAAGTCCTGTCTTAGCAAATGGATCGGCACCAGGAATCGTCGCCCGGGTGAAGTGCGGTCCCGAGTGGCAGGTGGTGCACTGCCCTTTGCCTTTGAAAACTGCCAAACCCTGCCGGGCGATCGGCGATAAAGCCTGCTTATCACCCTTCACAAACTTGTCGAACGGCGTTTCGTTGTCGGTGAGAGTTCTCACGTAGGTGGCAAGAGCCATGGCGACGCGCTCTTTTGTAATCTCTTGTGTTCCAAACGCTTGCTCAAAAAGCGGTTCGTACTTTGCCTTCTTCAATCTCTCGGGCACAGCTTTCAGAGAGAGATTCATCTCCATCGGGTGCTCGATCGGCATCAGAACTTGTTCCTCAAGAGTCTTGACCCGCCCGTCCCAGAATAGTTGGGGCTGATACCCAGAGCCAATCAGCGTCGGGCTGTGGCGATTGAGCGCTTCCTTCGTATCGCCAATATTGACGGTACGACCGTCGCTGAATCCGGCTCCCTCGTTGTGACACCAGGTGCACGGCGTCTGGCGTGTATTGCTCAGGGCGCGCTCTTCAAAAAGTCTTCGCCCGAGTTCAGCTTTGGCTGCTGTGTATGGGTTGGACTTGGGATACGGAACCGGTCCCGGCGTCCCGAGCGCGTAGGGATCAGCCGTAATTCCGGCGATGCCGACAGAGGCGCAAGCGAGTACCAGAAGTCCGCGGAGCATAAGTTTATGATACACCGAATCCGAGACTCCCTTACCCTGGCTGGAGGAAAGGGACTTACGGAACTAGCGCCAAAGCTTCCTTCGAAGAAACCATGCTCTTTCCGTGCTCAATCCAGTACTCAAACTCTTCAGGGAACTGCCGAATGAAGGCTTTCATCGGCCAAGCGGCCGCGTCTCCGAGCGCACAGAACGAGCGACCCTCGACGTTGTTGGCAACCTCGGTCAACAGGTCCATGTCGCCTTTTTGCCCTCCACCGGCAACGATTCGATCCATGATCTGAACCATCCAGCGGGTGCCTTCGCGACAGGGCGTGCACTTACCGCACGACTCATTAGCATAGAAGTGCGCGGTGCGCCAAGCAAGCATCACGATGTCAGTGTGCTCATTGAAGAACATGCAGCCGCCGGAGCCAACCATGGACTTGACTTCGCCCATTTCCTCGTAGCCGATGATCGCGACGTCAACGGCATCTGGCTTGATAACTGGCATCGACGAGCCACCAGGAATGCATGCTTTGAGCTTTCCGCCTTTCACTCCGCCAGCCATCTCCAGAAGCTCTTTGAGAGGAGTTCCAAACTCAATTTCGTAGTTACCTGGCTTGTTGACGTGCCCGCTAACCGAAAAAATCTTGGTTCCGCGCGAGTTCTTGGTTGAAGCTCCGAGAGTTGCATACCATTCGCCACCCTTGTCGACAATGTGCGGAACGCAGGAAAAGCTCTCGACATTATTGATCAGCGTCGGGCGCTCCCAGACTCCGCTGATTGTGGGCAGAGGCGCGTGAGGGAATTTGAGACGTGGCATACCGCGCTCACCCATGAGTGAAGACATCAAAGCGGACTCTTCACCACACTCGTAGGACCCCGCTCCGAGGTGAATGTGCAAATCGAAAGAGAAGTCCGTCCCGAGAATGTTTTTGCCGAGCAGGTTGTTTGCGTAGGCCTCATCAATCGCCTTTCGCAGAGCTTTTGCGGCATCAATGAACTCACCGCGGATGTAGATGTAACCGACGTCTCCCTGGACGGCGTAACCGGCGATAGTCATTCCCTCGACCAGCTGGAATGGAGCGGTCTCCATCAGCATCTTGTCCTTAAAGGTTCCGGGCTCGCCCTCGTCCGCATTGCAGACAACATAATGCGGCTTCACTTTATCTTTTGGAAGACCGTTCCACTTGATCCAGCTCGGGAATCCTGCGCCGCCGCGTCCTCTCAGACCGGAAGTCTTGACCTCGTCAATGACGCCTTGGCGCTCCATCTTCAAAGCTTTTTCAAGCCCCGAGTAGCCTCCAGCTTTTTTGTATCCCGCCAAAGTTTGAGTTGCGGGATCGTCGGAGTGCTTCAACAGGAGCTTGTACTCTGCCATATCCTTTAATTTACCTTGCGAGGATCGATTCCGTTAGCAAACCCAGAGCTCGGAATCTCCTCTGAAGAAACAACAGCCCAGCACTTATGACTCGTGCCTGGAAGATCCGTGGCATTCAGGGCCTCGTGATTAGCGGATGGAGCCAATGCGCTCTTCCGATTTAAGCTGAACCTGAACGATCTGATCGGCCATCTTTATGACCGTGCTCTCCGAACTGGCTCTCAATTCGTCGAGCAAAGCGTCAATTGCCTTCTCGTCCACGGGGCCGATGTATCTGTCGCCAACCTGCACGACCGGAGCGCGGTCACAGGCGTTGAGGCACTCGACTTCTTCGAGCATGAACATTCCGTCCGCCGTCGTCTCTCCGTTCTTGATTCCAAGCTTCTTGGTCACGTAGTCGCGAATCCGGTAAGCCGAATTGAAGTGACACGAAAGGCAGGTGCAGACCTCGATCTTGTGCTTTCCAGGATTGTGGACGGTGTTGTACATCGAGTAGAACGTGGCAACGCCCTGAACTTCCGCGTAGCTCCGATTCAGGCGGTGGGCTACTTCAGCGATTGCGTCGCCATCCAGAAACCCGCCGTACTCTCGCTGGGCGATCCAAAGCCCGGGCAAGATACAAGCCTTCTGGTTTGGATAGTGAGTTTTGAGAGCATCCAACTCCTTGATCGCTTGTTCCGAGAACCGCAGGTTCAGCTCGTCCGCCTTCGGAGGCATTGGGCGCTCGTTATGGCTCCCAAGTTGGATCAATTCACTCATCCTTAAAGACTACCGTCCTTCCTCGCCTTTCGGCGGCAATCTCGGGCATAATCACCTTCAAAATACGATGCAAGTTTGCCCGCGATGTGCTCGCCAAAACGAAGATGACATCCGCTTCTGCGGTCGTTGTGGGCTCGACTTTGCCGAGTACGCCAAGCATCAACAGCGTCCCACCTCCACCGAGACGATGTACTGTTATCGGCATCCCAAGGAGGCAACGAACCTCAGCTGCGGGCGATGCGAAAAGCCTCTTTGCACAAACTGCGTTCAGATCGGCTCAGCTGGCCCACGTTGCCCCGAGTGTGCAAAGCATAACATTGAGTTTCGCCCAGGAGCTGTGATTCATCAAGCCAAGAGCAGTGTGAAGGGCATTGCCCGACTAGGTCCTTGGGGAATCTACATTCTCGTTATTTGCGCTGGAATGATCTTTAGCTTCTTCCGGGGCTGCGGAACTGAACCTTCACAGCCCCGGGAGTCTGCTCCAATCGAGCGGGGGAACTAGCCTCCGAATTCTCGGAGACGACCCTGCATCTCGCCTCTCGTTTGGTCATCAACTCGCTTGTCGGTCTTGGCGAGTTCGATAGCCTTCTTCTGGGTCGAAATTGCCTTGACCTTGTCTCCCGCTCGCCAGAGCGCGAGTGCGTATGTGTCCATATTCATGGCGTTCGTCGGATCGAGCTTCATCATTTTCTCCCCCAATTTGACGGCGGCCTTGTAGCCAGCAGAATCGGTAACTCCTGGGTTTTCGACCACATCCCAAACGACTTGGTTGATCATCATCGGGTCGTTCATCTCCGGCAGTGCACTGATCTTTGCAAGCAATTTGTCGATTCCACCCAGCTTGCCCATCCGACGAGCCGTGAACTCCATCCCTCCGAGACCCATTCGCATCTTTGGCTCTTTCGCCCAGAGCTTTCCAATCTCGTCGACAGCTCCCTTATAGTCCTGCTTCTGGAACTTCGCCTGAATGGGAGCGAACTTCTTTTGCATCTCCATCTGCAGCGCCATCTCGGCCGCCTCTGCCTTTTTGGCTTCTTCGCGAGCTTTCTTCGCTTTAGCAAGGTCAAGTTTTCCGCTCAGTACGCCGTCCACTGCCTCTTCAAGGCCCGCCATCGGATGACCAATCCATGCCACCTTTCCGGCTCCGTCGATGAGAAATGCGGTCGGAATTCCGTTCTCACCCGCCGCGGTCATCCAATTTTGGGCCATGTAGGTGCCGGGACCCTCTGTCGCGACGTTGTAGTCCATCCTTGCTCCGAACTCTTTTACAAACGCGGGAACCTTGGTTTTGTAGTCGCCCGGCTGGCTCTCCCAGATGGAGACCCCGACGAAATCGACCTTGCCGCTGTACTTCTTGGCTAATTCGGTCAAGTGGGGAATGGTCTGTCGGCAAGGCCCGCACCAAGTTGCCCAGAATTCCACCACGACTGGCTTCCCTTTTCCAAGTTCCACCGGCGATCCTTTGACCCAGTCAGTGACTTTCAGCTCAGGGGCCTTGTCTCCAACCGTCAACGCAGCTTGGGCAGATACAGCAACGGAAAGGACGGCAAGAATTGGAAGGAACCGAAGAGGTTTCATAGTCATGTTATACAACCTTCGAAGGCTCGACGGTTCCTGACTCAGCCGACAACAAACAATCAAAAACGTAAAACCAAAGAAAAATGAAACTCTTTTCCGTCCTGTGCATCTGATACATGGACGTAACTTTCTTGGATTCGTTCTCCCACAATAACAAAGCCCGACCTTGAACAAGTCGGGCTACTTTTTGCCTGGTTGTGGCGTAAAGTAGAGCCAGTGCTCACGACAGTTCTCGCGATCCTGATGCTCGGGCAGGACATTACTTTGCGTCCGGCACCATCCCCCGTCGGAAATCCGCTGAAGGGTTTAGTCCCTTATGCCGGGAAGCACGAAGAGTTTCCTCATTCGATGGAGTTCAGCTATCTTGGGCTCAACAGAGTCATAACTGGGAAAAATCAGTACAACTGGAAGGCATTTGAAGACCTCCTCAACGACATTGCGAGTCGCGGTCACCAGGGGATCGTGCGGTTTTTTCTCGAGTATCCCCAATCACCCACCGGGATTCCGCAGTACCTGCTCGATGGTGGTCTTAAGGTCACCAAGTGGAACTCAAACTCAGCCGGATCCGACCCTGCCCAGGGTCTCGGGGACAACATCACCCCCGACTATTCGGATCCAAACCTGCGTCAATGCCTTATCAACTTTGTCGGTGCACTCGGGCGAAAGTACGACGGTGACCCTCGGTTAGCTTTCCTCACGATGGGAATTCTCGGAGCTTGGGGAGAGTGGCACACCTGGCCACGCAAAGAACTTTTCGCTTCGGTTGCCGTCCAGAACGAAGTGATGGACGCCTTTCAGAGAGCTTTCACAAAGACTCCAATCCTAATGCGCTACCCACAAGGTAAGCGGGATTCGGCAGCCGAGAATGCCTCTCGCCCCGTCGGCTACCACGATGACTCATTTGCATGGGCAACTCTTGATACAGGTAAGCCGGAAGATGACTGGTACTTCATGCCCGCTATGAAGAAAGCCGGCACGATGGAAAAATGGAAGAAACACCCGATCGGTGGCGAAATTCGACCTGAGGCTTGGGGAAAGTGCTTTGACCTCAAACCGGATCGACCCGAGATCCAGAACTTTGATCAATGCGTGAGAACAACGCACGTCTCTTGGCTGATGGATAGCGGCATGTTCTCGGAAGATATTCCGCGCACTCCCGAGCGCATTCGGCGTGCCTCCGAGATGGTCCGACTCATGGGATACGACTTTACGCTCACCAAGGCTAGGATTCAGGCTGGAGTCGGGTTTCTCGTTGTCAGTGGAACGATTCGCAATCAGGGGGTGGCACCTTTCTATGCAAAGTGGCCCCTGCGGATGACTTTGCAAGACGTAAATGGCAAGTTTGTGCGGACCGCGAAAGCCGATCTTGGTCTCGATGGCATCCTCCCTGGTCAACCCGTCGATCGCTTTTTCTCGTCATCCTTGGCTGGGTTGGAAAAAGGAAAGTACACCGTCCTCATTGGCTGCCCAAATCCATTGGCAAACGGGGCTGCGGTGGGTTTTGCCAACGAATCGTTTGCAAAAGATGCCAAAGGCTGGCTCACCGTCGGTTCGATCAATCTCTGATGCAACAATCTGCCTCCAGGTAACTTAGAAGTACTGCGACCTTCATGAAGCAAGACTTTCCGCTGTTTACCCACAACCCAGATTTGGTGTATCTGGACTATGCGAATACCGCCCCGAAACCCCAATCGGTGGTCTCTGCAGTATGCGAGTACTACACCCACTACTCTGGAAATGTCCACCGGGCGAATCACGACATTGGAAGCCGTGCAGACCACGCCTACGAAATGGCGCGAGTGCGGATTGCCGAGTATATGGGTGCTGAACGAAATGAGATCGTGTTTCAAAAGAATACGACCGAGGCAATCAATCTTGTTGCTCAATCGTTTGTTTCCAAGCTGATTGAGCCTGGCGACAAGATTCTTCTCACTGGACTCGAGCACCACGCAAATCTCGTTTCTTGGCAGTTGCTCGCCGCCCGGACTGGAGCAGAACTTGTGTTCTCTCAGGTCGACGAAGATGGGTGTTTTGACGAGCAGCACTGGCTGAAGCTATTGATTTCCGGAGTGTGCTTTGCTGCATTCACCGCAGTTTCGAACGTAACAGGCGAGCGCTTCCCGATCGAGCAGATGCTCGCCGCCGCTCGAGGTCTCGGGGTTCCAACCCTGATTGACGCCGCCCAGCTGATGCCGCATGAACGCATCGATTTCGATAAGTTAGGAGCCGATTTCCTAGTCTTTTCGGGACACAAGGTTTACGGTCCAACTGGCGTCGGAATCCTTGTGGGACGCTACGAACTCCTCAACCGAATGGACCCCTGCATTGGCGGAGGAGATATGATCGACACCGTTCACCTCTCGAGCTCGACCTTTCAAGAACCGCCCTTGCGGTTCGAAGCCGGAACTCCTCCAATTGCCAGCGTCATCGGTCTCGGAGCCGCCATCGACTATCTGGACGGACATTTGACAGAAACTCAACACGCACACGAGTCGTGCATGATGCAAGGTGTTCTCAACGCTCTCAACCAGATCGAGGGAACGAGATTTCTCGGAGATCCCACCTCAGATGCGCGCCTCGCCTCCTTCGTCATCGAAGGTGTTCACTCGGCCGACTTAGGAGCCTATTTGAACGAGAAAAATGTCGCCGTCAGGGTTGGGAAAATGTGCGCGCACCCTCTGCTTGAGCAATGTGGCATCGACTCCGCCGTTCGCGCCTCCATCGGACTCTGTACCGACCAAACCGACATCGATAAATTTGCCGATGCCCTGACCAAAGCCGTCAAACGCCTCAGATGAGTACCCTGCAACAACGCGCCGAAGAGATCGCTGAGGAGCTGAGTTACCTCGACCGCGAGGAACGTTTCGAGTGGATCATCGACACCGGGAAGGAGCTCAAAACAGCTGAAGACTTCCAGGATCACGAGCTCGTGAAAGGATGCCAAAGCAAAGTCTGGTTGAGAGTTTGGCAGGAGGAAAACAACCTGCGAATCATCGGGACATCCGATGCGCTCCTTGTCAAGGGCATCGTTTCCCTGCTCATCTCGATCTTCGACAATGCCACGATCAACGAGTCGAAATCATTCGATTTCATCGAATGGATGAACAAGAATCAAATCAGCTTGTCGATGCAACGAATGCAGGGCCTTGAAGGCATGTTGCGCCGTATCCAAGGTTAGCCTCAGCTTGCTTTGGGGAATCGACCATGCTTGTCGACGAACATCACGATGTCGCTCAGCTTAAACCTTCGTTGTCCGCCGGTGGTTCGATGGTGGTTCAACCAGCCACGATTGGTGTAGCGGCGGACGGTTGCTGGACAGACTCCGAGAATTCGACTGGTTTCTTCTAGGCTGAGTTGCGGATCGAGGAGCCGTTCAATCATCTCCTCGCGAGTCTCTTTGAAGTCGCCACGATAGTAATGAGCAGTGACTTCGTCATCGAACACGGAACTGAGGAAACTCACCGTTTTGGGGAGCTGCTCAAGAACTTGAGTGAGCCTTGGGTTGAGATTACTGTCGTGCTCAGCAACTCGAGGACGTGGCGCGCGCATCTCCGTCTTCTGATACTTGCCAGTTCGCTTCTTCTTACCGCTCAGATACGAGGAGATTTTTGGTAGCGCTTCTTCGTCGTCCTTCGGACGATCGAGAAAGGCGTTTTCGATGTACGCGTATGGATCTAGCGGCTTTTTTTTCATGGGCTACTCCGCCGAGTTGTCGTTAAGTTTGGTTCGTTAACTTAACACTTTACCGACATTTGCGCAAGGGGTTTGGCAAATGTTTGCGAGTAAATGCGCAAGAACCAGTGCCCGTCAATTCTCCACGTCTCTTTCAACAAGGGACGTGAAGTTCAGCTGACCTCGACTTCGATCTTGGCGCGGGCTGCGATCTCTTCGACGATCAGTAAGTAGGGCGCCTCGAGGCCGTTGCGCTCCCAGCCAATGGGAACCTTGAGAGGACCGGCCACGACGTGAGCGAAAGGCTTGATCGTGAACGTCCCCTTTTCAAGGGTGAGCGTCGCCTTATCCTTAACTAAGGAGATTTTCTTGATCGAAGCATATGGAATGGACTTGATCGAACTGCCGGAGACAACGTCCATACGGTCGTCGAGAAGAACGAATTCGCTGGACGTTGAGCGGATGTGGGCGAGCTCGGCGTAGGCGGATTTGCCGAGGTTAAAAACCGCTCCCGCAACGTTTCGGACCGACTCGGTAAATCCGGCGAAGTCCCCCGACGCAGGTTCGGTGGCGGCGCGACCACTTGCTTTGGCGTCCTCCTTGAGGCGGTCTGCTTCCGTATGAAGCCAGCGCATTGCTTGGCCAGGTTTGTAGCGAACAGTTTCCACTTGTGGGTTATGTTACGCCGAAGAAACCCAGGGGGATTCAACAAGGGTAAAAGGAGAATATGATTTCGGCGATTGTTGCTTCAACACTTCTGTGGCAGCCCAGCCAGGCGAGGCTCATCAGGATTCCGTTAAGGGTGAACTTCGAGTCGGGAAAGACGGTGAGCCGGGTGTTTCAGGGGATCAAGCCAGGGTTTTCGTTTGACGAAGTCATCCCATCTTGGAACATCGACGGAGCTCCGGGTGGGGCGATCAAGATCGAGATTAAGACCGAGAAGAGCGGCTGGTTGTGCGTGGGTGAATGGTCTGGCGATCCAGGCTGGATGCCTCGGGCAAGCGTCAAGGGCCAAAAGGATGAGTTTGCTTCGGTGGCCACAGACACGTTCCGGTCGAAATCGCTCGTTGAGCGAGTGGATCTTAAGGTGACTCTGACCCAGAATCCAAGTTATGTGAAGCCAGTTCGACTGAAGCTCTTGACGCTGTGCTTCGCAAATACCAAGTCGACCCAGGTCTCAACCGAATGGGCAGAGTCTCCGTTCTGGGGGAGCTTAGTTGATGTGCCACAGCGGGCGCAGGGCAACTACCCGAATGGCGGGGTGCTGTGTTCCGCGACCTGTACGTCTATGTTGCTGTGGCACTGGTCAAAGGTCTTAGATCGACCTTCGATGAACAAGGACGTGCCCGAGGTTGAAGCGGCGGTTTGGGACCCCGTTTACGACGGAGCGGGAAACTGGCCTTTCAATACCGCATTCGTCGGTTCGATGGAAGGCATGAAGGGGTGCATCTCGCGTCTCACCTCACTCGAGGATCTTGAGCGGTTGACCAAGGCGGGGATCCCAGTTGCCTGCTCGGTCAGTTTCGACTACTTGAGGGGACGGGAGTTAAGCAAAACGGAGAGTGGGCATCTGGTTCTTTGTGTTGGTTTCAAAGAGGATGGAACTCCGATTATCAACGATCCCGCGTTCAAGGATGGAGTTCGGAAGACCTATTCTCGGGCGGATTTCGAAAAGGCTTGGTGTTATTCAAGCCGGACGGTTTATCTCGTGGTTCCCGACAGCGTAAAGACACCTGCCGATCCCAACCGCGTGTACACTTTTCGTTAGGCGTCCTTTTTATAGGACTTCAGTCTGATTGGCAACGTATTGCGTTAAATCGCAGTAGGGGAAGTGGGGAAATGAAAAGAGTTCAGTTTGGTTCCATGGCGCTTGTCGCTATCGCGTTAGTCGGTTGTGGCAAACGCGAAGAAGTTGTTGCTGAAAAGCCTTACACCGTCACAAAGGGAGATGTGTCCGTTTCGATCATCGAGTCCGGAACTGTCGACGCGATTCGTTCGGTTGAAGTGAAGCCGCAGATCACGGGGCGAATATCAAAGCTCCTCGTCGACGAGGGTGATCAAGTTGTTGAAGGTCAGCTTCTTGCGGTGATTGATCCTCAGGAAACGCGGCTGAGCTACGATCAGACCAACTCCCAGTTGGTCGGTGCGGAAGCGGGAGTGGCACGATCAACAATCGAGATCGCTCAGCGCAAAAAGACGGCAGCCGTCGCCTTAGCCCAAGCCGAAGCGCGAGTGACCCAGCTGGAGCTTGAGGTGAAGAATACGCCTGCGTTACTCAAAGCAGAGATTGCTTCTGCGGAGGCTAACCTGCGATCGGCGGAGGCAGATCGAGATCGAATCAAGAACAGCACTCAGCCCACCCAAATCGCCGCAACCAAGGCGACCCTCCAGGAGGCTGAGCAAAACCTCCGGAACTCGAAGTTCGAATATGAGCGACAGGTAGAGCTTGAGAAACAGGGCTACTCAGCGCTCCGGAATGTGCAGAATGCTCAGCTGAACGTCCAGTTAGCTCAGACCCGGCTGGAGAACGCTCGTGTTGCCATGAACCGTCAAGAGGCTGGACTAGAGGCAGATATGAAGCGAGCCAACGAAGCAGTTGCGGCGGCAGAGACAACGGTTCGACGGGCGAAGACAAACCTCTACACCGTCGCTTCCAAGCGAGCAGAACTCGACTCGGCCCGGGCAGAAGTCCTAAGAGCAAGAGCAGGACTCTCGGATCCAGCCCTGCTCGAGAAGAGTCGGCAACAAGGAGAGGCCAGCGTTGCCCAGCTCCGATCGGCATTGCAGGAAAGTGCTCGAAAACTGAACGAAACGTCAATCAAATCCCCGCTCACCGGAACGATCTCCAAGAAGTTGCTCCAAATTGGAGAAATGGCAAGCGGACTTAGCTCCTTCTCGGCAGGTTCAACCATCTTCAAGATCGAGGATCGGACAAAGATGCGAGTCAAGCTTGCGGTCAACGAGATTGATATTGCAAAGCTCAGTGTCGGGATGCCCGCAGAAGTTGCGGTAGACGCGGTGCCAAACGAGAAGATCTCTGGAAAGATCTCGAAAATGGCTCCGGCTCGGCAACTCGTCAACGGCGCCGAGGTTCAGGTCGGAACCGATGCTGTGGTGAAGTACGAAGTTGAAATCGTTCTCGACAAAACCGTCCCCGCTCTGCGCTCAGGAATGTCGGCCAAGTGCACGATGAACGTCTCGAGCAGTAAGAATGTTGTGTTCCTGCCAATCGAGTACGTCGAGAAGAAGGAAGACGAGTTCTTTGTTTACTTCCCAGGTGCTGCAGTTAAGAAGGGTGAGGTTGCCAAGCCAACCAAGCAGAAGATCAAAGTTGGAGTCATTTCAAACAGCCGCTACGAAGTTCTGAGCGGCGTCAAAGCTGGCGACAGCGTCGTCAAGCCCACGTTCAGTGGTCCTCCCCGCAAGGGATTCATGAGCATGGGTCCGGAGGACGAAGGCGATGAAGCCGGCTCCGAGGGTAGCCAAAAGTGAGTCTGATTCAGAGCTTTCTGGTCGCCATTGACATGCTTCGGCTTCACAAGCTGCGAGCGTTCCTGACGATGTTTGGCGTCATCATCGGAGTCATGGCGGTCACGATGACGGTCATGATCTCGAACGGCTTCCAGTCGTACATGACCAACCAGTTCAGTAAGATCGGAGCCAAGACGATCACGGTGGTTTTCGACTCCGGTTTCAGACGCCGGGGAGAAGGAATGGGTGCCACTGGGAATCTCACAATGGCAGATGTTGACTACCTCAAGGCTCGCTGTTCGAGCTTGGAATACGTGGTGCCAAGCGTCCAGGTTCCGGCTCAGAAGGTCATTTTTGGTGATAAAACTCTCGATAGTCCCCGGGTCTACGGCGGGACGGTCGATGCGTTGAAGCTCAACGCGACCGAGGTTGAGCAGGGGCGCGTCTTCACCCAAGAAGAGGTCGATAACCGAGCCTCGGTAGCGATCATCGGAAAAGACATCCGGGATCAACTTTTTGCAAAGGGGCCAGTGATCGGACAACTGGTCACCCTCGCTGGGGTGAATGTTGAGGTCATTGGCGTAGCCAAAGAGCAGACCGTGTTTGGTAACAGCAACGGAAAGGACATGATGATGCCGATTTCAACTGCACAGAGCAAATGGGTCGGCGGAGACAAGATCGCTTACATCCAAGCAACCCCGAAAGCCGGAGTGAAGCCGGAGACTGCGATGGACGACATCTGGCAGGCGCTGATGTTGAAGAGCGGAAACAAGAAGGTCTACCGAGTTGACTCTGCAGAATCGATTCTTGGCGTGTTCAACGGTCTGATCGCGGGGGCGGGGGCAATTCTATCCGCGATTGCCGCACTATCGCTTCTTGTCGGCGGTATCGGGATTATGAACATCATGCTCGTCTCAGTCACCGAGCGAACTCGCGAAATCGGACTAAGAAAAGCTCTCGGGGCAAAAAAAGGCGTGATTCTGTTCCAGTTCGTGGTCGAAGCGGCAACCTTGTCGCTCGTCGGGGGCCTGATCGGCATGGGCATCGCGTACGGACTTGGGTCGCTCGTGACCGTCGTTTCTGCTGCAAAAGCCTGGCCGAACGAGGGCGGACTCGCCACTCCATTCCCGATTTCAGCGGCCCTGTTCGCCTCCGGCTTCTCGGCGGTCATCGGAATGGTCTTTGGGTTCTATCCCGCGATGAGCGCAGCTCGGCTCGACCCTATCGTCGCTCTCCGCAGGGAGTAGGCTAATAGTCAGTGGAACACGCTTCCGACGGTTTGCTCACCCTTTTTGTGGTCTTCTTCGCCTCCATTGTTGGAGGCGAGGTGGCGATGCGACTTCGGATGCCCGCGGTCGTGGGACAGATTCTCGCAGGAGTTGCGATTGGCGCTTCGGGACTAAACTGGGTTCGTTCGGATTCAATGCCGGTTCTGAACGTACTCGCTGAGCTTGGCGCGGTCTTCCTACTCTTTTCCGTTGGCATCGAAACTCCCTTTGAAAAGATCGGACAGGTCGGAGCAGAAGCGTTTCGGGTGGCTTTGCTCGGCGTCATTGTGCCGTTTGTGCTCGGTTTTGGCTGGTCATTCTGGAGCGGTTCGAAGGCTCCCGAGGCTGCATTTGTGGCTGCCGCCTTTGTTGCGACCAGCGCTGGAATCACCGCGAAAGTGCTTTCCGAACTCGGAGTCATTGATAAGCGGTTTGCTCAAGTCATTCTTGGCGCGGCAGTGATTGACGACGTTCTGGCGATGCTCATTCTGACCGTTGTCTCGTCATTAGCAAAGGGCGGTGGAGTTGATCTATGGGCAATCTTCTTGGTTCTCGCACAAGCAATCGGTTTCATCTTCATCCTGATGACCCTCGGTCGCAAAGCTGCTAAACGCGGCGGGAAACTTCTCGGCAAGCCGATGAGCCCTCTATCACCCTGGTCGCTCAGCATTGCAATGTGCATCGGCGTCGCCGTGCTGGCGAGCTACATGGGATTGGCCGCGATCATAGGCGCGTTTCTTGTTGGCATGATTCTGGCGGAGACTGAGTATCAGGAGTGGCTTCACGAAAAGCTCATCGACCTTAATGAGTTCATCGTGCCCTTTTTCTTCGTTGTTGTTGGAATGAGCGTCGACATTCGCGCGTTCGGGTCATGGTCATTGATCGGCACCTTAGTTCTGATTACGGTGCTTGCAACACTCGGAAAGCTTGCGGGTGGCTGGCTAGGAGCCAAAGAAGATCGAGCTATCATTGGGATCGGAATGGTTCCGCGCGGAGAAGTTGGAGTGATCGTCGCGAGCCTCGGCAAGGCGTTTGGAGTGCTAACCGCTTCGACCTATTCCCTTCTCGTAGGAATGTCCCTACTGACGTCAGTGGTCGCGGCTCCAGTATTGATGCGCCTCGTCAAGAATAAGACGGATCATCCCACGCCGATCACAACACCTCAAGACTGAGGAATCGGGGAGATGGTAGCGGCGAGCAGACTTGAACTGCTGACCTAACGGGTATGAACCGTTCGCTCTAACCAACTGAGCTACGCCGCCACGCGAGTCCATTAAGATACCTCGCGGGGCAGAATTGACGCAACGGCGGAACTGGTGGCGCGTCTGCACGGTAGGATTGATGGCAATGTTATCTTTGGCTCTCGCGCTTTACTTACAGGCTGGACCTTCATTGGACACCCTGAACGAGCTCGCGAAAAAGCGAGACGCAAAAGCATTGGCGTCCTTCTCGATCGGTGATGGGTCGGAATTCAAGATACTTCGTGGGGGAGCCTACGATGTCGGAAGATTTGGGTGGAAAGTTGAAGCGTTCGAACCCAAGTTCACGAAGAGTAAATTCGTCGTCTTCACCACGCCCCTCACATCTCAAGACACTGGCGAACTCCTTTTTGAAAGAGTCGGGGGCAAGCTCAAGTTCATCTCCGAGCTGGATCCCGAGCCGATCCGGCTAGCGCACCACAAACTCAACATGACCCTTTCACCCGAAAGAAAGGAAGTTGGGATTGTGGATGAGGTCACGACAACTGTGCAAAGGCAAGTCAAAGCCGAAGTCGCCACATTCCGTTTCTCGCCCTGCTACAAAGTCTCATCAATCACCGATGGTACGAGTCCAGTTCCATTCCAGCAGGTGGGAGGCATCGTCATTATCCCGACTCCAAAGGTCGACACCAGGTTTGTCATCACCTACAATGGCACCGTCAATTTGCCGCAGTACGCAGGCTCCATCTTGCCAAACAACGTCTCTTTGACCAACGATTATTGGTACCCACTCGTTAACCGCTGGCCAACGACCTATGAACTCACCGTAGAGCATCCTGCCGAGTGGGAAGTGATCGCTCAAGGGAACCGCCTGGATTCCAAACCCTCCAAAGGGGGGCTGCAAACCACCTACAAAATGGACCTGCCCGCCATTTACTGGAGCTTCACAGTGGGCAAGATGCGCCACATCGAAACCGACCTTGATGGCCTCAAGCATCACGTCTGGAGCACGAATCTGACTGAAGAGAAGATGCGCTATCAGCCACGCTTCAACTCTCACATCCTCGGCTTCTTCTCTCGTTCGTTTGGCGCCTATCCGTTTAAGCAGTGGGGTTCCTTGGATTCACCGACCTACGGGGGCGGAGCCCTCGAAGCCTATTCCTTTGCTACCTATGGCGAAGGCTGGCTCCCTGACGCCGATCCCCACGAGCCATCGCATACCTGGTTCGGTGGAATTCTGCCCAACACCTACCTGAAATCGTTCTGGAATGAAGGATTTGCCGTTTGGAGTGAAGGTCTTTACGAGCGCGAATGTGCTCTCGGTTCGACGGAAGACCGGCGTGCCGCTTTCGTCAAGGTCTGCAACCCGGCCGAGGATCATAACGATGCTCCCTTGATGGCAAGCGGAGTCTCCATCGGCGGTGCGGCGTCTTCGCTGGGCTACGGAAAGAGTGGCGACGTCTTATCAATGCTTGAGCAGCTGATCGGCACGTCCAACATGCTTGAGGCCATCAAAGAGTGGGTCCGAATCCACCCCAAAGGCACCCCTGCCGAGTGGGAAGAGTTCGAAGCAATCATTTTGCGTCGCAACCAATCACTCGCTCTAAAGGACTTCTTTGACGACTGGTTCCGAAGACCCGGGTACGCCCAAGTCTCTCTGACCGGGCTCAGCTACGCACCCGGCAAGCTCAGCGGGCGCCTCAAATGGACCAGCCCGAAGTTCCGGATGCCACTGGAAATCTGGATGGAGAACGCAACCGGTGCACGCCAGAGCGTGATGCTCGACACCAAAGAGTGCGCCGAAGATGGATCATTCACGATCAGCATTTTGGGCTTCACTCCGAAGAAAATCTTCTTTGACCCTTATCGACGTGCGCTGCGAGCAGGCCCAACCCCGCGTTTTGACTCTTATGGCGATCTGTCGCAGTCGATGAAGATCTATCGCGATCCCGCGACACCTTTGTACATGACATCCTACGAATCGTCTGCAACGGAACTGGGCGATCTGGACCGGGTTCTCATCATTGGTCACCCCGACTCGACTCCAAAAATGAGAGACCTGTGCGTAAAAGCTGGCTTCTCGGTCAAGGGACAAAACTTGACCTACCGGGGAACGACGATCGACCTTACCAAGACTGGCGCAGTGGCGATCGTTGACCTAGGCGAAGGAAAGCGTTGCGGAATCGCGCTCGGAAAGTGCGACCTTGCTCCCAAGCTCGGAAAGGCGCATGTTGGGCTGGTGGACGACCTCGGGCGGATGCTCCGGGGAGCAACCCGCTTCCCGCTTAACGCAAGTTCACTTCCCTTGTGACCCGCCCAGATGTCCCAGCGGAACTGATCGTCTCTCGCAAGAAGCTTGCCAGCTCGACTTGACGATCAGTTCCAATGAGGTCAACCTTGTGCTTGAAAAGTTCAGACCACATGTCGCGAGAATCATAGGCCGCCCAGAAGCGTAGTTTTTGGCCAGCAGCCTTCGTTCGGCTCACCATCTCAGTGAGGCTTTGGGATTCTGCCTCAGACATCTTCTGACTTCCCCGGTACTTGAAGAGCTTCGTGAAATCCTCGCTGATGAGCGGGAAGAGATTGGAGTCTTGACCGATGTTTTCGGGGCGACCATCGATAAATGCCCACCGCTTCTTCTCAGCCTTCAAGACATCAATGGGACGATCACCAGAAAGGATCACAGTGATCGCACGGCGCTTGAGACCCTTGTCGTCAAATTTCGTTAGGATGCTGTGGTAGGGCTGCAGGTCCTTCTTGAGTTGCTCGTAAACTGCCGCTCCGTCAGCCTTGATGTCCACCAGCAAAATGAGTTCACTGGGCTTGCCATAGACGGTGCCTCCATTAGCTTTGACTTGGGCAGCGAGCGGCTCCAGATACATCTTTTTGAGCGTTCGTTCCGGGGTCAGCTGAGGCCGATCATGACCGACCAGAAGTTCGCCGTTCACCAGGAACACATCGGCTTCAATACTGCCGAAGCCCTGTTCCAATGCTCCCAAAAGGGGACGCTTTTGAACATAGTCATTGTGGGCATGAGCCATCGGGAGCACCGTGACTGACATGAGCAGAGCAGTGGCAAACATGGGTGAAATCTACCCAGAAAGTGTTAAGGTTGGATTACAACTTAAACGCCATTCCCCATTCTGGGCTCTGGCTGGGGTCGTGGCAAAGTCTTTCTCCCACCCTGATCGCTCCGCGCTTTTCGTACAAGCGATGAGCGTCTTCAAGAATCTTGTCACTCCAGATTTCCATGACCTGACATCCTCGCTCCCGAGCAACATCGATGGTCACTTGCCACAGGGCGATCCCGAGCCCCTTCCCCCTGGCTTCAGGAAGGACGTATAACCGTTCCAATGAGCAGTCCGCATTTGCCACTCGAATTACTCCGTCATGCATCGTCGTCCCTTCACCATCCGGAAGTGCCGGCATGAAGTCCACCGCAACCGTCCCTACCACCTCTCCGTCCACCTCACCAACGTAAAAGAGATTGCCTCGGTCGAAATAGTGATCTTGGATGTCGTAGAGATCGGCGTGGTATCCGTCGGGAAACCAGCCCCAGTCCAGAATTTCGTAACAGGTGCGAATGACGTTTTGAATAGCAGGCTCGTCGGCGCGAGTGGCGAGGCGGATTTGCACCGACAGAGTTTACTGGCTTGACACCTTTTTCGGCTTGAGGTATCCTGATGCCTTGGATCGATAGCTCAGTTGGTAGAGCAAGTGACTCTTAATCACTTGGTCCTGGGTTCGAGTCCCAGTCGGTCCACCAAGATTTTAGGTTCAAAAAGCTCCTTTCGGGGGGCTTTTTTGTTGACTAGATATCGGTTTGACAGCAGAGTTGACAGCAGACAGGTTGTAACACGAACAATCTCAAAAGCATCAGAAGTGCTCGAACTTGAAAGAGACAACCACAGGATCACCGTCTTTCGGCGAAGAGCCGTTCGAAAGTCAGCGATCGAAATGAACTCACTCTATGTATCTTCTGCATGAAAAATGGTGATGTTTATGCGCTGAACGCTTCGGTGAGCACGGTACATATCCGGTGCATAGTTGACTCCCCTCTGCGTGACTCAGAAAAGCTGAAATAGCCCTTATACTAGTTCGTATCATGCGACTTTGCGCCGCAATCTGCGTTCATACCGACAACCAATTCTTGGAAGCGACGCTGAAGTCACTTAGGCATGTTCCCAAATTTGCCTTTGTCAGCTCAGTGGATTGGCAAGGTGTACGGCACGAAGTGAGCGAGACCAAGCGAATCGCTGAGGCTCAGGGAGCTACTGTCATCGAAGGAGATTGGCCAGACGAGACATCTCACCGGCGAAGCGCATACAAACATCTTAGGGACGGTGGATGGAACTACTGTCTCACAATAGATTCCGACGAGATCATCGAGCCTAGTTTGCTCAACAAGCTGACCGCCATCTCCGAATCAGGAGCGGCGGATCGAGTCCATGTGGAATGGGACACGTACTGGAAGTCTCCCGAATACGTCATCCGTCCAAGGGAGCCGTTCAAACCGTGTGTCCTCATCAATCTTCAGACAGTCTCGCACGTTTACATCCGCGAGTTCACGGGCGGGACTCCTCTGCTACTGACGGCCGAGTATGGAATCGTTCACCACTTCAGCTATGCAGGTAGTGATGAGCGGATTTGGAAGAAGATCACGACATGGAGTCACCGAGACGAGATTGTTCCGGAGTGGTGGAATAGCGTCTGGAAAGCCTTCGAGCGGAACCCGTTACTGAGAAACTTACACCCAACCCACCCAGGCGCATATCAGTTTGCCGAGCACAAACTGCCTCCGCCTGAGATCGCGGAGATGCTTGGCCTAGTTAAGAACGAACCAGTAACAGAGCACATCACCGGTGACGTAGGAGTCGTCATCCCAACATTCAATGGACAAGAGCAGCTCGATGACTGCTTAAGGTCGCTCATAAGATCGGAAGTCCGGCCAAGAGAAATCATCGTGGTGGATAACGGCAGTCAGCCCCCGATCGAAGTGCCAACCGGCGTCCAGCTCATCAGATCTGAAGTGAACCTCGGTTTTGCCAAAGCGAGCAATCTTGGCGCGGCAGAGTGCTCTTCAAAGTACGTGCTCTTCCTCAATGACGATACTGTCGTCGCAAGTACCGCCCTCGGGCGTCTGATCCAAGCCATCGAAGAGTCAGCTGGCATCGCTGCGGTAGGTCCAGTGAGCAATAACTGTGGTCACTTCCAGCGGATAGACGTCACTTACACTTCGCTTGACAACCTGGATATGTTTGCAGATCAATTGAGCTGCCTCGAACCGCAGGTTCAGGAGACGGACATGCTTGTTGGATTCTGCCTATTGGTAAAGAGAGAGGTTTTAGAGCAAGTCGGACCGTTTGACGAATCTTTCGGGATTGGGATGTTTGAAGACAATGATCTGTCCTACCGCCTTCGCAGGAGTGGCTACCGGATGCTCATCTGCAGATCTGCATTCGTTCATCACATCGGTTCGCAGACGTTTGCCGCGGTGGACCCGACCCACGGCGCAACTCAAAAGCTTCTTGAAACCAATCAAGCAAAGTTCCTATCAAAATGGAGTGAAGACTTAGCATCGGGATTTGCATCCCACCTGAGCGGAACGGCTCCTGGTCGTATCGAATTTGATCCCTCCAGGAACCCAGACAAAAGATTGGAGCTAGCCAGACGCAAGGCAAAGTCCGCGAAGATTTCTCTTTGCATGATCGTAAAGAACGAGGAGCGGGTTCTTGCTGACTGTCTTCGCTCCGCGACTCCGTTTTTCCATGAAGTGTTGGTGCTGGATACGGGTTCTGAAGACCGAACAAAGGAGATCGCAACCTCGTTCGGCGCTCACGTTTCGGAGTTCGCTTGGTGCAACGACTTCTCGGCGGCGCGAAGTGCCTCGATGCAAAATGCCGCTGGCGACTGGATCATGTGGCTTGATGCTGACGATACGCTTCCCCTTGAATCTGGAGAAGTCATCCAAGAAGCAGTTCTCAACGCATCACCAGATGTGCTTGGCTTTGTCGTTCCCGTCCAGTTCGTAGAGCATGACGGCGTCGGTACATCCGTAGATCATGTTAAGGTGTTTCGCAACTTGCCTGGACTCACCTGGGAAGGACGAATTCACGAGCAGATCCTTCCGAGTCTGCGCCGAAGGGCGGCAGAGCTTGGACTACCTCACCAGAGCATCGTGAGGCTTCCAGCGAGGGTACTTCACACCGGATACGACACCAGCGCCGAGGGACAGGCAAGGAAGCGGGACCGGGACGACACCCTGCTCAAGCTTGATCTTGCCGACCGACCAGATCATCCGTTTGTACTGTTCAACCTGGGCATGACCGAGCACTTCCATGGGCATCACGAGATGGCAGTTTCCTGGCTTACTCGCTGCATAGAAGTGTCTCCCGTTCAGGAAAGCCACGTCAGAAAAGCTTATGCGCTCATGATCGGCTCTTTAATCAGACTTGAATTGAACGATGAGGCGAGGAGCGCGCTTGAAGAAGCACTTCTTCACTTCGATGCAGACCCGGAACTCCACTTCCTTTACGGACAATTCCTAGCCGCCCGTGGCGACGACATTGGAGCAATTGCTCAATACGACAAGGCAATAAGCTCGGATGCTTCGGGCCACTTTTCGAGCTTCGATCCTTCCATCCAAGGGTACAAGGCACTCCACAACAAAGCCCTCTCGCTTCAACGCCTCGGCAAGGAGCAAGAGGCATCGGATGCTTGGAAGCGAGCCTTCGAGCACTCTCAGAAGGGCGAGATCCTCGAAGCAATTCATAACTGCGCCTTGCGCCTTGGTAGCCTCAATGAAGTTCGCCTTGCGAATCTGAACGCCGGGGCAGTTTCAAACCGAACCGCGCTGACTTTGGCGGTAAACACGCTCAAAGCTGCTGGTCTCGATCCGTCGGTCTATCTCACCGGCTTGCTGACATTAGACCGGAGCAACGGCGATGCGCTCAAGATGCTTGCCATAGCCTTGATGGAACAAGGCCAAGCCGAGAAGGCGGTTCCATATCTGATGCAGCTCGACAAGGATGGGCAGCCCGAGGGTGCGTACTTCCTGGGCATTCTGGCTCAGGATGGCGGCAATATCCCCGTCGCCAAGCAATGGCTAGGACGTGCGCTGGAACTCAATCCAGAACATCTTCCTACCCAAGAGAGGCTCCTCCAGCTCGGACCAGCGACGTTGATTTAGCGAATGTTAAAAATGTGGATAACTCTTTCTAAAACTCCGCTGGATTAATTAGAAAACATCATATAGTAACCAGTAGGAGTGCGGGGATGTTTTCTCAAACTGCATTGGATCACATTTCGAGTCCGCGAAATGCGGGGCGATTAGATACCTTCACGCACTACGGTTGTGGAGGAGTACCTGGTGACGGGCCGTATGTGGAACTCTGGTTTCAAGTTGAAGGTTCTAGGGTCATTCGGGCCGGGCAAGAAAGCAACGGTTGCCCATCGACTATGGCCTGTGCAAGTTACATCTCCACGATCTCAGTCAATCGCGAAGTTGGGACAATACAACAGCTCAGTTCAAGCGAGCTAATCCTGCTCCTCGGGGGTCTTCCCCCAGGCAAGGAAAGCTCAGCTGAACTTGCGGTCAATGCTTTGCACGACGCGCTGGGTAGCGCAATCGGAGCAGTTGCTCGGAACTAGAAGACAGACCATGAATACCGCATTACCATTCTCATCGGCAGATAGTTGCCCCGCACCCGGAGGAGGCGGGCCCGGAGCGTGTCAGAATCCGACCCCCGTACCTAACGAAGGAATGTTCACTCCCCTGCCGGACGGCGATATCTATGGCTGCGGAGTACACCCTATCCCAACCCCTGGCTCAGGATGCGTGGCAGAAGGTGAGGTGGTCGCAGTGCCCGGCCTCCAGCGCAAACTCGCCGGAGAGATCGAGATCGGAGATGTGGTGCTCGGGATCGCCCCCGATGGCTCAATCGCAGAGCAGTCAGTAGGGAAAGTGTACAGGAGCACGCAACCTTGCCTTGCAATCTCGGCAGGCGATGCAAAGCTGGTCTGCTCTGAAAGCCACCTGCTCATGACGAGTTTGACGGATGCTGTTGTCGCCCGGTCGGTCGTACCAGGAACCGTCCTGATCGATAGCAACGGAGTGCCGGTAGAAGTGTCCGAGATTCGCCCGGTCGGACACCTTCCAGTCGTGACGTGGACTTGCCACCCTGATCACACCTACTGTGCAGGTGGCCTTTTGAATCATAACAAAATTCCAATTCCGGAAGAGGAGATTGCAGCATGAGCCACATTCTCAGCGGTGAGAGTCCTGCAAGTGCTCTTGGATCGCGTTTCGACTTAGCGCAAAACCATCCGTATTTTCCGACTCCAGATCACCTTGGTGAACTATTGGTGGATCCGGAAATCTCTTTGAAAGCGAAGAACTTCAATTCGGACATCAGCCTGTCGTACTCAACCAGTTCGACGATGGACCAAGAACTCGGTTTCGGAAGGTCAGCAACGATCCGAAGCTACATCGTGACGATGACCAACGAGCCCGAGACTGTCGTTCGCGGCGACCTCAAAGCCTACGTGCTCTCTTTGGTCAGCACGGCTGGAACAGTGTCCAATTTTGCTGGCTCGGCGGGTTCTGGGCTCAAAACGACCATCTCGTATGACTCTGCTTCAGGTCTGTGGACCGAGTATTTTGCGGACGGAATGCGCGTTGAGTATTCGCAGCACGCAACGAATCAGCAGTATTACAAGTATGAAATCAGCCGCGTGGTGAGCCCGTCCGGAACGGTCCAGACATACACCTATGGCACGTCGACCGAAGCCGGAGTCGTTAAGACAATCGAAGTTCCAGGCGCACGAAAGGTCACGTTTAGTTACACCTCATCTGGGCTCGGAGTGCCGCTGATGACCTCCATCCAGGACTGGGGCGGTCGCACTTGGACGCTTGCTTACAACGCATCCAGATACCTCACAACGTTTACCGCTCCAAACGGGTGCATCACTAAGTACGCTTATGCCGCCGGACCTAGTGGCAAAATCCTTATTTCAGCTATCGAGGACCCAAGGGGTTACCGAACCAGCTATTCTTACGACTCCACTGACCGGGTCATTAACATGATTGCCGGAACTGGCACTTGGACCTACGCCTACGCGACCAACCAGCAAGTTGTCACCAGCCCCGCCGGAGCCGTCACAACATTCAACTATGGAGGGGTCGGGAACGTCACCTCGATTGTGAAGCCAGAGGGGTTCACTGCGACCTACACCTACGATGCTGAGCACAACCAACTCACCGAGACGCTACCATCGGGGCAGACTTACTCTCGGACGTTTGACTCCATGGGCCGGGTAACGGCGGACCAGGACGCGCTTGGGTTCCGGACTACTTACCAATACGATTCGGCTGGGAATTTGACGACAATCACTAATGCGCTCGGGCAGGTCACGACGCTGGTTTATGATGCGAGTCGAAACAATACGGTTCGCGTCGATCCGCTTGGAAGGCGCACGACAAACACCTTCGACGGATCAGGACAGTTACTCACAACGAAAGACCCCAGAGGATTGGTAACCAGTTACGCTTACGACTCTTTCGGGAATGTCGCCAGCGTCTGCTACTCGGACGGAGGGATTGTCACCTACGGCTATGACTCTCTGAACCGGCGAACGAGCCAAATTGACCAGCTTGGACGCACCACGACCTACACCTACGATAACGCGGACAAGGTCACCTCGGTAAAGAACCCGCTGAACGAGGTCACGACCTACGTCTATGATGGTTGCCTTCTTCAGGCAGTTGTAGATCCTCTCGGAAACCGAACGACTTACACCTATGGCCGCTTTGACAAGCAGACCTCGGTCACCAATCCGCTCGGCCAGGTCACCACGATTAACTACGATAACATGGGTTTTCAGATCGAGGTGGTGGATCCGCTTGGACGGATTTCGACTATGGTTTATACGTTGGCCAAGCAGAGGCTTGCAAATATTGATCCCCTGGGCAACCGCACGACCTACTCGTACGATAACTCCGGCCGTCCGGAGACCATCAAGGATGCGAGGGGCAATATCACGACGAGTGTCTACGACGCTCGGGACCTCATTGCGACCGTCGACGCGCTTGGCAACCGCACAACGACGACGTTTGACGCTGTCAGAAGAAGAACCGAGACGAAGAACGCCAGAGGGTTTGTCACCACGGATGTCTATGATGCCGCTGGGCAGCTTCAGGCGAGCATCGATGCGCTAGGAAACCGATCCACATACACCTACGACCTTGCGGGCAACCCGGAGACGGTCAAGAATCCACGCGGGTTCGTCACGACTTATGTGTATCAGAGCAACACCAATCGCCGAGAGGCTGTTGTGGATGCTCTTGGAAACCGGACGACCCACGCCTACGATATCGCGGGGCAGCAAACCGCAGTTCAAGACGCAAAGGGCAATCGGACCACCTACACTTTCGATGGTGCAGGGCGTGTGCAAACGGTTAAGGATGCCCTTGGATTTGTCTCGACCTACGGCTATGATGCTGCAGGTAAGCAAATAACGACAACCGATCCACTTGGAAGAGTCAGCACGACCGTTTATGACAATGCTGGCCGCCAAACAGTTGGGATCTCGCCGATGGGCAAGCGAACGACGTTCGCCTACGATGCAGCGGGGCAGCAAGTCGCCGTCACCGAGCCAACTGGAGCAATCTCCACAAGCGTGTACGACAACGCAGGAAGGCTCAACGCTACCGTTGACGCCCTTGGAAACCGTTCCACCTACAGCTACGACGCGGTCGGAAACCAGACGGAGGTTCTCGATGCGCGGGGCAACCGGGCGACGAGTGTGTTCGATAACCTGAACCGGGTTCAGGCGCAAATTGACCAGCTTGGAAACCGCACAACGTACACCTACGACGAGGTCAGCAACAACACCGTCATCAAGGACGCCAGAAATGGCCTCATCACCATGAGCTACTCGGCCCGGGATGAGATGCTTGCCATTACCAACCAGATTGGCAAGATTACGACATACACCTATCTCAGCACTGGTGCGAGAGAGACGAGGAAGTTCCCGACGGGCGACGTGACGACATATGCCTACGATGCGCTCGATCGCTCAGTCACGACTATTTACGCCGACGGAACCCAAATCACTCTGGCTTATGATGCTCTGGGTCTGCGTACCACAATGGTGGACAGCACCGGAACGACAACGTATGCTTACGACGCGGTCGGAAGGGTCATCGACAAGACCGATCCAGGCTCGATTCGCCAGCAGTACGTGTTCGACGCGGCAGGTCAACGAACAAAGCTAACTGATCCGGATAACCTGGTGATGACTTGGACTTACGATAGCGATGGACTTAGTACAAAGCTCATCGACACTGCCGGGCGGGTGACTACCTATCAGCGAGATTCGGCGGGCCGGGTCACGACGATGCTCTATGACAGCGGAATCTTTTGCAAGAAGTTTTACGACAACTTGAACCGCCTTTCGGCGCAGGTTGATATCTACTCGTCCGGCAACGCTATTCAGTGGATTACCTACACCTACGATCCAGTCGGGAATCCGAGCGAGATTAAAGACTACAACGGGGTATTGACTCAGTATGGCTACGATGCAAAGAACCGGGTGACAACGGCGGTCTATATCCAATATTGGTATCCAACTCCTCCAGTTTCAACCTACACCTACGGTTATGATTCTGTGGACAACAAAACGTTTGACAGCTTTACAGATCCAACGACGTTTGCTTACGATCTTGCGGGTCAGTTGGTGACGAGTGTTCAGGGAGTTATCGTCACGACGTACACATACGACGCAAACGGCAACCAGACCAACCAGGCATTGCCCACTCAGAAGACGACGATGTCTTACGACAAGGAGAATAGGATGAAAACGTTTGCTGAGGACACAACGATTCAGACTTATACTTACGATGGCGACGGTCAGAAGCGCTCTGAGAACAAGAACGGCACAGTGACGACGATTGTGTGGGATGGAACGGATTATCTTGGTGAGCTCTGATGGCAATGAAGAAGCGTTTCTATAGTGTTGATGGTCAGATGGTTGGCTATGAGGAAGGTGGAGTTCGTAAAGACTTCCTCACTGATCACCTAGGTTCTGTGA